>Ga0074195_1000001_pt1:1270000-2681388 | contig 2681388 bp, 2353 predicted proteins | sample EPASupsiteHSE623_FD_64525 | JGI IMG/M metagenome (GOLD analysis project Ga0074195, IMG submission 64525) | Bioremediated contaminated groundwater from EPA Superfund site, New Mexico - Sample HSE6-23 | ecosystem: Environmental > Aquatic > Deep subsurface > Groundwater >...
GACTAAAGGCTCCCTGTAGACTACAGGGTTGATAGGCCACCGGTGTAAGATCCGTAAGGATTTCAGCCAAGTGGTACTAAATCGGCCGTGAGGCTTGATCATAATTAATAAAGTTAGTAGCCGTTGTTCTACGATCGACGGCTCAATGCTTGGAGTGTTATTCAAATAATTTAAGAACCCTATTCGGTTATCAACCCCACCCTACCCTCCCCCAATGGGAGAGGGCAGCGGTAGGGAATAAAGAAAAAGATTTTCGGCGGTTATGCCGAGAGGGTCACACCCGTTCCCATTCCGAACACGGAAGTTAAGCCTCTCTGGGCCGATGGTACTGCTTAGGAAACGTTGTGGGAGAGTAGGTCGCCGCCGGAGTAAATTTAGGGCTGTCTTTATGACAGCCCTTTTTTTTATGCGGCTTCCTGGGATCCTTCGCCGATAAATGATGTTCTTTCGGTAGGCTCAGGACATAAGATTCTCTAAATCGCTTTGCTCGTAAGAGAATCTAATGGGTCGCCGCCGGATTAAAATTTAGGGCTGTCTTTATGACAGCCCTTTTTTCATGCGGCCCATACATGGCCGGCGTTGGCTTATAAAGGCCAAAAAAGTTCTTGACTAATCCCAATGCGGTGCTATAATAAACAGGTCATTTATTGCTAATATTAAAACTATAAAAGATGAGGGCCCGGTAAAGCGGGAATACCCGATGGATCTGATCCGCCAGATAGAAGAGATCTCCATGAATTGCTGGCCGGCTCTGCAGACAATACTGTACGACGGCTGGGTGATCCGCTTTGCCGAGGGGTTCACCAAGAGGTCCAACTCGGTCAATCCGATCTATGCCTCGAACCTGGACATTGACGCCAAAATAGAGCATTGCCAGCGGCTGTACCGGGAGCGGGGCCTGCCGGTCTGCTACAAGATAACCGATATCGCCCAGCCGGCCGGTTTGGACGTAATTTTAGCCGGGAAGGGTTACGCCCGGGAGTTCGAGATCTCGGTCCAACTGGCCGATCTGGATGACAGGGGCTTCGGCGGGGACGAAAATGCGCATATAGCCGAAGGCGGTTATAACGGTTGGATAGAAAAATACGCCCGGATGAACGAGCTGGACCCATACAAAAAACCGATCCTGAGAAAGATATTGGACCGGATAATATTGCCCAAGTGCCTGCTGACCTATTCTTACAACAAAAAGCCGGCGGGCTGCGGGCTGGGCGTGGTGGACGGGAATTTTTTAGGCTTGTTCGATATTGTGATAGATAAAAAATACCGGAACATGGGCTTGGGCCGGAAGATGATGGAGAATATCATGGCCTGGGGCAGGGGCCAAGGGGCCCAAAGGGCCTATTTGCAGGTGTTGACGGATAATGCCCCGGCGGTGAGGCTGTATGAGAAGCTGGGATTCAGGGAAGAATACAGGTATTGGTACAGAATAAAGAAGTGAGCGCTTTTGAGGTAATGGGACGCGGATCTTTGGGATATTTAAGGATTTAAATGGATTATATAGATGGATAGTATAATCCTGGAATTATCAAACAACCACACACAAAACAAGGAGGATTACATGACACGAAGGAGCAGGTCTTTTGGCGCAGAATTGAACGCCTGGAAGGTGTGTTTGGAAGGCCACAAAAGCAACACGGCGGAGTTCGCCTTCCTGAAAAAGGATCTGGTGGATTTCGGACTGCTGATAGCCAAAGCCGAAAAGGAGAACGCCAAGCAGGAGAAGCTCAAGGCCGATCTGCTGTCGCAGACCAAGGTGGTGGACGAGCTGATGACGGCCGGCGGGAAAACGTATGCCTCGCTTATCCGCTATGCCAAGGCCAAGTATGGGCCGAACAGCTCAAAGATGCGGGAATTTTTATCCAAGACCGAAGGGGTGGCCAGGGCCAAAAAGGCGACCAAGGTTTAACCGACCCAACCCCTGCACCCCTTCCCTCGAGGGAAGGGGCCGGGGGCAGGGTTTCTGCCAAACCTAAAGGGGCAAGTGCCTTGGGGTCCAAGGCACTTGCCGGAAGGCGTAAGGCATATGCCTGGGAGTGAAAGGCATGTGCCGGGAGGAGAAAGGCATATACCTAGGAGTGAGAGGCATGTGCCGGGAGGTGAGAGGCATGTGTCTCTGGTTGTAAGGTTAATGCCTTGAAAGGCAGGGTGTTTGTTTGGGGATTGGGGAAAATCGTTTCGTAAACATGCGAGTTAGGCGAAAGAGAGGGGGAAAACATGAACGAATTGCTTAAGGAGTTTTCAACTTTGCTAAAAGAGCGATTGGGTAAGACATACACTACCGAGGATTCCGTTAGATATACCTTCTTTACAGCACTTCTTAAACGAACTAACATCGCACCTCATGAAATCATTTTAGAGTATCCACATCCGAACATTCCAGGTGCAAAAGTTGATACCTATATCCCATCATCATCTGGAAGAAAAGGATTAGTTCTTGAATTCAAATATAACCGACAAATTCCTTGTGGTAGAAAGGCTCCAAAGTCTAAAAGAGCTGGTGAGTTGTTTAACGATATTTATAGACTCACTCAATTTCATGTTGATCCGAATTCTACTCTTTTGTTTGTATATCTTACAGACAGTGAAATGGCAAAATATTTAAAAAATGATCTAAACGGCCTTGCAAATTTCTTTGAATTGCCAATTGGAGAGGTTCTCAGAATTGACAAAGCATATATTTCCTCAAAAGCGGAGACATTCCAACGTGCAATTGGTGGATCTTTTAATGCGGAAATAAAATGTATGTGGAAAGAAGAAATGCCTGAGTATCATGAGATGCGAGTGTATGAAATATTGCCCCTTTCCATCGTCTAACAGAGATATATTTGGTTACAGCACTTTGTGCATTTACTCAAATCCGATCTTCGGGCGAACTTCAGATATGCGTCAGCCGTTATGTGCAATTACCATAATAGGAGAAAACAAAAATGAATAATTCAACACCTACGCCCTATGTGGCTAAAGCATTTCTTAGCTGTAGCCTTCGCCCGGAAGATAAGCAATTTGTAGATTACATTGAAAGGATATTGCGGGCTTATAAAATAGAACCAGTTGGTACTGTTGGCAGATACTCAGTATCTCCGGAAAATCCAGCCGAACTGATGAAAAAAGAAATTCCTAATGCTGATTTTGCTGTGATAGTTGCAACACCAAGATATTTGCAGCAAGATTTGCGTACCGGACAAATATCATACGGATTATCAGAAATGATCCATATAGAAACAGGTATTGCATATGCTTTTGAAAAACCTGTTGTCGTCTTTGTGCAAGAAGGTACTAATGTAGGAAATTTTATCCCGAATATTACTCAATATATAATTTTAAATGATACGAGGTCTGATTTTGAACAAAAACGTCCAGAAATACATTCCTTGTTAAACTCCACGTATCAAATTGTGAAAAAAATAAAGAGTAATAAAACCGCCAAAGCTATCGGTAAAGTTGCGGTTTTAGGTTTAGCTGCATATGGTGCTTACAAATTGCTTCCAAAATTATTGAACGCTATTTTTGGCGCTGAAAATACATAAAAAAAGCGCCCCCTAAAAGGAGATATTATTAACTGTTACTAGCAAGCGAGTTTACAACTCGGGCAACTCAAATTAGGAAACCGGGCATAGTGTCATTCCTTGAATAAACAGCCTCTATAATAGGAGGCTGTTTTACTTTCCGCTTGTTTTTTTACGGCGGTTGTGATATCTTTTTGTTATCCGATAAAAACAATTTTTGAGGTATACAATGAATAAGTTTTTAAAGATCTCTCTGATCGTCCTGGCGGTCTTCGTCCTCATCTTCGTGGCCGCGGGCATCACCCTCAAACTGATGTTCCCGCCGGCCAAACTTCGGGCCCTGCTGATGCCCAAGATCGAGGAGGTGGTGGGCCGCCCTGTCAAAGTGGAAAGCTTTTCGCTAAAGGTCTGGACGGGATTGGGCGTTCAATTAAAAGGCATTGAGCTGGCCAACGCCAAGGATTTCGATCCCCAGCCGATGGCCACCATCGAGGCGATCACGCTTAAGGTCAATCTTTTAGCCCTGCTGAAGCGCCAGTTGGCGGTCACCAGCCTCAGCATAGACAAGCCGTCCATCCTGATAGAGAAGAGCTCCAAAGGGGCCTTCAACTTCGACGACCTGATCAAGCCCGTTCCGGCCGGCCAGGCCCAACAGGCTCCGCCGCCGGGTTCCAGCCCGGTGTCCATCGCGGTGCAGTCGTTCACCATCAACGACGGACATTTCGCCTTTAGTGACAAACAGCTGAAGATGCAGGTCGAGGCTTTGGGCATCAACGAAAAACTGAGCCTAGACGCCGACGCCAAGCTGGAGAACATCCGCACCACCGGCTGGATCAAGGTAAAGGAGATAAGAACCTCCATGCCGGGCATCAGTCTGAGCAATATTTACGTGAACGTGGACCACGACATAAGCGTCAACCTGCCCAAAGCGGTGGTCACCATCAACCACGTGACCGTTGCCCCGCAGGGCATCGCCCTGACCATGGCAGGCACGGTGTCGGACTTCGACAGCCTGCCGGTGCTGGACCTGGCCCTGAAGACCACGGCAATAGATATGAAGCAGATCTTTGCCGTTCTGCCGCCGGAGATCAAGGCCCAGGCCAAGGATGTGGAGGCCACCGGAAAGATAGAGCTGGGACTGAAGATCACCGGGCAGATAGACCCCAAAGATCCCAAGTCCCTGCCCAAGGTGGACGGGATGGTGGGCCTTAGGAACATCGGGGTCAAATACGCCATGCTGCCCAAAGCAATCTCCGACGTCAATGGGGACATCACCTTCTCCGAGAAGGACCTGGATATCAAGAAGATTTCGGCCAAGCTGGGCACCGCCGGTTTCGAGATGTCCTGCCTGGTCAAAAATTTCGAGGATCCTTATATCAAAGCCGCCTTCAAGGGCAACTTCGACCTGGGTGAGGTCAAAGAATACGTGCCGCTGGAAGAGGGCATGACACTGGCCGGAAAGATCAAAGCCGATTTCAAAGTGGATGGGAAGGTCAGCAATGTCAATTCATTCAACATGGACGGCCGGGTGGACATCGAAAAGATATCGCTGGCCACCAAGGCCCTGATGAAGCCGGTGACCAACCTGAGCGGCACCATTCAGCTTACCAAGAACCTGATCAACGTTCCGGATATCTCCTGCCAGATCGGCCGCAGTTCCATGTCCTTTACCGCCCAGGTCAAGAACTTCCTCAGTCTGGCCCCGGAGATGCCGGCCCAGCCGGGACAGCCGGCCATCGTCCTGCCCAAGCAGGGCAAGGCGGTGATAACCTTCGCCCTCAATTCTCCTTTACTGGACCTGGATGAGATGCTGCCTCCCCTGCCCAAGCCCGGCGAGGCTGCTGCCGGCAAGGGGCAGGTCCAGCCGGCTCCCATGCCGGTAATGCCGCCTCTGCCTGACTTTTTGATGGACGGCAAGGTGCGGATAGCCAAGATCAAATTCCTCAAAGTGGATTACGACAACCTGGCCGGCAACCTGACCATGAAGGACCGCAAACTCAACCTGGACGGACAGGTGGGCGTCTACAGCGGGAAGGTGCTGGGCAGTTTATGGTCCGACCTGAACGACCTGACCAAGATCGAATACAAGCTGAAGGCCCAGGCCAGCCAGCTGGAGGCCAACGACTTTTTAAGCGCTTTAACGCCGTTCAAGGACCGGATGTTTACCAAACTTGATCTGGACGGCGAGTTCTCCGGCCTGGCCCCGGACACCATCCTGATCAAAAAATCGTTAAAGGGTTCGGGCAAGGCCAGGACCGGCGAGGGCAAGATAGTCAACTGGGAGCTTTTGGGCAAGGTGTTCGAATACACCAAGCTGACCAGCGACCGCGACCTGACCTACAAGAGCCTGTCCATGGGCTTTCGCATCCTCAACGAGCGGTTGTACCTTGACGACCTGCAGATGGACAGCCGGTTCGGAGACGTCAATCTGTCCGGCAGCTCCGGATTCGACGGGACGCTGGATTACCGGGTATCCATCAAATTGACCAAGGACGAATCCGATAAACTGCGGGCCAAATCTTCGGCCACCAACCTGTTCACCGACAAGGACGGCCGAATGGTGCTGGACATACTGGTCAAAGGGCCGGCCCAGAAGCCGTCCATCGGCTGGGATACCCAGATGGCCCAGGCTCGTTTAAAGGGCAAGGCCCAGGAGGAGCTGGACAAGGCCAAGAAGGAAGCCGAGGCCAAGGCCCAGGCCGAAGCCGATAAGGTCAAGAAGGCTGCTGAGGAAAAAGCCAAGAAGGAGGCCGAGGAATTAAAGAAGAAGGCCGGGGACAAACTCAAAGGGCTCTTCGGCGGACATTGATCGGATAGCTGGAACGGGAGTTGAAAAACTCCCGTTCTTATTAACAATATTTTTGAGATAAAAGCATGTCCTTATTCCTGGATATCGAGACGGATTTTTTCGGGCAGATCACAGTGGTGGGATTCTACTCCGACCAGACAGGGTTCCAGCAACTGGTGGGGGAACAGGTCACGAAACTCAGGCTAATGCGGCGTCTGCCCAAACCGGTCATTCCCGGCAATCCCGGCCGCAGGGAACTGATCACCTTCAATGGGCATTGTTTCGACCTGCCGGTCATCAGAAAAAGGCTGGGCCTGGACCTTAGGTCCGATTACGATTCCCGGGACCTCCGGTTCATTTGCAAGAAACACGGACTGACCGGCGGGCAGAAGACAATAGAAAAGATATTGGGGTTAAAAAGAGAACTACCCGACATGGACGGCCGGGATGCCTTGTATCTTTGGCAGAATTACACAGACCAGGATGACCGGGATTCGCTGGATATCTTGCTTGCTTACAACAGGGAGGATGTGATGAACCTGGTCCGGATATACGAAAAAATCGCGTCCCTTTGATGTTGTGTTAAACCTTTTATAACATATCTGGTCTAATATGGCATAGAGTTTTCATGGACATAGAACGGCCCCAGCCGGTAGACACGCTTCCTCCAGGGCGAAGTCGCCGGCAAAGGGCCGTTCGAAATGCATCGGGCCTGCCCTCTTGACAAGGGCTGGTTTTTTGATTATAATGGAACTGACCAGTCAGTTCCATTATAAAACGGAGAAAAGATGAGGACCCGAAACGACCAGAAGAGATTAGCCATATTAAAGGCCGCCGGCATGGTATTTCCCAGAAAGGGCTTTCACCAAACCCTGATGGACGACGTGGCCAGGGAGGCCGGGATAGGCAAGGGAACCATATACCGGTATTTCCCCAGCAAGGAGGATCTGTTTTTCAACATACTCGACAACGGGATGGAGGAGATATACAATGTGATGCTGGGTATCGAAAGGAAGAAGGATGATCCCGATATCAAGGTGCAGAAGATAATGGAATCGATGGTGGATTTCGTGGTGAACAACCGGCCGCTGCTGAACCTATTCCACGAGATCGAGGGAAAAGAGATAATGAAGAGGGCCCCGAAGATAAAGTCCAACAATAAAAGGATGCTGGATATCACCTCAAAGATATTGAAGGAAGGGGCCAGGGCCGGGAAATTCCGCAAAGGCGATTACCGGCTATGGGCAGTTATGATGGCCCTGGCCTCGCGCGGAGCCATTCACGAGAATCCGAACGCCGGCAAGGAAAAGATACTAAAAGGCATGACGGATCTGTTGTTTTACGGAATAGTAAAAAAGTAGAAACATTTTCATTCTAACCGCCGTAGTTTTATACGATTAAAAGGTCTTTACAGATCAACCCGAGAAATAATATTTAAACCATAGAACAGGGTATAAAATGAAAAGATTACTTGTCGTTTTCCAGTTGCTGGCAATTCTTGCTTTCCATTCGTACGCCCAGCCGTCCGAAAAAATTCTGACCGTGGATCAGTGCGTGGAAATGGCCTTGAAGCAGAGCCCGGACATGGTCAAAGCCAAAAGCGGCATGACGGTCGCCGGAGCAGGATTTCAAACCTCGGTTTCGGGCATCCTGCCGCACATAAGCGCTTCGTCCAGCTACGGACAGAACGGCCCGGCCACGACTTACGATGCTTTTTACAATGCCATCGAAGGGGGAAAGAACGAGAGCTACCGGACATCGCTGTCCGCCAGCCAGAGCGTGGTCAACCTTTCCCAATGGGCTGATATATTCGGCGCCTACCGCTCGCGGCAGGCCGCCAAGTCAAACTACCAACAGTCGGTGGCGACCCTGGTCTATAATGTCAAGGTGGCTTATTACAATCTGGTCAAACTTCAGAAAGCACAGGAAGTGGCCGAAGCCTCGGTAAAACAGAGCGAGGAGCAGTCCAAGCAGGCCAAGCTGATGTACCAGCTTGGTTCCATAAGCCAGGCCGACATGCTGAAGATCCAGGTGCGCCTGATGCAGAGCAAGGTTGACCTGCTGAACTCCCAAAGCGCACAGTTGTCAGGCCGGCAGACTCTGGCCAACATTCTGGGGCTGACCGGCGAGGTGAAGGTCGGCTCGGACTTGGCGTTTCCGGATACCACCAAGCAGGCTTTTGTCATAGGATCGCTGGACGATAAAACGGTGGAGAGCAATCCGGGCTATCTGTCCGCCAAGAGGGATCATCAGTCCAAAAGGTCAGGCGCTTGGGCAGCCTATTTGAGCAAGCTTCCCTACCTGAGCTTTTCCTATACCTACGGATATTCGGATTCCATGCAATTTACCAACAACGACAGCTGGAACGCCCACGATTATTGGAGCGCCACGCTGGCCCTTAACTGGAATATCTTCGACGGCCTGGCCTCGCTGGCCAAGATACGGCAGGCCCGGGCCCAGGCCAGGATGGCCGAGGCCGACATGATCTCGGCCAGGCAATCGGTCTATTCCGATCTCAAGCAGGCCCAGTTGGGCATGCAAACGGCCAAGGAGACGGTCTCCCTGGTGTCCGATCTTCTGCAACAGGCCGGCGAGGATTACCGCCTGACCAGCGAAAAATACAAATTGGGCTCCGCTTCGGTGCTGGACCTGTTGACCAGCCAACTTACATTTAACCAGGCCCAGCAGCAGGCCACGAATTCGCTTTGCGAATACTACCTGGCCGAAGCCCGGATCGCCAAAGCGCTGGGGAAGTGGTGATTTAATTCTCCGCACATAAATTGAAAATAAAAACCAGAACATACAAATGGAGAAAGCCCGATGATAAACTTGAAGAACAAAAAAATATGGATCATTGCCGCTGCGGTATTGTTAGTGATAATATTGGTGGTGTCCAATATTCTGAAAGGCAGCAAAAAACTGGCCGTCCAATCGGCCAAGGTGAAGAAAGGCGAGATCGTTTCGGTCGTTTCTGCTCCCGGCAACGTCAAGGCCGAGACCGAAGTGCAGATATCGGCCTACGTGATGGGCAAGATCACCCGGCTGCCGGTCAAGGAAGGCGACCGGGTCAAAAAAGGCCAGGTGTTGGTGCAGATAGACCCGACCAATTATGCCGCGCAAGTAAAGCAGGCCAGGGCCAGCCTGGATCTGGCTAAAGCCAATCTGGCCCAGTCCGAACTGGTCTATAAACGCAATAAGGAGCTTTTCGACAAAGGCCTGTTGTCACAGGAGGGATATGAGCAGGTCAACACCGATTATCAACTGAATCTTGCCAGGGTCACCCAGGCCGAGGCTTCGCTGGAACAGGCCCAGGATACCTACAGCAAGACCACCATTACTTCGCCGATAAACGGAACGGTAGTGCAGTTGAACGTGGAGGTGGGCGAGGTGGTGGTCACCGGGACCATGAACAACGCCGGGTCGGTGATCATGACCGTGGCCGACATGTCGCAAATGGAGGTGGAATCGCAGGTGGATGAAAGCGACGTCAAGGATATCCGGGTCGGGCAACCGGCCGAGATAGAAGTGGATGCCATAATCGGAAGAACCTTCAAGGGAGAGATTTCCGAGGTGGGGAACGCGGCCATTACCACTACCAGCACGTCAAGCAATGCCTCGGTAAGCTATACGGTAAAGATCAGATTCGTCGACAAGTCGGATGACCTAAAATCCGGCATGTCGGCCAATGTGGATATAACCACCGCCCACAAGAGCGATATCCTCCTGATCCCCATTCAGTCGGTGGTGATGCGCAAGGTCGAAGCCGAACGTCAGCAGACCGAACCCAAAAAGAAGGGCGCCGCGAGGTCAAACCCCGCCAGTGACAGCAGCTCCGAAGAAGGCAAACGGCAGAAGGAAAAGGAGCAGGAAGTGGTTTACGTTTTGGAAAAGGGCCGGGCCGTGATCTCCCCGGTAACCACCGGGATATCCGACCAAGAAAATATCGAAGTTATTTCCGGCCTTGCCGAGGGGCAGGAAGTGATCAAAGGGCCGTTCAGCGTATTGAGAAACCTAAAAAATAACGACAAGGTAAAAACCACCAAAGCCCAGATTTCAGGAAAGCCTGGCAACAGGGGAAAGTAGGGTTTGTGCCATGATTAAAATGGAAAATCTCTCCAAGATATACAAGATGGACGGAGTGCGGGTGGAGGCGTTGAAAGGAGTTTCTCTCAGCATCGAAGCCGGTGAATACGTGTCCATCATGGGCCCTTCGGGATCGGGGAAATCAACCCTGATGAACCTGGTGGGTTGCCTGGATACCCCCACCACCGGAAGCTATCACTTAGACGGACTGCTGGTCTCCGAGATGGATGACGATCAACTGGCGGTGGTGCGCAACAAGAAGATAGGGTTCGTCTTTCAGACCTTCAACCTGCTGCCTAGGTCCTCGGCCCTGCACAACGTCGAACTGCCCATGCAGTATGCCGGGGTGGAGAAGAATATCCGCAAGGAAAAGGCCATAGCTTCTCTGGAATCGGTGGGGCTGGCTCACCGTATCAACCACAAGCCCACCGAGATGTCGGGCGGAGAACGCCAGCGGGTATCCATAGCCCGGGCGCTGGTCAACAATCCTTCGATCCTGCTGGCCGACGAGCCGACCGGAAACCTGGACAGCAAGACCGGAGTCGAGATCATGGCTCTATTTGACCGCCTTCATCAGGAAGGCAAGACCGTGGTTTTGGTGACCCACGACCAGAAGGTGGGCGAACACGCCAAGCGGATGGTGAGGATACTGGACGGGGAGATAGTCTCCGACCAGAAAGTGAAGAAAGGGTAAGCCATGAATATTTGGGAATCGATAAGGCTGGCATTCGATGCCATCCGGGCCCACAAGCTCCGGTCGGGATTGACCACTCTGGGGATCTTGATCGGCGTCCTGACCGTGATCGGCATGCTGGCCCTGATAGACGGATTCAACAAAATGATCGCCAAACAGTTGTCATCGCTGGGTACCACCACCCTGTATGTCCAGAAGCAGGGGTTGGTGATGAGCCACGACGACTGGCTGAATACCAGGGGCCGAAAGAACCTGACCATAGAGGACGCTTACGCAGTCCGGGACAACTGCCCTTCGGTGCTGCGGGTGGCCCCGATACTGGACAATATGATTAATGTCAAATACCAGAAACAGGAGGTGCTGGGCACCGAGGTCAACGGCACCACTCCCGATTACCAGTTCATCGCCGAGTACGAGATAACCGACGGCCGGGCCATGTCCAATGTCGACATGGTGCACAGCCGGCAAGTGGCCATGCTGGGAGCCACGGTGGTGGAAAAGCTATTCGGACAGCAGGATCCCCTGGGCAAGGAAGTGACCATCAACGGCAACCGGTTCGAGGTGATAGCCCTGCTGGGTAAAAAAGGATCATTTTTGGGCAACGATCAGGACAATATGCTGATCATTCCCATCTCCACCTTCGAAAAACTCTTTACCGGACAGATCCGCAATCGGGGCCGGGGCGGTTCGGTCACCATTGCCGTCCAACCTCTGGATATGGACCATGTGGAGCAGGCCAAGGACGAGGTCACCGAACTGCTGCGCCGCCGCCGCAAAGTGCCGCCCTCCAAACCGGACGACTTCGGCATAGTCACCGCCGACCAGATAATGGGCATATTCAAGAAGATCACTGCCGGGGTTTTTGGACTGATGATCGGGGTCACCCTGTTGTCGTTGTTGGTGGGAGGCATCGGCATCATGAACATAATGCTGGTATCGGTCAACGAGCGGATCAAGGAGATCGGCATCCGCAAGGCCATTGGGGCCCGCAAGAAGGATATCATGCAGCAGTTCATCATCGAGGCGGTGACGTTATCCCTGGTGGGCGGCATAATAGGGATGATCCTGGGATTCATCCTGGCCGGACTGGTCTCGCTGGTCATCAAACTTCCTGCTTCCGTTTCCTGGTGGTCGGTGCTGTTGGGCTTCGGCTTTTCGGCCGCGGTGGGAATATTTTTCGGATGGTATCCGGCCCAGCGGGCGGCCGAGCTGGACCCGATAGAAGCGTTGAGATACGAGTGATTTGACCATTCCTATGTCCCCTCCTTGAACAAGGAGGGGATTTTTTATCATTGACTTAAGAAATGAGTTATGTTAAGATAATATAGTAAAAGAGGATAAAAAATGAAGAATATATTCTATTTCGTTTGCTGCCTCTTGTGTATCGCCCATGCTGTTAGGGTAAACGCGCAAACACCTACGGCAATGGAGACGGCACTTGGGGTGGAGATCAACTGGAGAACAGAATCGGAAACAGATTGTCAGATATGGGAAATCGAAAGGTCATTTTTTGCCGATAGCAATTATCAAATGATGGCACAGATTCCTGGGCAGGGGACGACCAACGAACCCCATGATTATAGCTGGATTGACTCGACAGTGGTGGCCGTTAATACTTATTATTATCGCTTGGCGGAGGTTAATAGCGTTGGCGATAGAACTTATTACGGGCCGGTATCGGTAGTAGTTAGTTTTTATGGGGTGGCGGGTGCTCCGGTTACAAGTGATCGAGCTTTCAGTTTGCAATTAAAACAAAACTATCCCAATCCTTTCGATAAAACCACAGTAATAAGTTACCAGGCAGCAGTTGACGGGCCGGTGAAGCTTGCGGTTTACAACATTGCCGGGCAATTGGTGAGGGACCTTACCCCGCCACCTCTCCAAAGGCATTTGGAGAGGGAGGCCAGGGAGGGATCCGTAACCTGGGACGGTAAGGATGAGAACGGATGGGCGATTCCCAACGGAATTTACATCTATTGTTTGGAGTCCGGAGATTTTAAAGTAGCTAGAAAAATGATAATACTAAAATAACTCGGGTTTTGAGTATTAAAGGGACGGCATTTTGCCGTCCTTTTTATTTTTAAATATCTAATCACATGCACTATGTTTCCCGACAACCCGATTTGATTTAACGCCATTTGCAAAACCGTTGATTCAAGGCGGAATGCTGTTTCCCAAGGCCTTGATAAGGCGTTTAATAGGCTAACTTTAATTCCAAAACAGGTATTAAACCGGTGAAGTAAATTTCCTACCATTTTTTTATTGACTTATATCAAAAAAAGTTATAAACTGTTAAGTATTATATATTTAATAGGATAACCGTTCTATGACGGAAAAAATTGCATCCCAGGAAATTGTAATATTCAATCTGGGCAAAGAAAAGTTTGCACTTTTCACCGATCAGGTGAAAAGCATTGAAGAGATGCAGGATATAGTCCCCGTGCCCATGGCGCCGGATTATCTTTCCGGCCTGATCAATCTGAGGGGAGAGATCACCACCATTGTGGACCTGCGAAGACGGCTGCACATGGAGAACAACCACATCAGTCCCGATGTGGTCATCATCATCGTGGATTTCAAACAGGAGACGGCCGGGCTGATAGTGGACAAGGTGGAAAGCGTGGAGACGGTGAGAGCCGAGCCCAAGGACGTTCCCGACAATATCCGGAAGACGGCCAACGGGCGGTTCTACGACAAGGTCATAGAAATAAACCGGGAGAAAATAATAATACTAAACTTGGATAAAATATTATCATTGGAGGAGGGTAAATGAGTCGCAGGGTTTTAGTGGTCGACGATGCAATCTTCATGAGGACCATGATCTCGGACATCCTGAAAAAGGGAGAGTTCGAGGTGTGCGGCGAAGGGGCTACCGGCGCCGAGGCGGTCGAGCAGTACAAAAAACTCAAGCCGGACCTGGTGATCATGGACATCATCATGCCCGACATGGGCGGCATCGAAGCGGTAAAGGCCATCATGCAGATAGATCCCAACGCCCGGATACTGATGTGCAGCGCCATGGGCCAGCAGGCCCTGGTAGTGGAAGCCATCCAGGCCGGAGCCCGGGACTTCGTGGTCAAACCCTTCCAACCCTCTAGGGTGCTGGAAGCCGCCCAGCGGGCGCTGAAATAAGCATAACAAGCATCAGGATGACCTGATATCCCGGCGTCTGCTCCTTAAGCGGAGGCAAGCCCGGCTGATATCGGTATTCTATGGATACTGCCAAATACATAAACCTGTTCGTGGCTGAGACCAGGGAACACTTGGTCAGCCTCAACCAGGCTTTATTGGCCCTGGAGAAGAAGCCCGACGAGAGCTCCCGGCTGGACGAAATATTCCGCTCCATGCACACCATCAAAGGCATGGCAGCTTCCATCGGCCTGGACTTCATCGCCGACCTGACCCACAAGGGCGAGGACCTGCTGGACAAGATGCGCCGCCGCCAGAGCGCAGCCGAGTCCGAGGAGATCGACCTGATCTTCTCGGTGCTGGATTTTCTGGAGGAATCGGTGGGATTGGTGGCGACCGGCAAGCAGCCGGGCGAAGGCTTGATCCAAAAAGGCCGCGACCTGGTGGGGACGATCGATAGGCTGACAGCGGTTACCCAGGAGGCGGCTCCCTCCAAGGTGGCTTCCAACGGGGGCAGCGATTTCAAGCGGATCAATCCCCTTAAAACCGGGAATTCGCACGTATACAAGATCAGGGTCCTGCTGGAACAGGACGTTTCCCTTAAATCGGCCCGGGCCTTTCTGATCCTCCACACCCTGGAGCGGATGGGCAAGATAGCCTATACCGTACCAGAACGCCACGATCTGGAATCGGAAAAGTTCGACCGGGGTTTCTCCATATTCCTGGTGACCGACCGGACCAATCAGGAGGGGATCAAGGGCGATATTTCCTGCGCCGAGATCGAGGACATCCAGATCGAGGAGGTGCGCGAGGAGAGCGCCGAAGAGGCCCTGGAAAGAAAGACCATCGGCGCTTTCGTGCAGCTGGCCCAGGAAAAGGCCAAGGATGTCAAGGTCAGCGTGGCCCGGCTGGACAGTCTGATGAACCTGGTGGGCGAACTGGTGGTGTGGCGGGAGAGGCTTAAACAATTGGCCATCCAGAACGGCGATCCGGTCATCCAGGACGGCGTGGACAAGATCGCCCAGATAGCGTCGGACCTGCAGCAGGAGGTACTGACCGCCCGCCTGGTGCCCATGGCCGAAGTGCTGGACCGTTTCCCCCGGGTGGTGCGCGACGCCGCCAAGGGGCTGGGCAAGGAGATAGATTTCACGGTGGAAGGACGGGATCTGGAGATGGACCGTTCCATCCTGCAGATGCTGTCCGAGCCCATCGTCCACCTTTTAAGGAACGCGGTGGATCACGGGGTGGAACTGCCGCACCAGCGCAAGCAGGCCGGCAAATCCCAGGTGGGGTCAATAACCTTGACCGCGCTTAAACAGAAGGACCAGGTGCTGATCAAGGTGGTCGACGACGGCAAGGGCTTCGACCTGGAAAGGATCCGACGCAAGGTCATCGATAACGGATATTTGACGGCCGACAAGGCCGCCGAGCTTTCCGAAAGGCAACTGTACGATTACCTGCTGCTGCCGGGCTTTTCCACGGCCGACAAGATCAGCGAGCTATCGGGAAGGGGTGTAGGGCTGGATGTGGTCAAGCGTCGGATCGAGGAGATGGGCGGGGCCTTTTCCATGGAGAGCCAGACCGGCAAGGGATCGGTCTTTACCATCACCGTCCCCTTAAGCCTGGCAATCATCCGGACCCTGCTGATATCGGCCGATTCCCAGATATATGCCGTGCCCATCACCCAGGTAAAAGAGACCACCAACGTCAAAGAAAAAGCCATGAAGACACTGCATGGCAAAAAACTTCTGCAGTTCCGCAACCGGGTGATCCCGGTGGTGAGACTGGCCAGCGCCATCGGACTTTCCCCGCAGGAGGATTTCCGAGAGGGTCCGGCCCTGATAGTGGAGCGCCAGGGCTCGGAACTGGCCCTGCTGTTCGACACCATGATCGGCCAGCAGGAGATAGTGGTCAAGCCGCTTTCCCGCTTCGTCAAGCAGATCAAGGTCTTCAGCGGAGCCACCATCAGCCGGGAGGGGCGCCCCATGCTGATACTGGACCTCAATAATGTTGCGGTCTAAAACACGAAGAAGATAAATATTCACCAGGCGATATAGAGAGGGTAGAGAGATGGAACTTAACGAACTTGGAGCCATACAGCTGGACGCCCTGAAGGAGGTGGCCAACATCGGGGCCTGCCATGCCGCCACCGCCCTGTCGGAACTGACCAACGAGAAGGTGCTGGTCAACGTTCCGGTGATCAGGATCAACCCCATCGAGGAGATATTCAACATGGCCGCCAAGCCCAGCGAGGTGGTGGCCGGGGTGCTGATATATTTCCTGGGTGACATGACCGGCCGGACCCTGCTGATGTTCCCGCAGGAGGCAGCCTGGCATTTGACGGACTGCCTGCTGAGAAGGCCGGTGGGCACCACCACCGGGATAAGCGAGCTGGAGGAGTCGGCCCTTAAAGAGGTGTCCAACGTTCTGACCTGCGCCTACATGAACGCCCTGGGAGATCTGTTGGGCCTGGTGGTGGTGCCATCGGTGCCCAGCATGACGGTGGACATGGCCTCGGCGGTGCTGGACGCGGTGTCGCTGGATTTCGGCAACGACAAGGACCTGGTGGTGTGCATCGAGACCGAGTTCCGTTTTGTCGAGAAGAACACCATTCTGCACGGATACTTTTTATTGCTGCCCGATCCCGATTCGCTGGGGGTGATACTGAAAGCCATCCATTTGGGTTAAACATAAAACAATCTTGAGGATCCTGATCTTACAAAATGGAACAAGCCGAAGAAAAGAATGCCTCCGGGATCAGCCCCGAGGAACAAAAGATACTGCGGGGATTCCGAAGCCGGATAGACGCCAATGACGCCTCGGCCCACAACAATCTGGGAGTGGTCTATTTCAACAAGGGCATGTATGCCGAGGCCATCGAAGTGCTGCAGATGGCGCTGGAGATAGACCCCCAGAACGTGCTGGCCAGGAACAACCTGGAAGTGGTCTACCGCAAGAGCGGATACTACCAGAATGAGATGCAACAGGCCGAGGAGGCCCTGAAGAAAACCCCCGACGCCAATTCCTATTTCCGCCTGGCCGAGGCCCTGCGCAATACCGGGCAGTACAAGTCGGCCATAGCCAACTACCAGAAGGCGGTGGAGCTAAAGCCCGGTGATATGCTGGCCTACCTGTATCTGGGCCTGACCCTCAAACAGCAGGGGCAGTTCAACGAGGCGGTCGATATCTACAAGCAGGCTCTGAAGCTGGATCCCGAATCCTACGTCATCCATACTGCGCTGGGCGAGATATATTACAACCTGGGGCTGCTGGACCAGTCCATCAACGAGCTGGAGACCGCCATCAGGATCAATCCCAGCGGCTCCGAGGCCCACTTTCTGCTGGGCTTCACCTACGGCGAAAAGGGCCTGCTGGAGAAGGCCATCGAGGAATCGCGCCAGGCCATCGCCCTCAATCCCAACTATTCCAAGGCCCAGGCCAATCTGGGCATAGATTATTACAGCCAGGACCTGATGACCGAGATCAAACGTCACTCCGAGAACCAGGTGCAGGCGGCCCCCGACGGTTTCATGACCCATTACAACCTGGGAGTGGGCTTCCGCCGCAAGGGGCTTTTCAAACAGGCCCTCAAGGAGTTCGAACTGGCCCTGTCCATGGAAGGCGAGAACCGGATCGTTCACAAGGAAGTGGGCGAGATCTACCTGTTCATGGGGCAGAACCAGAAAGCCATAGAATCCTACAAAAAGGCCCTGGAGTTCGATCCCGACAACGCCAAATTATACAACGATATCGGTCTGGCCTATCACCGGATGGGAGCTTCGGCCGAGGCGATAAAATGGTACCAGCGGGCCATCGCTTCGGATGCCGGCTATGTGGTCAGCTTCAACAACCTGGGCATAGCCTATATTTACCAGGAACAGCAGGCGCAAGCCGAAGAGACATTCAAACAGGCCATCGCCAAGATGCCGCAGTACGGCGACGCCCACTTCAACCTGGGGCTGCTGTATGCCAAGCAGGGCAAGGATGAACAGGCCATGTCCGAATACCGCGAAGTTCTGAAGCTGAACCAGGACTCGGCCCTGGCCCACAACAACATCGGTTTGTTATATCTCAAACAGAAACTTTACACCGAGGCCATGGCCCAGTTCGAGCACTGCATCAAGCTGGACTCCGATTTCGCCGAGGCCCATTATAATCTGGGCTTCGCCCTGGCGGCCCAGGAGAAGTACCAGGAATCGCTGGCCGCCACCAAGCGGGCCATGGAACTTAAATCCTACTACACCGGCGGCTCCTTTAAGCTGGGCATAGATTTTTACGTGGACGATCCCGAACTGCTGATCCTGAACGACTGGCAGGGATCGGGCCAGGAGCAGGGGACCACCGTGGCCCAAGACATCTTCGGCGGGGTGCTGGAGGAGGCCTCCATCCGGGCCAAGGCCGGCAAGTGGGACGAGGCCAGCCTGGAGTCGGACATCGAGAGCCTGAAAAAGCTACGGGCCGAAGGTAAGCCCGACGAGGCCAAAAAGAAGGCCAAGGAAATACTGGAACAGCAGCCCCAGAACCTGCTGGCCCTGGAAACCCTGGCCCGCCTGGCCCTGGATGAAAAGCAGGGAGCCGAAGCCATCGTCCGGTACGGGGTGCTGGTCAAACTGAGCCCCGACCAGAAGGAATTCAAGGTCGGACTGGCCAAGGCCCACCTGATGCAGGGCGACGGGGACAATGCCATTGCCATCCTGCGGGAGGAGATCGGCGCCCGTCCGGATGACGTGGAACTGATGTCTGAACTGGGGCGGATCTACCTGGAACGCTGCGATTACCAGGAGGCCCGGGCCTGCTACGAGAACGCCCTGAAGATAAATCCCTCCGATATTTCGCTGTTCCTGGGCCTGGGACAGATCTTTGCGGTGCAGAACGAGCCGGAGGAGGCCGTAATGGCATACCGCCAGGTGATTAAGTTAAATCCCAAACTGCCTCAGGGATATTACAAGCTGGCCCAGCTGTATATCTCGCAGGAAAAATTCGAACAGGCGGTGGAAGAATTCAAAAAGGCGGTGATCAACAATCCGGCCCATTTGGAATCCCACCTGGCGCTGGGAGAGACCTACGTCAAGCTGGGCCAATTGGACAAGGCGGCGGTGGAGTACGCCCTGTCGGCCAAAATTGCGCCCAACTCCTTCGCCGCCAAACTGGGGCTGGCCCAGCTGGCGGTCAAGACCGGCAACCCGGACAAGGCCTACGGCCTGTGCCAGGAGCTTATGCAGACCCACGGCGATCAGCCGGAGTTGTACATGCTGTGGGGCAGATTGCTGGCCCAGCGCGGCAAGACCCGGGACGCGGTTGAAGCCTGGCAGAAGGCCATCTCCTTTACCAACGACGAGAATTTGAAGGCCCTGGCCGGGAAGGCCATCGAAGCCGCCATGCAGTGGGAGCAGGTGGCCGGGGGAAGGTGAGCGGAAAGGCAATACTCGCATCAATTATATTAAAAGCGTTATAGCCAAAGAAACGTTTTATTGATAAGGGGTAAAATGAAAATAAATAATATCAAAATAGAAAAACTGTTTGAAATATTTGACTATGATATTTCATTCAATAATGCTGAAAACCTATTAATTGTAACGGGACCAAATGGATTTGGAAAAACAATGATACTTAATATTGTCTTCAATTTATTTAATAGAAATTTCCAGTTTTTCCAAAAACTAATTTTTGAAAAAATCACAATTATACTTGATGGGAACATTTCTATTGTCATTTCTAAAATAACGGGGGGCGATAAACCGCATGTAGCATTCAGCTTTACACAAGATAATAAAGTGCTCGGCTCTTTTGAATATTCTGATAAAACAGAAATGAATTTAGAAAGAATCATTCGAAAATATTGGCCAATCAGAAGGTTAGATGCTGCGAGGTGGATAGATCATAGAACGGATAAGATTTTAACAACGGATGAACTTATTAATGAATATGCGGACCAACTTCCCGAAGAGGTTGGGAAAAATTTGTTACAAATTAAACCAAGTGAAATAGATATTCTTAATTCAATAAAAGTTCATTTGATTAGAGAACAAAGATTATTTAAAAGAGTGCGAAATGTCGATAGGGATTATCATGAAGGAAAAGATCAGACGATAATGATAGAGACCATACAAACGTACGCAAATGAATTAAAACAATTAATCTCATTAAATCTGCAACAATCATTTGCAATATCACAGCAACTTGATAGTAGTTACCCAGATAGATTAGTAAAAGAAAAGAATAAATTGACTGAAGCGGAATACACGGCACGGTTTGAAAAACTTAAAGAAAAGCAAGAAAAACTATCAAAAAATGACTTATACGAAAGTAAACAACAATTATTGGGTTACAGCGTAGATGACTCTAAGGCGCTGTTGGTTTATTTAAATGATTTGGAAGTTAAGTTACAAGTATTTGACAGCCTTCTTGAAAAACTTGAATTGTTTGCTGGTATATTAAACGAGAGAAGATTTACTTACAAAACAATTCAAATTGACAGAGAAAAGGGTTTTTATTTTAAAACAAGTAAAGGGAAAGAGTTGGAATTAAATCAACTTTCTTCTGGTGAACAACACGAAGTTGTTTTGCTTTACGAACTAATATTTAATGCTAGACAAAATACACTCGTTTTAATTGATGAACCAGAAATATCTCTGCATGTTACTTGGCAAAAGGAATTTCTTAATGACCTATTAAGGATTGTTAAAATACAAAATATTCAAGTTTTAATTGCCACACATTCGCCTTCAATTATAAATGATAGGTGGGATTTGGTTTATAATCTTGAAAAAGCTGATGGGAAATGAAAAAACAAGACATTACTTACCAAGACAAATTAAACGAATTGCGACTTGATCTTTTACATCCGAATAATCAAAAGATTACTTTTATCCTTTTAGAAGGCAAAAGTGATGTGCGGCTTTTTAGAAAATTGTTTAATCTTGATAATTGCAAGGTCGAAGTAGTGCCGGGTGGAAATACAAAAGTGGAGGATTGCGTTGGCGAATTATTAAATGTTAGCCCTTTAATTATTGGAATTAGAGATGCTGATTTTATTCATTTGGAAAAGAAACAATATACAAAAGGCAATATCTATTTAACTGATTTACACGATATGGAAATGATGCTTATTGCCGAAGATGAAGTTTTTAGCGCCAGCATCTCTGAATACACTAATATAACAAAAGATAAACACGTAGAAACAAGAGAAAGGATTATAGCGGTCATTGAACAAATTAGTTTATTGAAATGGTTTAATGAGAAAATAAATTGTGAATATACATTTGATGCTGGATTTAGTGATTTGATAAAATACAAAAATAATGAAATTGATTTTGCCCAATATTTTACAAGGGTTTTATCTGATTCGCCGAATGCAAAAATATCTGATATAAGTATTGTATATGAGGAACTATTAACATTAAAGCAATTAAACCCCGATTCAGTTCAGCTTTGCAATGGCCATGATTTTATAAAAGCATTATGTCGGTTCATATATGAATTTGGTGATGGAGGATCTGTAAACACTGAAAATATTAGTAGTTCTTTTAGAATGGCATATACAAAGACGATGTTCAAAAGAACAAATCTATTCAGCAATGTTAATACATGGGCTGTTGCGAATAATTGTAATATTTTCAATTGAAATAACAAATAAAATTTGTGTTGATAAACTTATTTGGTAAAACCACAAAATATTTAATTTTAAATTATAATTTATAACTTGAAATGGCGATCGAAGGCCCCATAAAAGAACTCAGCTTGATGGACCTGTTCCAGCTACTGGCCATGTCTCGCAAATCCGGAGTGCTGACCCTTGACTGCACCCGCAACGTGGGACAGGTGTTCTTCGTTTCCGGCAACATCATCCGCAGCACCCTGCAGCAGGGACAGGAAAAACTGGGCCAGATGATGGTCTCCTCCGGCAAACTGGGCAAGGACCAGCTGGACATCCTGCTCAAAGAGCAGGCCGGTTCAAAGCAGAAGAAAAAGATCGGCGCCCTGTCGGTGGAGCGCGGGTTTACCTCCAAGAACTCGGTGATAGCGATGCTCAAGACCCAGGTGGAGGAGACGGTCTCCACCATCATGGGCTGGCAGGAGGGTTATTTCCGCTTCGAGGACATGGAGCTTGCCCCCGATACCGACCTGCCGTTCGTCCAGATCACCGAGAATGTGATCATGGAAGTGTCCCGCCGGCTGGACGAGTGGTCCAAGATACAATCCAAACTGCCCGACCTGGATATGGTGCTGACCCTGGCTCCCGGCAGCGACCTGACTTCGGCCCGGCTGGACCTGAGACCGGAGGAGTGGCTGATATTGGCCAACATCGACGGGCAGAAGACCGCCCGCCAGGTGATAGCCTCGGTGGGGGGGCGCGAATTCGAGACCGCTAAGGTGATCTACGGGCTGTGCGCCACCGGCCTGGTGAAGGCCACCGCCGTAAAGGGCCCGTTATCGCTGGACGTCCAGGAGCCGGTTAAGGACCCCGTCAAGGCCGGACTGGCCCTTATCAAGAACGACCAGTTGGAGAAGGCCATCGAGGCATTCTCCGATATTCTGCAAAAGGACCCCGATTCCCCGCTGGCCCACCTGTATCTGGCCGAGGCCTATTACAAGACCGAATCCTTCGACGAGGCCATAATGGAATACAAGCTGGCCAGCCAGGGCCGGGACGACAATCCCGAGATCAATTACTGCTTGGGCTTTGCCTATGCCAGGATCGGCCGCTTGGAACTGGCGGTGGAAAGATGGGAAAGGTTCCTGTCGTTCTCGCATGACGACAAGCGGGCGGACAAAATCAGGGAACTGGTGGACCTGGCGGTCAGATGGGCCGAGGGGCTGGAGGAAAAGACCGACATCGCCGACGGCAAGCAGACCATGGCCGGATTCGAAAAGCCGGAGGCTCCGGCTCCGGAGTTGAGCCCCGAGGTCAAGGCCTGGCTGGAGAAGATGAAGAAGCTCAAGGAACGCAGGCTGCCGATAATGGGTGAGTGATCCCCTATTGGTTGCCGGCGGCAATCTAGAAATTCAGAACAATTCAATATAAGGCCGGATATGTTATCTGATATCCCTTCGGACAGCGTCAAGGATTTTTCGGACCAGGTGGTGAACGACCCGTCGTCACTGCTGTTCGGTTCGCTGGCCGATTTTTACCGCGAGAACGGGCTGTATCAGGAGGCCATCAATATCTGCCTGACCGGGTTGGAGAGCCACCCCGAGAACATCGAAGGCCGTCTGGTGCTGGCCCAGTGCTACAAGGGACTCAATAATCCCGACCAGGCCCGGGTCGAACTGATCAAGATCCTCTCGGTCCGGCCGGAAAATTCCCTGGCAAAAAAAATTCTGGCCGAACTGGACAAGCCCGGCCAAACGGAAACGAAGACCGGCGAAGGAACGTCATCATTGCCTACGGAAGCATCGCCCCGGCCGGAAGAGATAGAATCGGCAGCAGTCTCGCCCGAAATACCAGAAACTTCCGTAACCCCCGAAGCAGCCCCGGCCGAACCGGCCCTGCCCGATGCCCAGAGCTTTCACAAGGGAGCCCAAGCCATGATGGCCCTGGCCGCCGAGGCCTCGGAAAAACCCAAGATGGAATATATCCCGGAGGAGGATATCCCTGTTATCGTTCCTTCGACGGAGACCACCTTGGAGGTCGCGCCCCAGGCTGCCGAACGCGCCAAGCCTCCGGAAGCCGATTCCAAGACCATGAACGCCTATACCCGCATCCTTAACGAGATAATCCAGACCCCGCAGGTCACGGCCAGTTTGCTGGTGGACGAGTCCGGGTATCCGGTGGCCAGCGCCTTTGCCCCCCAGGCCGCCGGGATGGACGAGGAATCGTCCGGGGCGCTTTCGGCCCTGGTGTTCTCCACCGCCTCCCAGGCCATGCAGAAGGTGAAGCTGGGAGATTTGGAACGGGCGGTGATAGACACCAAGAACGAGAAGATCTTCCTTAACCGGGTGGGCGGCCAGGTGCTGATGGTCACTGCCGAAAGCTCGGCCAAGACCGGGCTGGTGGCGGTGAACGTCAAACGGGCCATAGACCGGATCAAGAGCCTGTCATCCTAAAGAACGGGATTTAAATGAAGAATATACTCAATCAGATCAACGATATCCCCGGCGTCAAGGGCAGCGTGGTGATCGACAAGGAGGGGCTGGTGATCGCCTCCAACCTGATGTCCGGCCTGGAAGAGCGTACCATCAGCGCCATGGTGGCTTCCATCTTCAACCAGGTGGTCAAGTCGCTGGCCAAGGGGAACGAAGATCATATCTACGGGGTTCAGCTGCTGGCCGAGGAAGGCAACATCATCTTCCTCTGCGCCCAGCACTGCATCCTGATCGTCATAACCGAGACCGGGGCCAATATCGGACTGGTGTCCATAAAGATGAAGGCCAGCCTGGAACACTTGATGGATATGCTATGACCAACATTCAGTACGTCCTTTCCGAAGAGATCAACAAGGCGGTGGAAGTTTCGATGGGCCGCTATCTCAAGGACAGCCGGGCCAGCTGCGTCCTGCTGCTGGCCAAGAGCGGCCATCTGATAAGCCAGGCCGGGTTCACCTCCAATTTCAACGTCCAGTCCATCGCCGCCCTGATCGGCGGGATATTCACCTCCACCCAGGCCCTGGCCAAGCTGGTGGCCGAAGAGAGGTTCAAGGTGATGTTCCAGGAGGGCAAGAACTGGAACGTGTATTTCTGTCTGATCGCCGACCAGTTCATACTGGCCACGGTATTCGACAAGTCCACCGTGGTGGGCATGATCCGTCACGCCGCCGGAGAGGCCGAGCGCGAGTTGTCCCCGGTGCTGGCCAAGGCCATCGTATCCGATACCGACCAGGCGGCCAGGGATCTGTCACGCAAAATGGACCAGGCCCCGGAGCCCATTCCCGGTGCGCCGGCTCCGCCGGAAGAGGCCCTGCCAGACTTCAACCAGGCGGTGGAAGACGCCCTGTCCAAGCTGTTCTCCTGATCCGCCATCGCAAAGAAATAAACCAGAAACCGATATAGCCGTAAATGTCTTTAATCAATTACTCATCGAAAGAGATCACCTGCAAGATCGTATATTACGGTCCGGGCCGGTGCGGCAAGACCACCAACCTGCAGTACATCTACAGCAAGATCCCCGACGTCAAGCGCAGCTCCATGGTCAGCCTGGCCACCGAGAAGGACCGCACCCTGTTCTTCGACTTTTTGCCGCTGGAACTGGGTGATATCGCCGGCTACAAGACCAGGGTCCAGCTTTATACCGTTCCGGGTCAGGTGTTCTACAATTCCACCCGCAAGCTGGTGCTGCAGGGGGCCGACGGGGTGGTGTTCGTGGCCGATTCCCAGGTGGACCTGTGGCAGGAGAACCAGGAGAGCCTGGCCAACCTGCGGGACAACCTGAGCCTGCTGGGCATGGATATAAGCAAGGTACCGCTGGTAATGCAGTACAACAAGAGGGATATGCCCAACATTGTCTCGGTGGCCGAACTGGACCATGCCCTCAATTTCAGGCACGCGCCGCATTACGAGGCGGTGGCTACCACCGGGGTCGGGGTGTTCGACACCCTCAAGGCCATCAGCGCCCTGGTGCTGCAGTCCTTAAGCGCCAAATACAGAAGATAACAGCAAGGAATCCCGATGACCGAAGGCATGCCCGACATATTGAAGAGCGTCTACCAGTTCGACAATTTCGTCACCGGACCCAGCAACCGGCTGGCCTTTGCCGCCGCCCGCAAGGTGGCCGACAATCCGGGCAACGTCTATAATCCGTTATTGGTCTACGGCGGCGTGGGCCTGGGCAAGACCCACCTGATCCAGGCCATCGGCAATGCGGTGGCCCTGGCCCGGCCGGATTGGAATGTGGTCTTTTTGAACGGCAGCCAGATGTCGCTGGAAGACCTGATATCGGCCGAAAAATCGGACCTGCTGTTGTTCGACGACCTCCATTTGGGACTGCAGGACAAGAAGATCCAGATCCGCCTGCTGCCCCTGTTCGATCGGATGGTGGGCTCCGGCCGCCAGATAATCGCCACCACCGACATCACCCCCCAGAAGATGGAAAGCATAGACCAGAAGCTGCTTTCCCGGCTGATGGGCGGACTGATCATCGGGCTCAAAGAGGTCGATGTCAACGAGAAGAGCCTGATCATCTCCCGCAAGAGCCATGACCGGGGCACGGACCTCAGCGACGATATCGCCCTGCTGATAGCCTCCCGGGTGCCGTCCAATATCCGGGAACTGGAGGGGGCCCTGAACAAGGTCTTGTTGTACGCTTCGCTTTCCGAAGGCCCGCTCACCAAGGAGGTGGTCGACGAAGCCCTGCCGCCGCTGCAGTCGCCCCAGATTGCGGCCGAGATCCCGCTTAAACCCGAAGCGCCGCCCGAACCTGTTCAGAGCGGGGAGTTCGGAGATTTCATATCGGGACTGGACCACAAGGTCACCGAGCTGATAGACGAGCAGCAGGACGCCGAACAGCTGCGCCGGGAATACAAGGAAAAGCTTTTCATCTGGAAGATGAAGGGCTTCAGCACCGCCAACATCGAAAAGATCCTGGAACAGGATATCTCCATCGTCACCGAGGCCTACGAGGAATATACCCGCAACATCGAAAGGCTGATCGCCCTCCAGCAGGAATTCGGTCCTCTGTCCATGCAGGCCACCCCGGAGCAGATAGAGAAGATCGAAAGTCTGATGTTCGACCCCGACAAGGCCGACGACCTGGAGATGGCGGTGAATTCCCTGTCCCAAAAGTTGAGTTCAAAAACCGCCGCTCCGGCGGCGGCCGCCAAGTCGCCGAAGCCGGAACCTTCCCCGGAATCACCGGTCCCAGAGGTTTTGCCGGCCGAGGGAAAGACGGTGCTTACCACCATCGCCTCGCTCAGGCAGGAGGAAATCGACAAGGGCGGCGATAAGCCCGAATCGGCGCCGGCCCATCTGGGTCTGATCCACGAGGACTGGCCGTTCCTGGAGGAACGTCTGATCGAGGATATTTAGAATATGAATAATGCGCGTTACATAATGTGCGGGTGCCTATGGCGATAAAGGGATCGTTCAAAGAAGTAAGCCTGCCGGACGTTCTGCAACTGCTGGCGGTGGGGCGAAAGACCGGCTGTCTGAAGGTGACCGACGGCAGCAATTTCGGCAGCGTCTTTTTCAGCGACGGCAAGATCTGCTTTTCCAACCTGCTGAACCGCCCCGACCGGCTGGGCGACAGGCTTTTCTCCCGGGGGCTGATATCCTCCCAGCAGCTGCAGGACGCACTGGCCCAGCAGCAGCAGGAGGGCGGCAGCCGGCGGCTGGGCGGCATTTTGATGGATTTGGGCCTGGTCCAGCAGCAGGATATCGAGTCCGATGTTTCGGGGCAGATAGAAGACACCATCTTTTACCTGCTTCGCTGGCCGGATGGGGAGTTCTTCTTCGAGCCGGACTCGCTGCCGGAGGGGGAGAGCATCTTGGTATCGTTGGACGCCATGAACCTGCTGCTGGAAGAGGCGCGCAGGGTGGATGAATGGCGGACCCTGGAAAAGAAGCTTCCCTCGCCCCAGACCATTCTGGAGAAGGTGATAATGGATCCCGACAAGCAGGAGGAACTCAACCTGAACAGCGAGGAGAAGCAGGTCCTTTCTCTGATAGACGGATACCGGTCCCTGGCAGAGGTCATGGAAACCTCGGCCCTTGGCGAATTCTCGACCTCCAAGATAATATACGGCCTGCTGCTGGCCGGACTGGCCAAGCGCGGTTCGGAAAAAAGCAAGCAGGCGGCCTCCTGGAACCTCAATATCATCGACGACCATCGCAACCTGGGAATGGCCTTTTACCGCACCCAGATGTACGACGAAGCCTTAAGGGAATACCGCCGGATCATCGAGATCAGGCCGGACCATTACGAGGCCAGATTCTACCTGGGCCTGATCCATTTCCGCAAGGGGGAGTACGCCGAGTCGGCCACCGAATTCCTGGAGGCGATAGCCATCGAGCCCAAAAAAGCTGCGGCCTACAATAATTTGGGGATGAGCCTGGAACTGATGGGCGAAAGGGAGGATGCCGCCCGGCAGTACCGCAAGGCCATAGAGCTTTCGACGGAATATTCAATGCCGCGGATCAATCTGGCTTATCTGCTTTACAATGACGGCGATACCGCCTCCGCCCGGGAACAGCTTGATAAAATTTCCCAGGGCCCGGAACAGGCTTCCCTGATAACTTTTCTGGCCGGGCTGATATCCCTCAAGAACGGGGATTTCGAGCAGGCTTTCCGGCTGTGGAGTTCCATCGAGAATAACAACAAGAACAATCACGCCCTGCAGAACAATATCGGCGCCATCCTGCAGGCCAAAGGACAGGACGAGGAAGCCGAGCGCTACTATAATGCGGCCCTTAAGGCCAGGCCCAACGACCGGACGGTGTTGCGCAACCTGATGGACCTGTATTACAAGAACGGCATAGCCGATAAATCGGTGGAGATCCTAAATAAAATGGCTGAACTGGAACTGATGGACGCCCAGGATATGGCCCGCCTGGGCAACCTTTATCTTAAACAGGGACAGAAGGAATTGGCCGTCAAGTGGTGGAAGAAGACCCTGGAGGCCGATCCCGAAAACCAGATGGTCAAGAGGAATCTTTCCCTGATGGACAAGAATGCATTCGCCAAGTAATTTCAGCGATCCGGAACTGCTGGCCCTGGCCAGCAAGATCCTGGCCGACAGCGGATTCGATATCAGCCAATACAAGGAGCGCCCTCTCAAGAGAAGGCTGGCGGTAAGGATGAGGGCCTGCCAGGCCGAGACCTACGAGGAATACCGGCGGAAGCTCAAGGAAGATCCCGGGGAATATACCAAACTGCTGGACACTCTGACCATAAACGTCACCAAGTTCTACCGCAACGTCGAGACCTACCTGACGGTCCTCGACAAGGTGCTGCCGATAATACTTGACGAGAGCCGGACCCGGCCGGTGCAGATATGGAGCGCCGGCTGTTCCTCGGGCGAAGAGCCTTATTCGCTGGCCATAATGTGGCGGGAATTCTCCGAGGCCAGGGGAATGATCAAAGATTGCAGCATCTATGCCACCGATATCGATATCCAGATACTGGAGAAGGCCCGGCAGGGGATCTACGGCAGGTCCAGCATGGATGAGATACCGCAGAAGCTGGTGGGGAAATATTTCGATGTCCGAAACGAAAAATACCATATTTCCCAGCAAGTCAAAGACATGGTTCAGTTCCAGAAACTGGATCTGTTCTCCCCGTATCCTTTCAGCGGGGTCGATCTGATATTCTGCCGCAACGTGCTGATCTATTTTTCCCGCCAGACCCAGGAGGATATCTTCTATAAATTCGCCGGAGCCCTAAGGCCCAACGGTTTTCTGGTGCTGGGAAAAGTGGAGAACATGTTCGGACAGATGAAGGATACCTTTGTCTCCTTCGACATCAAGGAAAGAATATACCGGACCATCAAATAATCACCTTACATGACGAAAAGAGGTTTGGATTGTCCAACGAGCTGGTCGTGAAAATAGCCGATTATAAAATAGCCGAGAGCCCTGCCATCATCACTACCCACGGCCTGGGTTCCTGTCTGGCCATCACCATCTACGATCCACAGATGAAGATCGGGGGGCTGGCCCATGTGATGCTTCCCGAGCCCGATCTGGTGCGCAATCAGAGCAATCCGGCCAAATTCGCCACCACCGCCATCAAGGAACTGATCCTGGCCCTGGAGGGCCGGGGCTGCTCCCGCATCCGGATGGTCAGCAAACTGGTGGGCGGGGCCAACATGTTCTCCAAACTTCTCAATTCCGGCAAGACCAGCTACAGCAATATCGGACAGAGGAATATCCTTCAGGCCAAGCAGGAGCTCAACAGTTATGGGATCCCCATCGTGGCCGAGGATACCGGGGCCGATTACGGACGTTCGGTGGAATTCCTGACCTCATCCGGCACGGTTATCGTCCATTCCTTCAAGGCCGGACTGAAAGAACTGTAATGAACAACTTCGAGAAGACGGGCATGATATGAACGACATCCGCACCATAAAGGTCCTGGTGGTGGACGATTCCACCCTGATGCGCAACATGGTGGGCGATATCATCAAAGCCACTCCCGGGTTGAAGTTGGTGGGCACTGCCAAGAACGGGGCCGAAGCCATCGAACAGGTCCGCCAGTTGTCGCCCGACGTGGTGACCATGGACATCGAGATGCCAAAGATGGACGGCCTTCAGGCCCTGGCCCGGCTGATGACCGAATCCCCGGTGGCCACGGTGATGCTCTCGGCCCATGCCAAGGAAGGGGCCGAATCCACCCTGCTGGCCCTGGAACTGGGGGCGGTGGATTTTGTGACCAAGCCTTCCGGTTCCATCTCGCTGGATATTGACAAGGTCCGGGAGGAACTGGTGGAGAAGATCAGGATCGCCGCCGAGGTGGACCTGGCCAAGATGAAACCGGGCAACGGACATCATCCGGCCCCGGCCATTCCCGAGGGGAAGGTCTCCGCCGGGATCATGAAGACCCTGGCCATAGGCTCGTCCACCGGCGGCACCCGGGCTCTTTCGGAGATACTGCCCAAGCTGCCCAAAGAGATAAATGCTGCCTTGCTGCTGGTCCAGCACATGCCGGTGGGATTCACCAAATCCCTGGCCGAAAGGCTGGATAACCGCAGCAAGATCAGGATCAAAGAGGCCCAGGAGGGCGACCGGCTGGAAAGGGGTCTGGCCCTGCTAGCCCCGGCCGGATATCATATGGAGCTAGCGCCCTCGGGAGAGAGCATCAGATTGAACCAGGATCCCCCGAAGTTCGGGGTCCGGCCCTCGGTGGATGTGATGATGGAGTCGGTGGCCCAATATTCACCGGCCGGGACCGTGGGCGTGATCCTGACCGGGATGGGGCACGACGGAGCCAATGGGGTGGCCAGCCTTAAAAAGAGGGGCGGGCACATAATAGCCGAGGACCGTTCCACCTGCGTGGTATACGGCATGCCCCGGGCGGCGGTGGAGACCGGCGCGGTGGACGAGGTCCTGCCTCTGGATCAGATCCCCGGAGCCATCGTCAAGGCCTGCCGCTGAGATTCTTTTATAATAAAACCAATCAGCATATAAAACGAGGTGGTGTCATATGGCCACATTGTCTGAGCTGGTCAAGGATTTTCAGGATAAGATAACGGCCATTCAGCAGGAGCTGAAAAGCCCCGAAGCCAAGACCCAGTCGGCCAAGCTGGAGCAGGACATAAGATCGCTTTACAAAGAGATAGCGGTATCCATCAAACACCTGACCGTCCTGCACGATTCGGTGAAGTCCCTGATAGACCAGTACAAATCGGCCACCGTCAGCGAGGACGAATCCCGGGTGATGATCAAATCCTTCGTCGAGACCATGCGTACCGATTCGCTGGGCAGCTCCACCTACGTGGCCGAGGGCTGGAACCAGATATGTTCCGGCGAGTTCGAAAAGGCCATAAGTTCGCTGTCAAACGCTGTCAAACTCAATCCCAACGACACCAAGGCCCTGGGCCTGCTGGGCTGGGCCTACAGCTACCAGGGCATGTACGATGAGGGGCTTTCGGTCTGCCTTAAGGTGCTGCAGTTGGAACCCAACAACGACGCGGTCCGCAATAACCTGGGCTTCATATCCTTCAAAAAAGGCATTTACGGAGAATCGATAGAACATTTGAGCCGGGTCATAAAATCGGGCAAGGACCGGACGGCGGTGCTGTATGCTCATTATTATCTCGGCCTGGTATATCTGGAAAGGCAGATGCTGGACGATGCCATGTTCTTTTTTTCCAAGGCCACGGTGCTGGGGCCGAACCTGATCGAGGCTTATTATCATCTGGGCCAGGTGTACCATATGAAGAAAATGTACGGGGCGGCCATCAAGGAATGGGAGAAATGTTTAAAACTTTCGCCCCATAACTGGTGGGCCAAAAAGGCCACGGAGCAGATGGAATTGCTCAAGAACGACGAGGTATAGATGGACCAGGACGGGAAGTGGCTGTTATGCCGGCTGGACGGCAACTGGTACGGCCTGGATCTGGGGCAGGTCCAGGAAGTGGTCTACCGGCCGTCCTTGATCCGTCTGCCCACCATGGGCCGGGCGGTGGCCGGGATGATGGAATGGCTGGGCCGGGAGATCACCGTGGTCAATATGGGCGGCGGCGCGGGATCCGCTCCGGACATCGGCTCTAAACAGGTGGTGGTGATAAATGAATCCGGATCGACCATCGGCCTGCTGGTCGACGAGGTCGGGGAGATAATTTCCAAAAAGCTGGGCAGCAAAATCGAGATGGATCCCCTGCTGGCAAAGAGCATAAAGGCGGTGAACGATGCCTTTGAATATGAGAAGGAGATCGTCTTCGCCCTGAATCTGCAGGAGCTGTCCGCAGCCATTTCCTGAACAATAAAATCGGCCTTAGGGATAATCGGAAATATTCAAAATACGGAGATAAAGAAGTGTTGAGCAGAAAAAACTTGCTGAACGTGTTCGCTTGGGCGGTGGCGGCAAGCGGCCTGGCCCTGTTGCTGCTGCAGCTTGGAGAGCTTAATACCAAATGGTGGGTGCTGCTTCTGCTGATAGCCACCGAGGTCATCTGCCAGTGGTTCACCGTGCCCTTGCCCAGCGGGGTTCATGTTTCACTTGACCTGGTGGTGGTTTATTTCGCGTTTCTGACCTTCGGCCCGGTGCCGGCCGCGCTCTCCATTTTTCTGACCTCGATATTCCACCAGATCAAACGCAGGAAGCCTTGGCCCCGGGTCTTCTTCATCGGCGGACAGTTCGTTTTCGCCACCCTGGCCATGGCGGTGGTCTTCAAATCCATGGGAGGTCAAACCGGGGCGCAAGTGCTGGGATGGGCCAACCTGCCGAAACTTTTGGCGGCGCTGCTGACCTATGTCCTGGTCAATGATCTTTCGGTAAGCGTCTATCATATAATCAACGGCGATTTTACCGCCAAGGAGGCATTTACCCTGACCTGGTCGGACCTTAAGCTCAACCTGGTACTGGCTCCCATTTCCATAATAGGTGTGTACCTTTTCTACAAATTGGGCATAATCGGCCTGCTGACCATGCTGGTCCCGGCCAGCATCATTGGCTGGGCCCTGGTCACCCTGTTCAAAGCCATGGAGAAGGGCCGGGAGATGAGCCTGGAATCCAAGATAACCAGCGGCTTCGTGATAGTGCTGTTCTCGGCCCTGACCCTGTCCATGGGAATGATATTGGTCACCATCCTGCAGGTTATGACCAAGCTGGCGGCACAATTGAATCTGGACGGCGGGGTGATAACCCAACTGTTCCAAAAACTATTGGGCAATGTGGTGCTGGTCCTGCTGGCCACCTTCATCGTGGTGCTCTTGGTGGTTCGGTACATCATCAGGCGGATGGTGGTGAAACCGGTCAACGTTATCAGCCGGATGATAGGCGACATGGCCACCGGATCGGCCGACCTGACGACCAAGATACAGCAGCAGTCCAACGACGATATCGGGATCCTCACCAAGCATTTCAACACCTTTATAGCCAAACTCGAGAATCTGGTCAAGACCATCATCAATACCGCCAACGGAGTGGCCACCACCTCCGAGCAACTGGCCGCCTCCACCCAGGAGATGAACGCCTCCCAGCAGGAGATCTCGGCCACCGTCCAGAGGATATCCCAGGGCATCGGCACCCAGGTCTCATCGGTCCGGGTCACCAAGGAGGCCATTGACGACATATCCTCATCGGTGGAGCAGGTCAGCAGCAACGCCCAGGATTCGGCCCAGTCGGCCAATCAGGCGGTGGACGTTGCGGCTCAGGGCGGGGCTACCATGATGAGCATTGTCCAGCAGATGGGCAAGATAGACCAGACCATGTCGCATCTGACCAACGTGGTCAGCGATCTGGAAAAACGTACCGGAGAGATAGGCCGGATAACCGAACTGATCTCCTCGGTGGCCAGGCGCACCAACCTGCTGGCCCTTAATGCGGCCATCGAGGCGGCCCGGGCCGGGGATGCCGGCAAGGGATTTGCGGTGGTGGCCGGCGAGGTCAAGAAGCTGGCCGAAAGGACCGCCGGCGCCACCAAAGAGATTGAGGACCTCATCAAGGAGATACAGGTCGAGACCGAGCAGACGGTGCAGGCTATGAAAAAGGTGGATGAGCAGGTGGCAGAGGGCAAGGATTTTGCAGCCAAGGGCAACCAGGCCTTCTCGCAGATCATACAGGCGGTAAAGCTATCCGCCGACCGGGCCTCCCAAATCTCCCAGGCTACCGGTGATCAGGTGGAGGGGGTCAAAAAGATCGCCAAGGCCATCGAGCAGGTGGCGGTGGTGGCCGAGGAGGCGGCCTCGGGCATGGAAGAGACCGCCGCCGCCCAGCAGGAGCAGATGGCTTCCATGCAGGAGATGACGGCCTCGGCCCAGGAACTGGCGCATCTGGCCGAGGAGCTTAAGCGGCAGGTGGACAGCTTCCAGATCAAGGGGGCGGAAAATGAAAAATAGCAGATACAATATTGTTCTGGCAGTGCCCGATGTGGCCGCAATCTTCCTGGGAGTTCCTTTGCTTATAATATTCATCGGGCATTCGGTAAACCTTTCAGCTTCGGACTTGAGGTTTTTAGCGATCTTCGGTCCGGTGTGGGCGCTGATCCTGGCAGCGGAGCTTCAGTTCTTCAACCGCCGGAGGCTATCGCCGGTAAGAAAATATTTTGCCGATGGCTCGCAGGAGGGCGACGGAAATGTACGGGCTTTCGGCATCGCCCTGAATTTCCCCCTGGTCACCTCGTTGCATATGTTGGTTCACTTTACGTTTGGCGTCCCGGCCTGTGCTTTCCTGATGATGCTGATGGGCGCCGGGATAACATTGGCCAATATAGCTGCAGTGATATTGCCCGGGTTTCTTGCCGGTATCGTCATCGGGTCGCTGATTTTTTTAGCCGAAGAAGCGTTGCTGGCCTCTTCAATATCCTCGATTGCCGCTGGCCTGCCCAACGTAGGGGATATCTATAAGAATTCTTACCGGTTGAGCATTCATTGGCGTTTAATCATATTGTTTGCCATTGTGATGGCCCTGTCATTCGCCTTCGGGGTGACCATTGCCAAGTTTCCGGGAATATGGTATGTGGCCATTTTGGGAATAGCGGCCACGCTGGGGATAGCCTATCTTACGGCCAAGAATATAAACCAGACGGTGACCAAACTGACCTCGGTCCTGCAAAACATTTCCGGGGGCAAAGGCGGCTTAAGCCAGAAGCTTCCGGTAATGGGCAATAACGAATTGGGCGATCTCTGCCGGGAATACAACCGCTTCACCGGACAGATACGGCAGATGGTCCGGGAGATAACCAACGTGGCTTCCAACCTGGCCGCCAGCTCCCAGCAGTTGGCTGCTTCATCCCAGGAGATGAGCGCCTCCAGCCAGGAGATATCGTCCACCGTCCAGCAGATATCCCGGGGGACAACAGTTCAGTCCGAAAGGCTCACCCAGATGGCCAAGGAGGTGGAGAAGCTTTCCAATTCCATCAAATTGATAGAATCGCAAGGCCGGATGACCATGGTCTCTTCGCAGAAGGCCATAGATGCCTCTCAATCGGGGGCCGAGAAGACCTTTGAGGCGGTATCCAAGATGGCCGAGATATACCAGTCGGCGGCCCTTACCAACCAGAAGGTCCAGGACCTGCAGAAAAAATCGGCCGAGATCGGGGTGGTGGTCAGCCTTATTTCCAATCTTTCCCAGCAGACCGACTTTCTGGCTCTTAACGCCGCCATCGAGGCCGCCCGGGCCGGCGAGGCCGGCAAGGGGTTCTCGGTGGTGGCCGACGAGATAAGGGTGCTGGCGGTGGAGGCCGGCAATTCGGCCCTTAAGGTGGCCGCCCTGATCGGAGAGGTGGAAAAGGAGATCGCCAAAACTGTGGAGGTCATAGATTACAGCCGCAACACCATCGATACCAGCAAAACCACGGTGGACCAGACGGAGCAATCGCTCAAGGTAATCAACAGCACCGTGGCGGTGGCCGGCACCATGGTCAAGCAGATTGCCGAGGCCACCCGCAACCAGAGCAAAAGCGCCGGAGAAGTGGTCAAACTGGCCTCCGACGTTTCCAACGTTGCCATAGATACCGCCGCCTCCACTCAGGAAGTGGCCGCTGCGGTCCAGCAGCTTACGGCTTCGATGGAGGAACTGACGGCGGTGGCTCAAACCCTGTCGCAATCGGCCGATAAGCTTAACATCCTGGTGTCGGAGTTCGATTCGTAGATATGAGGATACTGGCATTCACTATAGGGCAGCATTTCCTGGGTCTTCCGGCGGACCAGATCAGTTCGGTAGGGAAGCGCTCTCCGGATAAAAAGGCGAAAAAGAAAGCCGGGGGTGAGCGGGAATACGATCTGGCGGAAGTCATGAAAGTATCCGCCAACTCTGCCGACCGGGCCATCGTCTGCAATTATAAAGGCGGGTCCATCAGCCTTTTTGTGGAAAAGATCATCGGGCTGGTGGATCTGGATGAATCGGCGCTTAACGGGTGGCCGGTGATATTAAATGGAATACCGGTATTTTACGGGATCGGACTGACCGATACTACGATGTATCTGCTGGTGGACCTGGCCAAGATAAATAATCTGAAGGCCGGGCAGTGAACAAAGCCATTGGCAAATACCAGGCTGTTGAAGTGCTTTCGACCGGGGGCATGGCCACTATATATCTGGGAATCCACCGGGAGATGGGCCGGCAGGTAGTGATCAAACAATTGCATCCGCATCTGTCCCAGGATTCCGAGTTCGTCAAGCGGTTCGAGAGGGAAGCCAACATTCTGGGGGGGCTCCATCACCAGAATATCGTCGACATCATCGATTATTTCGTCTTTGAAGGCGCCTATTATATAGTCCTCGAATACATAGACGGCTGTTCTTTGAAGCAACTTCTGGACCGGGTCCGGACGATACCCTTGACGGTTGCGGTATTCGTAATCAGGCAGGTGCTGGGCGGGTTGGGTTATGCCCACGAAAAGGGCATAGTGCACCGCGATATCAAACCGGCCAATATCATGATCACCAAGTCCGGGATCGTCAAGATCACCGATTTCGGTCTGGCCTATGCCAAGGAAGCCCTGACCATAACCGATCCCGGCACCTTTGTGGGGACCCTGGCCTATCTGGCCCCCGAACAGATAAAAGGCCAAAAGGGGGACGAAGCCTCGGATCTTTATGCGGCCGGCGTCATACTTTATCAGATGATGACCGGAGAAAATCCTTTTTCCGGGGAAACTCATTCCGAGAGCATAGACAAGACCTTGAGATTATCACCCCGGCGGCTATCCAAACTTGACCCCGGGATCCCCATAGGGATAGATAACCTGGTCTTTCGGCTGTTGGAAAAGGATCGCCATCGCCGCTATTCCCGGGCGGAACAGGTATTCGCCGATCTGGAACAGTATTCGTTGATCAGGAGCGAAGCCCTGTCGCGATATCTGGCCGCTCCGGAGACCTACCAGCCCAGACACGACGATCAGGAGTTGATAATCAAACTTGCCCGTCAGGAAAGGTGGGACTTCTTCCTAAAACGGCTGATCATTTATTTTGTTGGGACGGCCGTGACTCTGATTGCTGGCTTTTATGGAGTAAAGCACCTGAGCCGGTATTTTGAAAGAAACCTCCCGGCTGTTAACGTTCCTGCAGATACGATCTTGGTGCCGCAGACTTCCGTTCCGGCGATGCGCCAAACGCTCAATGTTTCGGGCACAGCCGGTGCCAAAGTATATATCGATAACATCTATCGGGGCAAGGTCCCGGTGGCCATCAATACCCTGGATACCGGAAAGCACAGGCTCGGGGTGAAATTAGAGGGATACCAGGACAATCAATCCGATTTTTATCTTTCAAAAAACCAGGAGCTATCCCTTACTGCCGACCTTCTGCCGGTGATCCTTGCTCCCGGATATCTGAAATTTTCAGTAACGCCATGGGCCGAGGTTTATGTGGACGGGAACTACATCGACAGGACGCCAATAAGGGCGCCTCTAAAGTTTGAAGCCGGGCGGCATGCAGTTATATTGCGGCATCCCAACCGTAAGGAATACCGGCAGAATATCGAGATCAAGCCCGGGGACACTACTTATGTGGCGGTAAGTCTCCCGGAAGCCTTCGGCTATCTTAAATTGAGCGTTCTGCCCTGGGCCAAAGTGTTCGTGGACGGCTCAGAATACGGGACTACCCCGCTGGGACGGCCCATCAAGATATCGATCGGCGAGCACGAACTAAGATTGGTGGGTCCGGAAGGTAGGGAATGGAAGGAGACCATTCGGATCGCGGAAGAAAGCGTTCTGGAAAGGCAGGTGGTTTTACAATGATGAACAGACAGGCCTGGCTGGTGGCGACTTTAATTGCGCTATTGCCGATTCCCTCTTTAGCTCAGAGGGAAAATCCCATGAATGCGGTCATCAAATCCTATGAACAGGGTTACTACCAGGAGGTGATATCTATCGCCGGCAAAGCCCTGGAAGATACCATCGGGTTGTCCCCGGAGGATATCATCTATTATAGGACCTACCTGGCATTTTCCCTGGTGGCCATGGGCGAGGATGAATCGGCCAAAGTTTATTTCAAGCAGATGCTGGCCGCCAGGCCGAAACTGGAACTGAATCCCGAGTTCGTCTCACCAAAGATAATAGAGGTTTTTAAACGGGCCCAGATCGAATATTTAAAGGCTTCGGCAACCGCCGGGCAAACGACAAACTTTATGTTCGAAAAGGGCCGGCCCAATAAGTTCCAGGGGGCATGGCGCTCATCCTTGTGGCCGGGGTGGGGGCAATCGGTGCGGGGCGATCCCAAAAAGGGCAGGGTCCTCAAACTGGGGGCAGTCGGAATAACGGCCGGCACCGCCGCGGTGATGCTGGGAACCTATATAACCCACCAGCGATATTTGGATGCGGTCGATCCCGGCGATATCGAGGACAAATACAATTCATATAATCGCTGGTATAAGGTCAGGAATTTTTCCATCAACCTGGCTGTTTCCTTTTGGGCATACAACGTTTTTGACATAATAATTTCAAATTAAATGCGAATAAGATACGACATTTTACTGCTGGTTGCGTTTTTATGGCTGACCGGTTGCGGCCCTAACGCCGAACGGGACAATCCTCTGGACCCGGTCAACGGCAGGGGAGTTGACGGGATAGTATATAATATAAGGGGAGAGACAGTGCCCGATGTTATGGTGGTAGCGACGCCGGGCAACATTGTTAGCCGTACGAATTCACTCGGGCAATTCAGCCTGGTATTGGACGCCGGAAAGCAGTATATACTGAGGGCATCCCAGGCGGATTATAAAACCGTCACGGATACGGTCATTATCCCCTCCGAGGGCAGATTGAAGCACAACATCATCCTGCCGGGCATAGCCAGAATTGCATCGGCTAAGGCTTTATGGAGGTCCATTCATACCTTAGACGAGCAGCTCCCCATATATTTGATGCCCCAATGCATTGCCCGCCTTCCCGACGGGGAGAGCATCCTGTCCAGATATTATAATATTCGCTGTAGCATCAAGGGAAAGGCCTATCCGCCCGATAGTTCCCGGAAATTGGACGCAGAGACAAGGGAGTACTATTGGTGTATTTTGGATAATAATGATACCTTGATAACAGAAGGCGACAGCCTTACTTTCAGTATCGACAGCGCAGGGAGCATCACCCAGCCGCCGACCTTGGTAAAAGCTAAAGAGGATCTGGGCTGGCCGGATATCATCCAGCCGGTAAAAAATGCGACTTTTTCGCTTCCCGATACCTTCCGCTGGAACAATGTCCCGTTTTATGTGCTGGTCCGGATCGAAGTATGGAATAGCTCGGCGGTAGTATGGCAACGAGAGCAATATAACATCGAAAATATTTATTGCGACGCCGAATTGGATGGCGGGCAATATTATACCTGGAAGGTCATCAACACCGATCTTGACGGCAATCAGGCCATCGTCGAATCGGTATTCTATCTGCCGTAATAGCGCAAATAACAGAACCAATTAAGTGATGATGTCAGTGCAAGACCAAAATAACAAGGAAATTCTGGCCCTTTATGATATCAGCCAGATAATAAATTCCATCCCGGACTTCGATGAGCTGCTCAGTAAGGTGATGGATTTGGTGATCTCCACCACCAAAGCCGAAAGGGGCTTTTTAATGCTGCGCGATCTGCCCCAAGAGGAGATGTCGGTCAAGGTGGCCCGCAATTTGGAGCAGAAGGACATCGAGAACCCCGGGGAGATATCGCAGACCACACTGAACCAGGTCATGGAGAACGGGGAGCCTCTGCTGACATCGGACGCCAAGACCGACCCGCGTTTTACCGGTTCGGAAAGCGTCATGCTGTACAATATCCGTTCTGTGTTATGCATCCCGCTTAAAAAGCAAAACGATATTATTGGACTGATATACATAGACAGCCGTACCACTTCCAATGTCTTTACCGACGATGACAAGGCCTTTTTGGCTGCTTTTGCCAATATGGCGGCCATTTCCATCGAGAACGCCAGGCTGCAGGCCCGGTTGCGCCAAGAGAACCTGATCCTGAAAAAAGAGATCCGCCACCAATATCAGTTCGACAACATCGTCGGTCAGTCGGCCAAGTTCATGGCGGCGCTTTCGGTGGTGGAGAGAGTGATGGACAGTTCGGTCCCGGTGCTGATACAGGGTGAATCGGGAACCGGCAAGGAACTCATCGCCCGGGCCATCCACTACAACGGGCCGCGCCGCGAAGCCATGTTCCTGGCCCAGTACTGCGGGGCTTTACCGGAGACCCTTTTGGAGTCGGAACTATTCGGATATAAAAAAGGGTCCTTTACCGGAGCCACCGCCAACAAGATCGGTCTTTTCGAGGAGGCCGATAAGGGCACTTTCTTTTTGGACGAGATCGGAGACATATCCCCCACCATCCAGGCCAAGCTGCTAAGGGTCCTGCAGGACGGGGAAATGCGCCGGATCGGGGAGAACAAAAGCATCAGAGTGGACGTGCGAATCATTTCCGCTACCAACAAAAATCTCAAACAGGAAGTGGCGGAGGGGCGTTTCCGAGAAGATCTTTATTACCGCCTTAATGTAGTCACCATAGACCTCCCTCCGTTGCGAGAAAGACGGGACGATATTCCGCTCCTTATCCACCACTTTTTGGAACACTCCCAGCAGGCGGCAGTCAAGAAGATCACAGAACTCACTAAAGAGGCTTTGGAGGCCATGACCAGCTACTATTGGCCGGGAAACATCCGGGAACTTGAAAATGTGATCTCCTATGCCATCGTTATGGCCAAAGGCACGGTGATCGGGATAGAAGACCTGCCCGGATCGGTACTGACCCAGAAACCGGAAGCCGAACCGGTGGTGGCCGGCAAGACCATGCACCAGATGGAACTGGAATTCATCCTGGCCACTCTCAGGGCCTGCCAGGGAGACCGCAAGAAAACAGCCAATCAGCTGGGTATCAGCCTGAGAACGCTGCAGTATAAACTGAAGGAACTCAAGCAGGAGGGCCATGCGCTGGAAAAATGACTGCCGTCATTTTAAGGGAGGCCGGCCCTGCGGGTATTCCCGGGAATGTTCTGGCTGTAAGGTATACAATGCCTGGAAGAGCAGTTGCCTGATAATCAAATTGGCCGCCAAGGGAGATGTCCTGAGGACCACTCCGCTGGCTTCGGCCCTTAAACAAGAAAATCCCAACCGGAAGATAACCTGGCTGACCGACGCCGACGCTCTGCCCCTGCTGATGAACAATCCATCGATAGACGATCTGTTATGCTATGATGCGGCGTCGCTGACCCAGCTGTCGGCCCAAAGTTTCGACCGGATAATCTGCTTAGACAAGGAGCCACGGGCGGCGGCGTTGGCCTCGATACTGGAATCCGATAAAAAGGCCGGTTTCGGATGGCATCCCAAAGGATATCTTGTCCCTTTGGATAAAAGGTCCCGGTATCTCTATGATATGGGATTATCCGATGATCTCAAGTTCAGAGTAAACGGAAAGAGCTATCAACAACTGGTGATTGAAGCGGCCGGCCTGAAATATGTCGGGCAGGGGTACCAGTATGTTGTTACCCAGGATGAGGACCGTTGGGCCGGCGAGTATCTGTCTAAATTATCGGGAAATAAAAGGGGCCTGACTTTGATAGGTTTAAATACCGGCGTCGGGCGGGCATTCCCCACCAAGGCCTGGCCGGTCCAGAACTTCGTCCAATTGGCTAGGTTGATCAAAAAAGAAAAGACCGGACAGGCAGTCATCATGGGCGGTCCGTCGGAGAGGGAACTGGTGGGAAAGATCTCAAAATCGGTGGCCGGGGCATTAGCTTCGTCATGTGACCTCGACCTGAGGCATTTTGCCGCGCTGATATCCCGAATGGATATCCTGGTCAGTGCCGACAGCTTGGCTATGCACTTGGGTATCGCCTTGGGTAAAAAGGTGCTGGCCCTGTTCGGCCCGACCTGTTCGCAGGAGATCGAACTGTACGGCAGGGGAGAAAGGATATCGGCCGGGGCCGCCTGTTCTCCATGCTATCGCCAGTCGTGTCCCGATCTTAAATGTATGGCCGGGATCTCACCGGGGGTCGTGCTGGCTGCCATAAAGAGAAATCAATAATTATGAGATACAGCGTAGGCATTGCAGCTTATAACGAGGCGGCCAATATCGGCGGGTTACTGGACCGCCTCGTTACCTATCGGCCAGAGTCTGGTCTTTCGGAGATCATTGTCATCGCCTCCGGCTGCACCGACGCTACCGAAGCCATCGTCCGGTCATATGCCGGCAGGGATGGCAGGGTCCGGCTTATATCCGAACCCCAGCGCCGGGGGAAGGCCGCGGCGGTCAATGCCTTCATCGAAAAATCCAGTAACACCCTGCTGGTGTTGATGAGCGCCGACATATTGCCGGAAGCAGGCGCCCTTGATCTTTTGCTGGAGCCGTTTTCCGACAAGATGACCGGCGTCACTGCCGGCCGGATAATTCCCTTCAACGACCGGTCGAGTTTCATGGGGTTTTATGTCAATCTGTTTTGGGCGCTTCATCACAGGATAGGGATGCATAGTTTTAAGGCCGGCGAGGTAGTGGCTTTCCGAAAAGCTTTTCAAGGCATTCCCGATGATACCGCCACCGACGAGACCTGGATCGTCCAATTGATTCAGGAGAAGGGTTTCTTCCCAAAATATGTGCCACAGGCAGTTTTCCACAACCGGGGTCCCGAAAACATCCGTGACTTTTTAAAGGTCCGCCGGCGGCATCTGATAGGCTATTATCATATGCTGAAATTGAGGCCCGACTGGAAGCTGCCGGATACCATGAATAACGTGTTGATCTTGGGGTTCATAAAAGATGAAGTGCCGGCCGATATGAGAAATTTATTCTACCTGTTCGGCTCCATGTTTTTGGAGCTTTCGGCCAGGATCCTGGCCTGGTATGATTTTCATCTGGCCCATAAAAATCCTTTCATCTGGGATACGGCTTCCTCCACCAAAAAGCTGGAGGGAGAAAAGTGAACCCCTTTGCCGGACAGTTATTCTACCGAATGTTCCGGGCCTGGGGCTGGCCGGTCATCCTGCCTCTCAATTATACGATAAGCGTCACCGCCAGGTGCAACTACCGCTGCGCCACCTGCCGGATATATGAGGCGCATTTTCCGGAGATCTCACTGGAGGATTATAAAAAGCTATTCCAGTCCCTGGGCAGGTCTGCTTATTGGGCGACATTTTCCGGCGGGGAACCATTCATCCGGGAAGATTTCAGGGATATCGTAAACGAATTCTGCGAGATATGCCGACCCAGGCTGGTGAACATCCCTACCAATGGGAGTTTCCCCGGCAGGACGGCCGAGGCGGTCAGGGAACTGGCGGCCAGGCATCCCGGGACGGATTTCATAGTGAATGTTTCACTGGACTCTGCTGGCGAAGAGCAAAACTCCCTTCGGGGGAACGTCAATGCCTGGTGCAGTGCCGTGGCCACTATCGATGCCCTGAAGGATGATCGGCCCGCCAACCTGTTGATAGGCATAGGTACGGTTATCTCCAAAAGGAATCTTCCAGATTTCGCAAAACAAAGAACAGAGCTGACGAAACTGGGGGCCGGTTCAATGGTGGCCGAAGTGGCCGAAAAAAGGGTCGAGCTGGGTAATTCGGACCTGGATATCACTCCTTTGCCGGAGGAATATAGAACTGTCGCCGATCTTTTGATCTGCGAGATGGATGCCGATAAAAAAACAGGGTGGGCCGGGCTAGCCCAGTCCTTCCGTCGCCAGTATTACGGTTATGTTCACCGGGTGCTTCAGGGCAAGGGAGGTTTAACCTGTTATGCCGGTTACGCGTCGGTACAGATAATGCCGGACGGTACGGTCTGGGGCTGCTGTATAGAAGGGGACGTGATGGGACGCCTGGACGAATTCGGCTTCGATTTTGCCGGATTATGGCGTTCATCCCGGGCCGATCAAGCGCGCCGGAAAATAAAGGCACGAAAATGCTCCTGTCCCCTGGCCAATGCCTATTATACCAATGTGATTTTCGATCTGCCGACCTCATTAAAGGTCCTGCGGGATCTGCTATTTTAAAGGAAAAAGACGTTATGTTAAAACCCATCCGACAGTTCTCTGCCATAATGCTTTGGTGGGTGTGCTATATCCCACTCAATGCCTTTATTTTGTCGGTATTTTTAAAACAGGTGCTGACGGCCGGTAAAAATTCAATGGGCCAAACCAAGGCCGAACCCGACGATAGTGAAATGATCAAGAATTGGGCCGACAGCAATCTCAGTGATAAGACCAAGATAAAGGATGACGAGGGTTTTGGTACCAGGTTCGAACGGCATATGATGTCCAAACTGCTGTTGGATCTGGCAAAAGAATACGGTTTGAAAAGCGTGCTGGAATCGCCGGCTGACGGGGTCACCGGCATACCCGGTGCGAATTCGCTTCCCCTGGCCGGAATAGTGGAAAAACCCGTGGCCTTGACCAACCCTTCGGAAATGCTTTTGGAATCAGCTATCGCGACATGGTCAGCCAGGGAGCTGCGGGATAAAGTCCAAACCTTTCCGGCCGCGGTAGCCAGGCTGCCGTTTGAATCCGGCGCTTACGATCTGGTCTGGAGTTTCTGCATGCTGGAACGTCTCAAAGATGCTTCTTCCTATCTTGATGAAGCTGCCAGGGTCTCGGGCAAGACGGTGCTGATGGTCACCCTTAATTACAGCAATCACGGAACCTGGCTGCACCGGGTATACCATAGGGTCCTGGGCCTTGGCTGGGACCACGGCCGTTTTGGAATGATGACCCTGTCGGGCATCAAAAGGTCGTTCCAGAGGTCAAATCTGGAAATCGTCGCTTGGGGGGCGGTGGATGTGCCGCCTACCTGGGATACTTGGGACATGCCTCTGGGCGCCGATATTTCAAGGGTCATGGCGCTGTTCGGGAAAAAATGGGAATGGAAGGCCTCTTCGCCCGGGGCGGAAAAAGGTTTTTTGCTTTCGCTGTTCGAATGGATGGAGGACAACCTGCCGGTGTGGTTCAAACTCCAGAATGCCCACCATCTCTATGTTGTGGGGCGCCCAAGCCGTAATGAGAAATAGTATGATGAAATGTCTGACGTATTTATAAAGAAATTAAGCAATGTCTCCGGATTCATCGACTGGTTCCGGGAACTGCCGCTGGACATACCCCGGGACCGGCCGGTGGTGTTGAAGCCCAATCTGGTTTTCCCGATAAGCTGGGAAAGCGGGGTAGTCAGCGACGTTCGGTTTGTCCGGCAACTGATCGAATATCTTAAAGAACTGGGAGTGAGATCCATCACCATGGCCGAGGGGCCGGGGCTGGGAGTGTCGGCGGCCGAAGCTTTCGACAAAAGCGGATTTTTGTCGCTATCAAAAGAGACCGGTGTCCCGCTGGTAGACCTGAACCAATCTCGCCGGTACCCCGTAAAGTGGTATGATGGCGAGTTGCGAATCCCCGAAATATTCAAGGATGCTTATTACATCAACCTTCCTAAGGTAAAGACCCATTTGAATACGTTGGTCACCCTGGGATTGAAGAACCAGAAGGGTCTTTTATCCTACGATGACAAGAAAAGATTTCACCGCAACGGGCTGCATCGTCCGGTGGCCGAACTCTTATCGGTTATCAGGCCCGACCTGACCATTCTTGACGGTTTCCTGGCCATAGAAGGCGACGGCCCGCTGGCCGGAGGGCGGAAGGTAAAGCTGGGGACCATAGTAGCGGGGAAAGATCCGGTGGCGGTGGACAGCGTCGGCTGCCGGTTGATGGGGATAGCGCCGATCGAGGTGCAACACCTGAGTCTGGCTGCCGATATGGGGCTGGGCAGCATTGAGCCCACGATCATCGGAGAGCGGTTGGAGGATTGTTCGAAAATATTCAAAAGGCCCGAAATGGAGATGCTGAAGATTTTGGGTCTGCATAATCAACGAACGCCTTTGGCCTGCAGCATGTGCGGAGGAGCCGCCCGGGAGGGGCTGGTCTCTTCGGTCAAAGACCCCGGCAAATGGCTGGGCCACCTGATGCCGGTGCTGCGGCAGACAGTCTTCGGGCGGATCAATTTCGTATACGGCAAAGAGGCTGTCATCCCGCCGGGCAGCAAAATGGTGATCGCCGTCGGCAACTGTACCCGGCACCTCAAGGACCATCCCGGAGTTATCTGGGTTGAGGGCTGCCCTCCATCGCCGGAGATGCTGGTCGAGGCCTTTGCCAAATTGAAGCAGGCCAGGGGCTGATGGCCGGAATACTTTTACTTAATCCGCCTGGTGACAGGCTGTATTTGCGTGACAGCTATTGCAGCAAAATATCCAAGGCGGCCTATCTGACCCCGCCCATCGATCTGTTGGTCATGAGCGGTTATCTCGGAAGCAGACATGAGATCATCGCTCTGGATGCCATGGCCGAAAACCTTTCCTTTGGTCAGGCTCTGGCTAAAATAAAGGCCGGCCAGCCGGATTTCATCGTGTCGCTTTTTGGTTCGGCATCCCTGATAAACGATATCGATTTTTTCAAATTGCTTAAGGATGCCCTGCCGTCGGTAAGACTTATCGTCAGCGGCGACGCCGGTTTTGACGGGACCGAAAAGCTTTTAAGGGACAACCCCCAGATAGATGCGGTCCTGTTGGATTACTCTTCCCAGAGTTGGCTGCCCTATCTGGAAGGGGATAAACCGGCTTCAAGGGATATCGCCTATTTGCATCAAGGGCTCTATATCTCAGGGCGGAGCGAAAAGCCGGGGGAATATTCAATCGGGGTTCCCCGGCTGGAAATGTTCCCGTATAAAAAATACCGCATGCCGTTCGTCCGTCGGTTGCCCTATGCCGGGGTGGTGACCGATTTCGGCTGCCCCTTCAAATGCGATTTCTGCCTGATAGGGCAACTTTCGTACAAGTTGAGGCCGTTTCAAGAGGTATTGGATGAGTTGCTGAATATCAAAAAGATGGGCGTAAAATATTTTTCCTTCGGCGATCAGACATTCGGGGTTGATCGTGAAAGGACCGAGAATCTATTAAAGGGAATGATCGCCAGGGGAATCGACCTGCCGTGGGGATGCTTCTCCCGTGCCGACCTGCTGTCAACCGGTATGCTGCCTTTGCTTAAAAAAGCAGGGTGCGATCTGGTGATGATAGGGGTGGAGTCGGGCAGCCAGGAAATACTCGACCGGCATCACAAGGGGATAAAATTGGAGGTTGTCCGGCAGGCTTTTGCCGAATGCCGCAAAGCAGGCATCCGCACCCTGGCTACGTTCATCATAGGCCTGCCCGGCGAGACCAGGGAAACCTTCGAGCAGACCTTGTCCCTGGCCCTGGAACTCGATCCAGATTTCGCCTCCTTCAATCTGCCGGTGGCCAAACCCCTCACCCCGCTTAAAGAAAGGGCCGTCAAAGAAGGCTGGCAGGTCTCCGCCGGAGGGGATCAATCAACGGAGGCCGGGATCTTTTCGGGTCAATTGTCGCCGGAACAGATGGGTATATGGCGGAAAGAGGCCGTAAAAAGATTTTATTTAAGGCCAGGATATCTTTATAAAAGGATATCTTCCCTGCGATCTTTTACCGAACTTAAAATAAACCTGCAGGAAGCGGCTGCGTTATTTTTCGGGGGCAAGTGATATGAAGACCATGGTGATGATCCCAACATACAACGAAGCCGAAAACATCGAAAGGCTGATAAAGGACATTTTCGGCTATACCCCTGACGTCGATATTTTGGTGGTGGACGATAATTCCCCGGACGGCACCGGCCGTATAGTCGACGGGCTGGCTGCTGTTAACAGTCGGATACATATACTGCACCGCCGGAAGCTGCGGGGACGGGGATTGGCTGGGATTGCCGGCCTGCGCTATGCCCTTAACTGGGGGGCCGAAGCCGTGGTGGAAATGGACGCCGACTTTTCGCACGACCCCAAATACCTGCCCTCTTTGCTGGAAGGTTTGAACGAGGCTGATGTGGTGCTGGGCTCCAGGTTCGTCAAGGGCGGGGCCGATGTGGGGCGCGGCTTTGTCCGCCATGCCATCACCGTATTCGCCAACTGGTATATCCGCCTGGTGCTGAAGATCGGGATAAGAGACTGCACTTCCGGTTACCGGGTCTTCAAGCGCGAAGTGCTGGAGACCATCGATGTCGATTCCCTGATCTCGCGCGGTCCGGCCATAGTGCAGGAGATATTATATAGCAGCATACTTTCTGGCTTCAGGGTCAAGGAAGTGCCGATAGTGTTCATTGACCGGCAGCGGGGAAATTCCAGCTTCAATTTCAGGATCATGTACGAGGGCTTCATGATGATACCCATTCTGCGCTATCTGGCTAAAAACGAAAGGTGGGGGCAGCTGCGTTGACGTCCGATAATAAAAATATTTCGGGCAACGCTTATTGGGACGGGGTCTCCGAAAAAATATCCGGATATTATCTGATCCCGAAATTGGCGGATTATAAGAACAGCGAATATATTGGCCTTTTGGAAAGGTGGGACATAGGGCTCAACAAAAGAGTCCTGATCACCGACCTATACGAAGCCGCCTACGGCAATATCGGTATATACCGGCATCTTAGCGATATCTCACGGGAACTTTTAGCAACGGATATTTCCCCAAAACTGTGCCTTAAGGCCAAAGAGAATCTCGAAGAAAATGACATAAAACTCAATGTCGTTGCTGCCGATGCCCGGCAAATACCTTTGGCCGACCGAAGTGTGGACCTGATAATCTCTCCGTCCACCTTCGATCACTTCCCGGAAATTGACCGGGCCCTGTCCGAATGCTTTCGCATCCTGCAGCCCGGTGGCAAACTGCTCCTAGCCTTGAATTCCGCCGACAACCCTTTCTTCAAACCGGGCGTGAGGCTGGCTGAAAGGTTCAAAAGGCACGAATACCAGACCGATCATTTTTACAGCGCCAAACAAACATCAACGCTTTTGGAACGGGCGGGCTTTTCCGTCGGAAGGCATACTGCGATCATGCACCTGCCCATCGGGGCCACCTCTCTGATCGAATTGTTGTCAAAACCTCGCAATCATATTTCCGATGCCGTGTGCGATTTGATGATCCGGGGATGCCGATGCTGGGGTCGTGCAGGGAAAGGCTTTAAAATGCTTACCGGGTGGTGGATAGTAATGGAAGGCATCAAAATAAACAATGCCGCAGAGTAGATCACATAAAAATACAGCCTTAAAAACGGCCGATCCGGATATCTATGGGAGAAAAAATAAATTTCCGGCGGGCATGTGGCCTTATGTCCTGCTGGCTTCAATGATCTTTGCGGTTTATTCCCAAACTATCGGGTTCGGTTTCATAAATTTCGATGACCTGAAGCTTATCTCGCTGAGCATGAGGCAACTCCAGGAACAAGCATCGGTCGGCAATATACTGACCGGCGACGCCTTTGGCAGCAAGACGGGCATATTTTATTACCGGCCGGTACTGTCCTTAAGCCTTTTGACCGATGCTTACTTATCGGGCGGGGCGCCGTGGTTGTTTCATTTATCGAATATTCTGCTTCATATTTTGGCTTGCTGTTTGTTCCTTGGGATGCTGAGGCAGCTGGGATTTAAAAACGGGCCAGCATGGTTCATGGCCCTTGCTTTCGGCATACATCCGGCCTTGGTACAGGCGGTGGCTTGGATCCCGGGGCGCAATGATATCTTGCTGGCCATATTTTTGTTGCTTACGGTCATTGGGCTGTATCGATATTTCAGGGACGGCCGATTCCTCTGGCTGCTTCTGGGAATGGGTTCATATTTACTGGCGCTGTTTACCAAGGAGACGGCGGGGCTATTCATGGTGATGCTTACCTTATCCGCTTTGATGGTAGGGAAACAGGCGGGCAATAAAAAGATGCTTTCGTCCGGCTTTGCGGCACTTTCAGTATCGGCCTTTTGGTTGGCAGCCCGGTATTTTGCGGCATCTGGAAGGGTTGGGAACGACATGCCGATAACGGAAAACGTCAGGTTTGCCCTAAGGGGTCTTATTTCTTATGCCGGTAAAACGATCCTTCCTTTCGGATTGTCAATTGTCCCTGATTATCGGGATGTCAATATTCTGATTGGTTTGACGGCAATGGCGGCGATGATCATTATTTTTGTCAGGCGTAAGCCGGCCAATCCAAAGATATTTTTCCTGGGTCTGTCGGCATATTTCCTGTTTCTTATTCCGGCGGTCTTGAATGAAACGTTTTTAGAGCACCGGCTGTACCTGCCTTTATTGGGATTGCTTTCGGCAATTATGGCACTAGGCCTGCCAACCGATTCCCCGGGCAAAAATAAAGCTTATCTGTTCCAGGCTTCTTTGGTGGCGGTGGTGTTCATTTTTCTCAATGTAAGACATGCTTTGGCTTTCAGGGACGAGGGAAGCGCCTGGATGGCGACCATAAAGACATCCCCTAATTCATGGATAGCGAACAATGCCATGGCATTGCTGGCAATCGATAAAGGCAATGCGATCGAAGCGGAGAGGTTTTATAATAAGGCTTTGGCGCTCAATCCGGGCAATCCCAAGGTAACGGCTAACCTTGGTTTGCTTTATCTTAAGATGGGGCGCCCTGAACGGGCTGCCAGTGCATTCCGATCTATCCTGAAAGCCGATCCGAAATATCCCGGGGCCAATTATAATCTGGGCCAAGCGTTGGATGGATTGAAAAGGTACGATGAGGCCGGGGAGTGCTACCGCGAGGAGCTAAGAATCGATCCGCTAAATAAAAATGCCGGGGTTTCCCTGTCAGCTTCTCTTTCGGAGGCCGGCAGATTGAGGGAAGCCCGGGATGCGCTTTTTGCCGTCCTGCGAATTGACCGGAATAGTTACGACGCTTTGGTGAACCTGGGAGTGATCGAATACAGGCTTAAAGATATTCCCGCGGCCCAGGGATGGCTTGAAAAGGCGGTTAAGATAGCTCCCGAAAGAAAAGAAGGGCATGTCAATTTAGGTTATGTCTATCGCGCCGGGAATAAGGAGTCCGAGGCCCTCCGAGAGTTCAAGATAGCCGCAAAGCTTGATCCGTCATATTTGAAGTTAATCAACGGGAAACGATAACAGCGAGTTCAGTCATGGCAATTTCCGGATTTGATGAAAATGTTTTAACGGAAACGGTAAATCAATACGGCACCCCCCTGGAGGTGGCGTCCGCCAGGGTATTATCCGATAATTTGCAAAAGGCCAAGGATATTTTATCTCGTTACGGCTGGGAAAATAACATCTTCTATTCATATAAGACCAACCCGGTGCCGGAAGCCCTCCAAGTCCTGCACCTGTCAGGCGCCGGGGCGGAGGTGATCTCGGAACGCGAGCTGGATATGGCCCTGGGATTGGGGGTCCAACCGAAGAGGATCGTCTTCAACGGTATATATAAATCCCGGGAAGCCCTGAGGACTGCGGCAGAAAAAAATATAAAATGCATAAACATCGACGCTCCCCAGGAATTGGAGATCATAAACGAGATGGCGAAGTCCATCGACAGCCTGGTCTCGGTCGGTCTTCGAGTGAGACCTTCGGTCGGGTGGCAAGGACAATTCGGGCATATCATAAAAGACGGCTCGGCTTACGCTATGGCAGGAAAAATAGCTTCTAATAAAAAGCTTGACCTAAAAACCATCCATTTCCACTTAGGCAGCAGCAATTTTGCGGAATATCGCCGGGCCCTAGATGAATCCTTGGCTTTTATTTTGTCTGTAAAACAAAACTTGGGCATCGATATCAAAGCGCTGGACATAGGCGGAGGATTCCCGGGAAAAGACATGCGTTTGCTCACATTGTGGGAACAAGGCTGGCTCAGGTTGTTCGACAGACCGAGCCCATTTCCCAAAGCTGGACCCGAAGATGGATTTGAGATATTGGATCGAGTGGCTGAATATTTTTGCCAAGCAAAAAAAGCCAAGGGCCTGGATGAAATGGAGCTGTGGACCGAGCCCGGCCGCCTGATTACCGGCAATGCCCAGATACTGGCGGTCCGGGTGGTTGGCCTGCGCAGGTCGGGCCGGAAAACATATGTCGTTGTTGACGGCGGCCGGGTGGGGGCGGCTGGGCCATTGGTGGGGGAGACCAGGAAAGTGTCTGTTTTGGGAAAAAGCCACGGACGTCAAGAAACCTATGACATCGTAGGTCCGACCTGCATGCCTTGGGACCGATTAGTTGCCGGGATCAAATTGCCCAATCTGGACATCGGGGATATCCTGGTCATCGAAGGCGCCGGGGCGTATTTTGTACCCATGGAAACGGAGTTTTCCTTTAAAAAACCGGGTTTTAAAATCATAAAGTAATTTACAACAGAATTCAATGAATCCTACCGTTTTCATACTTGAGGGAAACTTTCTTGGTCTGGAGATGGCCAGGGAACTGAGGGATTCCGGCTATCCGGTGGTGGTAGTAGGGCATTCAAAGAACGATATCGCCATCCATGCCCGGGGCGTATCCGGCCATGTCCTGCCGTTGCCCCAGACGGATTCAACGGCATTGCTGGAGGGAGTGCTAGATCTGGCCAGCCGGATGCGGGGGGAAAAGGTCATCATCGGGGCCAGCGACGGGTATCGCCGGTGGATATCATACAATCAGAAGGCATTATCGGAACAGTTCAAAATGCTTGCCTGCCCTATCGAGGAGATAGATACGCTTCTGGACAAGTGGAATCAATTACAGATGGCTCTATCGGCCGGCATACCAATACCCCGGAGCGCAATAACCGATGAGAACGGATCAGTGACGCAAAACCTGGAATATCCCGTGATCGTCAAACCGCGTTTTTCTAACAAGTCGACCAGGTTTCGGGATTCGTTTGGAGAGAAGGTATTATTAGTTCACAACGATGCCGAACTGGAGATAGCCTGTAAAAAAATCACCGCCAAAGGATTTCCACCTCTTCTACAGGAAGTGATTCCTGGAGTGGATTACAATCAGTTCCTTTTTGGAGCGGCGGTAAAGGATGGCATCCCTTATGCCGTATGCATGGCTCAGAAGTTAAAAGCCGATCCTCAGCCTTATGGCAGCGGGGTGATAATAAGGACCATATATCATCAGGAGCTGTATACTGCTGGTATGAAGATTTTGAAGCAAATGCAATATTCCGGTATTTGCGACATCGAGTTCATGCGGAATTGGAACACCGGCGAATTCCAGTTCATTGAATTTAACCCTCGTTACGGCCTGGGACAGAGGATATCGCAAAAGGCCGGAGTCAGTTTGGCGGTTGCATCCGTTGATTTGGCAATAGGGATACAACCCCGCGAGATTATCATTTCGGAACCTGGTTTTTATTGGATATATTTCGACGAATGGGTAAAGGAAAGGCTTAACCCCTGGAGGAATTCGTTCCTGAGGCAGTTGAGAAACAAGGGAAATACCGCAAAAATATTCGATGGCAGGGACCTTAAGCCGGAGATGAAACATATTTTTACGATTGCAAGATTGAAGATCAAAAGGATCCTGAGGGTGTAAACTTAGGAAAAGCCAAACCGGGTTTTTAGTATACACTTCGACGAACTGGTCAAGGAAAAAATCATGCCCTGGCGGAATTGGGATTTTCGTCAATTGAGAAATAAGGAAAACACTTGCAAAATGTTCGATCTTCGAGATTGCCGCCCGGAAGTGATGCATCTCCGGGGAATAGTTAACCATAAAATCCGTCGGGTTGCAGGTTCAATGCTTGGCCAACTTAACCGTTGATCTATAAGTTTATGAAGAATATAGAAAAGTACTGGCAAGGTTTATACGATGAGCTGGCCGTAAAAGACATTCCGGATTGGCAACGATCATGCTGGTGGAGCCATGATACAATAGTTTCCCAGGAAAGGTTTTTGAAAAAGCATTTGCCGGCAATTCCCGGGAAAAGCCTGAAAGTACTGGATGTCGGTTGCGGCCCAGGATATTATTGCAAGCTTTTATCTGACTTGGGCCATGAAGTGGTTGGCGTGGATTATTCCCTGAAAACGATCATGGCGGCCCTCGATAAAAAAATCGGGAAGGGGGTTTCATTTATTCAAGGCGATGCCAGCCATCTGCCTTTGAAGAAAGACTCTTATGATCTGATCCTGGCCATGGGAGTTTTACAGATAGCAGTTGATCCGCTAAGGCAATTGAATGAATTCTCAAGGCTGCTTAAAGTTGGCGGCCAGATCATACTATCAACGCCGGTACAGCACCGATTGTGGGAACTGCCCTTTTTCCCCATGTATTGCTTGCTGGCCTGTGACGGATTCCCGTCGGTCAATGGATTCAAATTGAAACTCATAAAACGAAGAGCCACCATGCAACCAAGGACTTTTGACGATCAGTCATATATCATAAACCGCTATCCTTTAAAAAAACTCAGGACCGATCTAATAAATTGCGGTTTCTCTGGCATAGATATCAGATACCAGGGAAGGCTGCCACATTTTCCCTGGCTGGTCAATTCATTCGTCGTCAATGCAGCAGCGGTAAAAAAAGAACTTAATGGATAATTTTATTTTCAGCCAAAACCCGGCAGATCTGCCTGCGTCATGGGACGATGTTTTTTGCAACCAGCCCCTGATGAACCGTGTTTTTCTGACCCATTTGCATCGGACCAATCCGCTGATCCAGAGGTATTTTTGGGAGGATCCCGATTCGGCCGATAAACTTTGCGGCGCAATATGCGAGGCATTGATCCCTTTTCGGATCGGTCGTTTTGCTTTTTACTCAAAAGGTGTTTTCTGCAGCATTCCCATGCCTTTGGGATTTGAACCCGGGTTCGCCCCCATCGAAAAATTGAAAGATGTCGTGGGGATCATGGGCCGCCAGAAGAAAGGATTCCAAATGATCATGGGCCTTGGGGGAGAGATGCCCGAGTTGAAAGGCTGGTCCTGGAAGCGGCACTATATAGCGGTCAATATCAGAACAAATTTCAAAAATTTCGAGGAATATCTTGATAATTTCAGGCATGTTTACCGGAGACCCCTAAAACAGTCAATATCCAAATGGGAAAGGGTCAACATAACTTTATCCCAAGGTGATGCTTTTGGTCGCAAAGATTATGATTTATACTTGGCGGTATTGAAAAAACAGGGGCAGACTTATAGCGCCCTGCCGATGGACTTTTTTAAATGTATCCCGATCGAGCACTATTTTATAAAGGCATATCACGGCGAAGCGTTGCTAGGTTGGATTGTCGTGATTCCCTATGGCAAAAAGCTGTACCCCCTGTTTGTTGGGATCGATTATAAGTATAACAAGCGCTACGACACCTATTTCAATATTTTGACCGAGGCCGTAAAGTATGCGATCAAGAACAGGATAGACGAAGTTAAAATGGGACAGACCGCTGAATTGGCAAAAATACGGTTGGGCGGGATCCCCCAGGAGGTTCATTTCCTGGTCCGCCATACCAATCCCATCATGAACCTGATAATCGGGAGGACCGATATTTTCAACTATCGTAAAAGATATAAACCCTTTCGTGTTTTTAAAACATTTGGGAATAATTGAATCAATATATGTCATAGATCATGAAAATAAACGAAGAACATCATCTGCCTAAAAGCGTCGATTGGCTCTGGATAGCAACTTTTGTTATGATTGGTGCTTTAGTATTGGCGGCCTCCATCTATCCGGCTTCCGATCCAGACCTTTACATCATGCTGGCTACCGGTCGTTATGTGGCCCAGACCGGCCATGCCCCTACCGTCGACCAATGGAGCAATACCGCTTTGGGCCGGCCCTGGCAGATGCACGAATGGTTCTCCAGCCTGATATTTTACGGGCTGTTCTCCCTGTGGGGCATCAATGGGATAATAATTTTCAAGGCGATCCTGCTGGCTATGGCCTTTGGTCTGACACTGTTTACCCTGAAGCTGAAGGGGGTGTCGCCCTCCGTTTCATTGGCGGTGACCTCTTTGGCCCTGCTGGTCGCCAGTTTTGCTTTTGGGGAGCGGATTCAGGTCTTTGCTTTTCTATTCCTGATATTCCTAATTTTCTGGCTGGAAGCATATAGACAAGGCAAGATGCCCTATAAGATTTTCTTGCCGGTCCTTTGGATCCTGATGATCCTCTGGTCAAACATCCATATGACCTATGTTTTCGGAGTGTTCATAATTGGCCTGTATTTGTTTGATGATTCGATACGGGCAATCCGAACCAGATCGTGGGGGACGACCGTCAGACCAGCGGTCTCTTTCGTAAGTTCCTTCATCGTCACTGGATTAAATCCATATGGTTTTTCCAATGTTGTCATGACACTGACATATTACTTCCGTCCCGAAGTGCAGAAGGCCGATGCCCAGATAACCGCTACCATAATGGAATACCAGCCGATGCTTTCGCCGGGATTTTCACGTGAACCGGTGGTGGTCTTTGGCTTGATATGGATATTCTTTTCACTGGCCGGAATTTTGCTCGGCTGGCGGAAGACCAAATTTTCCTTTGCCGTATTATGGGCTTTGTTCACCTACTGGGCCATAGGGTATTTGCGATTTTTGTTCCTGCAGGTCTATATAACGTTGATCGGAGTGGGATGCCATTGGCAGGGGGCTGTGGATTTTCTAAGTTCAAAGTTTAAAGTTTATAGTTCAAAGTTCAAAGTATCCGACAAGGTAATATTCGCTACGTTGCTTATTCTGGTGCTGGCCGGGGCCGGACTGTTCCAGCGTTCCGGGAAACATTTATGGCAAAGGTTCGGGCTGGGATGGAAGCCCCGCATCTACACCGACAGAGGGGTAGATTTTTTGCAGGCCAACATGGAAGGCGGCAAACTATTCAACGATTTTGATATCGGCGGGTATCTGCTTTGGAAACAGATCCCGGTCTTTGTGGATGGCCGGATCGGCCCGTATTTCGGAACCAGCATCATACAGGACCACCATCTTATATACCAGGGTAATTTGGGTCTGCTCGATAAATACGGCATAGACTGGATAATGCTGGCCTATGGCAAGACCAGCCAGACCGGGACTTTCGACCGGTTGAACCGGTTGATCACCGGCAGCGGCCAGTGGGCTCTGGTCTTTTGGGATGATGCCTGCCTGATCTATGTTCGCAGAACGCCAAAGTATGCCAGGGTAATAGAAGAATATCAATACCGGTTCGTAAATCCGGCGACGCCCGATTTTAATTCGGCGCCCAAGGACTTTTTGGGCGAATTGGCCAGGAAGCTGGATGATGAACCTGGGTCACTAATGCCGCATACTCTGGCCGGCAACTTCTTCTTTTATCATAACGACGCAAAGGCGGCAGAAAGCGAGTTCAAATTGGTCCTGGGGAAAGATCCCTACAATGCGATGATGTACAATAACCTGGGTAATGCATATTTAAGGCAGGGGCGGGTTGAGGACGCCATCGACTGCTATAAAAGAGCGGTGAAAATTGACGTCAATCTTGGTTTGGCATATTGCAATTGGGGCTACCTGTTGGAGGCCAAGGGGCAAACCGAAGAGGCCGTAAGGCTTTATACAATAGCTACCAAGGTAACTCCAAGCGATGCCTGGCCATATAACAGACTGGGGATAATAGAAATGAGAAAGGGCAACCGACAAAAAGCCGTTTATTATTGGAAAATAGGTGAATCATTAGATAAAGGTTCTGAAGCAGCTGTTAATTTGAGGGAATATTTAAAGGCCAGACCATAAGTTGTATAAATTTACAATTTTAGATGCAAATTATGCGTATCGCTTAACATAATTATAATTAATGGCTTATAAAACGTTATTTGATTGGATGTAAAATTTGCCGGATGTTAGGAATATTTGTTGAAAATAAAAAATAAATATTATGGTTGTAATTGTTTGTATTGCAATAGCATAATGTTTTTTAAGATATATCGGAATATGGCATAATATATGCATAAAAATACAGGTAATTGTTAATAAATTTAAATTATAAATTAACTTAAAAGAGGAGCAAACATGCAGACAAGGTCAAAGTTATTGTCTATGGTGTTGGCGATCATAATGATCGCAACCATAGCTGGATCCAGCTTTGCCATTACCGCCAAGCCGCGGCCGGTAAGGCTGAACCAGCCCGACGGGACTTCCTTCATGGGCATTCTCAAGGGCGATGAACATTTCCACTTTGCCGAGGACCAGGATGGCTTTTCGGTCATTCAGGACAAGGACGGCTGGTGGACCTATGCCAAGCAGGAGAACGGGTTGTTGATTGCCACCGATCTTAAGGTCGGCAAAAGCAATTGCCCCTATATCCCGCATTTAAGACCTAACGCCGATGCCGTGGCGGCCCTTCCGAAGAACGCCAATAGGATAATCAACGTTGCTTTGGATACCCGCCATAAATGGTCCACCGATTTTCTGTATGGGGTCGGCGGCACCAAAGAGAACCCCAGCAAGGCAGCCAGCGGACGCAATTACTGCAACGTAGTGCTGGGAGACTTTTCCGACAGCACTTTTGCCGTATATTCAGCTTGGGAAAAGGCCGGGTTGAACCCCTACGGGCCCTTCCCCTACGATGCTTCTGCTTCCAATAACCATGCTTTGGCCAACTCAAAGTTTTTCTGGTATGTAATGTTCGGAGATTCCGTATCGCCGTACAATCCGGACTCCTCGGCTGTAGGATCGATGAGCAACTTTTATTATGATTTCACCTATCGTAAGTGCTGGTGGTACGGATATGTTTCGGCTATAGTATCTACTGGCGTATCCCGTGTAAATGCCGTCCAGAGCGATGCTCCATCGGCCACTTATTACAATGCCGCTCTGAGCGGAGCCGACGCTTCGGTGGATTATGACGTTGATAACAATGGTGTTGCCGATAACCTGATCTTGGTCCATCCCGGACCGGGACAGGAAGAATCCGGAGATACCAAGGATATCTGGTCCATGTCAATGACCGGTTCTTTCGGCAGCTATGACGGTGTGAGCATCACCAAGTTGATAGCTTGTCCCCAGAACGGCCAGCTGGGCGTGTTCGCTCACGAGATGTTCCACCAGATCGGCGGACCGGACCTGTACGATTACGGTTACTCCGGAACACCCTGGGGCGAATGGTCCCTGATGGATAACGGCTCCTGGAACGGGATCAAGGGCGGCGACCAGCCCTCGTTCCCCGGCGGACATTTGACCTACGATGTTGACGGTTCGATTACTGCCGTAGACGGCTGGTTGACCCAGACCGACTCGATCTCTTCGGCCAAATGGGGCGACGGGCAGTATACCATTGCCGCCCTGGATTCATCCGGTGAGGCCAGAAGGGGAGCCAGCACCAGCGGGATCAGGTTATGGCGCGTCCGCAACAACAACTTCCGCGATTCCTCCCAGGTATTCTTCGTGGAATTACGCCGCAAGACCCCGCCCTACGAGGTCGGCCTTTCCGAAGAGGGCATCCTGATCACCCATATCGACACCCGCATGGGCGGCGGGTCCAGGTTCAACGACGGTCCGCCCAGCGTTCAGCACTACTATTCCTGGGTGGAACAGCCGGGATTCAATCCCAACATCAACTATTTTGCCAACGATACGCTGTTCAACCGCACTCCCAGCAATGCCTGTTATTCGGCCAACGACTTTTCGGCCGGCGGATACAGCGAGAACGCCATAGACTCGCTTTCCAGCCCCAACTGCCTGAGCAACGGCGCAGTGGTAGCAGCTGCAGCGGCCAACGGTCCCTGGATATACGACGTGTCGGCCGAAGCCCCCAGCATGACCTTTAGGGTGGCTCGTACCGGACTGATTACCGCTCCCTCGGTCGGTTACGTTTCGGCTCTGGTAAAGGATCCGGTAATCTCCGGCACTGCCAACAACAACAATGCCATGCTCGATCCCTGGGAAACAGATACCATCAGAGTGACCTTACGCAACACTGGCACCGCTATCACTGCCGGGGCTCAGTGTTCTCTGTATGTGGTTTCCGGCAGCGGTTGGGTGACCAGCCTTACCGGAGGGCCATGGGTAACAGTAGGGACTGGTGCAATTGCTGCCAATGCCGAGGCCCAAAGCGGTCCGTTCGTGGTAAGCATAAGTAAAGATGTTCCGAAATTTACGGATATCGTTTTCGGTGTCAAGTTCAGGAGCTCTACTCCGGCATACAACACAACCAGTAGCTTCGGACTTAGGGTCAGCGGCCTGAAAGTTGTCAAGACCTATGACTTCACCAATATCCGGGTGGGCGGCACCACTTGGGGCTACCGGATACAGCCATCGTCAGTGGCTATCTATCGTGATACCCTGTTCCTGTGTAATGCCAATCTGGACAATGCTACCTATCAGACCAGGATCTATGCGGTCAAGAGAAGCACCACCAACAACCCGTTGGTGGGCGGCGTCGGCGGAGATACCATCCGTTCGGCCAACAATAAGGGCAGCACCCAATTGGACGGGGTCTACGGCGGCGGTATTGATATCGGCAGCGACGGGAATCTGTGGATATCCTTACAGGATTCAATATTCCAGACCAACCGAGCAGCTACCCAGGTCTCCAAGTTTCGCCATCCCAACGTCTCCTGGGGCGGCACCCCGATGTTGCGTATCCGCGGCATAGCCATGGGCCCGGCGGTGGTCGATACCTTCGGTCCGGATCTGTGGCACGGCGACTCCTTATGGACTTATTGGCAGAACTATGACATGTATTCCGAATCGCTGTTCGTGGTCAGCAAGCCGCTTTCCGGAACGGCGGTGGCCAGGGCCCGGTACAGCTGGAATGACCCGCAGGCCACTCCCAGCCTGGTCAGTGGAAATGGAGAATGGTGGAACGGCCGTGCTTTGGAATACGACGGATCCAGCATTTGGACCTCTTCGGTATGGCAGAACGTTCTTATTCGCCGCAATGCATATAATGCCAACACTATCGAGATCATGCCCGGGCCGTCCAGCTACGGCTCATACGGGACATATGGTATGGCGGTTGAAGCCACCAACTCTGCCGGAGTCCAATACCAGCCGGTGGGTACCTTGGCTTATGTTCCCGGAGGGGTAGGAAACAGACACTATTTATACTGCGCTTCAATGGACGAAGGCAAGATCTACAAGGTCGATATCACGGACTTCGTGTTAGCCACACCTCCAGATAGCATGAAGATCACCGATACCGGCTCCGATAACCGGATAGATTGGTGGAAGAGCAATGACGAGGCTCAAAAGGTTGCCAGTTACGTCATTTATCGTCAGGCCCCCGGCACACCGGTAACCACAGCTCCGACATCTTCCGATATCATAGCTACGGTTCGGAACGTCTACGGTGGTCCGACCACCCATACCTACACCGACGTTGGCGCCGGAACAAAAGCGGCTTATATTTATACCGTCAAGTCGATCAATTATTACGGCGAAGGCACATGGGGTGCATCCGATAACGCCGACCTGATCCCAGGCGCGGTCGAGCTGACCGAATTCTCTTGCGTCCAGGCATCGGGCAATTCCGTTACCATCAATTGGATGACCGCTTCCGAAATCGACAACTTCGTTTGGGAGATCGAACGTTCGACCGACGGGGAAAATTACACCAAAGTCGGCAAAGTGGATGTCAACGGAACCAATCCCTACGGCGCCAAGTATTCCTATACCGACAACGTTCCGAGCGTCGGAGTGTACTATTACCGGTTGGCAGACGTCTCCAAGGACGGCGAGAAGACCTATCACGGTCCGATCTCGGTAGTGGTCGGTTCGGTTTACGCCCTGGCCCAGAACTATCCCAATCCCGTCGGCAACCGTCCGGCGACAATCAAGTACTCGCTGAGCAAGCCCGGTATGACCAGCTTGAAGATATACAACCTGTTGGGCGAGGAAGTGAAGACCCTGGTAAATGCCAAACAGGACGCCAACTTCTACACGGTGCACTGGGACGGCAGGGATAACAGGGGACAGACAGTATCCAACGGCGTTTATTTCTACAAACTGAATTCAGGCGAATTCAGCGCAACCAAGAAGATGATGGTTTTAAGGTAAACCAATTTTCCAGAGGGCGGCGTTCTTAAAAGGGCGCCGCCCTTATTTAAATCGGCAAAACAAAGACAGTCCACCAAGCGATGGGAAAAATCAGATGATGGGATCCAAAAAAATGATAGGGGAGATAATGGTCTCCCTGGGGTATGTCTCCGTTGAACAGATAAACGAAGCCCGCCGACATCAGATGCAGGGAACCGGCAAGCGCATCGGGGAATGTCTGGTGGAGCTGGGTTACATTCAGGATGATGAGGTTAAAAGGGCATTGTCGATCCAGAACCTGGAATGAAAAGGGCAGCAAAAGAATTTCTATATATAAGGCTTTAAATAAATCATAACACGAGGGGAGGAGAGATGTTTTTAAAACAGAAGTATGTTATCGTTTCTGTTTCTTTTTTATTCAGTCTTGTTTGTTTGACTGGATTGGCTTATGCTTCGGAAACAATTGAGTTCAAGGATCCCTGGTCAAAACAGGGAATAAATATCAATACTACCAGCAAATCCGGACTGGATCTGGATTTTTCGGTAGAAAGGTTCATATATGAAGACAAAATGGTAGATGGCAAGGCCGCCAGGGCTATTAAAATGGCCGGATCAATATTGCCGATCGCAGACGGATATCCGGACCTTCCGGTGGTCAGTAATTATGTGGCGGTGCCCAATGGGGCCAGACCCAAGGTGACGGTGATTTCCTACCGTGAAGAAAAATACCAGGATGTTGACATCGCCCCGGGGATGGAACTGCCTACCGAACAAGCCAAAGCCTTCAAACCCCTGCAGAAGAAAACGGAGATCTATTCAAAGAACGAGTTCTTTCCCAAGGATTTCGTGATGCAATCGGAGCTTCAAAAAATGCGTGGGGTTGATGTGTTCATCCTGTCCATTTCTCCGTTTCGTTACAATCCGGTGACCAAGGAACTGGTGGTAAGGCGTGATATGAAGATCAGCATAACTTTTGAGGGGGGCAAAGGGGAGTTCGGTGATGATCTCTACCGGCACCCCATGTTTGAGCGGATACTGCAGCAGAATATCATTAATTACAGCTCTATTCAACCCTCCAAGTATTCCCAGATACACGACCAGGCTCTTGCCTCGTCCAAGCCCGGCGCCAAAGAGACCGGTGAGTTCGAATATATCATAATCATTCCCAACGATCCGGACTTTATTGCCTGGGCGGATACTTTGAAGCAATTCCGCAAGAAGCAGGGGATAAAAACCGGTGTTTTTACCACCACCGAGATCGGCGGCAACACTCCGGCCATACTTGAAGCTTTCATCGATAATGCCTACAACACCTGGACCATCAAACCGCTGGCGGTGCTCCTGATGTCAGACCTGGGATCCACCAGCAAAGCCTACGGAATAACTTCTTCGACTCCATTGGTGCACCCAGCCGGATATGATGATTATGTTTCCGATAATGTTTTTGCTGATGCCACTATAACCGATGCCGCCTCCACCTGGAGCAATGGTGGAGCTCCGGAAATGGTATTCACCCGGATGCCGGCCCAAACTGCGGCTCAGTGTTCGATCATGGTGAAAAAGATTATTAACTACGAAAAATCGCCACCCAGCAGTGCTAGTTTCTACAATCTGCCATTATCAGCAGCCGGATGGCAAGATGAACGGTGGTTCGGTATGTGTTCCGAAATAGTCAGAGGGTTTCTTAAAAATAAACTTGGCAAGACCACGCAGCAGCAATATGCTTTGGTGGATGCCAGCGGGCCAGCGGGTGGGGATCCCTGGTCCACTACCGATCCCAGCGCCTTGGTGGCAGCCTACGGTCCGGCCGGGGAGAACTACATAGCGGCCACCGTGCCCTCTGGTATGGATTGGAGCAGCGGAACGGCGGCTGGAGTGGTCACCGCTGTCAATAACGGCTGTTTTATGATAATGCATCGTGATCATGGCATGTATACCGGCTGGGGCGAGCCGGCCTTTACAACAGCTAATATTCCAAGCCTGACCAATACAAATCATCCTTTTGTGTTCTCCATGAATTGCCAGACCGGAGCCTATCAGAATCCGACCACCCAGACTTTTTCAGAAATGCTTCATCGGATCCAATACGGGGCCTTGGGCGTGATGTGCGCTACTGAGGTCTCATACTCTTTCGTCAATGATGCCCTGATCATGGGTATCATGGATGGTATGTGGCCCAATTTCAACAGCACCAACAATTGGGATGTGCCGAACGCCGGTTCCGGTCAGACCTACGAGCGCTACACCGAGGATTTAAGGCCGGCCTTTGCTATGGCCTCAGGAAAGTGGCATTTGATGACCCAAACCTATACCGATGCCGCCATCCCCGCTGATTACAAGGAGTTCACTTGTCAATTGTTCCATGTATTTGGTGATCCCTACATGACATTCTGCTCCCAAATACCGGACACTTTTACTCTGACCTTCAATTCGGTTATCCCCACCGGAACTCAGAGTTTCAGTGTCAATGTCAAGAACAAGGCCGGCGCCAATGTGATGGGCGCCTTGGTAGGTGTATATATGCCCACCAATTCGCCGGAGATCGTGACATCGGCCCTGACCGACGCCAACGGTAACGTGTCGATCACCATCAACCCCCTGTTGGACGGGACCCTTTATGTAACCGCTACCAAGTCCAACTTCGTGCGCAAGGAGACCTTCACTACGGTCAATGCAGGCACTCCGACAAAACCCGCTATCACCAAGCTTTTCGATGGAGCCAAAGTACCGGAACTTCGGCCATATCTGACATTTGTTTCCACCGACCCCCAAGGCAATTCAATAGACTACCGGGTAATCTGGGATACCACTTCGGCCTTTACCTCGGCGGCCAGGGATAGCTCAACCACATCGACTTATGCCAGCGGCACACCGGTGACATTCCAATTCCCGTCCAATTTGACCGCCGGGCGGACCTACTGGTGGAAAGTGAAGGGTCGCGATCCGGCCGGCACGAATGTTTTTGGCCCCACCAGCGATCCCCGATCATTTACCGTCAATACAGATATTCCGGCCGGCACTGTCTGCTGGTTCCATACCAAGGGTGGCCAGTTCAGCTGCGATAGTTATACAGGGGCCGCAGCGGCCCAGGGCGACAGCGTCATCCTGGCTGCGCCTTCAACCGGGTCGGTGACCCTGATAAATGAAAATTTTGAGGGTGGTGCTTTGCCTTCGGGATGGGCCACTTCCGGCACCTATTCATCCAATTATGGCTGGCTGATCCGTACCAGCGGCGGAACCCAGCCGCCCAGCTACGGGACAACTTATGAAGGTTGCCAATTTCCGTCAGCCGGGGCCGCCCCGGGTGCTTCCGAAGAAATAATAACTACCGGGCAATACACTATGAATACCGGGGCAGTGGCATGTTCTCTTACCTATGGTTATGGAATGGACCCTGGAGCTGCGGCTGATAGCTTGGTTATAGAAGCTAGTTTCTTATCGGGCAGCACCTGGGGTTCGTGGATCCAGGTAGACGGCCTTAATAATGGAACCACCACTATATCGGGCACAAAAACAGTCAGCCTTAATTCATACATGCCCCAGGATGGCATCCAATTGCGCTGGCGCTTTAGCCAGGGCGGAGGGCGCAACGGTCAGGATGCGGCCATCGACAATGTGGTTTTGAAATACGCCTACAGCGTACCCAACACTAACGGAGTCATGACCTCCGGACCGATCTATTACAAGGATATCACCAAGTCCGAGACCGTTTCCCGTTCCGTTTACAAATGGGGCAAGGTGCTGTGGCGCAAAAAAGCCGCCGCCGATTCCATCGGGGTCCAAGTGCAGTACTGCAACAACAATGTCTGGACGCTGGTTCCGGATGCCGTGCTAGGCGGGAATTCCAAGGGATTCTTCAACCAAGGGTCAGCTACGGACAGTGTATCCCTGGCTGGTTTGGATACCGTTACGTACGACAGCTTAAGGGTTATGGCCAATCTGTACCGGCCGTCCAGCAAGGCTACGGCTAATCCGGTGCTTTACGACATTGAATTGGCCCGCCCGGGTTACATGGCTCCCACCGCAGTGCAACTGGCGTCATTTACGGCTTTTGCGACAAACGAGGGGGTGAAGGTAAGTTGGATCACCCAAAGCGAATTGGGATGCGACTCTTGGGCCATTGAAAGATCGTCTGTCGAAGGGGATCCATTCCAATTGATCGGCACGCTTGCAGGCCAAGGGACTACCAATGAGCCGCATAATTATCTATTTACCGATAAGACTGCCTTGAATCCCGGGACATATTATTATCGCTTGGCCGAGATAGACAATGACGGCAAAGAATACTACGGCCCCATAAGTGTTTTGGTCAATGGACGTTCGTCAATATACAGCCTGCACCAGGCTTATCCCAACCCAACCAAAGGGACAGCAACAATAAAATATTCCCTTAAGGTTTCCGGACAGACCAGCTTGAAGATATATAATATTCTGGGAGCTGAGGTCAAAACACTTATCAACGAATGTCAGGATGCTAATGATTACGAGGTGATTTGGGATGGTCGGGACAATAACGGGCGGGATGTTTCCAAAGGGATATATTTCTATAAATTAATATCTGGTCAATTCAATGCTACACGTAAACTCATTCTGTTAAGATAAATTGACCAATACGAAAGGCGACGTTATTATTACGTCGCCTTTATTTATTGGTAATAAAGTGACAAGGTCTAAAAGCAGCGATAGTAATTAGTTGTATTGCAAAATTTGCCAGCCGTGCAAATTATGCATGCAATAAATGAAAGAAATGTCTTATCTATTTATCTAACATATTGATAATTAATATGTTAGATATTGATAATTGTGGCATATTTATTGCAATATATAAAGTAAAGTATATTAATTTATTAAAGATAATAATAACAAGGAGATATAAATGTTCAAAAGGATGTTCGCCACATTGGTGTTGGTTCTGCTGGCGGCTAATTTTGCCCTGGCAACCGACCCAACCGTTCTTAAATTCAGGATAGGTTCTTTCTCTACTTTACAGGGCATGCCTTCTTATAAAGCGATGGGTTTGGAAAGATCCGAAGCGGTCAAGGCTGATGAATCGGCTTATTATATTGTTCAATTCAGCCAAACCCCGGATGATCAAATTAGGAATGCTATTGAGCGTGCCGGTGGAAAGGTCTTCGATTATATCCCCAATAATGCTCATGTGGTCAAAATGAACTCCGCAAGCAAAGCTGGGCTGGAAAAAATGGGATTGGTCCAGTTCATAGGCTATTATCAGCCGGCTTTTAGGATTAACCCCAGTTTGCTGGAGAATCAAACCTCTCTTGATAACGAAGAGTCGGGCAGGATAGAACTTAATGTCCTTACCTTTGAGGTAAGCGACCGCACGGTCGTAAAGGACCGCCTGTTAAAAGATACCGATGTTCGCTTCCTTCAGGAAGACCAGAACGGCCGGATGTTCCAGGTTTCCATACCGTCAGCGCGATCAGTTGATATCTGCAAGACAATTGCAAATTATTCAGAAGTGCGCTGGGTGGAGAGAAAATATCCTGTGGTTCTGCACAATGCCTGGAGCCGCTGGATCAATCAATCGCGCGATACAACCGGCATGGGATCGTCCGCCGGGACTTGGTATCCCAAGCTTAGACTTAAATCGGCCGATGACTCCACCAAGATGCCGATCTACCGTAAAGGACTCTACGGCCAGGGTCAGATCGTACATGTGGACGATACCGGTATGGATTGGGATAATGTCTATACGCGAGACCCCGGTGGATTGAAACCGATATACGATAAGGATAAAGATACGGTATGCGAAGCCACCAATGCCCACCGGAAAATTGTGGCCTATAATGTTCATGCCGATACCTTCGACTTGACCAGTTCGGGACACGGTTCCCATACCACCGGTTCGGTGGCCGGGGACAGCATGGGCAGCACCCATTCCGGGGCTCTGACCGATACCGTGCTGGCCAGGGCCATGGGTATGGCCCCGCTGGCCAGGATAGCCTTTACCGACATCGGAGGGGGCAGCGATGCTTTGGTGCTTCCAACCAATTATGCCGATATTTACCGCTGGGGTTATAATGCCGGGGCCAGAATATCCTCTTCTTCCTGGGGGCAATCTTCCGGAGGTTATTCCAGCTATACCGCCAATTGCGAACAGGTTGATACCGTGGCTTGGCAGCATCAGGATTATCTGATGTTCCGATCATCCGGGAACTCAAATACGGATGGTGATTCGGCCAACACTCCGGCCACTGCTAAAAATATAGTCTGTGTGGGCGCCAACGAATCTGGATTCGGGGCCGGTGCCACTGCTTGGCAGGTCCCTGGCACAACCGACCGTAATGAAATATCTGACGTAGCAGAGTTTTCCTCACATGGACCCACCCGGGAGGGATTAAGAAGGCCGCATATATTGGCCTCAGGTGGATGGTATATCTGGTCGGTGGATTCGGATGGCAGCCTCACCACCAACAATTCAGGTATCATTACAATGGGTGGTACCTCGATGTCCACTCCTACTTCAGCGGGACTGGCAGCCTTGGTAAGGCAGTATCTCACTGAAGGTTGGTGGAAGACCGGCACCAAACAAGCCGCCGATGCAATAGCTAGTCCTTCGGGCTCATTGATGAAATCATTAATGATGCTTGCCACCCGGAATACAGCCGGGGCCTATAGCACCGACCTGATCAATCAAACAGCTACACAGAACGTTCCCTCCCAGGGTCAAGGATGGGGCGCAGTGGTGCTTGATGATGCGTTATACTTTTCCGGCGATGTTCGCAAGCTCAGGATTGACGACACCAGAAGTTTTACTGCATCGGGGCAAAGCTTCAGCTATACCGTCACTACCGGAACGTCGACCGACACCATGAATCCCTTTAAGGTTGTGTTGAGCTACTTCGATTATCCTTCAGCCTTATCTCCGATGGATATATCTGTCAATAATCTGAACCTAACCGTCACCGATGGCAGCGGAAATACTTATCTGGGCAATGTTTTCGGGACCAACGGCAAATCGACCACCGGCGGCACTGCCGACACCATCAACAACGACGAGGTGGTCTGGCTTCTGCCGTCGGCCGCAAAGGGTAGCCGCACCATGACCATCACTGTAACTGCCGCTACCATAGTTCGCAGCCCGCAGCCATTTACTATCACAGTAGGCGGCGATATAGTATCCAGCACCAATTTCAGAAGCGATCCTTCGGCTGTAGAATTGGCGCTGTTCACCGCCATGCAGGTTGGTGATGCCGTCAAGGTCTCTTGGAAAACGTCCAGCGAGACGGATTGCGATCACTGGGAGATAGAGCGCTCGACGATCGAGGACGGGGAGTATTTGAAGCTGAGTGAAGTTCCGGGGAACCTGACGACCAATGAGCCGCATGAATATGCTTATATTGATTCCGAGGTCAAGGTGTCCGGATTGTATTACTACCGTTTGGTGGAAGTCGATGGCGGCGGACAGAGGACCTATTACGGTCCGCAGTTGGTAGAATACGGCGGAGCCAAGCTGCCTTCAGGCACATACCTGGAAAAAGCTTATCCCAACCCGGCTACTTCGAATGTGACCATCAAATACGCTTTAGGCAAGGCTGGCCGGACCACATTGAAGGTCTACAACGTGCTGGGGCAGGAGGTGCGTACCTTGGTAAGCGGGCATCAGACGGCCGGATACTACAATCAGAGCTGGGACGGCAAGGATAGCCAGGGCCGCCAGGCGGCCAACGGGATCTACCTGTACCAACTGACCGCCGGGGAATTCACGGCTACCGGCAAGGTGATGATCATCAGGTAAAATATATTATTGAAGCAACAGTCCGGTTTTATATAAATCGGGCTGTTGTTTTATATATGGGTGTGATATAATACGACCTTAATTCATCTATTGAGGAGCTTAATGTTGCGGAAAATATTTTACTTGCTGCCCCTGTTACTGGCTTTAACGGCAACTATCGGTCATTCCCAGGAATCTGCCGATAAGATGCTGATCCGGGTGGATATATCGGATGAAACCGTCGCCGCAAGACTGGCAAATATCGGTTACGGTTTGGATATAGCGGCCTATAGGCCTGGGGAATATGCCGATATTGTCATCCGGCCAGACCAGCTATGGCGGATACCAGGGGCCGGGATATCTTACCAGGTGCTTACAGGTTTTACCGGTGATATATCTAAAGCATCATCTTCTAAGGCAGCCTACCATTCATACGACGGCATCCGGGCCGAATTGACACAGATCGCAGCCGATCATCCGACCATCACAAAATTGGACACCGTGGCCGTGGCGGCCCAGGGGGGCAAGGTGTGGTGTCTTAAAGTTTCCAGCAATCCTACGGTCAACGACAACTCTCGCCAGGGGATCCTGATCATGGGTAACCACCATGCCCGGGAGTGGATGACCCCGGAGATCTGTGTGTATATCGCCAACTATCTGACCAACAATTACAACCCGGCGGGCACGGATTCAATATCAACCATGATCAAAACCAAAGAGATTTACATAGCTCCCCTTGTTAATCCGGATGGATTCATTTATGATCACGGCGGCACGAATGTGGTCCCCGCCAGTCCGAGCCTATATTGGCGCAAGAACCGCCGGATCAATAGTCCCACCGTTTATGGCGTGGACCTTAACCGGGGATACGACGGCTCGGTGGACGGAGATATTCGCGGGTCCTGGGGCAGCACCATCAACAGCTATACCAGCCCCGATTCATCCAATGACGTTTTTTTCGGCGTGGCTCCCAGCGGCGAGCCGGAACAGCAGGCCATGATGAAAATCGTCAAGGATCATAACATCGTATTGTCGATATCGTATCACACTTATAGCGAATTGGTATTGTGGCCCCTGGGATATGTTGATTCTACGGTCAAAAGGGCTCCGGACAGCACACAGTTCGAGTATTTCGGCCGCCAGATGGCCTCCCGGATCAAAAGATACCGCAGCATTTCGGGATACACCCCCCAACAGAGCTCGGCCCTGTATCCCACCACCGGAGATTCCGACGGCTGGATCTACGGCTACGGCCTTACCCAATTAGGCCGGGTGATCTTTCCGTTTTGCGTGGAGGCGGATACCGCCTTTTATACTCCGTCCAGCCATATAGATTCTGTCTGCCCCCAGACCCTTAAAGGATTCATGTATCTGGCTATGAGAACCGACAGCCTGGTCAGCACCACTTCTCCGCCGCCGGTTCTGCCGCCGACGTTCAACCCGCCATCGTTCCCCCTTAAAGGCAAGGCGACCAATACCGTTGCCCTCAGTTGGAACCTGTTGAACCCGGCATCAAATCCCACGGCTTACGAATTGCAGGAAATGACAGGCTTCGCCTCCACTACTGATACGGTTGGCGCAGCGGCCAATCCCAACGTCTCTCTTAACGGATTCGCCTCGTCAACGGTCAGGATGTATTCCGGCAGCCGCAGTTATTACAGCGCTGTCAGCAACCAATACAACATCGCCAGCATCACCACCAACAATCCTTACCCGGTCAGTTCAGCCAAGGATTCCTTCAGCTTTTACAGCTACCAGGCCATGACCACTTTCGGCCGCATGTGGGTGGAGATCTCCACCGACGGCCGGCAATGGGACCTTTTGGGTAAAATATATGGCAACGTTCTCAGCTGGACCAAGCGGACCTTTGCCATAGATTCGGCAAAATATTTCAACAGGTCGGTCTTCTTCAGGATCAGATTGGTGGGCGACGGCTTGACCGCCACCGACGGCATATACATCGATGATATAAAGCCCGTGGCGGCCTATGCCTCGACCACGTCAATTTCCAATACCATTATTCCCACTTCCGCCTTTGTCGGAGGGCGGACCGTAGGCGACACCTATTATTACCGGGTGCGGGGATATAATTCCAAGCGAAGCTGGGGAGACTGGAGCCAGCTGCTTAAGGTGTTGGTGGCGCCTTCGGCGGTGGAGATGTCATCATTTACGGCGCTGCAGGTAGGCCAAGGGGTAGAGGTCCGGTGGCGAACGTCCAGCGAGACCGATTGCGAGCGCTGGGAGATAGAAAGGTCAGTGGACGAGAACTCAGGTTACATTACCATCGGAACAATTAAAGGCAATCTGACCACCAACGAACCACATTCGTATTCATTTACCGATGCATCTGATCTTGAGTCGGGGATCTATTACTATCGTTTGGCCGAGGTCGATGTGAACGGAACCAGGTCATTATACGGGCCCCAACTGGTAGCGTTCGGCGGGCAGGATCTGCCGTTATCCTACAAACTGGAAAGAGTCTATCCCAACCCCTTTGGTAAAATTACAAATATCAAATATCAAATTTCCAAATCAGGGCAGGTCAGCCTAAAAATTTACAACGTACTTGGGCAGGAGGTGCGTACGCTGGTGAGCGGGCATCAAATGGCCGGCTATTATAATCTTATTTGGGACGGCAAGGATTCCTATGGTCATCAGGCGGCCAACGGGGTCTACCTGTACCAACTGACCGCCGGAGAATTCACGGCCACAGGCAAGATGATGCTCATTAAGTAAATTGACGATATATTTTGTTCAATGCCGATAGTAATTTTTGAGCAAACATGGTTTAAAAAACGATAAAATACTTGACTTTTTTAGCTAAATATTCTAAAATCAAACATTAAACTTAATCATAATAAGGGAGATTTGCAATGAGGCAAAAATTATGGTTGGCAATCGGTTTAGCAATTCTGCTAGGCGTGGCAGGCACGTCTTTTGCCAAGCCCCGACCCAAACCGCAATTAATTAACAAAACGAACTACTTGTCCATCAAGGCTACTCAGGATACGGTATTTTTTGACAACTTTGATGGAGATAGTTTAAAATGGGACAGCATGGATATAGCCGTCCAAAAGCCTTACTGGCACATTGACACATATTCCCCGGTAGGGGCCTATTCCGGACACCATTGGTGGTGCGGAACCAATGATTTTGCCTCTTCATGGACTTCTTCACCGGGATACGGTTGCGGATGGGTACAGATGCTCTATTCACCGGATTTTGATCTGTCAACAGTCACTTCCGATTCTATCCAACTGAATTTCTATCATTATTATAACGTAGAACCTCCGGCTGGTGGTGATTGGGACTGCGTAAACCTTTGGGCTTCTACCGACGGAGGCGCCACCTGGTTTGTCTTATATCCAGACACTTTATTTTCTGAGGGCGGAGGAATGGCTGCTTATAACCTCCACGATTCCTATGCCTGGAAATATACCGGGATGGTGCCAGATTCCGATCCTATCCCAGGCTGGGGGGGCTCCAACGATGGTTGGAAACATGTATACTTCGACCTTTCGGCTTATAAAGGCGGAACACTAAAGCTAAGGTTTGCGGTGGCCAGCGATCCTCTGACGGCTGATGAGGATGGCGGGCCATTCCACGGCGCCTGGTATATGGACAACATAGCCATAGATACTGTTAGCAACGGCGGAACCAAGGATAATATTTTCTTTGATGATGCCGAACTGGGTAATATCGGCTGGACAGCAGGATCCAAAACCCCTGTTTATCACTGGCACAAAACCACTTATCGGGCTAACAGTGCTCCCTATTCTTGGTATAGCGGTGATGAAGGTACCAAACTTTACACCTGGGGTCAATCTGATGCTATCGTATCCCCGTATATAGATTTAACAGAAGTGCGTAATACTGAACCCTGTTATGTTGACTTCGCAATTTGGGCTGATGTGCCTGATGATGGTCCTGGGGCAGATGATCCTTTGGATAACTGGGTAGTAGATGTTTCAGAGGACAGTGGAAAAACATGGAAGGGTATAACCTCGTATGTATACTTAGACGCCAGTAAAACATGGACTACCCATACCAGCACCAACGGTGTTTTGGATCTGGGCAACTGGATAGGCAAAGTTATCAAAATCAGGATCGGCTTTAGTTCCGACGGAGATACATGGTATGGTGAAGGATTGTATGTGGACGATTTCATAATCACCGGAAAGACACGCGAGGCTTTGCCTCCCGCTAGTACCATACTTTTGGTTGACAACGACGGCAATGCCGTAGATGTGGCTAACAATTCTTGGACCAAATACTTGGAATCGTCCCTGGCCGACCTGGGATATCATTACGGTCTGGCCACCATCGGTTCGAACAAGCTTATGTATTCGGGATATTTAGAACAATTTCCGGCTGTAATATGGAATTTGGGGTCCAATTACGAAGGCAAGATGGGGCCGGAAGTCAAAGCTCTTTCCGTCAACGATCAAGCCCTGATAATGTCCTATTTGGACAACGGCGGCAAATTGTGGATGACCGCCCAGACCTATATGGGCCTCAGCAGTTCGGATACCACGGTCCATCCCAACCTTTGGACCGATTATCTGCACTTGGCTTCCGAGAACGGCTGGTACAATAATGCCTGTTATACCGGGACCGGAGTAGCCAGCGATCCCATCGGCGACGGACTATACGACAGCCTGATCTACGATCCTCTTAACGGAGGGGGAATGATCTGGACCGGTCCCATTTACGGGTTCAGCCTTACTCCGGACACTACCGATGCCAATCTGGTGAAATTCATATCCACTGATGACAGCAGCGCCATCGGCCTGCGGTATTGGGACGGCACACCAAGCGGCTATAAGTATGCCTTTACCTCTTTCCCGTTCGAGGCGGTCTCTTCCCAGATCAAGCGCGATACACTGGCCAGCAGGATCATTCAGTGGCTTATCCCGGGGACTCCGGAATATACTCCCCCGGCGGTCCCGACCGGATTGACCGTGGTGCAGGATTATGACAGCGTGGTTTGTTCCTGGGCTGCCAATACCGAACCGGACTTGGCCGGTTATAACGTCTACCGGTCCCTGCAGGTCAGTCTGCCGGTATGGATCAAGCTGGGGACCACCAGCTCCAATACATTTGTAGATACGTCCATTGTTCCCGGTGATATTTACCATTACGCTGTGACAGCCTTCGATGATAAACTACCGCCCAACGAAAGCGCCTATTCTCCCTGGATTTACCTGCAGGTTGCCGCCTGGAAGGCAGGCGTTGACGGTGAGCCTTTGGGCAAGACCCCCGGGACTTACGGACTGGCCCAGAACAACCCCAATCCGTTCAAAGGCACCACCAGCATCCAATTCGCCTTGCCGGCTCAGAGCCGCGTTAAATTGGCGGTTTACAACATCACCGGACAGCAGGTGCGGGTGTTGGTTGACGGAAACGTCAATGCCGGATACCACAGCGTCAATTGGAACGGAAAAGATCAGAACGGATTGACGGCGGCCAACGGCATTTATTTCTACCGAATGGAGGCTTCCGACGGCAGCGGCCAGAAGTTTTCCCAGACCAAACGTTTAAACTTGGTTAGATAGGGGGGATTGCAATGCGAAAATATATTCTTGTCATATCCGCCATTTTAATGGCTGCCACAGCCGCTTATGCCGCCGCGCCGAGCATTACCTTGACCACGATCTGGCCGGACACCAGCTATACCGGGCCATACACCGTCAGAACGGTCATAAAGTGCGATGAAGGCTTGGGATACGTAGCGTTGGGTTATTATTTCAATCCCCCGGCCGGGCCGTGGACCTGGCCCTATACCGGATGGGGCGATCCTACGGACAATTGGATCGAGGAATACACCCAGGTAGGCGATACTTTTTACTTTGATATCCCGGCCATTGCTTCCGGGTTGGAAACCCCGGTGGAAATAGGTTATTCGGTTTGGGCTGACAATGCCTCGTTTACCGGCACCACCGAGGATCCGGGCGATAATAATTATTACAGCTTTTTAAATACGATATATACCCCGACATATTCCAACGTCAGCGCCCTTAAGGATACCTTTTACAACGGGCCCTTCGTTGTCAAGGCCAACATATCCACCCTTTACGGCGATTCGGTGGCCAACGATTTCATTTACAGCGATATCACCGGAAACATTCCCCGGGACAGCCTGGGAGCCGACGGGTTCTACTATTACAGTATCCCCAGGAATGCCGGCAACACTCAGACTCCGGTGACATACAACTGGTTCATGACCGCCTACGACACTATGGGCAATTTTGCGCAATATCCCATGAAGAGGGATACCATGAACCATTTTAGGCTGATAGATCCCTGGGCCTTCAACACTCATACCATCAACAACACCGATGAATTGGGACCTTTCCCTGTGTGGACCAGCTTCAAAAGCGAAGGGGATGTTATCAACGATTCGTTGATAATGTACGACTACGGAATGGGCATGTGGATTTCCTATCCTCGTGACAGCTTGGCCGGAGGCATATATTACTACACTATCCCGGCTCAAAATTATCCAGTAGTGGATCCGATAACGATCAGCTGGTATATAAAGGCTACGGACTCTTTGACCGGCAACTACAGCTATGCGCCGCTTACTGCACCTGGGGTAAATTACGATTTCCGAATCTACGACTGGACACCTCCCCAGATATCGAACGTTACCGTCTGGGGTGATACATCATTCACCGGGCCTTTCCCGGTCACTGCCCAGATCAGCGACACTTCAGGCGTTTCACAGGTCCGGCTATACTATAGGGTGAAGCCTTTCACCAGCGGGGACACCAATTGGACCTACCTGCCTATGTATGCCACCGGAGTGCCCAACGAGTATCAGGGCTCCATTCCTCCCCAGTATCCCGGCAAAATGGTTCAATATTATGTCAGCGGCCGGGACGGAGCCTTAGACCAGTCCGGGCAGCCAATTTGGAACGCCGCCTATTTCCCGGCCGGAGGCGAACTTACACCGTGGCACTTCTTCGTGGGAGAACAGGATCACCGGATACTGCTGGTCAATGACGCACTGCCGACCAATAACTACGACGTTTATTATACCACTTGCATGGATACCACCGGTGTCCTATACGGTTACTGGGATAATCGCAAGGACGATGTGTTGTCACAACTGGCCAATTTCAATATCCTGGTATGGTTCACCGGGGATGACAGCTTAACTACTCTTACCCAGACCGAGCGCGACAGCCTGTCGGCCTTTTTGGACAGGGGTGGGAAATTGCTGTTGTCTTCCAAGAATCTGGGGCAGAACGTCGGAGATACAGCGGTATTCTACGGCCAATACCTTAAGGCCGATTTTACCGACACTTCCAATATTTCAGCCGCTTATATCAATTCTTACGGAATGGCCGCTCCGCCCATCAGTCACGGTATAGTTGATACGCTTTTTATCACGACTGCCGGAACGGCCGGGAACTATAAATCAATAGACAAAATGCGTCCTCTGGCCGGAGGTGAGTCGGTTTATCAATTCAAGACCATAGGAGGTTCCAGTGTCATCCGTTGTTCCACCAGTGTCTACCGGACAGTATTTGCCTCGGTTCCGCTGGAGGCGGTTGGCTCTATAACTCCGAACAGGATATCGCGCACCGAGTTCATTGCCAGGTCTTTAAGATGGTTCGGGGTGCCGGCCTTTTATAAGGTGGAGGGCGAACCCGATGCTTTGCCGGTATCCAGCATTGCCGTTCTGCAGCAAGCGAGGCCCAATCCGTTTGTCAATAACACGACCATATCCTATTCGATCCCTTCAAATTCCATGGTATCTGTTAAGGTCTATAATATTCTGGGGCAGGAAATATCAGTGCTGGTTGACGGCATCCAGACTGCCGGAATTCATGAGGTAGCTTGGAACGGTTTGGATAAGGATGGACAAAAAGTATCTAACGGTGTTTATCTTTATAGGCTTATTACAGGGAATCAGAGTTTGACTAAAAAGATGGTTAAAGTAAAATAAACATCTTTACCAAATGGCAGGGCTTAGGCCCTGCCATTTTTTATATTTAGCGCAATAAATACATATTCATAATAGGATAAATATCATTATGTTATGAAACTAAGCATATTATAATGCAAATATTGCAGAAAATACATAAACAATAGTATATATTGAAAATAATCAAACTAGTAACTCTATAAATTCCAATAGTATACATATTTAATATAATTGAATATCCGGCATAAATATTGCATTTAAAATATCCATTGGAGCATTAATTAATTTATAATAAGGAGCAAAACATGGCTAGAAGAACCGGAGTATGGTTAACCGGACTGGTAATGGTGACTGCTTTGGTAGCTGTTGCCTTGTTAGGCCTAAATGACGTTTCGGCCTTCAAGTTGGACATTGCTAAACAAGCTCCCACTGCCAGCAAAAAGGCGACACCCAATCAGACGGTCAAAGCTGAAAACACGGTTTCGGCCGAGGCCTACCCGAAATTTTCCGGCGAAAAGAAAATCACCGTCGATGTTCAGCCTTACGGCAATGCCGGAACGGTCGAATTTGTAAACGGCTACAAGATCAACACCAGCGAGGGGGAACCAAAGCTTCCCACCGACCTGAAGTACGAAGCCCCCAAAGGTGACGAATTCACCTACTACATCGTCCAATTCAACGGACCGATCCAGAAAGCTTGGCGGAAAGGTTTGGAGAACGAAGGGGCAGAGGTGATGTATTATCTGCCTAATTACGCCTTCGTGGTCCGTATGAACGAGACCATCAATAAAAAAATAATGCAGGCTAAAAGTGAAATCAAATGGTCCGGCCTGTTTCAGCCTGCTTATAAAATCTCAAATCGTTTAGCCTCCATGACCAAGGGAGGAAAGACCAGGATCTCGATCACTCTGTTCAGCCCCGAAGATATGAATTCTTCAATAAATGAAATAGAGGCGATTGCCGGCAACAAGATCTTCTATAAATCGAACTTCGAATGGGCACCTGGTAAATTCAATAAAAAGATTTTTGTTGACGTCACCTCCGATAAACTGACTGCCTTGGCCAATCTCAAAGGCGTATCTTGGATGGAGCCAATGCCCAAATTCAAGATCAGCAATATGGTCAGCCAGCCCTGCGTACAATCGGGCGTTACCACCGCCAATTCCAGGACAATTTGGGCCAACGGCCTACTGGGCGAAGGCCAGATCATCCAGAACCTGGATACCGGATGTGCCGAAGCTTCAGAATATTTCCGGGATAATGCCAACCGCAAATCAACTTGGTACTGGGACAACACCCATCGCAAGGTGGTGGGCCAGCAACCAGCTGCTAGGGCCGATGAGATCGAACTGGGTTGGACCGAGGGTACCATGTCCAAGTTCGGCGACGAATCAGCCAACAGCTATCACGGCACACATACCACCGGCAGCAATTGCGGAAACGATACCACCATTACCACCACCGCCTACGACGGCATGGCCAAGAACGCCAAGCTGGTATTCGTGGACGGCGGCGGCGACTCCGGGTCGGTGTTCGGTACCTGGGACCTCAACCGGGTAGGGTCCTGGGGCTGGGACAGCACTTATAAATATATCGGCCAGAGGGCCTATATATCGTCCAACTCCTGGGGCAGCGACGACAGCGGCCAGTACAGCGGAAGCTCCATGGAAGCCGACCAGTTCATGTGGAGCCATAAGGACTACCTGTGGGTGTTCGCCAACGGCAACGCAGGAACGTCAGCCGATCCCTTACGTCGGGCCGGATCCCCGGCTACCTGTAAGAACGGCATAGCGGTAGGGGCCCTAGTTACGGCCACCAACCCGGGCGGTGCCAACACCAAGGCCACATTCTCCAGCTGGGGACGGCTTCAGGACGGCCGGTTGAGCCCCACTGTCTGCGCTCCTGGTGTGGCAATTATTTCGGCAGATGGCGATGGTTCGGGCACGCGTTCTATGGACGGCACATCCATGGCTTGTCCCATCACCGCCGGTGCTACCGCCATGTTAAGGCAGTATTTTACCGAGGGCTGGTATCCCACCGGCACCAAGATAGCCGCCGATGGCTTCACCCCCTCCGCCGCTTTAATGAAGGCTACCTTGGCCATCAGCGGAGACAGCACCACCAGCTGGTGCGGATCTTTCGTTCCCGATTCTCTGTACGGCTGGGGACGGGTTAATTTGGATACCGCTCTGTATTTCTCAGGGAATGGGGTTAAATTATTGCTTAATGACAATCGCACCGGCGTAAATACCGGCGAGGCGGTTGAATATCTAGTGAACATTCCCACCGGAGCATCCGGTTTGAAGATATCCCTGAACTGGACCGACTATCCCGGGGCGACTTTCGCAGCGAAGACCCTGGTAAACGATCTGGATCTGGATGCCTATAATCCGGCGGCTGCCCGGTATCGCGGTAACCGTTATGGTACCACGGTACCCAGACAATCGGTAACTACCGCTACCAACAACGATTCCATCGATATCTTAGAGGGCATCAAGGTGGTCACTCCGGCTGCCGGCACTTGGCGGATAAGGGTCACCGGCAAGAACGTGGCCATGGGACCGCAGCCTTTTGCCCTGGTGATCACCTTTAAGACCACCCTGGCCGTTACGCCGGCTCCGGGCAAGGTTTACCTGGATAAAAACACATATGACACCCCATTGTCGGTGGGTGTTGGCGACACCATGCGCATCGAGATCAACGATCCCAATAATACCCTGGCTTCCAACAATGTGGCGATATACGCCAAACTGGTGGAAACCCAGCCCGAAACAGTGGCCTGCACCAAGGTCGGGGACGGCCTGTTCAGGGGCAAAATAGCTCTATATAACGGCGATCCCGTCCACAATGACGGGCGCTTGTGCGTGGACTATCTGGATTCGGTGAGGGTGGTCTATGTCGATGCCAGTCCAGCCGGGGCCGATACCGCATACGCCGCCATCAATGGCGGAACATTCACCATCACCAACGTCCGGGCAGGGGATACCCAGCCGCCGGTGGGCACTATGAAGAACATCATGTGGAATACTTCAGCCAACACTACCAGCAAAATATACTATGGTACTACTACGGCCTTAGGGAGCGTTGCCGGAGTGGATACCCCGCTGGTGATCAGTCATAGTTTCGGGTTGTCTAGCTTGATTGCCAACCAGATCTATTACTATGACGTGGAATCTCAGGATGCCCGTGGCAATACCATTCGCGACGACAACGGCGGCCGGCACTACATGTTCAGCACCGGCGGAGGCAGCGGCCAAAGCGACGTGCTGATCTGGATGTGGGATGATGATGGTTATGCTAACTCCTTCATTCATGCGGATTACCTGACAACGGCGCTGTCCCAGGGCGGATGGAGCTATGACTGGTGGTCCAGCCAACTGCAGGGAGCCGTAAGCACGGCACAGCTCAAGAAATACAAGGCAGTATTCATCCAGGTCGCTCAAGACGGCAGCCAAGGAGGCAACTATCCGGCCTTCACTCCGGCCCAGCGTGAAACCCTGAAACTTTACCATGATGCCGGAGCCAGATTCGCTTTAACCGGAAACGACATTGCCTGGGATACATGGGCTAACCAAGCGGCGGGGGTTGATCTGCAAACCGATACGATATTCTGCCGCAATTATCTTCACTTCACGTGGAAAGGTGATATAGCCACCAATGCTACGCTTGATGCTACTCTTTACGGTGCATCCGGCGACCCCATTTCCGGTTCATATACCTCAGGCGTTTCCCATACCGAATGGAGAACAGGCGCGGGTGGCGACAGCATTTTGCTTTCTGGTTCAGGATTGGCCGGTACCGGCAGCTACGTGTGGAACTTCAACGGGGGCGGCGATTCCTGCGCCATCAAGTGGGCCTCCACCGCCAACCTGGGAACTTTGGGCAACGGCGTTTGGGGCGGTTACCCCACCAGAGTGGTGATGAATGCCTTCGAGATCACCCAGATCGAGGCCGCTACCGCCAACAGCGCTGCCAGGACCGATATTCTTAACAAGATGTTCATCTGGCTGATCGGCCATGACCATCCCTATGATACCATTCAGACACCGGTGGCCGGACAGGTATATACCACCAGCCCCATAAGCATCTCATGGCGTTCTTACGCCAAGGGAGGAGCCACCATCGATACCACCTGGGTGGAATATTCCGACAACGAAGGTGCCAGCTGGAACATACTGACCAAAGGCACTGCGGTGACATCTCCCTACAGCTGGGACATCACTTCCCGCGAGAACGGCAACAAATACCAGGTGCGGGTCAGGGTACAGGATAAAGGGCTATATCCGGCCATGAGCGGCTTTGATACGGTCGGCAACTTCACTATCAACCGATTAGGAAATGACTTCACCGGGCCGGTGATCCTGCCTGGTTCCATCAGGTTCGCCCGTAATCCGGTTGGCAATCAGACCGGAAACGGCTTCATAGTATCCTGCAATGCCTCCGATTCAACCACCGGGCTGTCGGGCATCGCTGCTGTGAAATGCTCGGTAAGGGTGGGCGGTTCATCATATGTCGGTATGCTTAGCCCCACCGACGGATCATGGGGCAGCATCTTCGAAAGCGCCTACGGTGGATTGTCCACGCAGGGATGGACCCCGGGGACGTATACCGTCTACTTAAGAGCCCAGGATAATTCTCCGTCTAAATCTGCCAATAACTGGGGAGCCTGGTCCACCACAACCATGACGGTTTTGAGCACTATCAGCACCCCTGGCGCAGTTTCTTTGTCCTACCTGAACCATTTGGTTTCCACCCAGGGGGTCACCCTGAAGTGGGGGACCCAGTCCGAGTTGAATTCAAAGGTTTGGGAAATCGAGAGAAGCCTATCGGTGACCGGTCCGTTTACCAAGATAGCCGAAAAACCTGCCCAGGGCACCACCAACCTGCCTACCGAATACAGCTATTTCGATGGCACAGTGGCCGCCCAGCAGATTTACTACTATCAGCTGGTCGAAGTATCCAATACCGGCGACAGGACACCCTACGGTCCGATCGAGGTCAGGACTCTTGGTCCGTCCAGCTTTGCCCTGGCGGCTCCCATGCCCAATCCATTCTCAGGCCAGGCCGAGATCAAGTATCAACTGCCGGCGGCTTCTGTTGTAAGCCTCAAGATCTACAATATTGCCGGGCAGATGGTCCGCACCCTGGTCAACGAAGCTAAGTCAGCCGGTGTCTATTCGGCGATTTGGAACGGCAGGGACGATAAGGGGCAGAGCATGCCCAATGGTGTTTATATTTACTCGCTTGAAGCCGGGAGCTACAAAGCCACCAAGAAAATAACCCTTATCAAGTAGTTTTTCGGTTGACCCTACAATTGACGCCCCTTAGTGTTAAGGGGCGTCAATTATTCATTTTAACGGTTGATGATTGTAATTTACGTAAATCATAAAAAAATGTTGACAGAAACGCTGATATTTATTATACTAAGAGTTTAAGCCATAAGTGTTTTAATAACCAATACGGGAGGTTCCATGAAAAGGTTCTGGTTTGCACTGATAGTCGTTGTCATATCTTCCAGCCTTTGCCTGGCGGGATCTGACAAAGTTACGATCAATGCCGGGGCGCTCAAGACCGATCTACTGAGTAACGGATTGATGGGCGATACCACGGCAAATTTTAATAACCCAGCAGGGTTCTTTCCCTATCACGACCACAAATCTCTATTAAAGATCGGCAGCCTTTGGTTGGGGGGGCTGATAAACGGCAAGGTGGGAGTCAGCGCCGGATATGTGGACGGTAACGGAATTATCAGCAGCGAATGGATTTCCGATGACAGTTTGGTGCAAAGCAGCATTCCTGGGGTAATATCCCCGTTGGAACTTAATGCTACATTCATGGATACTGACCCTGCCGTGAACCAGGGAATCCCTCTGGGAATAAAAGCCGGGTTGACGGTTCACCAATGGAGCTATTCTCCGATAGACAGGTTCTATATCCTCAATTACGATTTGCACAATACCGGAGAGGAATCGGTGGACAGCCTCTACGCCGGCATCTATCACCTTCCCAATATCATCAGAGATGCCGTAAACAATTCATCCAACCTGGATTTCTGCGGATATGACAATTCATCCGATCCGATTAACGGTGGTCCCAGAAATTTACTGTGGACCACGGCCGATTCGGTTTCTATCGCCAATGGGTTCGGGGTAAATCCGTCATACCTGGGGATCAGGCTTCTCCAGGCTACCGGACCTACCGGAAGTTCATACGGCATCAGCGGAGCCTCCAGCTGGTCAGGACTGCGCATGGAGCCATACAGCGACGCCGATCCGCTTAACCCATATAGCAAGTATTATTACCTTACCCGAAGCAAATTTGATGCCGGCGATATTCGCAAGGTCAATGTGCCAGCCACCACCACTGACAGCACTGCTATCAATTTATTTGGGCAGGTTATTACCGCCGTGGAAGGGGTCTGGGATGTCAATGATACCAACCATTTGGGCACCAACTATTACACCGGCGGCTCCTTCGATGCCGAGAAAGGTTTGATACAGTTGGGAACGCCCAAAGCGGTCAATATTTCACTGATCCAGAACGAGGAAAGCTGGCCGTTGGACAGCTTGACCCTGACGGTTTCGGTCACGCCGGTGGCGAATGTCGATGGGGTCTACGACAATTCCCTGGACACCGGGATCAACTATTACGCCGGTGGCTCCTTCGATCCGGCCACCGGGGCGATCACCCTGGGAACTCCCTATTTCGGCGGGGCCCAACTGTATGTGAATTATTATAAGTATATCAACAATGTCTCGGTATCCTACAACTATTATTACAGCAAGACCATAACCACTCCTTGGGACAGCTATACTCTTCAGATGGATCCCAGTGCCATACAATCGGTGGAGGGGGTTTTCTGGGCCAAGGACAGTAGCTGCATCGGTACGAATTATTATACGGGGGGAACATTCGATAAATCCAGCGGAATGATCGGCCTGGGCACTGCCATAGACGAGGACACCATGGTGTATGACAGGTATGCCACACAGATGTTTGATCCCTCATATAATCCCAGCGATGATACGACCTTGGTCTGGTGGATGGATCCTTCCAAGATTGTGGAGATTCTGGCTGTTTATGACGAGTCAAATGTCGACCATTACCCTGGCGGCAGCTATGATCCAGCATCCGGAATTATCACTTTGGGTATTCCCTTTGCCGCTCCGGGCTACGACAATGTTTGGGTCTCTTATCGTTACGTTGCCACTCCCAATGTTTGGGTCAAATACTATAAACCGGAATTATCGGCCAAAAACACCTTGGCTTCGGTGGGCCCTTGGAACATGCAACCCGGAGATTCGGCCAAGGTGGTATTTGCTGTGGTAGCGGGAAACAACCTAGAAGAGTTGCGGGCCGCATCGGATTCGGCCAAGTTCATTTGGGATAATCCCTCTGCAGCAGTGACCACCGGGGCCGGGTCTATGTCGGGTTTGGTGCAGCGCACCAACGGCCGGGGACCGGTGGCTGGGGCGAAAGTGGTGGCCTATCAGGGAACAACTCCAGTGGACTCATCACAGACCGATGTCAACGGCCGTTATTTCATCGGAAATATTACGGCCGGGGCATATGATTCCATACAGGCATCGGCTGCCAATTACCAAAGTGCCAAATTGGATAATATCACCGTCATTGCCGGTCAGGATACCCCGGGCAATGAGCTTACTCTGACGTCTTATCAGGCTGACTTGTCTGGGACGATCGTGCGGTCCGATGGGATCACTCCAGTGGTCAATGCTAAAATATTTATCAAAGGCAGCAATGCCGACTCGGCCGCATCTAACACGGTCGGATATTACCAATTCACCGAACTGAACGTGACCTCCGGCGATACTCTTATCTTCATGGCCGATAATTGCCTGATAGATACTGTTCCCGGTCTATCTTTGGCCGGAGATTCTACCCAGGTATACAACCACATTATGCATTCGCTATCCGGATGGATAGATGGCCGGATAACCAAGCTGGATGGGGTTACACCGATCCCGGGAGCCTTAATAAAAGCTGCGACGGTTTCCGATACGCTTACTACCGCTGCCGGTGTTGACGGGAAATTCAGTTTGGGAGGCTTGACTGCAGGAAGTTATAATATTCTGGTATCGGCCGATTGGTTCGCTTCGGACTCCATGCCGTCAGTGTTCGTTTCGACCGATTCAACTTCCTTTGCTAATCTATCCCTTAAGCAAGCTAATAATTTGAACAGCATAGTGTGGCAGAAAAAATCGGCCATGCCATATTGGCGTTACGGATCGGCAGCGGTAATGGTCGGAGGCAAACTGTACCTGTTCGGTGGCCGGGATTATCTGGGTGCCACCAATACGGTTTATTGTTACGATCCAGCGGCCGATACTTTAGGCGGCGATCCCTGGGCATCAAAAACGGCCATGTCATCAGCCAGATACGGGCTTGGCGCGGCTGCAGTAGGAGATAGCATCATTTATGTCATCGGCGGATACGATAACGACAGCATTCCTTTATCCACGACCGAAGCATATAAACCAGGCACCGACACTTGGGTAAACGGCCTCCCGGATATGCCTACGCCCCGAGCTTTCCTTGGGGTGGCAAGTATTTCGGATACCGTATATGCTGCCGGAGGTATGAACTCGTTAGCTGCCGGATTGGATACGGTAGAAGCGTATTTGCCAACCAGCAATATTTGGATCGCGCCCAAAGCGCTTTTGGGCGGCGACGCTTTCGGCCGTTCCGGCATTGGCTTTGCGTCCGTCGACAGTTTTGGAATCAAACGAGTGCACAGTATAGGTGGGCGAAAACTTGACGGAACAATTCTGCAAACCCATATGAAATATAATCCTGTTACTAATGCCTGGGTGTCCAGGACTGCCATTCCTTGGTTGGTGGCCTTTGGTGCACTAGCTCCGGTTAATGACTCGCTTTATATGGTAGGCGGACGGAATGTAGGGGATGGTTTCCTAAACAAAGTAGGGGCATATAACCCATTTGCCAATAACTGGTCAACTATGACTGAATGTCCGATTGTGGTGGCCTATCATTCGGCGGTGGGTCAGGATTCCATGGGTTTATGGGTGATCGGAGGGAAAACCAGCGACCTCAATATCTCCGATCAGCTATATTTCGGGTACAAACCGGGCGGTATTACCGGCATGTGCACAACCACCACCAGCGGACTGCTTGTAGGCGCGATCGTGAGCGCTGCTTGCGGATCTCAGGTTAAAAATACCGAAGCGACAGATATCAACGGATATTATACCCTGGCAGGATTGGAACCCGGTAATTATCAGGTTCGCATTTATAAGGCAGGGGTAATGGATACTACGATATCTGACGTTGCCGTCAAATGGGGTCAGGTAACCACAGCTCCAACAATTACCGGGGTATTGGGCGGGAAACCGCCTTTGGCAGCGGCTGTGTTTGCACTGCAAGCTTCCTATCCGAACCCTTCCCGGGGGCAATGCAATATAAACTTCCAGATTCCCGCTAATTCAAGAGTGGAACTTTCTATATACAATGTTTTGGGCCAGAGAATTAAAACCCTGGTTTCCGGGCAAAAAGCAGCTGGCAGTTATTCGGTCAAGTGGGCAGGTGATGACAGCCGGGGACAGGCTGTGGCTAATGGAATTTACATCTACCGACTGCAGATGGATAACGGGAAAGAAGCTAAGACGGCTACCCGAAAACTGGTTTTGTTGAAATAATCGACTAAGGCGCCGGATGTTATGTAGACTTCCGGCGCCAGTTTTAACCTCTTGACAAGCGGCCAATTTTGGTATAATATTAAGATTGTAATTTTGGAGTAAAATATCGTCAATATATGTCAGTATCAGAAATCATTCGGTTCAGGACAAACAATTGATTTTATTTGATACTGGCTTTTATTGTATAAGCGATAAAACGGAGCCGGTATTATTATGGTACCGGCTTTGTTAGTTATCTTAACATAAATCGGGCGGGGGATTCATGATGAAGCATAACATAAAACCTCTATTAGCCATTATGATTTTAATGTTGGTTTGTAAGGCAGATGGTCAGCAATGGTCAACTGAGATAAATCTTACTAATTCCGCTGGCGGATCATTTCTTACAAACAATAGCGGCCATAGTTTGGCCGTGCAAGGTCAAACAATTTATCTGGCCTGGTTTGATTTTTATGAGAGGACAAACATGGGATGCCAGATAAGGTTTAAAAAATACGACGGCTATTCATGGTCCGTCGATACCACCGTAGGATTTATCGGTAATAAGAACCTGAACAACTGGTATCCCGATTGTGTGGTTGACGCCGGGGGAACCTTCCATCTGGTTTGGGAGACCAACGAATTTACTACCGATATACAGAATTTTGAAATAGCATATAGGAATTATAAAAGCGGTGTTTGGGGCGGGATCTTCAGAGTGACCACAAGTGCAGGCCAATCATCCAATCCGGTGTTGGCTTGTTCTCCTTCCGGCAGCGGTTATGTTTTTTGGCAGGAGAACGATAATGATGTTTGCCAGATAAAATATAAAACATTTAGTGGCAGCTCTTGGGGTTCTGAAAGCAATATCCGGATAAATACCGATTACTGCGGACTTCCCAGCGCAGCCATTTGCCAAAATTTACCGGTCGTGGTCTGGGAAGATTTTACCGATGGGACCTTTCAGATACATTGTCGGAAAATGGGGGCCTCCGGTTGGGGGCAAGACAGCGCCATAAGCCACAGCCAGTTGGGAGCCTTCAGCCCTTCAATAGCTTCCGATGATGAGGGAAACCTGCATGTTGTGTGGCAGGATTGGTCGATTGTCAGTTCCAGGATATGCTACCGTGGGTTTTCCATCACTTCCGGCACCTGGGACACTGAAGCGATAATCAGCACCGATGGAAATAGCAAAGAAAATCCAGTGGTCATTTGCCGAGATTCCTCGGTGGATGTGTTTTGGTCTGATGATCGGACGGGATATTATGAGATTTACCATCGCTCATTAGCTAACGGGACCTGGGGCGCAGAAGAAAAAATAACCGATCAAGGGTGTTCTGCCATTATGCCCGGAGCGGTGGCGGATTCCCGCGGCAATATGCATCTGGCCTGGGCCGGCAACCCATCCATAAACAATACATCCCCGGATATTTTCTTGAAAAGCCTTTATGTTGATCCCTGGCCTTCCTTTAAAGATGATCTTTCCAACCAGCTCCCTCCCGTCTGTGAAGTCAGCGCTTATCCCAACCCCACTTCCGGCAGGGTGATGATCAAATTTGGGATATTGTCCCGTAACAGCAGCGAATCCTATAAAAGCCGGGTGGATATTTATAACATAGCCGGGCAGCTGGTAAATTCACTGTTCGTTGGCAGCTTGCCGTCAGGGGAACAAACCTTAGAATGGGAAGGAAGGAATGCCACCGGGGAAGCAGTACCCAATGGAATATATTTCGCCAGGCTTACTGCCGGGGCGGCGACAACCGTAGCAAAAATAATGGTTGTGAGGTGATTATGAAGAGATTTTTACTGGGTACGGCACTGCTGCTGGCTGCCTCCAGGGTGATCTTTGCCCAAATAGAAATATTAAGGTCAGATGAAAAGGGCATGATCATTGAGTTTTCGGCCGGAGATCTAAAGGCAATACCCGTGGTCATCCAAAATAGAACATACCACTATATAGCATTGGATGGATGCCCCAATACTATTGATTGCGGCAAACCGTCATTGCCGCAGTACAGTTTTATGGCGGCAATCCCCTATAATGCCGACGCCGTCATATCCAGGATAGAATTACTGGATCGGGAGCAATTTAGTGTGATTCCTCTTCCCAACCCATACCCAGAGGCAGCGGAAGAGAATTCTCCCATAGATAGCGCCATATACCTGGGACCATCCCGATACCCGTCAACGACGGTCTCCATCAGCCGATCGGAATGGGCTAGAAACAATAAGGTCATTACGGTCACATTTTATCCTGTTGGATACGAACCATCCAAATCGCAGCTCATCTATAACCGGAAAATAAGGGTTGCTATTGAGTATAAAAATTCCTCACCGTTGGCCCGGCCGTCGCTTCCGGCGGAAAGCAGTCTGGATAAAGTATTGCAAAAGGTCGTGATAAACCCAAAGCAGGCCGAAACCTGGGCCTGCCGGAGCCTAACAAAGTCTGGCGAAATATCATGCGATACGATGCCTTATAAGATATTGATCAGGGACGAAGGCATCTATAAAGTAAGCTACAATGATTTCATTTCTGCGGGTATATCACCCAATAGCGTTGACCCCAGGACAATCAAAATAATAAACAAAGGGCAAGAGATTCCGATCTATTTCAAGGGGCAGTCGGACGGGATATTCGATTATGAAGATTATTTTGAATTTTACGGCAAGGCCGTCAGGGGTGATTCTTCTTATTTCCATCAATTTTCTAACTCCAATGTATATTATATGTCGCTGACCGGATCTCTGGGTGCCAGGATGGTTGAAGAGAACGGAACTCCGATTTTGCCTGGCATAGCAACTGTGCCGTTTGCAACAAAGGTCCTTCATTTTGAAAAAGACAGCCTGTTCTATAGGCTAAGCGGTTGGTCTAGCAGTCAAAATGACCGTTGGTTTTGGAAACGTCTTGACTATCCCGAAAGCGCTGTGATCCCCTTGAATATACCGTCACCTGCGGGGACCATTAATGACAGCTTTACCATTAGGGGAAGCATTCATGGGATCACAACCGATGAACACCATGTACAACTGCTGATCAACGGTATTATGATAGCCGATCTGATATGGATGGATCAGTATGAAAAAACTTTTAGTGCCAAATTCCCATGTACGGTTATCAATGACGGAAACAACAGCTTGACGATCAAACATGCCAGCACCACCAGCACCAGTAACAAAGTACTGATAAACTGGTTCGAAGTAGAATATAAATGGGGATTCGAAGCTTCTTCGGGGTATTTGTCATTCGGCCCCGGCAGTGCATCAAGCGACTCGCTGGTACAATACACCATAACGGGTTTGTCGTCATACATGAATGAAGTATATAAGGCCGGGATCAGCAAGATAACAAATCCGACAATATCTTTGGGGGCCAGCGGCCTGGATTATACATTATCATTCCAAGATCGGGTGTTTGGCGGGGAGGAATATCTGGTTGTTCAAAACGATGATAAAAAAAGACTTTTGCCGGGCGATATAATCCCAAACGATCCATCGGACCTTAGAACAAAATCAGTCAATGGTTCAAGATACGTGGTCATAGGCCCCGATAATCTGGCTCAGTCTGCAGAAAAAATGGTACTTCTAAGAAGGGCAAAGTACCCCGATGCTTTGTATGTGTCCACTTCGGATATATATGATGAATTCAATTGGGGAATCCCTTCGGATGCCGCTATTCGTGATTTTATTAGGTATGCCTTTGCCAATTGGACTGTTCAGCCGGATTATGTCCTGCTTTTGGGAGACGGGAGCTACGATCCCCGTAATGTCCTGGGCAACAGCAAACAGGATCAGGTGCCGGTTCATCTTACCCGGACTGATTATTATGGCGGGGTGGCTGATGACGATTATTATGCAAGGGTCAACGGAGACGATTATCTACCGGATTTGTCAATCGGAAGATTACCGATAAATTCCAACGAGGAATTTGAAATATGGGACAGCAAGAGACAATTATATGAGCAAAGGCTTTTTCTGGACCGATGGCACAAGGATATCCTTTTCGTGGCCGGGTGGCCGTTGAATCCGGAAGATAATTTTTATAAACCCAGCGATATCTTGGCATCTAGGATTTCACCGACCTGCGATGTGTCAAAAGTATATCATGGCTATTCTTTTCAGAATAAGGAAGACTTGATAAATCGGTTTAATCAGGGGGCGGCCGTGGCAATGTTCTTTGGACATGGAGGCGCCCAACTTTGGTCGCATGGTAGTTTCTTCTGGTATTATGATGTGCTCCGTCTGAACAATTGGGGCAGATGGCCGTTGATAGGGTCTTTCACCTGCTCCTCTGGCGCCTTTGAAAGCCCAAACTATCAATCGTTGAGCGAGTCATTCATTTTCAATTATGGCGGGGGCATCGGGGTATTCAGCAGCAGCGGGGCCTCCTATGGGGACAGCATAACCGGATGTATATTGGAAAAAACGTTTATCGAAGCTTTTGATCAAAAGGGGTTAAGGAATTTCGGCGATATAGCTATTGCGGCCAAATATGGGTTGTCCGGTCAATTCCCCCTTTCCGGGCAAAACCTGGATATGCTTGTTAGCTATAATTTGCTCTGCGATCCAGCTACCCGATTGGCCCTGCCGGATACCGGCCTTAAGGTGGATATATCAAATACAGCAGTCACTGCTGGGGATTCGACCTTGATAACGATAACCGGACCTTTTAGTGCCGGAATAGCTACCATAACCCTGTTTGATGCCAACCAGCGGATATCGCTACAAAAAGTGTTCCCTTCCCTGACGGGACAGGCGCAGACATATTTATCAATACCGGATTCGGTTCCGGCCGGGAGGGCAATGGTCAAAATATACGTCAAAGACGATCATTCCGATTGGGTGGCCTTTGATTATCTGGGAATCGACAGCCCGGCCATAAGCGGCTTTAAGGTGATGCCGCCAAGTCCAACCGATATCGACAGTATACAGATTTCATCAATAATACAAAGCCTGTCAGGCGTTGATTCAGCCTGGTGTCAGTGGCGGTGGGGAAAATACGACGACACTTTGGGGACAATGATAAAATCACCGATGTCCGCCCAAGGCGATACCTATCAACTAAGCGATAGCATTTACCTGTCAGGGTTGTCAGGCAATTACCATCAGGGGGATGACTACTATTTGATTTTCCAGATCAACCTCCGGGACACTACAGGAACAACTACCACCAGCCAATGGCAAAGAGTGCGGGTATTGATGCGAGCAGACTTGGTACCGGCCAGCACCGCGCAGGGTGGAGCATCCCTGGGGGGAGGAAGGGTGATGCGTCTTTCAACAAAGATCAAGAACCAGGGCGGAATTGATATCCATTCGGTTCCGGTTTTCTTCTATCGTGCTGCCGATGATTCGATCCTGGGGTTCTGTTTGAGCGATACTATATTGGCTGGGAAAGAAGCGACCATATCGATTCCCTGGACAATCGAGGGGGAATTCACCCAGGTTTATTTCCGGATCGATCCCGGGCATACTGCCATTGCCCCGTATCCCCAGGAGGATACCACCAACGACCGGTCAATAGTATACTGGGTGCCGTCTCAGGATTATTATTACTACCAATTGGATCAGATCGGCACGAATCAAGACACCCTGGACTTTTACGGGAAAATACGGTCTGTCCTCCCTGATTCATGCCTGAATGACAGCGCCGTAGCCATAATTGGTCGGAGATATATTGATATGGCCAGCATCAATCAGGAAGGGTTGACTCCGATAGATAGCTCGGGACAAACGTATTTTGTTAGTCTTATAGACTCTTCCAGAAGTTTGGTCAGTCCTAAGGATATATGGGTGTCACTGAAGCTTGACAGCTATGATAGCACCGCGAACAATGATAATCTTAAATTATTCAGGCTCAACGATCGCTCTGGGATGTGGCAAATTGTCCCATCGCATTTGGAGGGCAGTTCTCTAACCGGCAATTCGCCAAGCCTCGGGACATTTGCGGCTTTTTATTCTACAGATACGTCGGGACCGTATATCACAGCCAAGGTTGATAAGCAAGCCCTGGGTTGGGGGCAAGTAATCAGCGTTCCCAGTCCTCAGTACTCCGTGCTTATGGAGGACAAAGATGGGATCGATATGGATTCAATATGGGTTAAGGTCGATGGCATTACCATCAGCCGTAATGAGTACAGTCTGCCTCAGAAAACCGATAATTCTTTAAACGTTCCATTGGTTTATGCACCAAAATTAAACAACGGCATGCATAGCCTGGAATTTGGAGCGACTGACAATCTGGGAAACAGATCGACCATGAAAGTATTCAATGAAGTTAAGGTGGAATTCGCATTAAAAGAAATTGCAAACTATCCCAATCCGGTCAACGGAGAGTATACAACATTTTATTTCTTTGTCGGGGATATCGCCGATAGATATACGCTTGAAATATATACAGTAGCGGGGCGATTGGTAAAAACTTTCCGGGGAGGGAGGACATCCGGGGTGCGCACATTCGAATGGGATCTGCGAAACGAAAACGGCAACACCATCTCGAACGGCGTTTATTTTTATAGTTTTAAGGTTTATCAGGGAACAAAAATGCAGGAAAAGACCGGGAAAATGGCGGTATTAAGATGAAAAATAAATCCAGAAACCTATCGATGGTGCAAGTATGAATAATATTTTCGTAATTATATTATTATTAGTGGCGGCTTTCCCGGGCAGGACAATAGCAGATAATTACGGCGGAGAATTCCTTAATCTGCCGGTGGGAGCTAAGGCCATTTCCATGGGTGGAGCTTTCGGCCCATTGTCAGACGATGCCAGCTCCCTTTACTGGAACCCTGCCGGACTGGGTTTACTGAGTACTCCGCAAATGATGCTGGCCCATACTGTATTATATGACGGGTTGGCCAATCACGATTATCTTTCTATGACATGGCCCGTTACAAAATCCTTGACGGTCGGAGCCGGATGGATAAGATTGGGAATAGATGATATCTCCAGATTCTCATATACCGTAGGGACACCTCCCATTGGGTCTTTTGGTGATAATGAGAACGCTTTTTTGCTTTCTGCCGGGAAAAAGATGGATAAGAGTTTGCTGCAAAGGCCTTTTAAGATACTTGTCGGTGGAAGCATGAAATATATATATGAAAAACTTGATGATAAGCAAGCAACCGGGTTGGGGTTGGATATGGGATTAAGGGTTGATATAAAATTGGCTGACTGGTTCATCGAAAGAGCAGGATCACAACCCTTGAAAGGTATGCTTCCCGTTGCATTGGGCAATTCATATCTGGGAAATGTGTCACTGAGTTTAGTGGCTCAGGACATCGGCGGAACCAGCATAGCCTGGAATACTTCCACTCAGCACAATGATGTCCGTTCGTCAATATATAAGATGGGCCTGGCCTATAAACAACCATTTGCACCCTTAAAGACGGCTTTGACCTTAGCCTGGGAGGGTTCAAGCGATAATAATTATGACAGTGGTTTGGGGGCGGAAATAAGATACAGGGATATGATTGCATTCAGAACGGGCAGATTCCTGAATAAACCGACCTTTGGCGCCGGATTTTGCGTCTGGAGAATCACGGTTGATTATGCCTACAATAGCCATGATCTGGGCAACACCCATAGGATTGGGGTAAGCTACCGGCTTAGATGAATCATGCAGGTACGGTGTGATTAGTTAAAGCGAGGGGGATTATCATCCGCCTCGCTTCGTTTTAAAATATTTCTTGCCTGATTTGGAAATATAGGTTATCATACTAGACGAATAAACAACAAAGGGATTGAAATGAAACAGAGGGCAGTGTTTATCGATCGCGATGGCACCATTAATGTGGATACCGATTATGTGAATTCCCCCGAGCAGTTGGTGCTTCTTCCCAATGCCGGCAAAGCCATTAAATTGTTGAATCAGAATAAACTGATAACAGTAGTGGCCAGCAACCAGTCCGGTGTGGCCCGGGGATATCTGACTTTAAGGACACTAGGGGCCATTCACCGCAAATTGCGGCATCTGCTTAAAAAGGAAGGAGCTTTTCTGAACGCTATCTACTACTGTCCCTTTCATCCGGATGATAATGCTCCATGCCGCAAACCGGCGATAGGGATGGCTGTTAAGGCCCAAAGGGAGCATGAACTGGACCTGAAAAAGTCATATATGATAGGCGATAGCCGGGTGGATATTGAGTTCGGCAATAATATCGGAGCCAAGACCATTCTGGTTCTTACCGGGAAAACAAAAGGCGACGAATCCTGGCTTAAAAAATATAAAATAGATTGCGTAGCTCAGGATCTGTTAGGTGCCGTCTTATGGATAATCAACGATAAATGATATATGAACGATATTACAGCTATCATAATCGCCAGGAATGAGGAATGTAATATTGCAAAGGCGATAGCCAGCCTGAAAGGATTCCCCGAGATATTGGTAATGGATTCCGGAAGCACTGATCGTACGGTCGAGATCGCGAGATCTTTGGGAGCTACCGTGCATCAAACAGACTGGCCGGGTTATGCCAAGCAACGCAAGAGGGCAATCACAAAGGCGGGTAACGAGTGGATACTGTTCCTGGATGCCGACGAATCCCTGGATAGGGCCTTAAAACAAGAATTGCTGACCATGCCTTTGGATGGAACGAAAAAGGGATTCTATTTAAAGCGAGGCAACTATTTTTTGAAACGCCAAATAAGGCGATCCAGATGGGGAAACGACTGGCAATTGAGGCTTTTTATGAAAAGCTCTGCGAACATCCCTGAAGTGGATGTTCATGAAGGGGTTATCGTGAACGGTTCGACAGATAAAATATACCATGGGTTCATAAGGCATGACACAATTCAAAGCCTATACCGGTATCTGGAAAAATTGGATGAATATACCTTACTAGAAGCGAGGCAGAAAACAAAGGACGGAAGAAAATTTTCGGGATTCAAATTATGCTGGCAACCGCTGTCGGAATTCTGGAAATTATACATCGTTCTTCAGGGCTGGCGGGAAGGGATGAGAGGGCTCTGCATAGCAGCTTTTTCAGCGCTAGGGAGGTTTTTGGTCATGGCAAAGATCAGGGAGAATGGCAATGGATAAAATCTCGGTAATGCTTAACACATTCAACGGCGGACAGAAGCTAGTCAATTGTCTTGATTCAGTAAAATGGGCCGATGAGATAATCGTGATCGATTCGGGCAGCACCGACGGTTCGATCGATCTTGTAAAAAAGTATACCAGCGCTTATTTTTACAATAAATGGCCGGGTTATCTGGCGCAACGTGAATATGGTATGCAGAAATGTTCCGGAGAATGGATTTTGATATTGGATCAGGACGAATATGTGACCGAAGAACTGAGGGATAAGTTAAGGGATATGTGCAATAATCCCGAACAGTATATTGATTACAATGCCGGATGGATCAGAAGGGTCGAACATTTCTGGGGGAAACGGATAAATCATGGCAATTATAACCCCAGCTATCAGCCGCGCCTGGCCCGTAGGGGCATGTGCCGCTGGACTGGTTTTGCCCATACCTGGATGGAAGTGAACGGCGGCGAGAAGAAGATCCTCCGCATCAAAGAGCCATTATGGCACGATGCCTATAATACTCCCCAGGATTATTTCAACAAGATAAACCGATATTCGGACCTGGATGTGGAGGAGCGCCTGCCAAAAGGATATAATCCAAGCCTGGCCAGGGTGATATTCTCCCCTTTGGGGATGTGGTGGAAATGCTTCATTGTGCATCAGGGTTTCCGGGACGGTGCGCACGGGTATATGAACGCCACATCCATGATGGTGTACTGGTTCTTCAGGCTCTCCAAGGCCTGGCATCGCCGCTGGCTGGAAAGGAACAAACCGGCAGATTGGGCTGATTATATCCAAAGTAAAACGGGGGAACAATGATATCGGCCTTGATAATAGCAAAAAACGAAGAAGGCAACATCGGGGAATGCCTGCAAAGCCTACAGGGATTTGCTGACGAGACTGTAGTAATAGTGGATTCCTCCAGCACTGACGGGACTAAACTGGTAGCCGAAGAAAAAGGAGCCAGAGTGTTCGTCAAAGACTGGGAAGGCTTCAGTTTGACCAAAACATGGGGGCTGGCTAGAACCAACGGAGATAAAATCCTCTGGATAGACGCTGATGAGAGAATGACCCCGGAACTTGCCAATGAGATTAAATCCGCCATTCAACGCGGACCTGAATTCTCGGCTTTGGCTTTTCCCAGAAAGGCCTTTTTCCTGGGTAGATGGATCAGGCATTGCGGTTGGTATCCCGGATATGTGACCAGGTTTTTCATCAAAGGCAGAGCCCGATTTGATGACAAGCAGGTCCATGAAGGGTTAATCGTGGAAGGTGCCATTAAAAAACTTAAAGGGCCGCTTCTCCATTATACCGACCCCGACCTGGCGCATTATATGTCAAAATTCAATCAATATACCCAGTTGGCAGCAGAGCAGATGCATGCCGCAGGCAGACGGTTCAGAATATCGGATGCATCCATCAAACCGTTTGCTTTTTTTGCCAAGATGTACATAATCAAACTCGGCTTTCTTGACGGCTGGGAGGGATTCATACTATGCGTGCTTTCGGCCTATTATGTGCTGATCAAATACTTAAAATTATGGGAGCTTGGCCTTGGGGAATCAACCGAAGAAAATTAAGGTAATGCACATCTGCAGCTCGGCTTCATGGGGAGGCATGGAAATGATAGTGGCCCGCTTGGCATACCTCCAAAAAAAGGCCGGGATCGATAGCACTGTCCTCTCTGGACAGGGCGCAGTTTTATCAAGTGAATGCAAAAAACTGGGGGTTGAAGCTTATCCCTTGTCTAGCGGCAAATTCTGGCCGGCATCATTTCCGACATTCGTTCGGAAAATAAAGGAAACCGCCCCAGATATATTGCATGTCCATTACTCAAGGGACCTGAATCTGGCCGTGCCCGTTAAATACTTTCTGGGAGGGGCGGTTGTTTTTACCAAGCATATAGGATCGTATATAAATAAAAAGGACCCGTGGCATCGGTTTATTTACCGGGGCGTTGATAGGGCCACGGCCATTTCTAAATTGATAAAAGACAATCTGGCGCAAACGACCCCGCTTGCCGAAAATAAATTGGATATAGTCTATTTGGGAACCGATACTGAAAGGTTCAAGCCCGATGCCATGCAGAGAGAATCGACCCGAAAGGAATTGGGCATATCAAATAAGACGATCTTGATAGGAATGATGGGTAGAATATCATACGGGAAAGGCTACGAGGATTTCATCGAACTGGCAAATAGGGTACGGGAGGATCATGTCGAATTTCTTTTTATCGGTGGCCATAGCCGTAATGAAGACAGGTATGGCGAAAAGATAGAGGATGAGATAAAGATAAAATTAGGGCAGAAGGCGCATATGACCGGCTTCCGTGAAGATAGGGAAAAATACCTGCAGGCTTTGGATATATTCATATTCCCGTCTTATGCCGAGTCATTTGGACTGGCTCTAACCGAGGCTATGGCCAGCGGACTGCCCTGCGTGGCTTATGGAAAGGACGGGGTATTGGATATTATCGATAACGGAGCCGACGGGCTGTTGGCTGAAGCAAGGGATACGAGGGATCTTTACGAAAAAGTCCGGATGCTCGTAAACGATTATGATCTGAGGGTCAAGCTGGGTCTTTCTGGCCGGGCGAAGGTAATCGGCAAATTCTCCGATTCTCAAATGCTGCTGGGCTTTGAACGCACATATCGTATGGCGTTGGGAGATATATGAAACTGCCTGCAGATAAAATACTGGTCTTGCGCATGAGCGGAGTGGGTGATGTCCTTTGGACCACGCCTTTTCTAGCCAACCTAAGAAAAGCCTATCCCGCTGCACAGATATCATACGTGGTGAAGGATTTTTGCGCTCCGGTGCTTTATAATAATCCTGATATCGACGAGTTGCTGATAATCAGGAAAGGCCCTATCATCGAGCAATTGTCTTTTTTGAAAAAAATAGGACAAACGGGATATGACCTGACCATCGATCTGGTAGGTACCCCAAGGACAGCTCTTCAGTCAGTAATATCGGGTGCTAAGGACCGCATCGGCTTTAACTTCGGGTATCGTCGTTTCTTTTATAACCACTTGCTTGATGCCAGGGCCGCTAATCAAGGTCATGAAGTGGAATTCAATTTGTCGGTGCTGGAATATCTTGAGGTACCGATTAGCAAAAATGAACTGACGTTCAATCTTACTTATGAAGAGCTGGAATTTAAAAAGGTCTTTTATGATGAAATGAAATTAAAAGGGAAAAGAATCATCGGTTTGATCCCGACCGGAGGCTGGGCTTGCAAGCGTTGGCCGGTGGAGAATTATGTAACGATCGCCAAAACATTGGAAGCCGGCGGTTACGGTCAGATACTGGTATTCTGGGGAACCCTGGGGGAGAGAATGGACGCCAAAAGGATCTCGGATCAATGCCCTTCCGTAAAATTGATACCGAAGACCGATCTGCGACAGATGGCGGCGTTATTGTCCGGCTGTTCGCTGATAATCGGAAACGACTCCGGACCTCTGCATATAGCCACGGCATTCAATATCCCGGTAATATCCTTTTACGGGCCTACCGTTCCCAAAAGCCAGGGTCCGTGGGGACATGGGCATGTCATTCTTCAGGACAAAGAACTGGATTGCCTGGGATGCAACAGGACCGATTGCCCAATTCCCAAGTGCATGGATGGAATAAGACCCGATACGGTGATCGATGAGGCCAAAAGAATATTATCCGATGCCTGAAAAGATTGATCCCCTTATAAAAATAATAAGCGGGAGTCTTTCACAATGTTACGGACATCCCCGATGGTCTAGATCCCGTCCTTTGCTGGATGTACTTATCGAGACGGTCTTATCTCAGAACACCAGCGATATAAATAGTCACAGGGCTTTTTTGACGCTAAGGGAAAAATATCCCAAATGGGACCTGCTGCCCGACGCTGATATATCGGACATTGCCAAGGCCATCCGATCCGGGGGACTGGCAAACATAAAGTCCAGGGTTATAAAAGATCTGGTGACCGCTATAGCCATCAAACGGGGGAATGCCAAACTGGAGTTTTTAAGGAAGCTTCCCCGAGAAGAGGCCTACCAATTCCTGCTGGGAATAAAAGGAGTAGGCCCCAAGACCGCAGCTTGTACATTGCTTTTTGGAGCCGGGATCCCGATATATCCTGTCGATACCCACATATATCGTGTCTCGTTGCGTTTGGGCTGGGTCCGGGGAAAAGAGGCCATAGCAGGGTTCCAGGAACGCTTTCGCAAACTGGTCCCTGAAGAATTGGTTTATCCCTTGCATCTGAATATGATCGAACACGGAAGAAATATATGCCATCCCAGGAACCCGGAATGTCCCAAATGCTGCCTGTTCAAGGCATGTAATTGGAAGGAGAAGAACTATGAATAGACACTTTACTGCGGGAACAGCGATTATGGCGATCGCAAGCCTGATGCTGGGATGCCAAGCACAGCCTAGGAAGGCCGATTTTCAAGCCCAGAAGCCTGTGGTGATAAATATCCTGGCCGACAGCACTGAAAAGACACAGCAAAAAGACACCATAAAGCCGCCGCCATTGCCTGACTCGCTAAGATACGGTTTTATAATGCAAATATCCGGAGAAGGCGAATTCCATTTCTTTGATGAAAAGGACCGACATACCGGACCGGCTACCCCTGAGGAATACCTGCCCATAGTGGAATCGCTGCTTAAACAACCCAATCTGCACGAGCAGGAGAGAGCTGGCCTGGAAAACATCAAAGCAAAGATAATACGCACCGGCAGTGCCGCCGAATTCGCCACAACACGAAAGGTCCCCAATCTCTACTACCAGAAGGATAAGGACGGAATGCTTAAGGCAGAATACAAAGGGCCGGGAGAGATAACTCTGCGGATCAAACCGGTAGGGGACGGGCCCATTCATATATCTATGAAGATATGGAACAACAAGACTATAAAAAATGCCGAATACTCGGTACCTGCCGATATCGGAGTAAGCGGGCAGTTGGCGGTTTCGGCCCTGATGGACGATTTCGTGATTTCGTGGGACACCAACGGTGACGGAAATGATGACCGGGAGATGGAGCCGGCAAAACTTGACAGTGTCGCGGTGGCAAACTAAGGGACTATTTTAATCGATGTCAAGATTGATAGCCCATGTGGATATGGATTGCTTCTTTGCTGCGGTCGAGATGCTGGATGATCCGGCCCTTTGTGGCAAACCAGTAATCGTGGGGGCTGATCCGAAAGGCGGGAAGGGGCGTGGCGTGGTATCGGCCGCGTCCTATGAAGCCCGCAAGTTCGGAATCCATTCGGCTATGCCGATATCAAAAGCTTTCCAGCTATGCCCCCAGGGAATTTATAAGCCAGGACGGATGCGCCGGTATTCGGAGGTATCGGGACATATTATGGATATTTTGCGAGGCTTCACGCCGCAGATTGAACAGATCTCGGTGGATGAGGCCTTTTTAGATCTTACCGGCTGTCAGAGGCTTTGGGGCGATCCTGCGGAGACGGGGGCGAAGATCAAATCGGCTATCCGTAAAAATACGAAACTGACTGCGTCGGTAGGCATCGGGTCCAACAAACTGGTGGCCAAGATAGCTTCCGATCTGCAGAAACCAGACGGAATGGTCATAGTGCAGCCTGGAAAAGAAAAACAATTTTTGGCTCCCATGAAGGTCGGCAAATTATGGGGGGTTGGCCCTAAAACGGTCGATAAACTGAAGGGTATGGGCATAGAAACGATAGGGCAGTTAGCGGACTGTGAACAGCGAAAATTGGGAAGATGCTTCGGCAAGATGGGGCTTTATTTGCATGAGCGGGCCAATGCCATTGATGATGATCCTGTATGCCAGGGATATTCAGTCAAATCTATGGGCAGGGAGCATACTTATGAAGAAGATACTGGAGATATCGAAGAGATCCACCGGACGCTGCTGACCTTATCGGAGCACGTGGCATATTCACTTAGAATTGACGGGATAAAGGGGAGAACTGTTACCGTAAAGTTAAGATATCAGAATTTCGAGACCCACACATACGGACGGACAATAGAAAACTCGACCGATAATGCCATCGAAATAAACAGCATTGCCAGAAAGCTTTTCGATATAAACTGGCAGTCTTTTCGCAAAGTTCGTTTGATCGGAGTGTCATTATCGAACCTTAATCAAGGCGAGGATCAATTGGGATTGTTTGATGAGGCGGGGAAAAAGGAAAAAAACGAAAAAATCGACCATGCGGTCGATAAAATAAGGGAGAGATTCGGCAAAAAGGCCGTAAAAAGGGCCGGAGAACTCTGATCAAATAATCAGGTCATATGTTCGCCATTGCCGGCCAGAATGGCAGCTCCGATGGCTCCGGCCAGAGGGCCAAGTTTGGCTGTTATTATTTTCAAATCTTTTATGTTATAAGGCATCGCCCTGCGGTGCATCTCTTTTTTGGCAGGATCGACAAGGTTTTTCCCGGCCTGAGCCACGCCTCCTCCCAAAACGATCACATGGGGATTGAATATATTGGCGATATTGGCCAGGGCCACTCCCAGCAACGTGCCCGTTTCGGAGAGCGTTTTTATTGCCGATGGATCTTTTCTTTTTGCCAAGTTTGAAATATTTGCTACCGTAACTGTCGATTTGCAATGAGATAGCTGTTGGTACCTTTTGACGATGGCGTCGGTGCCGATCAATGCTTCCAGGCATCCATGGTTGCCACACTTACATATAGGTCCGTCATGTTTGATGGTCATGTGTCCCAGCTCACCGGCCCCTCCGTGGACCCCGGTATATAATTTCCCATCAATGATCAGCCCCCCGCCCACGCCGGTCCCGATGGCCAGTCCTATGGCGTTCTTATATCCCTTAGCCGCGCCAATGGCATGTTCTGCGGCAATGAAGCAATTGACGTCATTCTCGATCCTTATAGGAGGATGGCCAACGGGTATTGTTTTATGCAGTCTATCGATTAAACGTATCGCGCCCTGCCAGCCCGGCAGGTTAGGAGAGTTCCTGACTATGCCATTCTCGACCAGTCCGGCAGATCCTATCCCGATGGCAGAAATGCGGCAGCCTTTTTTTTGGGCCATAGCTGATATCCCGTCCATCAGCTGCGCCATATTTTCTATCACCCGCCGGACACCAAGTCCGGCTTCGGTGCAAATCTGCTTATGATGGAGAATCTCATTACTTCCATATGAAAGTAAAACGGATTTTATATTGGTTCCGCCCAAATCCAGGCCGATGAGAGCCTTTGACATATTATCCCTCAAATGGTTAAACATAGGTTATCATATGGACGGCGTTTTTTCAAGCGTTAATTGTACGCCATTGTTATCGTCCGGGCCTTTTTGTCTTGACTTGATGATTTTATTTAGAGTAAAATCTACACTTGATGGCTTTGAACATAAAACTGAAACCGATCTCTAATTATCCTGGAGCAAGGTTTCTTCATTCATAAATGGATTGAGTACATGGGAAAGATACCAGAAAAATACGACTTTAACGAGATCGAAAAAAAGCTGGTTGAGTGTTGGCTGGAACAGAAGATCTATCATTGGGACGAGAACCGCGGCCGCAGCCAAACCTTTGTGGTGGACACCCCGCCGCCGACAGTCAGCGGTTCTCTGCATATGGGCTCGGTCTTTGGGTATGTGCAGCAAGATGTGATAGTCCGGCAGAGAAGGATGAAAGGCCTTAATATATTCTATCCCATGGGTTGGGATGATAACGGCCTGCCTACCGAAAGGCGGGTGCAGAATTTCTATAATGTCCGATGCAACGTCCACATTCCATACCAATCGGGGTTCACGCCCAAGAACGAGAAGAAGTCCCGACCGGAAGAGATCAACCGTGATAATTTCATCGAACTGTGCCATAATGTCACCGGGGAGGACGAGAAGGTATTCAAAGCCCTGTGGCAGCATCTCGGGCTTTCCATCGACTGGCACTTGGAATATGCCACCATTGACGACCATTGCCGTAAGACCTCCCAGCTTTCGTTCCTGAAGCTGTTCAAGGACGGACACGTCTACTCCATGTTCGCTCCCCATCTGTGGGACGTTGATTTTCAGACGGCAGTGTCACAGGCCGAGATCGAAGATCGCAACCTTCCGGGTTTATTCCATAATGTAAAATTCGGGGTCGAAGGAGGTGGCTCATTCGTTATTGCTACCACCCGCCCGGAACTTTTGGCTTCTTGCGTGGCAGTGATCGCTCACCCCGAAGACGAAAGATACAAGGATCTTTTCGGTAAAAAGGCGATCACTCCCATATTCCATGTGCCGGTACCGATCATCGCCAACGAAAAAGCAGACCCGGAAAAGGGCACCGGCATTCTGATGGTCTGTACTTTCGGCGATATGATGGACGTCGAATGGTGGCGCCAGTACGGGCTGCCATTACGCCAGACCATTGGGCGCGAAGGCCGGATGACGCCGGTGCATTTCGGAACACCGGGCTGGGAAAGCCTGTCGCCGGAGAAGGCCGATCGGTCTTATGAGCAGATAGCCGGGAAAACGGTCAAACAGGCGCAGGCTTTGGTGGTTGAAATGCTGAGGAACCAGGAAACAGAGGCCATCCCCGGTTTGGGAATCCCCTTGCAGGGCGAACCCCGGCCGATAGAACATCCGGTGAAGATGTACGAGAAGGGCGAAAGGCCTTTGGAGATAATTCCCACCCGCCAGTGGTATATTCGGATAATGGACAAAAAGGATGCTTTATTGACCCAGGGGGATAAGATCAAATGGCATCCGGATTTCATGAAGGTACGCTACCAGAACTGGGTGCAGGGGCTCAATCAGGATTGGTGCATCAGCCGGCAGCGATACTTTGGAGTGCCGTTCCCAATTTGGTATAAATTGGATACCGAAGGGAACATCGATTATGAGCATCCGATCCTGCCAGAGGAGTCCATGCTGCCCATAGATCCGCAATCGCATCCTGCCCCGGGCTTCAAGGAAGATCAAAGGGATAAACCCAATGGTTTCACCGGAGATCCCGACGTGATGGACACCTGGGCCACCAGTTCCATGACCCCCCAGATAGCCAGTCATTGGGCCTTGAACGACGGCCGGCATCAAAAGGTTTTTCCCATGGATATCAGACCGCAGGGCCCGGAGATCATCCGGACCTGGGCCTTCTATACCATCGTCAAGGCCTATCTTCACGAAAATAATATCCCCTGGCAAAACGTGCTGGTGAACGGGTGGATCCTTGATCCCGACCGCAAGAAGATGTCCAAAAGCATGGGCAATGTGATCACCCCGGAGCACCTGCTTCAACAATACTCTTCTGACGGCGTCCGATACTGGGCGGCCAAGGCCCGGCTGGGGGTTGATACCGCTTACGATGAGGCTATGTTCGCCAACGGCAAAAGGCTAGTCACCAAGCTATACAATGCCTCCAAATTCGTGTCCGGACATCTGTTGAACCAGGAACCGTCATCCCTTACTCCAGATAAGATAACTGAAGAACTGGACCGCAGTTTTGTCGACCATCTGCTGCAGATAGTGAACAAAGCCGAAAAGCATTTCGACAATTTCGAATATGCCGATGCTTTGCAGTACACAGAATCATTCTTCTGGGAGAAATTCTGCGACAATTACCTGGAACTGGTCAAAGTCAGGGCCTATCAGGAAGAGATGACCCCGGGCAAGTTGTCGGCCTTGGCCACGCTGAAATTCACTCTGTCTGCGTTATTGCGACTGTTTGCACCCTTCATACCTTTCTTTACCGATGAGGCCTGGAGCTGGCTGTTTCCGCTTGAGAACGGAAGAGATGCTTCGGTCCACACCGCCGCCTGGCCGAACGAGAAAGAGTTCGTCCCTATTGCAAAACCAGGCATGGAAGACGCCTTCGGTGCGGCTATGGAAGTGCTTTCGGCGGTCAGGAAGGTCAAGAGCGAGGCCAAGGTAAGCGTTAAGACCCCGCTCAAGAATATTACCATATCAGGCAGCCAGTCCGATTTGGAAGTTATAAAAAGGATAGAGTATGATCTGCTTCCGACTGTTGGCGCTGATAAGGTGAGCGTTTCTGAGATTAAAATTGGAGAAGGCAGATATGCAGTCAATGCAGAATTATGAAAGCTGTGTTTAGGGAGAAACGGGACAATAATTGATCTCAACCGTAAACATTAAAAAAGCCCCCTTTTCAGGGGGCTTGATCATTCATTCTACAGTGGCCATTTTGGGCCCAGTATGTAGCAGATTGACCGAGAGCCACTTGAATAAGGATGCCAAAGCGTTGAAAAGATGAAGGGATAGCAACCCCAGGACTAAACCGGCCGCGGTAAGAATAAGAGCTTCGTTGATATTATTGATCTGGCCCCAGGGCAGCTCATAATCCACGAATTTATATATGAACGGGGTTATTATCAATACCGAAGATATAATTGTCAAACTAAAGGTCAGTATGAATGAAGCAACTCCCAATGGCGCTTTTAACAATATGTAAGCCAAGCTCTTCCAAGTATATTTGCTTGATAACCTTGATGTTATCCAGTTCCAAAACCCATCGGATTCCGACCATTTTACTGGATTATCGGACGTAACCGGTGTTTGCAACAGCCACTTGGCCTGGAACCCCTCGAATCTGGCAAAGAAACGCCAGGAAAACATGGTTATAAGCAGGAACGGCAGCCCGATGAAAAAATAAAGCAAGCCCAACCCGATGGAAAATCCGGTAATCAAATATACAAAATAGAAAATCCCCAAAGGAAAAGCCAACAGCAGGTACAGGATATTGAGATATGAGGACGGCCTTAAAGCCACCCCCAGGATATTATTTAGGGCCGAAGTCAGCTTTGATCCGAAGCGGGTGTTCATTTCAGTAAACTCCTAAAAAATGTTGTTTATTCTTTCCGTATTCGTTATTGTTTAATACCTAACTGATCCAATATAAATGCAAGCTGATATGCCCGTTGCCGAACTGGTTCATAACGATCAGAAGAACTTAAATGCCCACTTGATAGGTCACATTGTAGTAGAACTACGTTATGGTCAGTCTTTAATGCTCTCAGTTTGGCAACCCATTTTGCCGGCTCCCAGAAAAAGACTCTGGAATCATACAAACCACATGTCGTAAGTATTGCGGGGTAATCCTGGTTGATCACGTTGTCATAAGGTGAATATGATTTCATATAGTAGTAAACCTGTTTATCTTCAGGGTTACCAATATGGGTATGCTCAGACGGGGTCCCTGGCAATGATTTATCAAACATGTCATTTAAAACATCTACCCATGCAACCCTTGCGAGTACGGCTTTAAATAGATGGGGACGCATATTTACTACCGCTCCCATTAATAAACCACCAGCACTCCCGCCTTCAATTGCAAACTTTTCAGAGCTTGTATATTTTTCCTTTATCAAATGTTCGGCACAAGCTATAAAATCGTAGAAGCTGTTTTTCTTTTTCAGCATTTTCCCCTGATTGTACCACTCTTGACCAAGGTCGCCGCCTCCGCGGACGTGCGCTATAGCCCAGATGAAACCCCGGTCAAGAAGACTAATCATTTCGGACGAAAAATGTGGATCCATGATACCACCGTATGCGCCGTAACCATACATCAGTACAGGGTTATTCCCATCGCGTACCAATCCTTTTTTATAAACTAGTGAAATAGGTATTTGGGTGCCGTCATAGCTTTTGGTAAAAATTCTTTCAGCCCTGTAATCCTCTTTATTATAACCGCCGGGAATCTCCTGCATCTTTACAATTTTGCTTGTTTTATTTTTGAGATCATAATCAAAAATAGTTTCAGGAGTTGTTAATGATTGATATGAGTAACGGTATGTTTCACTATTGTATTCATTATTCAAAGTACCGAATACTGTGTAACATGGTTCATCAAAATTGATATAGTAAGTTTCACCATTACTCATATCAAGGATTTGAATTCTTGCCAAACCATCTTCACGAAGTTTGATAACAGCGTATCCTTTTAAATACTCCACATTTTGGATCAACACGTTATCTCTGTGGGGTATTAATACTTTTTTGTTTGCCATTACAGGATCGGAAACCGGAAGCGTGAATACTTCATAGTTATTTCCGGCCTCGTTGCTTCTTATTGAAAATTTTCCTTCAAAATGCTCGGCATAATATTTAATCCCTTCCTTACGAGGAATGAGAATCTTGAATTCAGCGCCGGGTGTTTCGGAGTTAACATATCTTATCTCCCTGGTATCGTTAGCGTCTGATAGAGCAAAAATATATTTTTGGTCCTTACTTTTATATAAGAATAAATCGTACGCCTCATCCATTTCGTGATATATTAATTTATCATCTGATAATTGCGTGCCAAGTACATGACAATAAAATTTACATACCCTGTTTGCGTCATCCCTCGTTGTATAAAGAATTGTCTTGTTATCATTGAACCATACGAGGTGGCCTGTATTTGTAATTTCATCATCAAGAATTTTACCGGTGCGCAAATCCTTAACCTTGATGATATATTTTTCAGCCCCGGTTGTATCAAATGAAAAGGCAAGCAGGTTATTGTCATAACTAAGTTTATATTCCCCCATACTGAAATATTTTTTGCCTTTAGCAAATTCAGTTTCATCCAGAACAACCTCTTCGGTTGATTCGAGGCTTCCCTTTTTCCTGCATCGTATACTATATGATTTTCCTTCTTCATTTCGTAAGTAGTAATAGTAACCACCAAGTTTGTACGGAAGAGATTCATCTTTCCCGGGCATTCTACCCTTCATTTCTTCGAACAATTTATCCCGTAACGGTTTGATTGAGGCCATAACCCTTTCAGTGTATTTATTTTCCGCCCGTAAATATTTCATCACTTCGGGATTATCTTTGTCTCTAAGCCATGCATATGGATCCAACCGAACATCACCGTGAGCTGTATCCGCTTTAAGGATTATTTTCGCTAAAGGCGGGCGGATTGCATCCTGCCCCAAAATAATTCCGGGATTTATAGCTAATGCCATGATTAAAATGATATAAATTAGATTTGATTTCATTACTGTTCCTCTTTTATGAGTAAATATATGACCAAATTGACAAATGATCATAATATAATACGGAATATAACCGGATTATGTTTCAAGGAATTAGTAAATAGTTGCATACCATAAAACTTAATGGTTGCCTATGGTTTGCCGATGTGCTTATCTCTTGACAAAAGGAACTAAAATTTGTATACTTAACAATCTAATTTGAGGAAAGTATGGCAAAGAGAACCGATAAAAAGACATCCGCCAGGCATGAGGGGAGCCAAAAGGCAACCTTGCAGGAAACTCCGATCGGATTTAACAAGATAAACTATATCCTGTTTGCCTTAGGCGCAGGATTGATACTTCTGGGATTCCTGTTCCTTTCCAGTCCGGTATTCGGCGGAGGGTTTCCATTCATTCACCCGTTCAAAGGCGGGGTCAACGGATGGCTTACCATGAACGCAGCCCCGGTTCTGCTGGTACTGGGGTATTGCGTAGTGATCCCTGTGGCTATCATAAAAAAATAAGCTTATAATAGATAAAATTTAGGACCACGGTCTAGCGGATGCAGTAAAAATCTGCAAAGGCTCCTACCGTGGTTTATTGTTGGGTATGGAAAGAATAAGACTAGGCGTAAATATCGATCATATAGCCACTTTAAGGCAGGCCCGAAAGGCTTTTCACCCTGATCCGGTCTGTGCGGCGGCTGTCGCCACATTGGCCGGAGCCGACGGCATTACGGTACATCTGCGCTCCGACCGGCGGCACATCCAGGACCGGGATGTCCAGTTGCTCAGGCAATCGGTTGAAACTCACTTGAATGTTGAGCTTTCGGCCGATGAGGATATGGTCGAATCGATCTGTCGGGTAAAACCAGATGCGGTCTGCTTGGTACCGGAGAACCCCAATGAGATCACCACTGAGGGCGGACTGGACCTGCAAAAGGCCGGCGAACGGGTGGCCAAAGCCTGCAAGGCGCTCAAGGTCGCCGGGATTTCGGTAACTTGTTTCATCGAGCCGGATGAAAAGCAGGTTAAACTGGCCAAAAAGCTGGGGGCGCATTCCATAGAGATCAACACCAATGCCTTTTCCGAAGCGGTTGGGCATGGCGTCGAAAAAGAAGCCGTCAGGGTGGCCAAGGCGGCCAAACAAGCCCGTAAACTCGGCCTTGACGTTCATGCCGGACACGGCCTGAATTATTTTAATGTCCGGCCGATTGCCGGGATCCCGGAGATAACCGAATTGAACATAGGCCATGCGATCATCGCCCGGGCGGTGCTGGCAGGCTTGGATAGGGCTGTCCGGGATATGAAAGCCCTTTTGGAGAGGTAGCTATGTCAATCGCCAGCATCAAAAAAAGATTCGCCGGGAAAAGGATCGGGGTTCTGATGGGCGGGCGTTCAGGAGAGCGGGAAGTGTCCTTGCGCTCCGGCAAGAATGTCTTGGCCGCGCTTAAAAGGCATGATCTTAAGGCAGTTGGCATTGATGTCGGACTCGATATCGCAAAAAAACTTTTAACCCTTAAGGTCGATGTGGCTTTTATCATCCTGCACGGCAAATACGGCGAGGATGGCACAATTCAGGGGCTTTTGGAGATGATGGATATCCCCTATACCGGTTCCGGCGTGCTGGCTTCGGCCCTGGCCATGCACAAGGGATACAGCAAGAAGATATTCAGGGAGCAGGGGATACCCACCCCCGAATTCATCTGGGCGGAAAAGAACGATGATCCGGCGCAACGCGCTCAACAGGCGGTGGACGAGCTGGGACTGCCTTTCGTGATCAAACCTTTGGAAGAAGGCTCTTCCATAGGTGTGTCGATAATCAAGGACCAAAAGGGAGCGGTAGCGAGCTTTAAAAAATTGCATCGTAAATACGGCGGGGCGATAGCCGAAAGGTTCATTTCCGGGATGAACATCACTACCGGCATACTGGGGTGCGGCAGAAAGGTCCGGGCCCTTCCCATTCTGGAGCTGGTCCCCAAGAACGAATTCTACGATTTTCAGGCTAAATATACCAAGGGCATGACGGAATTCATCATTCCGGCCCGTTTACCCGGCAGTCTTTACCGTAAGGCTCAGGAGACGGCTCTGGCCGCCCATCTTGCCTTGGGGTGCCACGGCTGGTCCCGGGTGGATGCCATCGTTGACCGGGCCGGGACGTCGTATATCCTCGAGGTCAACACCCTGCCGGGGATGACCGATCTATCCGACCTGCCGGCCGAAGCCAAGGTGGCAGGCATCAGTTACGACGAGGCAGTATTGGAGATACTGGACAGTGCAAGGATCTGAGTTGCATACAACAAAATCCCATACGTCAAAATAACTATCACATAAAGACATTAGGAGGAAACAAACATGCCAGTCCCAAAAAGGAAACATTCCAATTCACGCACCGCCAAACGCCGGGCCAACTGGAAGCTGAGCGCTCCCAATCTGGTCAAATGCTCGCACTGCCACCAGCCCCGGATGCCGCATCGGGCCTGCCCCTATTGCGGTTATTACGGCGGACGGGAAATTGTCAGCATCAAAGAAGTTTAACTTTTCAATAAAATAAAATGGTACCCAAGGCTAAACACACCGGAGCCCACCCGGGCGATGCCAAGCATCCCCATGACAGGCGGGTTCACGGCAAAAAGGCCAAGGAGATAACCACCGGCGGGAAGCTGGGGCTGGAGAACCTGGCCGAAGGCGGCCACGCCGGCCCCATCCGGATCGCGGTGGACGCCATGGGCGGCGACAACGGGGTGGTGCCGAACATCATCGGGGCCATTGAGGCCGCCAGGATCAGCAAGGGGAAATTCCAGGTGATCCTGGTGGGCGATACGGTGGCCATCAAGACCGAACTGGCCGCTGGAGTGGGGGAAGAGGAATACAAGGAGGAGGACCTGGCCAAATACGGGGTCCGGTTGGTTCACGCCTCCCAAAGCATCGACATGCATGAGACCCCCACCGAGGCCTTGCGCAGCAAGCGCGATTCCTCGATCTCGGTCGGCCTGCGCCTGCAAAAACAGGGGTTATCCGAAGGGTTCATTTCGGCCGGCAATACCGGTGCGGTGATGGCCGCCTCGCTGTTCGAACTGGGACGGATCGAGGGAGTCTCCCGTCCGGCCATCGCTTCCTTTATGCCCACCGAACTGGGGGGATGCATCATGGTGGACGCCGGGGCCAATCCCGACTGCAAGCCCCATTATCTGCTGCAGTTCGGAATGATGGGCGTTTCCTTTGCCCGCTACGTCTTTGAAAAACCCAATCCCAAGGTGGGTTTGCTTTCGGTGGGCGAGGAATCATCCAAAGGCGACGAACTTACGGTCAAATCGCACCAACTGCTGGCCGAGAGCGACCTTAACTTCATAGGCAACATAGAAGGCAAGGATATCCTTAAAGGCACGGCCGACGTGGTGGTCTGCGACGGGTTTGTGGGCAACGTGATACTTAAGTTCGCCGAAAGCGTGGTCAGGATGTTCTACGGCTCCATCAAACGCTATGTTTATACCAGCATCTTTGCCAAGATCGGCGCCCTGCTGCTCAAGCCGGCCCTCAAGAAATTCGCCAAGGACCTGGATTACGAGGAATACGGCGGGGCTCCTTTACTGGGCGTCAACGGCGTATGCATCATCTGCCACGGGCGCTCAACGGCTAAAGCCATCAAGAACGCCATTCTGGTGGCCCACCGCTGCGTTTCCCACCGGGTGAACGACCATATCAAGGAGCAACTTTCCAATTACGCAAAGGAAACCAAAAAATGAAGCATGTGGCCATTCTGGGGACCGGGCACTATGTCCCCGATAAGATACTGACCAACGCCGACCTGGAGAAGATGGTCGACACCACCGACGAATGGATAACCCAGCGCAGCGGCATCAAGGAGCGGCATATTTCGGACGATAAAACGCCGACCTCCAAATTGTGCATCGAAGCGGCCCGCCAGGCCATGGAGGCTTCCAAGGTAAAGCCCGAAGAGTTGGATTTTATCGTGGTGGGCACGGTCACTCCGGACATGATGTTTCCCTCCACCGCCTGCCTGGTTCAGGCGGCCCTGGGGGCCAAGAACGCTGCGGCCTTCGACCTGTCGGCCGGATGCACCGGATTCATCTACGGGCTGGAAATGGCCCGTTCGCTGATAACCGCCGATCCCAAGCGGAAAGTGCTGGTGGTCGGGGCGGAGGAACTGACCAAGATCACCGATTGGACCGACCGCAGCACCTGCGTTCTGTTCGGCGACGGGGCCGGAGCGGCGGTATTGGGCGCGGTGGAGGAAGACCGCGGCATCCTTTCCACCTATCTGGGCGCCGACGGCAACCTGGGCGATCTGTTATACATGCCCGGCGGCGGTTCGCTTAATCCGGCCACCCAGAAAACGGTGGAAGAGAAGATGCATTTCATCAAGATGGCCGGCAATAAAGTATTTCCCCATGCCGTCCGCAATATGCTGGAGGCCGCCACCAAGACCCTGGAAAGCGCCGGGGTGAGCAAAGAGCAAATAAAGATGCTGATACCCCACCAGGCCAATGTCCGCATCATCGAAGCCATTGCCGAACGCTTGGACGCCGGAAGCGAAAAGATCTACATCAATATCCAAAAATACGGGAACACTTCGGCGGCCTCCATCCCCATCGCCCTGGACGAAGCGGTGCGCGACGGGAAGATCAAAAAGGACGATCTGGTCCTTTTGGTGGCCTTCGGGGCCGGGTTCACCTGGGGAGCGGTGCTGATCAGGTGGTAAACCTACGCATGAGGGTTGGATAGGTATACAGTAGACAGTATTTGGTATTTAGTAGATGGTAAAGTGTCACTCTGAGAGGGCCGGTCATTGCGGGGAGACATCATCGCGGGACTGACGAAGCAAGCCAAATATGCTGATGTAGGAGATAAACGATGCGCAATTTTATTAAGTATTGCTTTCTTTTTACTCCTGCAATTATTTCACTGATCGGTTGCAGCAATGATAATCCGGTAATATCTTCAACACCTTCAACTTGGGAATATCGTGTTGGAATATATCTAGAGGATTTTTCAAGTGAGCTTAGTAATTTTCTATTGACTTGGTCAATTAAAACAAAGATACGTTCTTTGGGTAGTTATAATGCTTATGATATTTCGGATGGCTTGATCACTGTAGCTGGGGAAGGTGCTGTTAATTTTGATGATCTAGATAGTTTTGCGATTATAAATCAATTAAATTGGGTTGTTTATATTATTAAAACAAATGGATCGGAAGATAAATATCATTATTCTATTTGGTGTTTGAAAAGGGATTTATTGAACAATATATTTGAAAAAGAATTTTATTGGACCGAATTATTTGATTCTACTGCTAGCGAAAATGATTCAATTGCTGGTAATATTATTAGTGCTATAACAAACAACGTAACCGAAACTACTTACCTCCGGTCTGATCAGTACGTGGCTTATTTGCAAGTTCCAGAACTAGTTAAAGCTGTAATGTCGGAATATCCAAATACTACCGATGATGGCAAGGTATATCCTCAATTGCTGATAGACTCAACAGGGGATGTTGCTTGTGCCCGTCTTGCAAAGGCTGATAGCAATTATCTGTTTAATGAAGCAGCCCTGCGGGCGGTAAAACAATATGTATTTACACCAGCCATTGATTCAAACGGGGTGCCATCTATGTGCTGGGTTATAGTTCCGATTATATTTAATTACGACAAAATAGTTGCAGAGAATTTACACTCCATTAAATAAAGAGGGAAAATGTCCAAATTAGCTTTTATATTCCCCGGGCAGGGCGCCCAGTACGTGGGCATGGGCAAGGACCTGTACGACAATCACCCCATGGCCAAGGAGATCTACGAAAAGGCCAATGAGGCCTTGAAATTCGACATCACCAAGATCTGCTTCGAGAGCACTCCGGCCGAACTGCGGATGACCCACAACGCCCAGCCTGCTATCCTGATCCACTCGGTGGCGGCCTTCAGGCTGATGGAAAAAGAGGGCATAAAATTCGATTATACCGCCGGGCACAGCCTGGGCGAGTATTCCGCCTTGGTGGCGGCCGGAGCCGTTGCCTTTGAGGACGCAGTCAGATTGGTGCGCATCCGCGGCTCACTGATGGCCATCTCCGGCGATATCCAGCCGGGCACCATGGCCGCCATATTGGGCCTGGAGCCCAGGGACGTGGAACATATCTGCCACCAGGCCCGCGAAGCCGGCATTGTGGAGGCCGCCAACTTCAACTCGGCTGAGCAGACGGTGATCTCCGGAGAGGTCAAAGCCGTGGAGAAGGCCATGGAGCTGGCCAAGGCCAAGGGGGCCAAGCGGGCAGTCCAGTTGGAGGTTTCCGGCGCCTTCCACTCGGAACTGATGGATATCGCCCAGTACGGAATGAGAAGGGCGCTCAACCAGATCACGATAAAAGAGCCGGCCTGTCCGGTGATCGCCAACGTTTCGGCTGAGCCAGTGCACAGTCCGGCCACCATCAAGGAACTGCTGATCGAGCAGGTGAAGAAGCCGGTGCGCTGGGAGGAGTCGGTGAAGAAGATGGCCGAACTGGGCGTGACAACTATGATAGAATGCGGCCCCGGCCGGGTGCTGAAGGGACTGATCAAACGGATCTCTCCCGAGGTCAACGTGCTGAATGTTGAGGACAGCAAGACCCTGGCCGAGACGTTGGAAGCGTTGAAGAAATAGATTTTTACAATATTTGAATGCCAAATAGTATAAACCTTTTAAAAACATAAGGAGTGGTACTATGGCTTTCTATACGCAATATTTACGACCTTTTATTGAATTGTTGTATTTTATCAGCGCACCAGTAGTTGCTTATTTCGCATACCGCGCACTAGAACAAATAAAGGTTGCACGTGGCGCTGCAAAAACAATGAGTAAACGAGAATCAATACGTTTAGCAGCTATGAGGTGTGAATATTTCGATAAAGAAGTGGTTGCTGCAAATAAGGAACTTTTTACTGTTTTAAAGGAAAAACGGATTGAATTTTTGAATAAATCTGAAGTTGAAATTAATAATGATTGCATAAAAGTAAAGCCATATAAAGATAAACAAGATCTAACAAATTTGCTTAATCAAATAGAATTATTGGCAAAACTAATTAATAGACTGGAACTTTTTGCAATGTATTTTACCGGCGGTATTGCGGATGAAGAATTTGCATATCTTGCTTTAGGTAGGCCATATTGTGAATTTGTGAGAAAAATTTTACCATTATTAATGATAGGCTCTTTTAAAAATGATTGTAAGCATATATTAAGATTATTCTTATTGTGGTATCCAAGAATACAAGAACAAGTGTCAGGGGAACGTAAAAGGGAACTTGAGAAAGAATTGTCTGATTTGGATGGTAAAGTTTATTGCAAGAAAAAAATAACACCTATTGGAACTTAAATAATTATTCAGGATTATGTATGCAGTTAAAAGATAAAAACGCCATCGTTACCGGTTCGGCCCAGGGCATAGGCAAGGCCATAGCCCTCAGTCTGGCCAAGGCCGGGGCTAATATCGTGGTCAGCGACGTCAACATCGAAGAGGCAGAGAAGACAGCCAAAGAGATAGAGGCCCTGGGCGTCAAGGCCGTGGCTGTCAAATGCAACGTGGCCGATGCCAACGATGTCGCCGAACTGATCAAGAAGGCCCAGGAGACATTTCCGACGTTGGACATTTTAGTAAATAATGCGGGTGTTACCAGAGACAACCTGATGATGCGGATGGAAGAGAAGGACTGGGACCTGGTGCTGGACATCAACCTAAAGGGGGCCTTTTTGCTGACCAAGGCCGTCACCCGCATCATGATGAAACAGCGCTACGGCCGGATAGTCAACATGTCCTCTGTCATCGGCGTGATGGGCAACGCCGGGCAGTCCAACTACGCCGCTTCTAAGGGCGGACTGATCGCCTTCACCAAGTCCACCGCCAAGGAATTCGCCTCGCGCAACATCACCTGCAATGCCATCGCCCCGGGCTTCATCGAGACCGCCATGACCGCCAAGCTGACCGACGAGGTCAAGGAGAACTACAAGAAGGGCATCCCGCTGGGCCGGATGGGCAGCGTGGACGACGTGGCCAACGCGGTGCTGTTCCTGGTCTCGGAGCAATCGACCTATATCACCGGCCAGGTGCTGCACGTGGACGGCGGTCTGGTGATGTGACCTCACCCCTGACCACTTCGGTTGGTGTAACAGTGTGTCTACCTCAGTGCAGGCTCTCTCCTAACGCATTAGGAGAGGGAGGAATAAAAGGGAAATAGACAAGATAGAATATAATCAATCATTTCATTAATAACAAAAAGGAGGTGAAACAACAATGGCAGTAATCGATGATGTCAAAAAGATCGTTATCGATCGTTTGGGAGTTGACGCTTCGCAGGTGACCATGGAGGCTTCTTTTATCGAGGATCTGGGTGCCGATTCATTGGACACCGTGGAACTGGTGATGGCCCTGGAGGAGAAGTTCGGGATGGAGATCCCGGATGACGAGGCCGAAAAGCTGACCACGGTCGGCAGCGCGGTCGAGTATATCGAAAAGAAGATGGCCGAGAAATAAACGGTCATAGCGAATAAAAACGGAGGCGTCATAAAAACGCGGCGCCTCCGTTCCCGAAGAAACAATCATCTTGAAGAAAGATTTAAATTATATGAAAAGAAGGGTAGTTATTACCGGGATGGGAGTGGTGTCTCCCATAGGAAACACAGTCGATGAATTCTGGGTCGGCCTTAAAGAAGGCAAAAGCGGCATAGGGAAGATAACCCGCTTCGACACATCGAAACATACCGCCCAGATCGCCGGAGAGGTCAAGAACTTCGATCCGGCGGCCTACATGGACCGCAAGGAACTGCGGCGGATGGACCGCTACACCCACTACGCCATGGCGGCGGCAAAGATGGCGGTGGACGACTCCGGCCTTAAGATAGAGGGAGAGTTCGCCGAAAGAGTGGGGGTGATCATCGCCTCGGGCATCGGCGGGACCGAGACCTGGGAGGCCCAGCACCAGAAACTGCTGGAAGCCGGACCTGACAAGGTCTCTCCGTTCTTCGTGCCCATGATGATCTCGGACATCGCCGCCGGCTATGTGTCCATAGCCTTCGGGGCCAAGGGCCCCAACTATGCCACGGTCTCGGCCTGCGCCTCGTCGGCCCATGCCATCGGCAACGCCCTGTGCAGCATCCAGACCGGCGACAGCGATGCCGTGATCTGCGGAGGGGCCGAAGCGCCCATCACTCCGCTGGCCCTGGCCGGTTTCTGCTCGTTGCGGGCGCTGTCCACCCGTAATGACGATCCGGAAAAGGCCTCCCGTCCCTTCGACAAGGACCGCGACGGGTTCATCATGGGCGAAGGCGCCGGAATAGTCATTTTGGAAGAACTGGAACATGCCAAGGCCCGGGGCGCCAAGATCTACGCCGAATTGTGCGGCTACGGGGCCACCGGCGACGCCCACCATATCACCGCGCCGGCGCCGGGAGGCGAGGGAGCGGTCCGGGCCATGAAGATGGCCCTGAAGAATTCCGATCTTAAGCCCGAGGATGTCGACTATATCAACGCCCACGGCACCTCCACCGACCTGAACGACAAATACGAGACGGCGGCCATCAAGACGGTGTTCGGCGAGCATGCCAAGAAACTGGCGGTGTCCTCCACCAAATCCATGACCGGACATCTGCTGGGTGCGGCCGGAGGCATCGAACTGATCGCCACCACCCTGTGCATCAACAACAAGACCATACATCCTACCATCAACTATACCACCCCGGACCCGGAGTGCGATCTGGATTACGTGCCCAATAAGGCCCGTCCGGCCGAGATCAAGGCGGCCTTGTCCAATTCGTTCGGTTTCGGAGGGCATAACGTCAGCCTGGCAGTTAAGCGATACGAACAGTAAGTTTTGATTAAAAAGCTTTTCCCACATCTCAAACGCAAGCTGCTTCCGGGACACCGCAAGGAAGCGCTTAAAAGGATCGAGGCCCGGCTGGGATGGAAGATACGGGACCAGGAGTTGTTCCTGCAATCACTGCGTCACCGTTCGGCCTCGTCCACCCATCTGGAATCCAACGAGCGGTTGGAACTGTTGGGCGATGCGGTGCTGGGATTGCTGGTCTGCGAATACCTGTATCATACCCGGCCCCGGGACGACGAGGGCAAGCTGACCGAGATCAAGTCGCTGGTGGTCAGCAAACGGGTGCTTTCCCAGGTGGCCCGGGAACTGGGAGTGGGCGAGATGCTGGAGCTGTCCCGCGACGAGCTGGCCTCAGGCGGGCGTTCCAAGGACTCCATCCTGTGCGACGCTTTTGAATCCCTGATAGCGGCCTATTACCTGGATTCCGGCCTGGGGGCTGTGAGAAAGTTCCTGGAGAAGGGCTATTTCTGGCGGATCGAACATCTGATAACCAGCGACACCTACCGCAACTATAAGGGCTTGCTGCAGGAATACATGCAGTCGCACAATATAACCCAATCAGTCCGCTATAACCTGAAGGCCGAGGCCGGCCCCAAGCACAACCGGATGTTCGAGGTGGAACTCAAGATAGGGCGCAAACGCTACGGCATGGCCTGGGGTGCCAGCAAAAAAGAAGCCGAGCAGTCGGCAGCCCAGCAGGCAGTCGATAAGCTAAAGACCGAATATGAGGGCTGATGCACGTTGACCTGAAATTGTAATCAAATCCAGACAATAAAGACAAACATTAGGAGTTAAAATGAATTATTTCCTGACCGAAGAGCAGCAGATGATAAAGGACCTCTGCCACAAGATCGGGGTGGAGAAGATAAAGCCGGTCCGCGAGCATTATGACGAGACCGGGGAATTCCCCTGGGATATAGTAAAAGTGCTGGCCGACGCCGATATCTGCGGGGTATATATCCCCGAGGCTTACGGCGGTCTGGGCGGCGGGGTGATGGAGATGGCCATCGCCACCGAGGAACTGTCCCGCTTCTGCGGCGGCATATCGCTGTCCTTCGCCGCCACCGGACTGGGGACCTTTCCCATCATCCTGTTCGGCAACGAGGAACAGAAGAAGAAATACCTGCCGGACATCGCCAAGGGCAAGAAACTGGCAGCCTTCGGACTGACCGAGGCCAACGCCGGCTCCGATGCCGGCGGCATACAGACCACCGCGGTCAAGGACGGCGACTATTACGTGCTCAACGGCACCAAACAGTGGATCACCAACGGCGGCGAGGCCGACATCTATTCCGTGGTGGCTATGACCGATCGCAGCAAGGGCAGCCGCGGAGCCACGGCTTTCATCGTGGAAAAGGGCACTCCGGGCTTCTCCTTCGGCAAGAAGGAGAACAAGATGGGCATCAGGGCCTCGGTCACCCGTGAACTGGTATTCGACAACTGCAAAGTGCACAAGGATCAGATACTTTCCAAAGAGGGCATGGGCTTTTTAGTGGCCATGGGAACCTTGGACCGCACCCGGCCGGGCGTGGCTGCCCAGGCGCTGGGCATCGCCCAGGGGGCGTTGGACGAGGCCATAAAATATTCGCGGGAGCGGGTTCAGTTCGGCAAGCCGATCTCGGCCTTCCAGGGCGTGCAATTTATGCTGGCCGACATGGCCATGAAGCTGGAGGCCGCCCGGGCCCTGGTCTACGCTACCGCCCGGACCATCGATTCTGGCGAGAAGAAGTTCGCCAAGGAAAGCGCCATGTGCAAATGCTTCGCTTCGGATGTGGCCATGGAGATCACCACCAACGCGGTGCAGATCCTGGGCGGCTACGGCTATATGAAGGAATACCCGGTCGAGAAGATGATGCGCGACGCCAAGATCACCCAGATATACGAGGGCACCAATCAGATCCAGAGGGGGGTCATAGCTTCCAACCTGATCAAGGAAGCAGCGGGAAGCAAGGAATAATAGTTTCGATCTCAAGGGCGATCCGAAAGGATCGCCCTTTGATTTAAATAACAAATAGTTCTTGAATGTAATACTTTTTTTGTGTATAGTAATACTGTTTATAATGATGGAGGTATATGGAAAAGCTAAAATTGGATAAAGAACTTACCGTTGCCGAGGAAATAGCCAAATATGATAAGATTGAAGGTCCAAAAGAGGATGTTGTAAAACCGATACAAGCACCCGTATTGGCTGAAGGACATACAGCGATATACACCATGCATCGCTATTTTGCCAGAAGGCCTCATAATGTCTTTTCGTATCTTATTAAGCACTATACCAAACCGGGCGATATCATACTCGATCCATTTTGCGGCGGCGGCGTTACGGTGGTCGAAGGATTGAAATTAAGGCGCAAAGTAATAGGGGTTGATTTAAACCCTATGGCCACGTTTATAACCAAAATGGAAGTAATGCCGGTTGATTTGGAGGCACTTGAAGATGGGTTTAAGCATATTGAAAAGAATGTGAAAGATAAAATCTTAGAACTTTATTATACCGGATGCCCTAAATGCGGGGATAAAAAGGCGATAGCTGAATGGTATGAATGGAGCAATGTATATAAATGTAATGAATGCGGGAGGCCTGTCGTATTAGCAGAAGCTAAAAAGAAAAGTGCCGGTCGTTATATATGCACCAATACAAAATGCAAAGGGATGATTATCCCCTCCGAATGTGAGAAAATCGAGGACCAACTTATTTCGGTAAAATATAAATGCAATTGCGGAAAAACGGGAGAAAAACCTGCCGATAACACTGATAAAAAGCAATATAAGAGAATAGAAAAATCCTTTGATGAGATTATTAAAGCAGAAAAGTTAAAATATCCGAAGGATAAATTCCCCGATGGTGATAGGCAAAGAGACGATGCTCTATATCAAAAGGGGATAACCCATTTTTATAAGTTATTTACGCTAAGGAATTTATTAGCGAATGCTATGCTGAAACAGGCTATTGATAAAACACAGTTTGACGGAAACACAAAAGAAGTATTAAAATTTGCTTTTAGTGCGGCATTGTCATGGACATCAATATTGACAAGTGATACAGGTCATGGGTGGCAGCATCATGCCTATTGGATACCTAATATATCATATGAAATGAATGTATGGGGTATGTTTGAACAACGTTTTAAGGGTGGGAATAATACTGTTCTGAGGGGCAAAAAATCATCTTTTGAAACTATCGGTAATTATGCTGCTTATGCAAAAACATATAAGGAACTAATAAAGGATAAAACCTGTCTTTTATTGAATCAGTCTTCCCATAAACTGCCACTATCCGAAAAATCTGTAGATGTTGTAATAACCGATCCGCCTTTTGGTGGGAATGTGCAATATGCAGAACTGAGCGATTTTTGGGCAGTATGGCTCAAAGAAGAATTAGATTTGAAAGGTGTTATCGATAATACCGATGAAGCAGTTCAAACCAGGCATTCGGGCTTTGAAACCCAGAAATCAGCGGACCATTATGAAAATATGCTTTATAAAGTATTTAAGGAGTGCCATAGAGTACTAAAATCCAATGGTTGGATGGTTATGACTTTTCATAATAGGGAAGTAGGTGTATGGATGAGTCTGCAGCGGGCAGCGGTTAGGGCAGGCTTTAAATTGCCAGATGCATCATTTGATAAAACAAGGGGAATGATTTATCAACCCCCAATCGAACAATATACACCTACCTTGCATTTGCGGGCACCGGGATCTATGTTGGGTGACTTTGTCCTTAGTTTTCAACGGCAGGAAACATTGCCGGAAATTGACAAAATAAAAGACACGCTTTCCCCGGACGAAGAAAAAGATTTTAGAAATAAAGTTGAAGAGTTGATAGAATTTCACGGCGGGGCCGATGAAAGTCTTTTAATGACCGGGATGATTCCTTATTTAAACGAGAAAGGTTTGCTCCATAGATTGGCCAATTTTGATTTGAGAACCTTTTTAAACGGGCATTTTGTTTATCATAAGGACAAAAAATGGTATAAAAAAGAGATGGTTGATAAGGAAACCCAATCGTTAAAGCCAATGGATGCCATCCCTGCGGAGCTTTTGACCGAAGGGCTTATCACCAGCTTTTTAAGAGAGAAAAAAGTTGCCAGCTTGGACGATATTTTGGTAAATATTTATTCAAATCTTGTTAATAGCCATCGGCCTGGAATACAGGCCATAAACAAGGTGCTTGCCAAATTTTGCGAGCAAGTTTCAATAAAAAAGGGCGATAAACGTAAAGGTTACAGGCTAAGATCCGAATTACCCATAAGCACGGAAATCGAATTTAAGCCTCCGGTTTTACAAACTTCAATATTTGGTGATGATATCATCGCCTCAAAATTAGACCATAATGATCTGATTTCGCTTTTGGCAAAATATGCTTTGCGCGCTGGTTTTGGTATTCATATCGGTGAAACAGAACAACGCAAAGTGCCTAATTTCCGCGAAATAAGCCACCAAATGCTTTCTCCGCTTAATTATGGTTTGGAGGTAAAAACATTTGATATTATCAAAGAAATAGATTTGCTATGGTTAAAAGGCAAGAAAATTATTGCTGCTTTTGAAGTGGCTTATTCGATAGATACCGCTGACAAAGCAATAAATGTCAGATACAGAAATCTTTTTACATCTACCCCAAATATAGATGTGAAGACTTTTGTTATCATTAGAGATCAGGATTATAGCAAAGCTGAACAGAAGTTATATACTGTGGCAAATTTAAACGATGGATTAAGCGATAGAATAAAATTAATTAAAACCAGCCAATTGACATTTGAAAATATTGAAAGTAAAATGTAATAAAAGAATATAAATTCAAGGAGAAATATGAACCTTAAAAATAAAACATCGTTGATAGTGATAGCTGTCCTGATCTTATTAACCAGCCGGAATCTCTGCCTAGCCGACGGCGGGGAGGTGGACCTGCCCGATGCCAAGTCCACCTTGAGCGCACCTTTATATCCAAACTGCGAGATCCTGTCCGAAGGCCAAATGACCAGGGTGACCAATGACAGCCCTGATAAGATAGCGGCTTTTTACAAGAAGACCCTGGGGCCGTACGATATCATCGAACCTTTTACAGATGAGCCGAATTTCCGCAAGGGCTTTTCGGTGATATACCGTGCCCATTACAAAAGCAAGCCCCAAAACGAGCTTACGGAGCTTACCCGGCTGACAATAATGATGACCGATACAGCGACCTTCAAGAAAAAGACCATGGGTTACGAGTACATGATTCCCCAGCCACTGTCACAGCTTCAAGGACTGATCGGCCGTTTTGGCCATACCCAGGCCGATTACGATAAGATTTTCAACCAATACCAGTGGGTGAGATTCATCCAGTTCTGGGCTCCCGGCACCGAGGGCTCGCTGATCATCAAGAAATATCATGACAAGGTGTTCGGTTCCGGTCCGACTGCGCCACCCAAGGCCAAGGCTGGCGATGATGCCCGCAAGGCCGACCTGGAAGCCAAGCGGAAAAAGATGAAGGAGCTTAAGAAATCCGGCGATATGGCTGCCATGATGGCCCTGGCCCAGGAGATGCAATCTGAATATTCTCAGACCGCCGAAGGCGAGATGACCCAGCAGATGCAGGACCAGATGACCGAAGGCATGCAGAAGGACAGCTGGAACGACTGGACCGCCTGCCTAAAAGAGATGGCCGCCGCCGCCCGCTGGACCTGTCTGGACTACACAGCCTTAAAGATCTGGTGGCTGGATGATCAGGATTTCTGGAAGCAGTCAGCACCGTCAAGCAAAAAAAGTAAATAATATATAACAAAAGCCCTCCGGAAAGCCCGGGGGGCTTTTTTTATTGAGTCATTGCAAAATATCGTGAGTAACTATGTGACAATCATATGGTTATGTAAAAAGAAAAATTCATAATGCTCTGCCATTTTTGTGGAACCATTTTATAAAGTAATTACTCCAATATAAATAGGCTTATTGTTATGCCAAGGTAGTTTCCTGTTAGAAAATATGACGCCAAGTGATGGCTTGGCGCCAAATCGCTAATCCAAAATTTAGGAGGGCAAACATGAAAAGTGAAGTTAGAAGGAATTCTTTTCTTGTTCTTGGCCTGTTTATCATGCTTGCGGCTAAACTGCTATGGGCCAATCCTGCCAAGCCAAGGCCAATCGTTCTGATACAGCCGGATGGCCATAAATTCACGGCTACTCTGAAAGGCGATGAGCATTTTGCCTTTGCCGAGACTCCGGACGGCTTTTCGATCATTATGGATCAAAATTCAGGTTATTGGTGCTATGCGCAAAAGACAGACGGCCTTTTATTTCCCAGTTCATACAAAGTGGGAAAAAGTGATTGTCCGTTCCCCAGGAAACTTCGCCCCGATGCCATAAAAGTGGCCAGGCTGGCCCGAAATGAAGGGAAGATGATAAATTTGGGAACGAATAATAGACATAAACGCTCGACGGATTTTCTATATGGTAAAAACAGCACCAAATTGAGCCCCAGCAAAGCCCCCTCGGGAAAACATTATATCAATATACTGCTGGGTGATTTTACCGACAGCACCTTTGCCGTATTCTCCGCCAAACAGACCGACGATCCTTTAGCGCCGAATTATAACCCCTGGAATCCGTTCCCAAAAGAAACCTACCGCCATATGATATGGCAGGTGATGGGAGACCGCGATTCTGCCAAACCGGTCATTCCCGACTCTACGACGGTCGGCTCTATGTCGAATTTCTTTTGGGATATGACCTACCAGCAGGTCTATTGGTCGCAGAATGAAGGGGCCGAGATCACCGGAGTGGATACCATCCGCAGTTCCGGGATGGACTGGCAGTCGGCCAACCAGATGGACGGCATCCCCAAGAACTATGCCAAGGCTTGCGTCGAAGCGGCCGATCCATATGTGGATTTCGATTCTGATGACGACGGGGTTCAGGACGCTTTGGTGATAGTTCATCCGGGGCCGGGCGAAGACGAATCGGGAAGACCGGGTGATATCTGGTCGATGTCGGCTTGGGGCCTTAACATCAAAGCCGACGGAGTTAATGGTCTTATTTCGCTGGTAGTGTTCGTTCCCCAAAATGGCCAACTGGGTGTCTTCTGTCACGAGATGTTCCATCAACTGGGTGGGCCGGACCTGTATGATTACGGATACACTTCGGTCCCCTGGGGAATGTGGAGTCTGATGGATAACGGCAGCTGGGGAGGGCCGTTAGGCGGGGACCAGCCGACATTCGTTGGCGGGCACCTGATCTACGATATTGACGGCGAACTGACCAACGGGATCGACGGCTTTTTACCGGCCTCGGCCACCGACTCCATCTCCAGCGCGCATAATGGCGACGGCCGGTATACCGTAGCGGTGCTGGATTCAGCCGGGGCGGCCCGCAACGGGAATTTTACTTCCGGGGTCAGGCTGTGGCGGGTATGCAACGATGCTTTTAACGACTCCTCACAGCTCTTCCTGGTCGAGAACCGGCAGAGGCATTATCCCTATGAGAGCGGTCTGCCGGAGAACGGGATAATAATAACCCATATCGATACCAGGATGAGCGGCGGAAGCGTGACCTTCAACGACGGTCCGCCGGTCACCGACGCCTTCTACAGCTGGGTGGAGAATCCCGGGTACGATCCGAACCCGGCCTACGCGGCCGCCAACATCAACTATAACCGCAACGAGGCAAACGCCGCCTATTCGGCCGATGATTACAATCCCGGCGGCTATAACGAGACAACATTGGATTCCACGACCGTTCCCACTTCGTGGATCAACACCCTTTCTACGGGTGCGGCCGGAATCACCGGTCCGTGGATATTTGACGTATCTAAAGAGGGTCAATATATGTCATTCAGCGTGGCCCGTACCGGGCTGGCTGCCGCCCAACCGCTGGTGGGGTATGCGTCTTCAGTAGTGGATGACCCGGTGATATCCGGCACGGCCAATAACAACAATAGTTTGCTTGACCCTTGGGAGACCGATTCGGTTATGTTGAACTTTTCCAATAACGGAGCATCGATCACCAACGGCGCCCGGTGCTCATTATATGCGGTGAGCAACAGCCAATATGTTACTATAATACCAGGCTGGAAAACGGTCGGGGGTGGAGCATTGCCGAGCGGAAGCCAGGCTCTCAGCCAGCCGTTCGTGGTCGCGGTCAGCAGCGATGCTCCGCGGTTCACTGATGTGGGATTTGCAGTGAGATTTCGGAGCACAACACCGGCCTGCAGCAGTACCAGTTATTTCGTATTGAGGATCAGCCCGCTTAATGTGGTCAAGGTATATGACTTTCAGAACATACTGGTGGGAGGCACCGATTTCAACTACCGGATACAGCCGTCAGATCTGGCGATATACCGCGACACTTTGATAATTGCTAATGCCAACCTGGATAACAATTCACTTCAGACCAGGCTGTACAAGGTGAACAAGAATACCGTCAATAACCCGCTGCAGGCGGCCGACACTTTCGGTTCGCTGAACAACAAAGTGACCACCCATAATTCCAATATGTATGTCTGCGGGCTTGATGTAGACAATAGCGGCAACCTTTGGTATTCGATACAAGATTCCATATATCATACCAACCGGGGAACAACGCTGCTCTCGAAGCTTAGGGCTCCCAACTGCGACTGGTTGGGAAATCCCTATATGAAAAGGATCAGGGGTGTGGGATTCGGACCATCTGTGGTCGATACAATCGGGCCGGATCCGATATCGGGCGACTCGCTGCTGGTCTACTGGCAGCAGTTCAATCAGGTCAATTACAGCGAATTCAGCACCGATTCGATCTGGTGTCTGAGTCAGGTCAACAACGCTACATCCGCGATCAGCAATCGCTGGGCTTTTTACGACTCAGGGTGGGCCGGTGTGATGAACTGCGGATGGGGATATAACGCTTGGAACGGGCGAGCCATAGAATACGACGGATCAAGTTTCTGGACCTCGGCCATCGACATATATCTGATCATCAGACGCGATCCAATAGATGCCTCCATACTACAGATAATGCCATCACCCTCCAGCGGCGGGGCCTATGGCAGCTATGGCTTTGCTCATGAGGCCACCGACTCTTTGGGGACGGAATACGCTCCGACCGGAGCATTCGTATACCAGCCGTATGCCAAGGGAACCAGGCATTACTTGTATTGTTCCAGCATGGAGGAGGGCAAGATATACAAGATCGATATAACCGATATCTGCATTCCCACCCCTCCGGAGAGTGTTACGGTGGCTCAGACCGGACCGAGCAGCAACCTGGTCAGATTCTACAAGCAGAACGTGGATCAGCAGAAGATAAACAAATACATAATTTACCGTCAACCGGCCGCGGCCACCGAACCTCCGACATCAGCCGATTCGGTGGGATGGGTCGGCCATCTATTCGGAACTGGCGTAGTTGACAGCTTTGTTGACGGCAGCGCCACCGAGGATTATAAGTATACGGCTCTGCCGGTCAATTATTACGGCTATGGAGGATGGGGCGCGTCCGCCCTGGCTCCTTTGACCTATGTGGGATCGGATGTGCCGCTGAAGAATCTCCCCTTGAAATACGATCTGATGCAAAATTATCCCAATCCCATGGCCCAAGGGCAAACCTTAATCAAATATGCTCTTAAGAAAACTGGGCAGACCGAACTCAAGATATATAATCTATTGGGAGAAGAAGTCAGGACACTAATCAATGGCAGACAAGAGGCTGGTTATTATACGGTTAACTGGAATGGGCAAAATGAGCAGGGGCTTCCGGCATCCAATGGCATATATTTTTACAAATTGAACTCTGGTGGCTTCAGCGCGACCAAAAAAATGGTATTGATCAGGTAGAAACATAATTAAAAAAGCCCCGCCTTTTAGCGGGGCTTTTTTAATTATAATACTGTCAAAGGGCGGCGCCCAATGGCAAATACTGAATTTTGATCCCGGCCACCCAACCGCGCTTGGATTCCTGGGAGACGAACAACCCGGTGGTGATGTTTTTATATTTCAAAAGGCCGGGATAGACGTTCATGCGGAACCGGTTCTCCGGTATGCCGGACAGCAGGATCGAGCACATTAGCGAGTTGTTCAGATCATAAAAGGCTCCTGCCCTAATAGCCAGCCTGGCGGTGCGCGCCCGGCCTTCCAACTCCTCCTGGGCCGGGGCCAATTCCCTTACGGTGAACCCCAATCCCAGCGACAGCGACCGTTCGCCGTCAATCTTTCGCGAGAGTCCGGCCACAGCGTTCAGCCCGAAGTGGGCGAAGGCTTTCCATCGCCGGTCGTGGGTTAGCGGATATTTCATGACGTAGAACTGCCCCATATTCTCCAGATTGCGGGTGTTAAAATTGTAGGCGGGCTGGTTGGACCATTCGGCCAGTTCCAACTTTTGCGAGAAGAAGCGGCAGATGTCGTCGTTCGAGAAGAGAATTATGCCCAGGGGATCGAAAACATAAAGGTCGGCGATGGCATCCACCGTGACCTCCTTATTATCCCGATTTTCAACCACCTCTGAAAGAAGGTGATAAGCAGCCATGGTCAGGACCGAACCGATCTTCGGAGCCGGGAAACGGTGATAGCGATACCATTCGGTCGTTGCCCGGTAATGCATGCCGGCTCCTAGGGTATGAAGGAAGTAATTGGGAAAGAATTGCTGTTTTTCGATATTTACGCTGGTAGGGAATATCTCGGTGGTCAAAAATCGTTTCCAGCCAAACTTATCCACGGTGTTGACGGGATTGCCGATGTTAACCCATAGATCATTCCACCACGATAGATAATTATATTCGAATGTCCGGCGGTCGGTGTAATTGGGTATCTGCAGGACGCCGTAGCCTCCGTTGATGATCACATTGAGTGGGTCGTAATTTGCCTGGCTGCCGTAGGGCAGGGCTCGATAGAAATAATAGGTGGAATCCTGGCCCCGGCATGCCTTTTGTCCGGATATGAGTATAAAAACAAATACCGACCACAGATGCCGATATTTGAATATTTCATTCATCCTTTTCATCGGCAAGGTAAGATCACATTTCCTTCTTTAGATACTGTCCGGTATATGACCTGGCATGGGCCGCCACCTTCTCCGGCGTGCCTTGAACCACGATGGTCCCGCCCTGGTCGCCGCCCTCCGGCCCCAGGTCGATGATCCAGTCGGCTGATTTTATGACATCCAGGTTATGCTCTATGACTATCACGGTATTGCCCATGTCCGCCAGCCTTTGCAGCACCGCCAGCAGCATCTTGACGTCCTCGAAATGCAGGCCGGTGGTGGGCTCATCCAGGATGTACAGGGTCTTGCCGGTGGCGATCTTGGAAAGTTCTCCGGCCAGCTTGACCCGCTGGGCCTCGCCGCCCGAAAGGGTGGTGGCCGACTGTCCCAGGTGGATGTATCCCAGGCCGACGTCAGCCAGGGTCTTCAACTTGCGGTGGATCTTGGGAATGGCCTCGAAGAACTCCATGGCCTGGTCCACCGTCATCTCCAGCACCTCGGAGATGTTCTTGCCCTTGTAGGTCACTTCCAGGGTCTCACGGTTATAACGCTTGCCCTTGCAGACCTCGCAGGGTACGTAGACATCCGGTAAAAAATGCATTTCGATCTTTACTATGCCATCGCCCTCGCAGGCCTCGCACCGCCCGCCCTTGACGTTGAAGGAGAAGCGTCCCACCTTGTAGCCCCGCAGTTTAGATTCCTGGGTCATGGCGAAAAGCTCCCGCAGGTAGGTGAACAGCCCGGTGTAAGTGGCCGGGTTGGAGCGAGGGGTGCGACCGATGGGAGACTGGTCGATGTTGATAACCTTGTCCAAATTATGGAGGCCCTCGATCTTCTGGTGTTTGCCGGGCTGAGTGCGGGAACGGGTGAATTTCTGGGCCAGGGCCCGGTAGAGGATGTCGTTGACCAGGGTGCTTTTTCCCGAACCGGAAACCCCGGTGACGCATATCAGCTTGGCCAGCGGGAACTCCACATCAATGTCCTTCAGATTATTCTCGGCGGCCTTGCGGATCACCAGGCTGAAGCCGCTTCCCTTGCGTCTTTTCGCTGGGGTGGGAATATGCCGCTTGCCGGCCAGGTATAGGCCGGTAAGGGAGGTCTTGGTCTGCATGATCCTGGCCGGGGTGCCCTGAGCCACTATCTCCCCACCGGAAGCTCCGGCGCCGGGGCCAAGGTCCACGATATGGTCGGCCGCCAACATGGTCTCCTTGTCATGCTCCACCACCAGCACGGTGTTGCCCAGATCTCGCAACTTTATCAGAGTGTTCAAAAGGCGGATATTATCGCGCTGATGCAGCCCAATGGACGGCTCGTCCAGCACATAAAGCACGCCGGTAAGCGAAGCTCCGATCTGGGTGGCCAGGTGGATGCGCTGAGCTTCGCCGCCGGCCAGCGATTCCGAAGAACGGTCCAGAGTCAGATAGTCCAATCCCACGTCCACCAAAAAGCCCAGGCGGGCATTAAGTTCCTTCAGTATCTGCCGGCTGATGGTCTTATCCTTGTCCGAAAGGCCAAGGCCGTTGCCAAAAAATCTTTTGGCTTCCTTGACCGACATTCTGGAGATATCGTTGATGTTCATTTCCAGTATTTTTACCGCCAGCGTCTCCGGCTTCAATCTGGCTCCGTGGCAGGCAGGGCAGGGCAGGATGGACATGTATTTCTCGATCTCATAGCGGATGTAGTCGGATTCGGTCTCCTTATACCGACGCATCAGGTTGGGAATGGCCCCTTCGAACTTCTTGGAGAACTGGTAGATGTTCTGATTGTTCTCAGACTCGTATCGCATCCTTATCTCCTTGTCGGTCCCGTACAGCACCATATCCCGGGCCTTGGCGGGCAGGTCTTTCCAGGGCAAGTCCAGAGAGAACTTATAGGTGCCAGACAGCGCTTCCAACTGGGTGCCGATCCAGTGTCCCATGGGGTCGCCCCAGGCCATCACTGCGCCCTCGTTGATGGTCAGGTCGGGGTTGGGCACCAGGGCCTCGGGGTCGATCTCCATCTTGGTCCCCAGCCCGGAGCAGGCCGGGCAGGCCCCGAAGGGGCTGTTGAACGAGAACATCCGGGGAGACATCTCGGCAAAGGAGAATTTGCAGTCGGGGCAGGACAGCTTTTCGCTGTAGATCTGCTCCTCGTTATCGTCGAAGATCACGGTGACCAGGCCTTCGCCCAGCTTGAGGGCTATCTCCAGGGAATCGGCCAGCCGCTTCTGCGATTTGGGTCCCAGGGTCAGTCGGTCCACCACCGCTTCGATGTTGTGCTTTTTGTTCTTGTCCAATGACGGCACCGCCTCAACCTCGTACAGCTTGCCGTCCAGCCGCACCCGGACGAAGCCCTCCCGGCGCATCTTGTCGAAGATATCCTTGTATTCTCCCTTGCGCCCTCGCACCAGCGGGGCCAACAGCTGGACCTTGGTCCCTTCGGGGCGGGACATCAGGTCGTCGGTGATCTGCTGGACGGTCTGGGAGGTGATGGGGCGGCCGCAGTGCGGGCAGTGGGGCTTGCCGATGCGGGCAAAAAGCAGCCTCAAATAATCGTGGATCTCCGTTACGGTGCCCACTGTGGAACGGGGATTCTTGCTGGCAGCCCGCTGTTCGATGGCAATGGCCGGGGAGAGGCCGTCGATGAAGTCCACGTCGGGTTTTTCCATCAGCCCCAAGAACTGTCGGGCGTAGGCCGAGAGGGATTCAACATAACGGCGCTGGCCCTCGGCGTAGATGGTATCGAAGGCCAGGGAGGATTTTCCCGAGCCGGAAAGGCCGGTGATCACTACCAGCTTATCCCGGGGGATCTCGAGACTGATGTCCTTTAGATTGTGCTCCCGGGCGCCTTTTATTATCAGTTTGTCTCGCATAAACTTATAAAATATTTTCTAATTGAGCTTGTGGTAAGTAATGCATGTAAATAGATTCATGTTCTCCGCTTTCTCTTTGAAGAGAAAGCTCCAAAGCATGTCCTGAGTTCTGATTTATAAGGCAGTCGAAGGAAGAACTGTCGCTGCACCGCTGCCTGTAAGTTTTTATAGCCAGCTGCCTAAATGTCTTGACCACGAAATCGGGCATAAGCAGGCAAAATATTTTTAACGGCAGCTTTTGCCAGGCAGCAGCGCTGATGCGACCCGACCTCTACTTGCCGGACAGCTTCCCTCTCCGTTTTGGGGAGGGAGTGAGGGTGGGGTCCGCCTTCAGTGGAGCGGTTCACACTTCAGCCCCGAAAAAGCAGTCATTGCGTCATGTGCATCCTGCTTGTTCTGGTTCAATGAATGCCGGGGCGCAGGCCTTACTATCCGCGGAACTGGGCGGCAAAGACTTTCCTTCAATTGCCGGGCTATACTGTCGTCCTTAGGACAGGCCTTTGGTTACTTTCTTAGTCATTAAGAAAGTAACACTAGTGATATTACAGACTTACTTGCGAATAAAATTTAATATCAGTACATATCCAATAATGTCACGCTGAGAAGGGTTTTATCCGGCAGGTTGAAGTGTGAATATTGTCATCCCACAGCTTGTCTGGTGACAAGAGTTCTCAGGATGACAGGTTAAAAAAGATTGTGCAATCGGTAAGTATAACAGCTTTTTATTTATGTGTCAATTAGGCTTTGAACGGCAAAAATAGTACTAGTCATATATTTATTTAACCTCTTGCATTTCAATGTGATTTTTGTTATAATATTCAAGTTGTAAAAAATATCGTATTTTTTCAGCAAAAATTTTATTAATGAAAAGCAGAAGCCATCCGCGCCGGTATCCGGCAGCAGCTTCTCACCCGGCGGCCAAGAAAATTTGCGGCCAGCCGCGGTCGATCAGTCGGAGTGAATGACTGTTATGGCGGGTGGCGAATTCTATTTGCCACTCGCTTTTTTATTATCGTAAATTTGTCGCCCATGAGCACTTCAAACGACTAAATATTGATGGTTTTATAAGATCAATATAAGTAATCTAAACATTTTGGAGGGTAACCTTATTCTGAAAGAACACCGAATCAACGAGAGGATCCGAGTCCCCGAGATCAGGGTGATCGGAGCGGAAGGAAACCAGCTGGGGATCATGGAACCACGCGAAGCCTTAAGGATGGCCGAGGATCAGGGCCTGGACCTGGTGGAGATAGCCCCCGAAGCCCGGCCGCCGGTGTGCAAGATAATGGATTACGGGAAATTCATCTACGCCGAGGAGAAAAAGCTTAAGGAATCGCGCAAGAAACAACACCAGACAAAGGTCAAGGAGATCCGCCTGGGGCCGCAGATGGGCGAACACGATTACCAGGTCAAGCTGAACCAGGCCAAGGAATTTCTGGCCAAGAGGGACAAAGTGAAGGTCTCCATGAGATTCCGGGGAAGGGAAATGGCCCACGTAGACCTGGGACAGAAGCTGATAGACCGTTTCATCGAGGATATCGCACCTCTGGCCAGCGTGGAACATTCGCCCAAGATGGAAGGGCGTACCATCAACATGGTGGTATCCCCCAAATAGATAACATCCGGCAAGTAAATCCAAAGGAATCCGGGCGCATTCGTTAGATAGGGTGCACCAGGGATCCGTTGTTTTTTCAGCAAACCGGCAAGTTTTAGCTTAGATAAATAAACAAACAATTTTCATAAAACCTCAGGAGGTGTTATGCCCAAAGTCAAGACCAACAAGGCGGCCGCCAAGCGCATGAAGGGGACCGGCACCGGCAAGATCAAACGCTACCGCGCCTGCAAGAGCCACAAGCTGACCACCAAAAGCCGCAAAAGAAAGCGCCTGTTACGCCAGGAGACCCTGGTGGACAAGGCCAACTCAACCCGCATCAAAAGACTTTTACCAAACCTGTAAACCATCATGGTCAGACGACCTGATCTTATAGAAAGGATATTTAGGCAGTATGTCCAGAGTTACTACCGCAGTCGCCACCAGACAGAGGAAAAAGAAGATCTTCAAGAAAGCCAAAGGCTTTTGGGGTGGCAGGAAGAATCTATACCGCATAGCCAAGGAAGCGGTGATGCGGGCCGGCCAGTTCGCCTACCGCGACCGCCACAACAAGAAGCGCGAGTTCCGCAGCCTGTGGATCGTCAGGGTCAACGCCGCCTGCCGCCTGAACGGCATCTCCTACAACGCATTTATCAGCGGGCTGAAGAAGAACAACATCCTCATCGACCGCAAGATGCTGGCCGAATTGGCGGTTCACGATGCGTTGGCCTTTACCAAATTGGTGGAAGCGGTCAAGAAATAAACAACCATTGCCGCCGGCTTTCCCTGTGCAGGCAGATCCCCGGCGGCGTCTGGTCGTTTGAAATGGTCACAAGAAACGATATCAGATGAACGATAAGCTGGCGCAAATAGAGAATGAAGCCGGGGCCAAGATATCCGGCTGCGGGTCATTATCCGATTTGGAGGCCCTGAGGGTACTTTATCTGGGGCGCAAGGGGGAACTGACCGAGCTTTTAAAGTCGGTATCCTCATTGCCTCCGGAGGAGCGGCCTTCGTTCGGTGCTGCCACTAATAGGCTCAAGGCCAGGATAGGCGAACTGCTGGATGCCAGAAAGGCCGAACTGTCCGCAGCGGAGCTGACCGTTCAGCACAGCCAGGAAGCGGTGGATATCACCTTGCCGGGCAGGCATCCCTTCGCCGGGCACCGGCATCCGCTTTCGCAGCTTCTGGAAGAGATATCGGATATCTTTCACGGCATGGGATTTTCGGTGGCCGAAGGGCCGGATGTGGACACCTCCTGGAACAATTTCGACGCCCTGAATACGCCGGAGAGCCACCCTTCGCGGGACATGCAGGACACTTTCTATCTGACCAAGGATCAGAGCCTGTTGTTAAGGACCCATACCTCGCCGGTTCAGATAAGGACCATGCTGTCCCAGAAGCCCCCGGTGCGCATCATCGCCCCGGGCCGCTGCTACCGCCGCGACGCCATCGACGCCTCGCATATGCCGGTGTTTCAGCAATGCGAGGGGCTTTACGTTGACAAGAAGGCCAGCCTGGCCGACCTTAAGGGGATCCTGAACTATTTCGCCCATCAATTGCTGGGGGAGAAGATCAAGATCCGTTTTCGCCCGCATTTCTTTCCCTTTACCGAACCCAGCGTGGAATACGATTTCTCCTGTCTGTTCTGCGGGGGCCAGGGCTGCAGGGTGTGCAAACAGTCGGGCTGGCTGGAGATCTCCGGGGCCGGGATGGTCGACCCCAACGTTTTCAAGAACGTAGGATACGATCCCGAGACCTGCCAGGGATTCGCTTGGGGCCTGGGTCTGGAGCGGGTGGCCATGCTCAGATACGGTATCAACGATATCAGGATGTTCTATCAGGGGGATATGAGGTTCCTGGAGCAATTTTAAAAACAGCGTCAGATTAAAAGTGGCTACCGATTCACACGGATCAAGACGGACAGGTATGTAATTTTATTGATCAGGAAAATCTGCGTTAATCAGCGTTCTAATAATGAAGATAACCTACAACTGGCTTAAAGAATTCATAGATTTCGACTGGACGGTCAAGGAACTGTCCGACAAGCTGACCTTCTCCGGCATAGAGGTGGAGGCGGTCGAGCCATTGCCGGACGGCGATCATCTTTTGGAACTGGAGGTGACCCCCAACCGGCCGGACTGCCTGTCATTGCTGGGGATCGCCCGGGATATCCGGGCTCTGGCCGGAGGCAAGATCATTTCCCTGGATTGCTCCGTCAAAGAGGATGGGGATAATATTCAAAACCTGGCCAGGCTGCAGGTCGAGGACGGGCAGGGCTGTCCCCGCTATCTGGCCAGGGTGATCACCGGGGTCAAAGTGGCCGAATCTCCCGGATGGCTCAAGGAGAAGATCGAGAAGATAGGACTGCGTTCCATAAATAACGTGGCGGATGTTACCAATCTGGTGATGTACGAATTGGGCCATCCGCTTCATGCTTTCGATCATGACCGGCTGACCGATCATACGATCATCGTCCGGCGGGCCAAACCGGGCGAAAACTTCACCACTCTGGACGGGGTGGAACGAAAACTGACGAGTGACAATCTGGTGATAGCCGACGCCAAAAGGCCGGTGGCCCTGGCCGGGATCATGGGCGGCCTGGAGTCGGAGATATCGGACAATACCAAGAACGTCCTTTTGGAAAGCGCCTATTTTGATCCCAACCTGATCCGCAAGGGCAGCCGCCAGCTGGGCCTGAAGACCGATGCCTCCTACCGGTTCGAAAGGGGAGCCGATCCGCTGATACTGGAAAAAGCGGCCGACCGGGCTGCCAGGCTTATAGCCGAGCTGGCCGGGGGCCGGGTGGCCAAGGGGGCATTGGACGTAAGCAAACAGGAATTCCCTGAATATCGCAAATTGTCGTTGCGTCCCCGAAAGGCCAATGATCTTTTGGGCGTGGAGATACCGGCCGACCGGATGGTCGAAATACTCAATGCCCTGGAAATAAAAGCTCAAAAGAACGGTGAAATCATAGAGGCCCAAGTGCCCAGCTTCCGGACCGATGTCGAACGCGAGGTGGATCTGATCGAGGAAGTGGGCCGGATATACGGATACGATAAATTGCCGGGCGATCGGATAGAGCCGTGGTCCGTGCCGGCGCTCAAACGTCCCAAAGATATCTTCCTGGCCTCGGTATCCAAAAACATGGTGGCCCTGGGCTATTTGGAGCATTACGGACTGACCCTTATCGATCCTTCGCAGTTGGATGTACTGGACCTGTCGCCGGCCTTTACTTCGAAACCGGCGGTGGAACTGGTCAATCCCATCTCATCCGACCTGGCGGTGCTGAGGACCATTTTGCTGCCCGGACTGCTGGGGGCCGCCGGGCAAAATCTGAACAACGGCATAACCGGGGTCCGGCTGTTCGAGATAGGCAAGGTATTCCATCCCCAGGCCAAGATGCCGTCCGAGGGGCTGCGTCTGGGCGCCGTACTTTGCGGCCCGGCTGAGGGGCAATCTTGGGACGCCAAGCCGCGCATGGCGGACTTTTTCGATATCAAGGGAGCGGCGCAGACCCTGTTGGATTCCCTGGGCATTCATGACATCGAATTCGCCGCCGTAAGGGTTTTGGCCCTGCATCCCGGGCGTTCGGCCGTCATCAAATCGGTGGGAAAGGTTTTGGGTTGCTGCGGTGAATTGGCCCCGTCGGTATCGAATAAGATGGGCTTGAAGGATCGCATCTATTATCTGGAGATGGATCTCGACGCTCTGATGGCCACCGGCTTACAAATGAATCGCAAATACCGGGAATTGCCTAAATACCCGGCCATCAAGCGGGACCTGGCCCTGGAACTGCCGGCCGGAGAAAGTTGTCGGAGGGTGACCGAGACCATCCGGGAACTGGCCGGGAACGGACTGGAATCGGTCTGGCTGTTCGACCTTTATCAGGGTAAACAGATCGAAGCGGGCCGCAAGAGCATGGCCTTTACCTTGGTCTACCGGGCAGACAACCGCACCCTGACCGATGCCGAGGTGTCCGATATCCATCAGAAAGTGGTGGAGGGATTGAAAGGGAAACTGCAGGCCAAGATCAGGTAGATCCTGATCGGGATGCCTGTCATTTTATATATAAACTCGGAGGAGCATCTATGAGCTTAGACGCACTTAAGGCCCTGGAAGAAAGGATAGACAAGGCGGTCGGGACCATAACTCAGTTGAAGAAAGCCAAAGAACAGTTGGAAGGGGAGAACGCCCAGCTGAAGGGACAGGTGGATACCCTCAATAAAAAGATAAAGTCTATGGAGGAAAAGGGCGGGGACCTGGAGTCCCTGCAAAACGAGAACGCCCAGCTAAAGATCTCGCATCAAGAGCTCAAGGACAGGCTGGAAAGCATAATAGGCAAGCTGGAAAAGCTTCAGTAATAGATTTAACTGCAGGGAAACTATAACCATTTATCATAGAGCGATATGGCCGAATCCAAACCAGGTGTAAAAGTAGAGATCTTCGGGAACGAATACAGGATCAAGGGGCAGGCGGACGCCGAATACGTCAAGCGGGTGGCCGCCTACGTGGACGAAAAGATGCGCCAGATAGCCCAGGCCTCGGTGACCGGGGCCGTTTCCAAGATCGCCATCCTTACCGCCATCAACATCGCCGACGAGTTGTTCCGGGAAAGGCAGGAGCGCGAGAAAGCGATGGAGAAACTCAGCCACCGGCTGGAGGAGATCGGCTGAGGGCTGTTTGTGATGCCGGAAAATAATTTAAAAAAACATCTTGCAAAACCGGCCGAACGGTAGTATATTTGGTTTAGACAGAGTTCGTTCATTTTTCCCTGCAGTGCTCGAAGCAACCGGATAATTTTTGAGCCAACGCCTATTCTTATTGGACCTAACCTTCGATCGCGGTGTGCATGCCCCGCAAGGGGAAGCCTGAAACGGTTGAGGCGGTACCACATTTTGAATGGGTTCAAAGATGCCGTTTGCCCGACACAGGCGGGGAATTTTTATTGGCCGATATGAGCGTCATCCTGAAAGTGCTGCAAGCCTCGCCTGGGAAGGATCTCCGAGATAGATTCTTCATTACCCAAACGGGAAGCTGTGTTCAGAATGACAATTCAAAAGGAAACATTTTTAACTCGACATTTTTTACATATAAACAGGAAGGGGTAGGCAAATGATGACAGTGATCTGGATAATAGTGGCGGTGGTGGGTACCGGACTGGGATTCTTTTTCGGATATTTGATACACAGGAAGATCTCGGAAGCCAAACTGGCCGGGGCCGAAAAGCTGGCGGAAAAAGTGATCGCCGAGGCCCAGCGCGAGGCCGCCACTTACAAGAAGGCCGCTGCGGTACAGGCCAAGGAGGAATGGTACCGGCTGAAGACCAACTTTGAAAAGGAGACCCAGAGCAAACGCCAGGAGATCAAGGATTACGAGCACCGGGTAACGGAAAAGGACAAGCAGATCGACCACAAGGTGGACATCATCAACCGCAAGGAAAAGGATATCGAGGTCAGGGAGCGCGATCTGGTGGCCAAGGAACGGGTGGTGAGGGCCAAGGACGAGCGTTTGACCAACCTGATCGACGAGCAGAACAAGAAACTGGAGCAGATAGCCGGACTTACCCAGGAAGAGGCCAAAAAGATACTGATGCAGAACCTGGAGACCCAGGTGCGCCACGAGGCCGCCCAAATGATGAAGACCATCCGCGACGAGGCCAAGGATAACGCCGAGAAGGAGGCCCGCCAGATCATTTCCATGGCGGTCCAGCGCTATGCCGGGGAGCACACCGCCGAGACCACCGTCTCCGTTGTGCCGCTGGCCAGCGACGAGATGAAGGGCCGGATCATCGGCCGGGAAGGCCGCAACATCCGGGCCTTTGAGGCCGCCACCGGGGTGGAGGTGCTGATAGACGACACTCCGGAAGCCATCGTTATTTCCGCTTTCGACCCGGTGCGCCGGGAAGTAGCCAGGATGGCCATGGAAAAGCTGGTGTCCGACGGACGCATCCAGCCGGCCCGCATCGAGGAGGTCATCGAAAAGGCCCAGAAGGAAGTGGACCGCAGCATCAAGGAGGCCGGGGAATCGCTGGCCCTGGAGGTGGGCGTGCCCGGACTGCATCCCGAGCTGCTGCTGCTGCTGGGACGGCTGAAGTTCCGCACCAGCTACGGCCAGAACGTGCTGCAGCACTCTAAGGAAGTGGCCTTTTTGGCCAGCATGATGGCCGGAGAATTGGAGCTGGATTCGGCCTTAGCCAAGCGGGCCGGCCTGCTGCATGACATCGGCAAGGCGGTGGACCACAACATTGAGGGCACCCACAGCCAGATCGGCATGGACATCGCCAAACGCTACGGCGAACCGCCCATCGTGCTCAACGCCATCGGGGCCCATCACGAGGATATCGAGTTCATTTCGCCCATCTCGGTGCTGATCGCGGCGGCCGACGCCATATCCGGGGCCCGGCCCGGCGCCAGAAGGGAATCGCTGGAGGCCTATGTCAAGCGGCTGGAGAAGCTGGAGGAGGTGGCCTATTCGTTCAGCGGGGTCAGCAAGGCCTACGCCATCCAGGCCGGGCGCGAGGTGCGCATCATCGTCACCCCGGAAGAGGTCAACGACAACAGGACCACCGAGATGGCCAACGAGATCGCCCACAAGGTGGAATCCAGTCTGCAATATCCCGGACAGATCAAGGTGACGGTGATCCGCGAAACGCGGGGCATCGGGTACGCCAAATAGCAGGGAGCGTCAATGCGTAGTTAGTATTTGGTATACAGTATACTAAATACGAAATACTTTATACCATATACCCATAATTGCTTTTATGCGAATTCTTTTCATCGGGGACATAATCGGGCGGCCAGGACGCATGGCGGTGGAGCAACTTCTGCCCGGGCTGATTGAGGAGCATCAAATTGACTTCGTAATAGCCAACGGGGAGAACGCCGCGGCCGGTTTCGGCCTGACCCCGGCGGTGCTGGACAATCTGTTTGCGCTGGGCATAGACGTGGTGACCTCAGGTAATCATTTATGGGACAAGAAGGATATTTTGCCCCGGCTGAAAAAAGAGCCTCGCCTGTTGCGGCCGGCCAATTACCCGCCGGAGGTGACGGGAACGACGTTCGGCGTCTTTGAGGACAAAAAGGGACGCAAGGTCGGGGTATTCAATCTGCTGGGCCGGGTGTTCATGCCGGCGGTGGATTGCCCCTTTAGAATTGCCGATCAGGTGATAGCCGGGCTTAAAAAAGAGACCGATATTATTATCGTGGACATGCACGCCGAGGCCACTTCCGAGAAGATAGCCCTGGGCTGGTATCTGGACGGCCGGGTTTCCGCGGTGATAGGCACCCACACCCACGTGATGACCGCCGACGAGCGGGTGTTGCCCAATGGCACGGCTTATATTACGGATGCCGGGATGACCGGCGGGTTCGACAGCGTGATAGGCATGGAGAAGGAGCCGATCATTGAGAAATTTTTGACCCAACTGCCCACCAAGTTCGAAGTGGCCGAGGGGGATGTGAGGTTCAACGGGGTGGTGGTGGAGGTGGATGAGCAGAACGGGAAGGCGAAAAATATTATTAGGGTAGCATTATAAAGAGCTATTATGTTGAACCGTATAATAAAATTTTGTTCAGATAAATATGAAGTTTCTGATAATATTTGTTCATATTGTAAAAATACATGCCATGGTAGTTGTAAACGCTGTCTTGAAAAAATTAATTTTAAAAAAGAGGTTATACGAGAATATAATTGTAAAAATATTGTTTGTTATTATACTTGCCATCATTTATACAGATATGCTTCTGAGATAGAATATGCACTTGAAAAATTCGATCATTCGGTTTTAAAAAATTTAAATATTTTATCCATAGGTTGCGGCCCTAGTACTGAACTTTATGGGATTGTAAATTATTTTTTAACTCACGGGCATAGAAATATTACATATCATGGCATTGACCAAAATAGAATATGGAATAAAATACAAGAGAAAAACAAAGAAATATTTGAGGAAGTTTATAAAAATATTAATATAAATTATATAAATACAGACGCATTCGATTATATAAATACGATTGATATAAAACCAAATGTTTTGATATTGAATTATTTTATTTCAGATATGTTGTTGCATGGTAATAATATGTATAGTTTTGTTGATAAAGTATATATGAACCTTATAACTGAAATGCCAGAAAATTCAATATTAATATTAAATGATATTAATTTAGGAAAAGATGATACACATCCACGCTTTTATTTTGAATTACTGAGGGATAGGTTAAAAAGCGATAATTTCACAAAAACCTGTGCACGTTTTCATTTCAAAAACAATAACCGACCATTTTTTAATTATGGTTTCTTACATACAAACAATTGTATTAAGTATAAAGTGATGCCCGGTATCGAAAATTTGTTCGAACCATGGGAATTTTGTGCAAGCGCACAGTTACTAGTAAGGTTAAAATGATATGATTATAAGTGCGAGTAGAAGAACAGATATTCCGGCATTTTACACTGACTGGTTGTTAAATCGATTAAATGAGCGTTTTGTGTATGTACGCAATCCTTATAATAAACAGCAAATAAGCCAAATTGATTTGACCCCTGGTTTAGTTGATTGTCTTGTTTTTTGGACAAAAAATCCTTTGCCACTCATGAAAAGAATTGGCGAAATAAAAGATTATAAGTATTATTTCCAGTTTACCTTAACACCTTATTCAAATGACTTTGAGCCCCATATCCCGAATAAGGACGAAATGATTAAAATATTTACTGAATTATCACGTAAGATTGGTCCCGAATTTGTCATTTGGCGTTATGACCCCATAATGCTTACAAAGAAGTTTGACATTAATTACCATTTGGGGGCCTTTGAAAATATTGCTTCAAAATTATCTGGGTATACAAAAAGATGTGTTATAAGTTTCCTTGATGATTACTTAAAAGTAATGCGAAGATTAAAAGATTTTAAAATTCATAAAATTAATGGGGAAGACATGTTTGCGCTTGCATCGCAATTTTCTGTTATTGCGGCAAAGTACAACATTACAATGGTTACATGTGCGGAAGAGATTGATCTATCAAAATATGGAATATGCCATGGGAAATGTATAGATGATAAATTAATTTCTGAGTTAATACAAAAAGAACTTCATGTCGGAAAAGATAAAGTTCAAAGAAAAGAATGTGGTTGTGTGGCAAGCGTTGATATTGGTGCTTATAATACGTGTTCAAATGGTTGTTTATATTGTTATGCAAATCTTAATATGAAAAGCATAATTAATAATCATAAAATGCATGACCCAAAGTCACCGCTACTTATTGGACATGTAGGTCCCAATGATAAAATTATTATAAGAAAACCTTTGCCTTGTTTTGATGAGCAGCGGGCATTGAATTTGCAACCAAGATTAGAAATATAATATGTCCACCATCATCGACGGTAAAAAATATCGACCTAAATAAATTAAGATGCGTTAACTAAAACAGAGTGCTGCACTTTTCTATTTGTTAAGTAATATCGAAAGGGGATTGAGTATGAAATTGTATGATCTCCTGGATAAATGCAAGACGCTCGAATTGAAAATGTCCGAGGTTTATCTTTGGTGCTCGATAAATTCCCCGGACCTGGATCTGCGGCAGTTCTTCGCCGATATGTCCGACCAGGAACTCGGCCACGCCAGGAAGCTGGACGAGATCTCCAAAATTGTGGCTGCAAAAAGTATGGAAATGGACATCGCCAGATCGGTGATCGACAAAGAAGAGAAATCGATGGAAGAAGCGATATCCTTTGTAAAAAATAACCCGGCCCTGGACGATCTTTTCATGAGGATCGCGAAAATGGAATCCCAGGAACTGAACCTGATATTCGAGAGCATTTGCCAGCCTAAAATTATCGGAGAAAAGCTGTCTGCGACATCCGAAGTCAATACCAAGATCCATATAAATATGCTGAAAAAAGCCATCGAAAAACTTCCTCTGCGGGAGGAGACCCAACGGGCGATCAATGATATTCAGGTAAAAGACAAGGATTATTATAAATTATTCACTTCTTAAAAAAATAAGAGATTGCAGTGGCTACTATAATAGACGGTAAAAAAATATCGGCCGAGATAAAGCAGGAAGTGGCTAACGAGGTGGCAGTTCTCAGGGGACAGGGGAAAGTGCCGCACTTAGCGGTGATCATCGTGGGCTCGGATCCCGGGTCGCAAGTGTATGTCCGAAATAAGCACAAAGCCTGCGAGGAAACCGGGATCAAATCCACCGTCATAGAGATGCCGAAGGACACCACTCAGGAGCAACTTTTAACCCAGGTAGAGAAACTCAACAACGACAAGAACGTTCATGGCATTTTGGTGCAATCCCCGGTTCCCAAGGGGCTTTCCGAGGAAAAGGCCTTTGAATCAATTCATCCGTTAAAGGATGTGGACTGCTTCCATCCCGAGAATGTGGGCCTGTTGATGCTGGGACGTCCGCGCTTTCTGCCGGCCACCCCGGCCGGGGTGATTGAACTGCTGGTGCGCTACAACATCAAGATATCCGGGCAGTATGTGGTAATAGTGGGCCGATCCAACATCGTGGGCAAGCCCATGGCCAACATGCTGACCCAAAAATCCGAACGGGGCAACGCCACGGTCACCGTTTGCCATACAGGAACCAAAGGCTTGGCCTATTACACCAAGCAGGCCGACATCGTCATTGCCGCGGCCGGAGTGCCGGGGCTGATCACCGGCGAGATGCTCAACAGCAACTGCACGGTGATTGACGTGGGCACCAATCGCATTCCGGACGCTTCAAAAAAGTCGGGTTACGGGCTGGTGGGCGATGTGGATTTCGAATCGGCCTCCAAGGTGGCGGGACATATTTCGCCGGTGCCCGGCGGGGTGGGGCTGATGACGGTGGCCATGCTGTTGAAGAACTGCGTGAAAGCGGCCAAACTGCAAAGCTGACCTCACCCCGACCCTCTCCTGATAAATCAGGCGAGGGAGGTCAAATATAATAAACAGAGGATGGAATATATGAAGAAATCGGCCTTATTCCTATCGCTGAGCATATTTTTCGCTTCGGTTTGCCTGGCCCAGGAGAAACAAGCTCCGCAAAGGTTGGACCTTTATTCCATCGGCTTTCCGGCCCAGGATCAGCAACCGGCCGCCTGGAATATCAATGTCCTGAAAATTTTCAATAACCGGCTTTACCTGGGCTACGGCGACGCCACAGTCAACACCGGCCCCACCGATGTAATCTATTACGATCTGGATTCCAACAAATTCGTCAAGGAATTCTCGGTGGACGACGAAGGCATTTACCAGTATCAGGTTATCGACGGCAAATTGGTCATTCCCGGAGTGGACGCCACCGAGGAGTGGGATTTTGGGAATATATATATTCTTGAGAAATCAGGCTGGGTCAAGCACCGCTCCATCACCCGCGGCCTGCACGTGTTCGACGCCGTTTCCTACCAAGGCAAGTGGTATGTGGGGACCGGGAATTACTGCGAATTCACCAAGGAAGAAGGCTTCGCTTTCGGGGCCATTTTAAGTTCGACCGACAGTTGCAAGACCTGGAAATATGAATATATCACGCCCTGCGACAAGAATTCGGTCTACCGTTTCAATGCCCTGATCTCGTACCAGGACCGTCTGTACGCCTTCCCGTATGCTTATGTGGGTTATTCTTTGGAAGATATCCCGGCGGAATACCGCCAATATTTGGGCGAGCCTTACCAGGAGGACGGCAAGGATTATTATTTGGTGTCGCTGGACAATGCCTTTGGCAATACCGACGCCATCTGCTATGACGGGAAGATGTGGAGATCGGCCGATCTGGTGCCGGATTCGCTGACCTACCGCACCCGTCCGGTGGTCTTCAAGGACAAACTGATCCTGTCGGTGGTTTCCGGGAAATATATCGGCTCACTCTCGGAATATATCTCCAAAAACGGGAAACTTCCGGCCAACGCCCGAACGGCTTTGTATGCCTTTGACGGGCAGAAGACCGAAAAACTGGATTTTGAATACGAACTGATCCGGGATATAATCTCCCAGCAGGATAAACTGTATATCCTGTATTTCAACCGGGGGCAGAACCTGATCGCCGAGACCGCGGACCTGAAAACATGGAAATATCATCTGCTGCCGGAGTCGGTCAAAAAGCCGCTGTCCATCGAGACCGACGGACAAATCTTCTATGTCGGCACCTTTGACGGCAACATATTCAAGGCCCAGCCGATAGTTCAGGACAAGAGCACATCCTACGGCAGCCGGTTCCCCAGGAAGTTCTACGGGGCCGCCGAGACCGCTAGCGAAGCCCTCAACTACTGGGCGGCGGTGACCGGGTGGCAAACCCTGGGTCGGGCCGCCAAGTATTCCTGCGAGGTAAAACCGGGGAACATAATTGAAGTCTCCACCGAGAACATATCGGGCCTCGAGATATTCATTCCCCAAGACCTGATCGATCCCAAAAAATCCCTGACCCTGAACATAGACGGGAAAGAGGTCTTCAAGAGCAGCATTCAGGGATATTCCAGTTTTACTTGCACTTATCAAAAAATGGGATGGATAGCCAAGAAGGGCAAGTATACACCCGATAAATTCAAGATCAAAGATATCGTCGTGGGCAAGGCGGAGAGCGAACTTACTCGCAAGGGGGACGATCCGTCCGCCGGTAACTGGCTGGCCGAGGTCTACCGATGGGCCGCTAACGCCGATATCGGTTTTACCACCAGGGGTTCGGCGCGCAAAGATATCAAAAAGGGCGATATTTTGGTCAGCGATATATATAAAATGAATTACCGGAATACCGTCAGCACATTTAAGGCCAAGGGATCCGACATCAGGCGGATGCTGGAATATAATATCAAGCAACCGGGGAAGGGCGACAAGGTGCAGGTGGCGGGGATGGTGTTCGGCTATAATGCCGGCAAGGATCCTCAAAAGAATACCATCACGGAATTCTGGCTCGATCCCGATAAGATTTATTCGGTTGCTGCGCCAAACTACATGATCCATGAGGCCAAAGGTATCCTGGGGGAAGAGGTCAAAGCCGACGATAGCGGTGAAAGCATAATACAGGCTGCCATCAGATGGCTGCAGAAGAACAAGAAGATCGGGAAGATAACACCCAGGATAAAGATCGCGCGGTAAAATTGATGTAATCTCGTCCTGAATCTTAATTCTGCCTGAAAAAACCTCAGGATTAAAATCTGAAATATGAGAAACAGCCCAGAACAGTTGGATCTGATGTCCGAGGACAGGCGTAAGATCATGTCGGTCAGCCAACTGACCGGCGAGATCAAGCGGGTGCTGGAGAACAGCTTCCCCCGGCTGTGGGTGCAGGGGGAGGTATCCAACCTGACGGTCCATTCTTCCGGGCATCTGTACTTCTCATTAAAGGACGCCGGCAGCCAAGTGCGCTGCGTGATGTTCCGCAGCTACGCCCAGAACATGATGCTGATGCCGCAGGACGGCATGCAGGTGGTGGTTCAGGGGGACGTTACCGTTTTTGACCGGGCCGGGCAGTACCAATTGAGTGTTCAGCAGCTGCAGGTGGCGGGATATGGCGAACTGGCCCAGGCCTTCGAGCGCCTGAAGAAGAAGCTGGCTGAGGAGGGGCTGTTCGATCAGGAATTCAAAAAGGAACTGCCGGCATTTCCCAGGACCATCGGTATAATCACCTCGCCCACCGGGGCGGCCATCCGTGACATGGTAAAAGTGGCCCGAAGAAGATGGCCGGGAATATATCTGATCCTTTATCCGGTGCCAGTCCAGGGCATCGGAGCGGCCGAGAAGATAGCCCGGGCGGTGGATGATCTTAACGAGTTCGGCAAGGTCGATCTTTTAATAGTTGGACGGGGCGGCGGCTCGGCCGAGGACCTTTGGGCCTTCAATGAGGAGATTGTGGCCAGGGCCATCTTCCGCTCAAATATTCCTGTAATATCAGCAGTCGGGCACGAGGTGGACTTTACAATCTCCGACCTGGTGGCCGACTTGAGGGCGCCCACCCCGTCGGCAGCGGCCGAACTGGCAGTGCCGGATGTCCGTCAAATAAGATCGAATCTCGCCGATCTGGCCCTGAGGATGACATCATCGGCCAGGGATATGATTGACAACGCCGAAGCCAGATTGTCGTCGCTGCAGCGTAGCTACGGACTGAACCGTCTGCAGGATATACTGTCCCAAAAGTCACAGCAACTGGATTGGATCGGTACATCCTTGAATACCAAGATCACCGACCGTTTAAAATCCTATGTCAACAGGCTCCAGGGCCAGGCCATCGCATTGAAAGCACTGGATCCCAAGGGCACCCTCAAACGGGGATATAGCATCTGCCGCGGCGCGGACGGCCGGGCGGTGACCTCATCAAAAGCGCTGAAGAAGGGACAAACGATAAACGCCGAGTTCCATTCCGGCGAAGCACAAATGACAGTCGAGGAAACAAGGCCATGAAAAAAGCCAAGGAGGAAGCAGGTTTCAAATTCGAAAAGGCTCTGGGCCGCATCGAGCAGATAGTGGACCAGATGGAATCCGGCGAGATAGAGCTGGACAAGGCCCTGACCCTTTACCAGGAGGGCATGGAACTGATGGCCAAATGCCAGGCCACTTTGGAAGAGACTCAAAATAAAATAAAAAAAATAACCAGGGACATCCAGGGCAGACTCAAGGTTGAAGAGCATGATTTGGAGGAAAATTAATGGCCCAGAAAAAGCCCGTCAAAAAGATAGCCGCAGCCAAGAAACAGATCCCGGTCAAGAAGGCCGTGCCGGCAAAGGTAAAACCAGAGAACGGCCTGGCCCGGCTGATGGAGGAGGTCAAGTGCCGCAAGGAGAAGGTCTACGACTACCTGAAGATCAAGGATCGGCCGGAAAAATTCCAGCCGGATGACATCTATTGCGGCGTCCATAAATACCTGAAGGCGGGCGGCAAATCGCTTCGTCCGGCGGTGCTGCTTTTTTCCTGCGGGGCGGTAGGCGGTGACGAGGAGAAGGCCATTCCGGCGGCGGCGGCAGTGGAGGTCTATCACACCTGGACCCTGGTTCATGACGATATCATCGACCGGGACGGCACCCGCCGCGGAGTGCCGACGGTCCACGAAGAACTTAAGAACCGGGCCATGAAAAAATTGGGCCTTAAGGGCGAGGAGGCCCAGCATTACGGCCAGGCCATCGCCATACTGGCCGGGGATCTGCAGCAGGGCTGGACCATCTCCTTATTGACCGAACTGGTCAGGGAAAAAGGCATCAGCCCCATATTGGTGCTGCAATTGATCCTGGACCTGGAAGTGGACGTACAGTGCAACCTGATCGAGGGGGAGGCTCTGGACATCCAGTATTCCAAGATGCCGATCGAGTCCCTGTCCGAGGAAAAGATAATTTCCATGCTGTGGAAGAAGACCGGCGCCCTGTATCAGTTCGCCGGCAAAGCCGGGGCCATGATCGGCATAGACCAACCTAACAGCCGCCATCCCTATGTGGAGGCCCTGTCGCTGTTCACATCCAACTGCGGGATAGCCTTCCAGCTGCAGGACGATATTTTGGGCATCCTGGCCGACGAGAAGAAGCTGGGCAAGCCGGTGGGCTCGGACATCCGCGAAGGCAAGCGGACCCTGATAATCCACCACGCCCTGGCCGAGGCCAACCGCAGCGAGAAGAGCATGATATTGAAGACCATCGGCAATCCCAAGGCCAGCGCCGCCCAGGTCAAGCAGGTGACCAAGCTGTTCCAGGAGTTGGGCAGCATCGCTTATACCGCAGAACTGGCCCAGAAATACGTCCGCCGGGCGGTGGCCGCCCTGGAGGCTTTGCCGGAGAGCGATTACAAGAAACTGCTGATGATGTGGGCCGATTACATGATCAACCGGGAATTTTAAATTATTGTGCCATGCTGTTCCTGGATATCCTGAAGAACAAGATATTGTGGGCGGTGGTGGCCAGCGGTCTGTCCACCCAGGTGCTTAAGGCCTTCGCATCCATCATCTGGGAGGGGCATATCAACTGGCGGCGTACCTTGGAGCCCGGTGGGATGCCCAGTTCCCACGCCTCTTCATCGGTGACCATGGCCACCATGATCGGCCTGGCTGTTGGGTTCGACAGCCTGCTGTTCGCTTTGACGGCCTATATCAGCTTCGTGGTGATGTACGACGCCGCCGGGGTCAGGCGGGCGGTGGGCAAGCAGGCCATCCTGCTCAACCGCCTGCTGGAAAGCCAGGCCCTGAGGAAACGGGCCGGCGGGGAAAAACTCAGGGAACTGCTGGGACACACTCCGGTGGAAGTTTTCGTGGGAGCCTTTCTGGGAATATTCTGGGCGCTGTTGTTTCATTATGTATTTTAAATGGACTATATGCTGATAGAGAAGATAGATTCACCGGCCGATCTCAAAAAACTGGAGATGGCCCAGCTCAAGGTCCTGGCCGACGAGGTCCGGGAAAAGATCATCGCAGTCGTTTCCAAGAACGGCGGACATCTGGCTCCCAGCTTGGGCACGGTGGAATTGACCATCGCCCTGCATTATGTGCTGGATACGCCAAAGGACAAGCTGGTGTGGGACGTGGGACATCAGACCTATGCCCACAAGATAATCACCGGACGCCGTGAAAAATTCGACTCGGTGAGGACATACCGGGGATTGAGCGGCTTCCCCAAAAGGGCCGAAAGCCCCTACGATAGTTTCGATACCGGGCATGCCTCGACCTCCATCTCGGCGGCGCTGGGCATGGCCTGCGCCCGCGACCTGGCCGGAGAGGATTTCCGGACGGTGGCCATCATCGGGGACGGATCGCTGACCGGGGGGTTGGCTTTCGAGGGACTTAACCATGCTGGACAGCTCAAGAAGAACATGCTGGTCATTTTAAACGACAACCGGATGGCCATTTCCAAGCGGGTGGGAGCCCTAGGACAGTATCTGACCAAGATCACCACCGCTCCGGCCTACACCAGCTTCGAAAAGAACCTTTGGGACTTTCTGGGGCGGCTGCCTTACGATCTGGGCGGGCCCCTCAGAGTGGCCTTTCGGCGATTGCGCCAGGGTTTCAAGAATCTTATAGTCCCGGGCCTGACCTTTGAAGAGCTGGGCTACCATTATGAGGGACCGATCGACGGACATGATATCGAGGCTTTGGTGGACATCCTGCGCCGGATCAAGGACCAATCTGGCCCGACCTTTCTGCATGTGCTGACGGTGAAAGGCAAGGGTTACGAACCGGCCGAGGAGGACGCCGAAAAATTCCATGGGGTAGGCGCGTTCGATCCCGAGACCGGCGATCCGCTGTCCTGCAAGAACGTCTGCTCATATACCGAGGTGTTCGGCAAATCTCTGGTGGAACTGGCCAAGACCGATCCCAAGATAGTGGCCGTGACCGCGGCCATGCCCGAAGGCACCGGGCTGGACCTTTTCCGCAGCGTTTTCCCGGATAGGTTCTTCGATGTCGGGATCGCCGAGCAGCACGCCCTGACCTTTGCCGCCGGACTGGCAGCGCAGGGCTTTAGACCGGTGGTGGCCATATATTCCACCTTTCTACAGAGGGGATACGACCAGATGATCCATGATATCGCCCTACAGAAACTGCCGGTGGTGGTGGCCATCGACCGGGCGGGTTTGGTGGGCGAGGACGGACCTACCCATCACGGGCCTTTCGACATCTCCTACCTGCGGTGCATTCCCAATCTGACGCTTATGGCTCCCAAGGATGAGAGCGAGTTGTCGTCCATGCTTAAAGCGGCCCTTTTGGTAAAGGGACCTTCGGCCATTCGCTATCCGCGGGGCGCCGGCTTCGGGGTAGAGATAAGGCCTTCCGAATCGGTCCCCATCGGCCGGGCCGAAATACTGCGACAAGGCAAGGACGGGCTTTTGCTTGGCGTCGGCGTCATGTCGACCATCGCATTGCAGGCGGCCCAGGAACTTTCAAACCGCGGGCTGGACCTGGAAGTGATGAACGCCAGGTTCGTCAAACCGCTGGATAAGGAAGCCGTTACCGGGGCCTTAAAGAGGCATAAAAAGATCATCACCCTGGAGGAGAACGTGCTGGACGGCGGTTTCGGCTCATCCATCCTGGAACTGGCCGAAGCTGACGGCATCAGATGTCAGATAAAGACGATCAGCTTGCCGGATGAATTCATCGAAGCCGCGCCCCGGGCCAAACTTCTGGAGATATACGGATTGGACAGGGACGGAGTCATCAAGACAGCCGAAAAGCTCTTTTCCCGATGAATTGAAGCGATAGTTTATGGACGTCATCCTCAATATCAATAAGCCGCCGGGAATGACCTCGTTCGCCGCTGTGACCAGGGTCCGGCGGCTTTTGAACATCAAGAAGGCCGGGCATGCCGGAACGCTGGACCCCATGGCCATCGGCGTCCTATTGGTCCTGACCGGGAAGGCCACCAGGCTGTCCGATTTTCTGATGGGCCGCCCCAAGGAATATCTGGCCACCATCAAGTTGGGCATCGAGACCGACACCTGCGATACGGAAGGGCAGGTCATTCGCCGGTGCGCGGTGCCGGAGATATCCAAACCTCAGCTTTTAGCCATGCTGAAAGAATTCACCGGGCAAATAAGACAGACGCCTCCGGCCTTTTCGGCCGTCAAGATAAACGGCCAACCGGCCTATAAAAAGGCCCGGCAGGGCAAAGAGGTGGATATTCCCGAGCGGCTGGTGCAGATAGATTCGATCGAATTGATAAGCTTTTCCGGGGACGAGATGGCCGTCCGGGTCAATTGTTCCAAAGGCACCTACATCCGTTCTTTGGCCAGGGATATAGGGCGCCGCTTGGATACCTGCGGGACCCTGTCGGCTCTGTGCCGCACCGCGGTGGGCGATTTCAAGCTGGGGCAGGCCCGGGAGCTCGATAGAATCACGGCAAAGGACGGCATTTCCATGGACCAGGCGCTGTCCTTTTTGCCTGAGGTCCTGATCGATGATGAAAACTGCCGAAAGATCGAACACGGCAATGCCGTCATCCTTGATGAAAAGGGGAAGGGCGATATCTTTTACCGGATCAAACACGGAGGGCAATTGGTGGCCCTGGGAAAATTCTTATCCGAAAACAAACTTCACCCAGATATAGTGCTTTAAAATATGCTGCTCATCAAACGATTGAATAATTTCGGAATCCGCCACCCGGGAGCGGTGGCCGCCCTGGGCTCGTTCGACGGCATCCATCTGGGGCATCAGGCCATCATCAAAAGGCTGGCGGCCCGGGCCAGGCGGATAGGCCACGACAGCGTGGTCATCACCTTCGATCCCCATCCCCAGCAGGTGCTGGCCAAGGAACAAAGGCCCTATCTTCTGACCACCGTTGGAGAGAAGCAGGAGATACTCGAAAAAATGGGGATTGGCGTGATGGCGGTCATTAAATTCTCCCGGCAGGTGGCGAAACTGTCGCCCGAAGGATTCATCCGCACGGTGATGGTTGACAAGCTGGCGGTGGCGGAGGTCATTTGCGGCCACGATTGCGGATTCGGGGCCGGGCGGAAAGGGAATGTTGCCACACTGGCGGAACTGGGCCGCCGGATGGGCTTTAAGGTATCGGTTCTGCCTTCGATGAAGTCGAAAGGAAGCAAGATCAGCAGTTCGGCCATCAGGAAACTGATATCCGCCGGCCATGTCGAAAAGGCCAACGGGTTGCTGGGCAGGCCGTATTCCATCAACGGCAAAGTGATAAAAGGCCTTGGCCTCGGACGCAAATTGGGCTTTCCCACCGCCAATATAGCGGTATCCGATAAATTCAAGCTGCTGCCCAGGGACGGGGTCTATGCCGCCAAGGCAATGATAGGGAACAAGGAATATGACGGCATGTTGTTCATCGGGCAAAGGAGCACCATAGGCCACCAGGGTCGGACCATAGAGTTCAACGCCTTCGGAGGGAAGTTCAGTTTTACAGGCAAGCGGGCGATAATATTTCCGTTGAAATACATCAGGCTGGGCAGAAAATTCAGCTCGATCGAGGGGCTGATCAAGGCCATTGCCAAGGATAAGAAAAAGATTGAATGCTATTTGAAAACCTCTTATTCTGTTGACTTTTAAGCAAGTTATGAGTTATAATTACAATATATAAACAAAAGTTCACCGCTCCTGCACCGCTTCGCGGGAGTCGGCTAGTCAAACCAAAAAGGAGAACCATCATGCCATTGAACGGCGAAAAGAAGCAGGAACTGATCAACAAACATCAGAAACACCAGGGAGACACCGGCAGTCCCGAGGTCCAGGTGGCCTTGCTCACCGAGCGCATCAACAACCTGACAGAGCATCTGCAGAGCCATAAAAAGGACCATGCCTGCCGGCGGGGACTCCTGAAGATGGTGGGACAGCGGCGCAGGCTGCTGAACTACCTGTCAAAGCGCCACATGGACCGTTACCGGGCCATCGTGGAAAAGCTGGAACTGAGAAAGTAATTGTCCGGATGCCATAAAAGACAGGGGCGATCGTTTTCGAATCGCCCCTGCTTGGCGTAAACCGGACGGCAAGCAAAACAATTCCCCCGGAACACGGGGAAGGTTCCGCAGAGGTGCGGGACAGGAAGGAAAAAATGGTACACACACAGGAACTGGAAATCGGCGGACGCAAACTGATCATCGAGACCGGCCGGATGGCCAAACAGGCCGACGGCTCGGTAACGGTGCGCTACGGCGATACCGTAGTGCTGGTGACGGCAGTGGGAGCCGACGAACCGCGGGAGGGGATAGATTTCTTTCCCCTGACCGTTGAATACCGCGAGCAAGCCTACGCTGCCGGCAGGATACCGGGAGGCTTCTTCAAACGCGAAGGCAAGCCCCGGGACAAAGAGATACTTTCGGCCCGGCTGATAGACCGGCCCATTCGTCCTTTGTTCCCGGATAATTTCAGGAACGAGGTCCAGATCGTGGCGTTGATACTTTCGGCCGATCAGGAGAACGATTCCGACATTCTGGGCATGATCGGGGCTTCGGCCTCGCTTTGCATATCAGATGTTCCGTTCTACGGTCCCATCGGGGCGGTTCGGGTGGGGATGATCGACGGGCAATACGTGATCAATCCCACCTTCCAGCAGCTGCAGGAAAGCCGTTTGGATATCGTCATCGCCGGCAGCCGCGATTCCATCACCATGGTGGAAGCCGGAGCCCGCGAGGTTTCAGAGGACGAGATCGTGGCCGCTATCGAGTTCGGCCACGGGCATATCAAACAGATCGTGGCCATGCAGGAGGAACTGGTCAAAAAGTGCGGCAAACCCAAACGGGAAGTGCCGGCGGCCGAGAAGAACCAGCCCCTTTACGACAAGGTCCGTTCGCTGACCCTGGACAAGATCCGGGCGGCCAACGTACTGGCCAAAAAGGAATCCCGCCAGGATGCCATCAAGCACCTGACGGGCGAAGCGGTGGAGGCCCTGAAGGAGGAATTCCCCGAATCGGAGAAGAGCGTCAAATCGTTCATAGAAGAGATACAGAGCGAGGACCTGCGGGAGCGGATACTAAAGGAAGGCAAGCGGGCCGACGGCCGCGGCCTGACCGATATACGCCCCATCACCTGCGAGGTGGGGGTCCTGCCGCGCACCCACGGCTCGGCCCTGTTCACCCGGGGCGAGACCCAAAGCCTGGCGGTTACCACCCTGGGAACCGGCAAGGATGAGCAGCTTATCGAGGACCTGGAAGGCGAATACACCAAGAGCTACATGCTGCATTACAATTTCCCGCCGTTCTCGGTGGGCGAGGTGAAGCCCATCCGCGGTCCGGGCCGCCGGGAGATAGGACATGGGGCGCTGGCCGAACGGGCGGTGGCTCCCATGATTCCTTCCGAGGAGCGTTTCCCGTATACCGTCAGGGTGGTCTCCGATATCCTGGAATCCAACGGGTCATCCTCCATGGCCTCGGTGTGCGGCGCTGCTCTATCCCTGATGGACGCCGGGGTGCCCATTAAGGCGCCGGTGGCCGGGATTGCCATGGGACTGGTTATGGAGAAGGACCAGGTGGCTATCCTTTCCGATATTATGGGATTGGAGGATCATCTGGGCGACATGGACTTCAAGGTGGCCGGGACCAGGGACGGCATCACCGCCCTGCAACTGGACATCAAGGTCCAGGGTCTGACCAAGGAGATTTTACAAAAGGCCCTGGCCCAGGCTCATCAGGGACGGATGCATATCCTGGATATCATGACCCAGACGCTGGACAAACCCCGGGCCGAGCTGTCCGATTACGCGCCGCGCATTCTGGGGCTGATGATCCCGCCCGACAAGATCGGGATGGTGATCGGCCCAGGCGGCAAGACCATCCGGGCCCTGCAGGAGGAATACGGAGTCAAGATAGACATCGATGACGATAACTCGGGCCGGGTGGCCATAGCCTCCATCGGAGTGGCCGGGATCAAGGGAGCCGAGGCTTGTTACGAAAGGATCAAACTGATGACCGCAGAGCCGGAGATCGGCAAGATCTACCAGGCCAAGGTGGTAAAGATCATGAATTTCGGGGCTTTTGTGGAATTCATGCCCGGCCAGGAGGGTTTGGTTCACATCTCCGAACTGGACAAGAAGAGAGTGGAGAAGGTGGAGGATGTGGTAAAGGAAGGACAAGAGATCGTGGTCAAACTGATCAAGATAGATCCCGAGACGGGAAAGGTAAGCCTGTCGAGGAAACAAGCTTTATAAATACCAAGGCCGAGCTGACGCTCGGCCTTTTATGTTTTAACGGACAGTATCCGGCATGTATTGACTGACGGGCTAAATGATGTTATATTAATACTTTGGATAAATATTATGAAAAGCAAATTAACGATCATATCAATCATTTTATTGGCTTCCCTGGCCAGCGGCGAAACCATGATCCAAAGGATATCTTTTAAGGATCTGGTGCCGGTTTTCGAAAATGTCGGGGATTATCAGAACATCAAATGCGCCGGTTTGACCAATTATGGGAAGCCAGGATCTCCCTGGCTGCCAGTTAAAACGCTTAATCTTTTGCTGTTGCCGGAAGCAACGGTAATAAACGTAAAAGCCAGCGGGGCTTTAAAAGACCTTCCGGGTATTTATGATATCGTTCCCGCCCAGAGATATAATCCCATATCCCTGGATAGTCAAACCCCATTCGTAAAGGACGAGGCAGTTTATGCTTCATCCGAAGATTATCCATCCCGACCCATCATCAACTGGAGCCAGGGGAATTGCGGAGGATACCGCCTTTTAAGCCTGATTATCAGCCCCTTTGTCTATAAGCCCCGGGAAGGCAGCTTGAAAATTTTCGCGGATATGGAGTTGACGGTTGAATATCGTTTGGATAAGACCAAACCGGCCGGGGCGGTCAAGCTCAGCCCTTGGGTCTCTGAAAATACGGCCAATTACGGTTCTTTTATCAGCCTTTATCCCCAGAGGTTAAGCCCCAAAAGCGATGAATATGACCTGCTTATAATCACGGCAACTCCTTTTGATACGGTCTTCCAGCGTTTTTCCCAATGGAAAAACGCCCGGGGCCTAAGGACCAGATTGGCCGTGGTTGACTCCATTTATTCCAACTATCCGGGACGCGACCAGCAGGAGAAGCTCCGCAATTTCGTGATAGAGCAGTATCAAAGCAAGGGGATCGGATACCTGCTGCTGGCCGGAGATTACGGACTGGTCCCGGCCCGCACGGCTTTTGCCGTTCACAGCGGTTATGAGGAACCCAGCTATGTCGGCATCGACAGCCTGATCTGCGATCTTTACTTCAGCGACCTGGACGGCAGCTGGGACCTAAACGGGAACGGCATTTTCGGCGAGACCGAAGACAGCGTCGACATGTATCCCGAGATAGCGGTAGGCCGGGCTACGGTAAACAGCATTTTTCAGGCCCAAACTTTTGTCGACAAAATTTTGACCTATGAGAAGGCCCCGCCCGCCGGGTACCTGAACAGGGGATCTTTTTGGGCTTCCACCCTGGATGTTAACACCGATGCGGCCAAGGGTAAGGAGATCATCGCATGGGATTATTTGATCGATTTCTTTAGACCGGTGGAAAAACTATACCAGTCTTCCGGGAACGAGAATCCCGCCACCATAATCCAGGCATTGAATGATGGCCGCCATTTGATAAATCACAACGGCCATTCCGGTTTCTTCAAGATGCAGGGAGGAAACGGCTGGCTGGATACCATGTTGATGGATACCCTCCATAACCCGGGAGAGTGGGGTATTCTGTATTCCCAGGGCTGCCAGGCCGCCGGGTTCGATTCCAACAGCATCGCCGAACATTTCGTCAACAATCCCCAGGGCGGCGGCTTGGCTTTTATAGGCAATTCCCGCTACGGCTGGTATACCCCATATTTTCCGGGGTACGGTCCGTCCGATTTGTACGACAACGCCTTCTTCGATCAGTTATTGATCAAGAGGGCAAGGGACCTGGGATGGGCCCTGGGATTCTCCAAGGCCGACCTGATCCCATTGTCCCGGGTCGACGGAATCTTCCGGTGGGTCAACTACAACCTTAACTTGCTGGGTGATCCAACCCTTTCCGTCTGGACGGCCGCTCCCGAGAGCTTGGAAATTATTTGTATGGACAGCATCAGTACCGGTGCTTTTGGACTCCAGGTTTGTGTCAATAAAAACGGAGAGCCGGCAGCAGGGGCTGTGGTGACATTCTATATAGACTCGTCATATGTGAGGGCGGTGACCGGTCCGGACGGGCAGGTTTTGCTGTCCGGATTCACATCGGCAGGACAAGATGCGCAGCTCTCGGTTTGGTCGACCAATTGTCTGCCAGCCGAAAAAACGGTTAGGGTGGTGGCACCATGTCCCAGTCTTTTATATGCCGGACACAGATGGTCGGAGACCATCGGGAACGGAGACGGTTTGCCGGGCCCGGGAGAATCCGGAACATTGGAGATACTGGTAAAAAATACCGGCAGCCTATCCTCGGGGACCAATGCCGGGCTTATCCTGCGTTCCATAGACGGCAACTCTACTGTATCGGACAGCTTATCTGATATCTCCGGTATTTTACCGGGAGATAGCCTTTGGACAACTGGCGTTCCGACGGTATCCTTCGATTCATCATGCCATGATCAGGATATTGCGCGGTTCTTGGTGGAAATGTCTGATTCCGCAGGTCATGTTTGGCAATATCGCATGGGCCAGGCAATTTCGGCTCCAGCGTTGCAGTATATTCGGTATCTGACAAACGACAGTGCCTGGGGCAACGGCAACGGCATAATCGAATCCGGGGAAACAACAGCCGTCAGGATATTTTTGAAGAATTGCGGCAGTTCGTCTTTATCAGCGGCCGCTCTTAACCTGTCTTCACAGGACTCTCTGATAACCATGGTCCAGGCGGGCGACAGCCTTAAGGACCTTGCTCCGGATTCGGTCTCCTCGACTGTATTTATCCTGGCTGCCGATCCTGCAATTCCCGGTCCGAACTATTTTGCCGCCATGCATCTTACCGGTATGTTTGGTGGGTTGGCTTGGGACGACACCTTTTTGGTAGCGATAGGCCAAACCGGTTTTTCGGATTCGATTGAGAACGGGCCAGGCAACTGGACTGTGACCGACAGCTCCTTTTGGCATATCAGCGATTTAAAATCCCATTCAAACGGACATAGCTGGTATTTCGGATCCGATTCCAACGGACTGGCTCCGTTCCGGGCCACGGATACCCTGGAAACCCTGCCTTTGATAATGGGGCCCTCCAACTTCCTTAGCTTTTGGCAATGGTACGATTTGGTCCCGGGATGGGCTTACGGTTATATCGAGATAGAAGATTCAACCGGGGTCAGGGTGCTGGATGTCATTACCGGCTCGTCTTTACAGTGGGAGAATAAGCTTTACAGTTTGACAGATTATAGCGCCGGGCAGATGATAAAAGTCAGGTTCATTGCCAACGCCGACAGCGAGGGGAGCCTTTCACAGGGCTGGTTCATCGATGACATAAATATCGGCCCGGAGATCACCGGGGTAAAAGGGAGACCTGCTTTTACCGTATTGACCGACAGGCTGCTGCCAAATAACCCCAATCCGTTTAGCGGCTCGACCAAGATCACTTTCCAAATAAGCCGGAAATCGCCGGTGGAGTTGTCGGTATACAATATTGTAGGCCAAAGGGTCAAGATCCTGGCTTCGGATACCAGACAGCCGGGGAGCTACGATATTTACTGGGATGGACGGGACTTCAAGGGCAATAGAATGCCGGCCGGCATTTATTTAGTCCGGCTGGTTACCCCGGAAAGGGCGGATATCGGGCGGATGGTGATGGTAAAATGAAGATTTTATATTGACATAAGGCATTTTAGTTAGTATACTTATAAGATAACATCGGGGATTTATGCCAACCTACGAATATCAATGCACCATATGCGGGAATCATTTTGAGAAATTCCAGTCTATGAATGACAAACCGTTGAAAAAGTGCCCCGAATGCGGGGGCAAGGCGGAAAGGCTTATGGGTACAGGAGCCGGATTGTTATTCAAGGGATCGGGTTTTTATACCACCGATTACCGCAGCAGCGAATATCGCCAAAAAGTAAAGGCCGAAAGCGGCAGCCCTGCGGCCAAAACCGAAAATAAAAGCACCACTAAAAACGGAGGTAAAAAATAATGCGCTCTGTTTTGATCATATCACTGGCATGCTTGTCGGCCATTTCGGCTTGGGCCCAGCCCAACAATAGTTTTACTATGCCCTCATATAACAGTTTATTGAATAATAATTTTCTGGATATGAGCAGGCTTTCCATCAAGCAAAGCTTTTCCATGAGCTATTTAAGCACCGGCAGGGGGAGCATGTTCTCCAATCTTTATCGCAACTCAATGAGCTATAAATTGAGCGACAAGCTGGAGCTTAATCTGGACCTGGCATACCGCTTCACCCCGAATCAATTCAACAGCCTGACGACCCTGCAGAACGGCACGGCCAACCAGGGTGTTTTCCTGCCTTCCTTCGGGATGAGATACCAGCCAAGCAAAAGTTTCCTGATAGAGTTCCAATACAACCAATCGGACCTGTTGCCGTACGGGAACTATCCCTGGGGACGGCGGTATTAAATCATTAACCTGCCAAGCGTTTTTTTACAAGGAGCTGTAACGGGAAGATAAACGTTAGGAGTCATTGCTTAACCGTAAAAGCTTTTTGTGAGGTTGCTCTGATGAGATATTTAAAATTTATCGTTATAGGCGCTGTTGCCTGCATGTCGGTTCGGGCGTCTTCGGCAGAAGTTTATCCCTTGGCGGGATCGACCGCCATGTCCTTTCTTAAGATCGGAGCCGGGGCCAGAACCTCCGGACTGGCGGATGCCGGAATAGCGCTGGTTGAAGATGCCACGGCCTGTTACTGGAATCCGGCGCGCCTGGCGCAGATGCCCCGAAAAAATTCCTTTTATTTCCAGCATAACAGCTGGATTGCCGGCACCTCGGTGGATGAACTGTACTATGCCTCCGGCCACGGGCGTCATCGCTTGGGATTAGGCGCAAGACTGCTATCTTCCGGCGATATCCCCCTTAGGGATAATATTCCCGACCCGGAGCCGATAGATTATTACAAAGCCTATGATTTCTTCGGCAGCTTGTCCTATGCTTTCATCCCCTCGCGGATGCTGTCGATCGGTCTGTCCTATAGACGGTTGTACGAAAAAATATATACCTATTCGGCTTACGGCCACAGCCTTCAGGCCGGATTAAACTTCAATTTTCTCGACGATGCCCTGTCGGTGGCCGGTACGGTGGATAACATAGGCCCGCGGGTGCAGATGGCCACCGACCTGTTCAAACAGCCGACCACCTTCAAATTGGGAACTGTTTATAAGCTGCCCTGGTTGGTTGGCAACGGCCGATTCGCTGCCGTTCTGGATGTCGTCAAACCGACCGACGGGCGGTGGCAGACCAGATGGGGTGGAGAATATTTTTGGAGGGAGCAGCTGTCCCTGCGGGCGGGGTATAAGACAGGGCAGGATACCGAAACATACAGCTTGGGAATGGGTTGCCGCTGGAGGATCTACGATTTCGACTATGCTTTCGTTCCCAGCCGGTACGACCTGGGGTCATCCCACCGGTTTTCACTGGGCATAGGATTTTGAAAGTAAAAAAAAAATACTCGTCGCAATGACCATTTTGATCCTGGGTCGACCAAACTGGTCGATGGGTCAAATAACGGAAGCAGATGCCAGTCCAGATCCATGGATGGCAAGGGACAAAGTGGCTCATTTCGCGGTAAGCCTGGCGGCGGTAGGATTTTCCAATCATTTGCTGGGATCGGAATTCGGCAGTTCAAAAAGCGGAGCCAGGAACAAGTCGGTTTGTTTTTCGTTGTCCCTGGGGGTATGCAAAGAAATACATGATAGGACCCAAAAGGGCAATCGTTTCAGCCTTAAGGACCTGGCGGCCGATATACTTGGAACGGCCGTGGGCTTGGTTTTATTCACTGGTAACTGATTTATTATAACGCAGCAGGTTTTGACAATGGGTTTGGAAGGCAATTTAAAGGATTTTGATCTATCCGACATTCTGCAGCTCATCCAGATGGGCAAGAAGACCGGCTCGCTCGAAGTCGAATCTGGCAATGATTCAGGCAGGATATTTTTCAACGAGGGGACTGCGATCCATGCTACGGCGACCGACATCAAGGGGGATGAGGCGGTTAATCGCATCCTTCGCTGGCGGCAGGGGTCTTTTGCCTTCAAACCTGACGTGACGACCGATCAGCACAGCATTCAGGCTCCGCTGCAACATCTGGTGCTGGAGGCGGCCAGGCAGATCGACGAATGGCAGGACATCCAGAAACTGCTGCCCAGTATGGACCTGATCCTGGCCATCGAGGAGAACCCGGCGGCCGGGACCGAGGATATAAAACTGCAACCGGCGGAGTGGCGTATTTTGGCCTTGGTCGACGGCCTCCGCACCATCAACCAAGTGGTCAAGGAAAGCCACATGGGTGATTTTGAGACCTGCAAGGTGCTTTACGGGCTGGTCTCATCCGGCTTGCTCAAGCAGGTGGCCAAGCCCAAACCGGTCGAAACGCCGCCACCTCCCAAACCCGTCCAGTCCCAGCCGGCAGCCCCCAAACCTCAGCCCAAGCCGGAACCGGCCAAACCGCCGGAGCCGGAGAAAAAGGGAATGCTGGGCGGCTTGTTCGGCAAGAAAAAATAGCACCGAAGATTAATTCTTCGGTGTTTTGCAATAACCATTACTGATTTGCATGAAAAGGATCATTACCACACAGGCCGTTCTGATATTTTTGCTGGCTTCAATCTCGGTTGCCGCAGGAAGCAAAATATCTAAGACTTTAGATCAGAGGATCTCTGCAGCCGGCAAGGATCAAGTCCTGCCATGCTGGATCTATTTCAATGATAAGGGAGGGCAAAAGGATATTCCACCGCTTCCCGGTAATTCATTGGAAAGAAGGGCCAAGGCCGGCCGGAGTTTTTCTTACGGTGATATCCCGGTCGATGGGAAATATCTGGAAGCCGTTCGTCTGACCGGTGCGCAGACCAGGGTTGTCAGCCCCTGGCTTAATGCCGTAAGCGTGAACGCTACTCCGGCCCAGATTGCAGCCCTCGAAGCTCTGCCGGCCGTCTGCAAAATTGAGCCGGTGCTGACCATGATGAGGCCAGCCGAAAAGCCGCAGTCCACAAATGAGAAAACTGCCGCTGCGGTAGACTACGGCAGCTCTCAGACCCAGATACAATTAATGAAGGTCGACCAGCTTCACCAAAAGGGTTATTCCGGCAGAGGGGTCAGGCTGACCATCATCGACACCGGTTTTGACCGCTGGCACGAGTCTTTGCGGCGGGTAAAGGTGCTGGCCGAACGAGATTTTCAGAGGGTGCTGCCCGGTGGCTTGCCGGACACGGTAACGTCCTTTGAAGCTGACCAGGATTCCAGCTACAGCCAGACTTGGCACGGCACCGGAATGCTGTCCATTGCCGGAGGTTACGAGCCTGGCGAGCTTATCGGAAGCTCCTATAATGCCGATTTCATCCTGGCCAAGACCGAAAGATATTCCGGGGATGATTTTCAGCAGGAAGAGGACTGGTTCGTACAGGCCGTGCAGTGGGCTACCGACAGCGTCGGGACCGACATCATATCCAGTTCGTTGGGCTACCGTTACTGGTCGGATACCGCCTCGTATTCCTATCTTCAAATGGACGGCAAAACAACCTTGAGTGCCATAGCGCTCGACAGCGCCAGTTCCCGCGGGGTCTTGGTCCTCAATTCGATCGGCAACGTGAACACATCCTTTACCACTTTGACCACCCGCCCCGACACCTGCATCGCCACACCGGCCGACGCCCACGGGATCCTGACGGTCGGAGGGGTTTGGGCCACCAGCCTGAAATGGGCCGATCCGGTGGTGGGATCGAGCGGCGAGAGGGTAACCGGAGCAGCCTCCGGCCCGCCATCCGACAGCATAAAGATCCTGCCGACCGGCCGGTCCGATTCGGTCTATATCCGGCGCATCAAGCCCGAGATAGCTTCATCCTGGCAGAACTATTATGCCTATAACGAACCTGACGACGACGGAAATTTCAACCGGTATGCCAGTTCAATAGGCACTTCCGGGGCCACCGTCCTGACCGCCGGGCTGTGTGCCCTGCTGTTGGAAGCCCATCCTTCCTGGGCTCCGCAGGATGTAATGAACGCGCTAAAATTCAGCGGAAGCAACCGCCGGACGGTCGAAGCATTCTATGCCGCACCGGAATCTTTGGATATAGCTCTGGGGACCTATCCCAATTACAACCCCGGTTTTGCCGATATAGCCACCGGCCATGAATATTTCGTCAGCGGCGCCGATACCAGCGATCTTTACGATGTCTACCGCATCGGTTGGGGTGTTCCGGATGGCATAAAAGCCCTTTATTATACCCAACCGGAGGTGGTCTATCCGGAGGTTGTCCTCCCAGAAAAGGACCAGCTGCTGGATCCGTATCCCAATCCGGTCAAATCCAGTGATGGTGGGATCTACCTGCCTTTTTACCTGGTACAGGATTCGTATGAAGTGACCATCAGGATTTACACTCTAGATGGAAGGATGGTGCGTAAAATCGAATTGGGCAACGTTCTGGGCTCATATCCCATACCTTTCGAACGCAACGATTCCCAGCGACCGGCTTTTTGGGATTTGAAGAACGATAAAGGGCAGCCGGTTCCTGGCGGGTTGTACATCGCCCTGCTGAGCACAGGCTGGAACCAGTCCTCCAAAAAGATCGTGGTTTTGAGGTAGATATGTTTCAATATAAAATCTTGACATAAAAGCCAAAATAAAATATAATTAAGGTTCTTAGAAATAATTCCAGCGTAGCTCAATGGTAGAGCCCCCGGCTGTTAACCGGGTTGTTGGAGGTTCGAGCCCTCCCGCTGGAGCCAGAAAATCTTAAGCCGCATATTTTATATGCGGCTTTTATCGTTTAAAAAGACCGGGAAACACAATGCTTTCGTAGAAGAAATGTTTTTATAAAATTTAAACTTGACTAACAATAATTATTCGGGTATCATATTGGTTATACTCAAGTTAATGTCTTAATTAAACGGGAGAAATATGATGAAAATAACGTCATCTGTGCTGGCGATTCTATTGCTTGTCTCTCCGATAGCTGCCGACCTCTGTTGGGCCCAGACCGCTCGCAAGACCACGGTGGCTATTTTGGATTTGGAACCGAAGGGGGTGCCCGAGACTGAAGTATCGGCCTTGTCCGACCGCCTGCGAACCGAGCTGTTTAGAACAGGGACCTTCGATGCCATGGAGCGTGGCAAGATGCAGGACATCCTCAAGGAACAGGGATTTCAGCAGTCCGGTGCCTGCAATACCGATGCCTGCGCCGTGGAAGTCGGGCAGCTTATAGGCGTGGAGAAGATGGTCTCCGGCAGTCTGGGCAAAGTGGGAAAGACCTACACTGTGAACATCCGCATGATAGACGTGCGCACCGGCAGGATAGAACGCAGTGTGACCGAGGACTATACCGGCGAGATCGATAAGTTGCTGACGGTAGTGATGAAGAACGTGGCCTACACTCTGGCATCATCAGTGCAGAGCGACGCCGCTCCCAGGAAGCAGGACAAGAAGGTAAATGAACAGGCACTTAAGTCAGACTCCGGTTCCGGCAAAAAGAGCATCTTCAGCAAGTGGTGGTTCTGGGGAGGCGTTGGGGTACTGGCGGCAGGTGGAGCGGTCGCAGCCTTGGCTGGCGGCTCTAGCTCAACAGAGGAGACTCCGCCTCCCACCACTGATACAACCATTCCAGCCCCGCCAACCAGGCCATAAGGAGAGACGAGCATGAAAAAATATATCATCGCACTTTTAATAGCTGCGGCCATTGCAGCACCGGCCCTAGCCGGATCTTGGGATGTGGTGGAGCACCTGCCCAGCGGATTAGGCGCCTCCAACATGGCGGTCAGCCGCTATTATGACGCCTCGGTAGGCAAAGACGGCATCGCCTTGGTGGGCGGTTCCACCAATTCCGGCGATACCAGCATGGCCTTTTTCTTCAACCTGGCTGATCACGGCTGGACCTGGCTGCCCAACTATCCCTATGCCGTGTCTGCGGCGGCCGCAGCCAGGGCCGGAGACACCCTATATGTGCACGGCGGCTGGAGTGCCCCTACCATCAAGGACAGCACCTTCAAGTATGCCAATGTGATATACAATTGGGCCAGCACCAATATGAACAGCCTGACTCCCCGGTCATACCACGGTCTGGTGAACCTTTATAACCGGTACTTATACGCGGTGGGCGGCACCAATAATTTGGGCCAGACCACCGCCTCGGTGGAAAGACTCGATCCCCAGGGCGGACCGCCGATCTACGTCCAGTCCCTGCCGCAGTCGCGGACCTGCGCGGTTACCGTCACCGCCACCGGGGCGGACGCCAAACCCCACATCTATGTCCTGGGAGGAAAGGACAGCTTGGGGAACATCCTTAATTCGGTAGCGGAATACGATTCGGGTTCGGGCTGGACCACCAAGGCCACCAGCATGCCGGTACCGCGATGGCAGGCCACCGGAGCGGTGGTTAACGGGCTGATCTACCTGATCGGCGGGGTGGTGGACGGTTCCAACACCATCACCAGAAGGGTGGACATCTACAACCCAGTAACCAACACCTGGATGCTGGGCGACTCTATCCCGGTCAAGCTATTCCGGGCCGGAGCCTGCGGAGTGAACAATGTTATTTATCTGTTCGGCGGCTCGGACACGACATTATCCCAAAGCGACAGTGTCTGGCTGTACCGGCCTTTGGCTCCCAACCCGCCGCAATTGATACTTCCGGCCCCCGATGCTCAGCTTAACTATCCCCAGGTGGATTTTCATTGGAGCTCGGTGCCGGCTGTGACCCAGTACCGGATACAGGTGTCGTCGGATCCGACCTTTACCATCATAGACGTGGCCAACAGCCTTACGGCTGACACCAATTCCACGAGCCTGGCCATCTACCTGGGCTCGATGGGCGATTATTTCTGGAGGGTCAAGGCCTACAATTGGTCGTTGCCCGACAGCTCCAAATGGTCTCCTGTGCGCAAGCTTATCTTGGATCAGAACCCGCCGGATGCTCCCATACCGTCAACTCCGGCGAACGATTCTATTCTGAACGTAGCTAACGTTTATTTCTCTTGGTTTGCAGTGGACAGTGTCGTGGCCTATAATCTGCAGATAGATAATTTTGATGGATCATTCGTCACTCCGATAGTCAACGATTCGACCATTGCAACAACCGGGGTAAACATAGACCTGTCTGCCTACGGTGATGATCTTTTTTACTGGAAGGTTCGGGCCAGGGATGCGGCAGGCAATTGGTCTGGCTTCTTTAGTCTTCCCAAATTCACCATAGATCAAACCAAACCCTGGGTGGCATATACTGAACCCTCCAATGGAGAGCTGTCGGTAGCGGTGGGCCGTGATATCGTGATCGGCTTCTCCGAGCCGATAAACTATTCCATAGCCGGCAATTTCAATTTCACCTGTTCGCCTGATCCCATGGGTTGGTTCGAGTCTTGGAACACGTTGGGAGACACGGTAACATTGAGCCATAACGATTTTGGCGGAGGGCAGTCAGTCAGTTTCACTGTGACCAACGCCAAGGATATGGCCGGGAATAATCTGACATCCAGCTATGCTTGGAATTTTAACACTGAATCCTATGATTATACTTCTCCCAACATTACTTATGTGAAATGCAGCGACGACCCGCTGTATGCCGGATCATCGTATTCGCCTTTCACCGTCAATGCCAGTGACGATAAGAAGATGGGATCGGTTACGGTATATTGGGGCATAGCAGGGTACAGCGGTTACAATTTCTCCAGGACCCTGACCGAGGTAAGCCCCGGCCAGTACCAGACCACCATCAACGGATACGAGATAGGCATTGAGGGGGTGCAATACCAGGTGGAAGCTGTAGATTCCGCAGGGAACACAAGCTATTACCCGGCCATGGGAGATTATTACATTCATTCCGTCTATATGAACGGCCAAATGCCCGCCACACCGTTCACCTATGATAAATGGCAAATGATCTCCATTCCGGCCTATGCCATCGGTTCGAATATATTCGGCCAGTTATCAAATGTTCTGGGGCCGTATGACAATACCAAGTGGCGTTTGTACGAGTGGGCGGGAGGAGCCTATCATGAGATATCAACTATAAGCACCGGCTCGATCTCGGAACTTGGGCGAGCTTATTGGCTTCGCCGCCGGACCGGCCCAAACAATATCACCTTTCCGGGGGCGATCTCCAGCTACGGTGACTTCAATCAGTCCAAGCCCTGCAGCCTTGATCTTTATACCGGCTGGAACGACCTGGGAACGCCGTTCATGTTCAACATCAATTGGATGAATGTCTATATTCCCGATAGCGTTGCCGGACCATATTATTATGACGGAGGTCGCTGGCTGTTACCAACTGAGGTAACAACCAATATGAACTTCGCTAGTTATCAGGGTTTTAGTTTCCGGAATGATAATGCATCTCCCAGAAAGCTGGAGATATATCCGGTTTCAGCCAAGAAGAAGGATGGCAAGACCGCAGTGGCAAAATCTCCAGACGGTTGGCAGGTCTTGGTGCTGGTGGAGAATGAGGCTGGTTCGGACCACAATTATTTCGGTCTCAGCAGCGACGCCTCCGGCCAACGCGACCAATACGACTATCCAGAGCCGCCATCCGGGATGACCGGGACCTCCGGATATTTCCGTCTGGCGGACGATCGGTTCTGCACAGATATCCGCCCCGAGATCGGCGACGGCCAGATCTGGAATTTTGCGGTGGAGTGCAACGGCGCAACCAAGTTGTCCGTCAATCTGCCGGCCGAATTTCCCGCAGGAACCGAATGTTATCTGGCCGACCTCGCCCGTCAGGTTTCGGTGAACGTATCCCGTGACAGGGATTACAGTTTCACTCCGGGACCAGGAGAACTAGCCAGAGAATTTCGGATCATCGTTGGCAGCGACGAATACGCCAGACAGGTTTTGGGCAGGACCTTCTCGGTGCCGGCGGTGACGGTGCTGAACCAGAATACCCCCAATCCCTTCACCGATCGCACCAGCATCAGTTACGAGCTGGCGGCGGGGGGACAGGTCAAAATAGCCGTATATAACGTGACGGGGCAGCTGATTAGGACCCTGTTGGATGAGTATCAGATGACCGGGCGTTACAATATAGGCTGGGATGGAAAGGATCAAACGGGGCGAAAGGTCGCGGCAGGATTGTACTTCTGCCAACTGCAGGCGCCGGGGCGGTCGGTGACCAGAAGAATGGCGCTGGTAAGATAAATGAGAGAGCCGGGATTTAAAATCCCGGCTTTTATATTATCCTCAAAAACACCAATCCATAAACACAAAGAACAGGACGATCATGAAAGCAGTCAAGAAGAAGCTCTTTGTACTGGACACCAATGTGATCCTGTACGATCACACCTGTATCAATCATTTTGAGGAACATGACATCGTTATACCCATTGTGGTCCTGGAGGAACTGGACAAATTCAAAAAAGGCAGCGACCTGATCAACTTTGAGGCGCGGGAGTTCATCCGGGAACTGGACAAGCTGGCCGGGGACCAGTTGTTCACCAAAGGAGTATCGCTGGGAAAGGGCAAGGGCCGGCTGTACGTGGAGGTGGAGGATCCCCATTCGGAGCTTATCTATCACGCTTTCACCGCCGACAAGGCCGATCACCGGATCCTGGCCCTGGCCGATCAGTTCTGCAAGACCCTGAAGGGCCGCGAGGTGATAATAATCACCAAGGACATCAACCTGAGGATGAAGGCCAAATCACTGGGTATACAGGCCGAGGATTACGAGACCGGAAAGATCCAGCATGTCGATAAATTATACGCCGGAGCTCAGATCATCGAAGATCTGGACAAGGCAACCATCAATAAATTCTACGAAGAACCATACAGCGTGAACCTTTCCGATCTGCCCAAGATGGAACCGCCACAGCCCAATCAATATTTTATCTTCAAGAACAACAGTTCCAGCGTATTGTGCCGTTTCAATGACGAAAAAAAATCCATGGAAAGGGTGGTCAAGCGTCACGCTTACGGGATAGAACCGCGCAACGCCGAGCAGACCATCACCCTGGATGCACTAATGAAGCCGGAGATACAACTGGTGGCCATAACCGGCAAAGCCGGCACCGGCAAGACATTGTTGGCATTGGCGGCGGCACTGGAGCAGAGACGCCAGTTCCATCAGATCTACCTGGCCCGGCCGGTGGTACCGCTGGCCAACCGGGACATCGGTTTCCTGCCCGGCGACATCAAGTCCAAGATCGATCCTTATATGGAACCGCTGTGGGACAACCTGGCGGTCATCAAGCACCGCTTCTCGCCCGAAAGCAAGGAGCACAACAAGATCAACGAGATGATCCAGAACGAGAAGCTGGTGATCTCAGCTTTGGCCTTCATCCGGGGGCGCAGCCTGTCTAACATCTTTTTCATCGTGGACGAGGCCCAGAACCTGACGCCGCTGGAGGTCAAGACCATAATCACCCGAGCCGGAGAGGGAGCCAAGATCGTGTTCACCGGGGATATATATCAGATAGATTCGCCGTATCTGGACAGCCAGTCCAACGGTCTGACCTATCTGGTGGACCGGATGAAGGGCCAGCAGCTGTTTGCCCATGTCAACCTGGTCAAGGGGGAAAGAAGCCATTTGGCCGAGTTGGCCAGCGATCTGCTGTAAAATCCCTGGGCCGCAGATTTTCAATATCAAGAGGCGGATTTGTGCGGATGTAAAATTATAAAATAAAAGCCCCGCTGTTGCCAGCGGGGCTTTATAAATTCAGGCCGGTCAGTCTATGTATACTTCAACCCTTTGCCCGTCCTCGTCGTCCTCCACGTTGACCAGCTGGTAACGCCCGTTCACCGCCAGCTCGTCGAACAATTGCTCGATGTTCTCCAGGCTTTCGGCGTCCAGCTTGATGCCTTTTTCCTCCATCTGGGCCTTGGCCTCCTCTGGCATCATCACCTGGAATTTCCCCCCCAGCTTTCCGGCAATCTTCAGAATGCTCAGCGGCACAGTCACCCGCACCTTGGGCTTTTCGGAATCCTTGTCGAACACCCGGACCTTAAGCCAATGGGCCTTTCCTTGGGAAGCGGGAGAGTCCATGGCTGACAGCAGTTTGGCGGCCTCCTCGGCGGTGATCTTCTTGTCCTCGACCATTTTGAGGATCCGTAATCTTTCTTCGGACATGTTCTATCCTCCTTGTACTATCGGGACACGGCACGCCGCGTCCTTACGATTATAGGTTTTTAAGCCTTTGGGCCGCTTCTTCGGCGTTCATTTTGCCATCCTCGACCGCTTTCAATATCTGCTCGCGGGACTGCCGGTCGCCTTCGTCACGCAGGGGGGAGCAGCAACCGTTTTTCCGGCGGCGCCAGGCCAGGGTATCAATTATCTTCATTATTCCCCAGGCGATGAGAAGTATCGGCCAATCGCGGCTGAATGAGAATTGATAGCCTATCACTCCGTAGTTGGACAGCAGCAGGAAGGCGCCCAAAGCCAGCCAGAACAATCCCCATAAGACCTTGCGGGGGCGGTTTTCGTAGAACCAGAACATTTCTTTCTCCTTGTTTATGGTTATCAGGTTAATGATTCTATCTGGTCGGATATGCCTATCAGGACAAAGACCAACGGCCAGTCCCGGGCCAGGATGAAGCGCCAATCGATGCTTCCGTAGTTGGAGAGCAGGACTATCACTCCGGCTGTCACCCAGAAGAGTCCCCAAAATATCCTTTTGGCTGTCTTTTTCATTTTATGAACCTCATTCATTTTAGTTTAATTCGATGTCGCCGCTGACGGTTTCGACGGTCAGGCTTCCCCGGCCGCTGCCGATCTTTCCCGATAAAGTGCGGCCGCTTTTTTTAAGGTCCGTCATTTGATGGCCGCATTCGATGTCGCCACTGAGGGTCCCGCATTCTACGGATATCGATGGTTCTCCTTTGATCTCGATGGTTACGTCGCCGGAAACTGTGGCAATGGATGCTTTAGCTTCTTCCGACATAGGCCCGGCAAAGCCGACATCTCCGCTGGTGGTACGGAGCTTAAGCTCGGAGGTCTTGGCCGAGGATATCTGCACGTCACCGCTGACCGTCTGGCCATGCAACCTGCCCGACAGGGAAATATCGACGTCACCGCTGACCGTTTGAAAGGCCAATTCGCCTTCGGCTTCGGAGACCTGGATGTCGCCGCTGGCGGTATTTATCTTTATCAGGGCTTCGCGACAGGAACTGGCCTGAATATCCCCGGAAGCCGATGAGAGGGCCTGCTCGCCTCTGCAATCGGACACGGAGATGTCCCCAGAAGCGGTGTTCAATTTTGTCAGCTTATGCAGGCCGCTGACGCTGATGTCGCCGTTGGCCGACGATATCTCGGCCATGATATTGCGGGGCATTTCGATGGTAAAATCCACCTTGGCCCGGCGCTTTTTGGTCCAGGGCGGGCCGTCCACCTTTATGCGCAGGGTCCCGGAATCATTTTCGGTGCTGATGTCCAGCGATCTAAGTTTTTCCTCGGCCTCGTCCTTTTCATCGGCCCACACCTGGATATCGGCCTTGATGACGATATCGTTGCCATCGCTGCCGATGATCTCAAAATCACTGCGGGGCTGGCTGGCCGATATGGCGGTTATCCCGGCGGCCGGAACCACTATCTCCTTGGTGTCTTCGGCCATTTTGGAGCCGCGGATATCGTCCAATTCGACCCGGATGTCCTTGAGTCCTTTCAACCCCTTAAGGCCTTCCCTGACGCCGGACATGGCTTCGGCCACTATTTTGCCGGGGTTTATCTGATGTATGTTGTCACGCAGGATGTCCATTTCCTGGCGCAGATGCTCGTGGTCGACATCCAGGTCCTTGAAGGCATGCCCCTGGCGCCTTCCTCCCAGGGCGGAAAGGAGAGAGTCGGCTTCTGTGGAGCTTATCTTTCCTTCTTCCAGCATTTTCAATATTTTAACGGTTTCCTGTGACATTTTACTCTCCTTTTTTATTGCTTTTCAGCATTTCGGCGGCCTGTTCGGCCGTAATCTTTCCGGCTTCCAGGGCGTCCAGTATCTCTGCGGCGCTCATATTGCCGTTTTCCTGTTCGGAAAGGGCTTTGATGGCTTCGTCCAGTTTATTCCGTACCGTAGGGTAGGAGATGCCCAAGCGACTTTCTACCTCCTTGATATTTCCCCGCGATAGGACGAAGGTTTTCACGAAATCGATCTGATCTTCGGTAAGGCTGCCCAGGGGGGAGACGTGAAACTCCCCGCGGATGGCGGTGTCGCAGTCCGGACATTTCAGTTCGGAGACGAAAAGGGTCCCTCCGCAGGCCGGGCAGGAGTTTGGCATTTGTTTGATCATTGGTCGCATCCTTAAATGAAAGTTATATCATTCTTTTCAATTTGACATTCATTACCAGTTGCTGCCCTTCGCGCAGGATAGAGAAGGAAATCTTTTTGCCATTCCGGCGCAGCAAGTCCCGGGTCTGGGTAAGTGTGATGTCTCCCGGGGCTTCTCCGTTGATGCCGGTGATCATATCTCCTCGTTTGATCCCGGCCGATTCGGCCGGAGAGCCCGGGGTGACGGCCATCACCCAGAATCCCCGGACCGGCTCAAACCAGTCAAGGAGAAATACACCGCACATGTCGTGTTCCATCGGCTTCTTGAATTCCTGTCCCGGTTCCAGGATCATCTCCTTATTGGGATAGTCGAAAATAACGTTGAAGCGGCGTAACAATTCCCCCCCGACATTCCCGACGCTGACCTGTCCGACCATTGCGGCAATGGGATCCTTGGTATCTTCTGCATCAGCAGTGGGCATGGCGGCCAGCGGGTCTTTCAGTGTCAGGTCCCCGAAGGAAACGGCTTTAAGCCGCCCGTGGCAGCCTCCGCTTCCGGCCCCGGTGATGCCCATGGTGACGGTATTGGGAATGGTCTTTTTGCACAATCCCGGGATATTGATGGAAATAGGGGCAACCGCACCGGCATCTATGATCATTTTAGCATCAAATGGCTGGCCTATTTCGGGGATTATCCGGATGGCGGCCAGGGGCCAATTCTGTTCGGTGAGCTCAAAGGGAATACGTTGTCCGCTGCCCTTATAAGAAAATCCTTTGGGGTCATAAAAACTTATCAGGGCCTTGTTATAATCGATTTGAAATACCAGGTCCTTGAAGAAATCGTATCCCAGTATGCCGGCGATCGGTATCCCGGCAAATGCCCCCAGTTGGGCCACCGGCATGGCTTTGGCGGTCTGATCTTCGGCCGTCATGCCAGGGAGACCGAAGCTCAGCCCCGAAAGCTCGCTGTAGCTGGCTCCGGTGCGGGGCGAGGTCTTGCGCTGGGAAAGATCCAGTCCCAGTTCGGCGGCAAAGGCCGAATCGATGGCGTTATAGCCGGCCCCAGTATCCAGCACGAAAATTCCAGTTTCGGAACCGTTGATGCTCACCTTTAAGCAGATGAGATTGCTGGCCGGAATGAATGGGATATTCATGGAACTGTTCCCCTTTGCAAATGTTATCTGAGAGGCTTGCGCTGTATCTGTTCCCATGCTGATCAACGAAAGGGCGATAAGCAGGGTTTGAAAGAGCGGGGAGTGTTTCATGGCTGCTCCTTTATAAAATATTCATCAATAATAGAGGCTTATTCCAGAGACCAGGCGCGGATCATATGTGGGAATGCAGATCGACTTTTTAGAAACAGGGGCCTGACGGGAGATCTTTTCATTTATGCTGATATTGTTTCTGCCGGCCCCGGTCACGCCGTAAAGCAATACAATTCCGGTCCAGATGATTATTACGGCATAGACCATGATTGCGTTGATACGGTTCATTGTGGTTCTCCTTATTTTTGGATTTATCAGCTTTCTGCTGATCGATTATTTGTATTATATCAAAAAATATTGATTTTGTCAAGAGGTGAATTAAAATAATTAATAATATTATTAATAATGTTTAATTTATATTTAATATATGTTACTTTCAATTCAAAATACGATAATATTCTTTAAAAGTTACAATTTATTGATTAAAAAGAAGAAATTAAGCTGTTTAAATCAATTTTTATTTAACTTATTGAAAATTATTGACATTTGTATTATTTTATATTATATTTATCAACATGAGAGCATATAAATTATTAATTGTAGATGATGAGCCAAATATAACCAGAATATTGGCTTATGAATTGAAAAAAGAAGGTTATGAGGTGATCATAGCCAATGACGGACAGGAGGCTTTGGAAAGGGCTAAAAATGAAAAGCCCGATCTGATAGTGTCTGATATAATGATGCCCAATATGGATGGTTATGATTTTTGCCGGCATCTGAAGCAGGATCCTAATTTGCGTTCGATACCATTCATTTTTTTAACTGCCAAAACCGGGGATGACAACAAGGTTTATGGGTATTCCATAGGCGCTCAAAAGTACCTTACCAAGCCGGTCAACAAGGAAGAGCTGTTCAAGGCAGTGAATATCAGGCTCAAATATTCCAACGAGGCTATAAGATTATTCGCCAAAAAGGCCAAAAAGTTCGAGGGGGATCTGGCCATCATTTCCATATTCAGTTTGATTGACATGTTCTCAATAGGGGTTTGGTCTGGATTTGTCGATCTGAAATCTTTGGATGGCAGGGTGGGGCGGATAGAGGTCTTTGAAGGCATGATCCAAAAATGCGCCATAGATGGCCATGAGGATGCCAATACCTGGGTGACCTTGTTAGGGTGGAATCAGGGCACCTTTAAAGCGGTGCACGAATAAAAAGAAAAGCTCCGGAATTTCCGGAGCTTTTTTGCTTGTATTTTAGAGCAAGATAGGATAAATTATAACCATATAGTAAGATATAAAATAAACGTATGTTCACAGTTCTGATAATCATGTCGGCCGGGGTCATTTTAGGATATTTGATCCGCAATGCAAAATCCCTTGTAAAGTATATTGATATTTCCGTCAACCTGGCCATTTATCTGCTGCTTTTTCTGTTGGGCGTTTCGGTCGGCGGAAATAGGACGATCATGTCCAATCTGGGCGGGCTGGGGCTGAAGGCTTTGATGCTGGCGATCGGCGCCGTGGCCGGCAGCGTCGGGCTTTCGTATCTGGCATATAAGAATTTCTTTGAAACCAGAAAATGAAGAATTCGCTTATCATCGTAGGCTTCTTTGCGGCGGGGATACTTTTAAGTCTGTTCTCTGTAGTGCCGCCTTACATATTGAAAAACGATCTCAGCTCGTATGCCCTTTATCTGCTGATGTTCCTGGTGGGGGTCTCGATCGGGGCCGATAAAAAGGCTTGGGAAATATTGAAGAACGCCCGGCTGAAGATAATCCTGGTCCCGCTTGCCGTGATAGTCGGCACGCTGGCCGGGGCGGCCGTAGTATCACTGTTCCTTAAGGACATCAGCCTGAGGGAATCGCTGGCCGTCGGGGCGGGCTTCGGATATTACAGCCTTTCCAGCATTTTCATCGGGCAGATCAGCGGGAAAACGCTGGGTGTGGTGGCCCTGATATCGAATATCAGCCGGGAGGTGATCACCCTATTGGGTACCCCTCTGCTGGTCAGGTATTTCGGGAAACTAGCGCCCATCGCCTCTGGAGGAGCCACGGCTATGGATACCACCTTGCCCATCATCACCAAGTTCACCGGGAAGGAATATGCCATCATATCCGTCTTCAGCGGGGTGGTGCTGACCATATTGGTGCCGTTCCTGGTGACATTCATTCTGAAGTTTTAAAATCACGTATCGGAGGGCGTATGACGCCGTACGAAATAATCTATAAAAAACGCAACGGCGGGGAACTGACCGGCGAAGAGATCAGATGGTTCATCGCCAATTATACTTCCGGGGCCATTCCCGATTACCAGACTGCGGCCTTGCTGATGGCCATATTCCTGAAGGGAATGACGCCGCAGGAGACCACCGAGCTGGCCATGGCCATGATGAACTCAGGAAAAGTGTTCGACCTGTCGGACATCCCCGGCATCAAGATAGACAAGCATTCCACCGGCGGAGTGGGCGACAAAGTATCCATTATTTTAGCTCCTATGGTGGCGGCGGCCGGGGTGCCCGTGCCGATGGTCTCGGGCCGGGGGCTGGGCCACACCGGCGGGACCCTGGACAAGCTGGAATCCATCCCCGGATTCCGCACCAACCTATCGTATGACGAGTTTCGCCATACCCTTTCCCGCATCGGGCTGGCCATGATGGGGCAGACCTCTGACCTGGCCCCGGCCGACAAGAAATTGTACGCCCTGCGCGACGTGACGGCCACGGTGGACTGCATCCCGCTGATCGCCGCTTCCATTATGTCCAAAAAACTGGCCGAGGGAGCCGACGGGCTGGTGCTGGATGTCAAGACTGGCAGCGGGGCTTTTATGCAGAAACACGAAGATGCCGTTGCTCTTACCAAAAGAATGATCGCCATCGGGCAGGGCATGGGCCGCAGAATGAAGGCCCTGATCACCGACATGAACCAACCGCTGGGACGGGTGGTGGGCAATTCCCTGGAGATCGAGGAATGCGTGGAATGCCTGAAGGGCAACGGCCCCGACGACTTGATGGAGGTGACCTATGCTCTGGGGGCCGAGATGCTGGTGATGGGCGAGCGGGCAGGCGATGCCGAATCCGGCAAAAGGATATTGCAGCAGATAGTTTCCTCGGGCCAGGGTTTGGAGAAATTCCGGGAAATGGTTGTGGCCCACGGCGGGGATGTTAAAGTGGCCGATGACCACAAGAAGATTTTGCCCCAGGCCAAATATGTCATCGAGGCAAAAGCGGAGCGATCAGGATACATATCTTCTATGGACAATCGTGAGGTGGGCATGACCGGGGTCTTTCTGGGCTGCGGTCGGCTGAAGATGGACGATGTGATAGATCCCTCGGCCGGGTTTATCTTCGAAAAGAAGCTGGGGAACCAGGTCAAGGCCGGGGAGGTTATGGTCAGAATATTCTGTAATGATGAACAGAAAGGCCAAGAGGCAGCCAGGAGATTGGTAGAGTGCATAGAGATATTGGATGAAAAGCCGGAAGAAGTGAAATTAATCAAAGAAATAATATAAGCAAGGTGTTCTAATGCAGGATTTAAAGAACGAGATAGTTTTCATTACCGGGGCCTCCAGCGGGATAGGCCAGGCCTCGGCAATCGAATTTGCCAAACAGGGCGCCAGGCTGATCCTGGCCGCCCGGCGCCGGGAGCGGCTGGATGAGTTGAAGTCCCATCTGGAAAAGGAATACCAGGCCAGCGTTCATCTGATCACATTAGACGTAAGGAACCAAAAGGACGTGCAGAAGGCCATAGATGGACTGCCGGCAGAATGGGCAGGCATCGACATCCTGCTTAATAACGCCGGGCTGTCCCGGGGTCTGGAGAAGATCTACGAGGGTGATCTGACCAACTGGGAGGAAATGATAGACACCAACGTCAAGGGCCTGCTCTACGTCACCCGGGCGGTGATGCCGGGGATGGTCAAACGGAACTCGGGGCACATCGTCAACATCGGCTCCATCGCCGGGCATGAGGTCTACCCGGCCGGGAACGTATACAACGCCACCAAGCACGCGGTGAAAGCCCTGAACAAGGCCATGCGGATGGACGCCTTCGGCACCGACATCCGGGTGACCAGCATCGATCCCGGTTTTGTGGAGACCGAGTTCTCGCTGGTGCGCTTCCGGGGGGATGATGAGCGGGCCAAGAAGGTCTATCAGGGCATGCGGCCGCTTGTCGCCCAGGACATAGCCGAGGCCATCGTCTGGTCCTGCACCCGGCCGGCACACGTCAACATCGAGGACATGATCATCATGCCCACCGATCAGGCGGCGGTGACCATGGTGAACCGGAAATAGCGGAGTTTGACAGAAATAGTTTTCTCTGGTATAATTCAATAAAATAATTCTCCGATCCCGTTTTTCTAAAGCGTAAATGCCATGAATGATGGGACGGTTCCGCCCGACAGGGCGGACAAGGGCAAAGCTGGAAACGGCTATGCCTCCCGTGTTTGGAAAGGAGAGGTTAAAAGGGATTTTTATGCCCCATCGACCTTGATGGGGCATTTTATATCTATCCCCCAAGCCGTCCTTTATCCAAAGGGCGGCTTTTTATTTTGCCAACAAAATCGATAAACATACAACAAGGAGAAGGGATGAACAACGCAGTTTTCAACACCGCCATACCTAACAACGAACCGATCTACGGCTATCTGAAAGGATCGCCTGAAAGGGCGGCCCTGGAAAAGGAACTGCAGCGGCAGTCTTCGATAATAGTGGATATTCCGGCCATCATCAACGGGCGTGAGGTACGCACCGGGAAGCTTAAGATGGTGGCTATGCCCTGTGATCACGGCCACATTTTGGCCAAATATCATCAGGTCGGGCCGGAAGAAGTAAAACTGGCCGTAAAATCGGCCTGCGAGGCCAAAGAGCAATGGATGACCATGTCCTGGGTGGAGCGCACCGCCATAACATTGAAGATCGCCAAGCTGATATCCGACAAACACCGCCAACTGATCAACGTCTCCACCATGCTGGGGCAGGGCAAGAACATATTTCAGGCGGAAATAGATTCAGTAGGCGAGACCATAGATTTCATCCGCTTCAACGCCTATTTCATCTCCAAGATATACGGAGAACAACCGCTCTCAAATCCGGAGCAGATGAACCGGATAGAATACCGGCCGCTGGAAGGATTCGTTTATACCATCACCCCGTTCAATTTCACCGCTATCGGGTCCAACCTCAATCTGGCACCGGTGCTGATGGGTAACACCACCGTCTGGAAGTCGGCCACCACTTCATTGCTTTCCAACTATTACCTGATGCAGGTGTTCAAGGAAGCCGGACTGCCTGACGGAGTGATCAATTTCCTGCCGGGCTCCGGCGCGGTGATCAGCGACGTGGTGCTTAAATCCAAGGAACTGGCCGGCATTCATTTCACCGGATCCAATGGCACCTTCAACGGCCTGTGGAAGAGCGTCTCCGATAATCTGGGCATCTATAAATCGTATCCCAAGCTGGTGGGCGAGACCGGCGGGAAGGATTTCATCTTCGTGCACAATTCGTCCGATCCGGTTCAGGTAGCCACAGCCTTCGTGCGGGGAGCTTTCGAGTATCAGGGACAAAAATGTTCAGCCTGCTCGCGGGGGTATGTCCCGAAATCGCTGTGGCCGCAGGTAAAGGAGAAAATGCTGGAAATGCTTTCCCGGATCAAGGTGGGCGACGTGCGGGACTTCGACTGTTTCGTCAACGCGGTGATAGACGAAAATTCGTTCGATAATATCATGGGTTATATCTCCAAGACTAAATCCAGCGGCCAAGCCAAGATCATCACCGGCGGGGAAGGGGACAAGAGCAAGGGCTATTTCGTCCAGCCCACGGTGATCGAGGCCTCCGATCCGCACTTTCTGACCATGGAAGAGGAGATCTTCGGCCCGGTGCTGACGATCTATGTATACGACGATGATAAATTCGAGGAGACCCTGGGTATCTGCGACAGCACCTCGCCATACGCCCTGACCGGGGCCATCTTCGCCCGGGAGCGTTCGGCCATTGTGACGGCCTGCCAGACCCTGCGTTATGCGGCCGGGAATTTCTATTATAACGACAAATGTTCCGGGGCCATGGTGGGATTGCAGCCTTTCGGAGGGGCCAGGGCTTCCGGCACCAATGACAAGGCCGGAGGGGTATACAACCTTCTGCGCTGGATATCTCCCAGGACCATCAAGGAGAACTATGCCCCGCCGACGGATTTCCCTTATAACTATATGAGCTGAAACCGCGGGTTGTCAGGTCAATAAAAATTTGACTCTATCCAACAAATAAAGTATAATTAATATCTCTTCGATCCCGCTCTTCTAAAACGAGTATGTCACGAAGAACGGGACGGTTTCCGCCCGGTAGGGCGGACAAGGGCAAAGTCGGAAACGGTTTTGCCTCCCGTGCTTGGAAAGGAGAGGTTACGATCGATTTTGCTTCGGGGTTATCCGGGGCAATATGTAACCCATCCTGTTCCTTGCAGGATGGGTTTTTTATTATCTTATATCAACAAAACACAAACGCATCAAGGAGGAAAAATGAAGAGATTTGCAACGTTATCCCTGTCCCTGCTGCTGGTAATTTCCCTGCTGGTTCCCATGGCCCAGGCCAAGGACAAGCCCAAGCTGGCCCTGGCCACCACCACCAGCACCATGGATTCGGGCCTGCTGGATCTTCTGGTTCCCATCTTCGAGAAGGAGAACAACTGCAAGGTGCAGGTGATTTCGGTGGGTACCGGAGCGGCCATCCGCTATGGCAAGGACGGCAACGCCGACGTGGTGCTGGTGCACGATCAGGTGGCCGAAGAGCAGGTGGTCAAACAGGGATTCTTCGTGGACAGAAAATACCTGATGTACAACGATTTTGTGATCGTCGGCCCGGCTGACGACCCGGCCGGCATCAAGGGTCTGACCTCGGCGACCGAGGCCCTGAAAAGGATCGAATCATCTCGAGCTGCTTTCGTATCAAGGGCGGACCAATCCGGCACACACAAGAAGGAACAGCGGCTTTGGGCTGCCGCCGGGCTCAATCCCAAAGGGTCTTGGTATCTGGAGGCCGGGGCCGGGATGGAAGCGGTGCTGCGCATCGCCAACGAGAAACGGGCCTACTGCCTGACTGACCGCGGCACCTATCTGGCCCATCAGAAGGAATACGAACTGCCGATATTGGTCGAAGGCGACCAGGAATTGTTCAATCCCTATCATATCATGCTGGTCTCGCCGTCCAAATATCCGTTCGTCAACAATTCGCTGGCCAAAAAGTTCTCGGATTTTCTGACCTCGGAGAGAGGACAGAAGATGATAGCCGAATACGGCGTGGAAAAATACGGTCAGCCCCTGTTCTACCCGGCGGCGGAGAAAAAATAGATTATATTAATGCTGAATTTAGGTTATAATTATCTAAATAAATATAACGAGCTCAAAAAATATGTGATCTGAAACTTTAACGAATTAAAGGAAAAGAAAAATGAAGAGAATTCTATTACTGGCAATCATCATTATACTAGCCGGATCAGCATTCGCTTTTGACGTTCAGACTGACGCAAAACAGCAGTTCCCAACGTTCAAACTTTCGGGCTGGATGAAGGTGACATACCAGGATACAGTTTATAAAGATACCACTGTAACTTATCCCTCGGGCTTTGAGGTAAGGGATGCAGGGCTTACCTTCAGCGGGGATGTCTGGAGCGATGTATCCTACAGGATCTGCCTGCAGTCCAACAAGGCTACCAAGGTCAGCACCAGTTACGTTTATGCCGCCTGGCTGTTCGACGCCTATATCGACTGGAAGCCTTCCAAGCTTTATTCCTTCCGGGTAGGCCAGTACAAAAGGCCTTTCGGATACGAGCAATTGACGGCGGCCACCAGCCTGGATTTCATCAATGCCGCCCAGCTTACCGGCAAATTCAATTCCAGCAACCGTGACCAGGGCCTGATGGTCTTCGGCGCCTGGAACGATCTGAATTATTCGCTTTCGCTGGGCAACGGCGCCCCGTATAACGAAAAGGATGCCAACTGGACCAAGACCGTGGTCAGCCGAGTGTGCTATGTTCCCATGGCCGGGATGACCGTGGGCGGTTCGGTAGAATACGGCACCCAGAACCTGGTCGGGGAAAGCCTCTATAACCGCCATGCCGGGTTGGATGCCAGCTGGGACTGGAACAAGCTTTTCGTACGCAGCGAATACATGATAGGTCTGGATGACAAGACCCTGGCGGCCGATTCGGTTATGGTCAATTCCTCCTGGGTCAAGCGTTCAGGCATCGACGGAGTTCTGATGCGCGGGGCCTATCTGACGGTAGGATATGTCCCGATCTCCAAGCTAAAGGTCAATGCCCGGGCGGATATGTACCGTCAGAACCATACGTGGGACCTGATAACCGACGGCACCTATGCCTGGTGGGACAAGACCGAAAGCCGGGTGATGATCTATGACCTGGGGGCCGATTATTTCCTCAACCCCAATACCAAGGTCACCCTGAACTATTCGATCCGCCAGGAAGACATGGCTCTGCGTCCGGTGAAGAATAATGTCCTGATGGCGCAGCTTCAGGTCAAGTTCTAAGTATTGTCAGCCGGGATGATCAGGAGCACATATGTATGTGCTCCTGATGTAATATATTGATGAGAATGCAATAATGAAAACATGTTAAATATGATCCAAAGTATGAGACAGGCCCTGGGGATGCTGCTTCAATTCGATCCCGAGATCTGGGAGATAGTATTGCTATCCCTAAAAGTCTCGATCATATCGTCCCTGATAGCCGCGGGAGCGGCCATCCCCTTGTCCTTTTTGGTGACTCAGAATGAATTTCGGGGGAAACGGGCGGCCATCGGGGTGATCAACAGCTTTATCTCGGTTCCGGCGGTAGTGATCGGTCTGGTGTGCTATCTTTTACTGTCCCGTTCCGGCCCGCTGGGATTCTGGCGCCTGCTTTATACGCCGTCGGCTATGATCGTCGCCCAGAGCCTGCTGGCCCTGCCGCTGATGACGGGGCTGTGCATATCAGCCATGCAGGGGCTCGGACACCGGGTCAGGGAGACCATGGTAACGTTGGGTGCCGGGCGTTGGCATCTGGCTTTGGGAATAATCCGCGAGGTCAGGTTCTCGCTGATGGCGGCCTATATAACCGGTTTTTCTCGGGTGATTGGCGAGACCGGGATGACCATGATGGTGGGTGGCAACATCAAGGGCGACACCAGGGTGATGACCACCGCCATCGCTTTGGAGACCATCAAAGGAAATTTCGAGCTGGGCATCGCTCTGGGGATGATCCTGCTGATGGTGGCCATCGGGGTAAATATCCTGCTGCAGATCGTCCAGGGGAGGGCCGGGAAATGAAAATAGCGGCCAAGAATGTCTCCAAAAGCTTCGACGGTAAAAATGTCCTCAAGGATATCTCCCTTAGTATCGAAAACCCGGGGATATATGCCCTGGTCGGTCCCAACGGATCGGGCAAGACCACGCTGATGCGGATACTAGCCCGGCTGGAAAAGACCGATTCGGGTGCGGTAAAATACAAGACGCGCGATAGCGAGGGATACGCCGCCGGCGTCAGGAGACGGATGGTTCTGATCCACAATCCGGCAGTGATGTTCTCCGGTTCGGTGGAATACAACATCGCTTACGGCCTTAAGGTCCGGGGAATATCAGGCCAGGCGATCCGGGAGCAGGTGCAACAGGTTTTGGAAAATCTGTCGCTATCGGGTTTCGAGAAACGCGAGGCCAAGACCCTTTCGGCCGGGGAGATCCAGCGGGTGGCCCTGGCCAGAGCACTTGTGATCGGACCGGAGATCATATTTTTGGATGAACCGACGGCTAATCTTGACCCCATCAGCGCCAAGCTGATAGAGCAATCCATCCATAACCTTGCAAAGTTAGGCAAGAAGGTAATTTTGGCCACTCATAATCTATGGCAGGTGGAGCGGATCGCCGATTGGGTATGGTTTTTGAACGACAGGGTTATTTCCATATCCGGAACGGCTCAGGAGGTTTTGCATAAGGGTGACCAGGCCTTTTGGGGCAAGTTTTTGGGCCGGGATAATTTATTCATCGGGAAAATTGAAAATTTGGGAAATAGGAAGCTGTTCAAAGTGGACAAGGTTTCATTTGATGTGGCGACCGATATGGAAGGCCCGGCCATGGCCAGTCTTAATCCCAACGAAATAATTCTGTCATCCCAGAAATTAACCAGCAGCGCCCGCAACGTGATGGAGGGCCAGATCACCGAGGCGGTTTCCGAGGGCGGGTTATATAAAGTAACGGTGGATGTTGGCCTGCCGCTGATCGCAGCCATCACCAAGGCCTCGTGGGACGAGATGGGGTTGCAGAAAGGCAGCAAGGTGTATGCGGTATTCAAGGCCAGCAGTATGAGGGTGTGGAAGGAAGAGAATGAGGGCGAAGGGGAATAGATTCCTATAATTGGGCTTGGGAAATGAAGGTACATGTAAGAAAGATCACCCGTTTGCCAGAATATGATTATTCAGGCGAAGGCGCATATTACGTGACGATATGCACGAAAAATAAAGCGTGTATTTTGGGTGATATAAAAGAAGGCCAAATGAAATTGACCCCAATCGGCGAGATCGCCCAAGAACAAATACAAAATACGCCACATATAAGAGGGAATGTTGCGATCGATTCATTTGTTATCATGCCAAATCATATACATATGATTTTGGTAATAACCGGGAATGATGGTAGGGACATGGCGCGCCATGTCCCTACAGGGCGTCATCGATTTGGGAAACCCCAATCGGGGACATTATCAACCATCGTGGGCGCAATCAAATCGGCGATAACAAGGAACATAAACATTCGGGGAATTGGTCCCGGTGGATCGATCTGGCAGGGACGTTTTTTCGAACATATCATTCGCAACGAAAAAGCATTGGATAAAATACGGGAATACATATATAATAATCCCAGGAATTGGCAGGACGATGATGAAAATCCTAACAGGATAAAATATGATCTCATTTCACGAAGCGCGCAATAAAATGCTAGAGGGCATAAAATCTTTACCCTCTGAAAAATGCCCATTGGCTGGTCTTTTGGGCCGGGTGCTGGCACAGGATGTCACGGCCTCGTTCGACATTCCGCCCAGGGACAACTCGGCCATGGACGGCTTTGCCGTTATTGCCTCCGATATTGCCGAGGCTACCGAACAGAGTTCTGTTACCTTGCAGATCATCGAGGACGTGCCTGCTGGCAAGGTGGCTACCAAGTCTTTAAAACCGGGGCAGGCCATTCGCATTATGACCGGGGCGCAGGTGCCGGAAGGGGCGGATGCAGTGGTGCCGGTGGAACTGACGGAAGGGAAATTGCAACCCTTCGACAAGCTCAGGGTGCATGAAAAATGCAAAATACTGCAAGCGGTCAAGCAGGGGGCCAATATTCGCAAACAGGGAGAGGATGTGAAGGCCGGGCAATCATTGATCCCCAAAGGGACGCGGCTCAGACCGCAGGAAGTGGGGCTGATAGCTTCTTTGGGCTTGACCGATGTTCTTGTATATAAACAACCGGTGGTGGGTGTACTTTCTAGCGGGAACGAGATCGCCGATCCGGGGCAGCCGCTTAAGCCCGGACAGATATACGATGCCAATCGCTTCAGCGTGGCCGGGCAAGTCAATGAAGCCGGGGCCAAGGTCAACGACTACGGCATCGTGCCGGACGACCTGAGCAGCATCAAAGACGCTTTGAACAAGGCCTCGCAGGAGTGCGATGTCATCATCACCTCCGGCGGGGTTTCCGTTGGCGATTACGACCTGATGAAACAGGCGCTGTCCGAACTGGGCAGCATGAATTTCTGGCAGGTGAAACAAAAACCCGGGAAACCGCTGGCCATCGGGCATATCAACGGCAAGCCGGTGATCGGGCTGCCGGGCAATCCGGTGTCCTCGATGGTGGTCTGCGACCAATACGTGCGGCCGCTGTTACTGAAAATGCAGGGCTGCCGGGATATATTCAAGAAGCCCATCTCCGCGGTTTGCGACCAGGATATAAGGAAACAGTCTGGCCGGACCGAGTTCCTGCGGGCCAAAGTGGAATGGCGGGATGGAGGGTATCACGCTATGCTTACCGGGCCGCAGGGTTCGGGGATACTGACCTCCATGGTTCAGGCCGACGGGCTGATGATATTGCAGGAGGAGTGCGAGGGAGTGAAGCCTGGGGATTTGGTGCAGGTGGAATTGTTTTCACAAGAATGAACAGGAATTAATACGGAGATAGATTTATGAAACAAAATTCAGTAAATCATCAAATAATCAATACAAATATTGCATATCACATCGTATCAACAATAGCTATATTGATTTTAGTCGGTTGCACATCACAAGCACCAAAGACGCAAAGCAATTCTGAAGTAACCAAAACTGAAGCTGATAATGATACTTTCGTGGTTGATGGGAAAAGCGTAGTGTTTTTTTCAATAACCAATATGGAATACGATTCGCTTTTAAAGATTGGTGATAAAGCAGATGAAATTGTTGAAGTCTTAAGTGATTTTTATCATTATTCAGAGAATGTAATTGATTCTTTGAACAAAACAGGAATAAACTGTAGTATTTCGGCAAAACCAATCTATAAAATTGTAAAGGATAATGGTGAGGTGATCATTTTTTCTAAAGCTGGCAAAGAACATATAGTAGGCGCTATTATGACTGATGGTAAACAGAAACCAAAATATTATTATGGTGTTGCTACTGACGTAGATTATTTTGGTATTATAAACGATTATTTTAACAAAAAGTAGAAACGATTGTGAACCCAATAATTTCCTTCGTCGGACACTCCAACACCGGCAAGACCACGTTGATCGAACAGCTGGTCCGGGCCCTCAGCCGCAAAGGCTACCGGATCGGAGTCCTCAAGCATACCCACGGCGCCATCAAAGGTGATAAGCGGGGCACCGATACCGATAAATTCCGTCTGGCCGGAGCGGCGATGTCCTCCATCTGCGATGACAAATTGCTGGTGAGGTTTGAGAAGGCTCAAGGCCATAGGCCACAGGCTATCGTCCAAGCCTTGGCCAAGGGATTGGATCTGCTGATCATCGAGGGCTACAAAAAGGAGCATTTCCCCAAGGTGCTGTTCTCGGATAAACTGGTCGATACCGATCTGAAAGGCATCGTTGCCACGGTGGGCAAAAAAGCGCCGAGATCAAGTAAAGTAAGGCATTTTAAACCATCGAAGATCAACGATATCGCCAAATGGCTGGAGCACGACATCATCCTTCCGGCACGCAAAAGCCGCCGGGTGGTCATCGAAGTGGACGGCAAAAGGCTGCCTTTGAATGATTTTGTTAGCGATATCATCAAGGAGACCATCCGGGGGGCGCTGGGCACCCTCAAGGGCGGGAAGGGCCGTAAGATAGATATCTCTATTGACTTCGGGCACAAAATGTAGTATCCTTAACCAAAATTGTGCTTATTGAGGAAAATATCATGCATAAATTATTATTGTCCCTTTTGGCCGTTCTGGTGATCGTCGGTTGCGGCAAAAAGGAAGAACCCAAGGTGGCCGAGGTCCAAAAGCCGGAACCGGTGGTGGTCCAGCCCGGTGCGGCCGTGACCTTCGTCAAGGGGCAGGCTCAAACTTTTGCTTCCGGGTGCTGGAGGGCAGTGGCTCTCAACGACCGCCTCCTGCTGAAGGACAGCATCGATCTGGCGGCCAAATCCGAACTGGAGGTCAAACCGGATTCCGGCGATGCGGTGAAACTGGCCGGCCCGGAGAAGGATCTGCTGGGCGAACTCATAAATAAAAAGCAGCAGGCCGCCAAAGAGGCGACAACGTCCAAGACCATCAGTTCCATAAAGAATATCCAGGGGACCAAGCAGACGCTTACCACCCAGACACCCACTGCGGTGGCCGGGATCAGGGGGACCGCCGGCCGCAAGCCCATGCCTCCCGATACCTCCAAACAGGACAGCATCTCCCAATAAACCATACGGGATAAAAATATTTGGATATTGTCGAGCTGAAATCCAAAACGGTCTCCGAACTGTGCAGCCTGGCCAAGGAGCTGGGCATTCAGGGGGCCAGCGGATTGAAGAAGCAGGAGATCATCTACAAGATCCTGCAGGGACAGGCCGAGAAGAACGGCCTGGTTTTCGGCGGCGGAGTGCTGGAGGTGCTGCCGGACGGATTCGGTTTTTTGCGTTCGCCCGATTACAGCTACATGCCAGGACCGGACGACATCTACGTTGGCCCTACCCAGGTCAAGCGCTTTTTATTGCGCACCGGCGACCTGGTGACCGGGCAGATAAGACCGCCCAAGGAGGGCGAAAAGAATTTTGCTCTTTTAAAGGTCGAGGCCATAGACCAGGAGAACCCGGAGATAGCCAGGGACCGCATATTCTTCGACAACCTGACCCCGCTGTATCCCCAGGAGCGGATCGTGCTGGAACGCAGCGCCTCTGATTTCTCGATGCGGGTGATGGACCTGCTGGCGCCCATCGGTAAGGGCCAGCGCGGACTGCTGGTTTCGCCGCCCCGGGCCGGAAAGACGGTATTGCTGCAGGATATAGCCAACAGCATCACCGCCAATCATCCCGAGATAGTACTGTTCATCCTGCTGATAGACGAGCGGCCCGAAGAGGTCACCGACATGCAGCGGCACGTCAAGGCCCAGGTTTTCAGTTCCACCTTCGACGAACCCCCGGAGAGGCATGTCCAGGTGGCCGACATGGTCCTGGAAAGGGCCAAGCGGCTGGTGGAGCGCAAGAAGGACGTGGTCATACTGCTGGATTCCATCACCCGGCTGGCTCGGGCCAACAACGCGGTGATACCGCATTCCGGCAAAACATTGTCCGGCGGGGTTGATTCCAACGCCCTGCAGCGACCCAAAAGGTTCTTCGGCACGGCCCGCAACATCGAGGAGGGCGGCAGCCTGACCATCATCGCCACCGCCCTGGTGGAGACCGGCAGCCGGATGGACGAAGTGATCTTCGAAGAATTCAAGGGCACCGGCAACATGGAACTGGTGCTGGACCGCAAGCTGGCCGACCGCCGGATATTCCCGGCCATAGACATCAACCGCTCGGGGACCCGCAAGGAGGAACTGCTGCTGGAACAGGAGGCCCTTAACCGCTCATGGATCCTGCGCAAACTACTGAGCGACATGAATCCGGTCGAGGCCATGGAATTTTTGATCTCCCGCCTTAAAGGGACCAAATCCAACAAGGAATTCATAGCGGCCATGACCGCTTTCGACGGGCAGAATAACGACAGAAAATCCAGGAATCGAGAATAATAAAAATAATCAATAAATCAACGAGGTCAAAATGAAAAAGGGCATCCATCCCAAATACGAAACCACCACCATCACCTGCGCCTGCGGCAACGTGATCAACACCAAATCCACTCTTAAGGGCATCCACGTGGAAATCTGCTCCAACTGCCATCCCTATTTCACCGGCAAACAGAAGCTGATGGACACCGCCGGCAGGGTGGAGCGTTTCAACAAGCGTTACCGCACCGAAGGCACAGTTGCCAAAAAGGTGACTGCTGCCAAAAAGGAAACCGTGGCCAAGAAGGAAGCGGTTGCCAAGAAAAAATAAAGGAACGATATGTTCATAAAGAAAAATGCAGCTTTGGGCTTTGCCTGCCTAATGCTGCTTTTTCCGTTTAAAGGCAATCTGACTGCCGCCCCGGTAAAATTTCTGGTTCGTCTTCCTGCCGCCGGCCCGTCGGAATTGAAATTCTACAGCCTCAGGAATCCCGATATTGCCGGTCGGATATCCGATCAATCGTATGATGTCGTTTTATCCGAAGACCAATATCGGGCCGTTCAAGGGCGGGCCGGGGTGAAATTAATTGCCAGAAGCGATGATGCGGCAATCAAACCGGCCAAGGGAGCCTATCATTCATTGGCCGAGATATACGCACAATTTGAGAACATAGCATTGTCAAATCCCGCGATCGCCAAGTTATGCACTCTTGATATCCGAAGCTGGGAGAATAATCCGATACTGGCATTGAAGCTGTCGGACAACGTGAATAGCGAGGAATCGTCCGAACCGGAGATTTTATTCATGGGCTGCCACCATGCCCGGGAGTGGCCCACCCTGGAGATCAACGCTTTTATCGCCGATACCCTGACATCGGCCTACGGTTTGGACCCGGATATTACGGCCTATCTTGACGATAACCAGATATGGATCGTGCCCTGTGTCAACCCTGACGGATTCTATTATGATTATAGCTACTATGAGACATACGGCAGCTATGCCTGGTGGAGGAAAAATTTAAGGGACAATGATAGCAACGGGTCTTTCAATGTGAACGTCGACGGAGTGGATCTGAACCGCAATTATCCCGGATCACTGGATCTTTCCCGGGACGGGGAATGGGGGGTGGTCTGGCTGGATGCCGCTACCCACGACAACGGGTACGATACTTATTGCGGCCCCTACGGCATGTCCGAGCCGGAACTGCAGGCCATAAAGTCTCTGATAGAGGCCCACGATTTTGTCGCTTCGATCTCCTGGCATACCTACAGCGAGCTGGTGATGTGGCCCTGGGGATACAACGGCACCAATAAGACGGAGTATGACGATCTGTTGATAGCATTGGGCGACAGCATTGCCGGAAGGATCACTACGCAAAGCGGCAGCGGGACATATACCCCGCAACAGTCCTCGATTTTATATCCAACTTCCGGCGACTCCGATGACTGGCTTTACGGCTACAGCATGTACGCCAGGGGTAAAAATCTTCTGCCATTCACTATCGAGGCTTGCGAGGATTTCATACCTGCTGCCGGCGCATTGGATCAGGTGGTCAGAGAGAACTTCCACGGAGCCGAATATCTGATCCAGCAAGCCGGGAGCATCAAATCGACCCTGAGGCCGATGGCCATGCCTCCGGAGAATTTATCGGACGATTATGCCACGGGATCCGATTTTGTTCTGGTGTGGCGCAAGTCCCAAAAAGGGGCTTCCCCGTCAAAATATGCCGTTAGGGAACTATCGGGCTTTTCGACAATCACCGACGGATTCGAAACCACTGGCGATCTTTGGAAATTGGAAGGCGGATTCGCCTCGTCTACTGCCCGTTACCACAGCGGCAGCAAAAGCCTCTATTCAGGACAGGGAAACGACATAATATCCGTTATGACCACCAAAAGGCCGATCAAGACAACTAGCGGAGATTCCCTGAGCTTTTGGTGCTGGTATGATACGGAGCCGCTGTATGATGTGGTGGTAGTTGAGACCTCACTTGACGGGCGGAACTGGACCCTGCTGGATAAATTCAGCGGACTTTCCAGTGCCTGGACCAGAAAAGCGTATTCACTGAACGCCTATGCCGGGCAATATATTTACATCAGGATACGATATTTGGCGGATAGCTATGTTACCGAACCGGGAGTTTACATTGACGATCTTTGGCCGGTGGCGGTCTATTCCGGAGACACGGTGCTGGACAGCACGGTGACCGATACCACATTCGCTTTATCCAAAACATCAGGTGATTATCATTATTTGGTCAAAGGTTATGAGGTCGTGCACGGCTGGGGTGATTATTGCCAGCCGCACCGGGTGGATGTGATAACCGGGATATCCGGCAAACCATCAATTCCGGATATCAAAGTCACCAAGCTGGAAATTGTAAAACCAAATCCGGTCTCGGCCCCTGTCAGGATCAATTACCAGCTGTCCACTGCAGGAAAGGTTGATCTTTCGATATATGATATCATGGGCAGGAAGGTTCGAACGCTGGCAAGCGCAATCCAGCCAGCTGGAATCTACGGGCAGACGACTTGGGACGGTCGGGATGAAACCGGCAAGAAATGTTCGTCCGGGGTATATATATATCGGCTATCTGCGTCCGATTATTCCATGGCCTACAAAATGATTTTGTTAAATTAAAAGGGAAAATCCCGTCAAAAATACCCTGGGGAAAATATTGACCGATCCTCAAGGCAGGATCTTTCCATAATGTTAGGAGAGAGAAGCTGTAGGGCAGGGTGAGGACCCCCGCTGTTGGGTGTTGCAAAAAATAAAATAAGATTATAATGAAAAAAACATTGATCACAGCAATAACGGCTGTACTTTTTTTTACGGCTGTGCAAGCCTACCCAGCGCAGGGGAACGCAAATAACGATCTGCTCCCGGTAAAGATCTACATTGCCTCTCATGATGATGTCTATAAGTTCGACGCTCTGGGGGTGAACATCGAAGAACTGCGGGACGGTTATATCGAGGCTCGAATCACCCAGACCAAATCCGATGAGTTGATAGCTTTAGGTTGGAAGGTGGAGACGAGGGGCGAGGAGAAGATCGATTCCAAGATCGCCACCCAATATCATAACTATGCCCAAATGACCGCTTTTTTGGATTCGATACATGCCCTCTATCCGGCGATCACAAAGAAGATATCTCTAGGAAAATCAGTGCAGAACAGGGATCTTTGGGCATTTTTGGTGACCGATAATCCTGATTCCATCGAGAACGAAGCCGAGGTCCGATTGGCTGCCAATATTCATGGCGATGAAACGGTTGGCAGAGAGCTTTGTTTGGCGATGATCGATTCTTTGACAAAAGTGTATGGTTCGGTTGCCGCCGTCACAAATTTGGTAGACACCAGAGAAATATGGTTCATGCCTTCGCTGAACCCTGACGGCTATGAATTGGACCAGCGGTATAACGCCAATGGTTTGGATTTGAATCGTAACTTTCCGGTTCCTGACGGTTCGATCGGCGAGGATGGTACTTATAACATTGAGATTGAGAATCAAAAGTTCATAGGTTTCTGGTCGGGAAAACATGCCGTGCTTTCGCTGAATTACCATGGGGGAGCCCTGGTTGCCAACTATCCGTGGGATTATACAGTGATCCGTTGCCCGGATGACACGCTGGCTAAGGAAGTGTCCTTAGGGTATTCCCGACTCAATCCGCCGATGTACGCCAGCGCAGTTTTTGACAGCGGAGTGACCAACGGCTGGGATTGGTATTACGTTTATGGATCGTTGCAGGATTGGTCCTATCATGTTACATCGTGTCTGGACATAACAATGGAAATCGGCACGAAATGGCCATCGGCCAGCTCCTTGCCTTCTTATTGGGCCGACAATCGTGAGGGAATGTTGTATTTCATCCGGCAGGCCGGCTGGGGGGTGCAGGGTATCGTCACCGATTCGCTGACCGGTCTGCCCATCAACTGGGCTTCGGTTACGCCTTTCGGCATAGATAAATCGGTCTACACCGACACCATCGGCGATTACCACCGGATGCTGATGACCGGACAGTACGACCTGATCTTCTCGGCAATAGGCTACCACGAAAAATGGGCCGATGATGTCCGGGTGAAGCTGGACAGCATTACCAATCTGGATATACAGCTGGCGCCGATATTGGTCTCCGGCTTGGTCTGTGACAGCGCCAACGGCGACCCGATCCCCGACGCCATGGTCGAAATAATTGGAGTGCGGAGCGACACCACCGACAGTTCCGGGAATTATCTGTTGCGTTGGAACCAGGACGACTATTACAGCCTTAAAGCTTCGGCTATGGGCTATACTACCGTCATCTACGACAGCCTGAAGTTCGAGAACGACAGCACAATCAATTTTAGCTTGTCCACCGATAGCGGGGTGACCGGACGTCCCGGCATCGGCATATTCGTGACCCGCCTGGAAAAACCATATCCCAATCCGGCGAGTTCATCTGTCAACCTGCGATACCAATTAGCCAGGACAGGATCGGCCACGATCGATATTTACGATGTGACCGGCAGATTGGTAAGAAGCCTGCCCCAGGGAATTGTCCGGGCCGGGAAAGTCAATGAAGTTAAGTGGGATGGCACCGACCATGTGGGGCAAAGGATCGCTTCCGGGATATACATATGCCGGTTATCGGCTTTGGGTGAAACCAGGACGACCAGGTTGGTCAAGATCAAATGATCCCGGCGAACTATTTGAACGGCGAGCCTTTCGGGCTTGCCGTTTTGCTTTATAGCGGCATGGTATGGTGCAGCCTGCAAGTCAACGCCTATCTGCTTTTATTGACTTTTGATCGATAATGTCGTATCATAATCAATTCGATACAGCAAAAGGAGAATATTTTGATAAGTTTGAATGAATCCATCTTAAAGCGCATCGCCGAAGAGGAGAAGGTCCCTTTTGAACATATAAAGAACGGCGTGGAGCAAGGCACTATAGTGGTTCCCATGAATAAGAACCATCGCCTGCTTAAACCCTGCGCGGTGGGTGCCGGTATGCGGGTAAAGGTCAATGCTAATATCGGGACTTCGCAGGACCTTTCCGATCTGAGCGGGGAACTTGAGAAACTGAAGGCGGCCATCGGCGCCGGGGCCGATGCCATCATGGACCTGTCCACCGGCGGGGACATCGACGCCATCCGGCGGGAGATAATCGCTCAGTGCCCGGTACCGCTGGGCACCGTGCCGATCTACCAGGCCGCCATCGATGCCACCAGCAAAAAGAAGTCTCTGATCGAAATGAAAGCCGACGAGATATTCGAAGTCATCGAGAAGCAAGCCAAGAATGGAGTGGATTTCATTACCGTTCATTGCGGGGTCACCTTGCAATCGGTGGCCCGCTACAAAGAGGAGGGCCGGGTGGCCGGGGTGGTCAGCCGGGGGGGAGCATTCATGATCGAATGGATGAACTACAATAAATCCGAGAATCCCCTGTACAGCCAGTTCAACCGATTGCTTGACATCTGCAAGGAATATAATGTCACCCTGAGCCTGGGTGACGGGTTCCGTCCGGGCTGTACGGCCGATGCCACCGACCGGGCCCAGATGGAAGAATTGATAATTCTGGGCGAGCTGGTGGACCGGGCCCGCAAGGCCGGGGTACAAGCGATGGTGGAAGGGCCGGGGCATGTATCCATAGACCAGATCGAGACCAATATGCGGATACAGAAGGAGATCTGTAAGGGAGCGCCTTTCTATGTGCTGGGACCTCTGGTCACCGATATTGCGCCAGGCTACGATCATATTACCGCCGCCATCGGCGGGGCTTGGGCGGCTTTTTACGGTGCGGACTTCCTGTGCTATGTCACCCCGTCGGAGCATCTGCGTCTGCCGACACTGGAGGACGTACGGGAAGGGGTGATCGTCCTGCGGATAGCGGCTCATGCCGCCGATCTGGCCCGGAAGGCGCCCGGCGCGGCGGATTGGGACCGGGCCATGTCCGTGGCCCGAAAGAAGCTGGACTGGAAAAAGCAGATCGAGCTTTCCATAAACCCGCCCTATGCCCGGCAGGTATTCGAGTCGGCGCCGCAGAAGGAGTCCGGGGTGTGCACCATGTGCGGGGAATTCTGCGCCATGAAGAAGATGAACGAAGTGCTGGACGACAAGAAATAAGTTTTACCGCAGAGACGCGGAGGACACGGAAGCTATTATTGTTGCCTTGTCATTCTCGCGAATGCGGGAATCCAGGGAACAAATAACATATTGATTGACAGAGATTATTATGCCACCAAGACACAAAGGCACAGAAAAAATAGGTAAACATAAAGTTGGATATTTTGCAGTAGATAAATTATGAGCCGTAAGTTTAAACTTTTAGGCAAAGAATTTACACTTTACCTGGCTATTGCATACATTGTAATAGCCATAATCTGCCTGGCATTTTTTGCCCTCTTGGCGGCAGATAGTTATTATAATTATTTTACATATTCAGTTTTGGATAAAGATGTAAATGGAACCATTGTAGTTGACAATAGAGTGGCAGATGGACAAATGCTCATCTGCAAAATGAATAATGGAATCGTTGAAAAACTAAAGGTAGCGGTGGATAAGGTTCAAGCACAATATCCAGAACCTAGATCAGTGCCCAATATAACGGGTAAATCAATATCACATGATGGCAGTAAAATTGCTTTCTTTATGAATGATAAAATTTACATTAGTGATACTTTGGGCAATAATTCATATGAACTTATTGGTGGGCATTTTATGGTTTCTCCAACAGGCAGTTCAACTATTGCTTGGTCACTGAACGACAAATATATTGTTTTCTGTGGCCAAACAGTTTTGGGCCATATCTGGCCAACATACAATTTATATATTGTGCCAGTAAATGAAAAAAATGGATTGAAAACATTATGCTATGACGTTGATTATGTTTTCTATTGGAAATGATTAAGTGAACAATGATAGTGCCAAAGAAGAAAAAAGAACATATCTCTGAAGATGCCGAGGCGAGGGAAGTTTTGGAGCCCCTCGCCTTTGTTGCGGTGGACATCGAGACCACGGGCCTCAACTGGGACCGGGACCAGATCATCGAACTGGGCGCGGCCAAAGTGGAGCAGGGCCAGGTCACAGCCAGGTTTCAGACCCTGGTTTACACCGACCGGAAGATTCCGTCATTCATCCAGGAATTGACCGGCATCTCCCAGACCGAGATCGACCAGGCACCGTCATTGGAATCGGGCATCAAGGGGCTGACGGAGTTTGTAGGCGAATTGCCGATGGTGTTCCATAATGCCCAGTTTGACCTGACCTTTCTTAAAAAGGCCATGGATATCGACAATCCATGCTGGGATACCCTCACCCTGGCCAGGGCGTTGCTGCCGGATCAGAAAAGCCACAGCCTCAAGAACCTATGCCGCGATTTCGGGATAGATGCCGGACAGTCGCACCGGGCCGATGACGATGCCAATTCCACCGCCATCCTGTTCCTTAAGCTCTACGTGAAAATATTGGGACTGAGCCTTCCAATGCTGCAAACCATGTCCCATTTGGCCCTGCCGTTTCACCGCCTGCTGCTGACCAGAGCTCTTGCCGGGAACCGGGACACCGGCATCATCGAAGAGCCCAAAACTGTTCCGGCGGAAACGCCTGCCGGATATTCATCTGTTAAGGCAGTGTCCCTGGATGATGTATTTGGCAAAGATGGCAGCCTCCCCGGCATCCTGGGCGACGGATACGAATTCCGCCAGGAGCAAGCCGACATGGCCTCTTCGGTGATGTCGGCCTTCGAGAACGACGAATTCCTGTGCGCCGAGGCCGGCACCGGCACCGGCAAAAGTTTGGCCTATCTGGCCCCGGCCGTCATCTGGGCACGGTTGAACAATGAGCGGGTGGTGATTTCCACCCATACCAAGACACTGCAGGAACAGCTTTTCGGAAAGGATGTCCCCATACTGCGCTCGGCGGCCGGTTTCTTTGACGCTACGGTGCTTAAGGGCCGGAATAATTATCTATGCTGGCGCCGATGGCAGGAAGTGATGCTGCATCCCGAACTTTTTCTGACCCCGGAGGAAAGGGAGGAGGCTCTGATCCTTTGCCTGTGGGCCGAAAGCACAACTACCGGCGATGTCTCGCAGCACCGCGGCTTCTCGGTGGGGAGGGCTCCGGGACTATGGGGCAAGATCTGCTCCGATCACACCGCCTGCCATAACAACCGCTGTAAATTCGTCAAGAAATGCTTCATGCTGCAGGCCCGAAAGAGGGCCGAGGAAGCCGACCTGGTGATCGTCAATCATTCTTTGTTGTTTACCGATCTGGCTGCTCCCAGCGCCATCCTGCCGGATTACCAGCGGGTGATAATCGACGAGGCCCACAATATCGAAAAGACAGCCACCGATCTTTTGGGATACAGCCTGGACCGCTGGACGGTGGTCCGTTTTCTGGCCGGCATATTCGCCCGCACCCCGGTCGAATCGGGCCTGCTGCCGACATTGAACCATTGGCTGAGCAAATCGGGTCTGAATAAGGAAGTGACCGGATCTATAGAGAAGGCCTCGCTGGACATGGTCCAGACCATACTGGAAACGGGCAAGGCCGCCGACAGATTCTTCAAACGCAAATGGGACCTGGGTGATTCCAAGGGCCGACTGGAAAAGAAACGCTATCTGGAAGGTGATGGTTTTCAGCAGACGGTGATCGATCAGTCCCAGGAACTGATGAATCTTTTAGACAGATTGACGGACTCTTTGAGCCTGCTTAACCAGTGGCTGTCGGACGTCGAATCCGGTGATGCCGATGAACTGGATACCCTACGCCAGGAACTATACGGACGCAGTTTGGAGGCCAGGAATATCTGCAATACCTTGGGAAAACTGGCCTCGGCCGATGAGAAAGGCTATATATTCTGGATGGAGCCGGGGGATAATAATTACGGAGTCAAATTGGTGGCCGGACCGCTGGAGGTCGGACAGGTGCTGGCTAAATTACTGTATCCCCGGATCAAGACGGCGGTATTCACCTCAGCCACCCTGGCGGTGGACGGCAAATTCGACTTTTTCAAGAACCGCATAGGATTGTCATTGGTGGACCAGGATCGGGTGATATGTTCGGCTCTGCTGTCGCCCTTCGATTTCAACAAGCAGGCGGCCATTTTCGTGCCCACCTATCTGCCTTCGCCCAAACTGCCCGACTACGACCAAGCCTTCAACGACATGGTCAAGGAGGTCCTGGAATCGACCAAAGTGGGCACCCTGGTGCTGTTCACCGCTTTCGATCAATTGAAAAGAAGCTACCAGCAGATGCAGGAAAGCGGCAATCTGAAGGTCCTGGCCCAGTGGCTGGACGGCAATCCGGCCCAGTTGGTTGAACGGTCCATTGCCGAGAAGGATACCATCATTTTCGGCACTAACAGTTTCTGGGAAGGGGTGGACCTGCCGGGACAGGCCTGCGAACTGCTGATCATTGCCCGCCTGCCGTTCTCGGTGCCCAGCGATCCATTAGTGAATGCCCGCTGCCAGGCCATAGAACAGGCCGGGGGCAGTTCCTTCCACCAGTATCTGTTGCCCGAAGCGGTGATCCGCTTTCGCCAAGGTTTCGGCCGGCTTATCCGCAGCCGGACCGATTACGGAGCGGTGATAGTGGGAGACAGCCGGATAACCGCTACCGAATATGGCAAGGTCTTTTTGCGCTCCCTGCCAAAGATGCCCCTGTTCATCTGTCGGGACCTGGACGAATTGTTGGAAAATCTGTAATCTTTTCGCGACGGTTTCTGAAAACCAAAGGACCGGTCTTGACCAAGCTCTATTTGTGTGATAAACTCAAGATAATAAAAGACAGCACAATTCCCGGCAGGAATCCCGCCCGGTAAGTGCACTGAATAGTATGACCCCAAAGCCGTTCAGTAATATTTGCTGGATGGCTTAATTTTTATTGATTAGATAAATAATAAATTTCGGAGACCCTCAATGAACCGTTTACTATACTCTCTAGCAGGTTTATGTATGCTGCTATCGTCGCCAACTCAGGCCCGGGCCGACTGGATCACCGCCACCATTCCGGTCAACTCCGATCCCAGCGCCATCGCCGTCAATCCGGTCACCAACAAGATCTACGTTTCCAACAACTACAGCGGCACGCTGCAGGTGATAGATGGGGCCACCAACGCCGCCGTCACCGTGCCCGGCATGTCCAATCCCCAGGGCATCGCGGTCAACCCGGTCACCAACCGGATCTTCGTGGCCAATACCAACAACACCGTCACCGTCATCGACGGGGCCACCAATGCCACCGCCACCGTACCGGTCGGCTCCAGCACCTATTCCATTGCGGTCAACCCGGCCACCAACAAGGCCTATGCGGTCAACGGCAGCAGCAACACCGTAACGGTGATCGACGGGGCCACTCTGGACACGGCCACTGTGATGGTGGGCAACAGCCCTAGGTATGCCGCCGTCAATCCGGTGACCAACAGGATCTACGTGCCCAACCGAAGCGGCAACAGCGTCTCGGTGATCAACGGGGCCGACAACTCGGTGCAGACGGTCCCGGTGGGCGGCGCCCCCGGACAGGTAGTTGTGAACGCCGCCACCAACAAGATATATGTGACCAGATACAGCGACAACCGGGTGACCGTGATCGACGGGGCTACCAACGACACCAGCAGCCTGGCCACGGCCGCCGGTCCCGCCGCGCTGACGGTCAACCCGTCCACTAACCGGATCTATGTGGCCTGCAGCTACCGGGTGATGGTTATCGACGGGGTCACCCTGGACACTGTCGGCATTGCGGCCAGCCAGTACCCCAGCTTTATCTCGGTCAATCCGGCCACCAATAAAATATACGCCGCCTACAGCGGGGCAGGGGCCTCGGTGATGGTGATCGACGGGGCCACCAATGCCGCCTCCGCAATTTCCTCCGGGACCATGACGCCCTTTCTGCGGGCGGTGGCCATAAATCCCGTCACCAACAAGGTCTACATCGCCGTGGACCGGAATACCGGCAGCAGCTACAATGTCACGGTGATAGACGGGACCACCAACTCCACCGCTACACTGACGGCGGGCAGTTCGGCCCGGGCGGCGGCGGTCAACCCGGTCACCAACAAGGCCTACGTAGCCAACGAATCCGGGGCCAGCCTGACGGTGATCGACGGCACAACCAACGGCACCACAAACCTGTCGGTCGGTTCCGGACCATGGAAGGTGGCGGTTAACCCGGCTACCAATAAAATATATGTGGGAAACTATAACAGCAACAGCGTAACGGTAGTGGACGGCGCCACCAACGGCCTGACCACATTGTCTTCGGTGGCGGCCCCATCCGGCATAGCGGTCAACCCGGTCACCGATAAAATATACGTTACCAACTATTCCAGCGCCCAGGTGACTGTCATCAATGGGGCGGACAACAGCCGGAAGACAGTTGCCGTTGGAACAAATCCCCGGACCATTGTGGTCAACCCGGTCACCAATAAGGTATTTGTCGCTAATTATGGCGGAAATAGCGTAACCGTAATAGATGGGTCCAATCTTACTACCGGCACGGTGGCTGTCGGAAGCGCTCCTTCTGAGGTGGCGGTCAACCCGCTGACCAATATGATATATGTGGCCAACTATAGCAGCAACAGTTTGACGGTGATCAACGGAATAAATCTTACCACCACCACCGTAGCCACCGGAACCAACCCGTCGGGGGTGGCAGTGAATCTGGTGACCAATAAGATTTATGTGGCCAACAGCGGCAGTAACAATCTGACGGTGGTCAATGGGGCTGATCTTACTACAGCAACCGTAGCTGTAGGTTCATATCCAGCTCAGCTCGTGGTTGATCCTGTAACCAACAAGATCTACGTTTCAAATCATCTGGGATCCAGCCTGGCGGTGGTGGATGGGATCACCAACTCTGTTACCACAGTATCTACGGGAAGCGGACCTTACGGACTGGCGGTCAACCCAGCCACCGGGAAGGTCTATGTACCAAACAACTTTACAAATACGGTAACTGTGCTTGATCCAAACCCATTTCGCGATTCCCAGGTCAGGATCGGCTTGGACTCCCTCCCGGGTAACCTGGCATATCAAGCTCATCCGGGCATAAATGGCAGAGCGGTCAACCGCTGGTCGCCTTATAGAACGGATATGATGGGTGTCATCAATGACTGGATATCAGAACAGAATGAATGGAACTGGGCGGCCGGGCCGAACGACAGCACCTCGTCCGACTCTATCGGCTGGACATATGCCTGGGGCAGCGATTCTCTGCTGTTCGGCGAAAATTTCATCAATATAGTACCTCTGGAGATGCAGGCCTCCGGCACCAACAACACCGGTATCGGCTCGGCCTTGGCCGGCAACATGCTGACCTATCCGGTCTATTACCTGGACAGCGTACCTCCGGCCCAGGCAACTCTGATAGCCCCGGCCTCAGGTGCCATGATCTCCGACAGCACCCCGGCCTTTGTCTGGCATCCGGCCGTCGACAATTACAGCTTAGGATATTACCAACTTCAGGTTGCCTCCAACGATTCATTTCTTCCAGCCTTCAGGGATACCATGGTCAGTGACACCACGGCCGTTCTGGCGCTTTTGCCAGCCGACACCATATATCACTGGCGGGTGAGGGCGGTGGACGTCTGCGGCAATATAGGACCCTGGTCCGCCGCCTGGAAGTTTGAGCTGGATGCCATAAGCCCGGAGGCTCCCGTGCTTTTAACCCCGGTCGACGGCTCATGGCAAGCGTACACTACCTTTTACTATAGCTGGACGGCGGTGGCCAAATCTGCCAAGGCCTCGCCGGTTCATTACGTGCTTAAAGCCTACCGGCTGCCCGACACCTTGAATCCGGTCATTGCAGACACCACCAGCTTGACCTCGGACACCCTGGCCCTGGCAGAAGGCCGGTATGCTTGGAAGGTGGAGGCCCATGACCAGGCCTTAAACCTGCCCGGCGCCTCGGGCCTCTTCCGGTTCGGCTGCGACCAGACCGCACCCTCCATGGCCGTGCTGATCAGCCCGACCAACGGCCTAACGACAAATCAGGACAGCGTCACCTTTGTCTGGCATCCGGGAACCGATACCCTGAGCGGGGTGAAAAACTACCTGCTCAAATATGCCTACGATTCCGGTTTTACCGCCGGGCTGGCCGAGACCACTCTGACCGACACCACCATCACCCTGGCTTTGTCCGACAGCAGCTACTACTGGAAAGTGGAGACCTGGGACAACGTGGGCAACAGCAGCTCATGGTTCCCCTGGAGCCTGACCGTGGACACCCTAAGCCCCGGTGTCCCGTCCCTTCTAACCCCGGCGGATAATGCCTGGCTGGCCTCGGATACCGCCTTTTGTACCTGGAGCCCGGTCACTAAGAAAGGCAAGGCCTCGCCGGTGTATTACGTGTTAAAGTCTTACTTGCTGCCTGATACCATCAATCCAGTAGTGGCGGACACCACCAACCTGACAGCGGATACCTTGATCGTCTCTGCGGGCCGCTACCGTTGGCTGGTGGAGGCCCACGATGAGGCTGAGAACCCGCCGGGGATCTCGGGATATTATAACTTCGGATATGACTGGACACCCCCAGTGTCCCCCATCATCCAGATCAGCCCGACGGATAGCCTTGTCACCAATCAAAGCAATGTAACCTTCTGTTGGCATCCCAGCACCGATGCGGTGAGCGGGATAAGGGAGTACGCGGTGGTGTATGCTTACGATGAAAGCTTCACTGCCGGGCTGGTTGAGACAACTTTGACCGACACCAGCATCACCTTGGTTCTGCCGGACAGCATCTACTACTGGATGGTGGAGGCCAGAGATACGGTTGGCAATGTGGGGGTATCTTATGTCTGGCAGTTGAATGTGGACACCCACGATCCGGCCGTCCCGGAACTTGCTTCACCGTCTGACAGTATATGGACCAGCGACACCATGGTGATCTGCGCCTGGAACGAGGTAGTTAAAAAAGCTAAGGCCTCTGAAGTGTCATATGTGATCCAATTGGATACCAACAATACTTTTGTGGCGCCTATAATCGAAGATACAACTTCAGCATTATTGGATACCTTTAACCTGGCTGAGGGGCAATATTACTGGCGGGTGATGGCCTACGACGCGGCCGGGAACTACGGGACATATTCGGCATATCGTACTTTCGGGATAGATACCACCGCGCCGGTATTCCAGGATGTCAAAACACTTCCGGATGACGATATGTCTCCCTACGGACCCTACGAGGTAACCAGCCAGGTGTATGACCTTAGCGGGGTTAAGACAGCTTATATGTTCACCCAGGTCAATGGAGGAAGCTGGGACAGCACGGCCATGTTTTTTGCTTCTGATAGTTTAAGGGATAGCATACCGGAACTGACTCCGACTACCGATGAAACACTGAGCGTCAGTTATTACATTAAAGTTGCCGACATGCTGGATCATCAAAATGCAAGCAGCATATACAATTTCAAGTGCATTGGTCCGTCTGGTGTATCCGGCCAGCCGGAAAGGTCTATGCCGACGGTATACGCTTTGGATAATACCTACCCCAACCCGTCGAGAGGGCAGACCACCTTCAAATACCAGCTGCCGAGGGAATCTAATGTCAGTCTGACCATATACAACGTAGTGGGGCAGCAGATAAAGAGGTTCGACATCGGCGCCAAACCGGCCGGGTATCACCAGATAAATTGGAACGACAATACTCTGTCCAACGGAGTGTACATTTACCAGCTTAAGGCCGGGACATTCACTTCCACCAAGAAGCTAATGGTGGTAAGATAATATATACATGGTCATGTAAAAGAGCTGTTATAAAAACAGCTCTTTTTTTATTGACAATTAACGAGGAAAGTATTACTATTCTCGTAAAGTATTATGAAAAAATCAATGGTATGAAGAAGCCCTTATATAATAAAATATCGATAGGTTTGATAAGCCTTTTATTGTTTTCGATAACTGCCAAGGCCGATTGGATATCGAGAGTTATATCAACGGATGGTATTTACGGTATTATTACAATCAACCCTTTGACTAATAAAATATTCTTGCTAAATGGCAACGGTTCAGTAATAGTTTTGGATGGCAAGACAAATGCGATAACTGAATTTTCCACCCCTTACGGCCATTGGGCAGCTGCCATAAATCCGTTGACGAATAAAATATATACTACAAATTTCAGTAATAAAATGACCATAATCAATGGGGATAATTATATTTCTACTGCCATAGGCACAAGTAATAACCTCCAAAAGGGTGTCGCAATTAATCCGGTAACCAATAGGGTATATCTATCACATTATCCAAACACAATATCTATTTTTGATGGAAATACTAATGGATTGATAACTACAGTTACCACACTCTATTTCCCTGAGTATATGGCTATAAACCCTATAACCAATAAAATATATGTTGAGTGCTATTACGAGTGGACTCGTGCAATGGATGTGATAGATGGCGCCACAAATAGTAGGTCTCCTATTAACACAGGTATTTTGTTTCAAAACTTGGTGGTAAATCCTGTGACCAATAAGATATATGCAAACGGCTATTATTTCTTTTATGTGGCAAACGGAGATACCCGCTATGTGGACACTTTAAAATCTATCCAAGGTCCTTTATATACGGCGGTTAATCCGGTTACTAATACAATTTACGTTCGCACTGGAAATGGAATGCCGGTGATTGACGGTAATACAAATTCAATCAAAATAATAGGAATTGATACTTTGCATGACAACTATGGCCTAGCAATAAATCCAATCACTAACAAGGTTTATCTTGGCGATGCCGCAAAAGTGGGTGTGTTTGACGGGGGCACAAACAAGTTGTCTGTCTTGACCGTAGGCAAAAATCCAAATAAAATCGCAGTGAACCCGGTGACCAACAGGATCTATATGCTGGATAATCAGGATTCGGCCGTAACGGTAATAAACGGCTCGGATTATACTCCGGCCACGATAGCTGCAGGCACATATCCGCAGGTTATGGCGGCCAATGCTGTGACCGGTAAGATATTCGTTGCCAGCGCCGTCGACCGGTCATTGCGGGTGATAGATGATGCCGGCGGATCGGTGGATACTGCAATAAGCATCGGGGAAGGGCCGTTTGCCGCAGCGGTCAACCCGGTGACCAATTCAGTATACGTGACCAATCATGACGACAGCAGCGTTACGGTATATAGCGGCAACAGCGGGATAACCGCCACCGTAGCTGTCGGCAGCAACCCCAGCGGCATAGCTGTCAATCCGGTGACCAATAAGATCTACGCGGCCAACTATGGGGATAACAGCGTTTCCATTATCGATGGATCCACCAATGCCGAGACGAGAGTCGCTGCAGGAGCCGGGCCATACGGTGTAGCGGTCGATCCGGCGACTAATATGATATATGTAAGCAATCAGAGCGATAATACGGTATCGGTTATAAACGGGACTACCGAGGCTGTCATAAACACAATAGCGGTGGGAAGCAGCCCCGGCCATCTGGCGGTCAACCCGGTGACCGGAAAGGTATACGTTTCCTGCAGCAATGCCGATTCGGTGACGATTATAGATAACAGCAGCAAATCGGCCATCAATATACCGGTCGGCCGCGAACCTATAGCCATCGGTGTCAATGTAGTGACTAACAAGATATATGTGGCCAATCGGGGTGACAGCACCGTCAGTATAATAGACGGTTCGGATAACAGCGTTGCCAGCGTTCAGGTTCCGGGTGCGCCATGCGCCTTGGCCATCGATCAGGTGGATAATATGATCTACGTGACCGGCTATGACGGCAATACCGTTACGGCGATAGACGGCATCACCAATACCAAACATGATATAACTGTCGGTAGTGCGCCAGTGGCCGTAACGGTCAATCCGGTAAACGGCAATGTTTATACGGCTAATTACAATGACGGAAGCGTAACCCGTCTGGAAAAGGTTCGCATCTGTGATACCCAGGTCAGGGCCGAGATGGATGGTTTGCCGGGGAACGTGTGCTATACCGCAAAACCGGTAATTACCGGGAAGGGCGTAAACAGATGGTCTCCCAACCGGACTAGAATAGAAGGGGTGCTTTGCGGGATCAATACCGTCCATCGTTCCTGGAATATGGCCAATATTACCAGCGGGTCCGGAACCGATTCGGTCGGATGGTCCTGGAACTGGAGCAGCGATTCGCTGTTGATAGGAGAGAACTACCTGATCTATTATCCGATCGAGTCGAATGTGGGGGGTACCAATAATCTGGGGCTAGGTGCAACTTTTACCGGTAATGTGGAGGTCCAACCAGTCTATTATCTTCCCAGCATGACACCAGAGGCGATAGAACTTTCCATGTTTGCAGCAATCAGCGGACCCGAAGGAGTTGTCATCAAATGGCGGACGGAAAGCGAAAGAGATTGTTACAAATGGCTGGTTGAAAGATCGGGTGACCCGGGGCAGGGTTTTATCAAGGTGGGCGAGTTAGAGGGACAGATACGAAGCAATCAGCCTCATGAATATCAGTTCATTGACCGTATCAGCGACGGCCAGGAGGGAGAATATTATTATCGGTTGGCGGAACTCGATGCCGCCGGGAATCCTACATACTATGGGCCGGTCAAGGTTGAAGTATCCACAGGCCCTTTGGAATTTGAATTATCATCGGTTTATCCCAATCCCTCAAAAGGGAAGCCGATCTTCAAATACCAGCTGCCCAAGGAATCCAAGGTCAGTCTGACCATATACAACGTAGTGGGGCAACAGATAAAGAGATTCGATATCGGCAACAAACCGGCCGGATACCATCAAGTCAATTGGAATGATAACTCACTACCCAACGGTGTATATATCTACCAGCTTAAGGCGGGGGCATTTACCTCCACCAAGAAAATGATGATAGTCAGATAGATATATTCTATCAAACAAAGGCCGCCTTATAGGCGGCCTTTATATATTAAAACTAGATTTGACTCTCTTGACTAAAATATATTTATAAGATAAAATGAAACTTCTATGAAATTACTAATAGATATAAATCAAATTCATAACACAAACATGGAGGACTTTTCATGCGACATCTCTGGTCGGTAATTTTATTGACATTGGCGATGTTTGCCGCCCAAACGCAGGCAGTACCGAGGCCACACCAGCCTTCAACGACAACCATACGACAGGATATACCTGCTTCTTCAACCAAACAATACGATAAGAGGGATATTCATAAAAAGAAAATAAACCATATCAAACACAAAAGAACACCACACCCGAATAAAACTGCTTCGGTTGTCAACGTTGAAAAGACCAAGAGCGTTATTGCGCCGTTCTTTAAAATGAACACCGACAGCCTGCCGTTCGATCTGTATCGCTGGGACGCCACTGCGGCAATGCTTGAGGACGGCACCATTATAAGCGTCTGGGCCGATTACCGCAGCGGATGGCAGAAGATATATTTCCAGCGGTATACCATCCAGGGCCAAAGCCTGGGCCCGGTATCGGCAGCCACAGATGAATATTATTACCAGCAATGTCCTAATATATCTGCGGATGCCAACGGCGGGTTCATGCTTGCCTGGCAGGATTACCGTTCGGGAAGCCGCTACGATATCTACTGCCGCAGGTTCGATGCCGGCGGCAACCCCCTGGACACCGCCTTCAGGGTGAACGATTACGACGACGGGGATGCCTATGATCCGGCCATAACCGCTACCGATAGCGGATATTCCGTAACCTGGAACGACAATCGTACCGGCAATGCTGAGGTCTACCTGCAGCTTATCGACAGCCTGGGCGCCCTGAAAGGAGCGGCTGTTCGCGTGAACGAGGTGACCACAAATTACCAGCAAAGGTCCAGTGTGGCCAGGATCGGCCAGGGTTTTGTTGTGACCTGGCAGGATGCCAGAAGCGGAAACGATGCCGACATATACGCCCGGCGCTATAATTCCAACGGGGATGCCTTGGGGTCCGAGTTCAAGGTAAGCGATAACTCCACAAACCAAAGATATTATCCCGAAGTCTGCAGCACCGACAGTGGATTTACCATCACCTGGTACGACACCCGGAACACCATCTGCGACGTTTACCTGCAAAGATTTGATACCGCCGGGGCTCCGGTGGGCTCCAATTACAGGGTGACCAGTGGCGCAGGATATGGATTTTATCCCACCATTGCCCATCTCCAGGGACAGACGGTGGTATCCTGGTACGATGACCGGAACGGTGATCTGGACATATACGCCCAATGGTTCAAACCCAACGGCGACACCCTGGGGGGACAAGTTCTGGTCAATGACGACACCAACAATACGAATCAATATATGCCCAAAGCGGTAGCCAGCGACAGCGGCTGGGCATTTATATGGTCGGATGCCAGAGTGAACGATGTGTCTCAGGTCTACGGCCAGGCTTATGATGCGTCTCTGGTTGCCATAACGCCTAATTTTATGGCCTGCGACAGCGTGGCCGGCCTGCATTATCAGTATGATGCTACAGTAGCCGCCGGCCAGGACGGGAACTTCCTGTCGGTATGGTACGATTACCGAAATGATGACGGGAGTTGGAACATTTGTGATATCTATGGACGGTTGTATGATGAGAACGGCAACGCCTTGACCCAGGATTTCCTGATCTCCGATACCGCATATAATTCAGACTACCGTTATTCCTACGGACCCAAGGTCGCATGCCTGTCCGACGGTTCTTACCTGGTGGTCTGGTACGATTACCGCAACGACAATGATTACGATATATTCGGCCAGCGGCTGGATGTCACGGGAACCCCGGTGGGCGGCAATTATCTGATCTCCACCGGCCGTCAGGGCTTGGAAGATTACGAACTGACAATTGCCGCGGCCGACAGCGGATACGGGGTGTTCTGGTACGGCGACAATTCCTCCGATTATGACATCTTCGGCCGCATATATAAGACCAATGGCGACAGCGTTGGTCCGGTGATCACGGTTGGCGCTGATTCCGTCGCCCAGGAACAGGAATATCCCTGCGCCGCCGCCAACGACACCGGCCTAATAGTGGCCTGGGAGGACTACCGCGACAACAGTTATAACCATATTTACGGCCAGCGATTGCTGTGGAACGGCAGCCTTTACGGAAATAATTACCTGATAAGCGACAGCGTGGATTACGACGAGGAGGACGTATCCATTGCCGGATTCAACCAGGGTTTCCTGGCCACCTGGGACGACAATCGTGACGGGAGTTACAAGGTCTACGGCCAGTATTTGGACGCTACGGGCCAGAAAGAGGATTCCTCTTTTGTCATCAGTACCGCACCGGGTATTGACCAGTACTGTGCTACGGTGGCGGTATCACCCGACGGCGACCGTTATGCGGTTTATTGGAACGGAGAGGATAGCGGCTACAACGATTACCTTTTCTCCCAACGTTATCAGAACCGTTTGCCTCAGGGGGGCAATGAACTGCTGGCCGATTCTTCCCAATGGAACTGGTTCTATATATGGGGCGCCCAGAATGCGGCTGCCAGCGGCGATCGCCTTTTCTTTGCCCTGAGCGGAAGCAGGAAGGGAACCACTTCAAATTCGGATGTTTACGGCATGGTAACCGATTGGTACTCGCTTTCGACACCGCCTGCAGTATGGGTGGATTCCCTGCCTGACGATATCGATTCGACCTATGGTCCCTATACGGTTAACGCGGTTATCACCGATGATGGGAGCGTTGATCGGGCGGTGCTGTATTACCGGATAAACGGCGGGGCTTGGGATACATTAGCTATGGCAGCCGGAGCGGCCGATACTTTCAGCGCGGTAATCCCCGAACAATTTTTGGTTATCGATGATACGGTCAATATCAGCTATTATGTCTGGGCCATGGATGATACTAAGAACTTCATCAGTTCAACAGTTCGCTCATTCCTGCTTGCCGGGCCGTCGGGTGTGGCCGGCAAACCGTCCGGTTCGGTGCCGTCGGTCTACGCCTTAAGCCAGGCCTATCCCAATCCCAGTCGCGGCAGTATAACCATAAAATATCAGTTACCAAAAGAGTCGAATGTCAGTCTGACCATATACAACGTAGTGGGTCAGCAGATTAAGAGATTCGATATCGGCAACAAGCCGGCCGGGTATCACCAAGTCAATTGGAATGACAACTCACTACCCAATGGTGTGTACATCTACCAGCTTAAAGCCGGGACGTTCACTTCAACCAAGAAACTGATGGTTGTCCGGTAAGAATATTATATCAAGTAAAGGCCGCTGATAAGGCGGCCTTTTTGATTGTTAAAATAGTCATTAACCAGCCAAAATACGAACCTTTTATTCTTGACATAAGCCTTTATTGGTGTTAAAATTAGATTTTAAATGAAGAATGGATAATTTCTCGTATGTTGTTATCATATAATTACATATTGGATTGGTTGCTGGAAGATCCCTTTGACTGAATATTTCATAATTTCGGGCATGGCCTGACCGCTGTTTATCCGACAGCAGGGCGTTGCCCGTTTTCATTTGGGAAAAATATTTAATATAAAACACAGGAGAAAAACAATGGCTAAAAAAAGAGTTCTGATAATGGGAGCCGCCGGGCGCGATTTCCATAATTTCAATACATACTTCCGTAACAACAAGGATTACGAAGTAGTGGCTTTCACCGCCACCCAGATCCCCGATATCGCCGGGCGCAAGTATCCGGCGGCCTTGGCCGGGAAGATGTACCCCAAGGGCATTCCCATCTACGACGAGAAGGACCTTACCCCTCTGATCGCGAAGCTTAAGGTCGATCAGGTGGTGTTCGCCTATTCCGATGTGCCGTATCATTACGTCATGGGCAAGGCGGCCGTGGTCAATGCCGCCGGGGCTGACTTCATGATGCTGGGCCCCAAGGACACCATGATCAAGTCCACCAAGCCCGTGATCTCCATCTGCGCGGTGCGCACCGGCAGCGGCAAGAGCCAGACCACCCGCCGGGTGATCGAGATCCTGATGGCCATGGGCAAGAAGGTAGTGGCCATCCGTCATCCCATGCCCTATGGCGACCTGGTCAAGCAGAAGGTCCAGCGCTTTGCCACGGTGGAGGACCTGCACAAGCACAAATGTACCATCGAGGAGATGGAGGAGTACGAACCGCATGTGGTGCGCGGCAACGTCATCTACGCCGGAGTGGACTATGAGGCTATCCTGCGCCAGGCCGAGAAAGAGGCCGATGTGATCGTCTGGGACGGCGGAAACAACGACTTTCCGTTCTACAAGTCTGACCTGGAGATCGTGGTGGTGGACCCGCATCGTCCGGGCCACGAGCTGTCATACTACCCCGGTGAGGTCAACCTGCGCCGGGCCGATGTCATCGTTATCAACAAGGAGGACAGCGCCCGCAAGGAAGACATCAAGAAGGTGAAGGAGAATATAAAGATGGCCAACCCCAAGGCCATCGTGATAGACGCCGATTCTCCGGTATCGGTAGAGCAGCCCAAGAGCCTGAAGGGCAAGCGGGTGCTGGTGATCGAGGACGGCCCGACCCTGACCCACGGCGAGATGAAGTACGGGGCCGGCGTGGTGGCCGCCAAGAAACACGGCGTGGCTAAGATGATCGATCCCCGGCCCTACGCGGTGGGCACTATCGCCGGTACCTTTAAAAAGTACCCCGGCATCGGGGTGCTGCTGCCGGCCATGGGCTATTCCGACCAGCAGATCAAGGACCTGCAGGCCACCATCAACAAGACTCCCTGCGACATGTACGTGGTGGGCACTCCCATTGACCTGCGTAGGCTGGTTAAATTCCCCAAACCTGCGGTTCGGGTGGGCTACGATCTTAAGGAAATATCCAAGCCCGACCTGACGGTAGCCATCAAGAAAGTCATTAAAAAATAACATTCCCATCAATTGCAACGGCCTCATTCCCCTGCGTCCCTAAGGATGTTTTATCCTGACGCGGGGGGTGGGGTCTTTGCCGTGATATCAATAAAAAAGGGAAATATGCCGAACAATAAAACCGCGGTGGTGGCCCTGGGCGGGAACGCCATCGGCGCCACAGGCAAGGAAGACATACATCAACAATTCGCCAATACCCGCCAGGCGGTGCAGGCGATAACCGAACTGGTCAAAGCCGGGTATAACCTGGCCATTTCGCACGGCAACGGCCCCCAGGTAGGCAATGCCCTGCTTCGCGTGGAACGAACCTTTCCTGACGGTATTCCGGCCCTGCCCCTGGGGGTGATCGTGGCCGATACCGAAGGCGGGATGGGCTATATGATAGAGCAGTCGTTACAGAACAAATTGATCCGGGAGAAGATCGATCGGCAGGTGGTCACCATGGTCACACAGGTGGTGGTGGACAAGGATGACCCATCAATTTTGAATCCATCTAAACCCATAGGACCATATTACAAACAGGAAGAAGTTAAAGCTTTGCTTGAGCGTGGTTGGGTAGTCAAGGAAGATGCCGGCCGGGGGTTCAGGCGTTTTGTGCCTTCTCCTATTCCCAGGTCAATAGTCAATCGCAAGACCATCAAAGATCTGGTCCATTCCGGGACCATAGTCATAGCCGCCGGCGGCGGCGGCGTGCCGGTCTATCTTGAAAAGGACGGCACTTTCGAGGGGGTGGATGCGGTCATTGATAAGGACAGGGCTTCGGCGGTACTGGCCCGGGATATCGAGGCCGAATCCCTTTTGATACTGACCGCGGTGGAAAAGGTATCGCTCAATTACAAAAAGCCGGACCAAAAAGACCTGGACAAGATCGCCCTGCCCGAGGCTAAAAAATTCCTGGCCGACGGCCATTTTGCCGCCGGGAGCATGGGTCCTAAAATTGAAGCGGCCATTCAATTCCTGGAGTATGGGGGACGGCAGGTGATCATAACTTCCCTGGAAAAAGCAGCCGATGCATTAAATGGCAAAGCTGGAACGTTGCTGGTAGTCAGCTGAATCAGTTAAGAAAAACTTAAAATATATTTGGAGGCTTTATGGCCAAAAATACCGATGTGATGGAGGCCAGGCTTGCGATCGAGGAGGATTTCAAAAAGGGCTATGACCTGCCGGTGTATGTCTATAAGCCCTGGTGCAAATCCTGCGAGATCTGCGTGGCCTTCTGCCCCAAGAGCGTCCTGGAGATGGGCGAAGACCGGAAGCCCAGGGTGGCTAGACCGGACGATTGTATCCTGTGCAAGCAATGCGAGATCAGATGCCCGGATCTGGCGATTTTTGTGGTGAAGGAGAAGAAAAAATGAGCAAGAACGTACAACTGCTGCAAGGCAACGAATCATGCGCTTTGGGGGCCGTTTATGCCGGATGCGATTTCTTCGGGGGATACCCCATTACTCCGTCCACCGAGATAGCCGAGGAAATGGCCCTGCTGCTTCCCAGGAACGGCGGCAAATTCATCCAGATGGAGGACGAGATCGCCGGCATCGGCACCATTCTGGGGGCCGCCGCCGCCGGGGCCAAGGCCATGACCGCCACCTCCGGCCCGGGATTTTCCCTGATGATGGAACTGTTGGGATACGGCTGCATGGCCGAGATCCCCTGCGTCATCGTCAATGTTCAGCGGGGAGGACCGTCCACCGGACTGCCCACCAAGGGAGCCCAGGCCGATGTGATGCAGGCCCGCTGGGGCACCCACGGAGATCATCCCACCATCGCCCTGTGCCCTTCTTCGGTAGAGGAATCTTTCAAATTGACGGTAAAGGCCTTCAACCTGGCCGAAAAGTTTCGGATGCCGGTGATCGTGCTGCTGGACGAGTTCATCGGGCATATGCGTGAGAAAATGGAGATGCCCGAACCCGGGGATTTGGATGTATACACCCACCTCCAGCCCACCTGCAAACCTGCTGATTATATGCATTACGGGGATGGCAGCAGCGTAGGAGGGGCCTATGCCGACATGGGCAGCGGATACCGCTTCAATATCACCGGGCTGACCCATGATAAGCACGGATTTCCTACCGGCCGGGCCGATGAGATCCAATGGAAGATGGACCGCCTGAGGGACAAGATAGAACAACACCGTCCCGAACTTATGGAAGTCGACCAGGAATTCATGGAAGATGCCGAGATAGCGGTATTTTCGTACGGCGGAGCGGCCCGCAGCGCCCAACAGGCCATCCGGGAAGCCAGGGCCAAGGGCATCAAGGCCGGACTGGTGCGGCCCACCACTCTCTGGCCCTTCCCGGACCAGGCCGTCGAGGACATCCTGCGCCGGGTCAAGACCATGATTGTGGCCGAGATCAGCCAGGGGCAGCTTTTGGGCGAGATCCATAGGCTGAACCAATTCCATACCAAGGTGATTCCGGTCCAGCGTTACGACGGGGAGATGCTGACTCCCAACGAGGTCCTTAAAGCCATCACGGAGGTGAAGAAATGAGAATGCATCCTGCTTACGAAATGCTGCGCCCCGGCAAGAAATTCCCCCATGTCTGGTGCCCGGGCTGCGGCCACGGCATCGTCCAGGGCGCCATCATCCGGGCGGTGGAGAAATTGGGCTGGTCCCGTGACGAGATGGTGATGGTCTCCGGGATCGGCTGTTCCTCGCGGATGCCGGTGTATGTGGATTTCAACAGCCTGCATACCGCCCACGGCCGGGCCATCGCCTTTGCCACCGGGGTCAAGCTGCATAATCCCAAACTTCACGTCATAGTCATCACCGGGGACGGCGACGCCCTGGCCATAGGAGGGAACCATTTCATCCATGCCGCCCGGCGCAACGTGGACCTGACGGTGATACTGATGAACAACAACATCTACGGGATGACCGGCGGGCAGTATTCGCCCACCACCCCCATAGGCAAGCGGGCCTCTACTGCGCCTTATGGCACTGCAGAGCGTGACTTCGACCCCTGCGCCCTGGCCAAGGCTGCTGGAGCGGCCTTCACCGCCAGGGGAGTGGTTTATAACGCGGTGGAACTGGAAAAACTGATCGAGACCGCCCTGACCAAAAAGGGTTTCTCTCTGGTTGAGGCCATCAGTCCATGTCCCACCCTTTACGGACGGCTTAATAAGGAAGGCAGCGCGGTCAAGATGCTGCAGTGGCAGAAGGCCAACAGCATCAGCATAAAAGCGGCCGAGAAACTGCCTCCCGAGCAGGTGGAAGGCAAGATCATCACCGGTATATTCCATGACCAGGAGACCGAGCCTTATACCGAGGTCTATAACCGGATCATCCAGAAGGCCCGGGGGCAATAGAGACGAAGTACGGTTGCTGTTCAGTGTAACCAAAAAGATAATCTAACTAACGCAAAGGCGCGGTGACCGCGCCCCAACCAAGGAAATAAAATGAAAAATAGATACGAGATACGCCTTTCCGGTTCGGGAGGGCAGGGCATGATCACCGCCGGGATCATTCTGGCCGAGGCAGCCGGCGTGTACGACGGCAAGAATGTGGTGCAGTCCCAGAGCTACGGTCCCGAGGCTCGGGGCGGGGCCAGCAAGGCCGAGGTGATCATCTCCGACAAGGAGATATTCTATCCCAAAGCCAGCGCCATCGACATTCTGCTGGCAATGACCCAGGAGGCTTGGGAGAAATACAGCAGCGATCTGAATCCCGATGCGGTGTCCATAGTGGACTCGTGGTATGTGAAGGAAGTGAACAAGCCGGGAGTGATAAGCCTGCCGCTTAGCCAGAAGGCCCGCGAGGAAGTGGGGCTGGAGATCATTGCCAACGTCATCGCCCTGGCCGCCATCGCCGAGATCACCGGAGTGGTGAGCAAGGAGGCTCTTGAGAGATCGCTTCTCTCCCGAATTCCGAAGGGTACCGAGGAAAAGAACAAAAAGGCCCTGGAGATCGGTTTTCGGCTGGGCCGGGAAGCCAAAAAATGACCGGGCACCAGCACCCCAGAGGACAGTTGGAGCGGACCCTGATGATAATCAAGCCCGATGCGGTGGAGCGCGGTTTGATCGGCGAGATATTGCACCGGGTGGAACTGGACGGTTTCCAGATAATAGCCATAAAGATGGTCAAAATGACCGACACCCAGGCCAAAGGATTCTACCGGATGCATCGGGGCAAGCCTTTCTATAACCAGTTGGTGAAGTTCATGACCTCGGACCGCTGCGTGCTATGCGTGTTGGAGAGGGAGAATGCCATATCCAATCTGCGTCAGTTGGTGGGCAGCACCAATCCCGATCAGGCCGCTTTCGGCACCATCCGCCACGATTACGCCACGGCCACCCGTTTCAATTGTGTCCATGCCTCTGATTCGCCGGAATCGGCCAAGCGGGAGGTGCATTTTTTCTTCAAGGACGGAGCTTTAGTTCGCATCCATCGGAGGATAAAGCGAATTTACAGCATGCCGTTCGCCAGGAGATAGCCTGAGTTTATAAAAACGATCCGAAGGACAGCGGGTGGGATCTTTGATCCGCTCGGGCTGCCGGCTTCATTCGCGTTAACAGAAACCTTTAAATATATTCAAGAGGTGCATAAGTGGCTAACGACATCATAGTCCTGTCATTGAATTGCGGTAGTTCGTCGGTCAAATACCAGCTCTATAACTGGACCCAAAAGGAGGTCATTGCCAAGGGGCTGGTGGAAAGGGTCTACACCGAAAGTTCGTTCATCATCCACGAGGTCCCCCATCGGGATCCCAAAAAGGTGGAGAGGTCCTGCCCCAACCACGAGGTGGCCATCCAGCTGATCCTGGACACGCTGCTGCACGAGGACCATCCAGTCATCTCGGACATCAAACAGATAACTGCGGTGGGGCACCGGGTGGTGCACGGCGGCGAGAAATTCGCCAAATCCACCCTGATCACCGAAGAGGTCATCAAGACCTTCGAGGATCTGGCCGCTTTGGCTCCGCTGCATAATCCGCCCAACGTGCTGGGGATAAGGGCCGCCCAGGCGCTGATGCCGACCATCCCACATGTGGCGGTGATGGACACGGCCTTTCACCAGACCATGACCAAGACCTCGTACATCTATCCCGTGCCTTACGAATGGTACGAAAAATACGGCGTCAGGCGCTACGGGTTTCACGGCACATCCCATCTCTACGTGGCCCGCCGGGCGGCGGTGATGCTGGGGAAGAAACCGTTCGAGGTCAATCTGATCACCTGCCATATCGGCAACGGGGTCAGCCTTACGGCCATCAAGAACGGCTGTTCCCACGACACCAGCCTGGGGCTTTCCACCATGGAAGGACTGGTGATGGGCACCCGCTGCGGGGACGTGGATCCCGGGCTGATGCCGTTCATCTGCGGCAAGGAAAAGCTGACCACCAAGGAGGTGGAGTCCATCTATCTCAAGAAGAGCGGGGTGCTGGGCATCTCCGGGAAATACATCGACCGCCGGGATATCGAAAAGGCCATGGATGAGGGCGACGAAAGAGCCAAGCTGGCCTTCGATATCGAGGCTTACAAGCTGCGCAAATACATCGGCGCCTACTACGCTTCTTTGGGTCACGTGGACGCCATCGTCTTCACCGGAGGGGTGGGTGAGATGGGGCCGCGGCTCAGATACCAGGCGGTATCTGGTCTTGAAGAGATGGGGATCGTGCTGGACCCCGAAAGGAACACTGCCGCCAAGAACCGCAACCACGAATTCGTGATCTCGGCCGATAGTTCCAAGATAAAGATGTTCGTCATTCCCACCGACGAGGAACTGGTGTTCACCGAGGACGTGGTGGCCATCATCGAACGGCGCTACGATGTACATACCAACTTCAAGTATTCCTTCGAGGATGCCAGCTACAAGAACATGATGCGGGACGAGGCCTACCAGAGGGATATGGAGAAGAAGAAACAGAAATAGTTCATTTATGGGCGGTCAGTGAAAAGTGAAGATCAGGGTCAAGGAATTAAAGGAGGGCTTCAATCCCTATAGGGTCGAGAGGAAAGGGAGCATCGGAGACCCTGCGGAATTTACCGACCTTTCGGGGGATCTGGTCATCGAAAAATGCGGGACCACTCTGAGGATCAAGGGCATCCTGCATTTTGGCGCCCTGCATGAATGCGCGAGGTGCCTTAAAGGTTTCTCCGCTTTGTACCAGCACCCCATAGAGCTGTTCTACCGCACCGGGAAGCTGGAGGACTCACTTCCCGGGAAAGAAGTGGAGCTCAATTCCGACGACCTTAACGTGATAACCTATCAAGGCAGCGAGCTGGACATCTGGCCGGATATTCGCGAGGCCATGATGCTGGCCCTGCCCATGAAGCCGCTTTGTTCAGAAGATTGCATGGGCATCTGTCCCGCATGCGGCAAGGACCTCAACAGCGGGAAATGCAAGTGCCGCAAGGATCCCATCGATCCCCGCTGGGAGGGGCTGCTGAAGCTGTCGCAAGAACAGCCGGATCGCAAAAAGAAAAAATGATCCCACCCCATCCCTCTCCTGTTGCCTTGGGAGAGGGAAGAATATGTTTAGAAAGAGAGCAGGGTGGAAGCAAAATATTATAAAAAGATCGGGGACGATACCGTCCAATGCCTGTTGTGTCCCCATCTTTGCCGGATCGCTCCGGATAAAGCCGGGCTGTGCCGGGTGAGGCGTAATACAGGCGGACGTTTGGAAGCTTCCGGCTACGGCAGAGTAGTATCGCTGAGCATGGATCCCATCGAAAAGAAACCACTGTTCCATTTTCACCCCGGCAAACAGATACTTTCCACCGGGCCCAACGGCTGCAATCTGGAATGCCAGTTCTGCCAGAACTGGGAGATATCGCAGAAAGAGGTCCCCACCGAATATGTAGAGCCGCAAAAACTGGTAGACCTGGCGATGGCTCATAACTCCTCGGGCATTGCCTATACCTACACCGAGCCGTTCGTCTGGTTCGAATACCTGCTGGATGTCTGCCGCCTGGCGCGCGAAAAAGGACTGGTCAACGTGCTGGTGACCAACGGCACGGTCAACCGGGAACCGCTGGAGGAACTGCTGCCCCTGATCGACGCCATGAACATTGACCTCAAATCGATGGATGCCGACTTTTACAAAAAGACCTGCCGGGGCGATCTGCAAACGGTGCTCAATACTATCAGGACGGCCCATGGCCGATGCCATGTCGAGTTGACCAACCTGGTAATTCCGGGGCTCAACGATTCCGACAAGAACTTCTGCGACCTGGTTGGCTTCGTTAAAAGCCTGGACCCGTTAATTCCGCTGCACATCTCGCGATATTTTCCCCAGTATAAGACCCGGATAGGGCCTACGCCGGAAAGCACGCTGCTAAGGTTCTATCAAAAGGCCTCAGCCGATCTTAAATACGTCTATCTGGGAAACGTCAGCTTGCCTGGCACCGAGGATACTAAATGCCCGCAATGCGGGAATTTGCTGATAGCGCGGCGGGGATACCGGACCTCAATAACCGGAATAATGAACAATAACTGCCGGAACTGCGGCAGGAAGGCGGACATCGTCGGCCTTGATGAATAGGGGGGATTATGGCCTTAAAAAGAAGAGGGGTGGGTTTCTTTCTGCTGATACTTCTGGGCGGGGCGCTGTTAGGCAGCGCGTTAGGCGACCTGGTGGGATATTTGCTTCCCAGCGGCGTGGTGCACGACTTTTTTACCAAAGCAGTGACGCCGGGATTGAATCCTCCGGTGACCATCAATCTGTTAGTGATGACACTGACGCTGGGATTCACCCTGAAGCTTAACATCATAGCCCTTTTTGGGGTGATACTGATGGCCTACCTGCTGAAGTGGTTTTAAAATTTATTGGGACGCAAACCACAAAGGCACCAAGACACAAAGAAAATATAAAGCCCGGTCTGATTATTAGGCCGGGCTTTTTACACTTGCTTTTATTTCCATTTATAGAGTATATTTATTATTAAACTATAGAATATGAATTATGTCAATTTTCGAGAAAATAACTAATAATTTTGTTGATTGGGCAATAAAAAAGAAACATTGGCCACTATTAATATTGCTTTTATTAGGCCCAAGTACTTTTATTTTTTATGGTAAATATTTTAGTTTATCATTCCATGATACCTTTTGGCATCCATATGTATGGCAAACAGAAGGCACAATACTGGTGTTAGTGTCTTTGTTATATTTATTTTCGATGAATAAATATAAAATTATAATTTCCTTAATTATTTTAATTTCAGGTCTTGTAATATTATATAACGGCATATTCCCCAAGAAATTGCCAAAAGATACCCTTGTTATATCTGTTGCAACATTTCAGGCTGTTAGTGAAAATGCTAAGGATGATGCAATTAATATAACACATAGAATAAAATCACTATTAACAGAAAAAAACGAGAAAGGGTTGCCAATTATTATTAAACAAATTGAAGGGACTATTAAAATTAAATCAAGCAATGACGCTAAGGTATATTGCAATTCACAACCTTATAACTGTCATATAATAGTTTGGGGGGAAGTAAGAAAAGATGAAAATGAATTATATGTCCAACCATATATAACTGCAATAAATAATTACAACAAGAATAAAATAAAAGATGGCAATATTAAACCATTACTTTCGAAAAGCATTGAAAAAATCAAATTCAAGGAGCATGTTTCGGACACTTTAACCGACTTAATAATATTGGCTTACGGTTTATGTTATTATAATAATGGTGATTACAATAATGCTATAAAAATATTTTCACACACTAATTATGGCGAGACTCAAATATATAAAGGATTGTCATATTATATGTTGGGGGACAGTTTAAGAGACTTAGGTACATTGGTGAAATCGAGGGATGCTTTTAATGATATTTTGGATTCTAATCCGGGAATAATTTATAAACAAGATGAATTAAAATGGCGAGCATTAAATTATAGAGCGCTAACATTATTATCGATGGTAGAGGTAACAAGTGGAAATAAGAACATTAGTTTGCTTAAAAAAACGATAATTGATTATAATAAATGTAATGAACATTTTAATTATGAATATCATAAAAATGATTGGATTATTATACATATAAATTTAAGTCTAGCATATGATTATTTAAGTGCTTTTGAAAATAAAAAAGGGAATATTTTAAAAGCGATATATGAATGTGATAAATTAATTGATAGCTTAGATAATAGCAAGGATTCTCTATATCTATCAGTTACTTTTAACAATAAGGGAACCTTTTTAGGTGAACTAATATCATGTGTAGCAAGTGATAGTGTAATGTATTATAGAGATATGGCTATAGAAAGTTGTGATAAATCTATGCAATTGACCAGTAAAGATACTAACGAAATTGTATGGATAGGTGCTCAAATGAATAAGGGATTGATTTATTTCACGTGTTCAAATTATATTCGTAATACAAATGAAATAAAACAAAACTTAATGAAATCATTAAATACATATAAAGATGTTATTGAAGAAATAGGTAATATCAATGATAGTATTATTAAAGGTAGGGTTTATAATTTATATGCATTAACGTTGCTAAAGTATAGTACAGACTATTATGATGAAAAAGGATTGGAAGAGGTGGTTGCGTCTTTAAATAAAACATTGCAATTTTATGCTAGTAATAAAAAAAGCAAAGATTGGGCAGATGCACAAGAGTTATTGGCTATTACATATAGAACACTATCAACTAGAAAAAGAGGACAGGAAATATACATTTATAGAAAAGCAATCGATAATGCTAAACACTGCATAGATAGTTCAAAAATATATTATGATAGTATAAATTACCCGGAAAAATATAAAAAATTAAATTCTTTTAAAGATACATTATTGCTATTAGAGGTAAAATTTTATAAATAATATTTGTTTTATGCCTTTAGATGCCTATATATTTGGTTTGCCAGTTATATGAAAGATGGGGGTGTAACACAAGGCGGTAAATTGCCGCCTGTTTTATTTTCCATTTCTCCTTGCGGGAATTGCCCTTATATGGTATCATTCATAGCAAATGCTGTAAGTATTTAGCCACAAAAGGCACAGAGCACACAAAATGGATGATAAAGATATATTAACTTTGTGCAACAAGATACGGCAGACGGCTTATAACCTGCATACTTTTCTGCGATCCGGGCACTTGGAGAAAGTTTACGAAAACGGATTAGCCCACCGTCTGCGCAAGGCCGGATTGAAGGTTGAACAACAAGCCCCGCTTAAAGTTTATGATGAGGACGGCACTATCTTAGGCGATTACTTTGCTGATTTGCTGGTTGAATCTGAGCTGGTCATAGAACTTAAAGCATGCAGATCGATAGCCGATGAACATATTGCCCAAGTATTGGGATATTTGCGGGCCTCGAAGAACCGGCAGGCATTGTTGATCAACTTCGGTTCACAAAAAATCCAGTTTAAAAAACTTGTCTTGTGATTTATGTGCTTAATGTGGCCAATCCAGAAAAGATGATAATTATATGACGAGGCAGCAATCATTAAATAAAATCCGGGATTTCATCCGTTCCCGCAATCTGATCAAAGCAGGGGACAGGGTGCTGGTGGCCCTTTCCGGCGGACCGGATTCGGTTTTTTTGCTGCATGTTTTGCTGTCTCTTCGTGAGGACCTGAATATCACTTTATTGGCCGGGCATTTAAACCATTGCCTGAGGGGTGCGGAGTCTAATAGGGACGAAGCTTTTGTCAAGGCCCTGTCCAAAAAAATGGGGATCAAAATCATCTCCTCCAAGCGGGACGTGGCCGGATACGCCAAGCGGGAAAAGTTGTCCATCGAGACCGCGGCCCGCGACTTAAGGCGGGAGTTCCTCGATAAAACCGCCGATAAGCATAAATGCCAAAAGATAGCCACCGGACATAACCTGAACGACCAAGCCGAGACGGTTCTGATGCATATCATCCGCGGTAGTGGACTTACCGGGCTTAAAGGGATCCCGGCGGTCAACGGCAAATTCATCCGGCCCGTGCTGGGCGCAGGCCGGGAAGAGATAGAAGAATTCCTGAGGTCCAACAATATCGCCTGGCGGGAGGACAGCAGCAACCAGAGCTTGGATCATACCCGCAACAAGGTGCGTCTGGCCGTCATTCCCCAATTGAAAAAATATAACCCGCAGATAGTTCATTCGCTGTCCCATCTGGCCGAGGCCGCTGGATCAGATCTTGAGCTGATAGACGATATGACCGACAAAGCATTCCGGCAAGCGGCGAAAATCCATAAGGCCAAAATTAATATTGACTTATCCGTATTTAATAGTTATAATAAAGGGTTACGAAGGAACATATTACGCCAGGCAATTTTACATATTGCCCGGCATGGGGTTGTGCCATCATTCGAGTCGGCCGAGAACTGCATTGGCCTGATGGCCGAAGGCAGGGTCGGCAGCCGTTACCAGGCGCTTCCCGGAATTTGGTGCACCATTGGCTATAAGAGCGCCGAGATATCTAAAAACCGTGCTGTCGCTCCGGCGGCCAAGATCGCTGCGGCCAAAAAAATATCCATTCCCGGAAAGACGACGATCCACGGGCATCTGATAAAAGCGGATATTGTGCCAGGCTCCGCCCGTCCGGCTAAAATGGACCTTAAGGCCGACGTGGTCTATTTTGACGCCGATAAGCTTGACAAGGAGTTGCTGACAGTAGGAGGCCGCCTGCCGGGCGATGCCATGGTTCCCTTCGGATCGTCGCACCGCAAGAAGACCAAGGAGATATTCATCGAAGCAAAGGTGCCCCAGGCCAGGCGCGATGCCTGGCCGGTGGTCAGGTTTAAAGGACAGATCATCTGGCTGGCCGGCTTGCGGCGTTCCAATCATGCTCCTTTGGGCAGGGAGACCAAAACCATCCTGAAACTGGAATTTTTAAAATGACGCTGAACGGTTCGATAAACACCCTGATCTCACGGGAGCAGATAGTACAGAGGATCGCCGAGATAGGGCGGGAGATATCCGACGATTACCGGGACAGGAATCCGGTGCTGGTGGGAGTGCTGCGCGGCTCGTTCGTCTTTTTGGCCGACCTGATCCGGGCCATTACCATCCCGCTGGAAGTGGATTTTATCTCGGTGGAAAGCTACGGCAACCAGAAGAACTCCAGCGGAGTAGTACGCCTGCTGCAGGACCTGAATACCAACATCAAAGGCCGGGACGTCATTTTGGTGGAGGATATCATCGATACCGGGATCACCCTGTCGTACCTGGTGGAGAACCTGCGGACCAGGGGGCCCAAAAGCCTGGTGATCTGCGCCCTGCTGGACAAAAAGGAACGGCGGCAGAAGGAACCGGGCATCATCAAATACGTCGGGTTCACCATACCCGATAAGTTCGTCATAGGTTACGGCCTGGACCACGCTCAGCAATACCGTAACCTGCCATACGTAAGCTGGGTCGAGGAGGAATAGATGGCCAATCCCGTCAAAAACAACAGGAACAAACGGATGAGCAAACTGCCGCCGGCTCCCAACTGGAAAAGCGGCACCAGCACCCTGCTGTTCTGGGTGATAATCTTCATGCTGGGGATCACTCTGTATCAGCTGCTTGTAGGCGGCAAAGAGAAGCAGATGGACATCATATATTCCCAGTTCCGGGAGGAGGTCAATGCCGGGAATGTGACCCAGGTCACCTTTTACGACCGTGAGGTTAAGGGCAAGTTCAAGACCTCCAAGGTCAAGGTGGAACGGGGCATCCGCAGCGAATATCCCAAGTTCAAGACCTACCTGCCCATCGAGGATCCCGGCCTGATAGCCGACCTGGAAAGCCGGGGCATCCAGATCAAGGCCGAGTCCACCGCACCAAATCCCATCCTGGCCTTTTTGATGAACTGGGGATTTCTGATCGTCATCGGCGTGCTATGGTTCGTGTTCATGCGCCAGATGCAGGGCGGCCAGAAGGGGGTGTTCTCCTTCGGCAAGAGTAAGGCCCGCCTGCTGTCCGAGGATCGCATCAAGATCACCTTTAGCGACGTGGCCGGCGCCGACGAGGCCAAGGAGGACCTGCGGGAGATCATCGAGTTTTTGAAGGAGCCCAAAAAGTTCACCAAGCTGGGCGGCAAGATCCCCAAAGGGGCCTTGCTGCTTGGACCGCCGGGGACCGGCAAGACCCTGTTGGCCAAGGCGGTGGCCGGCGAGGCCGGGGTGCCGTTCTTCTCGATATCCGGTTCGGATTTCGTGGAGATGTTCGTGGGCGTCGGAGCAGCCCGGGTGCGCGACCTGTTCGAACAGGGCAAGCGTAGCGCTCCCTGCATCATCTTCATCGATGAGATCGATGCGGTGGGCCGGCACCGCGGCGCCGGCATCGGCGGGGGACATGACGAGCGGGAACAGACCCTGAATGCCCTGTTGGTCGAAATGGACGGCTTTGCCGGGAACGAGGGGGTCATCATAGTTGCCGCCACCAACCGCCCCGATGTGCTGGATCCGGCCCTGCTGCGGCCGGGAAGGTTCGACCGGGTGATAGTGGTGGACCGTCCGGACGTGGTGGGACGCGAGGGCATTTTGAAGGTGCACACCAAGAACAAGCCGTTGTCCGAGGATGTCAACCTGAAAGTGCTGGCCCGCAGCACTCCGGGCTTTTCCGGAGCCGACATTGCCAACATGGTCAACGAGGCCGCCCTGCTGGCCGCCCGCAAGAACCACGACAAGGTGTTCATGAAGGATTTCGAAGAAGCCAAGGACAAGGTTATGATGGGGGCCGAACGCCGCAGCATGGTGATCTCCGAGGACGAAAAGAAGATGACCGCCTATCATGAGGCCGGGCACACCCTGGTCAGCCGGCTGATACCGGGCACCGACCCCATCCATAAAGTGACCATTATCCCCCGGGGACGGGCTCTGGGAGTCACCGTTTCCCTGCCGATAGACGAGAAGCACAATTATTCCCGCACCTGGTGCGTCAACCAGATAGCCACCATGCTGGGCGGCCGAGCGGCCGAGCAGCTGGTGTTCGACGAGCTTTCCACCGGATCGGGCAACGACCTGGAAAAGGCCACCAATCTGGCCCGCAAGATGGTCTGCGAATGGGGCATGAGCGACAAGCTGGGCCCGCTGACCTTCGGCCAAAAGGATGAAGAGGTGTTTTTGGGACGAGACTACGGGCATATTAAGAACTATTCCGAGCAGACCTCGGAACTTATAGATTCGGAAATCAGGGCCCTGGTGGAAGGTGCCAACAAAAAGGCCAAGGGGCTTCTAAAAGAGAATATCGAAAAGCTTCACGCCATCTCCCAGGCCCTGTTGGAACGGGAATGTCTGGACGGCGAAGAAGTGGAAATGATAATCAAGGGCGAGCAGTTACCGCCAAAACTGGGGAACAGCGATGAAAAGAAAAATAACGGCGCCGAAAGCCTCCCGGCCTAAAAAACCTGCCGGGATCGATGGTCCGGCTATTGAGAGAGCGGTCCACCAGCTGCTGGTGGCGGTGGGCGAGGATCCCAGTCGCGAAGGATTGAGGGATACACCTTGCCGGGTATCCAGGATGTACCAGGAGATCCTGTCCGGTATGGCCGACGATCCCATCGACCAGTTGAAGGTGTACACTGCCAAGAACGAGGATGAGATGATCCTGGTCAAGGACATCAACTTCCATTCGCTGTGCGAGCACCACCTGCTGCCGTTCTTTGGCAAGGTCCATATCGCCTATATTCCCCGCAACAACAAGATAACCGGATTCTCCAGTCTGGTGAAGGTAGTGGAGGCAATGGCCAAGCGGCTGCAGTTGCAGGAGCGGCTGGCCGCCGACATCGCCGACCTGCTGATGAAAAAACTGAAGCCGCTGGGGGTGTTGGTGGTGGTCGAGGCCGAACATCTGTGCCTGACCATGCGGGGGGTCAAGAAACCGGGGTCGTCCGTGGTAACTTCCGCCATCAGAGGCGGGATGAAACGGGAGTCCACCCGGCTGGAGGCGCTGTCGCTGATCAAGGGGCGGTTGTGACCCCGGATTGGTCAAACGATATTTATGAAGGCAGATATATCAGGTCCTGACATCTGGACATTTTGTGGCAAACAGATTGCCCTACGGGAAAAAATGGGTATAATGGGCATCCTTAACGTAACACCCGATTCTTTCTCCGACGGCGGCAGGTTTAACACAGCTGACAAGGCCCTGGATCATGCTATGGCAATGGTCGAACAGGGTGCAGACATAATCGACATCGGCGGGGAATCCACCCGGCCGGGAGCGGCCAAGGTTTCAGTTGAGGAAGAGATATCCAGGGTGGTCCCAGTGATCGCTGCACTTGCCAAAAGATCAAATATTCCGATCTCGATAGATACCTATAAATCACCGGTGGCCCAAAAGGCCCTGGAAGTCGGGGCTTCAATAGTCAACGATATTTCCGGCCTGCGGTTCGATCAGAATATGGGCAGCGTGGTCGCCCGATATAAAGCCGGCTTGGTGTTGATGCATATCAAGGGCACGCCGGAGGATATGCAGAATGATCCCCAGTATGGCGACCTGCTGGGCGATATAAAAACTTATCTGAAAGACTCGATCCAGATGGCTTTGGATGCCGGTGTGGAGAGATCCGCAATCGCCGTAGACCCGGGCATCGGATTCGGTAAGACAGTCGACCATAATCTGAGTCTGATAAAAAATCTGGCATATTTCAAAGATTTAGATTGTCCTATAGTTATCGGCGCTTCGAGGAAATCATTCATAGGCAAACTCAACGGCGATATTTCTGCTTCTGATCGACTGCCGGGCAGCCTGGCGGCGGCCATCCTGGCGGTGCAGAACGGGGCAAATGTCATCCGCTGCCACGATGTGGCTGAAACTAAGCAGGCCCTGAAAATTGTGCGATCCATAGATAAAAGATAATGGATAAACTCTTTCCCACATTTCATCTTCCCGGCGTGCTGTCGTTTCTGACGGTACGGCCGCTGGACATTCTGGACATAATCCTGGTGGCCTACATCATCTACCGGATCTTCCATCTGATGAAGGGCACCCGGGCGGTCCAGATCATGTTCGGCCTGCTGGTGCTTATAGCCATTGCCATGGTGGCACAGCTATACCAGCTGCCGGGCACCAGCTGGGTGATATCCAGCTTGAAGACAGTGTGGGTGGTAGCCTTTGTCATTCTGTTCCAGCCTGAGATCCGAAACGCCATGACCCAGCTGGGACGGAACCGCTTTTTGGGGATATTTTTAAAGGGTGAGGTGCGGGCCATTGAGGAAGTGATAAAGGGATGCCAGGCCCTGCTGGTCAGGGGATATGGGGCCATCATAGTACTGGAAAAGAACGACGGTCTCAAGAATTATACCGCCACCGGCGTGGAACTTAACGCCCGCCTCACCGAACAGCTGCTGGTCTCCCTGTTCGTCCCCGAAGGCCCTTTGCATGACGGGGCGGTGATCGTGCGGGGGGAGACGGTGGTGGCTGCCGGCTGTACCCTGCCCATTACCAAAGATCCCAATTTTTCCGGAGACCACGGCATGCGTCACCGGGCGGCGGTGGGTTTGTCGGAGGAAACCGATGCGGTGGCGGTCATCGTTTCCGAGGAGAAACAATCGATCTCCATAGCCCGGTATGGGAAACTTATCGAGCTGGAGGATATCCAGGAACTGAGGGATAAACTTAACCGGGCGCTGCACACCAAACAAGGTAAAGGCGAATTGAAAGATAATATACCGGCTGACATAAATAGCAAGGAGAATTAGATGATCAAGGAAACCAAGACCAGATTATGGGTCGGATTGGGCATATTCCTGGCCGCCTTCATAGTCTACCTGAGAACGATGGCCCCTACCGCTTCATTCTGGGACTGCGGGGAATTCATTACCATATCTAAAATACTGGGCATTCCCCACCCGCCGGGCTACCCGCTTTACGCCATTGTGGGACGGGTGACCATCATGATGCTTCCTTTCTTCAAGGAAGCCGCCTACCGGGTCAATATGCTTTCGCCATTCTTTTCGGCTCTGACCATTGCCATGGTCTACCTGCTGACCGTCAAGCTGATCGTGGTTTGGAAGGGGGAGCCCAAGGACAACTTGGATGAGCTAATGCTTCACCTGGCCGGGGCCTCAGCCGCTTTATTCCTGGCATTTTCTCCCACCTGGTGGGACAATTCCATAGAAGCCGAGGTCTACGGCATGGCCATGTTCGTGATGTCGGTGACCGTTTGGCTGGCCCTGCGGTGGAGGGACCAGATAGGACAGGTGGGCAACCGCAAGATGCTGTTGCTGATAGTCTATCTGTTCACCCTGGGTATCGCCGGTCATATGTCAACCTTGCTGGCCGCCGGCCCGATCCTGCTGTTCATACTGTTGGTGGACTGGAAGGCCCTGATCGATTGGAAATTTTTGGGCTGGTCAGCGGCTCTGATCTTCGCCGGGATAACCATCAATTATTACCTGCTATTGCGGGCCAATCTGGACCCGGCCCTCAATATGTGTAACCCCCGCAACTGGGATTCTCTGATGTATGTTCTGCAGAGAAAACAGTACGAACCCTTCAATTTCTTCACCCGGCGCGAGGATTTCATGTACCAGTTCGGCCGCATGTTCCTGCGCTATTTCGCCTGGCAGTTCGCTCCCATCATTCGGCCCGGGGTTTCCTCCCTGCATAGCTATCCGGCCCTGATGTTGTCCTCACTGCCGCTTCTGCTGGGGGCCTTTGGTGCTGTCTGGCACCTGTTGGAGGGAGAAGAGAAAAGATTCGGTCTCACTGCCGCAATTTTGCTGGTTCTAGGGGTCCTGGTCGCACTGTTCTACAACAGCCCTATGGCTACGGTTCTGATCGCGCTAGGTGTTGTGGCTGGCTTTTTCCATGTGTACAAACGCAGGGATAAAGGTTTTGCCATCATAGGACCGGCCTTTATAATAACCAGTCTGGGGTTGGTGGTCTACCTGAACATGGCCGATCCACAGCCCCGGGACCGGGATTACATCTTTGCTCCGGCCTACCTGTTCTTCGCCATCTGGATCGGCCTGGGATGTTGGCGCCTGATGAGATATATCAAGGATTTGCTGCATAAAGACAACCAACTGCTGGCTAAGCGTCTGGTCATTGGCTTGGGCGCAGCTATCATTCTGGTATCCCTGTTCAACATCAAACAGTATTATTTTGAGAAGAACCGTTCACAAAATTGGATACCCAACGATTACGGCTACAACATCCTTCAGTCTGCCGAGCCCGGCGGAATAGTTTTCACCAACGGCGACAACGACACCTATCCGGTGTGGTTCATGCAGGAGACCAACGGGATCCGTCAGGATGTCAGGATAGTCAACCTGTCCTTAGCCAATACCGAATGGTATCTTAAGCAGGCTATCCGCCACAATGTGCCGATGGACCTTACTGATTATCAGATAGATCAATTGGCGGGCCGTGGTTATATCACCGAGGACCGCCAGATATTCAAATTGTCCGATATAGCCGTCAGAGCAATCATTGCTTCCAACGCCGGAAAGAAGCTTTCATTCCAGCAGCTGTTGGCTCCGGCCGATAGTTTTGCCAAGCTTATATTCGACAAGGGCTACACCGAGAGATATCCTGTTTACTTTGCCGTTACGGTTTCGGACGATAATCTGGCGGGGATGCAAAAGCACCTGTCCTTCGAGGGCCTGCTTTACAGGGTGACTACGCAGGAATTGAACAAGCAGGTGGACCTGACCCTTACTCAGAAGAATATAAACGAGGTCTACCGGTATCGCGGGATCACCGATCCCAAAGTATTCAAGGACGACAACACCCAGAGGCTATTGGGTAATTATGCGGTGGGCTATTGGCAACTGGGTATGGCCATGCGCAAGGAGGCCGATGTTGCCAGGAAAAGAAATGACGAAGTCAAGTTCAGGGAATGGATGGAGAAGGCGGTGCGGCAATTCCAAAAGGCCTACGAAATACTTCCCGACGAGCCGGTCAGCTACAATTGGCTGGGCGTGGCTTACGCCGAACTGGGCGATTACGGCAAAGCTTCCCAATGGCTTCACAAACTGACAGAGAAGGACCCGGCCAACCCCTATGCCAAGATCCAGATCGGCAGCGTCTTTCAGCAGGGCAAGATGTATGATTCGGCCGAATATTATTTTCAGCAATCGCTGATGCAGGACCCGAACATGGCCGAGGCCTACGGCAGGCTTTACGGATTGTATATGGAGCAGAAAAGATACGACAAGGCGGTTTCCATACTACAGGACTGGATGCGCAAGAATCCCAACGATCCGGTGGCTTCCAAGATGCTAAGAGACCTGCAGCAAAAAATACGCTGATGCACGAACTGGCCATCACCGAGAGCCTGGTAAAGATCGCCCTGGCCAAGGCCGAAGAGGTCGGCGCTCGACGCATCAAAAGAATCAATCTTAAGATCGGGCGCCTGACCGGATACGTGCCGGAAGCGGTGGAGATGAACTTCCGCCTGGTCACTCCCGGCACCAAGGCCGAAGACGCCGGGTTGGATATACAGTGGGTCCCGGTCAGATGCCTTTGCCGTGACTGCAGCAAGGAATATATATCGGACGAATTGGACCTTAACTGTCCCCAATGCGGCAAGCTGAGCGGACAGATCATCGACGGCCGGGAGATGTTCATAGACAGCATGGAAGTTGATGGATAGAATGACTGAGATCAAAATACTGAAAAATATATTGGACGAGAACCGCCACCGGGCCGATGACAACCGGCAAATTTTCAAAGAACATGGCATCCTGGCAGTCAACTTCATCGCTTCACCCGGGGCGGGCAAGACCACGTTATTGGAAAGGACCATTTCCCGGCTTAAGGGAAAATCGAATTTCGCCGTGATCGAAGGCGATATCACCGGGGATCACGATGCCCGGCGGCTGGCAGCCCAGGGAGTGCCGGTGGTGCAGATCAACACCGAGGGCGGCTGCCACCTGGATGCCGGCATGGTGCATCGGGCCTTTCAGGATTTTCAGCTTGAAGATGTCGATATCCTGGCGGTGGAGAATGTCGGCAATCTGGTCTGCCCGGCCGAATTCGATCTGGGCGAGGCCATGAAAGTAGTGGTCCTTTCGGTCCCCGAGGGGGACGACAAGCCGGCCAAGTATCCGCTGATATTCTCGGAGGCCGGGGCGGTGATCTTTTCCAAGATCGACCTGTTGAAAATGGTTAATTTTAATCTGGCCCAGGCCCGGGCTGATGTGCGCAAGATAAACCGGGAAGCGCCCATCTTCGAACTGTCAGCCGTCAGCGGCCAGGGGATGGACGAATGGATAGAATGGCTGTCCGGCAAAACGGAAAGCGTGAAAGGCAATGAAGCAGGATAAAGGTCCGATCAAGTATATCGATGTCATCGGCGGAGGTCCGGCCGGTATGATGGCTGCTGCAATCGCCGCAGGGGAAGGCGGGCAAGTGCGGCTCTGGGAGAAGAATGGCTCCTTGGGCCGCAAACTTTTAGCTACCGGCAACGGGCGGTGCAATTTTACCAATCGTTCATTGAATCCCGAAAATTACCACGGCGGGGGAGCGGAACTGGCCTGGGGCATAATCAATGCTTTCGGGCGAGATGATTCGATCGATTATTTCCATGATCTGGGATTGTCATCCTACGCAGATGCCTCGGGGAGGTATTTCCCCCGCAGCAACGAGGCGGCATCAGTGCTGTTCTGCCTGGGACAGGAGATGGAAAGGCTTGGGGTGAAAGTAAACCTCCGGGCGGAAATTGTTGATATTTCCAGGATCCCAAACGGCTGGGAGATTCGCCAGCGGGGAGCAGTCCACCTTTCCGATGCGATGATATTGGCCTGTGGCGGAACTGCCAGTCCGCAGTTCGGGTCCAACGGTCATGGATACCAGATGGCGGCCAAGCTTAACCACGCCCTGATCGAGCCTACGCCGTCCTTGGTTCCGCTGATCCTGGAAGGGAATTGGTTCCATAAACTTCAGGGAATGAGAATGGACCTTAGTTTGACCGCTAAACGCGGAGAGGAACCTGTTTTTGAGATCACTGACGAAGGACTGTTCACTCATTACGGGCTTTCCGGGCCTTTAGCCCTGAAGTCCAGCCGGGCGCTGTCCGACAGGGAATCGGATTGCCATGTCAATTTTTTGCCGTATCTGGATGGAGCCGAAGTCATGGCGATATTGAAAGACAGAAGGAAAAAACTGGGCTCGCGTATTTCGAGGGACTTTTTGACCGGCCTGCTTCCGGAGAGACTGGGCCAGGTTATGGTACAACAAAGCTGGCTGGACCTGGATCTGCCATGCTCCCGCATATCAAACCTTCAGATGGAGAGATTACAGAAGAATCTGTGCAGTTGGAAGGTTGTTGTCAAAGGCTTGCGGCCATTCAAAGAAGCCCAGGTCACTGCCGGAGGCATCGATTGTCGTCAGGTTTTCCCGGGAAGCCTTATGTCCAAGAAAGCACCGGGGCTGTTCTTCTGCGGTGAGGTGTTGGATGTTGACGGCGACACCGGAGGTTATAATTTGCAATGGTGCTGGAGCTCGGGATATGCGGCCGGTAAGGCCGCGGCAGAGTACGTCAAAAGGGGATAGATCTTTTGCGGAACAATATACCTAGGCAAAACCAAAAAGTTTAAAAGTCGCTGTAAGTCCCAAAAATGATTTGATATCATGTCAGAAAATTCATACCCATATAATACAGGACGGCAGGTGTTGATTTTATTGCTGTTCTTTTCTGCATGCACTACGCTTTACGCCGGGGAAGATAAGCCCCTGCAGATAGAAGTGGACACTACTCTGACCATCAAGCAGATCGCCCGGCGAAACCAGGTGCCGACGGAAAAACTGCTTAAATCGCTGAGCCTGACGCTTGACCAGGAAGTATGCCGTCCGACGCAGGTCGGGTGTTCATCCAGCCGGATAGAGGCCGCCATTTTAAGCATTCGTTCGATAAATGCCAACAAGGCTTCCAGCAACTGGTTCTTTGCGCTGGCCAAGTTCGCCAAGTGGGCCTTGAAATTATTAGCAAAGGTATTCATGGAATCATGAGAAGAATCATTTATCTGGTCATATCGATTATTTTATGCCGAGCGGCCGACGGTGCTCCCAGGATAGATCTGGTTTATCCGCCTGAGGGGGCAAGCATAGGGCCGGTCTCCTGGTCGTTTATCCTCGGTTCCGTCACCCCGGGGAGCAGATTATCCGTGAACGGAAGGAATGTGGAGGTCTATAAAAACGGGGCGTTCCTGGCTTATATCCCGTTTGGGTCAGGTGAGTTCGTCATCAGCCTTTCTGCTTCCGATAGCAGCGGCTCATCAACTTTGGAACGCAGGGTCCAGGTTGCCGAAAAGAGGCAGAAGATCAGGTCCGATAGCTTATGCATATTGCACGGCTCGATCGATCCCAGTTACCGAATGAGCCTCTCAAAGGATACCCGGCTGTATGTGTCCTTTCAGGGTACGCCCGGCTGCAAGGCCAGCTTCTCGGTAGGACGGTCTGCCGGCTGGCCGATGGCGGAACAGAATTTACTTCCCGAGACCGATGACAAGATACTGGCCTTCTCCGACTCAACGATCCCCGATACCACAGTGGTGCCGGGCATCTATGGCGGATCCTGTCCGGTCAGGGGAGACGAGGGTTGGGAGAACCAGCGGATATATCTGTATCTGGTTGATAAAGACGGCAATAAAATAATTGATTCCACCGGCCCGGCCATCAGCAACTGGGATGACTCCAGGCAGGTCTTTGCCAGGGTGACGGATTCCATTGCCGTGCTGAAGACCGCGCCCGATCTGGGATACGAGTTGTTCATGCCCCGGGGCATGGTACTTGAGGTCGAGGGAATTTACGACCAGTACTATCGTTTGAAGCTGAACGACATGAAGCAGGCTTGGGTCAAAAAAGGCTCGGTGGAACTGTTGCCACTGGGAAAGATTTTTCGTACCGCAAAATTGTCGGTGGTGAGGACGGCCAAGGCGGGCCGGGGAAGCCTGGTCGGCATAGTTCTGTCCCGGCCTTCGGTCTACCAGGTCTTTCCCGGGTCAAACGGCCGCAGTCTCAAGGTTGTGCTATACGACGTTCAGGCCGACATGGATTGGGTGCACTACGATCCGTCCGATGGTTTCGTCAACGACATTCGCTGGCGTCAGATGGACAGCCGCACGGTTGAATTGGAAATATCGCTTGATGAAAATTTATGGGGATACGGCGCCAGCTACCAGAACAACACCCTGTCTCTTTTCCTAAAGGCAAAACCGATCATTGGCAAAAATAATCCTTTTAAGGGCCTTAAAATTGCCCTGGATCCCGGGCATTCACCGGATTACGGAGCAGTTGGCCCTTTAAGAACATTGGAGAAGGATGTCAACTGGCAGATAACCCAGCGTTTGGGTGGGATGTTGAAGAAAGAGGGAGCCCTTGTCCTCTATACCCGGGAAGGATCGGAAGGGGCCGGCATATACCAGCGTCCCAGCAAGGCAACGGGGTGGAAGGCCGACCTGCTGATCAGCATCCATAACAACGCTTCGCCGGACGGGGCCAATCCGCTCTTGAATAGCGGCTATTCCACCTATTACTACCAGCCTTACAGCCGGGAATTGGCCGAGGAGGTACATATGCAATTTCGGAAGAGCCTGCCGCTCAATGACCACGGGCTGTTCTACGGCAACCTGGTGCTGTGCCGGGCCACCGAGTTTCCTTCGATCCTGGTGGAGCCTGCATTCATCATCGTGCCCCGCGAGGAGGCCCTGCTGCTGGATGGAGCCTTCCAGGAGAAGATCGCCAAGGCGATATATACGGGGATAAAAGAATTTCTAATCAACACCAAATGACCGATCAGACCGAAATATTTCCCGACAGATCGGCTGAGGCCAAGTCCGTCCCATTGGCCGACCGAATGAGGCCCCGCACTCTGGACGAGGTGGTGGGGCAGGAACATCTTATCGGCCCGGGCCGGGTGCTGCGCAAGATCCTGGAATCAGGCGAAGTGCCGTCGTTGATCTTCTGGGGACCGCCGGGCTCGGGCAAGACCACCCTGGCCAGGATCATAGCCACGTCGGTCAAGGCCAATTTTCTGGAATTCTCGGCGGTTATCTCCGGCATCAAGGAGATCAAAGAGGTAATCAAGCAGGCCGAGGCCAAGCGCAGTCACCAGGGCCAGCGCACTATCCTTTTCGTGGACGAGATCCACCGCTTCAACAAGGCCCAGCAGGACGCTTTTCTTCCATACGTGGAACGGGGAACCATAGTGTTGGTTGGCGCTACCACCGAGAACCCTTCGTTCGAGGTGATCTCGGCCCTTTTGTCCCGCAGTAAGGTGCTGATCCTAAAAGTCCTGGGCGAAGAGGACATCAAGGGCATCCTGTCGCGAGCGCTGGTAGAGGAAAGGGGATTGACCTCTTTAAAGCCGGAAGTGGAAGATAAGGCTCTGGAGTTCCTGGCCCAGTCATCCTACGGCGATGCCCGTACCGCCCTTAACGCCCTGGAACTGGCGGTCAGCACTGTCAAGCCGGATGGTGAAGGGAGACGTCAGATAACTTTGGCCGATGCCGAGGAGGCCATGCAGAGAAAATCCCTGCTGTACGACAAGGCCGGCGAAGAGCATTACAATCTGATCTCGGCCCTTCACAAATCCCTGCGCGATTCCGACCCCGACGGATCGTTATACTGGCTGGCCCGGATGCTGGCCTCCGGTGAGGACCCGTTGTACGTGGCCCGGCGGATGATCCGTTTCGCCACCGAGGATATCGGCAACGCCGATCCCAACGCCCTGTTGATAGCCAATCAGGCCAAGGAAGCTTATCATTTTCTGGGCACTCCGGAGGGAGAACTGGCCCTGGCCCAGGCGGTGATCTACCTGGCTATGGCTCCCAAGAGCAACGCAGTTTATAAAGCCTACGGCGCAGTGATGCGGGAGATAGACCGTACCGGCTCGCTTCCCGTTCCGATGGTCATCCGCAACGCCGTGACCAAGCTGATGAAGGAGGTGGGCTACGGTGCGGGATACCGATATGCCCACGACGAGCCTGACGCCAAGATCGACCAGCAGCACCTTCCGGATGAGATCAAGGATAAGAAGTTCTACTTTCCTACCGACCGGGGTTGGGAGGGGAAGAAAAAAATGATAAAAGATAAAAAATAATAATAAATATGAAATTAGAAAGAATATATAGAATAATTCTATTTATCACAGTTATATTTTTAATTGCGCATATATTATGCAATTTTATAGCTTGGCGGGGCGAATTGTGGGGTATATTTCATTTATCATATTTTAACTGGTGGCAGCAAGTGTTGTTAGTTGTGTTGGCAATAATTTTCATTTTAGTTAGCTATTTCATTGACAAACATATAAAAGTGGCAGATAAAATCCATAAGCCCGGTGTAAAATATTTTATATTGGTAGATATATTATTAATTTTCAGTTTTATTCTTTTTAGAGAAAAATTATATATCCATGGTGATGAAGCTATGTTGGCTTCGACAATCTCTGATAAACTACTTACTCCGTCAGTAGAATTCGGAGATACGTTAATTCATAGAGTAATGTACTCCTTTGTTAAGATTTATAATATCTCTGGATTTGAAGTATATCGCTGGCTGAGCATTTTTTCGGGAATATTGTTTTTAACAACATTGACCATATTGGCTGTGAAAGAAAAGGATAGCCTTAAGGGGTGGTTCATATATGTATGGTTTACTAGCATGGGTTCGATCATGCTATTTTATGGCTATGGGGAAAGTTATTCACTATTAAACGTGGCTGTTTTTTTGTTCATTTTATCTTTATATAAGGAATTGGAAAAGATTTCTCTTATAAAACTGACTGCGTTATTCGCAGGTTCAGTGTTTTTGCATACGTCAGCAATTTGCCTCATTGTTCCATTGATTATGTTAGTTTTTATGAAATCAAAAAGAACAGTGCAAATAATAGCAAGTATTATATCTTTCGGGATAATCATATTATTGCTATATATAATACAGATTGCCAGAGATAAGTCGATATTTGCCCTTCTATTACCAATATTTCCATCAGTTGATAAGCCGTACGCCATGTTTTCTTGGGGCCATATATTGGATATATTTAATGTAATATTATTGACAGCCCCAATCGCGATTATTTTTATAATGGCGTTAATCCCAGTGAAAATTAATCGTGTAAATATTTGGCTTCTCATTTCATTTATCAGTATTTTGGCCGGTGTATTTATGTTGGATATTTATTATGAAGCGATGGATTGGGATCTAATGGCATTTATGGGTATTCCACTAATGTTCTTTGCATTAGATATATCTAAAGAGAAAGGTATTCTGGAGCGACCTATCAAATATTGTGGTGTAATCACCGCAATAATAATCTTTCACACAGCCCCATGGGTAATGTCAAATCATAATGAAAGCATCGCTTTATCGCAGTTTTCCGACGTGATAAAGCGGTTTAATCACGATGATAGTAATTGGCTGTATGCGAGAAATATGATGTATTACAATTCGAACAACATTAAAAGACCTGATATTGCGTTAAAGATAGGTGATCAAGCATTGAGGAACGGAGTAAGAGATGCTCGCATATACTCAAATATGGCAAAGGCATATTTTTATTTAGGCGAATGGGCAAAAGCACTAAATTATGGTCTGGAATCAGTGAAATGTGACAGCACTTATGAGAATGGTTGGTTTATGGTGGCGGTGAATGCAGGTAAATTGGCGCAATGGGAATTATCGTGTAGGGCTTATGAAAAAACAATTAATTTAAGGGAACCTACTGATGAAATATATTATGGTATGGGATTGTCTCTCTTTAACCTTGGTAATATCAAGGATGCCGAAAAAAACCTATTAGAAGCGATAATGCTAAATTCAATGGACATAACATATTATAAAATGTTATTTTATATTTATTACTCATCTGGACAATATACAAATGCTCTAAAAATTGTAGATGCTGGATTGCATTTGTTTAAAACCGACGCTGAGCTGATGGTATCCAAGGGGATTGTCCTTTTTCTTTTAAACGAGCAGATTAAAGCCAGAGATATATGGTTGAAAGTCGTTGCGTTAGAGCCTAACCATAAAAAAGCCAATGATTTATTGTATTTGGCAGCAGCAAATAAACTTACTATAGCAATGCTTAAGCATAAATAATAAATGCATGAGTGTGCCCTCCTTCTAAAGGAGGGCTTTTTTATTTGTGGAAAATAAAATATTTCCCAAAAGTGTCAAGAATAGCATAAATAGTGAATATCTTTAATGTAGTATGTTTATTATATGTAGTTAAAATAAAATCACATATTTACTAAATCATTGACCAGTGAAATTTGTCAAATTTTTATTATATTGTGTAGCAACGTTTTGCGCATATTATATAATATATATAAAAATAGTTCTTGACAAACCAATAGCAAATTCAATAAAATGCGCATATGCGTTTTAATAGAGTATATATAATACTATAAATCGCCATATAGGAAACAAATAATTAGGAGTAAAGAAATGAAACAAACAAGATTGGCAACAATCATAGGTTCTGTTTTATTATTTGCGATATCGTTCGCATATTCTGCAACAATAACAATAGAGCAGGGTGACACTCTTTATGTAGATTGTCCACTGCCCGACTCATGTTTTATTATTATTAAGGCTGTTCGAAGTCACACATCCTTCGAACCGCAAGGATTCGATCTGTCTCAGTCTGTATCGGATAAAGATTGGTTCCAATACCAAACGCCTGCTTTGTACAGCCATAATACCACGACTAGTGATACCTTGATTTTGCGAGCCTATATTGACATGGGCTATAATCCTAAGCCATATGAAAAATCAACATTGGAGATTGTTGGTGCTGGCTATTATGGTCTTGGTAGAATAACTATAATTGCCGTGCCGCATGCGCCTGAAGATATGTGCCGTAAGGAAGGCGACCCGATGCATCCTTATAAGGGAGATATGTTTATTGATGAAAACGATATTTCACTTGGTGGCAGAGGGCTTAGTGTAAATTTTTCAAGGCAATATACCAGTATGCCTGCAGAATCGCCTGCAACGTCTGGATTGTTGGCGTGGACTTTGCCTTTGGGTTATGGCTGGACGCACAGCTACAACTCGTTTTTAACTTTTGAGGGCGGATATCCATATGCGACGGCCAATTGGTCCGTGAAACAGAGGGACGGCAAAAGGTCTATGCACTATGGCAATTGGGACTCGGGCACATTCGGTGTATCTTCTGGAATACATATGGATATGCAGAGAAGCATATCGGGCGCCGATACATTGGTAATCAATAAAGAGGCCGATGGGAAGACCTATTATTACAAAAAATTCACAAAGCAATCATTGCGCCTAGATTCAATAAAAGATATAAATGGAAACGTGATTAAGCTTACCTATACAAGCAACAATCTGACTAGAATTACCGATCCTACTAATAGGAATATCAATATCACTTATAGCGGAAATAAAATACAAAAATTATATGAACCGCCGGACACAACGGCCCCCTATCTGCTTTTTGCTTATGAGACAAGCGGGGGAAAGGATAGACTGATAAGGGTGGAAAAGCATACGAAAACAGTACCCGATACGACCATCGTTCTTGATAAATACATATACAATTCGGCCCATTTGCTGATTTCAATGACTAAACCTTATGGAAAATATACAGAGAACAACGATACTTTGCGCAGTCGTAAAAAGGGGGACAGGGTTAATTTTTGGTATGATGCAAAAAGAAGATTGAAGTACGAAGAGGTTGTTTTAGGGGACGGAGATACTTTGCTGAATAATGATATTGTTACCTATCGGGCTCAGTTCAGATATTTTGCCGGATCGGACAGCGTTTTGGACAGTACTGCGATATATTATTATGAAAGTGGGGCTGTGACCGGGGCAAGAGACCCATTAACTGACACAATCCCATCTTTGCCAACGACAAGTTATTACCGGAAAGTTTACCATTACAATACAGACGGGACGGTAGCCAAAGAAATGTTGCATTATCCGGCAACGGGCGATACTTTTGCCACATCTTACGCCATGTACGATTCTGACTTTAATCCGCATTATAAAACTGATCCCAACGGCGGTGAAACCAGATATAATTATGTTACATACTTGGACAGTTTGGGGAATACGAGAAGCCTTCCAATGCCTGATTCAACAATATATCCGTCGGGAGATACCGCCTATACATATTATTCCGCCAAAAACAATAATCGAATGTTTTTCAGGCCGGATTCAAGCTTTGATGAATTGCGCAACAAAATGATTTATCTTTATGATGCAACCGGCAATGATACTGCCGTGATATATAAAGATCGAATTCTTTCTGATGGCGATAACAGCCAACACGATGTTACTACAACCTACCATATTAATTCTCGGGGGAATGTAACCGATTATCTTGACCCGTTGGGGAATAAAACCATACTGCATTTTGCTGACGGAGATACGGGCGCTTTACTGACGGAGCAAAGAATTGATATGCCTTCGAGTGGCGAGGGAAATGAGGATATCGTCACTAAGTACGGATATAATGGCAATAAACTTACCATGGACACGCTTACATATTATCGGGATTATCCCAATAATCCCAGCCAGGTTTTATATTGCTATGACGTTTTCAAGCGGCCGTATAGAATTACCCAACCTGATAGCAGTTATGATAGCCTGATATATGATAAGCGCGGAAATATTTTGGAAAAGTATACTATAAAATCGTCCGTTATTTTACAAAAGGCAATTTATGCCTATGATGCTATGGATAAATTAATAAAGGTAAAAGAATATAAGCTTCCTCAGGATTCCCCGGACGTTTATGATTCGACCCAATACTCCTATAATTTAACGGGACGGCTGCTATCATTGACAAACGCCTTGGATAAGACAACCAATTATACATACGCTTTGGATCGCTTGGTAAAAGTAGGATATCCCAACAATGCTTTCGATAGTATGGGATACTGGCCGAACGGCCTGATAAAATTCAAGAGGGATAGGAATGGCCGGGTAATAGAGTATAGCTATGACGGGTCATGCATGTGCTCTAGCCGATATAGACTGGTAAAGAAAAGATATTTTGCCAACTTCTCCGATTACAGCGGAAATTCTCCCGCAGATTCGGTTGTGTATGATTATGATGCGGTAGGCAACCGCACCATGATGATTGATTCTCTTGGCACCACTCAGTATACCTATGACGAAATGAACCGCTTGCGGACGGATTCCTGCGGATACCTTAACACCAAGATCATATATCAGTATGATCTGGCCGGCAATCGGACCAAAATGAAGGTTACCCAGGGAGACGATACCACCAATGTCTATCTGGAGCAGACCTATAGCGGCTACGATGCGGCCAACCGGCTGGGACGAACCACAGCTGACGGCGATACTTTTGACTTCACTTATTGGGATACCGGAACGCCCAAGGAACTGCAATATCCCAACGGGGCTATTGAGTCCTACGGACTGACCGTAAGGGGATATGTGGATTCAATAATGACCACGGATAGCAGCAGTAACCTGTGGTTCAAGAACCGGTATGGGTATAACGGCTTGGGCGACCGGACCTGGCAGTATATGTACCAATATCGGCCCGGCGCCAGCAATCTTTCGGATACTGTTAGTTACAGTTATGACGGACTGAGAAGATTAATTCAGACCAGGTATCCCTCATCTATAAACGGCGGGGATACGGTGACATACGTATATGACGCCATGGGCAACCGGCTGGAGAAGCAAAGCATCATTAACGGAACTACAGGTTATGCGATTGACAATGAAACTAACAGGATGACTCAGGCAAGCATATATTACATGAATTATGATTCCTGCGGGAACTGGTATAATCAATGGCACAATATGGATGATCCGGTTTTGGATAAGACGATGACCTATGATTACGAAAACAGGTTGCGTAAAGTTCAAGGAGCTAGAGGCAATCCCCCGGGGTATATGAGTGTCTTATACAACGGAGATGGCGTGCGTCTGGAAAAGACCACCAATTCAGATACTGAAAAGCGGTACATAGTTGATGGGATGAATACCGTGGTGGAACAGGAAACGGATGGCGATGTTAGATATAAATATATTTATGCCAACGGAATGTTGCTGTCGCGTATTGACAATAGCGGGCCAAAAGCGTATTATCATAGGGATGGTTTGGGAACGATAGTTGGCATGAGCAATACAACGCCCGAAGTTGCCACTGCCATGCTGTTCGATGATTTTGGCAATTGGTTGTATTGGGATGCCAACTGGGATTATTATACATACACCGGACAGGAATACGATTGGCCGTTGATGGATGCGTATAACCTGAGGGCCAGGGAGTATTACCCGGAGTATGGCCGGTTCATGCAGGAGGACCCGATGGGCAATAGCGGCGGGAGTTTGAACTGGTATTTGTATGTGGCAAACAATCCGATAAATTATTTGGACCCGCTTGGGTTGCATAGAATATATTATTACGGTCCTGGTATGACAATAGTTGATGATAATGAAGGTTTTCTTGCTTGGTTGCCTGCATCATCTGGCAGAAATGAATGTTTTTGTAACCCTAATTACCAAAACATTTCTGGGAAGGGCCCAATTCCTAGCGGTGGGTATTCTTTTGACCCTAAAAATTTTAGTAAGGGTGGGTTTTGGCGAAATCTGTTTGGTGATTGGGGAACTTGGAGAGTTCCGCTTACGCCAGATCCAACAACTAATGTATATGGACGAGGTGGGTTTTTTATACATGGTGGTAAAATACCAGGATCGGCCGGTTGTATAGATTTAGGTAAATTTGATAATGCTTTCTATAATCTTTTTAAAGATCATCTCGGTCCTGTTCCTGTAGTAGTTGATTATTTTTGATAAATGCATGAAATATAAATATCAAAATATTATTTTTCTTGCAGCTTACTTATTAATATTTATTCAAGCCGCGTTGTTTTTTTTAAGTTCTACATTAGTAAGTAGTAGTTTAAAATGGCTTTTATTGATATTATATATATTATCTATTTATTTGATTTTTTATTGTTATTGTTTAAAAAGGGATTTAAATTACTTAAGTACATTAAAGGTAGTTATATTTATTCCTGCCATTTCAGCAATATCTATAACAATAAATGCATTTTCTTTTTATAGAGGCCTTGCAAAAGATATTGATATTGGGTTTTGTTCTCTTGTAATTTATTTTCTGAAAATGTTTTTAGTTGACTTGGGAATTACATTTATATTATTTAATGTATTTTGGTATTCTTATAAATTATATAGAAAACATAAGATAAGATAATCTTAATGTGTATAAATATCAACGATAGGCACTAATTTTATATTTAGATGCAACTAACAGATAAAAAACGGAGATGCCTTGCATTTTTTTAAGTTTACAAAATTTGATGTCTAATATCCAAATAACTATCTGATATAGTTGCCCGAACAAATCTGACCCAAATGATTGCCTCGTAGGATATTTTGATTGTTTAGGGAATTGGTTAGGTTTGCCTGGTATTTCGAACATCATTCAGGGAACAGCAGAGGCTGGGGGAATTGCATTGACAGCTATCGCAATAAGACATGCTGCAACAACACCCGGGGCGGTTGGTGGTGTTGCTACACAATGCTTAACTTATCCATTAAAATCGAGCATTTTTAGAGGGTATTTTTATAATGGAAGAGCATTGTTAAGTCCATTGATTCCTTTGGGCCTAATTATTATTGCTCAAACAGATTGTTTTTGGAAAGAAATGCAATGTCTCCAAAACCAAGGATATTTTGGTGGATATTGTAATGGGAAATAAAAAGAAAATTATTGATTATGTAAAACTTATTGGGACTGCTATTTTAGTGCAGGTTTTAATATTTCTTATAGGGTATATATTTTGTATTAGATTGTCCGTGGCTTCAGAGTTACTAGTTTTTCTATTGATCTTTTTATTTTATAATTTCCTTGTATATTATTTATTCTATAAATTAAAGTGGAATAAACAGATTGGACCAAAACATATAGTTATTATAGCATTGTTTATTATATCAAATATACCAACATTTGTAATTGTTGTTGGTATCAATGCCAAATTAATTTTCTTGCCAAAAAATATATGGTTTTATTGGTTGTGGTTTATAGTAATTATCCCTATAGTTCTGTACTGCCATAGCATTGCAATAAAAGTATTAATAAAACATAAATATCTGTATCAAAATCAAAGAAAACAAAAAATGTGCAAAACGGATAATTAGATTTCTTAAATATTGAAGGGATGGTTTATAACCATCTCTTTTTTATAATGTCAAATATTAGTTATACAACACTGGATTTATTCAGTCTTTTATTTATGCTAAAATTTATAAAAATTTTAACCTTCCTATAAATTATTATGTTTTATTTTAAATATCCAGAATTGTTTCTGTATTTGTGAAAAAATATTGCATATTATTGGGATTGACATTAGAGGGGTATGTGGTTATAATGTTATAAGCTGATAGTCAAATATAAATTATTAGAGGTATCCGAAAATGATTAAAACTAATCAAGTCCGTATCGTTTTAATGGTGGCAATAGCCGTTATAGTATCAGTTTCAACGTACGCCATGCCGCCCTATCAGGGAATCAAGGAACCTGCTTCCCTGAAGGCTATGAGACTGAAAGGCATGGACAGTCCGGTCAGGGGGCTGATCTTTCAGTTGCGGGATGCAAAAGGGGCCGATGCCAAGGTGACCGGCAGCCGCAAATATCCGGTGGTAATGGGTTATTTTACCGACTTGGCGGCCACCAACACCCAGTCCGACTTCCAAAGTATGCTGTTCAGCAATGCCAGTGGCACTAAATCGGTCAACAATTATTATCGCGATATTTCCTATAACACCATGAGTTGTTCGGGAGCGGTAGATAACTGGCGTACCAGCAACAACACCGTTGCATACTATTCTGTTAATGACGGGTTCAATTCCGGGACAACCGGCAATACCTATGAGTTCATAATCAAGACCTTGGCTCACGCCGACTCCTTTGTGAACTTTGCGGATTCCAGTTACGATCAGAACCATGACGGCTACGTCGACGTATTGTGGGTGGTCCATGCCGGCAAGGGAGCCGAAGAGGGGGCTAGCAATATATGGTCGCATAGTTTTACCTTATCCAGCTGGGGCGGCGGTGCTACCTATTATACCACCGGGGATATCAGTCCCTTTACCGGCAATCCTGTTCGGATCAATGAATATATAATCATGCCGGAACGGACAAATTATGCCGACGGCAACGGCAGTACCACCGAGTTGATCGGTTGCGGCGTATTCTGCCATGAGTTCGGCCATGCGTTGGGCCTACCGGACCTCTATGATACCGATGCCTACAACTACGGTTCCGGGTCAGGTTTAGGGAACTGGTCGCTGATGGCCGGCGGATCTTGGGGCGGTAACGGCACTACCAACGCTCGTCCGGTGGCCTTGGATGTCTGGGCCCGGCGTTTCCTGGGCTGGGTTAATCCCACCCTGGTTACGGCCAACAGTCTTTATACCGTCAACAGCATTATGACCACTAATACCAGCAGCAGTTATAAACTGGCCTTTCTGGGCACCGATACCACCAAGCAGTACTGGCTGGTCGAGAACAGATATGAATTAGGCGCGGGTCCAGTAAGCAGTGTCCGTTGGGATTCTCTGCTCCTTTCGACCTCACCCGGTGGCCTGGCAATTTATCATATAGATAGTACTTATACTACCAGTACCTACTTGTCCAATAATACAGTGAATAATAAATTTACCAGCGGCGGAACCGCCAGGCCATATGGTGTGGCTATGGAAGAGACCGACATGACCACAGCCGGGTACTCTTCAGAACTTTGGAACGGGTCCAATAATGGCGATGCGGCGGATATATGGATGGCTTCTACCCAGGCCAGTTTTGATAGCTCCGGTACGGATTATCCGGTCAGCTATTACAACGGCACCACATCAACTACCGGCGGGGCCCATGCCGGAGTAGCGGTGCGTCAGATCCCGGCCGGCTCGGCGGCCATGTCCTGCAGCCTGATAGTCAAATCGGCCGGAGCTCCTACCGGACCGCTTATGGGGACCGATAACAGCTCGTTCTCTGTCAATGTACCCCAGGATGACAGCCTGGATCAGACCCTGGTGATAAGCAATACCGGAGATATGGACCTGGACTGGAACCTGACCTACCTGAGCACCGGAACTGCCAGTTACGATAACGCCGATGCGACCAATGCTATAGGCCTGACCAGCGGCGGGACTTTCCTGTGTGCCGCAAAGTTTACCAGCACCGAATTGACCTCATATTACGGGACCCATGAACTGTACGCCGTCAGAGCCTTGATCAACGGCACCGTTACAAACCTGACAGTCAAGGTCTGGCAGGGTGGTACTACCTCTCCGACCTCCGAAATATATTCAGCGGATGTCACTTCTTCAACCACTGTGGGTTGGAATACCTATGTGCTTCCGTCACCCATTGATCTGCAAGCCGGCCAGATATATTGGATAGGATACAGCGTGACCCATGTAACCGGACAATATCCGGCAGCCATGGATAACGGACCGGCAATAGATACCAAGGGCGATTGGGTTAACCTGGGTTCCTCGTGGGAGGAAATACAGGGCTATGGATTTGATGCCAACTGGAATTTAAAAGCGCTGTTGGGCAAAAAACTTTCTGGCTGGATCACGGTCGATCCAACCGCGGGAACGGTAGCCCCGGCCGGCAACAACAATGTGACATTCAGTTTCAATGCTACCGGTCTGGCCTTGGGCACATATGTCGACACAGTCTGTTTGGCCAGTAACGACCTGGCCAATAATCCCAAGAAGATTCCGGTTTCAATGACGGTGAGCGCTGCCGGGGTGACCGGAAACCCGCAGACCGCTTTGCCTGCAGTATTTGCCCTGCAAAACGCCTGGCCCAATCCGGCCAAAGGGCAGGTCAATTTCAAATATCAACTTCCCGCTTCGGCTCGGGTCGAGTTAAAGGTCTACAATATGCTGGGCCAGATGGTCAAGGACTTCGATATGGGTACCCAGGGACCAGGCTATTATTCGGTGAAGTGGGATGATGCCGCGGTATCTGAAGGCGTCTATTTCATAAGGCTTAAGGCCGGAAATTACCAGGCGACCAGAAAATTCGTGAAGATCCGCTAAGGCATATTACGATCGAAGGCGAAGTGTCAAAACTTCGCCTTTTTTATTTGACAGGAGGCTTTTTTTAAAGTAAACTTAACCTTTTAATACTTCAAACGAAATCTGATATTATGAAGAAGAAAGTAAAGTACATATTCGTGACCGGCGGAGTGGTCAGTTCGCTGGGTAAGGGCATTGCTTCGGCCTCGCTGGGATACCTGCTGAAAGCCCGCGGGCTCAAGGTCAACATCCAGAAATTCGATCCCTACCTTAATGTGGATCCCGGCACCATGAGTCCCTTCCAGCACGGCGAAGTGTTCGTCACCGACGACGGAGCTGAGACCGATCTGGATCTGGGTCATTACGAAAGGTTCATCGACCGGCCGCTGACCAGGGACAATAATCTGACCTCCGGCCAGATATACGAGACCATAATCACCAAGGAACGACGGGGCGATTATCTGGGAAAGACCGTCCAGGTGGTGCCGCATGTCACCAACGAGATCAAGGCCCGGATCAACAAGCTGGCCGAGTCCAGCGACGCCGACGTGTTGATCACCGAGATAGGCGGGACGGTGGGCGACATCGAGAGCCTGCCGTTCCTGGAGGCCATCAGGCAGTTCCGCCTGGATGCGGGGCGCGATAACTGCGCTTATATACACCTGACCCTGGTGCCGTATATCCACGCTTCGGGAGAGCTTAAGACCAAGCCCACCCAGCATTCGGTCAATAAGCTAAGGGAGATCGGCATTCAGCCGGACATCATCATCTGCCGCACCGAACAGCCGCTGGGCAAGGAACTGAAAGAGAAGATCGGCCTGTTCTGCAACGTTTCGGCCGAATCGGTGATCGAGGCCATAGATGTGGAGAGTATCTACGAGGTGGCCCTTCGGTTCCATAACGACGGTCTGGATGAGATCGTGGCTCACCTGCTGGGAGCCGGTTTCCACAAGCCCGACCTAACGGCCTGGAGCGAGATGATAGGAAAACTTAAAAATCCGGGCTCGGAAGTGACCGTAGCTATCTGTGGGAAGTATGTGGACCTGCATGACGCCTATAAAAGTATCATCGAATCATTCGTACACGCCGGGATCACCAACAGCGTTAAAGTGAAGCTAGACTGGATAGACACCGAAAGCCTGGATTCGTCCAATCTGGCCCAGCGTTTCAATAAGTGTCACGGGATATTGGTCTGTCCCGGCTTCGGGGAACGGGGTATCGAGGGCAAGATCCTGGCGGCCCGCTATGCCCGGGAATCAGGAATGCCCTATTTTGGCATATGCCTGGGGATGCAGGTGGCCACCATCGAGTTCGCCCGGAACGTCTGCGGCATGAAGGGGGCTCATTCCACCGAATTCGACGACAAGACTCCGCATCCGGTGATCGATTACCTTCCGGAGCAGAGAAACATAAGCAATATGGGCGGCACTATGAGGCTGGGGGCTTATCCCTGCGCCATCAAGGCCGGCACTAAAGCTTTTCAGGCCTATCAGACCGAGCAGATCTCCGAAAGGCACCGCCACCGTTATGAGGTCAATAACACCTATATCTCCAAACTGGAGGAGAAGGGCATGATTTTCTGCGGTAAATCACCGGATGGGATGCTGGTTGAGATGGTGGAACTCAAGGACCACCCCTGGTTCCTGGGATGCCAGTTCCATCCCGAGTTCAAATCCCGGCCCATGAAGCCCCAACCGTTGTTCCGTGATTTCATCAAGGCGGCCAAAGAATACCGGGACGTTAAAAAATAGATAAATTCGATGGGCTGACTGTTCAGCCCATTTTTAACTGCAACCTTTATTATAAGGCAGAGATATGAGCAAGGTCCCAAAATTATTCTGGATACTTATCTTTTCCAGCTTTTTGGCCCTGGCAACCCTGAGCCTGTTCGTAAGAAAACAGGGGGATATGGTCATGGACCAGGCCGAGCGGATAACCAAAGCCCAGGATACGGCACGCCTGGCTGGCATAGAGGCCGATATTTCGGGTATGAAGCTAATAACCAAGCAACAACGCATGGCCTTATACAACATGTTGGCCGGCCGTTATTCAGAAGTTGGCGACAGGCAGAAGATGTATGAGATATTCGAGAAGAATTTGAAGCTGGATCCAGAGAACGCTGAGATACTCAACAATCTTGCCTACGAATGGGCCAAGCAGGGCATAAATCTGGAACAGGCCGAGTTTTATTCCCAAAAGGCCGTAGCTTTGGCTGAAAAGGCCGGCTTAGGGCCGAAACCTGTCGGCATGTCCCGGGAAAGATGGGAGGGCATAATCCGGATGGAAAAGGGGAACTATCTGGATACCTACGGCTGGGTTTTGTATCAAAAGGGAAAATATGACGCCGCTCTGCGCCAACTGCAGAAGGCATTTAATCTGGTTGAAGAACCGACCATCCAGTATCATTTGGGCCTGGCAATGTATAAGACCGGAGAGATCGATGGGGCTATAGGGAATATTTCTACCAGTCTGGCCGGACGTCTGGAAGATCGGGCTAAGACCAATGCCGAGTTGGAGGCGATCTATAAGGAAAAATACAAGACACTCAAAGGATTGGACAAACTGCTTCAACAGGCGGCGGAAAAAGCTTTGGCCCGGCAGCAGGCCGAGGACGAGGCCGATGCCGCCAAAATAGTGGGCAAACCGGCCCCCGATTTCAAACTTTCCGACCTTAATGACAAAGCCTACGCATTGGCCGATTTCAGGGATAGGGTGGTGATCCTGGATTTCTGGGCCACCTGGTGTGGCCCCTGCAAGCTGGCCATGCCGCTGGTCAACAAGGTCTACCTGGAATACAGGGATAAAGGGCTGGAGGTCTTTGGCATCAACCTGGAAGGGCGTGATAAGAACGATCTGGTCAAACAATTCATCGAAAAAGCCGGCTATCAGTTCACCATACTGCAGGGCGGGATGATGGGAGTGGGCCTTGACCAGCCGTATGGTGTGACCGGCATTCCCACCACTTTCGTTGTGGACAAACAAGGCATCATAAGATACAGGCATATAGGATATCGGGAAAATCTGGATCAACTGCTTGCCAAAGAAGTAGAGGAACTTATAAAACAGTAAATTTATCATTAGTATACTGTGCCCCGCAAAAGCGGGGCTTTTCATATGCAATTTTCTTTGCTTGATTTTAAGATCAATTTATGTTATAATACTCTGTTATTTTAGTATAACCATTTGGTAAATATGAAGTTGGAGGGAAAGAGATGATGCCAAGGCCCAGGGAAAATATCGGTTCTATCAATCCCTATATTCCGGGCAAACCCATTGAAGAGGTTCGCCGGGAGCTGGGACTAAAGGGCAAGATCATCAAATTGGCTTCCAACGAGAATCCGCTGGGCCCTTCCAAATTGGCAATAAAGGCTATCCGCAAGGCCATCAAGGAGATCAACCTATACCCCGACGACGGCTGTTATGCTTTGGGCAAAAGGATGGCCGACCATCTGGGCGTAGGTGAGGACCAGCTGATCTTCGGCAACGGTTCGGTGGATATAATCGAATTCATCTTTAAGACCTTTGTGGCTCCCAAGGACCAAGTGGTTATGGCTGAGCAGTCGTTCGTGATGGGGAAGATAGCGGCTAAAATGACCGATGCCGATCTGGTCGAGGTTCCTTTGAAGAACTATACCCACGACCTGGAAGCCATGGCCAAAGCGGTCCCCACCCAGACCAAGGTGGTATATATCGCCAATCCAAACAATCCTACCGGCACCATGGTCAATCACGATCAATTGAAGGCTTTTGTAAAGTCCGTTCCCGAGAGTTGTGTAATAGTGTTGGATGAGGCTTATTCAGAATATATAACACGAAGCGAATTCCCGAGAAGTATAGAGTTATTAAAGGAACACTCGAATATAATAATACTCCACACGTTCTCAAAAATATACGGATTAGCAGGGCTTAGGGTAGGATATGGCATCGGCCATCCGGATCTGATAGCATCCATCCGCAAGGTGCGTCTGCCGTTCAATATCAACCTGCCGGCCCAGGTGGGCTGTCTGGCGGCCTTGGATGATGTCAAACATTTGGAGCGAAGCCGTCAGATCAACGATGCCGGGAAAAGCTTTTTATACCAACAGTTCGAGAAGATGAAAATCGAATACGTTCCTTCTGAGGGCAATTTCATCCTGATCGACCCCAAGATAGACTCATCCGAGATCTTTATCCGTTTGCAAAAGCGCAACATTATCATCCGCCCGGTAAAGAACTACGGCCTGCCGACCGCCTTAAGGGTAACAATCGGCACCGAAAAACAGAACAAGAAGCTGGTAAGCTCTTTGAAAAAGGTTCTTACAGAGATACGCCAATCCCGTTGATGAACAGGCGAACGGTCATAGCCATAGACGGCCCTGCCGCCTCGGGCAAAAGCACCACTGCCAAACTGGTGGCCAAAGCGCTGGGATATCTGTATATCGATACCGGCGCCATGTATCGGGCCATGGCCCTGAAGGCGGCGCAGGAAAAGATCCCTTTAACTGATCTGGAGGCCATCGGTCGGATGGTGGGATCGACCATCATAGATCAAAAGCCAGACCCTGACGGGGTGCAAACATTTTTGGACGGGCGAAACGTCAGCCGGGAGATCAGGACACCGGAGATGTCCAAGGCTGCATCAGATATTTCGACCATTTCAATGGTACGAAAAAGACTGGTTAAGTTGCAGCAGGAGATGGGGCGCCAGGGCGGGGTAGTGATGGAAGGGCGGGATATCACCACCGTGGTCTTTCCCGATGCTGAGATCAAGGTTTTCATGAAGGCATCAATATCCCAGCGGGCTCAAAGACGGATGGAGGAACTTAGGGTCAAGGGCATCGATTGCAATCTTGAGGATCTGGAAAAACAGATCGCCGCGCGTGATGCTCAGGACAGCCAGAGGGCTGATAGCCCGTTGACCTGCACTCCCGATTCACTGGTGATCGACACCTCAGAATTGACCGTAGAACAGCAGGTGGAGAAGGTGCTAGAGGCTGTCAGGATTAAAGTTGAGGCAAGCCGATGATCTGGGACAGTCGAGCATTCGAATCCCGCTTTTACCGGATAATTTGGCACAGCGTCAATTTTGTGCTTAACAACTTTATGGGGCGGAAGGTTTCGGGAGGGGGATATGTTCCGCCATTGGGTGCCTGCATAATAGCTTCCAATCATATTGCCCTGATAGACCCTCCGTTCCTGGGCACTTCTGCGCCCCGCGAGGTTTGTTTTGTGGCCAAGCAGGAGCTTTTCAGGTTCTTTCTGCTGCGGTGGCTTATAACCTCGCTCAATGCCATGCCCCTGCGCCGCCAGGGCGGGGACGCCGCCGCCATCAAGCTGGTGATGAAGAAGCTATTCCAGGGCAAGGCGGTGGTGATGTTCCCGGAAGGGACCCGCAGCAAGACCGAGGATTTTCTACCGGTCAAACCCGGGGTGGGGCTGATAGCCAGACGTTGCCAGGTGCCCGTGATCCCAGCCTATATCGAAGGCACCAACCGGAAATTTTCCGATCTGCTTCAGGGCAGATACCGGCTACTGACCAGGTTCGGGCCCCCGGTGACCGTGGCCGAGATCGAAAAATTTCCCGACAGCAGGGAAGGGCACCAACAGATCAGCCAGATGATCATGGACCGGATAATCCAATTGAAAGAATCCCGATGAAGATAGAGGTGGCCAAAAGGGCCGGGTTTTGCTTCGGAGTGAAACGGGCGGTAAAGCTGGCCTACGAGACGGCGGCCAAGAACAAGGGGCCGGTCTATACCCTGGGACCGATAATCCACAATCCCCAGGTGGTGAAAGACCTGGAATCGTGGGGCGTCAAGGCCATACAGAAGCCCTCGCAGGTGAGCAAAGGGACCGTTATCATCCGCTCGCACGGGGTGCATCCCAGGGTTCTGCAGCAGTTGAAGGCCAAGAAAAGGCTGGTCATTGTGGACGCCACCTGCCCTTTCGTCACCAAGGCCCAAAGGGCGGCGGCCTGCCTGAAGGACGAGAAGCGCCAGGTGATCATAGTCGGAGAAAGGGAGCATCCCGAGGTGACAGCCCTTAAAGGATATGCCGGCAGGGATTCGGTGGTCTACAACCACAATTCTATCAAGGTGGGCAAACGGGTGGGCGTGCTGGCGCAGACCACGCTTTCGACCGACGATTTTGTGAAAGCCCTCAAATATCTGGGCTCCAAGACCGACGACATTCATCTGATGAACACCATCTGCCAGGCCACCCAGGTGCGCCAGCAGGACACCATGCAACTAGCCAAACGCTCGGATGTGATGATCGTGGTGGGCGGGCGCAATTCGGCCAACACCTCCCGGCTGGCCGAACTGTGCCGCAAGGTGGGAAAGCCGACCTACCATGTAGAGACCGAGGACGAATTAAAAGCCGGGTGGTTCGCAAAAGCCAGGCTGGTTGGGGTCACCGCCGGGGCTTCCACGCCGGATTCGCTGGTGAGGCAGGTGGTCAAGCGGATCAGGAAGCTGGCGAAGAATAAAATATAGACATCGAGTTACGGTCGTCATACCATAGTCACACACTATTATGACATCGTATGACCATAGTCCGAAATGATCAACATGGGTTCTAAGGCTGGCATTGGTCGGCCTATTTTATACCAAAAGGAGTAACACCAACATGGCAAAAACCAAAAAACTTCATCCCGATGTCGAGAACGATGATATCATGACGGATGAAGAGTCCCGGGATTCTGGTGAATTCCGGGCGCTGCTGGACGAGTACTTCCAGCAGAAGACCTTCGAGGAAGGCGAGATAATCACCGGCAAGGTGCTGCGTATCAGCGGCGATTCGGTGATGGTGGACGTGGGCCTCAAATCCGAGGGGATCGTACCCCTGATGGAGATGTCCGACCCCGAATCCATCAAGCCGGGCGACAAGTTGGAGCTGTACCTGGAGCAGGTGGAGAACGAGGAGGGCCAGATGGTCCTCTCCAAGTCCAAGGCCGATTTCATCCGGGTGTGGGACAAGGCCAAGGAGTACCTGGACAATGAGTCCCAGATAGAGGGCAAGGTGGTCAAGCGGATCAAGGGCGGTCTGATAGTTGACCTGATGGGGGTGGACGCCTTTTTGCCGGGTTCCCAGATAGGTCTGCGGCCGCTGGAGACCATGGACAGCCTGCTGGGTCAGAACGTGCCATTGAAGATCGTCAAGATCAACAAGAAGCGCCGCAATATCGTGGTCTCCCGCCGGGCGGTGCTGGATGCCGAGCGCGACAAGCAGCGCACTGCCATTCTGGCCGAGATCGATAAGGGCCAGGTGCGTGAGGGCATCGTCAAGAACATCACCGATTTCGGTGTGTTCATCGACCTGGGCGGCCTGGACGGCCTGCTGCACATCACCGACATGTCATGGGGCCGCATCAACCATCCCTCCGAACTGGTCAAGCTGGGACAGCGGATCAGCGTCAAGATACTGGAATACGACCGCGAGAAATCACGGGTCTCCCTGGGCCTTAAACAGCTGACCCCACATCCCTGGGAGAACATCGAGACCAAGTTCCCGGTGGGAGCCACCATCAAGGGTAAGATCGTCTCCATAGTGGATTACGGGGCCTTCATCGAGTTGGAGAAGGGCGTCGAGGGTCTGATCCACATTTCCGAGATGTCCTGGACCAAGCAGGTCAAGCATCCTTCCAAGCTGGTATCCATCGGCCAGGAAGTGGATGCGGTGGTGCTGAAGATAGACAAGGACGAACAAAAGATCTCTTTGGGCCTGCGCCAGCTGGAGCCGGATCCCTGGCATACCATCGAACAGAGGTATCCCATCGGGACCAAGGTCAGCGGCAAGGTCCGCAATATCACTAATTTCGGCGTTTTCGTCGAGCTGGATGAGGGTATCGACGGTCTGATCCACATTTCCGACATCTCCTGGACCAAGCGTATCAAGCATCCCAGCGAAGTGGTCAAGAAGGGCGACAAGATAGACGTGGTGGTCACCAACATCGACAAGGACAACCGCCGGATATCCCTGGGCATCAAGCAGCTGGAAGACGATCCCTGGGCCGACATCGGCAGCAAGTTCTCCGTTGGGCAGGATCTGAAGTGCAAGGTCAACCGTCCGTTGGAGCGCGGCCTGCTGGTGGACATGGAGCACGGCTTCGAGGGATTCGTTCCGGTTTCCGAACTGGAGGGGATCACCGAGGACAAGCTGGCCGAGGCCTTCAAGGGCGGCGAAGAGCTTGACCTCAAGATCATCGAGATAGACTCTGCCAACCGCCGGATAGCTCTTTCCCAGAAGATCCTCAAGTCGGAGCAGATGGCCGAGGATATGAAGCCCTACCTGAAGAAAGAAAAGGAAGCTGCCGAGTCCGGTACGGCCTTCGGCGATGCCTTGAAGGAAGCGATAAACGACAAGAAGAAAGAAGAGAAGGCAGAATAGATAGCCTGATATCAAACCCCTTCCCGTTATGGGAAGGGGTTTTTATTTGACCGCCCCCTTTGTCCCCCTCCGATGCGGAGGGGAACAAAATATCCCTCTCCACAGTGGAGAGGGTAGGGAGAGGTCGGGAACCCAGGCCCATGCCCTGTGTAATCATTTTTATTCCCTCTTGCATTTTCCCTTACTATTTGCGATAATACGCCTGATGTCCGATTCGCTACAACATATCTACCCCCGGCGCAGGTCGCAACCGGTCAAGGCCGGAAACCTGGTCATCGGCGGCCATGTCCCGGTGTCCATCCAGTCCATGACCAACACCGACACCTGCGACGTAAAGGCCACCCTGGCGCAGATCAAAAAACTGGAAAAGGCCGGGTGCCAGTTGGTGCGTTTGGCGGTGCCCAACCGGAAAGCCGCGGCGGCCTTGGGGCGCATCCGAAAAGGCACCAGCATCCCGCTGGCGGCCGATATCCATTTTGACTACCGCCTGGCTTTAATGGCTTTGGACGCCGGGGTGGATAAACTGCGGATCAATCCCGGAAACATCGGTTCCAAAGATAAGATCAAGCAGGTGGTCAAGGCGGCAAAGGCAAAAAAGGTTCCCATCCGAATTGGAGTGAATGCCGGTTCGCTGGAGAAGGATATTCTGGTCCGTGACGGGCACCCCACGGCCAACGGCATGGTGGAAAGCGCCATGAGGCACGTCCGCATCCTGGAAGATCTGGGCTTCGACGACATCGTTATCTCGCTGAAGGGCTCGGGCGTCAACATGACCATTGAAGCCTACCGCAAGATATCCAAAATGGTGCCATACGCCCTCCACTTGGGCATCACCGAGGCCGGGACCCCTTATGCCGGGGCCATCCGTTCGGCGGTGGGCATCGGTACTTTGCTGGCCGAGGGGATAGGCGATACCATCAGGGTCTCGCTTTCCGGCGATCCGCTAAAGGAGATACCGGCGGCCAAGGAGATACTGCAGTCGTTGGACCTGCGGCAGTTCGGCCCGGTGGTCCATGCCTGCCCCACTTGCGGGCGTTGCAAGATAGACGTGTCTACCATAGCCGCCAAGGTCGAAAAGGCGCTGGCCGGGATAAAAAAACCGCTCAAGGTGGCAGTGATGGGTTGTGTGGTCAACGGGCCGGGCGAGGCCAGGGAGGCCGACATCGGCATTGCCGGCGGAGACGGAATGGGCCTGCTGTTCCAAAAGGGCAAGGTGGTAGCCAAGGTCAAGGAAAGGGACATGGTCCGTCAATTGATAGCATTGGCTAGGAAAGTCTAATTGAATAATTTCGGACGCTGATCTCCGCTGATTTTTGATGATCTAATTGTTTTAAATAAGAGCAGCGGGAATCTGCGATAATCTGAGTTCTATAAATTCCGGTCAATCCGGGTTACTAATCAGGAGCACTATGAAGAAAAAAGGGCTTTTTATAGCATTGATCATTGCCGCGGTTCTGATGGCGGTGGTCATCTTCGTCATCACCATCGTAATGGCATTGTCGGATAATACCGCAATGGACATCTCTTACGGTAAATCGGTTGGTTTGGTGGAGATCACCGGGCCGATAGTCTCTTCCGACGATGCGGTGCGGCTGATAAAGAAATACCGGGACAATAATTCCGTCAAGGCCATTATCATCCGCCTGGATACACCGGGCGGAGGGGTGGCGGCTTCGCAGGAAATATATGAAGCCATAAGAACCGCTAAGATCAAAAAACCGGTGGTCTGTTCCATGGGAGAGGTGGCGGCCTCGGGCGGATATTACATTGCCTGCGGATGCGACTCCATCTTGGCCAACCCCGGCACCCTGACCGGTTCCATCGGCGTCATCTTAAGCTACGCCATGGTGGAGGAATTGATGAAAAAGATCGGCGTCAAATTCGAAGTGGTCAAGGCCGGAGAGGTCAAGGATATGGCTTCGCCGTTCCGGGAGATGTCCCCCCAGGAAAGGTCGTTGCTGCAGGCCATGATCGACGACGTTCATCTCCAGTTCATGGAAGCCGTTTCTGAAGGCCGCAAGATCCCGCTGGACTCGGTGAAACTTTTCGCCGACGGACGGGTCTTTTCCGGCCGGCAGGCCCTTAATCTTAAATTGGTAGATAAACTGGGAACCCTGGACGATGCGGTGATGCTGGCGGGAGAGATGGCCGGGCTCAAGGAAACGCCCAAGGTGGTCAAGGAGAGAAAGCGCCGGCCTTCGTTGTTCGATATGCTGGCAGAGAGCGCCGAGAGCCTGTCGAATCTCAAACGTTCCTCGCAGACCAGGCTGGAATACCGGATGGGCGACTAAACGGAATTCCTTGACAGGCAGGGGTTAAAACTGGTAAAATCATCATAATTCGAATTCGAGACGGTCCTTCAAAAGAAAAAAATTGGGTTGACCTCAGGACAGGGAAGAGAAAATAAAATTTGGGGCGGCTTAGCCAAGTGGTAAGGCGACGGTCTGCAAAACCGTTATTCAGCGGTTCGAACCCGCTAGCCGCCTCCAGTTAAATGGGTATATTTAAAAGGGTCATTCCCGCGAAGGCAGGAATCCATATTTTGACTGGATGCCTGCTTTCGCAGGCATGACAAAAGAACATTAAAAAATGCCGGGGTGGCGGAACTGGTAGACGCAAGGGACTTAAAATCCCTCGTTCCCAAAGAACGTGTCGGTTCGATTCCGACCCTCGGTACCAGAAAAAGGCAGGACTGTGCAAACAGCCTGCCTTTTTGTTTGACCTCACACCAACCCTTTCCTAATATATTAGGAAAGGGAGGTGCTAATATCGGACTTATTTGTCATTGCGAGAAGACAGCATGAGTGTGCAAGCGAAGCAATCCGGGATTCCCGGCCCTTACTTTCTCTTGTAACCAAGAGAAAGTAACAAAGATAAGTTCCGGGGGCGATCCAGCTAAAGCTGGTTAATATTAATACGATATACCAGTATCTATTACTTTACTTATATCATCTTGTCCGATGTCCTCAGGCGCGGATCGCCCCCCGTCCCCGGGCCGGTCACTTCGACAGGGCATCGACTGGCTCAGCGCCCGGCTTGGGTTTAATTGCTGCAGGCGGGGATTCCGGTAGCATCAGTTCTAAAGTTTTGAGGAAAAATAAAGAGGACAGGCTTAAAAACCTGTCCTCTGTCATTTTCTGGAGCGGGCGATGGGATTTGAACCCACGACGTCTACCTTGGCAAGGTAGCACTCTAGCCGCTGAGTTACGCCCGCAATCAGGGGTAATTATATATAAATATCCGGCGGGTGTCAAGGGTTTTGTTTGCGTTGACATTAGAGCTAAGATCATTTTAAACTTGCGTTTTTTTTGCCAAAGGATTACACTTATTGCAATAAAGAAAGACATGGAATATGGGGAAAGCACCATCCAATAAAAAAGACCTGCTGATGTGGCAGTTGCGGGAGAGGATCAAAGAACTGACCGCTCTTCACAAGGCTTCGGCCATCCTGCAGAATGACCGGAAAAGCATCGAAAAGACATTGAAGGAATTTGTGGCCATAATTCCCGCCGCTTGGCAGTATCCCAAGGATACCGAAGCCAGGATAGTGCTCGGAGGGCTGACGGTCGCTACTCCCAATTACATGCCTGCCAGATGGAGGCAAACGGCATACTTCAACGCCGGAAGAAATAGACGGGGCCGGATAGAGGTCGTTTATCTTTCCAAGCAAAAGGACGCTTATGAAGGACCATTCCTTAAGGAAGAACGACAGTTGATAGATTCACTTGCCAAAATGCTGGATGCTTTTTATCAAAAGAGGCTAGCCCGGAAGGCTATCCATGATGCCATGGATCAATTGGAGGAAAAGGTTGTCAAGCGAACCGCTTTATTGAATAGCGCCAACCTCAAACTAAAAGAGGAGATAACCGAAAGGAAGCGGTCCGAACAAAAGGTTAAAGGATACCAACAGAAACTTAAAAGGCTGGCTTCGGAGCTTACCCTTACCGAAGAGCGGGAGAGAAGGGCCTTAGCCTCGGACTTGCATGACCACATCGGCCAGGCGTTGGCCATGATCCGGATAAAACTGAAAAGGCTGGAGGGCAATGCCGTCTTCAGCGGGGCCGAAAGGGAAATCGAAGATATCCGCATATTGTTGGAACAGACCATCCGCTACACCCGGAACCTTACCTTTGAATTGAGTCCGCCGGTGCTGTATGACCTTGGCATAGAAGCCGGTTTGGAGTGGCTGGCCGAGCAATTCCGAAGAAAATACGGACTCTCGGTCAGATTGGAGACCTACGGCCCTAAGCTGGAAATTTCCAACGACCTCCAGGTCACACTATTCAGATCGGTAAGGGAATTGTTGTTCAACGTTATCAAGCATGCCCGGGCAAGCCAAGTTTCGATGATCCTGAATAATTCAGGGGCAGACTTGTCCATAGAGGTATCGGACGACGGCCAGGGATTGATGTCGAAGCATGACGAGGCCGAAGTTGCGGATCCAGGCGGTTTCGGCCTTTTCAGCATAAGGGAACAAATGGGCTGCTTTGGCGGGCGATTGACACTAGCGTCTGGGTCGGATCACGGTACCAGGGCAATAATCACCTGCTCGAACGAAAGATATGGAAGAAAGCCGTCATGAGGATATTAATAGCCGACGATCATAAGATAATGCGCGAAGGGCTTAAAACGCTCCTGGAAAAACAATCCGGCATGGAAGTTGTGGCCGAGACCCAGGACGGACTGGAGGCGGTCCGGCTGGCCCAGGAATATATTCCGGAACTGATCATCATGGATATCACCATGCCGGGAATGAACGGGATTGGAGCGGCCCGAAGGATCAAGGAGATCTGCCCAGCAGCAAAGATCATAATGCTGTCCATGCACGCCGACCGGAGGTACGTGTTGGAGGCCATTAAAGCGGGTGCGGTGGGTTATTTGCTCAAAGATTCCGCTTTCGAAGAGCTCATTCAGGCCATTAAGACTGTATTTAAGGATAAGATCTATCTGAGTCCCGATATTACAGACGTTCTGGTTCGTGAATTTATAACCAGTGAAAATGATCCCAATGCAGGGGCTTATGCGGTGCTATCCCTGAGGGAAAGGGAGGTGCTTCAGTTGCTGGCCGAGGGAAAGAGCACCAAGCAGACGGCTGAAAAATTATCCATCAGCATCAAGACGGTGGAGACGCACCGCCAGCAATTGATGCAAAAATTGAACCTGCACAGCATTGCCGAACTGACCAAATATGCGATAAGGGAAGGCCTGTCTACATTATAAGCATAAAGACCATTAAGCCCTGCGCCTTATTAGGTGCAGGGCTTTTAATTTGGGTCAATTTGTCGCTCGGCCGTATCATTTTCGGGGTTTGCGAGGCCGTTTTTCAGGGATATCCCGATGGCGTTGAAAATTGATATAAAGTAAACTTCATGCGAAAAACTTTAAATATTTTTAATATAAGGAGAAAAAATGTTCGATACTGGCAATACCGGCTTTATGCTGGTGGCAACCAGCCTGGTGATGCTGATGACCCCCGGGCTGGCATTCTTTTATGGCGGATTGGTGGGCCGCAAGAACGTGCTGGCCATAATGCTTCAGAGCTTCGTTTCCATGGGATGGACATCGGTCCTGTGGTTCGCTTTCGGTTATTCCATGTGCTTTTCCGGCAATATGTCATCCGGAACTGATATGGCCGGGATAATCGGCAATTTCAATATGGTCTTCTTCAGGGGAATAGATGCCATGACTCCGTTGGCCGGGAATAATATCCCGCTATTCGTATTCATTGCCTACCAGATGATGTTTGCCATCATCACTCCCGCTCTGATAACCGGGGCTTTTACCAACCGGGTCCGTTTCGTCCCGTACATGATATTTCTGACCGTTTGGCTGATTTTCGTATATTTCCCCATGGTTCACATGATATGGGGCGGGGGACTGCTGCAAAGCTGGGGAGTGCTTGACTTTGCCGGCGGCATTGTGGTTCATGCCATCGCCGGCATGGCGGCTTTGGCATCGGTGTTCTTTGTGGGACGTCGCCGGGTAGCCGAACGCGGACCGCACAGCATCCCGCTGGTGGCATTGGGTACCGGATTATTGTGGTTTGGCTGGTACGGTTTCAATGCCGGCAGCGAGTTAAGGGTCGATCATGTAACTTCTATGGCTTTTTTGAACACCGATACTGCAGCTTCTTTTGCCGCCATCACCTGGCTGATAATGGCCTGGATTTTCGAGAAGAAACCGAAATTATTGGGCCTGCTGACTGGTTCCATCGCCGGGCTGGCTACCATAACTCCTGCTGCCGGATATGTTACCGTCCAGACAGCCGCCCTGATCGGGGTCATTGCCGGGATGGTCTGCTACGGAGCGATAAATCTTAAGAACAAGCTGGGCTGGGATGATGCCCTGGACGTATGGGGCGTTCACGGAGTGGGCGGAACCATAGGCGTGATACTTTTGGGACTATTCGCCACCACCGCGGTGAATTCAGCAGGAGCCAATGGTTTGTTTTACGGCAATCCGGGATTTTTCATCAAACAAACGGTGGCTGTGATAGGCGCTTCGATATACGCCTTCCTGTTCTCTTATCTGGCCTTAATCGTGATCAACAAGATAACACCGGTCAGGACCAGCGAAGAAGAGGAAATGAACGGGTTAGATGCCGCCCTGCATGGTGAGGAAGCTTACATACACGATTGATCTGAAAATATCCATTTAAAGAGGCCGTCACAGACGGTCTCTTTTTTTGTCTATTTCGCTTGAAAATTCCTGCCAATTCTGATAAAATAAAATATCTTTATCCAAAGTCCATCCAAATAATAATTATATAATATCAGGAGGTCAATTATGCCAGAAATCAGGGTCGATGAGACCCGCTGCAAAGGATGTGAGCTATGCACCAAGGCCTGTCCCAAAAACTGCATAGAGATGTCCGAAACTTTCAGCGTAACCGGTTATTATCCGGCCAAACTAGCCAAAACTGATTGCTGCATAGGCTGTGGCCTATGCGCCCAGATATGCCCCGATCTGGCTATAGCGGTGTGGAAGTAAATCGTTGCAAAACATGTGCCACACCGTTTTTTATTCAAGTTAAACTTTTAGGAGAATATAAATGGGTGAAAAGATCTTAATGAAGGGCAACGAAGCCTTGGCCGAAGGCGCGGTTCTGGCCGGCTGCCGCTTCTTTGCCGGGTATCCCATCACTCCGCAGAATGAAGTGCCGGAATATATGTCCTGGCGGCTTCCCGAAGCGGGCGGGGCCTTTGTCCAGGCCGAATCCGAAGTTTCGGCCATAAATATGCTTTACGGAGCGGCGGCCACCGGGATCCGCACAATGACCTCGTCCTCCAGCCCGGGCATCAGCTTAAAGCAGGAAGGCATTTCCTATTGCGCCGGGGCCGACCTGCCGATATTCTTTGCCAATGTGGTTCGGGGCGGGCCGGGGTTGGGCAATATAGCAGCCTCGCAGGGAGATTACTTCCAGTCGGTCAAGGGCGGCGGACATGGTGACTATCATACCATCGTACTGGCTCCCAATTCCGTTGACGAGATGGGCAATTTCCCAAAGAAATGCTACGAACTGGCTGAAAAGTACCGGATGCCGGCCATGATCCTAGCCGATGGCATCTTGGGGCAGATGATGGAACCGGTGGAGTTCAAGTTCCAGCCGGTAGATCCCAAATCGCTCAAAAAACCGGATTGGTCCCTGGGCGATGCCACCGGCCGTAAGAAAAGAATCGTGCGGTCCTACGATCTGCGCGAGGGCGAACTGGAAAAATTGAACTGGATCAGGGCTAAAAAATTCAAGGAGATCGAGGAAAAGGAGGTTCTGTTCGAAGAAAAGAACCTGAATGACGCCCAGTTGATACTGGTGGCCTACGGAACGTCTTCGCGCATCGCTGCTGCGGCCATGAAGATGGCCCGCGACAAGGGTATGAAGGTTGGCCTGTTCCGGCCCATTACCTTATGGCCCTTCCCCAAGAAGCAATTAGCCAAGCTGGCCGAAAGGGTCAAGAATTTCATGGTGGTGGAGATGAGCCAGGGGCAGTTCGTGGACGACGTTCGTTTGGCCATCAACGGTACCGCCCAGATCGACCTGTATGCCCGTCCGGCAGGGATCCCCTCGGGCGAAGAGGTCTTTGCCGTAGTGGAGAAACTCTACAAAAGCTTGAAGCCCTCGACCGCAGTTATAAAGGCAAAAAAAGCCAAACCGGCCAAGAAGGCCAAGCCGTCAAAGGGATCAAAACCTGCCAAGGATGCCAAGAAAGCCAAACCGGTAAAAAAGAAGGCTGTCAAGGTCAAGCCGGCAAAAAAAACGACCAAGAAGGGAGGGCGTAGATAATGGAACAGATCAATAAAAAGCCGTCCAGCCTGGTCGATATCAAGATGCATTACTGCCCCGGCTGCGGGCACGGCATCGTTCACAGATTGATCGCCGAAGTTATGGACGAACTGGGTATCCGCGAGAAGACGGTGGGCGTGGCCCCGGTGGGCTGTGCGGTGTTCGCCGACGATTACTTCAACTGCGACATGATCCAGGGACCGCATGGCCGGGGACCGGCCATTGCCACCGGGATCAAACGTTCCCAGCCTGACTGCATAGTGTTCTCCTACCAGGGAGACGGCGACCTGGCCTCCATCGGCATGGCCGAGACCGTGCATTCGGCGGCCCGTTCCGAGAACATAACCGTGATCTTCATCAATAACGCTATCTACGGCATGACTGGCGGACAAATGGCCCCCACCACCCTGGTGGGCCAGCCGGCCACCACCTGCCCCAAGGGGCGCGATCCCAAGGTCAACGGATATCCCATCAAGGTATGTGAGTTGTTGTCCCAGCTGGAAGGCGCTCGTTATCTGGAAAGGACATCGGTCAGCACCGCCCAGGGCGTGATCAAGACCAAGAAGGCCATCAAGAAAGCCTTCCAGAACCAGATCGATGGGAAAGGCTTCTCCATGGTAGAGATACTTTCCATGTGTCCCACCAACTGGGGCGTGACGCCCCTGCAGGGCGTCAAATTCGTGGATGAGAAGATGATGCCGTTGTATCCGCTGGGCGTTTACCGTTCGCCGGAACAGGAAGGAGGGCAGAAATAATGTATCAGGGAATTAGAATCTCGGGTTTCGGCGGCCAAGGTGTGATCTCGGCCGGCATCCTGCTGGCCCAAGCCGGCCTGTTGGAAAATAAGAATGTTTCCTGGTTCCCGGCCTACGGGGCCGAAATGAGGGGCGGCACCGCCAACTGTTCGGTGGTCATAGCTTCCGAAGAGGTGTCAAGTCCGGTGGTCTCCCGTCCCGATACGGTGATCGTGATGAATGAGCCGTCATTGGCCAAATTCGAGCCGCTGGTGAAGCCCGGCGGGCTGTTGATCATCAACAGTTCGCTGGTCAATTCCAAACCAAAGCGGACCGACATCAAGGTGGCTTACGTACCCTGCAACAAGATCGCCGAGGAGATAGGCACCACCAAGATCGCCAATATGGTCGCCCTGGGGGCCTATGCCGGCCTTACCGGTGCGTTGTCGGTTGATACCATCGCCAAAGCTCTGGGCAAGGTCTTTAAGCGGGCCAAGCCGGAGATACTGGAACTCAACGTCAAGGCGTTAACGAAGGGTGCAGAGTCCAAAATATAGTATTGTGTTAAAAGGGACGGATTTTAAGCCGTCCCTTTTTATTATGCTTAATTTGAAAAGGAAGGGGATATGGTCCAAGAACAGCGACAAATGATAATAAAAGCAATCGTTGAAAGCCTTGAACCTTTGGAATTCGTTCATACCGTTTGGCAGGGTGGTGCGGCGGCATTCAATAGGGTCGATCAATGGAGCGACATCGATTTCATGGTCATCGCCGACCGAGATTCCATTTCTATGGTATTCGAAACGGCCGAGAAGGCTTTGGAAAAAACAACCGGCATCGAAAAAACATTTGAAGTGCCGCAGCCCACCTCCCACGGGTTTTTTCAGAAATTCTACCGGCTGAAGGATATCAGCCCGTTCCTGTTAATAGATTTTGCCGTAGGTAACCTGGAAAAACCGGATAAGTTCCTGGAACCGGAGATACACGGCATTCCGATAGTGCATTTCGACCGCAAGAACATCATCTCCTCACAGCCGCTGGATAAGGAAAACTTTCATAGGAATATGCTGCTGGCCCTGGAACGCAACAAGGCCAAATTGGATATCTTCGAGTTATTCTTCGATAAGGAATTCAACCGGGGCAATTATATGGATGCTTTCGACTTCTATTATAATTTTGCCATCGGAAGCCTTCTGGCAGTTTTAAGGATGAAACATTCGCCCTATCATTATACCTTCCGATCAAAATACGCCAATTATGACCTGCCGCCGGAAATGATAAAAAGATTGGAGGAATTTTACTTTGTGAAGGACCCGGAAGATATGAAGGCCAAGTATGGTCGGATAAAACAATGGTTCCAATCAGCCGTGCGGGAATTGGAGTAAAAAATAAAAGGGCGCTGTCGACAGCGCCCTTTTATTTTTTATCTCGGTATTATTTCCTGCCTTTGCCGGATTTACGATTGTCCTTATCGTTCTTCTTTTTGTCATTCTTTTTGTCTTGCTTTTCTTCCCTGATCTCCTGCTTTATTTCCTTTTTATCCTGTTTCTTATCCCAACGTTTTTCCTTTTCCCATTGCTTCCAGTTCTTCTTTACCTCTTGGTACTTGAATCCGGAATTGGCAACTGTCATCTTGCGCCAATCGGAGGGGATCCTGGTCAAGGGAAGCGGGACATATTTGGTCTTTCGCATCTTCCATGGCCCGTTATAATTGTTGGCCCGGTACCAATAGTTGTGATGGAACCTCCACCAATACCCTCCATAGAAAAAGAAATCGTGCTCATATCCGTAGATGAAATAGATATAAGTTCCGGGTATAACAGCCATGACCGGCTCGTCTTTCATCTGCACCACCGGCAGGTTGACATTGATGTTCACATCCACATCGGCCATAAGAGAAGGGACCGATAGGGATCCGGCCAGTATTGTCACCAAAATGGCGATCTTTGTTTTCATGATGAACCTCCTTTTAAAGTATTATATTCATAAGATATGGTTCCGTCAAGACCATTATAATATTAGAGACCATATTGGCCTGCAAGGTTTAAAATAAATAACAAAAATCGGCTAAGATTATTATTTGACATAGCTTGCGAAATCTGGTAAATTTAAGTCATGACAATGAATTTGCCAAATATCCTTACCTTGGGAAGGCTGGTTATCAGCCCCATCTTCATGGCGTTACTGCTGGTGGATAATGTATATTCACGGCTGGGCGCCCTAGTGCTGTTCATTCTGGCTTCGGTGACCGATCTTTTGGACGGATATCTGGCCCGAAAGAACGGTCAACAGACCGATTTTGGGAAGTTCATGGACCCGGTGGCCGACAAGTTCCTGATAGCCCTGGCCCTGATCTCTTTTGTGGCCCTTAAGGCCGCCAGCACCTGGATGGTGATGATAATAATAGGCAGGGAGTTTCTGATCATGGGCCTAAGGACACTGGTAGCCTACCGTAGGGAAGTGATGGAATCCAGCTTTCTGGCCAAGATCAAGACCTTCAGCCAGATGGCCTCGGTGTTCGGTATCCTGCTGTACATATGCCTCAATGATTGCGTGGATGCGGGCTTCTTAAGTCTCTCATGGCAGTTGCTGGCCGATCTGAAGTTCTCTTTCGACGCCCTGCTTTTTCTGGCCATGCTGCTTACTCTGCTTTCCGGCTTGGATTACGTGATAAAGAACCGATGGCTGATATTGGGCCTGTTCAAGGATAATCTGTAAATGAAGGATATTATCAATAAAACCGCTTTAACGTTGGCCTCGGGATTAGGTTCGGGATATTCACCGGTAGCCCCGGGCACTGCCGGTAGCCTGTTGGCTCTTGTCATCTGGTGGCTGGCGCCATCTTTGTGGTGGCTTAGAATATCATTGCTGGTTATGTCGCTGATCTTAGGCGTTTGGTCGGCCACCGAGGCCGAGAAAAAATGGGGGCATGACAACGGCAAGATCGTGATCGATGAAATAGCGGGTATGTGGATCTCACTTTTATTCCTGCCCAAAATATGGGTTATCTTTTTGATATCTTTTCTTTTGTTCCGGGCCATGGATATAATAAAACCGCTGGGGGCCAGGCAGATCCAAAAGCTTCCCGGCGGCTGGGGTGTGGTGGCTGATGACGTGCTGGCCGGGATCTATGCCAATATCCTCGGACAGATCGTTGTTATGATATTCTGGCCGACATACTATGTCCCCTTATTAACAATTAAATCTATGTTTTTGCGGTTGATCGGTTCATGAAAGCCTCCATTATCACCATAGGTAACGAGATACTTTCTGGGATGACCTTGGATACCAACTCCTCTTTTTTAGCCAAGGAATTGGGTTTTATTGGCATCCCTGTGGTCATCAAATTATCAGTGGGGGATAAGGCGAATGATATTGGTAAAGCCTTCAAACAGGCAATGGCTGAAACCGACATCGTGCTGTGCACCGGCGGACTGGGGCCGACCAGTGATGATATCACCAAAAGAGTGGCAGCCAAATTTTTTAAATCAAAATCAAGATTGGACAAAGGGACCCTAGAACACATCCGCTCCCGCTTTACCCAACGGGGAATAGAGATGCCGGCCTGCAACCGGGGGCAGGCCATGGTGCCGGATAAGGCCGAGATCCTTTTTAATCCCGAAGGCACCGCTCCGGGGCTACTTTTCAAAAAAGGCAAAAAGATATTGGTGCTTATGCCCGGCGTGCCGCGTGAGATGAGGGCCATCTATTCCGGCTCATTGTCCGGGATGCTGTCGGGCTTGGCGGGGAAGAACGTTATTCGCCTGCTGACCCTGAGGACCACCGGCATTTCAGAATCGGCCATAGCCGAAAAGCTGGCATCTTTCGAGAAAGGCCTGGCTACGGGCACGCTGGCCTATCTGCCGACCCATTTGGGAGTGGATTTGAGATTGACTATATCAGGTAAAGATCCAAATCTGCTGAATAGAAGACTGATCGATTTATCAAGCCATATCCGCCAGCTTTTAGGGAATGTGATCTACGGGCAGGATGATGAGACCATGGAAGTGATAGTCGGCCGCCTGCTGAAGGAAAAGAAGCTGACCCTGACCACGGCCGAGTCATGTTCCGGAGGTTTGATCGCCGACCGGATCACCGATGTTCCGGGATCGTCGGAATATTTCCTGGGATCGGTGATAGCCTACAGCAATACTTTAAAAGAGAAGCTATTGGGTGTCAAATCGCAGACCCTGCGATTGAACGGCGCGGTCAGCAAAGAGACGGCCATGGAGATGGCTAACGGGGGGAGGGGTCGGCTGGGCAGCGATCTGAGTCTATCCATTACCGGCATAGCCGGGCCGACCGGAGGGACTGATAAAAAACCGGTGGGACTTGTGTTCATGGCAGTGGCCGGACCCAAAGGGACAATAGTCGAAGAGAAGCGTTTTTTGGGCCAGCGCCGGCATATCAAGGAATCAGCTAGCCAGGCGTTGCTGAACATGCTGAGGCTTTATCTTCTCAAATAGTGATAATTTAGAAATTATGGATATTATGGAGGCTTGATGCCAAAAGAGATAAGCATATCACACCTGGTCAAGTCCGAGGATCTCAATCATCACGGCACCTTGTTCGCCGGAAGGATGGCCGAATGGCTGGTGGAGGGTTGTTTCATCGCCGCATCCAAGCTGATAGGAAGGCCGGAAGACGTGGTCTGCGTCCAGATCCACGGCATGACCTTCCACCGCTCCGCCACCAAGGGCGACATAGTGGAACTGCGCACCAAGGTGGCCTGTCTGGGGAGTAAAAGCATCACGGTCTGGGGTAAGGTGCTGGTCAACGAGAATCCCGATCCGGCCGTTACCGGTATGGCAACTTTTGTGACCGTTGACGGGCAGGGGAAGCCTTATGCCCACGGGCTGTCGTTGTCGGAGGAATATATCCAGCAGAACAAGGAGATCTACGAGCTGGCCATGCGGATGAAGACCAGGAATTAATTGCATTGCCTCAATAATGGACATACCTTGACATTAAGTGGATCATTATTGTAGATATGAATACCAGCAAGATAGTCCGCTGTTTCATTGCCCTGGAGATACCGATAGAGACCCAGGCGGCTTTGGGCGATATCGTGGGGCAATTGAAGATGTCCGGAGCCGATGTTAAATGGGTGGATCCGGTCAACATCCATCTGACCCTGAAATTTTTGGGAGAGATTCCTGAATCCGATGCCCTGCGGGCCGGGCTGGCGATCAACATGCTTAAGGGGAAATTCAATGCCATAGAATCAGGACTGGGCGGGTTGGGAGCTTTCCCTTCGCTGGACAGGCCCAAGGTGATCTGGGTAGGGCTGTCACAGGGCACGAAAGAGATTAAGGAAATCTACAGAGAAGTGGAGAGATTAACAGCAGATATTTCGGAGGAAGAGAAGGGTCGGGAATTCAGTCCGCATTTGACCCTGGGCCGAGTGCGTTCGAACAAGAACGTTGTGCAGTTGAAGGAAGCAGTTAGGAAGGCCGTTATCTCACAAAAAGATTTTAGAATCACCCGGTTGGCACTAATGAAAAGCACCTTGACCCGAGAAGGGGCGATATATACAGAGCTTAATGGAGTAGAGTTAATATAAATGTTTTTGGAGGTGTACGCATGAATAAAAAAGTAATTCTTGAATTAGCTATCAGAATAATAGGTCTTTGGCTTATTTCAAATATTGTGATCTATGTGCCTGGCATGATAAGCTTGTTTGTATTAACCCCGCCAGAATTTATGTCTGAAACAAACCGCGAATTGATGAAAATACTCTCTGTTTTATATGCAATAGGCTCAACCACGTTTGCATTATTTTTGTTTTATCATGCATCTAAAATAGCAGACAAATTTTATCCTGAAAAAGAAGATGATGAGAGTGTATTAGTAACCAAAGATAAAAAAGATTTATTTAAATTTTCTTTAAATATTATGGGAGTTTATTTAATTGTAGCCAATTTTGTATCACTTATAGATAACTCTCAGATTCTGATAAAGGCAGGAACCTTTGTTCCAGTATTATTATTGCATATTTTGCATCCGCTAATTGGGTTGCTCTTTGGAATTTATTTACTTGTTGATGGTAAGATATTTGTAAAATTGGCTTATAGGGACACGGATGTAAGCGTTGCTAAAATCCAAGATTAATGTTAAAATTATAAGTTGCGCAATATTAAGCTGAACATAGAATACGACGGGACCGATTTTGCCGGGTGGCAGTTCCAACCGGAACAAAGGACCGTTCAGGGCCTGCTGGAGGAAAAGCTTTTCTTAATGCTTGAGGAGAAGATATCCATCCTCGGCTCCGGTCGGACCGATGCCGGAGTTCATGCCGCCGGGCAGGTGGCCAATTTCAAGACGGAGCGGGACCTTCCGCTCAGAGCCTTTGAGGACGGCTTGAATTCTTTGCTGCCGCATGATGTAGCCGTCGTCAGAGCCGAAGATGTGGCTGAAAATTTCCACGCCCGGTTCGATGCCAAGGCGCGTCGTTACCGCTATCAGATCATCTTCCGGCGCTCACCGCTTAGGGAACGCTTTGCCTGGCGGATGCTGTATAAGGCCGATCCGGCAATTTTGAAGGGCTTGGCAGATCAATTGATTGGGGAACATGATTTCACTTCTTTCTCATCGACCCAAGCCGAGGTCAATAATTTCATTTGCCGGGTGGAGAAGGCCGAATGGACATTTGGCGAGGATATGTGGACCTTCGAAATAAAGGCAAATCGCTTTCTGCACAATATGGTCCGCATTCTTGTAGGCACCATGATCGACATGGCCCGAGGCCAGATGGATCCAACAGATCTTGAAAAGATACTAGAGGCTAAGGACCGGACCATGGCCGGTAAGACCGCTCCGCCTTGCGGTCTGTGTTTAATGGAGGTAAATTATTAAATGCAGGTATTCATCAATGAAGCAGCCTTTTGGGGACTTTTGGTCTCGGCCATCGAGGTCTACAAAAAGGAATCCTACGGGCTTCTTTTGGGACACCGGGATGGAGACATGTTCATGGTGGTCAATGCCATTGCCTGCCAAAAGGCCGAACGGCACGCCACCTGGGTCAAAGCCAGGGACAAATCGTACGCCAGGATAGTCAACTTTTTTCAGAACCTGCCCAACTTGTACATCGTGGGCGATTTCCATTCCCATCCCCAGCACAATACGGCGCTGAGCGATGACGACCTTTACGGCATGAGCCCGGGACACGTCTACATAGTGATGGAGATCAAGGACAAGGCCAAGGAAAAATATTGGAGCTATAACGATGACGGCACGCTGTCCGGCACTACCGACAGCTGGTTCATCAAGATAGCCGCCTATTACATAGACCCCGAGACCAACAAACACCGGATGGCCGACGTGCTCTGCCCGTTCGCCATCGGGTTCAACATCAAACCCAGGACGCCTTCCAGATGATAGAAAAGAAACTGATAAAGATCGAAGAACGTTATCGCGAATTGGAGAAATTGATCAGCGATCCGGCGGTGATATCCGACCAGAAGAGATACCGCGACCTTTCCCGGGAATATCGCCAGGCCGAGCCGCTAATGGCCAAGTATTCCGAATATAAGGACGTTTCCAAACAGATAGAAGACAATAAAACCCTGATGTCCGAAGGCGGCGACAAGGAATTGACGGAAATGGCCCAGGCCGAAATGCCGGAATTGGAGTCCCGCTACCAAGGGCTGACGGAGGAATTGAAAAAACTGCTGGTGCCCAAGGATCCCAGCGATTTCCGCAACGCCATAGTGGAGATCAGGGCCGGGACCGGGGGCGAGGAAGCGGCCATCTTTGCCGGAGACCTTTACCGGATGTATATCCGCTATGCCGAGCGCAAGGGCTTTAAGATAGATATCATGAATTCAAATCCCACCCAGTTGGGCGGCTTCAAGGAGGTCATCTTTACCGTCCAGGGTGAAGGGGCCTACGGCCAATACAAATACGAAAGCGGGGTGCATCGGGTCCAGCGGGTGCCGCGCACCGAAGCCTCGGGCCGCCTGCATACCTCGGCAGCCACGGTGGCGGTCCTGCCGGAAGCCGAGGAGGTGGACCTGCAGATTAACGCCAACGATCTGAGGGTGGACACCTTCTGCTCGTCCGGTGCCGGCGGGCAGTGCGTAAACACCACCTATTCGGCGGTGCGGATCACCCATATTCCCAGCGGCTTGGTGGTATCCTGCCAGGATGAGCGCTCCCAGATAAAGAACCGGGCCAAAGCCATGACGGTATTGCGCTCCCGCCTGCTGGAAAAGATGGAAGAAGAGCGGAATGCCAAGCTGGCCAAAGAGAGAAAATCGCAGGTGAAGTCCGGCGATCGCAGCGAAAAGATCCGCACCTATAACTTCCCCCAGAACCGGGTGACCGACCACCGCATAGGATTGACACTTTACAACCTTGACGGGGTGATGGACGGACAGATAGACCAGATCATCGAAGGCCTGGCCAGCGCCGAGCAAGCCGAGGGCTTGGCCGTGGCGGAAGAAGATTGAACATAACTCCAAATGATCTTAAAATGACCATCGGCGAACTTTTAAATTATGGATTTGACCGCCTTTCCCAGGCGGGCATTTCCGAAGCGGTGCTGGAGGCTGAATTGCTGCTGGAGTATGCTCTGAACAAGGAGCGGATCTACCTGCATCTCAATCGCGGACAGAATGTTTCCGAGGCTCACCGCCAAAAATACCAATCATATATTGCCGACCGATGCCGGCACCGGCCCTTGCAATACATCGTCGGAGAGGCAGAATTCTACGGGCTAAAATTCAAAGCCGATAAAAGGGCCCTGATACCCAGGCCCGAGACGGAGATACTGGTGGAGGAGGTCTTGGAACAATGGCAGCCGGGATTTCATGCTGTTCTTGATATCGGCACCGGCAGCGGCATCATAGCCATAGCCTTGGCCAAACATTTGGCCTCGGCCAGGGTCACGGCCACCGATCAGAGCAGGGAAGCGCTGGATCTGGCCGAAGAGAATATCAAGTTTCACGGCCTGGAAGGCAGGGTTTCTTTGGCGCAGGCCGATCTTTACCCCGAGGGAAGCGAAAAGTTCGATTGCATAATCTCCAACCCTCCGTATATTCCCAGCGGCCAGATCGCCGGGCTACAGCCGGAAGTAAGCCAGCATGAGCCGTTGACGGCGCTGGATGGCGGCCCCGACGGGTTGGATTTTTACCGCCGGATAGCGGTGGCGCTTAAAGACCGGTTGGACCGTCCTGCTCTGGCAGGCTTTGAAGTGGGCTTGGGCCAGGCGGAAATGGTGTCAGAGATACTATCTCAGGCGTTGCCTCAGGGCGAGATAAGCGTCAAAAAGGACCTGGCTGGCATAAATAGGGTAGTGATGATAAAAACCCATTAACCCTAAGGGTTAAAATATCTTGACAATGATAAAAAATTAAGGTATCATTAAAATCTATATTAAATTGATAAACATCAGCCAGTTAGCGGTTACATGAGAATAGACAGACATCCCATATTAGAGTTCAAAAAAGGTAATAAGATAAAATTTTTCTTCGAAGGGCAGCCGGTCGAGGGTTACGAAGGGGAACCCATTGCGGCTGCTTTGCATGCCGCCGGTATCAAAGTATTGCGCCACAGCGTAAAACTGGAGAGACCCCGGGGCTTTTTTTGTGCGGTGGGCAAATGCTCTTCCTGTTTGATGGAGGTGGACGGGGTGTCCAACGTCTTTTCGTGCATAACTCCCATCCGGGAGGGAATGCAGGTCAAGCGCCAAAAGGGGCGGGGCCGGATCGCGTTAAAGTGATTATTTTGCGGCCGTATTACGGGTAGAACACCAGAATATAATATCCAAGAAACTACTTTAATACCATACTTCTATTATTCATGGCAAGTAATGATTTTATCATCATCGGAGGCGGCCCGGCCGGGCTTATGGCTGCGCTGTCAGCCTCGGAATTCGGGCTGGATCCTTTGATCATCGACGAGAACGAGACCATCGGCGGGCAACTTATAAAACAGACCCACATGTTCTTCGGGTCCAAAGCCGAAAGGGCCGGGACCAGGGGTTTTGAGATAGGCCATGAACTGGAGCAGGAGATAGCCAAGAAGAAGATCAGGATCGAGAGGAAGGCATCGGCGGTGGGCTATTATCCGGACGGCACTTTAGCGGTCCTGCAAAATGAGAAGGTAACTCCATATAAACCCAAAGCCATGCTGGTGGCTACTGGAGCCTCGGAAAATTTCGTATCCTTTCCGGGAAGCGATATGCCAGGCGTCTACGGGGCCGGGGCCGTCCAGACCCTGATGAACGTCTACGGGATCAAACCGGGCAACAGCGTGCTGATGGTGGGTTCCGGAAATATCGGCCTGATCGTCTCATATCAATTGATGCAGGCCGGAGTGCAGGTAAAGGCCATTATCGAAGGCCTGCCCAAGATAGGGGGGTATCTGGTTCATGCTTCCAAGATCGCCCGGGCTGGAGTGCCGATACTCACACGGCATACAATTCTTGAGGCTTCCGGAAAGGAACAAGTCGAAAAGGCCGTCATCTCCAAGATCGACGATAAATGGCAGCCGGTGGCCGGAAGCGAACGCACACTGGAAGTTGACACCATCTGCCTGTCGGTGGGCCTTTCGCCCCTTACCGAGATATTATGGCAGGCGGGTTGCGAGATGTTCTACGTGCCGGAATTGGGCGGCCAGGTAGCCTGGCATGACCAATTGATGATGACATCGGTGCATGGCATTTTTACTGCCGGCGACGTCACCGGGATCGAAGAGGCTTCCACCGCCATGTTAGAGGGCGAACTTGCCGGACTGGGAGCGGTCAAGTATTTAAAAGGCGAATCAAAAGATCTGCAATGCAGAATTGACGATACAGCCTGCCGATTGGCTGGCTTGAGGGCCGGGCCGTTCGGGCAAAAGGCTAGGGAAGGAAAATGTAAATTGGCGGAATGCCGACGATAGTCGAAAGTATAAAGTTGAAAGTATAAAGCGACAATGCTTAGCGATAAACTTACATCCTGCGGCATCGCAGACGGGACCGATATACAAAATGCCTGGCCGTCCGAAGAGCGGTTGAAACAAGGGCCGGTGGTAGTGGTGGAATGCTACCAGGAGATCCCATGCAATCCCTGCGAGACCAGTTGTCCGCGCAACGCCATCACGGTGGGCGGGAACATCAATGACCTGCCGAAGGTGGACCATGCCAAATGCAACGGCTGTACCGTCTGCGTTTCCCGCTGTCCAGGACTGGCCATCTTCGTCATAGACGCCACCTATTCGGAGACCGAAAGCCTGGTGACCATGCCTTACGAGTTCCTGCCCTTGCCGGAAAAGGGGGAAGTAGTCGGGATGATAGACCGGGAAGGCAAAGATTGCGGGCCCGCCAAGGTTATCAAGGTCGTCAATACCAAAGCCCAGGGCAAGACCCCTTTGGTGACGCTAGCTGTGCCCCTGGGGATGGAACGTTCGATCCGGTTCTTTAAGAAATCTGAAAATAAATAATAATTTCAATCCAAAACAAAAGGGAAGATATGGCCAAGATCAGATCTATTTTGTGGCTGTTGTTGTTCCTGTTGCCGTCACTGGCGGTGGCCCTGGAACCGCCCAGCGACATTGTGCTGAAGGATGCTCCCAACGACGACGGGTCCATTGTCATCATGGAATGGAAGGCGTCTCCTTCGGAGAATGAACCTGGCTTTATGGGCTACAATATCTACCGGTCGGAATTCCCCCAGGATTCTTTCAATATGATCGCCTGGGTGCCCAAGGGGACCACCGAACATGAGGACAATTCCATCGAGGCCATCGGCAAGGATTATTATTACAAGGTAGTTGCCATTGCCGAAACGGGCGACAGCGTAATAAGCGCCGTGGCCGGGCCGGTTGCCACCAGTCAGGATTGGTTCAATACCGGCAAGCTCAATACGCTGTTCGGGACCGTGATCTTCATCGTGATCACCCTTTTGTATATCTACTGGGCCCGCAAGGGAAAATTGTTCATTAGGCGCATATCTGGGCTGGATGCGGTGGAGGAAGCAGTGGGCCGAGCTACCGAGATGGGCCGGCCCATCCTTTATTGCAACGGCATAGGACTTATAGATTCCATCTCCACCGTGGCTTCACTGAACATTCTGGGCCAGGTCTCCAAGAAGACCGCCGAGTACGATACTCCGCTGACGGTTCCCACCGCCGATCCGGTGGTCCATGCCGTGGCCAGGGAAATGGTCAAGGAGGGATACAAAAGCGTCGGGCGTCCCGATTTGTTCAAGGAAGATTCGGTGTATTTCATCACCAGCGACCAGATGGGTTACGCCGCCGCTTTAGCCGGCATCATGTCCCGCGAAAAACCGGCCACCAACTTTTTCATGGGATACTATGCGGCCGAGTCACTGGTGTTGGCAGAATCGGGAGCCGCCACCGGGGCCATTCAGATCGCCGGGACCGACCAGATATCACAGCTGCCGTTCTTCATCACCGCCTGCGATTACACCCTGATCGGGGAAGAACTTTATGCCGCTTCGGCCTACCTGTCCAAGGAGCCTTTGTTGGTAGGCAGTTTGAAGGGACAGGACGCTTGCAAGCTTATCATCATTCTGTTCGTCCTGCTGGGCACCTTAAGCGCCCTGATCTTCCGCAGTGACTTCATCTATAACCTGTTCATCATTCACTGAGGCTATCGATATGAAAAAAAATGTACCTTTGGCTATAGTATTCGTGCTGGGGATAGTATTCATAATTCAGTTTTTCATCCCCAGCCGGCCGTCGCAGACGGCTTTCAATACCATGATAGAATGGGACCTGATACTTTATGTCTTCGCTTCGGTGATTGCAATAGACAGTCTGGTCCGGCATCACATCATCAAAATATCCCGCAAGAGTAAAGGATGGGGTTACAGCATCGTCTATCTGGGGGCGGCCTTATTCATGATAATGGCGGCAGTATTCAGCGGCACCAGGGAAGACAGTTTTTATATGAAGGTCTTTAATTACGCTTTAGCGCCGATGCAGGCCACCATGTTTGCTATCTTGGCCTTCTACATGGCCTCGGCCAGTTACCGGGCGTTCCGGGCCAAATCCACCGAAGCTACCATGCTGCTGATCTCGGCCTTCATAGTCATGCTAGGCCTGATACCGCAGGGAGCGGCCATTTGGAGCGGGCTGCCCAAAATTTCCGAATGGTTGATGCTGGTGCCCAATATGGCCGCCAAGCGCGGGATCACCTTTGGCATAGGTTTGGGAGTCACCGCTACTTCCCTAAAGATCATTTTGGGCATCGAACGTAACTGGATGGGGGGATACTGATATGATCAAATTCCTATCCAAGTTCGGCAAGCTCGACCGCCGGATAATTTTCGGGCTTTTGCTGGTGGCCATCCTGGTACCTTTGCTTTTCAGCGTTAAATCAAGATTTTATGTCGATTCGGCTACCAGAAACCTGTACGATTACATAGATCACATCGAGCCAAACGGCCGGGCCCTGATGCTTTCATTCGATTACGATCCGCAGGTGGCAGCCGAATTGGATCCCATGGCCCGGGCAGTTTTAAGGCATTGCTTCGCCAAAGACATCAAGGTCGTCGCTTTGTCACTGCAGCCGCAGGGCGACGCCATAGGCGAGGCCATCATGACCCAGGTATCGCGCGAATTTGGTAAAAAGAACGGGATCGATTATTGTTATTTCGGCTATCGTCCCGGGGCGACTATCATAATGCTACAGATGGGCGTCAATGCTAAAAGGGCGCTGCCGCTGGATTATTATCAGACCCCTTATGACAGCCTGCCCATGATGCATAATATACATAATTACGATGATATAGCCATGGTTCTTTCTCTGGCCGGCTCGACTTGGCCATACAGTTGGATCATTTTTGCCGGGACCAAGTTCAAGGTCAGGATCGGTGCCGGACAGACCGCGGTCATGGCCCCTGATAATTATCCCTTTTTACAGACCGGCCAGTTGGTGGGGCAACTGGGGGGCATGAAGGGCGGGGCGGAATACGAACAGCTTATAGTGGATGCCGGATATTATAAGAAACCCGGGATGGCCAGCAAAGCCATGAGCGCCATCGCCTATTCCCATCTGCTGATAATCCTGCTGATAATATTGGGGAACATAGGGTATTTCATCTCCAAAAAGATCGAGCAGAAAAAGTGACCGGCAAATCATTGAACCTACATTTTCAAGGATAAAAAATGAGCACAAATATCTGGATATGGATCGCGGCCTTGTTAAGCCTGGCCATCTTCTCCTATCTTTACAAGGATAATCCTGCCTTTAGGTTCGCCGAGCACCTTTTTACCGGCCTTTCGGTGGGTTATTATATGGTTCTCTATTACAACAATTATGCCATACCGTATATCGTCACTCCCTTGGCCAATCACCGCTGGATAACGCTGATACCCATGGCCTTGGGAATGATGTATCTCTTTCGTTTCGTTCCCAAACTCAATTTCCTTATACTGATCCCCATTGCCATCAGTTTGGGCTTCTGGAACGGCATGTCGATCCCCCTGACCTTTGAGGCCGATGTTCTGAAGCAGATCCAGGGCACCATGATCAACACCTCGATGCTGACCAACATTTGGCACCCACAAAAGGGACTTATCGTCGGATTGCTGGTTATGATCGGGGTGGTTAGCACCATCACATATTTCTATTTCTCCCGCGAACATAAGGGAGCCCTAAAAGTGACATCCAATGTCGGTATTTGGTTCGTGATGATCGGCTTTGGGGCCACCTTCGGATACACGGTGATGGCTCGGGTCTCGCTGCTGATCGCCCGAATGCAGTTCCTATTCACCGAATGGATACATCTGATAAAATAGTGGCGATTAAGTCACCAGTGAAGTGCATATAAATTTGTTATATTAATCCAAAACTGTAAACGGAGATGATTGATGAGATTTAAAATCATCGGACTGGCCGTGATCCTTTGCTGGATCGGGATCATTTTTGCCGCTCCGCCGGTTCCAACGCCGGTGAACGCCATGTCAGAAGCAGTGGCCATAGCACCGCCTTCGGATGTATCGGCAAGTGACACGCCCAACGATGCGGGCAATGCCATAACCATTACCTGGAAGGAGTCCTCCGCCGAATCACAAAACATGGTGGATGGTTACGAGATATTGCGAAGCGAAACGATCGACGGCGAATATACCGCGGTAGGCTACGTGCCTTACGGATTCACCAGTTTCAATGATCAGGATGTGCCGTCAAACGGCAAGGATTATTACTACAAAGTAAAGACCGTATGGCAGGATGTTCAGTCCATCAGCGAGGTTTCCAATCCCGCCAGATCCGATGAACAATGGTTCAACGCCATGCGGATCAATGCCCTTATCGGTACGCTGATTTTTATCGCTATCGTGATATATTTTATCACCAAAGCCAAATCGGGCCAGCATTTATTCATCCGCAGGATTGCCGGGCTGGCGGCGGTAGAGGAAGCGGTAGGACGGGCCACTGAGATGGGCCGCCCCATACTGTACGTTCCGGGGATCTCATCGATAGCCGATGTGGCTACCATTGCCGCTCTTAATATCTTAGGACAGGTCGCCAAAAAAACGGCCGAGTACGAAACACCGCTGCTGGTCCCCAATAGGGATCCGGTGGTATATATTGTGGCCCAGGAGATCGTCAAAGAGGCCTACACTGAGCTGGGCCGTCCCGACGCCTATAGTCCTGATTCGGTCTTCTTTTTAACCGACAGTCAGATGGGATACGCCGCAGGGGTGGACGGCATCATGGCCCGTGAGAAACCAGCCACCAATTTCTTTCTGGGCATGTTCTATGCCGAATCTCTGATCCTGGCCGAGACCGGTGCTGAGACCGGCGCCATCCAGATCGCTGGCACCGATGCGGTCAACCAATTGCCGTTCTTCATCACAGCCTGCGACTATACCCTGATAGGCGAGGAATTATACGCTGCCTCGGCCTATCTGTCCCGCGAACCGATGTTGCTGGGTACATTAAAGGGTCAGGACTGGAGCAAGGCGATAATAGTCTTATTGCTGCTGATCGGGGTAATGATGTCGTTGTTCAGTCCCGATTTAAGGCATCTGGTATTAAACATGTTGGCAGTAGGGTAAGGAGATAGATTATGAAGAAACAACTTCCATTGATGATAGTGCTGGTGCTGGGCAGCGCCATGGCCGTACAGTTCTTTATTCCCAGCCATATATCTACCGTCACCTATGAGACGCTTAACCGGTGGATGATAGTCATCGCCGCTTTTGCCATCACCCTGGCGGTAGGCAGTCTGATCAATCACCATGCCCTCAAGATCAAAAGGAAAAAGGCCGGTTGGTGGAATAGCTATGTCACCCTGATCGGCCTAGTAGCCATGGCCTTGTTGGGGATTTTGGGCCGGGTGGAGAGCATGGCTTGGATGGGACGTTTATATTCTAAAGTATTCAAATACATCCAAGCTCCGATGGATTCGGCCATGTTCGCCATCCTGGCTTTTTATATGGCTTCGGCTGCCTATCGGGCTTTCAGGGCGCGTTCCAAAGAAGCCGCCCTGCTCCTGGTATCGGGCTTCATTGTAATGCTGGGGGTAATTCCCTTCGGATCGCTTATCTGGGATAAGATCCCCGATATTTCGGAATGGATAATGATGGTTCCCAATATGGCTTCCAAACGGGGAATCCTTTTCGGGGTTGGGCTTGGAATGACCGCCACTTCACTGAAGATCATATTGGGCATAGAACGGAACTGGCTGGGGGGAGGTGGCAAATGAAGTTTCTAGAAAAGTTGACCAAGATCGATCGCCGGATTATTTTTTTGCTGGTAGCTTTGGCGGTCATTGTCCCCCTGGTGATACCATTGGGACTACCGGCCAAGCCGGGAAAGTACAGCAAAAAACTATATGACTTCGTCGATAAAATTCCCCCCAACAATCAACCGCTGCTGATATCGGCCGATTACAGCCCATCGATGATGCCGGAATTGCATCCCATGTTCAAGGCTATCGTTCGACATTGCTTTGCCAAAAGAATCAGATTGCTGGTAATGACCTTGGATCCCACCGGAGCGGCATTGGCAGAGGACGCGCTGAACGAGATATCCAAGGAATATCCTGTAGAATACGGCAAGGATTACGTATTTTTAGGTTTCAAATCCGGCGGTTCCGCCGTAATGATGGCCATCGGCCAGAATATCCGCCAGGCTTTCCCGACAGATGCCTATAATAAACCGCTGGACGAACTGCCTATGATGAAGGGCATTCGCAATTACGCCGATATCCCGCTGGTGATAGACATCGCCGGCAGCGCCATCATCAACGGGTGGGTGAACTACGCCGGCACCCGCTACCATGCAAAGGTGGGAGCCGGATGCACCGCGGTCAGCACCGCCGATTATTACCCCTTCCTGCAGGCCGGACAGCTGGTAGGATTGCTTAACGGTATGAAGGGAGCCAGCGAATACGAGCATTTGAACGAGAAGAACGGCTATTCTAAGGCTCCCAAGCAGGCCAGCAAAGGGATGGACGCCGTTTCCATCGTCCACCTGATGATAATGCTGTTCATCGTGCTCGGAAATATCGGTTATTTTGTCGTCAGAAAAAAGAGCTCTAAAAAGTAAGCGAAAGGAGATATGAAATGTTTTTTTCGACCGATCCCTGGGTGTGGATTGCCGCCATACTGACACTGGCCATATTCTCTTTTCTTTACAAGGAGAATCCGGTATATCGCTTTGCCGAGCATCTTTTCGTCGGTATCTCCGCCGGTTACGGCGTGGCCATCTATTGGAATAATGCCATTGTTCCCAATTTGATAATTCCGGTTTTCAGGCAGCATGAATACCTGTTCATCGTTCCCGGCCTGCTGGGACTGATGTTCTTCTTCCGGTTCATACCTAAAAAAGGTCATCTGATGCTGATCCCTCTGGCGGTTTATATGGGGGTAGTCAACGGAATGGCCCTGGTGCCTACCATCCAGACGGATATCATAAAGCAGATGCAAAGCGCCATAGGTGACGCTACTTCCATTACCATGGGGGGCTGGGGTTTGGTATGGGGCATAGTCACTCTGTTGGGCGTGGTGACTACGTTAAGCTATTTCTTTTTCTCCCGGGAACAAAAGGGCGCCTTGAAAATTTCAGCCAACATTGGCATTTGGTTCATTATGATAGGTTTCGGGGCTTCTTTTGGGAACACCGTTATGGGCCGCGTTTCTTTGCTAATAGGCCGGGTGCAGTTCCTGTTAACCGAATGGATGCATATTATCAAATAACGGACCTCTCCCTTTGATCCCTCTCCTAATAATACTTTATGAAGAGGGAAGGGTAAGGTTGTAATATTGAAAAACATGGCAAATAACAAAGATAAAATAATCTGCCGTTGTGAGGACATCACCGAGGCCGAGATCCTGGCGGCTATCGAACAGGGAGCCCAAACCGCCGATGAGGTCAAGCGCCTGACCCGGGCCGGCATGGGGCATTGCCAGGGTCGTACATGCCGCCGGCTGGTCAATCAGGCACTGTCCCGCAAATTGGGTCAAAACCCGGACGAGCAAAGGACGGTGACCCAACGATCCCCATTGCAGCCGTTGTCATTGAGAACGTTGGCGGACTCATAACATGGATAAAAAAAGCGATATCATAATCATCGGGGGCGGCATCATCGGCACTGCTATCGGCTATCACCTGGCTAAAGCCGGCTACAAGGTCAGGCTCATTGAAAAAGGCTACCTGTGTTCCGGCTCCACTGGGCGCTGCATCGGGGGCATTCGCCAGCAGTTCACCTCCGAAGGTTCCATCAAACTGATGCTGGAAAGTGTAGATCATTTCCGGAACATGCAGGCTGAACTGGGCGCTGATGTTTACTGGCATTCCGGGGGATACCTTTTTTTAGCCCATAGTCCGGAAAAGAAACAGGCTTTTATGGACAATATAGCTGTGCAGCGGAGCTGCGGCCTAAAGGATGTCCGATGGGTCGACGCCTACGAGGCCCGGCAAGTGGCCCCCGGCCTTGATACTGAGGGATTGTTGGGCGGGGCATACTGTCCTTCTGACGGTCAGGCCTATCCTTTTGCCGTGGTCAACGGCTACGCCGAAAGGATCAAATCGCTCGGGGGGATCGTCAACACCTTCACCGAGGTGAACGGTCTGCTGCAGAACGGTGGCCGGATCTCCGGAGTTCGCACCTCTGCCGGGACGGAATACCACGCCGATATCGTCATAAATGCTGCCGGGCCATGGGCCAAGGACATAGGCCGGCTGGCTGATATCGAAGTGCCGGTGGAACCGGAGCGTCACGAAGCGTTGATAACCGAAGGAGTGGATTACCTGAACATCCCCATGTTGGTGGATTACCGGACGGACGGAGGATATTTCCAGCAATTCCGCCATAACGGACAGTTCATCGGCTGCTATTCGCCGGTGCCGAATATACCCGGGCATTCCACCGATTCCACCTATGAGTTCCTGCATGATATGCCCAAGAGGATGCTTAAATTGGTGCCGGCCCTGGCCCCAGTCAAGGTAATTCGTCAGTGGGCTGGAAGCTACGAGAACACCCCGGACGGCAATCCCATTCTGGACCGGACCCCTCTGGAAGGATTTTATGTGGTTGCCGGCATGTGCGGCCACGGTTTTATGCTGGGACCGGCCATAGGCAGGGTGGCAGCCGATTTCATCAAAGCCGGGAGCCGGAGCGCTCCAATTCCTGAATTTTCGCTGGAGCGGGATTATTCACATCAGGAAGCAATGAAATAGTCAATAAAAAATAATTTTGGTACAAAGGATTGGCAGAATGGATACTTTCATCAGATTGTTGGGAGGCAATATTCGCAAAGCGCGTAAAGCCCAGGGGCTTTCACAGCAAAAATTGGGAGAGAAGGCCGGTTTTGATTACCGCTATATAGGTTTCATCGAACAGGCCCGGGTCAATCCCACCATTAAGACGCTGGAGAAGGTGGCAACAGCCCTGAATATGTCCTTAAAGGAGCTTTTCCCGAAAAAGACCGAGATGGAGACCGGGAAAAGGGAGCCTTCCGGAAAGGTTTCGGATCGTGAAAAAATTATCGCCAGCCTTACCAAATATCTTGAAAAATCAGACATCCAAGATCTGAAGACCGTTGAGCGCATCATCAAGATAACGGTGGACCGGGATAAATAAACCGTATTAAGGAGGGGATCATGCCCAATCAGCCTGTCAAGGTTATGCGGGTCTATCGCCGGGATTTGAGCGGTCTGTTGCAGGATATGACCGACCAGAACCAGCCCTTCTACCTGGTGGAAGAGGAAACCCTGTGGCACCCCAGCTGCGATGTTTACGAGACCGACGATGAACTGGTAATCAAACTGGAACTGGCCGGGATCACCAAGGAAGATATCAATATAACCTTCGTTCCCGGGGCATTGGTCATCAGGGGATCTCGTTTGGACAATGCCGCAGAGGACGCCAAGCGCTTTTATCACAAGATAGAGATAAACCAGGGGTGGTTCGAAAGGATCATCCATCTTCCGGAGACCGTCAGCGACAAGGTCAAAAGCTCTGTATATAAGGACGGCATGCTGGATATAAGGCTTTCCAAGGAGAAATCCAAGACTGTGGAAATTAAAATAGAATAAGCCTTTCTTGCCGGGTCGGCTCATATAATAGATTTTAAATCAATAATATAAAAGCAAATCAGGAATATAATGCCCGAAGAATCAAAAGAAGTAAAGATACCGACCGAACTGCCGATATTGCCGCTGAAAGGACAAGTTGTCTTTCCATATCTTATAGTCCCTCTGGTCATTTCGAACGAGAAGATGATCAAACTCACCGATGAAACTTTGCTGGGCAATAAGATCGTCGGGCTATGCACCCAGCTCCGTCAGGACACCGACGAACCCAAAGAGGACGAGATATACCAATACGGCACGGCGGCCCTGATTATAAAAATGCTCCGCTTCCCGGATGGTAGCATCAGGATATTGGTGCAGGGCCTCAACCGGATAAAGATAACCAAATTCGTTCAGAACGAGCCCTATCTGAAGGCCAAGGTCGAGGTGCTCAAGGAGAAGGGGCGGAAGAGCATTGAGGCCGAGGCTTTGATGAGGAACGTGGTATCCCTGTTCCAAAAGATAATCGGTCTGGCACCCTACCTGCCGGATGAACTGCAGGCCGTGTCAATGAATATCGAAGACAGCGGCAAGATGGCGGACCTGATCGCTTCTAACCTCAACCTGACCATCGCCGAGCGACAGCAGATATTGGAGACCATAGATCCCAAGGAACGGCTGCAGAAACTGATACCGCTGCTGTCCAAGGAACTGTCCATACTGGAACTGGGCGATAAGATAAGGACCCAGGTCAAGACCGAGATGGACAAGGATCAGCGCGATTATTTTTTACGGGAACAGATGAAGGCCATCCAGCGTGAGCTGGGCGAAGGCGATGAGCATTCCCTGGAGGTCGGCAATCTTCGCAAGAAGGTGGAGAAGGCCAAGCTCAGTCCCGAGGCTCTCAAGGCGGCCAACGAGGAACTGGACCGACTGGCCCGGATGCCACCGCATGCCGCAGAATATACTGTGTCCCGCACCTATATAGATTGGCTGGTCAAGCTTCCCTGGAGCGTTTCCACCATCGACAGTCTGGACGTGACGGCGGCCCGCAAGATACTTGATGAGGATCATTACGACCTGACAAAGGTAAAGGACCGGATTATAGAATACCTGGCGGTTCGCAAACTCAAAGGTGACGCCAAGGGGCCGATCCTCTGTTTTGTGGGACCTCCTGGGGTTGGCAAGACCTCTTTGGGCCGTTCCATCGCCCGGGCCCTGGGGCGCAAATTCTATCGCATATCTCTGGGCGGGATCAGGGACGAGGCCGAGATCCGCGGTTTCCGGCGTACCTATATAGGCTCCATGCCGGGCCGCATCATTCAGGGGTTGAAACATGCCGAGACCAATAATCCGGTATTCATGCTGGACGAAGTGGATAAGATAGGTCTGGATTTCCGGGGCGATCCGGCCGCCGCTCTTTTGGAGGTTCTGGATCCCGAACAGAACTTCTCTTTTGCCGACCATTATCTGGATGTTCCATTTGATCTTTCCAAGGTTATGTTCATCACCACTGCTAACGTTATGGACCCAATTCCATCGGCCCTCAAGGACCGGATGGAGGTGCTGGAACTGCCGGGCTATATTGAGGAGGAGAAGCTGCACATCGCCACCAAATATCTGGTGCCCAGACAGGTAAAGGAAAACGGATTGACTATTGATAACGTAAAATTCAACGACCAAGCTATTACGAAGATGATCTCGGAATATACCCGAGAGGCTGGAGTCCGGAATCTTGAGCGGGAGATCGCTACCGTTTGCCGCAAGGTAGCCAAGGAAGTGGCTTCCGGCGATGTCGCCAAGAAGGCCATCACTCCCCAAAACCTCCACAAGTATTTGGGCCCACAGAAGATATTCCCCGAGGTGGCTGAACGAACCGGCGAAGTGGGCATGGCCACAGGCTTGGCCTGGACGCCGGTGGGCGGAGAGATCCTTTTTATAGAAGCCACCAAGATGCCGGGCAAGAAGGGCCTCAGCCTTACCGGCTCGTTAGGCGATGTTATGAAAGAATCGGCCCAGGCGGCCCTGTCCTACATCAGGTCAAAATCCAAAATATACAAGATCGACCAAAACTTCTTCGACAAATACGACATCCATATCCATGTGCCTTCCGGGGCCATTCCTAAGGATGGGCCGTCGGCCGGCGTGACCATGGCCACCGCCCTGTTGTCCTTGCTGACCGACAAACCGGTAAAGGCCAACCTGGCCATGACCGGCGAGATAACCCTGCGGGGTAAAGTGATGCCGGTAGGCGGCATAAAGGAGAAGGTGATAGCGGCCAAAAGGGCCGGCATCAAAGAGGTCATCATGCCCGAACAGAACAAAAAGGACCTGGAGGAAGTCCCCGACCACGTGATAAAGAACCTCAAATTCCATTTCGTCAACAACATCGAGAGCGTGGCCAAAATAGCATTTGGTCCGGGCAAACGGAAAGGCGGCTGATTTTGAGCCTGTTCTCGGACATGGCCATAGGATTGTCCCGCCGCTATGGGCGCCAAAAGCCGGTGGATTTTACCGGGATCATAAAGAAGCCCGGAAGGATCCTTTGTTTTCCGGCCCAGGACGACGGGGAACTGTTGTGCGCGGTGCCGGCCATAAGGGCTCTGCGCAAGCATTACCGGGACAGCCTGATCGCCCTGCTGATAGACGAGGACAGGCGCGGATTGTGGCATTTCGATAACGAGGTTGATGAAGTGATAGATTTTCGTCCCCGGCTGGTGAACGGCCTGGCCTGCAAGGAATCACGCCGGCTTAAGAGGATCTTCCGTCAACGTAAATTCGATCTGCTGCTGGACCTGAACCATCGACCCATCAAACAGATGTCATATCTGTTCTACCGTTCCGGGATAAGCGTGCGCTACGGTCAGGACACCGGGCGGGATTATCCATTTAAAAATTTCCTGATCAAGCCCGAAAAACTTTCAGCCGATGAAGTGATCCGCAACTTGGACATCATCAAACCCCTCGGCGCCCATTCCGGAAGCCATCATCCGGCCTGGCCGAAATTGGTGGGTTTGGAGGGCAAAAGGGAATTTCGGGAAAGGCTCAAGGAGGAGGGGCTTAAAAAGGGCCAGGCGGTTCTGGTCCTGGACGGAAGCCTCTGGAAAAAGGGGAACTTCGAAAAGACCGTCAATAGGCTATCAAAGAATCAGGGTCTAAAGCTGGTGATCATGAACCCAGACGAAAAGCTGGCCAATCGTTCACTAGGCGGGCAGACAATGATGAACGCTCCATCGGCGGCCGAAGCGGCCGAAGCCCTTTCCCAGGCTCAGGGTTTTATCGGGGGCAAGAATGACCTGTTCTCCATAGCATATATGCTCAAGGTCCCCAGCCTGATCACCGCTCCAAGCCGCATAAGCGGACTGCCATTGCCGGACGAACACCTGCAGATACGAAGGGGGAAAATGCCTTTCGATATCGGAGAAGCCGAACTCGAAGTTTTCCTGCAAAAAATATTTTAAAATTCCTATTGACAAACACCGCTCCGAAATTGTATCATAATGCTATGCCTATCTTTGAGTTTGAGTGCAGCAAATGTAATCATAAATTTGAACAGCTGATGCGCCCCTCGGAAAGCAAACCCGCCTGCCCTGAATGCGGCAGCACCAGGACCGAAAAAATGTTTTCTACCTTCGGATGCAAGACCGAGAGCGGTTTCGTTTCAACCGGAAAATCCGGAGGATGCGGCGGTTGTTCATCTCATAACTGTTCCAGTTGTAAGTAAGGAGGGTTCACAAATGACTAAGGCTGATCTGGTGAAGTTGGTTTGCGATAAAACCGGGGTTACCCAGCGGGATGCCAAGATCGTGGTCGATTCCTTTCTGGATGTCATCGCCCTGACTTTAAGCGAGGGCAAGAACATCGAGATCAGGGGATTCGGACGTTTCAAGGTCAAGGAGCGCAAGCCGCGTCTGGCCCGTAACCCCAGGCGCCCCACCGAGACTGTCCAGATCCCTGCCAGATTGGTCCCCATATTCCAGCCTTCCAACGAACTGAAGGCCCAGGTATCGCAGAAGTAAATAATAAAATAAGATAAATCAGAAGGAGGTTTTACGGTTTAATGCCTTGCGGTAAGAAAAAAAAGAAACACAAGATCGCGACACATAAGCGCAAGAAAAGACTCAGAGCCAACCGGCACAAGAAGAAATTGCGTTAATGCTTTATGGCTATTCCCTTCGGGAATAGCCATTTTAATTTGATTAACCGATAATGGAATTGAAACAGATAGATCGATACCGCTGGCGAATACCCCGATCAGGCAAAATGCTGGTAGATTGCATCGTTTATGGCGAACGGGAGATGTTGGATGACGAAAGTCCCCTTCAGCAGGCGGCCAATGTTGCCTGTCTGCCGGGGATAGTGGGATCTTCGCTGGCAATGCCCGACATTCATCAGGGATACGGCTTCCCCATCGGTGGGGTGGCGGCCATGGGAATGGACGGCGTCATCTCTCCCGGCGGGGTGGGTTCGGACATAAATTGCGGGGTGCGGCTGGTCAGGACAGAGCTTTTTTACGAGGACGTCAAGGATAAGATCGGCGCACTGACGGATTCCATGTTCCGTCTGGTCCCTTCGGGTATCGGCTCAAAGGGAGCGATAAAACTTTCCCCGGGACAGGAAAACAACGTCCTGTCGCAGGGTGCAGCCTGGGTCGTTAAGAACGGCTACGGTTGGGCCAGCGATCTGGAATTCACCGAATCGAACGGTTGTCTGCCCGGGGGCGACCCGGAAAAACTTACCAAACGTTCCTTCGAACGGGGAAAAGAACAACTGGGCACCCTGGGAGCGGGCAACCATTTTTTGGAGATCCAGAAAGTGACTGAGATATACGATGAGGAAAGGGCAAGCGCTTTCGGGATAGTGAAGGACCAGGTGGTAGTGATGATCCACTCCGGTTCGCGGGGGCTTGGTTTTCAGACCTGCGAGGATCATGTGGAGATCATGCTGCGAGCCATGCCCAAGTATGGTATCGCGGTCCCGGATCGCCAGCTGGCCTGTTGTCCCATAGATTCTGTCGAAGGCCGTAATTATCTGGCGGCCATGGCCTGTTCGGCCAATTACGCCTGGGCCAACCGGCAGTGTATCATGCACTGGGTGCGCCAAAGCTTTGAGCAAGCATTGGGAATAAGCGCCGAAAAACTTGGCATGTCATTGCTGTACGATGTGGCTCACAATATCGCCAAGTTGGAAACACACGAATATCACGGCCGGCAAGTCGAACTATGCGTGCATCGCAAGGGGGCCACCAGGGCCTTTGGCCCGGGCAATCGGGAGTTGCCCGAAAGATACCGGCCATATGGTCAGCCGGTGATCATTCCCGGGGATATGGGCCGGGCCTCATATTTGCTGGCCGGGACTGACCGGGCCATGCGGGAGACATGGGGCTCAACCTGCCACGGGGCAGGCCGGCGGATGTCCCGCACCCAGGCGCTTAAGGAGACCAGAGGACGCTCTATCGCCAGGGAACTAAGGGAAAAGGGGATCATCGTGCGCTCCCATGGACGTGACACTTTACGCGAGGAAGCGCCGGAGGCCTATAAGGATATCGCTCAAGTGGTGTCGGTAGTCCATAACGCAGGCATTTCCAAAATGGTGGCCAAAATGGAACCGTTGGGAGTAGTAAAGGGCTGATGAAAAAAATATTTATATGCACTTGACTTTGGAACTTGGTTGAATTATCATTAACAAAGAAGCAAATAAAAACCAAAAATATCAACCAACTAAACTTAACAAGGAGTTTTGCCATGAAGAAACTGCTTCTAGTCCTGGTGGCTTTGCTGGCCGTAACCTCAATGTCCTTTGCCCAAAAAGGGAAGATGGCAATTGGCGGAGACTTGGGAATACTTATGCCGATGGGGGACAATGCTGACTTCTATTCAATGGGTTTTGGGTTGTGTCCTACTTTCGATTACATGATGAATGAAAAAATGGCCATCACCGGAACCATCGGTTACGTAAGCTGGGGAGCCAAGGAAGAGATATTAGGTATAGAGTACAGCATTTCGGATATTCCGATCAAGGCTGGAGCCAAATACTACTTTGGCAACGGAAAGGTCAAACCGTATGGTCTGGGGGAGTTGGGTTTCCACATGATGTCATTCAAGGCCGAGGGGACAATGGATCTGGGAATCTATGGCACCTATGAAGTTGACGAGTCCGTCAGCGAGTCATATTTGGGCTTTGCTTTCGGTGGTGGCTTTGAATATCCCATGAACGAAAAGATGAGCCTGAACGTGCTGGGCCAGTATGAATCTATCATGGCAGAAGGCGATGCCTTCAACAATTTTGTCATCAAGGCTGGCATCAAATACAATCTGAAATAAAATAAGCCGTTACAGCCCCGCAAAAGCGGGGCTTTTTTGTTTTAAACCATATCAGTAAGCCTCAAGTCTAATATTTTGAACGTGAAACATGCCTGAATCCTTAATGAATGCCATCCAAGAAGTTAAAGCCGGACATGTCAGCTCTTTTAATGAGATCGTCAGGACTCATCAGCAGGGCATATACCGTCTTTGCTACCGGCTTACCGGCAATGTTGAGGATGCCAAGGACCTGACGCAGGAGGTGTTCATTAAGGCGCTCAAAGGGATTGGGGGATTCAAGGGCGAAAGCGACATAAAGACCTGGCTTTACCGGATCGCAATCAACACCGGCTCGACCTGGCGGAAAAAGAATCTGAATCAGCCGCTTTCATTCGAAGTGACCGGGGAGATAGCCGATAAAAAGTCCAGAGACGTTCTTTTGCAGAGAAAGGTTTCCGAGGCGGTGGATTCCCTGCCGTATAAACAGAGATCGGTTTTCGTGATGCATCACTATGAGGGCTACAAGCATGATGAGATCGCCAAACTTACCGACCGATCGCTGGGAAGCGTTAAAGCCAATTACTTTCAAGCGGTTCAGAAGCTAAAGGAGAAGCTCAAGGATTTTACGGAATATCAGGATGACCAGTGAAATCTTTTATCATGATAACAAATTTAAATTATACAATACAAACGAAAGTAAACTATAACAGATTAAAGTCAGTGAATAAAATGGAAAACAAAAATGAAATAATATCCGATCCGGAATTTATCTCCATCATGGACAAATGGCAGGTGGAGATGCCGGATCAGCAATTCTTCGTCAACCTGGCGGTCGTGGTCCAGCAGGAGGCCATGAAAAAGCCCCGGCCTTGGTGGAGCACGGTCTTCGCTCCGATGCCGGTCACATCATTCCTGATACTTTTTGCCTTGGCCTTCGGGATAACGGCGATGCAATCCCGGATATCCGCCGACAGGAAGCTTTCCCTGACCGCCGCCAACTGGGCCTCGGAGCATTACGGGTGGTCAAATATCGACGAGGCGCTGGAAGCTTTGGCCGAAGAGAACCCGGTGAGTCAGGATGTTTCCCATGCGAAATATCTGTCCACCCTTCGTAAGGGCACCTATCTATACGGGCCGGACAATGCCGCGCAGATGATCGACGATTTGTCCGAGACCGAAATGGAATACCTGCTTTCCGAAATGCAGAATACGAGGAGTTGAAAATGAAAAGAATAACGTTGATATCGGCCCTATTGTTCATAGCCCTGCAGGTTATGGCCCAGCCCCGGATGATGATAACCATGCAGATAGAGGACAGCGTTTGCCCGCCGGAGTGCCCTCCGCAGCCGCCAGAACCAAGGGAGCGGAGGATGCTGGAGGCGGTCCGGGTGACCAGGATGACCGAATATCTGCAGTTGTCCAACGATCAGATAGCCAAGTTCTTCCCCAAGCTCAAGCAATTGGAGGAGAATCAACGGGAGATGCGTCGAAAGCACAGGGCGTTGGTGGTTCAGTTGGAGGAACTGCTGGTAAAGAAATCAAACGACAAGGAGATAAAAGCCAAACTGGATTCCATAGATAAGCTGCAGAAGGAGACTTTTAAGAATATGGAAAAAATGCATCTGGAGCTGGATACCATGCTTACCGTCCAGCAGCGGGCCATGTGGCGCGTCTTTGACGAGAACTTCGACGAGGAGATCCGCAAGATGATCATACAGGTGAAGGAAAATGGCTATCGCCGGATGAGGCCGTGACCGATTAAACCTTTTTTAGTCCGACCGGGTCTAAAATGCAAATACATAAATAAACAAATAATCAAAGGAGCTAAAATGAAAAAAGCAATCTTACTGCTGGTGCCGTTGATGATCGTAGCGGCCAGCGCCATGGCCCAGTGTCCGGGAGGCGGACAGGGTAATATGGGAAACATGATGATCGAAAAGCGCATCGAGATGGGCGGCCCCGGCATGATGGGTGAAGGCCGCGGAATGGGGCGCGGGCAGTGGTGGGAGAATCCGGACCTGGCAAAAGAGATCGGGCTGACCGACGACCAGGTCAAAAAGATCGACGCCCTGGCTACCGCCCACCGCAAGGAGATGATCAGGATGGAAGCCGATCTCAAGATCGCCAAGATGGAGCTGAACGATCTGTTCGATGATATGGGCAACGACGGCGCCATCAGGAAGAAGGCGGCCGAGGTTTCCAAAATGCAGGAAAAGATCTACACTTCCCGCATAGAACACCGGCTGGCCATGCAAAAGGTGCTGACCCCCGATCAGCAGAATAAACTGAAAAACAACCGACCGCAACGGATGAAAAAGATAATCATCAATCAGGATTGCGACGGCTGCGATAACAAATAATCATAAAGCAAAGTAAAAGTGGGATGCCACAAGGCATCCCACTTTTTTTATTGACAGCCTTCACAGGTTATGCTATTCTGTTATGCTATGAAAGGCAAATGGTTAAAATATGAGCGGGAGACCCGTTTGGCGGGTTTTCTGATAGTGGCCGTTCTGATGGTCATGAACCTTGGTTCGGTCATCCTGTTTAAATATACCAAGGCCCAATACCGGGACCGATTGCGGGACAATCTGGCGGTTGCCGCCGGTTTGGCTCGTGAACAGTGGGTTTCTAATATAGCAGAGCCAAAAGATTCAGTGATTGTCCGGTGGTCACGTTTGATCAACACCTATAACCTTTCCGCTATCGGCATTGCCGACAGCAACGGGAACTGGCTGGCGGCGACTGACCCATACCTGCTGGAAATATACATACAAAACGGCAAAGATAGTTCATTGACATGGAAACATATCAGGCCGGGAGCATTGTGTTATCTTAAGAATACTGCGGATTACGGGTTTGTGAACTATTCAATAGTAGAGGGCCTTGATGGGAATATCTTGGTTTTGCTGGCTCCTGCGGGATTTTATGCCTCTCTTGAATTGGCCGATAAAACCCAAAACTACGCAATATTGGTGATATTCCTATCTGTTTTATTGCTTTTATTCATCTATCTGCGTTCGATTTTTACCCCTTTTCGGGCCATGGCGGCAATGGCTGGCCAAGATCAGAAAACGGAAAGTACACTAGGGACTGACGTCGAATTTGTGATGGATACTTACCGAAAGATGATCGAGCAATTGAAACAGAGAGGCCTCGACCTAAAGGATCTCTATGACCGAGAAAAAGAACGGTCGGAAACCTTGGAACATTTCAGCCGACAGATACTAGAGAGCGTTGACAAAGGCATAATAAGCCTGGATTTGAAGGGAAGGGTGCTTACCTGCAATCCTGCGGCAAGGAATATGTTCGGGGCGGGAGATATAGCAAGCTGCGATGAAATATTCGATCGAACCGAATCGGAACTGATCCTGAACGGCATCAGGCAGATAGTGAAGGAAATTGAGGGTCCGGCTGGCACAAGAAAAATTATTCAGATAGATATAAGCCCGCTTCGGGATCAATATGGGAAACCGGCGGGCAGGAACCTAGTTATGTCGGATGTAACTGACGCCAGAAAAATTGAGGAGTTGGAAGAACTGTCGGAAAAATCGATGGTTTTGGAAAACGCTTCCCTAAATCTGCTGGTAAAAGTTCGCCCCGCCATAATCGAACTTAAGCGTTCTCTGGAAGCGCCATTTGACAGCACTGCGATAAGCCGCCAGATCGAGGAATTTGAAAGATTGGTGGCGGAGTACAGCCGTTATTTCAAGGTCAAGACCGAATCTCAAGCCAGGGATGAGGCGACAGGTTTGATATATGAATCGGATGAAATGAAGGAGGTAATGGGATTAGTAGACCGGGTTGCCCCAGCCGGAACCACCGTATTGATAACCGGAGACAGCGGGACCGGGAAAGAGCTGGTGGCCAGGGAGATCCATAACCGAAGCCCACGTTCCGGTAAACCTTTCATTACAATAAATTGCGCAGCCCTGCCGGAGAATTTGCTGGAATCCGAGCTTTTCGGCTATGTTAAAGGGGCTTTCACCGGCGCCGGAAGAGATAAGCCGGGTCTGCTTAAGGCTGCAGACGGCGGCAGTTTCTTTTTCGACGAGATAGGGGAACTGCCTGGCAGCCTTCAGGCCAAGATTCTCAGGGCCATTCAGGAAAAGGAAGTCACCCCGGTAGGAAGCACCAGGCCGATAACCATCGATGTCAGGATGATCGCCGCCAGCAACAGGGATCTGGGCGAAATGGTAGGCAAAGGGATCTTTCGACAAGACCTTTATTACCGATTGAATGTTTTTCCGATCCATCTTAGGCCGCTTTGCCAAAGAACCAAGGATATATCCGCTCTGGCGGATCATTTTGTAGCAAAATACAGTCGAAAGAACGGGAGGAATATAAAAGGCGTAGACGGCAAAGCATTGGATATGCTGTTAAAGTACCCATGGCCGGGCAATGTGCGGGAGTTGGAGAATATCATGGAAAGGGCGGTTCTTTTTGCCAAAGGCACAAAGATAAAACCGGAGGATCTTAACATCACCATGCCTGAGGAGACATCTTCTGCAATGGCCTTAAATGGAGGGCTTTTAGCGGTGGGAGCTGCCGCTGCCTCCAAAGCTGAAGCCGAAATGATAAAAAAGGTTTTAGCCGAAACTGAAGGCAATAAAAGCGAAGCCTCTCGAAGGCTGAAGATCAGCTATCGGGTAATGCTTAAAAAGATCAAGGATTATGGTTTGGAATAGGAATTATTGTTACCCAATGATAAAATTATGACTTATGGGTAATATTGTTTAGAAACGTATATTAAATAAAATCATTTATTGACACTAAGCTAACTTCTTGAACTGCAATAAGAAAAGACATTTTAACGCCCAATGGCATCATTATTGCTTGTTAACTATTACGACGGAGGATGAAAAATGAAAAAGAACGGTTTTACACTAATAGAATTGATGGTAGTGGTCGTTATTATAGGCATATTAGCCGGAGTAACAATACCGGGCATAACCAGAAACCTTCCGGTAAGGCGGCTTAAGGACGCCAGGGCCCAGTTGGTAGGGGACTTAAATCTGGCCCGTCAAATGTCGATGAGCCGGGACCGGAACTACAGCCTGGGGGTAGTGAACACCACTCAATACCGGGTGTTCATAGATAATAGTACTCCCAAAAACGGCATATATGATTCCGGTGACCAGATCATCAATACGGTAAAATTGCCGAATACCATCACCTTTAACAGCACCACTTTTTCCATCGGGTTCAACCCGTCCGGGATGGTGAACAACGCAACCATCAATCCGCTGATTATAAGAAACAGCAAAGGTTCGGTGGATACCATTCTGATAATGCAATCGGGCAGTATCTTTTAATTTCATATATAATTAAGGAAAATATACCATGAATCAAAAAGGATTGACTGTCACCGAACTGATGATAGCCATAACAATTTTAGCCATAACCCTTTTGGGAATAGCTCAGCTTTTTCCGAGGGGCATGGGTTATACCACGCAGACCAGGTTGATGTCCAAGGCCGCCAATCTGGCCCAGGCCAAGGCCGAAGAGTTGGAACGATTGTCTACATCCGATCCAGATCTAACTTCCGGTGCGCATAGCGAAACCGTAGAGAGTTTCACCCGAACTTGGTTGATCACCAACAACACTCCTATGAAAAGGATCAAAAGGGCCCAAATTGGCGTTACGTGGCAAACTGCGCCTGGCGCGTTTGACAGCGTGGGCGTGACTGTATATTTATATAAACCCTGAAATATTTTATTATAGAGGTGCATAATGAACAGAAAAGGGTTCACCCTGGCCGAACTGATGGTGGCTATAACCATTTTGGGCATTATCATGGGCGGCGTGGTCATGGTGCTCATCAACAGCGACCGGGCCAAACGGAAGAACGACCTGATCATTGAGGCCCAGCAGCAGGGTGGTGCGGCCCTAGAGATGCTGGTGCGCGACATCAAATCGGCCGGTTACGGCATACCAATGGAAAGCGACCAGCCGGTGATATGCTATGCCACTCCGTTCGAGATTATTTTCAATGCCAATCTTAACCCGTTTCCCGATAGTTTGGGTTTAAAACAGCCCAGGGCCTACGACCCTGGCGTCACTCCCCACTGTCCAAATTACAGCGTGGTACTGCCATACAGCGGCGGGGTGGAAACATACAGATACACTTTCGATTCCGATAACAGCGGAACCTTTACATCGGCCGACCGTTCGGACGATGTCTTCGAGACCAAAACTTTCAATCCCAACGATGTGGTACTTTTGCGCCAAACCTATGGCAAGATGGACGACGGCACTAACAATGTGTATCCCACCCGCAACTTGAACATCGCCTTGGTGCGCGGACCTTCCAGCGCCACTGACACCTCGGTGATCCCCATGTTCCAATATTGGTACCGGGGAACAGGAGACACTCTGCAACTGGTTGGTGACGCTAACGGGGATAAGCAACTTACCGGCAACGAGAGGTTATTTGCCAATCCCAGTGCTTCTATAATTTCCAGCATAGAGCAGATCACCATTACCGTGACCACCGAAACCAAGACCCCGGTGGACGGCGCCCGCTACCGTCGAGTGACTGTTTCCACCACCACCAATCTTGCTAACGTGCCAAATGCCACGGCCAAATATGCCATCAGCGGCAAGTTAAAGGACTATACCAGCGGACTTGGTATTCCCGGTGGGAAGGTATACCTAAACACCGGCGCCATGCAGACCTCCAATGCCTCCGGCGAATACAGTTTTGCCGTTGAAGCCGGCGCATTTGTGGTAACCCCGGAAAAGCTTTTTGATGATTCAGCGTCAGGTAGATATTATCTGCTGTTTAATCCACAGGATTCCGGAATTACAGTTGCTTCCAGCAATGTTACAGATATAGATTTCCGGTATATTGAGATCAGCGCTAGCGACATGGGGAGCGGTGCGGGCATTGTCTTCAACGACTCCACAAATCAAGGTATCTACGATTACGGCGAAAGGGGCATAGCCGGTGTGCAGGTGAGCGCCAGCGGATACCCCTATGCCGCAACCTCCACCAATCTAAGCATCAGCACTACAACCGACCTGAACGGCAATTACAGCTTTGCCCTGCCGGCCGGCATATACACTATTACCGAGGTTGATTCACCGGGATATTTTTCCACTACGCCCAATATTATGCTTGATACCATTGCCAGTCCCGGCGATGCAGTGACAGTAAATTTTGGCGATGTCCAAATGGCCACCGGCCGGATAAACATCAATGTCTGGAAGGATATTAACAAGGACAGCATAAAGAACACAGGGGAACCGGCACTATCCAACGTATTCTGCATGGTGACCAACACCAACAACGGCGATTTGATAGCCTCCGGCCGGACCGATGCCAATGGTCTTTTCTCGACACTGGTCCCAGGTGATTCCCTGTATACAATCATTGAGATCGACCCTGATTCCATGGTCTCAACCTGCGCTTTAATCAGGACCATGAACACCAATAATTGGGTACGCTCAAATGATTTTAACCGTATAGATAGCTTGACTGTTCCGTCTGATACTACCCGTGACGTTATGTTCGGCGATGTGGTGGGTTATGTGGCCATACCTCTGGGGCAGACCGAACGGGTTTTGTCGCTGATCACTCCTGACCTACGAGAAGTAAAGAACCCGCCAGGAGTTCGTACTAATCCTACGTCTCCATACAACGACAATGATATCGTGCTGGGTACCGTTAACAGCACGGGGTCGGTATCTAACTTGCTTGTATGGTACAATCGTTTTACGGCTTCGACCGATGCCAAGTCCAGCCTGTTCCCCAGCGCATTTGACGGATCATTTAACCTAACATATGACATCACCGCTCTGGCTACGGGGAACTTAGATAATCCAAGCGTTACCAATGATGTGATCTGCGGGCTCAAGGCCAATCCTGGGGCTTACAACATTTCGGTGGGGCTTACTCACGACGGCGGGGGCACCGGCGTAAATCTGGACAGGGATAAAGGATTGCTCAGATATTCCGTCAAAACCTATGCCACCATTACTTCGGTGGCCACGACTACCGTGCTTTCCTTGGCCACCGGCGGGCTGACTAATTCCAACGAGGTGGATTTTGTAGTCGGCACCAAGGATGACGAAAATTTGGGCCATCTGGAAATATGGAAGAACGTTACCGGCGATACCCTGGGAAATTTCACCAGGGACACCGTCATGTATTATGCCGGGGGAATGACCATCGGGGAAGTGCGTTCAATTTACCTGGCCGATGTGGTGGACAGCAACGGCACCAGGGGCAGCGACCTGCCAAATTATTTCCAGGACCTGATAATAGGCACTAAAACAGGGAGCTTTCCAAACTATACCGGCCAATTAATAATATTCCGGCGCAAGGGGCTCAATAAAAGATTTGCCTTTCATGCCTGCTACAATATAACCGACGGATATATCAATAGTGTTCAAGCTTATCAATCAGGCAAGACCGCCAATACCGCTCGTGATATAGTCTGCGGTTTAAGGGTAAACGCTGCAGCATCCGACGACTATAAAGGCCGGATAGACCTGTGGTATAACAACAATGACGGCACTTTTGGCACTTCTGGCCTGCCTACCCAGTCGCTGAGTGCCGAGGGCGAAGTGCTATGTTTGGCCACCGGCCAGTTAAGCTTGGATAATATTAATGATCTGGCGGCCGGCTTGAAAATGGGCGATTATGCAGGCGGGGCAAGATTTTATTATTGTTCTGCCGGAAGATTGCCAGTGGCCGGAAGCGATCCCTCTGGCGGAGACTTTACCGGAGAGGTGGTCACAGTGAACACAACTGTCTTCAGACCGGTCCCGGGTAAGACCGACGTTGTTGTGGGCGAGAGATATGAAGAGGGCGGCACCGGATACGGGCGAGTAATAATATATTTTAATAATAACTAGCGGGGATACTAAAATGAAACAAATAAAAAACCAAAAAGGCATCGCGTTGGTTTTGGCGCTGATGGTGATATTGGTGCTGTCGGTGATGGCCAGCGGCCTGATGTACAATATCATCAACGAGAAGACCATAACCGCCAACCGGATGCGCAGCACCCAAGCCTTGGCCCTGGCCAAGGCTGGCGAGGCCGAGGCCATCGCCCGTCTATCAGTACCTTATTCCACCACCAATGATACGGTGATAATAGAAAACATTGTCGGAGGAACCCTTACTCCCAACTGGCGCTGTTTTATCACCCTAAACACACCATCGGGTACCATTTCTGGTGCGACCGTCAAAAAGACCATTCAGACTACCGCAAATACCCTTAACTACTCCGAGAATTGGGGTAATTTAGGCGACACTTCGACGGTGTTGCAGGTGAGATATAAACGCCATGATATTAACGGTGATGGCAATCTGACTTCTAATGAGATATATTATTATGATTACAAACGCGATTTGATAACACTAGGAAATGCTTCACCTACGCCTTCTGATGCCTATCCGGTGTGGGAGATAATATCCACCGGCAAGGTGGGAACTTCCCGGCGCACATTGGTCACCGAGGTGGTGGTGCCGCGTTTCAGTGCCAAGACCAGGGCCGGCCTCAGTTCCAAAGCCCCGGTGACCGGAAACGGGAATGCCGATGTTTGCGGGCATGACCATCCCACCACCATCCCCTACAATACCAGCCCGCCTAATTGCTTTGATGCTTGGCATGTTTACGCCGGTGGTGAACCCCACGGACTGGCTGCGTCCAGCTATGCGAATATAGCTCCAAGGCCCAGTTGTACTCAGGCCGGCTGCGTGCCGGGCATAGAGACCGACAGCATTTTCGAAAACGTCGGCGCCAACCGCAAGGCTTGGGGCAACCCAGATGTAGTTGAGCACTCCACCCGTCCCATCTACAAGATATGGGAGATAATGGGCATGGATTCGGCCACCTGTTGGAACCTGCCTTGGGGAACTGATATGTATCCAGTGACCGGGTTGGTCCGGGTGGGCACGCCTGGCGGTTCTACGATGTACGCCGGGCACGGGTCCAGTTTGGAGCACGAAGGCATTTTGTGGGTACGGGGAGATCTACATTCATCGTCTAATCTAGCAATAAAGGGTTTGGTATATGTAGAAGGCAATTACCTGTCGACCGGAACTACTTGGGTGCTGGGAGGAATTGTAGTGCTGGGGGATGTCGAGACCAGGATCACCGGCAGCATAGATGTCCTTTATTCCAGCCAAATGCTGGCTCGTGTAGTGCAGAATGCCACCGGCACCGGAATGAAGGTGATTTCACAGCGCGAGATAGACGAAAAGTATTGATAAAATAAAATTTCAAGGTGATTTCCATGAAAGGTGGAAGTCACCTTTTTTATTTGACTTTTAACGGAGAGTGTTTTATACTTAACAAGTTAGTTTTATTGCAACTTACAAAATATTTGATTCTCAATATTCCATGACAAAATCCATCGCCGGAGGCTGGCATTGGCCGGCCAAGATGTTCTGTTATAAAAAGCCCATCGAGAATATCGACCGGCCCGATTCATTGACCATTCCCCTGTGGCACGGAGGCAAAGCTTCGGTCTTCGCCGGGGATTGGGTGCATGCCTACGACGTGCTCGGATATGATCACCTGGGCCTTCCGGTCCATGCCCCGTTGGCCGGGCAGGTGGAGAGAGTGGAAGATTTTCCCGACCTGGTGGCCCGGCCCAAAGGTTGGGATTTTCCCAGGCTGACAGTTTATCTTCAGGTGTCCCAGGCCCAGCACCAGCCTCATTCGGTGCTGGAAGCATTCCCCCGGTATTGGGAAAAGACCCGATGCGAACTAGGACACAGGGTTTGGGAAGCCGGCATCCGGGACCTCCAGGAGCCTTCGGATATTTTTCTTCTGGTATTCAACGGGCTTGAACTGGAACCTCCCGTGTCGACAAACATCCGCCTGCTGAGGGAAACTCCGGAAAAATTGGTGGAGGGCATGCGCATCCTGATGCAGGTCCACCGTTCGGTGTGTGGCCGGGTGGTGCTTTCGTCCGATATGCCCGACCTGATAGAGCGGATGAAGGTGCTGCTGACCAGCGCTGTCAATATCTCCGTCGAAGTGTTGGAGCCCAAATATCCCCAAGGGCACCGGTCCCTTCTTAAGGATAATTTCCCGGAAGCTTCCGACTCCCAGGTCTACGGGATGGAGGAAATCTGGAATATAAGGCAAGCGGTCATCGAGGGCCTGCCGATGATCTCAAAACTGTGCACGGTTTGGGACCAGACCTCCGGCCAGTCGGCCAATGTCCGGTTACCGCTGGGCATTACCATGGAGAATGTCTTTAGGCGGGACCTGTCGCGCTACCGTAAGGTCAAACTCATCTTGGGCGGACTGATGACCGGACAAAGCTATTACAGCCCCAAAATGCCGGTGACCGCCGACACCGACGGCGTGATCATGATGAAGGACGATGTTTCCTGGGAGAGCCATCTGTGCAATAACTGCGGGGAGTGCGCCAACATCTGTCCCCGGGGATTAAGCCCTTACTGTTTGTACTCCGCCATCGGCGCCGGAGACGTAGAGATGTCTTCCGCCCTGGGTATCGGCAAATGCCTTGAATGCGGGCTGTGCAGTTTCGTTTGTCCGTCGCGTCTGCACTTGCTGCACCAGATAAAAACCGGCAAGGCGATGTTTAAGTAAAGCATTGCCCCGTTGCTAAAATCAAGAAGAGATCATATCTGATGTTCAACGTCTCGTTGTGGCCCCATATCCGCACCCGCTTCGACTGGAAGCAGCTGGGATTCAGGGAATTTCTGACCCTGTTGCCGCTGGCGGCATTCGGCTTTTATCTGTGGGGATGGGGATTCGGCCGATTGTTTTTGGCTTCATTGTTGGTGGGTTCCGTCTGGCATCTTTATGCCTGTAAAAAGGCCCATCATCAATGGTCGGATCTGTGGTTCTTGAATGATGTTCTGCTGATAAGCCTGTTGATGCCGGCCGGTACTGTGCCGCTGGTGCCGGCAGGACTGACCCTGGCCTGCGGCGTTTTGCGGACCTATGCCCGGGACAAGGAATTCACCTTTCCGGTGAACATTCCCCTGGCGCTGGCCCTGCTGGCAATACTGGGGGGAAGGATGTTCGGTACGGACATCAATTTCGATGTGATCGGCATGAACGGCGCGGTGCTGCGAGGCCAGGCATATTTCATCTCCGGGTGGCTTCCGGTCGGATCGACGGTCCTCTTTTCATTCCTATTCCTCAACCGGCTCTACAAATGGAGGATACTGCTTTCGGGCGTTTTAATGCCCCTGGCTTTTCTGTATCTGCAATACCGGGCCGGCGGGGTTCTCGATCATCAGTTGTCATGGCTGTCGGCCGTTTATATATTCGCCCTGGGGGTTTTGGCGACCGATCATTCTTCGACCCCGGCCCGCCATTGGGGGCAGTTCTGGTTCGGGATGCTGTGCGGAATCCTAATATTCATGTTCTCATTGAAAGGGCTGTATCTGGAAGGAATTTTATTCTCCCCGGTCATTGCCGGCCTGGCAACGCCGCTGCTGGACAAGCTGGCCGGAATGTCCGGAAGGGCGGCCGCAACATTCAATCTGCCAGGTAAACCGTAGATTCGACCGAAAAAATCCGGGTATGGTAAAATATACATGCCCGATATATTAAACGTATCAATTTGAGAGGAGTATGAAAATGGCTGAGAGTGCAAACGAAAAGGCAAAAGCGTTGGATCTGGCGGTATCGCAGATCGAAAAACAATTCGGCAAAGGCGCCATAATGAAATGGGGCGGGCAGGATGCGGTGGTTAACGTGGACGTCATTCCCACCGGTTCGATCTCATTGGACAACGCCCTGGGAGTGGGCGGGGTGCCCCGCGGCCGGATAGTGGAGATATACGGACCAGAAGCCTCGGGCAAGACCACCCTGGCCTTGTCGATAGTGGCCCAGGCCCAGAAGAAAGGCGGCACAGCCGCCTATATAGACGCCGAGCACGCCCTGGATTCCAAATACGCCCGGGCTCTGGGGGTGGACGTGGACAATCTGCTGATCTCCCAACCCGACACCGGCGAGGACGCCCTGGAGATAACCGAGACCCTGGTCCGCAGCAATGCCATGGATGTGATCGTGATCGATTCGGTGGCGGCCCTGGTACCCAAGGCCGAGATCGAAGGAGACATGGGAGATTCGCACATGGGCCTGCAGGCAAGGCTGATGTCCCAGGCCCTTCGCAAGCTGACGGCGGTGGCCAACCGCTCCAAGACCAGCATCATTTTTATCAACCAGATAAGGATGAAGATCGGGGTGATGTTCGGCAATCCCGAGACCACCCCTGGCGGACTGGCTCTCAAATTCCACGCTTCGGTGCGGATGGATATCCGCCGTATAGAGACCCTTAAACAGGGCGAACAAATGATCGGCAACCGAGTGCGGGTGAAGGTGGTCAAGAACAAAATGGCGCCGCCTTTCAGGACCACCGAATTCGACATCATCTTCGGCGAGGGGATATCCTATATGGGCGACCTGATGGACCTGGCGGTGGAGCACAATATCATCGAGAAATCCGGCGCCTGGTTCTCCTACCAGGGCGAACGGCTGGGGCAGGGCCGGGATAATATCAAAGCCATGTTAAAGCAGAACCCCGACCTGTTGGAGAAGATAGAGGTCGAGCTTAAGGCCAAGCTAAATCCGCCGGCCGGACAGAAGATTGAGGATAAGGAATCGGAGAAAGAGGAGAAAGAAGAGCCCAAGAAGCGGGGAAGGAAATAATTAATTCAGTATGCGAGATAGACTACCCCAAAATCCCCTCCTTGATCAAGGAGGGGACCAGGGGAGGCAAGGTTTTCGGGAATTGACCTATGGATGTGAACAAAGCCCGGAATTATGCCCTGCGGCTGCTGGAACTGCGCGGCCGCTCGGTAAAGGACATCAGAGACAAGCTCAAAGCCAAGACGGTCTCGCCGCAGGATAGCGACCTGGTGATTGAATATCTGTTGTCGCTGGGACTTTTGGATGACGAGAAATTCGCCCGGGATTGGATCGACAGCCGTCGCCGGCTGAAACCAATGGGGCCGGCCCGGATGAGGGCGGAGCTGATCAAAAAAGGTATAGCGCGGGATATCATCGACCAGACCCTGGCGGAATTTGTAAAAGACGCTGACTTGGAGTCCTTAGCCCTGCCGCTGGCCGAAAGAAAGATGCGCAGCTGGCGGGGATTGGAAAGGGAAAAAATCATTGGCCGTATGACCGGCTTTCTGGGCCGCCGGGGTTTTTCGAGCCAGACCATCAACAATGTTTTAAAGAAGATCTTAAAAGGATATGTTGACCTCGAATGAAATAAAACAAGGTTTTTTGGATTTCTTCAGATCCAAAGGCCATACCATCGTGCCGTCCGATTCGGTGGTGCCCAAGGACGATCCCACCTTGATGTTCACCAACGCCGGGATGAACCAGTTCAAGAAGATATTTCTGGGGCTGGAGAGCCGGGGCTACACCCGGGCGGCCGACAGTCAAAAGGTCTTGAGGGTCTCCGGCAAGCACAACGATCTGGAGGAAGTGGGCCGCGACCATACCCATCATACTTTCTTTGAGATGCTGGGGAACTGGTCATTCGGGGATTATTACAAGAAGGAGGCCATCGGCTGGGCCTGGGAACTTTTGACCGATATCTGGAAACTTCCCAAGGACAAGCTCTATGCCACGGTCTATGTGAACGACGAGGAGGCTTTTGGTCTTTGGAAATCCCAGACCGATATCGATCCGGCGCACATCAGCCGGCACGGTGAGAAGGATAACTTCTGGGAGATGGGCGAGACCGGCCCCTGCGGGCCATGCTCCGAGATCCACATGGATATGGGCCAGGGCAGTTGTCCCAGGGATGGAAAGGACGGGCATGTCTGCGGGGTCAATGTGGACGGCTGCGGTAGATTTGTGGAGATATGGAACCTGGTGTTCATCCAGTATGACCGCGGGCCCGACGGGATCCTAAAAGACCTGCCCAGCAAACACGTGGACACCGGGATGGGATTCGAACGTATCGTCCGGGTTTTGCAAAAGAAATCATCCAACTACGATACCGATCTGTTATTGCCCATCATCAAGGCTACCGAGGAATTATCCGGCGTCAATTACGGAGGCGGCAAAGATGACATGTCCTTCCGGGTTATAGCCGATCACATCCGGGCGCTGACCTTCACCATCGGCGACGGGGTATTGCCGTCCAACGAGGGCCGGGGATACGTCATCCGCCGGATACTGCGGCGGGCGGCCAGATACGGGCGACTATTGGGTTTGAAAGATCCGTTCCTTTATAAATTGGTTCATACTGTGATAGATATAATGGGCTCGGCTTATCCGGACATCAAGCCGCGCCACGAGCACATTGCCATGGTGATCAAGAACGAGGAGGAGCGCTTCGGTGAGACCCTGGACCTGGGTCTGTCGCTGTTCGAACAGATCGCTGAGAAACTAAGCTCGAACAAAAACAATACCATAGCCGGACAGGATGCCTTCAAATTGTACGATACCTACGGTTTCCCGCTGGACCTGACCCAGGTGATGGCCCAGGAGCAGGGCTTGGCTGTGGATGTTGACGGATTCAATAAGGCCCTTAACGAACAACGGGAGCGGGCCCGGGCTGCCCGGGGCGAAGTGGTCTTTGCCGCCCAGAAAGATGTTGATTATCCCTCGTGTATCTTCGTGGGTTACGAGAGGCTGCAGGAAAAGACAAAGATCACCGGCATCTATCGTAAAGAGCTTAAGATCGATTCCGCCGAAAAGGGCGAGAAGGTGGACATCACCCTGGAGAACACGCCCTTCTATGCCGAGAGCGGTGGCCAGGTGGGGGATATCGGTATCATCGAGAATCCCAATGCCAGGATAAAAGTTTACGGCACCAGCAAGGCCTTCAACGGGGCAACGGTGCATCATGCCGAGATCATATCCGGCACTGTCAAAATCGGCGATGATGTCGAGGCAACGATAGATAAACAAGCTAGAAGCAATACCGCCAGGCATCACAGCGCCACCCACCTGCTGCAATCGGCTTTGCGGGAGATAGTAGGCAAGCACGTGCAGCAGCAGGGATCATATGTCTCGCCGGAACACCTGCGCTTCGACTTCACCCACTTTACCGCGCTGGATGCCATGCAGATCCGCGAGGTGGAGCATCTGGTCAACCGTAAGATCATGGAGAACCTGCCGGTCTCCGCCAAACACACCAAGCTGGCCCAGGCCCAGGCCGAGGGTGCCATGGCCCTGTTCGGCGAGAAGTACGGCGAGGATGTCCGGATGATAAGCTGCGGTGATTTCTCCAAGGAACTGTGCGGCGGCACCCACGTGAAAAATACCGGCGAGATCGGTTTCTTGAAGATACTGCGCGAGGAATCGGTGGCTTCCGGCGTCCGCCGGATCGAGGCCATCTGCGGGGAGCCGGCTTACAGGCATATCCAGCAGAACGAGGAACTGCTGGCCGAAGTGCAGGACCGTCTGAAGGCCAACCGGGAGGATATCGTCAAGAAACTCAATGCCGTGCTGGAGGAGATCAAAGCCCTGGAAAAGGCCAAAAAGGAAGCGGCTAAAAGACAGCAGGGGGACATGGCTGATATGCTGGTTAAAGAGGTCGTCAATAGAGAAGGCGTCGATCTGTTGGCCAGGATCATTGAAGAAAGTTCACAGGATGAGATCAGGGAGCTGGCGGATAAATTGAGAAACAAGCTGCCGTCTGGTATCATAGTTCTGGCATCGGCCGACGAGGGAAAGGCTTCCTTCACCATCGCGGTGGGTGATGAATTGGTGAAGAGCAAGAGATTCGCGGCCGGAGATATCGCCAAGAAGATAGCCGCAGCCACCGGCGGGCGGGGCGGCGGGCGCCCCCAGCTGGCCCAGGTGGGCGGCAAAGACGACGGCAAGATGAAAGAATATATGGAAAATATCGGCGTAATCATCGGTCTCAAACAATGATAAAAATCGAGAAAGATCTTTGCGGCCAGTGTGGCCTGTGCTCCGGGGTTTGTCCGGTGTTGGCAATCATACTGCATGGCTGGGGGCTAGAGATAGATAATGATAAATGCCTCTCCTGCGGCAAGTGCGTCACGGTCTGCCCGACCGGGGCGCTGACCACCCCTTAGTCCCCTCCTTGATCAAGGAGGGGATTTGAAAGGTGGTTAATACACTTAAAATTATAAATATGTGGAAAATTTTATGTTCTACGAATATCTTTTGAAGACCGCCAAAGCGAAAGGCTCGGTTTTCGTGGTGCTGATAGATCCGGATAAGATCAAACCGGCTCAGGCGGTCCAGGCGGGGCTGGTCTTCCAGAAGGAAGGCGTGGACGCAGTTTTTTTGGGCACCAGCCTGCTGATGTCCGATAAAATAGACAATGTGGCCAGGGCTCTTAAACGCAATTTTAAAAAACCGGTGGTCATATTCCCCGGCAGCGCCTACCAGGTGACAAAAGCGGCAGATGCTTTGCTGTATCTGTCGCTGATCAGCGGGCGCAACGCCAACCTGCTTATCGAGGAGCAGGTCAAGGCCGCCCCCATGGTCAAGGAATCCGGCTTAGAAGTGGTTCCCACCGGTTATATGCTGATAGAATCGGGCCGACTGACCTCGGCTAACTACATGAGCCATTCCATTCCCATTCCCCACGACAAGCCGGACATCGCCATGGCTCATGCTTTGGCGGCCAAATTCCTTGGGATGAGGCTCATTTACATGGACGCCGGCAGCGGGGCGCTTTCATCGGTCTCGGAGAAGATGATAGGCGGGGTGGCCAAGTATGCCGGCTTGCCGGTTGTGGTGGGAGGAGGAATAAAAGATCCCGAGATCGCCGGAATTAAGGCAAAGGCCGGAGCTTCCGCTGTGGTGATCGGGAATGTTCTGGAGGGGAAAATACAGAAAGATATCATAAAAAAGTTTGCAAGAATGATCCATTATAAGGAGAAAAAATGAAAGGCGTTATTTTAGCCGGCGGGTTGGGGACCAGGCTTCGCCCGCTTACCAGCATCACCAACAAACATCTTTTGCCGGTATATGACCGTCCCATGATCTATTATCCTATCCAGACCCTTGTCGAGGCCGGGATAAAAGATATCATGCTGGTGACCGGCGGCAATGCGGCCGGCGATTTCCTGCGCCTGCTGGGCAACGGCGAGGAATTCGGCCTCAAACACATCAATTACACTTATCAGCGGCGCGAGGGAGGGATCGCCGAAGCCCTGGGCCTGTGCCGTCATTTCGTGGGCGACGAAAAGGTGGTGGTGATGCTAGGCGACAATATCTTGGACGGTTCCATTAAAAAGGCAGTGAATGATTTTCAGAAGCAGGATTCCGGCGCCAAGATATTCTTAAAGACAGTAGACAATCCCCGAGAATACGGGGTGGCCGAGATAAAAGGCCAGCTGGTGAAGAACATCGTGGAAAAACCCAAGAATCCCAAAAGCAACTATGCTGTGATCGGCATCTATATGTACGATTCGAAAGTATGGAATATACTGAAGACCCTCAAACCTTCGGGTCGCGGCGAACTGGAGATCACCGATGTCAACAATGCCTACATCAAGAGCGGCCAGATGACCTATGAGATCATCAAGGGCTGGTGGGGTGACGCCGGCTCTTCCATTGAGGACCTGTGGCGGGTCAACCAGTTCATCGGGCAAAAGGCCAGGAAGCGCAGATGAGGATCCTGGTCACCGGGGCCAAAGGGATGCTGGGTACCGACCTGTGCCGTGAGTTATCGGGACAACACCAGGTGGCGGGCATAGATATCCATGATCTAGACCTGACCAGTGAAGACGCCGCCGATAAACTGATATCGTATGATCCGGAATTTGTCGTGCATTGCGCCGCCATGGCCAACGTGGACGGCTGCGAAAGGGAGCCGGATAAGGCTTATGCGATCAACGGGAAAGGGACCAGAAACGTGGCGTTGGCGTGCAAGCGATCCGGGGTTCCAATGCTTTATATCAGCACCGACTTTGTGTTCGACGGAAGGAAAAGTGAACCTTATCGTGAAGATGACGAGCCTAATCCTCTAGGGCATTACGGCCGATCCAAGATGGAAGGGGAAAAACAGGTACAAGAACTTCTAAGCGATTTTTATATCGTAAGGACGTCGTGGCTTTTCGGCAAGCACGGCAAGAATTTCATCAGCACCATACTCAACAAGGCCAGGAACACCGGCATAATAAAGGTGGTCAACGATCAAGTGGGATCGCCAACTTATGCCAGGGACCTTTGTAGGGCTTTGGCAATGCTTATCTCCAGCGGAAAATACGGGACGTATCATCTTTCTAACTCCGGGACATGTAGTTGGTACGAGTTCGCCAAAAGAGCGGTCGAGTTGTCTGGGATAACGGCCGATGTCATTCCCATATCATCTTCGGAATACCCCACTCCGACCCAAAGGCCGGCTTATTCGGTATTGGGCAATTATTTCTGGAAGGATAATTTCGGCAACAGTTTAAGACCCTGGGAGGAAGGCTTGAAGGATTATCTTGAAGAAACAGGTTATAAAAAATAAATTCAGGGATGAAATGAAGAATAGATCCATCACGACGGAAAGCATACGGCAAGAAATGCTGAAAAGCTCCCGGGCCCTGACCAAAACGGCCGATATTTCCGCGGGTCAGATAATACGGGCCGTCGAACTTATATCCTCTGTTTTTAAAAAGGGCGGAAAACTTTTGATCTGCGGCAATGGCGGCAGCGCCGCCGACAGCCAGCATATTGCGGCGGAACTGGTGGTCCGTTTCCTCAGGGAAAGAAAGGCTCTGCCGGCGGTGGCCTTGACCACCGATACTTCGGTCATCACCGCGGAAGCCAATGACCACGGTTATGAGACGATCTTCTCGCGGCAGGTGGAAGCCCTGGGTAAAAAAGGCGACGCTCTTTTAGCAATCAGCACCAGCGGGAGATCACCCAACGTGATCGAAGCGGCCAGGACAGCCAAGAAGATGGGATTGACCGTGATCGGCCTGACCGGCCCGGGATCGGATGCCTTGGGAAAATTATGCGCCGTATGTATACCAGCCCAGGGGGACAAGACCTACCGGATACAGGAATCGATGCTGGCGGTAGAACATCTGATCTGCGATCTGATAGAGAAGAATATTTAGATGAATTTAGGCCTTAAAAAAATATTCAGAAATCTTGATATCAGGATAGTATCGCTGGTACTGGCCTTGACATTGTGGCTTTATGCCTCTACCGAAAAATATTACAAGTTGTCTTACCATTGTCCGGTTGAGGTCAGAAACATACCCCAGGGCTATTCCCTGGCCAGATGCCTTTCCCCGGTCCTTTGCGAGATCGAAGCCAAAGGCCGGGACCTGATCGCCTTTCAGTTCAAGAATCCGGTGGTGACGGTGGACGCCGACAACCGGCAGATCAAGAGAATGAAGGTCAAATTGACCCAGGACAATCTGACGTTGCCTTTCAATTTGAAGGTCAGAACTGTCCATTTTGCCGAAAGCGAAATCGAGATAAATTTCGACCGGCAGACCGAGAAAGAAGTCAACGTAGGTTTAGATATCATCGGCGACCCGGCCGACGGCTTTGTGCTTTCCGAGGACATCCGGGTCCAGCCGCAGAAAGCCTGGCTTAAAGGCCCGGCCAAACAACTGGAATTGTTGGATACCGTCTTTACCGCACCGATCAAGATCGACGGGTTAGCGGATAGCATAACTCTGAAATCGGCCTTGCTGCTGCCGGACTCCTGTCTGTTCTATGTAAGTCCGGAATCGGTTGAAGTGTTCCTGCAATTCGAGAAAAGCGGGGAGAAGGTCTTCCGGAACGTGCCGCTTTCGGTTGCCAACCGAAGTAGGAACTACCTGGTAAGCTTTGCCCCGGGCACCATAGACCTGGTGGTCTCGGGCCCTAAGAACGTTCTGGATGCCGCCAAACCGGGAGATCTGAAGATATTCTTGGACCTTAACGGACTGCAACCCGGTAAATACCAGCTGCAGGCCAGCATCGAGCTTCCGGAGAAGCTGATATTGATAGCCGCCAGCCCCAGGGACTTCGAGGTCAATATCAGATGAGGGTGCTGGGGATAGAGAGCTCCTGCGACGAAACCTCGGCTAGCGTCGTGTTGGACGGCAGGGAAATCCTGAGCAATGTAATCCATTCCCAACTGGTGCATGCCCGGTACGGGGGAGTGGTGCCGGAACTGGCGGCCCGGGACCATTTGAACAGAATATCGCAAGTGGTCAAGGAGGCTTTGACCCAATCGCATACGGATCTCGACCAGATCGACCTGGTGGCGGCTACCAACCGGCCAGGCTTGGCCGGAGCGCTTCTGGTGGGTTATAGTTACGCGCAAGGGCTGGCCATGAGTCTGGGCAAACCACTGATACCGGTGAATCACGTGGCGGCCCATATTTACGCCGCTTTTTTGAGCCGCCCCGAAGTAAGCCTGCCGATGGTGGCTATGGCGGTATCCGGCGGACATACCTCGCTGTTCCATATGGACAGGGATCATAATATATCCCTTTTGGGCCAGACCCTGGACGACGCCGCCGGGGAGGCCTTTGACAAAGCCGCCAAAATGATGGGGCTGGGTTATCCCGGCGGGCCACAGATCGAGCGTTGGGCCTCGCAGAACAACGGGAAACCGGTAAAATTTCCCCGGGCCCTGCTTGATCCCGAAAGCTTGGATTTTTCTTTTTCGGGGCTGAAAACGGCGGTGCTCAATCATGTCCAAAACCATGGTGCGGGCAGCTTGCCGGAGCCGGAATTGCCCTCTATCTGCGCTGGTTTCCAGGAGGCGGTGTTCGACGCATTGATAACCAAGTTGGAAAGGGCCTCCCGGCAGACGGGATGCGACCGCCTGGCGGTGGTGGGCGGAGTGGCCGCCAACAAAGCGTTCCGTTTAAAACTGGAACAATTCGGCCTTTTGAAGAGAAAGGATATCATCATACCTGAGCCGGTCCTGTGTACCGACAACGGGGCCATGATCGCCTGCTGCGGATATCACCTGCATCGGAATGCGGCCCCTGAAAAACTAGAATACAAAGTGAGCGCCAGGGCGGTTTGGCCAAGATACCAAACTTTATAGATTGGCCGCCATTGCTGCTGGCTTCGGCTTCGCCCCGGCGCAAAGCCCTGCTGGAAGCGTTGGGAGCGGATGTGATCGTCAGGCCTTCCGGTGTGGCTGAGGACGAATGCGGTTCGGCAGAGCCCGAGAAATTGGCTGAAGCTCTGGCCGAAAGAAAGGCCATGGCATTCCGAGGCGGGCAGAAAAGCGGCAGGCTTATCCTGGGGGCGGACACGGTGGTGGCCTACCGGCATCATATATTGGGCAAACCGGAAGACCAAAAGGATGCCAGGCGAATGATAAGATTGTTATCGGGGCAGTGGCACCAGGTATATACCGGTTTATGTTTGTTCGATCCTGTCCGGCGGAGTAAATTAACCGGACATGAAATGACCCGGGTAAAATTCCGGAAGCTGTCCCTACAGGAGATCGAGCGTTACGTTGCCACCGGCGAGCCCATGGACAAGGCCGGGGCCTACGGGATCCAGGGGCACGGCTCGTTGCTGGTGGAACGGATAGACGGTTGTTATTTCAACGTGATGGGGCTGCCGCTGGTAAAACTTGATTCCATGATCAAATGTATGGGGCTGAAAAAATGCTGAAAGTGATCTCCTGGCAGGATGGCTCGGTAAAATTATTGGACCAGCGGCTGCTGCCCGGCAGATCGGAATATCTGGTTTGCCGCAAGGTAGAGGAACTGGCAAAAGCCATCGAAGGACTGGCGGTCAGAGGGGCGCCGCTGATAGGGATAGCCGGGGCCTACGGCCTGGTGCTGGGCATCTGGCATTCAAACAATAAAAGCATATCGGCAGATTTCCGCAGAAGCTACCTGCGGATCAAATGGACCCGCCCTACTGCGGTCAATCTGTTCTGGGCGCTGGATCGGATGGAGAAGACCTTTGATGTACTGCAAAAAGGAAAGGCTTCGCCGGAGAATATCAAAAAAGAGATGCTCCGGTCCGCCAGAGCCATTCACCATGATGACGCCCTGACCTGCGATCTGATAGGTCAACACGGGGCGGGGGTTATCAAAAAGAGCTCCGTGATAATCACCCATTGCAACACCGGGGCATTGGCCACCGGGGGCATCGGCACCGCCCTGGGGATAATCGTTACGGCTTATAAGGCGGGCAAGGTCAGTTCGGTTTTCGTCGACGAAACCAGGCCGTTGCTGCAGGGGGCCAGGCTTACCTCTTGGGAATTGCTTAGGCACAAGATCCCGGCCACCCTTATCTGCGACAACATGGCGGCATCGCTGATGGCCGCCGGCAAGATCGATTGCGCAATAGTAGGGGCCGACCGGATCTGCAGCAACGGGGATTTTGCCAATAAAATAGGCACTTACGGGCTGGCGGTGAACGCCCGTTATCACGGGATCCCGTTCTATGTGGCTGCGCCGGTCTCCACTTTCGATCTTTCGCTTTCCCACGGCAACCGCATCCCCATTGAACAACGCGGGGAAATTGAGGTCCGCCGGTTCGGCCAATGCCAGGCAGCCCCCAAAAACATGCCCGTCTACAATCCATCGTTTGATGTCACCCCGGGCCGGTTGGTGTCCGCCATCATCACCGAAAAAGGAGTGATCCGCCCGCCTTTTGCCCGAAATCTCAGCAAGATCATCGGCCAAACAACAAGACCTAAAGCACGGGAAAATTGTTGACAAACAAAGCCGGTAAGCATATAATATCACTATAACTTAGATTTCCCCTGTTCCAGTGATTTCCACACATCAATTCGTAAATTTAATGGAGTTAAGGAAATGGCCCAGGAAAACATCAAACTTTCTCCGGAGATCGAACAACTTAGCGAAAAGCTGTCGGCCGACCCAAAATCCAGGGTCTTCGCCCAGCTGGCCGATGCCTACCGGAAAGCGGGTCTCCTTGATGAAGCGATAGATACGGCCAAGAAGGGGATGGAGAATCATCCCAATTATGCCGTGGCCCATCTGGTGTTGGGCCGATGTTACCTGGCCAAAGGGATGTATGCTCTGGCCCGGGAGGAGTTTGAACTTACCATCAAGAGCGATCCCCAGAACCTGGTGGGATACAAACTGCTGGGCGAGACCTACGAAAAGCAGAATATGTATCCCGAGGCCCTGAAATACTATCAGATGATATTAGACCTGGAGCCGGCCGATGCAGAGCTGGCCCAGAAAATAGATGATCTGAAGAACATGAAACAGCCGGAACCAGAGCCGGCTGCCGAACCGGCCCCCATTCAGGCCGAGCCGCCAGTCCCTGCGATCGAAACGGAAACTCAGGCCCCAGAGGAAACCAAGGAGGAAGCCCCAGCGGCCCCTGTCGAGATCCCGGCCATGCCGGAGGTCCTGCGGGATGAAGAAGAACCGGCGATCCCCTCTCCGCCGGCCGAAGAAATGACCTTGCCCCCGGTACTGGAACAGGAACCGACTGAGCCTGAAACAACAGCTTCGGAATCTGCAACGGCCGAAGCCGAACAAAAGGCTGAAGCCCCGGCAGAACCTTCTTTGCCGCCGGTTCAAGCGGAAGAGGCCGTTCAGCCCCAGGATAAGGAAGAAGAGAAAAAGGACAGCTTGACCGAAACGCAGGGTCCGACCAGCACCTTGGCTGAGATATATGTCCAGCAGGGTTTCTTGGAAAAGGCCATAGATATTTATAAAGAACTGATCGCCGCCCAGCCCGACAACGAAGAATACAAGACCAGGATGGATGAGCTGTTAGCCAAGGCTTATCCCGAGGAAGCTCCAGCAGCTGAAATGCCTCAGGAAATTATCGACGAAAAGGCAGTGGGAAAAGAAGGATTGGCGTCTCCGGCAGACATCGTTGCGAACATCCCCCCGGCGTTAGCCCAGGAAACGGCAGAGGTCAAGCCCGAAACGGTCGCGGCGGAAGATCCTTTTGCCAAGCTTTTCAGCCAATCTTCGCCTGTCGAAACTCCGTCCATTGCCGTTGCCCCGGCACCTGCCGAGGAAATAAAACCGGAACCGGCGGCTCCGATCGCGGAGGAGAAAGCGCCGGAAAAAGAACCAGAACCGCCAGCCGTGGATTTTGGAGCATTGTTCGATCAAGCACCGGGACCGGAGGCTCCGGCCCCGGCGGTCGAACCGGAGAAGCCGGTGTCCGAGGCCAAGCCGGCGGAGGCCGGCGGCGAAGGGGACGACGCGGTCAGCAGTTTCCAATCCTGGCTATCACAGATACAAAAATAAAGTTCATCTATCGCAAGGAGTCTTATGGTTGCCAATCCTATCGATCTAATAAAGAATGAGGTTAGCCGGAAAAAGCTTGATGCCATGCTGTTCACCGACCTGCTCAATATCCGATATCTGTCCGGATATTCCGGCAGTTCCGGCCTGCTGCTGGTCGCGCCCGGCAGCGCCGACTTTCTGACTGATTTCAGGTATAAAGAGCAGTCCGCCCGTGAGGTCAAGGGGGCCAGGATAACCATCATCACCACCAGCTTGATGCAGGAAATGTCCCAACTGCCTTCTTTTAAAAAGGCCAGGACCGTGGGCATCGAGGAGCAGGACCTGACCTATGCCCAGTTCCAACAACTGCAGAAGCTGGCCCCCAAAAAGAAATTCGTCCCGGTGAGCAACCTGGCCGAGGAGCTGCGCAAGGTCAAATCGGCCGCCGAGATCCAGAAGATAGCCAAAGCGGCCCACATAGCCGATCAGGCGTTTGCCAGCATAGTAAAATTCATAAAACCCGGCATGACCGAGAGGCTGATCGCCGCCCAATTGGATCACACCCTGAAGATGCTGGGTTCCACCAATCCATCGTTCGACAGCATAGTGGGATCGGGCCCCAACGGTGCCCTGCCACATGCCCAGCCGGGCGCTCGCAAAGTGCGCAAAGGTGATTTCATCGTTTTGGATTTCGGGGCCATCTGGCAGGGATACCATTCGGATATGACCCGGACCGTCTGTCTGGGCCGTCCCACCGAAAAGCACCTAAAGATATACGATATCGTAACCAGGGCCCAGCTGGCCGGACTGAAGGCCGTCCGCTCCGGTATCAAGGGCTTGGAAGCCGACCGGGCCGCCCGCCAGATAATCGACCAGGCGGGCTACGGGAAATATTACGGACACGGCCTGGGCCACGGGGTGGGCCTGGCGGTTCACGAGTCCCCGAATATGGGCATGAAATCCGAGAACATCCTGCCGGTGAATTCCATAGTCACGGTCGAGCCGGGCATCTACCTGCCGGGTTGGGGCGGAGTGCGGATCGAGGACCTGGTGGCGGTCACCAAGACCGGCTGCCGGATATTGAGCCGGTCACCCAAAAAATTAATAACCATCAAAGCATAAAACGGTTTCAATCAAGGAGGATTATTTTGGCATCCACAGCAGACTTCAGGACAGGCATGGCGCTGAATATAGACGGGACTTTGTTCTACCTGGTGGAATTCCAGCACGTCAAGCCCGGCAAGGGCGGGGCTTTTGTAAGGACAAAATTGAAGAACGTCAGGACCGGCGCGGTGATAGACCGCACCTACCGTTCCGGGGAATCCATAACCGAGGTCAGGCTGGAACGGCGCAAGATGCAGTATCTATACAACGACGGTTCATCCTATAATTTCATGGACACCCAGACCTACGAGCAGATGGAGATGCCTGAAGAGATGGTCCATGACGTCAAGCTATTTTTCAAAGAGAACATGGAGGTCCAGTTCTTGATGAACGGGGAGTCCGTAATCGGAGTTGAGGTGCCGCTTTCGGTGGAACTGAAAGTGGTCGAGACCGAGCCGGGATTCAAGGGGGATACCGCCTCCTCGGTCACCAAGCCGGCCACCCTGGAATCGGGCCTGGTGGTCCAGGTGCCGCTGTTCATCAACGAGGGGAACGTTTTGAAGATAGACACCCGCACCGGAAAATATTTGGAAAGAGTGTGAGATGGACCTAAAAAGAACCCTGGAAAGAATGGTCAAGGAGAACTCTTCGGACCTCCATCTCAAGGCCGGGCTTCCGCCGGTGCTCCGTATCGACGGTTTTCTCCGTCCCCTTGAGGAAGCGCCATTGTCGCCCGAAGAGCTTCGCCAGGTGGCCCTGCAGCTGATGCCCAAGGATCAGCAGGCCCAGTTCGCCGAGGAGAAGGAGCTTGATTTTTCCATGGGCGTGGCCGGACTGGGGCGCTTCCGGGTCAATGTATACATGCAGCGGGGCTCGGTGGCCCTGGCCATGCGGGCCATACCTTTCAACATCAAGAAGGTCGATGAGCTGATGCTGCCGCCGGTGACCAAGGAACTGGCCCTCAGCAACCGCGGTCTGCTGCTGGTGACCGGGACCACCGGTTCGGGCAAGTCCACCACTTTGGCCTCGATGCTGGAATATATCAACGAGACCGAGAACCGCAACATCATCACGGTGGAGGATCCCATCGAGTTCATCTTCCGCGACAAGAAATCGCTGATCAGCCAGCGGGAGATCGGCACCGACACCAAGACCTTCGCCGCCGCCCTCAAGCACGTATTGCGGCAGGACCCCGACGTCATCCTGATCGGCGAGATCCGCGATAAGACCACCCTGGCCACCGCCCTGCAGGCGGCCGACACCGGACACATGGTGTTCAGCACCCTGCATACCCTGAACGCGCCGGAGACCATCAACCGGATCATCTCGTTCTTCCCGCCGCACCAGCACGAGCACGTCCGGGTGCTGCTTTCGGCCACCCTGGTGGGCGTCATCTCGCTGCGTCTGCTGCCCCGGGCCGACGGAAAAGGCCGGGTGCCGGCGGTGGAAGTGATGATCAATACCCAGACCATCAAGGATTACCTGCTGGACCCGGTCAAGACCCTGGAGATACCGCAACTGATCCAGGAAGGCACCACCCAGTACGGGATGCAGTCCTTCGATCAGTCCATAATGAAGCACTACCGCGACGGGCTCATCAGTTACGATACCGCCATCCAGAGCGTCACCAATCCCGACGAGTTCAAGCTCCGCTTAAGGGGCATCGAGTCCACCGACTCCCGGGGCTGGGAGAACTTCGATCCTTCAACCACCAAGAAATAACCGCCGTGCAGATAGACGTAATATTGACGCCCTCCGAGCTTAACGACATCAACCTGTCGGGCCGTTCTGTCGCAGTGATAGACGTGCTAAGGGCCACCACCACCATGATCACGGCCCTGGATGCCGGGTGCCGCGACATAATTCCCTGTCCCAGCGTGGAGGAAGCCACCCGGCTGGCCGATACCCTGGGCCGGGACAATGTCATCCTGTGCGGGGAACGGGACGGCAACAAGATCAACGGCTTCGATCTGGGGAACTCCCCCCTGGAGTTTACCGAAGCCGCGGTCAAGAACAAGACCCTGCTGATGTCGACCACCAACGGGACCACCGTCATTTCCCGGGCCAAGCCGGCGGCCACCCTTTGTGTGGCCGGATTTTTGAACGCCGGAGCGGCGGCCGGATTTTTAGCCGCTCCCGCCAGCGATGTCCTGCTGATCTGTTCCGGTAAGCTGGGCCGTTTTTCGGCGGAGGATATGCTGTGCGCCGGCTTGCTGACCGGATCGATCTGGGAAGGAAACCCGGAGGCGATCCTTACCGATAGCGCCCGCATGGCGGTATCGCTGTACAAAAAGGAAGGCAAATCGCTGTTGAAGGCCTTCAAGCAGAGCCAGCACGGATCCTACTTGGCATCGCTGGGATACATGGACGACCTGAAATATTCCTCCCAATTGGACATTTCCAAAACCGTCCCGGTCTTCAAGGAAGGCCGGATAGTCCGATCATGATAAAAGATAGTTGATGAAAGCCGAGAGCAAGGAAAAGCAAAAAATAAGCCGCAGCCGGGAGATATTCGGGCTGTCGGTGATGATCCTGGGCCTGTTCCTTTTGGTGGGCCTGGTTTCTTTTTCCGGCGGTGACAGCCACCACTGGAAGCAGGACTGGGCCAGGGCCAACTGGGGTGGCCCGCTGGGCGATATGCTGGCCTACGGCCTGGTGAAGGTTTTAGGTTATGCCGGGTTCGCGCTGACCGGCCTGCTATTGGTCTGGGGCTGGATCTGGCTGAGGCACAAGGCGGTGGGACGCTCAATCATCAACAGCCTGCTGTTTATCGCCTTCACTTTGCTGGTACTGACCACCATCGGCCTGCTGCACATCAACTATTACACCGACTCCCTGGCCGGCGGTGGGCTTTTGGGAACAGCGTTGTCGGACCTGACCTATAATACCCTAGGTCCGGTCGGTTCCTGGCTGATACTGTTCGGTCTGTTCCTGGTCCTGCTGCTGGTGGGCACGGAAGTGAATTTCCAGCACTGGCTGAACCTGGCGGTGAAACCGGTCAAGGACGGACTTAAAAAGGCCAAGGAAACCCCCAAGGAGATCACCTTTAAGAAGAAACCGGCGGCCAAGGAACCAAAGCCCGAGCCGGCCGGGGAAACCGAGCCGGAACCGGAGGAGCAGCCGCCCAAGCCGGCAAAACAAGCCAAAGCCGCCAAACCCAAGGCCGAAGCCAAGCCCCGGCTTACCAAGCTGGGCAATGACTACCAGGCAGGCCTGCTGGCGCTTTTGGAGGACGACCGGGATACCACCGAGATCGAGGAGGACGACAAATCCGATATCCTGCTGGAAAAGCTCAAGGAGTTCGGCATAGAGGGAGAGATCACCGACCGCTATACCGGCCCGGTGGTCACCCGCTACGAATTCAAGCCTGCCCCGGGGGTCAAGGTCAACCAGATATCCAACCTGTCTGACGACCTGGCCCTGGCCATGCAGGCCCACCGCATCCGCATACTGGCCCCCATCCCCGGCAAAGGGGTGGTGGGGATAGAGATACCCAACCACCACCGCAAGGTGGTGATGCTCAAAGACCTGTTCTTATCCGGCAATTTCAAGTCCCAGGAGGGGCCGCTGACCATGGCCCTGGGCAAGACCATCACCGGGGAATCCTTTTCGGCCGACCTGTCGGAGATGCCGCACATGCTTATCGCCGGCTCCACCGGATCGGGCAAGAGCGTCTGCCTTAACACCATCATCACCAGCCTGCTGTACCTGTGCACCCCGGAGGACCTGCACTTTATAATGATAGATCCCAAGCGCATCGAGCTGTCCATATACCGGGGAATTCCTCACCTGCAGTTCCAGTACCGGGTGGAGAACGGCGATAAACCCATAACCCGCACCATCGAAGGAGTGGTGACCGATTCCCAGGAGGTGGTGCAGGTGTTCCGCCTGGCGGTCAGCGAAATGGACGCCCGTTACCGGGTGCTGGCCAAGGAAGGATGCCGTAATATCGGAGACTATAATCGCAAGTCCGACAAAAAGATGTCTTACTTGGTTATAGTGATAGATGAATTAGCAGATCTGATGCTTTCCCGCGAGGCTTCGGAGATAGAGAGCCGCATTGCCAAGCTGGCCCAAATGTCCCGCGCGGTAGGCATCCACCTGATCCTGGCCACCCAGCGGCCGTCGGTGGACGTCATCACCGGCGTCATTAAGGCCAATTTCCCGTCCCGGATCGCCTTTCAGGTGGCCTCCAAGACCGATTCCCGCACTGTGCTGGACGCCAACGGGGCCGAGACCCTTTTAGGCCGGGGCGACATGCTGTACATGCCGCCGGGCAAGGCCGAGCCCCAGCGGCTGCACGGCCCGTTCATCTCCACCGCCGAGACCGAAAAGGTGGTCAACTACATCAAGGAATGGTACGGGGTGGGCGAAGCTTCGGAAGAGGGCGCCCAGTCTGAAGGCCAGGAAGAAACAAACAATGCCGAATACAGCATGGAAGTGTCCCTGCCTCCCGAGGGATCGGGCGGGGAGGACGGCCAGGACGAACTGTTCGAGGAAGCCAAGGCCTTGGTGGTCAGGCACCAGCAGGGATCGGTATCGCTTCTGCAGCGCCGGCTTAAGGTGGGTTATTCCCGGGCGGCCCGGCTGATAGACCAGCTGGAGGCCGCCGGCGTGGTGGGCCCGTTCGACGGAAGCAAGGCCCGCGAAGTATTAATCAAGAACGAGGAGGCTGAGTGATGAAGAAGCTGGCTATTCTTGGGGCTGCGTTGCTGCTGTTAATCCCCGGATTATCCCTGGCCCAGGAGGCGGAGATGATAATGTCCGAGGTCCGGGCCCGGTACAAGAACATCAACGACTACAAGGCCGACATGACCCTGATCTCCTGCAGCGCGGCCACCGGCACCTGCCACCGCTTCGAGGGCAAGGTGGAGATGAAAAGGCCCAACAAGCTGCGGATGGACATCAAAAAGCCCGACGCCCAGCAGATAGTCTGTGATGGCAAAAGCATCTGGCTGTACATCGAAAAGGACAAGCAGGCCATCCGCACCGGCCTGGACGAGGCCAAGGACTTTCTGGTGCTTTTGAACCCCCTGGACAAACTGCTGACCGGCAAGGTCCGCAATACCTGCAAGACCAACGGCAATCACCAGTGCTGGCTGGATGTTCCGGAGTTCAAGGACCTTTTCAAGGAGGTCAAGATCATAGTGGACAAGAAGACCTACGAGATCACCGGCATAGACGTGGTGGATGTCAACGATAATTCCAGCGAGTACAGCTTCACCAAGATCAAGACCAACTCCGGCATCAAGGATGACCGCTTCAAGTTCGTGGTTCCCAAGCAGGCCAAGCTGATAGACGCCAATTGATACCCGAGTTGAAAGTTTAAAGCTGAAAGCTCAAAGAGGTCAATGCACAATTCGCCCAGTTCACAATTTACAATTCACCATTAACTATTAACTAATAACTAAAAGATGAGCCAGAGTTCATTCGATATCGTATCCAAGATAGACGCCCAGGAGTTGAAGAACGCCATAGTGATGGCCCAAAAGGAGATGATCGGGCGCTTCGATTTTAAAGGCACCAACTGCCAGATGGATCTGGGCACCGACAAGATCACCATCCTGGCCAGCGACGAGTTCAAGCGCAAGAGCATGCTGGACATCCTTTACGGCAAGATGGTCAAGCGCGGCCTATCGGTCAAGTGCCTGGAGCTGGGCCCGGTGGACGCCGCCTCCAAGGGCATGGTCCGCCAGGAGCTGAAGCTGGTCCAGGGCATTCCCATGGAAAAGGCCAAGGAGATGGTCAAGCGCATCAAGGCCAGCGGCATCAGGGTGCAGGCCCAGATACAGGACCAGCAGGTGCGGGTCACCGGCAAGGACAAGGACGATCTGCAGAAGGTGATAGCCATGTTCCGGGAGGACGATCTGGGGCTGGCCTTGCAGTATACCAATTATAGGACGGTGTGACCGCCCCGTCGGGGGCGACCCCTCCCTTGATCCCTCCCCGAAACGGAGAGGGATTTTTTATTTGGTCATTGCGAGTAGGGCAGAATGCTTGGCACCAGCCTGCACTGAGGTCGGCTTTTAAACCCACTTTCGAAGTGAAGCAATCCAGGTCTTTTAACCACAAAACGCACAAAGAGCACAGAGACTTTATTACTTTACTACTTTATACTTTAAACTTCGGTTGGTCATTGCGAGGAGGGCACAGAAGCGTAGCGGCGAAGCAATAACCGGGTCTGTCCTTACTTTCTCTTGTAACCAAGATAAAGTAACAAAGAGAAGTTCCGGGGGCGTTCCAGCTAAAGCTGGTAAATACGAATACGTAACGCCAGTATCTATTATTTTTCTAATATTAGCTTGTCCGATGTCCTAAGCCGCGGATCGCCCCCCGTCCCGGCCGGTCACTTCAACCAGCTCTGTGCCCGGCTTGGGTTTAACAAGGGGAAATTGCTGCAGGCGGGGATACCGGGCCGTCCCCAGGCCGGCACTTCGACAGGGCTTCGACGGGCTCAGTCGCCTGCTCAGCCACCGGCTCAGTGCCCGGCCCTCAGGATGACGCGCCTCGTCCGTCATTGCATAATAGCACCGAGAGGGGATAGAGCATATTTCTTAGGGGATGGGATATATTTCCGATGGGATGAGGTCCATTTCCATAGCTGGGGGATATATTTCCCAGGTCAGGGGGTATATTTCCATGTCCGCGGGGTCCATTTCCATAGCCGGGGGATATATTTCCTATGGGATGGAGTATATTTCCCAGGTCAGGGGATGTATTTCCATGTCCATGGGGTCCATTTCCGTTGGGATGGGATCAATTTCTTAAGAAAAATCGGATATTTCCTAGGTAAAACCGAAGGAAGTAAAGGAAAAACGATAAAACTCCTATTATTAAATGGGCCTGCGATCACGGAAAGCTATTATAATACAAAAGGTTAATGCTCCTATAATTATTGGTCAATAGTTATAGGTTATTTGGAAAATCAGCCATCCGGCGTAAAGGCCAAAATACAACATATTATATTGCTTATGGTTATATTTTTGTTAAAAAATGTCGTTGACAAGTTTTATACAGCTGTTATAATAATCATATTATTGAGCCTATTATTAGATGGCATTTATACTAATATATTTTAGCGTTGACATCATCCAAAGCAATGCAATATTCAGGGCAGACCAGAAGAATGAAGAAAAGATAATAATATGATGCAAACCAAATACACCCTGGAATATATTCCCGCCAGAACGGAAGATGTCGATTATCTGATGGATCTGCGGAAAGCCACCATGGCTGTTCATTTCGACAATTCAGATGACCATCAGACCGAGGAGATGCTGCTGGAGAGGGTCTTGTATCGCCTGGATTGCGCCAAGCTGATAATCGTCGACGGACGGAGGGCGGGACTGCTGAAGGTCATCAAGGAAGGCCCGGAATGGGAATTGTGCCAGATACAGTTGGAGAAAGAGTTCCAGGGACAGGGCATCGGCGGGGATATCATCAAAGAACTTTTGCGGGAGGCCCAGGACCAGGGAGCGGGCGTAGTACTGCATGTATTGAAAGCCAATCCCGCGCGGCGGTTGTATGAGAAGCTGGGATTTACGGTCATCCGGGAACAGGACCACGGTTATCTGATGAGATCTGACAGAACAACAAGAACATGAAGCGTTTATGCCAGCCAGAAAATTCGAAATAAGCCACGACCAGATCCTCCACGTGCTTTTGAACCGGTGCCAGGTGCTTAACCTGGTCGGCCGGTATGAACTGGCCTTGAGCGGCCTTAACCGGGGGTTGGCCGTATCCGGAATGATGGGCGTCAAAAAATACCAGGCCGATTATCACCTGGAACTGAGCGATGTCTATAATTCCATCAGCAAGTACGATGAGATGCTGAATTCGGCCAGGGAAGCCCAGTCCATCTACCGGGAGCTGGGGGATACCAAAGGCCAGGCCGTCAGCCTGAACAACATCGGGCTGGTTTACGGCAGCCAGGGAGATTATACCAAGGCCATGGATAATTTCTCCCAGGCCCTCAAGCTGGAGGAGGATGCCGGCAACCTGCCGGGACAGTCGCCCAGTTTGAACAATCTGGGTTTTGTGCATTACCACCGGGGTGATTTCCTTAAAGCGCTGGAATGTTATCAAAGGTCGCTGAAGATAGAGGAGGCCATCGGCAACCGGCAGGTCCAGGCCACCAGCCTCAATAACATCGGCCTGATCCACGGCCATCTGGGCGACTATTCCCTGGCCATGGAGTATTTTTTAAAGGCTCTTAAGATCGAGGAGGAGATCGGCGACCGGCACAGCCTGGCTCCCAGCCTCAACAACGTCGGATCGGTGTATTACCGCAGCGGAGATTATTTCAAGGCCCTGGAATATTTCATCAGATCGGTCAAAGTAAGGCAGGAGATCGGGGAGCACGACGGCCAGGCTCCCAGCCTCAATAACATAGGAAGTGTGTACAGCATATTGGGCGATCATCAGCAGGCCTACGATAATTTTGTCAGGGCCCTTAAGATCGAAGAAGACATCGGCGACCGGCAGGGGCAGGCCATCAGCCTCAACAATATCGCCAATATCCATATGAAACGCGGGGAATGCGGAAAGGCCCGGCCCATTTTGCTGCAGGCCGAAAAGATAGCCCTGGAGATGGGGGCCAAGGGCGTGCTGCGCCAGACGTATCTCTATCTGGGGGAGTTGGAGTTGACCCTGGAAAACCTTTCCGCGGCCCTGGAATGTTCGGAGAGATCATTGGAACTGGCCGGGCAGATCAATTCGAAGGCCGGCCGGGCCGAGGTCCTGTTGCTGCAGGCCAGGATCGAGGGCTCCGATGCCAAATTCCGCGAAGCCATCGATATCTTCGAATCACTCAAACAGCCCATGGATGCCGCCAAGGCCCGTTATTATCTGGGCCGGGTCTTGAACCAGCCCGGCGAGGTAATGGCGGCCCGGGATGTTTTCCAAAAGCTGGGCATTAAAAGCTGGGTCGACAGGATAGACGGGGAAGGGTCGGCAAAATGACAGGCAAAGATTTCAAATTCTTAAAACTTAAACCGCTGGTTGACGGCGAACTGCAGGTGGTGCTGGCCAAGGCCATTCCGGCCGACCCGGTAAAAAAATACGTGCCGGATTATCAGTTCGAGATGCGGGTCCAGGGCCGCAAGGCGGGAACCATCCGGCTGAGGATCGGGCGGACCAGACCGCTGAGCGGCTGGTGCGGGCATATCGGGTACGATGTGGACGAAAAATACCGGGGCAGGCATTTTGCCGCCCGGGCCTGCCGGCTGATATTTCCCATTGCCTGCGCCCACGGCCTGAGGACCATTTGGATAACCTGCGATCCCAAGAATATGGCCTCGCGGCGGACCTGCGAGATTGCCGGGGGGAAGTATGTGGACACGGTGCCGGTGCCGAAGGGCACGGAGATGTACGGGGAAGGGAAGAGACGGGTGAGAAGGTATCGGTTTGATTTGAGAACTATATTAAAAATGGATAAAGTTATTGATGATTTTATTGTTGCATTAAATATGGCGGGGGGCTCTTTGGACAAAACGAAGATAAAAATATACGATTTAGGTTGTCCACATGATCCAAATAAATTGCCAGATGGTAAAATGGCTATCTATATTTTCAAGAAAGGTAAGACATATTTAAAGATAGGCAAGGTGGGGCCTAATAGTAACCCCCGTTTCTACAGTCAACATTATAATAAAAAAGGCGCAAAGAGCAATTTGGCTAATAGTTTGCTAAATGATGAAGAAATGAAGCGATATAAACTTGATGAAACCAAAATAGAAAGTTGGATAAAGGGAAATACGCATCGTATAGATATTCTTCTAGATATGAAAATAGGGTATAAAAAAGAAATATTTGTGTTAAATTATTTAGAATCATTCCTTCATTGTAAGTTTAATCCTAAGTACGAGGGAAAACCAGCCAAGGGCCAGCAAGCCAATGTATGGGGAAGAAAAACACCGGGTGAGAAGGTATAGGTTTGAGTTGGGAAAGGATTAGAAACAATTGTATAAATTATTAAATGGCAATAGCACTAAATTGTTAAGTTCTAATAATAAAAACATTATTATATAATTTAAAGGGGATAAAATGATATACCAAAGTTTTGAAATTAAAAATTTTAAGGGAATTAATAAGGTTATATTAAATTTTAAAAGAAATAGAATAATAACCTTAGTGGGTTTAAATGAAAGTGGTAAAACCACAATAATGCGGTCAATAAAATTGTTTTATGATATGATAAAAGGTGAAGAACCTGATGAAGCTGCAATCAATATGTTTAGGCCTAAAGGTATTTCATTTTCAGGTGAAATAAGCATAAATGGTAGTTTAACATTGGAGAATCATGATAAAATAGCAATTAATAAATATTGGAAAGAGGTTTTGAAAAAAGAAGAAGAAATTAAAATCCCAGACACATTTAGTTATACATATATATTCAATTTTGAACTTCATAAATATAAAGGTAATGATAAAATATGCGATTTTAGAGTGATGCTTTCAAAAGAAAGAAAGGAATTAAGTGAAGTTAATGTAAGCGACTGGAATGAATTGGTAAGATATGTTACTAAAACTATACCAGAGATATTATTATATGAAGATTTTGCTTTTAATATACCCGATGAAATTATATTTTATAAAACGCAAACACCAGAGGCGCCTAAAAAAATGATGACGTCTCAGAACAAATTGTGGCAATTGGTAATAGATGATATTTTAAAGTCAATAAACAGTGAGATGTCTTTCCAAAAAAGGGTTGTTGATATTTGGCATACAGATGATGATCTTGCTAAAAATACTGTTTCACAAATGGAAAGAGAGCTTGATGAAAAAATAACACAAGCGTGGAAAGAATTGTTTGCAAAGAAAAAAGGCCATAAGGTTGGGTTTAAGGAAATAAAGTTGTATTGTGAACCGATCGCTGATGGTTTGAAAGTCTCTTTTAGGGTGAAAACAGAGACACACCACGATTTTTTGGTTAACGAAAGAAGTAAAGGGTGTAAATGGTTTTTTGCGTTTTTATTATTCACTGAGTTTAGAAAAAATAGAACCAATAATATTTTATTTTTACTTGATGAACCAGCTTCCAATCTTCATTCATCTGCACAAGCTAAAATATTAGATGCGCTTCATGAACTATGTAATAAGGCCCTGGTAATATATTCAACCCATAGCCATCACCTTATTAACCCTAAATGGCTTTTGGGTGCATATGTTGTTATTAATGAAAATATCACAGACGAAGTATTGAGTGGTAATATGGTTTTGAATGAGGGAGCCAAAATAACTGCAAAAGGCTATTATGATTATATTGGAAAGGGTTTGGGTTCTGACAAGATATCTTATTTCCAGCCCATATTGGACGCGCTTGATTATGCACCCAGTAATGTTGAGCCAATACCAAACATCATAATAACGGAAGGAAAAAATGATTGGTATACATTAAAGTATATAAATGATATTGTTCAAAATAAAAGAAATATAAATTTATATCCTGGTGCTGGTAGGGATAAGCTATATGATATTATTCGTTTATATTTGTCATGGGGGAAACCTTTTATTGTATTGTTAGATGGTGATGTGCCTGGCAAACAATCAAAAGGTAAATACATCAAAGAATTTGGACCCTATATAGAAAATAAAATATTTACTTTATTTGATATATTAAGTAAAGAATGTATAATGGAAGAATTATTTACGCCTGGCGATAGAACAAAAATAATTTCTAAAATATATGGCAATCAATTACCAAGTAGGCCAATGAAAGAAATATTTAATTACGCAATTAATGAAGCTCTAGTGAAAAAAATTAAAGTTGATTTGGACCAAATAACTATTGAACAATTTGAAACAGTATTTAAATTTATTAACGATAAATTGAAAAAAATTAGTAATTAATGCTTATAAGAAGCCTTCTCTCTAACGGAGAGGGCTTCTTTATTTCTCCCCTTGCATTTTCCCCCTCTATCTGCGATAATAATTCATCCATCCCTCTGCAACACAAACAATTCACACATATGAAAAAACCCACCCATCTCACCGTCGAGTACGTGGCCGAACTGCTGGTCAAAAAGGGCAAGATCTCCCAGGACCAGCTGCGGGACATCCAGATAAAAGGAGGGGCCCAGCGGGCCAAACTGCAAAAATACCAGGAATCCAACGTCAGCCGCCGCCTGTACCAGGCCGCCAACGTCATCACCCCGGCCGAGATCATCTCCTCGTTCAACCTGCTTATACCGGACGGCAGCGGGCGCCTGCTCTCGGAGGACGACATCACCCGGGCGGTGGCCGAGGAGGCCGGCATCCCGTACCAGAAGATAGACCCGCTTAAACTCCAGCTGGACGTGGTGACCTCGCATATCTCCAAGCCCTACGCCATGCGGCACCTGGTGGTGCCCATCCAGGAGAACAAGACCCATTTGACCCTGGCGGTGGTGGATCCCTTCGACCTGGAGCACATCGAGGGCCTGCAGATAGCCAAGAACATCAAGGTGGAGATGGTGCTGGCCTCCAAGACCGACGTGCTCAAGATCATCCGGGAGTTCTACGGATTCAGGGCCTCGGTGCGGGCGGCCGAGTCCGAGCGGATAACCTCCACCGAGCTGGGAAATCTGGAGCAGTACATCAAACTGCGGGGCCAGGACGAGATAGAGGCCAACGACCAGCACATCACCAGCGCCGTGGAATATCTGATGCACTACGCCTTCGACCAGCGGGCCAGCGACATCCACATCGAGCCCAAGCGCGAAAAATCCTACGTCCGCCTGCGGATAGACGGGGTGATGCATTACATCTACACCATTCCCCGGGCGCTGCACGCCCCGATGCTGTCCCGGATAAAGATTATGTCCCGGATGAACATCGCCGAGAAACGGCGGCCCCAGGACGGCCGGATAAAGACCAACTACGGCGGCAAGGAGATGGAGCTGAGGGTGTCCACCATCCCGGTGGCCTTCGGCGAGAAGGTGGTCATCCGTATCTTCGACCCCGAGGTTTTAATGCAGGACCTGGATCAATTGGGGTTCTATCCCCGGGAATATCAGCTATACAACGCCTTCATCCACCGGCCCAACGGCATCATTCTGGTGACCGGGCCGACCGGATCGGGCAAGACCACCACGCTTTACTCATCGCTAAAGTCGCTGTCCTCGCCGGACGTGAATATCATCACCGTGGAAGACCCCATAGAAATGGTTATCGAGGATTTCAACCAGATAGGCGTTCAGCACACCGCCGGGATCTCCTTTGCCAACATTCTGCCATACATTCTGCGGCAGGACCCGGATGTGATCATGGTGGGGGAGATACGGGACAAGGAGACCGCCGAACACGCCATCCAGTCGGCCCTGACCGGGCACCTGGTGCTGTCCACCTTGCACACCAACGACGCGCCCTCGGCCATCATCCGGCTGATGGACATCGGCATCCCGTATTACCTGATAGCCTCCACCGTGGTGGGGATAGTGGCCCAGCGGTTAGTGCGCAAGATCTGTCCGCATTGCCGCAGCATACGCGAGGTGGCCGCCGACGACCCGGAGAACAAGCTGCTGGACGAGAAGGTGTCAAAATTGTATTACGGCCAGGGATGTTCGGAGTGCCGCAATACCGGCTATAAGGGCCGCACCGGCATCTTTGAGGTTATGGAGATGACCGAGAATGTCAAGAGTGCACTTACCCGCACGGTGACCATCAACAAGCTGCACAAGGCCATCGCCGCCGACGGGATGATGGATCTTAAGCAGGTGGCCATACGCAAGATGATAGAAGGGGTGACCACCTACGAGGAGGTGTACTCGGTCTCGGGGTAGCGACCCCTCCCTTGATCCCTCCCCCAATGGGAGAGGGAAGCCGCCAGGCAGGGAGAGGTCAGAACCACAGAGAACACAGAGAACACAGAGAGTTTTTACTTGATACCAGGCTGACGTGTCATTGCGAGGAAGACATCGAAGCATAGCGGCGAAGCAATCTTCGGGGGTTTAACCACAGAGGACGCAGAGAGCACAAAGAGTTCCCTGAGCTTGTCGAAGGGAACGACGGGTTTGAACCGCCAAGACGCTAAGAACGCAAAGGGATTCTATTCTTTTATCTGGACTAACGTGTCATTGCGAGGAAGACATCGAAGCATAGCGGCGAAGCAATCTCATCTCCCCTAACAAGGGGAGATATAGAGGGGTGTACCCGGTGCGACCCCTCCCTTGATCCCTCCCCCAGTGGGAGAGGGATAATTTATCTTAGAAATGCCCGATCCCCTCGACAGGGCTTCGACAAGCTCAGCCGCCGGCTCGGGGAATGGCCCTCAAAATGACGCGCCGTATATACTATCTCCAATATACTCATATCAGCTTTTATACATTAAGCTTTGAGCTTTGAACTTTATTCTATTGAGAGAATTATGGAAACCTTGAAGAACCCGCTTAAGCCCGAAGTATACACCGAAAGAGTGCGCCCCCGGGAGGAGGACATCCGCGGCCCGTACTTTAGGGACCAGACCGCCGTCATCCATTCCATGCCTTTCCGGCGCCTTAAGCACAAGACCCAGGTGTTCTTCTCGCCGGACAACGACCATGTCTGCACCAGAATGGAACATACCCTGCACGTGGCCACCATCGCCGCGGCGGTCTGCCGGGCCTTCGGCCTGGACGTGGACCTGGCCCAGGCCATCGCCCTGGGTCATGACCTAGGGCATGCGCCGTTCGGACACCGGGGCGAGGAGGTGCTGCAGGACCTTTTGAAGGACCAGGGCGGGTTCCATCACGAGCTGTACGCCCTGCGGGTGGTGGACAAGCTGGCCAACGACGGGGCTGGGCTCAACCTTACCTACGGGGTGCGGGACGGCATCATCTGCCACTGCGGCGAGAAGTACGAAAAGGAGATCACCCCCCGCTCGGAAAAGGTGGACCTGAACACCATCAAAAAGCTGGGCATCTATCCGGCCTCGTACGAAGGGGCCATTGTCCGCATGGCCGACAAGATCTCCTACCTGGGCCGCGACCTGGAGGACGCCATCCGGGCCGGGCTGGTGGACGAGGACCAGGTGCCGCAGGGCATCAAGCAAAAACTGGGCCGCAAGAACGGCGAGATAATAGACACCCTGGTCAAGGACATCATCACCCGGACCCACGCTACCGGCAAGATATCCTTCTCCGAGGAGAACCACCAACTGATGCGAGCCCTATACGACTTCAACATGAAGAACATCTACACCTCGCCGCCGCTGGAGGAATACGGCATGTTCAGCGAGAAGATCCTGCGGACCCTGTTCGACGAACTGGCCGGGGTGCAGGAAAGGTACGGGGAAGATTATGACAGTTACGACCACGATCCGGTGCCGCTGTTCCGCCGCTTCGGCCGGCATCTGGAGAAGTATCACGAAATATATAAGAAGGAAAAGACCCCGGTTGCGATCATGGTGGGTGATTACATCGCCGGCATGACCGACGATTACGCCCTGAAGTGCATTCACGAGGTGTTTCTGCCCGAGCCGCTCAAGTTCGACATTCCCCGGGGGATGCATGAAGCTTAACTTATTTTTGAAATATTTAGTTACGGTTATTCTTTCTGTAATGGTTATTTCATGTGCCAAACAGAAGGAAAAGCCTAGCAGTGTAAAAGTATATAATATTTCAACCAAGGATATTATCGCTTCAGAAGCTTTGAATACGGCAAAACCTGACTTCAGTAAAACTATAGAATATATTGGCACCGATAATGGTGTTGCGTTAATTAAATTGAAAGTAAATCCCAATAACAAATTTAGCCTTTACATGAAAATACTCGGGCAACCTGAAACAAATGATACTGATGAACAATATGTATTTCCGGGAGTTTGGGACAAAGATAGTGTCAAAATATATTTCACTTTTAAAGGCCCGAAACCTTATATGAAAAGTTTTTTTGATAAAAATGATACGGTGTTGGAAGCTATGTCGGATAGCTCTTTTAGTTTTATGTATAAATTTAATGAGTTTAATTTTTATGGCGTTGCTTGCGAACTGAAAAAGTGATTTTAAAACATGAAGCTTAAGTTCATTCGGCAGACATCATGCGGTTGTCATGCCCGTGCAAACGGGCATCCAGGCCTGGATTCCCTCTGGAGCCTGCACTGAATGCAATGAAGCGAGGGAATGACACGATTAGAATGGGTTTCAAAAAAATATTTATTTACTTAGCATTTCTTTAAATGAAGCTTAACGATGATCATTTCTGCTTCGTCTGCGGAAAGAACAACCCTGACGGACTGCATATAAAATTCGAATATCCCCAGCCGGGCGCCTGCCGGGCGGAGTTCATCCCGGCCGTAAAATTCCAGGGCTGGCAGGGCATCCTGCACGGCGGCATCGTCTCCACACTATTGGACGAGGCCCTGGCCCATGCTGCCGGCGGCTCCGAGGGCGGTGGCGGGGCCTCCGGCGCGGTGACCGCTGAGCTGATCGTCAGGTTCAAAAAGCCGATTAAGATAGGGGAGAAGGTCATTCTTTCCGGCAGGGTCACCGAGGACAAGGGCCGGATGGTGGAGGCCGAGTCGGAGATAGCCGATCTGCAGGGGAATGTGCTGGCCAGCGCCAGCGGCAAGCTGGTCCGCCCGGTTAAAAAGTGAAATTGCTTTTACCACAGCGGGCACGGAGGACACCGAGGGTTCTATTCTAATGACCCAATTCATGGCTTTCGTCATTCTGAGCTAGGCTACGAGCCTAACAAACCGAAGAATCTATGTCGGCGCAGATCCTTCGGAAGTTGTATCTGATGCCACCCTCAGGATGACGCGCCTAGTCAGTCATTGCGAGTAGGGCCCCAAAGCATAGAAGTGAAGCAATCTTCTTATTGACCTCACCCTAACCCTCTCCTAATAAATTAGGCGAGGGAAAAATAAATAAAAAAATAACCATTATGTCCAAAAAAATCTCCTTTTGCGGGTTGGACTGCTCCGCCTGTCCGGCCTATATCGCCCGGCACAATGACGATCCCGAGCTTCGTCGCAAGACCGCCGAGACCTGGTCCAAGCTCTACGGGGCCGACATCAAGCCCGAAGACATCTTCTGCGACGGATGCACTTCGGAAGGTTCGGTGCTGTTCGGACACTGCCGCACCTGCCAGATCCGGGAATGCGGCCGCACAAAAAAGATCGAGAGCTGCGCCCACTGCGGTGAATACGCCTGCGGCAGGCTGAATGAGTTCTTCGCCATGGTCCCGGAAGCCAAACAGGTGCTTGATAATATCAGGAAAAACATCAAGTGAAGCCCGAGCTGGAATTCATCGCCGATGCCGAGATCTACCGAAAGGTGATACTGCAGGAGATCCCGGCCGCCAAAAAATTCCTGTGGATGGGCACCTCGGACCTGAAAGACCTGTATATCGATCAGGGAAAAAGGAAGGTCCCTTTTTTAAAGCTTCTTTCCCAGATGATAGACGACGGCGTGGCCGTCAGGCTGATCCATGCCAAGGAGCCGGGGCCCAATTTCCGGAAGGATTTCGACCGCTATCCCAACCTGATCGGCGGCATGGAAAAACTGCTGTGCCCTCGGATACATTTCAAATCGGTGATCGTGGACGGCAAGTTCGCCTATTCCGGCAGCGCCAACCTGACCGGGGCCGGGATGGGGGCCAAGTCCGACGGCAAGCGCAATTTCGAATCGGGAATAGTCACCAGCGATCCGGCCCTGGTGGGGAAGATCATGCAGCAGTTCGACGATCTGTGGATGGGACAGCATTGCTCATCATGCAAGCGAAAGAAGTATTGTTTTGAATACCGGGAAATGGAGTGAATTTTGAAAAGTTCGGGAAAGCCAAATAAAAATATCCATGTCATTTCCCTGGGCTGTCCCAAGAATCGCATAGACACCGAAGCGGCAATGGGGCAACTGGCCGCCAGGGGTTATTGTTTTACCAGCGACATCGAAAACGCCGGAACAGTGATGGTCAACACCTGCGGGTTTCTCCAGGAGGCGGTGGATGAGGGGCTGGCCGAGATTTCGGCCCTGGCAATGCACAAGGAATGTCTCGGCTTCCGGCTTGTGGTCACCGGCTGCCTGGTCCAGCGGATGGGCCGCGCACTGAAAAAAGAGATCCCGGAAATAGATTCTTTGGTAGGCGTTCACGGTTACGACAAGATAGCGGAGGCTTTGGCCGGCGACGGCTATTTCCATTCACCCGCCGCGGCCTGCAACTACCGGGCGCAATTCTACGATCGCCGGGTCCTGACCACCGGGCCGGGCTGGGCCTATCTGCGGATAGCAGACGGCTGCGACAACCGCTGTTCATACTGCCTGATACCGTCCATCCGGGGCAAATTCCGCAGCCGCCCGATGCCGGACATAATCAAAGAGGCTCGTTCGCTGGCCGGAAGGGGCGTCAAGGAGATAAACCTGATCGCCCAGGACACAACCGCTTACGGTTCGGATATCTACGGACAGCGCAGCCTTCCCCGGTTGCTGAAAGCCCTGTGCAAAGTTGACGGCCTGAAATGGGTCCGCATACTTTACACCCACCCGGCCCATTTTGACGATGAACTGATCGAGACCATCGCCCGGGAGGACAAGATCGTAAAGTACCTGGATATTCCCTTGCAGCATATCTCCGACCGCATGCTCAAAAATATGGGGCGGAAAGTGGACAGCGCTGATATCATCGGATTGATTCACAAAATACGCGCGGCGATCCCGGATATCGTTCTGCGGACCACCTTCATAGTGGGCTTTCCGGGTGAAACCAATAAGGATTTTGGACTGCTGTGCGATTTCGCCCGGGAGATGAGATTGGACCGGGTTGGCGTATTCGCTTATTCCCGCGAGCCGGGCACCAAGGCGGCCGGGATGCCGGGGCAGGTAGACGCCAGGACAAGATCCCAGCGCTTGGAATCCCTGATGCGCCTGCAGAAAAGAATATCGCTTTACAAGAACCGCCTTCGCATCGGGCAGCTGCGTCCGGTCCTCATCGAAGGCCGACTGGGGAAAGATCATCCCGAAGCGCCACTTAGACAGGGCTTCCGATATTTCGGCCGCAGCGGCGGCGAAGCGCCGGAGATAGACGGGAAGATATATGTCAATGACCAAGATAATTTAACGCCGGGCAGTATCAAAGAGGTCTTTATCGCCAAGGCTTGGGCCTACGACCTGGGTGGCAGCGTAATAAAATCAAAATAGGGGAGTGATGTTTCAGGGAGCAGTGATATTCGTATTAGGGCTGTTGTTCGGCTCGTTCGCCAACGTCTGCATTTGGCGGATACCGCGCAAGGAGGAGATAGTTTTTACCCCTTCCCATTGCCCAAAATGTCTGGGAGGCATAAAATGGTACGATAATATCCCGGTCATCAGTTATCTGCTGCTGGGCGGCAAGTGCCGGAATTGCAAAGCGGATATATCCTGGCGTTATCCGGTCATCGAGTTAATGAGCGGGCTGTTGTTCCTGGCGGTCTACCTCAGATTCGGCCCGGAATGGCGTCTAGCTGGATATATTCCCTTTGTTTGGGCCATGCTGGTGATATCGGCCATCGATATGGAACATTATATCATTCCGGACGTGCTGTCCATCCCCGGGACCATTGCCGGGCTCCTGCTGGCCGTCCTGGCCGGGTTTGGCCTGCCGTTCGATCTCACGGTGTTCAGCCGGGCCGACATCCTGTCGCGCTGGCCGATCATTGACAGCGCCATCGGCGTGGTATTGGGCGGAGGCTTTTTGTGGCTGGCGGCCTGGATGGGCGAGAAGGTGTTCAAGCAGGAGGCCATGGGCGGGGGAGACATCAAACTGGCGGCCATGATCGGGGCTTTTTTGGGCTGGAAGGCCGTCCTGGTCAGCTTTTTCCTGGCATTCCTGGCGGGATCGCTGGTCGGGATAACGCTCATCCTGATAGGCCGGGCAAAAAAGAACGAGGCTCCCGAGGGGGTAAGGCCCAGGGCTATGGTCCCCTTCGGACCGTTCCTGGCTTTGGGAGGGATAATGTCGCTGTTGTGGGGCAGGGAGCTGTTGAATTTGTACCTGGGATTATTCGGCCTATAAATCAATCTAACCCCTTGACAAATAACGAAATTTAGTTTATAGTTAGCATAAATCATATCGGAGTTTTTATAAGAGTTTAAAGTCAGTGTCCCGGGATTAAATTTTTATGTTGCGGATATTATGCAATTCGATTGTATGATGCCTATTTGTCGCATATAAAAATTTAAAAGAGACGCTGGCTTTTATGTCATCAAGAGGTTCTAAAGCCGGTTTCTTTTAAAGACACCGGCTTTATTCATTATTTATATACGGAACAAATGAGAAAAGTAATATACATATTTATAGCATTGGCCTCGGCCTGGGGCCTGGGATCGGCTGAGACCAGATTGATAGGGTCCGATCCCTATTCGGCAACCATCGAATATACGATGGGATCGCCTGAATTCAAAGCCAATCGCGATGGCCAAAGATCGGTTTTTCTGCCGGACTGTCAGAACAGCGGGCAGCCGGGGGCTCCGGCGATCCCGGAACTGTCATTGAGCATCGGGGTGCCTAGCGGGGCCAGGGCCAAGGTTCAGATAATTTCGGTGGAGTCGGAAGACCTGGCCGATTTTGATCTGATTCCGGCTCCCAGGCTGGTGTCATCCGGACAGCCCGGACTGGGCACATATGAATATTCCAAAGATCTTTATTATTACAACCGGGCAAGCTTTTATCCGGCAAATATCGCTGAGCTGGTCTCGATGGAAAGGCTGCGCCAGTATAATATTGCCCGGGTGAAATTAGCGCCGGCCCAATACGATCCCTTGGGCGGAATATTGAAGCTCAATAAAAGGATAATCGTAAAAGTAAGCTGGGATATTGCCGGGCGGGCCGTGGTGGCGCCTTCCGATCAGGCTTTTGAAGCCGTCTTTTCCAGGCTGCTGGTAAATTATCAGCAGTGCCGGGACTGGAAGGCCGAAGATGCTTCCGTCAAATCCAAGGCAGCTGATCCTTTCGAGGGCTACCCGGTCTGGTACAGGATATCGGTCCTGCAGGAGGGCATCTACCGGCTGGATTATGACTATTTCCTGCGCAACGGCATCGATCCTGCCATCATCGATCCCCGGACCGTCAAACTTTTTTCGGGTGGATCGAAAGCACTGCCCAAGGACCGGAACGCTGCGGTTCCCGACACCATGAAACAGGTGGCCCTGTGGGTCAAAGGCCAGGAGGACGGCCGGTTCGATCCGGAGGATTATATCGTATTTTACGGCCAGGACCTGTCCGGATGGAACAAGAACTCCAGGCTGACGACGCCCCAGTTCTTCAATCCCTATACCGATACCAACCGGTACTGGCTCACCTGGGGCGGCGAGGCGGGATCGAGGATGCAGGTGCGGGATTGCGAACCGGGCAGCGGGGAAATTAGCGCCTTGCCGTCCTTTACCGATACCCTCCATTTTGAAAGGGAAATTTTCAATCCGTTCAACTCGGGAGAATTCTACTATTGGGCCAACCTGAGAAGGACCATTTCGGAAAACAGCCGGACATATTCGTTTGATATGACCACCCCCGGCGTGCAAAAGACCAACGGCAAAATGCGCATCTCGTATAGGGCAGGCATATATTCCAAGCACCGTTTGGCGTGGGGATTGAATGGATCGACCGCCAAGGACCTGTCGTGGGTGGGCAGCCCCGGGCCGACATCCGATGGCGGTTACGAGCCGATCATCACCAGGGAGTTGAACGATTCGGCTGATATCGGCAATTTGCAGGATGCCGCCAACACGCTGACCATAACCCTTTTGAAGGAAGGCGCTGACACTACCGATGTCATATATTTGAATTGGGCGGAATTGATATATTCACGCAAGTATCAGGCATACAAGGGCGGCCTCAAATTCAGAGCGGATTCAGCGGGCCAGGCGATCAGCCGTTTCTACCTGACCGGGTTCAATTCGGACAGCTGCCTGTTGCTGGATATCTCCGATCCGGAAAACCCGGACCTCATCGGGACCTCAAAGATATTTTCGGCCTATATCCAGTTCGATGACGCATGGAGTCCCGGGAATCGTTATTATGCGGCAGCTCCGGCGGCCTGGCTCGTGCCAAGCAGGATAGAGGAATATGTGCCCAATCATTTAAGGCAGGCCTATGCCGATGTCAAATATCTGATAATAGCCGCCGACCAGCTATGGCCGCAGGCCCAGGCCTTGCTGACCTATCATGGGAACAAACCGGAACACCTTCCGGCCAAGGCGGTAAAACTTTCCTGGATCTACAACGAATTCGGGATGGGGCTGAACGATCCGTCCGCCATCCGTAATTTTTTGAAATTCATATATGTCAATTCAGGTGGGACCAGCCCCAGCTGGTGTGTCCTTTTTGGTAATGGGAATTACGATTATAGGCATGTCGATCGGTCCATCGCCAATTCCAATCTGATCCCCACCCATCAGGAAGATATATTGAATTACGTGCTGGAAGAGTACCAGCTTCATTCTTACGACGATTGGTACGCCAATCCGACCACCGACCAATACCCCCAGTTTGCCGTGGGACGCCTTCCGGCCGCCAGCAGCGAAGAGGCCTGGGCGATGGTCAATAAGATTCCCGCCTACGAATCGCCAAAGACCATGGGGTCCTGGAGGACCGGGTCCATACTTGTGGCCGATGACCTGACTCCCGACGGGGCGGCTCACATGAATGCGGCGGAGAACTTGTATCATAAGACCCCGGGCATCTATACAGTACAGAAGGTCTACGGCGTCCAATACGACCTGGACAGAAACGATCATAAACCGGAAGCCCGGGCCGATCTCGTAAGATACTGGAACGAAGGGTCCGGGATCGTGAACTTTGTGGGGCATGGCGCCTGGTGGACCTGGGGTCACGAATGGTATTTCCGGGATACCGATGTCCCGTATTTGTCCAATGCCGGGCGGCTTCCCTTGGTGATAACCGCATCCTGCGGGGTCTCCCGATTCGACAATCCTTATTACAAGTGCATAAACTCGCTGGCGGTCATCAAAACCTCGGGCGGGGCCATAGCCTCGTTCGGCAGCACCAGGGAAGGGTATGGTTCGGCCAACAATAATCTGAATTATAATTTGTACAGTTCCCTGTTCGACTCGCTTTTGGACCTTGGCTTGGCCGTTACGGTTGCCAAGGTGGCCAGCCATAATCCGGATAATAACCAGTGCTATACCCTGCTGGGCGATCCCGGATTGAAGTTCAGCTTGCCGGCCAATTCCATAGACCTGAGCGTCGATTCCGACACCCTTTACGGTCAGGGGCGTTATCATATCAGCGGCAAGGTCAATGCTCAGGGAAACTTTTCCGGCAGGGTGGCCGTGGAATTGAGGGACATTCCCCGCGTTAATCCCGATTATAACTACCAGTTGCCCGGCAATGTAATATACAAAGGTGAATTTACCGTGGTCAACGATAGTTTCTCAACCACGGTGAACATCCCCGACCAGCTTCATATCACGCCGGAGTCCGGTGCCAAGATCAGGGCCTATGCCTGGAATTCTTCCATTGATGCTGCCGGCGTCAATTTGGATACGCTTTGGATAGGGGGGGTAGACCCAAATCCCGACACCAGCTATCAGGATACTGCCGCGCCTAAAATAGAAGTGTATGCCGGGGAAGTGGAGGTCAAGGCGGGAGATTATCTTCCCAGCCGGTCCAAGTTCAGGGTCCAGCTATCCGATCGGAGCGGCCTGAACATCGCTCCGAATGTCTCCAAATACGGGGAGATCAAATTTATGGTCATCAAGGGCGGGAAGCAGCTTTCATCGTCCGACATCGCCGGCGGATTTGTCTACAGCATCTCCAGCGACTCCATGACCGCCGGTTCCGCTCCCTGTGAATTTGTTTTTGATTCCAGCGGGCAATATACCATAAGGGTCGAAGCCTATGACACCAAAATGAATAAGGGCTCATGGGAGGCCTTGATCAATGTCGATACCGAAATGAATATATATTCCATATATAATTATCCCAATCCCATCAGGACGGACACCTATTTCACTTTCATGCTGTCCCAGCCCGGTGATGTGGACATAAAGATATTCACCGTTTCCGGCGATCTGATAAAGGATATCTCTCTTTACGGCCGTCCCTCGGGTTATAACCAGGTCTACTGGAACGGCCGGGACGACCGGGGGGATATTCCGGCCAACGGGGTTTATCTTTACAGGATAAGCGCCAAAGGTGACAGCGGGGATAATTCGGAATATGGAAAACTGGTGATAATGAGATAATAATATAATAAACTTAGCAGGGAGTACGTTAAATGTTGTCGAAAAGATCTCCGCATACCGCGGCGCTTCTGATCATGCTGTTTATCGCAATAATGGCCGGTACGGCAAGCGCCATATCCGAAGGCGGCGCAATATTTTTGCTTATAAGGCCGGGCGCCAGGCCCAGCGGCATGGGCAGCGCTTTTGCCGCCATTGCCGATGACGCTACCGCCACTTATTTCAACCCGGCCGGCCTGGCTTATTTGATGCCGGAGGTCATTCCGTATTTCCGGGAAAACGATGTCAAGGACTGGGCGACTTTGGTGGGCGACCTGCAGGATAAGGATGCTTTTTATCTTTTCCAGAAGAAGGACCTGCTGGATCCGGCTTCGGCTGTCTTGGACGCTAAAAGGTCCCCCGCTTTGATAGTTCCCGACATCAAGGACTGGAAAATATTCGGGGAAATACTGTCCGATTCCAATAAGAATCAGCCGGCCTACCGGCTTATATCGGCATGGCTGGACAGCAGCGCCCGGCAGGTCTTGCTTTCGGATACCGCGATGACCAGGGAGCAGAAATGGACGGTTCTGTGCCAGATCAATCGCCAACTTGCCGGCAACGCCGATCTGTACAGCCGGCTGCTGGCGGATGGATTGACCATTGCCCCTAAGGCCATGGCCATCGTTGATGACGCCAAATATTCTCCCGATAAAAAGGAGTTTTCACCCAACGATTTCATCGATGCCGCCGGACTGGCGGAGAATATCTTTAATTCCGACCATCCTCTGTCGCAATATCTGAGAAACAGGATGTCCCCCCGATCCAAGGCGATGCTTAAAAAGGGATTGCCGGCCGATTCTATCGGGCGGGTGCTCTCGGCCGAACTGAACAAAATCATACGGTCGAAGATATACCGGGATTCAAGATTTCCGGGAATCGTCTTGTCCGATGAGTTGAAGGCCAAGACCTCTGCTTCGTTAAAAGGCGATGAGTTGTCTATGTTGAACATGAGGTTGCTGGAACTGGCATATCCCCGTAATATTTCGCTTTGGCTGGACTTTGCCCGCATAGGATCCGCCAAGGCCGGATATATAAACAGGGCGGTGGTGGAAGCGTATTTGCCGGGAATAGTAGCCCCCTTCGAAGAGAGGGCGGCGGGTGATTCTCTGTCCGACAATATCTTTACGGCGATGAATGATGCCAGATGGGAAGCCCTGAACGGTTTCAACGGGCAGGCTACGATGACCCCCGACGAAGAAACGAACATGGTCGATTTCCTTAATGCCGTGATCAACGGTATCAAATCACCGGAAGCAAAGGGAGCCGAAGAGGTCCAGGCTCTGAAGGCGGCCCGGATAGCCCTTGAGGCGCGTTTCCCGTACGCTTTGGCGTCGTATCAGGAAAAGGTCAGAGGCTCCGTCCTGATGCATATCCGGGGGTTGTTGTCTAACGACGCCCGGACCGTGTGTGATAAATATGCGACCGGCAAAACTATCGGCCTTGAGGATAAAGAGACCCTGCTGGGCGGGCTCAATCAGCTTCTGGTCAATAGGTCCCTTTATCAGGAAGCATACTTTAAAAATGAAAATCTCGATCCGGTCACTCTGGCTTTGATCCGGGAGGGAGTGGATTACCTTTCGATTGACGACCTTACGGGATTGAATCGCAAGCTGATCGAATCAGCGATGTCCAACGCTATTAAAAGAAAGATCGAACCGATACCGCACTATGCCACTTTGATGCATTCACCCTGGCTGTCGGGGATCTGGAACGATGTGGGGGATATGTATTATGAATTCATCGCCTACGCTCAACCGGTAAAGGATTGGGGGGTGTTCGGCGGTAACGTCATCTACCTGTCCGAAGGCACCAACCAGCATATTGCCGAGGACCAGACGGTATTGGGGACCTTTTCCAGCTACGAATTCTCTCCGACGCTTACCTATGCCAACAAGATCTACAGCAACCTGGCCGGGGGCATAAACCTTAAACTTATCTACTCTCATCTGGCTCCTTTTGGGGCCCCGGGACAACAGGGGAAGGGCATTGCCACCACCTGGGCGGTGGACCTGGGCCTGCTTTTCCACGGTCCGGCCAAAGGCCTGGCTTTCGGCCTGAACGTTCAGAACATCGGACCCAATCTGACCTATATCGATGCCCAGGAATCGGATCCCCTGTCCCGCAATCTTCGGCTGGGCACCGCCTACAACATATTGGACGGCAAATTGACCAGATTGACCACGGCTTGGGATGTCACCAAGACCATCGTGAAACTGTCGTCGGACCGTCCTTGGCGACAGGAACTCGAAGAGGTGGTGCATCATTTGGGATTTGAATTCGGTTTCAACGCCGCTGCATCCCTGGCTTTGCGTTACGGGTTGGTATATGATCGGATAGGACATATCGGCACCAACGACGAAGGAAATTTCGATGTGGTCAAAGCCAGCTGTTTCGGGGCCGGGGTGGGCTATAAGAAGATAACTTTCGATTTTGCCATGGAGCCGGGCGGTGAGTTGCAGACCCGCAATAAAAAATTCTCATTATCGGCTATATTCTAAGGAATGCAAAGCTTATCACGGGAGATGTATTTTGAAGAGATCAATCGGATATTATTTGGCTGGAAGCTGTCTTTTACTGGGACTGGTCTTTAGTGCCAAAGGCGATGATTTGAAAACCCTCAAGCGTGACTGGAAGTCATCGCTGCCGGTGGTCGAAAAGATCAAACAACGGGCCGGGCGATACCAGGATTCAGTTTGCACTCGGAATATTCTGGGGCAGATCAGATCAGCCAAGGCCCTTAAGGGAACGAAGGCGTCTGTTCCCGACACCGTCAGGGTGCTGGTCATAAAGGCTCAGTTCCAATTGGATTCCGACCCCAATACCACCGGCAACGGTCATTTTGATTATGCCGGTAACGGCGAACCTGTTTATGTGAGCAACGATCCGGCCCAGGGGCACAATCTTTATTACGAACCGCCTCACGACAGCACTTACATACATAATCAAATGCAGGCCTTGCATAACTATTACTGGGCGGTTTCGGGCGGCAAGCTGTATATAGATTTCAGGCAGGTCCCGGAAGGCGACACCGCCGCCTATACCTTGCCGCACCAGATGTCTTTTTACAGCGACTACTACAACAATTGGGATAACTGGGGTGCCGGGTTGTATTTCCTTTTCCGGGACGCCATAAATGCGGCAGACGGGGATCCTGCGATAACATCATTCAAGGCATATCAGTCGTTCATGGTGATACACGCCGGCTCCTGCTGGCAGACCGATCCGTACGGGGCCGATATACCGTCGGTTTTCATTTCCCTGGGAGACCAGCCTCTGATAGCCAATGCCGGGCTTGACACCATCTACGACGGCATCTTGGACGCAGCCACCCAAAGCCAGGACGGCATGGTGCTCGGCTCCCAGGGCGAGTATGCCCACGAATTCGGGCACCAACTGGGACTGCCTGATCTTTACGATTATACCTACGAGTCAGCCGGATTGGGCGAGTGGGAACTGATGTCCTACGGCTCATGGAATATGAACGCCTATGTCCCGCCGCATCTGTCGGCCTGGTGCAAGGTCTTTCTGGGCTGGGCCGATCCGATAACTCTGAATCCCGGAGACGACCTGGAACAGGTTTTTAGATGGTCGGCCAAGGACCTCGATGCCATAGTCAAGATACCGATCAATTCCCACGAATATTTCCTGGTGGAGAACCGCCGGGCCTGGGCCAATCCTGATGATGCGGTGGATTTCTCCGATTCGCTGATATACGGATACGGATCGGATCACAGCTCTGTTCGGACCTGGCGCAACGGGGTGCTGGTGAAGGTTGACGATTACGATATGTCGCTGCCGTTCGATCTGAACAAGGGCGGCCTGCTGGTCTACCACGTTGACGACGATCTTATCCGGCAGCGCTGGGCAGATAACAGCCTGATGACCGGCAAGGTCAAGGCCGTTTATTTGCTGGAAGCGGACCACATCCAGGACCTGCGATATTGGATAAGTTCGCCTTATTCCACTATAGCCACGCCATATGACGCTTACTTCAAGGGCAATAACGACAGATTGGATGATGCCAGCGAACCGGCCACCCTGGCCAACGACGGTTCCTCCACCCATATATCAATTTATAATGTTTCATATCCTGGGGACACAATGACCGCCAGGGTGAAGGTAGGATGGTCGATTCCCGGTTTCCCGGCGGTGCTGGGGGACACGGTTGATTGGAATGGGATAAATTACGTCACCATGTTCCCGGGCACCGATTCATCCTATAAGGCGGTGCTGGCCGCCGGTGTCAACGGCCGCCTGTATGCCTGGAAAGCCAACGGAACAGGACTGTTCAACCGGGACACCACGTTGATCCTTGCCGGATACGACACGGTACAGGTGAGGGCCGAGATCGCCAGGGTCAAACAGGGAAGTTTCATTTATTCTACTCCGGCGGTGGCCGATATAAACTTGGACGGGATCCAAGAAATATTCATCGCCTCATCCTATTCCCTGACCGAAGGACGGGTCAGCGGGTTCTCCCTTGTGTCACAACCCGACACCGTGCTTTCCGCTAACGGAAATCCTTATGTGGTATATCATGCCACATCCTTGCCCGGTTTCCCGGTCATATTGCCGGCCCCCATTTTTTCTTCGGTAGCCCTGGGCGATGTCACCGGGGATGATACTCTGGAGATCATCGCATCCGGCGACGATATGCGGCTCAATGTCTGGGACCACCGGGGGATGCCTGTGGCTGGCTTCCCCAAGGATTTGGCGATGGAAACCCGTTCCACTCCTGCTTTGGCTGATATCGATCCTTTATCGGCTGGTAAGGAGATCATAGTCCTTTCAGGCGACAGCCGTTTGTTTGCCTTCAAGGGCAACGGAGATTTGGTAAATGGCTTCCCGGCCTTGCGTGATTGGGCAGATGTGGTCAGCTCTTCTCCGGCGGTAAGCGATGTTGATCGGGACGGAGATCCGGACATTGTCTGCTGCACCAATAAGGGCATTTATTTGCTTAACAATCAAGGAAAGTCATTGAAGGGATGGCCGGTAACTTTCGGCGGTAACGTTCTCTCTTCTCCGGCCCTGGGGGATATTGACGGGGACGGATTCTTGGAGATCGCCGTGGCAGTGGATAATAAGCTGCAAGTTTATAATTACAATGGTACCTTGGTCAACGGCTTCCCGATTGCGATATCTTCGGGCGTTCTGGTGCAGTCCTCTCCCATAATGGCCGATGTGGACGGGGACCGCCTGCCGGAGATCGTGATAGGTTCCCCGGATAATTCCGTAATGGCCTGTAATGGCGACGGCAGCGATGCGGCCGGATTCCCCCTGACACTGGGAGGGCGCACTTACTCCACTCCTGTGGCTTGTGATTTGAACGGAGACTCCGTCGGCACGGAATTGGCCATTGGCTGCGATGACGGCAGGGTTTACGCCTGGAGTTTGCCATCGACTTATTCTACGCGTACCAGCCAGTGGCCCGGATTTCATAGCGACCAGGCCAATTCGGGGTTCATGCAATGGGACCTTATCCAGCATCCCTTGAAGGTCTCAAATGAAATATTGAGCAATGCCTATGTATATCCAAATCCGGCCAAGGGGAATTCAGCCAAGATCAGATTCTTGCTTAACAGTTCGGTCACCGTCAACATCAAGGTTTTCAACCTGGCCGGTGATTTGGTGCAGGAGATCAGCCAGACCGGTTTTGCCGGGACCGAGAATGAGATAATTTGGCAACTCGGTAATTTGGCTTTCGGAGTCTATATTATAAGACTGGAAGCCACCACCATCAACGGAACTGAGCACCAGATATTGAAAGCGGCGGTGATAAGATGAGAAATATTATATTTGCCATTGTTATGGCGATGATGCTGACCGGCAGCTTGACTGGTCAGGAACCAGTAACAGTGATCAATAAGGCCGAACCAGACACTTTAACCAAAAAACCTGATATTCAGGACGGGGGGATCAGCGATCTTTCCGAAAACGTAATAAGGGATAAGCAAATAGGCCCTAAAAAATCCATCAAAAAGGCCTTCTTTTTATCCTTGGTACTGCCGGGTGCCGGGGAGTATTATGCCGGTGCCAAGACCCATGCCAAGGCCTTTTTAGGGGCCGAGGCCCTGATCTGGTCTTTTGCCGCCTTTTCCAAATTCCAAGGTGAGATGTGGAAACGGGATTACCGTAATTTTGCCGCCCAGCAGGCCGGTGCCAATCCGGCCAGGACCGAAGATATATACTATCAGAACATCTATGAATACTCCAGCAGTTACTGGTATAACGAGGATGTCTGGGCCGAGGCCCGGATGATCTATCCCGACGATCCTCAAGCCCAGGAATCCTACGTATCGGGATTATTATACGGGTCCCCCGATGACTGGAGCTGGCAGACGAGCGACGATTGGTATCAATACCGCGGGATGAGGGTCAAAAGTCAGGAAGCCCTCCATCGGATAAGCTATTCGTACGGGGCGGCCGTAATGAATCACCTGTTATCGGCGGTAAATGCAGCGCGTTTGACCAAACGTTACAATAAAAGAAGGTCCACCCGGGCGGAACTGGACAAGGAATGGCAGTTAAGGTTTTTGACCGACCGAGGCTGCGATATCGGATTGGCATTGGGTAAGGGATTTTAAATGGAAACATATTATCCTCCATCTTAGATTATCAATCTGAACCATGGAGGATTTTTTAATTGCGGGGGCGGTTAAACATGGGGTATAGAGCATATTTGATTATTGCCAGCCTGGCGTTCCTTTCCTGTACGGCTTATAACGATCCTCCGAGGCCTACGGTCCAAAAAAGCCCGGCTGTCATAGAAACATCTTTGAACTATCGCTTGGGCCTTGCTTCAGAAATTTCTTCAATGGCCGTTGATCGTATGGGGAATTGCTGCTACACCGACCCCGCCGGCTGGATCCTGGCCTCGGTGGGGTGGGATGGAAGCGAGATGTTCCGCTTGAACCTGACCCGTCATGGCGACCAACTGATAACCGGTGGGTCCGAGACTTATTGGCTCATTAATTTTCTTGACCGAAAGATCAGGGCTTTGGATAAAAAAGGTCAGCAGACAGCCGAGATCATTTATTACGGCATAACGGTAAATACCGGAGCGGTTACCCTGGCCGGTGAAATATATCTGCTGGACGGCAATAATGCCAGGATAAAGGTCATTGACCGACAGGGCCATGAGGTCAGGAGTTTTCAAATCCAGGCCGAAGGGGATGGCGTCTTGCGTCCGGGTTCGATCTCCGTTGACGATTCGAGGAATATTCTGGCTCTGGCGGATGGTCGGAACGGTAAGGTTGTGTTCTATAACCTCTATGGGACCAAACAAAGCATCTTGAACATACCGGTGGGAAACCATCCTCAAGCTGTCTGCTTTGATTATCTGGGAAGGATTTGGACCTGCCAGCCAGAACTTGGCAAGGTCGTGATATATTCCAACAAAGGCTCTTCCTGGGTTGCCGAAGCGGAGTTGACCTTGCGTGAGCCGTATGCTGTGGCCATGAGCCCTTTTGGGAGCGGAGCGGTCGTCGAGGACGGTAATCTGGTGTTCGTCAAATTCTGAAGAAATGAGACCCAAAGCTATCATAATAATTTTCTTTGCGAGTCTCATTGCCAGCCGATCTGGGGCAGAATCCGGGAACCTATCGCTGACGAGGAAGTATATTGCCGTGGCAGGCGACCCCACCTTATATGAGTATAGTCTGGGGGCGCCTTTTGTCGTTATGGGAAGCGACAGCATCTTTATAGGAGATAATCTCATTGAGCGCAACAATGATTATGTCATTGATTATAATAAGGGCACCATATATCTGGCAAGATCCATTGGTTCTGAAGATACGATAAGGGCTTATTATGCCGTTGTTCCGATAAAGCTTCCGCCTTTGGTCCAGTATCTGCCGCTGTCTCCGGATACGGTCGTAAAGGCAACCCTCTCGGAATCATTATATAAGAGCTTTGGCTCCAGCGACAGCCTGAACGGATGGCTTCAATCCAAAGGACAACAATTGAAATTTGGCGGCAGTAAATCTCTGGGGATAAGATTTGGTAGTGAGAGGGACCTATCGCTGGACCAATCTCTAAACGTGATGGTCAACGGGCGGTTGGGGCAGGACCTGGAGGTCAATGCCATGCTGTCCGACCAGGGGATGCCTGTCAGCGGAAGCACTCAGGCCTTGGGCCAGATCGACAAGGTCTTCATACGGGCCAAATCCGCTAATTGGACAGCCACCGTTGGGGATTACGACCTTTCCTATCGCCGGCAAAATCTGATGAATGTTCAGCGCCAGCTACAGGGCTTGGATGCCGGTTTCAATTACCGGTCAAGCTCGACCGGGCTTTCGGTGTCCAGCACCAAGGGAAGGCCCGGATATAGCCGGATATCTGGTCGGGACGGCATTCAAGGTCCATACCAATTGTCAATCAAAGAGGGCCCCGGTTTATTCAGGATTCTGGCCAATAGCGAAAGGGTATGGCTTGATGGGACTCTACTCCAAAAGGGGGAAGACAGGGATTATACCCTTGATCTTGACAGGGGCCAGATAACCTTCACTCCGCGCCACGTTATTACATCGGATTCAAGGATCACGGTTGAGTTCGAATATTCCCTGGAAGGTTTTGCCCGGAGCTTATATTTTGCCAACAGCGAACTTCAGGCTGGCGGACACATGCTGTTCAGCGGCGCATATTATCAGGAAACAGATGATGCCCAACAACCCACGGCGGGAGTGATGGATGAGGTTTGGAGTTCGATTCTAGCCAAGGCCGGAGACGATACCACTAAACTTTGGGGTGACGGCGGGACCCTAGCTGACAGCGGTACCGGTGATTACAACAGAACTGACTCCGTTTATGTATATGCCGGCAGGGGCCTGGGGCAATATTCCGTTTCCTTCACCTGGGTCGGGACAGGGAACGGCGATTATATCTATGACAGCATTTCGGGGGCCTATATTTACGCCGGACCGGGGAACGGCGATCATATCTCCCTTAAAAAATATCTGCGTCCCGAATCCTTTCGCTCCTTGGGACTTCAGTTCCAGTCACAATGGGATGGCGGAAAGTTCAACCTGAACGGCGCCCGTACCTGGACCGACCTCAATCTTATGTCCGACCTTGACGACGCCGACAATGACGGTGATGGCGCTCGGTACGATGTTATTTGGCGCCGCGATACCCTGGAATGGGGCGGGTTTGAAGTGTCCGGAAGAGGCGTTTTGTATGGTACCCATTTTAACTCCATGCTGAGCAATCCGGAAAGCGATTTTGAGAGCCGCTGGGGGCTGGGGAATTGGGCAAATCTAAAGGGGCATGATCCACTGAAAGGGCAGAAATCCCAAGAATATCAGGCCAGTTACTGGCCGTCCGGATCAGTGAAGCTGGGAGGCGGCTGGGGGCGGCTTAATTTGCTTGACAGCTTATGGCTTAGGAAATACCAGGCATTTTCCGTTCTAAAGCCCATTTCGGAATTAACCTTCAAATACGACTACTGGAAGACATTGCTGGGCCACGCCTGGTATGACAGCTTGATCTCATCGGCCGAAAGACAGGAACACCGTGTATCGGCAGACTTATCACCCGGAAGATATTCATGGCAGGCTGGTGCCAGCAGCATGTTGGATGTGAGCCGCTACCGGGGAGGGGCTTTGTCAAAGGCCCGTATAATACAGGGATTTTTAGGCATTGCCCGAAAAACCCAGAAGATCGATTGGAACAGCCGTTATTCAAGGCGCGAAGACCTGTTAAACGACAGCCTGGATGAGGCTTGGAAGGGGATCAGCCATACCGATCAGGTGATAAGTGCCCTGCGCTGGGATGCAGGGGGCGGCCTTAACGTTAATGCCGATCATACCTATTTAAGCCGGGTCATGCGCCCTGGTTCCGCCGGACAAGGGCAAAAAAGCAATCTGGCAATGCTGGGTCTGGGATATTCGGCATTCGGGAAATCTCTTCGGGCCGGGCTGGATTACAGCCTTAATGCAACCGAGGCCAGGCTGCTGAAAGATTATTATATCAAGGTTCCGGACCGGGCCGGGGATTACAGCTACGATTCCTTGACCGGAGCCTTTTATCCAGACACGGCCGGTAATTATTTGAAGCAGGTGTTGGAGGATGGCCCGGCAAGAAGGGTCAGCGAGATATCCATCAGGGATTACCTGCAGTTTTCCCCGGGGCAGTATTTCTCCGATGCTTGGTGGACGGGATTCCGTTTGGACGTTTCTTCATTATCCACGGTCAAGTCCACTGGCCGGGTGACCCCGTTATTATTGACCACTCGGACTTCATTGCAAAGCCGCCCGGATGATCTTTCAAGCTCGATGGATTTATCGGGTGATTTGGGGTATTATGCCGGAAGCGCTTGGAATGTCAGATTGACCTACCGTTGGCGCAGGGATCGGGACAATCAGGCTTTATCCTCGGCCGTGATCAGGCGAAACAACGAGAGGAAGGGAGAATTCGGTTATCCTATAAACGATCAGGCGCGGCTTTCGCTTTATCTGTCGTCCAATATTTCCGAAACCTACGGCGAATTGACGGGGTTGGAAAGCAGCAGCCGTCCGGATTTGGCTGGGACGGAAATATCATATGCCTTTAGCCGCCAACTTGAGAGTAATACCAAGATGGAAGCAGGAAGAGAAAGGGTCCAGCGGTATAATCTGCCCGAACCCGTAACCAATTTTCAAAATTGGTCGGCTAGTACCGGATTGACCCGAAAGCTTTCCTTATCCGGACAGCTTAAGGCGGAGGTAGGAGTAAATTACAGAAAGACGGATCAGAATTATGAGGATATCCCCATGGAATTCCGCTACACCCGTCCTCTGAATTGGTCAAAAAACTGGCGGGTTCTATACGATTATCGCCTGAACAATTATTTTACGATCTCATCATCATATGACGGAAACAAAGAGGACGGCAAAAAGACCGCCCATAACGGACGGATGGAGGTCAGGGCATATTTTTAAATTGAGGTCATGGATATTAGCGGTTGCGGTTCTGGTAATCGCGACTTGTGTGACCCGGGCCGCATTGGTAAAGCGGATAGAGTATCACGGGAAGACGCCATTCACCAGGAAGCAAATGGATGATATGCTGGGCTTCAATGATAAAAGGGGACTTTCTTCTGAAGCTTTGCAACACGGGATTAATCGGCTGCTGGGGGAACTGGTTCAGTCGGGATGTTTTCTGGCTGAACTGAAACTTGAGTATCTGCCCGATAGTTCGGCAGTTGACGTCGAGATCGTGAACGGCTTGGTACCTGTTGCCGGGACCGTCGGCATTACCGGCAACAGCTTCCTGTCGGAATCCTTCCTGTTAAATCTTTTGACTGTCCGCTCCGACAAACCGCTATCGGATTCCAGGATAATAACCGACACGAGAAACCTGTCTCTGGCCTATGCCGATAACGGTTATCCGCATGCCAAGATATCTGTCGGCGATTTTTCATTATCCGGTAACAAGTTGGATTTTATATATAAGATCGAAGAGGGCCCCAGAGTTATGGTGGGAAAGATCCTGTTCGTAGGCAATGTCCAGACGAAACCTAACACCATCCTTAGGTTTTCCCGGCTGGCCTCGGGAATCCCGTTTAACCGCAAAAAGGTTGAGTTGGGGAGAGAACGGCTGGTCAAATGCGGCCTTTTTAAAGCAGTATCGGATCCATTATTGATTGCCGGCCAAAATCCCGGAACCGAGGATTTAGTGATCACCGTGGCGGAAAATCCTTATAACAATATTTTCGGGGTTTTGGGATATAATCGCGATGAAGTCATGCAGACCGGATGGATCACTGGGAGCATAGACCTGGCCCTTTTCAATCTGGGCGGGAGAGGATACCGGGCCAAAATAAACTGGCAGCGGCTGCGCAGGGAAAACAGCCGTTTATCGGCTGAAATTTTCATTCCTTGGTTATTTTCGCTGGACATGGGGATCACCGCCGCAGTCAGCCACCGGATAGAAGATTCCACATATACTCAAAGTACGGGCAGGCTTTTGGCGGAGTTCCCGGCAGGAGAACATTTCCGGGCGGGGGTGGGGGGCGAGGCGGTGCGAGTGGTGCCGGGATCCACCCTTGCCTTGGAGCGCAGCAACCGTTACAGTTCCATCTGGTCACTGGAAGTCGACTATCGTGATGGGACCTTCAATCCCAAGGGATTTTTATGCAGGCTGGAAGCTGAATACGGTCGTAAAAGATATTACGAACCCTCAAACCAGCTGACGGTTTCCCGGATAAAAATTGATGCCAGTCTTGTCAGGGGTTTGTCAGTAAATCAATCCTTGTTCATGGCTTTTCACGGCAGGACGGTCATCTCAAGCGAGAAACCGGTGCCGCGTTCCGACCAATATGCCATGGGGGGGGCCGGATCACTGAGGGGCTACTGGGAAGAACAATTCTTAGCCGATCAGCTGGCCTGGGCCAACCTGGAATACCGTTATTCTCCGGATCGCCGTCTGGAGCTTTTCCCGTTCTGCGATCTGGGATACTATTATGATCCGGAAAGGATACAACGAGGGTATCGGCCAGGATACGGAGCAGGCTTGCGGATGGACACAGCCTTGGGATGGATAAGTTTGGTGTACGGACTGGGAAAAGGGGATGGATTCGGCGAAGGCAAGGTCCACATAAGCCTGAACAGCGATTTTTAAGCGGTTGACAAATAATGGAGTTTTAAGTATAATGGAATCCTTGAAAGTAACTGTGCTTTCGTTCGATATCTTAGAACGAAGGTTTTTTAATTAATAAGGAGCTACCAAATGAAGCTGTTCATAGACACCGCCAATGTGGCCGAGATCAAGGAAGCCGCCAGTTGGGGGATCGTAGACGGGGTGACCACCAATCCCAGCCTGATAGCCAAGGAGGGTCGCGACTTTGCCCAGGTGGTCAAGGAGATCTGCGCCATAGTTGATGGGCCGGTGTCGGCCGAGGTTTTAAGCCCGGATGCCCCGGGCATGCTAAAGGAGGCCGAGCCGCTGATAGCGATACATCCCAATGTGGCCATAAAGATACCGATGACCCTGGAGGGCCTGAAAGCCGTGAAGGTACTATCCGACAAAGGCATCAAGACCCATGTCACCCTGATATTCTCGGCCAACCAGGCCCTGCTGGCCGCCAAGGCCGGGGCTACTTTTATCAGCCCGTTCGTCGGCCGGCTGGATGACGTCTCGGAATACGGCATGGACCTGATCGAAGAGATCGTCCAGATATACGCCAACTTCGATTTCACCACCCAGGTGCTGGCGGCCAGCATCAGGACTCCTTTGCATGTGCTGGACTGCGCCAAAGTGGGAGCCCATATAGCCACCGTCCCGTTCAACGTCCTTAAAATGTTGGCCCAGCATCCGCTGACCGACATCGGGATCAAAAAATTCAACGACGACTGGGCCAAGGTCAAAAAATAATCGATGGCCATATCTCAATTGAAGGACATAGCCCGGAATATCCGCCGGGATATAATAGAGATGACCTATTACGCCGGGTCGGGACACCCCGGCGGTTCGCTTTCTGCGGCTGATATCATGACTGTCTTGTATTTCGACGTCATGCGGCACCGTCCCAAAGATCCGGATTGGAAGGATAGGGACCGATTCTTCCTTTCCAAGGGCCACGCTTGTCCGGTACTTTATGCCTCATTGGCCGAATCGGGATACTTCCCCAAAAAGCTTTTGAAGACCTTCCGGCACCTCAATTCAATTTTGCAGGGGCATCCACATCGGTTGAAGACCCCGGGAGTGGAGATGTCCAGCGGCTCGCTGGGCCAGGGCTTGTCCATCGCTGCAGGGACAGCGTTGGGGCTTAAAATGGATGGAAAGAATGCCAGAGTTTTCTGTCTGATGGGCGACGGCGAGCTGCAAGAGGGACAGATTTGGGAGGCGGCAATGGCCGCCGGGCATTTTAAGCTGAACAATCTTGTCGGCATCGTGGACTACAACAACCTGCAGATAGACGGACCGGTGGAAAAGGTGATGGGGCTGGCTCCGCTGGCAGATAAATGGAAGGCTTTTCGCTGGAATGTCATTGAAGTTGACGGTCAGGATATTTACCGGGTCCAAAAGGCTTTTATCAAGGCTGGGCAGTCAAAGACAAAGCCCACTGTTATCATAGCCAGAACGGTCAAGGGCCAGGGGGTGTCCTTTATGGAGAACCAGGCCGGCTGGCACGGCAAGGCACCGAATAAGGAAGAGTATCTTAAAGCCCTTGATGAATTGAAAAACTGAATGATCGGAATAATATTATGGAAACCTTAAAAGCCATAATGACCCGACGAAGCGTTCGCAGTTATACGAACAAGAAGGTAATGTCATCACAGGTCAAAAAGCTTTTAGAAGCCGGCATGAATGCGCCTTCGGCCCGCAACCAACAGGCCTGGCAGTTCATGGTGATTACCGAACGCACCACTCTGATCGAAATGACCAAGGTCCATCCCTATGCCCAGATGTTAAACCAAGCCTCATGCGCCATCGTGGTCTGCGGCGATCTGAAGGCCGAGATAAGCAAGGATTACTGGGTTCAGGACTGTTCTGCGGCCACCCAGAATATCCTTCTGGCGGCACATTCTATGGGACTAGGGCGGTCTGGTTGGGGGTCTACCCCCGGATGGAACGGTTGAAAAGACTGCAGAAACTGCTAGGTATACCCAAAACTGTTATGCCGTTGTCGATAATTTCTATTGGATATCCAAAGGTCAAGAGCAAACCGGTAAAAAGGTACAGCGCCAAGAAGGTTCATCTTAATAGATGGTAAGTTATGTCCAACGATATTAAAATGAAATACCGCAGCTTCGGGAAAGACGGCTTTCAAGCTTCAATATTGGGCTTCGGGGCTATGCGCCTGCCGCTTAAAAGCGCCGACCCGGCAGATATAGATTTTCAGCAGGCCACGGAGATGATCCGTTTGGCGGTGGACAGCGGGGTCAATTACATCGATACTGCCTACGTTTATCATAGTGGAAAGAGCGAATTGGCGGTTGGGCAGGCCTTAAAGAACGGATACCGGGAAAAGGTCCGGGTGGCCACCAAGCTCCCTCAGTGGGCGATCAATGGGTGTGAGGATATGGACAGGATCTTTGATGAGCAACTATCCCGTCTGGAGACCGACCGAATAGATTATTATCTTCTGCATGCCCTCAATAAAAGCGCCTGGGAAAAGCTTTTGGGCCTGAAGGTGCTGGACTGGGCTCAAAGGAGGATGCAGGCCGGACAGATAGGACACTTAGGCTTTTCCTTTCATGATGGGCCTGACATCTTTAGGCAGATAATAGATGCCTATGATTGGGATTTCTGCCAGATCCAGTACAATTACATGGATACTGAGAACCAGGCTGGCACTGTAGGTCTGCAATACGCCGCTGCCAAGAACATTCCGGTGATAGTAATGGAGCCTCTCCGGGGAGGTTCGTTGGCGAATCCTCCGAATAACATCAAGGAAATATTCAACAAATCGGGTATAGCCAGTTCTCCGGCCGAATGGGGGCTGTTCTGGGCCTGGAGTCAGCCGGGGGTCACCACGGTACTCAGCGGGATGAGCAACCTGGAGCAGGTGAGGGATAATCTGCGGATAGCCGATAACTTCGGGGCCCAAAAAATGTCCGAAGAGGAGCTTAAGGTCATCGCCGAAGTGAAAAAGGCCTATCTTGACTCCAAGGCCATCGCCTGTACCCAGTGTTCATACTGCATGCCGTGCCCCTTCGGGATCAATATCCCGGGCAATTTTGCCATCTACAATGAGGCCGAGCGGTACCAGAGCTATAACGGCCCCAAATGGCAGTACGCCAACCGCCTTAAAGAGCAGGAGAGAGCCGGAGCCTGCACCGGATGCCAAAGATGCCTGACAAAATGCCCTCAAAAATTGGAGATCCCAGACCTGCTGGAAAAGGTTCATCAGGCCTTAAAAAGTCAATGATATGCAATTTAATAAAACATTAAATCATTTAATATTAGCCTTATTAATTAATGTTATACTTGCATTAAGTTGCGCTTCAAGCAAAACTCCAATTGAACCATATTCAATGAGGTTAGATGGCTCCAGGTATGTGTGGGAATTTGGTCCCGTAGTCGGGTACATAATCGATGGCTATGATGACCTGGGTCCGAGTCCAAAGACCATAAATGTTGTATTTCCCTTAAAAAAGAACTCTTCCTTTCCCTTGCCGGGGCTTGAACTTGAATTGAACATTGATAGTTTATCACTCGAAGCGGATATTGAATTCGGCGACAGCGTCAGTTCCAGGCATTCCAACGTTTCATTTCGTCCGCCGTATCGGCCGAGTACCAGAGAAGGTTTGATCCTGGCTTATGATTCGAAGGAATCTGGCGGGTATGTCAAGGTAGTAATTGATGAAATGGATGCTCGTTACCGAGGAATGGTGCGAGGTAAACTGGTTTATGCCAAACTTCCGGGATATTATTACGATACCAATAGCGGAGATATAAAACCCGCCCAGAAGCCGACTTGGATCGAATTTTTCAACTGGCCATTCTCGGTGATATTAGACAAGCACCCTCAGAGATAATATGAACGTTCTTCATCTGGCAAAAATATCGGACTTGGGTTCCATGGAGCAGCAGCCCACTCGCTTTGGCTATGCCGATGCCCTTTTAGAACTGGGAGCCAAGGATAAAAGAGTGGTGGTATTGGATGCCGACCTGTCAAAGTCCACTTTGACCAGCCGGTTTGCCGAGAAATATCCCAAGAGGTTCTTCGACATTGGTATTGCCGAACAGAATATGCTGGGGATAGCCGGCGGTTTATCATTGACCGGGAAGGTGCCTTTCGTTACGACCTACGGAGTTTTTCTGGCCGGGAGGGCCTGGGACCAGATAAGGACCTCCGTCTGTTATGGCAACCTGAACGTCAAGCTGGCCGGTGCCCACGGCGGGCTGTCGGTCGGCCCGGACGGTGCCACCCATCAGGCGTTGGAAGAGATCTCCATCATGCGGGTCCTGCCCAATATGAAAGTTATCGTTCCCTGCGACACCCACCAGGCCAGGCTGGCCACCCTGGCAGCAGCCAACATAGAAGGCCCGATATATATCCGCCTGGGTCGCGAGCCGATACCGGTGATAACGACACCAAAGACTCCGTTCAAATTCGGGCAGGCCCAGATCATGAGACCTGGAAAGGATGTCACCATTGTGGCCTGCGGGCTGATGAACTATCTGTCGCTATTGGCAGCCCAGAAGTTGGCCAAAGAAGGTATCTCCTGCGAGGTGATAAATCTGCATACCATCAAACCCATTGACCGGAAGATGCTATTAGCATCCGCCAAGAAGACCGGGACGGTGGTCACCGCCGAGGAGCATCAGCTGGCCGGCGGAATGGGCAGTGCGGTGGCCGAGGTGTTGGCGCAGGAATATCCGGTGCCAGTGGAGATGGTGGGCGTGAGGGATACCTTTGGCGAATCCGGCCAGCCCTGGGAACTGATGAGAAAATATCATTTGTTGGATGGAGATATAATCAAGGCTGTGAAAAAGGCAATGAAAAGATAACGATACTAATACAATAAAAGGTTATCTAAATTTTAAAGGCAAGAGATATTTTGAGAAAATTCCACCATAATAAATTACCGGATTATTCTGCACTGCTTATCGGACGAGAGACAAACAATGATATTGCGGCAAATTCTGATTATCTGCAGATCTGGTATAATAATACTGATGAAAGCTGGGTAGGCCAGGGAGAGAAACCACATAAGCACGATTTAAGCGACGAATGTTTTATTGTTCTTCGCGGGAATTTATTGGTTTTAGTTGAGGGAAAAGAGTATAATATCGGACCACATGAATTTTGTTTATTTCCCCGTGGAGTATATCATGCAATAAAGTCTGTTCATCCTCCTGCGGAAACTTTTATGATTAGGGCTCCGTCAGTTGAAGATAAGACATATCAAGATTGAAAATTAATCTCAAACTTTAATATAGGCTGATCCAATGTCAAAGAACCTGGTTGTCGTAGAATCTCCGGCCAAGGCCAAGACCATCAAAAAATACCTGGGCAAGGATTTCGAAGTCCTATCGTCCATGGGGCATGTTATTGACCTTCCGGCCAGCAAACTGGGAGTGGACATCAAGGATGACTTCAAGCCCCAGTATGTGACCATCAAGGGCAAGACCAAGACCCTGTCGCAGATAAAGAAGAGCGCCAATGACGCCGAAAAGGTGTATCTGGCCTGCGACCCTGACCGCGAAGGGGAGGCCATCGCCTGGCACATCTCCGGGCAGGTCAAGGACGCCAAAAAGAAGGTGCATAGGGTGATGTTCTACGAGATCACCAAGGACAGCATCACCAAGGGTATTGCCCATCCCGGCAAGATAGACATGAACCGGGTGGAGGCTCAGCAGGCCAGACGCATATTGGACCGGCTGGTGGGCTATCAGGTCAGTCCGTTCTTGTGGACCACGGTGCGGCGGGGACTTTCGGCCGGCCGGGTGCAGACCGTGGCCTTAAGGTTGATCTGCGAGCGGGAAGAAGAGATCGTTAAATTCAAACCCCAGGAATATTGGTCTTTGGCCGCCAGATTAGAGGGTAAATCCAAAACGCCATTCGAGGCATCTCTGCTGAAGATTGACGGTAAAAAAGCGGCCATCAAGGACGGCAAATCATCCGAGGCTATCGTCAACGAGCTGAATAAATCACAATTCACCATAACCAACATCGATGAGAAGGAGCGCAAGCGCTCCACCTACCCGCCTTTTATCACCAGCACCCTGCAGCAGGCGGCCGCCCGGGCCTTCGGCTACAGCGCCAAGAAGACCATGATGCTGGCCCAGCAGCTTTACGAGGGCATCGAAATAGGCGATGAGGGCGCGGTGGGGCTGATCACCTACATGCGTACCGATGCCGTCCGCCTGGCCCCGGAGGCCATTACCGCCGCCCGGGAATTGATCGCCAAGAAATACGGCAAGGAATATCTGCCGGCCGAGGCCAATCACTATAAATCCCGCAAAGGGGCCCAGGAGGGTCACGAGGCCATCCGGCCCACCACCGCCGGACGCACCCCGGAATCGGTCAAGGGTTTTTTAACCCCGGACCAGTTCAAAGTCTACGGCCTGATCTGGAGCCGTTTCGTCGCCTGCCAGATGACCCCGGCAATATATTCCACCAAGTCGGTGGACATCTCCGCCGGTAAATATCTTTTCCGGGCGGCCGGTTCGACCCTGAAATTTCCCGGCTTTCTCGCCGCCTACGGTGTGCAAGAGGACGACTCCGGGGAATACGCCGATAGCAAAATGCTGCCGGAGCTTACCTCCGGAGAGTCTCTCAAATTACTGGAATTGCTACCCAAACAGCATTTCACCGAGCCGCCGGCCCGCTACAACGAGGCCAGCCTTATCAAGACCCTGGAGGCCCAGGGCATCGGGAGGCCATCCACCTACGCCTCGATCATCAGCACTCTGTTGGATCGAAAATATGTGGATAGAGAGCAGAAACAGTTGAAACCAACCGAACTGGGCCAGGTGGTCAATAAGATCCTGGTGGAGAAATTCCCACACATCTTTCAGGTGCAGTTCACCGCCGATATGGAGACCGAACTGGACAAAATAGAGCAGGGTAAGCTGGACCGCATCCAGGTGCTCAAGGATTTCTACGATCCCTTCTCGCGGGACCTGAAATCGGCCGAATTCTCCAAGGAGGAGGTCCGCCAGTCATTAGTAGAACAGACCGACATCAAATGTCCCAACTGCGGGAAGCCCATGGTCATTAAATGGGGCCGTTTCGGGCGTTTCTATGCCTGCTCCAATTATCCCGAATGCAAGACCACCAAGCCGTTGGAGGACGAAGAACAGGAACAGCAAGCGGCCAGCGGAGAAGTGTGTGAGAAGTGTGGCAGTCCGATGACCATAAAACGGGGACGCTTCGGTAAATTTTTGGCCTGTTCCAATTATCCCCAGTGCAAATCGGTCAAGCCCATCTCCACCGGAGTGCCCTGTCCCGAGCCGGGCTGCACCGGTCAGCTGATAGAGAGAAAGACCAAACGGGGCAAGTCGTTCTATTCCTGCAGCCGGTATCCGGAATGCAAGTATGCGGTGTGGAACAAGCCACTGCCGCAGAAGTGCGAGAATTGCGGCTTCGGCCACTTAGTGGAGAAATATTCCAAACAGAGGGGAGTTTTCCCGGCCTGCCCCAAATGCAAGTGGGAACCTGAGGTCAAGACCGAGAAGAAGTAGATATATCATGAAGCGGCTGTTAAGCCGCTTTATTAATTGCCTTAAGCACTATGATGAAAAACAAAATAATTGAATGGCTTTTATCCGGCGATCCGGCGGTAGTCTACCAGACCAGGCGCGATCTGTTGGGGCAAAGCGAAAAAGAGTTGGATACTGTTCGGAGCGAAATTGCCGGGCCCGGCTGGGGCAGACGTTTTCTGTCTTTGCGTGATAATAGCACCGGATTATGGGGCAAAGGCGTATATTCCCCCAAATGGATATCCACCACCTATACCTTGTTGGACCTGAAGAATCTGGGGCTTCCGCCCCAAACAAAGGGATTTGCCGAAAGCGGAGAGATGATCCTGAACCGTATGTGGCAGTTGCCGCAAAAGAAAAAAGACAGATACCTGGACCTGTGCATCTGCGGCATGCTGTTGGATATTTGCTGTTATGCCGGGATACAATCTATCAAATTGAACGAGATCGTGGATCATATCATTGAAAAGCAATTCCCTGACGGAGGCTGGAACTGCCGTTGGGAATTCGATCACGATCACGGATCGCTTCATACCACCATCAATATCCTGGAAGGCATTAAGGAATATTTTGATAAAGGATATACCCATCGTAAGATGGAATTGAAACGAGCCGTAACAAACGCCCATGAATTCCTTCTGATGCACAGGCTTTTTCGGTCCGACCGAACAGGAAAGATAATTGACAAAAGAATGATCATGCTGTCATATCCGCCCAGGTGGAAATATGACATTTTGAGGTGTTTGGATTATTTTCAGTCTGTCGGACAGAGATATGATGGTAGGATGCAAGAGTCTCTGGATATTATATGGAAAAAACGCATGGCGGTGGGCCGCTGGCCGGTCCAGCAGAAATATCCCGGGCTGGTACATTTCGACATGGAGAAGACCGGAAAGGGGAGCAGGTGGAATACCCTGCGGGCTTTGAGGGTGCTGAAAAAATACGACAGGGACAATTTTGAATATTGTATGAATGGTTGAGACAAACCAATGGAATTGATCGGCAAACCGACCATAAACCCGTTGCTGTTCTTCAGCGGTAAAATAGCGGGTTATACCACCTGGCTGATATTTGTTCTATCGGTTTTGGGTATTCATATATTGCCAAAAGAAACTTCGGATTTCATCAAATATTTGGCTTATATTATAGGTCTTCTGGGTTTGCTTTTTACTGTGATCAGTCTGGTGAATTTGGGGAGGTCAACCAGATTGGGCATTCCCGTCGGGGAAACCGAATTCAAAACGAACGGTCTTTACAGGATAAGCCGCAATCCGATGTATCTGGGCTTCGACCTGATGACCCTGGCCGCAATTTTATATTTACTCAACCCCATAGTTATCATTTTGGGCATATACAGTATTGTGGTCTATCATCTGATAATATTGGGGGAAGAGAAATACCTGACAGGCCGTTTTGGGAAAAAATATCTTGAATATTTAGAAAATACAAGACGATATTTAATGGTTTGATACTTTAAAATATTATAACGAAATAATATGAAAAAGATAATACTTATTCTTTTATTAAGCCTACAACAAGCTTTTTGCCAACAGGCCTACCAAAAGCCGCCACAGGCAGTGCTGGATATCCTCAATTCTCCGCTGCCGCCCACGGTGTTCGTCGATCCCACCGCCCACAGAATGCTGCTGGCCCAGCCTTCGCTTTATCCGTCCATAGCCGATCTGGCCGAGCCTATGCTTCCCTTGGCAGGTGTCCGGGTCAATCCCCGCACCAACATGGAGCGGAGTTACATATTCTACTGGGAAAGCCTGACGCTCAAAGATATAGCAACAGGGAAAGAGACCCCGATAAAACTGCCACCAGATGTCAAGCGGCTGGACGGCATCAAATGGAACGCTTTGGGCACAATGGCGGCCATCATCAACGAGAGCAACGACGGGGTGGACCTGTGGGTACTGGATGCCGTCGCTGGGAAAACTCGAAAAATCGAAGATATTAAGATAAATCCATTACTGGATAATTATCTCAAATGGATGCCGGACCAGCAAAGCCTGCTGGTCAAAACCATTCCGGCCAATAGGAGACTGCCGCCCAAAGCAAATGAAGTCCCTCCCGGACCGAAGATCCTGGAAACCTCCGGCTCGGCCATCGCCAGCAGCACCTACGAAGCCCGCGATGTGCTCAAGACACCAGGCGATGCCGACCTGTTCGATTATTATGCCGCTTCACAATTGGCATTGGTAAGCCTGCCTTCAGGGAAGGTCAAATTTATAGGCGAACCGGCCGTTTACGACGAAATCGATCCTTCTCCAAATGGGAAATACCTGCTGATCAGGAGTATCCACCGGCCGTATTCCTATCAGCGTTCATATGAGAGATTTCCCCGGGAAGTTGAAGTGTGGGACCTAAAGGGCAATGTTTTGGAACATCTGGCCAGTCAGCCTCTGGCCGAGCAGGTACCGATCGACGGCGAGATAACAGGACCCCGCGAACACGTGTGGCGGCCCACAGCCGATGCTGTGGTGATATGGGCCGAAGCATTGGACGGGGGAGACCCAGAAAAAGTAGTGCCCCATCGCGACCGGCTGATGGAAAAAGCCGTGGGCGAACTGCCCAAAGAAATGTGCCGGACCGAACAGCGATACTATAAGATGTGCTGGATAGAAGACAGCGGGCAGGCTTTGATCTGGGAATACGACCGGGAACGCAAATGGTTTAAGGTATATCTTCACGATGCTGATGACACTGCAAAAGAACCGCGCCTGGTTTGGGACATGAGCATCCATGAACGATATCAAAAGCCAGGCGATCCGGTGATGATGATCATGCCAAACGGGGCGAATGTCGTCAGACGGCAGGGCGATTGGATCTATCTGAGCGGGCAGGGAAGCTCGCCCGAAGGCGATAGGCCTTTCCTGGACAGGATGGATCTGAACGCTCTGAAAACCGAGAGACTTTTCAGGTCCGATAAAAAGTGTTACGAGACATATTTTGCCTGGGTTGATCCTGTAAAAGGTATTTTCATCACCAGAAAGGAATCGCCCACCGATCCGCCCAATTATTTTCAACGAGAGCTTAATAATAAACCCTTAGCCAAAACGGTCTTGGGAGAGGCTATTTACGTTTCCAAATCGAAGGCTATTACGAATTTTCCCGATCCTGCTCCGGTATTGAGGAAGATTAAAAAACAATTGGTAACATATAATCGGGATGACGGACTGCCGCTATCATTTACTCTTTACCTGCCACCGGGATACAAAAAGGGTACCCGTCTGCCGACAGTGCTATGGGCCTATCCCAGCGATCTGGCCCAAAAAGGTGTGGCCGGGCAGTTGGAGGGAAGCTCCCAGCGATTCACGAATATTCGGGGGACCTCGGAGCTATTCTTCCTTCTTAACGGTTATGCCGTACTTGATGATGCCTCAATGCCGGTGGTCGGTTCTCCCGAGTCTTCTTATGATGGTTTTATAGAGCAGATATCCGCCAACGCGAAAGCTGCCATCGATAAGGCTGTCGAGTTGGGAGTTACCGACCGTCAAAGGGTAGGAGTGGCCGGACATAGCCACGGCGCTTTGATGACCGCCAACCTGCTGGCTTATACCGATCTCTTTAAAGCCGGGATCGCCCGCAGCGGGGCTTATAATCATACCCTGCGCCCATTCGGATACCAGAACGAGAAGAGAACGTTTTGGCAAGCCAGGGATACTTACATAAAAAATTCGCCGTTACTGCAGGCCGACAAAATAAACGAGCCGCTGCTCATAATTCACGGCGCGATAGATGCCAACCCTGGAACGGTGCCCCTGCAGTCCGAAAAACTCTATGATGCCATCCGCGGGGTGGGCGGCACCGCTAGGCTGGTGATGCTGCCTTACGAGAACCACGGCTATATAGCCCGGGAATCGGTGGAGCAGGTGTTGTACGAAATGCTGGACTGGTTCGACCGTTACGTTAAGAATGCAGCGGCAGGTTCAAATAAATAAGCTACATTTAACAGCCATTTAGAGGGCAATTGAAAGTTCAAGCACCGGTCAAATTCTCAAGCATGGGCGAGATCAGGATGGGATCTCCCTACAATGTAGGCAAGGTCAAAGTGGAGGGCTTTGATCATCCCTACCTGAATCAGGGAGACTTTCAGGACCGCTACGCTTACGACCCGGCAAAGCATCGGCTGGTATTGGTGCGCTGGGCCCCGGGGTACAATATTCCCAGATTCTACCTGCTGATGTTGGACCTGAAGAAAAAGAGGATCTTCCGATCGCCCACTATCTTCGGCTGCTGCCAAACCATAAGCATGAAGGAAGGCGGAGTGGCGCTCGAAATATTCGACCGGGGGAACACCATCGACAAAACATTCAAATTGGCAATGATCAATCAGGATCTTACGCATGACCCTGTCGATAATAAAAAGGCCGGACAATGAGACAGAAACTCAATCAGTGGTTGCGCTGTCCGGACTGCCGGATGCATCTGTATCTATGCGTCTGTGATCTGTCTCCCAGACTCGTTCTCGATACCCGGGTTGAGGTGGTGATTCATTATGCCGATATACGCAAAATGAGCAACAGCGGCAGGCTTGTTTCTTTGGCCCTAACAAACAGTGCTGTTCATGTCAGGGGCATAAAAGAAAAGCCGATAGAAACTTTGGCTGATAATTATGCCACTGATTGGGTGCTCTTTCCCGGCCAGGGTTCTGTCGAGTTGACCGGTGATATGGCAAAAAACGTCGAGAAGCCAGTCCGGCTAATTATCCCTGATGGGAATTGGAACCAGGCTTCCAGCATGGTCAAACGCGAACCGTTAATGAAAGATGCCGTTAAAGTTCATCTTCCGGCTGGCACTGAGGCAAAGTACCGGATACGGTCGCAGGATGATCCGTTTCGGCTTTGCACCTTTGAGGCGATAATAAGAGCTCTGGGCGTGATAGAAGGCGATCAGGTTGAAAAATCTTTGGATGATTTCTTCCGGGTATGGGTGTATCGCAGCCTCTACATTAAGGGACGCATTGCCAAGGTCAATATGCCTGCGGGAATGCTGAAAGCTTAAGTGTCCCTGCCCAGCATCGAAAAAAATTATAGCCCGGCTTAATACGCCGGGATTTGTTTTATCTTGATTTTCACGGCTCTTTTAGTGTATCCTTAAAATCTATGGTGATCGATACAAGAAAAATAAGCATCATCGGCGGGGGACTGGCTGGCTGCGAGGCGGCCTATCAGGCAGCCAAAAGAGGATACAGGGTTGAACTGTGTGAGATGCGCTACACACCGAATGGCCAGCCATCGACTAAACGTACCCCGGCTCATGAAACAGGATATCTCTCTGAGCTGGTTTGCAGTAATTCGCTGAAATCGGTAGAAAAATCCAATGCCCACGGTCTTCTTAAGGCCGAATTGGATATTTTGGATTCTTTCGTCCTGCGTTGTGCCAGAGAGGCCGCCGTTCCGGCCGGCAAAGCACTGGCAGTGGACCGTGTGGAATTCGCCAAGTGCGTGACAAAGGCAATCACCTCACATCCCAATATCAAAATAGCTCAACTCGAGATTGAAGCCATTCCGAAAGGTGCGGTGATCGTGGCTTCCGGTCCATTGACCTCGCTGAAACTATCCAAAGATCTGGCTCGTTTTGCCGGGGAGGAAAATCTTTTCTTTTATGACGCCATCGCCCCGGTAGTATCATCCGAATCGCTGGATTTTGAAAAGATGTTCCAGGCCAGCAGATATTCCGACGAACCGGGCCAGTACTGGAATTGCCCTTTAAGCAAAGCACAATATCTTGAATTCGTGGAGCAATTGGTTAAGGCCGAGCGGCACCTGCCGCATGATTTTGAAAAGGGACATTTTTACGAAGGATGCCTGCCGGTGGAGGTGATGGCTGAACGGCACGTCAATTCCCTGCGATTCGGCATGATGAAACCGGTTGGCCTGTTCAACCCTCACGAAGGGCGCAGGCCATATGCAGTCCTACAACTGCGGCAGGAGAATTGGGGCGGCACTATGTACAATTTGGTGGGTTTTCAAACCCAATTGACCCAATCGGAACAGCGCCGGGTATTTCGGATGATCCCCGGGTTGGAAAAGGCGGAGTTTCTGCGTTATGGCAGCATCCACCGGAATACTTACCTGCGAAGCCCCGGATCGATCAGACCAACAATGCAAGCGATATCCGATGAAAATGTTTTATTTGCCGGGCAGATAACCGGAGTTGAGGGGTACGTTGAATCGATAGCCACCGGCCTGCTGGCCGGCATCAATATAAGCCAGCAGCTTGACGGAAAGGATCCGTTGGTGCCGCCGGAGACATCAATTATAGGCTCGTTGGCCCGGTATGTGTCAGATCCGGAGAACAAAAAAGGATTCCAGCCCATGAACGCCAATTTCGGGCTGCTGCCGCCGCTGAACGAGCCGTCCCGAGCGAAGAAAGAAAGATACCTCGCTTATGCCGATCGTTCGTTGAAAGCTATGGAAGAATTCGTAGGTATTGTAAACCGTTGATCTAGGAGGATGGTCATGGAATACGGAAAGATTATCAAACAGGCTTTGAACATCGCCTGGCGCCATAAATACCTCTGGGTATTCGGCTTCTTCGCCTCAATGGGGGGAGGTGGTGGAGGGAATTACAGTAATATTTTTGATAAGAACGACGCCTCCGGGGCTTTCGGCGGAGCCAGGGATTGGGTGTTAGCTCAACTTGGCCTACTGTCGTTGCTGATAATGGCCGCCGCCGGGCTTTTCGTCGTCCTTTTGGTGCTTTATCTTATATCAAAAGGCGGACTAATCAAATCCGTCAGCCAAATATCAAAAAATGAGCCAAGCAATTTTGAAAGGACTTTGGGATCGGGGTTGCATTATTTCTGGCGGATGTTGGGAATGGATATCTTATACGGCCTGTTCATGATCCTTATACTGGGGATAACCGTCATGCCGGCGGTGCTGATGATGATCATGGGAACTGCCGGCATCAAGGTCCTGGGCGTAGTTATGATAGTTCTGCTGGCGCTTCCTTTGATCGCTTTATTGTTTTGCATCGGACTGGTGGCAAATTTCAGCTACCAGATAGCGGTGATCGAGGATAGAAAGATATTCGATGCAGTATCAGATGCTTACCGGCTTTTCAGGGATAACATCGGCAGGGCTGTTATGTTGGGGTTGATCACAGTAGGCATCGCTATTTTGTACGTAGCAGCTTTTATAATTGCCATGATCATTTTGGCGGTTCCTTTCATTATCCTGGGGGTCGTGAACATGTGGGCGGGATTGATACCGGGGATCATTATCGGTCTGCCGATCGTTCTTGTGATAAGCGCCATATACGGCACCTTCGGCAGCGGGTACTGGACGCTGGCCTATTTGGAATTATCGGCTCCCAAAAATGCTGAAACTAAAACCGAACCGGTAATAATCCCCGATGCCTGACAAAAAGTTTCGAATATTGGTGGTCCGACAGGATCGGCTGGGCGATGCCATCAATGCCGTACCGGTGCTGATGGCACTAAGGAAGAAATTCCCGGAGTCCAGTATCGCCTTCATGATAGCCTCGCCGCTGGCGGAACTGTTCGTCGGCCAGCCATACTTGGATGAGGTGATCCCTTGGGAAAATAACTTTTTAAATCTGATCGGTAAATTGCACCAGGGGCGATACGATGCGGTGCTGATGCTCAATCCTTCCAAGCTTTTGGCCTGGGCGGCATTCTTCGGCGGGATCAAGCTTAAAGCCGGGCTGGGATTCCGTCCGTATTATGTGCTTACCGGCTTTAAAAGAGCCTATCCCGGTAAAAATGGCGAAAAGGCACATGAATCGGAATTTAATCTGGCCGTGGCCCGCAGTCTGTTCGATCTGCCCGGTGCGATAGATACCCCCAGGATATTTTTGAGCGACCAGGAAAAGGCAGAAGGCAGAAATATCTTATTGTCCATGAATGTCAACAACCCCATAGCCATACTCCCTGCGAACAGAGGCTCTTCGGCCAATTGGCCGCCAGAGAGATGGGACGAGCTGGTCCGGAAATTGGTTGAAGCCAAACAGGAGATTCTGATCCTGGGCGGGCCGGGGGAAGAAGAGATCCTGAAAAAAGTAAAGGGCGATACCAATGTGCCAGTACTCGGGCCGGAGTTGACGTTGCGGCGGCTGGCTGCAATTCTTACAAATTGCCGGCAGGCGGTCGGCAGCAGCACCGGCACCCTGCACCTGGCCGCGGCGGCGGGAGCAAAGACGGTGGGGCTTTTCTGTCCGGCGCCGGCCAGCCGCCCGGAACGCTGGAGGCCGCTGGGTGAGGGGCATGTTCAGATGGTGCCGAATGAGGATTTCTGCAAGAACTGCCAACCAAGTGTAAAATGCGATTTAAGCGGTATATCGATTGAAGGAATCTTGGAGTTGAGTGGTAAATGAAAAGATATCTTCTCATCCGTCTGAGTGCCATCGGCGACATAGTGCTGGCCACCGCCGCCATAGAGGCCATTTCTAAGGCCGAGCCTGATTCACAGATAGACCTCGTCTGCAAGGCCAGGTTTGCCGAACTGCTCAAGGGCAACCCGCATATTAAGAATATCTACTCTTTCGACGAACAGGGGCGGCACAAGGGCCTGCGGGGCTTGCTGCTGTTCATTCACGAACTCAGCGCCAAAAAATACAGCTTCATCATAGACCTGCAGAACAACCCGCGCAGCCGGATGATCGCCCTGTGCCTCAACGGCGGCAAGAAGATCCACTGGCACAAAGACACCTGGCGCCGTAGGATGCTGGTGTGGGGTCAGGACAAGGGCAAAACTTATAAGACAGTGATCCAGCGCTATTTGGAGGCTGTCGCCAAAACGGGGATCAATTACCCGGAGGCCAAGCCCAAATTATACTCGGTATCGGATGAAACAATAAAACTTCCTCTGAACGGGTTTATCGCCATAGCGCCGGGAGCGCACTGGCCTACCAAGAGATGGACGGGCTTTGCTGAACTCATTACTAAAATAGGAAATGGGAAATTGGAAATAGTCGTGGTTGGCGATAAGAACGACAGGTCAGCATCTGAAGAGATCATAAAAACTTCGGGGGCAAATGCCACCAACTTGTGCGGCTTGCTTGATCTTTCGCAATTGAGCTATGCACTTTCCCGGGCAAAACTGCTGGTGACCAATGACACCGGAGCCATGCATATCGCCGAGGCGGCAGGCACTCCGGTGGCGGCCATATTCGGCCCGACGGTCAAACAATTCGGCTTTGCGCCCTGGCGCAAGGAAAGTAGCGTGGTAGAGGTTGATCTCGACTGCAGGCCATGCGCTTTACATGGTTCCCAAAGCTGCCCCAGGGGACATTTTAAATGCATGAAATTGATATCTGCCGAACAGGTGCTTGTGGAAATTGAGAAGCATCTTGAATAATATTACAAACCACCAAGACCCCAAGGCACAAATTTACAATATAATATCTGTTTTGGTGCCTTTGTGGCAAGAGAGATGAGCATGAATTCTACTGACCAAAAAATCCTTATCCGCGTACCCAACTGGATCGGCGATGCCGTGATATCCACCGGATTCATCGAAGCCTGCAAAAAAGAGAATCCCGGGGCAAAGATCACTATTCTGGCCCACCAGCGGGTGGCAGAGCTGTTCGAGGCCAACCCCTATGTGAATGATATCATGGCTTTCAATAAAGAAGAAGGGCTACGGCGCATCGTCCGAAGCCTAAAGAACAGGGCTTTTGACCGGGCCTATATTCTGCCCCTGTCATTCTCCTCGGCGTTGATATGTTTTCTGGCCGGGATAAAACAGAGGATCGGACATGGCACGGAGCTCCGTAACCTGCTGTTGACCGAGAGCCTGAGATATTCGCAAACTGATTTTCGCTCCCGCCATATCCTGTACGGTTATACAGCTCTTCTGGAACGGGATATAGCACCTCGGCCGCCGAAGATATACCTGACCGATGAAGAAATAGAAAAGGCCTCAAAGAAGATCTTCGGGCTTAAGTTCAGGAAGGAGGACCTGGTAGGATTTGGTCCGGGGGCAACCTACGGTCAAGCCAAGATGTGGCCGGCGGAAAACTGGATCCAACTGGGGCGGAAATTATCGGAGGGCGGGAAGAGGGTTATGATCTTCGGTTCCGCGTCGGAAAATGTGCTATGCCGGGATATCGCGATGGGAATAGGCCACGGGACGACCAACCTGGCCGGTGACTTGAGTTTGCGCGAAAGCGCAGCCCTGCTCCACCTGGTCCCGTCATTTATCACCAATGACACCGGGGTGATGCACCTGGCCGCGGCGTCTGGGGCAAAAGTTACGGCTATCTTCGGCTCCACCAATCCGGATTGGACCGGGCCCTGGGGCGAAGGACATAAGGTGATCTATGATAAACAGCCCTGCAGCCCGTGTTATAAAAGGACCTGTCGATACGGGCATTACGATTGCCTTAAGAAGATTACTCCCGACGATATAATCGCGACTTGATGCAATAACTTGACAAAAGACGATAAATTAAGTAAAATATGGCGTTACGGGCGGGTGTAGTTCAGTGGTAGAACGTCAGCTTCCCAAGCTGAATATCGTGGGTTCGATCCCCATCACCCGCTCCACTATTTTGCAAATATGAAAAAAGCGAGGCTTTTAGGCCTCGCTTTTTGTGTATCATGAAGACTATTTCTTATCTTCCTTGTCGTCTATCTTGAAACCGATGCCCCGGTTCTCCGGGCCGAAGGTCTTGATGGCCCCGAACTGGGCCTCGAATTTCTTGATGTTGTCCTCCAGCGCATTAAGCAGCATTTTGGCGTGCTGGGGAGTGGTAACGATGCGGGAATAGATCTTGGCCTTGGGAATTCCGGGCAGCACCCGGGCAAAATCTATGATGAATTCCGAAGGGGAGTGAGCTATCAGCGCCAGGTTAGAATAGACGCCTTCGGCCTCTTTTTCGCCCAGTTCGATATTCAATTGATTCTGAGGATTTTGTTCCATTTTAACCGCCTTTTGTTGTAAATTCATATTTCATTCAATTCTAACAGACGAGATCCGCTGCTGTCAAGTTTATTATTGACTTTGCTGTTTTTCCTGTTATAATATTTTTCAAACGATTTAAGGAGACCTATGAAAAAGGCCCTGTCGATATTTATGCTGATAACTGTGGGGACAACGCTTGCCCATGCCGGAGATATTCATCCCTTGGGCCTTAAATGGAAAGATCCCAGGGTTGCGGCTCCGGACCATGAGGTGAAGATTACCGGATCAAAGGATATCCTGCCGGTTAGGGTGGATCATTCTGCCGACATGCCGCCGGTGGGAAACCAGGCCGGCCAGGGATCATGCACCGCCTGGGCCACAGCTTATTATCACAAGAGTTATCAGGAGTGGGTAGAACACGGTTGGCCGTTGTCCGACCAAAACCATCAGTTCAGCCCGGCTTTCGTATACAACCAGATAAACGGCGGCGGCGATTACGGCTCTTGGTTCGGGGATGCATTCCAGCTGTTGTGTGATATGGGGAGTTCATCAATGGCCCTCAGCCCGTATAACGATGCCGACTGCATCAGCTGGCCCAGCGAGGCCGCCTATGATTCGGCCATGCCGTACCGCTCCGATCAATGGTATTGGTTCGATCTTAACGGCAGTCTGGGCATCGAGGGCGTCAAGCAATGCCTGGCGGACGGGAATAATGTGGTGATAGGCTTGCTGGTATATGCCAATTATGACAACATAGCTTCGTACAATAATGTTTTCTGTGTGTCCGATCTTTCCGGCGATATTCGCGGAGGACATGCAAACTGCATCGTGGGATATGATGATTCTCTGGAGACCCATGACGGCAGGGGCGCCTTCCGGGTAGTGAATTCCTGGGGGACATCATGGGGTGATGAGGGATATTACTGGATGTCGTATCAGGCCGCCACCGATTCCCGCACCTCATATCAGGCCGCATTTTATTCGTCGGACAGGATAGGGTATCAGCCAACATTGAAGATGCGGGCCAGAATCGATCACGCTAACCGGGGCAGCATCAGGATCAAAACGGGGATCGGCCCATCATCGGCTCCTTATTGGGAACGGGAGTTTTATGTGAACTCGTACGATGGATATATGTTCGGAGGCGGCAATAATCCTTTTCCTGAAAACAACATTGTTTTTGATATCAGTGAAGGGGCGGCTTCCTTGGATAGCCTGGATGGCAATAATGTTTATCTGATGACCCAGGATCTGGAAACCGACGGGGTCTCGGGGACAGTAGAATATCTGGGCGCCGAAAGCGTGCCTTGGGGAACGGGCAACTCGTCATTGGAAACGCCGAAGCCGATAGAAGATGATTACGGCAATCATTATACAAATATTACCCTGCATTACCGGGACTTTGCGTTGTCTGTCAATCCCCCCGAGATCTCGCTGGAGCAGGGAGATTCGATTCATGTTGAAATAAACTTGGGCAGAATCAACGGTTTCGATCATTCGGTCCGCATGAGTTCTCTGCTGGCGCCAACGCCTGCGGCCGGATCGGTGATGGTAGAGTTTGAAAAGGCCAACATGATACCCGATGATTCCTGTATGGTATCCATTATCGCTTCGCCTGGAGTTTCTCCGGGGAAATACCGTATAGTCATTTCCGGAACCGACAGTTTGTATACGTTGATAAGAAGCGACACTCTGACTTTATGGATCTTGGGGTTCGGAGAGGTCCTATGCGTAGGCTCCACACCACAAATGTTCGATTTGGCCGGAACTCGCTGGAATGAGGTGGATAGCATTTCTTGTATGCCTCCGGTCATAGGGAACAATTACCACGCCTTGATCCTGGAAAATAATCTGACGATGGCCGATACTTCAAAGATCCGTGCATTTATTGCCGGAGGCGGCCGCATTGTCTCCATCGGACGTTCGGCCATGGACCTTAGCGGAGGGACCAACTTGCTTCCCGTTTCCAAATGGCTGGGAGCCGGCGGTTATGCCTGGTATACCGGAGCGGGGATAAATATGATATCCGACTACCAGAATCCTTTCGGGGTTTCCGGCATCAATTATGGCGATATATTGGGGACTCTTACCGCTAATAACGGCCGGCTTGGCAGCCTGCAACCTGGCGCCGTCACTTTGGCGCATTTGGGGACGGTCGTATCAGCGATCGCCTCGGTATATAATCAATACGAAGCCGGGCAGAGTTTGTGGATCACCGTCGGCGCCGGTTATTGCCCGCAGATCGATTCGCTTATAACCGGGTTTCTCGGAAACCCCGTATTGGGGGTGATCGGTGATCAAACGGGTGACTTGCCGTTTATTGGAAATAGATTGACCCTTTCGGCCTATCCCATGCCATGCAGCGGCAAAAGCACCTTCCGCCTGAACATCCCGGGCAGATCATACCTTAACCTTGCTCTTTATGATATTTGCGGCCGGAGGGTAAAAACGCTTTTTGACGGCAATAAACCCGCGGGTCTGCAGTTGTTTTCCTGGGACGGAAGAGACGATCAAGGCCGGCAGGTCTCCGCGGGAATCTATTTTATAAAGGCGGAGACAGCTTACGGAAAGATTCTGAAGAAGATACTGTCCGTAAATTAAATGGCTGATGAATTAAGGCGCCTTGTTTCTTAAACGGGCGCCTTTTAGTTTTTCCTTGAAAATATCGTAAGTTAATGATATATTTATGTTTTGATAGCTGGAATTGGCAATTACCATAACATAATATTCGGGAGAATGCCGTATGGCTGGGCAGGAGTACGAGAAGAATTTCAAGCCGGGCGAGATCATCTTCAAACAGGGCGATGACGGACACGAAATGTATCTTATCCGGGCGGGAAAGATCAAGATCAGCCGCAGTGCCGGAAACATAGAAAAGACCCTGGCCATCATCAAGGAAGGCGATTTCTTCGGGGAAATGGCGGTGATAGACGGAAGCCCCCGTTCGGCCACCGCCACCGCGGTTGATGACGTCAACCTGCTGATAGTCGACCGAGACGCCTTCAAGTCCCAGCTCAAGGACAACCCCATGATCGAATATGTCCTTGAAACCATGACCCGGCGGCTGAGGGATACCAACCGGCAGGTGGAATTTTTACTGATCCGCGACGAGATGCGCCGGGTGGTGGCCCTGCTTGTGTCAATGGTCAAGGAACGCGGCGCCCAGACCTCCGAAGGGATAGTGGTCGATTTCCCCTACGATTACACGGCTTTGGGCGGAATGATAGGCATAGACGCCTCCAAGACGGAAGAGATAGTCAAAAAACTTTTGAATCTGAAACTTATACGGATAGAGGACAAGAAGCTGATAATATCCAGCCTGGCGGAGATAGACGATTATCTAAGGTTCATCACCCTCAAAGAGAAATTCTCTACCGCATAAACCGTTTCAAAATAGCAAGAAATGAAAGCATATCTGGATATGGTCCGCTACGTGCTGGATAACGGCACCTATCGAGAAAACCGCACCGGAGTTTCTACCTACGGCTGTTTCGGTTATTTTTACAAGGTTGACCTTGCCCAGGGTTATCCCCTTTTGACCACCAAACAGATGTATTTCAATTCGATGCTGAGGGAACTTTTCTGGTACTTGAGCGGAGAATCCCATATCAGAAATCTCCGGAAGCACACCAAGATTTGGGATGCCTGGGCCGATGAAGAAGGACGTCTGGAGACAGCCTACGGAAGGTTTTGGCGGAGATATCCGGTCCCGGAAAGCGGGGTGGACGGCGAAAAATGGGGCGATAGATGGATCAGCAAGGATCCCGAGACCGGAAGCAGGGTTTTCGATCAGATCCAGTATGTGATCGATATTATGAGGGAGATAAAACAGAACCCCACCACTCCCAACCTGCGCAGGATGGTGGTATCGGCCTGGCATCCCGGCAATGCAGCGGAAAGCAGGCTGCCGCCCTGCCATTACAGTTTCTGTTTCAGCGTTTCGAATGATAAGCTCAACTGTCACCTGACCCAGCGTTCCGGGGACATCGCCCTGGGGATACCCTTCAACCTGGCTTGCTATTCTTTGCTTACGATCATGCTGGCCAAGGAGACCGGCTACCAGCCAGGTGAATTCGCCCACACCATCATTGACGCTCATATCTATGAAGATCACATCCCCGGCCTTAAGGAACAATTGATTCGCGAACCAAAACCCCTGCCCAGGATCAGGATCGCCGAGAAACCGTTCTTCAGCTTGAACTTCGAGGATGTGACCCTGGAAGGCTATCAATGCCATCCGGGCATCAAATTCGGGGTGGCGGTTTGAGTTCCCCGGATAAATATATCATCGTAGCCATGACCAAGAGCAGGGTCATTGGCAAAGACAATAGGATGCCCTGGCACATGCCCGAAGATCTGAGGCTTTTCAAAAAGCTGACCACCGGCAATACCGTGATCATGGGACGGAAGACCTTTGAATCGATAGGGAAGCCATTGCCCAACCGAAATAATATAGTGGTCACCAGATCGGACTGCGCGTTTGCCGGAACCGTGGTCTGCCATAGTTTGGAGGAGGCTTTGAATAAGGCCGAGGGATACGGCAAGAAGATATTTTTCATCGGCGGCGCGCAATTATACCGTGAAGCGATCGGTTTGGCTGGTTACATGTATATCTCCTGGCTGAAAAATGAATATACCGGGGATGCCTTCTTCCCGCAATTCAACGAGAACGAATGGGAAAAGGTCGAAGCTGCCGATTATCCCGATTTCATCAACATACTCTATAAAAGAATAAAAACTGACGGATGAATTTCGCATGATAGAGCGTTATACCCTGCCAAAGATGAAGGCTGTCTGGAGCGAGCAGAACAAGTTCCAAAAATGGCTGGACATCGAGATCCTGGCCTGCGAGGCCCAGGCTCAATTGGGTAATATATCGTCCGGCGATCTGAAGAACATCAAGGACAAGGCCTCATTTGAGATCGACCGGATAAACCAGATCGAGGCCGAGGTCCAGCACGATGTGATAGCCTTTTTGACCAATGTTAACGAGCATGTGGGCGAATCGGGACGCTTCATCCACCTGGGCATGACATCGTCCGACGTATTGGATACCGCCTGGGCGGTGCTGATGAAGGAAGCCGGGAACATCCTGTTGGACGACCTGAAAAGATTATCAGCCGTATTAAAAAATAGGGCCTGGGAATTCCGCGATACCCTGATGATGGGCCGTAGTCACGGGATACATGCCGAGCCGACCAGCTTCGGGCTTAAACTGGCCATGTGGTGGCAGGAGAATGAGCGAAACATAAAACGCATGGAACGTGCGGTAGAGGCCGTTTCCTGCGGCAAGATTTCGGGAGCGGTGGGCACCTTTGCCCATATAGATCCGTCCGTTGAGGAGTATGTCTGCAATAAATTGAGGTTGATCCCGGAGCCGGTGTCCACCCAGATAGTCCAGCGGGACCGGCATGCCGAATATCTCTGCGCTTTGGGCATCATCGCTTCCACCCTCGACAAGATAGCCCTGGAGATCAGGCATCTTCAGCGGACCGAGGTCCGCGAGGCGGAGGAACCGTTCTCGGAAAAGCAGAAGGGCTCCTCGGCCATGCCCCATAAAAGGAATCCCATCATTTCCGAGAGGATCTGCGGGATGGCCCGGGTGATCCGGGCCAATGCCCTGGTGGGAATGGAGAACGTGGCCCTGTGGCACGAGCGGGACATCTCCCATTCCTCGGCCGAAAGGATAGTCATTCCCGACAGCACCATCGCCCTGGATTATATCCTGAACAAGGCGATCTGGCTGATCGAAGGCCTGCGGGTGTATCCCGGGCGAATGCGGCAGAACATAGAATCATCCGGAGGGCTGATCTTCTCCCAGAAACTGCTGCTGGCCTTGGTGGGAAAGGGCATTTCGCGCGAAGAAGCCTATCGTCTGGTTCAGCGAAATGCCATGAAGGTTTGGGAGCAGGGCGGGGACCTGAAGGCCTTGGCCCTTGCCGACCCCGACATAACGGGCCGTTTGGGAACAGAGCAGATAAATGATATATTCGATCCCGGAAGCTTCATGGGCAATGCCGGGCATATCTTCGCCCGCATCGGGTTGAACGGCCCCAACTAAACAGGAGGGTAGATCACTATGAGCATGTTGACATACGGGGCGCTTGGTTTGGCGGTAATTTTTATCGTCCTGTTCATAATAGCCAGCGGCAAAGCCGGACAGAAGACCATGGCCTGCAACCTGGCCCAGAGCGAGTTGAAGAAGCTGAAGGATGACGACAGGCGCCAGAGGGACATTATCGCCAGTATGAAGAATTCCCTGGCTACCATGGAGAAGGATCATTCCGAACGTTCCAGGGTCTTCATGGTCCTGCTGGAGCTGGCCCGCACTTTGGGAGGCAGCCTGGAGAAGGAAAAACTGCCGATGCTGTTGATAAGGATAGCCCAGCAATTGTTCGATTGCGAGGAAGCCATCTTTTTCAAGCCGGTAGATGACGGGGGAGAGTTGACTGTGGCCGAATCGATAGGATTGGACCAGAAGATCGCCCGGGAGATTGTGGTCAAGGTAGGAGACGGATACGTGGGCCATACTGCGGGCAAGCGGGTGATCATGACCAAGGAGGATTTTGAGAACGAAAGCAACCTGATCAAACAGAAATTGGAGAACACCCGGGATAAGAGGATCAACCCGGTATTATGCATCCCGCTGGTGCAGCGCAACAGCGTTCTGGGCGTGGTGTCTCTGGGGAAGATCCAGCGCCGCTCCAAAGAGGAGCGCAACCTGCTGCTTATCTTCCAGAGCCTGGGCTCCATGGCCCTGGATAACGCGGGGCTGTTCGAGAAGCTGTATACCAAGGACAAGCTGACCGGCCTGTTGAACCGCCGGTACTTTGACGAGCGGGCCATGGCCGAACTTAACCGGGCCAAGCGTTTCGGACATAAATTGTCATTCGCCCTGATGGACTTGGATAATTTCCGGGCCTTTATCGAGACCAACGGCACCCAGGCCGGCGATAAGGTGCTGTCCCGGATAGGCCTGCTGCTGAACGAACATGTCCGGAAGATAGACATTTCCTGTCGTATGGATGAGGATAAATTCGCGGTGGCCCTGTTGGAGACCGAACGGAGCCAGGCCCTGCAGTTCGCCGAGAAGATCAAGAAGATAATTGATTATGATACAACCATCAACGATCAGGCCTTCGCCAGCCACCGGTTGACCATCAGCCTGGCGGTGATGACCTTCCCGGATGACGGCATTTCCTACGAACAGATATTTGCGGACGCCGCCAAAAAACTGGAGGAGGTCCAGGCCCAGGGCGGCAACGTAATAGTGAGCCACGTCGGCGGAGAAAATTCATGAAGATCGCCCCGGAAGGAAATACCACCATCGTAATTGCCGGCCTGTTCTTTGCGATCGGTTTCGCGATCTGGCTTATGACCAGGAATCAGTATCTGGGCTATCTGTCGGCAGCATCTTTTATAGTGACCCTGTTCATGCTGTTCTTCTTTCGCGACCCGCCCAGGAAGGGTGAGTATCTCCCGGGACAACTGATCTCTCCGGCCGACGGTAAAGTGGTGATCGTGAAGGAAACCGAAGATAATTTCCTTTTCAAAGGAAAGGTCCTGCAGGTCAGCATCTTTTTATCGCCCCTGGATGTACACATCAATCGGATACCGGTCTCCGGCAAGGTTATATATCAGCAATATCATCCGGGTAAATTCTTACCGGCCTTCGAAGAGAAGGCTTCGCTGGCCAACGAGCAGATGCATTTGGGTATAGAAACGCCTTACGGCAAAATACTGATGAAACAGATCGCCGGGATCCTTGCTCGCCGGGTGGTGTGCTATCCCAAACTGAATGACGAGGTGAAGGCCGGGGAACGGATGGGCCTGATGAAATTCGGCTCGCGGGTGGATCTTCTTTTACCATTGGGGACCGATGTTAAAGTGAAAGTGGGCGATAAGGTGAAGGGCGGAGTGACGGTGATTGGTAAGATGTGATTGAATTATTTATGAAATATATTATATTAAATCCCTTTATAATAATTTTTCTATCACTTCCTGTCATATTGCTATTCCTTAAGATAAAATATTATAAAAAAGTAAATGTCATTATACTGGTGCTATTTCAATTATTATTGGGATGGGGACTTATCGTTGCTGCTAATTTCTATTATAACTCGGTATTAGAAAAAGATTTAAACTATCACTTTCGTTCTGCAAACAATAGTAATGGAATTGACTCGTTGAAAATAGCTAAAACAATGGAATTGTTAACTACTGATGGGGCAAGGAATGTTTTTTCTTTAGTATTTGGTTGGCTATATTCTTTTTTATATTCTATCCCGTATATAGTTTTTTACTTTATATATAAAAAGCGTGTGAATTTACAAAGTCGGGGAATTAATCATGCCCGCTCCTAAATTAAAAACCCCATCGTTCCTGCCCAGCGTCTTCACCAGCGGAAATTTATTCTGCGGGGTGCTGGCGGTGATCGAGGCCTTCAACGGCAACTATTACCGCGGGGCCTGGCTGATCATCCTGGCCAGTTTCTTCGATTCCATCGACGGCATGGTAGCCCGGCTGACCCACCATTACAGCCGGTTCGGGGCGGAGCTGGATTCGCTGTCCGACCTGATATCATTCGTGCTGGCGCCGATGATCCTTATCTACCCGCTGGCCTTGAAGAACCTGGGGCTGTGGGGCAGCCTGACCGCCTTCGCTTTCGTGGTGGCCGGCGCCATCCGGCTGGCCCGTTTCAATGCCAATATAAAAAGCCTGAACGAGAAGGAGGTTTTCCACGGCCTGCCCACGCCGGCGGCCGGAGGGGTGGTGGCCAGTTTCCTGCTGTTCAGCAACGCCGTAGCTTACGACCTGTCGCTGGTCCGTTACATCCCGCTGGTCATTATCTTGCTTTCATTCCTGATGATCAGCGATATCGAATATCCGCCCATTCCCAAGATGGCCGACCGCAGTTTCAAGTCCTACCTGATCTACGCCGGGTTCATGCTGGCCATACTGGGCATCATCAAGAGTCCCAACCTGACAATTTTCCCGATACTGACCGGATATATCCTGTTCGGCCTGGTGTTGAGGATGTATAAATCAAGCCATTTGGAAAAATGGAAGAACAAAAGGAGAAGAAAAATTGCTGACAGCTGAAATCCACGTCACCCTCAAGGACCTGGTGCTGGATCCGCAGGGCACCACCCTCAAGCGTTCCATGGAGACAATGGGCTACAAGGGCGTCGAGGACGTCCGGATGGGCAAGTTCATTCAGGTAAAATTCGACAGTAGCGACCGTAAGGCGGTCGAGGAACGGGTAAAGGAGATGTGCCAGAAGATCCTTTCCAACCCGGTGATCGAGCAATTCAGCTACACCATCGCGGAGGACAAATGAGATTTGCGGTGATAACCTTTCCCGGCTCCAACTGTGACTACGATTGCTACCGGGCGGTGAAGGACCACCTGCAGTGTCCGGTTGATTATATCTGGCACCGGGAACATTCCCTTAAAGAATGCGACTGCGTGATATTGCCCGGAGGGTTCTCCTACGGGGATTATCTGAGGACCGGCGCCATCGCCCGTTTCTCGCCCATCATGCAGGAAGTGATGGCCTTTGCCGAAAAGGGCGGCCCGGTGATCGGTATCTGCAACGGATTCCAGATACTGCTGGAGAGCGGCCTGCTGCCGGGGGCCATGCTGGTCAACCGCAGCCTGCAGTTCATCTGCAAGACCATATACCTTAAGACCGAGAACAACAAACTGCCGTTCACCAATAAACTTTCCAAGGGACAGGTCGTACGGATCCCCATAGCCCACAAGGAGGGCAACTACTATGCCGATCAGGCGACCATAAAGGAACTGGAGGACAACGGCCAGGTGGTCTTCCGCTATTGCGATGCGGAAGGCAGCATCAAGGAAAGCGCAAATCCCAACGGATCCATAAACAATATCGCCGGGATCACCAATAAAAGGGGGAACGTGCTGGGAATGATGCCCCATCCCGAAAGGGCCATGGAAAGCCTTTTGGGTTCGGCCGACGGCGCTCTGGTGTTCGATTCCATCAAGAACTATTTATCCGTCAGGTGAGCATGCTCAATAAAAATTACAAACAGCCGGACGTCAACGCCATAGCCAAGCTGCTCACCAAGCTTGACCAGATCCTGGCCGGCGATCCGGATAAGATGATCCGGCACCTGCGTAAGCTAGCTAAGGTGGTGGATCGTTTAGTGCCGTACCATGACGGACATATCATTCGGGTGACCTTTTATTCGCTGGCCATCGGCATGCGGATGGGCCTGCCCCAGGAGGACCTGCTGACCCTGGAAGTGGCGGCCCTTCTGCACGATTTCGGCAAGCTGGGGGTGGACGAGGCTACTCTTGAAAAAGAAGAGGCCCTGAGCAGCGACGACCTGACCGAGATCCACCACCATGCCGAACGTGGCTATCATATCATCTCCGGCTTCTCTAAACTATGCAAGGTGGCGGATATCATCCGCGATCACCACGAAAAATACGACGGCAGCGGCTATCCCAACCGCAAGAAAGGGCACGATATCGACCGCCTGGCCAGGATAATAGCGGTGGCCGATGCCTACGATGCCATGACCGCGGACCGGCCCTACCGCAAGGGGCTTCCCCAGAAGACGGCCGAAGCCGAACTGCTGATCCATTCCGGCACCCAGTTCGACCCCGAAGTGGTGGATTACTTCGTCAATCATGTCCAGGATAAGAAACCGGACATCAAGATCTCGCTACTTTCCAAGACCTTCAAGATCCAACGCCGCAAACCCCGGGTGAAACCCAAGAACGGACACCGTAATAATTCGAAGAAAGCCTCTGGCAACGGAGGCGCCCATAAACCGCAACCTTCAAATTTGAAAAGATAAGATGACAAAACACCAGGAGCCTATCGTAGATATAAAACTGGCCCAAAGCTTCGGGCTTAATCAGGATGAATTTGACAGCATCCAGCGGATAATGGGGCGGATGCCCACTTATACCGAGCTTGGCATATTCTCGGTATTGTGGTCGGAACATTGTTCCTACAAGAATTCCAAACCGCTGTTAAAGCTGTTTCCCACCAAGGCTGCCCAGGTCCTGCAGGGGCCGGGCGAGAACGCCGGGATAGTGGACATTGGGGACGGGCTGGGCATCGCCATGAAGGTGGAAAGCCACAACCATCCCTCGGCCATTGAGCCTTACCAGGGCGCGGCCACCGGCATCGGCGGTATTTTGCGCGACATTTTCACCATGGGGGCCAGGCCCATCGCCCTGATGGATCCCCTGTATTTCGGGTCCCTGGACGACGCCCATGTCCGGCACCTGTTCTCCGGGGTGGTTTCCGGCATCGCCGATTACGGCAACTGCGTGGGTATTCCCACCGTGGGCGGCTCGGTGGTGTTCGACGAGTCCTACACCACCAATCCGTTGGTCAACGTGATGTGCCTGGGGCTGGTGGAGAACAAGAAGATCATGAGGGGTTTCGCCTCCGGCCCGGGCAACCTGGTGATAGCCGTCGGAGCCACCACCGGGCGGGACGGCATTCACGGGGCCACCTTCGCTTCGGAGGAGCTTTCGGAAGAATCATCGGCCAAGCGTCCCTCGGTCCAGATAGGGGACCCCTTTACCAAAAAACTGCTGTTGGAAGCCACTCTGGAACTGATCGAATCGGGCTTATCGGTCGGCATTCAGGATATGGGTGCGGCCGGCCTGACCAGTTCGTCCATCGAGATGGCCTCCCGGGCCGGGACCGGTTTGGAATTGGATATGTCCAAAGTGCCGCTAAGAGAGAAGGGCATGACCCCGTACGAGATCATGCTGTCAGAATCCCAGGAAAGAATGGTAGTGGTGGCACCTAAGGAAAATTATGATAAAATTAAAGCGATATTTGATAAATGGGAACTTAACTGTGCCTCAATAGGCATAGTTACCAATGACGGAAATGTGCGGATCAAATGGGGCCAAGAGGTATTCGCCGACATCCCGGTAAAGGCCCTGGTTGACGAAGCTCCGGTATATGAAAGAGAAAGCAAGGAGCCAGGTTACCTGTCTAAATTAAAGCAATTTATTCAAAATGACATAATTGAACCAAAGGATCATAACAAATCGCTAATTAAAGTACTTTCGGCGCCTACCATTGCCAGCAAGCGTTGGGTCTATCAGCAGTACGATCATCAGGTTAGGACCAATACCGCCGTCCGCCCGGGGTCCGATGCCGCAGTCTTGAGGATCCGTGGCACAAAGAAAGCCATAGGCATCACCACTGATTGCAACGGACGTTACTGTTACCTTAACCCGTTCAACGGCGGAGCTATTGTGGTGGCCGAGGCCGCCCGCAACCTGGCCTGTTCCGGCGCCCGGCCATTGGGCTTGACCGACTGTCTGAACTTTGGCAATCCCTACAAGCCAGAGGTCTTTTACCAGATGAAAAAGGCGGTGGAAGGCCTGGCCGAGGCTTGCAAGGCGCTGGAAGTGCCGGTGATCTCCGGCAACGTCAGCCTTTATAATGAAAGCCTGACCCACAGCGTCTATCCTACGCCTTTGGTGGGCATGGTGGGCCTGATCGAGGATATTTCCCACATCACCACCCAGTGGTTCAAGGAGGCCGGAGATATCGTATTCCTGGCCGGTGACATCAAATCCCAGCCGGATATCGGCGGGTCGGAGTATCTAAAGGAGGTTCACGGCCAGGTGAACGGCAACGCCCCGGCCATAGACCTGAAAGCCGAAAAGAAGCTGCATGATTTTATCCGGGATGCCATCAAGGCCGATTTGGTCCGTTCGGCCCATGATTGCTCCGAGGGCGGTTTGGCGGTGGCTTTGGCAGAGTGTTGTTTTGCACCACCCCTTGATCCCCTCCTTGATAAGGAGGGGACGGGCGTGACAGTAGATCTGAAGGATCTGCCCGGTATGGGCGATTTCAAGCTGTTTGCCGAGAATCAGACCAGAATTATTCTGTCAAGCAAGGAAGGGGATGTTGAGAAATTAGAAGCATTGGCCAAAAAGCAAGGCATTGACATTATGAAGTTGGGGACTGTGGGCGGAGACCGGCTGGTAATAAAGGATTTGATAGACATGCCGGTGGCCGAGGCTCGAAAGGCCTGGGAAGAGGCCATACCCAACAAAATGAAATGATATTAACCCCTCCCCGGATCAATCGGGCGAGGGGTTTTTAGTAGCTTACGAATATTGGTGGATTTCAAGGATATAAAGAGTATTAAGTCGATATTGTATGTGATAAATTCAATACTTAATTCAAAGAAGCAAGTAAGATATTTTTTGGGATTAATGATATATGATACAAATGAAAATAAAAATGATTTGGAAAATCGCAGTCATTGTTGTACCAATAATATTTCCTTACGTTGATGTTGGGGAATTTATTTCCGGGGAGATAAATTTAGTACGATTGTTGATAAAGTTAACGATATTTTCAATCATATATCTTTATATCCTTATTGCTGCTTTAACTGTCAATATTCAAATAGATAACATTGGGTTGAAAGGATATGTATATAAATTATCGAGAATTAAATCAATTGAAAACGCGCAATATGCTTTATTGTGGAATAAAGTTGAAAGTATAACCTCAGGGATGTTCCCATTATGGTTTCCAGGCAAAATGATTGCGGTTAATTTTATTTCAAAAAATGGTCGTACAACATCAATAGTATTAACTAGTAATTATTCTAATTTTAAAAAAGCATGTTTATTTATTGAAAAACAAGTTTCACCTGATATTATTGCCGATGACGTAAAAAGGTTGATTGCAAGATATAAAAAGGGCAGGGAATATCAGGATATTGTTTTCCCAATAATAATAAAAGACAATGACGGATATATGTATCGCATACATTCTATTAATGATATTGAATATAATGATCTGTCCTTTTACGAATTTCAATATTTTTGGGATATGAGAGCAGTTCCCTTGAATATATACCTTAAGGAAAGAGAAAACAGCAAAAGTGAAATAATTATTGAAATAAAAGAAGTTTTGCCGGAAAAAGAAAAGCTAAAATCAGAGATCATATCCTTCATTAAAAAATACAAGAAGAATATAAATGTTAAAGAAATTGAGGAGTTGCCTTTTGAAAAACTTGTCGATAAAATTTGATATCATTCTATGATACTAAAAGAGAACCCAGCCGAATTGGGGAAAATATATAATATTGTTTTGATTGCGATACTAATCTGCATGATTGCAATTTTATCGGGACTTATTATCATCAAGGCAGATGTTATCATTTTAGACCCATACTCAACTTCAGTTGCATTAGTTATGCAAATATTTATGGGCTTTATAGGGCTTTTTTTTGTGTTATGTTTTCTTCAATTTGGGTTATATCTAAAAATAAAGGGGCACATCAAAATTAGCTCCCGAAGGAAATCTATTGCAAAAAGCTTTTTATCGATTTTCTTATTTATATTCGGATTTATCTCATTGATATTGTTATTATATTATTAGCTACTAATTTATGCTTAAGTCATATTCAAATTTAACATTTCAATATATGAAAAAAATATTAATGCTATCAGTTACATTGTTGATCTCTTGCTCTTTGCAAAAGATCGACAAGAACAGAAACAAGCTGGAGTTCGTATCGCCCCTTAAAGATGTCAGGGATTCCATCAACTGTGTCATAAACATTATGGAAAAGGTTTCAAAATCAGAAAATTATTTTAAATCACAATATTATATTTATAATAACAAATTAGTTATGAATGATAAAAAAATCGGCGAAATTGATTCTCTGCAAGTAATTATTGATTCCGGTAAATATAAACCAATGTATAATTTTAATGCTATGGAATTTAAAAGGTTTTTGATGCTTATAATATATTTGAAGAATAATAAAATCACCTCTGCCACAAAATCCCCGGGTTTTGATCAATATTATTTGCAATATAAAGCGTTTGAGAGGGGCGGACTTTTTACCAGCGACGAGAAGTACGTGCGACAAATAATGCTAGTTAAGAATATTACAGACACTACGGATATATATTTTAAAAATTACGAAAAGATATATGACAAAAAAGAGGATATGGTTCTTTTTGGCATAAAATAGTAAAATTAATCAGCATATATTGACAGTTCATGATTAATTAAATGCTTAAACTTTAAAAACTTCTTTTGGTTAATTAAAGCCAAAGGTGGTTTTTATTTTCTTGACTTTATTCTGTCCAAACTATAAACTATTCCCATGATCAAGGAAATCAAAGCCAAAACCATGCTGTCACACGTCCCCGGACCCGACGGCTGGTTCGGCCTAAAATACAACATGAACCTCTACCGGGGCTGTTCCCACGGCTGCATCTACTGCGATTCCCGCAGTTCCTGCTACCGGATAGAGAATTTCTCCGACATCCTGGTCAAATCCAACGCCATCGACCTGCTGAAAAAGGAACTGCCCTCTAAAAGGGTGGTGGGCACCATCGGCACCGGCTCCATGAACGATCCCTACCAGCAGGTGGAGAGGCAATATCAATTGGCCCGAAAATCCTTGGAATTGATGGCCCAATACGGCTTTCCGGTGCACATAATAACCAAGAGCGACCTGGTGCTGAGGGATACCGATCTTTTGCGCCAGATAACCAAGACCTACGCCGCGGTGACATTCACCGTCATAACAACTGATGACAAGCTGGCCGCAATCATCGAGCCGGGGGCACCGCCGCCGTCACAAAGGCTGAAGGCCATAATAGAACTAAGCAAGGCGGGCATCTATACCGGAATAACCATGATGCCGCTTCTGCCGTTCATCACCGACACAGTAGAAAATGTCAAAGATATCGTTTTGAAAGCCAAAGACAGCGGGGCCAAATATATCATTCCGGTCTTCGGCATGTCCATCCGCACCGGACAGCGGGAATATTTTTACCAAAAGCTGGATGAGCATTTCCCGGGGTTGAAGGCCAAATATCAAAAGAGCTTCGGCATGCAGTACCAGTGCCCCTCGCCGGAGCATGAAAGATTGTCACAAGTCTTCAATGATGAATGCCAGCATCAAGGGGTAAGGATCGGCATGGAATTCTTTGTGCCCCGCAAGAAAGAACAACCCACACTGTTCTAAAAGAGGTCATTATGAAAATAAGGGATCTGGAAAGCTCCGACCTGCCGTCGTATTGCCTGTGCCTGGAGGACTGGTCCGACCAGATAAAAGAGGCCGGCAACCACAAGGAAGTTTGGTACGGCAAAATGAAGGATAAGGGCCTTAGGGTCAAGCTGGCAGTGGACGACAAAGGCGTGGTCGGGGGCATGATCCAATATCTGCCTATAGAAAATTCGACCGCCGAAGGCAAGGACCTGTACTTTGTCAATTGCATTTGGGTGCACGGATATAAGCAGGGGCGGGGCAATTTCCAGAAGGCCGGGATGGGCCAAGCATTGCTGCAGGCCGCCGAGGAGGATGTCCGTTCATTGGGAGCCAAGGGGCTGGCTGCATGGGGGCTGATATTGCCTTTCTGGATGAAGGCCTCCTGGTTCAAGAAGCACGGCTATAAAAAGGCCGACCGCGACGGCATCAGCCAACTGCTTTGGAAGCCCTTTAGCGAGGACGCCCAGGCGCCCAAATGGATCAAGCAGAAGGCCAAACCGCAAAAGAAACCGAGGGTGGTGACGGTCACCTCATTCATCAACGGCTGGTGCCCGGCCCAGAATCTGACGCATGAGCGGGCCAAACGGGCGGCCTTAGAGTTCGGCGACAAGGCCGTTTTCGAGATCGTAGACACCTTTGACCGCAATAATTTCCTCAAATGGGGCATATCCGACGCCCTGTTCATTGATGGCAAGCCGGTCAACACCGGGCCGCCGCCGTCGTATGAGAAGATACGGAAGATCATCGCATCCCGGGTCAAGAAATTATCATGATTTACTGATCCATGCAGAGAACGGAAACCAAAATAGATACATCAAAGCTCCCTTCCAGCATTGCCGGATTTGTCGAGGGAGCCAAGGTTTATAACAGCAATTGCTCCGAAACGGCCCAAACATATTTCATAGACGGAAAGGACGTCTTTTATCTTAAGGTCCGCAAGAATGGCGAATTGCTGAGGGAGCATAAAATGACATCATTCTTGCACGGCCGTGGCTTTGCTCCCAAACCAGTTTTATATGAGAGCGATACTGTTAATGATTATCTATTGACCGAGGCTTTGCCCGGCGAGGATGGGATATCCGGCGGGCATCTGGAAGCGCCCAAAAAACTGGCGGCGGTCTTCGGAGAAAGTTTAAGAGAACTGCATTCACTGACATTTGATGGGTGCCCGTACCGCGAACGAACTTCGGAAATGCTCAAAGAGGCCGATGATAAGCTTGCCGCAGGTCCCGGAGATATAAAATTGATCCCGGAAGGAAAGCTTAAGGCTCATAAAAAAGCCCGGGAAATGCGGCACATCGCCATCGATGATGTGGTCCTGCACGGGGATTATTGCCTGCCCAATATCATAATGGATAAATACCATCTGCGCGGATTCGTGGATCTGGGGTACGGCGGGATAGGGGATCGGCATTATGATCTTTTCTGGGGGATTTGGACGCTGTATTACAATCTGGGGACCGATTCATACCGAGATACTTTTTTGGATGCCTACGGCAGAAAGGATCTGGATAGGGACCGGCTGGAACTTTTTCGTCTGATTTCCGGGCTGACCGGATGACATTGATCAAGGAAAAGACCGCATTCCAAGGCATTCCGTTTTCCTGCGGAAAGCCTTTATTTATAAGGTTTCCAAAGTCCTGGGCAATGATATAATTTTTATTTTATTTAGATTGACAATGGCAAATATGTTCTGATATGATAATAGGTTAAGGAACATAACATTTAAAAAGAGTATGTATAAGAATAAGTTGATTTTCGTAATGGCCCTGCTTATTATAGCAGCCTCGCGCCTTATGGCCCAGGACGCCGTTCAGGACTCGGTGAAGGTGGGCGACAGCGCCCCGACCTTCTTTTTGCCGGCTTTGGACGGCAGCCGGTTCTTCCTTTCCGAGCATGTCGCTCCCAAGGGGAACAAGGCAGTAATTCTTGACTTTTATACCACCTGGTGCAAACCCTGCCAGAAGGAATTGCCGTTGCTGGATAGTCTGGTAAAGAGGTATCCGGCTGATTCGCTGATCTTCGTTCTGGTTGATGCCGGTGAGAAAAAGGACACCGTGCTCAAATATTTCGATTCCGCCAAGTATAAGTGCACTGTCCTGCTGGACCAGTTCAACGCGGTGGGCGAGAAATACGGGGTAAAAAGTTTCCCCACTTTAGTTTTAATAGACAAACAGGGCATGGTCCGCTTCATCGGAAACGGGTTCGACCAGAAAAAAGGAGTGTCCGACTTAAGCAAAGCCTTGGACAAGATCATCTACAAGAAGAAAAGCAAAAGAACAAAAAGGTGATATATGAGAATTATTCGTAATCTTCTTTTACTGTCGCTTCTGTTTCCCTCGATCGCGGCGGCCCAGGAGAAGACCGGGCTGGCCGTTTTGCAGTTCGAGCCGCGCAACATCAGCCAGGCCGAGGCCGTGATATTATCCGACCGCCTGCGGGCCGAACTGGTGAATACCAAGTACTTCAACGTGCTGGAACGCGAGCAGATGGACAAGATCCTGCGGGAGCAGAAATTCCAGCTTACCGGGGCCTGCAACGACGCCACCTGCCTGGTACGGGTAGGGCAGTTGATGGCGGTGTCCAAGATGATGGGCGGTACCATCTCCAAGATCGGCAACACCTACACCGTTCAGGCCCGGGTGATCGACGTGGAGAAGGGGGTCATCGATAAGGAGGTCTCGGTGGATTTCACCGGTAGCATCGAGGACCTCCAACAGTGGGGCATGAAAAAGGTGGTTTGGAAGGTGGTGCCCTCGGCCAGCCTGTTCGTGTCCTCCATACCCACCGAGGCCGATATTTTCTGGGACGGTCGGAAGGTCGGCAAGACCGACTTCAAGATCGAGGACGAGGCCATAGGACAACATAAGATCACCCTGAAAAAGATGGGGTATCAGGATTACGATGGCACGGTGGATCTGAAGGAGGTGCGAGATTACGACATCAAGTTGCGGCTCAACGTCAAGCAGTATCTGGTGAACCTAAGCGGCGAGCCCAAGGGAGCCTCGGTGGTGATGAACGATACCGTCAAACTGGGCGTCCTGCCGCTTTCCACCAAACTGGCGATGGGAACCTACAACTTCAAAATAAAAGCCAAGGGTTATTACCAGAACGCCGGCCTGTTGACCATCGACCGGGACCAGGACTATTCTCTCGATCTGAACCTGCGCCGCAAATCCCGCACCAGGGCGGCCATCTCTTCGATATTCCTGCCGGGCAGCGGCCAGCGTTATTCCAATCGCCCATTGATGGGGACATTCTACCTGTTGGCGGGAATAAGCAGTCTGTCCCTTACCTCCGTCAGCATCTTCAAAAAGGTGGATGCCCAAAAGACCTTTGACGACCGGTGGAGCGACTATCAGTCGGCCAATAATGCGGTGGACGCCGAGGCAAAATATATCGAAAGCAGTATAGCTTACAGCGAACTGGATGCCAGGAACAAGGACCTTAAAACCGCGATCACCATAGCTGCGGCGGTTTGGAGCGTCAATTTCCTGGATGCCATCGTGTTCTTTCCGGGAAAGCCAAAGGTGAAGGTTGAGCCATCAACGGGCCAGACCGGGGAGATCAAAACATCCGCCTCCTTAACTTACAGCTGGTGAGGTGAAAATGAAAAAGATCATACAGATAAGAACAGCCAGCGCGCTGACATCGGTCGCGGCCATCCTCTACCTGGCCCTATCCGGGTGCAGCATGCCGGCGGCTCCCACCCACAGCAATCCCAGCGACCCGGACAATCCCGATTTCGTGGGCCCGGCGGTGGAGATTTTAACCCCGACCGAGGGGGCCACTTTTAGTTCCGGGACGGCCACCATATATCTGCACGGATCGGGATCGGCCTATGAATACTCATACAAATTGGACGCGAATGTTGAGTGGAATACAAACTGGGTAAAAGATACCGTTTTGACCATTCCCGGTCTTAGCGAAGGGAATCACACCATTCAGGCTGTGGCCCGCGACCAGGGCGGTTTTATCGGCACGCCGACCCCGGTGCGCAATTTCACCATCAACCAGTATACCAACACCTTTTTAATGTATCCTCCCAGTCAGACCATAGCCGTCGGAGAGACCGCCGAAGTTTGGTGCAAAATGGAGGACTTGGCCACTCCGGTCTCTGCGGTAAGGCTGGTGATCTATATGAGCAATTACTGGATCGTGGATACCATCAGCGCCAGTGCCGATACCGGATACCACTGGGTGGCCAACGGCGGTTCGCCAATGGGGCCGTTCTTCAGTAATTACGGCTCGAATTATTACATGGATGTTAGCCTGGGAGTGGCCGGTGGGACCCCGGCTGGGGTAGATGGTTCTGGAAGAGTGTTCAAAATAAAAGCACAGGGTATACAGGCGGGAAACATGTACATGTATATCAGCAATATTTATGCTAGGGACACTCTTAATGCCGCAATCACCACCACCAATCCTTATACGTATTCATACATATATGTCACTTCCGGCAAGGAGGGCACGAAATGAAAAAGATATTTTTGATCATATTGTCGCTGGCCGCGATGGCTGGGGCAGGGATGGCAGATTCATTGAATGTACGAACTGTTGGGAATTGTAGCACTGGTACAACAAGCTTTTGTTTTTCAATTAATGGGAATTATGCTTATGCTGCAACCGATCATGACGGCTTAAGAGTTATTGATATTGCTTCGCCGAATAATCCAAGTGAAATCGGTTATTGGGATTTGCCTGATTGGAATATTGCTTATGGTGTGGCTGCAAAAGGAAACTATGCATACGTTGCTGCCCATGATTCGGGATTAGTGGCAGTTAATATTTCTAATCCTACAAATCCTACAGAAACCAGCAGAATAAAATCTATTGGAACAGCTAAGCGAGTTGCAATATCTGGCAATTACGCTTTTGTTGCCGCAACAACGAGTGGTTTGCGTGTAATTGATATTTCCGATTCAACAAATCTTGTTGAGGCCGGCTTTTGTGTGACTGGTGGTGCCTGTGTTAATGTATTTATTCTTGATACATTAGCCTATGTCGCAGAAAGCGATTCGGGTTTAAGAATCATAAATATAGCAAATCCAAATGCACCTTACGCTATAGGGCTTTATAATTTATCTGTTGCAGCACTTACGGTTTTCGTCAAAGACTCTCTTGCTTACCTTGGTGCAAGTGATGATAGTTTGCGTGTTATTAATATATTTGATCCTTCTAATCCTACATTTGTAACTAGTTACAAAACGATGTCCACAATTGAGGACATATATGTCAAAGATAAATTTGCATATTTGGCAAATGTAGGTGCTGGTTTAACTGTCCTTGATGTATCGAATCCAATGTCGATAACGGAAGCAGGTTTTTATAATACCACTGGTTATGCCAGGTCGGTTTTCTTGCATGATGGATATATTGATGTTTTATGTGATGGATATTTCAATATTTTAAAAGGTTACAATCTTTTATCGTTAGTAAGCGCACCTACTTTAATTACGCCTGTAAATAATTATACTTCTGTTATAAATAATCCCGATTTTTATTGGCACATATCAGACTCTGCAACAACCTATCGCCTGCAAATATCCCCGTTCTCTAGCTTTGCCAGCCTGACCCTGGATACTACCACTAGCGACACATTTTTAACTTCATCGGCCTTACCCAATAACTGGTACTACTGGCGGGTGAAGGCATACAACGCCACCGATTCCAGCGAGTGGTCCGAGGTCCGCAGTTTCAGCGTGGCCACCAGCACGGTGGGCATCCCGACCCTGAACTTCCCGCCGGCTGACACCTCCACCAACGACAGTTTCCCCAACTATGACTGGAGCGACGTAACCGGGGCCACCCAGTATGAACTGCAGGTGGGCAGGGGGTACCGCTGGATACTGGCCAGCTATTATTACGGATATGTGCAAAGCTACAATGTTTCCGATCCCGCCCAGCCGGAATACTGCGGCTCGGGCAACGGGGGAAATGCGACGGACGTGGTCATCAAGGACACCTTTGCCTTGGTGGCCTCCAATCAGAGCATTTATGTCGTCAACATAGCCGACCCTTCATCCCTTAAGTATCAGACTTGGACAAGCATCGGAACTGGCCAGCTCAACGGGATAGTGCTGCGCGACACCTTGGCCTATGTGGCTGATTGGAGCTACGGCCTTCGGATCGTCAACGTCAAGGACCCGTTCGCCATGACCGTGGTGGGCTCCTATGACTCGCCGGGAAGCCCGCGGGGGCTGGCTTTGAACGGGAATTACGTCTATCTGGCCGACGCCAATGCCGGCCTGACGGTTATCGACGTTTCCGACCCGGCCAACCCGGTGCTGGCCGGCCAGCTTGACACCCCGGGCGACGCCCAGGCGGTGGCGGTGTCCGGCAATTACGCCTATGTGGCCGACAACACCGGCGGGATGAGGGTGATAAACATTTCCAACCCGTCCAGCCCGGTCGAGGCGGGAAGTTTCGCCAGCAGCAACGCCGTGGGAGTCACCATCAGCGGAAACCTGGCCTATCTGGCTGACGGTGCTTACGGATTGAGGATCATCAGCGTGGCCAATCCCGCCAGTCCCATCGAATTCGGTCATCATGACTCGACAGGATTTAACAACGACTACCGGAAGGTGCTGCTGGATGATACCCTGGCCTATGTGGCTGATTATAACGCCGGCCTGTGGGTGATAAACGTCAAGGATCCCTATCAGCCCCGGACGGTCAGCCGGTATAACAATCAGTATTATCGGGCCCTGGCCCTGCTGGATTCTTTCGCTCCGGTCAAGATCGACAGTGTGGTAACCGCTTCCCAATGCGAGCCGGACACCTTTCTGCCCGACGGCATCTATTACTGGAGAGCCCGGGCCGGAGCCGGGGCTTGGGGAGATTTCAGCGTTCCCCGCCGGCTGGTGATGGACACCAACCCGCCCGGCCCCTGTTGGTTCTCGGAGCCTTGGAACAACCAGCTCACCAACGACAATACCCCGCCATTCGCGGTATATGACCAATACCACGCCGAATATTTCCAGGTGCAGGTGGCCTCCGATACCCTGTTCGCCGCCATCGAGGTGGATACCACCATGAAGGTGGACTCATTTCAATACACCACCTATTATGAACTGCAGACCCCGCTGACCGACGGGTGGCATTATTTCCGGGTCAGGGGAGGGGACCTGGCCCAGAACTGGTCGGCCTGGTGCAGTCCGGTGCTGTTGAAGATCGATACCCAGGCGCCTCCGGCACCGACCGGAATAACCGCCAATGGAGGGAATCCCAGTCCCTGGACCAAGAACAATCTGTTCTCGATAAACTTTACCGCGCCCTACGACACCTCCGGAGTGGTATCCTATTACTACAAGATCGGCTCGGTGCCTACTTCCGGCTACGACACCACCGGCTACGGTTACACCAACACTAAACCATTTTCGGTGAATACTTTTAGCGACGGCATCACTCCGATATACGTTTGGGCCAAGGATAACGCCTCGAATCTGGACTGCGGCAACAGCGCCATCACCCAGCTCCGGTACGACCATATCCCGCCCCAGGGTTCGTCGGCCCGTTCCAACGAATTCAGCCGCAACACGACTTTTAACATAGAATGGAATGCGGGAAGCGACCTGGGTGGCTCCGGCCTGAGCGGCAGTTATTGGATAAAATACAAGGTAAACTCCGGCGGCTGGACCGACCTGGATGTCAATTACGCCGGCACCGCCTATCCGTTCACCGGGGTCAACGGCAATAAGTATTATTTCGAGGTGGCGGCCTGGGACTCGGCCGGGAACTCCGAGGCCTTTACCGGGGCGGCCGAATGCAGCACCATGGTGGACAACACTATCAACTTCCCGGTGCTGGTATCCCCGTATAACGGAGTAAGTATCGACACCACCCAGACCGATTTCCTGTGGCAGAAGGTCCCCGGCTATACCGGGGCAAGGCTGCAGTGTTCGTACAACTCATCATTCACTGCACTGGCAAAGGATACCATACTACCTTCGGACAGCGTCTGCGCCTTGTCATTGAGCGATTCGCTTTACTATTGGAGAGCCCAGGGATATGATTCCCCAACCGATACTTCGTCCTGGGCGCCGTATCGCAGCTTCCGTGTGGACACTCAAGCGCCGTCGGCTCCATATTTGGCTGAGCCGGCCAACGACACCCTAAGCAACGACAATACCCCGCTATTCGTTTGGAAAGAAGTAGCCGGCGCTGCGCAATACAGGCTGGAGCTTTCGACCGACAGCAATTTTGCAGTCAAACTGAAGGATGTGATAGTCGATACGGCGGATTATATCATCGACATCACATTGCCCGACAGCATCTATTACTGGCGGGTACGGGCAGGGGACGCCGCCGGCAACTGGTCGGCAGCATCCGAAAAATGGCATTTTACCATAGATACCAAGGCACCGGCGGTGCCGGCCCTGATCTTGCCGGGCAACTCCGCCAACCTGAACACCAACCTGCCGGTGTTCACCTGGAACAGATCGGACCAGGCTGTCAGTTATCAGTACCAGGCTTCCAAGAGCACCGGATTCGAGACCACCGAATACGATACCTTGCTGACCGACAGCACTTATACCCCATTATGGGGCCTGAACGACGGCACCCATTACTGGAGAGTACGTTGTCGTGACCTGGCCGGCAACTGGTCGGCCTACAGCGGCTATAGGGCTGTCAATATCGCCGGGATCCTCCAGGTGGTCGGGGTTTTCCCGGGCAACGGAAACACCTGGCCGGCCGGCCAGTCGGTATGGATCCAGTTTACCAAGCCCATCTATACCGGTTATATCGATACCACTCATATCAAGATAAGGGGCAAGCGCAGTTCCATAGTCCGGCAGACCTTTACCTGGCAGGCCGCCAGCCGCACCCTGATGGTCTCGCCCGACAGCAGCTTCGCCGCCAACGACACCGTCAGCCTGTTCCTGCACGGCAGTCTGCGCGATTCGGCCAACGTCTCCACCTTAGACGGCAATTACAGCGGCACCGCCACCGGGGACTCCAGCGACAGCTACCTGATGAGCTTCTACACCACTCAAATAGGCGATTATGACACCAACCGGGTGATCAATTCGGTGGATCTGGCACTTTTCGCCTGGGCCTGGATCCAGCCGACCTATTACCGGATGTTCGAGGCCGGTCCGCTGGTCGGCACCTGGCCGCATCAAAAAATATATATCGGATCGTCTTCCAGCAACAGGATCGACTTCGAAGACCTGGCCGGGTTCATCTATTCTTGGAACCGTTCGGACGGAACCAAGAACGCGAAGTCGCCAGCCGCCGAAAATGGACCGGTCACGCTGGAATCAAGCACTAACGGCAAAGGGATCACGGTCACCGCCAGAATGAGCCGGGAAATACCATTTGTTTCCATGGACGCCGAAATAGGATATGATGAGACGGTATTCAACCTGTCGGCAATAGAATCCTCGACCCTTTGGCAGGAAGTGGGCTATCCCAAGTTGTTCCTAAGCAAGCAGCAAGAGGGAAGGATTATTCTCAGCGCCGCCAAATGGAACGGCACAAGCGCGGGAATGCCGGAAATGTTCTCTATTTCGTTCAAAGGAAGCAAGACAATCACCCCGATCACTCTCAATTATCGCTTATTTGGAGAAAAGGGCCAGGAACTGGCTTCGGGAAGCACTGAATTGTCGCTGAATTCCGCTCCTGAGCTTCCTGTCAGATTCTATCTGAGTCAGGCGGCACCCAACCCAGCCAACCGTCCGGTTACCATAAGCTATCAGTTGCCCAAACAAGCCATGGTCCGGCTGGATATCTATAACATAGCCGGCCAGCGGGTGGCTACTCTGGCAGAAGGCGTAAAAGAGGCCGGTTATTATAACCAGACCTGGGATCTGAAGGACCAGAGTAAGAGGCAGGTTACCAACGGAATTTATTTTTATAAATTAGTGGCCGGAGATTTCAATTCGACTGGCAAAGTGGTAGTCATAAAATAATTTGATTAATAACCGATAAGATTACAAACAACAAGTTGGAGAATATTATGAAAAAAACCTGCATTTTGACGACCATCCTTACAATAATAAACTTTGGAATCGCTTTAGCCTTGCCTGGTTTGGAGATCTCAGTCGGACCGTATGTCGGCATCTACAACCCTTCGATGAAAACCCTGAATGAGCAAGTCCTGTTGTTCGATCACCAGACTTCACTGGGCTCGGCGGCCGTATTCGGCGGCCAGTTCAAACTGGGCCTGCCCATGGGGCTGGGCGGGGGGATCGACCTGGGCTATTGGAGCAACGGCAAGGATTGGACCGATGACGCCGGCGACCTGAACAGCTACCAGGTCAAGCTGATGCCCCTGGATGTCTTCGTCCAATATTCACTGCCGATTGTTCCGGGAGTGCTTAAGGGAAAGGCCGGGGCTTCGGTCGGCAACGTATGGGCCAGCTTCGACGCCAGCCAGGTCCGGCCCACGGTCTGGAACCATTATTGGAACACCGAAGGCAGCGCCAGCACCTTCGGACTGCTCGGCGGGCTGGAATTGACCGCTCTGCCCAAATTCAACTTCAGCGCCGAGATCGGCTATAAAATGGGGGAGGTCGACGAACTGACCATCAAGGAATGCCACGAGCCGGGAGAGATCAACGATATCATGCAGTACTATGACCATGACAAGGACCAGGTTCTGCCCCTGCCTTTGGAGCTGAGCGGGATCAGTTTTAAGATCGCTGCAACATATGTATTTTGAATAAGTTAAGACTAATTAAAAAAGCCCGGAATTAAAATCCGGGCTTTTTTTAATGATATAAAACAAATGGATCAATTATATCTGGCAAATATACTGCACGGCAAAGAGATATCATTATCAGATTGTTTTAAATGAAGCTCTCCGCAATCGATCCTTTTTGCCGGCAGAATGTCGCCCAGCAGGTTCTTTAAAGCCTGGGGGGAATGCGCCACATTATAGGCATTTATCAGGAAAAATAAAGGCTTGTTAGATAATAGCTTAGCACATAAATTCAAAAGTCTCGGCACATCACGGTCAAATTTGAAAGTTTTTCCCGAAGTATCGCGGCCAAAAGCAGGCGGATCCATAATGATAGCATCGTATTTGCTGCCACGTTTGACCTCGCGTTCGGCGAATTTAAGGCAATCGTCCACGATCCATCTGACAGGCTTGTCGGCAAGCCGGCTTAATGTCTGATTACGTTTAGCCCAGGCCACGGCCGGTTTGGATGAATCAACATGGCAGACCTTGGCCCCGGCCGCCGCAGCGGCCAGCGTGGCGGCCCCGGTATAGGCGAAAAAATTGAGCACATTGGGCTTATCCTGGCTGTTCTGGATCAATTCCGAGAACCAATCCCAATTGGCCGCCTGTTCCGGAAAGACCCCGGTATGCTTGTAAGGGGTCAATTTAAGCTCTAAGGTCAAATCTTTGTACCGGAAAAGCCAGGGCCGAGGAGGATGCGAGCGTTCCTGCCATTTGCCAGTTTCGATGAAGACCGCCTGGGCTTGTTTCCAGTCGGCCGAAGAAAGCTTTTTATTCCAAATAGCCTGAGGCTCGGGCCGGGATATCAGATATCCGGCAAAGCGTTCCAGCTTTTGGCCGTGGCCGGAATCGAGGAGGGAGTGGTCAGAAAGATCTTTTGGATAGAGTATTTGCATTATAAACCCTTGTAAATCAAACAAATAAATTGTTTACATAATATTTATTATGGGACTTTTATTAGTTATTCTTAGAACTCCATATTATTCATCGCCCATATAAAAAATCCTAAGAAAAATAAACCTGTCGTAATGAGTACAGTATTGACTCGTTGGTTATTTCTATTTTTTTCAATTTCAATATCGGTTTTTGTTTTCTGGGTGCTTTCCCATTGATAAATAATTCCTTTCGGATCTACGCTAAAGTGTGTATAACGGGTTGGTTGAATTATATCAACCCAAGTTAGAATTCTTCCGCCTTGTCCATCATCTTTTTCAATGTTATAATTGCCCCATTGCTGGACAACTTCATTATAATGTTTCCCGACATATTCCGCGCATGTTTCTCACATGGTCGGGCCTTTAGTCTTTGTTGTGGCGCAACCGATAAAATTCAAATAAATGATCATTGAAAGTACAATTCGCCATGTCTTCATTCAGCGGCTTCCTTTTCATAATCTTAATAGATTTTAAAACCATTCATCCCCCAAAGAAATATCGCCGCCATAGTCTGCATGATTTATCATATAATTGAACAAAATAATAATGCCTATAGCAGACAACCATATTGAAAGCATTATAGCATTATTTCTACGTTTATTTTTTTCGATTTGAATATCTGCTTTCGTTTTCTGGTTGCTTTGCCATTTGTAAATGATTCCCAATGAATCTATACTAAAGTTTGTATAATTTTTGGGTTGCATTATATCCACCCAAGTAAGGATCTTTCCTCCTTGGCCATCGTCCTTTTCTCTATTATAATTACCCCATTGTTGGACGACTTCATTATAATGTTTTCCGACATACCCATCACAAAGTTGTTTCATCGTAGGGCCAGTCACTTTTACTGTGGCGCATCCGGCTATGTTTAAGTATAAGATAACTGCAAGAGCAATTCTTAATATCTTCAATCTATTGTCCTCTTATGAATAAATGCTGGCAATAAAATGCCAGCATTTAAATTTATCTCATTATACTACGATATTCACCAGTTTCTTGGGGATCACCACCACCTTCTTCACATTCACATTGACCAGATGCTCTTTCACCTTCTCGCTGTTCAGCGCGGTCTTCTTCAGGTCTTCGTCGCTGATATCGGCCGGCACGGTGATCCGGTCGCGCAGCTTGCCGTTTATCTGCACCACCAGAGTGATCTCCTCGTTGGCGGCGATCTTGGGGTCGAATTTGGGCCACTGGGCCTTGTAGGTTGTCCCCTTATGGTCCAGTATCTGCCAAAGCTCCTCGGACATGTGCGGGGTGAATGGCGCCATTAGCAATGTCAAGGTATCAATTATTTCCGAGATCAGATATGGATATTCATCCGTCAGCTTCTCCCCTTTTACCGGGAAGGTCGCATAAACTTCGTTCATCAGTTCCATCAACGCCGCCACAGAGGTATTGAACTGGAATTTCTCCATGTCGTCGGTGATCTTTTTGATGGTCTGGTGCAGTTTGCGCCTGACAGCCTTGGCGGCAGAGTACTCTTCGTTATTGACTTTGGCGGACCAATCTGCCTTATAGGCCGGCTGGTAGGTGTTTATCCAACGCCACACCCGGCTGACGAAGCGGAAAGAGCCGTTGATGCCCTCCTCCGTCCACTGGACATCGTCCTCGAACGGAGCTACGAACATCTCATAGACCCTCAAACTGTCGGCCCCGTACTTTTGGGCGATCTCGTCCGGGGTCACCACGTTGCCCTTGGATTTAGACATCCTGGCCCAGCGCCAAACGATCTGGTTCTCGGGGAACGCGACCCGTTTCTCCGGCTTTAAGACTATCCAATCCACCAGGTGCTCCTCGGCCCCGTCGCTTTCCATGCTTTCGCCGCTGCGGGGCTTTCTGCCAGGGGTATAGGCCAGCAATGATCCCTGATTGTGCAGGGTCAGGAACGGCTCGATGAAGTTCAGGTAGCCCTCGTCGTACAAGACCTTGGTCCAAAAACGGGAATACAGCAGGTGCGAGCGGGCGTGCTCGGTGCCTCCGGCGTAGATGTCCACCGGCAGCCAGTAATCGAGCTTTTCCTTTGAGGCAAAATGCTTATCGTTCTTGGGATCGGCGAAACGCATAAAATACCAGGACGAACAGGCGTAGCCGCCCATGGTGTCGGTTTCACGCTTGGCAGCTTTGCCGCATTTAGGACATTTGGTATTCACGAATTCCGGTATATTGGCCAGGGGCGACTCCCCGGTCCCGGAAGGGTGGTAATTCTCCACTTCGGGCAGCAGCACCGGCAGCTGTTCCTCAGGCACCGGCACCACACCGCATTTGGGGCAGTGGATCATGGGGATGGGCGCTCCCCAATAACGCTGGCGGCTGATCAGCCAGTCCCGCAGGCGATAATTGACCTTGCCCTCACCGGTTTTGTTCTCCTCCAGCCATTTGATGAATTTAGAAATTGTTTCCTTTGAATTCGGTAGTCCGTCAAATTGCCCGGAATTTATCATAGAACCACCGTCGGGAATGGCCTGGGTCATCTCCTCGGGGTTGGCGGGCCCTCCCTCCGATCGGAAAACCATCCGGATGGGAATGCCGAACTTGCGGGCGAATTCGAAATCGCGCTGGTCGTGGGCCGGCACGGCCATGATGGCCCCGGTGCCGTAGCCCATCATCACGTAATCGGCGATCCAAATGGGGATCTTCTCACCGTTGACCGGGTTGATGGCATGACTGCCGGTAAAGACGCCTGTTTTGATGCGCTCGGTGTTCAGCCGTTCGATCTCAGTCTCGCTGCGCACCTTTTTGATGTAAGCATCTATATCAGCCTTCTGTTCAGCGGTGGTCAGTTTTTCAACCATGGGATGCTCGGGCGCCAGCACCATGAAAGTGGCTCCGAACAGGGTATCGGGACGGGTGGTAAAGACCTGGATTTTGAATTCTGAATTTTGAATTTTGAATTCGACCTCTGCCCCTTCGCTCCGCCCTATCCAGTCGCGCTGCATCTCCTTCATGCCGTCGCTCCACTTGAGATCATCCAGGTCTTTCAGTAAACGATCGGCATAGGCCGTTATCTTAAAGAACCACTGTGGCATGGGCCGCTTCTCTACCACGGTGTCGCAGCGCCAGCAGCGGCCCTCCTTGACCTCCTCGTTGGCCAATCCGGTCTTGCAGGCCGGGCACCAGTTGATGGGTGCGGTATCGCGGTAAGCTAAACCCTTCTTGTAGAGAAGCAGGAATATCCACTGGGTCCATTTGTAATAGTCCGGCAGGCTGGAATTTATTTCCCGGTCCCAGTCGTAACTACAGCCGGCCAGCTTTAGTGTCCGCTTGTAATTGGCGGCATATTCCGGCACCATCTGCCGGGGGTTGCGCCCTTTCTTGATGGCCTCGTTCTCGGCCGGCTGGCCGAAGGCATCCCAGCCCATGGGATGCAGTACGTTGAATCCGTTCATGCTCTTGTAGCGGCAGAAGGCATCCATAGGCACGTAATTCTTCAAATGCCCTACGTGTAGTCCCGACCCGGACGGATAGGGAAACATTTCCAGGCAGTATACTTTTGGTTTGTCGGATCGCTCGTCGGCCCTAAAGGTCTTTTCATCATCCCATTTGGCCTGCCATTTGGCCTCGATCTCTTTGAAGCTGTAATCTCTGGTCATCGTTTATCTGCATTTCTTAAGTTAAAAGCCTTCAGAAATATTCAATCTGAAGGCTATAATGTTTTATTATGCCTTGATTTTATTTTCCGCCCAACAGGTCGGTGGCGTTGATCAGTTCATTCCCGCATTTCTCACAGTACCAGTTGTCAGCCCGGTTAAAAGCTCCGCATTTGGGGCATTTTAGCTCCCCTTCGTGAGACTCTTCCAGTGGAATGTCTTCAATTACCGGCTCCGGTTCGGCAGCGACCGGTTCTTCCATGCTTACCGGTTCGGGAAGCGGAGCAGCTGTCTCCGGGGTTTGTCCAAAGGTTGAGCCGAGGATACTGGCGAACTGCTTTTCCAATTCGTCCAGTTCGCTGCGCTGGGCTTCGGGATTGGGTTCAGGCGCAGCGGACGGGGCTGGTTCCGGAATGCTCGGTTGTATTGCGACCGGCTCGGGTTTGGGTGCCGGTGGGGGCGCGATGGGCGCTGGTTTTGGTACTGCTGTAGCTTTCGGTGGTTCTGGTTTTGGCGGCTTGGGAACGGCAGGCGGTTCGGGTTTGGGTACCGGGGCTGGCTTAGGAGCGGGGGCAACCACCGGTTGAGGCGGCTCGGGAACCTCGGAAACAACCGTTTTACCTCCCACCAAGGCTTGATATTTGTCGATCTTTTCCGCCAGTTCCTGCAGCTTGGCAACTATCGCTTCAAGTTCCTGATTGTAGGCTTCGGTTTTTTGGGCATAAACATTATCTTCCACTTCACCTATGGCCGCCCTAAGTTCCAGTTCCTCGGTTTCGTTCCGGATCTCTTTTTCCCTGGCCAGCAAAGTTCCCTGTTCGGCCAGAGCCGCATCCAAGGCTTCCTGCATCCCGGCGCCCTTCTCTTCCAGCAGCACCTGGATCTCCAGCAATTTGGCCTCGTATTCTCCCCTGACTTTCTGGAATATCTCCGGTTTGGTGGCGGCCTTCTTATCGTCCAGCAGCTTGATGCGCTTTTCGAAGACCTCCATTAAATGTTGAAGTTCTTCTATAGATTCGTTGCCTGTAATATTTTCTACGGCCATTATTATTTCCTTATTTTAGGAAGATAATTTATAGATGAGTTGTTGGACGATCGTCTTTGCCTCTCCCTGCCCTGATTTTAAGCGGAGCTCCGTTGCGAAGATCTCTTTCATGGCAGAAAGATATTGTGCCTGGCTGCGGCGTCGGGATTCGGGGATCATCTGATTGACGTAATATTCATGGCTCAATATATTATAAGCGATCTGTCTGGCGGGTACACCCTGAGCGCTTAATAATGCAACTTTCCATATTTTTTCCAACTGGTAATAAATGGCGCTTAGCAGACGGACCGGGTCCTCTCCCGACGCCAGCAATCTCTCGTAGGCCGATAGAGACCCGAAAAGGTCCTTGTTGCAGACGGCATTGGCCAGTTCATAGCTTTCCACTTCGGAAGACGATCCGGCCAAAACAACAACGTCTTTCTGCTCTATTTTGATCCCCGGCCTGCCGGAATAAAATATTTCCAGCTTTTCAATCTCCTTGTCCAGTATGCCCAAACTGTTTCCCGAAATTTCCACCAGCATTTGGGCGCCTGAGGGTGCCAGGGTTAATCCCCTTTCGGCGGCTTTAGCCATCACCCATTTGATGGTTTCCGGCTCTTTTAGGGGATTGAACATAAGGGTTTGTGTCTTTTCGGTCAAACCCTTATAAAAGGCGGTCTTTTTATCCAGTCCAGCAGAACAAAGTATCAAGCATACATCCTGGCTGGGGTTATCGAGATATTCCAATATCTGTTTGCGGCTTTTCACCGAAAAGGATTCGGTCTCTTTGACCACCACTACCCGTTGTTCGGAAAACATTCCTAAACTTTGGGTGCGCTGAACTATTTCCGCCCCATCCAGCTCGGTGGCCGAAACTACCTCAAGGCCTTGAGAAAACTGGCTTTGGCCGATGAAACATGCGGCGATCTTTCTGACAGCCAAGTCCTTTAAATACTCTTCTTCCCCCGGGAAAAAATAAGCCAGAGATATCTTTTTGGCGGCTAACTGCCGTTCCAAGTCATTAAATGTCATCTTAACAGTATAGTTTACTAACTAAATAGCGATTTGTCAACAAAATTCTTAAAACGAAAAGAAGCCTTAACAAAAAGCCGGATCTCATCAAAGATCCGGCTTTTATTTTGGTTGTTTTTTACTTAATAATGGTCATTCGTTTGGTGAGTGTCTTGCCCATGGTGGAAAGCTGGTAGATATAAACCCCAGAAGCCAGTTTTGTTCCATTGCGGTCAGTGACATTCCAATTGACGTTATGCAATCCGGCTGTCTTCTTACCGTCAACCAGGGTGTTCAGCTTCTGTCCCAATACGTTGAACACATCCAAACGAACATAAGCCGCCTCCGGCAGACTGAACCTGAATGTCGCCTTTCCGTTGTTAACCGGGTTGGGAGTTACCGGGTTCAATTGAAGCACGAATACGTTGACCTCTGGCTTGCCCTCCACTCCGGTGGGTGTGGCCGAGGCCTCGTTGGACCAGGCACTGAAGGTATCGGGAGTGCTGTAGTTGGCCCTGACCACATAATAGTAGTCATTATCGTTGATCACAGTGTTGTCTGTATAACTGGTATCCGAAACCGTGCCCAGCGAGGTATAGGGGCCTCCGGTGATGTCGCCGCGGAACACCTCATAATCGGAAATGTTCTTGGCCAGGGACATTGCTCCCCTTAGTTCCGGATATTGCGCTGTCAGTTTAGAGGGCAAAGGCGTTGGCTTTAAACCGGCTAAAACCGGCAGCGGCTTGGCATTGTTCTGGGGGACATACGACTTCAAAATCAATCCCTTGCTGTAATTGGAATAGGTAACTGCAGCTTTGTTGTTGAAATCGTAGTAATTGACTGACATGGCTACAAGATTTCCCCAGCTGCTTCCATCATAGACCATTGTTCGTATTCCTGGTCCTCCGCCGTCTGATATAGGTGTCGGCTGATTGTCGGACTGGCAAACGTATCCCACATGGAAATCACCGGCGCTTAGGACCAGATTGAATGGACTAAGATCGATATATGTCCAGTTGGGATAATTGTCCGGCATTATCTTGAACGGGGTTATCAGCTGGGTGGTTATGTCCGGGATGCCATTGCCGTTATCCGGCCAGATATGCACTTCGATGGAATCGATGCCTGCACCGGCATCATACCACATGGAAACAGTCTGTTCGACCTTACAGGGGTAATGTTGGGGGGTAAAGCGGGTCGAAAAGATATCACCGGCATACCAGTTCCAGAAGGCATATGGTGCCGTATCGTATTCCAATACTTCGGCCGGCGGGGCCCACCCCAGTGACACCTGCATATTGCCTGAATTGGCAGCCAGACCGGATGGCGGCAACGGATCCAGAATGCGGAACTGGTATCCCCGGTACATGCTGGGATCGTATTGTACTGCTCCGCCGTCATCCCAGGCCCCAAAGAAGAATTCGATCACTGTTCCGGCCGCAAGCGGTCCCGGTATGCTGTAATTAAATGTATCGCCATCGACCGAAGTGTGAACAATGGCCCACCAGTCTGTTTTGTTATCTGTGTACCAAAGCGTATCGGCAATTATCCCCGCCTTGGCGGCATCGGTTATCACAGTCCGTACTATGAACGGCCCCGTGCCGTCATAAGTATCATTCGGACTTTGAACCAGAGTTATTTCCGGCCCCTGGTTTGCGATTGTGGTAAAGCCGAAAGAAAACGGCAGGCCCACGATAGCATTGCCAAACATATCGGTACCAGCGGTATCGTAGAATGTATAAGTAGTGTTGTATTCATACAAAGTGTCCGGAGTAAGTGTCATCGTGTCGAAGGTGGCATTCCAGGAAAGGCTCATCGAAATATCGGGAAGGTTATAACCTCCGAAGGTGGCAGGATCGATAGGTTCGGAAAAGGCGATTATTACCGGTTCATTAAGGGGCACATCCACCGCTCCGTCAGCCGGCGAAGTGGAAACAATGTAGGGATGCGAAGTATCCACTACGGTAGTGAATATGACGCTGTCAGGCAATACGGATAGAGGATTCCCGGCCAGATCGGTGACCGCGTTCAATTTGACTATATATGTAGTGTTTAGGGACATCGGGTCATGATTCAGGGTCATGGTGTCCATGGTGGTATTCCAAGTAGGCTCTTCATTTGGGCTGGGGGTCATGCTGCCGACCAGGGACAGGGTGTCCATCGGTTCCGAGAAAGCAAATATTATCGGTGCATCCAACGCTACCCCGGAATCGCCGGTAGCCGGTGAGGTTGAAACCAGGTATGGCGGGGTCAAATCTCCCAAGAAAGCTTCCTGATTTTTTCCTAAGGCAAAATCGGAAAAGCCGGTTATCTCGGAGATTTGGATAGTATTATTCAAAGTATCACGCGCGGTTACCGGCGGGAAAGACCATGCCGTGGTGTCAAATTTGCCTGCCACCATGTTTTCTTCATCGGTTGCTTCGGAAAATCCGGTATTGAAATCGGAAGATATATAACCCAGCACAACTGAACAAGTATCGAAGACAAGCCCTCCGGTTGGGCTGACCGACCAGTAATTCTGCATGGTATTGGCTGGGATTACAGCTGAAGGATGGGTATTATGGATAACCGATACCGAAGTCCCTCCCGCTGTCGACACATTGGCATAAGTAAAAGTGGCTGGAGTATAACCGTCGGCATTGCCGACAGGATAATCCATGATAACATCTGTTCCAGCTCCGATGGTGCGCCACAGACTGCCCTGCACGTAACCATTACTGCGAACTATTGTGCTATCAGTGGTTAAGAGAACTTCGTTTGAGCCCGTCACGATGTTCCCGTTGGTCAAATGCAATTTACAATTCACTACGAAATTTGAATTGAGCAGCAATCCGGCTGGATTGTCCACAAAAACGTTAGTGGCTGTGCCGAACATGAACGAATTTGCCGCACTCCAGTCCATTGTCTGCTGGGAGCTTCCGTTGAAATAAAGCGAACAAGTGGTAGCCGAATTGAAGTATAAGGTATCCAGAACTATTAATGCGCCTTTTATATTGATGTGCCTTAATTGCAAGTTAAGTCGCCCGTCACTAATCAAAAGTGTGTCTATATTCAGAACACTACTTCCTGTGGAAGTATTTGAATACGTAGACCAATCCAGTTGGAAATTAGCATAAGTACGGCCAGAGAATGACGGAGTAGCTGTCCCTCCTTGGCGAAAACGGAACCAACTCCCGGGCTTAAACAGAACCTTAGAACCCGGGGCACTCACTCCGAAAGGATTCGATCCCAGATATTGAATGAATTGTGATCCGGAATTGAATACGACGCGATTGTTGCCAGCGCTTGAACCAAAAATATTTCCGATGGTATTTTGTACTAACGTCGAACCATCTGTGAATTGGATAGCCAAACTGTCGGCAGCATCCAAACGGTGTCTCGGCCCTGTAGTAGTCCCAAAATAATTGAAGGCAATGCTGCCGTCAATAGAAGCTCTGGCTCCGGCGTTGAGATATATGACCAGAGTATCCGCGGCTGAAGTCGGGCTGATCACTGACAAGGATGACCCCGAAGGTATAATCAGGCTGTCGACAATGCTAAGAGTTCTTTTGCCGGAAGCGGTCTGAAACCAGATGTTAGTGGCTGGCATTAATTTAATAGCGGCCACCGTTTCAATAGCTCCACCTACTACGGTATCATGAACTGTGCTGTCTGCCGCGAATATTAAAGTATCAGCGGTCGTAGAGACCGATCGTATCGGGCTCCAGTTGGCCGCAGTCGACCACGAAAGGTCCGTTGAGCCGGTCCAATAATAGACAGCTCCATATCCGGTTGCTACCGAAAACGCAAGTAAAGTTAACAGGATCAGACATGCTTTTCTCATAACGTCTCCTTATAGATTATGGTTTTATTCTTTGACCTCAACAACCGATTTTATCACATCACTGGCAAATGTCAATATTAATTCCATATTTATTTTCAGGTTCAATTCCCGCTATTCAACTCAGTGGTTATGGCCTTGGGGCCGCCCGGCAGAAAGATTGACAAACGTTTTAGATTTTCCAAAGCAACCTGATTGCCGGGATCCAGCCCCAAAGCCTTTTGGAAAGCGTCCCTGGCTTCTGCCGTCCTGTTTAACCCAAAATAGGTCCCTCCCAGGGCAAGATACAAATTGGCCTTTTTACTCTCATATTTCAGGGCTTGAAGAAAATATTCCAAGGCTTGATTGAACATCAGATTCTGGGCGTAATAAACCCCCCGCTGGTATAGCATCTGCGGCAGCAGCCGGTAGAGCATCATCTCGCGCTGGCTGAGTTTTAGGGTATCGCAGGATAAGGCTTGACCGGAGAAAAGAAAACCATCCTCGACGCTTTCGATGGCGGTGGCGGTTTTCAGTCGGAACAGAAACCCCTCCGGCACCCGGTTGTAGCCTTGAGCCACGTTTGCCAGGTCACCCTGCATCCGGTTCTGAGTGAGATACGGCGGGTTATCGTAGTAGTTGTTGAGAAGCATGGCGTTCAGGAGCTCTACATAGGCTTGCTGGATGACATTTGGATCGTAAGGCAGGCCGTGTTCGAAAGGATACAGCGCTTTCAGGAACGAATCTATCTGTTTACGGCATGAATCGTAGTATTCGGGATATTGCTTTTCAAGGTAGCCGAAATACCAGCGGCGCCTCAGCAATTCCTTATCTATCAAGATCACGTCCCGGCGAATCTCCCGATAGTGCATCAAATACAGGCAAGGAGAATAGATATCCCAGTTATCCGCCAGTATGACCCCATTGGGTGCGGCTGATTCCAGCACCCCGGACGCCACTATATATGATATCCTGTTGCGGCTGTTGTCATTGGTTTTCAGCCCGTACCCCAAGGGTATAACGAATAGCGCCACCGCTAAGGCCGGGAAGACAAGACGTATTTTGTATGAGACCGGCAGGAACCTTTTCAAGCTCAACAGCCAGTCCAGCCCGAAAGCCAGGAAAATCGAGGAACAAATGAATGCCGGTATGTAATATGCCTCAATATCCGGAATGCTGTAGTTCACCGCATAGAAGACCGTCAATATCATAACGGCCAGAAGGGAGACCAGCAATCCCTTGTTTTTTCGAAATAACAAACCGACCCCCGGTATTATCAACCACCATGAATAGATGGGCGGGTTGCTGAGCCATGTGCCCATGAACCTCAGGATATTCGTCCACAGCTCACCTGACGAGCCGTTGAACATCCATCCCCGGTATTGCTTTCCGCTGATATGCCCCAAAAACCTTTCCCAATTGCTGGGATTGCCCCAATCGAACAGTGGCGATAGGGTCGATCGGATGGGAAGGAACAGGTATATCGATAGACCGGTCGCAAAAAATAAAACGCCCAGCAAAGTCAGTTTCAGTCCCGGCCTTTCCGGTTTGAGATAAGACAGGATCAAAAATCCCGGGAGTAGCCATAACAGACTTAAGTGGTTGCCCAAACCCAGGCCGGCTATAAAAGATCCCAAAAGGAAATGGCGAATATTGTGATCTTTATGAAATTTTACGACTAACCACAACAAGGATGTTGCCAACATGGCGGTCAGGGCATAAACCTCCAAAAAGGCCGACTGTTGCCAGACCACCGGAGAAAAGGCGTATATCAGAGCAGCCGAAAAAGAAGCCATATTGGATATATAGAGGTTTCGCAAGGCCAGATATAGAAAGAAAACCGAGAACGAAATAAAAATGGCTGACAGCAGGTTCAATTTCCAGGCCAGCTCACCAAAAGGCAAAAGCCAAACCCATAGGCGCCCGATCAGCGTGTACAAGGGATAACCGGTGGGATGGGCTATCCCTAGGGTCCGGCATACCAGCGACAGCTCTCCGGAATCTATGGGCCCTATGGTGGGAGCCATGGTCCTTAAATATGCCAACAGGGAGATAAAAAAAACGAGCCATGGGCTCCAAGTCGGCCCGATGCTCGTCCGCAGAAGATTTTTTATTTTTGCGATCATTTTATTTCAGATTGAATTGTTCCTGGTCTGCACTGTAAAATGGTGCGCCCGGCCCGATTTGAACGGGCAACCCCCAGCTTCGGAGGCTGGTGCTCTATCCAATTGAGCTACGAGCGCAACAAGTAATAATTATATCTTTTATCGGATAAAAAATCAAGCAGATAAACTATAAAACCATTGCCTGTTCCGGATCGGGCACCAGCACATCCTTTCCCTTTTGCCTGAAAGCATCGGCCAAACTCTGACTTTGTACTTCTTCGCCGTGAACCAGGATTATTTTTCCGACACCTTCCTTCATGTTCTCTGCAAAACCAAGCAGATCGTTCCGGTCGGCGTGGGCGGAATAGCCGTTGAGCACCTTGACCTCTGCCCGCACCTCTTGCTCCTCTCCGAATATCCTGACCGTCGGCTCCTTTTCGACCAGCCGTTTGCCTAGGGTACCCTGCGCTTGGAAGCCTACTATCAGCACCATGTTGCGGGAGTCTCCCAAAGAGTTCCTTAAATGATGGAGCACCCTCCCTCCTTCGCACATCCCGGATGCTGATATGATGATACAGGGTCCTTTGGTCTCATTCAGCCTTTTGGATTCCTCCACGGTCTGAACATAGGTCAGCCTTCCGAATCCGAACGGATCGTGGTGGTTTTCTATCTGCAGACGGGTTTCCTTGTCGAAGCATTCCGGGTGCATTTTGAATATGTTGGTAACGTTGACGGACAGGGGACTGTCTACATATATGGGAACGGCCGGTAGTCTCCCGGCCTCGAACATGCCGTGCAGTTCGTAGACTATCTCCTGGGTGCGGCCCACCGAGAAGGCCGGGATTATGATCTTTCCCCGGCGGCCAAAAACCTGACTGACGGTCTGCTGCAATTTGCGGCTGGTCTCCTCGATGGGGCCGTGGACCCTGTCGCCGTATGTGCTTTCCATAAGAAGATAATCGGCTCCCGACGGCTGGTAGGGGTCGCGAATTATCGGCAGATGGTCCCTGCCCAGATCGCCGGTGAAAAAGAACCTCTTCTTCTGGCCGTTCTCCGAAAGCTCCAGGTCCACCATGGCCGAACCCAGAATATGCCCGGCATCATGGAATATGGCCTTGACCCCGGGCAAAGGACTGAACGGCCTTTCATAGGATAAACTGACGAAATAATCAAGAGACCTTTCGGCATCATCCATAGTATACAAGGGTTCCTTTAGTGGCAGCCCCTTGGTTGCTCTTCTTTTGTTAAGGTATTTTATATCGCTTTCCTGGATATGGGCCGAATCCCTGAGCATAACCCCCAGCAGGTCCCTGGTGGCCGAGGTCATGTAGATGTCGCCCTTAAAACCGTTCTTTACCAGGGTCGGTATGTTCCCGCTGTGATCCAAATGGGCATGGGATAATATCATGGCATCGATATCAGCCGGATCGAAGGGAAGCGTCTTGTTCCTGTTTTCGCTCTCCTCCCTTCTCCCCTGGTGAATGCCGCATTCCAAAAGAAGTTTTTTGCCGCCGATCTCTATCAAGTGCATGGACCCGGTGACGTTCTTGGCGGCCCCGTGAAAAATTACCTTCATCTTTTATCCTTTATATGGTTATTTACAGTAGGCTGAGTTCGCCTCTTTCCAGGCGCAGCAAACGTTCCTTCCATCCCACTCCGGCCGAAAATCCCCCGGTGGAAAGGTCCTGCATTATCACCCGATGGCAGGGTATCAATATCGGAAGCGGATTCAGTCCCAGCACCCGTCCTACCGCCTTAAAAGCCTTGGGATGATGTATCTGATCGGCCAGCCATTTGTAGGAGCGTACCTGACCGTATGGGATCTGCCTAACCTTGTTCCAAACGTCGCGTTCGAACGGGGTGGCGCCCCTGAGATCCAGGGGATAATTGAAGTCCATTTGGATCCCGGAAAAATAGCCGGCCAGGTCGATGTAAATATCCTCAAAACGTTCCGGATCACGGCTGAAACGGCATTGGTACTTTGATTCCAATTCCCGGAAATACGATTCCAGATCGTGTTCGCCCAGAATCAGCGAAAAAAGCCCGGTGTCGGTCGATGACACAAAGACGCTGCCCAGGGGTAGTTGGTACTGGCAGTGGTATATCTTCATTTATTCCTTTTTAAGTTCCTGCAGGATCCGGTCGGCCAGTTTTTCTCCTACCGTTCCAGCCAGCTCGGTCTTTTCGGAAGACGCAATGCGTTTGACCGAGCCGTATTTTTTCAAAAGTCTGGAGGCCGTAACCCGTCCGACCCCTTTTATGGAATTGAGCCTCGTATCCCCGATGCGTTTGGCCCTGAGGTTATGGTGGTAACGTTGGGCAAAACGGTGGGCTTCATCCCTCAAATGCTGCATCAGATGGAGTCCGGAAGAATTCCGGGGCAGGCTCACCACCCTGCCGTCCTCCAGGTATAACTCCTCCAATCTTTTGGCCAGTCCGGCCACATGCACATTATAGCCCTTTTCGCGCTTCAATTGCAAGGCGGAATTAAGCTGGGGCAATCCGCCATCGACCAGCAGCAGGTCGGGCAGGCGCATGCCCGATCCCTCAGCATGCTGCAAGTATCTTTCCACGGTCTCTCGCATCATGGCCGTGTCATTGGGGCCCCCGGCAATGATCTTGAAATGCCGGTACCCGGCCTTGTAGGGACGGCCGTCCTTGAAGCATACCGCTGAACCAACGCTATCGGTGCCCGAAATGTTGGAGATATCGAAGGCCGCTATCAGGCGGGGAAGCGTTTTTAACCCCATGACCTGCTGGATCTCGATCAGGGGTTTGGCGGTTTTGGCGCTCATCTTTTCTATCCCCGCCACCATCTCATCCACTTTGCTTTGGAGTTGTCTCCGGGTGAAAGACAGAAGCTTCCTTTCGGTATTGTTCGATGGCTGCTTTACCGTGACCGGGATCCCTTTGTATGCACCCAGCACGTTTTCCAAAAGTACCTTATCTTCGGGGACGATATCGGCGATTATTCGGTCGGGAATGGTAAGCGAACTCAGATAGTGTTGTGAGACAAATGAGGATAATATCTCAGGGTCTCCCTTGCCAAGGGGATCCTCAATGGCCCGGTCATATCTGGTCACCAGCCGGCCGTCACGGAAGGACAAGACCGTGAACAGCATCTGTTTTTTCAAATGCGCCAAGGCAATGAAATCGGCGTTCATCCCGGCATCGACCAAAACCTTTTGCCTGACGGTCACCCGTTCCAGATTATGCAGTTGATCCCTCCAGTGGGCCGCCTGTTCGAAATCAAGGTCCTGGGCTGCTTTGTCGCGCCAGGACTCGAGTTCGGTTATCAGCTCCCGGTTCCTTCCTGAAATATATTTCACTATGGCATCCACCATATTGCGGTATTCCTGGTGCGACACCTTGCCCTGGCAGGGAGCCAGGCAACGACCGATCTGGTGGTTCAGGCAGGGTCTGGGGGGGCTTTTATCGGGAAGCCGGTGTTGACAGGTCCTCAGCGGGAATATCCGTTTTACCAGGGACAGGGTCCTTTTCAATGCCGCGCTGTCGGTGTATGGCCCAAATAGGCGTGAACCGTCCTGGCTCAGATTGCGGGTGGAAAATATCCTGGGGTAGGTCTCGTTTGTGATCTTTATCCAGGGAAATTTCTTATCGTCCTTAAGCAGGATATTGTATTTGGGTTGACGTTTTTTCACCAACTCGGCCTCAAGGATCAGCGCTTCCTGTTCGGAATCGGTGATAATATATTCCAGGTCGGCCGCCGCCGCCAACATTTTCTGCTCTTTGATGTCGTTGATATTGCGGTAATGTCCCTCCACCCGGTCGCGGATGTTCTTGGCCTTTCCGACGTAAATATCCTTTCCGGCCGCGTCCTTGAATATGTATACGCCCGACTGCTCCGGAAGGCTGTTTATTTTATCTGGTATCTTCATTTTATCCGACGGCCGGTTCTATGCATTTCTCGGAGTTGTTTCGGATGGAATTGACCAGCGAGCCCACCGGGTAGCAGGCCATTTCCGAAGCCTCGAAAGGTTGCAGCATCGCCCTCAAGCGCCGCTCCTCAAAAGAGCCGTTATCCAGCCATTCCCGGTAATCATCCCGCCGGATAATGGCCGGCATCCTGTGATGGACGGGCAGCATTAGCGAATTGGCGGAGGTGGTGATAATGGAGCAGGTATTCAAAGTCCCGGCACCGGTGCCGGCCCACGACTCGAACAACCCGGCCAGCCCCATCGGGGTCCCGCGCTTTAGATGGAAATAATAAGGCCTTTTAATCTTCCCATTTCCGCTCCATTCAAAGAATCCGTCGGCGATTATTAGGCATCTCTGGCTCTGAAAGGGCTTTTTGAAGCTGGGTCTCTCGGAAAGGGTTTCCGCCCTGGCATTGATCATCTTATATCCCGCCTTTCCATCCCTGGACCAGGACGGGACCAATCCCCAGCGTAATGCTTCCACGAAATCAAGATCCCTTTTGATGACGGCCGCCACATCGGTCCCGGGGGCGATATTAAAACATGGTTCCAATAAAAAACGGATATCTCCCGGGTCCATATCGAATTCTTGGCAAATCTCCAGTTCCCCGCTTTTCCTGACGAACCGGCCGCACATATCACTCACTTCTCAACATTTATTGATTTGACCTCTGGCTTCTCCAGAAATGAATTCCTCAGGCCGGGATCGGAAAGATGCCCCAGTATGTCATCCAGCAATGCCCTGGCTAAAAGCCGCTGCTCCGATGCCAGGGGCCGATCGTTCAGTGCTGCGAAAATGGCATGGCCCAGGGAATGAATGCCGAGCCGAAATGATTTATGTACGGTCGGCGATAGGCCGGACAACAAAGTTGCAAATTCCGTTTTTGCCTGCTCTAAAAGCCCAGCTTGGGACAGAAGCGATGCTTTTTCGTAATGAAGCCTGCAAGTGTCGTTGCTCGTAAGGATATTCCGGTATTTTTCGAAATGCCCGTCTATCATCAACAACGCTTTCGTAGAATCGTGTAAGCATCGGCAAATTCCGATCCGGGCCAACTCCAGCCTGGCAGTAAGTTCCGGATCGTCCAACTCCCTGCAGATCTCCCAGGAAATAGCCAGATGATCCTCCGCTTTTTTCGCCTGCCCCATCAATGAACGGCATTGAGCCAGGTAGGAATGGTTAAGCGCCAATACCGCCCGATCATCCACCAACTCCAAAGTGTTGACGGAATCTTCAAGGAATTCTGCGCTTCGAGCATAACTGCCCAAATCCATATGGAGCCGCCCCAACATCTCGTAACTCAATCCCACGCTTATCCGATCTTCGGCTTCGGTGCCCAACTTAAGACAATCATATGCCAATTTGAAGGCCTGGTTGTAATTCCCATGATACCAGTATATCTCGGAAACGTTCCCCGAGACCAGGGCGCTTCCCAGCTTATACCCCGACCGGTTGTAATACCTGATGGCCTGAGTGTAGGATTCCAGAGCTTCGGGCACTTTACCCAAACTCCTCAGGCAGATGCCTAAATTGTTGCAGGCGTCACCCAAATTATCCACGGAATTGTATTTTTCGTATACCGTTATGGCGTTGCGAAGCAATTTTTCGGCTGAAACAAGTTCATTGCAGTAGACCAAGGCCAAACCCTTGTCCAGCCAGATGCCCGCCCGGGAAATGTCGCTGTCGGCGCAGGCTTCCGCCTTCTGGTAGTACAGCAAAGCCTTTTGTGTCAACGTCTTCTCTCTCAGGATCAATGCTTTCCATTCGAAAACCTGCCGGGCAATATCCCGGTTGGCGGTCTCCCCCATCATATCCAATAGCCGATCGATAATTGCCTCGGCTTTATTCAGATCCCCCAGATCGCTGTGATACCTGACCTGCATCATCATGAACTCAACCCGGTGATCACCACGGCCGGTCCTGGAAAGCAGGGTTTCCAAAAGGCCAAGTGTTTTCCTCTCCCCCTCCCTTTCCGCCATCAAATTTATCAAATTGAGCTTTTGGCTGTACAGATGCCAGAGCTTTTTCAGCCATTCATTGTCTGATAAACTTAAGCCTGGTTCATATTTTAAATTATGATTCGTCATAAATATAATTTCATCATCGATAGATCTTTCCCCGGTATCTCAGCTCATTTATATACATCACTTCACAGGACCCGTCTCCGGCATCTTCTCGGCTCAGGGAGGAATTCCACCAGTAGTTGTCGGTACCTTTGGAGGCATAAACATACACCAAAAAACCATCGGCGCAGACGGTATCTCCCGCCTCGATGCCCAGCAAGGCGGCCCGGACGTTCTGATTGGCCGGAATGGCGTGTGTATTGGCGGAATATCTGGCGATAAATGCGTTGTCAAATGGGAACTCGTCATCATACCGCCAATAATACCAGCGTCCGCTCTGGGACCAGTCCACCTTTAGATAAAGACCGGTAACTGTCATCTTGCCCCAAGCAACGGCCAGGTCGCAGGGCGATACAGCCGAATTCCAGTCCGAGCCGTAATTCTTTCTGCCCAGCACGATCCCTCTCAAACGATATTCGGCCTGGGGTCTGATGGTTATTGTATATCCCCCCGCGTTCAGGCATATGGGATCGCCTGGCGGCAGAGGCCGCTGGAGCGGGTCTTCCCTGATATCTATCGGCTCTGCGTCAGTGATGCCTTCGGCTTTGGGAGCGCAGGACACAGCGGCCAGAAGGGAAAAACCAAAAAGCAAACCCGAAACGAATCTTTTCATATTCCATCCCTTCTTGATCTTCATGCTTTGGCCACCGGCAGATCGTTCCAGCTGGTGGTATACCTGGGCGACAGCTTTAGTTGACGCATTTTCCAGGTGCGATCCGCTCCCTGGGCGGCATAGAACAAGGCATTGCGGCCCAAGGAACGGTTGATCCCGTCCATGGCGCGCATCAGGGCCTTCTTTTTGAAGGACATGGCAGGGTCCTGCTCAAAATTCAACTGCACCTGATTATCGGGCACCAAACCGCTAAGCATGACCCCGGCCCTTTTGTAACTGAATCCCGATCGGTATATCTTGTCAAATCCTGCTGATGCCCACTTGATCAGGTCCGGGGTATAGCTGGTGGCCTCTGGTGTCCCGACGGTGATGAAATTGCGGTATTGTGCTTCGTCCCGGAATCCGCTGGTCTCTATGAAAACTTGTACGAAAGAGGCGGCCGAGCCCTGGCGCCTGACCTTTTCGGCGGAAGCCGAAGCGAATTCGGAGACCGCCTGTCTTAACTGGTTTTGATCGCGTATGGGCTGTCCGAAGGAGCGTGAGGTTAAAACAGCCTTTTTGGGCTTGGCGAAATGTTCCAGTCGGATGCAAGGTTCTCCCCGCAACTCGGCCACGGTCCGTAGGCCGGTCACGCTCATATTCTTCCTTATCCAGGCATCCGGCCTGAGGATCAATTGCCGGGCATTATATATTCCATGACGATTGAGGAACCCGGCATAGCGGTATCCCACTCCCCAGATATCTTTGACCTCAAGCTGTTCCAGATGCTTATCCCTGTCTGCGGTTGAGGGCAGTTCATAAACCCCCTCGCACTGCGGCGTTCGTTTGGCGATCTTGTTGGCAGCCTTGGCCAGCGTTTTGGTAGCGCCGAGACCGACAGTCACCGGTATGCCTGTCCAGCGGAGGACCGTACGGCGTATTTCCCTGGCCTGACTTTCCGGGCTGCCGGATCCGCATGATATAGACAAAAAGGCCTCATCTATGGAATATATCTCGATATGCGGAGAAAAGCCTTTGAGGGTTTCCATGACCCGGTTAGACATGTCGCCATATAAGGCGAAATTGGCCGAGAACACCTGTATATTATGCCTATCGATCAACTGTTGTTGTTCAAAGAAAGGTTCTCCCATTTTGATGCCGGCATCTTTGGCCTCTTCCGAACGGGCGATGATGCAACCGTCATTATTGGAAAGCACCACCACCGGAAGCTTCGTCATCCTGGGGTTAAAGACCCTTTCGCAGGAGGCGTAAAAATTGTTGCAGTCGACCAGGGCAATCACAGATCCCATAAGATGCCTATACCGAATGTATCACATGGGCCACCACTCCCCAAATCTCAAAATCGGTCTCCGGGGTGATCTCCATGTCTTTATAATCGGGATTTTCGGCAACCAGGTATAGTCGGCCTTTTTTTTGACGCAATCGTTTTACCGTCAACTCCCCGTTCACCACCGCCACCACGATCTTCTTATCGGTCGGTTCCAGGGCCCGGTCCACTATCAGCACATCCCCGGAATGGATGCCGGCTTGGATCATGGAGTTACCCTGCACCTTCACGAAAAAGGTGGCCGCGGGATGTTGGACAAGATGTTCGTTAAGATCCAGTTTTTTATCCAGAAAATCTTCGGCTGGAGAGGGGAACCCGGCGGATATTTTGGCTAGATATAACGGAAGTCTAAGCTTTCCCATGGGCTTGAATTCATAGAGCTCCGGCCCTTGAATATGTCTCTTGAATTTTTCCTTCATTTCCCGCATCCGATGCGTTGTTATCTGATTGAAATATATCATTTATCACGTTGGCTTTCAAGAGGAATCATTCCGCACTTTTTAGGTCTATTTATTTTGCTCGAATATCGGCGGTATATTGATTAAAAGGTGTAATTTGTGATATATTTATAAATTAGTTGACAGTTGCCGTTATAAGGTTAGTCCCTCCTTCGAACTAAAGATGCGGCGAATGATAGCCGGCCAGACGGCCAGTTTTCACAACATCCAACCCGGAATCACCTGAGGTCTATCATGATCGGTCCCCAAAAATCAAAACCGTCTTTCAATAAATCCGCAATGGCATTTGCTTTGACAGCAATGATTGCCACCAGCGGATGCGCCTATTTCAATACCTACTACAACGCCCAAAAATTATACCGCAAAGCCAGCAAGAATCACCGGCAATTCCCGGATACGACGATGACCACCGCATCGGAAAAGGAAGATCTCAAAAAAGCCATCGACAAATATGCCGATGTGGCCCTGAAATATCCCAACAGCCGATGGGTTTTGCCCAGCCTCTATAATATGGGCAACTCATATTACTTAAGGGGCGAATACGACAAGGCCTCCCGCAAGTATCTGGAGATATGGCAATACTACCCAGACAGCAAATACTCGGCGCGGGCCCAGCTGAACAATGCCCAGATTTCATATAACATCAGGCAATGGGACAAGGCCCTCTGGGAGATTTCCCAGATAAAGACAACCGATAGGGACGTCGTTCAAAAGGCCTCATATTTGGAGGCCCTGATCCTGCAAAGGATGCCCGATTACGCCAAAGCCACCATAGCCTGGGAACGTTTCTTGTTTCAGCATTACAAGGGAGCCCTGGTCCTTTCTGCCCGTTATAATTATGCCACCTGCCTGATGGCCTCGGGAGAATACGCCAATGCCATCCGTGAGCTGAAATTAATTCTGGGTTCCAAGCCTAAAAAAGATTTTCGTTATCAGGTTTCCATGATGCTGGGGCAGGCCCAACAGCGCAACGACCAACCGGCAGAGGCTTTGGCGATATACCGGGGCCTTTTGAAGCGCGAATCCGACAAGGACCGAATCTCCCGCATCGAATTTGAGATGGCAAACTGCCTGTCCGCCAAGATTCAGTTCTTTAAGGCCATTGAGAATTACGCCGCACTTTCTGCAAAATACCCCAAGACGGATGTTTCCAGCCGCGCCCTTTTCGAAATCGCCAGAATATACGAGGCCCATCAGGAACTGGACAGCGCGCTGGCCTATTACAATAAGGTCAGGACCGAAAATCCATCGCCGGACATCAAGGAAACCTCTCTGAAAAAAAGCGCCGATATATCATTACTGTTGGCCTACCGTCAGCAAGCCGACCAGCAGACATCGGAACAGGGCGCTGCCCTCCTATTCCTGATGGCCGAACATTATCTTTTTGCCCTTAATCAACCCGATTCCGCGATTTCGACATTTTACAAAGTAGCGACCAACTTTCCCGACCAGCCGGTGGCCCCCAAGGCGTGGTACGCGGCCGCCTGGACCGTTCGCAAATATTTCGCCGACACCGTCCGTTCCGACAGCCTGTTTACCGCATTGCTGGATCGCTATCCCAATACCCGCTATGCCAACGGCGCCCGACAGGCTATGAACCTTCCGATAGACACAACCGTCGTCGATAGCGAACCGAAAATAGAAATGAATCTGAAGCCTGCCGTTACCCCTGTCCAGGAACCGCGAAATGCCGAGCCGGATTCTACGGCCTCTCCCGTGCAAGAGGATGTTAAGCCGGAGTCGCCGGTCTTGCCTAAGATCCCCGCTCCCGATATCAATCGAAGCAACATGATAAGATGAACCGAAATAACTTTCAATCAAATACCGCCCGGCTTATTTCCAACCGAAGGATATCAGCCAAAACCTTCCGTATGGGGATGATGGCCCCAGGCATTGCCGGGAAAGCCCAGCCCGGGCAATTCATTCACCTCCGGCTAAGGCCCGATACCAATACACCATTGCTGCGTCGTCCCTTCAGCATTAACGACATTAAGGATGATCGGATATATGTCCTTTATGAGATCAAGGGCACCGGCACCGAAATGCTTTCTCGGATGAAGCCGGGTGAATCCCTGGACGCAATGGGTCCCTTGGGCAACGGATTCGACCTTGCCCGGCCGGGCCGGGAGAACTTGCTGGTGGCCGGAGGCATGGGCATCGCCCCGATGGCTTTCATGGTCCGCCGTCTAAAACAGCTGCGATTAAAGAATGAATTATTTTACGGTTGCCGCTCGCATTCCGAACTCATCAAACCTTTGCCCAAGACCTGCCGTCTTTTCAGCAATGACGGAAGCTGCGGACGAAAGGGCTTGGTCACCTCCCTTCTGGCCGAACGGCTTGGATCGTGCCAGGATCCAGTCGTGTATGCTTGCGGCCCATGGCCGATGCTCAAAGCGACTGCCAAGATTTGCCACAGGCTAAACATTCCCTGCCAAGTATCCCTGGAATCTTTCATGGCCTGCGGGGTCGGTGCCTGCCAGGGATGCGTGGTAAAAAACAGCCACGGCTCGTATATTTCGGTCTGCGACAAAGGCCCGGTGTTCGACAGCCGGCTGATCGACTGGGATCAGGAATGCACAGTATGAAGAAAATGAAAACAGATCTCCGGGTAAACCTGGCCGGGCTAGAATTGAAGAATCCCGTGATCGCCGCTTCCGGCACCTTCGGTTATGGGACGGAATACTCGCCTTTTGTAAAGCCCGGGGCCTTCGGGGCCGTGATCACCAAGACCATCACCCTGGTGCCCCGGGCCGGTAACAAGCCGCCCAGAATATGTGAGACCTCCTCCGGAATGCTAAATTCCATCGGGCTGGCCAATGTCGGCCTGGAGGCATTTTTAGCCGAAAAACTACCGAAATTAAGCAAGACCGATGCGGTCATAATTGCCAATATCGCCGGGAATGCCATAGACGAATATGCGGCACTGGCCAAGAGGCTGAACAGCATCCCTGATATCAAGGCCCTGGAACTTAACATCTCCTGCCCAAATGTCAAACAGGGCGGAATAGCTTTCGGCACGGATCCCTCGATTGCTGCGGCCCTAACCAAGTCGGTTCGACGCGTCTATAAAAGGACCCTGATCGTAAAACTCAGCCCCAACGTCACCGATATCGCTGCAATCGCCAGGGAAGTTGAACATGCCGGGGCCGATGTCCTGTCGCTAATCAACACTCTTTACGGCATGGCGGTGGATATCAGAAAAAAACGTCCGGTGTTGGGAAATACCACCGGCGGACTTTCAGGACCGGCCATAAAACCGGTGGCGCTTTATAATCTTTACAAGGTCCGCCAGGCCGTGAAAATACCCCTTATCGGACTGGGCGGCATTATGGATCACAAGGACGCCCTTGAATTCATCATGATCGGGGCCTCCGCCGTGCAGATCGGCACAGCCAATTTCGTCAATCCCTCAGCGGTCAATGAAATAATCTCTGGGCTTTCCGGATACTGTGCCGAGAACAATATAAGATCGATCGATAAACTGACCGGCGTCATAAAATGAATCGTTCTTGTCCTTATAAAAGATCTTTTATTATAGGGCTCTTGATCGTCCTGTCGGGATGCGCCCCGGCTCCGGTCTATCGCGGCGGACCAGCCAGGGAGACCGTAGCCTCTTCCCCCGGAAATCAACCGGTTCAAAAAAAGGAGGGTCAACCAGCCGAATGGCCGCTGACCACCACTACCGGCATTGCCAGCTACTATGGCAAGGAATTCCACGGACGCAAGACCGCCAACGGCGAAACATTCGACATGAACGCCCTGACCGCCGCCCACCGAACTTTTCCCTTCGGCACCATGGTCCGGGTGACAAATCTGGCCAACGATAAAAGCGTCACCGTAAGGATCAACGACCGCGGGCCATTCATCAAGGGAAGGATCATAGATCTTTCCTACGGGGCCGCCAAGGAGATCGACCTGCTGTCGGTAGGCCAGGTGAAATTGGAAGTTTTGAAATATCCCCAATAAATACGAAAGGAGCAAGATGGCACCCACTCCCCGCGACAGACTGGTAATAGCCCTAGACGTACCCGACCTAGCCGGCGCTACCGCCCTGCTTGACCAGCTGGGAACTTCAGCCGGCTTCTTTAAGGTTGGCAACCAGCTTTTTACCGCCTGCGGCCCCAGGATCGTCGAATTGATCAAAGAACGCGGCCATAGGGTATTTTTGGACCTTAAATATCACGACATCCCTAACACCGTGGCCAAGGCCGCCCAGGCAGCCTACGAGTTGGGAGTGGATATGTTCAATATGCACGCCATGGGCGGCTTTTCCATGATGGAAACGGCGGCCGCCGCGGTCAATAATTCGGCCTCCAGCGATAAAAAGGCCAAGCCAATAATGCTGGGAGTTACGGTGCTGACCAGCATGGACGAAGCCACTTTCCAGGACGTGCTGGGAACCCCGGGAAGGTCCATCGAAGAACAGGTGCTGCATCTGGCCCGCCTCAGCAAGAGCGCCGGATTGGATGGCGTGGTGGCCTCACCGCACGAGATAGCCATGCTACGCAAGGAACTGGGCAGGGACTTTGTGATACTGACCCCCGGCATCCGCCCGGCCGACAGTTCAAGCGACGACCAGAAGCGTTTTCTGACACCCGCCCAGGCGGTAAAGACCGGGGCCGACTACCTGGTGGTGGGCCGCCCCATCACCGCCGCCAAAGATCCCGCCGCAGCCGCCATAAAGATAATCAAGGAGATCGAAGATGCCCTCAAATGAAGATATCAAACAGATATTGATAAAAAATGAGGTCTTGCTGGACGGCCATTTCTTGCTGACCTCGGGGCGCCACAGCCGGTTCTATTTTGAGAAATTCCGGGTGTTGCAACAGCCGTCCGACGCCGCCCTTTTCTGCCGGACCATCGCCAAGCATTTCAAGAATGCCGATATCGATACCGTGGTCGGCCCGACCACCGGCGGGATCATCATTGCCTTCGAGGTGGCCCGGGAGATGGGCAAAAAGGCCATCTACGCCGAGCGGACGGCCGACGGACGGGGATTTTTAAGGGGGATGTCATTAGCCAAGGGGGAAAAAGTTCTGGTGGTGGACGATGTGATGACCACCGGCGGGTCGGTGCTGGAGACCATCGAGGCGGTGAAGAAGGCCGGTGCGGAACTGAAGGGCGTGGCGGTGTTCATCGACCGTAGCGCGGAGAAGCCGGATTTCGGGGCTCCCTTCTTCTCGCTGTATCACGAGAAGGTGGAGACCTTCGCTCCCGAGAATTGTCCTTTATGCCAGCAAGGGATCCCGCTGGCCAAACACGGCAGCAATCCGAATAAATAGCAGATACTCTTCTGTCATTCCCGGCTTGACCGGGAATCCAATAAAGAATTAAGCCCCTTCTTGCGAAGGGGCTTTTAAAATATCTTTATGTTATTTCATGAACGGATAGGGAATGGTGATATAGGTATCGGCCGGTTTGCCGTTCTTGGTCCCCGGCTTGAACTGGGCTTTCATGGCTGCATCCACCGCGGCCTCATCGCAGCCGTAGCCGATTCCCCTGACCACCTGGGCGTCTTTGACCTTGCCGTCCGGGCCCACCAGTATCTTGACGAACACCCTTCCGGTGATCCCGGCCTTGCGGGCATTTTCGGGATAGGCCGGAGAAACGATCTTGGTGGCCTCAGGTTCGGTGGGCGGAATCTCCGGTTCCTGCGGGGTCTCTTCCACCGCGGGCGCCGAGGTCGCCGGGGCCGGTGTGGCTTCGGCCACCAGAATATCCTGCGGGTTCACGGCCGCCGGTTTGGGCGGTGTTACCGGAGCGGTTGCGGTCCGGGCTGCGGGCTGTTCGGTTCTGGTGGCTATCGGCTGAGGTTTGACCGGGGCGGTTGCGGTCCTCTCGGGCTGGCGTCTTTCCGGGGCGGCCGTTTCCACCGGCTGCGACGTCGGCGGTGGGACCACTTCGGCCGGAGTGCTACTGGCCGAGGCCATGGCTTCGCCCCTTCTCTCTGCCGCCGGGATCCACCATTCGTCCAGCGAGGCCATCGGACCGCGGGCATCCTGGGCCGGCCCCTTGACGCCCTTGTAAATTATGGTCACCACATCCGGAACGTACAGATAGGTGGCCGGCATTTCGGCGGCGATTTCCTGCTGGAATTTTACCCAGATGTCCTTGGCCTTGCGGCGGCTCAATGTGGCCAAGCCCTTGTCTATCAGGCTGTCTATCGATGGATTGGAATACTTGAGAATGAAATTATATATCCCTTTCTCCGGTGTGGAGTACCAGACCGCGGTGGGATCGACCTTGAAATCATTCTTCCAGGAGAATATCATGGCGTCGTATTGTCCGTTTCTTAAACGTTGGATGAATGTCCGGGCATCAACCATCACCAGGTTCACTTTGACGCCGATACCCTTCAATTGCTCCCTGATCAGGGCCGCAGTGGCTTCCTGCACCGGCTGGCCCTGGGCCAAAAGCAGATTCAATTCCAGCACCTGCCGGGGACCTTTGGCCAGATAGCCCTCCTTATTCTTATCCTTCCATCCCATTTCGGCCAGCATGGCCCTGGCCTGATCGGGATCGTATACCTGGGGCTTTAGGTTCTGGTCATAGGCCCAGCTGGTGGGCAAGAACGGGCCGGTGGCCGGTTTGCCCTTGCCCATCAGAACGTCGTTGATGAGCGAAGCCTGGTCTATGCCCATGGCAAAGGCCTTGCGCAGGTTCACGTCCGTGAACAACGGGCTCTTAAGGTTCCATCCGACGAAAGTAAAGGTACGCCCGGGATATTCTATTGAGGTCAGATTGGGATCTCCCTGCACCTTGAGGGCATACTGGGGCGAAAGGTCGTTGGTCATATCTACCGTGCCGTTCTGCAGGGCGTTCATCAGGCTGGTTTCGTCGCCGAAGAATTTAAACACTATCCTGTCCAGGGCGGGTTTGCCCTTGTAAAAATCCGGATTGGCTGCCAGCACCAGGCGATCTCCCCTGATCCATTCCTCGACCCGGTAAGGACCGTCGCTGACCGGGTTGGCGTCGAACTCGGCCGAATTGGCGGCGGACATTTTTTCCATGATATGTTTGGGCATGACCATGATGCCGGTATCGAAAAGTTCGTCGGAATAGACCCGGTTGAACACGAACTTTACCACCTTGGGGCTTACCACTTCGACCTTATCCACGAACTGAAGGCCCCCGGCCCGAGCGTATTTTATCTGGGGATCGCGCATCATATCGAAAGAGAATTTAACATCATCGGCGGTTACCGGCTGGCCATCGCTCCATTTGATATCCTTGCGCAGGTAATAGGTGACCTCCTTGAAGTCCTCGGAAAACTTCCAGGACCTGGCCAGTCCGGCCACTATGTTCATGTCCTTGTCAAAATGGTGCAGGCTTAAAAAGAGTTTTTCATGGATATCGGTTGAGGCCGTAAATGAAAGGCGCAACGGGTTCAAAGAAGCGGGCTCGTTAAGCGTGCCGATGGTCAAAATCCCGCCCGATTCGCCCAAGGGGTATTTCTCGCTTTTGGAACAACCGGATAATACCAAAAAGAATCCGGCCACCATTAAAAATAAGCCACGAAAAACCCATGATCTCATGGTTTGCTCCTTTTATTGACGTTCATTAGAATGCATCTCTGCCCATAATATATATAAATTATAATAAGTTAAGCTATTTGTCAAGTAAAATTTATTGATTTACGGATATTTCTGTAGTATAGTATCTGCCGGGAGGTTTAAATGGAATACTGTCCTATTATAATGACGCTTGCCGTGATGATCCTATCTTCAAATATTTTGCAAGGAGCAGAGCAAAGCATGCCTCAAATATCGATCGGCGACCTGCATTGCGATACCGCCATCAACCTGGCAGACGGCCGCGGCCTGTCCGGAAAGATCCACGTCACTCCGGAAAAGCTAAAAGCCGGGAACGTCGGACTGCAGGTCTACGCCTGCTGGATATCGCCTAAATACAGGCACCGCAAGGCTTGGGAGCGGACCAAACAGCTTATATCCGCGGTAAAGAAGGAGATCTCCTCCCGGCCCGGCGAACTGATGCTGGTCACCGACCGGGGATCATGGCAGAAATGCCGAAGCTCAAAAAAGATCGGCGTGGTGCTGGCGGTGGAAGGCGGACATGCCCTGGACGGCGATATCAAATTGCTGGACTCGCTTTTCGATCAGGGAGTGCGAATACTGACCCTTACTTGGAACAATAACAACGCCTTCGCTTACTCGGCTTATAGCGTTCACAAGACCGGGATCGATCGGGGGCTAACGCCGTTGGGCAAACGATTCATCGCCCGGGCCGATAAAATCGGGATGCATATAGATCTTTCCCATTCGTCGGAAAAGACATTTTGGGATGTTGTTAAAACCAGCAAATACCCCCCGCTCCTTTCGCATTCCTGTGTCAAGCATTTGAACGGCCACTTCCGCAACGCCACCGATAAGCAGATCAGGGCGCTGGCCGATAAAAAAGGGTTGATCGGGATAAATTTCTGCCCGGCCTTTTTGGGCAAGACACACAGATCGGTTTCAATTGAAAGCGTAGCGGACCAATTCGAGTATATCAAAGAACTAGTTGGCACCGGCATCCTGGCGGTAGGGTCCGATTACGACGGGATTAGGGAAACACCGGAAGGATTGGACGGCCCCGATAAATTGCCAGATCTTATAGGCCTTTTAAAAGCCAGGGATTTCAATCGGCTGGAATTGGAGGATATAGGTCTTAACAATATACTGCGGTTCATGGGATGGCAGTGATAAGATTATAATGAAAGAGCCCGGATGATCTCCGGGCTTTTTTAGTCGGCCTCGCCTTTGATGAACCGCTGGACCCTTTCGTCCGGCGATCTTTTGATCTCCTCCGGGGTGCCGCAAAAGATTATCCTGCCCTGGTGCAGCATGGCGATGCGGTCGGCGATCTTTGCGGCGCTAACCATGTCATGGGTGACCACTATTGAAGTAAGCGACATCTTGTTCCGGAGGTCTATGATCAGGTCGTTTATCTTGTCGGCCATAATGGGATCCAGCCCGGTGGTGGGCTCGTCATAAAGCATGTATTCCGGGTCCATGGCGATGGCCCGGGCCAGCCCCACCCTCTTTTTCATACCGCCGGAAAGCTCGGCCGGCATCAACTTGCCGGTGCCGGACATGCCCACCATCTCCAGCTTTTTGACAACTATGCCCGAAATCTCCACTGCATCGTATTCCGAATGTTCTTTGAGCCCCAACCCCACATTCTCTTCAACGGTGAGTGAATCGAACAGGGCCGCCCCCTGGAACAGCATGCCCAGGCGTTTTCTGAGGGTGAAAAGCTCCGGCCGGTGGATATGAGACAATTCGGTGCCATCGACCTTTATGGATCCACGGTCGGGCTGCATCAGCCCGATTATGTGGCGCAGCAAGACGCTTTTCCCGCAGCCCGACCCGCCGATGATGACCATGGTCTCCCCGGTGTTAATGCTCAGGTCTACCCCGGCCAGCACCTGCTTGGAGTTGAAGGATTTGTATATATCGGTTATCTCTATCATCGCCTGTTCATGTTTTTATCTTATTATCAAATATTGGGATATCCTGGCCTTGTCTGATTCGGAAGTTTCCCAGTTGAGCGCTGACCACCCAAATGATGAAATAGAGGCTCAGCACCACGTTTACAATATCCTTGTTAGCCCGGATGGGCTCGAAGTTGACGGCCACTATTATATATTGCAGCATAATGACACCGCACATGCCGAATCCCAGGTAGCGGGACAGGTCTTTCAATTTCGGGACCAGGGATTGATCGAAAAAAGGAGAACGATTTATGCATGTATTGAGTATATGCCCGAATGCCATGGAGGTGAACAAAAGTATCCCGATGGAAATTATTTTGAACTGGCCTAGCCAACTTTGGGAGATCAGGAACAGATCGTACAGGCCGTGTATCAGGCAGGCCAACGCGAAAGTGCCGACAGGGACCCAGAAATTATCGCTTTTCTTGAAGAACCGGATGCGAACCAGACCGTAAAGGGCGATCGCTGTCAGGGACATATGCAGCAGGCTGGCGGTGACAGCCCTTCCGGTTATCCGGCCAAATCCCGCCGAGTGAAAATACTGGATATTCTCCATCAGAGCGAACCCCAGAGCAGTGATTGAACCGTAGATTAACAGGTCCAAAGGCTCGTTCACCTGTTTGTTGAAACGGTAAAGCAGCAACGCCGGAACGATCTTTACAGTTTCTTCTATTAGCCCGATGCCCAGCACGCAATATAAAAGTTCGTGAAAAATGCCTCCTTCTAGGCTAAATCCCAGCATGAAATGATATACGTCGTAGATAAATGAGGTCCCCAGCGAGGCCACTGCTCCGGCAACCAAAGCCAGAACCAGGTGCGAATATCTTTCCGGCTCAAATACGTCGAGCCTGACGAAATACAAGAACCATAACCCGGCAATGAACAACGAGGCAATTATCCCATATATGGTCGGATTCACCATAAAAGCCCGGCCATAATTCATTAGATAGCCCCAAACGTCAGCTTTCCGGAAATTGACATAGCGAAATGCCCCATTCGGGACGAATGAGCTGTATCTCTGGTCCGATAAAAGTTGGGCAAGCTTTTCGACATCCTTCTTTTTGATATACAGATCGGAAAGATTGCTTGCCGCCGCCCTGATATTGTCCCGGGAAGAATCGGCCGTAGAATAAATTGACAGTTCGCGTCGCAAGTATTCTTCGGCCAGCCCGTATTCCGATAGTTTCATTCGGGCATAGCCTATCGAGTTATTCAGATAAGGTAGTTCGGCATCGCCCACCTTCCCGTACTCTACCAATCCCCTACCATAATCGTTCTGTAGAACGGCTATCAAGCCCAGCCCGTAATGTCCGATGTCCCTTAGCGACGTATCGGAAGATGAGGTGAATTTCTTATAGCGCTCGATAATGGCATCGTCATTCCGGGTCGCATATTTGCCGGATCGCTTGGCAATGCTGAAATGGCTGTTGATATAGCCTCGGTGATATTCTATCCGGTATGGTTCCTTCTCCTGCAATCCCAAATACAAGTTTCGGGCTTCGCCGAAGTCCTGCGCGCGTATGGCCAGTGCTATCCGCTGCTGGGGAGTGTTTGCTACCGGACGGGGCACTAAAATGTTCACTTCGATAACGACCAGCAGTGAAGGGACCGCTACATAAACGAAAAAAGCTGCCAGCGGATGATCCCAAATAGCCCGAAATATTCCGGCAACGGATTTATTCTTTTTCTTGGCCATAACTTTGAATCATCTGAATATCCAGGCCGAGATGATGTAATCGAAGATCAGTATCAGCACCGCCGAGGTGACAACCGAATTGGTAGTGGCTTTGCCCACCCCTTCGGCCCCGCCCTCGGTGGCCGAGCCGTGGAAACACCCCGAAGTAGCGATGATGATCCCGAAGAACACCGATTTGACTATCCCGCCCACCAGGTCCCGGGTGTGAAAATGGAAACGCAGGCCGTCCATATACATCTGGCTGGTGATGCCCACCGAAAGCACCGCCACCAGCCACCCGCCTATCAGGGCCACGAAATTGGCGAACACAGTCAGCACCGGGGCCATCACCGCACCGGCCACAAAACGCGGCATGTACAGATAGGCCACAGGGTCTATGGCCATGGTCTCCAGGGCGTCGATCTGCTCGGTGACCTTCATGGTGCCCAGCTCGGCGGCGATGCCCGCTCCCACCCGTCCGGCCACCACCAGGGCGGTCAGCACCGGCCCCAGTTCGATAAGGACCGCCCGGGATATGCCGGCTCCCAGCCAGATGGGCGGCACCAATCCCTGCATCTGATAGGCTGCCTGAACGCCGGCCACCATCCCGGTGAAGATCGCCGAGAATAGGACCACCGGCAGTGAGCTGACCCCAAAAAAGATCATCTGCAGGACCACCTGGCTGAAATTTCTGAAGATAAACCTGAGAGACAGAGAGATCTTCCCCAATAGGATGAAAGCCGCTCCCCATTCCTGAAAAAGGTCTATGGTCGAGCGGCCTACATTCTCAAAGATACTGCGCTGGGAAAGAATGTTCAATTTGAAAGGCATATGATTAAGATTACGCAATTGCCATTATCGTATTTTATCCGTTAAGGCAGCTGATGGATCAGAACGGTTCGGTCCTCTGTTCCTGGGTTTGGTTCTCGAACCGGGTATATTCTTTAAGGAACGTCAGGTTGAATTTTCCTGTTGGCCCGTTGCGCTGCTTGGCGATTATCAGTTCGGCGCTGTCGGCGTCAAGCTGTTCGGACTGGTTCCATTCATCCTTGTCCTTGTAGGCGCCTTTCTGGCGGTGCAGGAACAGCACCACGTCAGCATCCTGTTCTATGGCCCCGGATTCCCGCAGGTCGGATAAAATCGGCCGGGAATCCTGCCCCCTCTGTTCGGATATGCGCGACAGCTGGGAAAGCGCCACCACCGGCACTTCCAGCTCCTTGGCCAGCGCCTTGAGGGAACGGGATATCTCCGATATCTCCTGCTGTCGGTTCTCAACACGATTGGAGCCGCGCATCAGCTGAAGATAGTCCACAATGATCAGTCCCAGGTCAACCTCGGCCTTGAGGCGGCGGGCCTTGGCCCGTATCTCCAAGGGGCTGGAGCCGGAACTTTCGTCGATATATACCGGAGCCTCATGCAGCAGTCCGGCGGCCGATACCAGCTTGGTAAAATCCTGCTGTGACAGGTATCCGCTTCGGACCTTGTGCCCCGCCACCCGGGCTTCAGAGCACAGCAGGCGAATTACCAGCTGTTCTTTGGACATTTCCAGGCTGAACACCGCCACCGGGGTCTTGTTTACGATGGCTGCATGCTGGGCTATATTCAATGCGAAAGCGGTCTTACCTACCGACGGCCGGGCGCCCACGATCACCAGATCGCCCTTCTGCAGGCCCGAGGTCATCTCATCCAGGTCCATGAAACCGGTCTCTACCCCTGTGATATGCCGCTTTTCCTTGTACATCTTCTCCACCATCTCGAAGCTGTCCTTGATGAAGGAACTCAGCGGCTGCAGATGCTTGCGCAGGCGTTTTTCTTTTATGGAAAATATCAGTTGTTCGGAACGGTCCAGCAGCTCTTCGGCCGTCTCGCTGGCCTCGTAGCATGAGGAGACTATCTGGGTGGCCGAGTTGATCAAACGTCGAAGTACCGCCTTCTCCAAGACAATCCGGGCGTAATAATCCACATTTGCGGCGGTGGCCACGCTTTCCACCAGCCGGGTCAGGTATACCGGGCCTCCGGCATCGTCCAGCCATTTGAGGCGCCGCAGTTCATCGGCCACTGTCACCAGGTCGGCCGGCTGGTTCTTCTCGTAAAGGTTGACGATGGCCCGGAATATTCTCCGGTGGGCCGAGGTATAGAAATTCTCCTCTTCGCTGATGATCTCCACCGCCCGGGAAATGGCCTCCGGCGCCAATAGCATGGAACCCAATACCGCCATTTCGGCGTCCTGTGACTGCGGTGGCAGTCGTTCAATTATGTTGTTGTTATCGGCCATTGGCCCTTTCCTGATCGTAGATCTTTCTCACCAGCTGCACGTCCTCCCAGGTCTGCCTTTTCCATGAAGGGTTCCTTAGCAGGGCCGCCGGATGGAAGGTCGGCACCAGTTTGATGTTATGGTAGTAATGGATCTGTCCGCGAAGTTTGGAGATCGGCGTGGATGTTTTCAAAAGCGTCTGAGCGGCGAAAGTGCCCAGAGCACATATCACCTTCGGTTTTATCAATTCCAATTGCTTTATAAGGTATGGCTCGCAGAGCTCGATCTCCTGCGGAGCGGGATTGCGGTTGCCGGGCGGGCGGCATTTGAGGATATTGCAGATGTAGACCTGCGAGCGATCCAGTTTGATGGCCTCAATGATCTTGGTCAGCAGTTGGCCGGCCGCCCCTACGAATGGCTTGCCCTGCAGGTCCTCGTCGTGCCCCGGAGCCTCGCCCACAAATACCAGGTCGGCCTTGGGGTCGCCGTCGCCGAAAACAAAGTTGGTGCGGGTTCGGAAAAGCTGGCATTTGGTGCAGCCTGATATCTGTCTTTGGAATTTAGACAACGCTCCCGAGCTGTTTGAAGAATTCAAAACCGACTTTTTGTCGAGCACCAATTCGCTTACTCCCAGTTCCTGCTCCTGGAGAAAGTACTTCCTCAGTTTGCTGATAGCAACGGTTGAAGTCATTTTCCGCCACCAATAAGTTTTGCAGCCCGGTCCAAAATAATTGAAGCTAGTTTTGTCTTCGGCATAGCGGAAAGTTTAAGGGGCTTCCCTTGGCGGTCGATCAATACCGCCTTGATATCTTGGCTGGACAAGGTTTCGGCCGGATTGGCCACGATCAGATCGAGACCTTTATCCTTCAGCTTTTTCTTGGCGTTGGCAACCAGATCCCCGGTTTCCAGGGCAAATCCGATCATAACAGTGCCGGACTTTTTAACCTGCGAGGCCTGACGTAGAATATCCGGATTTTTTTTAAGCGTCAAACTGATGTCGTCGGCCCCGTCCTTCTTTATCTTGCCAGATGATACATTTTTAGGAGAATAATCCGCCACGGCCGCCGCCATGATCAATGCCTTATTATGCGGCAGTTCCTTGAGAACCGCACGGTTCATCTGCTCGGCGGTAGTGACTTTTATAAGCTTATGGACATCCGATGCCGGCACATCGGCCGGGCCCGAAATCAGGGTCACTCTGGCTCCGCGGCGGACCGCCACCTCGGCCAGGGCCATACCCATCCGGCCGGAGGAACGGTTGGAAATATATCTGACCGGGTCCCATGGCTCTTCGGTGCGTCCGGCAGTGATCAGAACCGGGATATCCTTAAGATCGTCCTTCCATCCCAGCAATGATAGGATCTCTTTTTCAATGATCTCCACCGAAGCCAAACGTCCGTTGCCGACCGTTCCGCAGGCCAATCTTCCGCTTTCCGGAGCGATCATGCGCCAGCCGTTCCCGACCAGCCGCTTGACGTTCTGCCTGACCACCAGGTTGTCCCACATGTTGTCATTCATGGCCGGAGCGAAAAGCACTGGAGACTTGACCGCCAGGGATACCGTGGTCAGCAGATCGTCGGCTATCCCGGTGGCAGCCTTGCCGATGAAATTGGCCGAGGCAGGGACAATCGCCAGAACGTCAGCCAGCTTTGCCAGTGAGATATGCTCTATGTTCTGAGGTTTGGAATCGGGGAAAAGTTCTAAGGCCACCTGATTACCGGATATGGCCTCGAACGATGCCGGCCCCACCAGTTTGCAGGCGTTGGCGGTCATGATGACCACCACATTACAGCCCTTCTTCCGCAGACGGCTGGTCAGGTCAAGGGCCTTATAAGCGGCGATGCTTCCGGTCACTCCCAAAACTATGTTGGGAGCTTTACTCATGACTGTGGAATTCTACCTTATGGTCCCTCAGCCTCTCCAAAGCCAGTGAGATGGGCTTTAATGCCATGTCAATTCGACCCAAACGTCTTTTGTCGTTGAGGCGACGGGCCTCCTTGGCAGCCACCAGCACCGACATGTACTTGTTTTCCATGCCTTCGCTCAGTTCCTCGATGGGAATGAAAGCCATTTTGTTCTCCTTAAAATCTCTATATTATTTTTATGATCTCGTCTTTGTTATAGCGTGATAACCGCCGCCGCTCGGCTTCGATTATGGAAACCACGTCGATTACCGCCTGATCGAAATCGTCGTTAACCAGCCAGTAGTCGAAATCGCCTATCTGCTCCATTTCCAGTCTGGCCTTATTGAGCCTCTTGCTTATTACCTCATCGCTGTCGGTGGCACGGCTCTTCAGCCTATGCTTGAGCGCTTCGATGGAAGGCGGTATCACGAAAATACTTACCGACTGTGGATATATCTTCTTGACCGAGCGGGCTCCCACGGTATCTATGTCCATGATAACATCCCGGCCTTGTTCAAGATGGCCGGAGATCTCTTTGCGGGGGGTGCCGTAATAATTATCGTGGACCATGGCCCACTCCGCCAGTTGGTCGTTTTCCAGCATCTTTTCGAATTCGGCCACCGAAACGAAGTGATAGTCCTGCCCGTCCTTCTCGTTTGGCCGGGGCGGCCGGGAGGTCACCGAAATGGAATAGATTATCTCGGGATGCCGCTCCACCACTTTACGGCACAGGCTGGTCTTCCCTGCTCCGGATGGGGCGGAAAGTATTATGGGGAAACCCTGGCGTAATAAGTTCTGCATATATGACTGGTATTAATTTTATCCGTAAGGAAATCTGTAATGTTTTATGTGTTACTTTCTTATGACTAAGAAAGTAACCAAAGAAGTCTTTCCGCCCAGTTCCGCGGTTGGTAAGGCTTGCGCCCCGACATTCATTGAACCAGAACAAGCAAGAAGCATATGACGCAATGACTGCTTTATCGGGGCTGGCGCATAGCCGCTCCACTGATGGCGGGGCCCAGGTGCCAACCAAAGGGTCGCATCAGCGCTGCTGTCTGGCAAAAGCTGCCGTTAAAAATGTTTTGCCTGCGGTTGCCCTGTTTCGTGGTCAAGACATTTAGGCAGTTGAACATCGTAAACTTCCGGGCAGCGGTGCAGCGACAGTTCTCTTTGGAGCTTTCTCTTCAAAGAGAAAGCGGAAGGAATAAGTGTGATCATAAGAGTTATGGGTTTGCAACGAATAGAGATAATTACCCACGGATGTTTTTAGTAATTTAGATTGATATCCTGATCCCAGCGTTGAGGGCTATGGTCTCCAGGGGATTGAAGTCCTCCATCTTTTTAAGATTTGAGGCGCTGAGGATGCCGTTGGCCAGATTGATGCGGGAGCCCAGCATCAACTCACCCTTGGGGAACGGTATGCCTAGCCCGGCGCCCAGGATGACCATGGGGGCGGAACTGTAAAGCTTGTCCTTTTCCAGGGCCAGGTATTGCCAGCGGCTGGCCAGACCCAGCTTCAGGCTGGTGCGTTTTATGGACAGCGATGTTCCCACTGAAGCATAGGCATTTCCTATGGCCGGCCATTCGGTGGTCAGCATGTCCATTCCGCCATTTACCCCCACCCGCAAGCCCCAGAATTTCAACCCCAGCGAGGCCTTCAAACTGGTCATGCCGGGCAGTTCTATGGCTCCGCTGTCCACCGCGGTCTTTTTATTGTACTCCACCCCGCCGATATCCAGCCCGATGCTGCCGGTCAGCGAGTCGCCGCTGAAATTGAGGGTGCTGACGTCCACGTTCTGCAATTCCGGCTGGCCCACCGGCAGTCCGGCGTTGTTGTTGTAATATCCCGACAGCTTGTAGGGCATTCCCAGTTCCATGGACATGCCAAGCTTGACTATGGGCAGTTCCATATGCCCGCCCAGCACCAGGCTGTACTGGGTGCCGCTGAGGTTGCTGGAGAATTTATCGTAGAAGATGGAATCGTCCAGCGGGGTATTGACGGTGATATTGTCGAAAACGACCGTATCGCCGGTAAGGGCCGTAATCGGTCCGTCCAGCACCCCTTTAAGGCTGTCGATATCCCCGGACAATTTGATATACGTGTTGGCAACGGCCTCGATCTTGGTCACCTTGACCCCCATGCCCATATTGAACGGGCCATATTTGGTCCCGGCCCCCACGAATATCGGTTGATTGGAAATGCGGGCTTCGCCGCTTCCCTTAAGTTTGACGCTGGTGACCGCCGAGACCCGGTAGGTGACCGGGATCTGCAACCCTCCCGGCAAGGGACCTGAACCATCGCTGGTTATGGTATCCCTGTAGGTATAATTGAACTTTTGAGAGATGTCCATATCGGCCTGGTCCAAGCCCACCTCCACCGCAAGACTTCTCTGATAGGCAATGCCCACACCGAACGGTCCCATCTTGCCGGCCACTCCCACATAATCGAAACCGCCCTGGTCGGTCAGGGTCAAAAAGGTCGGGATCTTTATTTCGTCGGTCACTTCGGTACTGTCCATCAGCTTGATGTCCGAGTTCATGCTGACGTCCTTTGACAGGCTGCCGGCCACGGTGACATCCATTATCCCGGTAAGGCCCAACCCGCCGGGATTGTTCATCATTCCCACGCTGCCGTGGGCCAGGTTAAGGTCCAAAAAGCCTAGATCCAGAAAATAGAGGTTCAATTCCGGAGTGGACATGGCAATATGGGCCGCCATCTGGGTGGATATGTCCTGAGCACTGGCCCCGGCAGCCAATGTCAGGCAAAGGATCATCGATAATGTTATTTTTTTCATGATTCATTCCTCCGTAAATGTTATTCTACGTTCTGGGCCTGCTCCCTCATTTTCTCCAGGTTTTCCTTTATCTGCACCACCAGATGGGAGATCTTGTCATCATTGGCCTTGGAGCCGATGGTGTTGGCCTCGCGGTTCATCTCCTGCAGGAGAAAATCCAGCCTCCTGCCCACCGGTTGGACGTCTTTAAGGTATTTTTCGAAGGCTTTAACATGGCTTTTGAACCGCACGCATTCCTCGCTGATGTCGCATCGGTCGGCATATATCGCCGCCTCCTGCATCAGCCGCTGGGGGTCCAGGGCCGTGCCCTGGGATATCTTTTTGATACGCTGGGTGAATTTTTCGCGGAACTGCCCGATCCTTAATGGGGCCATTTTTTCTATGGTGGTGATGTTCTTGTTAAGTTCGGCGATGTTCCTGGAAAAATCATCGTCCAGGGCCGAACCTTCCTTAAGACGCATCCGGTCGAAATCGTTGAGGGCTTTTTTAAGACACGCTTGCAGGCCGGTCCAAGCCTGGCTTTGAGATAGCTGGTTCTGACGGCTCTTGAATATTTCCGAAAAGCGGTAGATATCTTCCAACACCAACGGATCTTTGATGCGATAGCGCTTGCGCAGGACGTTCAGAAGGCGATAGAAATGATCGGCGGTGCGCAGATCTATCTCCGGAAGCTCCGGCCCGTCGCCGCCGTTATAGGTGACCGACAGGCTGACCGATCCCCGGGAAATGGCCTTCTGCAGAACTTTTTTAACGTCCTGTTCCAGGCTGGCAAAGGTTCTGGGCAGCCTGATGCTGAAATCGGTGAAACGGTGGTTAACCGATCTTATTTCCACGGACAGACGGGAGCCGTTAAGGGTGGTCTCCGCCCGACCGTAACCGGTCATGCTTTTTATCATAATATTCCAATATAAAGTCTTATTATAGCATAAATTAGGATGATGTCAACGGAAAATAAAAGACGGCCTACGGGAAGGCCGTTAATGCCGTTTGAAATGATATCAATTATAAATACTATTCTATCATTCTTGACATTCTAATGACAACCACTCACTCTCCCACCTCTATCCCCACTATGGCCGGGGGGATTTTGGGAAAAGCCGTGCCGGTATATTTTTCTCCGGCTTTAACGGCCGTCAGAATTAGGGACAACGAAGCCACCTTGGATATCTCCGTCCCCTGGATCAGTCCGTTGCCGTCAATATCAGCCACAATGAAGCATTGTCCGGGACTCATGGCCATGGCGCTGTCTGCCATCGGTTTGTAACTTATTTTAAACTCAGCCGTTTTATAACCGGCTGGCAACACGGTTTTGTCATTCACGTACAAAACGCTGTCCCTTCTGTCGCAGTGTATCGAAATGGTATCTCCACTCTTCGCCACCAGCAACAGGCTCAGAGTATCCCCTTCTATCCACCCGAAGGACTCGGAAACTATCTTGTCAAGCGCCTTCAACGATGTTTCGGTCTGCATATAAAGCTCGTGTTGGATCTGATTTTTACTGAATGTCCTGACCGTCGGCACCAGCACCCCAAAGATCGCCGCCATCACTATTCCGAAGATGGTCAGGGCCACTACCATTTCCAGCAGGGACCAGCCGCCATTCCTGAGCTTCATACTCATTCCTTTTTAATGATGAACCCGCTGTCGTTGATATACAGCCCGTAGGTCTCTTCGGCTGGGTATTGGAAGGCGGCGATGCCGTAGGCGGCGTCTATGGCCTTTATTTTATGGCCGTATTTGAGCAGGCTTTTCCATAACCCGCGATGCGAGCCGTCTATCACATATTTGCCGGGAACCAGCGAAGATGTGTCCGATTCCCAGCGCCCCGAGAACCGGTCGATCTTATAATAGGCCCCGGCTCCCAGCCACCTGAGCAGCGGGTGCCAGCGGACGATATAACCCTCCACCATCCATTGGTCGCCGTTCAATTGAAAATCGTAATTTCGTCCAGTCTTAAGGTCTTCAAACCTCATGACCAGCGATGCTCCCTCCTGCCTGGCGGAAACGGTGCCGATCCGCTGGTCGTGCAAATAGCGGTTGAGGGTCTGAATGAATAGCGACAAAAATATGAAGGCGGCCGAGATCACCGCCAGCACCGCCGAATTAAGCAGAAGGTTAAAGGCCCGTCCGGCCCGGATCTTCCTTTTAAACAACCGGCGAAACATGACGACCAGCACGATCAGGGCCAGCAAGCCAACGGCCAATCCGATCAGACCGGTGGTAACGGCGAACTTGTCCATCTTACCTCCTTTTTATCAGGTAGATCACCAGCAGGGCCACCAAACCCAGACAAGCCGCCAGCACTCCCATTACGGTGTATTCCTTTGTGGGATAAACGTCGAACCTGCCGGATGAAAATGTTCTCAGTCCAGCGCTGTCGGGATCGATCTTGGCCACCAGGCCGTAATATTTTTCGTTATCCTTCAGGAAGTCGGAGAAATAATCAAAATTATCCCGGCTGTCATAACCGATCAATACATTGTCATGACCTATGGGATTGCGCCCAATTACCGAAAAGTATAGGCGGCCCTGAGTATCATTTTTAAAGGCTTCCCGGGGATAAACGGCATAGATTTGCGAACGCTTGGGTTTGCCTTTAAGGGTTATCTGCAGTAAGGTGCTCTGCGGCTGTCCGTCCCAGCCCCGGGAACCTTCCAATAAAAACCCGAAGAAGAACGAACGGCGCAGATTCCCACCCCTGGCTAGTTCCGCCGGGCCGGTCCTGACGGCATACAATATCACCATGGTATCACGGCTATGGGCGGGGGCGGCCAATTCCCAAGCATACCAGCGGTCAACGGAATCGCGGTACGAACCCGGCAGGGACGGCCTTATTCCTTCGGGCACAGTTGATCCTTCAACCATTACTGCAGCCAGGGGAGATTTTTTCCAGAACACCCGCAGACCGTACAGCGAATCCAGTTTGACCACAGAGATCTCGTCGTGAAAAAAGCTTCCGCCGTAAGGCAGGCCCAGCCTGACCTTGACGGCCCGGTCATTGTTATTGGACAAGATCATCTCGGAACGCACCACCGCCAGCCCGGGATACAGGTCGGCTAACAGCAATTGATATTCCAGGGTCACCGATTCCGGCCGGCGATCCGCCCCAACGGGAAGCGGCACTGCGGCCCTTCCTATCCCGGCGCCGGTCAATACCGGCGTAACGGCCCACAGCCTGATCGCAGATAACAGGCACAGGGCTATGAATGTAAATATCTTTTTACGCATAAAACAGCTTATTTTTTGCCGGTTAAAGATCTTCGCCGACAACATCAGGCCTGCCAGAAGCGGTCCTCGAAATCACGCCCCGGAACCTTGACCGATAATGGCTGCCCGTCGGGATGTTTTTCCAGTTCGATGCCGGAATCATCCAGCATTATTAAAAGTTTGATATTCTCCCCGGTTTTGGCCCCGGCCAGTTCGAACGGGATCTTGATCTCGACGATCTTATCGGCCGCCATCAGGCAGCCTGGCGGAACTTGGTTTTCCCCCAGGCCGAAATCCAGTTTTTTGCGGACCGGCTCCAAAAGCTCGATCACTATCCTGGCATTCCGGATGGTCTCGATGGACTCTCCCGGGGCCGGATCCAGCCGCAGATAAAGGTTCTTGGCGTCGAAACCGAAAAGAACGGACCGGAAGAAGGTCTGGCTGCGGCGCATGGCCCCTCCGTTGAGATTGCGGTCATACTTCCCGCTGCCCGACCACTCGTAAAAATCGGTGATCCGTCCATCGATGCTGGGGTTTATGAAAGCGATGGGGTCCGAGGCCTGGTAATGATCGGTCCGGGATTTGCTGATCGGCATGAACAGGCTTTCCGGCACTTCCATGTCCAGCAGCTTGTACCCCGCCTGTAGGTGCCCCCTAAAAAGCTCGTCGAATTCCGCCAAATTCTCGCTGGAATAGTTGCCCCCGTACCACCAGCACCAATCGCTGCCTTCGGCGGTAAATATCTGTTCCATCACCCGGCGGTATCTTTCGGGATCTTTCTTAAGTTCGGCCTCTTTTTGCTGAACGGCCCGTCGAGCCTTAAGCAGATGTTCCCAGGCGGCATTGTCCTCCTCGGCCCCGATCCAGATCCGGAAATCGCTGCCTATCCAGGAGCCGGGAAATAATTTCGGCAGGTCGGCGGCGCCGGGATGCTCGTCAAGATATTGGCCGAATGTGCAGCATTTAAGCTTGCTGCTTGATGACAGGCGTCCGTAAAGTTCGTTCAGAAAGGCATGCCCGTCGTCCCGGAAGAATTCCCAGACATTCTCGCCGTCAAGTATTATCGGAGCGATATGGCTGCCGGCCTCGCCCCCCAGCCTGTCGGCGGAATGTTCCAGCCGGGACACTAGGTCCTTGGCCGCTTCGGCAGGGTCCCAGTTGTAATAATCGAAGCCCAGCTTGTCGGAGATCACCCGGTCCCGGAAGAAGATCGTCCCGCCGTTGAAGGCGTAAGGACGGTAAAGCACTTCGGGATGCGCCAGATCGTGTCCCTGCCGCAGATGCCGGTGCAGGGACCTTTCCAGTATCCCCTCGTCGCTGGCCAGCCATCTTATCCCTGCCCGGGCCATTAGCTCCACCGCCTGCCCGCTGACGCTGCCTTCCGAAGGCCACATCCCGGACGGTCTGCGGCCGAAAACCTTTTCCATATAATCCAGGCCCGCCTGGATCTGGGCCAGGGAGTCTTCGGGATAAGTGAATTTGGCCGGCAAAGGCGCGCCGGGCATGGATTCCCGGGCGACATCGCTGTCGCACAACAGGGGCAGGATGGGATGGTAATACGGGGTGGTGGATATCTCTATCTGGCCGGATTCCCAGGCCTTTTTGTACAGAGGGATAATAGAGGCCATTATGGCCTGCTGGCGTTCCCACAGCAGCGTTTTGTCATCCTCGGTGAAATTTCCGCCCTTGGCTTTTAGTCCGGCCAGCCCGGGATCGTTCTTAAAATGCATCGGGTCGGTCCAGCAAAGATTGAACCAGACCTGAAGGTCCCGGAGATCCTGCACCGAGAATTTTTTGACTGCTTTTTCCAGGTCGCTTCCCTTGGTATCCCGGCCCCGCTTGTTCAGCAGCTCGCGGTAACGGGGATGCACATCTACCATATTGGCCCAGTTGGCCATGAAGAAATCCCGCAGGACAAAGGCCTTTTCCTCTTCGGAAAGTTCGGCCGCCGGTTTTTTACTGACCTCCAGATGCAGATCGGTAGCCTGCCCGGAGACATAATCCTGCAGTTGTTCCAGCAGCACCGGCACCAGGTTGAAGGTGAGCCTGATCCCCGGATAACACAGGGCCACCGCCAACATATCGTAATAATCCTTCAAGGCGTGCAGCCTTACCCAGGGAAGGCGAAAAACCCTGTTATCCGGTTCGCGGTAACAGGGTTGGTGCATGTGCCATAAAAAAGCTACGTTAAGGGACGGCATCTCTCCTTCATCCCACGGGAGGAAGCATTGCCATGGCGGCCTTGGCCTTTTGGACCCCGGGATCGTCCGAATATTTGGAGATTATGGTTTGATATGCTTCACGAGCCTTGGCATCGTTCCCGGCCGCCCGGAAGCACCTGCCTGAAGCCATCAAGGCATTCACCGACAGATAGCTTTGCTTGGGATAGCGGGCGGCGATCCGGCTGTATTCCTCGGCAGCCTTGTTGAAATCGCCGGACTGCTCGTAGCAGGCAGCCACTCCGCTGATGGCGGCCGCCATCAAAAGATAGCTCTTGGGCTTGGCCTGGACCGCCTTCTGGTATTGTTTAAGGGCCTCTTCCTGATTCCTCATCTGGAAGTTCATGTTGCCCAAATATATCATGGCCTCCTTGGCCGATTCGGTGCTGCCGAACCTTTTGATTATCTCTTCATAACTTTGGCGGGCCTGCTGGGCGTCCCCGCTGAACATGGCGGCATGGGCCGAGCCCAGGGCCAGGTTGGCCTCGCGCTCGTTCTTGGTGCGGTTCTGGGACACGAAGAACAGTCCCACCACTATGATCAAAGCGCCCACCAATACGGCCAGGATCTCGGTGCCGTAGCGCCGGAACAGATTGATGGTCTTGGCCATATCCTCGGCGAACTCATCATGCTTCAGTCGATGCTTACTGATATTGTGCGACACTTTAAAAAATCTCCTTATTATTCTTGGCTATTTGTTTCATAAAGAATTAATTATATATGAATTGACTGGAGCTGTCAAGACGAATGAAGGAATAATATGCCCCATGAATTAATGAAACAGCCCCGCCTGATGCGGGGCTAATGACCTTATTAATAGTTCATATGAACTTACTTATAGGTCGATGATATCACAGCTGACCCCTCTCCCGCCTCTCCCCCATTGGGAGAGAGGCCCGTCAAAGACATACCCAATAAAACCAATCACCAAGTCGTCAAACAGCATCGAAGTGGTAATTGCCTGGCTTTCATTGCTCATGCCCACTATCGTTCCCAAGCCATCATGGTGATAATAATACTTATTCCCGCTGGTGTCAATCCTTGCCAGCAACATGCCATTGGCATAAATATACTTGTACCTCACAAATCCTCCGGCATCCTGCTCAACCACAGTATTCATCCCGTCAACCACATAACGCTTTTCCACATCGGCATTGGTGCTCTTGGCCAAACGAACTTCGTCCCAATCATAATAATTATACCTATTCTCTATGCAATGAACACCGCGATGTATTATGACTGAGCTCAATGTTTAATTATATTGTAGTAATATTATTCAGCAATGGTAACATAGACTATATTTGATTTTATATCACCTTCCCATACTGTATCAAAAGTATAATATTTCTCAATTGCTTTTATATTATTATTTTTATCTTTGATATAATTAAATGCTAAAAAATTTTCCATAATATTTCTTATTCTTTTTTTACCAGCCTTTGTTAAACTATTATAGTAGATCCTTAATTCATCGCGCCGATAAACAGACAAGCTACAATATATTGAATATGTTTTGCCGGGCGTTAATGGGTAATATTCTATTTCTCCTTGTTCTTTAAATCTTAACATTTTAGTCATGCCTATAAATTGATTCGGATTTAGAAAATGAAAATTTTCCGGTCTTGTTTCCGGAGGTTGGCTATGCAAATAAAATATTGGGGACACTTCGGTATCTTTTTCATCCTTTATTATTAAATAACAATCTTTCCAGAAGAAATCCCAATAGGCAAGCGGATATGCTTTTGAAGTATTCCTAAATATGTATGTAAGGTTTAATGAGTCTATAGTTTTGCATTTTATTTTATCTATAGTTAATTCTAAATTAACTTCAGGGAAATAATCCCCTTTGTACTTCTGTAATTCCAAAGAATTTTGAGCAAATATCACTGAAGAATATAAAAGAATTACGCATATTAATTTTTTCATTTTCTTTCTCCTAGTTACAGCCTGAACATTTTTCAATCTTTAAAGGAATTGTTTCTTTTTCCGGATGACTTCTACCTAAAAGAAATAACGCTTCATGTGCTGCTTCATGTAAAATATATTTAGTTAAGCATTTTTTGCAATTTTTTTGCTCATTAAGTGCGTTCAAGCTAAAAGTATATCCTGTTGTTCCCAGGGCATGATCTGCACATTCTCCACCACGTGGTGTATATCCAGTTGCATTACCTTTACATGACCATATCATGGGCCTTCTTAAAGCCGTTAATATCTGCCCCCCTAAATCGTTATCCCCACAAGTACAAGCACTTAAATCACGTGCGGCGTTTACTGCTTGATAATACGCATCAACTATTTCATCTTCCCATAAATCGCAACTGCCGTCTTGTGCTAATTGCAAATATTTACCTGTAATATCAATATATTTTAATGGGTTATTCCTCACATACGCATACCAATTTAAACCGCCCTTGTCCCCTATCGGGTCCTCTTGCATGAATCGGCCGTATTCCGGGTAATATTCACGTGCCCGCAAGTTGTATGCATCCGTCAACGGCCAGTCGTATTCCTGCCCGGTGTATGTGTAATAATCCCAGTTGCTGTCCCAATATAACCAATTGCCAAAGTCGTCAAACAGCATGGCTGTGGTTACTTCGGGCGTAGTATTGCTCATCCCCACTATAGTCCCCAGGCCATCATGGTGATAATAATACTTATCCCCATTATTGTCAATCTTGGCTAACAGCATGCCGTTGGCGTATATGTACCTATACCTCAGGCTTCCCCCACCGTCCTGCTCCACTACCGTGTTCATCCCATCAACAATATACTTCTTGCACAGGTCGGCGTTGGTCTCCTTGTACAGCCGCACCCCGTCACCGTTGTAATACATATTCATGTAAGACGCGCCATAGCCCACGCCGCTTACGCTCTTCAACCGGTTCTCAAAATCGTAGGTAAGGTTAAAGTCCGTCACAGGATTATCCCCGTGCCATTTCTTAACCCAGTTTCCGCAGGAATCGTAATTTAAGTAATACCCGCCTATCTGAGTCATCCGGTTGGTGGCGTTGTCAATAGCATATGAAGCGCCTCCGCTATACGTGCTCTGCTTCTCCAGCCGGTTGCCCAGAGCATCGTAAATATAGGTTACAGTATCGGTATTATTGATGGTAGCAGGATACCTGGTCTGCACCAGCCTTCTTAATCCGTCGTAGCCGTAATTGATAGTATCGGAGAATGCGCTTGTGCCGGGCCTGGTCTGATAGATATACTGCCAGGTCCGGTCGCCCAGGCCGTTGTACATATACCGGTTCTTGAACCACAAATTACTGCTGTTATCTGTGGTCATTATAGAATCCACATATCCCCTTACGGTCAGTCCATAGGCCTCCGTAGCTCCGTTGGGATATTGCAGTTCCTTGGGCGTTCCGGTATCCCAATAAGTAAAGTCAAAAGTATCTCCGTCAGCCGTGGTTTGTCCCAGCCGATTGGCGGCATCGTAGCCGCTATAGGTCTGCTCCAGATAGACATTGGTGGTATCGTCTCCCTGGGTGACCTTCATTTTGGTCCGGTTGCCGGCCAGGTCATATTGATATATGATCATTGTGTTCAAATACCCACAGTATTCGCTCTTCAGGCGATTCATGTTATCATAAACATATAATGTCGTATCCAATGAATCAATCATCATGGTGCGATTGCCTGCTTGATCGTAGCTATAGGTCACCGAGTCAGACGGATAATAGAAACCATTGATATAATGATCCAAGCTATCATAATAATACTTCTTGGTAAGCCGCGAGCGGCTGGACGACATGCACCCACATCCCGAAGAATATCCGTCATACTGGTAATATATCACCTTCCCGTTCCGGTCCCGCTTGAACTTTAGCGCCCCGCCCGGCCAATAACCCATACTATCGAAAGCCCCATTGGGATATGTTACCTTCATCAGCCGGTCGGTGGAGTATGTATACTGGGTGGTCTGTCCCAAGGCGTTGGTCTGGGAGATCAATTTATCATGCAAATTATAGGCATACAGCGTGGAATCATAAACTCCCGGTGAATCTTGCGGCAGTTTATACTCCTTCAATTTAGTCAAGTGATCATGCGGGTCGTATTCATACTCGGCCTTGAACAGAGTATCAGTCTTAATGGTATATTTCTTGAGAAGATTCCCTTTTAGGTCGTAAACCATGGAATCCCTGGCGGTATCGGGATACACGGTCTTTACCAGATGTTTGAACTGATCGTAGGTATAATAGGTCCGGCTGGGGTTATTGGGATAATCCCGGTAAAATGTCATGGTGTCCATAGTCCCGTTGTCCAGATTATACCCATACTGAGTAACAATATCCTCGTTCCCCTCCCCGGATGTTCCCATGTCTATCCGCTGTTCTATCATATACTGCCCGGTGTCGGAGTCGGTGTAATGCATGATGGTCTTGTTATCCAGCGGATCCAATGTCTCTATAAGATTACCCTTGGAACTGTAATGATATCTTGAAGTCACGTCATGCTGTGAGTTATCGCCGTCAGCCAGCACCCTGTTCTTATAAACCACTGCCGTGTCGTTATATTCCGAATCGTAATGGTAAACGGTAATCCGTCCCATCTCGTCTCGGCTCGAATCTGGCAGGCGGTAATTGGAATCCCCCTTGGCCGAGAAATATGTCATCACCGAATCACCGTTGGGATATTTTATCTTGCTGGGACTGGGCCAATAACGGGTGGTGGTGTCGCCTGGGTTTTTGTAGCTGGAATAATAATATTTTGTGCTGTCATTATCGGGTCCGATCACCAATCCGGGGTTATAATCCATATCGTATGAAGTGTCCATGATAGTTAAGGTAAGTCCGGTAAGTGGATTATATGTTCTTTCCTTATACTTAGTCCCGTTCTTATTGAATATTAAAGTTTTAATAAAATATTTTTCGTTGTTAGTCCAAGCTGCAAGACTGTCTTTAGGTTTAAAGGTGGTATCCGCCGGATCGTGCGCTCCAATGAACGGCTCACCTTCCCAATAATATACCTTGGTGCTGTCGAAGCCAGTGGTGTCAGATGTGAAAAAATATTTAAAATATGCTCGGTAGATTACTTTATCATCGATATGATCAGTGTCGTTATCACCTTTGACTATTTCTTCGTAATTAACCATTGAATTAGAATCATACCAACATATCGTACGATCTCCCTTGTTCCAATTGCCAGTATAGGATGTATCGGTAAATTCAATGTCTTTTTGATATACCGACAGGTTACCAGCGCCTGTGCTGCCCGTTTTATAACCATCGTAATAATATCTTTCAAGTATCCTGATGGAATCGCCAGGATTTGTATGCAAAATTACCTGTGAAATTTGCCAACCCGAACGTGTACTATCGTATTTAAATTCGGTAAAGTTTTTTGTCGAATCATAAAAAGTCCTGATTATTTTGGGCTGCATAGCAGTATCATAGCGAAAACGTATTTTATCACCATTTAGGTTTCGCAAGCTATCTAAATATGTACTATCATTAGCATGCCATAATTTGTAATAATCCCCATTTTTAAACATAATACTGTCAAGTCTTCCATATATATTATATCTATATCTTGTCCCATCAAATTCGTATAAATTCCAACCGCCGCCAGGAATACTATCAATAAAACTGTTATCTTTTCGTTCTGATATATAACTGCCGCTTCCGGGAGCACGCAGATATGAGTTCCATCCACCTTTACCATCCAAATGAATCAAAGTATCGTTTTGCGTCCGTTTGTATAGAAATCTATTCCAATTATGTGTCCAATTTACTGAGCCGTATGGTAGCCACCATTTTTTTATATTTTTATCAAGAAACCCTCTTGTATATTTTCTTTCCAGTAATAAATTATCCTTGTTTATATCTATTTCGTTTATTAATTTATTGCCATAATAAGGCGAAACCGGGTTACCAACTGGGCAAGTATTAGGGTATCTCTTCTTATGACAATACACCTGATAGGCACAAGATGTGCCATAACCAGTACCAATTGTAAAATGAAGCAAATAACTTTGTTCACTATTATAGGTCGGGTCCAATGATAACCTAAATGTTTTCGATCCGGCACCCTCTAATACGGGTTCTCCAGTATAAGAAATATCTCTAACATGGAGTTTATTTAAAGCCTCATCCTGATAAGGTTCATTTCCGACAAAACCAAAACACATATGATTGCTTTTAGCTATATATTCTACTGTATACATCGGGTCAGTTGACGTCCAATTAATTTGAAGCGTCAACGAAACTGCATCGCCTGGCGATAAATGAATTGGTTGATATGCATAATCATTGGGGATTGTCCACAATGTGTTTTCGCCGTATGAATTCACATACATATTGCTTAATAGCAGCAGCAATGAAATTAAAAATATTCTCATCGGTTATTTCCTATAACATATTTATATATTGGGCTTTAATATGCCGTTAGAGAAACTAACTGTCAATCACTTGGCCAGTATAATGATATATCAACATCGCAATATGGATCCGCCCCTGAAAAAGATGCTCGAGCAAAAAGAGATATGGTGTATTTTGGATTGTCATAGCAATACTATCGTATTGCGTCTAAATAGTCAAATATCTTGATCTGATACTGGCGTATTATGACAAGATACGGTATTCCCCCGGCTTGGTATTGCAGTATCACGGCGTGATACTGCAATACCTCTACATAATACTTGAATATCGCCTTTGGGTACCGTAGGATATTCGTCCAATACCCTAAGCTTTTACCCTGGGACCCTTCTTTCCTCCCGGCTGCCGGCGGGCCACCCCGTACTTTTGCAGTTCCGGCGAGGACTTGCCATATTCCGATTCCAGATAACTGACCACCTTGCCCAGCAACAACCGCACTTCGGCGTCATTCTTCTTCAGATCCTTGGAAAGGGAGTGCAGTTCGGCCTTGGCCTTCTCCTGTTTCTCGTCCAGCATCCGCAGGGCGCTCAAATATTTGCCCAGTTCCACGGCATACGCCTTTTGCTTGGCGTCGCCAGCAGCCGACTTAAGGCCGGCCGTTATCTGTTCCAGAATGTTGATCAGGTCGGCAAAGCTGCGTCCGATTCTTATTGCCACAAGATTCACCTCCTTTGTGGTTTATGGTTTTGATCTCACCCTTGTTCAATCTAACCCTTTCTCCCTTCCCTCGAGGGAAGGGACGGGGTTGGGTTAAAAAAACCAGCCCTGCTTCTTTGCGGAGAGCAAGACAGGATGTTTTCTGTCAGTAATGACTTATTGGTCTGGTTTGGCAGGATACCTCCATATATATGTCTGCGTTTATATATTGCTATATATTACCTCAGCCACTCTAATAATTATATTATCACAAACCTATTTTATATGTCAACTCAACCTCAATAATTATTTTATGCACACATCTAACATCTTATTTAACAATTTATTAGCAAATACACAATAAACACCCATTTTGGTGTCTACCAAAATATCATATTTATATTACTATTTTATAAACACTATAATTCGATCAAATTCTCAACAATAACGCTATTTTTCAGCGTTTTTAAAAATCTTTTTATTTTAAACCCAAAAGGCGCAAGGTGAAAATCACCTTGCGCCTTAAATAAATAACTAACACCCACTCACTTAGTTTGAAACAACTTCTCGATACAGAGGATGGGTTATTTTAATAAAATCCCAAATATATTTATCCCATTCTTCTCACCTGCAGTAAAAAACTATCGTATCCTCAGGCCGTCGGATTCCCGAAAGATATGAGCCTCCTCGGCTTTGAAATCCAGATTTATGCTGCTGTTCTGCTCCAGTTTGAGGTTGCCGTTGATCCGGGCGATGACCTTGTACCCGCCGGCCGAAGAAGCATAAAGCAGCGACTCCCCGCCCAGCTGCTCCACCAGATCCACCGTGGTTTTTATCCCCTCCCGGGCCACAAAAACGTTTTCCGGACGGATACCCAGCATCACCGGGGTTCCGCTCTCCGCGCCGGATGATAGATGCGGCAGGGTCTTCTCCATCTCCTTGTTTTTAAAAACAAATTTCCCGCCGGCCGACACCAGGCTGCCGGGAATCAGGTTTATCCCCGGAGTGCCGATGAAATTGGCCACGAACAGGTTGGCCGGATCGTTGTAGATGGCCAGCGGCTCCCCCACCTGGTGGAGTTGGCCGTCCTTGATCACTGCTATCCTGTCTCCCAGGGTCATGGCTTCGGTGCGGTCATGGGTGACGTAGATGGCGGTGGTGTTCAATTGCTGTTGAAGCCTTTTCAGTTCGGCCCGGGTCTGGGTCCTTAGCTGGGCATCCAGGTTGGACAGCGGCTCGTCGAATAAAAAGACCTTGGGAGACTTGACGATGGCCCGGGCCAGGGCCACCCTCTGCCGCTGGCCGCCGGAAAGCGCCTTGGGCTTGCGATCCAGATACTGCTCCATATCCAGCATCCGGGCGGTTCGGGCTACTTTTTCCTTGATTAGCGCCTTGTCCATCTTGGCCATTTTAAGCCCGAAGGCAATGTTGTCGAACACCGTCATATGGGGATACAAGGCATAATTCTGAAAGACCATGGCCACATTGCGGTCCTTGGGAGCCACATCATTCACCACGGAATTATCGATAGACACCTTGCCCTCGGTTATTTCCTCCAGTCCGGCGATCATTCTCAAAATAGTGGTCTTGCCGCAGCCGGACGGGCCCACCAGGACCAGAAATTCCCCATTATTGATCTTTAAATCCACATGGTTGACTGCGGTGACCTTTTTATCATACACCTTTGTCAATTTTTCAAGCAATACTTCAGCCATAATCTCTATCCATTTGTATTTTATGATATTGGCGATATCGAAATGATGTCTAAGTAAAAATTATCCAGATGGGTCACATCCAACGTGCAATGGCAGTCATATCTTTTAAAGTCCTGGTTACGCCGGTTGGCTAAAAGGTATTTAAGCCAATATCGATCACCTGACTGGCAATATTCGGGAAGTGAGATATCCTTGATATGAAAAACTGGCGGTCTGTTGCCCGGCCCATAGGGTGCTTGATCCTTTACCTTCGAGAGCATCGCTTCAATTTCCTCTAACCCGGATAATTCATGGTCGGTCCTTTCCGCCGGTTTGGAACTTAAGATTAGCTCCTTTTTCTTGTGGCCGTACCCCCTTAAAGCCGCCAAAAGTTCTTCTTCCCTGCCCTCGCGGATCGTAAAGCCGGCAGCCGGCTTGTGTCCGCCATATTGAACAAAATGGTCCTTTAAATCGTTCAGCATGGAAACGAAATCGAAAGGCTCGAAACCCCGGCATTCCCCGGCCGAAAGGCCGTTCTTATTGCCGATGATGACCACCGGACAGCCGGTCCGGTCGCGCACGCCGCCGGCCACCGGCCCCACCAGGCTCCAGGGCAACTGACGATCAACAATTAGTTTAAGCGGCTGATCATCGGCCAGGGCCAGCGCCGTTTTGGCGGCCACTTCGTCTTCCATCCGGTTCAGCCATAACTGTTCTTCGGCATACAGATGTTTCCAACGATCCTGGTCGAACGATCCCCTAAGCAGCTCCAGGGTCTCATGGGAAAAACCCCGGGAAATATTTGACGAAAGAAGCCCCACGTAGGTCTGGGACACTATCTTTGGGGAAAGCCCGTGTACGTTGGAAATGCCCAGCAGGTCGTTCAGGCGTACAAATGCCTGATCGGTCTGCAAAAACGGAAGTCCAGCCCGGATAATGTGTCGGTTGTCTTCTATCAACGGTACCCGGTCGGAAACAGTAGCCAGGGCGGCCCAGGCAGTCCTGGACGGTTTTCGTGTCAACCAACCTTCGGAAGATTCCCCGTCCACCGCAGCTGCCAGATACAGCGCCACTCCGGCTCCGGAAAGATGAATACTGGGCTTTTTTTCTTCCGGCATCTTGGGATTCACCAGACAGCGGGCCTGCGGCAATTTGCCTGGAAGCTCGTGGTGGTCGGTGATCACCAGTTCCAGGCCTCGCGATGCGGCGTATTCCGCCTCCTCTAAGCTGGATATCCCGGAATCAACTGTTATCAGTAGCGATACCCCCCTGTCGAGAAGCTGGTCGATGATTGCCCGGTCCAGCCCGTAATGGGTACCGGTTTTTGGGGGTATGTAATATATCGATCCATCGTCCAGGGCATCAAGCATGATGGCCGTGCTGGCGATACCGTCAATGTCGTCATGTCCCCATACGGCGATAAGCCTTTTCTCCCGCCGGGCCTGATCTATAAGCCGGGCCGCTTCCTGCAGTGAGGCCCATTGGGCCGGATCGAAAGGCTGACCGCTTTGGTTGGCAGCATTCCGGGACATTCTAGAAACTGACCCCCATGGTCAGAGCCTGGATATTTCCCAGATTGCCGTAGGAACGGAATCCGTAAGATACGCTTAGGTCCCGACGGCCGATTTTATTAATCTCCATGCCAAAACCCAAAGGCGAGCGTTCATCAAGCTCGGGAACCTTTTCGTAACCTAGTTTAAGGGTCAGATTGGGCAGAGGCGTATATTCCAGGGATAGGCCGGGATAGCCGCCCTCTTCCTTGCGGATATTATATTGCAGCGATCCGTTGACCCTGTTCTCAAAGTATGAGATTCTGGCTCCGGCCATATAGGTGGTATTAAGAGGATGCCGGATGTCGTTGTTCTTGGGATAATCCGGCCCCAGATCCTTGATCATCAATCCGCCGGAGATGATGCCCTTCCGGTATGTCAGGGCCAGATCGGAAGCCCAGCCCCAATCGTTACGATCGGGCAGGTCAAGCCGCGATGCCTTGAGGTTGAGACCGGCTCCCCAGGCATCGGCGATCACCAAGCCATAACTTAACCCGATATTTGTGGCCTGGGACTGTATGGTCCCCAATGGCTGTCCGTCATCCGTATAACCGGTCATGGTTCCCAGTGACCAGTAACCCAGACTGGCGCTGGCCGATCCGTATCTCGCCACCGGCATGACGGCGCTGGCCGATCCTCCGTAGATATCATCCCACCATTGGATCCCCGAGGCCGAAAAGCTCCTGTATTTCATGAAGCCCAAATATGAGGGATTGACCGAAAGCCCTTGGGGCTCCTGCGACTGCAGGAAACACCCCGAACCGAATATCACCTGATCGGCCGTGGTCGGCATGTTCCAGAAAATCACCTGGGCCTGGGCCGAGGCTCCAAGTATGGCGATCATGAAAGATAAAGCTAATTTTCTCATCGCGACACCATCGTCTTCCCCAGGGATATCCTGGATTCGGTTAGCGATTTCTGCTCCAGCCTGATGAAATACACGCCGTTCAATACCTGACGGCCTTTTTCGTCCCGGCCGTCCCAATTGATGGGCTGGTCTGGACGGTTGCCGGTTATCTCTTTGACCTTTGCCCCGGATAGATCGTATATCACCGCTTTAAGAGACACCGCCCCGGGCATTGGGGTATAAACTATCCTGGCTTTGTCACTGACCGGAGTCGGCCAGGTGACCACCGGACTTTCCTGCGATACCCCGTCTATATGTATGGGACTGGTCCAGGCCCTATCGCCGTCGACCTGCAAGACTTTGGCAAAATAATAAACCGTGCCCAGGCCTACCTCCTTTTCCAGTTCCCAGCTGATCTGGTTGTCAGCTATGACCAAATTCAGGGTGTCGGCTGGGATCCCATTGGTGTAAAGATAGATGCTTTTAAAAGCGGTCGGGGCCGAAGCCTCAATTTTTAAATTTACCTTGCCCTGCTGCCGGATGAAATGCTCTCCCTGAAAGCGTCCGTCGGCCGACAATAAAAGTTTTATCCTATCGTCGGACGGGCTGACCTCCATAGCGGTGGTGCGTCGGGATTGAAGGGCTTCCAGGATCGCAGATTTAGTCAGGGTGTCGGCCCAAATGCCGGTAAGCGGTATATTCCCAGCCGAATTTAACCGGTTGCCCCAATCCCGGTGATGGTTGTCCTGATTGGCCGAGGCCCCCACATGCCATCCCCGCTCCAAAGACCTGACGTAGGCGTCCTCGTACAAGGTGCTGCTGTTGATCACCTCGATCAGGTCCACGGCCTGGTCATAGTCCTGGTAATAATACAGATCGTTGAAATTGCTGTTCCATGAGGAATCGGGATGGCAATACATGGCCGGGCGGTCCTGCCCCAGGATCCAAGAGTAACAGCCCAGCAAATCCGAATTATTATAAGGCCACAAGCCGGGAGCCTCCCAAACGCATATATGCCCGAATCCCGAACTGCCTATACTGCCAACCTCCTGGCCGGCCAGGGCCACAAAACGGCCCGGTGTGGTAATGGTGTCGGCGATCAGCCGAAGATTCTGGTAATGTTCGGGAGTGATCGAATAGCTGACCCCTCCGCTGCTGCCGCCGTTGTTATGCTCGGTAAGTGCCTGAACATCCACTCCGGCAACGTCCCGGGCATAGATAAAGGCGGTGTCGGGGGTGCTTTCTCCGTCCGAATAGCCGGTATGGGCGTGCAGGTTTCCCAAAAAACAATTATATTGCGCCTTTGCCACCAAGGCCGGAACCAGTAGCAGAAATAAGATCATGGCTCGTGATATCTTCTTCATTTCAGCAATGCGCCGCCTCCTTCGACTTTCTTTATGCGTCCCTCGATCCTGACGTCTATAGGGGAACTCTTTTTGATATAATCCACCATGGCCTGCCTCAATTGGATATAGGTATCCACCCTATTGGTTCCCTCTTGGAATATCTTGTAATTGCCGCCTCCGGCCCCTAGGAAATTATTGGTGACAACTTTGTATGTCTTGGCGGTGTCTATAGGCTGTCCGTTCAAATTGACGCTTATCACTCTTTGCCAGATAGGTTTTCTGGTGTCATAGGTCATCTGTAGGCCGCCGACCTGGAAGATGGCATGATATCCCAGAACGCTGGTCTCGCAGGCTTTGATAACCTGACTGCCGGTCAGATCCATGGTCACCAGGTAATTGCCGAAAGCGTCCACTTTGTAGATGTTGCGGTAGGTTATCTCCCCTTTTTCGATATCAGCCTTGATGCCGGCCGAATTCTGGAAGGCGATATCGGCCCCGGTGGCGTCCATCATGGCGTTGCAAACGAAATTTCCTATGGAGCTTTCCTTGTCCCCGCCTCCCCGTTTCATGTCCGTTAAAGCCACACCCAACGGCTCGTCAAAACCCTTCTCGGCCTGGGCTGTTCCTTCGGTCACTATCCGGTCGACCATGGTATCCTGCGGCACCGCCTCGGTGAACAACTCTTTCAGTTCGCTGTTGTAGCCCACTATCTGTTTGGTCTCGGGGTCGATCAGCAGGTCCAGTTTGCCGATGGTGGTAAGGTTGCCAAAGGTCTGAACGATGATGGTATGATGTTTGGGGTCTTCGTAAGCCTGGCGCAGCCCGGTATGGCTGTGGGCCCCGATGATCACATCAATGCCGGGCACGGTATCTGCTATGGCCTTGTCGTGCCGGTATCCGGTATGCAGCAAACCTATGACCAGATCTACATTTTGTGCCTTGAGGGAATCCACCATCTCCTGAGCGGTGGCCGATTCCTTGGCGATATCCAAACCCTGGATGTTTTCCGGAGTCGCCATGCCCCGCAGATAATGGGTGATCAGTCCGAAGAGGCCGATCTTCAGTCCGGCCCGTTCCAGTATGATATAGGGCTTGAGATAATCGACGGTCTTCCCGCTAACGGAATCTACTAAATTGGCCCCCAACACCGGGAATTTAGCTTCGGCGACAAGAGCCTTAAAGACGTCCGAGCCCTTGTCGTAATCGTGATTGCCAATCGTCATGGCGTCATAACCCATCAGATTCATGAAGTCCACCACGGCCTTGCCCTGGGTGAACTCCCCCAACGGCGTGCCCTGGAAGATATCGCCGCCTTCCAGCAGCAGGAAACCCCAACCGTTCTGTTCGGCTTTTTGGCGTTCTTCCTTTATTATGGTGGCCACCGCCGGAGCATTGCCTATGGGCGGCGGGAAATTGGGATTGATCCACCAGGCTTCCTCCTGCGGCAGATGGCCGTGTATGTCGTTGGTATGAAGGATCACCAAGTGCTGCCAATCCTTGGCCGCCGCCATCCCGGATGCCAGGAGGAACAGCGCAGCGGCGATGATGTTTATTCTTTTGAACATATTCTTATTTCAGCGAAAAGGTTAACATCAGGTCGGCCATGGTCTCGGACACCGTGGTCTGGCTGGAATTACCGAAGGCCTGACCGTAATTATAGGTACGGCGTCCCACCCCGGCCGAGATACCTGCGTTTACTCCGGGGAACGATATCTCGGTGCCAAACCCTGCCCTGGCCAATCCGATGGATGACGAAAGGTAAGAATTAGTGAAAGACACACCAAAATAAAGAGGTCGGTTGTTTTTCATCCGGTGTGATATCCCAAAACTGTACCTATTGACCGGGGACAGAAGATCATCATAGGAAAAAAGATTATCCTCCAGATTCTGCCATGGACTATGTTCATATTCCAAATTGACGGTGGCCGGGAATTCATTGGACGGCCGGTAATTCACTCCTATAGTATAACTGCTGGGCAACCCGACCTTCTGGTTGTCGGTGATGGTAATATCGTTGTTGCTGTAGGAGAACGAGCCATCTACCCTGGCGCTGCTTTTCCAGCTTATCCCCAGATTGAGGCGCGGGGTCAGCTGCCCAAAGGCCCCGGCCGAATAACGGTATCCTTTGTAATCGAATTGGTAATCTATCTTGGTGTCGCTATAAGTGGGATCGGTATAATCATCGGTGATGGTGATTTTGGGGTCACCCGACAGCCTGGTCAAACCCAGGCCAGCGGACAGGAAAGAGAGCGGTTTGACCGCCAGCGCTCCACTGTATCCGTAGATCGCTCCTTCCTCATTCTGCTCGTATACATTGGTCACGTAATAAAAAGCATCCCGCTCCTCCGTCTTCAACCGGTAATTGAAATCGTATTCCCGGCTGATGCCGAAACCTAAAGCGATCTTGGGCACCGTCCAAAAGCCGGCGGCATATGATATCTCTGCGCTGTGAATATTATAATCGGTCTGGTCATTGATGGACTTCGTCAGAAGGCCGACTGAGTTGGCGTAAGTGTCAAAAGCTTCTATGGAACGGTATTCTCGGCGCCAATTGACTCCGGCGGTAAGCTGGGCACTAAGGCCATCGTTCTCGGCTATCAGAGCGGGATTAACAAGCAACCCCTGTCCGGAAAGTGCCACCCCCTTTTGGTTCAAAGCCATGCCGACGGCATTGTAGGCGAAGGCCGGAGACCCGTAAGGGGTGTACTCCAAAAGTCCGGCACAGGCGCTGCCGAGAGCGACAGTAAAACTTAATGTCAAAAGCAGCATGATTTTTTCATTGATTTTCATTTATATCTCCTTAGGATGATTTCTTGATAAAGTGCCGTTACCATCTGAGATCCAACTGCAGGTCCACCTTCCACAGATCGCGCCGATCGGTGAAATCCCGCACCACCTCAGCCGGCAGTTCCGCAAAATAATATTCATAATCCGGGCCGTAGATGTTATTGTAGTTATACCGGGTATCCTTCCCCCGGATCCTCAGCCGGGCCTGTAAATTGTCGGATAGTCTGTCGGATATCGTTACAAAATATTTCATGCCGTCGTTGTCCAGGAAATCTATCCCGGCGTCCTCGAATATCCACTGGGACATGGCGTCGGTCCGCCAGCTGGAGATCCCTGCCTTCATGTCCCAGTTGGGGGAAAAATTATGCTGCCAGTTGGATGCCAGGTAGACCCCGCTCATCAGGGTATTGCTGCCGTACGCCGTGGACGGGGTCAGCCGCACCTCGCCGTAGCGCAGTTCCACATTGAAGTAATCCCGGTCGGTCAGGGTGCAGAAGGTTCTGAGGGTGGTCTCCCGGGTATTGGACCTGGAGGCTTCGGCGGTCTTGGGCAGGTATTTGGTCTGGAACTTCTGTTTTACTCTGAACCGCAGGGGAAAGACCGGGCGGTATTCCAATTCGCCCTGGAAACGGATATTGTCCAGGCCGTAAGCCAGGTTTCGCCAAAAATCTATATAGGCCCTGGTTATGGTCAACTGGCGGCTGATCAGCCACCGGGTCTCGATATAGGTTCCGTCCTCGGCCTTGGGTGCCGGATAATTGACCAACTGTTTGAAGACCGGATCTATCAGGCGGTATTCCTTCTCCAGAAGAGTGTCATCGAACTTGGTCTGTTCGGAGAAACCGCGGGAATAGGGATTATCATAATCAACGTCATAATGCCGGCGCAGCAGAAGGAGATAAATCGTCTCGTACTGGAGGCGCGAGTTCCATAAATAGGCCCAACCGCCGCCATTGAGGTGTGCCAGTTCACCTTCCACCGAAAGGTTGTCAACCACGGTCCGAAAATTCCCGGATTTAATGCCCCGGATGTTTCCCGACCACAGCTGTGTGAAATTGGGATCCGATAGTTCGTTCACATCGCCCGGCAAATCCAGTTCGCCGGCATCAGGACGGAAAGCCTTGTCGTACTTGCATTCGAAAGCAGTGAATCCAAGCTGGGTGCCAACCGGCAGAGACATCACGTCCGAAAGGTCCCAACTGACGTTCATCCCGTATGTTTTTTCGTTGAACATGTCCCGGTACCAGGAATACCTGGGAGCCGTTATGAAATAGGTGTTGATCGTGCCGTCCCGGTTCAGTATTGCGTCCTTTTGATCGGACGAAAAGAAGAAGGTCGGCTTGATGTTCCAGATGCTAGATTGAAGCGCTGCACCCCGCAGGGAGAACTCCTCGTTGGAGGTTATGTCTCCAAAGACCCCCGCCCCGCGGGTGAAGCGCCGCACCATCGATTCGTCGCCCGACCAGCTGTTATCCATGGCCAACCCCTGTCCGAAGGTCAGACGGTAGTTGCCGACGAAAAGCTTGTCGATCGGCGTCATATCATACAGGGCTACGTACGCCTTGGTGAAGCCCTCGGTCTCGTATGGCTCTTTTTGATAATAATACCCCAGCTTGAAATCCCCGCCCAGGTCCATCCTCAAGCGATGCTGAACGGCCAGATCGTTCCGGGCAAACTTCAGCTGGTCGTACTCGGATTGCAGGCGGCTTTTCAACTGGGCTATCTCCGGTTCGGTCCAGCCGTGCTGGCCCAATATCTTATCGGTGGTCACGGTATCATAACTGGCGGCGCCGGGGACGAATGCCAGCAAAGAGGAATTCAGCGAGGCCGCCTGATACCTGAAATCATCCTCGTCGCCCGGATCGATCCGGTCATCCGAGGTCAGGCGGACCCGGTAATTGCCGTCAAAATAAAATTTTCCATCTTGAGGCGAGACGGTCACATAGTTCCTCATATTGGTGAAGCCATAGTGGGACAGGCCCTCTATGTTACGCTGGAGGGTTCTCCAGTCTTTGATCTGTCCGGATGTTTTGATGTGCCTTATAACGGCCGCCGCATCTATGGGCGATACATTCTGCAGGGTCAATAGCTGGTCGATGGAAGCCCGGTTGATATCCATCGGATGCAACAGCAGTTCCTCCCACTCATTGATCGCTCCGCTTCCGGGAGATTCCTCGGACGCCAGTCTATCCTGGAGTTCGGCGATATAACGGTTTACCTGCGTGGTGTCGGTATAAGCAATTATGGAGACCCTTTCCCTTAGCACCTTCAGTAATTCCGGGGTCATTTCGGGAACATTCATCAGTTGGTAGAAGCTGGAGAACGGGCCGTGCTCAAAACGATAGGTGTATATGTTATCGGCAATTTTAGCGGGGATTCCCTTGATTCCTGATATCTCCTGTTTGCTTGCCCGGTTAAGATCCAGCTGTGGTCCGGTCCCGACGGATACCGTATCCTCCGGCGATACATTGACCGGCGTTTCCTGATAAAAATCGACCTGCTGGGCAAAGGCCAGATGCTCCAAAACCGCCAGCAAGACGAAGATCATCAATTTTAAATTAAATCTCATAGATGTCACCAACTGTAGCCTAGGCCGAATTGATGGGTTCCAGACAGTGCCTGGTGCCCGCCTTCAAAGGCATAGCCCACCAGTATTCCCCCGGCTTTCACGCCCAAACCCATGGAATAAAGGGTCAACTGGCCTTCGTTGATAATGCCGGCCCTAAGCGCTAGTTTTCCCTGCCAAAGTTCATACTCGGACCCGACTTTATATCTGGTTATTCTGCCGGCATCCTTCCCGGCCTCGACCGAAGCCAGAACGCCGCTGAATGGGATATAGGACAAACCTACGCTTACCCCGCTGGGCAGATCGTATTGATATAATTTTCCCAAGCTGGGATGATTCAGATTATGGCCGAAACAACCTACCCGCCAACTTCGGTATACTTTGGCCAGAAGCCCGACATCGATGCCCATGGTCATGGCCGAGCCGAACCGGTCCTGCCATAAACGATAGAAATTAAAATTATACCCAAAGGCCAGTTGGCTGTTAAGATCTAATCCGTGAGACAGGGTCAATGTCTGATCGGTCTCCAGGTCGCAACCCACTTGCTGAGCCGATATAGCCGCCCCGCCCCATTTCCCGAATCTGCGGCCGATGGTAGCCGTCTGGTTGGTAAGGCCGGCCACCCCCCACAGCCGCTTGGCGTAGACCGAGGCCTGCCATGAGTCCAGGCCGGACAGCCCGGCCGGATTCCACCTCACGGCGTCAATGTCATCGGCCACTGCGGTATAGGCTCCCGACATGCCGGTGGGCCGTATGCCCACCTGCCAGTCTTCGAAAGCCGCCCGGGACGTCCCCAGCGTCAAGACCAGAAGGAACATGATCGATAGTATTTTTTTCATATATGCATCCTTTATTTCAATGGCGTGCCGAGCACGATTATCTTGGTTTTGTCGGAGATGGCTCCCTCCTCGGTGACGCTTCTCAGGTGAGCAATATACATTCCAATATTAGCCTGACGGTACATATCGTCTTTCCCAGTCCAATAGTAATATTGGTGGCCGCCCGGGACGTTATTCAAGCATGTCTTCACCAGCCGCCCCTTCAGGTCGTAGATCCGCAGGGTGAGACGATGGTCGGCCGGAGCGTTGATCTCAATGATGCCCACCTCGCCCCATTCCGGCGAGAAGGGATTGGGTTTAACAGATACTATTTCCGCCGAAGCTGAGGCAGCAACGGAATCCACCAGAATTTCGATATCGGACGGGTATCGGATGCCGTTGTAATAATAGGGATCGGCGAACCTGGGAACCAACTGGTATCCGCTGTTGTATGGAGGATCCTTATCATACTGTGATGCGATTCCAGTCACCCGGATCTTGGTGCCGAAGGTCAGCGGGGTCAGATCGAACTGACTGACTTCGGCTATACGTACCGCGATGGGGGCGTTCCCGTTTCGGATCACCATGTTATACCCGCCCCCGGCGTAGGCCGGTGTGCTGCTGATGGTTCCCTCGACCGTGACCAGCATGCCTTCGATCGATTCTCCCAGCAATTGATTGTAGATCATTTCCCGGGGTTCGCTCAGTTCGGACGCATAATCCCATAATTTTATGTTGGCGGCAGTGCTGGCCACTTCGGTCACGCCGTTGTATTCGGTCACAGTGCCGGTCACCACCACCCGTCTCCCCAATGCGAACTCCCCTTTAGTGCCCCCGTAAACATTTACTCCGCCGGTATTATCCTGCAGGTACCAACTGGCCGTGGTGGCCGTGGAGCTGGTAAAATACAGATCCGGCCCGCTGACTATCCCTTCTACCGTAACAGTGGTGCCCACCAAAAGAGGAGTGAACCCGTCGGAACCAGGCTTCTGGACATCACTGATGTTGACAAGGCTGGACATGGTAGTAAAGGCAAATATCAGGTCGTCCCCGGCATCGTTGGAACCTGTTCCGTTTTTGTTCCCGTCAAAATAATATCCAAAGGTATCTCGTATCGAGTGCGATATCCACACCGTCACCGTCTCTCCCGGCTCAAATGATGCTGCCGGCATAAGGGTCACCTTGAAATTCACGCTGTCATATCCCACCGTGAAGGAATGGGCCGAGGATTGGCTGCCGGTGATACTGAAATTTGATAAAAGCAAAGTCGCTATATCCAGGGGTTTGTCAAACTCAAGATATATGCCGATCTTGGTAGGCACGTTGGTGTTCCCCTGCAAAGGCATGGAGCTTACCAGTTTTACCGGTTTGAACCAGACCACATCCTTTGGAAAACGCGGCTCTATCTTCCATCCGGCTATATAATGGAATATGCCCTGCACCATGGCCAAACTCTCGCCTATGGCCGGGGCATAATCAAGATGCGCCAGGGAATCCAGGAAATCGTCCACCACGCAGGCTCCGGTGCCGTCGTTGATCTGCCATTCATTATAACTATTGGGCAGCGCGGTGATATCCACCTTGCCGGTGGCCACCAATACGCCTTCCAGTGATTCGATATTGCTGTTGGCGGTGCTGAAGCTGTCGGTGGGAAGTATCACCGGTTTAGGCAGGGCACAGTTCTTTTTCAGCACTTCATAAGCGCTTACCGGTGACATTTCGGTGATCCCACTGTACTCAACCACCGTTCCGGTTATCCGAACAGAATCGCCCAACGACGGATACCGGCTCCGGTCATAGCAGTAAATGCCGTTCCAAGGACCGTAGCCGTCCTGAATGTAATACATCCCGTTGGAGGTCCCAGTACGAACCACACCCGTCACCACACCTGTCACGGTCACTGTCTGTCCGGCATAGGGCGAGTTGCCCGAGGGATCGGTGGTGTATTGAAGGTCATATACGGTGATGCCCGAACGGGACTTGGTGTAAAAGATGAAGCTGGTATCCCTAAGATGATTGGCTTGTACGTCGGCGATCCGGGATTTGACGTTAATGGTGATGGTGTCGGCGTTATAAAGGGTGTCTTCCAGGCCTAAGGTGACCCTGGTATTGCCCGCCGACAAAACGGCAGAAGCTATACTGTAGCCGGACACCCTGTGTCCGCTGACGGAAAAGGCCAGGGTGTCGGTCGTGGCCGGGTCCAGAGCCTCGCTGAAATCCATCACTATGCTGGTATTTACCGGCACCCGTTCGCTGCCGTCGGCCGGCGAAGAAGAGACCAGCACCGGGCTAATGGAATCGATCTGCATGGTTCTGAATGTCCAGGCATAAGGCGCCGATAAATGGTTTCCTCCGGTGTCAGCTATTGAAGTCGAAAGTGTTACCGTTACCGTATCGCTCTTGCGCAGGCTGTCCTGCACATAGAAAGTATAACTGTTGCTGTTGGCAGCGGGCCTGATCGAATCGGGATAATACCTGGCCTGCCTCAGACCGGCCACTGCAAAACTGGCGGTATCTATGGTCGCATAGTCCATCTGCCGGTCGAAGGTGACAGAGATCACCGCGCCGGGAAGCACATTCCCAGAGTTATTGGCCGGACTGACAGAATTGACCTGCGGATTGACCGGCAGCACCCCTTTGATATCGTTCCAGCTGCTGCCGACCCTTATCCCGTCGATGCCGGCGTTCGGAGTGCCCAAGCTGCCCTGGCGAACGGCGATGCGCCCCAAGCTGTCGGGTTCGGTGGTCAGGGTCGATAGCTGCGTTACGTCCGGAACAGGTTCCCCCCCGGAAAGATCCGGATTTATGAACAGTGCGGCCACGTCATCCGCGCTGCCGGAATTCATCTGGTAACGCATCAACACCAGGTAAGTAGTGCCAATTGCCAGATCTGCCGTGCTCCAGGCCGCATCGGCATTTGAGGATGTGGCCCGCAAACCCAGATTAAAGGTGTTGGCCGCCGAGCCCAGCCTGATGCATACTCGGTTTACATAGTTGGTCAGGCTGTTGACCGGCAGAAGTGCGGCAAAATAGTCCCCGGCAGTACTGCTATTTGCGGACAAACCGTTGGTATTGGATAAATTGACCAAAAAAGAGACATACACTGTATTCCCAATGGTCAAAGGCTGGTTGAATGCCCGATAGGCATCCTCGGCGGATAAGGTAGTTCCGATGATGTCGATCTTATTGCCGGTACCGGATGACAGATAACCCGAATAGCTCAGGCTGCCGGAATTTACCTGAATATAATTACCGGTCCCTCCGATCGTGACCCAGTTGTCCCCGCTGACATTGGCCCCGCCCCCGGCCGAGGTCAACTGGCCAGTGGAATAACTGAAGTTCTCCTCAAGCAGCAATTGGGCTTCGGCCGGGATCGCCATCACCAACGGCAGGAAGTATAGCAGCATCAGAGAAATTTTCTTAGACATAGGTCAGGTCCCTTCGGTTTATATTTTTATTCTTTTTACGATCCCATCTGGGTGTTTATTTTGCGGGCCGCCTTGTGCAAGGCTTCGGTCGGGGTTTTAAATCCTTTCAGAGCCGGTTGAAGCCCATCCTCATCCATTATGGAGCGGCCTATGTTCCATATCACTTCGTTGGGCTCAGGATAAGCATATTCCAGTTGCCCATAAGCCGCCTCCAGCCCGGGATACCTGGCAAATTTATCTCTAAGTGACTTTTCCTGCAGGGCGGATCTTCTTACCGGCAGGTAACTGGTTTCAGCCGACCACCTGGCGGAATTGGCCGGCTCCATCATCCATCTTACCAATTCCCAGCCCCTACTCATCAATTCATTTTGCGGCTTGCGGAACATTATTATATTGGTGCCAGATAATACTACCGCCTTTCTTTTTTTCATCGGCAGCGGGGCTATCCCTAAATTAAAGGTTATCTTTTGTTGTGCCATGTATGCCAATGAAGCCGAAGAACTTTGGATCATGGCCACCCGACCGGAAAGGAAATCGTTCTGATGTTCGTATCCGGTGGTCAAAAAAGCCACCTTGTGTTTATATATCAGGTCTACCATGTATTGCAATGCTTCAATGCCCTCCCGGCTGTCGAAAACAACTTTCTTGCCGTCAGAGGAGAATATTTCTCCCCCGTTCTGCAGCACCAGACACTGGAACATCCAAGCCGAACCCACCGGAAAGGCAGTGGCCCACTGTTCGGGATTGCCATCGGCATTGGAGTCTAAGGTCAGTTTTTTAGCCGTTTCCACGAACTGGTCCCAGGTGTCCGGGAACTTTTCCGGATCCAGGCCGGCTTTGGCAAAAAGATCCTTATTGTAATAATAGACTGGCACGCTTTTATTGAACGGCAGGCTGGTCAGTTTGCCGTTGCGGGAGCATTCGGCCAGCATAACGGGGAAAAAATCTTTAAGATAGTTAGTGTCGTTCATTCCGGCAATATAGTCGCCAAAAGGTTTTACCGCATCTTTTTCCAGCAGTTGGCTGGTCCAGGCCTCGTATGATTGGGCCAAAAGCGGCTCGTTGCCGGCCGCCACCGAGGCCATCAGCTTCTGCGATAGGGCCGTATAGCTTCCCATGCTTATGGGATCGATCTTCTGTCCAGGATTGGCGGCGGTGAAATCGGCCACCATGGAATCAAGCGTCTTCCCCAGCGGTCCTCCCATCACATGCCAGAAGATCACCTCGTCCTGCGGCTTGGATTGGCATCCGCCAAGCACCAGCATCAGTGTCAAAATCGGATATATATATTTATTCATACAGTTTAAGGAAGATTATTATGCTCTTTGATATTATCTCTTGGACAATACCCTATTCTTTGAGTCCGCTGGAAACGAAACTTTGGTTGATCTGCTTCTGGGCGAAGATATAAAAGATCACCAGCGGCAGTATTATCATGGTAGAAGCGGCCATCAGCAGTGGCCACATGGAGCCCTGTTCCTGGGAGAAATAGGCCAGTCCCACCTGAAGGGGACGCATATTCTCGCTGTTGGTTACGATCAGGGGCCATAAAAAGCTGTTCCAGCTTCCGATAATGGAGAACAAACTGATGGTCACCAGCACCGGCTTGGAGATGGGCAGCAGGATGTGCCAGATGAATTTTAGATCGTTGGCCCCGTCCATCTTGGATGCTTCGTATAAACTCCAGGGCACTGTCTTGAAATGCTGGCGCACCAGGAATATGGAAAAGATATTGACCGTCCAGGGGACGATCAGGGCGTAAAAGGTGTCCAGCCACCGCAGTTTGGCCAGTATCACATAGGCCGGGACCAGATAGACCGGCTGGGGTATCATCATCATGCCCAGCATGGCCAAAAATGTCAGGTCCCTCCCCTTGAAATTCTTGAAGGAAAAGGAAAAGGCCGCTAAACAAGATGTGGCCAGCACCCCGGCCAGGGTCAGCACTGTCATTATCACGGTGTTCAGGAAATACCTCAATAACGGTATCTGCCGCCAGACATCGAGATAATTGACGAATTGCGGCTTTTCCGGGAATATCCGCGGAGGTATCAGCAGGGATTCCGGCTGGGTCTTAAGCGAGGTAAGTATCATCCAGCAGAACGGGAAGATCATTACCAGCGAAATGGCGGTCAGCAGAATATATACGATTATTTTGGTTCCGTTACGCTTCACTTTTATATGCTAATAAATTTATGTTTTATGCTCATGTTTCATTGCTTTCGTCATTCTGAGAGCTGCACCCTGCCTGCCAAACCGAAGAATCTCTATCACCCAGCGCAGATCCTTCGTTAGCCAGAATGAATGCCGTCCTCAGGATGACACGCCCTGCATGCTCATGCCGGCCCACATGCTTCACTGATAATGCACTTTCGATTCCAGCACCTTCCGTTGGATAATGGTCAGGGCCAGGATGATAAGGAACAGCACAAAGGCTACGGCATTGGCATAGCCCATCTGCCAGTCGGAAAAGCCCTTTTCATATAGATAATAGACCAGAGTTCGGGTGGTGCCCAAAGGGTTTCCCCCCACCGGTCCCTGCATGGCATAGATCTGAATGAATACCTGGAATGAGGTTATGGTGCTCATCAGCAGCACGTAAAAAGTGGTGGGCGAGAGCATTGGCCAGGTGACATTGCGGAATGAGGCCCACTTCCCCGCCCCGTCAAGGGAGGCCGCTTCGTAATAATGTTCGGGGATGGATTGCAATCCGGCCAGGAAGATGATCACATTATATCCCAGCGAATGCCAGATGCTCATTAATATGATGGCAAACATGGCCAGGCTGGGGCCGGCCAAAAGGCCGGGCAGTTTCATACCCAGAGGGGCCAGCAGAATATTCAATATTCCGGCCGGCTCTTCCAGCCAAAGCGAAGGCCTGATTCCCAGCGATGCCAGCAATTGGTTGGCCAGACCCAATCGGGGATTGAATATCCACTTCCAGACCAGGGATATGGCCACCGTGGAGGTGATAACCGGCAGGAAAAGAGCAGTCCTATAAAGGGCAGTGGCTTTTATCTTTTGATTTATCAGAACGGCAATTAAAAGGGCAATGAACAGGCTGGCCGGTACCACTCCCAACACGTAGAAGAGCGTGTTCAAGAGGCTTTGCCCGAAACGGCTGTCGCTTAGCAGGTAGATATAATTACCCAGTCCCAAAAAACGTCTGGCGCCGGCCAGTCCCCAATCGAAAAGGCTCATCCATAGGGCATAGAGCATGGGCGCCATGCGGAACGTCAGAACAATGGCCAGGGCCGGCAGCAGAAACAGCCATGGGGACAATTTGGATATCTTTTTTAATATTTTATTCATATATAATCATTAAATGATACTCCATAAAACAACCAGTGTCAATACGCACAAAAAAGAGGAGAGTGACAATTCTCTCCTCTTTTTATTATGGCTTTGGCTTATTTCAGGATAAGCAATCTTCGGGTCGAGCTATGGCTGCCGTCGCTGAGCTTATAGAAATACACTCCGTTGGGAAGTTGGTTGTTTTTCTGATCCTTGAGGTTCCACTTGATGCTATGCAATCCGGCGCCCAGGGTCCCGTTATAAACGGTGGTCACCTTCTGCCCCAGGACATTGAACACCGACAGTTCGATCTGCCCGTTCTTGGCCAGGCTAAATGAGAATATGGCATCATCCTTGGCAGGGTTGGGAGAACAAGGCATCAGGCTGAAGGTCGCTTTGGTCAAGGCTGGAGGTTGTCCGCTTACCCCTGAAGGGTTTATCAGAACGTCAGCCGAATCCCTGGGCATAACCTTAAAATTGGAATAGGTATAATTAAGTATCCCGGTCACAATAACGCTGTCGACCCCGAAGACCGGTTTGGCGTAATATATGCCGTAAGTGGTGCTGGTATTGTCGACAATAACGGTATCGGTGGTATTGCATATCCGCCACTCGCCGAAGGTAAGCGTATCGCAGGCCAGCGATTTAGGCAGTTTAACCAGTACCCCTTCGTATGATTCGGCATTGGCTGCTCCGGTCCTGACATCCGACAACTGAACATTGGCTGCTTCCGGGATGGTTCCGGTGCCGAGTACGGTAACCGAAGAAATGACTATCTTGGTAAGTTCATAGGTCTCCGAAACGGTCCCTTTGACCTGTACCGAATCCCCCCTGCTGACCGAAGCCGTTCCCGTGCATATCACTCCATGCCAAGCGCCGGATGCGTCGGCAATGACTATGCCGCCCGGACTGTCTACAATCTTGGTGGAAGTAACTATTCCGGTGACCTGCACAGTGGAATCGGTGAGCCCGCCATCATGCTGTATCTCGTAAATTGTATGAGGAGTATACACCACCGCTCCGCCGTTGCTGGCTCCGGGGGTTGGCACCGCCATGTCGGCCCAGTCGGTAGCCACATTGGTGTCGAAACCGTTGGGCGATCTACCTATGGAATGCCCGGCAGCCGCGTCAATGGCCCCTGGATTGAACCCGCCGTACTTTATCCAACTGACCCAGCTAGTATTAACAGTGCCCCAGTTAACCTCATCCACCGCGGTACCGGACGAATTGACCAGCACCACCATGTCCGCGGTATTTGATAGGCCGTCGCCGAAGGATGTGGAAGACCAGGCCGTAGCCGAAACCATCGGAAAGTTTACGTGAAAGCTATCCAACGAACAGGCGAAAACTAGATACTCGCCTGCGCCGATGACCACCGAGGGACATACATTGCCCAAGGTATCGTTATTATCGCAAATACGCCAGCCCGTCAGGTCAACGTCGTCTCCGGTGGGATTGTATAGTTCTACCCATTCGAATAAGCTGTCGGTACCACCCTGAGTGGCATCGTATTGAACTTCGTTGATCAGGACCTGGGCTTGTAGTATGGCTGGGATCACCAACAATAACGCCAACATAAGTTTCTTCATTTTTATTCCTCCGCATTATTTATTATTTATATTGATCACTAGTTTTTATTATTGCACTTTTTTGCCGATTTGTCAAGTTATGATTGAATAAATTTAATATGGGCATTTAAATAAACGATACAGGATATTGTGGTCACCACGACCTTCCGATACCGCATAATGGGCCGTTTTTCAGGTCTTTTTACCACTAAGACACCAAAGCACAAAGAAATAAAAATCCCGGAATTTATAAAATCCGTGTTGATCCCGCCTGATCAGTGTCATCCCTGCCCCGAAAATTCTTACAACCAATTTTGCGCCGTTTCGTGTTTTTCGCGGAAAAAGAAGATCTAATGGCAAAAAAATGGTACCCCTGGGCCGAGTTGAACGGCCGACACACGGTTTAGGAAACCGTTGCTCTATCCATCTGAGCTACAGGGGCACATATAAATTATTTACTGAACTAATATTTGCGACATTATAACAAAATCACCGATTTATTTCAAGCGTGAAAAATCAGGGTATTATATAAGACCTTCGCCAACCGTCCTCCATCTATCACCCGATCAGATCCTTTATTTTTCCCGTCAGCTCGGTGATCCTGAAGGGCTTGGTCATATAATGGTCGGCCCCGGCCGACATTCCGGCTTCAATATCTTTCCCGCTGGTCTTGGCGGTCAGCATTATTATCTTGATATCTTTGGTCTCTGGGGATGATTTTATTCTCCGGCATACCTCAATACCGTCGATCACCGGCATCATTATATCCAGCACGATCAGGTCGGGATGCAGAGAAGCCGCCTCCTGAAGCGCCTGGTCGCCGTTGACGGCCTGCAAGACCTCGTAGTTCTGACGGGTAAGTATTTCCGAGATCAAGAAAAGCACATTGTTGTCGTCATCGGCAACCAATATTTTCTTTAGATTATCCATAGGCCTCTCACTATATCATATTTTGGTGTGCTGCAGGTTTTCGAAATGCCCTTGGGCAGATCAGGTTTGATCTTTATCAGCCTAGGGCATTCTTTACCTTCTCTTTCAATTCGGCCAGATTGACCGGCTTGGTTATGTAAGCGGTGATATCTGCCGTGCCGACCACATAATCGTCCTGGAGATGCTTATAGGCCGAGCAAATTATCACCGGAGTTTCCTTTTTAAGTTCCCTGATCTTCTCCACCAATTCCAGCCCGTTCATCTCCGGCATTTTGATATCGAAGATCAAAAGGTCAAATTCCTCTTTGAGTATCTTACGCAGGGCCTCCCGGCCGGTGGCCGCGGTGATCACCTGATATCCCTCCTCGGCCAACACCTCTTCCAGCAATAGCCTTATGTTGGCTTCGTCGTCAGCTACCAATATCCTTTTCATGTCGTCTCCTTTGTATGACTATTATCTATTTTGAGCCATTTAAAATATTCTTTCCGGATTCCATCTGTTTATTATTGCTTCGTTCACAATGAGTTATTCTCTCTCATGTCATTCCAGCTCAAGCTGGAATCCAGGGTCTTTCTGGATGCCATTTCTCACGGGCATGACAATACGGTTCATTGGCCAATTTTAAGAACGAAGTAATTATTGATTTGGCGTTTCCCCGGCCATATCCAACTGCTTGTTCAGGGGCAAAAATAAAGTGAACTTGGTGCCTTTGCCAACCTCGCTTTCGACCTTGATCTGCCCCTGGTGTTCTTCGATGATCTTCTGGATGATGGCCATGCCCAGTCCGGTGCCGGCCTGTTTAGTGGTGAAGAACGGTTTGAATATGGCTTCGATATTTTCCGGGGGGATCCCGCAACCATTGTCAGAAACAATCAATTCGATACCGGACACGCTGGGATCATGTTTTTCTCCAGCCGCAATCTCCACTCGTCCCATGTTGTCCATGGCCTCCAGCGCATTATTGGTCAGATTGAGGATCACCCTTTCCAGCCTGACGGCATCGCCGCGGATCATCGGCAATGACTTTGGCAGTGATTTTATGACTTCGATGCCTTTTTCTTCGGCTTTGGTCCTTTTAGCCGATATGACCTTGTCGATGAGGGTTTCCACATTCACTTCCGACCAGATGGTCTTCTTTTGATGGGCAAAATCCAGTATGTCGGATATCAGGGTGTCGACCCTAAAAGCCTCATTGACGATAATATCCGCATATTTGCGGTTCTTCTCCGAGGCATCCAGCCGGCTCTGAAGCAACTGGGAGAACCCGGCTATGGAATTCAGGGGATTTCTCACCTCATGAGCCATCACCGCCGCCATTTCCCCCAGAATGGCCAGCTTCTCGGAATGCTTGACCCGCTCTTCCAGGGATTTGGTCTTGGTTAGATCGCTGAAGATGGCGATGGCCCCGTTGGTCCTTACCGTCTGACTGTGGAGCAGCGAAGTGGAAATGCCTATGGTCACATCCTTGTCGCTGAAGGTGGTGACCATCATCTCGTTCCGGTGAACGCTCTTGCCGGTGTCCATGGTCCGCTTAAGCAGTTCTTCGATCCCTTTGAACCGGGGGAACTCGCTCATTTTTTTTCCGATGACCGCCGCCGGGATTATATGAAAGATATCGCTGGCCCCTCGGTTGAAGGTGGTAACGCACAGATCGATATCCACCACAATAACCCCGCTGTTGATGCTGGCCATGATATTCTCGTTGTACTCTTTGTAATACTTAAGACTCTCATTGGTCTTCATGATCTCGTTGGTGGCCATCTCTATCTCGTTCTTCAGTCGCTGGTTCAGTTTTTCTTCCTCCTCCTTCTTCTTGCGTTCCACCGCCGCCTGGCCGGCCCAGTAACTGCTGAATAGCGCCACTAAAAAGAAGAACGGCAGCCTTATCCAGAATGAAGGCGTGGAAAATATCTCCGGGCCCGAATTATGGTATACCAACCAGCCGTAAAAGATGGACGCTACAAAAGCCACCGGTATGGTGCCTTTGACGTTCTGTCCCACGCTGGACATGAATATGCTTAGAAAATAGATAAGATAGAAATCGGTGTTTATCCCCTCGGCGAAATAGACCGCGGCTGAAACAAAGGCTATATCCGACAGGAATATCACGTAATTTAGCCATTGTTTTTCGAACAGCCGGGCCGGAACGAACGTAAGTATCAGATTGGACACAAAGAAGAATATGGCCAGCAGATAATTCTTGCTGCCGAAGTTTATCCCTCCCTCGCTGAACCCGGCCATAAAGATCACCAGTAAAACTATCAGCCAGCGCATGATGAGGATGGTGGTCTTATGATCCATGTACTGGACACGGTTTTTGAAGTTGGACAGCTTGAATCTGTTCAAGATATTTACTAATATTTTTCTCATTTTAAGCTTCCGATCTAAATTACTTCGACAAGCAAATGGCGCAATGAGTTATCCCAGACTTGACATGAAATCCAAATTGCTCCTCATTAATACACTTTCCAGATCGCCGTTTAGGGAAGTCTTTCGAACATGACATTTTCTCTGACTACCGTATACCGGATGAGCCAATCGCTGTTCATTTTTAGACCTTAAATTTAATTGTTACTTTGGTCCCGCCATCGTTGGTTATCTTTATCTCGGCATCCAGTTGCCCAACCAGGGCATCTACCAACTGGAGTCCCAATGTGGGTGTGTTTTTCAGGTCCAGGTCATTCTTAATACCCGGACCGTTATCATTGACCTCAAGAGTATATAAACCGGAATCATCGCGTTTTAACGCTATGAATATCAGACCCTTGGCTTTTTTCTCCTTGAAGGCGTATTTAAAACTATTAGTGGCCAGTTCATTTATTATAAGTCCGCAGGGAATTGCCAGATCGATCGGGATCTTATCCTTAAGTATGTCCGTATCCAGTGCGACATCGTTCTGTGTCATGCCGTATGACGAATAGAGATCGCTCATCAGGCCGTTGATGTAATCCGAGAAATCTATGCCCGAAAGATCCTTGGATTTATATAATTTTTCATGCACCAGAGCCATGGAGCGCACCCGGCTCTGGCTTTCCAGGAACATCTTTTTATAACGTTCGTCCTTTACATACCCGGTTTGCAAGTTCAACAGACTGGCAATGATCTGTAGATTGTTCTTCACCCGGTGGTGTATCTCCTTTAGCATGACCTCTTTTTCTTTGAGTGAGGCTTTGACCAGTTCCTCGGCCCGGTACCGCGCGGTGATGTCATTATTGACCACAATGGCGCCCTGCACCCGACCGTTATCATCCAGTATCGGAGCCGTATAATTGAGTATTATCTTCTTCTCCCCATCGAAGGCATCAATTTCCAGCAATTCATCGGTAATAATAACGCCTTCTTTGATTGTATGGGCCAATGCCCAGTCGTTCGGAGCGATCTCATTTCCGTTGGGCAATCGCCTGGCCTTGAATATACCGTATTCTTCTATAGGCACATGCGGCTCTGCCCCCCAAATCCTAACCCCAGCCGGGTTTCCGGTAACCAGCTTTCCGTCCATATCGGCGAACCACAATCCGACCGGGAGGATATTGAAAATCATCTGCAACCGGTTCTCTCGCTCCTTCAATTCCTGCTCCGCTATCTTGCGTAGAGTGATATCCAAGATTATTCCATCTACGTAATAGGGGCTGCCATCCTCATTGTAAACTGGCTGTCCTCTTTCCAATAGATGTTTTATTTTACCACTTTTGTGGATTAATCTGTATTCTACTTCGAACGGTATTTTATTTTTTATTGCATCCAAAACAACAGCTTCAACCCTGTGTTTGTCTTGGCTATCAATCAGGGGTTCTATCGAACATATTTTGCCATTTATGAGCTCACTTTCCTGATAACCAGTCAATTCCTCCACGGATTTGTTGAAAAATTGCATCCGATTTTTCTCCATAATATGGACCCGATATACTACCCCAGGGATATTCTGCGTTAAAGTTCTGTAATCCTTTTCTTGTTGTCTTAAAAGTTTTTCTGCTTCTTTGCGCTCGGTGATGTCCAAACAATGCCCGATATACCCGATAAACTCACCAGCGCTGTTATAGCGGGGGCTCCCATCGTCCCTTATCCAGCGATATTCTCCATCGTATCGGCGCAGGCGATATTCCATGCTGAAGATTTCCCGTCGATCAAAGGCATCGGTATAAATTTTCAGGCAAAGCTGCTGATCATCAGGGTGTACGCCATCGAACCAGCCGTTTCCCAGTTCCTGTTCTAGCGGACGGCCGGTAAAATTCAGCCAGACTTTATTAAAATAATTACATAACTTATCAGTTCCAGCAGTCCAGATCAGTGCCTGGCCGGAATCCGCCAAGGTCCGGTAATTTATTTCACTTTCCTGCAGCGCCTCCTCCGCCTGCTTGCGCACGGATATATCCCGGTATATGGCATAGACCGCTGTTTGCTGCCCTTCGACGATGATGGGAGCGCCTATGATGGAAACATCCATTATTGTTCCGTTTTTTCTGCTCCGTATAGTTTCAACACTGAACATTTGCCCCTTGGTGACATTCTCGGTAAGATTGCATGCTTCCCGGTATTTCTCCTTGGGCACTATCAGTTTATCAATATTTTGCCCCAGCACTTCCTCTTCAACATATCCGAACATTTTAAGGAATTCTTGGTTGACTTGAAGAAGCTTTCCCTCCTGGTCATGAACTACGATTCCTTCGGGGGCCATCGCGAATAAATGCTTCAGATAAGCTTTTTCTTTGGAAAGCTCTTTCTCAACGGCCTTTTCGTCCTCCAGCACGCTTAACAGGGCATGCCTTGACCTTTCACTGATCTTCAAAGCATCGTCGATCTCGTCCCTTGTTTTCTGCAATTCAAGATTCGTTGTTTTAAGTTCTGCTTCAGCCTCCTTACGTGCGCTAATGTCCCGGAAAATGCCTTGAATGACCTTACGGCCGTTCATTTCCAGTATGGCAGCACTTATGCGGACTGGAACGTACTCTCCCTTGTTGTTTATTACAATCGATTCTACATCGCTTACTTGTTTAGATTTCACATGATTGGAGAACTGGCTGGCATATTCTCCGTGGGGAGGGTGAAGTATATTTCGGTTTTTCCCTATGATCTCCTCTTTGGGCATCCCCAGCATTTTCTCGGCCATTTTGTTCATATCCAGAATTATTTCCGACTCGGCATCAGCAAGAATTATTGCATCCCCGGCATTTTCAAACAGGGTCTTGTAATCCCTCTCTTTTTGCCTTAGATCATCTTCAGCTTTTTTCAGAGCGATTCCGTTTTCCGAAGCTTTGATCGCCTGACCAACTGCTGCTGTCAGACGCTGCAGGCTGTTTTTCATCAGATAATCACTGGCCCCTGCTTTCATGGCTTCCACAGCCACCTCCTCTCCGATCTTGCCGGATACCACGATGAAGGGCATGTCCTTCCCCTTCCCCTGCAGTACTTTTAGCGCATCAATACCACTAAAATGCGGCATTACATAATCGGAGATCACGATATCCCACCGGCCGCTGGCAAGAGCACGTTCCATCGCTTCGGCCGTGCTTACCATCTCCCAGACCGGTTCATAACCGCCCTGGCGCAAATGGCGCAATAACAGCTGTGCGTCATCCTCGGAATCTTCGACTATCAGCACGCGAATTGCATTGTTCGCCATGTGGTTTCTCCTCCAGGTTTATAAACCCTGTTCTTTGCTGGGCGCTTCATTGAGTACCAGCCAGTACAAACCCAGTTGTTTTACGGCTTCGGCGAATTGTTCAAAATCCACGGGCTTGCGGATATAACTGTTGCATCCAAGTTTATACCCGTTAAGCATATCACCCTGTTCTTTTGATGAAGTCAATATCACCACCGGGATCAGTTTCGTTCTTTCATCCGCCCTCAGTTTTTCCAGGACCTCCAGCCCTCCTATCTTGGGAAGTTTTAGGTCCAAAAGGACCAGCGCCGGCAAGCCACTTTTTTTATCGCCGGCCACACCATCCTGGCCGAAAAAGTAATCCAGGGCTTCCTGTCCGTCTTTTTTGACGATCAACTCGTTAAGTATGTTGCTTTTTCTAAAGGCCCGTAATGTCAGCTCAATATCGTCAGGATTGTCTTCGACCAGCAAGATCCTCATCATGGTACGCCTCCTTATCATTTATCCATTGAGAGTAAAATAAAAGGCGGCCCCGATGCCGGGTTTCCCTTCCGCCCATATTTTGCCCCGATGTCTTTGTATGATACGCTGCACCGTACTAAGCCCTATGCCGGTGCCGGGAAATTCTTCGGCCGCATGCAGGCGCTGGAAAGGCAGAAATAGTTTGTTGATATAAGCCATGTCGAACCCCGCACCATTATCTTTAATAAAATACACCCTTTCGCCCGCTTCCCTGGTATGCCCGAATTCAATCACAGCATCTTTCGCTTTACCGGTGAATTTCCAGGCATTGCCCAGCAGGTTTTCCAGGGCAATCCTCATCAGTCTGGGGTCAACCCTTTCTTTCATTTTTTCGGCAATAACGAGCCGGACCTTCCGATCCGGCTGGGTTTTCTGCAGATCGCTTAACACCGCACCGGCTATCTCTCCAAGATCCGCGTCCTCCATTTCCATACTGGCCCGGCTGATCCGGGAAAGCAGTAACATATCGTCAATCAGCCCGCCCATCCGCTGGGTGGCCGCCCGAATCCGCCTCAGGTAATCCCGCCCCTGGTCATCCAACTTGTCCTCGCAGTCCTCCAGCAATGCCAGTCCGAACCCGTCTATCGTCCTTAACGGTGCCCGTAGATCGTGAGAGACCGAATAAGCAAATGCCTCAAGCTCCTTGGTGGCCGCTTCCAGTTCGGTGGTCCTTTCTTGTACCCTTTGCTCCAATGTTTCGTTCAATTTTCGTACGTTTTCTTCGCTTTGTCGCAAAGCGTCTTGGGTATTCTGGCTCTCAGTAATATCCTCTAAAGCCACGCACAATTGCTGGCGGCCGTTCATCGTAAATGGCTCGGCTCCTATTTTAAGCCATACTTTACGAGGCTGGCCGTTTCTTACCAGTTCCATCTGAAACACTCCACCATGCATCGAGCCGCCCCGGGCGATCAAATTCTCTATTCCCCTTCGGACATCGCAAAGGGGACAATCCTCGGAATAACCGCATCCCCTGGGGTCCTTTGAACTATGGGAACAGCGCAATGCATTGCCCGGCCTGTGCTGCAATATATCAGCCTGGCTGCCCCCGGCTAGATTCACCAATGCCGCGTTGGCCATTACTATATTGGTGGTTTCATCAAGGACCATCATTCCCACCGGAGATGATTCGAAAACCGCATGCAGGTTTTCCCTTTCTTCTCTCATTGCTTCTTCGGCCCTCCGGCGCTCGGTGATATCCACCAGTGTCTCCAGCGCACCGCTTATATTTCCCAGATGGTCCCTGAGAGCCACCGCCGTAATGAACAGCCATTTGCCGTCCTTTCCCAAGGAAGGGAAAAAGTCAATGGCTTCGTAGCCCCCATCTACCAAATCCGATTTGTTATACTTCCCCGGATACCATTGTGGTATTTTCCCAACATTCCCTTCCACCAGCAAATCGGCCATGCAAGGCCTTTCCTTGTCATAAAAGGCTTTCCAGTGATCTTTGGTGCCCACGATATCGCCGGCTGAAATGCCGCTGTAATTTTGCAAGGCCGTATTCCAGTGTACCACCTCGTGACTCTTATTGATCAGGAAAGTAGGAATAGGAGTGCCGTAAACCACCTGTAACAACTCATCTTCGGCTTCCTTCTGAGCCTCAATTATCCGCAATGCATCTTCGGCTTTCTTCCGTTTTACCGCCAGATAAGTAACTATGCCCGCTACCCCGGCAAATATCACGGTTCTTATCGCAGCGTGTATCAAAGAAAGTTTATCCGGATTGAAGGCGGTCATCAGGATGAAGTACACTAACGCGATTATAAGCGAGAAATAAAACCCCCTTTTGCCGTAAATCATACAGGCAATAATGATCGGGACATAGAACAGGTTCTGGAATATTATATCCCAGTGCTTTAACAGGCAATAGATGCTCACAAAAACCGCTGCCGCAGTGGTAATCGCGATAATTACGGCTGAAGAGCCTATAAGCTTTTTTTTGCTGTTTGTTCTGTTCATATGTGTTTATATTTTTCTCAGTTAACCGTTAGCGCTTAGTTAACGCCATATTTCTTTGCTTCGCCGATTTTATCCAGCAATTTATTGACTTCTTTCTTTAATTCAATTATCCGGTCCTCCCGGTCCAGCATGGCATTGTTGATGGCTTTTATTTCGCTCAACTGTTTGACCATATTTTTCCGGCTGGTTTGCAATTCGGTTACATCAGCAATGCTGGATAAAATACATTTACGCCCTTTTATTTCGATGAATTCGGCTGCAAATAATCCGTGCAGAACTCTTCCGTCTTTTATCCTGAAGCCAAACTCCCGGCCATAGACCCTTTCCCCCGATCGAAGGGCCGAGACGACCAGATCGCGGTCGGTCGGCGTGCTCCATAATTCCAGTTCCAGGGTGGTTCTGCCGATCGCCTGTTCTCTGGTAAGTCCGGAATATTCTTCGAACCCTTTGTTCACATCAATAATTTTGCCGGTGTCGGCTTCGGAGAGAACAACCGCATAAGGCGCCGAGCGAAAGGCCTTAGAGAATATCTCTTCTTGTTCCTTTATCTCCCGGCCCAGCCGCTGGTTCACCAACAATACCAAGGCATAGGTGGCAAGTATGTTTAGCAGCATATAAACCGAAACCATTCCTGCTTCGAATGTCCCGCTTTGAAAGTAATCGTTGGCCTCTTGATGCCCCAACAAATAAATGACTATCCGTGTCAACCCTGCCAGACAGAATCCGGCCATGGCCGATCCCAGCAGGTACGAAGCGTTTTTTTGCCCTAGCTTGCTTGTTTTTAAAACGATCCAGAATGATTGAAAACATAAAACAGCAATGATGGCCGAAAGGTTGTAATTTCTAGCGATCAAATTCGGATTCACCATGCTGAAATACCACTGGATCGCAATAAAACAGGCGACCAGAATATAATTGTGCTTCCGTGGCCAATTCAGCCCGAAGAACAGCCTTAATCCTTCGTACATGACCAAAGGCGCGCCGGCTATAAAAGCATTGGCCAGGACCATGGAGAACCAATCGCTGATATTGCCTCGCATAGCTATCAGCAGCATGCTGACTGCTTGAAATAAATAGTCCCAAACCCAATAGTGTGTTCCGGCAAAGCGCCCCCTGGCCTGTCGCCAGAGCATTATGATCACCACCAGACTGACCAGGCTGGCAGCACTGCTGATGACAACTATGGTCCTAATATCTAAATTCATTTTCCACCTCTGCTACTGATCCCTACAGTATTTGTCCTCACGTCCCAGTTCCCGGAGTAAGCGGTTGACCTCTTCCTTCAGTTCCATCACCCGATCCTCGCGGTCCAGCATGGTGTTTTGCCAGCGCTGCAATTCGGATATCTGTTGCTTTATCTTCTCCTCGGCCTGCTTGCGGACGGTAATGTCCTGAAATGATCCGGAAACGCTCTTGGTTTTGCCGTTCTCCCGGTTCGCCTTGGCGATAACCCTCACCCAGCGCCTGTTCCCTTTGGCCGTTTTAACCTCCCATTCTTGATCGTATGGCTCGCCATGTTCTATGGCGCGCTGGATGGCCGTTTTTGCCATATCCCGGTATTCCGGGGCAATAAAATCTACCCCCTCCGGCACTTTGGGTTCGCCTTGGGTGGTGTCTACTTCCAGAATTCGGAAAGTTTCCTCTGTCCATGTCTGGGCCATTGTCACCACATCGAATTCCCAGCCCCCGATCTTGGCCATTTCCTGGGATTCGGCCAGCAAAGCCCGGTTCTTGGCCAGCGCCTCCTCGGCCTGCTTGCGCAAATTGATATCCTGGATGATCGGCAAAAAGTATAACGGTTCATTATTTGCGCCCCGAATCAGACTGATGGTGACCTCACCCCATACAACTCCCCCGCTTTTATGCAGATATCGCTTTTGAATGGTTGCTTTTTCAATTTTCCCCTCGACCACCTGCCTTAACTCAGGCATACCCAGTTCTACATCCTCGGGATAAGTTATCTCGGCTATGGTCTTCCCTATAAGCTCCTCCTCCTTATAACCGAGGAAGTCGCACATGGCCTTATTGCACCTGTTAAAACGCTTGTCCAATCCGGCGATAAGTATGCCTACTGATGATTCGTCGAATATGCGCTGGAACTTGATCTCGCTTTCCCTGAGGTCTGTTTCCGCTTTCTTGCGTTTCGTTATATCTATAGATAGGATAAATACCCCTTCCGGCACTGGTTGCATGCTGAGATCGAACCACCCAGATGATCCGTCTTCATAAATAAACTCATTTTCAAAATGCTGGGGTATTTTCTCTTTTAAGCAGTCTTGTAATATCGGGAATAATTTGGCATTTTGAATACCGGGATATGCTTCCATCATGGTTTTCCCGATCAACTCCTCTTTAGCCTTACGGCCGTGCCTGGCCGCCGTATCGTTTATGTAAATATATTTAAATTCCCGATCAATGATCTGGCATCCCTCCAGCATATTGTCGAGCGTGGTACGATACCTTTCCTCGCTTTCTTCCAATTTTTCCATCTGCTGCCGAAGTTCCTCGTCAGCCGTTTTGAGTTCCTCCTCGTTGGCCATCAATTCCTGGTTAGCCGACTCCAACTCCTCGTTTCGTTCCTGTATATCCAATTCGTACTGCTTGCGCTCTGAGATGTCCCGCACTATCCCCTGCAGGTATTTTTTCCCTTCTATCTCTATGATTCGAGCGCTGATCTCCACCGGAAAAGTGGAGCCGTCCTTCCGCTTATGCCTTGTCTCGTATAACATCCCGCCTTTGACCACCAGCTCATCCATCTGCGATTGGAAAATGTTCTTTTGATCGTCAGATCTGACTGTGGCAGCAGACCTGCCAATTATTTCTTCCCGGGTGTAGCCATAGACCTCCAGACCCCGGTCGTTTATCTCCCTAATGTTATGGTTTTCATCCAACAGAAAAATGATATCATTTGCGTACTTGGTAAGGTAATCGAAATGCGTGACAAGAGCCTGACGTTCGGTTTCTGCAATAAAAAGTTTCTTGTAATGTTCCCGCCGTTGGGCGAAGAAAACTGCGGTGGTCAATGAAGCTGCCAGACCGATCAACACTAATATGATGACAAAAACAAGACCCTCCTGCCTTTTCAGATCGGAAAACACCTCGTCATAATCTACTTTGGTTACCATATGCCAGTCGGTGCCGGGAATGCTCCGCAGATGGGAAATGACCCTGACCCCGCGGTAATCCAAGCCGTCGAATACGCCGCTGCTTCCGGTAACGGCTACCGCCGCCGGCAAAGAGCGTTGTTTCAAGGGAATCCGAAATTTAAGTGAAGTGCCTTTTTTAAAACGCAGTTCATTAAGAAAAAGAACATCCTGGCCGTCCTTTTTCACCAGCAGGGTCTCTGAGCTCTTGCTGGGCGTAGGCCAGGACTGGATCAGCGGGTATAGAAAAACATGGGGATCCAACCGCATGATGGTATATCCTACGAAACCCTTTGTCGGTTCCATATTATGGCCCAATTTGAATAACGGGACTATGATATCCAGATGAACGGTTTGGCATATGTCGCAAAAATAAAATTCGGACATCAGCGGCTGCCTTTTTAGCCGGACTTTATCTAATAATTCATGTGTTTTGTCACCGATAGCCGTAATTTTGCTACCGGCCGTAATCACTATCTTACCTTTATTGTCCAGCAGTATCATGTCGTGCCAATATTGGCTCTTAAGTTGAGCATTGAGCCTTTCCTGCATCTGCATTCGCAGCGATCTATTGCCGGGATTGGCTATCAATTCTTCTGCCGCGTTCACATAGAAAGGGCTTAGGGAGAGCAGGTCCGCCTCGGCTAATCTGCTTTTTTGCCAAAGAAGTATCTGTTGCATTTTAAGATCGGCAATTGCCGAGAGATCGCTCTCAGCTTCATATTTCACCTTTTTGCTTATATACGAGCCAAACATGGTGCCGGCGATAATTATGGCCGCTGAAAAACAGAGGAAAATCACAATTAAGGTTATGGGGAATTTTCCCGACTGCTCGATCCGTTTCATCTTTCCGCCCTTTCTATTGAGAAACCTGACAGGGAATATCTTTGGTTTTAAACCACAGGTCATGAAATCGTTCCGGATCCTTGATTAGTAACATAGGTATCATTCGCAGGATGAAACACCAGTTTTTTGTGACTGCCAACTAAAAATACACATAGCTTATATTTTAAGCATTGCGCTTGCGACTTATGATGCCAAAGCCTGGTTTATTTTTTGGTTCAATTCCGTCAACCGGTAGGGTTTCTGTAAGAAGCCGTTTATCCCGCTTTTCATAAGCTCTTGAGCCTCTTGTTCTATGCTGTACCCCGAAGAAAGCAATGCCTTGACTTTCGGATTGACGACCTTTATCTGCAGAAAGGCCTCGTGTCCGTTCATCTTTGGCATTATCATATCAAGGATCACCAGATCGATATCACGCCAATGGTCCCGGTAATAATCAACCGCTTCCTGGCCATTGGCCAATACCTTTACTTTATAACCCTGGTCTTCCAGCATCTGCCCGGCTATGTCGCGGATGGTCTCCTCGTCATCTACCAGCAAAATGTTGCCGGTGCCTTTGGGGATGACCGGGCCGGAATTTTCCTCCACTGGTTCGGGGACGTTCTCCGATAATGGCAGGTAAATTCTAAAGGTCGTGCCGTGCCCTACCTCGCTGTAAACTTCGACCGATCCATTGTGGGATTTTACGCAGCCGTAAACACTGGCCAAACCCAGCCCGGTACCCTTGCCCGGTTCCTTGGTAGTAAAGAACGGTTCGAATATACGGGCCTGGATTTCGCGGGACATCCCGTGACCGGTGTCACTCACCGACAGGCAGAGATATTTGCCCTCGGGTATCTTATATGAATGATTTTTTATGTATATCTCGTCCAGTTGGACTATTTCAGAAGCGATGGTCAATATCCCGCCATTGGGCATGGCGTCGCGGGCGTTGATGCACAGGTTCAACATGGCGTTCTCCAGCATGGCCGGATCGCCCAGCACGGTGCAGATATTGGCATTCAATTGCTGCCTGACGTTGATATTCCGATCAATGGTATTGGTCAGGATCCCGGCCACATCGGCGATGGTCCGGTGCAGGTTGACCGGCACCTGTTGATAATTTCCCCGCCGGGCGAATGACAACAGTTGCCGGGTTAGCGAGGCGGCGTGCTCCCCGGTGGTCAGTATCTTGTCCGCCAGCGATACCAATGCCGGCTCATTGGCCAGTTTTATCTGCAGCATTTCGGCGTTGCCCATTATCCCGGCCAGCAGATTATTGAAGTCGTGAGCGATCCCTCCGGCCAGCTGCCCAATGGCTTCCATTTTCTGGGCCTGCTGCAATTGAAAGGCCATCTGTTTGGCTTGAGTGATATCGGTCATGGTCCCCATAAGACCGGACGGTTCCCCGCTCTCATCCTTGAGCAAACGGCTGAAACTGCGCACGAAAACGGACGTGCCGTTCTTATCCAAGATGCGATATTCCCACGGCTCCTCAATGCCCCGAACGGCCCGTTGGAATGATTGGTTCAAACCCGGCAGGTCATCGGGATGGATGAATCGTGAAAATGGCTGCCCGGTTATATCTTCAACCGAATAATCGGTGATCCTTTCTATCACCGGACTGATATACTGGATAACGCCCGATGGATCGACCAAAAATATCACGTCGTTGATCTGTTCCACCAGGGTACGGTATTTCTCTTCGCTTAACTTAAGGGCCTCCTCGGCCTGTTTGCGGTCGGTGATATCCAGCATCACTCCCTGGATAAAAAGCGGCTTGCCATCCGAATCTTTTACTAGGGACATATAATCGTATGCCCACAACATTTTATCTTGTTTATCATGAATACGATATTCCAGATGGACCGGCACGCCCTCGGACATCACTTTTTTCACGGCCATATTCGCCCTTTCCTTGTCGTCAGGATGAAGCAATCTCTGCCAGAGGGTGGGGTCATCCAGCCATTCCTTGGGCTCGTAGCCGAGTATTTGTTTGCATTGATGGCTTATGAATATCGTGGAATTATCCCGATCCAAAGCTGTCATATAAGTTATGGCCGGCAGCTGGTCTACCAATGTCCGGTAACGATTCTCGCTTTTCATCAGATCGTCTTCGGATTGTTTCCGCCGAATGGCGAAAGCCACCTGCTCGGAAATGAACATCAAAATGCTTTTCTCCCTTTCCCCGAACCTAATGCCCTGATCATAGGTCTGAACCACCAGCACTCCGGTATACCTGTCCGAAACCAAAAGAGGCACACCCAGCCAATCTAAGGGAGGCCTGCCTACCAATTTTATGTCGCCTTTATCCACGAGTTTTTGGTAAACATCCGGAGTAGCCAGCAAGAGATTTCGAGTACGGATGACATATTCGGTTATCCCCATACCCAGCGGACGGCTGGCTGGTGCCGTGTCATATTCGTCAACGAAATAAGGAAAGGTCAATAGATCACTGTCTTTGTCATAAAGGGCTATGTAAAAATTCGTAGTGTCCATCAACTGGCTGATTATCTGATGCAAGCTTCGATATAGATCATCAAGATTCCCAGCCAACGCGGTTTCGTTGACTATCTGGTACAGTGCTTCCTGAAGTATCTGCGACCTTTTCTTTTCGGTGATATCCCGGAATATTCCCCTTACCCAAACCGGTTTGCCGGGTGAAATGGAGCAGTTACAATTGCCTTCTACGATAAGCTTGTCGCCGCTTCTGGTATGGAATACCGCTTCGATGCTGCTTTCCTGCCCGGACAGCACTTTGGCAAAGTTCTTTTTACATTTCTCCAAACAGCCCTGATCCAGGATTTCAAATACCGTCATATCCGCCATTTCATCGGAAGTATATCCCAAAGCGGCATACCAGCGTTGATTGACGTATTTGAACCGGCCCTCTTCGTCCAGCAGCATTATTATATCGCTGGTGTTCTCAAAAAGATCGCGATATCTTTCTTCTCGTTCGGCCAGCTTTTTCTCCATCCTGCTCCGATATAGCGCCATCTGTATTGTAACGTTCAGGTCCCGGTCGTTGAAAGGCTTTATAACGTATCCAAAAGGTCCGGTGATCTTGGCCCTTCCCAGAGTCTCCTCATCGGTATAGGCGGTAAGAAAGATCAGGGGGATGTTCATTTCGGATTTTATTTTTTCGGCCACAAATATCCCATCGTTCTTGCCTTTGATCACTATGTCCATCAACACCAGATCTGGGTTAAGTTCCCTGACCTTTTCTATTGCAACATCACCGTTATCAGCAGTACCAGCCACTTTATAACCCATATCTTCCAAGCGCTTGCAGATATCCCTGGCCACAATGGCTTCGTCCTCGACCACCAATATCCGATCCTTGGGCATGGTCTTCTCCTTTAAAAGCATTTCTCATTCCCGGCTCGACCGAAAATCCAAAATCTTTCTGGATGCCCGTCTCCATGGGCATGACATAAATCGCCCTCTTTGCCATTCCAGCGGAAACTGGCTTCCAGGCATCTTTACCTCACACCAAGATACAAACACAGAAACTTTTATTATTTCAACTGCCCCAGGTGTCATTCTCACGAAAGTGAGAATCCAGTCTTTTTTCTCACACCAAGACACAAAGACACGACGGCTTTTATTCTTTTAACTTTACACTTAGATTTTATCGCCCTTTAAAACATCCCGTATCAGCTTATTGGCTTGATATTTTCTCAAATTGGCCTTGACCCTGGCTAATAACTCCAGGGATTTGACCGGTTTTACCAGGTAATCATCCGCCCCGATATACAAGCCTTTGATCTTGGTCTTAAAATCATCCAAGGCGGTGACCACTATCACTGGCACCTCTCCGGTCAGGGGGTTTTCTCTGATCCTTTTCAGCACTTCCAGCCCGTCCAGCCCTGGCAGCATTAGGTCTAGGATCACCAGATCGGGCACGTTGTCCTTAAGGAATTCCACCGCCGCCAGCCCGTCGTTGACGGCATAGGTCAAATAGCCCCCGGTCCCCAGGACATTGGACATGATCTTGGCGATGCGCTCGTCGTCTTCCACCACCAGGATCATATTTAGGCCCATCCCCTTCTTTTGTTTGAGTAAAAATTCCTCCCTGCACTCCTTTTGCAGGTTAAACAACTGATCCTGAAGCCTTTTCAACTTTACCAAGGAGCGTACCCGGGCTACCAGTTCGTCAAAATTGAATGGTTTGGTGATGAAATCATCCGCCCCGCATTCCAGTCCCCTTACTTTGTCTTCCAAAGTATCCATTCCGGTCACCAGGATGATGGAGATGCTGCTGGTCGCCGGATCGCCTTTAAGTTCTTCGGTGACCTCGTAGCCGTCCATCTGAGGCATAATGACATCCAGAAGTATCACTTCGGGATGGAACTCCTTGGCTTTTTTAACGGCCTCGATACCGTTCTCTGCGGTAGCTACGGTATGCCCCTGCTCTTCCAAGACTGCTTGGAAAAAATTGATAATGTTGGCGTCGTCATCCACCACCAATATTCGGGCGGTTTCCTTTTCTTGCATGTCACTCTCCTGATTTTATGCATTTATTTAACGCGGATCATTAAGGTCGTTCCTCAGCCCACCTCATCTCCCTGGGTCCTGTTCTTTTTATTTTTGAAATACTGGGGGTAAAGCTCATGGGCGCATTCGTCGCATAACCCGTGGGAAAAATCGGCGCCGGAATGCTCCGATACATAAACCTCTAATTGTTGCCAATATCCGCTATCATTACGGATCTTCTTGCAGTTTGAGCAGATGGGAATAAGGCCCTTCAGGGTTTTGATATTGTTCAGCGATTCCTGCAGTTCCTTGACCAGCTTTTTCCTTTCGTCTTCCGCCTTTTTCCTCATGATGGCGGCCGCGATATTGTCAGACACGAAATTCAACATAGATAGTTCCCTGGCCCCGAACCTGACCTGTTCGCGGTATGACTGCACCACTATGGCGCCAAAAGTATCCTTTCCGGATTTTAAAGGAACGCCTACCCAGTCTATGGATGGGGTCCCTACCATTTCCACCTCGCCGGCCTGCACTAATTTGTTCTGTACCATCGGAGGCGCCATAAGCGAAGATCCGGTCCTCAAGACATATTCCGTCAGGCCTTTTTTCAGGGGCCGGGGGATCGGCCGGGGATCCTTTTCATCCACAAAATAAGGGAATTCCAGGAGCTCGTCATTTGTATTATAAACCGCAATATAGAAGTTGGCGGTGTTCATAAGTTCGTCTATGACCATATGTATGCCGGCATATAATTCGGGCAGATTTTCGGATGAGACCGATATTTCAGATATCTTATATATGGCAGCCTGCAAAGCTTCCGATTGCTTACGCTCGGTGATATCACTTTTAACCGCCATGTAATGGGTGATACGCCCCTGTTCATCACGGATGGCAGTTATGTACGCCTGTTCCCAATATAATTCTCCGTTCTTCTTTCGATTGTGGAATTCCCCTGTCCACTCCTTGCCCGAAGATATGGTCTGCCATAAGCGGCGATATTCCTCGGATGACTTATCCCCGGATTTCAATATCCTAGGATTCTTTCCTATGGCCTCCTCGGCAGAATATCCGGTAAGCGCCGTAAAAGCCTTGTTTACGTATTCGATGCTGCCGTTTATATCCGTGATCACAACAATGCTGGAACTTTGATCCAAGGCGGTATTCAACTTTCTGATCTCCGTTTCTGCTTTCTGTCTTTCTGTTATATCCCGGAAATATCCGACCAGGGCCGGACGCCCGTTGTATTCTATCCGACTTCCCACTATTTCTATTGGAACGTTCTGTCCTGCTTTATTGATTATTGTCACGTTGTAAACTGACGGCAACAATTCATTATTAAGACGGCGTCGGGCCCTTTCATTGGCTACCTTTTTAAAATCGGGATGTATAAGGTCGAGCCATGAAATCTTCTTTAATTCTTCGCCGGTATAGCCAGTAATTCTATGGGCTTCCTCATTGGATATTATGCAGGCCACCAAAGCATCCTCATTGTCTTGCATCAGGATTATGGCCTCGCCGGCTCTGCCTGCTGCTTCGAACAGGGAGCGGTGCAGATTTTCCGATTCCCGTAAAACCCGTTCGTTTTCCAACCTCTGCGTTATATCACGTATCAATCCAACGGCATTCCAAGAATCCCCAATCTTTATGGCTGACAGGGACAATTCCACGTCTATTTCCTTACCGTCTTTCCTTACGGCTCTAAGTTCCAACATCTTGTCAACTGCTCCTCCGCGGCCGGTTTTTTGGAATTCCGGGAATGCCATCTGATGCTTTGGCAGAAATTCTTCCGGAGCGATCAGCCGGTGAAGGCTTTTTCCCAAAGCTTCCTGCGATGGATATCCTAGGATCCTCTCGGACGCCGGATTCCAAAAGATTACCTTCCCCTCAGAATCCATCATTATGATAGCATCTTGTGCCGAGTTGGTGATAGCGCCCAAAGTATCGATCTTTTCCCGAAGGGTCTGCTCGGTTCTTTTAATCTCGGTGATATCCACCATTACACCAACTATTCCTAAAGGATTCCCTGAGGCATCTTTAAATATTGACTTGTTGAATTGCATTTCCCGCAACCCATGTTCGGCGGTTTTCACCTCGTATTCATAAGTCTGGATGCCGCCTTCTCTTAATAATTCCATATCCTTTTTGTGATACTGCTCAGCTTTTTCTTGCGGACTTAAATCATAAACCGTTTTCCCGACTATCTGGTCCTTAGGGATTCCCAGCATTTTTTCAAAAGCCTTGTTGCAACCCAAATATTTTCCTTCTTTATCCTTATAAAACACCGGATTCAAAATCGTCTCAATAAGCGATTCAAAAAAGAGCGCTTGCTCCTTTATCATTTTCTCCTGTTCCTTATGTTCGGTAATATCGCGAAAATACCAAACTCGGCCGTAATACTGTTCATCCGATCCTGTCATTGGCGCCGAATAACGGTCAAATACTCTGCTATCTTTTAGGATTATTTCGTCACGGCTGGTTTCCTTTCTATGTTCATATAGATATTTAACACGTGCCATGAATGCTTCCATATCCATTATTTTACTCGCAACAAATTCTAATAATGGTCGGTCATCATTCTGTTTTATTAAATCTGAAGGTATTCCCCACATCTTGACAAAACGATGATTGTAAGAAACGATTTTGGCGTTTTCATCAACCACCAGGATCCCATCGATCGATGCTTCCTGCTGGGTAGTTAAAAGGATATTCCTGAATTGCAGTTCGTTTTCCATCTTTTTACGATCGGAAATGTCCACAAAACTTTCCACTAAGACATCACGTCCGTCAAGCTTAGTCTGCGTAACTGTTTTAAGGATCGGAATATTTTCCCCGACGACATTAATCACACATTTTTCGGAATTATCTACTTCCTGGTTGAGGTCGGTTATAGGGCACATGCCATCATTGGCGGGGCAAATAAATTTATTGCATTTCCTGTCTACGATATCGTTTACCGGAGCGCCTATCATTTTAGATGCTTGTTTGTTGGCATAGGTGATGATATGAGTCTCTTTATCTATGACCACTATCCCGGCCTGTACGGCGCCAAAGATGGCCTCGGTCCTTTCCTGGTTTTCATGAAGAACGCTTTCGATTTTTTTGCGCTCGGTTATATCTTCGAATACTGTGACAAAATACCCCTTCTCGTTGCTGTAAGCAGATATATTGTACCATTTCCCCAGCGCCTTGGAATATTGCTCAAACTGTATCCTCTCGTTATTTTGCGCCACCCTGCCATACGTACCTATCCAATCGAAATCATCGTCGTTGATCTCTGGGATCACTTCGGTAACTCTTCGGCCTACAATTTCCTTGTCAATTAAGCCCGTCATTCTTTTAAATGTGTCATTCACTTCTATAAATTCATAATCAACCGGTCGGCCATTTTCGCCCGTTATGATCTTATGCAGGGCAAATCCATTTAGCATCCCTTCGAAAAGTCCGCGATATTTTGCTTCCTTTTCAGTCAGATCCATCTCGGCGGTTTTTCTGGCTGTAATATCTCTATTGGTACCCCTGATGCCTAAAAATTCTCCATTGGGCCCGATAACCGGTTGGCAGGCATGGCTTATCCACCTGATCGACTTGTCAGTATGCCTTATGCGAAACTCCACCTCGTGCAGGCCGTGCTCTTTTTCCGCCTCGTCCCTATGTCTGTTATATTGTGCGATATCATCTGGATGGATAATGCTATCCAGTAATTCGGGATCGGCCTCGAAATTTTGCGGCGGATACCCTGTTATTCGGTATGAAGCCGGAGAGGTATATATGAATTTTCTATCCTCCCCCGTCCAAAATTCCCAATCATAAGTATTGTCGGCTACGATCTTGTATTTATCCTCCGTAAGCCGCAACGTAGCTTCGATCGTCTTCCTTTTTTCGGACATTCTCTGCCCGATAAATCCGAAGGCTACGAATAACAGGACGACAAAACTGCGGTAATATATCTCAAAAGGCTCAGGAGACCAAAGGTGCTCTTTGATCGTGCCTTCTTTGAAGATATAAACATCCACTATAATGTCGAATATCCAGAACAATACCGCAAATCCCAGGCTGGGAAGAATGAAATGGGTTTTTATTTTTTTGATGATTTTCTTCATATTATAATCCCGTCCTTTTGACAAATCTAATTGGCGTGACTGAAGGTCTCTTTTATTTGTTTGATCCTCTCCCTGGTCTTCATGAAGCATTCCACCACCTCCGGGTCAAAATGGCTGCCGCTGTTCTGTTTGATTATATCGACCGTGCTTTCCGAGCTATGGACCCCTTCTCGATAAGGCCGTTCGGAGGTCATGGCATCGAAAAAATCCGCCAGGGCCGCTATCCTGCCGGCCAGAGGTATTTTCCGTCCCTTAAGGCCCCGGGGATAGCCGCTGCCGTCCCAGCGCTCATGATGCGTCAGGGCGATCACCGATGCCAATCGTATGAAACCGTAACCCGACCCTTCCATGATCCTGGCTCCTATCACGGTATGCTGTTTCATTATCTCCCATTCCTGCTGGTCGTGCTTGCCCGGCTTGAGCAATATATGGTCGGGGATGCCTATTTTCCCTACATCGTGCATCGGCGTGGCATATAGTATGGCTTCTATGGTGGCCCGTCCCAGGCCCATCCTTTCCGCAATGGCCTCGGCATAATGACTGACCCGTTTGATGTGATCTCCGGTCTCCTTATTCTTATACTCAGCCGCCAATGAAAGACGATAAATGGCTTCCAGTGATGCCGATTTGATCTTTTCCAAGGATGCCTTAAGCTGGATTGTCCTTTGCGCAACCGCCTGTTCCAGCTCTTTTTGATAGTCAACCATATAATCATTATATGCTTTGACCTTGAGAAGAGACCTGATCCTGGCTTTCAGCTCGGTGGCATCCACCGGCTTATTTAAAAAATCGTCGGCCCCGGCATCCATAGCCTTGACCCGGTCCGGGATATCAGACATGCCGGACACTATGACAATGGGAATTATCTTGGTAGGAGGTTCCTCCTTGAGTTTTTTGGTGACCTCCAGTCCGTTTAGGCCCGGCATCATTATATCCATCAGTATCAGGTCCGGCATATTGCTCAAGGCCGATTCCAGCGCCTGATTGCCGTCGCCGGCCAGCAGCACCTCATACCCGAGCATTTCCAGGACGGATCCCATCACATCGCGATTTACTTGTTCGTCATCGGCCACTAATATTTTGGCTCTTTGGTTCATCTATCAATCCTTGATTACTGGCGCCCCAACCAGTTTCTCCACTTTATCCAGCAGCTGTTGTTCGGAAAACGGTTTGGCCAAGTATTCATCGGCCCCGATGTTATGGCGCTTGAGCGGTTCCAGTACGTTCTCCTTTCCGGTCATCATTATGAATTTCACCAGGTCCATGCTTCTATGGTCCCTCAGCCATTCCAAAAGCTGGAGACCGTCCATGACTGGCATCGCCAGATCGGAGATCACCAGGACCGGCAGTTCCTGCTTGATCCGTTCGGCCGCTTCCCGGCCGTTTCGAACGGATTCCGCCGGATAACCGTTCTGCCGTAAGATCATGGTCATGGTCTCGGCCAGCACCGATTCGTCGTCCACCACCAGGATGTTCTTCATTTCAGGCTCCGTTCTTGTAGGAAAAGGCTCTGGAACTTATCCCGAATTCCTTAAGTTTCAGCTGCAAATTCTGGCGGGCCATTCCGGCCATGACCGCAGCTTTGGTGACATTCCCTCCGGTGATCTTAAGCAGTCCTTCAATATATTGCCTCTCGAAGATATCCCTGGCATCCCTCATTGTCCGGTCCAAAGGCAGAGACACCTGTTCCAACTCTATTGTCTGACTGTGCCTGGGAATGTCCCCTATTTTGACAATATTGCCGTTGCACAAGGCCACCGCATGTTCTATGGCGTTCTCCAGCTCCCGGACATTGCCGGGCCAACCGTAACGGATCAGATGTTCGGCCGCTTCCGGGCTAAAATCCCTGATGTCTTTTGATTGTTCCCTGCAATATTTTTTCAAGAAATGGTGGGCCAGCAACAGTATGTCTTCGGGCCTTTCCCTGAGGGCCGGCAGGTTGATCTGGATCACGTTCAGCCGATAATAAAGATCCTGGCGGAAAGTGCCTTTTTTAACCTCTTGTTCCAAGTCCTGATTGGCGGCAGCCACCACCCTGACGTCCACCTCTACCGGTGCCGTGGCCCCCACCGGATAGAAAACGCCCTCTTGAAGCACCCGCAATAGCTTTACCTGGGTGCTTAACGGCATGGTGGCCACCTCATCCAAAAAGATGGTACCTTTATCGGCCACCTGGAACAAGCCTTGTTTGGCCGCCGCGGCTCCGGTGAAGGCTCCTTTGGTATGACCGAAAAGCTCCGATTCCAACAGCGATTCCGGGATCCCCCCGCAATTCAGCGGTACGAATTTGGCTGCTTTCTTACGGCTGTTGAAATGGATTGCCCTGGCCACCAGTTCCTTCCCGGTGCCGGACTCCCCCTGGATAAGCACGGTGGTGTTGGTATCGGCTATTTTCCTGATCATTTCGAAGATGCCCATCATCTTTTTGCTTTTAGCGATTATATTTTCAAACCCATAACGCTGGTCAAGTGTCTGCTGGAGATACCGGTTTTGGTCCAGCAGCCTTTTCCGTTCCGCCCCCTGCCTGATGGCCAAAAGCACGTCCTCGGCATGCAAGGGTTTTTCCAGATAATCGTAAGCTCCGGACCTTATGGCTTTGACTGCGCTCTCCACCGTAGCGTGTCCGGTGATCATTATCAGCGACGACTCGGGTGACAGATCCTTAAGCTTTGGAATCAAGTCCAATCCTGGGATATCCGGAAGATGCATGTCCAAAAGAACGACATCATAATCCCCTTCGCCTATGGATTTAAGCCCGGTATTTCCGTCAGGCACCACCTGGATCTGATAACCGGCATTGGAGATTATCTGGCTCAGTATCTCCCGGATCGGTTCCTCGTCGTCGATCACCAGCACTTTAACGTCGGCTGTTTTATCCATCATACCCTCGGTATATATTTTTCAATTATGTTGATTGAAGGTCAATTCGAATTGAGTGCCGCTATTTTGGTCGCTTGATACTTTTAACCGGCAATGGTTATCTTCAAGCAACCTCCGGGCCAGGCTTAGCGACAGGTCCCTTCCCGACTCCCAAGAGATCATAGTCGGCTCGGTCAGCTCGGCCAGTTCCGACTGATCGATGAAAAGCGAAGGACTGTTCATTATTATAGACATATCATCGTTCTGATGTTTAATAGCTATTTTAAGGTCGCCTCCCCGCCCCAGCTTTTTGCTTTGAAATACCAGGATATCAACCAAGGCCTGCTGGATCTGCCCCAGATTCACCATCACCGGCTTTTCGTAAGTGGTATTGGCCAGATCGATCTTCACCTTTTTCCCGGCCAGGTAATAATTGACCAACCCAATTGCCTTCCTTAGTATATCGGAAAGCAAAGCGGTGCTTTTGGAACCTGAAGTATCCTTGCTGTATAACGACAGATTGTCCAGTATCATATTGAGGCGTTCCACCGATTTCGATATGCTTCCCAGCGCCTTATCCATTTTTTCATCGCCCGCCAAGCACATGCCGAAATATTCCACCCCCAGTGTGATGGCCGAAAGTGGATTTCTCATCTCATGGACCAAGCTGGATGATATCTCTCCCAAAACAGCGAATTTGTAGGAATCTAGCAGGTCGGCCCGTTGGGCGTCCAACTGTTCCATTTTCTCCTTCAAATTGGTCATAAGATCAAGGTTCTCCAAAGCTAGGGAAAGGTTTTTTGATAATAAGGCCAGACCGGTGCGCTGGTCGGCATCCAGGTCACCGGCCAGCGGTTTTAATAGAACCATTCCGTATTTGGTACCCCTGGATTCCAAAGACGCCTGTAGGGCTACCAGTTCGTATTCTTCTTTCCATTCTGGGTTTATTCGCTGGCTCCCATCCCTTAGCTTGATCTTTATGCCGGCATTGCCGGCAATATGATTTAAGGATTGCATTGAAACGGTTAATAGTTTTTCCTTGTCCGGACTGCCTAAAAACAGGTCATAGATCTGGTACAATGCCAGGTCCCTCTTTAAAAGGCGGTTTTCCCTGCTCAATTGACGGGCTTGCCAGGATCTGTCCAGCTTTAATTTTAGGGTCTCCAGTTTAAATGGCTTCTGAATGTAATCTGCCGCCCCCAGTTGCAGGGTCTCAACGGCCGATTCAACCGAGCCATAACCGGTGATTATTAAAACAACCAGGTCCGGATCAAGGGCCTTACATTGTTTTAAAAGCCAAACACCATCATGATCAGTCAAATTCAGGTCGGTAACCAAGATATCCCACGGTTTATTTATTAAACCGGCTTTTATTTTTTCCAACCCCTCGGTGGCGCTGCTGGTGGATTCTACATGACAGCCCAAAGACCCCAGGCCGTCAGTTAGTATTCCTCTTAGTTGATCCTCGTCATCTACCACCAAAATATTTAGGTTTTCAATTGACATATATATTCTCCAAAGTTTTCGATTATTTTTTAAAATTTGAATTTGATTTTATAGCACTTTGTCAAATTTAGTTTACTATGTAATAATATTAATGCATTAATTATGCCTTATGTGTCTATTTTCTTTTATATTATGTATTACAATAACTTAGACTTATTACAATATTTACATAATATAATAAAAATGTCATATATATATGACATATGATATATATATATGACACTTTATGATAATTATGGTCCCAAATAATTATATCATTTCCCGAACTCCATGCCCGTCGACAAGCTCATCCCAAATCCCCTTATCCCATATCCTGGTAATCCAAGACTGCTTGCGGCAGCATCTAAATTGATAAAGCCAAGTTTGATTCCGCATCCGGAACTGAACACTAGGGTTCTATTATCTAAAATACCCACGCCGGCTCTGATAGGTAAAATTGACAACAATCTTAATTCAATACCCTGCATTATCTGCCATCTGGTGCCGCTCCCAGCCCCATTATAAAACCCTTTTTTCACGTCAATCTCAGTGGATAAATATTGTGTCTCATAGGCTAAACCTGCGGCAAATGTAGCCGGATACCGGGATCGGCAAATCATTCCCAGAGAATCAGTTTGTTCGATAATCTCATTGCCAGATAACATACCGCTTTCATTCAATAAACTCATCCCATCTAATGCCATATCCAGGGTCCTTTTTTTAGTATCCTTTTTCCAGGTTATCCCATTGTTAAGATTCATAAGGGATATGCCAAAAGACCAATGTCTATCGACCTGACAGGCTAAACCAAGGTCAAACGCAAATCCCGAACCATTCATGCTTAATTTCCTTGTATCGAAGGCTGTCTCCCCGGCTGACAATATTTCAACATAGCCTTTATTGGTAAAGCCCGATTCGCTGGTTGTAAGATCGATTTCACCGCCCATCTTTCCGTAATTTATGCCCATCAGGTGCTTGATCCCAACGCCCAATGAAAAATTTTTGACAATACCGGTGTTGATTTTTTTACCGTATGAAAGCGTGGTGGCAGCGACAGTCCAGGCATCGCCCAGATCATCGCCGCCCAGGTCATAGGTACGATCCAAGGTATTGCCGAACAAAGCCAGGTCAAAAAGATCCTTCGGTAAATGCAGGGACTCAGCTGAGCGAAGATCAACCGTCAGGGCCATCCTCCCCGTAGATATACCCAGTAATAACAAATCTAATTCGGTAGAAGCCCGAAAACCTGAAGATGGGATAGCACCAAGTAATGTCTTCTTCTCATGGTTGTTTAGAAAATCCCCCGAAATATGGTTATAATCCTGAAGGGTTAATGAATTATTGCCAGCCGTGGCACCAACACTAAATAATTTAAGGTTAAAACTCCCGTTGTTCTCCAGCCCCAGGTTGGCCGGATTAAGCAAAGCTCCTTCGAGCCCCCGGGAACGGACCAAATTGGCTCCGGACATTGCCATGGTTCTCGGCTCAAAACTTCCGAATGCTGATGCTTTTAAAGCAGCCAGCATAACCGAAGTTAGAATCAGAAATTTTATTATCGATAATTTCATTTCTTTATCCCAAATGGTCAATTGACCTTGGTCCTTACCGATACCATCACCGAGGTCTTAAGATAATCTGTGGGTAAAATATTAACTGTTTGGCCGTTGGTCCCGTTGGTAACCAGATAATAACCAACGAACACCACCCCTCTTTCATTGCCCAAAATCTGCATTTCCTTTTCACCCAATATAATATCGATATGTGTATTCTTGGCCTGTATCACTTTTCCGTTCGAATCCGTTTCCGCAGCTTCAACCCGCAATGGTCCTATGGTCACTTCGGGAGCTTGATATACTGTACCCGAATCGCGGCTGATGTATATTATAGCCGTATCCAGGCCGATACCCAGACGATTTTCCAGATCATAGCTTATGGTCCCATTAACGATCATTCCTCTGATAGCCGATATATCTGCCATTTTAATTCCACCAGTTATGCTGGTAGCCCCTAATATGATGGGGAGAACAGGATCACCTTTATGATTGCCCTTGATTCCCAAAAAATCTCCGATGTAGGTATTGTTTTTGATCAGCGGAACATTTATATCTGCTTCCCATGATGGAGCCACGGGGTTATTCAGGGAACACTGAACCCCGGCTACGATTATAGATAGTGAAGCTATGAATAATCCGATTTTGTTTATTTTTGTACGATACATTTCTATATCTCCTTTGACAATAAATTAAAGCAGATAGCATGCCATATTCATTCCATTTTGTAATGGTCATGTTACAAATAGGTTAGATGGGTTTATGCTGAACATGGGACCTTACCTACTGTCATTTTTGAGGGACTGAATATAAATTTCATGACACTTCTTTGATGATATTGTCATGCACTATTTCTTATAACATTTAGCATCAAATGACCAAAGCTACAAAACAAAAAGCCGCAGTAAACTGCGGCTTTTTGTACTTGAGTATACAATTAAAACGGCTCACCCCAGGCCACCATCCACCTCCAATACTTGATCTGGCCCAGCAACGTACCCGGCGCTGCCAGATCAATACGGCCTATTCCGAACGGGAAAGCATATCTTACCCCAAACCCGGGGCTGGATACCATTTCCCCCAGCGATTGTTTCTGGAATGTCCGGTTGCTCAACATTCCGCCGTCCAGGAAACCAGCCAGGCTCCAGTTACGGCCTAAATTCACCATTGCCTGCAGATTGACCAGGACCTGAATCCGCCCTCCCATCACCATTCCACGACTATCAACGGGACCTATGGCTCCCTGACCGTAACCCCTTACAGTGGAAGGCCCCCCCAGGAAGAACATTTCATAGCCAGGAATAACGGATTTTCGGGACCAGTCGCCAACAATTCCGTAGCGTAGACGATTGGCAAAAGACAAACGGCGTGACGGGATCTTAAAATAATATGTCCAATTGTTAACTGCCCGTTGAAAGGTTTCGGCCCCTCCCATTATCCCACCGGTATATTCAAGTTCCAAATAACCGCTCAGCCCGCTTTGGGGATGGATGGGATCATCTAGTTTATCGAAACTGGTAATGACTGACAACGATCTGCGGCCTTTATAGCTGAGAGTGTCCGCTTTATACTGGGTGATCTGCCAGTTTGGGGAAAGCTTGAGCCATTCCTGCTTCCATCGATAATCTATATTAATATTATTCGCCAACGGCATGCTTAATGACAAATTAAAGCCGACCGTTTCCAATCGGTAATCTGTATAGCTGGGACGAAAATCATCATAAAAGACCTCCCACCTGGCCGGAGTTTTAAGAAAACTAAAATAAGGGTCTTCATAACTAAGCTGGGAACGCCCCCTGACAAGGTCCACTGGTAACTTTGTCTGGAAAGAGACCAAACCGTCATATTCTAATCTCCGTCCCATGCCGAAAAGGTTGCGATGGGCCCATTTTGCCATGAACCGTATCGCGTCTCCGCTACCGTAACCGATGCTGGTTTCGAAAAGTCTTCTGGGTTTTTCATTAACATTGACTGACACAGCAATGGCATTCCCATTTGAATCTATCTCGCCCGGAGTAATGTCAACATTTGCAAAAAGACCTGATGTTTGAAGCAGGTAATGGCTTTTTACCAGTTCTCTCCGGCTGAAAATTTCACCGGTCGAGAATGATAGCGCATTTATAATGAATTTACTCTTTACGTATTGGAGCCCGTTGAATTCAATATGCGATATTTTTACCCTAGGGCCTTCTTTGATCGTGTACCGGATCACAGTTTTACGCCCGTTCCGGTATTCCAAGGAATGGTCCGATTCGGCATAAATATATCCGTGATCGGCATATAAAAGCATAAGGTTGAAATCATCCTGGCCTAAATCTTCCGCATTGAAAGGCTTTCGGACCTTATTGACCAGCGCCTGGCTTAGGATACCGGAGGCAAGACCTTTATTGCCTTCGAATATTATTTCGTCGGTGTAATATCTATCACCTTCAGTTATCAACAATCTGATTTCTGCCGTCTCGGATCGGCTGCTGTCCACGATATATTCAATTTGGCTATTAACATAACCATTGCGACGATAGAAAGATTTCAAAAGGCTAATACCCTGTTCCAAATTATCATTAAATATTTTGCCGTCAGAAAAGCTACGAACGAATATGCTTCTAAGCTTCCGGGATGAAAAACCGGCATTACCATCCGTGGAAACAATGATTTTTGCTGATCCCACATTTGGAATAAGCAGTATCAATAGGATAATAGCAACTTTGGTTATGTCTGTTTTACTTATCACCATATCAATTCTGAGGACATCCTTAGTTCCAACTTATTATGTCCATTGCCCCGAGGGCTATGATATAACCCCAATGTCATTTTAAACGGCACGGCATAGGAGAACAGCCATTCGGTATTTATCTCCGCCCCCAGGCTCCGGCGGCTATGGTCGTAGTCGAGATTTTCCTGGTCGTCCGCTGCTACTCCAACATCAAATATTAGCGCCCCGTTTATATTTTTAAAATAGAGCGGCCAGGTGGAATGCCCCCGCTCCACATAGGCGATGGGGAAACGATATTCTGTTGTCAACAAAGCCCTATACCGGGAGCCCGGCCAATAGCAGGCAAAGCCCCGGGGATCCATGTCCGGAGTGTCCTCGTCCACGTAGCCGCCATCTCCCCAGGCCCCGGCCCTGAAACCGGCCATCAAAACGTGATGCTGGAACGGTGTAGGCAGATATTCTCTCCACCAGAAGGAGCTCCATGTCTGGTTCAGCGCACCACCCAGTTCTTTCCGGTATAGCCGCGATTCCAGCGATATCCCCCGGCCATGCTCCGGGCTGATGGAGAAGCCGTATTTACGGGCATTGGCAAAATCCAGGTTCAACTGCAGCCGGGACAGGTGTCCGTTCCAGTATGGATCCCGAAGGAAGATATCGCCGTTGAGAGAGGAGTAATTATTGTGATGAAAAGACAGCCCGGCCGAAAATACTGTTCCGGTGCGGGTCACCGGAAGTGATAATGCTATCCCCTGGCTCTGCAGACGCTGGAAGTAGATGGTATCCTGACCGCCTGCTTCAACCGCCTCAGTGATGACCCGGTCAGACAGACTCATTCCTAATTTGACGGTGCGGCTTTTGTCGGCATAATCCAGCCGGTAATAAAAGCGATGCGAAGTAAAATCGGGCACCATCATGGCTGTGTAGCTCTTGAACATCAGATCGTCACTGCCCGCTAGCATCACCCCCAAAGCACTACCCTGCTCGTCAACCATCCCGGCCGGAAACCAGAAGAACGGCAGCATGGTCCTGACCGGGCAGTAATCCTGTGAAGGATTTTGTACGGCGCTGTCCGGCTCGATCGGGACAAACGAAGCTGTGTCACAATATTCCGGCGTTTGGTAATCAAGTGAATCGGATATTACGGCCTGAGCCAGATCGAACCCGGCCGATCCCAGGTCAAGATAGTACAGTCGGCCGTCAAAAGAGGCCGGATCGAAGGCCCCGCCGATGACGTTGGTAATTCGGCTTAACGATCCACTATCAAAGGAATATTGGTAGACATTCCAGACGCCGCTGCGGTCCGAGGCAAAAATAATCTTATGCCCGTCATTGGACCAAGACGGGGAAATATCCTGGGCTCGGTCGGTCATCAGCGGCCGCCACTCGCCATTTTCGATGTGGTATAGCCAGATATCCTGATATCCACCGGGCTGCCACACGGTCAGGGCCATCTTCTTTCCGTCGGGAGAAACAGCCGGATGGCTGAAAAGCTGTTCCCGATCGAAATCCGTCAGATGATCAATCAGTTCGGTATTCAGGTCCAGGACAGCCAGGGCATTCTGGTCCATCCGGCTCCGGACGAAATATATTTTCTGTCCGTCGCCGGAGAAGGCCGGATCTCTGGCCCGGACCGCTTTGGTAAGCCGTTTGATTTTTTTGTTTTGGAGATCATAGAGATAGAGGTCGCCGTATAGCTTTTCCCCGAGGCCGGCATATTCCATTTTGCCGTAGGCCAAAAATCTTCCGTCCCGGCTGAAATCCATCGAACCGATGACATTGCCCCGGTCGATAACTTTTCGCCGTCCCGAGGCCGGGTCTAATAATATCAGAGACGGCCAGCCATGACTGCTTCTATCGATATAGGCCAGATACTTTCCGTCATGAGAAACGGCCAAGCCTGTTTTGTCGAACCCGTCATCTGTCAGCCGGCGGAATTCGGTCAGTCCCCGGGTTTTGATAGATTCAACTTGGGCCGAGTATCTTTTAAAGGAATACCTCTTCCATTGGCTCCACAGATCGGAAAAGCTTTTTCCGTAGACGCTCTTGGCCGGCATATTCTGCATCCAGGGGATCACCAGATTACTATGCTTGCGTTGATAAAGGGCCAACCTCTTTTCTCCGTACTTCTCGGCCAGGTACTGATAGAATTTTCCGCCGTAGATGTATGATGCATCTCGGGGCCAGCAGGGCGAGGACACCCCGGCCCGGTCCATGGGCATCCATTTCTTATCATAAACCGCCGCCCTCAGCATGCCCTCGCTTAGGGCAGAATTATTGCGCCCAAAAACCGAATTATGGCTTTCCGCATATACCGCCAATCCTTCGATCTGGTTTAAGGGCTGGAATATGTTGGGCAGGAATACGCGCCCGAAAAGAGAGTTAAAGCCGGAGGGAAATCCGCTCTGCATGTCCATCTGCAGAATATGGGTATATTCGTGGACCAGTACCTCATACAACCAGTCGTTAAAATTATTGCGGCCGCCGATGTCCTGGGCAGGATAGACGATTATGGTTCTTTTAGGCAGCGGCGAGGCATAATCGTTGACGATATCGGTATGATCGGCGATGATGATGTTGGTATGACCGTAAGGCAGCCATTTGAGGGATTTCACCAATTCCGCATGCACAATCTCGGCCTTGTAAGCAACGCGGTCGACAAAGGATTCCTGTCCGGGCTGAAAGTATAGTTTGAAATGGAACGTCTGAATATAACGCCAATCTCCGTTAAGAGGCAGCAGTTCCACCGCCCCGGAAAGACCGGCGTTTAAGAGAACGATGAGAATCAGTATGGCAGGCCTAAAAATTCTCAAAACCATCCTTTCGATCTATCAAATCGTTCCAGTAATTTCCCCGATGTTTCTCCCTCTTGGATGTCGAACCATTCCGCCTGTGACATGCCTCTAAACCAGGTCAGCTGACGTTTGGCATAGCGCCGGGTGTTCTGCTTGATAAGGCCGATCGCGGTATTTCGATCCATTTCCCCATTGATATAAGCCATGGCTTCCTTGTATCCCACGGTGTTAAGCGAGTTGATCTCGTGAGGAAATCCCATCTTCAACACTTTGGTGGTTTCCTCGAACAGCCCTTGTTCTATCATCTGGTCCACCCTAGCCTCTATAAGGCGATAGAGCAAGTCGCGCTCCCGGTTGAGCACCACCAACCGGTACCGGCGCTTATCCTTGATCCGCTCCTTCTTCTGCCACTGGGACATTTTTATGCCGGATAGCTTGAATACCTCGATGGCTCGGGTTATCCGGACGGTATCGTTGGGTTTAAGTTTCTCGGCGGTTTGGGGATCTATTTCCGATAGCATTAAATAAAGCGACTCCCGGCCTTTCTTGCCGGCCATTTCACCAAGCTCGCGGCGGATGGTCGCATCGGCCGGCGGTATTTGAGACAGGCCCTCGATCAGCGCCTTTATATACAATCCGGAGCCTCCGACAATGATATATCTCTTGCCATCTTTGTCAAGTCTGTCCATTATGTCCCGGGCATCAGCCGTAAAACGGGCGGCGCTGTATATTGCATCGGGCTCCAGGAAATCTATAAGATGGTGCTTCGTTTTCTTTCTTTCGGCTTTAGTGGGCTTGGCGGTACCAATATCTAGATATTTATATACCTGGCGCGAATCGGCCGAGATTATCTCGGCGTCCATCTTTTCTGCCAGCGCCAACGCCAAGGCGGTCTTTCCCACTGCGGTCGGACCGGCAATCACCAAAACCAGGCTCATATCCGACCGAATCTCCGCTCCAGATCTTCCAGGGTCATCCGGATCACCGCCGGACGGCCGTGAGGATCGAGGTACGGCGAGCTGGTGGCGAACAGCCGGTCGATCAGGCGGTTCATCTCCTCTTGGGATAGCGGCTGGCCGGCCTTGACCGCCGCATGGCAGGCAAATGACATGGCCAGCTTTTCGGCCGGCTCCGCCGAGACCGCCGGATTTTGGCACAGGTCGGACAGGATGTTTTTTAAAAGCTCCTCGCCCTCCACCCTGTCGCCGGCCGCCGCCGGGAGTCCTTCGATTACTATGGTGTTCCCGCTGAATTTTTTGATGTCGAAGCCCAACGAAGCAAACACCTCCTGAAATTGCTCATAGGCTATCTTTTGGGAGGGATTCAAATCCAACGAAACCGGGAAAAGCAGCTGTTGGGAAATGCTTTTGTCCCGGGACTTCAGCAGTTCCTCGAAAAGTATCCGTTCATGGGCGGCATGCTGGTCGACCATTATGATCCCGTTCTTGATCCCGGCAAAAACATACCGGTTATGCACCTGCCAGCAATTGACCAAAGGCGGGTTTATCAGGCTTGATTCGGACACTCCCAACTGTTCACGGGATCCTGGGTCTTCAGTCCCATACAACTGGTATACGGCTTTTTTATCCTCAAGGGTCAGGGTCTCGTTGGCGTAAGATTGTTTGGTAAACGCCCCGCCGTATGATAACGGACCGGTTTGCGTCGATATTTCCGGCGTTCCCTGATCTTTGAACATTGCCCGGTGAATGGCGCTGCGAACCGTATTGAACACCAGTCCATCGTCCCGGAAACGCACCTCCCGCTTGGCCGGGTGGACGTTTATGTCCACCTGCTTGGGCGAGATCTCCAAGAAGATCACATAGGCCGGATGCCTCCCCAGCAGGCTGGGACCATACCCCTGGTATATGGCAGAGCCGGCCAGCCGGTCCGACACCCTGCGTCCGTTGACAAACAGATACTGGTCCCTTCGCCGGGCCAGCAGTTTTTCGGTGCCAAGAGAATAACCTTTTACGGCCAGCGGTCTTTGCCCAAACTCGACAGGCAGCATGTCGCGAAACATTTCAGCGGTCAAAATATCCTCCAGCCGTTGTTCGAGCGATCCGGCTGGATAGCTGAAACTTTCCCGCCCGTCGATAACCAACCGGAACGAAACCAGCGGATTGGCCATGGCCTGACTGATCGCTTCTTCGGCAACCTTGCGGGCTTCGGTCATTTCGGCCTTCAGGAATTTTCTCCGGGCCGGAACGTTGGCAAATAAATCCTCAACCGCAACGGTGGTACCCTGATTCCCGGCACTTTCTTTCTGTGATATTATGCGGCCGCCGTCGCACTCTATCTGCCAGGCGATTGATGCGCCTTCAGACCGTGATAATATGGTTAAACGAGATACCGAAGCAATGCTGGGCAGGGCCTCTCCGCGGAAGCCATAGCTAGCAATGGATAAAAGATCGTCATATTGGAAGATCTTGCTGGTGGCATGGCGCTCCAGGCTCAGGCGCATGTCGTCTGGCGTCATGCCGATGCCGTCGTCGGATACCCTGATCAACTGCAAGCCCCCATGCCGGATCTCGACCTCCACGGCCTTGGCTCCGGCATCCAGACTGTTCTCTATCAGCTCTTTGACCACCGAAGCCGGGCGTTCCACCACTTCTCCGGCGGCTATCTTGTTGATTATGTCTATCGGAAGTACTTTTATCATTTTACAAAAAGGATTGATTTCACTGGTCACACTGAGAGATCGAATCCAGGGACTTGGCCCGTTCGACAGATTTTTGCTGGACCTCCTGGGCCCGGTCGATCCCTTTACGGTAGGTATCTATCGGAGTCCCTTCATCCGATTTGCTTTCGGTCTTCTTGCCGCAGCTTATCAGCACAAGCATCAACGGCAGGACAAAGATCGTTCTTTTCATTCTGGCTGATCCTTTGTTATTGGTTGTGTTTTCCACCGGCGGTGCACCCAGTACCAATGATCGGGATATCTTCTGACGTATCTCTCCATGGCAGATGTCACCAGGGCCGTCAGCCGGGCCGTTTCCTTTTCTCTATCCGCCTTCGGGTCGGCATATACCGCAGGCTCTATATATCCCACATGCCTGCCGCCGGCCTGCCGGACGATCACACCGGTCAACAGGGGAGCCCCGGTCCTGACGGCGAACACCGCCGGCCCCTTGGCGGTGGATGCCGGACGTCCCATGAAATCCACGAAGACGCCGTCCCGTCCTGCATCCTGGTCTATCAGGATGGCTACGAATCTATTTTGGGCCAGGGCTTTTAAAATGGCTCTGGGGGCATCCTGTTTGTATATCACGTCAATGCCCTTCAATCGGCGGATGCTGTTCATCAGTTCGTCAGACAACGGGTTGTGCTGTTCGTACACCACCACTGAGATGGGATAGCCGTAGGCGGCAATGGCAGAAGCATACAGCTCCCAGTTGCCGAAATGGCTGCTGATCAGCAGGGCCCCCTTGCCACCTTGGATGGCCTGGTCGAAATGCTCCCGTCCTTCGAAACTCACCTTGTCCCTGATTTCTTTTTCAGACATCTTGGGGAAACGCAAAAATTCCAGCATGTTCTTCCCCAGATTTTGGTAAAGGCGGCGGGCGATATCATCGATTTCATTCGGCGTTCTCCCGGAAAAGGCCCTGCTCAGGTTATCCAGCACTACCTTTCTGCGGAATTTGAGGACATCGTAGGCCAGCTCCCCCAGCCGGGCTCCGGCGCTTTCGGCGGACCTTTCCGGCAAAACCCGCGCAGTAGCTCCCAATAAAGCCAACAAGCCGTATTCCAGCCGGTGTTTGAATTTTATATCGCTCATCGCACCATTTTGGCTATCAGGCTTCGCTGGCGGTAAACCGCGTGCTGCGGGCAGATCTCCTGGCAGCACAGGCAGTTAATGCAAAGCTTATAATTGAAAACAGGGGTCGGCTCGGCCGAAGAGATGGCGCTGGTGGGGCAGCTTTCCACGCAGGCCCCGCAGTTGATGCATTCGGACGGATCGATGGCCGGGCGGATCCAGAAAAGCTTGGCCGCATGCCTGGCCAGAAATGACGGAACGAAGGAATAGGCCCAGGTGGGAGGCCACCTGAAATCCTTTATGACAGGGAAGTCATCTCCCAACAATTCGATATTATTCAGATCCGTCTCTCCTATGCCGAGCCGGCGGGCCAAAAGATTGGTCGGCACTTTCATGGGATCCATCCCCATCAGATGGGCGGCCAGACTGTCCACCGACACTGCATCCTCGCCGGCCATGATCATCCCTATCGGCTTGGGATCGCCGGAAGAAGGTCCGTTGCCGTCCATGCCGATCACGGCATCGACGATATTCAGCCGGGGCTTGGCCAGTGTATATATGTCCAACAGCAATCTTGAAAAATCCATCGGCAGCGGAGCTTCCCGGTGGTACATAGATTTATTGAGACCGGGCACCGCCCCGTACATGTTCTTGACCGCGCAGGTAAGCAGGGTCAGACTGTGGGTTTTTAGCTTGGGCAGGTTGACGATAACATCTGCTTCATCTACCGGGCGGGAAATATGATATTTTTTTTCATTTATGTTCCTTTGCACGACACCTGATCTCTCGAAGGCCACCAGTTGAACCTTCTGCCTTTGGCAGACCTCCCAAAAGCCGGTTATCTTCCAGTATTCCTCAATATGCCGGGCTGATCCGATGGGGCTATCCCCAACCGACGGCACGCCACCGGCTGCTTTCACCTGCTCGATCACCGCCTCCAGAAAAACCGGATGGGTGGTAATGGCCTTGTCCGGATGGTGATGCGAAAGCATATTGGGCTTGATCAGTACTTTTTGGCCGGGCTTGACAAAAACGGAAATCCCGCCCAGCAGGTCCAGGGATCTTTTTACTGCGGCACTAACTTCGTCGAACCCATAGGACCCGCATTTTATCAACGATACTTTGGCCATTAATTCCCTCTATTATTGCCCTGAAACCACCTTGTTCCGTCCCAGGTCTTTGGCAATATACAAGGCGGTGTCGGCCTTGCTTATCATTTCGTCCACTGTTTGTCCGTCCTCGGGAAACACCGCCAAGCCCAGGCTGATTGTGATCTTGCCATCCGGCTGGCTTTCTCTCATCAAAAAGGGGTGTTTCTCGATGGCAACCCTTAATTTCTCGGCCAGCTTTACCGCCTTTTCCCGATCGGTCTCCGGAGCCACCACCACGAACTCCTCCCCGCCGTATCGGGCGATGAAATCAGGCTGGCGAATGGAAATGCCGAGCAACTGGGCCAGTTTCTTCAGCAGGGAATCGCCCATCTGATGCCCGTGCAGATCGTTGTAATGTTTGAAATAGTCTATGTCCAGCATCAACAGCGAAAGCCGTCTGCCATAGCGGTTAGATCGTTCCAACTCCTCCTTGAATCTCTGAAAAAAATAGCGCCTGTTGTATATCCCGGTCAGGTCATCGGTAATGGATAGTTTCTTTATGCGATTCAAAAGGTTATTTATGCGATAGGGGTGAATTCCGAATATGATCCCGGCCAGCAAACCGATCAAAGTATAATACATGGCCATCACGAAATGCTCGCGGGAGAATGACATTGAAAAAAATCCCCACCCCATCATATGATCGTGATAATACTGATGAATGAGCATCGAGGCCGGGTGAAGCAGAAAATACCCGGCCAAGGCCCCGGCCAAACCGTAGATAATCGGCAACTTCATCAAATGGATCTTCATCATCGCCAATCAGCAAATGATATCATATCTTAACGTACCTCTTTCCCGGCATCTGCCGGATCAGACCCTTCATCTCCAGCCCAAAAAGGATCCGTAACGTATCGGACGAGCTAAGCTTCAGGCTTTCAGCCAGGGAATCCACATGGCGGGGATCGTCAGAGATCTCGGCAAACACCGGTTCCTCCTCGGGATCAAGGTCCAGTTTCACCGGTGCCACCGGTGACAAAGACCTAGACCTTTCGGCAATATTCAGCTCCTCGAGAATATCCCGAACGGTCAGCACCATCTTGGCGCCCTGCTTTATGAGCTGATTCGGCCCGGCGCTGGTAGCCGAGGTTATCGGACCAGGCACCGCGAACACTTCCCGGCCCTGCTCGGCAGCCCAACGAACGGTGGAGAACACACCGCTGTCCTCCCGGGCTTCCACCGCCAGCACTCCCAATGAAAGTCCGGTGATGATCCGGTTGCGGTTGGGGAAATGGTTCTGCAGCGGCCTTTCGCCGATAGGATACTCGGATATCACCGCTCCCTGTTCGATTATGGCGTCCCGGAGCTTTTTATTCTCGGGTGGATAAACTACGTCCACCCCGCAGCCCAGCACGGCTATGGTCCTGCCTCCGGCATCCAGCGCCCCCTGGTGGGCGGCCGAATCGATCCCCCGGGCCATACCGCTGACCACGGTGATCCCGGCTGAAGCCAGTTGTTTGGCCATCCCAGAGGAAGTGTTCTTTCCGTAAGTAGTGGCATTTCGGGAGCCCACTATGGCCACCGCCCGGCTGTCGCTGTCCTTTAATGTGCCGCGAACGAACAGCAGGGGCGGCGCATCGATGAAGTTTTTAAGGTTTTGGGGATATTCCGGATCTTCTACGGTAATGATGGAAACCCCCAGCCGGTCGGCCTTCTCCAACTGTTCCTCGGCATAACCGGGGACCGGTTTAAAACTAAGTATCTGTTCTACGGCACCTGAGCTTATCCTGGGGATTTCCGAAAGATTCTCTGCGCTGGCATCAAAGGCATGCCGGGGTTCTCCGAAAATCCTCAGCATTTGGTTGAACTTGATGGGGCCGACACCGTTTATCGATTGCAGCCGGAGCCACCAAAGCAGTTCGTCATGTGTCTTCATCTTCGCTCCTGTAGTCCTGCTTAAGCATCGCCTTGAATTCACGCCTTAAGCCCTGCAGCTTTTCGGCCATTCCGGACTCGTCGCCTTTGATTCCAGCTTCGGTATTTGAAATACCCTGAGAAGACCCGGCCAGATGTTCCTTTATTTTTCCCGAAAGCTCCGGGGCGTTTTGGGACATTATTTTTATCAAAGCAGCCTTCTGATCGGGTGTCATCTTTTCCGTCAGAGACAGCAAGGTCGCCGGCTCGGCATTTCGTGCGATACTGGTGGCCGCTTTAACCGCCGCTTCGGCGACGCTGCGGTTTGTATCGCCGACCAACTGTAAAATCTGTGGCAACGACCCAATTTCACCTACACGCTCCAAAACCTGCAGGGCAGCCGCCCTGGTATACCAGACCCCGTCACGCAGCAGTCGGACCAAAGGTTTCACTGATTTATGCCCCGCCGAAGGCATCTTCCTAATGGCGTATTCCCTCAGACTCCAGCTTTGGTCCTGGATGGCTTTTATAAGCAGGGCCGTCGCGCCGGCGGTTCCCAGCTCGGCGGCAATATCAACGGCCGCAGTACGCTTTTTGATATCCCGCGACTTAAGCAGTTCTACCGCTTCGGTCAGCTTGTGTTCATCCATTCTTGACCTTGCCCAGGGATTTGGTGATGGCCTTTTTAAGTTCAACTATCCCTTCGGATTTTAGCGCCGAGACGAACAGCGGTTTAAGGCCCTTGGGAGCTGCGGGCTTTTTTTTGACCAAATCGAGTTTGTTAAACACCAAAAGCGCCGGTCTTTTTGCGATCTCGGGATTGAACTCTGTGATCTCATCCCTTAAAATATTGTATTCCTTCCAAGGGTCCGGTACAGAGCAATCTATGACGTATACCAAAAGTTTGGTGCGCTCCACATGTCTTAAAAATTGCGTCCCCAGCCCCTTGCCCTGATGGGCCCCTTCTATCAGGCCGGGCATGTCGGCCACCGTGCAGGTCTTGAATCCCTCCAGATCCATAACCCCCAGATTGGGCGAAAGAGTGGTAAAGGGATAGTTGGCTACTTTAGGTCTGGCCTCGGAAAGCCGTGAAAGCAGGGTTGATTTCCCGGCGTTTGGGAAACCGAGCAATCCCACATCCGCCAATAGCTTAAGGTCAAGTAGTAAAGTTTTAGTTTCCCCTATTTGTCCCTTTTCGGCCACTCGAGGAGTCTGGTTGGTGGATGTGGCAAACTTGGCGTTGCCCCTTCCGCCGATGCCGCCTTTAGCCGCTACTACCCGGCTGCCAGGTTCCACCAGATCGGCCAGCAGATCACCGCTCTCCTTGTCGTATACCAGGGTCCCGGGCGGCACTTGGATCACGCAATCCTGTCCGTTGGCGCCATACATCTTTTTATAGGCCCCGGGCTGGCCGTGCCCGGCCCTGAATCGCCGGTTGTATCTAAAATCCCGAAGAGTGACCAGATTGGCATTCACTTCTAGTATGACCGACCCGCCTTTGCCGCCATCCCCGCCGTCCGGTCCGCCTTTGGGAATGAATTTCTCGCGCCGGAAACTGATGGCACCCTTGCCGCCGTCCCCTGCGGCAATTTCGATCTCTGCCTTATCAACTAAGCTCATCTGCTGAATTTCGCCTTTAATGCTTTAAACACTTCCTCCGGCACCAGCGATGAAATATCGCCACCCATGCGGGAGATTTCCTTGATCAGACCCGAGTTCAAATAAACATATCTTTCCGAAGGCATCACAAAAAAGGTATCCAGCCCAGGATCCAGTTTCCGGTTCATCAACGCCAGCTGAAATTCGTATTCGAAATCGGACACCGCCCTAAGGCCCCGAATTACCACCTTGGCTCCTTTGGCCTTGGCGTAATCAACCAGAAGCCCATCAAAAGCTTCGACCGATACCCCTTTATATCCGGCCGAAGTCTTTTTTAGCATAGCCACCCGCTCTTCCAGGGTGAACAGAGGTTTTTTATCATGGCTGGAGGCCACTGCCACAATGATGTTTTCGAATATTTCCGATCCGCGCTTGATAACATCCAAATGACCGTTGGTCACCGGATCGAATGTGCCGGGGTAAATCGCCAGGTTTCCCATTTCAACCCTCCGAATTATAACGGTAAAAACTTACCTGGGTCTTTCCGTATCTTTTATTCTTCCATCTTTTCAATCGTCCGGAGCTTTCCGCCGAAATCTCCTTCAAGGAATGCTGTATGACCAGCATCCCTTTTTCGTTCAGCGTCCGGCCTTCGTCGACCGCGGCCAGAATATTTGGCAGGCATAGATCGGGATAAGGCGGATCGGCCAGGATCAGGTCGAAACTCTGTCCGCAGGTCTTAAGAAAATCTAGCGCATCGCCGTGATGCAGCCTGGCCCGGTCGGATATTTTTAACATTGTCAGGTTATCCCGAATGACGGCCGCCGGGCCCGCCGACTTTTCCACCAGAACCGCCGTTTCCGCCCCGCGGGATAAGGCTTCTATCCCCAGAGCTCCGGACCCGGCATACAGATCCAAAACCCTGCGGTAATTCCCGCTCTGCTGAAGGATATTGAATATGGCCTCCCGAGCCATGCTGGAGGTCGGCCGGACATCTGATCCTTCCGAACATTTAATATTCCTGCCCCGGAATTCCCCGGCAATTATCTTGACCGGCATCAGAATTCGCTGCCCAAAACGAATGATATCCTGGCCTTATCGGAAACCGATGACAGGTCGGTCTTCCAGGAGAAGTCCAGCTTCATCAGGAACGGGGAAATTATCATCCTAACCCCGGTGCCCAGACTGCCTCTGAGGTCTTTCATTTTGATCATGGCATCGGGGTCGCTGGCAAAAGCCTGAAATTCTCGGTTAACGTTCCAGGCCGCCCCGGCATCGAAGAACAAGGCCCCCCTTATCCCGTAAAACGATATCGGCGGTACGGCCAATTGCAGGCGGTCCACAAAGGGGATCCTCAGTTCCACATTCATCAGGGCCATTCTGGTCCCGTCGAGTTCGTTGTAATCATAGGCCCGCAGGGTATAGGGACCTCCCAATTCAAAATATTGGGCATCGGGACCGGTAGATATCCCGCCCATAAGTCTGACGGCGAATTCGGATCTTTTGGTCAGCGGCCAATATTGCCGCATATCGACGAAATAATTGACGAAATCCAGATCGCTGCCCAAAGAACGGCTGCTGGCTTCGGCCAAAGCTATGGCCCTACGCCCTTCCCTTGGTCCGTAATAGGCCCATTGAACATTATCGTGCACCAGGGATATCCCGGGGATCACCACGCTCAGGTTGGCATCGGGAGCGCTGTAATAATAATACTCTTCGTTGTAATGGTTCCAGCTGGCCATCAGATCGACCCGCTGGTAGCGGTTGAAAGGATATGAAACGATCCCTTGCACCCCGTTGATCTTTTCAATGATTATATCGTTATTTGAGGCCAGATAATAATTATGATACTGATAGTAGCTCACGCCGTAATCAAAACGTCTGGGCCGGTAAAAATATGTCAACTGGTAATCCGAATTCTGCAGATTGATGACCATATCCGACACCCAGTAGAACTGGTGGTTGCCCATGACATCGCTGACCACTATCTCGGCCTGTCCACCCAAGCCGCTCAAGGTGTTATAGCTGAATGCTCCCTGGGCCCAGTCCACCGAGAACTTGGTCCCGGCCTTCTCGGCTTTGTATTTGTTGCTGTCTGCCATCGGCTGTTCGAATTTCTTCGGCAGATACCAGCTGGTATCCGCCTCGGTCCAGAAGCAGACCTTCTGGGTGTCTTCGGCAACGGCCTTTTCCAGAGGATTCTTGATGGTGAATATGTTCCATCCGGTCTTGTGATAACCTATGAATACCAGTTTACTGCCGTCCCTGGACCATTTGGATTCCAGGCATCCGGTCATGGCATCGGTGACCTGTTTGGTGCTGTCTCCGGAGATCACAAAAATGTTACTCACCCCCTGCCTGACAGCGGTGTAGGCAATGCCCTTGGGCGACCAGCTGGGACGGGAGACCATCTCTTCCTGCGGGGTAAGACAAGCAATGCTTCCCGAGACCGGATCCATGGCGAACAGGCGGTACCGTCCGAAATGCATGGTATCAGGCTGATTCTCACCTTCGGTGACCGGACGGTCGGATACGAATACCAACTGGCTGCCGTCTGGAGACCATTCCGGTTCCCGGTCGTCGTATAGATCGTCGGTAAGCCTCTCCAGGCTGTAGCTGACATGATGACTGTCAGCGATATCGGCTACATAAAGGTCGGATCGTCCTTCTTTCAGTCCGCAGAAGGCTATTTTGTCGGAAGTCGGGGACCAGCTGGGATAATATATACCGTCAAGTTGGAATTCGAGTTTTTTAAGCACCTTGCCCTTATTGACGCTGACCACATACAACTTGTCTCCGGTGGTGGATTTGGCCGAAAAGGCCAGTTTGGTCCCGTCGGGCGACCAGGTCAGCCCTCCCCGAAACCAGGCCAGATGCATGGCTTCGAACAGGGCATTCTGTTCGCCCTTTATCAGGTGCTTAATGCGGTGCCCGTCTATGCTGGAGATGATATAGATGCCGGCCCGGCCGTCCTGGTCGGATATATATGCTATCTTGTCTCCCTGCGGGGAAAAGCAGGGGGCCAGATTGAAATACGAACCGGTTTTGAAAACATCGTGCTCGGTCAACTGCTTGGCAAATTCCGGCACTTCCTTTTTGGTGGCCAGATAAGGCCAATATTTTTTATGCATATCCTTGAGCCACAGATCCGACAGCTTTTCCACGTTGCTTCCCAGTAGTTTTTCCAGGGTCTTGTCCATATTACGGCTGGATTTGAGCATGTGGAACATCTCGCCCACCTTCTGTTGTCCGTATCTTTCGACTATGAATTTGATTATGGCCTGTCCTTCCTTGTAAACGAAATAACTTCCGCCGTATCCATCCAGCTCCTGGATAGGAATGAGCCGCTGGTTGACCGCCAGGTCCTTGATGATCATCTCGGTCTCGGGATCCCAGCCCCGGGATTCGTATTCGGCCATTCCCTCGGCAAACCACAGCGGCAATTGCATCAGGCTCTGTTGGGAGAAGATGGACTCCATGGATTGACCGAAGAACAGATCAAACATGTAGGCGTGGACCAGCTCATGGGTGATGACATGGTCCAGGTCGGCATAGGAACCGGTATAAGGCACTACTACCCGGTTCTTCATTACGGTGGTGAACCCGCCCACCCCTTCATCTATGATGTCCTGGTCGATATTGGTTTGGGCAAAATCGTTGTGTGAAAGATATAACACGATAGGGATCTTATTGTAAAGGTTGTGACCCATGTCCTTTGATATCTTGCGGCCGGCGTTCTCGGCCATTTGGGCCGCAATCCCGGCCAAAGTCCGGCCCCCCTGATAGAAGTATATCTCGAAATGATCCGTGGTTATCTTCTCCCAGCGGAAATTCTTGTATTTCACCTTGTTCTTGCCGAAATATCCGTCCTGGGCCATGGCCGGCAAGGACAATAGGAATATTAATGACACCAGTATAGTTTTTTTCATGACGACACCTAATATATTTTTGATTAACGGCTTATAAAAGGATTTGACATGGCCGAAGCCGTCAAGGTTTAACAGTTCAATACTCGGTCCGGAATATGAAATCTATCCAGGCGTTATCGCTTTGAGAATGGCGATTGGCTTCACCCCTGACCAAAAAATGCTTTTTTAACTGATATTCCAGGACCAGGCTTTGTCCCCGGTTGCTGCGTGGCAGCCACATCACCAAACTAAGCCTTTCTTCCCAGAAACTCCGGTTCATTTTTATGCCCCCGGGGCCAACCATAGTGATCCCCCATTGCTTTGCCATCTCTTGGATCTGGTTGAGCCGCCATTCCTCCATCAACCGTGAGAAGTATTCCTCGAAATATCCGGTGGCGGTACTGTCGGAATCTGCAGTTCCTTGGGCATTGGCATGAACCGCCATCAACACGATGAATAAGCCCGCCACAAAGAATATATGTCCTGTACGGTATCTCACCTATTCGCTCTGATAGTGCACCAATGATACCACTTTATACCCGTCAAGCTTTCCCCGGCCCTTCAGGAAATCCAATTCCACCACAAAAGCCACGGCAGCCACCTTTCCTTTAAGCTTCTCCACCAGTTGGGCCACAGCCAGGGCCGTCCCGCCGGTAGCCAACAGGTCGTCCACAATAAGGATATTCTGACCCGGTTCTATGGCATCCTGATGGATCTCCAGGGCATCGGTGCCGTATTCCAGGACGTATTCCTGACGAATTGTCTGAGCCGGAAGCTTGCCCGGCTTGCGGACCAGCAGCAGTCCGGTGCCCAGCTTGTAGGCCAGGGCCGAGCCGAAGGGAAAACCCCGTGATTCGATGACCGCTATGGCGTCTATCTTGACGTCTTTTAATTGCTCAAATAACTGATCCACCGCCAGTTTGAAGCCTTCGGCGTCCTTTAACAGGGTAGTAATATCTTTGAAACCGATCCCCTTCTTGGGGAAATCGGGCACTTCGCGTATGTACTTTTCAAGATTCAAGGACATAATTCTCTCCTGATGGTTTTTAATTGTCAGTGGGGAATATTGAAATCGCTATATTTACCGGAATATTCTTTCCATTCGACCTTTACCTCATCCACCACAGCCCCGGAAGGGCCCCTTTTCATGGCATCGATGAATTGCTGCAGATTTCCCACTTCACCTTCGGCCTCGGCCTCCACCGAACCGTCCGGCAGGTTGTGAACATAACCATTGAGCCCTAAATGCCTGGCCTGGTGCCACACGTAATATCTGAAGCCAACGCCTTGAACAATGCCTGATATGGCTATCGAAACGCATTTCATCATTGATTATCTAAAATATACAGGAAGATAGTGGTTCACCCGATAATCTTCAACGCCATTCTCACTGCCTCCTCCGGAGTCCTCACATGCTTTATCGGCGCCCGGATCTTCCAGGTGGAAAGCCCAACCACCGGTATCCCGAATCCGGCGGCATAGGCCAGCTCGGACAAAGTCCCGTATTTGCCGCCGATGGCTATTAGCACCTGGGCGGATTGGACAACGATGAAATTCCGGGCATAGCCCATACCGGTTACTATGGGAATGGAAAGATATCCGTTGCCCTCTTTGTCCGATGATCCCGGCAGTATGCCCACCGTCATCCCGCCTGATTCTACGGCCCCGCGGCAGGCCGCCTCCATCACTCCGCCCATCCCGCCGCATACCAGGATGGCATTATTTTCAGCAATAAGTCGCCCTACATTGTAGGCTGTCTGAGCCAGCTTGGCCGAGCATGACGAGGCCCCGATCACGCCTATCCTGATCCTAATGTCCATTGGTCTGCCAGCCATATTTTCCGATCAGCGGCACGAACACGCAGCCGCAGACCTCGCTCTTAACCTCTTTCCCCTCTACCTTGTCCACCAGCACCAGCGACTGCACGTGGACATCGCCCACCGGAATGGCTATCCGACCGCCCTCGGCCAACTGGTCCCAGTATGTCTTGGGAACTTCCGGCGCGCCTGCGGTAACGATGATCCGGTCGTAAGGGGCATGCTCTGCCCAGCCGATGGTGCCGTCACCGAACTTGACGGCGATATCGTGATATTTGAGTTCTTCCAGCAACTTCCTGGAGCGTTGATATAGTTTATCCACCCTTTCGATGGTGAACACCTTGGCCCCCATCTCGGCCAATACCGCCGCCTGGTAGCCGGAACCGGTGCCAATCTCCAGCACCTTCTCCCCTCCTTTGATGTTCAGGTTCTGGCTCATCAAAGCCACGATATACGGCTGGGAAATGGTCTGGGCCTCGCCGATCGGCAGGGGATTGTCGTCATAGGCCCGATACTGCAGGGCCTCCTGCACGAACAGATGCCGGGGCACCTTCTGCATGGCGGCTATCACTTTGGGATCGGTCACTCCGCGGCGGATGATCTGCTGATCCACCATCTGTTTTCGTGAAAGCTCGTAATTCATCTCATTCCATGAAAATCTTTGTTGATATCAAATTCAAACCGCCGGGACAGTTATTCCCTTGGGCTGGGCTTTTTTCAGATTGATCATTCCGTATATCCCGGCCGTCAGGGCCGCTGCTCCGCCCACTACCAGGCTCCATCTGGGGCTGGCATGCTCGCCCACCCAGCCGATGATCGGGCCGCCGATGGGAGTGGAGCCCATGAAGGCCACCGACCATAGGGCCATTACCCTTCCTCTCATTTCCGGTTCGCATTCCAGTTGCAGGGTGGTGTTGCCCAACGAAGTAAATCCGATGGAAAAGATGCCCACCGCCACCATGGCTATCCCGGCGAAGGCCAGGCTGGGAGAGATCGATACTGTCAAAATGGCGACGCCGAAAGCCAAGCTGGCCCAGGCCACCCACACCGGCCGGGTCTTGCTTTGACTGGCCGAAAAGAGACCGCCCAGCACCGCCCCCATCCCCATAGCCGAGGTCAGCATGGCAAAACTGGCGGCATTGCCATGAAAGGTGAATTTGGCCAGCAGCGGCAGGCTCACCTGGAACTCATAGGACAGGGTGCCTATGATGGCCATCATTATCAGGACATCACGGATCACCGGCGTCTTGCGAATATAGGAGAAACCTTTACGCAATTGTCCCTTCATTTCATGGATCGGCTTTGCCGGGTTGAGCTCCTCATTGCGCATCATAAAAAGCGAGGTCAATACCGCCAAATAGGACAAAGAATTTATGATGAAACAGGAAGCCAAACCGGCCCCGGCTATCAGGACCCCGGCAATGGCCGGCCCTATCACCCTGGCCAGGTTTATGGCGGTAGAGTTGAGCGTTACCGCATTCCTGAGGAAACGGCTGCCCACCATCTCGTACACGAATGACTGGCGGGTGGGATTGTCGATGGCGGACAGCAGGCCGAAGCACGAAGCCAGAATGTAGATCATCCATAACCTGACGATATTGGTTGCCACCAGTATCCCCAGGATCATGGCCAGCAGACCGAATGCAGTTTGGGTAAAATAAAGCAGCTTGCGTTTGGAAAATCTATCCGTGATCACGCCGCCCATCGGGCCCAGCACCAGCACCGGCAGGAACTGGCAGGCGGTGACCAGCCCCAGAGCGGTGCCGGAACCAGTGATCTTCAGCACCAACCAGGCCTGGCCGATGGACTGCATCCAAGTGCCGCACATTGAAATGCCTTGGCCTATGAAATACAGCCGGTAATTACGAACCCGCAGTGACGAGAATGTCTCGCCAGCGAAATCTTTAATGGCCGAGATCATTGCCCGGCTTTTTGAACTAACTTATCCCAATCCTGCAGGACCTTCAACGCCCTATGGTTGGTCCAGTCCAGATGGAACGGGGTTATGGAAACGTAATCCTGCTCAATGGCCTCAAAGTCGGTTCGGGACTGGCGTTCCCAGTCCGGATCGGCCCCGTCGATCATGAAATACTGTCGGCCGTCGGGATGTTTCTGCTCCACTATCACGTCGCGGTATATCCGCTTGCCCAGTTTGGTGATCTTAACTCCTTTTATCTTCTTGACCGGCAGGCTGGGAACATTGACGTTGAGCAGGGTGTTCTTGGGAAGTCCGTGTTTTAGTGCGATTGATGCTACCTTTCGAGCATAAAGCGCGGCCGCTTGGAAATTGCAGCCGTTCCACGAGGTGCAGGATACAGCGATGGACGGAATGCCCAGCAAGGTGCCTTCGGTGGCCCCGGCCACCGTGCCGGAATAGGTGACATCGTCCCCCAGGTTGGGCCCGTGGTTGATACCGGACACCACCAGATCGGGCTTCTCTTGCAAAAGTCCGCGGATAGCCAGCATCACGCAGTCGGTGGGAGTTCCGTCAACTGCCACGGTGGTCTTGTTCCGCCACACCACCTCCAGCGGCTTGCGCAGGGAGAAGGAATGGCTGGCCCCGCTCTTCTCGGACATGGGAGCGAACACAACGGTGCGGGCGATCTTGTTCAAACTGCAACGCAGAGCTTTTATACCCAAGGCATCTATGCCGTCATCGTTGGTGATGAGTATCAGAGGTTTTTTATTCATGCTAATTCTATATCCAAAGTGTTTTTAAAGTCATAATGAGAAATTTAAAGGTATCTGGCAGATGCCTGATATGGCTGGTTCCTGAAGTTTTTAAATCGATGGAAACGTGTCCGATACGAACCCCCCTCCGGCCAGCCTTGATCAGAAGTTCCGATTCCATCTGATATCCGCTTGCCTCCAGACGTATTGTTTCCAGCACTTTTCGGGTAATGAGACGAAACCCACACTGGCTATCCTCGATCTTCTGGCCGGACAATAACGATACGACGATCGTAGTAATACTGTTGCTTAGATAGCGGGCAAAGGACATTCTGCCAAAATTATTTCTCCGGGAGCCAACCACAATGTCATAATGTCCTGCCTGGAAAATGTCTTTTAGCTCAGGTATATATTTGGGATCATGCTGTCCGTCGGCATCCAGGGTTATCACCACATCGTAGCCCAACGACAAGGCATGGGCAAAACCGGTCCTCAAAGCCCGTCCTTTTCCGCAGTTCTTTTGATGCGAAAGGCATTTTACCGGACATTTCTGAACTACCGATCGTGTATCATCAAAAGACCCGTCATCGATCACTATGGTATCTTTGCAATCGATATATTTCGCAACTTCAGACAATACAAAACCAATGGTGTCTGATGCGTTATAAGCCGGTATAATTACAGCCACTTTCATAACATTTTATTATAACTTATTACAGTCGATTTGTCTATTGTATTTCAAAGAAAAAAGCACATCAAAATGATGTGCTTTTTAATATTACCACGGCTTGTCAGATGGTGAATTTGCCGTCCTGATAGATGACCTGCCCGTCGGCCAGTATCTTGCCTCCCTGCTTCATGTCGCACAGCATGTCCCAGTGAATGGCCGACTGGTTTTTGCCCAGCGATTCCGGTATGGAACGGCCCACCGCCAGGTGAACGGTTCCACCAATCTTCTCGTCGAACAGCATATTCCGGGTGAATTTGGTGATGTTGTAATTGGTGCCCACCGCTATCTCGCCCACGAAGCGGGCTCCGGCATCGGTATCCAGCAGCTGATTCAAAAGCTCCTCCCCCTTATCGGCCGAGGCCTGTACCACCTTGCCGCTCTCAAAAGAAAGCTTGATATTCTCCACCTCGCGTCCGGAATATATGCCCGGAAAGCTGAACCGGATATGGCCGTTGACCGAATCCTCCACCGGGCCGGTGAAGACTTCGCCGTCCGGGAAATTAGCCTGCCCGCAGCAATTGACCCACTTGCGCCCGGCAATGGACATTTTAAGATCGGTATCTTTGGAGATTATCTGCAGTTCCTTCTTGGAATCAAGAAAATCACAGATCTTTTTCTGCTCCTTTTCGATCGCTCTCCATTTGGCCACCGGATCGTCCAGGTTCAGATAGCAGGAGTTGTAGACGAAATCCTCGTATTCCGGCAGCGACATGCTGGCCTCCTGAGCGTTGGCCTGGCCGGGGAACATAGTGCCGCACCAGCGCATCTCGTTCTTGGCCATCCGTTCGAAGAATATCTTGAACAGCTCGGCACTGCCCTGGCTGGCGATCTTGATCCTTTCCGGGTCCACGTTGCTCATCATCCTAGTGTTGACGCTGCCCATCAGATTGAGCAGAACGTCGGCAGTCTTAAAAAGAACCTTTTCGTTCTCATGGATGAAGATCAGTTGTTCGTCACTGCCATGCTTCATCATGATCTCCGACAACTCCGAATTGGCTATTTTGACCTGGGGATGCGCCCCCAGTTCCAGGGCCAACCTGAAGCATTCCTTGATAAGGGGCATGGTGAATTGTTCGCCCTGTATCAGCAGTTTCTCCCCTTTTTTTAAGCCCAGAGAATACTTCAGCAAAACTTCGGCGTGTTTTTTAACCATTGGATCCATCGGCCCGCTCCTCTTATATTCATTTTTGTGATTCCAGTTCTTTCAATATAGCATTATATTTATCGTTGATTGTTTTCCGGGCCAGCTCGCGGTAAAGTTCGGTCGCTCTTTCCCGGGGTGATTCCTCCCCGCTAATCAAAAACATTTCGTAAAGTATAGCCGCTTGTTCGGCCTTTGTATCATAGCGGTTTAACAATCTACCGAGGCTATCCACGGCTTCGGTCTTGTCTTTGACCGACACCAGCTTGGCCTCCAGAACTTCGGAGTTAAAAAGCAGTTCCCTATCGGAGATCTCTCGGGCTATCGGCAAGGCCTGCTCGTTCAAATCCCTGGCCTTATCAATATCTCCCGTATCCATCATTATTTCGGCCAGTGAAAAGAGATTGAAGCAAATGTCATAGGGCTGTTCCAACTCACGGCTTATATCTAAAGACTGACGGAAATATTCGATTGCCTTCTGGGTTTCCCCCAGGTTTTTATAAGATATGGCCAGATTGGTCAGGGCCAGGGCCTTATTGCTTTTACTGCCGGTTTGGTCGGAAATTGCCAGATTGGTCAGGCAATATTTGAGCGCTTCATCGTATTTACCCTGGTTGACGTATATTGCGCTTATGTTGCCCAATGAATTCACCATCCCCCGCAGGTCCCCAATTTTCTGCAGGATTGCAAGTTGCTCACGAAATTTATCAAGAGCGGAATGATAGTCCTCGCGACTATAAAATACCAGCCCGATATTACCCAAAGCATAGGCAATGCTTTGCTTGTCGCCCAGCCGGCTGGATATTTCTAGCTTATGCTGGAAATACGACATGGCCTGGTCCAATTCTCCCATTCTCCAGAATGCCAGACCCAGATTACCCAACGCCAAACCTTCTCCATAGCTGTCCCTTATCTTCCGGCATAATTCAAGATCTTCCTCAAAATATTTTATCGCCTGGGAATACCTATCCTGCCTTAGATTTATGATCCCTATATTGCGTATGGCCTTGATAAGGCTGGCCGTTTCGTTAAATTCCATAGCCCTGGATTTTTGGGTGGAATACAATTCCATGCTTCTGCCGTATTCCCCCCTCTCTTTATAGACATCTCCCAATTTCCCCAGCACCTCGCATTGACCGATACCATCGCCGATATCCGAATAAATTTGCGACGCCTTCCCGGCCAGTTCGAGCGCAGCAGCAAGATCGCCCGACTTATTCATGATACCCGAAAGTAATGAAAATATCCTGGCCGATCTGGAAGCATCCTCCAACCCGCAGACCGAAAGCATTTCATGACATAACAATTTGGCGTCGCCCCATTCCCCTGTAAGATCGTAAATCGCAGTCTTTTTATAATGAATGTCGTAAGGGTAAAAGGCTTTTTTCTCTTTTTTGGTTTGAAACCAGCATAAGGTGAGCTTGTATTTATGAGAAGCAAGCGTCATATTCCACAGGATTTATTCTGAAGAATGATCGGGACCGTCATGAAGAGGTCCTTATAGGCAGTACCACCGTGGTGATACCCTCCCATTGCAGTCGGCGCTGGATGGCGTAGGCCGTCTCATTGTGAAGCATTTTCTGAAAGAGGCTTTCCTTCTGGAATATCAGCTTGCCGGTAAAAATTGTCGCCCGGGGGAATTCCTTGGCGATCTGCTGGCAAAGCTGGCTGGCGGTCTCCACTACCTCGGTTCCAGTCTCCATACGGCGGTCGGCCGGCAATCCCAGTCGTCTGGCCAGGTCGACGTATTTATCCAGAGCTTCAACTGTCGATCCTTTAAGAGCATCGATCTCGGATGCGCCCTTGAACGATCCGGTATCGACTATGGCAGCCGAAGCAAAGATATAATTGTGGTAGAACCTGGGGAAATTCCTGATGGTATTCAAAAGAACATGCACCCCATAACCATTGTACCCATCAACTAATATGACCGCAGTAGCTTTCTTGGGATCGAGAGCTTCCTGGGTGGGCGGCTTGGTAAGGGGAATGTCCATCAACAGGTCATCCAGCTTTCGGACGCCGCTTCTGACCGTATTGTAGTGATTTTTTATCCGGAAACATAGCACTATAATTAAGAAGGTGATCACCAGGGTCAGCCAGCCACCATGAAGAAATTTTTCGTATACAGCTATAATCAAAATGGTAAGACATAACACCAGGCCAATTATATGTACGGGTATATGTTTTTTCCAATCTTTTTCACGTTTTCTATTTTTTATGAAGTATCGGATCATGCCGGTTTCGGACAACGAGAATGTAAGAAACACATTTATGGAATACATGATAACCAGAATCGATATGGATCCGCCAGTATACAAAAGCAAACCCAAGGCCGCCGTGCCCATAAGCAGGACGCCGTTGCGCATGGTAAGCCGTTCGGACAGTGCGGCAAAGCGGTGCGGGAACCAGGAATCCATGGCCATGTTGGCCATCACTCTGGGTCCGTCGATAAAACCTGTTTGGGCCGCCACAAACAGCAGGGCCCCTTCGGACAATATCGTCACCAGAGCCAAAATGTTTCCCAATGGCCAATGCCCGAACAAGGCGTCGGCCAAAACGGCGTTGAGCGTACGGCCCTCGACCGGCGTCACCCGCAGCAGCATATAACAGAGGAATAGTCCGCCGGCGGTAAAAGCCAGCGACCCGGCCATCAGGGCCATGGTCCGCTTTCCGGTCTGGACCCGCGGTTCGCGCATCACTTGCAGGCCGTTGGATACCGCCTCTATCCCGGTATAAGTGCCGGCGCCCAGCGAGTAGGCCCTGACGAATATCGCCAGAACCCCCATCAGACCTATGGTCCCAAGGTCCGTTTGGAATCCGTTATGGATATCTTTTATCACCGGTGCCACTTCGAAGGTATGGCTGAATATACCGTATCCGATAAGCAGAATGTGCGTTATGAAGAATGTCACGAATATCGGGGTCAGGGCGGTGACCGACTCCTTTACCCCCCTAAGGTTTAACACCACCAGTATCAGAATGAGAGCCACGGAAAAAGCCATCTTATAGGCATGCATCGGAGCAGGGAGAAAGCTGAAAAGGGCATCGCCGCAGGCTGCCACCGAAACGGTGATGGTGAGTACGTAATCAACCAGCAAGGCAGCGCCGGATACTACCCCGGCCTTCTCTCCCAGGGTATGACTGGCTACCAGATACCCCCCTCCCCCGTGGGGAAAATGTTCAATGATCCGTGAATATGCATAAGATATAATGAAGACGGTCAAGGCCGTGGCCAGAGCCAAAAAAACAGCCAGATATGTATGGCTACCCAGGGCCCTAAATGCCTCTTCCGGGCCGTATGCCGAAGACGAAAGTCCGTCGGCTCCCAGACCTATCCAGGCCAGCAGGGCGATCAGGGATATCTTGTGGAATATGTTGGGATCTTCGACATTTTTGGGACCGCCGATAAGCGTCTTGCTTATCTTTCCCCAAATGCTTGAAATGTATTCCGACTCGGTAAAAGCCATATACCTCCCTAAATAAGGCCTCTGGTAAAAATGGCAAAACTCTTAGTTTCCTAAGATTTTTGCCATCATGATCAAAATATTTAATTCTAAACTAATAAATGGTCGGGGTGAGTGGATTCGAACCACCGGCCCCTTGACCCCCAGTCAAGTGCGCTAAACCGGACTGCGCTACACCCCGACGAACAGTAATTATACGGTAAAAAGACGGCTAAAGCAAGCATAAAATTATGAAGTTATAACAATTTTACCAGTTCTTTCAATTCTTGTATGACCGTGCCAAGCTCCGATTTTTCCTTGAATTGATTGAACTGTATCTCCAACTGGTCCGGATCCTGCTCCCTGATCTCGGCCAGTCTGGTCCTGGCCCCGGCGATGGTAAAGCCGTCATCATACAGCAGCTTCTTTATCATCAGCACGGTCTTGATGTCATCCAGCTGGTATTGCCTCCGGCCTCCCCGACTAAGCCTGGGCTTAAGTTGAGGAAATTCAGTTTCCCAGAACCTGAGCACATACGGCTTTAGGACCGTCATTTCCCCCACCTCACGGATGTTGTAGTAGACCTTGGAACCAGGCAAACGACTCGACGGTTTGGTCCTTTGTCGCACTATCTTTTCGGACGGCTCATTCATCTTGGGCCTCCATAAAAGCTATCATCTTACCGTTTAACTTCCCTTCGCGCCGGTATGAGTGAAACATCTCGGAATGACATTTGGTACAAAGATCGCTGGTGTATATGTTGCAGGGTTTCATTCCGGCAGTCAGCAACTGCTCCCGGTTGGCTTTTCGCAGATCCAAACGCCAATTACTACTCCCCTTTGGAACAAGAAATTCCGAACGGAATTTTTCCGCCACGTCGATCCCCACTTGGTAGCAATCTGCCTCGATGCAGGGTCCTATAACCGCCACCAGATCCCTGGGATGAAGCCCGTATTCGCTGCAAAAAGACCCCACCGCAACAAAGGCAATATCACGGGCTGTGCCCTTCCAGCCGGCGTGCACCAAAGCCACATAGCGGCGGTCCGCAGAAGCCAGGAATACCGGTACGCAATCCGCGGTGTGAATTGTCAGCATCACATCGCTGCGGTCGGTCATAAGGCCGTCGGCCTCTATCTTGGCGGGAAAGAATTGGTCGAAGGTGGAATCTACCCGACAGATATAGGTGCCGTGCACTTGGCTGGTTACGACCGTCTTTTTAATATCTGACAGCGAACGATAAATGGGATCCTCGTTTATATTTTCACCGGCGGTTTTAATGAACATGCCATGCTTGATGCCGAATTCGTTGAGAAAGTTGAATTCCAGAACATCGTTTTGAAAACGTTGGACCGTTTGCCAATACTTCACCATAGTTCCGCCTTGGCGTCGCGCCCCATAAGGTCCTTTAGGGCATCGGCCGGAGCCTTGCCCTCGAACAATACCAGATACATCTGATAGGTGATAGGCATCTCCACATTATGCTTTTGCGAAAGCCGATAGGCAGCCCGGGTAGTTTCCACCCCTTCGGCCACCATTGACATAGTGCCCAGGATATCGGCCAGTTTTCGCCCTTGTCCTATCTGTTGGCCCACCGATCGGTTGCGGCTCTGCTGGCTGAAACAGGTGGTGATCATATCGCCCATGCCTGACAGCCCGGCAAAGGTTTCCGGCCTGGCACCCAATGCCACACCCAGCCTGGCGATCTCTGCCAGACCGCGGGTCAATAATGCTCCCTTGGTATTGGCCCCCAGACCCAGCCCGTCGGTTATCCCCGATGCTATGGCTATGATATTCTTCAATGAGCCTCCCAGTTCCAGACCGACCAGGTCGTCACTAGTATACATACGGAAGTAAGAAGACATCAGCATCTCCTGCACCATTTTGGCGTCTTCCGGCCTTTCGGCGGCCACCACCGAGGTGCTGGGCATATGCCGGGCGATCTCCGGCGCGATATTGGGACCGGACAACACCGCCAGGCGGGAAGACTTCCGCCCCAGTTCCTGGTCCAATACCTGGGAACAGCGCATCAGGCTGGAGACCTCGATGCCCTTGATGGCGCTGACCATCAGAATTTCATCATTAAGAACAGCCTTTATACTCTGGCACACAGAACGCAAGACACTGGAAGGCAGTACCCAAAAAACCGCCTGGCTGTCCGTCAAGACCTCTTGGACATTCGATGACACCAATATCTGATCAGGCAGCCTGATGCCGGGAAGGAATTCTTTATTCTCCCTTTCCTGCTGCACTTTTCGGGCCGCATCTGGCCGGAACTCCCACAAGCCGACCCGGAAACCCTTCTCAGCCAGCATCACTGCCAGGGTAGTGCCCCAATTCCCGGCCCCCAGAATGGTTATCTTATTTGCTTCCCGTTCTCTCATTTATTATCTTCAGCGACTCTGCTTTTTTTGAGCCGGAACTTGTTCTCGGTTCCGTTCAAAAGCCGAACAATGTTCTTTTTATGGGTTAAAACTATCAGAATGGTGATAAGCCAACCCAGGGCCACTATCGGCACCAGCGGATTTTGGTACTTAACTATCCTGATGATCGCAGCAGAAATGGGAAAGACCATCGAAGCCACTATCGACCCCAAAGAAACATAACCGAAAGCAACAAGGACCAGGACGAACGACCCCAGGGCGATCAGAGTGGCTGCCGGTTCCAGAGCCAGCAGGACCCCCGAAGCGGTAGCCACTCCCTTACCTCCTTTGAACCGGAGATACGGAGTAAACACATGCCCTAAAATGGCCGCCAGACCAGCTCCGATATAGAACCATTGGTCGGGGACATTGCTGCTGGGCCAGAGGGTTTTAGAGATCAGCACCGGCAGAAAACCCTTTAAAGCATCGAGAAGATACACCGTCAGGCCGGGGCCCTTACCCACCACCCGAAAAACATTGGTGGCTCCCACATTCTTGCTGCCGTGCTCCCGGATGTCTATTCCCCTGAGCATTTTGCCGGCAATGAAACCGAATGGTATTCCGCCGACCAAGTAGATCAGGAATATATAACCGATCTTGATCAGCATCACGGCACCTGTCTAACTGAATTATTCATCGATGATCTCCTTTAATCCTGGCCCTTTTCCGAATGATATCGAGGCCGGCCGCCATATTCCACGTAGCTTCGTTCCTTCCATGATGCCGGAGGTTTGGAGCGCTTGAACATCAATCTGATAGGGGTCCCCTTCAATCCCAGGCCCTCTTGTAGCTGCTTGTGCAGGTATCTCTGGTAATGCGGGGCTATCAGCTGGGGCTCTGAGGCTTTGATCAGGAAACGGGGCGGGGCCACGTCGGTCTGGGAAATGGAATACAGGTCTATCCGCTTTCCCTTTACGCTGGGGGGACGGTATTTTTCCACCGCCTGATCGAAGACCAGCCCCAAAGCTTCAGGCTCCACGGTTTTGCGCCACAGATAGAAGGCCGAGATCACGGTCTGCAGCAGCTGTGGCAGCCCTTCCTCCTCCTTGGCCGAAGTGAAGACGAACTCGGCAAAATTAAGAAAAGGCATCTGTTCCTTGAGCCATCCCAGGTAGTTGGCCTTGTTCGGGTCCTTCTGAAGATCCCACTTGTTTATCACCACTATCACCGCCTTGTTGGACCGTTCCAGCATTGAAGCCAGTGTCAGGTCAAGATGCGACAGCCCCTCCGAACTGTCCAATACCAGTACCCCCACGTCGGCCCGCTCCAAGCTTTTCTCGGTGCGCAGAGTGGTATAGAATTCCAGCGAATCCTTGACCTTGCTTTTACGGCGCAGTCCGGCGGTGTCGATAAGCATGTATTTTTGGTTGCGCCATTCGAAGATGGTATCCACCGAGTCCCGGGTGGTGCCCGGCACCGAATCGACGATCACCCGTTCCTCTCCGGTTACGGCGTTGATAAGGGAGGATTTGCCTACATTGGGTTTTCCCAGCACCGCCACCTTGATGGCTGAAGGGTCTTCGGGAACGACCCGGTCGGAAGGCAGCAACTCCACCAACCTGTCCAGCATGTCGCCTATGGCCCGGCCCGGTCCGGCCGCGATCAGAATGGGCTCGCCCAGGCCCAGTTTCATGAATTCGTAGGATTCGGCCTCGTGCTTCTGCTCGTCCACCTTGTTGACCAGCAGCAAATGCGGCTTGCCGAATTTGCGGATCAGCTTGGCCACATGATAATCGATGTCGGTGATGCCGGTCTGCCGGTCCACCACCAGCAGCAGCAAATCAGCCTCCTCGATGGCAATCTCCACCTGTTTCTTGATCGATTTTTCCATCCGGTCGCTGGTATTGGGCACCAGCCCCCCGGTGTCGATCAGGTAGAAATCGCGCCCGTTCCAGTCGGCCAGGGCATAGTTGCGATCGCGGGTCACCCCTGGCTGGTCGTCGACGATGGCCAGTTTACGACGGAGTATCCGGTTGAACAGGGTGGATTTGCCCACATTGGGCCGCCCGATTATGGCAACGGTAGGATTGGACATATATCAGCTTTTCTGTTGGTTTCTTTTGCTTTTAAGGTATTCGACGAACGGCGGCAGCACCGAGATTACCACGATGGCGATTATCACCAGGCTGAAATTCTTCTTGACGTAAGGCATGTTGCCGAAATAATAGCCCATCCAGCCGAAGAGATTGATCCATGCCAGACCGCCAATCACATTGTAGCTCATGAAACGCCAATAGGACATGGTCCCGATGCCGGCCACGAACGGAGCGAATGTGCGGATGATGGGCATGAAACGGGCCAAAATGATGGTGACCCCGCCGTACTTCTCGTAGAAGGCATGGGCTTCCATCAAATGTCTTTTATTGAGCAGCTTGACGTCATCCCTGTGAAATACCTTGGGGCCTACTTTAAAGCCTATCCAGTAATTGACGGTGTCGCCGGCCACCGCCGCCAGGCTAAGCAGCACCATCAGCCATTTGATATCCAGTGCCCCCAGCGCAGCCAGGGCCCCGGCGGCGAAAACCAGCGAATCACCGGGCAGGAAAGGCATGACCACCAGTCCGGTCTCGCAGAAAATTATCAGGAACAATATCAGGTAGGTCCACCCCCCGTAGTCGCTGGTCACTTGCGAAAGATACTTGTCCAGGTGAATGAAAATGTCGATGAGCTTGTAGATCATGCGGGAGAATGCCTTTCGATGCAGATTACTTTATTGTGATTTATCAAATATCCTTCATTAACCGGCTGTAGAACAGGCCCAGATACTCATGCCATCCGGTCTCGGCCTTACGGAAGCCGTTGTAGTTGGGAAACAGGATACTGGGGTTGAACTGCTGTTCCTTCTTGTAAAGGAAATCGGTCGGCGCAGCCAGGCACGGTATGCCTGCTTTTTTGAAAAGAGCCATTGACCGCGGCATATGTGCGGCGGATGTGACCAAAACTATGCTGTCGGTTCCGACCAGACCCTTGACCAATCGGGCCTGTTCTTCGGTATCGCGCGAAAGCTCCTCGGTTACCAGATCCTCCGGGGAAACTCCCAATGATAGCGCCAGTTGGGCCATCCCTTCGCCTTCGGGCATCTGGTTGAAGACCGGGCCGCCGGAGAATAGCAGCTTAGCACCATTCAGAAGGCGGTATATCCTGATGCCTTCCACCGCCCGCACCGTCGAAGCGTTGCTCAATTGCGATGATATGGGCATTCTGGGATCGCTGGTCATCCCGCCGCCCAAGACCACCACCCATTTGACGCCGTTGTGCCGTTCGATTTCATTCGGGAACGGATATTGGTATTCCAGCTTGGCCAGCATAATATTCCCCAAGACCCCGTATCCCAAGAGCAAAAAGAGAATGAGCCCAGCAACCGATGTCACCCAGCCGGCTTTCTTTTTTTTAAGCGGCCAGATCATTACCATGCCGGCAGCCAGCACCAACGTGATCAACGATAACGGCATCGCCAGGCCGCTGATGATTTTTTTAAGTAGGAACATCCCGTTTGAAATAATTATTACCGTTCGCGCTTCTCCGCCAATGGCGATTCCAGAGAATGGCCAGCAGGCAGGCTATGGCTCCGTGAACGAAACCGCCCAGCAGGTCGGTCACGTAATGATAGCCCCCGTAAATTGTGGATAACAATAATAGAGCTGTTACTATAATGAAGACCAGAGCCCATTTCCGGGCATAGCGCCACATGAATACGCAGATGGCCGCCGAGGCTGCTGCATGGCCGGACGGGAAGGCACCCCCCATATAGGCGGCCCTGCCTATGAAGTTTTTAATGTGTTCTGTGACCCACCCGCCGTTCATAGGCAGGTCCTGATAGTAAATGAACCTCGGACTGTGGGCCGGCAGAATGATGAACAAAATATAGGTCCCGTACAACGCGGCTATGATCACCATCTGCAGATTCTCGAATTGCCATCTCTCCTTTTTCAGGTAAAGGACAAGGCAACTGGAGAATATCAGGACAAAGAACAGGCAATAGGAAACCTGCATCAAATCGGTGAACCAATTGCTCCCAATGTTTCGAAGAAAGATGGTCGGGTCGGTCCCCAAAAGGGAGATATCGGCCCGGTGCAGAAAGCCGTCTATGGTCCACGGGAAAATGGCATGGATGAAATACCTGGTGCCGCTGTAAACCCAAGGCAGAGTGAATATAGGATACCATTCCGAGACGATAGCCAGCCAGGGCCTTTTCAAACGGCTATTGAATAGCAATAACAGGACTATGGCAGCGGTCGAAAAAAAATACTTCCAGAAGGCGGTCCGCCATTCCCCGATGTTACTTTGGCACAACAGAGACAACAGGGTCATCAGGGCATGAAAACCCACGATCAGCCAGTCCACCGGCCGGAAAATTTTGTATCCCAACTTAATCATAAATTAAGTTCAGATATTTTTTATCAATTCCTCCATGCCCGCGATCACCCGGGCAGGCCTTGCCGCAAGCCGAAATTCAACCAGCGACATGTCATCCAAAAACCTGCCATCATCATTAAGCAGGTTCCCGGGAAGCACGACCAGGTCCGATGAACTTTTCGATCCCAGCATTGTTGAAATTATATCCCGCCCGGCCAACAGCCCGCTGACCGTGACAGAGTCGCCAAACAGGCGGTTGGGTACAGACAATACCCGGCAGGTTATACCCGATATTTTGTTCAGTTTTGCTGCAACCGGCCTCAGAATCTTTGCCCCGGAAACGCCTGTCACCAATAATATGTTTTGTTCCCTGGCAACCTTTTGCGGAAGCTTTTTCGATAAAAGCTTAAATCTTCCCCAAAACTCCCTCACCATACCCACCCCATTATCGATCTGGGGATAATCATCATACCAAATTGAATTCGGAAAGTCAAGTCCGGCATTAAGATAGAACTCGTCAGCAAAGTAAAGGATCGTTTTTTTAAACTTTTTCCTTAATTTGTTTTGTAAATCTTTATATTCAGCAATAAGTTGCCGTGAATAATCCTTGTCTATTGGCTTTAAATCATACAATTTGCGGCGATGCTTGGTAAGCCCCACCGGAACCACGGCAATGCTTTTAACCCCCGGGTACATCCCTATCAGGTCGGAGATGGTTTTCCTCAAATGCCGGCCGTCATTTATCCCGGGACAAAGAACGATCTGGGTATGAAGTTCGATGCCCGAAGCGACCAGATCGGCCATCATCCCTTTGATATCCAGTTCCCTTCTGCTTCCCAGCATCATCATTCTTAGGTCTTTATCGGTCGTATGAACGGAGATATACAACGGGCTCAGCCGTTGTTGCTTGATCCTGGCCAGTTCAACCCGGCTGATATTGCTTAGGGTAATGTAATTGCCGTGAAGAAAGGACAGCCTGAAATCCTCATCTTTGAAATATAATGCTTTCCGCATACCTCTGGGCATCTGATCCACAAAGCAAAACACGCATTTATTGCCGCACGAATGGTATTTCGGCTCTTCTAAAACCACGTCCAACGAATCGTCATAATCCTTTTCTATGATGACCCTTTTCCTATTGCCGCCCCTGTCAGTATATATTACATCCAGTTCATCTTCGCTTTCATAAAAGCGAAGATCAATGTGGTCGTTTATCTTATTACCGTTGATAGAAAGCAAGACATAGCCAGGCCGAAGTCCCGCTTTAAATCCCAAACCTTTATTTTTTAATGAAATTATCTTCATACCGTAAAATAATGGGGAGACTCGCATCTCCCCACTCCGTAATTTGATATTAAAGTATCTGTTTATTTTTCCACTTCAACAACTCTGACTTTATCTTTCAGAACTATCTTGTTGCTGGATAATTGCTTAGAAATTCTACACAATGATGTATTGAGCATCACTTTCGAAACTGTCAACTCGGCTTTATCCACCTGTTCGACGTCCAATATCTCCCCAGTATCAAGATTGCGGATCTCTTTTTCCCCATAAACCAAGAGTCGATCGTTAAGTTTTATGCCGGATTTTGAGCCGATATCTATGTAGATCTCCCCGGTATTTTCCAGGCGGATCACCATGCCGTCTCCCTTGGCCAGGGCCGGCTTGGCATTGTTGCCGGAATTGACAGCCACCTGCTGGTTCTCCGACGGCAACGATCCCCTGAAGGCGTTCCTCAGTTGGGCCACATCCTGAATGTATACCCTGTTTGTCGGTTCCATCTTTAAGGCCTGATTATATGTCTGTTCGGCCTTCTCCACATCGCCCATGGCCTCGTAAGCCACGCCCAGATTGTGCCACAACGCAGCATCGGTCTTATTTCCCGTGGCGGACAGCTTTTCCCATATTTCGGACGCCCGTTTCCACTCTCCCTGCTTGGCATAAGCCGCCCCGGCCTCGTTGGGGTCGGCCTTTGATTTTATCAGGCGCTTGGCTACCATGATGTAATGGGGGGAAATATCCTTGACAAAGGCCTCAGTGACGGTATTCAGCAGCCCGCTGAGTATCTGCTCATCACCGGGGATATTATCCTTGTAGCTGCGCTGGGAACTGGAGCTCTGGGTCTTGCTGACCGCCACTTTGCCCGAGGCGATATCCACCATCCGGTAATTGATGGAGACCGTTCCGCTTTTGCTGGTGCGTTCCTCCGGAACCAGCACGGTCCTCATGATCTCCTCTTTTACCTTGTATTTCTTCTTGGTGAATGGATTGGTCTTCTCCACCTCTTCGTAGCGCCCGGTCCCTTCCTTTTTCTCCACCATCTCGGTGCGGCGGTTAGTTTCCACATTATAGGAAATTATTTCGCCGGTAATGATGGCATCCACACCCAGGATGGCACCCAGTTCCTTGATGGTCCCTGGATCCACCGCGCCGGTCATGTTGAAGGCGTGCTCCTTCATCACCGACTGGATCTTGCCCCGTTCCATTATCTGGTAGAACCCTTGCCCGTTCAATTGAGAGACCAGCACGTTGCCCACCGCCGGTCCCAGATTGCGGTTAGTGGGATCGTCGAAGTCCACCACCGCCAAACGGGTGACCGGAGGTATCTGAAGGTTGGCCCGTTCCAGCCGTTTGAAGCTCACCATGGAAGGTCCGCAGGAGACCAGGATCGACGCCGCTACCAGCACCAGGAAAATGATACTAATCCTTTTGATCATGATTTTACCTCAAAAATTGATAATGTCAATCCCGGTTTATTCCCAGCTTCTTGTCGCGTTCCTGGTTCCACTTCACCCAGTCGTCCTGGCTGTCGATGATGGGGTTGAAGTTCACTATATCGTAGGTCCCGTCGGGATGGATGGTGATCTCCATCTGGGCCTTGACGATCTGCACCCACTGCTCCATGGTGACCTCTGTCGGTCCGGAGATCTCGCTTGGCCCTTCTATCTCGCCCTGCTTCCCGCCGGCTTTGGCCTTCTTTTGCTCCATGAACTTTACGATGGGCTTGTTGTCCACAGCCACCTCGCCGCTGTAAACCGCAATCTTGGTGGTCTTATCGTCTGATACCGCCATGCGGTAGACGGTGCCCCGCACCGCCGCCACGGCGGTGGGCGATTCTATCTGGAATTTGGTCTTCTTGCTCATCTTGTTGACATTGGCCCATACTTTTCCGCTCCAGACCTTGGCGGTGGCGGTTTGAGCTCCGCTCTTCTCCTTTTTGGCGTCCACGATGTCCAGCTTGGAGTTGGAATCGATGCGGATGATGCTGCCATCGGCAAATCCGATCTCGGCCCGGGACTCGTCCTGGGTCTTAACCTTCTGTCCGGAGAGTAGCGGTTGGTTGAACAGGGCTTTGCCCCAGTCATCCTTCATGGGCTTTTGCACCTGAACCTCGCCGGTATAGAAAGTGATCTTGGCGATGGACGAGGTCTTGGCTATCAACTGACCCGATACCAGCCCCAATATGACCAAAGCCGCCAGCAAAAAGATCCAGATAACGCCGTTTGAATTGTTCCTGATGTGTCTCATGATATAAACCCTCCTGAAATATCTTAGCCTTGCCGTTTATTTTTCCCTTACCATGTCTCCCATTTTAAATCCCGAACCGGAAACTACCTTGGCGGTGGCGAATTTGTCTTTGGCCTCGGTGACCTCAATAGTTCCGATCTGTTTTTCCTCGCTGCCCAAAGAAAGTCCGGTATCGGGATCTATGATCTCTTCGCCCTGCGAGAACACATTGAATACGTCACCGACCTTTACCCCGCCCTCGGCACCCGGCTTGATCATGACGGTCTTGTTGGCATTGACCTTTAGGATCTTGCCGCTCCAGGGCAGCTTATCCATGGCCGTGGTTATCATATCCACCACTTTATTGACCGCCTTGCGGGTGGCCTTGCCGGCCAGGGTCTCATCGAATCGGGAATCGTTGGAAAAAGCGAAATCATCGGTGCCGACATCCAGGCCTTTCTTTGATTCCTCCTCGGCTATGCCATCGGCCGCAACTATTTCGCCGGTGGTGGTATTGACCAACCGGATATCCAAGCCGACCCTGGCGGTCTTGGAATCCACCCCCACTTTATTGAGGCCGAACATGCCCTTGGATATCTTGCTGCCCACTGAACCGCCTACCGACGACTGCTTTTCGCCGAATTCGTTAACGCTTCCCAGCACGATCAGTTCCACGCCCAGCAATTTGCCTATTTGGGCCGCGCTCTGGGGGGTTACCGCGCCGGTCAGGCCCAATTGCTGTTCTTTCATCACTTGCTCCAGTTGCTGGCGTTCAATGACCATGAAGTTGCCCGATTTGACCAAAGCGGTGGTCAGCATGTCGGCCATGCCAGAACCAATATGCCAGGCGCCATGGCCGGTCTTGTCCTCGAAATCCACCACGGCGATCCTCTTTTTAAGACCGCCTGATTTTTCGGCCCAGGCCGCCCCGGCAAAAAAAGCGCAGGCCGCAAAGGCCAATGTCAATATTGCTATGATCCTTTTCATTTGCTTGATATCTCCTAAATTATTTCCTGGCCACTAATTTCATGTTTATCTTGTTGGCAGTGCGGCTTATTATCCTGATCCTGAAATTGGGGAAAGTCTTATAGAGCAGCTCTGACGCCAGCTGGCCGCTGTTGAATTTGGTGTCCACCTCTATCAGACCGGTACTGCCGGCCACTTCGCGCTCAGCCACCCCTTTGATGCCACGGATCTCGTATTTGAGGATGTTCACCAGGTCGGTGTACATCTGGTAATCGGTGATCCCGGTGACATTGAGGGTGACGGTATTGGAGCCCCGGGTGAATTTCTTGATTATCTCGTCTGCCAGATAATCGGCCACTTTATTGGAAGCCATTTCGATGGCCTTGGTGCCGCCAGCCACCTCGTCGATATGGACGGTCTTGTCGCTCTGGCTCTTGGAGACCAGCACCCGTCCGTCGTCGGTGTTGATGGCCTTAACAGAGACTGTGGCCTGCATGGATTTCATGCCGCCCAGCATATCGCTGACGCCGGCCGCCTCCTTGGCGAACGATTTCCCGGTGATGATCACTTCGGCCCCCGCCCGGTCGCCGATGAAGGCCGCCGCCTGGTCGTCTCCCTGCATGGCTGCCAGCGCCTTGTCCTTTCGCATGTTCCGCTCGATGGTCTCCTGGTCCACGAATTCAAAGCCCTTGTTGCGCATGTTCTCCATGATGGCGTTCTCGGCCACGTTCAGGTTGACATCCAAGCCGCTGTACTGGGTCTGGCCGATGTTCTGCTCGGTGATCAGCACCATCAGGCGCGGATTGCCGGCTCCCCTCAGAATGTCGGCAATATCCTCCTTTATGGCCCCGGCCCGCACCTGGGCCTTTATCTTGACATTATAGGTCAGGCCGTTGTCGGCCTCACCCTCGCTTAGGACAGAGTAGGCTTTGACATAGCCTTTGGCCTTGGAATAAATATTATCCTCCACCGTCATGGCGTTCTCCACCACCGTGTTGGAACTGACCACCGCCCCGGTCACCTGCTCCACCGCATTGCGCAAGGCGTCCTGAATGGCCACATCCCGGGCCATGGCCTTGTCGTTGTTCAATACCGATGCCGTGCCGTCGGTGGTTATCTCCCTAAGCTCGTCCTGGGCATAAGACAGGGAAACGGCCAGGGCAACAGCGATAATGGTTAAAATCAGCTTCCTCATCATGCACTAAAACCTCCAATGGATTTTACTCTGACATAAATTACGGGGAGAAGCAGGTTCTAAAGTCCCTTTTGCCTTCTCCCCATAATTATTTGATTGTCCGTAATGGTTATTTGACGACGATGATCACCTTGCAGTTATCGTAGATATCGGTGTTGTCGGCGATCAGGGCCACTTTCTCCACGTCGCCTTCGGAGATCACCAAGTCGGCCTTGTTAAGCCCGGAAGAACGCACCGCCATGATCACCAGGGGATTGGTGCCGACCTTTTCCACATTGCGCCGAGCTTCCTCGATGCTCTTGGCGTATATGGCCACACCGTTCTTAACGGCCGATTCACGGGGCACGTAATCCTGGCCGTATATGCCTTCGCCGGCCTCATCCAGCACATTGGGAACCATGGCCGGAACAGCGTCGGTCCCGGTAGCATCGATGATCAAGCCGGTATAGGTCTCGGGTTCCTGAGCATTGAAATCGGACGGCAGGTTGGCGAAGGTCGGGGTCTTTCCGCCCATGGTCTCGGGATACAGGGCGTCGCCTACCTTCTGATAAAGCAGCATTTCCATGTCAATCTCCACCGAACCGTCGGACATGTAGCGGGGCTTGGAAGTAAAGCGGAAATTCTTGACGATGCCTTCCACCCTGGTCTTGATGATGTCCGAGCTCATCATAGCATTTTCTACGGTGGTCTCGGAGGTCAACAGCACGCCATTGAGGGTCTCGATCATGTTGCGCATAGCGTCCAGCTGGGCGGCCCGCAGGGCGTTCTTGCGCTGGGCCGAGGGCGGCAGTTTGGGGTTGATGGCACCAATGCCGGTGGATCGGACGGCCTGGGTGGTCCAGTCGACCATACCGGCGCCCTGCACCTGTTGTTCTACCTGGGCCAAAGCCAGCCCGGTCATAGCTATAAGGGCAATTGCGATTACGGTTATTTTCCTGAACATTTCTGTCTCCTTTTAAAAGTTCTTAAGCAGTCGTATAAAACAATCTAAAATTCTTAGAAGTGAATGATGGCCGAGGCCATGATATTATGAGAGGTTTCGTCAGACTTCCCAGTATAAATACCAAGATACGGGTCGTTTATCTCAACATCAGCATGATTGGCCATAGTGTACTCGTAGGCAAGATCTAACATCAATTTGCCCATAACTAAACCAAAACCACCTGTGAATACCTTACCCACCACCTGGCTGGTGTCGGTTCCATCTCCATACCATCCGGTATAAACACGAGGATCAGTTCTGAAGCCTAATCTGACTGGGAAAACGGTATTTGTTCCAGATATGATATATTCTAAGCCAACCCTGAATTGGTTGCAATCCTTATAACCGATTTCATCAGTTACACCCTCAACGGTCACTTCACTGCTTGAATATGGCCGGCGTTCGAAATCTGCGGCCAATGTCAGTTTATCGGTGGGCTTTAGGGCAACGCCAAATCCGAACATAAATGGCATTGATATTTCAATATCAGGGGAGGTTTCGGAAGAAGAATATGTTGTCCCGCCATAGCTCATGCTCAGATCTTCAGTATATTTTTCGGTCATTGTAAAAGGCAGCCGAAACATAGCCCCAATATTGATCTTATTAAAGGTCCCCAAAAAACCTGCATTCATGTTGAATCCCGAAAGATCTGATTCCATTGTATAATTCCAATAATCACTTGGATAATCTGGATAGGTTTCATTTTGTTCCGTTTTATAACCATTAATCAAGATATTGCCGGCAAAACCTACCATTATCTGCGGGGTTACTTGCAGTGCCAAAGCTGGAGATATAGCATCCAAACCACCCGTGGTTTTTTCTTCATAATCATATTCAACCCCATAAGCATCTACATCATTTTCTTTATAAACATAGCCCATGTCTATCATCCGCTGATAGGCAACTGCAAAAACTAAATTCTTGTCGGCCATCTTAGTGGGAACAATAAAACTTGCGAAAGCCGGCGCAATATGGTTCACAGATTCGTCCCATTCTTCATTATATTCCGGATAATTCGAATAGGTTGCCTCATAACTGAATTTTTTCATATTGAAAAGCCCAACAACAGAAGCTTCCGGCTTGTCCAATTGAGCAATACCAGCCGGATTCCAAGCTACGGCCGTTGCATCATCGGCCACACCGATGAAAGCCCCGCCCATGCCACGGGCTCTGGCGCCGGTTCCCATTATGTTGAAATCGATATTTTGAGCATATACCAACGATCCGACGGCAGCCATTGCCAAAAGCACCAAACCTAATTTACGCATTGTGAGTTCCTCCAGTAATTATTATAAATTTGATTATTACCTATTTCCAAGTGTTATTACCTGCCTTTATAAAGAACCGGCTCACCCCCCTTCAGCATATTTCAAATTTTCAATTTTATATTTGCAACAATCCTACTTGGCCACCACTTTATTGCCTACTGCAAATGATTGCCCCTGCTCCTTCTCCACCACCTGGGCCTCGGACATCTTGGCCTGAACCTCGGTCAACAGCAGTTCGCCCAGCTTGGTCACCTGTTTCCCCAGAATTTCCCCGGTCACCGGATGGGTAATGGCCTCGCCTTCCTTGTAGACCACCATCTTCATGCCCTTGCGCATGCCCTTGGCAGAACCTACATCCAGCACTATGGTCGGAACATCGGCCTTAATTACATATCCTTCCACCAACGGGACATCGTTATATACCTGAATGGATATATCGGTGGCCATGTTCTTGACGTCCTGCAGGGAGTTCTTGGGACTGTAGGCATCCTTGGCGGTAATGATTACCCCTGATTCGGTGTCTATCAGACGGGCATCCATGCCCACCCCGCTTTCGGTGGATGATATAGACCCTATCAGGATGGCATCCACCCCGATCATCTTACCCACTTTGACCGCCTTGTCGGGATCTATGGCCCCGGTCATTCCCAGCTTCTGCTCGCTTAAAACCTTGTCGATCTGGGAACGTTCTATGATCTTGAACCGTTTAAGGCTGTATAACGAAGTGATCATCTTATCCTGGACGGTGCTGGAGATGGTGGCGTCCCCGCCCTTGTTCTCGAAAGGCAAAACGGCAATGGAAAGCCTGGATCCTACCTGGGTAACCCTGGTGGGGTCATAGGTCAGGGCGCCTACCGGTAGGGTGCCGGAATCGCTGGACTTGCTGGTTGTTTTCTCGGCCTCAAGCTTGGCCAGCCTCTCCCTTTCAGCGGCTATTCGTTTTTCCTCTATAGCCACCTTTTTGGCTGTAGCCTCGTCAGCTTCTTTTTTCTGCCTTTCCAGCGCGGCCGCCTGCTCGGCCAGACGTTTCTTTTCCCGGTCTATCTGCTCCCGCTCCTTGGCCAAGCGCTTCTCTTCCTCTCTGTCGACCACCGGGGAAACGGAAGAAGACGCCGGGGCATCACCCCGGGATATCTTATCAAGATATTCCCTGGCTCTTTTGGATGGAGCAAAGGCCGTGGACAGCTCCAACTCCTTTTTGGCGTTGGACACTTCTCCCAAATTATAATAGCAGACACCCATCTCCCTGTGGGGGAAATAGTCCATAAAGTGCATCCCATACATCCTGAACTGCGGTTTATCCTTGAATTCCAGGGATGCGGCGCTTCTGAACTCATCGATGGCCCTTTCCCAGTTGCCCATCTTCATGTAATTCTGGCCGTCTTCATAATAATTATACCATTTGCCGCCGGCATATATTGTAGCAGGCAGAATAATGGCCACAATAAGTAACAAAACCAGCTTCCTGTAATTGAGCATACCTTTATTCCTCCTTTTTAAAAATGTTCTCATAATTGGGGGCCAAAGTCAAGATTTTTTTGAAATATTTTTTATTATTAAGTCCATGAATTGGCATGAAATACAAAATACTATTTGCTTTCCGGAGGCTGGATGGGATATTGCCCGTCCAGGCAGGCGTAACAGTAGTTTTCAGGCTCTTTAAGGCAGGATTTCAGCCCTTCCAGCGACAGATAATTAAGGGAATCTACCCCGACAAACTGTCTTATTTGTTCCACGGACTGGGAAGAGGCTATCAGCTCGTTGACTCTAGGGGTGTCCACCCCGTAAAAACAGGGATGCTTTATAGGCGGCGAGGCTATCCTAAAGTGTATCTCACCGGCGCCGGCCTCATGGATGATCTTCATCAGCTTTTTGGAAGTGGTTCCCCGGACGATGGAATCGTCCACCACCCCTACTTTCTTCCCTTTGATCAGGCTCTTGACCGGGTTGAATTTAAGCTTGACAGCAAAATCACGGATGGCCTGGGATGACCCGATGAACGTCCGCCCGATATAATGGCTGCGGATCAGGGCCAGCTTGAAGGGTATCTTGGCTTTGTCGGCATAGCCCAAAGCGGCGTTATTGGAGGAATCCGGCACCGGCATTACCAATTCCGACTGCACCCGGCTCTCCTCGGCCAGTTTGGCCCCGAACATGAACCGTTTCTGGGCCACGCTTTCGCCGTATACCTCGCTATCGGGACGTGAAAAATATATATGTTCGAAAACGCAATGCTTGTATTTTGGCATCTTCTTAAGCCGCCGGCTCTGGGATCCATCGGCGTTGACAATAAGCAGTTCGCCGGGTTCGATATCCCGCATAAAGGTCCCCCCCATGGTCTCGATGGCGCAACTTTCCGAAGAGAACATAAAACCCTGGCCGGATATCCCCATCGAAAGCGGACGAATGCCCAGGGGATCACGGAATACATACATATCGCCCCGAAACAGCAGTATGGCCGAATAGCTGCCCTTGACATTGTCCATCATGGCATCGATGGCCTTGGATATGTCCCCGGTCTGTTCGTAATAACAGGCAATGGAAGCCACGATCACCTCGGCGTCATTGGAACCGTAGGGAGTAAAGCCCTGCGATTTAAGGTATCTGGTCTGCTCCAGCATATTCGTGACATCGCCGTTGGAAACTATCACCATACGGCCGTCCTTGGTATCGGCATAATGGGGCTGGGCATTGACCAGCGAGCTGTCCCCAGCAGTGGGATAGCGGGTATGGCCGATAGCCACCCGGCCCGGCAAGGAGGCCAGCACCTCGGGCTTGAAGATATCGAAAACCAGCCCTTTATCCTTATGGATCCGCACTTCCCTGCCGTCCCAGACGGCCATCCCGGCGTTATCCTGGCCGCGATGCTGCAGGGAAAATATCCCCAGATACAGCATTTCTGATGCTTTGTCGAAATTATAAACCCCGCAAACTCCGCACATAATCAAAAATCCTTAAGTAAATTCCCATAAAAAGCATAAAACTTGCTTTAAATGGGTAAATTTGATTTTAAAATTTATTATACCATAAACCGGAATATTTTTTAAGCCAAAAATAACAAAGTTCCGAATTTTATATCGGAACTTCGCTGATATCGACGCAGGTCAATCGTACTGGTGCACGAACAGCCCGCTCCTCAGTTTCGGCTCGAACCAGGTGCTCTTGGGCGGCATCACCTGTCCGGAGTCGGCCACGCTGATCAGCTGTTTGATGTTCACCGGATGCAGGGAAAAGGCCACCGCATACTTGCCGGAATCTACCAGCTTGACCAGCTCCTTGGTCCCCCGGATCCCGCCCACGAAATTGATCCGCTTGTCTGTGCGGGGATTGTCTATGCCCAGCACCGGCTGCAGCAGGTTGTCCTGGAGGATCGAGGCGTCAAGCCGTTTCACCGGATCCTTGTCATCATAGCTGCCGTCCTTGGCGGTCAAAAGATACCACTTGCCGCTCAGATACATGGAGAATTTCAGGTTGCCGCCGGGCGCATCCGGGGCGTTCTCGGTGACAGTGAACTTTTGGCCGATCTTTTTCAGGAAGTCGTCTTTTGAATTGCCGTTCAGGTCCTTGACCACCCGGTTGTAGGCCATGATATTCATCTGGTTGTCGGGGAAGATCACGGTCAGAAAGAAATTGTATTCCTCCTGGCCGGTATGGCTGGGATTCTTGGCCTTTCTCTCCTTCCAGATCCGCCAGGCGGCGGCGCTGCGGTGATGACCGTCGGCCACGTACATGTATTTCAGTTTAGAGAACTCTGATTTCAGCGAACCTATGACCTTGTCGTCATCACAAACCCACAGGGTATGCTTGACCCCGTCGTCCGAGGTGAAGTCGTATTCCGGGGCCTTCTTGATCCATTCGTTGATCAGCGAGTCGATGGCCGGGACCGCCGGGTATGTGAAGAACACCGGCTCGGTATTGGCGCCTATGGCACCGATGTGCCTGGTGCGGTCGTCCTCCTTGTCGGGCCGGGTATGCTCGTGCTTCTTGATGATGTCCTTGTCGTAATCCTCGGCCGAGGCAGAGGCCACCAGGCCTATCTGCTGGTGGCTGCCCATGATCTGCTTGTAGATATAATAGCAGGCCTTTTGCTCCTGGAACAGCCAGCCGTTGGCCTTGAATTTCTCGAAATTGATCTTCCCCTGGTCATATACCTGGTCGGCATGTTCGTCGGTCTTGGGATCCAGGTCTATCTCCGGCCGGCTGATATGGAGATAGCTCTTGTCGTTTCCAAGGGCCAGTTCCCTTGCCTCCTCGCTGTTGACCACGTCGTACGGCGGCGCCGCGATATCCTTGGCGAATTCCTTTTTGGGACGTACTGCCTTAAACGGTAGAACGATTGCCATTGTTGCTCCTGCTGTTATATATTAAACTTTTGTTTGATCAAATGAACACTAATTCTATTACATTTTCGCCTAAATTTCAACCAAATAAAATCCCGGAAACGGACCTAACCCCTACCCCTTCCCCATGGGGGAAGGCATTAAAAATCCCCCTCCTTGCGGGAGGGGGATAAAGGGGGCAGTCAGAACTATTTATTCACCTGGAAGGTCCTATCGCCCTTCTCTAAAAAGCCCACTATCTGGTTGGCGGCCGCCAGCCCGGCGTTGATGTTGGCCTCCGAGGTCTCGGCCCCCATCTTCTTCTTGGTGGCATGATAACGGTTGCCCAGCTTTTCTACGATCTCTGCGTGACAATCCGGAGAAATATCGGTGGCGTACTTCAGGTCCTCCCGCTCGGCCATGGCCTTCTTCAGACCTTCCTCGTCTATCACTTCCTTGCGGGCGGTGTTGATAAGGGCCGCGCCCTTCTTCATCTTTGACAGCAGGTCGTAATTGATGGACTTCTTGGTCTTGTCGTTGGCCGGGATATGCAGCGATACATAGTCGCACTGGGAATATAGGTCCTCCATCTTTTCAAACACCTTGACCCCCTCGGCCTCCATCTTGGATTTTTCGACAAAGGGATCGAAGGCGCAGATCTCCATCCCAAAACCCTTGGCGATGGCCGCCACCAACTTGCCCACGTTGCCATAGGCATGGATGCCCAGCTTCTTGCCCCTGAGCTCCGAACCGTTGCCTTCGGTGAACTTGTTGCGGGCCAAAAAGACCATCATCCCGATGGCCAATTCGGCCACCGCGTTGGAGTTTTGGCCCGGGGTGTTCATGGCGCAGATGTTCTTGGCGCTGGCGGCAGCCAGGTCGATATTGTCGTAACCCGCCCCGGCCCGGACGATCACTTTTAGATTCTTGCCGGCCTCGATCACCGCGGCATCGGCCTTGTCCGAGCGGATGATCATGGCATCGGCCTCGGCCACCGCCTTCAGCAGGTCAGCCTTGTCGGTATATTTTTCTAATTTGATCAGTTCATATCCCGCATCGGTGAAGATCTTGGCTATGCCATCCACCGCCACCTTGGCGAACGGCTTTTCGGTGGCTAAAAGGACCTTTTTTGCCATGATTACCTCCTGTATTTTTATTATTGTTAGTAACAAACCGGATTAAAATGTTATCAGAACAGCTATAAATTGTCAACAAGAAACCGCCGCAAAAGCGGCGGTCCTTAAATTCAAAAACTCTATGAGTTGGCCTTCTCGAATTTCTTGATGAACTCCACCAGTTTTTCCACGCCTTCCAGCGGCATGGCGTTATAGATAGAAGCCCGCATCCCGCCGGTCTTGCGGTGTCCGCTCAGGGTTACCAGGTCCTCCTTGGCGGCCTCGGCCAAAAACTTCTTGTCCAGTTCCTCGGATTCGGTGCGGAAGGGGATGTTCATAAGCGACCGGTCTTCTTTTTTGGTAACATGGCACTTGAACATCTTCGATGCATCCAAAGCATCATACAGCAAAGCCGCCTTCTGTTCGTTGATCTTATGGATGGCCGGAACGCCGCCCAGACTTAAAAGATGCTCTGCTACCAGCTTGACCATGTAGACCGCATAACAAGGCGGGGTATTGTACATCGACCCGCCGTCCACATGAGTCTTGTATTTCAGCATGGTCGGAGCCTCGGGACGGCAGCGCTCTACCATGTCATCGCGGATTATCACCACCGTGACGCCGGCCGGCCCCATGTTCTTCTGGGCCCCGGCGTAGATCATGGCGAATTTGCTTACATCCACCGGTTTGGACAGGATATCGGATGACATGTCGCAGATCAGCGGCACATCCTTGGTGTCAGGCATGCTCTTCCAGGCGGTGCCGAAGATGGTGTTGTTGCTGGTGATGTGGAAATAGTCGGCTTCGGCCCGGAATTCCGAGGGTTTCAGTTCCGGCAGATAGGTGAAGACCTTGTCTTCGGAACTGGCCACCACCTTTACGTCACCATATCGTTTGGCTTCGGCAATGGCTTTGCTGGACCACTCGCCGGTGTTGACATAATCGGCTTTGTTGGACTTGACCATGAAATTGAGTGGTACCATGGCAAACTGGGTGGACGCTCCGCCCTGCAGGAACAGCACCTTGTAATTGGCGGGAATGTTCATCAGGTCGCGTATCGCCTTCTCCGCCCCGTCGATTATGGACTGGTAGACCTTGGAGCGATGGCTCATTTCCATCACAGACATCCCGGAACCCTGGTAGTCCAGCATCTCTTCCGCGGCTTTCTTCAACACCGCCTCGGGCAGCATCCCCGGCCCGGCCGAAAAATTGTAAACCCGCTTTGCCATTTGTTCTCCTTAATCTTTAATAAATTTACGATCCCAGGCGGACAAATTTATACCTGTCCGTTTTGGATCCATTACTTTCACTTAACCACCAAAAACTGGTGGAGCTGAAGGGATTCGAACCCTCTACCTACGCGATGCGAACGCGCCGCTCTACCAAACTGAGCTACAGCCCCACGATACTAATAATAAACACCTAACGACCAATTACTGATGATGATAACAAAAATTCGGCTTAATTTCAATATCAATCAGCGTTCAGACATTTCCCTAATCGCCCTGGCCAACCTTTGTATGCTCCCCTTGAATTCTTCCGGCCGGCCGCCGAAACCGATCCTTATCCGGCCGGCATCGCCGAAGAATCTGCCCGGCACCACAAAAACCTTGTATCTCTTGGCCAACAATGCAGACAGTTCCTCGGCATTCCTGAAACCGGATACGTTGGGGAACCAGATGCATCCTTGTTCCGGAATGTCCCCTGAGATAAGACCTTCTTTCACCAGCGGCCCAACCGCTTTGACCAGCTCCTTCCGGTTGCGGGCCACGATACCCTGGGACCGGGACAGATAGGCGTCGAGATGTTCAAACACCACCGCCGACATGGCCTCCAGATAGCGCGAGCCGTTGCCATCTGACAGTACGAAGAAAGGGTTGATCATCTCGATGGTCTTTTTATCAGCCAGGATCCATCCGCATTCCAGATGACTCAGGCCGTAGGCCTTGGACAGGCTGCCGGTGGAGATGTAGACCGGATCCACCGTGCAGGCCGGCTTATCTGGCACGAAATCCCTGAACACCTCGTCCATCAGTATCCGGGTCGTCTTGTTCTTTCCCCGCACCGCCCGGGCTATATCCGTCAGTTGAGTTTTTTTGAGATGTGCTCCGCTGGGATTGTGCAGGTTGGTTAGGATCACCAAACTGGTTTTCTTGTCGATCATGGCGGCCAACTCATCGGGATCGACCCGGTAGTGCGGCGGCCGGCGTTTCAGCCACTTGATACTGGCGCCCAGAAGTTCGGCAGTCTGCCACATCGGCTGATAGGCCGGTGTCTCGCAGATGACGGTATCACCCGGCTTGACCTGTGAGACAATGGACAGATAGGTGGCGTTGGTGCAGCCGTTGGTCAGCAGGATATTGGCTGGCTTGACCCCGTAGCGCTTGGCGATGAGCTCTTTAAGCACCGGGTGCCCCCAGTCGTTGTTGTATGACTGCAGTCGCCTCAATTCGTCCCAATTCTTCTTGACGTTTTTCTCCAGCATGTCCAGCGGTTCGTAGACGTTGCTGGACAGCAGTTGAAAGCAGTCCTTGCGGTCCTGCAGAGCGATGTCAAGAGCCTTGAACCAGGAGAGGTAATTTGTGTTCACAGCTTTGAAATATTTATTGGTTTCTTTACGATATTCGCGTCTTAGCGGTTCAGGAAAGCTTGGCCAAAGCCTTCTCTATTCTATTGGCCGCCTCGGCCAAGTTCTCGATGGTGTTGGCGTATGAGAAGCGGACGTACCCTTCCCCCTCGGCCCCGAAGTTGGCCCCGGCCAGGGCGCAGATCTCGCAGTCGTTCAGCAGAAAGTCGGTGAATTTGCGGGAGTTCATACCGGTTTGCTTGACATTGACGAAAATGTAAAAAGCCCCGGCCGGCTTGCGGCAGGACAGCTTGGGTATCTTGTTGATGCGGTCAACGATAAAATCACGCCGCTTCTTGAACTCGTTCATCATGGCGGTCACTTCATCCTGCGGGCCTTTAAGAGCCTCGATACAGGCCGTCTGGCTGAAGGTGGCGGTGCAGGAATTTATATTGGTCATCAACTGGGCCATGTGCCCCACCAGATCCGTGGGCATCAGGCCGTAGCCCACCCGCCAGCCGGTCATGGCATAGGTCTTGGAATAGCCATTGAGTATGATGGTCCGCTCCTTCATGCCGGGGAACTGGGCGATGCTCTCGAACTTGCCCTCGTAGATCATCCGGTCGTAGATCTCATCGGACAGCACCGGGATGTCGTTGTTGACGGAGATGTCCGCCACCGCTTTCAGGTCATCCTTGGTTAAAATACCTCCAGTAGGATTATGAGGCGAGTTGATGATTATCAGCTTGGTCTTTTTTGTGATCTTCGATTTCAGTTCATTGACATCCAAACGAAAATCTTTCTCCTCGCGTAGGGGCAGCGGCACAGGCACCCCGCCGTTGAACTTGACCATGGACTGGTAGATGGGGAAGCCTGGATCGGGCACCAGGCATTCGTCGCCCTCCTCTAAAAGAGCGGTGATGGCGAAGGACATAATGGGTTTGGCGCCCGGGGTGACTACTACGTTCTCCGGCCCATACTGGACACCAATATGTTTGGAATAATATTCGGCGATTGCTTTGCGGTGTTCTGGAGTCCCGGCCGACGGCCCGTAATGGGTCTGGCCGGCGTCCAGGGCCTTCTTGGCGGCCTCTTTGATGTTCTTGGGGGTATCAAAATCCGGCTCGCCGATCTCCAGGTGGATGATCTTCTTGCCCTCGGCTTCAAGTTTTTTGGCCTTGGCCATCATCTCGAAGGCGGTCTCGACCTTAAGTTTCTCCATCTTGGCTGCAAACTTCATGGTATATCCTTTCAATAGTTTATTTCTTCGCCACCCTTCGCACATTCGGGGCAGGCTCCGGCACAGAGATACGGAGGATTCCCTAATCTACTTTTTCATTCCTTTGCACATGTTGCCCAAATTCATTTCGTAACCAAGCCCAATGGTGATTATATTCCTTTCCACGTCCCATATCTTCGATATGATCGTGAATTCGCCGACCATGAAGATGTTGGTCCCGGGCCATTTCCCGTGAAAACCCACGGCAATATCGTATGCTGGCTGCTCCCTGAAGTCACTCTCGGTCCAATAATCCCCGGGATCGTTGATGAAATCCTCCAACACTACCTTGTAATAGGTGCGGACCTTTTTGAACCGGTAGACGAGATGCGGTCCGGCCTGTTTTCCCAAACCTATAGTAACTGAGCCGCCATATGCATATTGGTGTTTATCTTTTGAGACCACTCTGTATTCGGGTATCATTATCCCTCCCGGGATCTCGTCATATTTGTAGTATTCAAGCAAAAGGTTTGCCCCGATCAGCAATCCCTGGCCGCCAATAAGCCCTGATTGATATTGAAACGCCTTGCCGTTCGAACTGCTGCCTTCATAGAATTTGCCAAAGTTCACTCCGCCCCTTAAACTGATCGGCAAAGCAAAGACAGTTAAGCCCATCGAAAGGCAGAAAAGCACCATCAAGGTTTTCTTCATGGTATTTCTCTCCGTTTTTATTTTGCCCGTGAAACACACGAAACCGAATAAAAATAATTTCGCGTTTTTAGCGGGCTTAGCGGGTATAGCTTATAATTTCCCCAGGATGGCCAGCACGCCCATTACTATGAACAATCCCCCGGCAATGTAATGCAGGATGTTCTGAGGGATGACTTTGATGATGGCCTGCCCGAACAATGCCCCGATCAGGGTCACGCATACCAGGGCCAGGCTGCCGCCCAGAAACACCGCCAGCCAGCTTTTGGATTCGGCACTCATGGTGATGACCGCCAACTGGGTCTTATCGCCCAGTTCGGCCAAAAATAAGGTTAAAAAAGCCGCTCCGAATATTTTCCAATTCATAAATACTCTCGAATATTATTAATTATTGACATAATGATATTATATAAATAAAAAGTATTCAACCTTAATTTTTCCTATTACTGCCGCCAACCGCTATAACCGAATCTCCGGTTTTATTCAGAACAAATCTACCCCCCAAGGGGTCGGTTGGCACATATCTCAGGTACCCGGCCGCCAGCATTTCCCGGAGGTTCTTTGGCCAATTTCCTTTTTCTTTATGATAAGCCGCCAACACGGCATTCAGCTTCTTGATAATCAACTGCTGATCTATTTCATCGATATACATTTTCGCTATCTCCCGCTCGGTCTGGTTTTGGCTTTTATTAAAGATCTCTATCCACAATTCACGGGAGGTATTTATGTCCCCGCCTTTTTTCAAAGCGAAGGCGGCGAAACGCCCGGCCATTTCCGGAGCCCCAGGCAGACGGGATGATATAGTGAACCATCTTCCGGCCTCACGGTAATCCCTTAAAAAGATATAATTGATAAAACCCTTGGTAAAGGGTACGGACCAATCATCCGGGTTCAAAGATATCCCTTTATCCAATAATTTTAACGCCCCGGCCGGATCCCTGGCGTCTGTCACCAGCAGCAAAGCCCCGAAATTATAGGCTGTTTTAAAGCCCGGAGACAGATAGGTAAGCAGGTCGAACATGTGGCTGAGGTATTTATACTCCCTGTCGCTCAAGGAATGCTTCCCGTAATACTGTATGACATCCAGCCAAATCCCGTCGGCCGCAACATTGCTATAACCCAAAGTGGCTGTCTTGGTAAAACGTAGAGACGGGAAATATAAAAGTTCTGCCTGGCTGTTCCCGGCCTGTTGTATACGGTCCAAACCATTCTGACATAAAAACACTGCCATACCCGAAAAAATCAATAATGGCACCAGAATAACTTTTGACGTAGGCAAATGGATCGAAAGCTTCATTTGAAGTCCTTTTTTTCGAAGGTCATCAACGTGATCGTCATCACGGCTAAAATATAAGCCAGGCTGTAGCTCAGTCCCCACCAAACCTGAGGCCAAACGACCTGTTGGTCGAAAATGATTCGGTTCTTGGCATCAAGGTTACCCAGATTCGGTAAAAGGTAATAGATTATTTTCATCATCCAGGCAACGGACATCAGGTTAAGGCGCTGTGCCAGTTCCAAAATGTCGCGGCTGAGGCTCCCGGCCAAATACAGGCAAAAGGTGAATACCGCTCCTAATACCGGTGATGCCAGGCTGGAAAAGAACAACGCCAAGGAATTTATGATCGATATCTTGATAAATATCAGCCAAATAGGGATCAGTATTATCGATATGGAAGTCTGCCGCATAATGATCAAACCGATATAATATATCGCGGTCATGATCAATACGATGGCGGCCGAAAGCATCTCCATCCCCAAATATTTTCCCGCCAGGAATTCGGCGCGGGTCATGGGCTTGGCGGCCAGAACATAGATGGTGCGCCTCTCGATTTCCTTATAAACCAGAGTGGTGCCTATAATAATGGCCAAAAGGATCCCCATCACTTCTATTCCGGCCAACCCGATATCCTTGAGTATGCGTCCCTGCTCCCCCAGTGCCAGCGGGGTAAGCGCCGTCAGACCGAACAATATCATCAGCCCGTAAGCGAAAATAATATATAAAGTGTTGGCCCTTATTCCTTCGATAAATGTATTTTTGGCTATGGCAAATATCTTATCCATCGTTCTTCACCTCCCGGGCAAAATATTCCTCCAAGGTCTCTTTGACGGGTTCAAATGAAAGCACCTGGCCTCCCGATTCGATGAGCATTTTGACCGCCTGATTGGCCAAGACCATATCGGTAAAATTCAGAATATGTTCATCTCCGTTAGCAGCTACAAAAGACGAGATCTTCCGGATATCGTCCAACGATTTATCCGTTATATTGCGGCAGACCAATTCTACCGAGGACAACCTGGCATCCAAGAGGTCATCCAGGCGGCCTATCTTCAGGATCTTCCCTTTGTTTATGATCGCCACCCGATCGCAGATGGTCTCGGCATCCGGCAGGACATGGGAGCTGAAGAATACCGTGGTCCCTCTTACCTTCAATCCGCCGATGATATCCTTGAATTCCTTGCGGCCCAACGGATCCAAACCGGTCAACGGCTCGTCCAGCACCACCAGTTTGGGATCGTTGATCAGGGCCTGGGCCAGGCCGATCCTTTGCAGCATGCCTTTGGAATATTTTCTCAGCTGCCGGTCGGCGGCTCCTTCCATTTTCACCAAGCTTAAAAGGTTCTCAACTTTAATTTTTATTTCCCTGTCGTCCATTCCAAATAGCTTGCCGCACAAGGTCAAAAATTCCCGCCCGGTTAGATAATCGTAGAAATAAGGGGTCTCGGGAAGATACCCTAAATTTTGTTTGGCATTAATATCATGAGGGTCGCTCCCTAATATCCTTATCTCCCCGAATGTCGGGCCGATGATCCCCATCATTGATTTTATGGTGGTGGTCTTGCCGGCCCCGTTGGGTCCCAAAAAACCGAAGATCTCTCCGGAGGAGACCTCCAGGGTAAGCCCCTTGAGTATCATCTGTTTTTTCGACCAGAAGTGCGGTTGGATCACCTTGGTGAGATCTCTGATCTGTATCACTGCTTCCATATTCGTCCCGCTTTTTATTTGCTTCCCGATAATGAATTAAATATCCTGAGATCTTCTTTGGCTGAAACAGTATCCCCCAGTTTAAGAAGAGCCTGGCTGCGGTAATAATAGGCCCGGAAGTTGTTCTTGTTGACGGAAATATAACAATTCAGATCGGCCAGGGCCAGAGCAGTCCGGCTCTCTGACAAAAACAAAAGGCCCCGGTTCAGATAACCATTTATAAAGGCGCTGTCCGATGCCAGACATTGATCATAATCTTTAAGGGCATTTATCCGATCCCCCTGGCGAAAATAGGCCAGTCCGCGATTGCACAGAGCGTTGGCATCTTTTACGTCTATCTTCAAAGCTTCATTATAATACTTTATTGCCGCAGTGTATTCGCCGGTGTCGTTGTATGTATTCCCAAGATTGATATAAGCCGATATATATTCCGGACTAATTTCCACTGCTTTTAAAAAATCCCTTTGAGCCAGATCGTATCTCTTGTCTATGGCATATATCAAACCCCTGTTATAATAAGCCTCGGCGTATGCGGGGTCTATTTCTATCGCTCTTTTATAATCCGCCAAAGCCCGGTCATACCGCCCCAGCTTCAGATAAGCATTGCCCCTATTCAGATGCGGTCTGGCCTTGTTAGGGGACTTGGTGACGGTGTCGTGCCACAATAAAAGATCGTCCCCCCAGATCTGGTTCCGGGCGTAGGCCGAGGCCCCCAGGCCAACGATCAGGGCGGCCCAGATAATGAAGGCTATCCTCGGTTTGATCTTGCCGCTGAAATGATAAAACATCCCAGCCAGCACTAGAACATACCCCACCATCGGCAGGTACATCCGGTGCTCGAAGATAACATCCCTGATTGGTATGATGCTCGACTCCACACTCAGGACTAAAAAGAACCAAAATATCCCGAAAGATATCAGCCGGGATCTCCGATATAGCCAAACACCCAAAGATAGCAGGCCTAAAAGGAATATTCCGCTCAGCAGGGTCTTTATATCCCAAAGACTACGGCTTAACACAAAGTCATAGTCCAGATTCTGATTCACCGGCACTATCAACAGGCGGATATAGGTCACCACAACCCTGAACTGGGTGATAAAGTACTGCCACCGACTTATATCATTGGTCTCCCGGGTAGGCGCCAATTTGAATATCAAACCCAGAATGACAGCCCCCACGATCACAGCCAGACCGGATAATATCAGCTTCCGATTGATCTTCCCATTGCATCGGATGAAAAAGAACTCAATCATCAACAGCATCAACGGTAAAGTGAAGCTGATCTCCTTGCTCAAAAAGGCCGCTAATCCAGATAATAATGTGCCAGCATAGAACCAAAGGTACCTTTTCCCCTCCCCAGAGGTATGGATATATCTCCCCTTGATGTACAGGCAGGCCGCCAGCAAATAGAACATGGTCGCCATCGAGGTCAGCCGCTGAACGATATACGTCACCGCCTGGGTCTGCAACGGGTGGCTTACAAACACCAAGGCTGCCCCCAAGGCCAGCCAATCTCGCCACCTATTGTTTCCGTTCCCATTTACAGGTGGGTTCAAAAACAACAGCATTGCCAGCCAGTACACTAATAGCCCGTTCATGATATGTATCCCAACATTCACTAGATGATAACCAACTGTTTCCAAACCACCAAAACGATAGTTTAGGGCAAAGGTGAGGTTGACCAGGGAGCGGGGTTTAAAAACCATCATCCGGGCGGCGGACCTTTCCAGGGAATGGACCGTTTGGTTGTGGACTATCAGGTGCCCGTCGTCGAAATGGAAAGGTGAAGTAAATGTATTAACATATATCAAAACCATGGCACCAGCCAATGATGCAAAAAGAATTATTTTTTTGCCTAATGTCTTCATTTGAGTTTATATTTTACAGATTCCGGATTAAACCCGGTTTTGACGGCAGATTCCTGTGTTATACGTCCTGAAAGTGTGTCGCCAGCCATTGTTTGAAGGACTCCGGCGGCATACGTATACATTGCATTTTCAGGGTCGATCTGTCTTGCCTTGGCCAAGCATCTCAACCCAGCCGGGTACTGTCCGGTTTCTTTAAATATCAATGCCTTGACGAAATATGCCATTGGATACCCGCTATCCAGTAAGATCGCTTTATCAATGTAATCCATTGCTTTTTCAAATTTGCCTTGGAAGTAATATGCTTTAGCTAGATTATAATACGGCATGCTAGCATATTTATTAGCTGAAATGGCAAATATAAAATCCTTTTCGGCCAAATCGTATTTCCCAACGGATAATGATATGGCCCCCCTATTGTTGTAGGCTTTTGCATATCCAGGATTATACTTTATTGCCTTTGCATAACAATCCCAGGCTTCTTTAGACATTCCCTCCTGTTCATACAAATAGCCGAGATTATACCATGAATTGTCGAATGTGGGATCTATCTGAAGAGCCCGTAAAAAATCTCTTTTGGCAAATTCATAGTTACCTTTTTCCATCAGGGCCTTTCCCCTGGCATCATGCGGTCTGGCCTTGTTAGGGGACTTGGTGACGGTGTCGTGCCACAATAAAAGATCGTCCCCCCAGATCTGGTTCCGGGCGTAGGCCGAGGCCCCCAGGCCAACGATCAGGGCGGCCCAGATAATGAAGGCTATCCTCGGTTTGATCTTGCCGCTGAAATGATAAAACATCCCAGCCAGCACTAGAACATACCCCACCATCGGCAGGTACATCCGGTGCTCGAAGATAACATCCCTGATTGGTATGATGCTCGACTCCACACTCAGGACTAAAAAGAACCAAAATATCCCGAAAGATATCAGCCGGGATCTCCGATATAGCCAAACACCCAAAGATAGCAGGCCTAAAAGGAATATTCCGCTCAGCAGGGTCTTTATATCCCAAAGACTACGGCTTAACACAAAGTCATAGTCCAGATTCTGATTCACCGGCACTATCAACAGGCGGATATAGGTCACCACAACCCTGAACTGGGTGATAAAGTACTGCCACCGACTTATATCATTGGTCTCCCGGGTAGGCGCCAATTTGAATATCAAACCCAGAATGACAGCCCCCACGATCACAGCCAGACCGGATAATATCAGCTTCCGATTGATCTTCCCATTGCATCGGATGAAAAAGAACTCGATCATCAACAGCATCAACGGTAAAGTGAAGCTGATCTCCTTGCTCAAAAAGGCCGCTAATCCAGATAATAATGTGCCAGCATAGAACCAAAGGTACCTTTTCCCCTCCCCAAAGGTATGGATATATCTCCCCTTGATGTACAGGCAGGCCGCCATCAGATAGAACATGGTTGCCATCGAGGTCAGCCGCTGAACGATATACGTCACCGCCTGGGTCTGCACCGGGTGGCTTACAAATACCAGGGCCGCTCCTAAGGACAGCCAATCTCGCCAGCCCTCACGGCCCCTGTCCGATATCAGGGGGTTGGACAACAGCAGCATTACCAGCCAGTACACTAAAAGCCCGTTGATCACATGGATGCCAACATTGACCCCATGATAACCAACCGTTTCCAAGCCACCAAAACGATAGTTTAGGGCAAAGGTGAGGTTGACCAGGGAGCGGGGCCCGAGCGACAGCGTGGAATGGACATAGGTGGGGATAGATCTCATACCATGATTATCAATGATGGCATGAAAATCGTCCAAATGGAATGGGAATTTAAAACTATTGATATATATAGCCAGTACCACCATAAATAAAACTGCGGAAAAGCTTATAAGAAATAGATGTTTTTTCATTTGATTCTAAACCCGACAGGTAAAATAATTTCTTTTCTTCTAATGAGTACTAGATAATATATCGCCAAAGAAACCATAGCGACCACAGTGCTGAATATATCCTGAAGCTTAATAAAATATTTCAGCGTCATCAAGACCAATGTAAAGGGTATGGCATATATGATTTTTTTGAATATTCCAAGTAATATCTTAACCATTCCCTTCGGTGATATTATGAATATATATGCCAGTAAACCTGAATATAAGACAACACCGGTCAATGAAAATAACAACAGCGCCAAATAGATATTTTTCATCATATAACCACCGATAAAAAGGCAACCCGCTGTTGCGATTATTGAAATGATATTGAAGATCAACAATATTCCCTGCTTTTCCAATGCCAACAATACCGAGCTTACCGGAGATGTGCAAAACTTAACAAAAGCATAAATCCCCAATATCTGTAAATATTTTCCGGCCTCCATCCATTTTGCGCCCAAAAATACCGTTATTAGTTCCCTCCCAAATAATAAGGCGATAATGCAGGGGAAAACACCGACTATGAAAAGCACACCCACAACTCTTGTTATTTCATCAGCATAATCGGCCCCATTCCTTATTTGCTCGGATATCCTTTGATAAAATACCTGGGCAATCGATGCCACTATCAAACCCATGGGCAGCTGCATCAGCCGGTACACCACCGAATATTGCCCGACTATCGACTGGGCGAAGAATGTCGAAATCAAAAGGATCGGTAAGTGATAATTCAGGGTGTTCAGCAAACTGCTCCAAGTATCCACCAAAGGAAATTTTTTATATCTCAGGGCATTTCGGTGCAGATCTGCCCATTTGAAAATATTAACCGCTTTTTCAAAATCGTTTCTTAAAAAATAGCCCGTTAACAGAGCGGTCATTGCCAAATAGCCACCCAAAGACCCAACGATCAAGGCTCCGGCATTGGTGATACCACCCCATACAAATCCCAGGATTACCAGTCCCGAAACAACGGAACCCGTCACGGCAGCAAGGGACATTAAAAAATACTTTTGATTACGGGAAAGCCAGTAATAACCAGTCTGGTATAGCCCCTTTAACAAAAGGACCAGCGGCAACAGCCATGAATATGGCCTTAGTGAAACCGCCCCGACCGGGATAAGGTTTGTTCGATAATTCAACACCACTCCGATCATTATCACCAAAGCCAATGTCAGAGATGTCAGCAAACAAAGCGCCATGATATTAAATGCATCCTTCTCGTCCGGAGGAAGCATTATTGATAGTTCGTATCGCAGGCAAATTATCACACCCAATATGCTTGCCAAAGAATCAAAAAAAGCCGCCACCCCGAAATGTTCCGGAAGAAATATTCTGGAGAAGACGGGAACAAGAATAAAACCCACCAATTGGGCTGCAAAGGTTCCGCTGGCCAGGGTCATGACCTGCCCGGTAAAATTGTATTTTATGATTGGATAATATTTGCTCATTATATTTAAATACTGCCGTCAGGATTTGTGATAAAGAGCTATCACCGCTGTATATTTATTTAACGGAAGACTTTTCAATATTTTATATAGCGCACTTTTAATCTTTCCCGACAGGGACCCTGCTTCACTCGCAGCGGGCCGGTTGCCACTCTTGGGTTTAGCCCTGTAACCGCAAGCCGGACAATAGCTGTTTTGCAGTCTGGCCGGCAGGTCAAACTCCTTTCTGTTGAACAGCCACATATAGGCCCGCACGATCCCGTAATAATTGGCAAAATATACTTCCTCAGATTTTATAATGGTGTATTTCACCAATTTGAAATCTTGGAAAAGGGTTGTCAAAGTATTTTCGGTAAAAACATTAAAATGATAGGTGGGATTGAATCGACAGCCACAGTTGGGACACTTAAGGAAGACCCTTTTCTCCCCCAAGGGCACCGATATCAGTATATATCGCTCCGCCACCCGAGAGATCTCCTTTATCGAAGCATCATAGGCTTCCGCCGGCAAATGTTCCAGCACTTCAAGGCAGGAGACCAGCGGAACCAAGCCGCTGCGGACAGGTATTTTGGCCAAATCCCCAAGAACGGCAAAGTTCATGACATGCGCTTTTATTTGCGATACGGCGGTCCTTGACCTTTCCAGGCCGATCCCTGTAATTTTTTTATCAGCCAGAAGGCGCAGAAAGGAACCATTACCGCATCCCAGGTCTAAAATTGTGTCTATTCCATCAGGTATCAGCTCTAACGCTTTTTCGAATCGCAATCTGTCAAAGGGGCTGTTGAGGTATCTATCCTGATCCCAAAACTCTGGTATTTCGTAGTAATTTTTTTCGTACATATTATATGTTTGACTTTTGGCGTTATTTTTGGTAATTTTGTTTGAACATCCAGTGAGAGTTTATGCCCAAAAAAATATTGATCATCTGCTTTACAGACATTGCCAGGGATCCAAGGGTTAAACGCCAAATTTCATTTCTCAAAGATAGTTATGATATTACCGTTTTGGGTTCCGGAGATCCCGAGGTAGCGGATATAACATATCTGCATTGCCCATTTGTCTATAACACATTCTGGCAAAAGATCATCCCCTTCCTTTTACTGATCTGCCGAAAGTATGAAGACCACTATTGGCGGCAAAGCTATGTTCAAGCCGGGATGAGACTGCTTAACAACCGCAAATATGACCTAATAATCGCCAATGAGATCAACAGCCTGCCATTAGCCTTAGCCATTTCCAATGGGGCAAAGATCTTGTTTGACGCCCATGAATATTACCCGAGTTTACGGGACGATTATTTTTGGTGGAAACTGACCTTTAACCCCTATTTCAACTATATTTGTCAAACCTATTTACCGAAAACCAATAGTATGGTGACGGTCTCTAGCGGAATTGCTGCGGAATATCAAAGAAATTTTAACATACCTGCAACCATTATAACAAATGCACCAGATTTATTTGAAATTACGCCAGTTAAAACCGAACCCCAAAGGATAAAACTGGTTTACCACGGGATGGCTGCACCCACACGCCGGATAGAGAATATATTAAACACTTTCCGGCTGCTGGACGGTCGTTTTGAGCTGCATCTGATATTCTCTCCCGGCAGCGATCAAAAATACATAACCAAGCTTAAAAGGCTTGCCTTGGGGTTGGGCAACATTTCCTTCCCCCCGCCCGTGTCTCCCGACAGGGTGATCGATTGTTTGTCCCGGTATGATATCGGAATATATTTGTTCGAGCCGACCAACATCAACAACAGATTGGCCCTGCCGAACAAGTTCTTTGAATTCATCCAGGCCCGGCTGGCCATAGCCATCGGGCCGTCGCCGGAAATGGCAAATCTGGTTAAAAAATTCAATCTGGGAATCATTTCTAAAAACTTTAAACCATCGGCGATGGCAATTCAGATAAACTCACTTACAGCCGAGCAAATAGACAGCTTTAAATATTATTCAGACAAAGCGGCAAAAGAATTGTGCTCAAATGAAAATAAAATAAGATACAAAAATTTAGTTGAAAAATTGATTGGTTGAATTTGGTCCCCGGTTATTGCAAATCTGCTCAAAATAATCCACGATTTTTCTTTCCCAGTCGCTTTCTTTTGCATATTTGCGGTATCTTTCCCTTCCGTTGGTACCGGTTAAAGCCGTTCTAATATTTTCCACAAATTGCCTACTATCTCTGGAAATAAGCAACGGGGGATTTATTTTCCGGATTTCTTCCCAATCAGTTGCCACGACCGGCAAACCTGCTGCAAAGTACTCATACATTTTGAGAGGGTTAAGTCCGTTTACCAGTTCCGGATATCCCCTAACATCAAAGGGCAGCAATCCCACATCAGCGTGATTTAAATAGCCCGGCAGATCAGCATTGTCTTTGGGCCCTAATAAATACACATTATTCAACCCCCTGTATCCCTCTTCTTTGCTTCTATCCCCAATTAAAACAAAAGAAACCCCCGGCAATTCTTTGGAAGCATATCTCAGCAAATCGTGATCAAACCATGCCGGCATCGCGCCAACAAATATTGCTATAGGCTTTTTTATTGTCGAGTATTCACTCGGCAAAGAGCAGTTTTGCCTATCCACGTCTTTGTATATCACGCCATTGGGGAAATATTGCGCCTTCCCTTGCGCAGCGTGTGGGATCCGCTTGTGCAACAACGTTGACGGATAAATAATATTATCCACGCTTTCAATCAATCTTCTTTCGGCTCTTTCCACCGCAGTGTTATAATGATTGAACAGCGATTGATCATCAGCCATACGGTATAATGATTTAGTGTATAAAATTTTATCCAACAAATAATTATGGTAGGGATTATCGAAATAAAGCAAATCGACTGATTTAAATCCTTTTTTTGCTATCATCTCAATAACATTGGGGAAAGTAAGTCTGTGCCAATTATTATGCAGCCAGTTGTTTTTTAGAAATGAAGCATTGAAGGGTGCCAAAACCGAGCCCGGTACATATGCCCATAGATTTCCTTCAGGATGTGTGATCCCGGAATTCCAATAAATCTTTCCCCTTTGGGATAAACGTGTCAGTTTATTAAAATATAACAAATGCGGCAAAGAAATAGGAAAAGAGATATACGCTACACGCCATCCATGACTAGATAATATCTTTGCTATCCTATGGCTGCCAACATAATATGGTGACCCCCAATACTGGCTGCAGGACATGAGGATTTTCTTCATCTATTTAAACCCATCACTTGGGAATTAAGGTTTTTTCTAATTGCATTATTATCGAGGCCCAATTAAATTGTTTGGCCCGGTTTATTGCTTCTAGCCCCGCCCTTTTATATAGTTCATTGCCTGGCAGCATGCTGGTGACAGCCTTGGCCATAGCTGCCGGATCATCACCTGAAACCAACAAACCGCTGGATCGGTCGGTTACTATCTCCGCCGGACCGCCGGAGTTGACCGCCACCACCGGCAATCCATGGGACATAGCCTCCAGCGGGGCCAGGCCGAAAGGCTCATTGAGGGTAGCGCTTACGTAAACATGCGATTCGGCATACAGCCGTTCAAGCTCCAACTGGCTGACACTACCCCAAAAACTGACGTCTCCCTCCAAACCAAGCTCACCGGCCAGCCGTTCCAGATCCTCTCTCTCCTCTCCATCGCCCACAATGTTCAATCTCACCGGATGTTCCTGATCCAGCATGATCCGCAGGGCTCTGATGACAATATCAATGTTCTTGAATTTCGTCAGTCGGCCGACCGTAATCATGGTGAACGTCCCGCCACGGCGGTTTTCACTTTCCTTTGCCGCAGGCAGTTCCACCCCGATATATACCGTTTTGATCATATCCTCGGGATAATCGTACACCTCCCGGGCGTATCTCCTGGTGTATTCCGAATTGGCTATCACCCGGTCGGGCAGGGCGGCTAATTTTATGTCAATAGCTTTCAACAAGGGATTAAAAAACCTGGCCCCCAGGCGCATCAGCGGACCTTTGATGGAGGCTATCCACTCTTCGGAGTGGATGAAGGCCGAAGGCTCCTGGCACATCCACACCAAGCGGATCCGCTTATGAAACAGCTTGTAAATGGCTCCCCACCAGTTGGCCGGAAAGACCTGGGAGAATAAAATAAAATCTTCACATTTATCAAGGATTCGGGATACCTTGATGCATGACCAAGGGAAAAATATCCAAAACCAGAGACTGGATGACAATGGACCTCCAATATCAATAAAATCAATGTATTTACGAAAATCTTCGACCAGGGCATCATTGGCCTTGATGGAAATGACTTTGATCTGATAGCCACGTTCAGCTAGCCGACGACCCGATTCCAGGACGAAGCGTCCGGCACCGCCGTGGGCGGTAAAATGAGGGTGCAGATAGATGATGGTTTTGGTCATGGTTCAGCTGTTACCGATAAGAGCCCATAGATGGTAGGCCGCCGTAATCTTGAACCTGTTTAACCGGTGTATCAGTTTGAGCAAGGGCCTTTTATCCAGGTATTTCAAGGCTATCATATACTCCTCCTGGAATTGGGTATCAAATCCGCTGCCGCTCTTGGACTGTCGGTACCAGCGGAAATCGGCCAGGTGCTTTCTCAGCACGTTTATCCGATACTTAGAAGCTATCCGGCACCACATATCGTAATCCAGGGCATAATGAAGATCTTCGCTAAAATATCCCAGCCCCTGGTGAATATCCCGGCGCCAGAAGGTGGCCGGCTGGGAGATAAAATTCTCCTTTAAAAGATTTTTGAGCGAAGGGAACCTCAGTAGTATTTTTTTGTAGCAAGTAATGGCTTTTCTTATCTCATGGCCGTCTTCATCAATAATTCGGCAGTACCCGGTCAGCAGTTTTTGATCCGGATGATTTTTAAAGAAATCCACCACCCTCTGAAGACTCCCTGGAGCCAAGGTATCGTCGGCGTTCAAGTAGGCCGCCACCTCTCCCCCGGCCATTCTCAATCCCTTGTTGATGGCCTCGGACTGGCCCCGATCCTGCTCAGAGATCCAGCGGAAAGTCAGACTTGCGCAGGCGGATTTGATGCGTCCTTCAATGATATCCAATTCATATTTTTTCAGCATTTCCATGGTGCCGTCAGTAGAGCCGCCGTCAATAACAATATGCTCCAATTCGAAATCGCCAGCCTGTGAAATGACCGAATTGATGGTCTGGGGCAGAAACCGGGCCAGGTTGTAGCTGGGTGTGATTATGGATATCAGCATCTACCTGCCTTCCAGCATTTCCCTGACCTTTTCCTTGAGCAGGCCTATCTCCTGGGCCATCTTTTTATTTTTTTCGACTAGGTCCGAAGTGATGATGGAGAATTGTATCAGGATGATGAACAGGGCCATCACCAGTATCAGCAAAAAGGCGGTGGGCGGATAGGCGATACCCATCAGGTTGGCCAGCACCTCCAATCCCTGGCGCCATATCGAAAAGAACAAAAAGACCGTCCCGATGAACAGCCACAACAGGGAATGATTCTCCCGGAGTCGTTTCTGGCGGATCAGCTCCAGGATGAACAACAACAGGCCGACGCTGCCGGCCACCGCTAAAAACTGGATACGATGGGGGTCAAACGACGAGAACATCACTGCCTCCTTATTTTGGGCCGGATGGCATTCATGGCCAGGGCCAACAGCACTTTTATCATATAATAAGGTCCGATAATGCCTGACAGCGAAGAAGTGCCTTCTTGCCGTTGCTCCATTTTAACCGGCACCTCGGTCATTTTAAAGCCGTTCCGGCCCAGCACCACCACCGCCTCGGGCTCGGGAAAATCATCGGGATAACTGTGGGCCAGGAATTCTATGGCCCGCCGGCCAAAGGCTCTAAAGCCCGATGTATTGTCGGTTATCCGCTGCCTAATAAGCATTTTGTTGAGCAGTTGGATCATCATCATACCCAGCCGCCTTAAAAATGTAGTTCGATATTGATAGGGCCTTTTCAGGAACCTGGAACCGATCACCACCTCTGCCTGTCCCGCCAGAAGCGGTGCGATCAGGGCCGGAACCTCCTCCGCCAGGTGCTGGCCATCGCCGTCGAATTGCACGGCGATATCATAGCCGTTCCTTTGGGCATAAATGAAGCCGGTCTGCACCGCCCCGCCGATGCCCAGATTCACCGGCAGATCTACCACCCTGACCCTGCCGAATGATCTTGCGACCGACGAGGTGTCATCCCCTGAGCCATCGTTGATCACCAGAATGTCGCCGTCAATGCCGGAACCCTGCAGATTCCCCAGCACCTGAGCGATGTTACCGGCCTCGTTATAGGCCGGGATGATCAGCAGTATTTTGGGTGGCGCTTTCATTTTTTGCCCAACAGCCTTATCAGTTCTGGTTTTATTTTTAGAGCCCTGTCTAGGTACAACCGGGAACTATCGTTCGAGCCCATTTGCCTGTATAAGATACCCAGGTTGAACAGCGCCTCGGGGATCCTTCCATCGATATCCAAAGTCCTTAGATACTGCCGCCTGGCCTTCTCCAGTTTTCCCTTCTGATGGTACAGCATGCCCAGATTCAGCTGGGCCTCGAGATTCTCGGGACGGCTCAGTATAGCCAGCTTGTACTGCCTCTCCGCCCTGTCTGCATCCCCCCTCTGGTGGTACAGATAGGCCAGATTATAGCGAAGCGAGGAAGATCTGGGAGCCAGCTCCAGGCCGCGCAGCAAATTATGCTCGGCCTTGTGCCATTGGCCCAATAACTCGTAGACCATGCCTAAACCGTGATAAATATCTTTATTTTTAGGCTCCAATTGCAAAGCCTTTTTGTAATATAATCCGGCTTTTTCGTATTCACCTCGTTCGATAAAAATATAGCCCCATTGGGTATATGATAACGCAACCTGCGGTTCGTTAGCAACTAAATTCAGCAACAGACTGTCTTGATCATAATAAAGGGGAAGGCGCAAAATCGTTATGACAGCATAAAAAGTCAGAACGATCCATGGCAGAACAGGATAAACTAGCCTGCCCAATTTTATCTTGTGCGGCCAATTTATCTGAGAAAGCATTATTATTGCGCCGACAAATGAAACATATATCCGGTGTTCATGATAGAACGCAAAATCGGTGCCTCTTAGCAGGTGCGGCGCAAGGAATATCACTGCCATCGCCAAACCGAAATAAAATATATTCCGGTTCTTTACACCCCCAACGCGGATAAAAACAAGCAGGACCATCAAGGCAACCAGACCGTACCATACCATATTGGCTTTAGGAATGGGCAAGACCGAAAGGTTAAACGGAAACAGTACCTTTCCAGCATAGCCCAGCATTCCCTGGATATTTTCCCATGCACTGTTTAATTCCATTTGGCCCGTTCCGGGATTTGCCGTAATCACCGAATCCCTGATGTATAGCCACCCAAGGGTTATGGCCAGCCAACCCAGAAAAATAAATACCCTGTTGATGACTCTGCTACCCTTGCCTATGCCGGCAAATAGAAGCATGAGCCCGACAAGGGGAAACCCTACGGCTGCTTCTTTGGTAAAAAGCCCCCCCGCAAGGGAAAGCATGCTCACCGCTATCCAATACCACCCCCTGCTTTTGCAGTAGTTGACGAGGGAAATGACAAAACAAAGCAGCCATAATCCCAAAAGGGTATCATTGCGACCGGGGATCCAGGCTACGGCTTGAACCATCAGCGGATGCACCAGGAAAAAGGCCGAAAGGAAAAAGGATCGAACCCTGGAAACCTCAAACCTCCTGAGCAGTAGGAATAACAGGCAACCGCAGACATAATGGATCACAATATTCGTCAGGTGATAAATCCACGGAGAGGTCCCGGCAATTTTGGCATCCAGCATAAACGACGCGATTAGCAGCGGCCTATAGGCCACAGTATCGGCCCGAAATACATCCGAACCGAAGATGTTAAACATATTACTGAGGTCAGCCAGATATTTCTGGCCTTGGACTATCAAATAATAGTCATCAAAATAACTGTATTTATACCAGACGGCTGGTAAAAAAATTATCGTGGTCAACCAGACTAAAATGACGTAAAATCCTCCGTCACCATTTATAAAATCTTTTATTTTTTTTAAAATATTAGGCATCTTATGCAATTAAAATAGGTAGGTTGAATAATACAACCTACCTACAATTTTTATAAAGGTACTTTAGATAGCCGTGCCAGGCCTCAAGGTTAAAGACAACAGAGAAGCGGTACTCTTGCCATATCCGGTGATAGTGTAGCCGTCAGCAGCACCCACGTAACCAGCCTCACCAGCATTAGCTGGCGGACCATCAAGAACTGTAGCCACTCCACCGAAGGGATTCTTCAGAGCTACTGCTGTAATCATATCAGCAAATGTAATATCACCGGTTGCGCCCGGACAGGTGGTGGTTCCATCAGTGGGATAAATCCCGTCTTTTCTAGTGGCAAAATCTTCAGCAGTAAGTTGCACAGTATGCATATTGGATTTTACGGCTGATTCCTTGGCCCGGTCCTGCATGGACATAAAGTTCGGGATGGCGATAGCCGCCAAGATACCTATGATGACCACCACAATCATCAGTTCGATGAGGGTAAAGCCTTTACGGTTCATCTTCGCTCCTTAATTTTGATTATTTAGGGTATTATTTTCTATATGATTTACTACGCAAATTTAATGCCAATTTTATATTAATATTAACTCCTTGTGATGCAAATTAATAAGTCCCATTCTTTTATTTTTTATTTATTGCATAAATTACAATCATTGCAATTTGCAATGGCTAAATTGCTTTCCCGGGTATTAAATCAAAAGGTAATAAACGATCTTTGCCATAACCTCGAATCTTATAAGTTATTGCAATCAAAGCTGAGCCCTCAGCTAAAATCCCATTTGAAGCATCAAAGGCAGTATAAAAAACAACACCCGAAGGACCCGAGGGCATATTATTATCTAAATATATTACTGCGTCGTTATTACGATTAAATGGATTGGCATAACTCATATACGGACAAATTAAAGTATTTGGCGGGAAAGGGGGTTTAGTCGCTCCCTCAGTTATAGACTTATCAGTATTTATACTTGAAATACCTGTTATATCAGATATCCTTACTGTCAGATCACCAGGGTAGAATCCACCTGTTCTTGTATTGTAATCTTCCACCACCAATTGCAATGTATGCATATTGCTTTTTAATGAAGCTTCCAAGGCCCTGTCCCTCATGCTTAGATAATTAGGAATTGAAATGGCTGCTAGCACGCCGATGATAACAACTACTATCATTAGCTCTATCAGGGTAAATCCTTTACTGGTGGTTTTTTTATATTTACTATGCAACTGCTCGAGCTTTTCGATAATATTCTTGTCAGCTTTTTGCTCTTGTTTAAGCTTTTTGGAATATGTATCCATTTCCATCATCATATTTTTTAATGTTTCCTGCTCTTTATCTATCATTTCCCGCAGTTTACCGGCCATCAAGTTGAATTGCTCAGCCAAATGATGACCTTCATCACCCTTGCGGAATTTCATCGGCCTTTCCGGCCAATTACCGCTTTCCAGTGATTTCATCCCGTTATTAAGCCTGACCAATGGCCCAGCAATGCGATGGGAAATAACTATAGCCACCCAGCCCATAGCTATGATAATAGCCGGTACGACAACAAAAAGAATCTTGTTTGCTTGGTCAAATATATTGATTATGGAAATCTGTCCGGATGCAAATGCCTGGCTGGTTATACCACGCCATATTATTAAATAAATAGAACCGCCGGTCAATAACATACCGCTTGCCACCATAACCAATATCTGGGACACGATCCTGACCTGCATATCCTTATGAGCCAGTATCTTTTTTCTTCTGTTTTCTGCCATAAATTAACCTTTTCATCATTATTCATATAAAATATACGCAATAACCATACCACATGACCACATGGAATTGCCATATATCAATTACGTGATATCCTCTCAATTTTCTTTAATTTTATAACTTTTTAATTTCCTGTATAAAGTAGCATAGTGTATCCCAAGCTTTTTTGCCGCAAGCGATTTATTGTTATGGCATTCGGCCAATACTTTAAGGATGGCCTGTTTTTCCTTGTCCCTTAAATTTTCGCCTTCTGCTTCATCTATATTCCCGATCCTCTTTGGCTCAGCGATTGATCTAGTAATTTCATCAGGAAGACTCGATCTTTCTATCACCGGGCCAGCTTCAAGTATTATAGCCCTTTCCAGCACATTTTCCAACTCCCGGACATTGCCTGGCCATTGATACTGCATAAGAGCATCTTTGGTGTTGGACGCCAAAAGCTTTATGGAAATACTTTGTTTTTGGCAATAATTTTTTATGATCTCTTCGGCCAGCAGCAAAACATCATCTTTCCTTTCTCTCAAGGGAGGGATTGTGATCTGGATAACGTTAAGACGGTAGAACAGATCCATCCTGAATTTATTCTTTTCAACTGCCTTTGCCAAATCGCTGTTGGTTGCTGAAACGACCCTGACATCAACCTTAATGGGCTTGGTCCCGCCCACCGGGACGATCTCCCGCTCCTGCAGTACTCGCAGCAGTTTCACCTGAATGGCCGGAGATGTTTCGGATACCTCATCAAGGAAAAAAGTGCCTCCGTTGGCCACTCTAAAAAGCCCATCTTTATCTCGCATAGCTCCGGTGAAAGAACCTTTTACATGTCCAAAAAGTTCCGATTCCAACAAGGTTTCGGGCAACGCGGCACAGTTTATACTGACAAACGGGCCTTTACCCCGGCCGCTTAATCGATGCAGTTCCCTGGCCAGAAGCTCTTTGCCTGTCCCCGATTCGCCATAGATCAGCACAGTACTATCAGTAGGGGCTACCTGCTGAACCATATTCATGACCTCGATAAAATTCGGAGACCGGCCTATTATCCGGCTGTCATACTCTTGGGTTGATTGCTGATTTATTTCCGTTCCGGGGATTTCGATATGAGCAAACCTGGCAAAATCGTCGATGGTCTTGCGAATGTATTCGGTTTTCTCTTTCACTTTTGATATATTGGCGGATATCTCGGGAGCAATCTCGTTTTCTCTCATCATTCCCGATATGGTGAAATTTATTTCGTTAAGGTAGGGATGAAGCAGTTTCAATAAAGATTTCGTCAATTCTTTTGATGTTTCCAGTTGCTCCATTTCGATCATACGATTTTCAAGCGATTTAACCATGCTCAGATCCTGGAAAATAGCGATGATCCCTTCGAATTGCCCCTGACTATTGTAAATAGAAGTGGTACTTACACCCACCGGGATTCCCTCTTCCCTGCCGCGGGAAATTTTTATTTCCATCCTCTGGGAACGTCCTTCTTTTAAGCTGTTTTGCAAGCTAAGTACGCTTCCTAAAGCTTCCAAGCCGTCGATAGCTATATTGGAAATATTCAGACCGGATAGCTCCTTCCTTTCCAGCCCCAAAATCTGGCGACCGGTCATATTACAGTACATTATCTGACCGTTGCCATTGATGGTGAGCAACCCGCTGCCCATCTTTTCCAATATATCTCCTGTTGACAGCTTGAATTTTTCCAAGGCTCGAGTGGTGTCCTCCAGTTGCCTGCCTTTAAGCCGTAATCTTTCCGATAAATACCCGGAAAACGCCGCCACTAGATAGAAACATATGGCATAAAGATATCCCCTAAAAACGAAATCAGTTTTGAAGGCTGTTACAAAATCATGATCCTGCGAAGTCAGCAAACTGGCCCTAATGTTATGATAATCGTAATATATCAATGCGGCCATAGCCAAACTGGAAATGGTGGCGGTAAAAATTGCCCCCCTGGCGAACCTGGCATTGGCGGCGGCGATTATGGCTAAGAAAAATAAAAGGGTAAAGGGGTTTTCGGCTCCACCGGTTCGATGAATGAAAACAGCTATCCATACCACATCTAGCAGCATTTGCACATAATCCCACAGGAAGTGCGAAATTTTGCGGTACAGGTATCGGACCAAAACGGTTAAAAACAGAAATATCAGCGATAAAGAGATTATTGCCGGAAAAGAAAGGGGAAGCGCCCCCAGTGTTTTTAACACCAAAGCACTTCCCGTCATCAGGGCCACAATTATCAAACGGCCCCAAAACATTATCGAAATTTCCTTAAGGAAATTTGGTCCCATTTATCAATCGGGCAGAATTACTTGCCGCCCATAAGGGCCGAGGTCATGCTGAAGATCGGCAGATACATGGCAATGACCATCCCGCCGATACCCAAACCCAGTACGACCATGATGATTGGTTCCATAGCCGCGGTCAGACCTTCCACCGCGCCGTCCACCTCCTCATCGTAAAAGTCGGCTATCTTGTTGAGCATCTCGTCCAGGCCGCCGGTAGCCTCGCCCACTGCGATCATCTGAACCACCATAGGCGGGAATATCTTCATGGTCTTTAAAGGAGCCGAAATGGTCTCGCCGCCGCCGATCGATTTTCGGGCCGCCATGATGGCGTCCTGCACCACCCGGTTGCCGGCAGTTTTGGCGGTGATCTCCAAAGCGTCTAGGATGGCCACACCGCTGGACAGCAGGGTTCCCAAGGTTCGGGCGAAACGGGCGATGGCTGATTTCTGCTGGAGGTTACCAAGTATTGGCAGTTTCAGCATCAGCGAGTCAAGATAAAGTTGTCCTTTGTCTGTTTTATACCACCGTTGAATTGAGATAATCGCCGCTGTAACTACAATTATGATAGGTATTATGAATTTCTGTAAAAATTTCGATAATCCCACAACAAAAAGGGTCGGGGCTGGAAGTTTGGCTCCCATGCTGGCAAACATCTTTTCAAAAATGGGGATAACAAATATCAATAATACCGCGGCAGCTCCTACTGCCACTGTAGTAAGTATCACCGGCATGATCATCGCCCTTTTTACCTTTGCGATCAGGGCATCGGCTTTTTCCAGATAGATGGCCAAACGTTGCAAAATATTGTCCAAGATACCGCCCGCCTCGCCGGCCGCCGCCATATTGATGTACAGTTCGCTAAAGACATGTTTTTGCCTTTTCAAGGCCTCGGCCAGTGTCGAGCCGCCCTCCACATCGTTCTTGATGGTCTCCAGCACCTTTCTAAAGGTCGGATTCTCCACTTGGGCTGCCTGGATCTCCAAACAGGAGACCAAAGGAAGGCCGGCATTGATCATGGTGGCAAACTGACGGGTGAATATGGACAGGTCCTTATTGGCAACCTTTGGGGCCCCAAAGCTCAACTTGAGTTCTTTGGGCTTGAGCCGTACAGAGGACACGATTATATTTTTTTTGCGTAACGCCTCAATGACTGCGGCTTCGCTTTCGGCCGTCAGCTCTCCGGACACCAAACCGGCTTTGGAATCACGACCTTTCCAGAGATATAATGGCATCGTTTTACTCCTTAGTAAATATTTATTTTCTCTGAGTATCTATAATTTGACATTAGACCACCGTTTGGCGCTTTTTGATCATCTGGTCCAGTTCCTCCACATTGGAAGAATAATCAAAAGCCGTATCCAGAGAGATCTTCTTCTCCATGAACAGGTTCATCAGCGATTGGTTCATGGTTTGCATGCCGTATTTCTGCCCGGCCTGCATGAGCGAATATATCTGATGAACCTTGTCATCGCGGATCAGCGCTTTGATGGCCGGCGTGCAGACCATTATTTCCAGACACAGGGCCCGTCCGCCCCGGGTCATGGGTATCAGCTGCTGGGTCATCACCCCTTCAAGCACAAAGGCCAGCTGAGCCCTGACCTGAGGTTGTTGGTAAGGCGGGAAAACATCCACGATACGGTGGATCGATTCGGCCGCGGAATTGGTGTGCAGAGTGGCCAAGGTCAAGTGCCCCGTTTCCGAAATATGCAGGGCCGATTCTATAGTCTCCAGGTCACGCATTTCGCCCACCAACACCACGTCGGGGTCCTGGCGCAGGGCGTATTTCAATGCGTTCTTAAAGCTCTTGGTATCTGATTCCAGTTCCCGCTGGTTGATGATGCATTTCTTGTGATGGTGGATATATTCAATGGGGTCCTCTACGGTGATGATGTGGCCCCGTCTTTCGCTGTTGATCTTGTCGATCATGGTGGCCAGGGTGGTTGATTTACCGGAACCAGTCGGCCCGGTAACCAGGACCAAACCCTTTGGCTTGTCTGCCAGCCCGGCTACCACCGGAGGCAATCCCAACGCCTGAAAGGAACGGATCTCCCAGGGTATGACCCGCATGGCCATGGCCACGCATCCCCGTTGAAGAAAGATATTGCCTCTGAACCGGGACAATCCCTGAATGCCTATGGAAAGGTCCAATTCCCTTTCGGTCTCAAAGCGCTTCTTCTGGCTGTCCTTAAGAATGCTGTATGCCAGTTGCTCGGTCATCTGCGGGGTCAGGGGCTCATGCGAGGTCTGCATCAGCTCACCGTCAACCCGGATCACCGGCGGCACGCCAACCGTCAGGTGCAGATCGGTCCCCTTTTTTTGGATCATCTCCTCCAATAACTGAGTAAGAGTCAACATGGTTCGCCTTTCTTATATTTCTTTGCCGATGATTGACGGGATTATTTTGCTCTATCCTTCGGCGGTCTCGCGGAACATCTCTTCCACTGTGGTCATTCCCTGTTTGACCTTGCCCCAGGCATCCATCCGCAGGGTCAGCATTCCCTGCTCCACCGCTTTGGCCCTTATGGTAGTGACCGCTTCGCGGTTGAGTATCAGATCGCGGATCTCGGGCGAAATGGGCATCACCTCGTAAAGTCCCACCCGGCCCTTGTAACCGGTATTGTTGCAGATGGGGCAGCCTTTGCCCTTGTAGTAGGTCACCCCGGTCAGTTCCTCCGGTTTGAAGCCCATGTCGATGAGAGACTGGGGATTCACCTGATGTGGCTCTTTACAGCCCTTGCAGATACGGCGGACCAGCCGCTGGGCCTGGATCAGCACGGTCGATGAGGCCACCAGGAACGGTTCGATCCCCATGTCTATCAGACGGCTGACCGAGGATGGGGCATCGTTGGTATGCAAGGTGGACAGCACCAGATGTCCGGTCAGGGCGGCTTTCACCGCAATGGCGGCGGTGGGACCATCGCGGATCTCTCCCAGCATGATGATATTGGGGGCCTGGCGCAGCATGGCTCTAAGGGCCACGTCGAAGGTAAAACCTATGCCCATCTCCGCCTGGACCTGATTTATGCCTTTGAGGTTATATTCGATGGGGTCCTCTACCGTCAGGATATGCCGGTCCGGAGTGTTCAGCTGGGATAGGGCGGAATACAAGGTGGTGGTCTTTCCCGAACCGGTAGGCCCGGTTATCAGGCAGATGCCATAAGGGGCATGAATGGCCTTCATGAAATTTTTCAGGGCCAGTTCGGTGAACCCGAAATTTGCCAGGTCCAGGGTCAGCGAACCGGCGTCCAGGATACGCATCACCACCTTTTCGCCGAACAACACCGGCAGGGTGGAAACGCGCAGGTCTATCTTCTTGTTAAGCACCTTGATGGCTATACGGCCGTCCTGCGGTTTGCGACGTTCGGTCACATCCAGCTTGGACATGATCTTGATACGCGAAACCAGTGGGGCCTTCATTCGCATGGGCGGTTCCATCAGGGTCTGCAGCACGCCGTCCTGGCGCAGCCTGATCCGGAAGGCCTTTTCGTAAGGCTCCACATGGATATCCGAAGCTCCGCGGCGCACCGCCTCGGTCATTATATAGTTGACCATCTTGACCACCGGAGTGGATGAGCCGGCCTGTTGGGCATCGGCCAGGTCCATGTCTTCTTCGGAATCCTCCACCATCTCCATCTCGATGTCGCCTTCCAGGCCTTCCAGCGCCGTATCTTCGTTCTCCGGCAGGCTTTCGATGGCTTCGTCCTTTACCTGGCTTAGCTGCCCGCCCGAAGCTATGACCTGCAGGTCCTTGCCCAGGGGATAATGCTGTTCCAGCAATTTTTTGATGGCCGAATACCCGGCCACCACCGGCTTGACGTCCAATCCGGTCAGGAACTTGATGTCCTCCAGGGCAAAAATATCGGAAGGGTCGATCATGGCCAGGGTCAGCGCCCGGCCCAAACGTTTGATGGGAATGACCATGAATTTGTTGGCTATATCCGGACGAATAAGCTTTATGACGGCAGGCTCCACCTGGAAATTATTCAGGTCCATGGCCGGAACGTTGAATTGCCTGGACATGAACTGCATTGCCACGTTCTCGGTCACCATACCAAGTCTGACCAGGATTGCCGAAAGCGGTTCGTTGCTGCTTTTCTGTTCCAGGGCAGCCTGATCGTACTGGGCCTTGGTAAGCAGGCCCATCTTCAAAAGCATGTCGGCGATATTCTGCGGCATAAAAAGAGAATCAGTTAAATGTGATTGTTTTTAGTCGGCGGCGGCCACGGTTTCCTTGACCACCTCTTCGATGGTGGTCACCCCGCTGCGGACCTTGTTTACCCCGTCCATCCGGAGGGTGGCCATTCCTTCCTCCACCGCCTTGGATTCGATTTTGAACGTAGGAGCCCTCTCCAGGATCAGGTCCCTGATGGCCGGGCTGATGGGCAGGACCTCGGCCAACCCCACCCGGCCTTTGTATCCGGTGTTGCGGCACTCCGAACAGCCCTTGCCCCTAAAAGCGGTAAAGCCGGAAATATCCGCCTTGCTGCCCAGGAACTCCCGCAGCATCTTCTCTTCCGGCTTGTATTGTTCCTTGCAATAGGAACATATCTTGCGCACCAGCCTTTGCGATTCCACCAGCAAAAGAGAAGAAGCTATCATGAAAGGCTCGACTCCCATATCCACCAGACGGGTTATGGTAAGCGCTGCGCTGTTGGTATGGACGGTGGAAAGCACCAGATGGCCGGTCAGCGATGACCGGATGGCGATTTCGGCCGTCTGCCGGTCGCGGATCTCTCCCACCATGATGACATTCGGGTCCTGACGCAAAAAGGCTTTTAGGGCAGCGGTGAAGGTGGTGCCGCCGTCCTCGTGCACCGCCACTTGGTTTATGCCCATCAAGCTGTATTCCACCGGTTCCTCGGCGGTCATGATGTTTGTGTCCGGCTTGTTGATGGCTTCCAAACAGGCATACATGGTGGTGGTCTTTCCGGAACCGGTGGGACCGGTTACCAGCACGATACCGAAAGGTGTTTGCACCGCTTTCATCAAATGCTTCAGGGGAGTCGGCTCAAATCCCAGGGTGGGAAGGTCGAACGAGACGGCGCTGCGATCCAAGATACGCATGGCCACTTTCTCTCCGAAGGCCGTGGGAATTATAGATACGCGGATATCTATGGGCTTGCCCTGGATGTTCATCCGCAGACGCCCATCCTGGGGTAAACGCTTTTCCTCGATCTTGAGTTTGGCTATGATCTTGACCCTGGCCACTATGGAACTTTTCATCCGGAGCGGAGGATTCATCACCTCGTGAAGGACACCGTAGACCGACATCCTGACCCGGATCTCCTTTTCGTAGGGTTCGATATGAATATCGGTGGCGTTTCGTTTGACCGCCTCGGCTATCAATCCGTTCACCAGCTTGGCCGCCGGGCTGTTCTCGATGGCCGCCGCCATTTCCGAGGCGGCATCGCCTCCCTCGTCTTTCTGTTCCTCCAATATTTCCAGGGATCCAGCATCCTCATCAGTCTCGGCCTCGTCCAGTGATTTCATCACGTCTTCCAGCATGCCGGCCGAACCGTATTGCTTGTCGATGGCCGACCAGATGGCTGCCTCCGAAGCTATCACCGGGCGGACCTCAAAGCCGGTGGAAAATTTTATATCCTCCATGGCCAGTACGTCGTTGGGGTTGACCATGGCCACGGTCACCGTTCGTCCCAGGCGCGACAGCGGTATCAGACCGTATTTCTGGGCAATGTGGGACGGAATCAACTTGATGATCGGTTCGTCGATCTTAAAATCGTTCAGGTTCACCGAAGGGACGTTGAACTGCTTGCTCAAAAAGGCAACGATTTCGTCCTCCGTGATAAATCCCATCTTGACCAGCAGAGAACCTATCCTTTGGCCGGATGTCTGCTGTTCCTTTAGGGCTTTCTCCAATTGCTCTGGGCTGATCATGCCAGCCTTGAGAAGCATGTCGCCGACTTTTAATGCCATCTTAGATTTTCGTTATGATTTTGATGTTATGTTTTTCAATCCGAAGCTGTTTCCACGATAGCGGCCTCTAAGGTGGTGATCCCGCTACGCACCTTATCCAGCGCATCCTCGCGCAGCGACTTCATGCCCAGCTTGACCGCCATTTCCCTGATCTCATCGGTCGACGCCCTGGAAACGATCAATCTCCGTATTTCCGGTCCGACCGCCATGATCTCAAAAACGCCCACCCGCCCCTTGTACCCGGTGTTGTTGCATTCCAGACATCCCCGGCCTTTGAAGAATTCCACACCTTGGAAGCTTTCGGGATTCAGCCCCATCTTTACCAGCTCGTCGGAAGATATCTTTTCCGGCTCCTTGCATTTGCTGCAGATCCTCCGGACCAGCCGCTGGGCTTCGATCAGATTTACCGTGGCGGCAATAAGGAACGGGGGGATCTCCATATCCAGAAGGCGGTTCAACGAGCTGGGAGCGTCGTTGGTATGAAGGGTAGAAAGCACCAAGTGGCCGGTCATGGCCGCGGTCATGGCAATTTCACCGGTCTCCCGGTCCCGGATCTCTCCCACCAGCACTATATTGGGGTCCTGCCGCAGAAAAGCTTTCAAGGCTTTGGCAAAAGTATAACCGATTTCCGGCCAGACATTGACCTGGTTGATGCCCACGATATCGTATTCCACCGGATCCTCAGCGGTGACAATGTTTACGCCCGGCTTGTTGACCCGGGAAATACCTGAATAGAGGGTCCGGGTCTTTCCGGAACCGGTGGGGCCGGTTACCAGGATCATGCCGTTGGGACGGGCCAGGGCCTTTAAAAAGTCGTCCAGGGCCTTTCCCTCAATGCCCAGCTTGGTAAGATCGCCGCCCAGGCTGCTCTGCTCCAGCACGCGGATAACGATCTTCTCGCCGTATTTTATAGGCATAGTGGAAACACGCAGGTCCACCGTCCGATCGGACAGTTTGATTGAAAAGCGTCCGTCCTGGGGAAGGCGTCTTTCGGTAAGATTCAATTTGGAAAGCACTTTGATACGCGAGGCCAGTGCTGCAGCAATACGGCGGGGCGGGGACATGGTCTCCTGCAGAACGCCGTCTATGCGGTAACGCACCCGCAGGATCTTCTCGTATGGCTCGATATGAATATCCGACGCCCCGCGTTTGATGGCATCGACCACAATGCTGTTGACCAGTTTGACCACCGGGGTGGATTCTATTTCCGCCTGACTGGCTACTTCCTCCACATCCTTGTCCACCAGTTCCATATCTTCGGCGGCAATCTCCTGCTCCACCGATTTTAAGGCCTCGGCCCGGCTGGTGCTACCGTAATATTTGTCCAATGCCTTCTCCAGAGATGTCTCGGCGCAGACCACCGGCTTTACTTCCATGCCGGTCAGAAAAGCGATATTCTCCATGGTGAAGACGTCGGCCGCATTGGACATGGCCAAAAAGAGCGTCCGCCCGGTACGCTTTATGGGCATTACCTGGAACTTCTGGGCAATTTCCGGGGGAATAAGTTTTAAGACCTGGGGATCCAGTTCGGCGGTGGAAAGGTTGACCGTAGGAAGGTTGAGCTGTTTGCCCAAAAACTGGGTGATGGCATCTTCGGTGATAAAACCGAGTTTTATGAGGCTGGAGCCGAGTTTGGCTCCGGAGCTCTTTTGTTCTGCCAATGCCTTGTCGAGCTGATCCTTGGTAATCAGGCCGGACTGCACCAGCATATCGCCTAATTTCAAACCCATAGCATCTCCCTCAATTTGAGATACTATAGCATATACAAGTTGCAAATGTCAAGCGATTTGTCTTTTAAGTTGATGGGCCTTAATGGTCTACATAAACGTGTTCTCTTAGCTTATTGAATTTTTTATCACCGATGCCCTTGACTTTCTTAAGATCCTCTATTTTGCTAAATTCTCCGGAGGTTTTTCTGAATTCGATTATTTTTTTCGCCATGGCCGGGCCAATGGTCGGCAATTTTTGCAGGTCATTAAGACCTGCCCGGTTGATGTCTATCCTGCCCGTCAATGTCTTGGCCTGGCGGAATGAAAGGTTGCCTTTATCGGCCGGCCGTGAAACAACCTGCGAGGAATCGTTGGAAGCCGATTGGGCCACCGATATGGACAAATCCCGATATTGAAGCTCCGAGGCAAAGGAGGGATGCATTTTTTTATAAAGAAGCACCGCATTGCCCAATGCCAAGGCTATGATAAAAAAAACGATAACCTTCTTTTCTTCTGGCGTCAATCCCAACATATTCTCCGACCGAACGTTTAAAACTTTATTTCGACCGAGGCATTGAAGGCTGCCCGGTTATGGTTGTTGTTCTTAGCAATCTTGTCTTTGGTAAAACTGTAGTCGAATGATGCCGAACCGGTGATGCTCCTGGTGAAATTGTAGCTTGCGCTGGGAGACATTGAGAACTCGTGCACCAAAGAGGTATATCCCAGTTCGGTTATCTTCTCGTAGGCCGTCTCGGTCAGCAGTTGTTGCAGGGCGGTGATCTCGCTTCCCGGGATCTTATTCCTGGTGCCGATGATCGAATAGCTGAATTGGGATTGCAAACTCAATTCGCTGTTGAACTTGATGCGCTTTTTGCCCAGCTTCCATAAATTGAGTTTAAAACCCTTGGGAGCGCTGAAAGAATATGAAAAAGAGCTACTGGCCTTGAAGGTCTGGTTATAGGTATCGGTGCCCTGGCCGGTAACATCGTCGTTCTTTTGGCTGTTGTAATCGAAATTTAGGTTCGTGCTGACATTCTTTTTCCATCTGCCGGATAACGCTATGATCGGGCTGAAGCTGTTCTTGGTTGATATCCTCACCAGCGCCTTTTGGTTCTCCCAGGTCTTATCCGTGATCCTGCTGTAAGATGATGTCAGGCTGGCACTGGTCAGTGATTTTTTCCAAAGCGACCATTTCTCAAGCCCGGCTATGGTGATCCTTAATTCCGGCCAAGAGATGCTGCGGCTTGAATTTCGTGCCCCTCCCACTATGGTGGTATCATCGCTTCTTCGGAATGACAAATTAAGCGACATCCTTGATAACTCCAAGCCGCTGCTCAGGGAATAGGTATTATGAATTGTGTTGCGATCCTTGTTGGTCTGAAAATATCTGGCGATATCGCCGACCTGGGGTCTAAGGCCGAATTGATATTTCAGGTCGGGACGCCTCATCAGCAAGTCGGAAGCCTGGCTGGACTGGTCACGAGTGAAGGAGGCTTGTATCCCTCCCAAGCGGTTGAACAAATTGTCGATCTTAACCAACAGCCACCTGGGGGTTCCCGCTTCGGTCGAATCATCCTTGGTCTTGTTCCTGTGCCCGGTTATTTTAGCCAGCCATTTGCCGACATCCAAAGCCCCGCTGGCCGAAAATGCATTTGAATTGTTGACATTCAACAGGTGAAAGGTATCGCCGGGGCTAGGTTTGGGAGCTAGACTATGGCTTTCGTTGTATTGAGTGGAGAATGATAGGCTGGGTTTTATCACCTTCAGCCAATTGAGGGTAGTGCTATAATTGACCGTCTGCGAACGTGAGACCTCGGAACCCAGATCGAACCGCCGCGCCAGTTCCCCCTGGTAGAAATGATCCTTGAGGTTCCGGGCCGTACTGAATGAATATTTCAAGGAATTAAAAAGCTGCCAGGCAATGCTTCCCTGACCGTTTCTGGTGTCAACACTGCCGCTGTTATTCTCCACATCGGAGAGTTTGTCCCAATACCATCTTCGCACCTGGTGGCGGGACAATCCCAGTTTAAGGTCGGACGGTAAATAGAATAACTGCAGACCTGGCCAGACCTTTAGCGTCTTCCTTTCTCCAGCCGGCTGCCAGCCATACCCCAGGCTCATATTGACCGTGGTGGTGCTGTCGGCAGTGGTCCTGCTGTCAGATGTGCTTTTTTCCCAGCTGAACCAAGGCGACAGACGGTCAATGGTCAGATTGGTCAGCCACCACCGGGACAGGTTTTTTGAAAAGGACATATCGAGACCGGCATTTTTCGAAGATGACATCTGGGCCCGGCTTTCCTCCTCGGTAAGCCGAACATCATCCGCCCCGTATTCATTGAATTGCTGGGACTCTCCATATTTGAAATTGACCGGCAAGGCCAAGCCCAGCCGTTCCAAATAGAATTTTTGGACTTTAAGATTTCCGTTAAGGCTATAGCTTATGTCCTTGATCCCGGTACCGGTGCCGCTGGTGTTGATGCCGTACCAATGGCTGCCGGTCTTGTTATACGCGGCATTGATGGTCAACAAATCGGCCATACTGACAGAGGCGCTGGTGGTGACGGCGGTCCCCCGGTCACGGCGTACATCATCCAGACGCAGTTCGTCGAACCACACCTCATCGCTGAAGATCATCGAGCTGTCATCGTTGAAGACGCAGAGTGCGATTCGGGTCAGATTAAGCAGGCTGGGATTGCCCTTCAGCGAGTAATTTCCGCTGGACCTGATCTTATCGGTAGTATCAGACGGGAACGGCAGTTTCTTCAGATCGCTGAGATTCTGAATATCAATGGAAATATCCTGCCAGCCGCTGGACAGCGGCTGGCGGTACTGGTAATAGCTGTTGGTGTCGTTCCCTATCAGACGCAAGGCGAATGATTTCCGGACCCGGGAGGAATCGTTGCTGTGTGCCCATATCTTCAAGGTTTTATAACCGGTATAATTGTTCTCGCCGTCACGCAGGATCTTCCGAGCACTGACGTAGTGCCCGGGATAAAGGCTATCGACATTGAACACCAAGCTTTGTTCGAACTTCACCCTTCCCTGATCATCTTTCTGCTCGGTATTGGGAGGCAAGGTATAATCGGGATTGTCCCTGTTGTTCTTCACTTCTATGGTCAGGTTTTCTGATGGGTAAACCATGCTGCCGGTGTCGGCAGTCGAAACCGCCTGTTCCAGCCATCGATTGCCGATGACCTCTACCCTGGCGATCTCAAATATGGAATTGGTCGGACAGCTGTCCACCCATATCCTGACATATTGAATGGAATTCCAGCCCAGTTGGGGCCCGACCGGCTTGGCCGTGTCCAATAAGGCCGAAAGCTGACACCAGCCGTATTCGTTGGGAGCGCTTTGGGAGAGGTCGAAACGGAAGGTGTAGTAATTGTCGCTGATCTGGGGGACGGCATTGGTGTCCAATCCGTTCATCTTCAGGTCCTCAGTATCGTAATAGCCGTTGCGCTCGGTCCCGTTTATCTTAATATAATTGGATGCACTGGCATCTACATAGTAATCATCGGTCCCGTCGTCCCCGGCCACGTTCTGGTCGTCGTCTCCCTCGACCCCATCCATACCGATATCGGTATAATCGGTATATACGGGCAAATTGCTTATATTCAGCGGTTCGCAATCCACCCGGTTGTTCCTGGGATGCAAGCCTTTCTTGGTCCACCACACCTGATCCTCGCTTATATTCCTTCCAACATCCACATGAATGACCCCTTTCCCCTGATAGCCCCTTATCCAGAGGTTCAACAATTTGCTTTGGGTTAGATCCAGGCCCGTTTTGCTGATGAGCTGTGTGACGCCAGCCCAGGAACCCATCGTATCCTGGTGCCCGGAGCTGTATCTTAGAAGCAAGGTCCTGATGGTCTCATCTTTTTGGGTCTCATCGGTAATGGAAGGGTTTATTTCCTTCATGGTGACCAGAGTAGCCGGATTGTACCAATAGAAAGTCTTTGCCAGCATTGTATCGGCCATATCCGGGGGAACGCTGGACCGCACCCAGGAAGAACGGCTTAAATTGAACTCGTCGGAGATGTTGCTTCCATCCATATCGTCAACGTATACCTGGCCTTTGGTATTGGGATTGGGGAAATTCCCGGCAATTTCGCCGGACAGTTTGATGCTGGATGGAGCTTCGGTCTCTACCAGCGGTATGACATTGACCCAACTTGTAAGAAAATCGGGAGCAGCTTGATAACTGCCGTCCAGCCCGGCTACGATTATCCTGCGGGGTTCCTCGCCCAGACGGGGTTTTTCATCCGGCATCTGCTCGCTGCGATAAAGCCAGGTCCCGCCCAATTGTCCGCTGTCCCCCAATTTGTAGACGCCCCTAAGCCCGGCCAGGGTTTTTGATCCCAGGGCGAACGAAGGAAGATATTGGTAGTCAATATTAAGGCTGGCATTATTGTTCTGCAGCTCGCTTTTTACCCTTTCGTTGAAGGTAACGGTGCCCATTTCATAATCAACCGTATATTCGCTGGCCGAGACCGGTGTCCCATTAAGGGTCACTTTGACCGTACCCTCCAGCAAGCGACCCGGAGCGTTCAATGAATAAATCGCAACCGTTGATTTATAGGTGATTATAAAGCGGTATTTATCAGAGATGTTATCCAGATTTTTATTACGATATATATCAGGATTGCTGTCCGGTAATGCGGTATAGGCGAACGGCTTGGCCTGAGGGAAAAAGAAATACCCTTCTTCCTGATTTATATAATTATCATACAGCACCTGATTCTTTTCCAATCCCAGGATTTCCAGAAACGGCAGTTTACTAACTGAATCGTTGTCCACCCAGTCGTTTCCCTTTTTGTACTGTAACTTAATGGTAAGGGTTGAAAAGTCTATGCCCCGACCGCGCAGGGAGTAGTAATTGCGTTTTTCATAATTCCAGCAATACCCGTTGATGGAATCGGGCGGTTGGCAATTGGCTGGTTTGACCAGCATCAGGGTGTCTGAGTTCTCGAAGTCGTGGCGGCTGGGATAGTAATAACCCTTTACGGTCTTATAGGTCACCCCCAGCACCGAATTGTCATAAATACCGCTGTTCAGGATTATGCGACCGGTGTTGGCATCGTCTAGGATGAAATCCGTTATCTCCGCTTTGACGTCCATCCTTACCGGCCCGTAAAGCGTATCCCAACCGCTTGAATAAAAATCTCTCCGGCTACGGTCCTTTAAATAATGAGTGGTGGCGGTAGTGGTCGTAAAATCATTTTTAACGAAAAGCTTTATGGCTTCGATAGTATCATTGACCAGTCCACCCGGTATCAATTCATAGACCGTATATTGCAAAAATTCCTTTTCATTGAATGAGATCGAATCCTTCTTATTTGAACCGGCGAAGGAACTGGTCTGGCTTTGGCCCTCGTCCTTGCTGGCGATGGCGGTCAGTTCGAAGCCTCCCAACCGGGCCACCCCCTTTAAACCGAAAAGCCCTTTGTGAACCGTGGTCAATCCCCCCACTAAAGAAGAGCCGCTGAGCGAGAATTCGGTATCGCCGGCCTCCAGGCTTTGCAGGATCTCGTCCTCCTTGCCTTCGTAGCGCAGGCGTACCTTGCTGCGTTTGTCCACCTCGGCCTCACTGTCGTAATCTATCAGCACATGGACCCGGTCCCCTATCACACCTTCCAGATTGATTTTTTGTTCCTGTTTTATGTTGATCTTATTGTCATCGGCAGTTTTATTGGCGTCCAGGTCGCGTCCTATCTGCTCATACGAAGTACGGTCATAGCCGGCGGTTATCCTTTGGTTACCGCTCACTTTTATCTGGGCCCCGGAACCGAAAACCTTGCCAAGCCCCGGGATGGGTATCTGAATATCCGGGATCAGCCCTTCCCCGGTCCGTTCCTGGACCGGCTTTGAAAGAAAATTGAAATTGTTGGCCGTCCAAACATCGGTCAGTCCGGAAACCCTGATGTTTTCCAGATATCCGGCAAGGCTGGAATATCTCACAGACATAGGTTCTTCCATGATGAAACGCCGTTCGATCAATAATCCCAGACGATAATCAATGTTATTCTGCTCGCTTTCGACCTGTTTAAGATATCCGGACGAGAGATTGTCCGCAACAAGCTGTAGGCAGCTGCTTTCGTCCTGGGCATGGGCCCTGTTGCTTAGGGTCAAGCAAAAAACAATAGCAGACAAGATCCCGAATATTTGTTTATGTCTGATGTATCTATATGGCATATTAATAGTTTACCATAATGATGAGATTTGTAGCAATAGAAAATTCTTGCAATTTATATAAAATAAGGATAACATTACGTATTATGAAGATAGTTGACCGATATCTTATACGTGGGCATATTCTTCCATTCTTTCTTGCCTTAAGCGTCCTGACCTTCATTCTGCTCATGGATAGGCTTTTTGAGCTTATCAACATGATCATTCAAAAGAAGGTACCAGTGCTAGTGGTAAGCAAGGTCTTTATGTTGAGCCTGCCTTACATGCTTACCATGACCATCCCCATGGCTGTATTGGTGGCGGTGATCATGAATTACGGACGCCTGGCCCAGGACAACGAGCTTACAGCCCTTAAATCCAGCGGGATACCTTTTGCAAGGTTGATAGTAGCCCCGTTCTTGGCCGGGGTCGTTTTAACTGCAGGCCTTTTTTACTTCAATGACCGCATAATGCCAGAAACCAATCACCAAGTAAAGAATCTGCTGATGGACATCTCCGAAACCAAACCGGTCCTACAGCTAAAAGAGAACATATTCATAACCGATTTCCCCGGGTACAATCTCCTAATCAGGAGGATCGATCCTAAGACTTCCCAACTGGGCAATATCACCATTTATGAAAGAAAGAATGATTCGCAGTCCAGGACCATCCTAGCGTCAAAGGGCCAGCTTATAGCATCTCCGCAAGCTTCCTCCCTTCGGTTGGAGCTTCAGGACGGCGAGATCCATCAGATGGATCCCGTCGACCAGACCCGCTATCACCGAATGAGCTTTAAAAAACATATAATATACCTTCCGATGGATCCCCAGATACAGCACCAGGTAAGGACCTATCGCAGCGACCGCGAGATGACCTCCGGTATGATGAAGCAATCCATAACCAATATCAGGAACGAGCTTGAGCCCCTCCAGACGCAGCTGGCCGACAGTGCCCGCCTGCCGCTTCCCCGGTTAAGCCAGTTATCCTCGGAGATAAATAACCGGGTATCCGAGATCCGAAGATATCAGGTAGAGATCCAAAAGAAAATGGCCATACCCGCCGCCTGCCTGATTTTCATTTTGATCGGCGCTCCCCTGGGGGTAATCACACGCAAAGGCAACCTGGGAGTTAGCTTCGGGCTGTCTTTGGGTTTCTTTATCCTGTATTACATAGCCCTAATCGGCGGGGAGGAACTGGCCGATCGGCAGCTGCTTTCCCCGGTGCTGGCAATGTGGGCCGCCAATATAGTCATGGGAGCCTGCGGATTGTTGCTGTTGCTCTGGAAGAACTATGAATTAAGTTTTAAAAAGAAGCGTTATGTCGGTTAAAATTTTGGATAAATACCTGTCAAGGGAATTCCTGAAAGCCCTTTTCTTTTCGGCCGTCTCTTTTGTATTGATCTTCATTCTGGTGGATATATTCGAAAAACTCGACATGTTCATCGACCACAAGGCTCCCTATTACCTGGTTTCCTTATTTTATGTCTACCAGATACCATACATAATAATATTGACCCTGCCGGTAGCAATGCTTCTGGCCAGCATGGCTACCGTCAGCCAAATGGCCCGTCATCACGAGATAGTGGCCATGAAAGCAGCCGGTTTAAGCCTTTACCGAATATTTGCTCCGTTGTTTCTGATAGGTCTGCTGGTAAGCTTGGCGGTCATGGTAGCCGGAGAAACCATCCTGCCCTACACTAATCAGAAAAAGGGCAATTTGGAAAGGATCCAGATAAAAAAGCAAGTATCACAGGAACCCAAAACCAGGTTCAACCTTTTATATGACGGCAGCAACGGCCGCCAGTACTTCATCAAGCAATACAATGTGCCGGAAGCGGTAATGGATTCGGTATCCATATTTCAGGTTGACAGACAGAACAGGATATTGCAGAGGATTGACGCTGCAAAAGGCATATGGACCGGTAAAGCCTGGGTGCTGGAAAGGGTGATCGACCGCAGATTCCTGTACGATGGAACGGAGATATCTGACAGCCTGGCCCAGTTAAAACTGACAGGTTACGAGGAAACCCCGGAATCGTTCTCCAAACGAGAGCTGCTACCGGACGAAATGGGATTCTTTGAATTGCGGAAATTCATCGACCGCCTGAAACGATCCGGCAACAAGGTCCAGCAATCGGTAGTGGACCTGTATCTTAAAGTATCATTCCCCTTCGCCAACTTTATCATTCTGCTTTTCGGTCTTCCGCTGTTGTCCAATTCCCGTAAAGGCAGTGCGGCCTCGGGCTTCGCCCTTTCGTTGCTGATCTGTTTCGTTTTCTGGGGTTTGCTGCAGACCGGCCGAGCGCTGGGGCACAGTGCTTCTCTTTCGCCCATTTTGGCGGCCTGGCTCCCGAATATAATATTCGGGTCCATCGGAGCATTTCTCCTCCACCGGGCTCCGAAATAAAAAACCGGTCAACCCCAAGCAATAACCTCCCCCCGAGATCCATCGATCTGGATCCGGGATCTTCCAAGAGATTCCGGGTGGTTACCGCTTACGTTGATCGGTCGTTAAAAATACTCCTTTTGTTTCCAGAATGCCTGGCGGTTTGAAAACCGCCAGGCATTATTCTAATTATTACAATTAAGTTCCCATTTCCCAAGAAGCCAGGTATTTTTTCTGCTCGGCGGTTAACACATCCAGCCGGGTGCCCATGGCCTGCAGTTTTATCTGGGCTATCTTATTGTCCAGTTCCACTGGCAAAGCGTATACCTTTTTCTCCATCCCTTTGCCCTTTTTTACCAGCATCTCGGCTGCCAGGGCCTGGTTGGCAAAGCTCATATCCATCACGCTGGCTGGGTGACCCTCGGCCGAGGCCAGGTTTATAAGCCGGCCCTCGCCCAGGATGATGACCCTCCGGCCGTTTTTAAGGGTATATTCTTCCACGAATTCCCTGGTGGTCCTGACTGATTTCGATATCTTCTTAAGGCCGTCTATATCCAGCTCAACATTGAAATGTCCGGAATTGCAAACAATGGCCCCGTCCTTCATGGCCTTGAAATGCTCCGGACGGACCACGTTGATATCGCCTGTAACGGTAACGAAAACGTCCCCCAGCTTGGCGGCCTGGGCCATGGGCATCACCCGGAACCCGTCCATGACGGCTTCCAGCCCCTTGACCGAATCGATCTCGGTAATGATAACATTGGCTCCCATGCCCCTGGCCCTCATGGCCAGGCCCCGCCCGCACCAGCCGTAACCGGCCACCACTACAGTGGATCCGGCAAGTAGGATATTGGTGGCCCTGATTATGCCGTCCAAGGTGCTCTGGCCGGTACCATAACGATTGTCGAACATATACTTGGTCTGGGAATCATTGACCGCTATGACCGGGAACGCCAGGGTCCCGGCCTTTTGCATGCTGCGCAGGCGGATCACCCCGGTGGTCGTTTCTTCGGTGCTCCCGATGATGTTCTTGATGAGGTCCTTGCGGGTGGTGTGGAGGGTGGAAACCAGATCGGCTCCGTCATCCATGGTTATATGCGGGCGTTGGTCCAATGCTTGGTTGATATGTTTATAATAGAGCTTGTTGTCCTCGCCTTTGACCGAAAAGGTCTGGATCCCGTAATCCTTGACCAGCGAAGCGGCCACGTCATCCTGGGTAGATAGTGGGTTGGAAGCGCACAACCGAAGTTCGGCCCCTCCGGCCTTTAATGTACGCATCAGATTGGCGGTCTCGGCTGTGACATGCAAGCAGGCTGATATCTTATATCCCTTCAGTGGTTTTTCCTTTTCGAACCTGGATCGGATGCTCTGCAGAACGGGCATGTATTTGTCCGCCCATTCTATCCGGTTCTTGCCTTTGGTAGCCAGCTTGATATCCTTGATATCGTAATTCATTTGATCCTCCTTTATTTTTTAGCCGCAGATTTCAGTTTGTCCGCCACATCGGTCTTCTCCCAAGGGAACCCTTCCTCTTCGCGGCCAAAATGGCCGTAAGCAGCGGTTTTACGGTATATCGGCTGGCGCAGTTTGAGCATGTTGATTATCCCGTGTGGGGTAAGATCGAAATACTGACGGATCATCTTGGTCAGCTTGGCATCGTCGATCTTGCTGGTGCCATAGGTATCGACCATGATGGAGACCGGTTCAGCCACTCCGATGGCATAGGCCAGCTGTATCTCGCAGCGATCCGCTAACCCGGCCGCCACTATGTTCTTGGCTATATAGCGGGCGGCGTAGGCCGCGCTGCGGTCGACCTTGGTGGGATCCTTTCCGGAAAAACATCCACCGCCATGACGCCCCAATCCCCCGTAGGTGTCCACGATGATCTTGCGCCCGGTCAAGCCGGTATCGCCCTGCGGCCCGCCGATGACAAATCGGCCGGTGGGGTTCACCATGATCTTGGTCCGGTCGTCCATCATCTTGGCGTCGACCACCCGGTTGATGACATGCTTGATAATATCCCTTTTAACCTTATCCTCGGACACATCGCTGTCATGCTGGGCGGAAACCACTACGGTATCCACCCGTTTGGGGGCACCGTTGACATATTCGACGGTGACCTGGGCCTTGCCATCGGGGCGCAGATAATCAAGGGTTCCTTTCTTGCGGACCTCGGAAAGCCTCTGACAGAGTTTATGGGCCAGGCTGATGGGCATCGGCATCAGCTCCGGTGTTTCGTTGCAGGCAAAACCGAACATCATCCCCTGGTCGCCGGCTCCACCGGTATCCACCCCCATGGCGATGTCGGAGGACTGCTCCTGAATGGAGGTCACAACCGCGCAGGTCTCGTAATCGAAACCCGTCTTGGCATCTGTGTAACCTATATCCTTGATGGTCTCGCGCACCAGGCGCGGGATGTCGATATAGCAATTGGTCGAGATCTCGCCGGCCACCATCACTAAGCCTGTGGTCACCAGCGTCTCGCAAGCCACCCGGCCGTTCACGTCCTGGTCCAGTATCGCGTCCAGTATCGCATCCGATACCTGATCGCACATCTTATCGGGATGCCCCTCGGTCACCGACTCAGATGTCAAAAGGTGTCTTTCCGCCATTTTAGCTCTCCTTGATTTTAGGATTTATATTTGTTTATGATAGATCTACTTCGGAACCGTCGCCCACGTTCAATTTCCGTTGTTTTCCCTTAACGATGGCATTGTCTCCTATAATGGATTTTTGCAGCATGATCGATTCCAAATATACGTTTTTCCCGATGATGGTGTCGCTGATTATGGCGTTTCTGATATGGCTGCCGGCAGCGACCGACACATACGGCCCTATCACCGATTTTTCTATCTTGGCCGCCGGGTCGATGGATACCGGGCTGTTTATCACAACTCCTTTGAACTTCTGGGATTTCTGGGGATAAAGGTCCAGCAGCTGCCGGTTGGTGTCCAGCAAGGTCTCCGGTTTCCCGCAATCGTACCAGCCTTCGACCGTGAATGTTTCCATGGATTCGCCGCCGTCTATCATCAGCTGCAAGGCGTCGGTCAATTGATATTCCCCCTTGGTCCTGATCTTTTTTTCCTTCAAGGTATCGATGGCTCCGTACAGCCGGGGCATGTCTTTGATAAGATATATGCCCACGATAGCCAGGTTGCTCTTGGGATGTTCAGGCTTTTCCACCAGTTTGGTGATCCTTCCGCGACTGTGCTCCACCACGCCGAATCGTCGCGGATCGGCCACTTCCTTCACGCCTATCTGGCTCTTTTTCTTCGACAGGATCTTCTTAAAATCGGTGCTGAATATGGTGTCGCCTAAAATTATCAGGGCATCGTCGTTCTTGACCGCATCACGGGTAAGATGTATTGCGTCAGCCAGCCCCTTGGCCTCTTCCTGAACGATATATTTCATCCTGAATCGATAATTGCCGTCGACATATTCTTTGATTTTGTCGCCCATCTGGCCGATGACCATTACGATCTGGTCTATGGGCAATCCGGAAAGCTGGTCCAGGATATGCCCGATCATCGGTTTCCCGGCCACCGATATCAGAACTTTGGGGGTGGTGTGGGTGTGCGGCCTTAGCCTCGTTCCGGCCCCGGCTACCGGAATAATGACTTTCATTTTCTTTCCTTAAGAATCGATTTAAGCTTGTCAATATTCTTGACTGGCATGGGGTCCACTTCGTTCAGCAAAGCCAGATAGTAGCTTACGAAATCGGCCAGGTAAAGAAGCGAGAACATCCGCGCCAGCTTTGATTTGCCCAATGAGTTAATAGTTACTATCCCTGCAGATCCGTCTTTAATTATATCCTGTAACACTTCAAAACGCAAGCTATTCCTTAGATGATCCTCATGGTCCTTAAGGATTATGACCTTGGTCCTGGCCCTTACTTCGGGCAACTTGCCCCATCCTACGATCTCATTATGGCATAATTCCGGCATCACCGCCCAATATGAAAGTACCTTGGCATTCTCGTTCAATTGGTTGGCCCATCGCCGGGCTACCGGACCCAACAAGTCGGTTGAAGCGTAAATCACCGGCAGTTTATCGTAAAGGTCGGATGCCAGTTGTTTGGCCCGGTTGATGCTGGATGGGTTTGGAATCGAATATTCGGTGGAAAACCTGTCCAATTCATCCAGGGTTTCGGCTAAAGCGTCATCTTGGCCGGTCACCAATCCGCTTGAAATGAACAGACCCAATAACGCAAAAAAAGAATAGCCCAAAGCGCCCCTGGGAGGCAAACCGCCCGGTATGGTCACAAAAGGAATGTCCCTTTTATGACAATCATTGCTTAATTTCCCACCGGAAGTTATGGCGGCCACTGTTGATCCTCTGGCCAAGGCTTCGTTAAAGCCCGACAAGGTTTCCTCGGTTTCACCCGAATAGCTGCTGGCAATAACCAGATCCTCATTATTCACCCAGCCCGGCAAACCATAGTTGCGATGAACCAAAATAGCCGACGGCAGTTTGCCCCCCAGGTATGAAGACAAAATGTCTCCGGCAATGGCCGAACCGCCCATGCCGCATATAACGATGTTTCGGTATTTTTTTTGCGGCAATTTCACATTCGCATTGCCGGCAATTTCTATCGCTTGGCGGCATTGTCCGGGAAAATCGGCAATGATCTTCCCCATACCCTTAGGGTCTGATTTTTCCATATGCAGTGGATTTATATTATCCAAATCGGTCATCATATCATTTCCACCAAGTAATCGTTTTTCTGGGTATACTTCCGCTGGCAGGTTGAACAGATACATGCCGATGTTTTCCCGAAGGTCAGCTTTTCACCGCACTCGCACATCCAGCCTATTATCCTGGCAGGCACTCCGGCTACAATGGCAAAATCGGGCACATCAAAACGGACCACTGAACCAGCCGCCACAAATGCATGTTTACCAATGGTATACCCGCAGATTATGGTACAGTTGGCCCCTAAGCTGGCCCCGGTTTTCACTAATGTGGGGATCCATTTCCCCCCTTTGGGAAACGCCGCCCGGGGATTCATGTCATTGGTAAACACCATGGACGGTCCGCAAAATACGTTATCTTCAAGAGTCACCAGATCGTAGACCGACACGTTATTTTGTATCTTGCAGTTATTGCCTATCTCCACCCGGCTGCCGATGTAAACATTCTGCCCCAGGGAGCAATTCCGGCCGATCTTGGCCCCCTTGGATATATGGCAAAAATGCCAGATCTTGGAACCGCTCCCGATATCTACCGGCTGGTCAACATATGCGCTTTCATGCACGAAGTAGTCACTCATTGCTTACCTTGCTATCTTGAATTGTTCTTGATTATTTTCCTTACGGCCGATATCACGTCGTCAATGTCATCATTGGTCATCCGGGTGTACAAAGGCAGCGTTATCTCCCTTTGGGATAGATCCTCTGCCACAGGGAAATCACCTGGTTTGAAACCCAGGTGTTCACGATAATAGGAAAACAAATGCACTGGTATATAATGAACATTGGAGCTTATGTTCTCTTCCATAAGCAACTCAATAAACTTGTCCCGCCCGATCTTAAGCTGGCTGAAGTCGACCAGTAGCGGGAAAAGATGCCGGCTGTGCCGGCCTTCGAGGTCATCTTCCGGAAGAGTTAATTGAGCTATTTCTGATAGCCCCTTTCGATACCGATCGACCAGAGCATTCCTCTTGAGCAGATTGTCCTCAAGTTTTTTCAATTGATGAATACCCAATGCAGCTTGTATGTCCATCATGTTGTATTTGTAACCAGGCAATACGATATCATACTGCCACTTGCCCCCTGGAGCAAACCTCTTCCAGGCATCTTTGTTCATGCCGTGAAGGGCCATTACCTTTATCCTTTCTGCTGCCCCGTTATCGTTGGTCGTCACGGCCCCACCTTCCCCGGTGGTAAGGTTTTTCACGGCATGGAAACTGAAAACCGTATAAAGACTGATCCCACCAATCTTTCGGCCCTTATATTCGGTTCCGATAGCATGAGCGGCATCTTCAATCACCACCAACCCATGTTTCCCAGCAATAGCTGCTATGGCATCCATATCGCAGCTCTTTCCGGCAAAATGAACCGGAATAATTGCTTTGGTCCTGCTGGTCACTGCCTTCTCTATATTCCGGGGATCTATATTGAAGTCTTTTCGGGATACATCTGCTAGGACCGGGGTCGCCCCAGCATGCAATATCACATTGACCGTGGCGGCAAAAGTATATGGAGTGGTTATCACTTCGTCCCCAGGGCCTATACCTGCTGCCTTAAGACATAAAAATAATCCAGCAGTAGCAGAATTAAGGGCCACCGCATGACGGGTTCCGACATATTCCGCCAATGCTTGCTCGAATTTGACTGTCTTGGGCCCGGTGGTTATCCATCCCGACCTAAGGGAATCCACCACTTCATCGATCTCCTCTTGCCCAATGTCGGGCGGCGAAAACGGCAAATATTCCTTTCGCCGAGGCCGGTTCAAATATGTTTCATCATGCATCATCCGAATCCCTGAAAGATGGCAATATTTTTTTAATCGATTTCACCACCGTCTGATGTTCTCCCGTTACAGCCGCTTTTTCCAAGACCTGCAGCAGCTTTGGTAATTCTTTCAGTCTGGCATGCTTCCCTTTGACCGCAAATATCTGGGCATGCTTGGTATGGTCAATTCCCTCCTCGGCGGTCAGAAGTTCCTCGAAAAGTTTTTCTCCGGGGCGCAGACCGGTAAACTCAATCCGGATATCAGTATCAGGCTCATATCCCGATAATTTTATCATATCCCTGGCCAGATCAACAATTTTTACTGGCTTTCCCATATCCAAGACGAATACCTCCCCGCCATCACCCATGGCCCCGGCCTGGATGACCAATTGTGCGGCTTCTGGTATGGTCATAAAATAGCGTTCGACGTCCGGGTGAGTGACCTTGACCGGGCCTCCCATGGCAATCTGTTTTTTGAACAAAGGGACCACACTGCCCCTGCTGCCCAGCACGTTGCCGAAACGAACGGCCATAAACTTAGTCTTGCCCTTGCCCACCAAAGCCATGATCACTTTTTCCGAGATGCGTTTGGTAGCCCCCATTACGCTGGTGGGATTCACAGCCTTATCGGTGGATATAAGAACGAATTTTTCAACCTTGTATTCCAAAGCCGCCTCGGCCACGGATTTCGTCCCGAATATATTATTCTTTACAGCTTCCCCCGGATTATGTTCCATCAAGGGAACATGTTTATGGGCGGCGGCGTGAAAGACCACTTGTGGCCTATATCTTGAGAAAACATTATCCACCCTGGAAATATCCGTCACGTCGCAGATCAGAGTTTCTACCTTTTGTTCCGGATGGCTAAGCAAAAGTTCGTTGGCTATCTCATAAAGGCTGTTTTCGCCTTTCCCCACCAATATCAATAATCCCGGTTTGAAGGAACTTATCTGCCGACATAATTCCGAACCGATCGATCCTCCCGCCCCGGTGACCAGGACCGTCTTGCCTGTCAAATATCCGGCCACTTCATCCAGCGCCGTATTGATAGGAGGCCTTCGGAGAAGATCTTCCAGTTCTATATCTCGGATCTGGTTTATACTGACGCCGCCCTCTATGATCTCCTTTATTCCGGGAACTATCTTGAATTTCAATCTGGATGAATGGCATTGCTCCACCACTTGCCTTATTATAGCCCCGGGGGCTGACGGAATGGCGATTATAATTTCATCGACCCCATGCTTTGCCGCCAATCGATCGATAGCGTCGCGACCGCCCATGATCGGAACCCGATGGATCTCCCTGCCCATTTTCATGGGGTCATCATCTATAAATCCTACCGGCTGATACCCATATTCGGGATGGGCCATCATTTGCCGGACCACCATCTCGCCGGCATCACCGGCCCCAATGATCAGGACCCGTTTCGGGGCAATTGCACTGCTCCTGGAGGCCGTAATCCGCTGACTGACCAAGCGCAGAATCATACGAACCCCGCCGATCAGCATGATATCGCCCAGCCACTCGATTATAATAACACTCCGGGGATAACCCAACTCTCTGGCCAAGAACATTGAAGTCGCGGCTATCACTAACGAACCAAGGGTCAAAGCTTTCAGGATTGATGCCAGATCGTTGATGCTGGTATACCTCCAAACTCCTCGATAAACACCGGAAAGCATTAGCAGGGCCAAACGAACCCCTGTAATGTACAGAGCTATAGCCCAATAGTTGCTTTTATAGGGAATGGCCAGATCGAATCTCAAGGCCAAAGCGCCCCATAAAGAGAGGTTGATCAGCGCTGCGTCAAGCAGCGCCATCCACCATCTATTCTTTCCAAATGATCCCATTAAAATGCACCTCTTCCAGACAATACGATCACGGCGGTCCTCCATATCACCCATATATCAAAGCAAAAGCTTGCATGCTTGGCATAATAATTATCCAATCTCAGTTTGGTCGGTATTGGCAGATCATCCCGCCCCATGACCTGGGAAAACCCGGTTAGCCCGGGTTTGATAGAAAGCACTTTCCTTTGCCAGACAGTGTATTCCTTAACAATGGGAAGCAATTCCGGACGCGGGCCCACCAGACTCATATCACCTTTGATGATATTGAATAATTGGGGAAGCTCGTCTAAACTCCATCTCCTGAGAACTCTGCCGACCCTTGTGACACGGGGGTCACCCCTGGTCGCCAGCAAAGGGCCTTTTTTTTCAGCGTCGGGTATCATCGTCCGGAATTTTAAGATCCTGAAAGGGATTCCATCTTTCCCGGCGCGCTCCTGTAAGAACAGTACCCCGCCTTTTGATTCAATGGAAATGACCAAGGAGATCAACATAAGTAGCGGCAGCAATATAACTACTGCCATTAAACTTGTTATTATATCAAATAATCTTTTCATTGTCCATTTATAATCATCAATTTCTCAGCTCGGTTCAATAGTCATGGCTCGCCTATCGAGCCTCCAGGATGCTAAAGCCAGTCCGATAACGAACCAAAGTATAGTTACCACTTCCGAGTCGCCAAAGTTCCATTCGGCCATCCCATTGACCAGGAACCCGATCACTACTGCCAGATATGAAACCCATTGGAGCCGTTCCCCGTTACCTGATAAAAGGCCATTCTTTATAAAAGTCAATATAATTACCCACATATAGAGAAATGCTGCCAGTCCCAGGAAACCGGTAATAGCGGTTATATGAATGAAATTGTTGTGTAAATGCCCCACCCGGCGGTTATTGCCGTGTAATTGGATATCCTCGGAAGCTCTTTCCTTCTGATAAAGTTCACCCAGGTCGATCAATCCGGTTCCCAGTATGGGCCTTTGTTTTATAAGTTTCCAGCCTATCGTCCACATTCTCACCCTGGCCTGCCAGGAGTCCATTTTTGAATAATTGAAGAACTTTTCGGAATATTTCATATTGGCAAGTAAAACGAGCGATAGCAAAGAAGCCAATATTATCACCGAAACCAGCCGGATCCATTTTTTAGTTACGTAAGCGCCCGCTCCCACCAGCAATCCTGCCCAAGTGCTGACGGTCTTATTGAGCACCAAACTGCCCAGGATTGCTGAGGCTGCAAATACTGCTATAATTGAAGCTAGTAATCCCTTTTTATTCAGCGAATTTACAAAAAGCGGATAGCCCAAAAAAGCTGACAGCATCAATATTCCACCCGAGGTCATGGCCATGGTCTGGACGCCCAGAAGTCGGGTCTGGTATCCGAAAATGTACATAACTATACCATACAGCCCGGTCAAAGCGCTCATTAAAACAAAGAGGCGCATCAACTCGTCTACCCTTTCCCGGCTGGCAACATTAAAACCCACGAAATACACAGCACCAATAAGATAGAACTTTTTCATGCTCACCAAGCTGGCCAGGGGAGCGATAGAGAATACTGTTGACAATAGGCAGGCCGCGACGAACAGTATGAACCCCTTATCCAAAGGGGTCCAAGTTATACCGTATCCGCCAAATAACACGGATCGTATAAGCCAGGCCAAAAGACCCACCCCCAGGGATATTTGACAAAAAGCAATTGACACTGGCAGCGAACCGACAAATCCCACCAGGGCCGATTGGATAATGGCATCCAATATCATTTGGGTTCTGCTCATACAGATGGCTTAGATCCCTCTCCTGGTTCGATCATTTTTATATAACGGTTCATCCGCCGACCCTCTCTGGTGGTGTATTGACGATCTATGGCAAACCCCAATCTCTTATAAAATGAATTGACGGCATCGTTGTCCTCACGATCTGTGGTCAATATGACCTTGTCGCATCCCATTGACAAAGCAGCCTCACAGAAACTAAATATCAGTCTTTTCCCGGCCCCGGTCCCCTGAGACCCAGGGGCGACGGCTATTGAAAAAAGACCCGCTGTCAATTCATCTTTCGGATCGCCAGATGTCGAGCCCAGGGCCGTTCTTGCCAGCCTTGGTAATATTGCAGGCCGCGTTAAAACAGCCTTAGCGGCGGCAAATACAAAACTGACAAAATACCGTCTAAATAGTTCTTTATAGAAAGATGCCGGGGAGCGTGCGCCTACTACAAAACCACTGATTTTGCTATTGTCATCCAAAAAGACGCGGCAGATGGATCCGTGGCTGCTGCAAACCGACCCATAATAGGTCCTCAAGAAGTTCTGCCCCATAAAACTGAGGAAGAATCCGGGGAAGCTGGAAAGATGCACTTTAACGACTTGATCAATATCCCCTCCGGCCATATCCCTTATCATCTCGTTTTCTCCCCGATGATGGCGCCCTTGTCATGGCACTCTATGATCTCGGCAATCATTTTATCGTAGATTATATCAGCCTGGTATGAACTGCAAAAAATATCCCGGGCCCTCTCTCCCGATCGGCAAATCTCATCAAGCCGGGGGAGCATCCCCAAAAGGGCATCGGCCAGGGACCGAGGATCACCGGAACAGTAACTTGTTCCAACACCGGAGTCAACTAAAATGGCCGTTGTTTCGCCGGATAACGAATTAACCACATACAGGCCCATAGATAAGTAGTCGAACAGCTTGGTAGGAACAGATTGGGTAGCCTGTGGGACGTAGCAATTCAAACCGACATGACACTGACGGGCCAATCCGGCCAGGCGCTCAAAAGGCACCCAACCTAGGAAACTGATGTTGGTAAGGCCTTTTGCCATACTTTCCAGTTGGCTCCTTTTATAGCCGTCCCCAGCTATAATAAATTCTATTTGTTCACATCCGGTTTGTTCAAGTACCTTGGCCGCCCTGACTATTGTTTCCACATCGTAATTGAAACCCAATTGTCCGGCGAAAAGGCAAAGCATTTTATCGCGAGGTTTGTCGTGATTATAACTTCCCGGGGTTATCCCTCCGCCTAAATAATAAAAGGAAGAATTACCTCGATCGCTCCTGCTACCCCTCTCCAAGGCCCAGGCAGTATATGTTTTTGAAACCGAAGTTATATGATCGGCCATTTGGAATGCCCGTCGGGACATCCAGTAATACGGAAAGAATATAAACCGGCCGAGCCATCTCAAAAAGGTCGGAAAAGGCTTGATGAAAAGATCCGGCCAAAGGTCCAAAGCATCGAGAATTATTCTTATACGCCGGGATCTGGCATGTCTGGCAAACAGGTACATGGACTCAACCGGAGCAACACATATTATCAGATCAGGATTGAAATCGGACCCATTCAACCATTTCAGGGCCCTGAAACTGAAAAAGAAATGACTCAAGAGCCTTTTAAAACTGATATTTCGATTATACGAAATGGTGGAGATAAGCACTATGTTACCAATATCATCTGACGGAATATCTCCGCTTTTACGACGGCTGTGCGTCCAATGATGGAAATCGGAACTTATCCATTTAACCTGATGCCGGATTTTAAGCTTATTGTAAAGATATGTATATCTTTGGTCCCTAAAATCCTCTCCGGGCAATTTATCAAATGGGTTAACCAGCGCTATCTTCATGATATGCGAACCGTGTTCATTGTAATACCTGGTTCCCTCTTAACACTCGACGATAGAATTCCACCAGTTTCCCCTCCTCGTTCCTCCAGTTAAAACTTTCCAGAATTGCCTTTCTCCCAAGTTCCCCCATCTCAGCAGATTCCTTTGGATGACTCAAGAACCAATCGATCTCGCCGGCAATTGCTTTTGGATCGACGGGATCGACCAGTCTTCCGCAACCACTGCCCAGAACTATCTCCCTCCAAAGCGGGAAATCGGAGGCTAAAACCGGCAAGCCGGCCGACATATATTCGAATAATTTGTTGGGATAAGCGTTATAATGGTTGGGGGCCGGATGCAACAGAATCAAGCCCAACAAGCAACCGGATATCATTTCTGCCAGGGCCGTCCTATCTTGCCATGGATAGAAATCCACCATCCCCCAACCGGGCAATGATCTGATCTCGTCCTCGAAAGCCTGGCTGGAAAATCTTCCCACCAGCAGCAATCTTACATCACGGTTTGGCGGCAACAAGTCCATAGCGCGGACCATCTCCTTTATCCCCCTGATGTCGGATATACTTCCCATGTATATCAGCCGGGTACCCTTAACATCATTATGACCCCTGCCACCTACCGATAATTCGTCCGGCAGAGGAAAATTCTGTATCACAGCCGTCTTTTGGGGAGGAAAGCTCTGTGCTATGAATGGCGTGGCGGCAATTATTCCGTCGAAGAGTCTTGCTCCCAAGCTTTCCAGCCATCCTATGGTCGTGGAAATCAATCTTCGGAATGGAAATGGGATATAGCTTTTGGTAAGAATATCTCCGGAAACCGATTCATGAGAATCGTAAATTACCCTATGCCCAAGTATTTTCAAACATATTCCAACCGGGATCAACTCCGGATCATGGAAATGGTAGATGTCGGCCTTTTCCCCGATTGCTCTGGATAGGACCATCCACGGCAAAAGACACATTCTCCAGAATCGATTGCCTACTATCGGAACTGCTTTAATGATTACCCCATTATGCGCTGTTTCTCGATTTGTCGGGACTATAAACACCACATCATATCCGTTGTGAGCCAGGCTGTGACACTCCTTGAGCAATATCCTGGTATCGGTTGGAAGATGGACGGACGTCAAATGACAGACTTTGATCATCGTTCTTTTAAAAACATGCTATATATGCCAATGAAATTTTCCCGGGCAGCCCTACGACCTGCCCGTTGTTCTACCACCCTCATATTTTGTTCGGAAACCTGTGGCAGGTCCATCTTAGTAGCAGAGGCAAGGAGGTGAACCGCACCTTTCCGCCATACGATACCGTTGACACCATCTTGTATCCATTCCCGGTTGGCCGGCAGGTCCGACACCACCGGCAAACAGCCCGCCGACATCGCTTCCAAGAGGCTGACCGAGGTGGCATCGTTCTCGGGAACCGACACATATATGCTGGCCCGATTGTAGTATCTGAAATTATCCGACGGCTCCAGCCAACCAGTAAATTCCACATAGGGCTCTATCCCCAAGCCGAACACTTTTTTCTTCAGATTGGCGGTTTGCGATCCTCTGCCGGCAATGGCCAGCCTCCACTCCCTGTTTCCCGCCGAATGAAATTCATGGAACATGTCAACGACCTTATCAATCCGGTACAGTGGTTCGTGGAGGCGATTGGAATATATCAATCTTTCCTTGGATATCTTAGGATTACGTATTTCGGGCACTCCAAAGTTGGTTACTGTCAACGGTCGGCGATGCTCTATCAACCCCGAGACAGCTGCAGCGGAAGCCTCGGCATCGCAGGTTATATGATCAGCATTACCAAGTATATATCTGACCATCTTTCTATGCCAAGGGCTCTGATTTGGCACCCTCATTACGTCACTGCCCATAACGGTCACTATCAACGGTCGCCGATATTTCCGGTTTGCCAAAACGGCTGCCAAAGCCATGGTGCCAGCCTGCTGCACATGGATGACATCAGGCCAAAATTCTTTTATAGCCCGAGATGTTTCAATTAGGGTTCTACAGAATCCCACCGGAGATTTCAATGAAGGCTCAACGGAAATCTGCTGGTATCCGTGGGCATCAATCTCCGTCATTGGGGATGTGGTCACCACCCTTACCTGATCGAAATAACCACTCACTAACTCAAGGTATCCTGAAAGGTGCCGTGAGGCGGGGCCGGCTATCATCATTTTTTTCATTGAGAATACCGCAATCTATACTGAAGCTGGCCATAGAATCCCCCCACCACCAACGCATAGAGGGCCATTAGCCTAGGCTCCGAGAACGGGTTATTGGTAAGGGCCGATATCACCATTGCCGTCGATGTTATAATAACCAGCCGAGATGATCCAGAAAATCTTGTTTTCCATGCCTTTAATACAGGGAAAAGCAGGAGACCTATATACATGACCAACCCCGGGAACCCGTATCTCCAAGTCATCAGCAGATACTCATTCTCCGAATAAATACCGTAAAGATAAAAGAACTCTTTATTGGGTCCGTATCCAATCATAGGAGATCGTATTATCATGCCCCAGAGATGTTCCCAAACCTCCAGCCTGGCCAACCAAGAAGGGTTTTCCATGAGATCGGCAGTCCAAAGCATGGAGATATATTGGATATTGAACAACAACACCATGGCAAAGGCAAATAAAACAGCAGCGGCAACCAACGCCAAATGTTTAAGGGAGCGTCGGCCTATTAACCAATATACCGCCACTACGACCAAAATTCCAATAAAGGAAGTCCTGGAGCCGGCCAATGCAATCATGGTCACAGCAACCAGAAACAGTGGCAAATGATATGGCTTAGAGCCCATACGGACGAGAAAATAAGCTGCGATGAATGACCAAAGGACCCCGTTCCCATTGGGATTTCCCATGGTTCCCAATATCCGGCGGGTCGTCGGGTTTCCCATGCTGTCTTTGCCGAATGAAACTATCCGTTCAGCCGAAGCGTACCAGGGCATGACTGTTTGGTTGAAGCTCCAAGGGTTGAGATAATTAGCCATATTGAAAGCTACGAGCAGTCCAAAGACCACATATAGCACACGGTCACCTAGCCAGAAATGATGCTTGCTAAAAATATTGTAGCTGAAAATTATCAGTATACCGTACTTCACCATTTTGTAGTATTCGAAATAATCGCTCAGCCTTGCTATCCTTCCGTTTCCCAACATGCTTACCGACATCCATAATGCAAACAGCAGGAGAAACGCCAAATAGCCGTTTAACGGCGCATTTGAAATATGTGGACTCGCCAGTCGACGGGCACCCTCCAGTAGCAGCAGCAATACCAGAACATCCTCCAACCTAACAACCGGGAGACCGCCCCCAAAATTGATCCCAGGCAGCAGGAAAATGCTGGTTATAAGCACGCCTAACAGCGTTGCGGCTGTTTTGTTCATGTTTTTCGGGAACAACAATTATTCGCCTGTTAGCACCTTAATCCGATTCTCCAACTGGGCCACGGTCATTTCCCCGGGCAGGGCCTCGCGGCTCAGGTCTATTTTGTAAATGGATTCTAACTCCAGTTGGAGGTTTATGGCGTTCATGGAATCCCACCCCGGAATGTTATCCAAACTCAGGTCGGGCGTGATGTCAGTTTCTCTGAGTTCCGGAAAAACCGTCAAAAGTACCTTGATGATGTTATTCATAATTCTCCTAAATTTTTATCAATGTCGCACCCCAGGACAGACCGCCACCGAAGGCTATCAAGACCAGACAATCCCCGGAGATAAGGTCATCCTGGTCAATCCTTTCACTAAGACCTATCAGAACCGAGGCGCCGGCCGTATTGCCATAACGATCAAGATTAATATGAAACTTGTCAAATGGGATATCGCTATTCTGGGAGATGGCCCGAATGATGTTGAAATTAGCTTGATGCGTGACCACGGTTTTGATCCGGGCTTTGTCAATCTGGTGGTGGTCCAATAGTTCGTTCAGAACTTCGCCTCCCCGGCGCACCGCAAACTCATAGACCTCCCTTCCCTTCATACTGAAATACCAATCCTTGGGATTACATACCATCGGGCCGGGCATCATTGTTCCCCCGGCTGGCACTTGAATTATATCTGCCCCTGAGCCATCGGTTTTTATTATGCTACCTGCTACCTCCGCTTTGCCGCCACTTCCAGAGAGCAACAATGCCGCCGCCCCGTCCCCAAAGTAAGGATATGTAGCAAAATCCGCAGGGTTCAATATCCGAGAATAGAGTTCAGCTGCAATAACTAACAGATTGGTGTAAGTTCCGGCTCGGATCAAACCGTCAGCCAACTGGATGGCAAACAGTCCCCCGCTACAGACGCTGTTGACATCAAAAGCGAAGGCCAAATCCGCCCCCAGCAGATGCTGAACCCTGGCCGCAGTCGCCGGCTGTATCCTGTCGGGAGAGGAAGTAGCCAGAATGATGCCGTCAACAACATCAGCACCTAACCCTGCATTCTCAAGGCAGGATTTGGCTGCCAGGAAGGCTAGATCGGAAGTGCATTGGTTGCTGGCTGCAAACCGTCTGGATCGAATTCCTGTCTTCTGTTCGATAAGTGGTATGGCATTGGCGGGAAATTGTTTGAAATCTTCATTCCTGATTTCCAATTCCGGCAGATAATGTCCGGCTGCCAATATGCCCACCCTCATTGTCCTCTCCTTCTGGGCCTGCTGACCCATTCGTCATAAAGGGGTTGTAATTCTATATATTTCTTTATGAACGCCTGATCCACTTTCCGCGTGTCACCGATTATCCTGGCCGGACTACCGGAAATTATCGAAAAATCAGGATATTGGCCGTTCAGATAGCTATGGGCGGCCACTATGCAGCCCTTGCCTATCACCGTATTGGGCATGATCACCGAATGAGGCCCTATGAAAGTGTAATCCCCCACCACTACCGGACCCTTGATATATCCTTTGAGGTCTTGGTGTTGCTGATATTCCCTGCCATACAGCCTTATCGAGATATGGCTGGAATGGCTGAATATACCAACCCACCCGCCTATCTGACAGCCTTCTCCAATTGTCAACCCATTGGAAGCCTCAAGGATAGAAAAATGGTATATGAACACGTTGTCCCCAAGCTCCAACAGTTCTGGGTGTACAATGACCGTGGTATTGCTGATGCGTGTTTGCTTGAGGCAAGTTCCGTTGGCCAGCCGGTATCCCTTTTGCATTTGGGGTTGAAATGACATGTTAAGGCCATATCTGATTCGGCCCAGAATCTTATTCAGAATGTTAAGCATATCTGCGGTCCTTTCTCCCGGAAATACTGTATATCCACCACAGGGCGCCGCCAAGATAGACGACCTGGGTAATTGACAGGAGCCAGAAACCGCTTCGGATATCTCGAACAACCAAGCCGCCATAAATTACTGACAAAAGTATTAGGCTGTTGCCAAGCAATCCTAAATAAAAGACCTCTTTCTGACAGTTGGTAATTATCGGTATCTGGGCTAATGGTGAAACTACAAAGTTCATAAAAAGCCATGGAGAAAGTATCCGAGCGTACTCTCCGGCCACCCGCCATCGTTCACCGAACACCAGAGCAAAAATAGCTGGGGCAGCCAGATAGCTGATTGCAAAAATAGGCAAGGCCGACAGCAACAGCCCCATGATGGCCTTCTTTACCAGTGCTTGTAGATCTCCACCCTGATTGTTCACTTCCGCCGCCTTTTGCAAGAAAACCTGGGAGAGCGATGCCCCGATAATGTTTAAGGGGGCCCTCAATATCCTGACAGTGAGGGAATAGTGCCCCAGAATTTGCTGCCCGAAAAAATGACTGATCAGAAAATTGGCCCCGCTGGCCTGAGCGATATCCATGAAGGCATGTAGGGAATTTATCATCGGGAAATCCCTGTATTTACTGGCATTAGCCCTTAAGGAACAGGCCCTCACTCTCCACCTGAGTCCCAGACCATCCCTCGCTACTTGCCATCCCAAAGCCAGAGTGGAGATAAGCTGCCCGGCTATATTACCGCCAATCAGCCCCCCAGCCCCCAATCCCCCCAAACCCACATTGGCCGCGGCTGCAGATGTGTATTGGATGATGCGCGACCCCGATAGTCGACGGTACTTTTTCCGACGATTGGACCAGTAGTTGAACGTTTGATAGCACCCGGTCAGTAATATTGATACAGGAATCAAGTACAGCCAAGGTGCCACCCTTCTGTCACCTAAAACTATAGCAAGTTTTTCTTTGAAGAATAATATCACCCCAAAAGCCACCAAGCTCACACCGACCGATACCAACAGAGCAAGCGCTAACAGATTTACCGCATCATCATCGTCAGGCGGCAACATTATAGCCATCTCATACCTACCAGTAGCTATAATAGAGAAAAGGGACACCACAGACATGTAGAGTGCAAAAATACCAAAATCGGTTGGCCCGTAAATTCTGGTCAAAACGGGTGATATCCCCAGCTGAATGCCCTGGGCGATGATAGTACCAACCATCAGGGTCAATACATTGCCGGCAAAGGCACCTCCGGTAATATTAGCAAAATACTTTCTTATATCAACTCCCTAATTATAATCTATTTTATATATCTGTCAGATATCCCCTGCTTAAGAAAGACCACCAATAGGCCCAGAAACAACCCGGAAGCCATGGACATCAGCAGGTTGGCTACAACATCTGGTTTTACAGCATCCTGAGGACCAGAGGGAGGTTCAATATAGCGATAACTGTTGATGCTCGAACGGTTGTTCCTCAAGGTAGCAAGCCTGATTTTAAGCCCGTTGATGCTGGCCTCCATTTCGGCAGGATTGAAATTAGGATTTTGTTGGAATTGCTTGGACCGAGACAGTCCATCCCGCTGTTTGATAGCTTTGACCAGAGCATCCTCCGTATCCCGTATCCCCTGCTCGGCTGATGTTATCTCCTCCGCTATCTTCTCATGTACATATTGATTGCTGGCCAAATAATCCAAGACTTTATGCGAAATCGTTTCCGCTGTTTTCTGGTCCTTAATGGTCAAGATTATCAACCGAAAATAGTTCTCCGACCCCTTTATGGGCTCCAACCGAATGTCCTTAATTTTCTTGTCATCGCCAACCACGAAAGGCGGAGGAGTTTCCCCATTTATCAACCGCTGCTGGAGCTGGGATATCACAGCCTTGGTCTCTGCTACATTTATTATGGTAACCGTAGTGGGCCTGGATTTATAAGGAGTGGTACCGCCCACGTTCACCATAACGAACATTGTCCCGTATGATTCCGAAGTGATGGCCGTTAGTTTGCTGCTTTCCGGCACCGCTATCAATGCCTGGCACTGGTACACATTAGAGGAAATAACGGATACAGTCAAACCTACAGCCAGGGCCACTATCATGGAAATCAAGATTATCCACTTACCAGCCCATATCGGTTGTAAGAAATCCTTTAGACCCCGATCATTGATGTCATTCATTTCCCTGTCTCCTTATATATGCCTTTCAGACTAAAAATCTATTGTCCGCGGTTTTTTAAATCATCCCCGCAAGTACGGATGTGTCCTTTCATTAAATCCCGTAGGATTGGCCGTTCTTATCGAGTAGGTCAAATCTATCGACGGCCTGGCTTCTCTGATTCCCAACCCCCGTCCGGCAAGGATTTCCCTATATGCTTCGGTATGCAGATCGGTGAATCCTTCGGAAAAATCCAGCGGTTGTCCGTCTATTGTTATGGACCGGTATCCCCTTCCGGAAATTCCCGGCGGCAAGTGTTTAGCATCTAACGATAGGAACCAGCTCACGCCGGCCTTCTCCAATTCCAGATATCCGCCGGAGTTCTGCCGTTCCAGAAGGTGAACTTCGCTGGATTCTACCGGGCCGAACAGCCAGATCAGCAGATCGAACAGATGGATGCCGATATTGGTCACTATCCCGCCGGATTTCTCCGCCTGCCCCTTCCATGAAACGCCGTACCAATTGCCGCGGGGAGTAATATAGGTCAAAACTACTTGATGTTTCTTATCAGGGCGATCCTTGTCAAGTTTATCTTTTAGGTCCCGCAGGATTTTATTATAGCGAAGTTGCAAGACGGTATAAACCCTCTTCCCGGTCTCGGATTCAAGCTCGGAGAGGGCTTCTAAATTCCAGGGGTTTAACACCAAAGGCTTTTCGCAGATGGCATCGGCCCCAATCCGCAAGGCGAAACGGATATGAGCGTCATGCAGATAATTGGGCGAGCAAATGCTGACGTAATCTATCCGGCTGGCATCGCCCTGACGGCGCAGTTTCTCGGCATGACGGTCGAATCTTTCGAACTCGGTAAAAAATGCCGCCGAGCTGAAAAAGCTATCCAAAATCCCCACCGAATCATTGGGATCCATGGCAGCCAGCAGGGTATGACCGGTATCTTTGATGGCTTTCATATGACGGGGCGCAACATATCCGCCGGCTCCCACCAGGGCAAAATTGTATGGAGGTTTCATAAAATGGTCTGGCTATTTAATGTTGTGATATTTTATTGTGATGAACCAACCTGATGCAGAGCGTCCCTAATAAGCGTTCCTGGGAAACACCACCTGAAGTACGGTCCTGACCAGTATCTTGATATCCAGGAACAGCGACCAGTTTTCGATGTAAAATATGTCACATTTAGTGCGTTCGACAATGGAAGTGTCTCCCCGCCACCCGTTGACCTGGGCCCAGCCGGTAACCCCAGATTTCATCTTGTGACGGGAAGCGTAGCGCGGGATCTGATCCTTGAATTTTTCCACAAAGAACGGCCTTTCCGGTCTTGGCCCCACCAGGCTCATATCCCCCTTGATGACGTTGAACAACTGAGGCAGTTCATCCAGGCTGTATTTTCTAAGGAAAGTACCGACCGGGGTCCTTCGGTCATCATCTGGCTTGGCCCACACCGGTCCGGTCTTTTCTTCGGCCCCCACCTTCATCGATCGGAACTTAAGCATTTTAAATGGTTCCCCGTCATAGCCCACTCTTTCCTGATCGTAAAATACCGGGCCCGGGGAAGTGACCTTTATCAGCGCAGCCAGCAGCAGATATAAGGGAGATAATATTATTACCCCGATGACCGAGGCCACCAGATCGAATATGCGCTTTATCAAAAGGTCCCATTCGGTAAGCGGCAGTTCCCGGAGCCCGATGACCGGGATATTTCCCAATTGGGAAATGCTGGTATCATGGCCAATCACTTCCATCAGATCGGGAACGAATTTAAGCTCCACCGGCCTATGCTCGGTGCTGTTGACAATTTCTATCAGGGTAGACTGCATTTCATGGGGAAGAACTATGAACAATGCGTCCAGATTGTATTCGTCTATCAGCCGGGATATCTCATTGTACTTTTGGATCAACAGCTTCTTAACAGGCACATCGCTAAATGAAGAAGGATCGGACCCGTTGACGGATATAAGGCATTCAATGCCGTAGCCATACTCGGGGTTGAACCTAAGCTGTTCGATTATCCTCATGGCGATGTCGCCGTTTCCGATGATAGCGGTGCGTTTTAGCCCCAGTCCGTGCTTGGACACTATCTGGCGGAACATTTTCACTGCCGCTATCCTTTGTATGGAAAGCGCTATGAATGAAAAAACCGACGCCATCACCAACACCAGACGGGACCAGACCACCTCACGGTAGAAGAAGGAAAAAGCCATAATGGCCACGATCCCTACAAAGGTGCCCTTCGCCACCCGGTAAACCTCTTCGTCGGAGGCAAAACGGCTTCGATTCTCGTAAAGTCCCAGCAGCCAGAAGACACTTACCCATAGAAAAGAAACCACCAGGGATCCCACCAAATAAGGTCTGAACGGAGGTCGCCCCATTGGTATTGGCAATAGATGGGAATCGAACCTCAGCCAATACGACAGGATGAACGAAAGAGCTATCACAATGATATCGGCTGACATGATGATGCCGGAATATGTCAATTGCCACCTTCGATTCATTTCTTATCGATCCGTCAAAATGTTATCATAATTATTTGCATATCACGTACCATTGGAACAGCCCGTTTACAACTCCCATGAATTGCGCTACCGCTCTCCCGAACAATGCGGCCGGGGTCAAAAGCCCCAGGAAGGTGTCCCGGCGCAGAATCCTTATCGTCATCGGGAGCGATAATAAAATGAACATCAGCAATACCGCCCATGCCCAAAACCGAAAGATCGGGATAAAAACAGCGAGTGCCGCCAGCACGATGGCTAGTGGGGCCAGCAGCAATTGGAACTTCATGATCTGGGGGGTATGGGAATCCGAAACCATTTTGTTGGGGTTCTTCCTCACCGCCAGCATCCTCCAATAGGCGAACTTGTATTTCTTCCTGAAATAAGCGATGAAATTATCCGGGTGCCGGTGAAATACTATCGCCTTGGGATTGAAAATCATCTTGTGCCCGGCGTTCCCCATCCGGTAGGACAGTTCCACATCCTCGGCACAAGCCACTTTGAATGAGGTGTCATAGCCCCCAAAGGTCAGGAAGACATCCTTACGAAAGGCCGCCGAATAGGTATCGATAAAATCGATATATTCATCCCTGGTCAGGATGCGGTACTTATCCTGGTATTCCAGTTGGACGAAACGGGCCGCCAGTTCCCGCTGCCTGGTCCGATAAGCCCCCTTGGCGGCGACAATCTTCTGGTCGGCCTCCAGCGGCGCGATCATATTTTCCAGCCAATCCCGCTGAGGAGAACAGTCCGAATCGGTAAATACAATTATAGGTGCCACAGCTATGCCGGCCCCGTTGTTCCGGGCGGCGGCCGGCCCGGAATTCTGTTGTTTGACCAATCTTACGCCTTTATACCGGCCTACGATATCAGGCGTCGAATCGTTTGATCCGTCATCCACCACGATGATTTCATATTCCGCCCTTCCGATGGTCTGGTCAATCAAAGCATCCAAACACTCTCCTATGGAACTCTCCGCGTTGAATGCGGGGACAATGACCGAAGCCCTCACTGCCGATCCCCTCCGTAAGTCCCCTTAAAGATATACTTGGCCAGGGTCAATCCGCCCTTGGCCAGCCGTTTGAACTCGTGCCAATCAGTCAACCCGTCGATCAATTTGTGCATGATATATGACGGGCGCATGTAGAATTCCTTCCGGGCCCGGTCGCAGAACTCCACCAGTTCGGTATTTGAAAGTCCCGGCCGGCTGACGATGCTGTTGTGCAGGCCATCCGGGGTCAGCCATTCCCGAAAATCGCTGGTGGTAAGATACCCGTTGGACTTGGCCCATTGATAGGCCTCGGTCCCTGGATAGACCATGATGGGAAAGAACTGCGCGGTATCGGGATTTAGTTCCTTGGCGAACTGCAAAGTGATCTCCAGGGTCTCCTTGGTCTCGCCGGGGTTCCCCACCATGAAGCAGCCGTGCAGCTTGATGCCGGCTTTCTTAGCATCCTTGAAGAATTGCCGTACCCTTTCCACCTTCATGGATTTCTTCATCTGGTCTAGAACCCCTTGGTCGCCGCTCTCCACCCCCACGCAGAACAGCCGGGCCCCGGCCTTTTTCAGCATCCGCATTGTTTCAAGGTCCACGTCGCAACGGGAGTTGGCCGACCATTTGATCTTAATGCCCCTTCGCAGGATCTCATCAGCAAATTCCAGGCATCTTTTCTTATTGAAGGTCAGGGTGTCATCTTCGAACATCAACTCCTCGACATCGGGGAAATTCTTGATGATGTATTCGATCTCGTCCACCACATTGACAATGGAACGCAAGCGCGGCTTGCGGCTGCAGAATACCTGGGGATAGACGCAATAGACGCACTGGTAGGGACACCCCCGTCCGGTGATGATGGTGATTATCGGATACTGGCTGTGGGCATAAAAATAATCCTTGTAATTCAGGTGTTTCCGGTAGGCTTGGCTGACGAAGGGCAGCGAATCAAGGTCCTCGCGTAGTTCCCGGTCTCCGGTCCTGGTCAATTGGCCATTTTGCCGGATCACTAACCCCTTGACCTGGCGAACATCCTCCTTCTTCTCCAGCCGCTCAACCAGATCAGTCAGAGTATCCTCATATTCTCTAAGAGCCGCAGCATCAATCGAGTTATTGATATTCAGGCTTTCTTCCGGCAGGGCCGATACGTGTGGTCCCACCATGACTATGTATGATGATGGCAGCAACTGCTTGATGCGCCCACCGATCTCGGCATCGCTGAAGATGCTGGGGGTACTGGTGTCGATGACCACCAACCGGGGAGCGAACTTGCTGATCTGTGGTTCCAACTGCTCCCACTCCAGGCCCGTGGCCGGGCAGTCGATCAGTTTGACCTGGTGCCCCTTCTGGTCCAGCACCTCGGCGGCAAAGGCCAGCCACATAGGATAATAGAAGGTGCCACTCTTGGTGACCGCCGGGCTGCGCTGCTCCCGGGAGAATTTGTTAAGAAATGGTGGGTTTAAGAGTAAGATGTTCATTTCAAGCTTTCATACATTTGCAGTGTTTCACGAGCATATCTTTCCCAGCTGTATTTCTGGGCTTGTTCAACCCCTTTTTGAGTATAGGTCTTTCGTAACTCCGTACTCCTTTCCAGTTTCAGCAGAGAATCCGCTATACCCGCATGATCATTTGGGTCAATCTTTATAGCGCTATCCCCGACCACTTCGCTCAAGGATGGTATATTCGATACTATCGTGGGGCAGCCGCAAGCCATGGCTTCCAACGGTGGCAGACCGAATCCTTCATAAAGAGAAACAAATACGAACATTTGGGCTCGAGACATAATTATTGGCAGGTCATCATTAGCAATGTTATCCATGAAAAGCACATCCTTATTAAGCTTCAGATCAACAATCAGCTTGTCTATGCTTTCCCTGAATCTATCTTTATAAGAGATCATCACCAATTTACAAACGCCACCTTTTTCCTTAAATATTTTATAGGATTTGATCAGACCTAGAATGTTTTTATAAGGTTTGGTATTCCCGGTATAAAGGATATACTTTTCAGGGAGAATGTATTTATTTGCTAATTCTCTTATTTGGCCACCGTCCCTTCGATAAAACGTATCGTCCACGCCCAGGGGGATGGCAGTCATGTTATCTTTCGGCATTCCAAGCAGTTGGTTTACATCGTCTCTGGTCGCATTTGATATGGTGATTATTTTGTCAGCTCTTTTTATTGAACCGGGCACGAATATTTTATGATAATTCCTAGCATACATTTCAATGAGCCACGGTCTGCCGGAGAAGAAGTTTCGCACTTTTAAAGCCATCAGATCGGGCACGGTGATCATTTTTTTGCACCTGATGCCGTAGGGCATAATAAAAAACAAGGAATGGAAAAGATCTAAATTATATTTGTTTGCCAAAGCGCCCATCAGGAAAAGCGATCTTAGGGTCAAGTGCCGATACGGGACGATTACTGATACAAAATTCTGTCCGTAGTTTTTTTGACCGTAATGCTCGTTGTTGAAAAATAATACGTATTGGTTACCTTTATCTATTTTCCCCAGTTGTTCAATCAGCCTCAGGGTATATTTACCTATCCCATCGGTAAATTGGCTCAGCGCCCGGCAGTCAATTCCGATCTTCATGATACCATATTAAAAACATGTATTAAATTATTAGCCATTTTTTCAAAACTAAATCTATGAGCTTGTTTGAGACCTTGTTCAATCATATTATTACGAAGCGAGCTATTTTCGAGTACTTCATTTATAGCATCTGTCATACTTTTTAAACTATAGGGGTCAAAATAATACCCAGCATTAGCACACACCTCTGGAATTGACGAACTATTAGATACTATCGCAGGGCATCCACAGGCCATAGCTTCCAATGGAGGCAGACCAAAACCTTCATAAAGCGAGGGGTGTACCATAGTTTCAGCTCCCGAATACAGAGCAGCCAACTCAATATCAGAGACATATCCCAAATATTTTATTTTATTTTTAGCATTTAAATCAAACGGCACCCGATTAAAATCTTTTTCCAACTTGCTTTTCCGCCCAACTATAACAAGGTCATATTGATCGCTCCGTATATCTGAAAAGGCCTTGACAAGTTGCCTGATATTTTTATAAGGCCTAAGCTCTCCGACAGCAACAACGTATCTATTCAATGTATATTTCTGTTTTATATTCTCAATTTCTTTTTTTGATCTTTTAAAAAATATATCCGTTTTATAACCTGGATAAATAACATAGATCGGACAAGTAATATTTTTAAAATATTTAAGAATATCAGTTTTTGTTGATTCTGAGCCAGCGATTATTGCAAACGAGGAATCAATTATTCTCGGCAGTATATATTTATAATAATATTTAATTCTCGGGCTTGATTCTGGGAACAATATTGGCACCAAATCATATATTGTTATAATTTGCTTACAAGGAGGGAATAACATCCCGTCAGGTATGGGTGAAAAATATAATTTAATTGCATTTTTCCTTAAGGATAGTGGCAATTTGGTTTGGTGCCATAAGAAACGGGAAAAGTGACCTTTAAAATTGCTTCCAGAATATGTAATATTTGTATTAACTATATCAACACTTTTGGACGCTTGGAAAAGCATCTCATTTCGTTTATTTGTATAAATCAATATATCATCATATTTATCATGTAAGGTCTTTGCAATTTCACAAGTTACTCTAGAGAATCCATCACTTCTGTCAACATTAATTATTGTGCCATTAAAAGCAACTGTTTTTTTTCGCATAGTAGCTATTGTTTTATTCATTTATCATGTCTTTAATTGTTTCAACAGAGTAAAGTTGTTTTAATGTGTTAATATTTTTCATTGAAGCAATAAGAAATTTTATTATTATGAAGAAAACTTTAGGTTGTCCTCTTAACAAGCGAAGAATGCCAGAGTAAACCATTCCAAAATACATAAATATCTTAACCTTCAAATATTTATCGGCAAATATTAATCTATTCCTAAGACATAATACGTCAACGAAAAGGCTTCTTTTCTTATGATCCCCGCTCGCACCAGTTGTAGTACCTTCTTTATGATATACTATTGAATTAAGTGCCACAGCCGTATAAAAACCTAAACTAAAAGCTTTTAAGCAATAATCGGATTCTTCAAAATATAAAAAATATTCCTCCGGCAATAAACCAACGTTTTTAATGCACTGTGCGCTAATGAAAAACGATGCTCCTTGTATACTATCTATTTCATTTGCTTTCTCTTCATTGTTAATGATTTTTAACAAACCCGTTATTTTATTCAATTTTGTGCCGATTGATTGTATCTCATTCGAATAAATATTTATTATTTTGGAGCCACATATACCTAATCGATGATTATTTCGCATTTTCTCTAAAAGATTTGTCAAAGAGTCTTTTTCAACAACCGTATCATTATTCAAAAGCCAAATAAAATCACTCGCAGATTCCTCCAAACAATATTTAATAGCAATATTATTCCCTGCAGCGAAGCCAAGATTTTCATTATTAACAATAAATACTGCTGATTTAATATTTATCCTTTTGCCATTTAATTTGTCATAATAATGGCAGATCGTCTTAACTCCCTTTCTCTGGCAACTATTAGAGATAGTTTTCACTTGATAGTGCTTTGAAAACCATCTATCTAATGCATTTACGGAATCATCCTGTGAATTATTATCAACTACTATTATTTGACATTCATCATAATTCAAATTAAGCAAACTTTCTATACATTTAATGGTGTCATTACCCCCATTAAAATTAAGTACTATTATACTCACCTTATCCATATTCCTCAGATATGCAATACAATATTCTTCTTTTTTACCGGGAAATACATTAATGCAAGAACTACTACTTCCGATAACAATAATACAATTGCTGCACCATAGGAATCTATCAGGGGAATCAAAAATAATGATAAAACAATTGAAAAAACGCCCCCGACAATCAATGCACGCATAAATATTTTACTCATACCACAATTCAACATTATTTGTGTTCCATAAATATTATCCAGAAATGTTAAAATCGGAAGGGCCGACATTATTCTTATTAATATACTTATTTTAGCTATATATTCACCAGTTATTACTCTAACAGCTATATCTGCACCAATAAACAATAATGCCGATAAAACAGTAAACACAATGCCCCCTATAATTATGGTTTTTTGCAGAAATTTCACTGCTTTATCTTTTGACTCTTGGAAAAGAGCACTAACCCTTGGAAATATCGCATTTGATATTGGATTAACTAAGTTGTGGACAACAGAAACAATCTTATAAGCTATAGAAAAGTACCCTACAGTTTGATTATTTGTATATATCCCTAATATAAATATATTTGTATTGGTGAACAAATTAACAGACATTAAAGAAACGAATATCGGCCAGCCCTCCCGCAAAGTTTCTTTCAATACTTCTATCGTAGGCTTGATAAATGATATTTTGCATACATTATTAACAAAAATAATTCCCAAAACACCAGCAAAAGCAGTTCCCGCACTTTGGAGAAAAACAGCAAATGATAGATCTGATTTATTTTTTATAAAGATAAATATCGTTAATGTAATTAATATTTTGGCCACAGAGTTTAATACGGCAATATATTTCATTTTTTCCATACCCTGATAAAACCATACAGGATATAGCAGATTACCTATAACAGCTATAAAACTTAAAAAATATATTTGCCAATCGCTTCTGAGTTTAGGGATAACTGCTATTAATATACAAAAGAACAAACAGCTAATAACCATCATTATGGTTTTAATAACCATTACTGAAGAAAATATTTCCGATATCTTTTTAGAGTCATCTCTATATATCGATATTTGCCGTGTGGCAGAAAGATTAAAACCGTAATCAATAAAAACCACGAAGTATTGCACAAAGGCGAAAGCAAACGAAAACAACCCATACTGCTCTGGTCCGAGTATTCTGACAAGATATGGCAAGGTAATTAACGGTAATAAATAATTCACACCCTGTGATGCCAATAAAGAAATAATATTTTCTCTCATCCTACTCTTACGTGCCATCTTTACCGCATCTTCATACATGGTGTATTTCAATTTTCATCAATAAAAGATTTAGGTTCTTTAATAAACCTAAACATTAAAGCATACATAGTCCAAAAAAGCATGCCATATCCAAAAGCCGTTATGGTTGGTTCAACCAGGCTATGCACAACAGCCGCAATAAACGCTGGGAGAAAAAATAGTACCAAAAGCCTCTGGGCTTGACTATTGCTGATTTTGTATAATTTTGCAAAAGGCATCATTAATATCAACGATATTAATATAATTCCACCTATCCCAAAAGGTATTCCATAGCTTAAGAATATGTTATGTGGATCATTTTGATAAGTATAAAAATCCGTATATCTATATTGTTCAGGACCAACACCAATAAACAAATTATTTTTCAAAACAACCAATAAATCTTTATACATATATAATCTGGTTAAAAAAGATAAATCAAACTTCATATATTTAAATCGTTCTATTATCTTGATTATAAAATCAACTAAAAGCAAGCCCCCTATTAAGCTGATTATTGAAATTCCGATTAACCAGTACCAAGATTTGATAATATTTTTTCTATAAATTATTAAGATTGATATGAGACCAGCAAATAGTGCTAATATTGTACCTCTAGATACAATTACAATTATACCTACAAAAGCGATAAACAATGAACTAGAAATCATTATTTTCTTCACATATGACGTTAACCAGAATCGTCTGGTTGAAAATACTATAATCGACAAATAGGCTATTACCGCAGCTGTATAGTTTGAACGTCCCCACACAAGATTAAAACCGCTATGATAAGACATAACATCTTTTGATTGCGAAGCTTCGCCAACTATATATATATATATTATCTGTAATATAATAAAAGTTAATAACAATGGATAATAAAATTTAAAAAACCTAACGCATCCATCTTTTGATATATAATTGTTGAATAATATATATATTGACAACGGCAAAACATACAAGTACAATGATCCCCTAAAACCGTAGTAAATTGAATTCCATTTAGGAAAAGTCATGATTGATAATATAATTACCAAAAACCACAACATTACTATTATATCAAACTTTAATATTTTTCTATCTAATAAAATGTTTTTTATGAACAAAATTAACACTAAGAATAAGGTCAAATAGTGACCAGGATGTACCTCAATCGGAGTAAAATGAATGAATAGACTAATAAAAACAATGAAGTCTGGCGCTTTTAAGCACAGCCAAATTGTCGGTATTATTAATAATATACTTAAACATACCAATAAATTTACCCATTTCTCAAATGCTATAAAAAATAGAATAGCTAGTCCAAGTAAAATGATGCTAAAAGATATAATAAAATAAAATTTTCCTTTTAGCATATAATTATATGGTCGTGATATATTTAAATCTAAATCATTATTGGACATTATACTGTCTTTGATTGCTTGGTTTATAGCAATTTTGAAATAAGATTGTATTTTGTTAAATATTCTTCGCTTTGTTTTAGATTAAAAATCCATTCTTTAAATAAAACCAAACTAACACTTACCGTAAAACCTAAAAATAACCCTATCAATGTAATTAAACTCCTCTTCGGCCAACTCTTTTTCCAAGGCGGTGTGGCCCTTTCCAAGAATTGTATCTTCGGCGTATCCTTGGCTTCAAGTATCTTGGCATGCTCTAATTGTTCAACCAATAAAGAATAAACCTCCTGATGTATCCTAACATCCCTCATTCTTCGTGTCAGTTCGGTCCCAATATCCGGAGCCTTGGCGTAGGATATAAATAAAGACCTGTCCTTGCCGCCCACCATTAAGTTGTTCAACTGCTGTTCGGCCTTGTCAATCTCGTTGGTCAGGGTCATTATCTGGGCGTTATCCTTGGTATTGTAGGATTTAAGCGCCTCCAACTCGATACGTTTGGTCATAATATCGGCCTCGATCTTGGCCGACATTTCAATAACCGCCTTCATCTCGTCGGTTATGGATACGGTCCGATAGCGTTTCTGAAAAGCCTTAAGCGAATCCTCCATCTCTTTAAGCAAAGCAGCTTCCTGACTAACCCGTCCCTCTATGAACTCGCGGGCTCGTTGTCCCTGAGACATGTTAAGCTTGCTGTATACGCCGTTCAATATATCCCCATAGCAGTTGGCTATCTCAGCCGCTTTATCGGGACTTTTATCCTCCACCGTTACGGTGATGAACCTTTCTTCGGTGACCTTGACCGCCGTGGCCTTGTTAAGCTTTTTATTTACGTCATACAGGGTCTTGCGGGAATCTTTGGCCCACTGTTTGTCCTTTTTATAATGCTTAACCAGTCCGCATTGTTCTATCACCGGACCGGTCACCGCCCCGCTGGTTAGCATGTAGGCAAAGACATCCGAAGGCGTGACCATGCCAGGCATGAAACCCACCCCGCCAACTTCGGGATCTGATGGCATACCGGCTTTGAAAGCCAAACTCATCAAATTCATACTCTGGCTGGCTGGTGGCATAAGAGTGGCTGTAGCCTTGTATTTTTTGGGGATCAGAAGGCTCAAGACCAGAGCAAAGACTGTAAAACCGAAGGTTATCCAAAAGATGGTCCTGCGATTTTTGACCAGGATATAAAGCAGGTCATAAAAGCTGTTTATCATATTCTATCGAACTCCGTAATATTTTATTTTCCCTCTGTGTCTCCGTGACTCTGTGGCAAGGCTCAATTAGCCACCGTCCATACGATATAGAACATGGTCATCAGCTGGCCGGTGATGGATATGTAGTCCCGCCAGCCCTTGATCTGCATCTCGCCCACGATGACCACGTCACCAGGCTCGATGGGGGTATCCTCTCTGGCTTTGATGGTTTTTCCGCCCCAGCGATTGATCTTGATATTGCTAGTGCTGGCCCGTTCCCCGTAACCGCCGGCCATACCCAGATAGTAGCTGAGCACGGTGCCGGGATCAAAAACAAAAGTGCCGCCCTTTTGCACCTGTCCCACCACCGTTACCGAAGTGGGCGCAGTGGGCACGGTCACCACATCGCCTTCCTTTAAAGGAACATTTAAATTCTGATCCCCGTCTATGAAAAGCTTTTTGTAGCTGATATTTTGTACTACATCCGGCTGGGCCACGTTCTCGATCTTGATGTACTCCTTGGTAGCCACCGGAGTTATTCCGCCGGCCATTTCGATGATGTCCAGCAGTTTTTCCCCGGGCTTTATTTCGAAGATACCCGGACGAAAGACCTGTCCCACGACTTTGACATTATTGCCATTGACCGGAACGAAAAGCACGTCACCATCCTGCAAAACCGGGTTCTCGGATTGCCGGTTCTGGTATAGAAAAAGATACATGTCTAAAGTGTCTATCACCTGCCCCTGCCTGATCAATTGTATACTCCGGGGAGATCCCTGCTCGTTGTTTCCGCCTGCAGCCGCCAAAGCCGCCGAAGCCCTCTCCATTACCGGAAGGGAATAGATCCCGGGCGCACGGACCTGCCCCAGAACCTGGACTTTCATCATCGGCTGGTTCCTCATTTGGTAAAGGTCTTTTGGATCCGTTCGCTGTTGGGCGAAAGAAACCCCGGCAATCAAGAACATAAATGCCAAAAGTATTTTTAGGGCCTTGTGGATCATATTGCCTCCGCTAATGATTCGAGATAATAAAATGGCCGGAACGCTTCATAGGCGCCCGGCCAAATTATATAACTAATTTGGGAATACCGTTTGGGCGCCATATTAAAATTTGTGGCAAAATAATAAAGACACAGGCAAGCAAAATACAAAAGAAAAATAGACCAAGCCACAAACTTTAATACAGCAACTTGTTTCCCTTCATTATGTTAAAGTCGAAATTTATTGTATCTCAAAAAATGGATTTTGTCAAGCAAAATATTCATTTAATTTTCTATTGTCACGATACTTAAATCGCCCGGAGCCATCCGGACATACGGGTTTTGCGATGTGATCTTCTTGTGTTCTATAAAATTTTTGTCACTGCTCATAGATATCTCTTTTACCGAGATATTTCGCGCCACACTTCCCTGTGAAAATTCTATGACGACAGGTACAGGATCGTCATTCCATGATATCAAAATTATTTCAGTCCCCCGCTTAAATGTGCGATATTTCAAAGCCGTTTGACCGTCAAGCTCCCGGCATTGCAAGGCATCAACGGCAGGAGCAGATCCCGTCAAAGCCTTGATCATTTCCCGATAGCCAAGAAACATGCCCGTCATTCCTTTATGGTTGGAGTCTGTCAATGAAAAATCCGGCGGATGGGAATCATGCGGATAATCATAGGTCTCATATTGGATTAATCCCTGAACGCCTTCAAAGGCATTTATTGCTAACATCCGGGCAAATCCCAAAACCGCTTCTTTTTCGTATCCTTTTTTATATGGTATGCCGCATTCCGAGAACCAAACCGGCTTATTTATTTGGTTTTTAGCCATATATTCATTGAATTGCTCCAAGCTGGCATGGTTTTCGATATCCTTAAGCCAATTCAAGTATGCCCCAGGTCCAGTTGATTCGGCATATGCTGGTGGATACGCCCCGGGATAGTTATGCACGCAAACAGCATCAACCAGGGCCATCATGCCCTTTCTTTGCAATGCTTCAAACAGATCAAATCCCGGCCCGGAACAGTTGATGACATCCGGAGTGAACCCCGGAGTAAGGATCATTGAAGTCGGGTCTTCCTTTCTTATGATTTCACTGGCAACCTTTATGATCTGATACAAGACCTCGACTTCTTTGGGGCCTATTTTCTTGTCAAACCAAAACAATTCCGGTTCATTCCACGGTTCCCAATAATCCACCCTTCCGGCGTAACGCCTGGTCAAATCATTGAGGTAGTTTGCATATTGTTTTAAAAACGTCTTGAGTTCCTCATCGGTATAGCTGTGTGGGTCAAATTTGGCCCAAGCAGGGACATAGCCGCAAAGCATGACAACTTTTGCACCCAGTTCCCTTATCCGATCCACTTGCCAATCAGCTTCGTTCCAGTAATAACTATCTGGGCTGTTTTGGAAAACCCATGTCCCTGGACCATCTACTCTAAAAACCTGGCAGGGCAATTCACTTAACACCGACATATCTTTCTCTGCCATCATCCGTCCGGGAGGCTGGCGGGAAAAATGCTCGATGGTACCAAATATAGGATATTTTGTTTTGGCAAGGCCTTCTATTTTAATCGCAGTATTAAAACTTCCCGAAGAGGCCGTAATATCCAGGGCATGATCATACATTTCTAATGATTTGAATTTAATTGTGCAATACTGTGTCGCAGTTGGCGGTAAAATAAAAGTATCCCGCCCTGAAAATTCAAAATTTCCCCTTGGCATAGATAAGCTGATATTTCTTTCAGCATGACACTGGTTAATTAGGGTTAATTGCAGATAGGTCCAATTGCCATTTTTGAAATCGACCGACTGGGGCATCCCGAGAACTTCGATACAATCACCATTTATCATCAGGGTCATTGCCGGGATTCCCTCATTAACTTTGACTGCCTTTGAACTTACATCTACATAAAAGCGTACAGTATCAACCTGCATTTGGGCCTGCACCTTGGTTGCCGATAGTAATAAAATAAAATATATCATTATTTTCATATTCAAAACCTTCATAAAAATAACGCCCCGGGTTTCCCCGGGGCCATGGATATCAACTGAATTATTTACGCCCTATCTTGACCACCTTGCCACTTTTGACCGCCTTGGTGGCATTCCTGGTATCGACCACCAGTTTGGCATTTTTGACTATCATCTTATAATCGTAGGCACTATGGTTGGTGGTTATCAGAACGCAGTCTACCGAACGCAGCAATTGCGGAGTAAGTTTGACCGATTTCAGGGTTTTCCATCCTGTCTTGAGCTCTGGCACGAGGGGATCGTTATAGATCAGAGCCTTGACCTTGGGTGCCAGCAGTTCTATCACTTTGATGGCCGGGCTGCTGCGGGTATCGTCAATGTCTTTTTTAAACGCCACTCCCAGCACCAGGACTTTGGACTTTGATGCAGCCATCCCCTTGTCGCTGAGGGCCTCGATCACCTTATTGACCACGTGGTAAGGCATGTTTTCGTTGGTCTCGGCAGCCAATTCGATGAAATCGGTGTGGAAATCGTATTCCTTGGCCTTCCAGGCCAGGTAGTAAGGATCGATGGGAATGCAGTGGCCGCCCAGCCCCGGGCCGGGATAGAATGGCATGAAGCCGTAAGGTTTGGTGGCGGCGGCATCCACCACTTCCCACATGTCCACCCGGTCCATCCTTTCGCACAGACAGGCCAGCTCGTTGACCAGGGCGATGTTGACGCTACGGAAGATGTTCTCCAGCAGTTTGGTCATCTCGGCGGTGGATGGTGAAGAGACCATCACGATCTTCTCAATGATCTGTTCATACATCAGCCTGGTGAGTTGCCCGCAAAGCGGCGTGTAACCGCCCACCACGGTGGGAGTGGTGGAAGTAGTGAACTTTTGATTGCCGGGATCTATCCTTTCGGGAGAAAAGGCCAGATAAAAATCCTTGCCGGCCTTGAGACCCGTCTTCTCCAGGATAGGCTTGACCACCTTGGTGGTGGTCTCGGGATAGGTGGTGCTCTTTAGGATCACCAGCATGCCCCGGTGAAGGTATTTGGCTATACCTTCGGACGAATCAACGATATAGCTGACATCGGGATCCTTGGTTGCGGTGAACGGCGTTGGAACGCAGATATGAACAGCATCGCATCTCTTAAGGACGCTGTAGTCCGAAGTTGCCCGAAGCTTTCCCTTGGCCACTACCTCCCGAAGCTGCTTGTCATTGACATCTATTATGTAATTCTTCCCCTTGTTGATGCTGTCAACCTTCTTGCGGTCCAGGTCCACGCCGATCACCTCGTAACCGGCCCTGGCGAATTCCACTGCCAACGGTAGCCCAACGTATCCCAAGCCGATAACTGCTATCCTGGCCTGTCGATTCAGTATTTTTTGCTTCAGATCCATATTAAGACACCTAAATTTATTATTATCTTTCTTTATACCAGCGGTCCTTAAAATCCTTATAATCTCTTTTGCCCTCTTTGATGGAACGCCACCATTTTTCATTGGCCATATACCACCCGATGGTCTCTTTTATGGCCGAGTCGAAGGTATGCCTGGGTTTCCAGCCCATATTCTCTATCTTTGATATATCCAGTGAATATCTGCGATCATGACCGGGGCGGTCCTTGACATATTTTTTAAGGCTCTCGGGCTTTTTCAATTCCCGGAGTATGATATCGGTTATCTGGATATTCTCCATTTCCTGCCCGCCCCCGATGTTATATATGTTGCCCGGCTGTCCATTGTGCATGATGAAGTCTATGGCATCGCAATGATCCTCTACATACAACCAGTCCCGAACGTTCTTCCCGTCTCCATAAATCGGCAATTCCTTATCTTCCAGGGCATTGGTGACGAAGAAAGGAATGAGCTTTTCAGGGAACTGGTAAGGCCCGTAATTGTTGGTACAGCGAGTGACCCGGACATCCATTCCGAAAGTGGTAAAATATGAAAGGGTCAATAGGTCGGCCGCAGCTTTGGACGATGAATAGGGACTGCGGGGATCCAACTTGTCCGTTTCTACCGAAGATCCCTGCTCCACGCTTCCGTATACTTCGTCGGTCCCTATCTGGATAAATTGTTTGACCTGGTTCCTCCGGGCATACTCCAAAAGAGTATGGGTGCCGATGACGTTGGTCTGGGTGAAAACGAATGGGTCGTCCACCGAACGATCCACGTGGGTCTCGGCGGCGAAATTAATGACGATGTCGACCCCTTTGGTCAGCTCTTCGACCAGTTTGCCGTCACAGATATCCCCAAGCACGAACCGATAATTGCCATGACCGTCTATTTCGGCCAGATTATCGGGATTCCCGGCATAAGTCAGCTTGTCCAGGTTGATGATCTGATAATCATCGTGCCTTTTCAGCATTAGGCGGATAAAATTGCTGCCGATGAATCCGGCCCCGCCGGTTACCAGTATCTTTTTTGACATATTGATTCCTATAAGTCGATTTATCGAGTTCTTAAGGAAAAGATTATCAACCGTCTTTTCTTTCCCACTTATACGGGATTTCATTCCGGTGAGGGTCTAAGCGATATTCGTCCGGTTTGGTATAGTCATAGGCTTCGGTCGGACAATTGATGACCAATGCTTCCTCCTGGGAGACGCATTTCCACCCGTGATACACTCCTTTGGGCACCTGGACCAGCATCGGATTGTGTTCGCCGATAAAGAACTCGTTGACCTCACCTTTGGTCGCAGAACCCTCCCGATCATCGAAAAGAACTAATTTTAGCATGCCGTGAACGCAGGCAATGTTGTCGGTCTGTATCTTGTGATAATGCCAGCCCTTCACCACTCCGGGATAGGTGGTGCTCAGATACACCTGCCCGAATTTTTCAAAGATCTCCTCATCGCAGCGGAAGATCTCCATCAAACGGCCCCGTTCGTCGGGAATAACCTTGAGCTTTTTGGTCTTAACCCCTTCAATCATGATATCCCCCCGAAAAAACTGATTTCGTCTATGGCTTCTGAAGCCAGTATTGGTATAAGTCATTCAAGGTCCGTTCCATCGTGAATTGCGGCTGCCAGCCCGTCTCGCGGCCGATCTTGCCGTTGTCGCCCCACAGGATCGGAATGTCCAAGGGTCTGAACCGCTGAGGATCGGATTTGATCTCAATATCTTTCCCGGAAATTTCGATCAAGATCTCCAGCGCCCGCCGGATGGTTATATATTTGCCCGAACAGATATTGTATATCTCCCCGGGCCGGCCTTTTTCCGCCAGCAAAGCATAGGCCCGGACCACATCCCGCACGTCGGATATATCACGCCGGGCTTCCAGGTTGCCTACCATTACCGTCGGATCCCCGCCCCGTTTGGCTATGCCGGCAATCTGCTTGGCAAAGCTGGGAAGGGCGAACATCTCCGGCTGCCCCGGCCCGGTATGGGGGAACGGCCTGGCCACCAGGGCGTTCATTCCGTAGGTATGGAAATACTGAATGGTCAACTGCTCCTGGGATATCTTGCTGACGGCGTAGGGACTGGCGGCATTATAGGGATGGTCCTCTTTTAACGGGTCGGAGGTGCCGGTCAACCCGTATACTTCGCAGGAACTCACCATCACTAACTTGGATCCCGGTATGGTATTCCTGGCCTCCTCCAGCAGGTTCACCAATCCGATGACGTTTATCTCGAAAGTTTCCACCGGCTTTGCAAAGGACAGGGCCGGAGAGCTCTGGGCGGCCAAATGGAAGACGCATTGGGGCCGGGACGATTCCAGCGCCTGGCGCAGGTCGGTCCCTTTCCTCAGGTCCACCCGGAATAGGGCACATCGGCCCTGCAAATCTTTAACGGATCCTTCATCGAAATAACTGCCGGAGACCTCATGTCCCGATGAAATCAGATGTTCCGCCAGATGATGGCCCACAAACCCTTCTATGCCGGTGATGAAATATCTCACTTGGCCTGATTATGGTAATATTCCAGATCGGCGTCCACCATCATCTTAACCAGGTCCTCAAAAGAGACCTTCAGCTCCCATTTAAGGGCTTTCTGGGCCTTGGTGGAATCCCCCAACAACAGGTCGACCTCGGCCGGGCGGACGAACCGGGGATCTATCTTGACGAAGTCGTTGTAATCCAGTCCGACATGTTCGAAGGCGATCTGGCAAAAATCTCGCACCGAATGGGTCCGCCCGGTGGCGATAACATAATCATCTGGTTCAGATTGTTGCAGCATCAGCCACATGGCCCGAACATAGTCCCCGGCAAAGCCCCAGTCCCGCTTGGCATCCAGGTTTCCCAACCGCAGTTCCTTCTCCTTGCCCAGCTTGATTCGGGCCACGTGATCGGTGATCTTCTTGGTGACGAACTCCTTTCCCCTCCGGGGCGACTCGTGATTGAAGAGAATGCCGGAGCAGGCGAATATATTGTAGGACTCCCGGTAATTGATGGTTATCCAGTGCCCATAGACCTTGGCCACCCCGTACGGACTGCGGGGATAGAACGGGGTCAACTCATTTTGAGGGGTTTCCCGCACCTTCCCGAACATCTCGGAGCTGGATGCCTGATAGAATTTGATCTTGGGGTTTACCAGCCTGATGGCTTCCAGCATCCGGGTAACGCCCAGCGCAGTGAATTCTCCGGTCAGCACCGGCTGGTCCCAGGAAGTAGGAACGAAGGATTGGGCGGCCAGGTTGTAGACCTCGTTCGGAGCGATATCCTTGATGGCATTGATCATGGAAAGCTGGTCCAGTAGGTCGGCCTGCACCAGATGTATCTTGTCCATTATGTGGTCTATGCGGTCAAAGTGTTCGGTCGACGAACGGCGCACCATGCCGTAGACCTGATAGCCCCTCTCCAAAAGAAAATCGGCCAGGTACGATCCGTCCTGCCCGGTTATTCCGGTAATCAAAGCTTTCATAAATTACCTGTAAATTTATATTTTGAGATTAAAACCATGTTACGATAAAAACCGCTTCTTTCTTCTGATTTCCCCTGCAGTGATAGAATATTCTAACGATTCCTTTAAACTGGCGGAGAGACTGGGATTCGAACCCAGGATACCTTGCGGTATACACGCTCTCCAGGCGTGCTCCTTCGACCACTCGGACATCTCTCCGTTGGGCTGTTACCTTATATAGCCGATATTATAAGCGATTATTATATCAATATTTGAATTTCACGTCAAGCATAATCAACCATAACCAGATCGGAAAAGGCTGAAACTACCATTTGCTGCGATAAGTATAGTTAACTACGGTCTCCCCATCCTTGGCCACCGGTATGGTAAACTCGATGGTCGAAGCGTCCTTCTTCTGATATTTATGGGTGCTCTGGGTTATCTTCCAATCGCCATAGATGTGCTCCACCACCGTTATTTCGGCTGGTTCCTCCTTATGATTGCGGAGCTTGATTTCGACGGTCTGCTCCTGGGTCCGATCGTTTATCCGCTTGTAATCCTTCTGGGCCCTCTCCCCGACCAGGTCGAAGGCATTGCCCAAAAAGATCCTCAGTTTCTCGTCCTTGGGAGTATGGCCGATCAGGTCCTCGCCGATGAATTGCTGGCTCCCGTCGCTGTCGCGCTTATAGGTGCGCACCTTGCCGGCCGGCAAGGCCATACCCAGCCCCGAAGCCTTGTCGTTGCGTAATTCCAGATTGACCCTGATCTCCTTGGCATTATAGGCCCCGTCGTAGACATAGATTTTTTTGACCCTGGCATCGGTGTTGGGAAAAAGAGAGACCTGCTTGATCTCGTTGTTGGCCACCGTGGCCCTTCTCTGCAAGGTGTACAGGTGATACTCGAAAAAGGCCTTCTCCTCGAACTGCGGCGCTGCCTCGGCCATGGCGGTCTTGGCCATGCGATCATAACGCATTTGCGGCCGCTCCTGCACCCGATTGACATCGCCTGCTATCAGTTTAAGCCGGGCATTTTCGTAACTCGCCCCGGACCGGTTATCCAAAGAAACCCAAGCCCCCAGATTTAGACCCTTCTCGTCCTCGTCCAGCACCGCAACGTATTCGGCGTGCCAATTGATGCCTCCGGTCATGTACGATATCTGACATTCCTGATCCCGGGGGCCGCGGTTGTCCGCCAGCCAAACCAGGGTGGGCTTGGTTATCAGCCCCTGCGGCAGGCTGGGAAACTCGATATTCTGCATGTTATCGGTCAACCGCAGGGTTATGATGCTTCCTCCGGTATTTAATACTATATTTGAGCCGTCAAATGAAATCAGGGTGCCCTCGTATGCCTTGCCGGTGGAAGAGTAGACCTTTATCTTCTGGTCTATGTAGCGCTCCATCAGCTTGGCAGGATTCACCAAGTCGAACTGGTAGTTCTGCTCCAGAATGGAAACCTTATCCGGAGATGTCAGCGACTTGAAATGCACCGAGGTGGGATCTATCTGCGACGGCACGTCGGTCAGCCTAAGCTCCGCTTTGCCGCCGTTGATCTTAAGGTTGCGGGTCTCCGTCACCAGCCCCAGATCGCTGTTGTATACGGTCAGGCTTACATCCTTCTTGTCCTGGGCCGCCACTGAAAGCTGGACAAATAAAAACAGGCCGGCCAAAAACATCTTCTTCATTTTACAACTCCTTACATTTTAATTTGAATCCATAGTATAGGATATAAACCGGCATTAGTCAAGTTATAAGGTTTGCGTCCGCCGCCACGCAACGCACTGCGGTATCATACGTTTTGCCTTGACTTTGATTTGCAAAAGCCATATACTTAAATGTCAATTTTTACCAAACCACAGATTGGTGCATAATGCGTTTACCATCCGAGTCCAAACAGCAGTTATTCATTAAGAACCTATTATCCGAGAACGGCCTGTTGTTCTCGGGCACCGGTATTTTTTTAGCCGTGGCCGGAACCCAGACCACTGAGCAGGCCTTTTTTCTGGGCAGCGTCTGTCTGGCTTTGATACTGATCAACAGCATAGCCTCTTCAATAGCCGGTGACCTGTTCCGATATAGGATACCGTTGTGGGTCATGGCTTTGGCTTCAGCCATTATCCTGGCCGCCATCGGTTCGGCCTTTGCCGTAAAATTGTCGCATCTCCCCGGACATACCCTGATCATCATGTATCTTTTGGCCGCCGGTCCGGTGGTGTTTTCCAGAGCCCGGGCTTTTTCGCACACCACCTCGCTGGGCCGGGCCGTGTTTGACGCCGCTGGCCAGGGCACCGGCATTCTGCTGGTGATGACAGTCATAGCTTTTGCCCGCGAGCTGATAGGCCGAGGTTACCTGGCGGGAGGAAAGCTTTGGGACAACCCACCCTGGCCGGCTATGGGCGCCGTTTGCGGAGGAATGCTGTTGACCTTCATGGCCGTAGTGATCTACCGTTCGGCGGTTTCCGGAGGGCGGAAATGACGGCCAATTTAGCCATTGCCTTCCTAACCGGCGCATTCGTTTACCAGCCGCTTGTAAATTTCGGGCTGATACCCACTTCGGCCGAAGGCATGACCCGCCAGCCTAACCAAGCGCTGGGTTACAGCCTGGCCGGGGGAATGATGATCGCCGGGTTTGGCTTTAGCGCCTGGGTCCTCCATTACCTGGTGTTGGGACCGCTAAAAATCCTTCCTATAGAACTGCCGGTATTGTTGCTGCTGATGTGGGGCTGGCATCGTCTATTGGGAAAACTGTTCTTTGGTCATTCGCTGATAGAAAGCCAATTACCGCTGTACTTCCTGAACATAGCCGTGCTGGGATCGGGCTTGCTGCTGATACATTACACGCCCAACGACATTTTGACTGCCCTCAGCCGGACTTTCGGTATCTCGCTGGGTTTCGTCCTATCCAATCTGTTGATATCTTTCTTTCGGGAAAAGGCCGAACGGACCTCCTTTTACGGGAGGCTTAAAGGATGGCCGGTTTTCCTGATCGTCTGTTCGATCTTCTGGTTATCATACCAAGGAATATCTCTTTTATTTTAAAGATGAAGCCATGACCACCAAATTCACCGACGCTTTTTTAAAGCTCCTGCCCGGCTTGGATTGCGGCCTATGCCGCTTTGAGAACGGGTGTTCGGGCTATGCCAGCAGATTGGCTCAGGGCGAGCCGGATATCAGCCTTTGCCTGCCTGGCGGAGAGAATCTAAAGGCCAAACTGGCAGAGCTTCAGGCAGAGACCATTCTTCCCAAATCCAGCGTGGCCTCTTTTGTGGACTGTCAGGGCTCGTCGGAAAACGCCAGAAATCGTTTCAACTATTTTGGCGTTGAAAGCTGCCGCGGGGCCATGCTGTTGTACGGGGGAAACCGCCAATGCCTTTACGGCTGCCTGCGGTTGGGAGATTGCATCCAGGCCTGCCCCTATGGCGCCATCAGCCTGACCCCGCAGGGCCTGCCCAAGATCGATTACGCCAAATGCACCGGCTGCGGGCGCTGCACCAACGTCTGCCCTAAGGGTATCCTAAAACTGGCTCCCAAGACCCAGCAGATATACCTGGCCTGCATCTGCCAGGCTAAATCGGAAGGGTTGCCCGGGCAATGCCAGCAGGGCTGCACCACCTGCGGCACCTGCCTTGCGGAATGCCCCTACGGGGCCATCACCTGGGACGGCTCCTTGCCCAGAATAGATTACGAAAAATGCCGTTCCTGCTCCATTTGCGTCTACAAATGTCCCCAGAAATCATACCTGGACCGCATCCCCATCCGCCCCACCGCCTTTATAGGGCTGCAGTGCAACGGCTGTCAGCAGTGCAAATCGGTCTGCCCCACCGACTGCATCATCGGCAAGAAAGGCGAACATCACAAGGTAATGCGCGGCCAGTGCATCGGCTGCGGGCTGTGCTTCGAGGTCTGTCCCACCAAGGCGGTCACCATGCTGGGAGCCTTGGGACATGTGGATCTGAGCGGATTTTAACGGAACACGGATATAACGGATCCGGAACGATTAATACGGGTTGATTATATTTAAAATGATCAAGAAGATATTTTATTTGGTATTGCCTTTTTTATTCTGGGGCATTTGCAATAATACAAAGGTCCAGGCTGAATCTCTGGACCAAAGATTGTTCGATCAGATCCATTACCGCTGGCAGAAGGATTGGCTGGATAGCCCCATGGAGTTCTGCACCGACGTCGGGGAGGCCGAGATGGGCATAGCCATCTGCGCCGGAGTCGGCCTGTTCGGAAGCGAAAAAGCCCGGCAGAGCGCCAAGCTGGCGCTGTTCGCTGACGGCGCTTCAGCCACTATCACATACGGGCTGAAAAATATCGTGAACCGGGACCGGCCGGAGGGTCCCACCGAGCGTTCCAACTCCTCCTTTCCCTCCGGGCACGCCACCGGAGCCTTTGCCCTGGCCACGGTCTTCTCTCATGAGTACCCGAAACTTTCCATACCATTATATACAATGGCCACCAGCGTCGCAATTTCGCGGATCTACCTGGGAAGGCATTATCCGTCGGATGTGCTGGCCGGTGCAGTTGTAGGTTTCTCAACCGCCAAACTGACGCTACATTATAAGGATAAGATACTGGGTTTCGAGTTCGATACTTTTTTGCATGACCTGTTCTGCAAGGAGGAGAATCCGGATATAATTGACGATTAAACGGTTCATGATATTTCCTGGATTCCCGTTTACACGGGAATGACAAATGTCAAGTAATAAGAAAAAGGAATCAAATGTCCAAGAGACGCAATGAGACCATAGTGGGCGTGGTGGTGCTTTCGGCCATCGCCCTTTTGATAATCGGACTTTTGTGGTTCAACCGGGTGGACATCGGACGCAAGAGCTACCTGGTGAACGTGGCCTTTGAGGATGCCGGCGGGCTGCGGGGCGGCGACCCTGTGACCGTTTCGGGATTCGACAAGGGCAAGGTCAAATCCATCTCATTGAATCCTGCCAAACCGGGAGTGATCGCGGTGCTGATGGTGGACCATGACGTGGCATTGAAAAAAGACGCCCAGTTCTGGCTTTCGGACGCCAGCTTAATGGGCGACAAGCGGATCGCGGTCTACCCCGGCAGCTCTAGCCAGCCCTTCGATCCCTCGCAGACCGTTGACGGCTACCGTTCCCCGGGATTGATGGAGACCATGGTCAAGATGGGCTATCTGGCCAACGAGGCCGCCCAGTTGATCGGCAGGATGAAGAACGAGTTGGCTACCTCGGAGAACATCAAGAACATCTCCTCCGCCCTGAAGAATCTCGACCAAGCCTCGCAGCAGTTGAGCCTGATGGCCTCGCAGAACCGGGCGGCGATAACCGAGACCGTCAAGGACATGAACAAGCTGATCTCCCCCAATAAGGAGAAGCTGGACAGCACCATCCAGCATTTGGCCAAGGCCAGCGCCAATCTTGACTCCATAGCCGCCAAGATAAACTCCGGCCAGGGCACCGTCGGACAATTGGTGAACAATAAGGAATTGTACGAGCAGTTGAACAAGACCAACAAGGACCTGCAGGCACTGATAGCGGATATAAAAGCCAACCCCAAGAAGTATTTGACGGTGGAGATATTTTAGACAATATGAATGCGGCTGATATCATTATAAAGAAACGGTTCTCATTAATTTGAATACCAGCGTTACTCTTGATTGGACTAATTCTTTTTTATATTATAGACCTTATAAGAAATCGTAGGCATAAAGTATTTTTCTTAGGTACTGTATCACTCTATGAATACTCAATACTCCCTGAAGAAAATAAAACCAACATTATCGTTCAATCATTATCTCCAAATGATACCGTAAAGGTAAAACGAATAATATACGGGAAAGATTATCAGGCTATACAAGTAGAAACTTCCAAACATATACAGGGCTGGGTTTTCCCTGACGATAGTCTCATAATAGTAAAATGAAAAACAAACTTATCCCTAAGACCAACTTCGTCTGCCAATCCTGCGGGGTTTGACCGCCCCGACCCCACCCCACCCTCCCCTCGAGGGGAGGGATAAAGGGAGGGGTAAAAATATGATACGCAATCAAAAAAGCACCAAAGTAAAGCTAACCTTGGCCAAATCTTTTCGCAAAGAAATGACCTTGGCCGAAAAATGCTTCTGGAATGCCTGCCGCAAACACCAAATCGCCAACCTGCACTTCAGGAGACAGCAGATAATTGATGGCTTTATAGCCGATTTTTATTGCCACGAGCTTAAATTAGTGGTCGAAATAGACGGCGGGATCCATGAGGAACAAAAGGACTACGATAACCTCAGGGATCAGATCATAAACCGTCACGGTATAAGGGTTCTTAGGTTTTCCAATGAAGATGTCATTAATAATATGGATAACGTGATAAAACAAATCCTTTCCGACCCCACCCCACCCTCCCCTCGAGGGGAGGGATTAAGAGAGGGGTCATGAAAAACAAACTCATACCCAAAACCAACTTCGTTTGCCAGTCCTGCGGCTTCGAGAGTTCCAAATGGCTGGGTAAATGTCCCTCCTGCGGGGGCTGGAACACTTTCGTCGAAGAGATGAAACGGGCGGACCTGCGCCCCGGCAAGAACAAAGCTTTCCGGCAGTCCGCCCCCACCCTGCCCCAGACCCTCAAGGAGATCGAGATCCGGAATGACCAGCGTTTGATGTCCGGCATCTCCGAGTTCGACCGGGTCACCGGCGGCGGCCTGGTATCGGGCTCGCTGACCCTGATCGGCGGCGATCCCGGCATCGGAAAGTCCACCCTGACCCTGCAGTTGGTGGACCGGCTGGCGGCGTCCGGCCAAAAGGTCCTTTACGTCTCCGGAGAGGAATCCCCGGCCCAGATCAAACTACGGGCACAACGCTTAAAGGTCAATTCGGACAATCTGTTATTGCTGTCCGAGACCATATTGGAAAGTGTCCTGGAGACGGTACACAAATTAAAGCCCGACATCCTGGTGATTGATTCCATCCAGACCATCTACCGGGCCGATCTGGAATCCGCTCCTGGATCGGTTGGCCAGGTGCGGGAATGCGGGGCCGAGTTGATGCGCTTGGCCAAGACCGACAACCTGGCAACGATTCTGATAGGCCATGTCACCAAGGAAGGAGTCATCGCCGGACCTCGCACTCTGGAGCACATGGTGGATACCGTACTGTACCTGGAGGGCGAACGGCATCACGCCTATCGGATACTGAGGTCGGTCAAGAACCGCTTTGGCTCCACCAATGAGATCGGCGTTTTCGAGATGCAGGAGTCAGGCATGGTCGAGGTAGCCAATCCCTCCCAGGTGTTCTTGTCTGAACGGACCAGAGAGATCCCCGGTTCCACGGTAGTATGCTCGCTGGAGGGCACCCGTCCCCTGCTGGTGGAGATCCAGGCCCTGGTGGCCCCGGCCTCCTACGGCAACCCCCAAAGGGTGCCCACCGGGTTCAACCACCGCAGGTTGTCGATGCTGCTGGCGGTGTTGGAACGCCGGGCCGGGTTGAACCTGGGGATGCACGACGTTTTTGTCAATATCGCCGGGGGATTAAAGTTGGATGAGCCGGCCATCGACCTGGGGATCGCAGCGGCTGTGGCCTCGGCCTTCAAGAACAAGAATGCCGACCCGGACACCGCAGTGGTGGGCGAGATCGGCCTGGGCGGCGAGATCCGCAGCGTGGGGCAGTTGAATAAAAGAATCAATGAAGCCCAAAAGCTGGGTTTCAAAAGGATGATCGTCCCCGCTCACAATATCAAGGAAAAATATTCGGACAAGATCAAGCTGGTGGAGGTTCGTTATCTGTCCGATGCCCTCCAGGCTTTGATAGTATAAGCGCTAACGAAATCAGTTCCCGTTATTATTTTAACTCTCTTCGTGCCTTTGTGTCTTTGTGGTTTAAAGGCCAGGAAAGGAATTTATATGAAGATCCGAAAACTCACCATACAGGATTACCCGGAGCTGATAAAACTCTGGAACAGGGCCAAGCTGCCGACCAAGCCCAGGGGCCGTGACAGCCGGGCCCACATCGCCAGGGAGATGAAGCAGAATCCGGATTTCTTCATCGGGGCCTTTGACAAGGACCTGATGATCGGCGCCGTCATTGCCTCGCACGATGGACGCAAGGGCTGGCTCAATCGCATAGCGGTAGGCCCGGATTATCGGGGCCAAGGCGTGGCTCAGGCCTTGACCAAGGCAGGCGAAAAGGCGCTCCAAAAACATGGCATAAAAATATTTGGGCTTTTGATACATGAATACAACCGGGCTTCTCTGAATCTGGCCAAAAAGATGGGCTATGTAGTGCATACCGACATACTTTATCTTACCAAACGCGAAGGGGACCATATTTAAATGGCTTACGTTACCTGTATCATAGTGGCCGCCGGCAGCGGTCTCAGACTGGGAGCCGAGCTCCCCAAGGCTTTCGTCAAGATCAATGGCAAACCGATGCTGGAATATTCCATTGAAGCATACCAGAATTGCAAGCATGTTGACGAGATCATCCTGGTCAAACCTCCCTCCTTCCAGTTCAACGGACTTAAGTATTTCGACACTTTTTCAAAATTATCGGCAATCGTCTCCGGCGGCCGGGAACGGCTGGATTCGGTCAGGGCCGGCCTCAATGCCGTTTCCGCTAAAACCGATATAGTGTTGATACACGATGCCGCCCGGCCCCTTATAAAGCTGGATAGGATCGAGGCTGTCATCTCCACTGCTAAAAAGCATGGGGCCGCCATACTGGCTTCGCCGGTCACCGACACCATAAAAAGCGCTGATGGTCTGATAATTAGGAAAACCATTGACCGTGCCGGATTATGGAAGGCCCAAACACCGCAGGGCTTCAGGAAAGTCATCCTGGAAAGTTCGCATTTTAAAAAGAGAGTTATATCTGTTACCGACGACAGTCAACTGGTGGAGATGATAAAAAGCAAGGTCTTCATCGTTCCCGGCGATGTCAGCAATATAAAAATAACAACTCCTGTAGATCTGGAGATCGCTTCATGCCTGTTAAAAAAGAAAAAATGAGGATCGGATTCGGCTACGACATTCACAAACTGGCCAAGAATCGCCGTTTGGTGCTAGGCGGAGTGCATATCCCCTTCAAACTGGGACTGCTGGGGCACTCCGATGCCGACGTGCTGTGCCACGCCATTGCCGACAGCCTGTTGGGAGCGATGGCCGCCGGGGATATCGGCACCCATTTTCCAAATACCGATAAAAGGTTCAAGGACATTTCCAGCCTGATTTTATTAAAAAATGTTGCCGCCATTTTAAAAAAGCAGGATCATCGGATCGCGAACATCGACAGCATGATAATAGCCGAATCCCCCAAACTTGCACCGTATATAGAAAAGATGCGCGCCAATATAGCTGGAACTTTGGGGATCAAGACCAGCCAGGTTTCGATAAAGGCCACAACCAATGAGGGCTTGGGAGATATCGGCAAGGGGAAAGGGATCTACGCCTTTGCCAATTCGCTTATAGAGAGGATCAAATGAACATAGATCTGGAAGGGATAACCAAGTCCTTCGCTTCCCATGGCGGACTGTGGGCCTACCTAACCGTTTTCATAACCACTTTTGTGGAAGGCGTTTTCCCGCCCGTTCCCAGCGACGTAGTGGTGCTGTTTTGCGCTCTGCTGGTGGCCAAGGGCACATTGCATTGGATGCCGCTGTTCCTCTCGGCTTTTGTCGGAGGAACGCTGGGAGCCTTGCTGGTCTATTGGATAGGTTACAGCAGGGGGCGCGATTTCTTTCTTTCCAAGCCCCGGCCCTTCCTTTCGCCCAAAAGGCTTTTGGAGATGGAATCGCATTTCGGACGCTACGGCAATATCATTCTGGCATTGAACCGGGCGGTGATCGGAGGAAGGTCCTTTGGATTTCTGATAGCCGGGCTGACCGATTATAAATTCAGAAAGGTGATGCTGTACGGAACGCCGGGCATAGTGGTCTGGTATATTGTGGTGATAGCCCTGGGGGTTTACTTTGGGGATCGGGCCAAGCAGATGATCAACGGCATCATCATGGTGGTAATGGCGATCCTGGCCCTATCGGTGATCTCTTTACTGATAACCAAAAAGCTTTTAAAATGAACCTTTCCATCCCCCGGCAAAATAAAAGGGTCTTGTATCATCCGATACAAGACCCTAACTTTTCCCTACGGTAATTACTTTACTGTGTCTTTCAGTTCTTTGCCCGGCTTGAAGGCGGGGACCTTCTTGGCAGCAATCTTGATCTCTTTGCCAGTCTGGGGGTTTCTTCCGATTCTGGCTTTTCTCTTCTTGACGCTGAAGGTACCGAAACCCACTAAGGTAACGGAGTCGCCCTTCTTCAATGCTTTGGCAATGTTGTCGAACACGGCGTTAACCGCGTTGCTAGCCTCTGCCTTGGTGCAGGTAACTTTGGCCACTGCTTCGATCAATTCGGCTTTGTTCACTACTGTATCCCTCCTTTCGTTTAATGAAATCTGAGAATGTTATTTCAAATTCACTGATAGTATAGCATTTACGGGCATTAGCGTCAAGTATTTTTTTTAAATATTTTCATCACAGCATATTCACCGGATCGATATCGATCGTCAGTCTTGTTTTTTCTTTCCGGTTAGCCCCGATATCGGTGAGGCTTTTTTTGATATCCCGTGCCGTTTCAGCCTTCAGCAATATCTGCCAGCGGAACCTACCTTTGATCTTGTTCAGCGGAGCCGGCGCCGGCCCAAGTATATCCGCCTTGCCACCCTTTGCTCTTATTTCCCCGGCGATTTTCCCGGAGAATTTCTCGACTTCATCCTGGCTGCTCCCGGATAATGTCAACAGGGCCAGGTGCCGGTATGGCGGATAACCGCTTTCGTCACGGGATCGCAGTTCATGTTCGGCAAAGGAATAATAATCGTTCGCCCGGCACCATTCGATCACCGGATTATCAGGCATTCTGGTCTGGACCACTACCTTGCCCGGATGCAGGCCCCTGCCGGTCCGCCCGGACATTTGCACCATCAGTTGGAAGGCCCTTTCCGCCGCCCGAAAATCTGGCAGCCCCATTATATCATCCAGATTTATTATGCCGACCAGGGAAACATTGGGGAAATGGTGCCCTTTGGAGATCATCTGGGTGCCCAGCAGGACCTGAGAGCCTCCGGATAGGAAATCCTGCAATATGCGATGATGATCGCCCTTGCGTCCAGTGGTATCGGCGTCCATCCGGCTGATCCTGGCCCCGGGGAAGATCCCATTCAACTCAGATTCCAGCCGTTGGATGGCATAGCCGCGATGCTGCAACATCAGGCTGCCGCAAGCGGGGCAGGTTTCAGACAGTTTTGCCTGATATCCGCAGTAATGGCAGAGCATCGCTTCACCGCTGCGGTGGTAGGTGAGGCTGACGCTGCAATTGGGACAGGTGATCAGTATGCCGCATTTGCCGCACTGGATGTACGGAGCAAAACCCCGGCGGTTCAGGAGGATCATCGCCTGACGCCCGGCCTGCAGACATTTGGATATCTCGGCCCCCAGTTGGGGAGACACCAAACGATCCTCCCTGGGAAGCATTTTAAGGTCCACCACCACCACTTCCGGGAGGGCGGAATCACCCACCCGCTTATCAAGCCGGAACAGTTTGAACTTGCCGGTTTTGGCCTTGTAATAGCTTTCCACCGATGGCGTAGCCGAACCCATCAGCACCGCTGCGTTGTTCCTGCTGGCCCTGATGATGGCCAGATCCCGGGCATGGTACAGCGGGGCTGTTTCCGATTGTTTATATGAGGCGTCATGTTCCTCGTCTATGACGATCAGGCCCAGTTCCCGGAATGGCGCAAAGACCGCCGACCTGGTGCCCACCACCACCTGGAATTCCCCGTTTTTGATCGCCCGCCAAGCATCATAGCGCTCACCGCCACTCATCTCGCTGTGCCAGACCGCCACCTTTCCCAGCCGAAGCCTGACGCGATGGAGCATCTGGGACGTCATCCCGATCTCGGGAACCAGTATCAGCACCTGGCGCTTTTCGGCCAGAGCTTTTTTAGCGGCCCGGAGATACACTTCTGTTTTACCGCTGGAGGTTATCCCGGACAACAGGGTTACCGAGAATATTTTGTTATGTATATCGTCTGCGATCGAATCCAACGCCTGCTGTTGTCCGGCATTAAGGGTGACTTCGGCGTCTTGCTCGTCCCATGGGCGGCTTTCCTGCCCCCGGAACTTGTCCCGCCATTCCCAGCCTGCTAGGCCCAGGGATACCAGCTTCCTGGCGGCATGTCCTTTGTTCTTAAGGGTTGACGGAGGCAAGGCTCCCTGCTGCCGGAGAACGCTAAATAAGCCGCTCTGTCCCGGCGAAAGTTTCATATCCGTCCGGTCGGAGGCAACGGAGGATGCCAGCCACCGTTCTCTCCTGATCCCTATTTTGGCCTTTTGCCATACCGCTTCGGAAAAGATTACCCCTCTCTGCCGGAATCCCTCAACCTCCTTTTCGGCTGACGGGCCGAATTTTTTCAACAGATATTGATAAGAGACCTCTCCCTTTCCCAATATAAAATCCAGCATAGGATCGTCCGGAAGGGGCTCCGGATAATTTGCGTTGATCCAAACCATCCTCTGCTGCCTGGCGTCCATGCCAGGAGGCAGGGCTGTCCTGATGGCCTCTCCCCACCCGCAGCGATAATACCCGGATATCCATTCGGCCAGATCGAGCAGCTCCCGGTCGATCACCGGCTCTTGGTCGATCACCTCGATGATGGGCTTTGCCGGGATATCGCATTCGCCCTTCAAGCGGACCACATACCCGATCGCCTCCCTCCGGCCCAGCGGCACCCGGACCCGAACCCCGGCTCCGGCCAGATCCATTTGTTCTGGAACCAGATAAGTGAAACATCCGCTGCCGGGTATGGACAGCGCCACATCGGCGTATTTCAAACTTTTACTTGACAAAATCTCTTTTTTAAATTAACCTTATGCGTTGAACTAAGGATGACAATGCATAGTATGAAGGCAAAATTACTAATGGCGGCCTTATTGCTGCTGAATGTTCCCAGACTGTCCTGGGCGGACTTCGGGGACGGGCCAGGAGAATTTATATTTCCCTGCGGCATAGTCCTGGACCAGGAAGGAAATATCTATATCAGCGAGATCGGCAACGATCGCATCCAAAAACTGGATGCCGACCAGCAATGGATGAAAAGCTGGGGAAAGTTCGGGCGGGACAGCGCCGGTTTTGACGATCCCGTTTCCCTGGCCTTTGGTCCCGACGGCAACCTTTATGTGGTGGACAGCGGCAACCGGCGGATCGTGGTCTGTGACACCGGCGGGAACCGGTTTCAGCAGATTTCCCTGCCGGACTCGTCAAAACCATGGGGTATTGCCTTTGCCGGCAACTTTTTTTATATTTCCGACCGGTTGAATAACCGGGTATATCTCTTCAACGAGAACCGCAACCTGATCTCGGAGCTGGGTGAAACCGGCTCCAAAGACGGACAATTCCTGCAGCCCAAGGGCCTGGCAGTGGACGCCGATAAGCGACTGTACGTGGTTGATTCCGGCAACAACCGGATACAGGTATTCAGCCCGGAAGGCATTTTTATTCGCAGCTGGGGAAGTTACGGGGAAGGTGACGGCGAGTTCGACAATCCCTGCGATATATTCTGCGGGCCATCAGGCCAAGTGATGATCACCGATCCCGGTAATGACCGCTTTCAGGAATTCACCACCGAAGGTATCTTCAACAGTTTCGGGGGCGGACCGGGCACCGAACCCGGCCAGTTCCTTAATCCCTCCGGTATAGCGGTGGATGGAAAAGGCAACCTCTATATCGTGGATACCGATAACCACCGGGTGCAGGTATTCAGCGTACAGTGAAGCTTAACGGCTTACCAAGTCTCGAATGATTGCCGTATTACTTCGGCCGCCAGATTATCGGCGGCCTTTTTCATTCCGGCCTCCTCGTCCGATCCGCTGGCCGGATAAGTGCTCCAGCCCGAAACGGCGGCCGATTCCCAAATGGTTTTCCCGGCCGAAGATCTCAATTTTGCCTTGGCGGTGATGGTCACTTTATACTGGTTCACCTGTTCCTTGCTGGTATATTCATAAGGCACCCTGGCATAATTGGTGACGGTCATTTCCAGTACCGCCTCGGCCTTTTCAGGATCACTGATCTTGGCCCGGCCGTCATTATTGACCGCCGAGATCAGGGTGGATGTAATGACATCCACCAAACGGTATTCGGCGGTGCTGTTCTCTACCACCGGGACCCCCACCGTTTTGAAATCGAGCTTGCCGCTGCTGAATGAATAGCATCCGGAAAATGCTCCGACCGAGGCGATGACCGATACTATCAATTTGAAATTTCTTTTCATCTTTCTCACCTGGTTAAGATTGCCAGATTCTCTATATGGTAGGTCTGGGGGAACATGTCGGCCAGATACAGCTTTTTCAGGCGGTATCCGCCTGAAACCAGCAATGCGGTGTCCCGGGCCAAGGTGGACGGATTGCATGACAGATAGGCTATCCGGCCGGGATCAAGTTTTAAGATCGCTTTTATCACCTCCTGCTCGGCGCCCTGCCGCGGTGGGTCCAGCACCACCGCATCGGCTGTTTTTATGCTGGATATCAGGTCTTCGCTTTTGCCGCACAGGAATTCGCAGTTCTCGATCCCGTTGAGAACGGCGTTGGCCCTGGCATCTTCCACCGCCGGAGCGAACTCCTCTATGGCCGCCACTTTCTTTACCTTTCCCGCCAGCTGCAGGGCTATCGACCCCATGCCGGAATACAGGTCGGACAATATGTCGCCGGGGCCCAGAGAAAGATCTTCGATCATTCTTTGATAGACCATCTCGGCCATTTCCAAATTAGACTGCAGGAATGAGCCCGGAGACATACGGTACTTTACTTGGCCGATCCCCTCTATCAGGTATTCCTCCCCGCCCAAATGCCTCCACTTTTCACCCAGTATCGAGTTGCCCCTTTTGCGGTTGATATTCTGCCAAACAGATTTGACGAAAGGCATTTCGGCCATTATTCTATGGGATATCTTGCTGAGATCCGGTTCATACCTGGTGACCAGCACCAGCGACAGGGCATCCTGGTGTCGGCTGTATCGGAAGATCAGGTGCCGCAGGCTTCCGCTGTGGTTCGATTCGTTATACCCTTTCAACCCGCTGTCGTTGATTATGTCCTTGACGGCCGCAAAGGCTTGGTTTATCTTATCCCCCACCAACGGGCAGGAATCTATGTCCACTATGGAATGGCTTTTGGTTTGGTAGTAGCCCATCTTATTGCCGGGTTTGCCTGATTGCACCGGATACTGGGCCTTGTTGCGGTAATGCCAGCCAGTCGAATGCTTAAGCGCCTCGATCTCCGGCACATCGATCCCGGCAAGCCTTTTAAATATTTCCTCGGTGATATTTACCTTCTGTTGGATTTGATACTCATACCCCATCATCTGCCACTGGCAGCTACCGCAGGTGCCGAAATACCGGCAGGCCGGATCGATCCTGTCGGCCGACGGTTTGACTATCTCGGATATCGAGCCCCGGCAATAGGTCCTGTGGGGAATCGAAACCATGGTCTTGAGTTCATCGCCGGGCACCCCGTAGGGTACGAACACCGCCTGTCCGTTGTAATGTCCGACTGCATCACCCCCGTATGCCAGGTTCTCCGTTATAAGTGATATTATCTGTCCCTTTTTCAGCATCGATCCTCTTTAATGGCGTCGGCCAGCATTACCAGTGCGTCCTCGTCCTGGTAATATTTTTTTCTGATGGCAACGGGCTTGAACCCGAAGGCCTGGTATAGTTCTATGGCCGGCTGGTTTGAGATCCTGACCTCCAGGCTGGCCATCCGGCAACCGGCCCGGTAAGCTTGGTTCAGGATCTCCCTGAGCAGGCGACGGCCCAAGCCGGATTTTCTCCTCTCGCCGTTCACTGCAATATTACCCAGGTGGAATTCATCCAGAACCACCCAGCCTAAGGCATACCCGACAGCCCGGCCTTCGCTTTCCAGCACCAGGGAGATCCTCCGGCCGTCGTCTTTGATTTCCTCAAGGAACATCTTTTCCGACCAGGGATCGGGAAATGATCTCCTTTCGATATCCAACACGTCCGGCAGGTGATCCGGCCGCATTTTTACTATGACGCTGTCTGTTGAAGCCATTTATATCAAATGATCTTTGGTATATTCGCCATATTGCCCGGGCCAGATCAATGCTTTAATTCGGCATCCGCCGAGCGTATGTAAAAAGCATCCAGTTGATCTGCTTCGATGGCGCCCCCGTCCTTATAGATACGGGATGACAGGACCGCCATTCCGGAAAGCATTTTTTTTGATGCAAGGAATTCTTTATCCGCCTGCAGCTTGCCCGAACCGGCAAACAGCTCCCGATAATTGGCCTCTCCGCTGCCGAAGATCACGGTCCCCTGGGGCAGGGTTTCCAGCCATTTCTGCGGAGCTATCGAAATATAATCCCCCTGCCTCGCAGGCCTGCCTCCGTCCATACGGTACAATGAAGTGTATATCTCTTTCTTTTTGGCGTCGATCATGGGGGAAATGGCCCCCTGAAGCAATGGCTGCGAGCAGGCCATGGCATCCAGAGTATTCATGGGAACGGCCGGCAGCCCCAGTCCGGTTGACAGCCCTTTAATGAAAGCTATGCCCACCCGCAGCCCGGTGAACGAGCCGGGACCGTTGGTCACTGCCAGCAGTCCGATGTCCGGCAAACCGATCCCGGCATCCTTGATAAGTTTTCCCATCTCGTCCATCAGGACTTCCGAATGCCCGGCCCCGATCTCTTTGGAAAGACCGACCAGCACCCGGCCCTCGCTGCAAACAGCCATATTAAGCCAGCTTCCGCTGGTATCCAGGCATAATGTCAGCATGATAATTCCCCATTCAGTTTGAATAGTCCGGCCGCATTGATTCTGAATTCCCTCTCCTTGGGCGAAGGCATGGTGATAAATATATCCAGGCGGTCCTCCGGAAGCTCCCGGCCGGCATTCCCCGGCCATTCGATAAGCACCAGGCCGTCGCCGTACAGATATTCCTGAAAGCCGATATTCTGCAATTCATCGGGAGATTTCAGCCGGTACAGATCGAAGTGATATACAGGATTTTGGGCTTGGTATTCGTTCAGCAGGGTGAAACTGGGACTGACCACCGGTTCCCGTACTCCCCAGCCCCGGCAGATGCCCTGAACCAGACAGGTCTTACCGGAACCCAGATCGCCGTATAGACAGATCACATCTCCGGGCTTGAGACGAGATGAAAGCCTCTGGCCAAAGGTTTTGGTCTCCTCCGGGGAATGGGTGATCATATTTAAAGTATTACTTTTATCTACCATGTTTATATTTCATTTGTACTATCTTGGATTTTCAACTTCTCGATAATGACATAAGACCAAATATTTTTGATTGATCTTTACTTCGGTTTCATCACCGCCACCGGCAGGATCATCTCTTCCATTGATATCCCGCCATGTTGGAATGTGCCCTCGTATCGTTTGCGGTATTCTTCGAACTTGGTGGGATATACCAGGTAGAAATCCTCTTTGGCGATCAGGTACTGCATGCCCCTGTAATCTTCGGGCAAAAGATATTCTGCCGGGTTCTTTATCCATAGCACCTGCCGCGGGTCGCCCGAGATATTGCTGCCCGACTTGTAGCGCAGGTTGGCGGTGGTATTTTGCCCGGCCTTGATCTCCGTGCCCCTGCGTCCCTGGATGGAACCATGATCGGTGGTGATTATCACCTCGCGCTTCTGGTGGGCGGCCATCTGCAGGATGTGGAAGATATCCGAATTGGCGAACCAGGTAATGGTCAGCGAACGGAAGGCCTTCTCGTCCGGGGTGATCTCCTGCAGCACTTGGGAATCGGCCCGGGAGTGCACCAGTATGTCCATGAAGTTGACCACCAGGCTGATCAGCGGCACATTCTGGTATGAGCCGAAATTCTTGCGAACCTCCCGGCTCTCGTCGATGTTGAATATCTTTACGTATCTGGGATCGGGCGTGGTCCTGCATTTTAGCCTGGTCAGGTTCATCTCCAGCAGCTGGTGCTCGTGCCGGTTGAGGCTGGCCTCGTTGGCAGTGTCGCCCTTCTCCCAGTATTGGGGATAGCTTTTGGCTATCTGGGACGGGAAAAGCCCGCTGAAAATGGCGTTACGGGAATAAGGCGTGGCGGTTGGCAGAATGGAATAATAGTAATCGGTACGGATGTCGAAATAGCTTTTGATCACCGGCTCGATGGCTATCCATTGGTCCAGCCGCATGCAGTCCAGTATCAGGAACAGGCATTTTTTCCCGTTCCTGACCTGCGGCACCACATAACGTTCTACGATATCGGTAGACAGCAGGGGCCGGGACTGCCCATGCAGCCATCCGATGTAGTTTTCCTCCACGAAACGGCAGAATTCAAGATCGGCCTCCCTCAGGGTCCCCTCGTGGCTGGCATGAAGCCCGTCATCGCGCAGTTGGGAAAGACGCATGTCCCATTCGATAAGATTACGGTAATGGCGACACCATTCCTGCCAATCCAGGGTCCGGTAGTCAAAACTGCGCAGGTCCTGCGAAGCCTGGACGTAATCCTTCACCGTCTGCTCCTCCACCAGCTTGCGCCCGTCCAGCACCCGGCGGCAGGAAGCCAGCACCTGGGCGGGATTAAGGGGTTTGAGCAGGAAATCGTCTATCCGTTGGCCCAGAGCCTGCTCCACCAGTTCCTCCCTCTCGCTTTTGGTGGCCATGATCACCGGCAGGTCGGGATTGATCTGCTTTAGACGGGATAAAGTTTCCAGGCCGTCCATACCGGGCATCATCTCGTCCAGAAGCACCAGGTCGAAACCGGACGTTTTCAGTTTATTCACAGCCTCTTCGCCGGAAGATACCGGGATCACCTTGTAATTCTTGCTCTCCAAAAAAATGATCTGCGATTTAAGCAGATCTATCTCGTCGTCGACCCACAAAATCCTATAGCCTTCGTCCATAAAACTTCCCTCTACTTATTCATTGCCCGGAATATCATTTGACCAGCTTTTCCAGCGGCAGTGTTATTTGGAACACCGAGCCCTGACCAGGTTTGCTGCCGGCCAGCCGGACCCGGCCCTGGTGATAATCCTCTATGATGCGCCTGACCAGGGAAAGGCCCAAACCCCATCCCAGGGTCTTGGTGGTGAACCCCGGGGAAAAGACCTTCTTTTGGTGGCCGGGCATTATCCCCCTTCCGTTGTCGCTGATGTTGATGTCCACCTTCTTCGCCGAAACAGACGTTTTTACGGATATGACCCCATCGTCATTATCGATGGCGTCAATGGCGTTCTTGATGATGTTCTCCACCGCCCAGGTGAAAAGGTCCCGGTTAAGGTGGACCGGCGGATTGCTTTCGTAGCTTTCTTCAAATCGTATCTTTTTGCCCATGTTGGCGGCCCGCAGGGTGAAATATCCCACCGCCTGGTGCAGCAGGTCGTTGATATCGGCCTCGGCCAGTTTGGGGATGGATCCCACCTGATTGAAACGGTTCAGCACCTTTTCCAGGTGAGCCAGGTCGTTCTCCATCTCGGGGATGATCTCCGGGGCCGGTTTGGTCCCGTCCTTAAGCAGTGTCAGCCAGCCCATCAGCGAGGAGATGGGAGTGCCAAGCTGATGAGCCGCCTCCCGGGCCAAGCCCACCCATACCGCCCGCTCCTCCCCGGCCTTTATGGCCCGGAAACCGATGAAACCTATCCAGACGAACAGGGCGATCATGCTTATCTGAATGAAGGGGATGTAGCTCAATTCCTTTAGTATCCGGGGGTGGCCATAATGCACGTAGCCGACCACTGTCGAATCGGAATTGATCATCATGGGGATGGGCTCATTCTGCCCGTCCAGTTCGCGCACCGCCTTTTTTATGGTCAGCAGAGGGCTGCCCGGGGCCAGGGAATCCCACCCGGCGCTCTGTTCGGAAGTGATAATGAAGGGTTCGATGCCGATGTTCTTCCAAGCAAGCGGCACACCGTTCTTGTCCGTGACCACCACCGGGAAATTTATCTTCTGGATGATCTCCTCGAAGATGATCCCTGTCTCCGGAACGTCGCCCACCACCTCCGGCACCGCCGCCGTCATGCAGAAGCGGGCGAACACCCGGGACATGATCTTAGGCTCCTCTTCCAGCTTGCGGATAAGCAGGGTGGTGTAGATCAGGGAGACCAGCACCAGGCTGGTGGCGCCCACGAACAGGTAGGAGCGCCAGATGCCAGTCCATCTGGAATGTGGTTTTACGAAAGAGACCATACTTGATTATGATTTAAAAAGTGATTTTATATCCTTACTTGGTTCCTTCCCCCGGCCTTGGCCCGGTACAGGGCCTTGTCCACCTTGTCGATGATCTCGTTCTTCTCCGAACCGTCCTCCGGAAACCCGGATACACCCAGGCTGATGGTCACCTTGCCCACCCCTTTGGTTATCTCGTCGTCGAACCGGTTCTTCTCCACCGCCGAGCGGATGCGTTCGGCCAGCATCTGAGCCTCGGCTTTTTTGGTTTCGGGCAGCACCAGCATGAATTCCTCTCCGCCGTAACGGGCCGCCAGGTCCACATCCCGGGCCTGTTCATGCAGCAGTCTGGCCACCTCCTTAAGCACCCGGTCGCCCACCGGATGTCCCAGGGTATCGTTGATCTTCTTGAAATGATCGATATCCACCATGACCAGCGACAGCGGGTGGTTGTACCGGCGGGCCCGGTTGAGTTCTCGCTCGAAGAACGACTGGAAGAACCGGTGGTTGTTTAGTCCGGTCAGACCGTCGGTCACCGCCAGTAGTTCCGTCTCCTCGTACAGCCTGGCGTTCTCCAGGGCCACCGCCACCTGGCTGGCCAGGGTGGTCAGCAGACGAAGGTCCACCTGGTCGAAAGCGTTGACGTTGTCGCTCTCCACGTTGAGCACGCCCACCACCTGCTGTTTGATCTTGAGGGGTACCGCCAGTTCCGAACGGGTCCTCCCGTCGATGCTGACGTAATGCTGGTTCTGGGTGACGTCCTTGACCATGATAGGCTCGCCGGTGGCGGCCACCATGCCGGTGATGCCCTCCCGGCCTATCTTAAGTCTCCGGCCCATTTCCCCCATGATGTTCTGATACCCCAGGCTGGCTTTGAACACCAGCTCGCTGGTCCCCTGGTCCACTATCATGATGGCGATCTTGTTGTAATGGAAGGTATCGCTTAACGTCCGGCACACCTGATCCAGCAGGGCGTCCAGCCGCAAAGTGGAACTGACCGTGGTGCCTACGTTATGCAGGGCCGAAAGCTCGTTGATCCTGCGTTTGGCCTCCTCGTACAGCCGGGCGTTGTCCATGGCCACCGCCACCTGGCTGGCCAGGGTGGTCAGCAGACGCAGGTCCGATTGGGTAAAGGCGTCGGTCTTGTCATCCTCGATGTTGAGAACCCCCACCGTCTTCCCCTCGCGTTTGATGGGCACCGCTATCTCGGACAGCACCCGGGGATCGATGGCACTGTAACGGGGGTCCTGCCTAACGTCGTTTACGATCTGGGGCTCGCCCTGCTCGGCCACCCAGCCCACCACGCTGTTTCCGCCCACCGTGAAATACAGCATGTTCAGTTCCTCGCCGTAACCGCACTGGGCCCCGATGAAAATACTCTTGCTTTGCGGCTCTACGGTGAAGATGGCCACCTTCAGGTAATGCAGAGTGTCCCGGATGACCTCAACCACCTTTTCCAGCAGCTTCTCCCTTTCGATGGCCGATGATATGACGATGCCGATATTATACAAAGTGGAAAGTTCGGTGATCCTGGTCTCGGCCTCGTTATAGAGCTTGGCATTGGCTATGGCTAGCGCGGCGGTGGTGGCAAAAGCCTCCAGCGAACGGACCTTCCGCTTGTCGGGTACCTTCCCGTCGGCCGGCTTGTCGATCTGGATTATGGCCAGAAGTTTTTTATCCTTGGAGTAAAGCGGCACTATCATCAGATTGCCGGGCTGCCAGTCCTCCCCCTTTACGTCGTCATCCGGCTGGACAGCGGCCCCCTCTTCCTTGCCGAAGGGAAGAAAATAAGAATTGCCCACCCGGTATTCCGCCTTCATCAGGTTTAGATACTGATCGAGGCTGGGGTGCGTCTGACGGATGCTTTCGAATTCCTCGGGCCCGAAGCCCGAAGCCGCTTTGTGGGTCAAAAACTGGCCTCCGCCGTCCACCAAACTTATAAGCACCGCTTCGAACCCCAGGCTGCTGCGGATGCCTTCAACGATGACCGAGAGTATCTCCTCCAGTTTGAGCGAAGACAGAATGGTGCTGGACAGATACTGCAAGGTAGAAAGCTCGGTATTCACCTCTATCTGGCGCTTAAGGGCCAGGTTCAGCCGGCTGTTGGTATCGGCCAGTTTGTTCTCGCTGTTACGTATCTCGGAGATAAGGGCGGCATTCTTCCAGGCCACGGCCGCCTGGTTGGTGAACAGCGAGGCCAGCTCAAATTCCCGTCCGGTAAAACCGCGGAAAACCTCGCGGCCGATCACCAGCACCGCCTCGGACCTTTCGTTGACCATCAGCGGCAGCACCAGCAGGGCTTCGGCTTCGGAAGTGGTTCCCGGCACCACCGTGGTCCGCTGGTCCTTGTCGGTATCGTTGATCATCTCGGCCGCTCCGCTCCTGGCGATGGCGCCGGTCAATCCGGTGTCCATGGAGAACGGTGGGTCGGCCATTATCTCCTGGCTGTTGGGGCCCCTGGCCAGAATGGGATATAGCTGCCTTTTTTCCCAGTCGGCCTGGTAGATAGCCAAACGTTCAAAGGGTATCAGCTTTTCGATCTGGTGGGCTATCTGCTCCAGCACCTGGCTGACATCCTGGGCTCCCAACAGCAGAGCGCTGGTATCCAGCAGGGCTTTCTGTGCGGATATCCTGCTGTCCAAAGCATTGACCAGTTCGGCCCGCTCGATGGCCATGGCTATTGAGTTGCCAAGGGTCAGGGCCATCTCCATGTCCTTGCGGGTAAAATAGCGCTGGGTGGCGGAATAATTGTTGATATTCAGCACGCCCATCACCAGGTTCTTGGCCATCAGGGGCACGGAAATGGTCGGGCCGAGTTTTTCTTCCTGACCGGTGAGTTGGAAACGTTTGTCCCGTCCCAGATCATCGGTGAGCACCGGCTGTTTTTTCTCTGCCACCCACCCGGCCAAACCCTGGCCCAGAGAGAATGCCGCCTTATCTATTGTCTCGGGGGACAATCCCCGGGAAGCCTTTATTTTAAGCTTTTGGTCGTGATGGTCGACCAGCATGATAGAAACGGTGTCGGCCGGGATCACCTGGGAGATGGTATCCAGGCCAACCTTCAATATCTCGTTGGGATCGGTGTACGAACCGATGGCCTGGCTGAACTGGTAGAGAATGGACAGTTGTTTGAGGCCTTCGGCCATTTCGCTGTATAATCTGGCATTATCTAGGACCAAGGCCGACTGAAAGGCCAATCCCTCGGCTGCCTTAACGTCCTGGTCGGAAAAGTCCCCACCATCAGTCTTGTCCGCCGCATAAATCAGCCCTATTATCCTGTTCCTGGTGGACAAGGGTATCACCAGGACCTTTTTGATCTCGAACATTTGGGCAAAACTCTGCAGGATGTAAGGATCGGTGGACACATCATTGCTGAAATAGGAACGGCCCTGCCCGAAGACCGTTGTGGCTATCCCTCCCTGACTCAGCTTGAACCTGAATTGCCCGGCCATTGAATTGATGTCGCCGTACTTCGCTTTCTGGGTCCGGGTAAGCTGCTCGGCATAATAGATCGGCAGCTGGGCCTGTATCTCGTCGGTCTCCTGGTTATACAGGCTTATCATGCATTTTTTAACATCCAGCGCCCGGGAAATCTTCTCGACTATCTTTCCGGTGACCTCTCCCAATTCACTGCTGACGGACAGAGTTTGGGAAATGCTGTTGATGTCGGATAATTCCCGGATCCTGATCTCAGCCAGCTCTTCAAGCCTGATCTTGTTGATGGTCAGGGCCGCCTGTCCGGCAAAATTCTCCAGCAGACGGATATCCTTTTCGGCAAAAGCGCCGACCACGGGACTTTCCACGTCCAATACACCTATCACCTCGTCCCGGTACCACAGTGGGATGGCCACCTCGGAGCGGCAATCCGAAACGCCCTCCAGGTAACGCTTGTCCTTAAGTACGTCCGGCACGTAAAGTGTCCGGCCGTTAGAAGCCACCCAACCGCATATACCCTCCTGGCCTATCTTTATTCGCATGCCCATCTGGCTCTGGGGATAGCCCACCGCGGCCTTTATATAGAGATCGCCGCCCTCCTTATCCTTCAGCAGGATGGCGCAATTGGGATAGCCCAGAGAACCGCGGATGATCTCCAGGATGGTATTGAGCAGTTCCCCCATGCTTTGCCGGCTGACCGCGGCGTTGGTCACCTGGTAAAGGGTCGAAAGCTCCTTGATGCTCTGCCTGGCATCCTCGTGTGATTTGGCGTTGTATATGGCAGCCGCCGCCTGGCTGGCCAGAACCTCGGCCAGCTTCAGGGTATCGCCGTTCAGAGTATCGTGATTCTCGTCATCCCACAACATCAGTATGCCCAGGCAGACATTACCGGCCAGCAGCGGCACCCCCAGCCAGGCCCTGGTAGGCGGCGCGGTGGTCTTAAGCTTCCGCTTCCGGCATTCCTCCCGGTAATCACTGGTAAGCACCGACTCTCTTTTTTCCCAAACGTATGTGGCCAAGCCCTGACCTAGCGGGAAATTCTCCGATTTAACCTTCCGACCATCGCGGTACTCGAAAATGACCGCAAAGGACCTGCTGTCCGGTTCCGCCAGGGCCAACAGCATGTTCCGAGGCTTGATGAACCTTATTATCTGGTTGTAGATCTCTTCAAAAACGCTGGCAGCATCCGAATATCTGGCGGCGGCCCGGCTGACCTCAATGATGGTATCCAGCAGCAGATCATTCCCCACCTTCACGGCGACACTCTCGACCGGCTTCCGGATTTTTAGGCCGGCGGCCGTTTTTTTAGCATGACTTAAGTCCCTTTTTTTAACACTCATATCACTTGCCCTCCCCAAGGCCCGATTCCTTTTGGAAAAGCTCGGCAAAGGCCCTTACGATCTGATGATCGAACTGGGTGCCCGAAGCATCCTGTAGGCGCTGCAGGGCCACTTGGAAGCTGAAGGCTTTGCGGTACGGCCGGTCGGAGGTCATGGCCTCGAAAGCGTCGGCTACCGCGATGATCCTGGATTCCAGCGGGATATCGTCTCCCTTGATGCCGCGGGGATATCCCGACCCGTCAAAATATTCGTGATGGCAGTAGATGATGTCCCCGGTCTGGCTCAGGGCGTCTATCTCCAGCACCAGCCGGCTGCCGATGACCGGGTGCAGTTTGACCTCCTGAAATTCGGAAGATGACAACACGTCGGGTTTGGCCAAGATATCCTCCCGGATACCCAGCTTGCCGATATCGTGCAGCAGGGAACTGTAGTCGATGAGCTTTATACGTTCTTCGGACAGCCCGATATGCCTTGCTATCTTCAGGGCATAATGCCGGACGTTCTCCGAATGTCCCTTGGTATAGGGGTCCTTGGCGTCCATTGCCGCCACAAAGGCCTTAAGGGTATCGTAATAGCTTCTTTCCAGATCGTTGTAAAGCCGAATGTTCTCAATGGCAATGGCCGCTTGATTGGCGAACAACTCTAAAAGATGGACTGTTTCCAGGCCAGGAATATTGCCGTCGTATGGTTCGTCAACCGACAGATAGCCCACATTCACTCCCTTGATCACCAACGGCACTATCAAAACATCCTCATTGTGCCAGGTCCCGTTTGATTTATAATTGCTGTTAACGAAACGGACCGCAAAATATTTATGGACCTCGGCATCGCCGTGTGGTATGAAATAAGAGTTACTTATGCGGTATTGGCCAAGGAATATCTTGGCCTTGTGTTTGGCGTCGTTGACCGGGGATCTTTCGATGTCGGCCACTTCCTCGGCTCTCAGGCCGTATTGAGAAACATGGCTGCGGTAGCCGTTGGTGTCCTCCAGCACGATCACCGCCTTGCGGAACAACCGACAGTCGGCTATGCCCTTTATGGTCAGGTCCATTTTCTCCTGCAGGGTCTGGGCCTTGGCCACCGACAAACCCACCCGGAACAGGTGTTCCAGTTTGCCCTTTTCGTCCTTCAGGGCTTGTTCGGCCTTCTTTTTAACGGTGACATCCTCCAATGTACCCTCGTAATAGAGAGGCTTGCCGTTCTCGTCCTTCACCAACCGGGCATTTTCGCTTACCATCAGCACCGAACCGTCCCGGTTCACCATTTCGGCCTCGAAACCGATGACCTCGCCGTTCCGTTCGATCTCTTTGATGAATTTCTCCCTGGTGGCCCGGTCCAGATATACCGTGGTATTCAGGTCTATGCCCTGCACGTCTTCCGGATTTTTGTATCCCAGCATCCTGATGAGCGAGGGGTTGGCGAAAAGCAGCTTGCCGTCCGGAGTGCTGCGGTAGATGCCTTCCGAAATCCCCTCGAATATCTGCCGGTACTTGGCCTCCGACTCCTTGAGAGCATTCTCCATGCCGATGCGTTCGGTAAGGTCGCGGCAGACCACCATCACTTCCTTGACCGTCCCGGAATCGTCGGCCAGAGGTACCAGCCAGGTCTCCAGCCACATCACCTGGTTGTTCACCGGAGTGGCCAGTTCGTAATGGGCCGGCCGGCCGGTCTCAAAGACCTCCGAAAGCTCTTTCCTCTGAGTGTCGTTCATGAACTGCGGGAAGAATTCCGTTATACTGTGACCGGCGGCCTGATCTCCGGAAAAGCCCACCACTGACGCCGCCCGGTCATTGGCGTACTTTATCCTGGCCTCCTTATCAACGACGAACACCAGATCCGGAGACGAATCGGCCAGGGCCTTGTAGCGCTGTTCGCTTTGTTTCACGGCTTGCTCAGCCAGCTTCTGTTCGGTGACATCCCTGATCACCGTTATCACCCTGATGACCTCTTCCCCTTCGAACACCGGTATCTTTCGGGTTTCGGTGATGATATCACGGTCGCCTATCCGGTTGTTCTCCTGGGTTATCAAAAGTTTTTTATTCCTGAAAACCGATTGGTATTCCCCCCTGACTTTGTCATCCAAGAACGGGCATACGTCGAAAACCCCTTGGCCCAGCACTTCCGACCCCAGATTGAGGTCCTGGCACCACTGGATAAATATCTGGTTGCTTAAGATTATCTTAAGGTTGCGATCCACCACATGAATGGCATCGCCCATGGAATCTATGGTGGTACGGTACTGGTACTCGCTGGACCTTAGGGAGTCTTCCGCCCGCTTCCTGTCGGTGATATCCTCTACCGTCCCTTCGTAATAAATGGTCTTGCCGGCCGAATCGCTCACCACATGGGCGTTCTCCTTGACCGTTATGGCCGTTCCGTCCCGGCGCCTCCATTCGGATATCAGGTCGTTCACCCGTCCGTCCTTCTCGATCTGCTGCAGGAATAGCTTTCGGGATTCGGGATCGTTATAACCTTCCCGTTTGATATCCCGTTTCATCAATTCCTCGACCGAGGGGTAACCCAGCATCCTGGCCAGAGCTGGATTGACCAGCAGCACTTTTCCCTCAGGAGTGCTGCGGTAAATACCCTCGGCCACCCCGTCGAAGATCTGACGGTAGTTTGCCTCCGATTCCTTTAGCTTCTCTCGGGCCAGTATGCTCTCGGTGATATCTATCTCCAGCCCGTCCCACACCAAGTTATTATTCGACAGCCGGCGCGGCGACGAAATGAACAGGGACCATCTTATTTCATCGGATGGCATCCTTATGCGCACTTCGGCGTTGAAGGAAGACATATTGGCCATGGCCTCCGCTTCTCGCTCGGCCAGCATTTTACGATCTTCTTTTATCACCTGTCCGTAAATGGCCTTGGCGTCTTTAAGGACCTCGGCGGCAGTAACACCGTGCAGTTTCTCCACTCCGGCGCTTATATAGGTAAACCTTCTCTGCTGGCCGTCAGGACCGGAGTCGATCTGATAGACCAGCCCATGGGGCAGGTTATCGCTCAACATCCCCAAACGGGCCTCGGTCTCCCTGAGGGCTTCCTCGGAAAGCTTGCGCTCGGTGATGTCCCGGACCACCGTTATCACCCGCGCCACCTTCCCCTCTTCAACGATGGGGATTTTGCGGGTCTCGGTAACCACCCGCTGGCGGTTTATATGGTTCTCTTCCTCGGTGATCAGCAACTTTCCGGTTTTAAATACGTCATTGTATTCAGCAACGACCCTTTCCTTCGGAAGATATGGATAAACCTCAAAAATGCTCTGGCCGATCGCCTGGGTGGAAAGTCCCATCTTCTTGTTCCACTCAGCAAACACCCGGTTGGTAAGCAATATATTCAGATCTTGCCCCACTACATGTATGCTGTCACCCAGCGAATCTATGGTCGAACGGTATTGGTATTCGGAGCTATTTAGGGCGTCCTCGGCTTTCTTGCGGTCGCTGATATCGGTAATGAAACCTTCCAGAGCCTGCAATTCGCCGTTCTCATCGTATACACCCTGCCCCTGCTCCCATACCCATTTTTCGGTTCCGTCCCTGGCCGTTATCCGGTAGATCAGCTGATAAGGATTCTTTGACTTCACCGAACTCTGGATATTATCCCATACCATCTCCCGGTCCATCTGGTTGATCAATTGATAGAAGGAGATCTCGGCGTTATTCACTATCTGCTCCGGCAAATAACCCGTCAGTTCCAGGCATCCCTGATTGGTTATCTCCATGGTCCAGTCCTTATCGTTGCGGCAGCGGTATACCATGCCCGGCAGGTTGCCCATCAGGGTCTCCAGCTTGCGCCGGCTTTCCTCCAGCTGGTCCTGAGCCAATCGGCTCTCGGTGGCGTCTTCGGCCACTGCCAGCAGCCCCCACTTGGTGGGGTAAACGCTAACCCTCAAGTACCGGTTATTGAACCTCCCGTCCACTTGCTGGAGATCACCGGTTTCCAGGCACTTCTGGTAGGCCTGATATGATTTGGTCTTCTTGAAGCTGGGGTACACATCCAGCAGTTTCTTGCCCACCAGATCCCTGGTCTCTCTGCCTATAATGTTAAAGTAACCCTGATTGCAATAGAGCACCCTCATTTCGCGGTCAAGGGCCAGTATCGGGGAGTGGATGCTGTCCAAAAGCAGACGGTGCTTTTCCTCGCTCTCCTTTAAAGCCTGCTCCATACGCCGACGTTCGCCCACATCCCGAATGGTGCTGACCATGAAAGAAGTTCCGTCCTGGTCTTTTTTCACCAGACCGATGGTGGCCTCGGTCTGGAACCTGCCCCCTTTCAGTCCTGACAGGATGAATGAAAGATCCCTGAAGGTCCCATCCTTAAGGATAATCTTCTTGATCTCCGAAAACCTCTCCCGACTGACATTCTCCACCATGTCCTGGATGTTCAGTTTAGCAGCGGTCTCGACGGAATCAGCCTCCAGCATCCTTAGGGCCGCATTGTTGCAGTCCCTGATGCGCCCTTCCAGGTCGGATACGATCAGGGCGTCGGGCGAGGAACCGAATATGCTCTTGACTAGGTCCCTTTCGCTGACCAGGCTTTCTTCGATCCTCTTCAGGTCGGTGATATCCACCAGGTAGCCAATGCCCTCCGAAGGATTGCCCCTGGCATCGTATATGATCTGCATGCCGTCCCGGACCCAGCGATAGCTCCCGTCCTTAAGGCGGAACCGGTATTCGAATATGGCATACCCCTGCCTGAGCAGCAATTTTTCATCGGACTTGAACTTTGCCAGGTCGTCCGGATGGATCCGTTCGGTCCAAAAATGGTCCTCTTTGAAGAAATCGCTGGTGTAATAACCCAGGATGTTGCTAACGTTCTCGCTGATAAAAGTGAGCTGAAAGTCCTTCTCCGGCATTACGCTGTAGATGACCGCCGGACTGGCGGTAAGCAGCTGTTTCATCCTCAGCTGCGTCTTAAGCAATTCCTGGTTGGTCCGCTTGCGTTCGGTGATGTCCATGACCACCCCCCGGAATCCTTGGCACATGCCTTCCCTGATGATCGGAGTGGCGTAAATATTTATGTTCATCCGCTCCCCGGATTTCTTCAGCGCCACATATTCCTGATTCTCGGCCGGGCCGCCCTGGGCCCTCCTATTGAAATTGTCCTTGGCCCGGTTGCGGTCCTCGGGCACCAACACCTGAAAGATGTTCAGGCTCTCTTCTATATCCGTCGGTTGGTATCCGAACTGTTGGTAGGCCGCCCGGTTGACATAGGTCAGGGTGCCTGACCGGTCGGTTTCAAAAATGGCCTGCGGGAGGGAATCGGCCAATTCCCGGTATTTCTCCTCGTTCTCCTTTAACCTTTGCTCGGACTGTTTGACCCACTGTTCGTTCTTTTTCTTTTCGGTAACATTCCGGGAACTTATCACCACCCCTTTTACCGTCGGGTTCTTGATCAGGTTGATGCTGGTCGCTTCCAATGTCTGCCAGCTGCCGTTCTTGTGCCTGAACCTCAATTGAAGTTTTTGTATCTCGCCGGCATTTTGAGATCCCCGGTTCAATTTAACTATCAGGCCGGGGACATCCTCGGGATGCACATAATCGAAGACATTCTTGCCGATCAGTTCTTGTGGTTCGTAACCCAGTTCCCGGCTTACCGATTCGCTTTTGAATTTGATGATCCCTTCGGGATCCAGGATCGTGATCACCTCGGACACATTCTCGATGATGGCCTGAAAATAATCCTGGCTGTATTTTATCTCCTTTTCGGCCCTGACCCGGTTTAGGGCCATCGAAGCCTGGTTGAGGAAATTTTCTATCAGGGCCTGGTCCAGGACGGCTTCTTTGCCCAGACAGCAGATGGTGACGGCACCCAAAATATTCTGACCGCAGGAGAGTCCCATTCCGTAAACCCGTTCAATGCCCAATGCCTTTGTCAAAAGGTTTATCACTCTGTCCGGCAGTTCGCCGAAGGCCGCTTCGTTCAGGCCCGATCTCAAAAGGATCAGCCGGCCTTGCCGGAATTCCCTGATTATTTTTGCCGGGATATCCCGGAACCGCAGCAGCCCGGCACGTTTGCCCAGGGCCTCGTTTATTTTCTTCAGGCTAGGCGGAGAGCCGGCGATCTCCCTGACGGTCAGGCTGGCATCGGCGTTGTCGAAGGAACTGACGACGCTCACCGAGTCCCCGGCCAGCTTTTGGATCCCCTGGCTGATAAGCTTGAATATCTGGTCCTCGTCCGAGGTCTTGGCCAGTTGCATGGCGATATCCGAAATGGCGCCCTTTTCCCTCAGGTATCTGGCCTCCCGCTCCCGGGTCTTCATGCCCTCGGTGATATCCCGGCTGACCTCCACCACCGAGACCACTTTGCCTTTTTCATCCTTGATGGGATGGCTGCTAACCTGCCAGATCCGGCCGTCCTTGGAGCTCATCTCCTTTGACTGGGTGATTCCGGTGGTCCTGGCCAGCACAGTGGGGCAATCGGTGCAGTCCGAAGCGGCCCGACCCCAAAGCTTATAGCACTGCTGGCCCAATATCTCTTCCGGCTTGCGTCCCAGGGACCGGACCGCCGCCTGATTGGCCCAGATCACCCGGTTCTGCAGGTCCAGCCTGATGATGTTGTCCGAAATGTTGTTCAGCACCAGTTCGGGGCATAGCATCTCGGACGCTCCCTGCGATGGTTTGGAAGCAACCCTGGCAACCACTGGCTTTTTGGGTCTTCTTGTTTTGCCATCCGATTTCTTCATTGCAGGCCCTTTCGACCTATATCCTTGCGAAAATGCATATCCTTGAAATAAATCTGCGACAATGCGCCATATCCTTTTTCCAATGACCCCTTGAGGTCTTTCCCGATGGCAGTGACTCCCAGCACCCGTCCGCCTGATGTGACGATGCCGTCGCAGGTTTTCTTAGTGCCGGCCTGAAATACTACGACCGCAGGGTCATCCTGCGCCTTATCCAGGCCGCTCACCTCAAGCCCTTTTTGATAGCTCCCGGGATATCCCCCCGAAGCCGCCACGATGCAGCAGGCAGCCCCATTTTTCCATTTGATCTCAACATCCGGCAAGCGTCCTTCAATGCAGGCCTCGAACACCTCGAGCAGGTCGGTCTCCAAAAGCCTCATGTAGCTCTGGGTCTCGGGATCACCGAACCGGGCGTTGAATTCCAGAACTTTAAATCCATCGGAAGTATAAATCAGTCCAGGATACAGACAGCCGGTGAACGGATTGCCGTCCTCGGCCATGGCGTTAAGGATCGGCTCGACTATCTTATGTTGGATATTGCCGATCATCTCCGCATTGACCCACGGCACCGGAGCATACGTGCCCATGCCGCCGGTGTTCGGTCCCTGGTCGCCGTCGTAAGCGGCCTTGTGATCCTGGGCAGCGGGGAACAGTTTGGCGGATCGCCCGTCGCAAAAGGCATGGATGGAAACTTCCGGTCCCTGCAAAAATTCTTCGATGATCACCCTACTTCCGGATTTGCCGAAACTGGCATCCACCATCATACTCTTAAGCGCCTGCTGAGCCTCTTCTATTGATCGGCAGATGACCACGCCCTTGCCAAGCGCCAGGCCGTCGGCCTTGATGACCAGCGGATATTTTTGATCTTTCAGATAATCCAGCGCCTTTTGGTGATCTTCGAACTCGGCATATTGAGCGGTAGGTATGCCACATTTCATCATCAGCTTTTTGGCGTAGGCTTTGGACGATTCTATCCTGGCAGCCTTTTGTGTGGGTCCGAATATTTTAAGCCCAGCCTTTTGGAAAACATCCACCACCCCGGCGGCTAAACAATCGTCCGGACCGACCACGGTGATATCCACCTGCTGCTTTAGGGCAAAATCCCTTAAAGCTTCCAGTTTATCGGCGGAAATATCCACGCATTCGGCTATTTCAGCCATGCCGGGATTGCCCGGAGCGCAGTATAATTTATCTATTTTGGGGCTTTGCGACAGCTTCCAAGCCAGCGCATGCTCCCGCCCCCCGGAGCCAATGACAAAAACTTTCATAACATTTTATATTATCATGGATTAAGCATAAAAGTCAATAAAAAAGGCGCAGAAAACCCTGCGCCAGAAGATACCAAAAATAAAAAAACGTTATAATTTTATCTACTTTTTTGGCTGCGACCAAGAACGAATTTCTTTAGCTGTTTCGCTCTCAGGATACTCGGCTAAAATCCTTTGTTTTACTTTATTGGCTTTATCTAAGTCTCCATGTTCATAATAAGCATTATAAATACCTATAAGCCTAATAGGTACAGATGGATGATTTTTATATCGTTCTATTGCTTCATAGGATACACGGATACAATCTTCAAATTCGCCGTTTATCCCATGAATGCCTGCTATTCGGTCGTATGCTTGTAATACTATTTCTGTTTGGTCCGAGTATTGCTCTATCACATCTTCAAATACCAGAATATCTCCTGTCATGCAACCAATTTGATATAAAGCATTGGCGCATTGGTAACGGTCTTCGGGATAACCCTTGATGTATTGACGGTAAGCAGCTATGGATTCTTTGTTTTTGCCTTCTAAAGACAAGGTTTGCGCCATAGTCGAAAGAGCATTTTTCCCAACCTCACTATTCGGATAATCCGCAATAATCTGTTTATATAATTCTATCTTGCTTTCGCCATTAGGCAAAACAAATGACATATATAATAAAGCCCATGGTTTTATTGCACTTTTGGGTGCTATGTCCAATAATCTTTTATATTCATTATAGGCATTTTGTTTAAAATATCTTATTTTCTCTACGTTCGTTCCAGTTTTATAAAGTAATTGATCATCATAATATTTTGCGATATTAAATTGCGCCCTAGCCCTCACATCATCCCCAGCTTTGGAGTTCACTATCGCCCGCAGTTCAGCCAAACCTTTAGCGCTATCCCCTGCGGCCAGCAGGCTGTCGGCATGCTTCAGTTCCTGCGGCAGCGGCGGGAAAGCGTACTTGTCGGCCTTATCATTGTCCTGGGCCAGGCAAAACCCGGCAACGGATACCAGGACAATTGCGGTAAATATAAACAATCTTTTCATTATAACCTTTCGGTATGACTATATATTTTTTCTTTGTTGCCACGGCCTTCAGGTCGTGGCAAATAAGGATTTAATAAATAAAGCTTTAGCTAAAATACCATTCCCCTTTTTCCCGCCTATTTATATGTACAATTGTAATTATCCCGGCTGTTTTTGTCAAGACAAATTAACGCCGTATAAATTCAACATTTCAATTGTGTTTCCCCCTTACTTTGTGCTAAAATAAAATCATGCAAAAGATAAAGATAAACGCCTACGCCAAGCTCAACCTGACCTTAAAGGTTTTAGGCCAACGGCCCGATGGCTATCACGATATCGATTCTGTCTTCCACACAATATCCCTGCATGATCAACTGACCATTTCTTCCCGAAAGGACGGTAGGATAATCCTCAAATGCAGCGATCCCTCATTACCCACTGACGGATCTAACCTGGCGTATCGTGCCGCCGTAACCCTCAGGGAGCTGGCCATCAAAAAATATCCTGATAAAAAACTGCTGGGCGTGACCATAGCCTTAAAAAAGAACATCCCGGTCGGAGCCGGACTGGGCGGAGGGTCTTCGGATGCAGCCGCGGTGCTATTGGGCTTAAAAAAACTTTGGAAACTGGATAAGATCAGCCCGGCAGCCCTAAAAAAAGCCGCAGCATCCCTGGGTTCGGATGTGCCATTTTTCTTGAGCGGCGGCACGGCCCATGTCACCGGCCGGGGAGAAAAGGTGCGCCCGGTGTCCTGCAAAAAGGGATACCATTTTGTTCTAGTGTATCCCGGGTTTCCGGTCTCCACCGCCTGGGCCTATAAAAATTTCAAAAAGATAAAAAATGAGTTGACAAAAGGACATAAATTTAGTAAAATGCTACTGAAATCCTGCGGATCGGGCAAACCGGCCGTTGATATATCTAGGTTTTTTATCAACGACCTGGAACCTGCGGTGATACCCGCCCATCCGTCGATATCAAAGGTCAAAGCCGATCTGCTCAAGGCCGGAGCTTTAAGCAGCATGATGTCTGGCAGCGGCTCTTCTGTTTTCGGCCTGTTCCCCGGTCCCGGTTCGGCAAAAAGTGCTTATAGCAAAATATCCCAGATCTGGCCCAGGTGTTTCTTGGCACATAGCGTATCCTCGGGAAAACGATCCGATAAGTTTATACTTCGCTAAACCCAACAACAACAACTAACTTTGGCTACGGAAGGTAAAACATCGATGCAGATCACCGAGATTAGAGTATCGCTGCGCCAGGGCGGCAACGACAAGCTGTTGGCTTTTGCCAACGTGACTTTCGACAACGCTTTCGCGGTAAGGGGCATCAAGATCATCCAGGGGAACAACGGGCCCTTCATTGCCATGCCCAGCAGAAAGATGGCCGACGGGACCTACAAGGACGTCGCCCATCCCATCAACGCCGAGACCAGACAGATGCTGGAAAAGGCCATCCTAAACGAGTATCACAAGACCTTGAAGGAAGGCGGAACCGCGGCCGGACATGAGGAGACCCCGGTAGACTGATCCGCTGATCTTTTGATCTAAAAATAAACTTTCCGGTCCGGAAACCGACAGTTGACAGTAGGTCGTCGCGTCACTTGTATTCATTACAGGCGACATCTCCATGCGGCTTACTTAAAGCTTGACTATTACAAGCAGCCTGTTGTCAACTTTTTATTGCCCGGACCAAGCTAATGAGCTTAAGACCGGCCTGTGGCCGGGGATTTCTGGCAAGACACTGAAATATTCGGGGGTCGTCCAATTGGTAGGACACCAGCCTTTGGAGCTGAGAACCGGGGTTCGAGTCCCTGCCCCCGAGCCATAATAAATAATGATATTTTTGTGAGGATACGAAATTGAACGGTGAATTGAAGGTATTCTCCGGGACCGCCAATCCCGACCTTTCGGTGGACATCTGCCGGGAACTGGGCCAGGCTCTGGGTGAATGCACCATCGGAAGGTTCTCCGATGGCGAGATCAGGGTCCAGATCAACGAGAACGTGCGGGGGGCCGATGTCTTCATCATCCAGCCCACTTTCATGCCGTCCGATAATCTGATGGAACTGCTGATCCTGATGGACGCCGCCAGAAGAGCCTCGGCCAAGAGGATCACCGCCGTCATCCCCTATTTCGGCTATGCCCGGCAGGAACGCAAGGACATGCCCCGGGTGCCGATCTCGGCCAAGCTGGTGGCCAACCTGATCACGGTGGCCGGCGCCCACCGGGTGCTGACCATGGACATGCACACCGAGGCCATTCAGGGCTTCTTCGACATCCCGGTGGACCACCTATACGCCTCGCCGGTGCTGATCAAGCACTTCCAGCAGCAGGGCGTCCAGGATTTCGTGGTGGTCTCCCCCGACACCGGCGGCGTCAACCGGGCCAGGGCCTTTGCCAAACGGCTAGGAGACCTGCCGCTGGCCTTCATAGACAAACGCCGGCCCGGCCCCAACAAGATCGAAGTACTGAATATCATCGGCGAGGTAGCCGACAAGAATTGCCTGATAGTGGACGATGTCATGGACACCGCTCGCACCATATGCGAAGTGGCCGGGATACTCAAAAAGAACGGAGCCCAGGCCATATACGCCACCGCCACCCACGGGGTGCTTTCCGGCAAGGCCATCGAATCCATCGTCGAATCGCCCCTTACCGAAGTGGTGCTGACCAATACCATTCCCCTGCCTCCGGAAAAGCAGATACCCAAGATCAGGACACTCTCGATCTCCAAGCTCCTGGCCGATGCCATCAAGCGCATCCATAACGAGGAATCCGTCAGCAGTCTTTTTAATTGAAGCCCTGAATTAGAAATAAAATAAATAGCCAAACCATTAATACTAGGAAGAAAAACCGACTATGCATGAAGTAACATTAATCGCCCACCGCAGAGACGAGCAGGGAAAGCAGAAAGCCAAGGCCCTCAGGAAGGCCGGCAAGATCCCGGCCGTGGTCTACGGGCATGGCAAGCCGGCCATCCCCCTGATGTTCGAAGCCAAGGACCTGTTGCCGGTGTTCAAGCACGGCTCCAGCGAGAATGTCATCATCACCCTTAAACTGGCCGATGAAAAGAAAGAGCTAAAAGCCATCATCAAAGAGGCCCAAACCGAACCGCTCCACAATATGCTGCTGCACCTGGACCTTCAGGAGATCCAATTGAAGGATAAGATCAAGGTCAAAGTGCCGGTGGCCGTGACCGGAACTCCCGATGGTGTTAAGAACGGTGGGGGAATTTTGGAGCATATCCTGGACCTGGTGGAAATATCCTGCCTGCCGACCGACATCCCCGATCAGATAACCGTTGACATCCAGCATCTCAAGGTCGGACAGTCGGTGCACGTTAGCGACATCAAGCTGGAAAAGGGCGATGTGGTTTCCGATCCCACCAAGGTCATCGCCACCGTGATTGCCCCAATAGTCGAGACCGCCGCCGCCACCGCCGAGGCCCCGGCCGCCGAGGCAGCCAAGGAACCGGAATTGATATCCAAGGGCAAGAAAGAAACTGAAGAATCGGAAGAATAGGCAGCAGCAGTTTAAATGCCCAGCAGATTTTGCGACATTGACACTTGGTGCATCGTGGGTTTGGGAAACCCGGGAAAAGAATATTCGAAAACCAGGCACAACCTGGGGTTCTCTGTGCTCCAAAGTCTGGCCAAAACGATCGGCTCCGCCTGGCGTTATAAGGACAAATACAGTTATTGCAGCGACCGGGAAGCCAAGTTCTTTTTAGTCAGGCCCCTGACTTATATGAACCTTAGCGGGAAGGCTGTCAAGCAGGTGCTGCGGGAAAGGGGTATAGGCATCGATCGGCTGGTGGTGGTCTGCGACGATATCAATTTGCCGCTGGGACAGCTCCGACTAAGGACATCTGGTTCGCACGGCGGGCAAAAGGGCCTTAAATCTATCATCGAAACGTTGAACAGCGAAACCTTCGCCCGGCTTCGCCTGGGAATAGGACCCCTGCCCCAGGCCTATGCCGCCAGCGACTTCGTACTTGGAAAATTCACCTCCTCCGAATATCCGGCAGCCAAGGAGATGACCGAACGGGCGGCCGATGCCATAATGAAAATAACAGAACACGGCCTGGAAAAGGCCATGAATTCCATCAATCAGAAAACCACTTAGGGAGTAAAATACCTTGAACGCATACGAAACAGTGATCATTTTAGACCCGGCCACCGATGATGCCGGACTGGAGACCGAGATCCAGAAGGTTTCCGATCTCATCAAGGAACAGGGCGGACAAACGGTGAACGTTGAGCGCTGGGGACGCCGCAAGCTGGCCTATGCCCTAAACAAGCGCCACGACGGCAATTATTTCTGCATCCAGTTCAACGCTCCGGCCGCCGCCCCCAAGGCACTGGACCGGATCTGCCGCCTCAACGAGAACGTCATACGGCATCTGATCATCAAGGGGCACATCTCCACCACCACCCCGCCCCCTGCCGAAACCGCTCCGGCCGAAACTGCAGCTGCAATTCCCGCCAAAGCCACCGAATAATTTAGGAGTGTAACATGCCTGAACTTAAGCTAGCCGAATTGAACCGGGTCTTCCTGATCGGAAGGCTGACCAAGGATCCCGAGGTCCGCCAGACCTCCAACGGGACCCCGGTCACCAATTTCACCATAGCCATCAACCGCAAATACAAAAGCGTCTCCGGCGAGCTAAAGGAAGACACCACCTATGTGGGCATCGTAGCCTGGCAGAAGCTGGCCGAGTTGTGCAAGCAGTTCCTGGCCAAAGGCCGGGCGGTGCTGGTCGAGGGCAAAATGCAGAACCGTTCCTGGGAGACCGAAGACGGCCAAAAGCGCAGTACCCTGGAAATACGGGCCGACCGTATCGAATTCCTGGACCGTGAACCGCGGGGCAACGGCGCTCCCGGCTCTGCCCCATCCGCCGAGCCCTCCGAAGGCCAGCCGTCTGGTTTCGAAACCTCTGCCGATAAAAGCGACGACGATCTACCATTTTAACCTATAAGGAACCACTATGAGCGAATTGCGCGTTCCCAGTCTCAACCGGGTTCTGCTGGCCGGGAGGCTGACCCGCGACCCAGAACTGAGATATACCCCCAACGGCAGTGCGGTATGCAACTTTTCGCTGGCGGTCAACCGGAAGCACAAGGATCAGGCCGGACGCTGGCAGGACGATACCACATTCATCAATGTGGTGGCCTGGCAGGCCACGGCCGAGAACGTCAATAAATTTTTGCACAAGGGCAGCCCGGTGATGGTTGAGGGTCGGCTGGAAAGCAGGTCCTGGGAGACCGAGACCGGACAGAAAAGAAGCGTCATCGAGATACGGGCCGACAGCGTCCGCTTTTTGGAAAGAAACGAATCCGGCCAGGATTCAACTCCCGAATCCGACTGAACAAATTGGCGTATGGTCAAGAAAACTAAATCAAACACATATTAAGGAAGACAATCAAACCATGTTGAAGAGAGAGAGCAAAGACAATGCCCGCAATCCCAAAGAACGCAGGGTGTTCCATCGCAAGGACTGCAAGTTCTGCTTGGAGAAGGCCGTCCAGATCAACTACAAGGACGACAAAAGGCTTCGTCATTTCATGACCGAACGCGGCAAGATAGTCCCGCGCCGGGTCTCCGGCAATTGCGCCAAGCACCAGCGTATGCTCACCACTGCCATCAAACGGGCCCGCCATCTGGCACTTCTGCCGTTTATATCGGAACATCGTTAATAAAGCATTTTAGGAGCAAATAATATGAAAGTCATCTTGACCCAGGACATTCCATCCCTGGGTAAAAAAACCGAAGCCGTGGAGGTCAAGGCCGGCTATGCCCGCAATTACCTTATACCCCAGGGCAAGGCCCTCCAGGCCACCGAAAGCAGCCTGAAACAGCTGCAGATCAAAATCAAAAAGGACGAACTGCGCGTTAGCAAGAAGAAACAGGAGGCCGAAGAACTGGCCAAGAAATTGAACGAGGTTTCCTGCACCGCCACCGTTCAGGCCGGGGAAGACGATAAATTATACGGTTCAGTCAGCATTCCCGATATCATTAAGCTTTTGAGCGACCAGGGGATGGACATAGATAAACATAAAATCGTTCTGGAGGAGCCGATCAAAGCCCTGGGGGTTTACAACATACCGATCAAGCTTCATCCCGAAGTGGAGGCTACGATAAAGCTATGGGTAGTTCGTCAGTAAAGATATCATCCCTGCTCAAGCCTGAGCGGATATGCCTTAACCTTAAGGCCGCAAGCCGCGATTCGGTACTTAAAGAACTGGTTGGTAAGACCGGCTTGGAGGAAAAAGAGCAAAAGATACTATTAGTCAACCTTAAGCAGAGGGAGGAACTGGGGTCCACCGGGATCGGGAAATCGGTGGCCATCCCCCACTGCCGTTCCCTGCTGCTTAATTCGTTGACACTTATCGTCGGGAGATCAAAAACGGGCATAGAATTCGATTCCATCGACAAGAAGCCGGCCAAAGTATTTTTCCTGATAATTGCCCCTCCCCACGATCCCCAGAACCAGTACCTGATCACCCTCGGCAAAATAGCCCAGATCGCCAAGGAACTCTCTTCCGGCGATGTCCTGTTCACCGCCGAGGACCCGGCCGAATTCATCGCCCGGATAACCGAACTAGAAAAGAATATTTAATAAAGAGGTTGTCATGCACCCCCAAATGGAATTGTTGGTTACGCTGCACGACCTGGAATTGATGATCAAGGAAGCCACCGACGACGCAGCCAAGGAAAAGGCCATGGGCTTCAAGATCGAAAGTTTGGAGCATCTTACCAAGGCTCAGTCCGATGTGGCCAAACAGGTGGACAAGGATATTCTCACCCGTTATCAGAAGCTTAAGATCAGATACGGCCGGCCGGTGGTCCCGGTAATCAACGGCGTTTGCTGCGGCTGTTATATCAGGATGCCGACCGCCCAAGCCACCAAGGTGGGGAAAAACCAGTCTTTGACCACCTGCGGCAATTGCGGCCGGTTCCTCTATTGGCTTTCCGAATAAAATAATCACGAAAGGAGCATAAATTGTCTCAAATCTGCAATATCTGCGGCAAAGGCGTGGACTTTGGCCATACTGTCAGCCATGCCCATAACGTCGGCCCGCGTCGCTGGAATCCCAATATCCAGAAGATACGGGTGATGGCCGACGGCAAGGTAAAACGCATTAACGTCTGCACCAGGTGCCTTCGCTCCGGTAAGGTTCAAAAAGCGAAATAATCACATCATCACTGGGCTGCAAGGAGATTTACTTGCAGCTCTTTTACTTCTTCAGTCATTATTAATGGTCTATGAAATACACTTTCTGTCCTCTTTGCAAATCACCCCTGAAACACAAGACCATCGACGCTCACAAAAGGCAGGTCTGTCTGGACTGCGGGTTCATTTACTATCAGAACCCTACCCCGGCGGTAGCCGCCATCATTCTGATCGACGGAAAGCTGGTAATGGTCAAACGCAAATACGAGCCTTTCGCCGGGCTTTGGTCCCTTCCGGCCGGTTTCATGGAATATGGTGAAAGCGCCCAGGAATGCGCTGCCAGGGAAGCCAAGGAGGAGACCAACCTGAGAATAAAAGCCGACCATTTGGTGGGAGTATACAATGGGATAGATGATCCCCGAGCCCATGTAATCCTGATTGTCTACCAGGGCCAGGCCCTTTCCAGCAAGCTGGTGGCGGGGGATGATGCCAGCGAGATTGAATTGTTCGATACTAAGAATCTTCCCAAGGATATCGCCTTCAAGGCTCATCGCTACGCCATACGCGATTTCCTGGCCCAGCAGAAATGAGGGTAACGGGCCGCATCCTTGGATTGGACCTGGGCCGGCGCCGGGTGGGTGTTGCCCTTACCGATGAATTGTTGATAAGCGCCCAGCCCCTACCTCCCTTGGAGATACGGAACCTGACCGATCTGCTGGACCAACTGGCCCCTCTTATTGCCCGGAACGGAGTGGCCCAAATAGTGCTTGGCAGACCGACCAATCTGGACGGCTCCGATACCGACGCTACCGGCCTGGCCGATATGGCCCGGGATAAAATCGCGAAACGATTCGGACTGCCGGTCCATCTTTATGATGAGCGCTTCACCAGCAAGATCGCCCAACAAGCCATATTCCAATCCGGGCAAAAGCTGAAAAACAGGAAAAAAGCCCTGGACAGCATATCCGCTTCCATAATATTAAGCGATTTTCTGAAGTTTTATGTTGAAAAAGATCCTGATTAAGATAATCCTGGCGGCCTTAACTGGCCTTTTTATTTATTTTCTGGTCATAGCCTTCGGCACCAGATCCATCGATCAGAAGTGGCAGCCAAAGATAATCACCATCAAACGCGGTTTCTCAGCCGGACAGATCGCCAATATTTTGTATCGGGAGGACATCATCGAGCACCCGGCAATGTTTAAATATCTGGCTTTAACCGGCGGGCTGAACCGCAAACTGAAGGCCGGGCGCTACCGTTTCGATTATCCCTTCTCGGTTTGGGAGGCACTGAATAAGATAAGCAGCGGAGCGGTGGTCTACCATAAGGTCACCATCCCCGAAGGGCTGACCATGGCCCAGATAGCCGGCATCATGGCCGGAGAGGCAGGCGCTGACAGCCTGTCTTTGATGAACGCTTTCCGGGATACGTTGGTCCTCAGGACATATGATATCAAAGCCCCTTCTTTGGAAGGATATTTATTCCCCGAAACTTACGATTTCGAGTGGGGATCTTCCGCCGGGGTAATCGTGCAAAGGCTGGTGGAAAGCTTCTTTGCCAATATCATGCCGGAATGGCTCGGTGAAATCAAGAAACAAAAGAGGGATCTTCGACAAATAGTGATAATGGCTTCCCTGGTGGAACGCGAAGCCCAGATCGATGAGGAACGGCCCATGGTGGCTTCGGTCTTTTACAACCGATTAAAATTGCGGCGTCCACTTGAATCATGTGCCTCAATAGAATACGCCTTGCCCCGTCACAAGAATCGCCGCCTGACCTACGACGACCTGGAGATAGATTCGCCTTACAACACCTATCGGCGCCAGGGCCTGCCCCCCGGCCCCATATGTAATCCCGGCAGAAAATCCATGGAGGCCGCGGTCTATCCGGCCCAGACCAATTATCTTTATTTTGTCTCTAAGGGGGACGGTAGCCATATCTTCACTAAGACTTTGGAGGAACATAACCGGGCCAAACGCCTGGTCCAGCAACTGAAAGACCGCCGCTGATTCAGCGGCGGTCTTTTTTCATCCCAGCCCCAGGTCTTTAAGATCACTCTCCCTCGATCTCCACTTTCCCTTGACCTTGACGAATAACTCCAGGAATACCGGCCTATCCAAAAACTTTTCGATATCCCTCCTGGCTGAAGAGCCGATGGCCTTCATTTTGTGCCCCCCCTGCCCTATCAGTATCGGCTTCTGCGACTCCTTCTCCACCCAGATGGTAGCCGAGATCACATCCTTGCGGCCAGCCTGTTCCTTGAACTGATCTATTATCACCGCCGTGGCATACGGCACTTCGGCCCCGCATAGTTCAAATATCTTTTCCCTAATGATCTCCGCCACAAAGAATTTCTCAGGCTGGTCGGTAAGAGAACCCTGGTCGTAAAAGGCCGGGCCTTCCGGCAGTTTCCCCAAAATGCTTTTACGCAGGTCGTCCAGGCCGAAACCCTTGATGGCAGCTATGGGGTGAAGATCGTCGATCCCCGTCATCTTGTGGAACTGATCGATAGCCTTAAGAACGCTGTCTTTGTCCAGCAGGTCGATCTTGTTCAGGACTCCTATGACCTTGCCCTTCTTGATCTTTTTCAGGAAAGCCGCATCTTCTTCGGTGATCCCGATCTTGGCATCGACCATGAACAGGAGTACATCAGCCTCTTCGATCGACCGCTGGGCAATCCGCAGCAACTTTTCCTGCAAGGCATACTGGGGATCGAGCAGACCCGGAGTGTCCAGGAAAATTATCTGGTACCCTGCGCCGTTATCTATACCCAGCACCCGCTGGCGGGTGGTCTGCGGCCGTCGGCTGACGGCAGATAACTTCACCCCCAGGAATTTATTGTGCAATGTGGATTTGCCGACGTTGGGGCGACCGGCTATGGCTACATATCCTGTCTTCATATGCCTATAATATTCATTATTTAGAAGCTTGATCAAGTAAGCTTTTTACGAGATGGCCTAAAATGTTGCGGCAACTCATTTCTTGTTTGGAAGGAACAGCTCAATGGTCTTTTCTCCGTTTTCGATATCCATACCATGCAATTTGATCGAATCGGGTTTGGAATCTCCCTTGGCATAGATGAACATCTTCTCGAAATATGCCGGCCGGTTGTTTATGGTCATCTCGGCTTTGGCGGTGCCGTCCTTCATATATACCCGTATCAGACGGTCCTTGAAAGGTTTGAGCGCCATATCGTACACTTTCCCGGTGCTGTCCGGCTTGATGTTGTACCCGTAGACCTTGGTCCGTTCGATGAAGTTCATGCCTTCGGTGGTCTTGCCGGTGGAATCCTTGGCCCACATGATCCAATAGGTCTTGATCGGATCCTTTGGATCGATAACCCCGGAACCATTGATCCGTGCTTCATAATACAATATGTTAGCATTCTTGGTCCGTTCGATATGAAACAGCGGCTGGGTGGTTTGAGCCATGGCCGATAAGGCTATCCCGGTCATCAAGATTACCAGAACCATCTTTTTCATTTTTCTCTCCCCGTTTTTTTGGATTTGTAATTACTCCAGCTTATGACTTTAACCGGACATGCTTTTATGCAGGCTCCGCAGGCAAAGCAGTCGGCATGAAGCTTTCGGTCAGTATAGATGCCTTCCATGGATTGAGTGGGACAACTCTTGACGCAACTCTTGCATTTTATGCATCCGTCCCGACTTATCCTGGGACGCAGAAGACTGAATCGCTCCGCCATCCAGCCGATCAATCCGAAAGGACAGAACATCTGACACCAGGGCCGGTATATGAACAAACTCAGCAGCAAAATAAAGGATAAGAACACGATTCCCCACAGCCCCATCTCGGACGGGCTAAGGTTGAATATCTTGAACGGATCGACCATGCCGACCCAATCAATGCCCCATCCGAAAACAGCCAGGATTATTGAGACAAAGACGACAGCCCGAAGACCATTGGTCAACCAGAATGGCAGCTTGATCTTTTTAACCGGAATGAAATTCACCGAGTCCTGCAATGCCCCGAAATGGCAACCCCACCCGCAAATGGATTTATTTGATATCAGCACGAATATCAGAAATACGGCCAGGGCTATCATTCGCGGCGGGAATATTACTCCTTCCCTGCCGTATAAAATGATGGCATCCTTGACCGTGCCCATGGGGTTGGGATCGCTGCCCAAAATGAATCCAAACAGGAGAGTCGTACCGATCATCCATATGAGCCGGATCCGGCCAATGATCCTGATTTTCATCAGCATAAGGGTGGCCACAGTCAAACCGGTTATCCACAGAGCGAACTTTGACAATATAAGCCGCCAATCCTTTGCCTTCTCTGTGGCCTGTACCACCTTTATTTTACGGATAACTGATGATGCCTGGCCGGGGCTGCGTCCGGTCTGGGATAATTTCAGCGTTGAAGCAGCCGGCTCCAATTTGAGGCCTTTGAGCAGCTTTGCTTCCGGGATACCGTTGGCCCGAGCGATCTCTGAAACGGTCAACATGGTATCGACCAGGCTTTCCCCTATCCTGATCTCTTCAGCTGAGGTCCCGCCCCATAATATAAAGATAGAAGCCGCAATGGCCGCAGTTATAAATATTTTAAATTTCACGATCTAAATTATCCTTTATTAAATCATCGGGCATCGTTACCGGCCGATCTTTTAACGGCCCTCAAGTTGATCTGATAGGACCGGTTGCCGGGATCAAGCTCCAGCGCTCTATTCAGGCATATCACTGCAGAATCAGGCAAGTTCATCCTATAATAGACTATTCCCAGGTCGTTAAGGGCCTGGTGGTTGCCGGGATCGTATTCCAGCAGTTTTACGAAGCTGGCCTTGGCGCTGTCCAGCGAACCTAACTGCAGATACAGGCTCCCGATATTCATCCTGGCGTCAATGTAGGAAGGACTCAGCAATAACGCCGATCGGAAAGAATTTTCCTCCTCGCCGTATCTCCCCTGGGATAAATAGGCCACTCCCAAATTGTTGTACCCGTGGTGATATTCTTTCTTCAAGCTGATCGCAGTTAAAAATGATTCTTCGGCTTTATCTATTTCTCCGCCCTGAAGATATAACCGCCCCCGCATGTCATGGACATAATAAAGGCTAGGAGAGGTTTTGACCGCATAATCCCAAAATGATTTTCCATCTTTGAAATCGGATGAATGGATTGCCGTTCTGGCGCCTAAAAGGATCATCACTATCAAATAGAACACGTAAGACAGCCCCGATTTTTTGGATACTGCCTGCCAAAGGCTCAATTCCATGATCATTATTATAAAACCGACCATCGGCAGATAAAGCCGATGTTCCATGAAATTGGCGTAATCGGTGCTGGTGAAGATATTGGGAGTTAAAAATATGATAAACCAGCAGGCCCCTAATAGAAACTTTCGTTTATTTCTTATGCCGTATAATATCCCGGCCGCTAATATGCCTGCTCCGATCAGACCCGTCACCATGCCGGTATCCTTAGGGACCGGGATGGCAGCAAAATTGATCGGGATAATTATCTTGCCGATATAGCCCAGCAGCCCTCTAGCCAAATCGGCAAGCCCGATGACCGCCATCTCCCCAGCACCGGTGATGATTACCAACTTTAAATACAGCCATAAAAGACCTATGGTCAACCATCCTGCTACAAGCAGGATATATGTTTTGGCAGGGACCATCCTGCGGCTTAGCCGGGTCGACAGCAGCAACACCAATGGAAGCAGCGCAGCCGTCTCCTTGGTAAAGACGGCCAATATTCCGGAAAGGAAATGCAGAGCCAGCCACCGGCTCTTTCTGTCATCCAAATATCTGACCCAGGAAATACATGCGCCCAGAACCCAGATCGTCAGAAGGATATCATTGCGCCCCGGGATCCAGGCCACTGCCTGCACCAGCACCGGGTGAATCGAAAATATTGATGCCGCAATAAAAGAGGCTTTGCCTGAATAATCGAGTGATATCAGAAGATAAAACAGCAGGCAGCAGCTGACGACATGCATCAGGATATTGGTCAGATGATAACTCCAGGCGGCTTTGCCGCCATACAGTGCATCGACCATGAAAGAAACTGTCAGTAGTGGGCGATACAAAGCGCCGTTGCTGCCAAAGGCGTCGGTTATAAAGACATTGGCAATATTACCGATATCACTTATCTGGCTGAAATTCTCCACTATCAGCCCATAATCGTCCATCAGGGTATAGCCGTACCGCAAGGTTGGCAGATATATGGCCGCAGCCAGAACAGCCACCATTAGGCATAGAAGCCATAACCGGCCGGTCCCTGTCTTTTCAATCATTTTTGTCGCATTGGACATTTCCGATAAATATGGCATCAGCCGGCAAAGGCTTTGGCTGCGCCGCTCAGGCTGTCAAGCAGCGTTTTATATGCAGCATATTCGGTCAGGACCTTCTTTTCTTTGTATGTGATGCCATTATCGTCTACCCTGATGCCCGGATATTTGTTGTATAATGACAGCAGCATTTGCTGAAATTCCGGCCGTTTGATCAGGTATTTGACCTTCATCTCATCCTGTCCGGAAATATAGACCTTGCTGTCAAGATCCGGGTTGCCGGTGCTGATGGACTGCTTGCCGAAGATATTCTTTCCGATCCTGGAGATCATATTCCCCATTACAATATTCAAACCCATCCCCAAAGGCCGTTCGAAATTCAATTGGACGATAGTGAAACTTTTCTTATCCTTCCGTTCGGTCTTGATGATAATAGAATATCCGTTATATTTTCCGATCACCTGCCACGGGGAGAACGCCGCCATGATTTTCTTGGCGATCCCCTGAATGTCAAAACCGGCATCACTGGGGCTATGATAACCGGTATAGGACCGAGTATTGGGATTCTTAAATGAAAGGAAGTCATTCTCCTTGAATTCCAACCCCAACTTGAGGGCTATCTCCTTCATCTTCGCTTTTTGCTTTTTCAAACTATAATAGCTTCCCACCATGGCGATGATGGATATGGTCAAAAAAACCAGAAAGGGGAAGAAATCGTTTATCATTCTGGGGTCTATCTTCATAAACTACCTCTATTCCGTCAGTTCTTTGTTTTGCTCCAGATGTTTGCCCTCCACGCTTTCCAGCCGGTCCTCGAAACGCACCAGCCTTTTCTCGGCTTCCTCGTACTTCTTCCAGGCGTTGCCTATGTGGGTGCCTACCACATCGAACTCCCCGCGGAATTTATTTAGGTCGCCTTTCAGGCGGGATAGCGATTCGATTATCTCCTGAGCCCGTTCCTCCACCCGCATCCCCCGCAGGCCGAGAACGATAGCCTGCAGGTAGGCATAGAAGGAGTTCGGAGAAACCGGGATCACCCGCTGTTCTATGGCGTAATTGGCGATGGATTTTTCATCGCCGAAATTCTCATCCCGGATGATGGTCTCGTAGTATACGTTCTCGGCCGGAATGTACATCAGGGCAAAGTCGAAGGTCCCTTCGTCCGGCAGGATGTATTTGGAGGCTATGGCATCCACGTGTTTTTTGACGTCGGATATGAATTTTTTCCGCCAGGCCTTGCGATCTTCATCCGATTGAGCTTCAATCATCTTCCTGAAATTCTCCAGGGGGAACTTGGAGTCCACCGGGACCATCCGGTTGGAAAGCTTCACTACGGCATCAACCTTTTCGCCGGAACGGAAGCCGTACTGCAGCTCAAAGTGGTGGGGCGGCAGTATCTGGGCCAAAAGATCTCCCAAAAAATATTCACCCATGCCGCCCCTTAGCTTGGGAGAGCGCAGTATCTCCGACAACGAGGCTATCTCCTGGCCGATCTCCCGCATCCGCTGGGTCTCCTGGGACATAGAACCCAGGTTCTTCTGCACATCGCCTATCACCCGGGCGGCGTTGTCCAGCCTTTCGCCTAGCACCTTGGTGTTGGATTCCAGCCGCTGACTGACCGAATCCATGGAATTGCCGATCTTGCGGTCCACCTCGGCCAGCCGGGAATCGAGGGTCTGCCGGGTCTCCTGCAGGCGGCCGTCCAGGGATGTTTTGGTGTCCTGCAGCCACTGACTCATCAGGTTGAGGGACTGGTCGTTCTTTGAGGAATCCTTCAGTTCCCCAAGCGCCTGAGCCAATTTTCTCTGCATCAGGAAAAAACCAATTGCGATAAGCAACGCGAAAACAGCCAGGATAACATACAACAATATCATTTTGGTCCTATACCACGGTTATTTTTTTATTGTGGCAGCAGTTCTTAAGCCTGGCGACATTCGCCCGGGCCGCCTCGTAACCCACGTCGATCAACTGCACCGCCGTTTTCAGGTCCCAGCTGGAGATCTCCCCGGTCTCGCACCGTATCAGGACGTCCATCTCCTTTTCGTAGACCTCAAGGATCTTGTCGTTGGCCAGCATCATAGAGCGTATGCCGATCTCAAAAAGATTGGTGGGCTCATACTTTCCAGTTGAGAATACCACCCCGATCATCAGTTCGGGATTTTGCTTTTTGAGAGGTTTTATGGGCAGCGGATCCTTGATACCTCCGTCCGACAACAGCCAATTATTTATTTTGACCGGAGCGAAGACCACCGGAACCGAGCAGGAGGCTCGCACTGCCGGGGATATCAGTTCGTCGGGATGGTTAGGAAATATCACTTCGTCCCCGGAGATCAGATCCACCGCAGCCACCGAGAACGGCAGTTTCATCTCGCTGAACCGGCGGCCCTTGCCGATCAGCTCATCCACCAGCTTCTCTATCGGCTCGGACGAGACCAGTCCCTTGTTGCGGAAGATCATGGTCGGGCTCATCAGTTGGCTCCAGGAGATGTTCTTGGCTATCTCCTCCAGCCGGTCGGCTCTGATTCCCGAGGCATACAAAGCGCCTATAAGCGCTCCGCCGGAGGTTCCGGCCACCACATCCACATTGACACCCTCTTCCTCCAGCGCCTTCAACACGCCGATATGAGCCAGGCAGTATCCTATACCGCCGGCCAGAGCCAGGCCTATCTTAGGTCTTCCATTCATTTTCTGTCAAATATTATTGATTTATGATACTGCTTGGAAATTTTTGATATCTGCCATGACGTCCTCTGCCGCCAAACGGCCGACCTTAATCAGGTCCAGCGCCGCCTGCAGGTCCCACCGGCTGGTTTGCCCTACATGGCATTCGATCAGCACATCAGCCGCCCTTCGGGCCGCTTCCCTCCGCTCGTTGTTGGCCACGCTCATGGTCCGCAGGGCCACTTCGAACATGTTCTTGGGAGCCGAACGAGACGGCTTGAAACTGACCGCTATCACCTTATCCATGCCCCTGTCTTTTAGTTCCTGAACGGGAATGGGCACCATCATACCGCCATCAACCAACAAGCGGTCGCCTGATTTGACCGGAGCAAAGACCAATGGCAGGCTGCAGGAGGCCCTCACAGGCATGGCGATGGTCTGATCATCGTGTTCGGGATAGATCACCTTCTCCTCCTTGACCAGATCCACCGCCGTCACCAGCAGAGGAATGCTCAGGTCGGCAAAACGCCGGTCCCTGCCCAGCAGTTCGGTTATCATTTTCTCGATCGGTTCGGAGGACAGCATTCCCTTGAAGAGCAGGTGGAATCCCATCAGCTTGCGCCAACTGATCTCCTTGGCGATCTGCTCGATGCGGTCTGTCTTGATGCCCGAGGCATACAGGGCGCCGATCAGGGCCCCGCCCGAGGTCCCGGCTATCATGTCCGGTTTTATCCCGGCTTCCTCCAGTACCCGCAAAACGCCGATGTGAGCCATGCAGTAGCCCACCCCTCCTGAAAGCGCCAATCCGATCTTCATTGCATATCCTCCCAAACGTTTTGTCCTGGATGGTATTCCTTAATAAGCCTTGGCGAACAGCACTCTCATTTTCGAGGGCTTGCCAGAGTATACACAGGTACCCGGCTCCGATTCACCCTCGAACGGTATGCAGCGGATGGTGGCCTTGGTCTCCTCCTTGATCTTCTGCTCGGTCTCGGCGGTGCCGTCCCAGTGGGCCAATACGAAGCCGCCCGGCCCGTCGATCAGCTTCTTGAATTCGTCAAAACTATCGGCCCGACGGGTATTCTCCTCCCGGAATTTCAAAGCCCGGTCGTACAGATTCTTTTGGATCTCATCGAGCAGGGTTACCACGGTATCGGCGGCCTGTCCAACGGGATATAATTTCTTCTCCAAGGTATCGCGCCGGGCGATCTCCACCGTGCCGTTGGCCACGTCGTTGGGGCCGATGGCTATTCGCACCGGAACACCCTTCAGCTCGTACTCGGCGAACTTCCAGCCCGGTTTGTGGGTCTCTCTATCGTCGAACTTGACGCTGATGCCTTTTGATTCCAGAGCATTCTTTACCGACCGCGCCACCTCGCCCACTTTTTTGAATTCCTCCTCGGTCTTGTAGATGGGCACTATCATAACTTGTATAGGAGCCAGTTTGGGAGGCAGCACCAGCCCGTTGTCATCGGAGTGGGCCATCACCAAAGCCCCCATCAGCCGGGTGGACACTCCCCAGGAGGTGGCCCAGACGTAGTCCAGCACCCCTTCCTGATTGGTGAATTTGACGTCGAAGGCCTTGGCAAAGTTCTGCCCCAAAAAGTGCGAGGTGCCGCACTGCAGGGCCTTGCCGTCCTGCATTAAGGCCTCGATGCACAGGGTGTCGATGGCTCCGGCAAAGCGCTCGTTCTCGCTCTTGCGGCCTTTGATCACCGGCAGGGCCATGTACTTTTCGGCGAATTCGGCATAGACGCCCAGCATGGTGTTGGTCTCGTCGATGGCCTCCTGGGCGGTGGCATGAGCGGTGTGCCCCTCCTGCCACAGGAACTCGGCCGTCCGCAGGAACAGCCTGGTGCGCATCTCCCAGCGGACCACGTTGGCCCACTGGTTGACCAGTATCGGCAGGTCGCGGTAGGACTGGATCCAGCCCTTGTAGGTGTTCCAGATGATGGTCTCCGAGGTGGGCCGGACTATCAGCTCCTCCTCCAGCTTGGCGGTCTCGTCTACGATGATGCCCTTTCCGTTGGGGTCGTTCTTCAGCCGGTAATGGGTGACCACCGCACACTCCTTGGCAAAGCCCTCCACATGCGAGGCCTCTTTGCTGAAGAACGATTTGGGAATGAACAGCGGGAAATAGGCGTTGCTGTGCCCGGTCCGTTTGAACATGCCGTCCAGTCCGGCCTGCATCTTCTCCCAGATGGAATAGCCGTAGGGTTTGATGACCATGCAGCCCCGCACCGCCGAATTCTCGGCCAGGTCGGCCTTGATGACCAGTTCGTTGTACCATTGCGAATAATCGCTAGCCCTGCTGGTAAGTCCTTTTGCCATTTTAGTCTCTCGTCTTTTATGAATTTATAATGATTTCTATATATTAGTTATTTCAATTTTGTGCTGGAAATATTTGATTTAATCTCCGGCATCCTCATCCATATTTTCCCGTCAAGTATTTTACCAGTCTTTTTCTTATTGAAGCCACCCCATTGTTTAAAGAAAAATGGCACCTTTGCTTTTACGCACTGGTCTCTCAATTGCCTGGCCCAGTTAGGTTCCATTGGCCGTGAGCCTGGTCCTGATTCGCCACCAACTATCACCCAGTCGATTTGTTTCAAATTAACTTTGCCTATCGAACCTAGTAATGGCTCAAAAGAAATAAATTTTACCTTTGCATCAGTGGATCGCAAACAATCCATTCTATATAGATGATTTTTATCCTCGACAGTTACACCCATCCATACATTATCCGGCCAATTAAGTTCATGAGAGATATCAAACAACCTTTCAGCGCGTTTAGTAAGCACCTGGAATGTATGCCAATTTGCCTCTTCCATCACTTTAAAAACTTTTTTTATGAATGAAACTGGAACGCTTTCATGGAACAAATCGCTCATAGAGTTTACAAATATCATTCTGGGTTTACGCCATGATAACGGGCAATCAAGCATTTGGGGATGAAGTGTAACTTTGAAGCCATTACGATAATTTGCCTGTCCCATTGCCTTAAGCCGCCTTGTCATGCGTTCTGCATAACAATTGGCACAGCCTGGGCTGGTTTTGGTACAGCCAGTTACTGGATTCCAAGTGGCTTCAGTCCATTCTATGTGTGAATTTGTTGCCATAATATTTATTCAAATATTGATGTCTGTGGATTACTGTATTTTTTTGCTTCTTTCCAAAAGGTTTTACCTAAATCATGTTTGCTATAAAAAGCCAATCTATACAATGGAGCATTTTTTTGCTGATTACGAACCAATACTGATTCATGGGCATCACTTTGTTTGTAACCCAATATTTTCATATGTTCTGAAAATTCATTGAGAATAAACAAACCAAAATTATTACGTGGTTCAAAACTTAACCATTTATTTCTCCAGTCTCTATTGCCAATAAATTTATCGACATTAATATTACCATTATCACAATAAATACTAACGTTTCTATTTGCGTCCATATCTGTTGGCACTAAGACTAAAAAATCTGTAAATCTTGCATTAGCAATTGTCTCAATTGTAGTAAAAGATAAATTATCTAAATTGTAAGGATCAACGAAACAAAAGGATAGTACTGTATTAATTTTATTAGGGATAGGGATATGATCTATTACTTTATTTATGGATTCATTTACATCACTTATTATATATTCTGCATTAACATTTTCATTATTTCTTATAACACGTTTTTGCAAAGCTTCTATTTTATCTTTATCACTATCACAAAAGATATATTTGCTAAATTTATTTGTAAGATTTACCGCTAATATCGGTGATGATTCAACAATTTCTCCTGTAGATTTGATTTTTGATCTACCAGCACCCGCAAATAGATCGATATAAACAAGTGAATCCCATCTGTCCTTCATACTTCTTGTAAATATATCAGCATAAGTTTGCAATAATATATATTTTTCTTTTGCCCAAACACCTACTTCAGGTGTAATCAATCCGTCGTCTTCCATATATTTATTAATTATGTGTTTTACATCTTTAATTGGCCGCTTTTGCCGGAGCTCAGCCCCAGATGCCTGTACGCCTTCTCGGTGGCTTCCCGGCCCCGCGGGGTCCGCATCAAAAATCCCTCCTGGATCAGGTACGGCTCATAGACCTCCTCCACCGTGTCCGACTCCTCGCCCACCGCCACTGCCAAAGTATTCAAACCCACCGGCCCGCCGTTGAATTTCTTGATGATGGCTTCCAGTATCCGCTTGTCCATGTCGTCCAGGCCCACCTCATCCACTTCCAGGCGCAGCAATGACTTTTGGGCTATGGCCGCGGTGATGTTGCCGTCGCCTTCCACCTGGGCGAAATCGCGCACCCGGCGCAGCAGGCGGTTGGCCACCCGCGGCGTACCGCGGGAGCGCTGGGCGATCTCCCGGGCCCCGGCCGGCTCGATATTGACGTTAAGTATCTTGGCCGAGCGCAGGATGATCTGCTCTAGGTTATCGTGAGTATAATAGTCCAGCCGGTTGATCATTCCGAACCGGGCCCGCATGGGCGCCGTCAGCAGCCCGGCCCGGGTGGTGGCCCCAATCAGGGTGAACCTGGGAAGATTGAGACGCACCGAACGGGCGCTGGGCCCCTTGTCGATCATGATGTCTATGCAGTAATCCTCCATGGCCGGGTAGATATACTCTTCCACCATCCGGTTGATGCGATGGATCTCGTCAATGAACAGCACATCGTGTTCGGCCAGGTTGGTCAGAATGCCGGCCAGGTCGGCCGGCCGTTCCAGCACCGGGCCGGTGGTGGCCTTGATCTGCACGCCCATCTCCCGGGCGATAATGTTGGCCAGGGTGGTCTTGCCCAGTCCCGGCGGCCCGCAGAACAGCATATGGTCTATGGCCTCGCCCCGCCCCTTGGCGGCCTGAATGAAGATCTTTAAATTATCCTTGATCTTGTCCTGGCCCACGAATTCGTCGAAACTGCCCGGCCGGACCGATGAATCAAAATCAAGATCCCCTTCCAGGACATCCGGTATGGTTATTTTATCAGTCATATTATATTCTTATTTAATAGTTCGATATTTTAAAACCCGTCATTCCCGTGAAACTTGTCCTCGCGAAGGCGGGGAACGGGGATCCACTAAGATATGGATTCCTGCTGAGGCCTTTTCAGAACGCAATGATACTCAGGAATGACGCTAACGCTCAGTTGACAAAACCCAAAGACTATTCACAATTTACCATTAACTAGCAACTAATATCTAACAACCAATAACTAATAACCATTAACACCATGTTTACTTTCATTATCAACGTCCCAAGCTTTCCAACAGAACCCTGGCCTCTTCACTGCCCAGTTCCGCCGCTTTTTGGGCATCGGCCAAAGCAGCTTCCATATCGCCCCTGACGGCATACAGACCGGCCCGGCTAAGGTAGGCATCGCTGAATTTCTGGTCAATGGTGATAGCCTTGTCGAAATCCGCCAACGCTTTTGTATAGATTTTTTGCCGCAGGTATATTTGGCCCCGGTTATTGTAGGCCTGAACATCACTTGGATCTTGTTTGATAGCCAAACTGTAATCACTGATAGCCGCCTTGTTGTTCTTCAAAGCCTCCTGAGTCAACGCCCTGTTAAAATAAGCCTTGCTGTTATTGTTTTTCAGCAGCAGCGACCGGTTGAAATCGGCCAAAGCCTTGGCATATTCCCCCGAATGATAATAAGCGATGCCGCGATTGTAGTATATCCTGAAATCCTTGGGGGACACTTTAATCGCCCGGCTGTAGTCCGCCACCGCTTTTTTTTGATCGTTCAATCGGGCATAGGCGATACCGCGGTTGACTAAGGAGATCGCATTGTTCGAATCAACTTCCAGCGCCCTGGAGAAGGCAGTCAGGGCCGTTGTGGCATCGCCCGATTCCAGGGCCGCCAACCCCTGCTGGGCCGACTGGGCCGCCGACAGCTTTTGGGCGTTCTGCAGGTATTTTATCTGGTCGGCAAATTTGGAATTATCCGAACTGGCCTTTTCCAAAGCCTTATTGAGCTTGGCTATCACAGCCAGGGCCTTTTCGGACGATGATTTCAGAGCCTCCAGTTCCCGGGTCTTGTCCTTGTCCTCCCTGATCTTTTTGACTGCCTCGGCCACGCTGTCGGGATCGGCCTCTATCTGGGCCTTCAGCCAATAGGTCTTGCCGTCCCATCGCTGGTCCAGAACTTTGGTCTGCACCGCCCCGGCGGTATAGACCGAGATATCGTCCGACACCACCATGCCGTTCTGCACCGTGGTTCCGCTGACCAAATAGGTGCCGATCTCCTCCAACAAAAGGCGTTTGACCTCGGTCAGAGCTATGGCCTGACAGGTCAGCCGGCTGTCGTAATCGCTGGCCTGATAGGTATATTCGCGGATGAAGGTTTTGGTTGCAGCAAACGATTGATACCCTGACAACAATAAAAGTATTATCAAAATAATTGGCTTTTTCATTTTCCCTTCAGCGCTTCCCGTATCAACTGCTCCACCGGAGCCTTATCACCCAGCTTGGCCTTGGCCTTCTCCACTGCATTCTTAGCCTCGGCGTAATTCAACCCCAGTGACATTAAAGCATCTATAGCCGGATCGCTGACGGCTACTCCCTGCCCCTTTATGGTCGGCAGGCCTTCCACCACTGCATCGGCGATCTTGCCCTTCAATTCGACCAATAACCGTTCGGCCGTCTTCTTGCCGATGCCCGATATGGCCGTCAGCATGGTCATATCCTGATTGGCCACCGCCTGCTCCAGGTCCTCCGGCGCCATGTGCGATAGTACCGTCAGCGCCAGCTTGGGTCCGATGCCGGAAATCCCGATCAGGATCTTGAACACCCGCCGTTCCTTCTCGCTGGCAAAGCCGAACAACTGCATTATGTCTTCTTTGACGTGCAGGTAGGTCAGCAGTTTGGCCTGGTTGCCGGCCTCTGGCAGCTTGTCGAAGGTATTCAGCGAGATGTTTATCTGGTATCCCACTCCGCCGGCCTCGATCACCGCCTCGGCCGGAGTTTTATGGACCAATGTCCCCTTGATGTGATGATACATATGTTGTTCAAAATATTATTTTCTTTTATTCTCCCCTTCCCCACTGGGGAAGGGGTTGGGGGTGAGGTCAAGCCCCCTTTATCTGCATCAATGTTCTCCTCTGCAAATGGCATACCGCCACCGCCAGGGCATCGGCTGCATCCTCTGGCGGGCTGGCCCGCAGGCCCAGCATGGCCCGGATCATGAAGCCCACCTGCCCCTTGCCGGCCCGGCCTTGTCCCACCACGGACTTCTTCACTTCCAACGGAGAGTATTCGAACAATTTGCATCCGGCCTGTTCCACCGCCAGAAGGCACACGCCCCGGGCGTGCCCCATCACCAAAGCGCTGTGGACGTTCTTGCCGTAAAAAGTGGCCTCCACCGCCACTTCATCGGGCTTATATTGTCCCAGAATATTCATGAGCCCGGCATATATGACGTTCAATCGGACGGAAAGAGAAACCCCCGGCCGTGCCTTAAGGCATCCGAGGGCTAACACTTTGCGATTTCGGCCGTCGCTTTCCAACACTCCATATCCGGTGGTCTGGCTTCCGGGATCAATACCTAAAATGATCATCTTTCTACCACCAAGACACCAAGGCGCCAATACCATTAACTATTAACGAATGACCATTAACAATTAACTGCATATTGCCTTCGTGGTTCGGTTATTTGTCCAATTTGGCCAGTATCTCGGGAGCGATATCGAAATTGGCGTACACCTTCTGGGTATCGTCGAAATCCTCCACCATGTCCATCAGCTTCAGCATGCTCTCGGCGGTCCTCTCGTCCAACTGGACGGTGTTCTGCGGGATCTTATTCATCTCGGCTGAGGTCACCGGAATGCCCTTGCCCTCTATGGCCGCCTTGACGGTCTCCAGATTGGATGGCGCGGTGTAGACCTCGAAAACGCCTTCTTCGGACTTGACGTCGTCGGCCCCGGCTTCCAGGGCCACGTCCATCAATGTATCCTCGTCGGTCTTGGAGGAATCGACCGTGATCACTCCCTTGGCCTCGAACATCCAGGCCACGCAGCCCTGGGCGCCCATGTTGCCGCCGTACTTGGAGAACAGGTGCCGCAGTTCCGAAGCGGTACGGTTCTTGTTGTCGGTCACGCAATCCACCATCAGGGCCACTCCGCCCGGGCCGTAACCTTCGTAGGTGATCTCCTCGTAGGTAACGCCTTCCAACTCGCCGGTGCCTTTTTTGATGGCCCGGTCGATGTTGTCGGCCGGCATGTTGCTGGCCTTGGCGGTGGCTATGGCCGTCCTAAGACGGGGATTACCGGCCGGATCGCCTCCGCCCTGCCTGGCGGCAATGGAAATTTCTTTTATGATGCGGGTAAAGACGCGTCCCCTAGCAGCATCGATACCGGCCTTCTTCCTTTTGATGGTAGCCCATTTTGAATGACCAGACATGCAAAACCTCCTTGGCAAATGGCCATGCCAGATCAAAGCATGGCGTAGTATATTTGATTGATGTTAAATCCGGTAAAACATTAAGATATATGATTTTACCGCAAAACGTCCGGCCTTGTCAAGGAATAAGAACGTCTTTAAGATGCCCCCAAGTGCCCTTCGACCATTCCTGATAAATGATCATTGACCAGATCGGCTGATTTCAAAGCCAGCGGATGCTCTTTCCCTATGAATTTGGCCGAAAGTAGTCCGAAACGGACCCATTCGATTCCGGAGGCTTTCAATCCCGCCCGGTATATCTGATAGGTCCGCTGGAATGTGGCATAATCCCTGGGGCCAGATTTTTGATAGGCTTCCTGCAGGCAATATTCGACCGCATCCTTTTGATCGGCATGTTCAATGACCAGGCACTTGAAATCCTTTTCCGGAAGGGATCTGTTCAGCCAAAAAATTATGTCCTTATCTTCATTGAATCCCAGATGCAAGGTTGACTGGCAGATCCCGCCATATTCCAGGTGTTCCTTGACCCCGGCCAGGATTTCATCCACCAGTTCCCGACCGCTGATGCCTCCTTCCCGGTTCCAGGCCTTTACCAATCCAGGCGCCGAAGGAGGATTGGATACTATCATATCGAATTTTCGATCAACAACCGGCTGGTAAAGGTCGCCGCAGACGAACTCCACGTTGCCGATGCCATTCAGCCGGGTGTTGAATTTTGCAAGATTGACCGCCCGGGGATTGATATCCACTCCGGTCACTTTTTCCGCGTAATGGGATAGAAGCAAGGCTTGAAGTCCCGAACCGCACCCCAGATCCAGCGCAGTTTTGCAAGGAGCCCGAACCAGGCCCCGAGCCATGATATACGAGGTCTTATCTAGCCGCCAGACCAGATTATCGGATGAAAGATACTCGTCCTTTATAAAATCATCGACATTTATGAAAACCTTGTCGGTGGCTATCAGCAGATCCTCGAAAGGCAGAAGGGTGAAATTAGCATGGAGTATATTCCCTTCGAGAGTGCATAGGCCGATTCGGCAAAGAATATCGATATTTTCGGCGTCTAGTGCCTGTTCGATACTATCCCTGTTGCCGGGAAGCCCCAATACAAAAAGGCTTATGACCTGATTCAATGGGCATGGATTCTCCAACATCCTTTCGACAAATAACGGAAGGTGGCTGTATTCCAATGGAAATAGATCGTGTAGATGATCCAACCCCAGTGCTTCCATTATTTTTTCAGAAGTAAACCCCAACCCTCTGATCTTTTGAGCCAAACCAAATATCACTTCGGTCCCGATATTATCGTATGCCAAAGGCTTTTCCAAGTTCATAGCCATACTCCCTTCGTGCCGTTATTTCGATTTGTTTATAAGCCACGATCTTAGCGGTTCTTCGACCCCTATGTCCTTCATTTCATCAGGTTTGATGGAGCGCTGTTCATACACCATCACCGTCAATTCGTTCAAGGTTCCTGCACGCCGGTCAACCGGCACTTTTCCCTGCAGGTTGTAAGGATAGCTGTAATCGGGCGGCAGTATCAACAATCGGGTATCTGGTATCATCTTTTCGATAAGAGCGCTCAGTACCGCCTGGTGGAGGAATATCTTTTGCAACATGTCCCCGCACGGGCCCGATTGGAAAATTTTATCTAAGGCCATCCGCTCGAAATGTTCCCGCCAGAGATTGAACAGGCCCAGCTTGGGATTGGCCGAAAAGACATGGGTATTGTAATAAGCCCGCAATTGCTGTCCATCCACAAAAGATTCAACGACGGTTGTTGCTTCCCCCTCAAACCCGATGCTTTTATATATCCCCGCCCAATAGTCGTCAAGCGGGGCTCCGGTCGAGCTTCCTACGTTTTTGATGTGGACCGGGCGTATGGCCAGATCGTATTTGCCGGACAGATCAAGCAGCTTGGGAGGATTTATCACCAGCGTTTCCGGGTTCATCCAGATAAGAGAGTCGTATTTATTGCCCGATATTCTCTCCGCTTGGGCGCAGGCATAAACCTTGGCTGCCAGGGGATATTCCCTTAGCCTTTCATCGATCTTTAGAACCGCTGTTTCGATCATTTCTCCATCAATATCGGGAAGACCCTCAGATGCCTTGAAAAATAGAATGGGCGCCTGGCTCTTTTCCCCGCCGAATTCCCTTAAGCTATCTATCAGTATCTTCGCTGGCTTTACCTGAGCCGGGGACTCCAATAATATGATGATCGCTGATTTCATGCTACCGGTCCAATGATATTTTAATTATCATCTTTCTGTTGTTTTATGGTCTTGAAAGATAGTATATGCCAAGTAACAGCCCCGGCGATCAAAAATAAGATTATCCGGACAAATAATATCTTAACGGCCCAAAAGGCCGAGATCGATATCGTTATCCACAAGGTCGAAATCGCCAATATTTTTATTTTAACAGATATCCCCCGGCGTTCCCGATAATTCCTTATGTAACTGCCGAACCAACGATTATTTAAAAGCCAGTCGTAAAATCGCTGCGAGCTTCGGGCATAAAGGAATGCCGCCAACAGCAGGAACGGCGTGGTCGGCAGCAGCGGCAGGAATATTCCCAAAATGCCCAGTCCGACAGAGATTGTGCCTAATAGAACAAGTATTATTCTTAGCAGTTTGTTATTGTTTTTTTGTATCATTCGCGTGTTTTAAATTTGTATTTTTCGATCTCAATAAACATTTTTTGGGCAATCTCAGCAGGCGAGTCAGTAGAGAATATTTTTATATCACCCAGTTCTTTGTATTTTGGATATCTCAGAATGAATTTATTTCTTTCTGTCTCTTCATTATATCCCAGTCCCCGCTCAAGCTGGCGTTTAACTACGATATCGGCGCTTATCTCCAATGAATCCGAAGGAAGCAGTAAAATTGACACCCCCTGCTCTCTCACGGTTTTAATATGTTCTTCCGCTAAATCTTCGCTCCTATCGTATGTAAAAAAACCCGAGGATAAGGCGAATACGCAGTCCGGTTGGATTTTCTCTAAAGTTTCATAAAATAACCGGGAATTGACCAGACAATATCTTTCATAGCCTTGTTCATTTATGTAATCATCTATATTGCCTAGCTTATTGATATATTCTTCATCCAGATCGATAAAGTTATAACCAAGGAGATCGGCCAATAATCTGCCGCAGGTTGTTTTGCCCACACCACCCGGGCCGATGAGAAAAATCTTCATTAATTGATATAACCCTTCGCTACCGCATCCTCGATCAGCCTTTTGGCATATTCCCATAGTTCTTCCGAGCCTTCACCTATCCGACTATTCACTTCCTGTACCCTTTTTGCCGGAACGCCGTTCTCTCTCCAAGACTGGCCATGAGTTTGATAATTTAGCAACACCGGGCCCAAACGGTCCAGCGCACCAGCAAATTTGCTTCCGGCGTTTCCTTTGCCTCGAATTCCTGCCAGAGCTCGATCATCTCCTTCTTTTGTTCAGCAGGCAGCAGTCCGAATATCCTTTCGGCCGCGATCCTCTCTTTCCGCAATTTATCCTCCATCAGATCCTCCCGGTAGATGAAGGTGTCCCCGGCATCTATCTCAACTATATCGTGGATCAATCCCATTTTTATCACCCGTAAAATATCGATATCCGGCACGTTGGCATATTCATGCAGGATGGCGGCCATCACAGCAAAATGCCAGGAATGTTCGGCATCATTTTCATAACGGTCGGCATTCAATATTTTCGTACGGCGAAATATGGATTTGAGTTTATCTATCTCAATTATGAACTCAATCTGTCTATGCAATCTATTGTCTACCATTTTGCTCCTGTTAATTTTAACAAACGGCCCAGGCTTACTGCCGCCTGGGCCTGAAATATCTCTCGCGTTTATTAATGGATCCTTCCATGCTGCGACTCCATACCTGTCTCATGGGATCAGTGCAGCTTTGGCCCGAAGGTAGTGCTGCTGTAATGTTTGCCCCACTCTTTCTTGACGCTTACGGTTATCATCAGATTGCCGTTGGCCATGCCGGACATCTGTGAAAGTACGGTGCCTACGCTTACCTTCCAGTCAGGAGCGTTGCTAAACGGCCTGAGGTCTATATCCATTCCGTAGTCGAATCTGGTAGAGGAATAGCTGGAGTCGCTGGGAATGCCCGGCATCCAAAGGTAATAGGGCGGAGAATAAAGGGGCAGGATATATGGCATGGTGGTGGTAACGGTGGTGCTGCCCAGCGACAGGCGCCCGAATGGCACCAGCGATACGTAATAGTTGAGCGGGAAGTCGGCCACCAAACCTATTGGGAAGCTGCCTTCCATCGTGTTGACCGAGAAGGTCTCGCCGCTATTGGCAAAATCTTCCATCTCGAAACTGGTGCCGGTAAAGTCGATCCCCAGGAATATGTCCACCGTGGCCTTCTTGTCGATGATCTCTCCGGCAATGTCACGTTTCTCTCCTTTTTTCAGGGATAGCACCGCCATGCCTCCCATGGAAAAGGCTGAAGCCGGATAATCTTCGTTAAGGCCGAGCGTGGGATCGTTCAATGGCACGTTCAAACCCAGGTACATGAAATGCGATTGCACCCCGAAGCCGTCCTTGAAACCGCGCGACATCTCGAAGTTGAACCCCTTGCCGGTGGGGGCGTCCCCGGTGGCATCCTCGGCCTGTCCCAGTTTCATGTACATCCAGGTAAAGGACAGTTGGGTGGTGCCCTTGAAGAAATCCAGGGTGGAGATGGGCGGCGGGGTCGGCCGGAGCTTTATCTCGCCGTCATCCTGGGCCCACAGCGGGGCCCCTATAAATAAAGCAACCAACAACGTTGCAAAGATCCTTTTTGCCATTTTATCTCTCCTTATTCTGAAGTTGCTTGGCGTCAACCGTCCCGGCCAGGGTTTTGACCACCTGATTGACCGCCTTGCGGGTGGCCATCCCGATGGTGGTCTCGTCGAATCCCGCTGTGCCGAACTCGAACGTCAGCGCCACGCCCTGGGTGGTAGTGCTGCTGATGCCTATCCCGGTGGCTCCGGCTGTGATCTCGGCGGTCTCGGAATCCACCAGCCGGGCATCAACCACCACCCTGGTGGTGATGGTCTTCTTCCCTCCTACCCCCACGAAAGCCGAGGTCTTGCGGATCCCGAACTCGCTGACCTCGCCGATCAGCACCGATCTGGCCCCCAGCATCCTGCCGACCTTGGCTGCGGTCTGGGGAGTGACCGCCCCGCTCAATCCCAGCTTTTGTTCTGCAAAGATCTTTTTGAGGACCTCCTCGTTGCGCTCCACCACAGTGAAACGTCCGGAGTTCACCAGTGCGGTGATCAGCATGTTGGACACCCCCCGCCCTATGCGGGGATCTTCGAACTCGCTTTTATTGCTCAGGTCCAGCACCGCTATTATCTGCTTGCGCCCGGAATAGGGCGTCAGGTCCAGGGTCAGGTCTTTGGACTCATCCTGCGGGTTCTGGTTGACCATCTGCGGACTGCATCCCGCCAGGGCCAGCAGGGACATAAACACCAGCATTGAATATTTATTTTTCATAAGGTATCCCATCTTCTTTTCGATTGTTTTGTCAGAATCCCTTCGGGGTTTTGGGGATGAACTTCACTCCCCGAATTTTTTCGCCCTTAGCGTTTGCCCGCCTTTGCCGTCCTCGACCACATAGCCCAGTTTTGCTATCTCATTCCTCAATCTGTCTGATTCCGCCCAGTTCTTGCCCGCCCGGGCTTCCTGGCGCTTCCGCATCAGCTCGTCGACCTCGGCAGGGACGGCCGGTTCAGATGAAATCCCGGCGAGTTTCAGTCCCAGCACCTTATCGAAGTCGGTTATCAGGGCCAGCTTTTGGCCGGAACTTATCTGCTGGTCTTTCAGCAGATCCCATATAATGGCCAATGCCTGCGGCATGTTCAGGTCGTCGTTGATGGCATTCAGAAATTTTTGTTTGACCTCACCCAGTCCCCCTCCTGAGTGTACTGAGCCTGTCGAAGTACCGGGGTCGGCTGCCAGCTTCCCTGTCTCGGCTTTCAAATTCTCGTACGCTCTCTGGGCGGCGGTCAGAGATTCCCAGGTGAAGTTCAATTGCGAACGATAGTGCCCGGTAAAGCAGAAATAACGGTAGGCCAGCGGATCGTATCCCTTGTCTATTAAAGTCTGCAATATCAGAAATTCGCCGGAGGACTTGGCCATCTTCTCCTGGCCCAATTGCAAAAAGTACCCGTGCAGCCAGTAATTGGCCAGATTGGTGCCGTAGCAGGCCTGGGTCTGGGCGATCTCGTTGGTATGGTGCACCGCAATGGCGTCCTCGCCGCCGCAGTGGATGTCGAACAGCGGCCCCAGGTATTTGGCGGCCATGGCCGAACATTCTATATGCCAGCCGGGGAACCCCTTGCCCCACGGGCTTTCCCATTCCATCTGCCTTTTTACGCCATCCGGGCTGAACTTCCATAAGGCAAAATCGGTGGGATTCTTCTTTTCGCCCATCTCTATTCTGACCCCGGCCTTAAGGTCCTGCACCACTATCTTGGTAAGAACTCCGTAGCTCTTTAGCTTGGAGGTATCGAAATAGATGCCGTCGGAAGTGCGATAGGTGTAGCCCTTCTTTTCGATGCACTGGATGGTCTCTATCTGCTCCTTTATATGGTCGGTGGCCTTGCACCAGATATGCGGCTCCTGGATATTGAGGCCCCACAGGTCCTTTTTAAAGGCTTCGGTATAGAACTCGGCTATTTCCCAGGCGGTCTTGCCGGTGCGGCGGGAGCCCTTCTCCATCTTGTCCTCGCCGGAATCGGCGTCTGATTCCAGGTGCCCCACGTCGGTGATGTTCATCACGTGCTTGACCTGGAGGCCGTTATATTCCAATGCCCGGCGCAGGACGTCCTCGAAGACGTAGGTGCGCAGATTGCCGATATGGGCGTAATCGTAGACCGTCGGGCCGCAGGTGTACATGCCGACCTGCCCGGCCTTTAAGGGAACGAACTCTTCCTTGGTGCGGCTTAATGTGTTGTAAAGTCTTATGTCCATCAATTCCTCCTTGATTGGGGTAATTATAGTTTCAAGGCCTACCTTTGTCAATATTAAAGATTGGGAGCCATAGCACACAGATAAACACTGATCATAACAGATTTTCCCGAATAAAATCTGTACTCCCGTTTAGAAATATAATCCGCGCTGATCCAGTCCTATCCGTGAAATCCGTGTCCCGTTCTTCCTCCGTCCGATTTTTTCCGATTTTCATTGACTTGCCTAAATAAATATGATAATTTTTATAAATGTTTTAAAACCCCTTCCCCATTGGGGAAAGGGCAGGGGTTAGGTCAGAATTTTAGATAAGGAGGCTTGCCATGCCGGATGCCAGCGATAAAGTGAGAAATTTCATGGAAAAGATGTTCCGGATAGTTCCGGGATACGGCGGCTACGCCGAAAAGGAATCGCGCCGCAATACCGATAAACTGCTGCGTCTGCACCTGGCCGGGCAGCTGGACGAGGTCAAGACCGCCTTCGACCGCTTTATGTCCGACATGACCAAGCAAAAGGGCCATCTGGAACTGATGTCGGACGCCTCCTCCATTGCCAAGCTTTTGGAGAAGGTGATAGACCGCCTGAAATACGCCGATTACGGCTATGCCGGGTTCTTCGACAGCCCCAAGGTGCTGGAGCCGCAGTTGGACGCGCTGTATCAATTCGATATCGACCTTTCCCAGAGCATTATGGATCTAAAAAGCAAAGTCAGCCAGATCAAACCTGACTTATCGATCCTAAAGGCCCTGCTGGAGGACCTGCGAAGGTTCGACGATAGGTTGAATGCCCGGCACGAAGCGATCACAAAACAAATTTAATTAAAAGTCATTCCCGTGAAAACGGGGATCCAGTTGGATACCCGCTGGAGTTTATCCCGCACTTGATGCGGGGCGGGTATGACATAGTGTAATAAATCAAGTTTTTCAAGCAAGGAGAATAAAATGGCCAAGATAATGGAAGTTATAGAGTATTTCGATAATACCGGCACTCAGCTGGTGCACCGCATCCCTGAGGACGGCTCCGGCGAGACCAAGATCGGCTCCCAGTTGGTGGTGCGCGAGAGCCAGCAGGCGGTGTTCTTCAGGGACGGCAAGGCGCTGGACGTCTTTGGCGCCGGCCGCCATACTTTGACCACCATGAACCTGCCGCTTTTGACCGGCCTGCTAAAAGGCATCTTCGACGGCAAGAGCCCCTTCAGGGTGGAGGTCTATTTTGTCAACACCAAGGTCTTCACCGACATGAAATGGGGCACCTCCGAGCCCATTCCCTTCCGGGACACCGAACTGCAGATGATCCGCCTGCGCTCCTTCGGCATCTACTCCACCCGGATCAAGAACGCCCAGCTGTTCGTCAACAAGATGGTGGGCACCCAGGGCTTCTATTCCACCGACCAGGTGGACGGCTTTTTAAAGAACGTAATCGTGTCCCGCCTGGCCGATTATCTGGGCGAGAACTATAAGTCGATACTGGACGTGGCCCAGCATTACGACGAGCTGGGGGCCGGACTTAAAGCCAGATTGCAGGAGGATTTCGGCAAGTACGGCCTGGAGATGGTGGACCTGTACATCAACGCCATCACTCCCCCGCCGGAAGTGACCGCCCGGATGGACGAACGCGCCGGCATGGCCGCGGTAGGCGATCTGAATCAATACCTGAAGTTCAAAGCGGCCAACGCCATGGGCGACGCCGCCAAGAACGAGGGCGGTGGCGGCGCTGCCGGCGCCGGAGTGGGCATGGGCGCCGGGATCGGCATGGGCATGATGATGCCCGGCATGCTCCAGCAGGCCATGGCCAGCGGGCCGATGGCCGCCTGCCCCAAGTGCGGAACACAGAACCAGACCACGGCCAAGTTCTGCTCCAACTGCGGCAGCCCGATGGCAGTGGCCCCGGCCACCACTCCCTGCCCCAAGTGCGGCAAGCCGGTGCCGGCCGGCAGCAAGTTCTGCAACGACTGCGGAGCGAAATTGGGGTAAAACAAGCCGGTGGCTGAGCCGGTGACTGAGCCGAGTCGCAGTCCCGTCGAAGCCACTGACGGGCCGCACTTCGACAAGCTCAGTGTTCGGCCCTTCGTCATTGCGAGAATAGCATCCCAGAAGATTAGCTTGCGAAGCAATCCACGCTTAAACTCATCCCTTCACCCTTCTCTTATTACTAGAGAAGGGCCGGGGTTGAGTTCAGAAGTTTTATTGTTTTATAAATGAAAGCGCCATGCAGAATCCCACGGAAAAGGATTTTCTGGCCCTAATCGGACCCAAGGCGGAACTGTGGAGCGAGATCCGGGCCTACCTGGCCTCGCATTACGACCATAAGCCGGAACTGAGCGTTGGCAAGAAGGAATACGACTGGACAATCCGCTACCGCAGATCCGGGAAGACGCTGGTAACGCTGATGCCCGAAAAAGGCGGGTTCTGTGTTCTTGTTGTTTTGGGCAAGGAGGAGATCGAAAAGGCCGAGCAGGCCAGGCTTAATAAATACGTGCAGGATATTTTTGAGAATGCCAAGCAGTACCACGACGGTCGTTGGTTGTGGATAAGACCGAGGAATAAAAGTGATTTGAATTCTATAATAACTTTGTTGCGGATTAAAAAAGAACCAACCGGGCAATGAACCTGGCGTTATTATTATGCCTAACCATTGGCTTTGGCAAAAGCCTTGCGGAGGTTAAAATGGATTATTATTTCGCTAAAGAGACCGGGCTGGCCTTTGACCAGGCTATAGTAAAAGTAAAGGAACTGCTGCAAAAGGAAGGCTTCGGGGTCCTGACCGAGATCGACGTTAAGGAAACTTTGAAGAAAAAGCTGAACGTTGATTTTAAGAACTACCGCATCCTGGGGACCTGCAACCCTCCCTTCGCTTACAAGGCATTGCAGGCGGAAGACAAGATCGGGGTCATGCTCCCCTGCAACGTTATTGTGCAGGAAAAGGAGAACGGGCGGACGGAAGTCGCCGCCATAAATCCTATGGTTTCCATGCAGGCGGTGAAAAATGAAGGGCTCCACGAAGTGGCCGAAGCGGTCAGCGCCAAGTTACAGAACGTGGTGAATGGTTTGTAATGGTATTGTCTATGTCATTCCCGATCAGTCGGGAATCCAGGCTCAAACTCATCCCGTCACCCTTCTCTTATTAAGAGAAGGGCCGGGGTTGATCTCTGCAGGCCATGTTTTACCAAGAGTTTTGTGAAATACTGATTTGCACAGCAAGCCACTAAATTATTATTATAAGGATGTTATATGAACTCAAAGTATCTCCCAACAACATTACTGATAGCAGTTATTGTTATATTATTCTCTTTGTTTTCGTTTTATCTTTATAATACTAGAGCAATAAGTGAAACAAGGTTGGTTCTAGAAATTCAATCTACCAACGAGAGCAAGAATGAGTATACTATTACCAATTTAGATTCCTTGGAAACAATTGTATCAAATTTGAACCATAAAATAGACGATAAAAATTTGCTAGCCATTTATGAAAGAGAACGCGAACACTATATTATGCTTTTAACAGTATTAGGTTTGCTTTTAACAATCTCAATTGCGTATACAATTATTAATCATATTGTTGAAAAAAGCGAAGTCCAGGAACAAGAAAAAAGAATTGCAAAAATTGAAGCCGAATTAGAACTCGAACTCAACAATTTGAAAAGAAAAAATATAATAAACGCTTTTATAGATTTTTGTCATGAATTACATGAAGCAAAAAGCAACTATTATGATGATAATACTAACACCATTATCACCACTGAAGATGATTTTATAAGATATATAAAATACAGAAGCAAAGATATGCTTAAACTTATTAAAGATGATAAAATTGACAAAAAGTTACAAACACGCGCAGTGTATATCCGTAATTTTATCAATTCAACAATTGTCTATTGTGAAAAAAAGGGATATCTAAAAGATACCGCTTGGAATGCCAAAACCAATAGAATTTTTAAAACAATCATTATTTGGCTTGAAGATACACTTGGCAGAGAAAAATATCTATTAATAAAAGAGCAAGTGTGTAAATTACCTTATGTTGAATGGAAAGAATAGCCCTCTTAAATAATTAGAAAGACTAACAATCAACCAATGCTTCATTAATACGCACTACTTTTATAACAAACGTGTTATATATTACATATATTCAGCGTTTTATTGAGTGTAGCAACACAGTTCTTTTATATATCACAGCAATGTTATAATATATCATGCTATAATAAATTTACATTAACACATAGGAACAATATAGCAAGCTATATATTGAATATTTCGTGTGATATATTATATAATTCATGGTACACAAAATATAAATATCCATTCCTTGAACACATATATACAAAGGTCCGCCATGCTTTCCTTCAACTTTGCCAAAATATTCACCGCCCGGGGCATAGACAAACCCAATCAGTGGCTCATCGAGCAGGGCTTCTCCCCCAACTATGCCGTCAAGATAGCCAAATCGCGCTTCGTCCGGCTGGATCTGCCCAATCTGGAGCGGCTGTGCGTGGCCCTTAACTGCACGCCCAACGAACTGCTGGAATGGACGCCCGGCGCCAAGGAAAAGGCCGGCGCCAGCCATCCCCTTTACCCCCTGCGCAAACGGGACGAGCAAAAGGTGGTAAAACTCACCCAGATGATAAACTCCATCCCGCTGGACGACCTGGAAGAGGTTCAGCAGGCGGTGGAAAACATAAAAGGAAAACGAAAGACCGAGATCGCAAGCTAAAATCTGGCGGTTATTGCTCCGGCAGTTAAATACATCAACATGTCATTTCAAGACCGCTCCCTCACTCCGTAGCGGAGAGAGCCTGCACTGAGAAGACTATTGTTCCCGCCGACGAAGTGGAAGCCGTCAGGCAGGGAGAGGTCGGAACCCCAATTAAAGGAGGTTTCCCATGCTTTTCATATTCTCATTGATCATCGTGGCCATAGCCGGATACATGTGGTATGCGGCCGATGCAAAGACCAAGCAGTTCAACGAGGCCTTTGCCAAGAACCGGACCGTCTCCGGCATCGTAGCGATATTTTTCCTGATCGTCGCCGTCTTCCAGATGCTGACCGTCATCCCGGCCGGGCACGTGGGCGTGGTGGACTTCTTCGGCCATGTGTCGCCGGGGACCCTTAAGGCCGGCATCAACCTGCGCAATCCGCTGGCCCGGATCGTAAAAATGTCCATCAAGACCCAGGAACTCACCGAGGACATGCCGGTGCCCTCCAAAGAGGGCCTGACCGTCCAGCTGGACGTCACCACCCTGTTCCACCTGGACCCGGAAAAGGCCGCCGAGATCTACAAGACGGTGGGGGCCGATTACGCCAATATCATCCTGGTCCCCCAGTTCCGTTCGGTCTGCCGCGGGGTCACCGCCAATTATGAGGCCAAGGCCCTCTACACCGCCCAGCGGGAACTGCTGGCCAAGGCCATTCAGCAGGAGTTGAACGGCCTGATCAACGCCCGGGGCATCATCATCGAAAGCGTTCCCCTTCGCCGGGTTGGCCTGCCCAAAAAGGTGACCGACGCCATCGAGGACAAGCTCAAGGCCGAGCAAGAAAGCCAGCGCATGGAATGGATACTGACCAAGGAGAAGCAGGAAGCCGAACGGAAACGGATCGAGGCCAAGGGCATCTCCGACTTCCAGAACATAGTGGCCCAGGGCATCAGCCAGCCGCTGCTAAGGTGGAAAGGCATCGAGGCCACCGAAAAGCTGGCCCAGTCGCCCAACACCAAGGTGATCATCGTGGGGGCTGGCAAGGACGGCCTGCCGATAATACTGGATACCCAATAGAGGAATATTCCTGTCACCCTGAGAATGCCGCTCTGCCTGCCAGGCTGAACGGGTGGCAGTCTTTTAAAACCGGATATATCTGAACAGCTAACCGGAGAACATCGTGATCAAAATTCTTGGACTGCTGGCCGGCTTCCTGACCACCGTCAGCTTTCTGCCCCAGGTGATAAAAAGCCTTAAGACCAGGCATATGGACGACTTCAATATCTGGTTCCTGATATTGATGATAGTCGGCCTTTCCCTGTGGACGGTTTACGGGTTCATGATAAAACAGCTGCCTATAATCATCGCTAATATCGCCACCATATCGTTGAACCTGATACTGCTGGCGCTCAAGATCAAATATCAAAAACAAAAATAAGGACATCAAGCCTAACAACATGCACAAGATCACCCTGTTCTCCTGCCTGGCCGCCATCACCATATTGACCGCCGGCCTCGACGATGCCGCATCCAAAGCTTCTTATCTTAAAACCGATCAAGGGGAATATTATCGTTACCAGATAGTCAGGCTGAGCCTTAAGCCGGATTCGCTGTTTAAGATAAACCCCGATTCCGTCTCTTTGCAGGTCTCTTTCCGCCACGGCGACAGCCTGATCTCCGGGGTCGGTAGCTGTTCGGAGATAGACCTTAAATATGATAAAGCAGACAGTTCCTGGCGCGGGACCTGGGCCATGCCCTGGAACCCGCCCCTGGGAGTTTACCAGGCAGTTCTGAACGCTTATTCGGATAAAGCCATTAAAGACTCTTCTACTTTTCTACTTTCGGACTCTACTTCTTTTATAATCAAATCCCGCACTCCCCAGGCGATCCCCGACGGTTTCTGCGCCATGACCATCGAAAGCGCCGGGAACCTGCTCAATGCCAAGCTCCCCTCTCCCGTAAAAGATGCCAAACATTGGACCAACTTTACCGACTGGGCCAAATACCTGGGAGCTGACGCCGTCTGGTATTCGGTGGGCTGGACCATTGAAGGCTATCCCGGCCTTAATGACAAGACCCCCTGGGTGAAAGAGAATTTCAAGGTTTTCCCCAAGTTGGCCGAAGAGTGCCACAAGCAGGGGTTAAAATTCGGCGGATACGTGGGAAGCTATCTTTTGTGGGGCCCGCCGTTGCGAAAACTTAAATACGACTATTCACTGGAGACCAAGAAAGGATCGGTCTATCCCAACCACCACGTGAATCTTGACGATCCCAAGCGGCGGGCGGATATCGTCATGATCCTTAAGCTGCTGCAGGAAGACCCCAACGTGGACTTCATCGGCTTGGATTACATCCGTCCCGGGGCCGGTGGTTTTGAAACGGTTGACGATTTTGTCGGGCAGATGAACGTCGAAACGCCTGCTGGATGGAAGAAATGGAACCAAAAGGACCGGATACGCTGGGTAGCCGGGCAGGTGAAACCCATGTCCGAAAAGCCCATCCGGGCCAGGTGGCAGTGGTGGCAGGCCCACCGCTCGGCCACCGCGGTGGAAAAGCTGATCGCCGAGGCCGGGGTTACCAAACCGGTATGGGGGTTCACCCTGGGCTGGGATAAGGGCCACGAGCACGGCCAGGACCCGCCGATGATGAACGACGCCGGGTTGGACCTGGATGCGGTGATGATATACGAATCCAACGCCCAACAATGCTTTGAGATGACCAACGTTTGGTCCCAATACCTGAAAGGCGACGAAGTGCAGTTGATGGCCGGAGAGCAGATAGACTGGATATTGCTGCAGAAAAGCACCGTCCCTCCGGCTCCGGAAGAATTCTACTGGCGCTTAACCGATGCCATCAAAGGCACCACTGATGGGGGCCGGGTAAAAGGGTTGTTCTGGCATGATATGTTTCGCGGGATAAGGGGACGCAAAGGGCCGCATAACAGCCAGGAATGGCTGATAGTGGGCGCCGCAGCCTTCTCCAAAGTAAGGCAGGAACTGGGAATGCTGCCCGTAAATCCCCGGATAATATCGGAAGGCGGGAAGATAGGGCTCCATATCAAATTCATTCGCCCATTGGAAAAGATCACCATAGAGCCCATGACCAAAGCCAGCCCGGGCAGGATATTTACTGTAGATGTTCCGGAAGGATTGACCGATACCACCCTGATCTTGGGCCGGCAGCCTTTAAGCGGTTTGGCCGCCTATCGTGTCAGTTGGGCCAGTATGGATCCCCGGGAACAAGCGGTAGTATTCGGATACTATCCCCGCCCTTATGCCGAAAATCCCTTCCGCCCCCTGCAATCATTCCGGGCCGGCGGCGATCTGCTGATTGCCGTTCAACCGGGGAAAAATAATTCAAGTAAAGCTATTTCGGCCGGAAAGCTTGCCCGCCAGAATGGTTTGGTAGTGAACCGAACGGCCATAGACAGTCTTTATCCCGGTTTGGGTTACAAATATTCAAAGTTGCTTTTGATCTATGGTGACAGCCTGAGTGAGACTGAAAAAAAGGCCGTTGACGGCTTTGTCTCATCGTTTCCCGATTTCTCCTTAGCCGTTTCGAGCCCCTCGGACAGCCTTTTGCCTATTCCCGGTATAAGAGCAGTGATAATTGGGACCAATATCTCATCGGATATAGGGTATTTAAACTTTATCAAGGGATACGCTTCTATTCTTAGGAAACCTGTCCCGAGTGCAGCAAAATTGTCGTTACGTCTTGACAAATAAGCAATTATGAATTATTATATAGTGTTGATCAAGCGGCATTTAAAATTGACGGTTAAACCATTCTAACAGGGATAAGGTCTAAATCCATGATAAAAAGATTATCAAAAATATTTATTATTTGCCTGTTATTCCTGCCGTTTACCGCATTTGCCTCCAAATATTCGGGCGAATTTTTGAATGTTGGGCTGGGGTCAGCAGCCATGGGCATGGGCGGAGCTTATGTTTCCATAGCCGGCGATGCTTTCTCCAGCTATTGGAACCCTGCCGGAACAGCATTATCCGGGCATCAATTGATTTTCGCCCACTCCAGCAACTTCGGTTCCCTGGTTTCTCACGATGCCTTCGGATATTCCCGCCCTATGGGAACATATGCCTTGGGCTTGGTTTATCTTCGCCTGGCCGTAAAGGATATCCCCTACACCAACGATGCTTTGATCGACTTGAATGGCAACGGCATTATGGACGCCGGGGAACGGCTGGATGAATCTTTGATAACCTTCAACGATGACGTGGAATCGGCCCTCCTGCTTAATTACAGCCGCAAATACCGGAACAGATCCGCTTGGGGAGTAAACCTGAAATTCGTCAACAAATCGATCGGTCCAAGTTCGGCCTGGGGATTGGGGATAGATGCAGGGGCCATGACAACCTGGCGGAAAAAGTTACGGTTGGGCATAAATCTACAGGACATAACCACTACCTACCTGGCTTGGGATAACGGCACCAAAGAAGTTATCTCCCCCACTGTCCGTATCGGATCTTCATATCACCCTTTTATAGCCGGTGAACGCCCCCTTGCGCTGGCTCTTGCCGGAGATGTCAGATTCGAGAACAGACAATCCGCTTCAAACTACCACTGGGGAAGTATCAGTCTTGACCTCCACCTGGGCCTGGAATATTGGCTGAAAAAGAGAATCGCCTTGCGTCTGGGCGGAGATCAGGGAAGGTTTTCTGCCGGCTTGGGCCTTAAAGCAGGCCGATTCAATTTTGATTACGCTTACCTGGCGCATAAATACCTGGAAAATTCCACCAGGTTATCCGGCTCCTTTACATTTTGATAAAATCATAGAATTGCCCGATGATTATTCAACGCGAAATAAGACGCAAGTCTTTTCATATTTTGGCAGGCCTTTCAATACCGGCGATTTACTACGTTTTCATGCTTTTTAACCAGACATTGTTGGCCAAATGGATATTCTTCGCCGCAACCGCCGCCATATTGGCAATAGATGTCGTCCGTCTCCGGCATTTGTTCATTAAGATCATATTCCTGGATATATTCGGCCCCTTATTGCGAAAACATGAGATATCGGCCCTTACCGGCGCCACCTATCTGATGATATCATCGCTTATCTGTTTCATGCTTTTCCGTGATTCGGTGGCCATGCTGGCCATATCTTATTTGATAGTGGGCGATTCCCTGGCGGCATTGGTAGGACGCAGCATGGGCCGGACCAAATTCTTCGAAAAATCCTTTGAGGGCGCCGGAGCCGGGCTGGCGGGATGCTTGGTTATCGGGGTTATAATCATGTGCCTGCCAAAAACGGATATCACCCTTTACGAAATGGCGCTTGGGGCGTTGGTTGCAGTGATCGTTGAAATCCTCCCTATCCCCTTGGATGATAATATAAGGATACCGCTGGCCTCGGGCGCGGTAATGCAGTTGTTTTTCCATTAAAATATAATTAAAAACATCAAAATAAACATCAATAAAAATCAATTAAGGAGCTCAACTATGGCTTTCAAGAAAACCTTTGCCCTTATTCTTGTTTTGACCTTGTCCCTGGCAGTTTCCTTTGCCGCCAAGGAAAAATTGGTTAAGGAAGACCCCGAGTTATTGCTGTCACAAATGGGCCAGATGAGCATGAAATACCAGGATTACCAGCAGGCCGTGTCTGCCTATCAAAAACTATTGGAATCCTTCCCGAAATCAAAAATGGCCAAGGACTATACTTATTTCCTGGCCTTGGCTTTTGAACGTTTGAACAATTTTCAATCGGCTGCCGAAAATTTCCAGAAGGTGGTCACCGATTATAAAAATTTGAAATCCGATGTCCCCGGTATCGACAGCCTTTCCATGGAAGGGGTCGGGCGTTGTTTCAACAAGAACTTCAAGGAATACGCCGCAATAATCGACGGCCAACCAATGACCAAGCTGGAACTGGACGCCGAACTGGAAAAGGTCCCCTCCCAATATCGGGCCCAATTTGAAGGAGATGCCGGACGTAAGAAATTTTTGGACCAGCTGATCGAAAGAAAGCTCCTTCTGGCCGAAGCCAAAAAGCAAGGCATTATCAATAATCCTGACATTTACCAGCGCATTCAGGACACTGAGCAGAATCTTCTTATCCGGGGATTATATGACCAAGAGGTCATTAAAAAGGCCCAGCCCTCCGAAAAGGAGGCTAAGGATTTTTATCGAAAGAACATCAATGATTACAAGACTCCGGAGCAGGTAAAAGCCCGGCAAATAATGGTTGATAATTATGCTCAGGCTCAAAAGATCTATAAAGAACTGAATTCCAAAAAAGGGCTTCCCTTCGATTCTTTGGTGGCTAAATATTCAATAGCACCTAACGCCAAGAGCGGCGGGAATATGGGGTTAATTGATAGAAACCAAAAGCCGGAGCCAGATCCTGCCCTATTTAAAACTGCAAAGGGAAAGTACACCAAGGTCATTTCGGCTGAACCCAGATTCGCCGTTGTAAAGCTTGAGGGAAAAGAAGGCAAAAAGCTTCATATCAAATGGATAGTTACTACAACCGAAGAGGACGCAAAGAATATTATCAAAGAACTCAATTCCTTCCCCGACTCATTCGAGGCAATCGCCGGCAAAAAATCGATGGATGCCAGCAAGGATAAGAAAGGTGATCTGGGCTTGGTATCTAAAGATGATTCCTATCCGGAAATATTCAAAGTCGCCTCCACTTTAAAACCGGGGAAATTTAGTTCTAAACCTGTCAAATATTACACTCGTTACAATATTTATCTTGTGGAAGACAAAATAAAAGCCGGAGTAAAGGAATTCGACCAGGTGAAAGCCCAAATTTCGGGACAGATTCAAAGGGAAAGGCAACAAGCCTTATACGACGGCCTTCTGAAACGGATCAAGGATGCAGCTAAAATAGAATACTTGGAAGAAACGTCTCAAATCGAGCAACCGAAAGATAAATCCGAAGAAAAGCCGGAAAGCAAACCGGGATTAAAAACCACCCCCAAAACCGGGAAATCGAAATAATAAGATATATTGCCGAACAACAAGGGGCTGGTTATTGCCAGCCTCTTATTTATTGACTTTGGCTAACGGATTAGGATATAATGAATTCAGTAACAAATTGATTTATATTATGCCCGAATTAAGGAAAGATCCCATTATCGGCCGTTGGGTGATAATTTCCACAGAGCGGGGCAAGCGACCGGTAGATTACGAGGTTATCTGGGAACCGGCCACCAAGGGCAGTTGCCCGTTCTGTTACGGCAACGAATCACTTACCCCTCCGGAGATAATGGCTATAAGGAACAATGGCACCTCCCCCAATAGTCCCGGCTGGCAGCTTCGGGTCGTACCCAATAAATTTCCCGCCCTTAGGGTTGAAGGAGAATTAGAAAAGTCCGGGGAGGGGTTATATGACAAAATGACCGGCATTGGGGCACACGAAATATTCATCGAAAGCCCGGCACACGATCTTCATCTGGCGGACATGTCCTCCGGACAGATTGCAGACCTTCTCAAGGCCTTTGCCGCCAGAATGCAGGACCTAAAACGCGACATTCGCCTTAAATACCTGATGGTATTCAAGAACCAGGGATTCCGGGCCGGAGCCACTATGGAACATAGCCACTCCCAACTTATAGCTACTCCGATTGTTCCCAAGAACATCAAGGAGGAAATGGAAGGGTCCCTGGAGTATTTCAAATACAAGGAACGCTGCGTTTTTTGTGATATCGTTAAGCAGGAACTTGGCGACACCAGACGGCTGGTCATCCAAAACGATCTTTTTATAAGCATCGTCCCATTTGCCGCTAGGTTCCCTTTCGAGACATGGATATTGCCCCAGCGACATATTTCCAGCTTCGAAGACAGTAGTGCTTCCGACCTTACAGCCTTGGCCGAGATTTTAAAAGAGACCCTCTTACGAATGAACCGCTCTGTTGGCACTCCGCCATATAATTTGGTACTTCATACTGCGCCCTGCGACCAACCAAAGGTCGAATACTATCACTGGCACATAGAGATCATGCCGCGGTTGACCAGGGTAGCCGGTTTTGAGAGGGGTACCGGGTTTTATATCAATCCTACGCCCCCGGAAGAAGCGGCAGCCTTTTTACGCGAGGTGGAACTGCATTGACCGGCAGGAAATTGAACATAATAACCATTGCTTCAGAAATGGTCCCCTTTGCCAAGACCGGCGGGCTGGCCGACGTATCTGGCTCGTTGGTCAAAGTATTTAAGCAATTGGGCCATAATTCCATTGCTGTAATGCCTGCCTATAAGGATATTGACAAGAACCGACTGGCCTTGGAACCGACCGGCATAGGGTTTGAGGTAAAGATCGGACATAACCTTGATAAAATCACAGTCCTTAAATCCCTGACCATTTCAGGCGTCACCACCTACTTGATCGATCACCCTTCATTCAGCGCCAGAACCGGACTTTATGGGTCATCCCAAGGAGACCATGGCGATAACGCCCAACGGTTCATACTATTTGCCCGGGCATCTTTGGAATTGGTCGCACGGCTTGGATTTGTTCCGGATATCATACACTGCCACGATTGGCAGTCTGGGCTTGTTCCCGTATATCTAAAGACCGAATATGTTGGGAACCATGCTTTTAAAGATACCAAAACGGTCTTTACCATTCATAATTTAGCTTTTCAGGGGCTATTCCCCCCCGAAACGATGCTATCGGCCGGACTGCCGTGGTCAATATTCCATATTGACGGCCTCGAATTCTACGGGAAAATGAGTTTTTTAAAAGGCGGACTGACTTTTTCCGACCATATCACTACCGTCAGCCCGAACTACGCCCGAGAGATACTCACCCCTGAATTCGGTTGCGGTCTCCATGGATTGTTAAATGTCTTGCAGCATAAATTAACCGGGATTATCAACGGGATAGACTATTCAGAATGGAATCCTAAAACTGACACTTTGTTGCCAGCCCGATATGATGTCTCCGATTTTAGCAACAAGCAGATCTCTAAGAGAATAATCTGTAAAAGATTCAATCTGGAATATGCTCCGGAAAAACCGATGTTGGGAATGGTCTCCAGGCTGGCCGCCCAAAAAGGTTTGGATATAATGTCGGAGATCCTTCCTCGTTTATTCGAATTACCCCTGTACATAGCCGTCCTTGGGGTCGGAGACATCGGTTACCACGAGCTTCTTTCTAACAGACAACAGCAATATCCGAGCCATTTCGGATTGAAACTGGCCTTCGACAATGAAATGGCACATTTGATGTACGCCGGATCGGACATGTTCCTGATGCCCTCACGCTACGAGCCCTGTGGATTAGGCCAGCTTATTGCACTACGATACGGGGCTATTCCAATTGTCCGGAATACCGGCGGTTTGGCCGATACTGTCATCGATTACCACCCTGGCTCTCCAAAGGCCAACGGATTCGGTTTCAACGACTATTCAGCCTCCTCCTTTTATGGGGCCGTAAACCGGGCAACAGAGCTATATCGAAATGAAAAAGAATGGGGAAAATTGACTGCCCAGGCTATGGCTTGTGATTATTCGTGGGAATCATCGGCAGACAAATATCTGGCCCTTTTCAATGATTTATTAAATAAATAGATATCATGGCTCTAATCAATCGCGCCTCGCGCGAAATAAGCTGTAAAATAGTCTTCTATGGGCCTGGCTTGGGCGGCAAGACCACCAATCTTAGACAAATTTACCAAAAGGTCGATCCTCAGGCCAAAAGCCAGCTGATATCGCTGGCCACCGAATTGGATCGCACCTTATTCTTTGATTTTATGCCTTTGGACTTGGGAACCATTCAAGGGTACAAAACAAAATTCCATCTGTATACCGTGCCCGGGCAAGTGTTCTACAATGCCAGCCGTAAATTGGTTTTGCGCGGGGTTGACGGGATAGTTTTTGTGGCCGATTCGCAAAAGGAACGATATGAGGACACCTTGGCCAGTTTCTGTAATCTGAAGGATAATTTGGCCGAAATGTCCTTATCAATTGAAACTGTACCGCTGGTGTTACAATACAACAAGCGGGACCTTCCCAATATCGTTTCCCTAGATGAGCTGAAATCACAGCTAAATGACAACAAATACCCGGATTTCGAAGCAGTAGCTAACCAGGGTATCGGGGTTTTCGAGACTCTTAAAGAGATTGCCAGGCAAGTATTGGGAAACGTAGGCCGTAAATCTTTGTGAAATATATTTTGCATAGGAAAGACCAATCGAAAAGTTTTCGATTGGTCTTATTTACAGGAGGATGCTGGAAACAAACATACAATATTTGAAAGGCGTCGGCCCCAAACGGGCGCTGCTCTTCAATAAACTGGGAATAGCTACCGTCCGGGATCTGTTATATTATATCCCCCGAAGGTATCTGGATCGCAGTTTGATAAAGAGCATTGGCGAAATCAAAATCGGACAAAGCTTGACCGTATCCGGGCAGGTGGCCGACACGGGATTGGTACACACCCGACGCAACTTTACCATCTTTAACCTTATGGTCAATGATGATACCGGATATCTATTATGCAAATGGTTCAACCAGCCGTATCTCAAAGAACGTTTTCAGGTTGGAGACCGGATTGCGGTTTCGGGCCTAGTGCAATCAGATCACGGCCTCTCCATGGTCAACCCCGAATACGAGTTACTAGATAACGAAGATGCCGAACTAATTCATACCGGACGAATAGTACCCCTTCACCCGGCTACAGCTGGGCTTTCGGCTAAACAGATCAGGCAGTTGATAAAATCGGCTTTGGATGGCTATCTTGATCAGGTACCCGAACCGCTCCCTTTGGAAATTGTTGCATCGCTGGGATTACTTGGACTTCGGGAAGCATTGGCCCAGATACACTTCCCCGACTCCATAGAAACATCAACTGAAGCCCGAAAGCGCCTAGCCTTTGAAGAATTGCTTTATCTCGAGCTGATACTTTTGTTAAAAAAACATTCTTTGCAGAGTCAAATCATTGGCAGTTCATTGCAAGGATCTGATTGGGAAAGGGCTTTCACCGACATACTTCCCTTCCAGCTGACAGAGGCCCAAAAAAAGGTCATATCAGAGATTTCGCACGATATGGACCAGACAAGACCAATGCATCGCCTGCTCCAGGGAGATGTCGGTTCAGGCAAGACAGTTGTAGCCCTAGCCGCCATGATCAAAGCTGTTAAAGGAGACGCTCAGGCTGGCCTGATGGCTCCTACCGAATTGCTGGCAGAACAGCATTATAATTCACTCCGGCCCTGGCTATCAAAATTGAACATAACTTCGGCATTGCTGACCAGCAAGGTGAAAAATAGTCTAAAAAATGAAATATATCGCGGGTTGCAGAACGGCCGAATAAGTGTTTGCACCGGCACACAGGCGCTAATACAGGAATCGGTGGAGTTTTCCAACCTGGGACTGGTTATAGTTGACGAACAGCACCGTTTTGGAGTAAAACAAAGGTCCGATTTCCGATTCAAAGGCCGGTATCCTCATACTTTGGTAATGACGGCTACACCGATACCACGAACCCTGGCCATGACCCTATATGGAGATCTTGATGTTTCCACCATAGACCAGCTGCCCCATGGCCGTCAGAAAATAACCACCAAATGGACCAATGAGGCAAACCGTTCTAAAGTTTATTCTTTCATCGAAGAGCAATTGGAACAAGGCAGACAAGCTTACGTAGTCTACCCGGTGATCGAGGAATCAGACAAGATTGAACTGAAGGCTGCCATCAAGATGCATCATGTTTTGGCTCAGAAAATATTTGTCGATCGCCGGGTCGGACTAATGCACGGTCAGCTTTCGACCGAAGAACGCCAAGCTGTAATGGATGAATTCCGATCAGGCAATATCGACATCCTGGTCTCAACTACAGTTATAGAGGTGGGCATTGACATACCCAACGCCAATATCATGTTCATAGAACATGCCGAGCGTTTCGGCCTTTCCCAGCTTCACCAGCTAAGGGGGAGAGTGGGCCGGGGCAATTATAAGTCATATTGTATCCTTATGGCTGGGCCTAAATTGACACCGGAGGCCCGGCAAAGATTGGATACCATGCAAATGATAAGCGATGGTTTCAAGATAGCCGAAAAGGATCTGGAACTTCGCGGACCAGGGGAGTTTTGGAGCATCAGACAGCACGGCTTACCCCAGTTGAAAATTGCCGATCTGTCTAGAGATGTATCTCTGATCTCCCCAGCCAGAGATGAGGCCAAACGAATATTATCAGTCGATCCCGGATTGATAAAGTCAGAACATAATGGGATCAAAGGAAACCTCCGTTTATTTCACCCTGAAGCCGATAAATATATCGTTACCGGTTGAATTGTCATTTGAGTTTCACGATCTTGCTTGTCTTATTCCCGTATGGGGTTGATAACTTCACGATATAGATTCCGGAAGCCAAGGTCTGGCCCATGTTATTTTTTCCGTCCCATTTCAAAGTGTACGAGCCAGGCTCCCTCATTCCGTCTTGAATTTTACTAACCAGTCTCCCCTGAATATCATAAATCCAAAGTTCGATCAATCCGCGAGATGCCACACTATATCTTATGTTTGCCTGTTCTCTATATGGATTTGGCCAGACTCGTAACACGTCGTGCCTTCTCATAGGCGTGGTATCTTGCCATGGTCCGCTCACTCCCACATTGCCATTACCATCCGTTTTATTCAAATATATATTACTATATGCCGGGGTTCCACCCCCAAAGGACCAGGTATCCCCCCCGATAATATAGCCGCCATCGGCGGTAAGCTGAACTGATAACGCAAACTCGTTCTGTACTCCTCCGTATGTACTTGTCCATTGAACGATTCCCAGAGAATCTGTCTTTACCAGATAACTATCTGATCCGCCGTTGCCGTACGACGTCGTGCGGCCGACTATAATAAAACCACCATCCAATGCTTCTTGTATGTCATATGCATCTTCATAACTTTCGCCGCCAATACGCTTAGACCACAAGGTATCTCCATCATCATTGATTCTTATAATGTACATGTCTGCATTTGTAGATCCATTGGGCCGATAATACCCAGCAACGATGTATCCGTCAGATGCTGGGCTAATACTCCACGCCCCCTGGTTGCCTTCTCCACCGTAAACCCTTGCCCATATGGTATCCCCCAGACTATCGGTCCTAACTATGTATATGTTTGAAGTATCCTTTATCCCCGCCCCGAATGAGTAGGTCACTCCAACAATAATATAACCGCCGTCGTTAACGCAGTCAACCGCCTGTGCTTCATCGCGATTCAACCCGCCATAGGTTCTTATCCATACAATGTTTCCATGATCATCAAGCTTCATTAATAGTGCATCATCAGAACCAGCTCCCCAGGTTGTAGTACTTCCAGCTATTATGCATCCTTCGTCTTGAGTATGATGGGCTGAATATCCGTGGTCATCTCCTGCACCCCCGTAACTTTTAGTCCATAAAGTATCTCCGGCATCGTTTAATTTCAAAAGATAGACATTAGCTGCTGGGAGGCCCGGTCCATAAGATTTAGTCCATCCTACTGCGAAGAAACCGTTATCATCAGTCTGAAATATCGTGAGCAACTCATCATCGGGATCTGAGCCGTAATCCTTTTGCCATAGCAAGGTTCCAACCGAATCGGTTTTAATCACGTAAGCCTGCCCTGATTTGCCGAAAGAATATGTGCGTCCGGCTGCGACATACCCACCATCAGACACCTGCGTTGCCGAATAACAATAGTCATCATAGTTCCCACCGTAAATCTCCGTCCATGTCGATTGTGCACATAGCAATGAGGCAGCCATGCATAAGACCGCACCATACAACAGAATTCTTTGTATTTCATTTTTCATTTCCCACTATCCTTAATTTCTGGTTCATTGTTTGACAATGAATGGGTTTTCCATTTATTTTAGACATCAATTAACCAATGTCAGTCTGCATGTCTTGCTTTTCCCTTTCCATTCCCCCCTTACAAAGTACACTCCGGCGGCAACCCTCTGTCCTATGGCGTTCTTCCCATCCCAGCGAACAGTATGTTTCCCAGGCTGTAATGGCCCCTCGGCAAGACATTGCACCGCCCGGCCCGTAATATCATAGACGCACAGCCTCACCAATGCCGGTTCTGATAATGCAAATGAGACGGCCGTCCCCATTCTCGATGGGTTGGGGTAGACCTTCAGGGACGTCTCCGGCACTCTGGTTATTTCACCGGGCAGACGGTCATCCTGAACTCCCAGGGCCGGGTTGGTCAGAAAACCACTGATCAACGAATCACTCTGGGGACTGATCCCGCCCCCTCCGGTATAATAAAGGCAGTACCCTGCCCCGCTGCCGCAATACACACCCGCTAAAACGGTATTTAATGTTCCCAATCTAGCTACACGCACTCCATTGCCTGTCAACACGGACAATCTACCAAAACCGGATACCGCAGTTCCAATCGTATCATTGACACCGATGCCGGTGACTCCAAACGGATGATCGTACGTCGCAACGATAGGTATGCCAGCCCCAGTGTAATTGCTATAACCGGTGGCTCCTACCCAACCGCTGATGGGAGTGATATCAGTGCTCCCGCAAAGGTCAAGAGGCGTTTGGCGAGTCATTAATACCCTACCGCCGCTTTCAATGTATTGGCGGATTGATGCCGTGTCCGTTGTGGTCGCGCCATGTTCTATGACCACAGCCTGGTAATTTGCTCCGATGACCGGGGGAATGCTCCACAAGCTGTCAACTGTTTCCCAGATACCACCAACCAGTTCCATCATGGCATGATCCCCACCAACTACTGCCGCCTGGCCTGTGCCAAGGATATCCAGGGAAACGTCTTCAACCAGGGTATCAGCTCCGATCATTATCTTTATACTTATAATATACGAACCGGGTTTAACAGATGCCCCTGTAACAATGTTTAAAGTTACCGTATCGTTTGCCATAATTGTATCTTTGCTCAATGACAATTGCATCTCTCCTGAATATAAAAATGGAGATACTGCCGTTTCCAGTCCGATAGGGCCGTAGTTACCGTATTGTCGTTGCAGTAATATTGTGTATCCAGTCGATTCACCAGGTGTAATTATTCTGTTCGACGGGGATACAGAGCATAGAATGTTTGACATATTTTTAAAGATCAAGACAGCTCCATGGGCTGCTACCAAATCGTTGTCATCTGAATATCGGTAACTTACAGATAAAGTATCTCCTGTCCCGACCGGGCTGCCCAAGGATACCCAGGCATCAGTCAATTGAGAGCAATAGTCTTGTGCAGAAAGCTGTGTTCCGTTGACCGCTACCGATTGAAGCAGGCACAGTGGGGTTTTCGACATATAATACAGTTTCTGGCAACCATCGCCAATGAAATTCTCCGTGGTATCTCTCCACCCGTCGCCGTCCGCATCACCCCAACATATCTGCTCCACCCTACTGCCATTACTGTATGACCAGACTGGTTCATTGCCGAAATTCCCACCGTTGTTTTCAAATATCACCAAAGGCGACGACCATGCTCCCGCCGCCAGGTCCAGGTCCCCATCCCCGTCAATGTCGGCCAGGTCCACACAGCAGGGTTGGTTATTGTTTAGATGGCTCCAAGCTGGCAATGTATCAAGTAGACCATTTTGGTTGAGAAACAGGTAATAACCTATGATAGGCGAGGCGATCACCATATCCGGATAACCGTTCCCGTCAATGTCCCCGAAATCCATCTGCCTAGCTCCGGTGACTGTCCGCAGAATCCAGGATGGCGTGGTCTCGATAAGGCCTCCGTCATTGTAAAAGATCCTGACCCCTCCCCGTTCGTGTCCGGTCGCAAGATCAAGATCCCCGTCGCAGTCGATATCTACAAATGCTATCTCATCCACATAGTAGGTACTGTCGCTCTGCCACCAGGGCACCGTATCTATCTGTCCATTGTTATTGCGGTAGATGACCTGGGGCTGGAGGTGGCCGGTCAGCCAGTCTCCCTGCCCGATGGCCACGTCCAGATCACCGTCCCCGTCTGCGTCACCTAAAGCATTGGAGAAGGAATTTGCCGGTCGGGAGTACCAGTCGGGGGATACAGACAAGGTGCCACTGTGGTTGAAATATATCACCGCCGGCAACGGGGCCATACCTGTGGCTGTTATTCCCAGATGGGAGACCACCAGATCCAAGTCGCCATCGTTATCCAGGTCTCCAATTGAAATGTTATCACCGGCCTCGAGGTCGCTCGATATCCATGACGGTATTGTATCCACCTGCCCCCCCCAGTTGGAATAGATGTTTTTGGGGAGTTGTATGACATCCAACCCCCTGGTCACCGCCAGATCTTGCCACCCGTTATTATCGAAATCTCCCCACCCTATTCCTGTGGGATATTGGTTAGAAACACCAACTGACCAAAATGGCTCCTGGGCCATTTGTACTTCAGCTTTTATCACATTTGGTCCTTTTAGAAGCAACATCAATAAGGATAAAAGAAGGATATTAACAGTTCGCCATACTGTTTTTCCCATGGGGGTATCCTTTCATTATTATATTTCCCGATATATTATTTTGCTTGTATTTGCTTGATCATCCGAGATTATTCTGTCGACATATTTACTGGCATTGGTCCCTATATTGAACCTTTGCGGAGTTGATCTGTCGCCTTCCCTAGACATCAATTAACCAATGTCAGTCTGCATGTCTTGCTCTTCCCTTTCCATTCCCCCCTTACAAAGTACACTCCGGCGGCAACCCTCTGCCCTTTGGCGTTCTTCCCATCCCAGCGAACAGTATGTTTCCCAGGCTGTAATGGCCCCTCGGCAAGACATTGCACCGCCCGGCCCGTAATATCATAGACGCACAGCCTCACCAATGCCGGTTCTGATAATGCAAATGAGACGGCCGTCCCCATTCTCGATGGGTTGGGGTAGACCTTCAGGGACGTCTCCGGCACTCTGGTTATTTCACCGGGCAGACGGTCATCCTGAACTCCCAGGGCCGGGTTGGTCAGAAAACCACTGATCAACGAATCACTCTGGGGACTGATCCCGCCCCCTCCGGTATAATAAAGGCAGTACCCTGCCCCGCTGCCGCAATACACACCCGCTAAAACGGTATTTAATGTTCCCAATCTAGCTACACGCACTCCATTGCCTGTCAACACGGACAATCTACCAAAACCGGATACCGCAGTTCCAATCGTATCATTGACACCGATGCCGGTGACTCCAAACGGATGATCGTACGTCGCAACGATAGGTATGCCAGCCCCAGTGTAATTGCTATAACCGGTGGCTCCTACCCAACCGCTGATGGGAGTGATATCAGTGCTCCCGCAAAGGTCAAGAGGCGTTTGGCGAGTCATTAATACCCTACCGCCGCTTTCAATGTATTGGCGGATTGATGCCGTGTCCGTTGTGGTCGCGCCATGTTCTATGACCACAGCCTGGTAATTTGCTCCGATGACCGGGGGAATGCTCCACAAGCTGTCAACTGTTTCCCAGATACCACCAACCAGTTCCATCATGGCATGATCCCCACCAACTACTGCCGCCTGGCCTGTGCCAAGGATCCATAAAGATAAAGTGGAGTCGGCTCGTAATGTGTCCACCGAATCCGCAACCGTCAGTGTGGCTGAATACTGGCCGGGAGTTATATCTGATGAAGCCGCAATCGTCAGCGAGCAGGAACCGCTAGGATTGATATACATAGGATTAAATGCAAAGTTAATATGCCCTGATTCTGGTTCGGTACTGAGATTTGCACTGAGCATTACCGTGCCATGATAATCATTTTGAGATTCAATGGAGACCGATATGCTTACGGACTCCCCTGGCATTATGTAAACAGAATTAGGTGTCATACTGGGTCTGAAATCCGGCATATCCTCCCACAGGCACAGTTCCCCCAGGTCCTCTGATCCGGCGACTATATCGAGATCTCCATCTTGATCAATATCATCTACTTCCAGCGCCCAACCCCGTCCGAACTCGCTTCTAAGCACCATTGGCGTCCAACTAAAGTTATCGTTCCGAAATACTGACAACTCTCCCGGAATCATCCCCACTGCCGTCAGGTCCATATCGCCGTCTCTATCTAGATCGCCGGCCCGGACATTCACAGCCACGCCCAGCTGATCCGTGACGGTATGTTTGATCCATTGGTTTGTTGCCAGGTCCAGACAAAGCCAATATGCTACCTCCTGACACTCGGTTCCAACGGCAATTATGTCGTACAGGCTATCACCATCCATAAACATCGGTAATGCTATTTGGGCACCAGCAAAATCAGAATTTATTATATGTTCCTTCCAACCTGCCGGATCCCCGCCCAGGTTTTCCCACCAGCAGACGGTATTGGCAATCTCGGCTGCCCCGATGACGTCTAGATCTCCATCCCAATCAATATCGCAAATTGTCACGGTCTTGGCTCCGGCTAAGCTGTCGCATAATGAATGCTCGGCCCAGCCCGGGAACTCGGCTCCATCGCTGTAGAATATTGAGACAGAACCGGGATATGAGCTGACCCCTATTACATCTGTATACCCGTCGGCATTTATATCGGCGCACATGGCATCATGCGCCCCATAAGACTCTCCTATCAAATGCTTAACCCAACTCTTGGTTGGATCGCCGTTGTTCTCCCACCAATCAATTTTACCTTCATATAATTCCGTGGCGACGATATCCGGGAAGGTATCATTATTTATATATGCGATTTCCACTGACATGGCATCATCTATTGATAGATCCACCACAAATCGCGTCCATTGTATGGGATGTCCGCCATCGTTCCTCCACCAATAAATGCCACTGCCCGGTCTTTCAGCACCACCAATTATATCTTTATCCCCATCACGATCAAGATCGAAGATTCTAATACAGGAGATCCCTGAAACGCTCAGATCAATCGGTTGTTCGACGAAAGATATGGTTTGAGCCCCGGCAATATGCAATGATAAAGCCATGGGAAGCCAGACCATTACTATGCTGATCAAAACTCTTTTCATGATTCGCCTTTCTTTTAAATGTATTTAATTAGAACAGCGGGGAGGACAAATGCTTGCATGTATTCTTATCATAAATATGTGAAAATTTATCATTGGTTAAAGATTTTGTAAATGCAGGGATACGTTTCGTATCCTATACTTCACTGCTCTATCTTTTCCCTTCTCAAAGCATCATGTTTTATTTTCTTTATCTCAGATCTTCCTTTTTCTATCGTCGATTTATCGTTTGCCGGCGACAAGCCCTTTATCAATATGTCAACCAAAGTGAGGTATAGTTCCTCCCGTTTAGATGCATTTAGACCTTTTTTCATCATGATCTCATTTAAGTTGGCTCGCAATGAAAGATAAATATACGAAAGCGTCCACCAGAGATCCAGACCGTCGCGTACCTTCCTCTCTCTTTGAGCCTGCTTTAGCACAGATTGCATATATTTTTCGGTGTTGTCATAATATTCCTTATGTTCGGCATATAGTTTTTTATAGATATCCGCAAAATATAGCCCTCGGAAGTCTATATAGATCAATAGATGGAGATCGGTGGGGTGAACCGTAAAAAAGCTGTAGTAGGAACAGGCGAATGCCCAGAGTTTATCGATCCCTGTAGGCATAGCATCCATTTGTTCCTTATGTCTGCCCCACCGTTCCCGGAAACGCTCCAGGTGGATGGCCACCAGTAATTCATCCTTGCTTGAAAAGTATGAATAAACAGTCTGTTTGGTATATTCGGATTTACGAGCGATCTCATCCATGGTCACGTTCATTACGCCCCTGGACTCCATCAATTTCCAGGCTGCTTTCATGATGTCAAGCCGCCGAATGGTAGCAATATCCTGTCGTCTTTGTTTTATTTTCATCATAATACCCTTTGTATAATTTATTAGACCAATAGTATGATATTATTAGATATTTGTCAAGTGTTTTTTTATTTTATTATCGTTATAAATATAAAAGGCCCCTCATATTTGAGGGGCCTGCATGCTTTTATGATGTAATCTTTAAAATCCTTTTAATTCTATAACTGCTCCAATACCTATACCGGACATGTCCAGCTCCCTTTCCCAACCGCCATCCTCCTCTCGGGCTACTGTGGTACCGTTATAAGAGGCTTCCAGGAGAAGAGCGCTTTTTAGCCCTAATCCTATTCGGGCACCGCCTCTGATCCGCCAGCCGAATCCGGTATAAAATCCATCATCAGGACCTTGAGTGATCTTGTCTACTGATATTGTTGTATCCTTGTAATCGTATGACACCCGGGCCAGCCCCCATCCCAGGTCACCACCTACATATGGTTTTATAGTGCCTCCGACAGGTAATGTGAAATTCAGACTGGTCCATAATGGCAGATATGTAACCTTGTGCTCGTAAAGCACCTTGACCATGGTGGTAGTGGTTATTCCGGTAGTGCTGGTGGTATCAGCTTCTTGCTTCTCCTCAAAACTTTTTCCGAAATATTCAATCCCAAATGATAGATTGACCATATCATCAACTGCATTGCCCACCCCCAGACCCAGCAGCAAGCCACCGTTACCTTTAACACCAGAGGGATTGTAATAACCGCCTTTAAGGGCAAGTACACTGTTGGCAAACGGCAGCATCCCCGCATTGGCCCCAGCCGTCATACAAAGGACAGCTAGTGTTATTATCAGTGTTTTTTTCATTTTATCATGTGTTCAATAATTAATAATCTTGTTCGGTCAGAACAATTGCAGATACCGGGCAAGCATCTACACAGGCTCCGCATTCGGTGCAAGCTGCGGCCTTTACCACCACTGCCTTGTCAGAAGGCATATCCAGTACGTTGGTTGGACAAGCAGAAACGCAGGCTCCGCAACCTATACAGGCATCTGCATCTATCTTGGGATATATCTTTTTGGGCATTTTACATTCCTCCCTTTATTTCTGTTTTTCGATCTTAGCGATATCTTTGAGTACCAGGTTCTTTTTCTGCGTCAGCATTCTCTCGTGCTTTAACTCTTCGGAAACCAGCTGCTTAAAAAGGCTTTTGACATCGTATTCGTAGGAATAAGTAGCTTCACGGGCATACCTTTCCTGAGCCGCCTTTTCAAATTTAATGGCCATATCCAAGGCCTTTATAAGTTTTTTTGCCAGTTTTAGGTCTTCCATTTATCTCTCCTTTTATAGTTAATAATTATTCTGTGCCATATCCTTCGTTAGATATTAACATAAGATTGGATTTTTGGCAAGTACCATTAAAAGAGTTTGGGATCATTCCGTTCTTCCGGCTCCCGGGCTAAGTATATATATCGGTCGATAAGATTCACGTAATCGCTCCACCTCTTTTTATCATTTCCTTCCCGGTTGATTATCCTTTCAAAGGCGGCAGCATGGGCATCCATGAAATCGCAATGATGCACTACCAAAGCCTCAAGGGTTGATGGCACAATCGGGGAACCTTTTTCCTTCTCCCCGTGATGAGATAGAATGATATGCCTCAGACGCTTTTGGGTCTCATTAGGGAAATCCTTGATTTTGGATATCCTTTCCAATAGCATCTGATCGCCCAATACCAAATGCCCCATCAAACGCCCCTCATCCGAATAATCAATAAAAGTGGTCACGGTAAATTCCCTTATCTTTCCTATATCGTGGAGCAGACATCCGGTGATCAGGATTTCCGGATCGAGCATTTTATAATTTTTTATCGCGGCTTTTGCCAACCGGCAGACCGAGACCGTATGCTCCGCGAGACCTCCCACCCATCCATGATGCCACAGCTTTGCCGCCGGAGCTTGCAGGAATTCCTTCATGAACTCGCGGTCATCGAAAAACAGTTTTAACAGTTTTGACAAATGCGGGGATTTGATTTCAGTTATTTCCGTTCTGATACATGCTTCCAACTCGTTTCTGGAATAAATCGATGCTGTTAGAAATTCAGCCGGTTCATACTCATCCTTCTCACATTTTCGTATATTATCGACTCTTAGTTGAATATTATCCTTATATTTTCCCACCAAGGCCTTGACCTGTACCACATCGCCCGGGGTTAGCTGTTTATATACGGCGTCAGCATCATTCCATAATATGGCGTCGATCCTGCCGGTAGCATCGCCCAATTCCAAAGAAAGGAATGGTTTTCCGTCTGATTCCTTGGTCTTTATTTCCATTTTACGAAGGGCATAATTACTTATAATGTCTTTGCCCTGCATCTCAGTAGCTTTGATTTGCTTTATGGCGATATGTTCCATTATACACCTCAATATATTTTGCATATTTTATACATATTCGCAGTATATGTCAATAAAATAAATAGCCCGTTCTTTTGGAACGGGCTATTTAAAATAAGGATGGCACCTACCTTTTCAGTCGTTCTTCGAATATCACATATAAAGTTGGGACAAAGACCAGTGTCAGCACCGTAGAGACCAACAGTCCGCTTATGACCGAAATAGCGAGCGGGGCGTATGTTTCGGAGCTTTCTCCAATGCCCATAGCCATCGGGATCATCCCCACCACAGTGGTCATGGTGGTCATTAAAATGGGACGAAGCCTGGTATGCCCGGCTTTGATAACCGCCTGATAGAGGGCCATACCTTCCCGTCTCAGAACATTGGCATAGTCCACCAAAAGAATGGCATTGGAGACCACGATCCCTACCAGCATGATGATTCCGATGAAGACGATAACCGAAAAATTGATGCCAGTTAAAAACAATCCCCAAATCACCCCAACGACCCCCAGCGGCACCGAAAATAAAATGACGAAGGGATCCAGCAACGATTCAAACTGGGAAGCCAGCACCATATAGACCAGCATGATGGCCAGTAACATGGCATAGAACAGGCTCCTGAAACTATCGGCCATATCCTTGGCCGAACCACCCACCTCAACGGTGAAGCCTTCGGGAATGCTTATCTTGGCTATCTTTTGAGCCAATTCGCCGTTAATGGCGCCGATAGCACGGCCCTTGGCATTGGCCGTTACCGAGACTATCCTCTGCTGATTTTTACGGGTAATGTCCACCGGTCCAAATGCCTTTTCGACCCTGGCGATATTGGATATTGGCACTAACTGACCCATCGGGCTCATCAGCTTCAGGTTCTTGATGTCCGGCATCTGGGAACGATCCTGCTTTTGGAAACGGACCACCACATCGTATTCCTTCCCAAATTTGCTGTCGCGGAATCGGGTGACCGTCTTCCCCTTGAATGCAGTCTCCACCGCCGATGCCACCTGATAAACGCTCAATCCCATTGCCCCGGCCTTATCACGATCTACTACTACCTGAAGTTCCGGCATGCCCTCGCTGCGACTTATGGTAACGTCCTTGGTACCTTTCACGGATTCCATTATCCCTTTGATGTGCTCCGCAATTTTCTTGGAGGTCTCCAGATCGTAACCTTGTATATCAACCTGGATAGCACCTCCGGAGCCCATACTCATGATCTGGGAGACCAAACTTCCGGAAGCGAACACCGCCTTAGCATCGGGGATCGCAGAAATCTTAACCCTCAACTTGTCCATGATCTCATCAATGCCACGGTTTCTCTGTGAGCGTGGCCCCAGCTTGACTCTGATAGCACCAATGTTAGGTCCGGAACTGGCCATGGCCTTTCTCATCCCTTCGCCTTCGCCGAACTGGGTGTATATGGTATTGGCTTCGGGGATATCTGTCTTGATTATATCCTCTATCCTTTGCATCACAGATCCGGTTTGTTTGAAGGACGTGCCTACCGGCATGGTGATGCTGACGGTGAATTCCCCTTCGTCGCTAGAAGGCATGAATTCGGAATCGATAAGCGCAAAAAGGAACACGCTTACTACCACTACTGTCAAAGTTATGCCCATCACTGCCCTTTTATGGGCCAAGGCCCAGGCAAGGATTTTCTGATAGAAATCATCCAGGCCCTTCAGCCACTGACCGATATTATCCAGCATCCGTCTCCACAATGAACCACCGACGACAGCAGCATCCTGATTCTCGACCTTCAGGAAACGGCTGGTCAGCAAAGGAAGCAGCATCATGGATACGAAATATGACCCGATCAGGGAAAAGGACACGGTGTAAGCCATCGGGCGGAACAGCACCCCGGCTATTCCGGACACGAAAGCGATCGGCAGGAACACCACTATCGTGGTTATAGTGGCTGCCAAGACCGCCATGGCCACCTGATCGGATCCCTTCAAGGCCGCCTCCTCCGGTCCATGCCCGGACTCCCGATGCCGATAGATGTTTTCCAGAACCACGATGGAATCGTCAACCAGCCGCCCTACTCCAAGAGCCAATCCGCCCAGCGTCATGATGTTTAGTGTCATGTTGCGGAAATAGAGCAGAATGAAAGTAACGATGATCGAGAACGGTATGGAAAGCGAGATGATCAAAGTGCTGGAGAAATTGCGCAAAAAAAGTATTATGATCAAAATAGCCAGGACAGAACCAGTGATAGCCTCTGTCTCCAGGCTTTTGATTGACCCCCTGATGAACTCGGCCGAATCGAAAGCGGTAGCTAATTTGATGTCTGATGGCATTTGCTGCTGAAGTTCCTTCAGCTTGGCCTGGACCTTATCACTTACCGACACGGTGTTTGATCCCGATTGTTTTTGTATGACCAAGGCCACCGAACGTTGTCCGTTCAGCTTGGTCTCCGTATCGACCTCATTAAAGCTGTCCTCGACCTTGGCGATATCCCTCAGGTAGACCGGAATGCCGCCTTTATTGCCAATTACCGTGGCCGATATCTGCTCCACACTCTTGAACTCGCCAGGAATACGGATCAGGAAATCCAATTGACCGCTTTTCAAGTGACCGCCTGGCAGGTTCAGATTGGAGGCCATCAATGCCATCCCCACCTGGTCGAAAGAGAGACCTAAAGCCTCCATCCTGGTGCGATCGATATTGACCTGGATCTGCCGGTCCTGGCCGCCTTGTACCGTCACCGAGGCTACGCCGGGGATACGGGCCAGCCGGTCTTTAAGGTTGTCATCCGCGTACTGCCGCAGCTCCGAGACCCCACGGGGACTGGAGACCCCAACCACCATCACCGGCATCAAGGCCGGATCGAACTTGACAATGGTGGGATTCTGCACACCGGATGGCAGATGGGATTTTACAAGATCTATCTTTTCCCGGACATCTATAGCTGCGGCATCGATATCAGTGCCCCAGTCAAACTCAAGGGTGATCATCGAGGAGCCTTCCTTGGAAGTGGAGCGCACATTCTTGACGTTACGCACCATGCTGACCACGCTCTCCATGGGACGGCTGACCATGGCCTCAACCTCGGCCGGGCCAACCCCCGGATAATCGGTCATAACCGCCACAATGGGAAATGACATATCGGGCAAAAGATCGATATTCAAATTCAACATAGCCACCAGCCCGATGACAGTGACTCCAATGAATATCATGAAAACCGTCACCGGACGCTTTATACCAAATTCGGAAAGAATCATGGTTATTTGCCTCCCACTATCTCCACCACCGAACCCTGGGCGACGGAATGTTGGCCGGCTACGATCAATTCATCGCCAAAGGACAGCCCTGATTTGATGGCGCTGGTTTCCCCCAGGTCCAACGCGACCGTTATGGGACGAACGACAGCCTGACCGTTTTCCACAAGAAAAACTTGGGTCCCGGACTCACGTTCAATTATGGATGTGGTTGGGATTACGATGCCCTTGATGTGCCTTTTTATGTTGATACTGGCTCGGGCATACATGCCGGGTCGGATCTTGAGGCCGGCGTTGTTAATGGCAATTTCGGCCTTCGATGTACGGCTTAAATTATCTACGGTTGGCGATAGTTTTGATACCCAACCGTTGAATGTCTGATCGGGCCAGGCATCTATGGAAATCTGGGATGCCGCGCCTTTCCTGACCCTGGATATTTCGACCTCAGGGACCTGTACTATCAGTTTGACCTGATGGTAGTCGGCCACCTGGAACAGCGGCATCCCAGGGGCCACATGAGTACCGGTATCAAAATATCTCTTGGTCAGCCAGCCGGAGATAGGAGATTCGACAGCCGCCTCCTTGAACTCCACACCGATCTCGTCGCGGTCAATTGTCACCACATTCTGTCCTTTCTCCACCCAGTCGCCTTCCTCAAACAGGTATTTGATTATCTTGCCGGGTACCTTGACGGGAACCTCGGTCTGGTTCTCAGCCATCATGGTACCGGAAAGATTAAGAGTTTCATCATAATCGGAAGGCGCTATGGTAAGCACCTCCACCGGGAATTTTGTTACTTCATCCTTGGTATTATTCTTGCTTAAAGCCACCTTTACCACCCGAAAACCGGCTATGGCAACGATTGCTGCAAGGATGATGATGACTATTATCTTGCCCTTCATGGTTTTACCTGGCTCCTTAGTATTTTATTGTTAAATATTAATCTGATTCATTTGATTGACGTACCGGTAGCCTTTTCCAGTTTGGCCACAGCCAATATATAATCGTGAACAGCTTGGATCCTGTTTGTCTTGGCCTGAGTCAAGGCCAATTGGGCATCAAGCACATCAAGATTGGTGGCCTGACCATTCTCGTACCTTGCTTGAGCGATTTTCAAAGCTTCCTGGGCCTGCTCCACTGATTTTTCTTGCGATAGTATGGATTTTTGGTTAGCCTTAATGGTCAGATAAGCGGCAGCCACTTCTAGTTTTATATAATCCTCTACCATTTCCTTGGCCAACCTTAGCTGTTGGGCGTTGGCTTTAGCCTCCTTGATCTTGCCCAACCCGGACCCGCCGTCAAATAGCGGCCAACTGGCAGCCACCCCGACATCCCAGTTTTTATTCCATTCATCGCTGCTTGAAAAGCCGGAACCCTTGGAATATGAGTAATCTGCGATCAAGGCAATATTGGGCTGGTAGCTGGAATACGAAATCAATTTGGCCTTTTGAACTATCTTTTCCCGGAGGATGATCGATCTGAATTCCGGACGATTGACCAGTGCTTGGTTCACAAGCCAAACGCTGTCAATTTCCACCGGCTGATAGCTCATGGAATCAGTCAAGGTAACCGGAGCATCCAGTTCCCTGTTCAAAGCCATGTTAAAAGACTGCCGTGAAAGTTCAACTGCGTTCTGCATTCGGATAAGTTGGGGTTGGAGATTTGAAAGCTGTACTTCGGCACGCAATAGATCGTAACGCGAGACCATGCCTTTCTGATAAAGAGCGCGCACCCTATTCACATGTTTTTCTATTGATGACACCGCTTCCATCGTAACATCAAAGGCCCTTTGAGCCAAAAGTAAGCCATAATAAGCCTGTTTGACAGAGTATATTACTTCCGTCCTGGCACTGTCGAAGGATTCATCGGCAGCTTTGCGGTTCAGCCGGCTGATCTGGTACCCCTGCCATATCTTGCCACCGGTGTAGATCGGCCAGCTGGCCGAGAGCTTGGCGGAATATGTATTTCCAATATTATCGGAAGTAATCGCTGCACTGGACAGAGAGACCATGTCGCCGGTAAGATTGTAATTACTGTCGAGAACTGGCCTAGTATAGTGGAATTCCTCCATGCCGATCAGGCTGTTAAGACGGACAACAGAGCCGGAGGCCGATAGTTGAGGGACCAGATACCCCCTGGCGGCCGCCATCTGGCCCTCGGCGGACTTTACTTTTGCTTCGGATATTTTTATGGCCGAATTTTGTTTAAGGGCAATGTCAATGGCTTGGTTCAAAGATAATGTCTCGGCTCCGGCCAGGGATGAAATCGTCAATATTATTGTCAGAATCATTTTCATGTTCATTTTTTCCCTTTTTGTGAATAATTTGTTATACCCTGCAGGTAAAAGCTGGTCAAAAATTCCAAGTCTGCGCTGTTGCAAATCTTCTTCTTGTTCCAGAAGGAGCTCATCGCATTGCCGTGGATCAGATTGAAAAAAGCAGATGCAGCCCTTTCAGTATCGATATTCGCAAAAAACCCTTTTTGAACGCCTTCTCGTAAGATATTCGACACCATTATTATCAAATTCCTGAAATGCGTCATCATCCTTTCCCGCATTTTATCAATCACCACTCCGGGCTGACTGCGGGACATAAGTTGCATGAGGTCCACATTATCCTCGAAAAGGCATAGTACTTTTTTGATCAATTCGGACACCTTCTTGGGCGGGGGAAGGTCGCTCTCGCAGGTTTCGTTTATCACCATCTCCAGATTGCTGATGGCTTCTTCTAAAACAGAGAAAAAAAGATCTTCCTTGTTCTCAAAGTAACTGTATATGGTCCCTTTGGCCAGCTCGGCTTTTTCAGCGATCTCATCCAGGGTCGTTTCGTGAAGTCCCTTTACGGCAAAAATGACCCTAGCCGCTTGGAGTATCTCCGTTTTCCGGGCGATTCTTTCCCTTTCCTTGCGCGGCAATTTATCGTTAATTTCATCCATTATTATGAATCCTTTCGGTTAAAATATGCTGACGCCTAGGTACTTCTTTGGATTGGCCTTGAGATCTTTGATCAATTGGTTCAATTCTTCGGAAGATTCCTTTAGCTTTTTATACATCTCCTCGTCCTTTGACAGTTTACCCAGGGTGCCTTCGCCCCTCTCCATCCTGGATAGTATGACCTCCAGCCTTTTAGATGTTGAATCCAGGGTATTATATATGCCTGGCTCGCGAAGCAGCTTGCCCAGGCTGCCTTGCCCCCTTCGCAAGCTGTCGGAAATCACGTTTACATTGGCCATGGTCTGATTGAGGCTATTATAAAGGGTGGGATCATTCATCAGTTTGCCAATGGTTCCCTTGTTGCCCTTGATCAGCAATATCAGATGGTTCATGCTGACCATGACCGAATCAAGGTTGGTATACAGCCGGGGATCATCGATCATTTTACCCAGCGTACCGGTTCCCTTTTCGATCTTTTTTACTATCACGTTAAGCGACTGGGTGGTGGATCTTAGAGTATCCGATATTTCAGCCACTGTAGCCAGTATCTCTTCCGGGGGCATTACTTCTTTGGTCAATAACTGATCGTTATCGCTCAAAACCGGATTGTTCAGCCCGGTCGGCACTATCTCTATCAGTTTATCGCCCAACAGGCCCAAGCTGCTGATCCTGGCCACCGAACCTTGGCGTATCTTCTTTTGCCATACCTTCTCAATCCTCAATTGAACCTCGACCCTGGGATTGGCATCCGTTTCCACAAGATCTATGCTGTTTACCACGCCCACCTGAAAGCCGGCAACCCTTACCGGGGCTCCTTTCTGCAAGCCTCCCGCATCATCAAAACGGGCTTTAAGGAAATACCTTTGCTTGAGCAGCCCCTGCCGTTCTCCTACCGAAAAAATGGTTATCAGGGCTATGACCAATCCGACTGCGATCAGGGCCCCTACCTTGAGTTCATGTGATATTTTGTTACCGGCCATCGCTGATGACTCCTCCCTTGATAAAATCTTGAACGAATTTAAGTTTGGAACCCTTGATCTCGGACGCGCTTCCGGTCAAAAGTATCTCCCCGTCCTTGATGACCACGAACCTGTCGGCCACCTGAAAGGCATTGGCTATCTCGTGGGTCACTACTATCGAAGACACATTGCGCTCCGTCTGCAACTTACGGATAAGTTGGTTTATCTTTCTCGAAGTCAGGGGATCCAATCCGGTGGTGGGTTCGTCATAGAACATATATACCGGATCCAGGGCCATGGCCCGGGCCAAAGCCACCCGTTTTTTCATGCCACCAGAAAGTTCGGATGGCATAAGCTGCTCTGTTCCCGAAAGCTCGACAAATTCAAGACATTCGGCCACCTTTTCTCTGATCTGCCCCTCAGTAAATTTGGTATGCTCCCGAAGGGCATAGGCCACATTCTCTCCGACATTGAATGAATCAAACAATGCCGCCCCCTGAAATAGCATGCCCATACGCTTGCGGACCGGCATCATTTGTTCCTCCCGATAATTGGTGGTGTCTTGCCCGTCTATTTGGATTGTGCCCTGGTCCTGTTTTAGCAGACGCAGTATTATCTTGAGCAGAACGCTCTTGCCACAGCCGGAACGCCCCAATATAACAATGGTCTCGCCATCATTAAGGGCCAAACTGACACCCTTAAGAACCTGTTTCCCTTCGAATGATTTAAATATGTCCTTCAATTCGATCATATCATCGCCTTTTCATCATATACCCATTAGGAACAGCAGTTTGGTAATCACTGCGTCCAGCAGAAAGATCAGCACTGATGAGACCACTACCGTTCTGGTAACGGCTTCTCCCACCCCCTTGGTCCCGCCTTTGGTGTTCAAACCGTAATAACAGGCCACTCCAGATATCATAGCCCCAAAGACCAACGGTTTCAACAACCCGCTGAAAAGGTCGTTGAACACCAATGAATTTATCACCGAGCTTTTGTAGAATGAGGCCGTCAGCCCCAGGTTCATCACTCCCACCAACATCCCCCCCAGTATGCCTATCAGGTCGCCCACCACTACCAACACCGGCAGCATCATGGTGGATGCCACGATCCGGGTCATCACCAGCTTGCGCAGGGGATCGGTAGCCAAAGCCCGCATGGCATCGATCTGCTCGGATACCTGCATGGCCCCTAATTCAGCCGTTATCCCGGCTCCTACCCTTCCGGCAAAGACCATGGCAATCAGCACCGGCCCCAGTTCGCGGACCAGGGAAACCGCCACTATCCCTCCCACGTAAATCTTGGCGCCGAATCGCATCATGGCATAACCGATCTGAAAAGCCAGCACGAACCCGGTGAAAAAAGCCACTAAAATTACGATGGAAAGGGAATCCACCCCGATACGATCCATCTGTTCCCATATGGTCTTTCCGTAATAGGGCGGCCTAAAGAACCGGCGCAACACCTCCCAATTGAAGGAGAAGAACCGGAATATCTCAGAAAGGAAGCTGTTTGTTTTGTTAAAAATGTATTTTTTCATTAAACTTACCGTTCATATATTGACTGACCAGTCAGTCACATTATATCAATTCATTTCGATTTTGTCAATAGTCATTTGTTTATCACAAAACAAAAAGCGCCCGGATAATCGGACGCATAGTTTTTTCAAATTAGATATTATTCCAGGAAGAAGCTTAGTGAAGCCATATAGGTCTTCAGCCTTGTCCCCTCCGTCACGAATTGATCTATACTAGCAGCATCGACCATAAGGCTTTTGTATATGTAACCCAAGCCCATTGACCAATCATATTCTCCATCAGGAGCTTTGCGGTATTGGCTGGCTCCCGCCCTGAATACCGCCGCGCCGTAGCCGGGAATGGTGTATTTATACTCTCCGCCTATCATATACTTCAATTCCGGAACCCCTTTACCCCAGAATTTTTCGGTGCTGGCTGTGATTTTAGGCAGTTTGCCGTTATACCACGAGATCCCGCCCGAGATCTTTGGTTTCAGCTTATCGTCCCCGAAATCCTTCCAATAGACCTTGCCCGCCAGGTTTTGCACGTCAATTCCTATCCTAAAAGGATCCACACTACCGTGAAACCCCAGATCTATACCATATCCTATCCCGTTCTCGTCGGTTATATATGCCTGTTGCCATAAAGTATCGGCTCGGATCTGGGTCATTTCGGTCATCCTGCCCCATATAAGCTTGGCGGAAATGCCCATCGCTATCGACTGATGAATATCGTCCTTTTTAGACATTGCCAAAACGAATTCATCCAAGCCGTATTTCAGGTATCTGCTTACTGAATCTGAGCCCAAAGCAACTATTTCTGATCCCTTATACCGGGCCAGGGATCTCCAAGATATACCGAGGCCTCTGCCGGCAAATACGATATAATTCATCCTTCTGGGGCCGGAGAAGATAGGGTCAAACAGTAATCCTTCTGAGTGCAGATAACTGCAAGACGCCATAGTCCACTTTATACCAGCTAGGCCGGCCGGATTCCAAAAAGTCAAGCTGGGGTCATTGTCATCGGCTACGATACTTCCCGAGAGGGCGGCCGCCCGTGCTCCCACCGCCGGGCCCTGATAGGTCATCCAATCTATGGGGGAAGCCTTTAAAACCGTCGTGGTAAGGAACAGCAGCCCGATTGCAAAGATCTTGGTCTTCATGGCCCTCATTCTAATATTTGAATTTCATTCTTATGCCCAGGTTTATTTTTTGATCCTTGTTATCTTCATCCTTTGAACGCTGTACAAAAAGGGAACTTCTGGAGCCAAAAAGATATTCGGCCCTGAACTCATCGCTTAGATCCGCGGCGAAACCCCGGGTATAGCTGACGAATATATTCCGGGTGACGTACTTGCCCAGCGTCACCTGAGCTCCCTTCTCCTGGCCGGTATAGGTCTTCATCTTGACCACATCCACCAGGCCGGTCTTCTTTTGAATCAGGCCTCCCAGCATATTACTAAGATAGTCGGCCCCGCGGTTGATCACCTGATCGGTTAGATCCGCATTGCCCTCCCCTTCAAGCTTCATCCCCGCAGAGAGCATGGTCAATATATCCTGTTCGGGCATCGATGGCTCGGAGCTGAATGAAAGTTTTGGCTGCAAGGCGGTTCCTCCCACTTTAAGGAAGACCTTGGTCCGCTTCTCATCGCTGAGATCAGCTTGGGCCGACAAATTCAACTCCGGGTTGATGACCACCGCGTTGGTGAATGTCAACTGCCCTTCGGTGATGTCGAACCTACGGTCAATAAAGCGGTATTCTCCGCGAATGGTCTCCAGTCGGCCAGATAGGAACAATACATTCTGCTGCATTCGAACGTTCAGGTTCTCGATCTTGAGCTCTATATCGGCGTCGGCATTCCGGAGCCAGATCCCCTGGGCGCCGGTGATCGACAAATCCAGGTCCATCGGTTTGGCCCCGCCCTCCGGCGGCGGAGGCTCTTCGGCCGGGGCAAAAGGCAATGTGATCAGGGCCGAATTGGCGTACACATCGCCCTTGATCTTTGGGTATTTCACCGTTCCGCCTATCACTATATTGGCATTGACGTTGCCCTCGATGAATGGTATGTTCCTGACCGGGGCCTTATCCACCGCTATCAGGAAGTACATGGTGGTAGGCATGAACTTGTCCAGGATTATTTCGCCCCGTTTGATCTCGACCTTACCCTGGTTCTCGGTGCTGGCCGTTATATTATCTATCACCAGACTATCGGCGTTGAAATGGGCAAAAGCCTGAACCTTGTAGAGGTACATGCCGAAGGGACGGAGCACCATCTTGGCGTTGGCAATGGTTGCCTCTCCGTTCAACAACGGTTTGAAAGGCGTTCCGGAAAGCTTGACGCTCAGGTCCACCCTCCCTTCATAAACGCTCAACAGCTCGGCCATCGGAAAGAAGGCCCAGGTGCCGATATCCCTGAGTATTATCTCACCGGACATGGGCTGGTCAAGCAGTTTGCCTGCTTCGGGGCCTACCCCCAGGTTCACAGGAACGTACAGCGATATTTCGGAAAGCTGGCCATAACGTGTTATGGCCAATTTATCCAGGGTGACCGCTTTGTCTGCATATCTGCAATCGATTGTCACCCGATCGGCAGTGAACTGTTCAAATCTGACGTTGTCTATAGACAGATTGGCAGATAGTTGGGGAGCGCTGAGATTGCCTGAAATATTTATATTAAAATCCAACAGGCCGTGTACTGTCTTTCTCAGGTTAAGCAACTCCACTATCTTGCGGCTGTCTATGGCATCTCCATTTAGCTTAAGGTATACCCTCTTATCGCTGTGATAAAATCCTTCCATGGTCAGGGCTCCCCGGCCGGCAATAAGTTTGGTTGGTTCCAGATCGATATTGGCCCCGTTGATCGACAACCTTATGGGCTGGCTATTGACCACCGTTTGATCGCCGTAATTATAGTATAGCTTGCTTATGGCCAGGTTGATCTGTTTTTTATTCAATTCGACCATTCCGGTGGCCAGAGCCTCTGTAATGGAATCCTTGACCACGTGGATCGATAGGCCACCCCACTCCAAACCCCTCAGCTCTGTCAGCAGCTCCACCCGGTCAATGGTCTGATTCCCAATGGACAGCCCGGTAGCGATAAATTTCCCGTCGCCCTGTGGTTTGGAGGCCACCTGCTTCAGCGACATATTTCCGTCGAGATAAAGGCACGAGAAATTGGATATCACTGCCTCCTTCAACCGGAAAGTGCCGATCACGTCGGGATTTTTGGTCAGGCCGGATATCAGCCCGGTAAAGCGCAATTTCCCCTGCAGGTCCTTGAGCCCCAGCAGGGTCCCAAACTGGGCCAGTTCTATCTCTTCGGTCTCCACATCCACGCTCAAAGCTTCTTTGAAAACATCGCCCTTGACCTTCATCTTGGCCTGGCCGCTGGTCAGGTCGAACCTCTCGATGGATAAGGTCTGATCCGAATAAAGCAGGTCGCAAAATAGCTGATCCACCGGGACATCGTTTACCAGACTTTTATTCAAAAATAATTTCACCGAGGCTTGGGACTTTTGGGGATCGAACCCTTTCCCCTTTATCCTTAAATCGCCGTTAATCTCTGTTCGCAGGGGTACATCACCTTTAGCCAGAGCGGCGCCAAAATCCGATCTATCAAAAAGCAGATTAAGATCATAAAGCCGGTCTTTAAGATTAATCTCTCCTTCGCCTTCAATATTACCGCTACCGGCATTCAAATATATCCTGTTAAAACTGATGAGATCGTTCTTCATTTCCACCATGACATCAAGGCCTGAAATCTGAAAACCGCTTATGTCCAGGCCGCGGGAAGCGACCGAAATCTTGCCCTGCGGAGAGTTGACCGGACCTTTAAAATCGGCCGATACTTCCAGCCGGCCGGACATATTCTGCCCTCCGGATCCAATGATCCTCGAGATATCGGCCAAGCCCAGATCAACATCCAAACTTGGCAGATCGATCTCCCGTGTTTTGGGATTGAACTTCGCCGAAACTTTAACCCGGCTATTATCAGTGCTTAGTTGGAGATCATTGATCCCGATGGTGTCCCCGGATATGGCAAACCTGCCTGATCCTTTGGCCAGATTTATATTGCCGGTTTTATAGATGGCGTTGATATCCTTAAGATTGACGGAAAGTTTTTCCCCGCCCATCTTCAGACCCAATCGGATGTTTAAACTGTCAATCTGCTGCTTTTTCCCGGGAGTTTCAAGAGAGACCGAGATGTTTTTAAGTGAAATGTCTTCCACGGAAAGCTGCGGAAGGTTCATTTTACCCTTGGGTTTGATGGTATCGGACTTGAACATGCCATCGAAGTTCCAAGTACCGGTGCTATCCTGTGACAGGCATATTTTGGCATCGCTCAGTTCGACCTTGCCTATGACCAAACGTCGTCTGATGGTAGTATACCAAGGGTGGGCCTGCAGCTTTATCCGGGGAGCGGATAACAGAAGACCGCGGGAAAGGGAATCGCGGGAGGCTATGGACACATCGTTGATCAGTATGGTGAACGGGAAATGGAACTCCACCGCTCCTATGGAAAACTCACGCCCCAAGACGTGAGACAGCGAGCTGTCGGTCTCCTGTTTCAATTCATCACGAAACCCTCGGCTGGGCAGTAACAAGGCTATAAACAATATTGTCAGGGTGATGACGCCGCCCAAGACGGCCAAAATTATGTTCGTCTGTCTGGTTTTCATTTAAAACGCATGGCCCAGATTGATATAGAACCTTCCCTGCTTTAATTCTATCTTTTCCTCGGTTTTCACGGCGTAATCAAGCCGTACCGGACCTACCGGAGTTATGAACCTTAACCCCAGCCCGGTTCCACCGTGATACTGGCTCCATTTAACATCGCTAAAACCCGCCCAGACATTACCGGCATCAACAAAGGCAGCCGCCCCGAACATCCAGTATATTGGGATCCTCAGTTCGAAGTTGCCGTTCACCAGCATATTGGTGATGCTGCTGGTATCGGTGGTTATTTCGTCCGTCTTGTAACCCCTCAGGTTCATGGCCCCGCCCAGTTTGAGCCGTTCCTGAATGGGAACCGGTCCGTTGCGGCCATAAGTATAAATCCCGGCAGCCCTTACCCTCCAAGCCATTACGATGCCGTGGCCAAGGCCGTAGAACATGGAGAAATCTCCGGCGCTTTTGCGATAATCGTTGGAACCTCCAAGGACCGATCCTGCATTATCTATGCGGAATGTAGAACTGACACCGCTTTGGGGATTGAACATGTCGTCCCGGCTGTCGAAACTAGCGGTCAAAAATACATCGCTGGTGGTGTTTTGCGTTTCTTCTAAAAATTCGTATTTATACCCAATATAGGCCTGCAGCAATTTGGTCAAGCTTTTGCCTACTTTGGTTTCACCTCCCACCCGGCTGAGTTGCTGCCAGAACGAACTTTCCTGACGTTCACGTTTATAATAAACTGAACCGCTGGCCTTATAAGAGGTGCTTAAAAAATAGGGTTCAAGATAATCCAGATAATAGTTATTGGTGTAGGCATGATAATTTGTTTCCTTGCTTTTTTGAAGAGCGTACGAAGCCTCGCTTTTTACGGTGAGTTTTTGCAGGTTGCCGAAAACGTTGTCACTGCCCCATTCCAATCCGCCCTGAACCCTGTCCGGCGTCTCGAAACCGAAATTGAAACCCACCCAGTTGGTCTTGTCCTCTTTCACCACCAGGCGCAGATTGACCGTATCCATTTTCTCAGCCATGCCTTCCATCTCAAACTTGGCCTCGGTGAAAAGCCCCAGGGCGTAGACCCGCTGCTGGTTGTAATAGACCTTAGAAGGCATGAATATCTCGCCCGGCTTCAGGGTAAGCTCGCGTTCGATGACCTTATTGCGTACCTTTTTGTTCCCTTCGATGTTGATCTCGCCTAACCTGACCAGCGGACCCTCGGTAATGTTGAAAAGAATATCCGAAGTATAGGGATCATCGGTCGCCAAAACGGTGTCCTTAACGGCAGTGTAGATATAGCCGCGTTCGGCATACAAGGCCACTATGCCAGAAGAGGTTTGGTTAATAGCAGGCAGATTCAGGGGATCACCGGTTTTGACCTTTAGCAAGGATATAAGTAGGGAGTCGGAAAGCACCTGATTGCCGCTGAATTTTAGCTGGCCGATTTTTCTTATATTGCCTTCTTCGATAGTCAATTGATAATCAATCTCCTGTTTTTCGATATTCACCCGGCTCTCCTTGCCCATGAACTTGGCGTCAAGGTAACCTTTCTTGCGGTACATGTAGATGATCTTGCGCAGGTCCTGCTCAAAAGTGTAATCGTCAAATCGTTTGCCGTTTTCGCTGGTCATTTTCGACCTAAGCTGTTTCTCGGAAAAGGCAGAATTGCCTATAAAGGTCACTGACCCCAGTTTAAGCCGGGGGCCTCCCTCATCGACCGGTTCGGAAGTCTTTTCCATTGTTTTCTTTCCACAGGCCGAAAAAGCCAAGAACAAAGATAAAAAGAAAATATGTATTAAGCTTCTTTTCACGGGACTTATATACTCAGTCTGCCTTTGTTCATGATTTGTTTGCCGTCCACCCAAACATCGGGGTCGCGCACAATACCGTCCTGATGGCTGGGAACGCTTATCTTGCCGCCGAAACCGCTGTTGTCGCCGAAGGCGATGTGAATGGTGGTCAGGGCTTTCTCATCCTCCAGGATATTCCCGGTAATGACGGCTTTGGGATTTATGCCTATTCCAAACTCAGCCACGTTGAAGGCTTTCTGGCCGTGCCGGGAAAGCATATTCCAAAGAGATCTGGCCTCATGCCCCCCTTTCATGCCGACGGCATAACCTTCTGATATTGCTATCTCGATGGGCTTTTTTAAAATACCGGAATCGCCTATGGAGCCGTCCACTACCAGCCGTCCGCAAGCCGTTCCTTCCACAGGAGCCAGGTATACTTCCCCGGCGGGAAGATTGGTGAACCCTCCCGGCTTATGGATGATGCCGGTATCGGGTTCGGTCCGGCGCCCCTTGATGGAAAATGTAAGGTTGGTCCCTATGACTGTTTTAATATTGACCGATGAGGAGCCGTTCAGAATACCGCAAAGACGGCGTCCGAGCAATTCCATTTTCTTGTAATCAATATTAAGCGTCCGGGCCATCATTCTCGGAGTTATCCCCGGCATACTGGCTATCCTGGCCCCCATCCGGCTGGCATTCTTCCTGGCCTGGGTATGCGACAGCGATTTGGTAGTGGCCAGAAATACCACCTGGCTATCCAGCATGGTTTTAGCGACTGAATCCGGAGGCTCCTGCCCGTTGTTCTCCCTTTCGGGCATGACCATCAAAACGGCATCGCGGCAGAAGGGGCGAACGGCCCGGTAAAATATCTCTCCTGATTCCCGGTTGCCGTCATCGGTCACTATCAGCACCGTTTCACTCTTCTTTACGCCCAGGCATTGCTTAAAAGCAACACTCACCGCTTGATCGATTTTTCTCATAATGCTCCAAAGTTCCTGTATTATTCAAATCAGACCGCCATGCTCTCGTGCATCCGCCGGATCTTGGCCCCCAACTTCTTAAGCTTCCTTTCCCATTTATCATAGCCGCGATCAAGGTGATATATGCGGTTGACCTCTGTCTTACCCTCGGCCTTGAGGCCGGCTATCACCAGGGCAGCGGCAGCTCTCAGATCGGATCCCATTACCGGAGCTCCTGTCAGCTTTGGCACTCCTTTGATCACGGCGCTTTTGCCCTCTATCTTGATTTCGGCCCCCAATCGCTGAAGCTCCAGAACATGCATGAACCGATTCTCGAAGATGGTCTCGGTGATCACCGAGATGCCGGAAGTCATGGTCATCAAAGCCATCATTTGGGGCTGCATATCGGTGGGAAACCCGGGATATGGTGCGATGGTAAGCTCCATCGGCTTCAGCCGCCTCCGGGCCTCCACCGTGATCATTTCGTCGCCGGCCGCCACTTTGACCCCCATGGTACGCATGGCTGAAATGACCGCATCCAGGTGATCTGGCCGGCAATCCTCTATGGTAACGCATCCCCCGCTGATGGCCGCGGCCACCATCAGAGACCCGGTTTCGATCCGGTCCGGGATCATTCTGGCCTCGGCCGGCCTGAGTTCGTTCACCCCGGTGATGGTCATGACCGGGGTTCCCGCCCCCTCTATCTTGGCGCCCATCGAAATCAGCATCTCGGCGGTGGCGATCACCTCCGGCTCCAAAGCGGCTGACTCGATGACGGTCACTCCCTTGGCCAGCACCGCAGCCATCATTACGTTGATGGTAGCCCCCACCGAGACCCCGTGCGACCCGGCCAGCAATACCCGCGAGCCTTTTAGCTGTTTGCCGTGGGCCTCAACGTAACCGTGCAGTATCTCTATCTTTGCCCCCAAAGCTTCCATGCCCTTAAGATGCAGATCTATGGGCCTGGCTCCAATGGAGCATCCCCCGGGGAGCGATACCCTGGCTTTGCCAAACCTGGCCAACAGCGGACCCAGCACGTAATAGGAGGCCCGCATCTGCTTGACGATCTCATACTCAGCCTCGCATTTAAGCCTGGCCGGCACATCGATGGTCATTCGGTTGTCCTCGAAATCCACCTTGGCTCCCAGCCGGATCAGAAGCCGCCTCATAGTGCGGACGTCCATTACGTTGGGAACATTGGTCAGCAAGGATTTTCCCGGAGCCAGCAGGCAAGCTGCCATGGCAGGAAGTACTGCATTCTTGGCGCCAGAGGCCCGGACCGTCCCTGATAAAACCTTTCCTCCATCTATGATAAATTTATCCACAATGCTCCCGCCAAAATCAGTTCATTATTGTTCCGTTTGAGGGTCATAATACTCTGCATACGGATATCGAAGATTCATGTATAAAAGAGAGACAGCGTTCAAACGTTTTGGATACCATCTTAACATTATACCGGCCTGCACAAGCATTGCCCAATAGCAAAGCCTGACCTCCAGGACGATGCCCCTATTTCTTGCTGCCGCTGATCGGATCGGCTTCGTCAATCAGCATGATCGGGATGTCATCCTTGATGTTATAACCCAGCTTGCAGGTCCAGCATAAAAGCTTTTGTTCCTTTGGCCGGTACTCCAATTCTCCCTTGCATTTGGGGCAGGCCAAAATATCGAGTAATTTCTGATCCAGCATTATTTTATCGCTCATTAAAGGTTAATATAGAACAGATTATTATACCTTCATTCATTTTTTAAGTCAACGATTAAGGCCTATCAAAGTTTTTTCACTTTCTTCAAAACGGCCTGATATAAAAACCGGGATATAACTTTGACGCTCTCGGCCACTTCCCTGGTCATAGGCACTTCCAGCTGTATCTGGCCTGCCTGGATCCCCAGGGCGATGATCCTGGCCCCGGTGATCTTTTCCAGATAATTGCCCAAAAAAGACAGGGGCATGGTATGTGTGGAGTGCATCATGGAATGCATATCGGCTGGAGACAAAAAGGCTATTTCGCCCGCCGGGAGCCTCATGTCGGCGGCATCGATGAAGATCACCAGATCCGGCTTTTTTTCCCTGACCACCCCGGAAAAGTTTTCGGGATTGGTTCCGGCCACCAGAACCTCGGCTACAGATCCGTGATCGCATCCCTGCAGCATCATCCGCAGCTCTCTGGCGGTCAGCGATCCCGCGGCATCATCCCCCATCATCTCGTTGCCGATGCCGAAGATCATCAACTTGCCTGAAGCCTCTATGGCCGCAGACACCTGGTCTCTCCATTCCATATTCACCCCTTCATTATGCATAAAATGGCCGGACATGCAATGCCCGACCATTATTTAAACCACCGCAGAAATTATTTGTAAACTATCTTCAGCGATCCCCGGTCGAAGGCGGCATCCTCAAATTCGGTGTTCATGTGAATGGCCTTTTTGGGACAGATCTCGGCGCACTGGGCGCAATGTGAACAGCGGTCCAGATAAAAGGTCATCGAGAATTTTTTGGCTACCTTGCCGGCCTCGTCGGTGGTCTCGGATTCCTTGTGTATCTCCAGGGCCTCGGAGGGGCAGTCCTTGACGCACATCTGGCAACCAATGCACAGATTGGGATCCATCACCGGACGTCCCCGGAAACCCTTGGGAACCCCGATCTTTTCGAACGGATACTGGACGGTGGCCGGCTTTTTGAACAGGTGCCTGAGCACCTCGGGCAGCATCGCTCCTAATCTTAAACTCATTGCAGGTACCCCTTCAAGAATATTACGATTACCAGCTGCAGCAGGGCCAGCGGGGCCAGCCATTTCCAGCTGAAGGAAACCATCTGATCGATACGGATGCGGGCGGTCACCGAGCGCATGGCAGCCAGGATGAAGACCACTATCAGGGTCTTGATGATGAACCATATGAACCCGGGGATAAGTCCTCCCGGAAATCCGCCCATGAACAGCGCGGCGATCATGCCGGCGCCCACCACCATCTGGATATCGGCCAGCAGGCGGAACATGGCCAGCTTGCGGCCGGAATATTCGGTAAAAGCTCCGCCCACCACTTCGGTCTCGGCATGCGGAATGTCGAACGGCACTCTCTCCAATTTAGCCTGCAGGGCCACTACCGCCACCGCGAAGGCAAAGATATTGATCAGCAGATACCAGGGATTGGCCTGGTAATAGGCGGCGATATCGGCCATTCTCCAGCTTCCGGCCATCACCGCGGGAGAAAGAATGGCCAGGAACATTGGCACCTCGTAGGCGAACAGCAGGGTCAGCACCCGGACGCCACCGATGGCGGAATACATGCTGGCCGAAGCCCAGCCGGCCAGGAAATAAGCGAAACTGGGCAGCGACAGCAGATAGGCGATGACTATGATATCACCCTGGAACGAAGTGGCCGACTGGAAGGCGTCGCTGAAATGCCATACCGGCAACAGCAGCCCGGCAGTAAGCACTGAGGTCAGGGCCAGCACCGGAACGGTGTTGAACAGCTTTTTATCGGCCTTATCGGGTACGATATCTTCCTTGGCCATCAGCTTGACAAAGTCGGCAATGGGCTGCAAGATGCCGTGGCTGCCGGTGTACATTGGACCCATCCGGTTCTGGAACTTGGCATACAGTTTCCGGTCAACCCACTCCACGAAGGTGGAATAGACGAACAGGAACAGCAGGCCCGGATAGACCAGCAGATAGAGAAATATTTTCAATATATCCATCTTTACCTCTTATATTATAGCTTGATTCCGCGTTTGCGATAAAAATCGATCCCGTACTGGCGCAGCGTTTCCCATGTCCAGACCTTCTCGTTACCCTTGGGATCGGTGATGATGGCCATTCGGTCGGTACAGGACAGGCAGGGATCGATGGCGGCCATTACGATGGGAATATCGGCCACATAGCCGCCCCGCAGCATATACAAGGTGGCCGGCCAGTTGGCCAAAGTTGGAGCCCTGACCTTTACCCGATCCGGCTTGTCTGTGCCGTTGGAGCGGATATAGTGCAGGACCTCGCCCCTCTGGGCCTCGCAACGACTGGCATACTCGCCCTCGGGAACCTTGCGGGGGGCCTTCACCCTGATGTCTCCAGCCGGCAGGTTCTTCAGGATATATTCGCAGATATTGTACGATTCCATCAGTTCCTTGGCCCTGACCACCACCCGGGCCAACACATCGCCGCCCTCGTCGGTGACAATGTTGAAAGGTATATGCTCGCCGAAACCGGCATAGGGGTCGTCCTTGCGGACGTCCAGCGGCACACCCGATGCTCTGGTGGTCGGTCCGACAGCGTTAAGTTCCAGCGCTTTTTCCTTGGGCAGCTTTCCCACCCCGGCGATGCGCGCCACCAGTGTCGGTTCGCTGGCCCCTATATTCAGATAATATGGGGTCCGCGCTTTTAGAGCGGCTATGCCTTCCAATGATTTTTTGATCTGCATCTCATCCAGGTCGCGCCGGACCCCGCCGAAGGTCTGCATGCCGTAATTGACCCTGTTGCCAGAGATCATCTCCAGGATATCCTCTACGATCTCGCGGTCGCGCCAGGTATACATGAAGAAGGTATCAAAGCCCACCTCATGCCCGGCCACGCCCAGCCACAGCAGGTGCGAATGCACCCTCTCCAACTCGCCCATCAGGCAGCGAATGAACAGGCCGCGCTTGGGCGGTTCGATGCCCATTAGTTTTTCCACGCCCTGGGCGAAGCAGGTCATATGGACGTTGGAACATATGCCGCAGACCCTTTCCAGAAGGTACAGGTCCTGGATATAGCTGCGCTCCTCGCAGCCCTTCTCTATGCCCCGGTGGTTGTATCCCAAACGCAGATCGGCGTCTACTACCGTCTCGCCGTCAACCATGAATCTAAATGACGTGGGCTCTTTTAAAGCAGGGTGTTGAGGCCCTACCGGCAATATGAATGTGCTCATTCTATGGCTCCTTTCTCCCGGTTGTACTTCCAATCCTTGCGCAGCGGATAAACTCCTTGGGGCCAGTCCTCGGGAAGGACCAGGGGACGCATATCGGGATGACCTTCGTAGTTGATCCCCACCAGATCATGCACCTCCCTCTCGTAGAATATGGCACCGGGATATACGCTGATAGTGGTAAATAATGTCGGATCGTTCCTCTCGGTCTGAAGTCTCAGGATTAAGGCCATATCCGGCTGGGCGAAATGATAAAGAGCTTCCAGTTTATCCCCGGTATCCCGTGCGGTGATGGTGGAAAGATGGTAGAATCCTGCCTTCTCCTTAAGGACCTTGCAGGTCTCAACGGCATCAGCTTTGTCGACCCAAAGCACCATCCTACGCGGGTAGGGATTGGTCAGATCCTTGATCTTGCCCTTTAGATTTTCTTCCAGGATCTTTTTTATTTCATCAAAGGTCATTTCTATCTCCTGAATTCTATATTCAATTTTCTGTATTCTTTACGCAATCATCCGTTCTTGAGGGCGCCCAGCAGTTTGGCCACTCCGTCGATGATGGCATCCGGTTTGGCCGCGCAGCCCGGAATATAGGCATTGACCGGGATCACCTTGTCAACCCCCTCCAGTACGCTGTAGCAACCACGGAAAACGTTGCCCGAGCAGGCACAGGCGCCCACTGCCACCACAAATTTTGGCTCGGCCATCTGTTCGTAGATCCTTTTGAGCCGAGCAGCCTGCTGGCGGGTCACCGCTCCGGTGCAGACCAGAACGTCGGCGTGGCGAGGAGTCGATTTGAGCAGCACTCCGAAGCGTTCCAGGTCGAACCTGGGCATCAGAGCCGCTAAAGTTTCGATATCGCAGCCGTTGCAGGCACCGCTGTTGAAATGGAGCACCCAGGGCGACGACACCCGGGACCATTTGACCAGTTTTTCTAAAGCCATAATTGTATCCTTAATTATTATATGCTCTGGGGTCATTCCCGCCAAAGCGGGAATCCAGGTCCGTTATCTGGATACCTGCCTTCGCAGGTATGACATTTCATTCAATCTATTTTAATATCAGGGCGATGATGGAGAACCATATCATCAGCAGATAAAAGATGCCCAATATGGCGAAGGCCAGCGAACCGCCGGGGATGGTAGCTATCACCAGGGCCGCCACATGCATCATGGTGAAGAACAAGGCGGCATAGAAGAACTGGCGGTAGCCCACCTGCAGTTTCTTGGCTGGGAAATCCTCGCCGCAGGCGTACTGAGCCAGCTTGGCCCCGTCGGCCTTGAGCTTGGGAGCCATCACGTCGCCCAGCTTGTAGATCAGGTAGGATACCAGGGCGAAGATGCCGAACCCGATGAACGGGGTGATCAGTATATTCCATTTGCTGAATATTGCCATTTCTATATCCTCATTTTGTTATCTTTACAGGATGGCCTAACCCTTGAGCTTGGTCAGGCTGCGGATGTCCAGACTGCCGGTGTTCTTGTAAGCGTTGATCACCAGCGCCAGGGCCACCGCTACGATGGAGACCTCGATCACGATGAAGGTGATGACCAGGCTTTGCGAGAAGAAGGTCTCCCCCCGGAAATACCCGGCGGTAATGAAAGCCAGCACGGCCGACTTGGCCATGATCTCCAGTCCGATCAATAGTTTGATCATGTTGCGGCTGGTCAGCAGGCAGTACAGCCCGATAAAGAACAACAGCCCGACGAAAATCAGATTGGTAACTACCATAGTTTATGCCCTCCATCCTTGGCTTTTTCGGCGTCTATCTTATCCTGGGCGGTCAGCGGCTTCTCGCGGAACAGGGCCAGCACTCCGAACACCCCGCCGAAGATCACCGCTATTTGACCGATCAGGTCCATGGAGCGGATGCCCCACAGGGTGGCCCCGAAATTGGCGGTGACGTTGCCGTACCCGGCCGGGACCTCGGAGAACAGTCCCTTCATCACCAACAGGTCGATGATCCCGAATAGCACCAGAAACAGCGGGAAGACATACAGCGGCCAGCGGGATTCCTTGACCGGTTCCTCGTCCTTGGTCAGGGCGATGGTGGAAACGAACAGCACCGTGATCAGCCCGGCCACCACCGACAGTTCGAACACTGCGGCGTAGGGCGAATTCATCCGGTACAGCACCACAGCCAGTACTGCGCTCATGAAGGCCAAACTTAAGGCCGCCCGCAACAGGTCCTTTAAAAAGACCGCCATGCAGGCAAAGCCGGCCAGCATCAATAATAATATCAGATCGATAGGATTCATATCATCTCCTAATAATTCTCTATTGTCCGAATATCGAAAAACCGTTGGCCCCGATGGCGTTGCTCAGGGCGGTCATCCCCGGCTGGATCAACTTGGAGGTGAACCAGGGATAGAACAGCCCCACCAGCAGGCACAGGGCCGCCAGGCAGAAGGTGGCGAAAGCCATATAGAACGGCACTTCCTTGACCTTTTCCAGCCCGGCCGCCAGCTTGCCGAAGAAGGCCTTTCTCTGCATCAGCAAAAAGTACCACAGGGTCAGGATGCTGGTGCCGATGGCGATGGCCGCCACTCCTATATGGTTGGCCTCCACCAGAGCCACGATGATCAGCAGTTTGCTCCAGAAGCCGTTGAACGGCGGGATGCCAGCGATGGAGAAGGTGCCGATGGTGGTGGTCAGTCCGGTGATGGGCAGCTTATTGTTGACGCCGCCCAGTTTGGTCAGATCGCGGGTGCCGGTGGCGTATTCGGTGGCCCCAGCGTCAAGGAACAACAGGCTCTTGAAGGTAGCGTGGTTGAACAGGTGGAACAGGGCGCCCATGATGCCCAGCGGGGTCCCCAGTCCCAGACCGACCACGATGTAGCCGATCTGACTGATGGACGAGTAGGCCAGCATCCGCTTGAAATCGTTCTGGCCCAGGGCGATCACCGCGCCGATGACCATCGAGGCCACCCCCAGCCAGATCATGGCCTGGGAGACGGTGGCCGGCAGGCCGAAGATGTCATATACTACCCGGGTCAGGGCGTAGATGCCCGAGACCTTGATCAGCACCCCGGAAAGCATGGCCGAGATCGGGGCCGGGGCCGATGGATGGGCGTCCGGCAGCCAGGCATGGAACGGCACCATGGCCGCCTTCAGGCCGAAGCCCATCAGGAATAGGGCCAGGCACAGGCCGATCAGCTTTACATTCATGCCGGTCCCCACCATCGAAGCCAGTTCTTTGAAATTCATGGTGCCGGTCATCAGGTAAATAAAGGCCATGGCCAGCAGAATGCCGGTAGTGGCGACTACGGACAGCATCAGGTATTTGAAGGCCGCCTCCACCTCGTCGTGCTTCTGGCCGAAGGCCACCAGAGCGTAGGAAGCCACCGCCGCCACCTCCAGGAAGACGTACATGTTGAACAGGTCGACGGTCAGCACCAGCCCGTTCATTCCGGCCACCATCAGCAGGAACAGGGCGTAATAGGAGCCTTTGGCCCCGTAGTGTTCCATATAATTGATGGAGTAGATGCAGGCGAACAGCGAGATCAGGCTGATGGTGATGATCAGCAGCAGGGAGAATCCGTCCATCATCAGGCCGGCCTTCAGGGGCAGGCCTATGGCCGCGGCATCCCACAGTATGCGGTGCCCGGCCGATATCAGGCGGATTTGCGACAGCCCCAGGGCCAGGGTGACCGCCATGGTGAGCGTGCCCAAAATGTCGGGCAGGCCCTTCCACAGCCGGGATACCAATGGCATCAGGGCGGCCATGGCCAGGGGTATGACTATGAGTAAAAGCAACATGTTTATGCTCCGTTATATTTCGAAAATATGAATTACTTTACCAGGACCGCCAGGTACAGCACCAGCAGGGCGAACCCGCCCACCACCCAGGCCAGGTAGTTGGCGTAAAGCCCGTTGTGGTATTCCTTGAGTACCCCAGTGGTCACCCCGCCGATGAAGACGATCAGTTTTTCGTAGATGGCGTCGATCCCGCGGTCCACCACCTTGAACACCGTCCAGGCCGCACCTTTGAGCAGACCGTTGACGAACCATTCGTACAGGTCGAACACCCGGGCCTCGGCCCAATCGTACAGGGTATGCATCACCGGCAGGTTGTGGATGGGCTCGGAAGCCAGGTAAGCCTTGCCCTGCCCCTTCTTGACGCCGTACTGGTGGATCAGGAAGGCGATCACCAGGCAGGCCATGGATACCCAGACGATCCAGTTGAGGTGGAAGACCCAGAATTCCAGATGGCCTTCATGTCCCTCCAGGATGGCTCTTCCTTCCAGGACTGGCTGGATCAGGTATTTTAACGGCAGCTTGCTGTAGACCCCGAACAAAACGCAGCCGAAGGCGATCACCAGCATGGGGATGGTCATGGCCAAACCGGGATCCTTGGGAGCTTTGTTGGGCATCTCGGCGCTCTGCTGTCCGAAATAGGTGGCATGTCCCAGTTTGAGGAACGAAGCGAAGGTGAAGATGGCGCCTATCCAGGCGGCGATGGGGAATATCATCTTGCCGGTCTCCACCGCTCCGTGGAAAACCAGCTCCTTGGAGAAGAAACCGTTGAAGGGCGGCACTCCGGAAATGGCGAAGGCCGCCACCCAGAAAGCCACCCCAGTAATGGGCATCAGCTTGAACAAGCCGCCCAGCTTTTTAAGCTCGGTGGTGCCGGCCTGCTTCTCCACCGCTCCGCCGGTCAGGAACAGGGTGCACTTGTACATGGCGTGGTTCAGCATGTGGAACAGACCGCCCACGATCCCGGCCGGCACCCCGGTGCCGATGCCCAGGATCATGTAGCCCACCTGGCTGATGGCGTGGAACGACAGTAATTTTTTATAATCCTTCTGAACCAGGGCCATCAGCACCGCCAGCACTATGGTGATGGCGCCGATGGTCATCAAAAAGATGGACATGGGGCTGTTCATGTGGATGGTGAACATCTCCAGCGAGATACGGCCCAGCATGTAGATGCCCAGCAGTTTCTCCAGGGCCGCCGGCAGGTAGGCCATGAACGGCAGCGGCGCGTCAATGGCGGCGTCCGGGATCCAGGTGTGGAACGGCATGGCGCCGGCCTTGGCCATGGCCCCCAGGCCCATCAGCACGAAGGTGGCCGCGCCCAGGCCCATCGGTTCTAAATGGACCTCGGACATGGTCAGGGTGCCGGACAGGTGCCAGGCAAAGATGATGCCCAGTATCATAGCGAAATCGGCGATGCCTGAGATCACCAGGGCTTTGGTAGCTGTTTTGAAGGCCTCCTTGTTGCCGACCGAGATCATGCCGTAAAGAGTGGCCAATAGCGATTCCCAGAAGAACAGCATCAATACGAAGTTATTGGACAGGATGGCGCCGTTGGCCAATCCGGCGGTCAGCAGAAAGTAGGCGAAATATTCCTTGGAGCGTTCCTTGCCTTCCATGAAGGAGGCGGTGTACAGCGCTAAGAGTATCTCGAAACCGGCCGCCGCTAAAAGGATGAACTTGGGAAAGTGGTAGGCCCACAGGTCGAAGTTTATCCCGAAGCTGGTCCAGGGCACGAATAATCTTAAACCCTCTCCCCCGACCTTGAAAATGACCGCCGCGTAGTACATGGTGATGGCGGTGGCGATCAGAGCCAGGATCTCCTTGCCCCACTTGACGGACTTGGGCAGGATGAAGGTCAGCACCCCGGCAATGATGGGGACCAGGATCGGTATCAGCAGAATGTTTGGATTCATCTCAATACCCCCAATATATCATGAATGGCAGGATTTCCCAGAACGTCGCGGACGGCGATATTGGCCAGATCCATCGGGTATTTTACCAGGATGCCGGCGGCCAGCGAGAGGATGGCCAGCGAGGCCACCACCCACACCATGGTCGGGGTGCCCTCCTTATGGGCGTGAATGCTGTGGTCCCGGGCCTCGCCCAGGAAGACCATGGTGAACAGCCGCATTAAATAGACCAGGGTCAGCAATGCAGTGAAGATGGCTAAAGCACCGATGGCTATGTTGTTGGACTTGATGATGCCCTGGATGACCATGAACTTGGAGAAGAATCCGCCGAAGGGCGGCACTCCCACGATGGAGAAAACGCACATAATGAAGGCCACCGCGGTTATGGGCATTACCTTGATCAGCCCGCCCATCCTGGTGATGTCCTTGGTGCCGGTGCCGTGCTCGATGACCCCGGCGGCTAAAAAGAGGCCGCCCTTGGCCAGCCCGTGCATCAGGATGAACAGCAGGGCTCCGGCCACTCCGATGGTGTTGAAGGCGGCCAGCCCCATGAAGATGTATCCGATCTGGCTGACGGTGGATAGGGCCAGGATCCTCTTTATATTTGTTTCGATCAGGGCCGCGCTGGCCGAGACCATGGCCGATAAAAGACCCAATATCATCAGATAGGTCTGCCAGTCGCCGGGAATCACGAAGGTGTAGTTGAATATCCGGGCGAAGGCGTAGACCCCTATCTTGACCAGCACCGCGGCGTGCAGCAGGGCGGTCACCGGGGTGGGAGCCACGCCGGCGTCAGGCAGCCAGGTGTGGAACGGCAAGGTGGCGCTCTTGGCGAAGATGCCCATGGTTATCAGGGCCACCGCCAGTCCGCCGATGGGGAAGCCGCGCATATCCAGCATGTTGAAAGTGCCAGTCTTGGAGTAGACCAGGGCGAAGCCCAGCAGCATGAACACCGCTCCCCCGGCCGTGACCAGAAAGGCTTTGTCGGCCTTGACCACTACCTCACGGTCACGGAAGAACCCGATCAACCGCCAGGAGCAGATGCCGGTGATCTCCCAGAACACGTACATCAGGATCATGTTGGCCGAGAACACCAGCCCCATCATGGCCCCTAAAAACAAGACCACCATCAGAAAATATTCCTGCTGATAGTGGAATTCTTTGATATAGCCCAGGGAGTAGATGATGATCAGGGTGCTGATCAGGGCCGAGGCTATGGCCATAAAGACCGACAGCCCGTCCACCACGAAGATGGCATCCACTCCAAGCCCGATGGCCTTCTGGAAGACGTGGGTCTCCCCCGAAAAGGCTGCCGGCAAAAGCGTAATGGCAAAAAAAGTAGTGGCCAGCCCCAGAATCACCGCCCAGGCGTTACGCCCTGGCTTTGAGGCCAGCCCTATCAAAGGCACGGTAAAGGCCCCGATGATAGGGACCAGTATCGTCGCCAGCAAAGAGAATTCCCACCCCATAAAAACTCCTAATGCTGATGTATTAAATTAAATGGAAACAAGATATTTTACAATAAATGCCCCGGCATGTCAAGGGTAAATTATCCCGTCTATTTAAGGGGTAAACAACAATTAGTGGTATCATTGATTGTTTAATGATACAATCTATAGTGGTCTTGATCCTTATAAAACCGCCTTATTATATGCAAAGATGGTAAAAAATACCCGATCATGCTTATTAGCATGATCGGGTATTTTAAAGGCGTTTTTTAATGTCTATCTTTATGAAGGCCTACGTTGCCAATATCGCTTTTGCCCTGTCAAATTGATTGGGGAACATATCTTTGGGAATGAACTCCAGCCCTTTGGCTTTAAAGACCATATACCTGGCACAATTCAGGAAATCTCCCTGGCAGTATCTTTTTTTATACATGCCGGACATTGCAGGCATATCGGCCATCTTGTCATTAAAAAAAGGGCAAGACTGCAGTCGTTCGCAATCAGGCATATTATCCTCCTTTTATTGACTTATTTATGATTCTAGGATACTACTAAAGCTGCCTAATGTCAATAAGGGAATTTTATTATTTTCCACCAACCCGATCTGCCCCTTTCTTTTAAAGTGCGGTATTTGAGTTGGAGCAACAAGAAACCCCGACGAAAGGCGGGATTATACACATAACTTTTTCTATCTTTGGGTGATTGAGAACGTATTATTCATTTAAATCAATTACCTGCGTTTTTGAAATAGCATCCCAAAAATACCTGCCTTTTGCTTCTTTGTATTTTCTATCTGAAGTAAATATTTCAAATAAAAACATTGAACCGCCTAACATAAATATGGATCTTTTCCAACTTTGCCATAATGTTATTTCCCCGCCATTTTCAGAAATTACCTTAAGCCCATAACGTTTTGCACCTAATGTTTGGCCAAAAAAGTAAAGTGAAAACGTTAAATACAATTCAAATAAAACCATACAAGAAATAAATATTAAAGCCATGATTTCATCAAATATTAATATCGAATTCCCTCTTGACCTTATAACACTTAAGCCCAAATTAAAACCAAGAAATAATAAGAGCATAATATAAAGATCATGACCAAATGCTTTCATCCTATTATTTTTTGAAGCTATATTTAAAGTATCATTCATACTTTTCACTTTAGATAATTTTGATAGAAGCATACCAAAACCATCATCTTTCTGTCAACTAAAAACCCCGCCGTCCGGCGGGGTTCTACTATCTACTGAATTCTGTATACTGGGTTTAGTACATATCCCCGTATCCGCCGCCGCCCTGGGGCATAGGCATGGGTTTCTCTTCCTTGGGCTTCTCGGCGATGACGCACTCGGTGGTCAGCAGCAGCCCGGCGATGGAGGCCGCGTTCTGCAGGGCGATGCGGGCCACCTTGGTGGGATCGATCACTCCGGCTTCCACCAGGTCTTCCACCTTGTCCTTGTCGGCATTGTAGCCCACGCTGACGCTGGTGTTCTTCTTTATCTCGTCCACGATCACGGCGCCTTCCACCCCGGCGTTGTTGGCGATCTGTCTCATGGGCTCTTCCAGCGAACGGCGGATGATATCCACGCCGATCTTGACGTCGCCCTTGGCCTTGATGCCGTCCAAAGCGGGCAATGCGCGGATGAAGGCCACGCCGCCTCCGGGAATGATGCCTTCCTCGACCGCGGCTCTGGTGGCATGCAAGGCATCTTCCACCCGGGCTTTCTTCTCTTTCATGGCGGTCTCGGTGGCGGCTCCCACGTTGATCACGGCCACGCCTCCGGCCAGCTTGGCCAGGCGTTCCTGCAATTTTTCCTTGTCATAGTCGCTCTTGGTCTCTTCGATCTGAGCGCGGATCTGGTTGATGCGTGCCTGGATGTCCTTGGTCTTTCCGGCGCCTTCGACGATGGTGGTGTTGTCCTTGTCCACGGTGATGCGCTTGGCCTTGCCCAGATCGCCCAGCACGGTGTTCTCCAGTTTGAAACCCAGCTCCTCGGAGATCACCTTGCCGCCGGTCAGGATCTCGATGTCCTTGAGCATCTCTTTGCGCCTGTCCCCGAAGCCAGGGGCCTTGACGGCGCAGACCTGCAGGGTGCCGCGCAGTTTATTGACCACCAGTGTGGCCAAAGCCTCGCCTTCCAGGTCCTCGGCGATGATCATCATCGGCTTGCCTACCTGGGCCACTTTCTCCAGGATGGGCAGCAGTTCCTTCATGGCGGAGATCTTCTTGTCGTAGATCAGGATATAAGCGTCTTCCAAAACGGCTTCCATGCGCTCGGCATTGGTCACGAAATATGGGGAGATGTATCCGCGGTCGAACTGCATCCCCTCGACGGTCTCCAGGGTGGTCTCCATGCCCTTGGCCTCTTCCACGGTGATGACCCCGTCCTTGCCCACCTTCTCCATGGCGTCGGCGATCAGGTCGCCGATGGTACGGTCGTTGTTGGCGGAAATGGTGGCCACATTGGATATCTCGGCCTTGCCCTTGGTGGGCTTGGAGATCTTCTTGATCTCGCCGATCACGGTCTCCACCGCCAGGTCGATGCCCCGCTTCAGGTCCATGGGATTGGCCCCGGCGGTGACGTTCTTGATGCCTTCGCGGCAGATGGCCTGGGCCAGCACGGTGGCGGTGGTGGTGCCGTCGCCGGCGATGTCGGAGGTCTTGGAGGCCACTTCCTTGACCATCTGGGCGCCCATGTTCTCAAAGGGATCTTCCAGTTCCACTTCCTTGGCCACGGTCACGCCGTCCTTGGTCACCAGCGGCGAGCCGAATTTCTTTTCCAGGACCACGTTGCGGCCCTTGGGGCCCAGCGTCACCTTGACGGCATTGGCCAGCTTGTCCACCCCGACCTTCAGGGATTCCCGGGCCTTGACATCGTATTCGATCATCTTGGCATTTGCCATAAGAACTTTCTCCTTATTCCTCTATAAGATTTTTATTTTGCTTGATAATTGACCGCGGATGAACCGGATCCATACTGATTCCCACGGATATTTTATCTTTATCAGCGGCAATCCGGTCAATCTGCGTCATCAGCGTTCTATTACTTCTCGTGAATAATGGCCATGACGTCGTCGGCCGACATGATCAGATATTCCACGTCGTCTATCTTGACCTCGGTGCCGGAATATTTGCCGTAAAGGACCTTGTCTCCCTTTTTGATATCCATTTCCATCCTGGTCCCGGAATCGGATATCTTGCCCGGACCTACTGCAACCACCTCACCCTCCATGGGCTTTTCTTTAGCGGTGTCGGGAATGATGATCCCGCCCTTTTTGGTTTCCTTAGCCTCTGCGGGCTTTACCAAGACCCTGTCGCCTAATGGCTTGATTTTGGCAACCATTGACATACCGTTCCTCCTGAATAGTTATGGTTTTTTTATTATTTTTATTTAGTTTGTAAAAATCGGACAGCTTTTAATTATAATCAAATTTTTTCAAAATTTCAAGCCCTATTATTCATATAAATGCTAACTTTTTGGCCTAAAAAGCTTTATTGTTTTAAAGGCAAAAGCCATCAACTATCCGCCAATGATCTAATAATTTGTCCGGCAATAACATACATATCATCACGCTCAATGTCGGCCCGTCCGTTCTCAATATCCTGACCGGTCAAAGCATTTGCTATTTGTCCGATCTTGGCCCCGCTGACATTCATCCTGACCCTGACAATGAATCCATCAGGTGTTTTACCAAGCCTGATGATCTGTTTTTTGATATCGGCCTCAACGGGCAGTCCTTTTTTAATGATGCTGATCATCCAGGCGTGATCTTCTTCCAGTCTTTTTAGCGCCGGAGCAATATCTCCGGGCCAGGCGACACGGTAATCGGCCGCCTCGGCCAGTTCGGTGATCGACCGCACGTTGCTCATAATGGGGCTTACCGCTGAAATGGAAATACCCCGGGGCAGATGATTTTGCAGCCCAAAGATCGTTTCCGGGGAGGCCGGCCTGTCCAGTTGAATATCCAGATATTCTCCCTGGCTGGTAACGCCCAGCGGCAACGGAGGCCCAAAGGAAACCTTGGGATGGGGCGAGAAACCCTGGGAGTAAGCCACCGGCAATCCGGCCCGGGAGATGGCCCGCAGCCAGACCCTGGTCATATCCAAATGGGAAATGAAGCGCACCTCCGGCCCTTTGGAATATTTTACCCTGAAACGGGTCTTGGCCAGCGGGGCCGCCTGGGGCATCTTCTTTCTGGCCCGGCCGAAACCGTCGTCCTCAATATTCTTTTCTATTTTTTGAACCTTTTCGGCCTCTTGAACATTTACATCCTTATTCGGTCCGGCAACTCGGCAACCAGCCCCGCATCCAGTGCATTCGCCGGTCCGGCAGTCCGGCGTTACCGAATTTTGACGGGCTTTTCCCCTTTCGGCCAAAAGGAAACTTTGGCTGACGCCATAATCTATATGGTCCCAGGCCAGCGCTTTTTCTGGCTCCCTGGCTCCGACATAGGCTGTGATATCGGTGCCTAACTGCTCGAAGGCCTCCCGCCATTTAGCCCAGGAGAAATGCTCGCTCCATTGATCGAATTTGCAGCCGTTGCGCCAGGCTCGTTCTATGGCTTCCGCCAACTGCCGGTCGCCGCGCGACAAAATGCCTTCCAGCGTCGAAGATTCCGGATCGTGCCATTTGAACTGTATCCTGGGGTTCTTAAGTCCCCTGTTCAGGTATCCGATCTTGTCCCGGATGGTCTCCAGATTATCCTGAGGTTCCCATTGGAACGGGGTCTGCGGCTTGGGCACGAACGGGGAAACAGAGACCTTGATATTGATGCCGAATCCTGCCGCCTGGCGGCACAGGGCGATCATGGCATCCAGATCCTGATAGGTCTCGGTGGGCAGGCCGATCATGAAGTAAAGTTTGACCAGTTTCCAGCCGTTGTCCCTGGCCAGTTTGATCACCGCCAGAAGGTCATCGTCGGACAATCCCTTGTTGATGGCGTCCCGAAGACGCTGACTGCCGGCCTCCGGAGCGAAGGTCAGTCCGGATTTTTTTATCTTCTTCAATGCCCCGGCCACCTCTTGATCGAAAGAATCCAGCCGAAGCGACGGCACCGATATGGAGACCCGCTGGCTGGCAAAACATCCGTTAAGCCTGTTCAGCAGGCCGATGAAATCCGGATAATCGTTGGTGGAAAGGGATAGCAGAGAAACGTCGTCCCATCCGCTGGCGGCGATACCATCGCGGGAAAGTTTTATGATGTCGTCCTGGGGACGATAGCGCACCGGGCGGTAGATCATCCCGGCCTGGCAGAAGCGGCAGCCCCTGGTGCAGCCCCGGGTGATCTCCACCGTCAGGCGGTCATGGGTCACCTCCACCAGCGGAACGATAGGAGGATGCGGAGCATCCTCTATTTTCAGGTTTTGGATGGTGCGTTTTTTTATCGCGTCGTTGGATGAGTGAATGGCCGGAACATACACGCCCGATATTTTGGCAAGCCTTTCTATCTTCTGTCTTCTAGATTCTGAATTCCTCTTGGCCTCCCTTATGGCCTCAGCAATTTCTACAATGACTTCCTCCCCGTCACCGATGACGAAGCAGTCGAAGAACGGGACCATCGGCTCGGGATTGGCGCAGCAGGAGCCGCCGCCGATGATTATGGGATGGCCCTCCTGCCGGTCGGCCGCCCTGATGGGGATCTGGGCCAGGTCGAGCAGGTTGAGGACGTTGGTGTAGCCCAGTTCGGTCTGGAGAGTGACGCCCAGCAGATCGAAATCCTTTAACTGATGTTTGCTCTCCCATGACCATAAAGCGATGTTCTGCTCCCGAAGCTTGGCTTCCAGGTCGACATCGACCGAATAGGATCGTTCGGCCAAAGCGTAGGACAGCTTGTTGACGATGGTGTATAGAATGGCCAGCCCCAATCCGGACATGCCGATCTCGTAAAGGTCGGGAAAGGCCAGCGCCAGGCGCACCTCGGCTTTTTCCCAATCTTTGTGCGACGAGTTCAGCTCGTTGTCGGTATACCGCCCCGGCTTATTTATTTGGGGGAGAATCCCCTCTATGTGGCTTGAATTCTGCATAACAAGGGCGTTATTGTATCATATATGGCAGGATTATGCAAATACAATGAAAAACCCGGGGTTAAACCCGGGAATTATCGGGGCAGGGATAAACACCGCGATCCTGTCCAGGGAAAACGGAGCAAAATTATCCTTCCAATTCTTCCATCTTCCTTTTATAATCAATATTTGGCGATTTTTCGTTCAATTCCGAGTAAAGTTCCAAGGCTCTTCTGCGGTGCCAGTCATCCTTTGTGTATTTGAACAATTGGTAATGAAGGACCGCCTTCTGTCCCGGTTGTTCGGTTTCCTCCAAAAGCCTTTGGATCTGTTCGATGCCCGCTCCCTTGTCCCGATGGGCGTTTATTCTGGCCTGCAGCAGACGGCATTTGAAGATGGTATCCTTCTTGTTGATGGATTCGGCCAGATCCAGGGATTCTCGGCATGATTCTTCGGCCTTTGCCATTTGGCCGTCTTCCCAATAAACCTCCCCGGCCTCCTGCAGGAAAATGGTCAAATAATATTTAAGGCCGATCTCCCGTGCCAACCCGATGGCTTTTTCATAGGCCTCAACGGCCTTGTCCAGTTCATGATTTGATGCATGCACGTTGGCCAAATGGCTGTAGCTTATGCTCAATCCCTTTTTATCGCCCATCTCACCGGCGATCTTCAGACGGCTTTGTATCCCCTCCATTCCTTTTTGGTAATCACCGCGCATCATATGCACCACCGCCATATTGCCCAATGCTATGCTCAACGAATGCTTGTCGCCCATCAGGGTCGAACTGGTCTTCTGCTTTTCCCAGCAAGCCATGGCCCGGTCATATTCACCCATAACCAAGTATATCCAGCCCATATTGCCCATATCCAGTCCGGCATTCAAATGATCGCCTGCCGCCATATCCATTTGATAACATTTTTGGTAACATTCCAAAGCCATTTCGTTTTCTCCGACATCGCCGTATGCGTTTCCCAGATTATTCAGCGCAACGGAAATGCCGGACCGGTCATGGCATGACTCCGCCAATTCCAGCGCTTCCTTGAAGCATTCTTTGGCTTTGGCGTATTCTCCCAAACGGTTGTGAATGTTCCCTATCTTATTGGTCACCATGCTAAGGTTCTTGGCATCATTGCCTGTGCGATAATGTTCCCCAGCCATGGTCAGAAGCTCCAAAGCCCTGGACTCATCACCCCTCTTATGCAGAAGCCATCCCAATTTATTGCGGACCTGGGCCAGACTGGCCGGATCATCGGCCGATTCGGCCCGGTTGGCCACCTTGTCGTAAATGGTAATAGCTTCATCCCAACGACCCATGAATTCCAGGACCTCTCCCCTGGACTCGTGGACAAAGAATGGGTAATAATCCCTTCCGTCAGTTAATAGAGGGCCGAACCATTTTATTTCTCTGTTTTTTACCGTCAACCGGCCATGCTTCCTTTTCTGAATTTTGTTTCCGGTCTTGACAAATGGACCAGAAAGCTATATTATTGGCATATGCTAATAACTAGGAATATTTATATGCCCCGCCCCTGCAAATTCCGCAACATCAGCCATTGCCCGGAGGCAGCTTACTTCAAACCCCGGGCCGTACCCCTCTCCATGCTTGAGGAGGTTAACCTGACCATGGACGAATTGGAAAGTCTGCGGCTGGCCGACCTCGATGGGAAATACCACGAGGAGGGAGCCGCCTTGATGGGCGTCTCTCGCCAGACTTTCGGGAATATACTGGAATCGGCCCGTAAAAAGGTGGCGGACGCCTTGGTCAATTCCAAAGCCCTCCGGATCGAGGGCGGTCGGATAAATATTATAAGCGATATAACATCAAAAAAAATGCAGAAGGAGAAAAAATGAAGATATGCATTCCAACCAGCCAGGACCTGGGGCTAAGATCGGTTGTCGGCGAGCATTTCGGAGGGGCCCCCATATTTTTGATCGTTGATACCGAAACCTCGGAATTCAAGTCGGCCAAGAACCAGAACGAACATCATGCCCATGGCATGTGCCAGCCGTTGAAATCGCTGGCCGGGCATGAGATCGATGCGGTGGTCTGCGCCGGCATCGGGGCCGGGGCCCTGAACAAATTGAATTCCTCGGGGATCAGGGTCTTCAAAACCGGCGGAGGGACCGTCGAAGAACTGCTGCCCGCGTTCCAGAGCAATTCTTTGCCCGAATTTACGACCCGATCGGTCTGTGCCCATCATGGATGCCATTGATCACCAATAAAAAGGGCCGTTGGTATCGCCAACGGCCCTTTTCATTTAATATCATCCCAGATTTTTCAGCACCTTCTTGGCCACTTCCTTAAGGGTCTCGAACACCCCGTATCCCTGGTGGGCCACCGCCTCGAAATCCGGCACCCCCCACTTGTTGAGCTGGGCCCGCATCTCGTCCACCGAAGCTATGTTCGGCAGGTCCCGCTTGTTGTACTGAATGACGAACGGTATGGTCTCGATGTTGAACCCGTTCTCAGCCAGATTCTCCTGAAGGTTGGCGATGGATTCCATGTTGGCATCCAGCCTCTCCACCTGGGAATCGGCCACGAACACCACCCCGTCCACACCTTTCAGGATCAACTTACGGCTGGCATTGTAGAACACCTGCCCCGGCACGGTGTAAAGATGAAAGCGGGTCTTGAAACCCTTGATGCTCCCCAGGTCCAGCGGCATAAAGTCGAAGAACAGGGTGCGGTCCAACTCGGTGGCCAGGGAGATCAGTTTGCCCTTGGCATCCGGGGCCACTTTGGAATAGATATATTTTATATTAGTTGTCTTGCCGCACAGACCGCAGCCGTAATAAACGACCTTGCAGTTGATCTCGCGGGACGAGTAGTTGATTAAAGACACGACGTTTCCTCCCGCTTACTTGAAAAGGTTATCCAGTTCGGACTCGGCTTCCGAGGCGAAATCGCTGCCCAGGGGGGATTGCGACTGGCCGCCGCTCTCCGGGCCGCCCTCCAGCTTGGAGAAGATGGCCTGGAAAAGCTTGATCAGTTCGGCCACCGTCTGCTTGACCCGCACCCGGACCAGCCCTAGGGTGGTCCGCTGGTCGAATACTACCGCCAGCATCACCCGGGCCTCGATGGAAGCCACATAAATATTCTGCTTTTCCCCCTGGTGGAACAATGTGGCAAATTCCTTCTCGCCCACCAGCATGGCCAGTTGGCTGGTGGCGGCAAAATCGGCCGCCGACAGCGAGGCAAACGAGGTAGTGTCCAGTTGGCTGATATCGCCGGCGGTGGTGATCAGCTGACCGGCCTTGTCGATCAACAACACCGATAGGGCATTGGTATTCTTGAGAAGCTCGTTGAGCTTCTCATTGATCGACCAAAAATCGTCTTCGAAGACATTTACATTTTCCGGCACTTGGAATACCTCATTTAAAATGTAAAATTTTTACAGGGTGCACTTTTTGTTCAGCTGTTCCCACCGGCTGTCGATGTCCTTTTGGATCTCATCAATCAGGGCCTGATGTTCCGGCCTTTTGAGATGGCGGAACCTTTCCTGCTGGAACATCCACTCGCTGATGGGTTTCCGCTCTTTGGGGGTATAATTGAGCTTGTATTTGCCGTCCTCCACCTCGTACAGAGGCCAGAAATTGGTGTCGGCCGCCAACCGGCCCAGTTCGGCGGTCAGTTCCGGCGGATATCCCCACCCCAGCCGACAGGGTTGCAACACGGCGATGAAGGCCGGGCCGCCTTTGGCCAGGGCCTTCTCCACCTTTCTGGTGAAATCGGACCAGTTGCCCACCACGCTTTGGGCCACATAAGGAATGCCGTGGGCCACCATGATCTCGGTCAGGTTCTTGCGAAACTGCGCCTTGCCCGGGATCTTCTTGCCCGAAGGACTGGTGGTGGTGCTACTGCCCTTGGGGGTGGCCGAGGAACGCTGGATCCCGGTGTTCATATATGCCTGGTTGTCATAGCAGATATACAGCATGTTGTGGCCCCGCTCCATGGCCCCGGAAAGGGCCTGCAGGCCGATATCGTAGGTTCCTCCGTCCCCGCCGAAAGCTATGAAGCGGATATCTTCCTTGACTACGCCCTGGCGGTGCAGGGAGCGATAGGCCGCTTCCATGCCGGAAGCGGTGGCCGCCGAGTTCTCGAAGGCGCTGTGGATGAAGGGCACGTCCCAGGCAGTGTAGGGATAGATGGTGGAAACCACTTCCAGGCATCCGGTGGCGCAGGTTACCACTACCGGCTTGTCGCCGGCCGCCAGCAGGGCCTGGCGGGCAACAACCGAAGCCCCGCACCCGGCGCAGGCCCGGTGGCCGCCGGTGAATTTGTCGCCTCTGGCCGCCAATTCTTTCAGATTAGCCATTTTCTATATTCCTTGTAATAAAATTCTAAATTCAGAATTCAATATTCTGTGATCTTTTCTGTTACTCACGAACTCCCAGGTAGCTGACCGAATCGGCCTTGAACTTGCCGTCCTTCAGGTCCAAGAATAACTTTTCGATCTGCTCCATGTCGATCTCGCGACCGCCCAGCCCGTAGACGTATCCGGCGATGGCCGGACGCTTGACCGAGCCGTACAGGGCCGAACGGATCTCGGTGAACACCGGGCCGCCGAAGCCGCCCACCGAATCGGAGCGGTCCAGCACCGCTACGGTCTTGATGTTCTCCAGGGCCTTGGCGATCTCCTCGGTGGGGAAGGGACGGAATACGCGGATCTTCAGCAGGCCGGCCTTGACGCCCTTCTTGCGCAGCTGGTCGATGACCACCTTGGCGGTGCCGCAGGTCGATCCCAGTGCGACTATGGCCACCTCGGCGTCGTCCAACTGGTATTTCTCGATCAGGCCGTAACCGGTATCGAACTTCTTCCCGAACTCCTGCCCCACTTCCTTGATAACCTTGAGGGCGTTGTTCTGGGCGTCCACCATGGCCCGGCGATGCTCGAAATAATAATCGGTCAGGTTGATGGCCCCGACGGTGAACGGTTTTTTGACGTCCAACAGATGCATCATGGGGTCGTACTTCCCGATGAAACTCTGGACCTCGGCATCCGGCAGGGTGTCTATCCGCTCCATTCCGTGAGAGATGATGAAGCCGTCAGTGGTGACCATCACCGGCAGGCGGACGTCCTTGTGCTCCGCTATCCGCACCGCCTGGATCATGCTGTCGTAGGCTTCCTGGGCGTTCTCGGAGAAGATGTGGATCCACCCGGCGTCCCGGCAGCCCATGGTGTCGGAGTGATCACAGTGAATGTTGATGGGGGCCGACAGGGCCCGGTTGACATCGGCCATCACTATCGGCAGGCGCAGTCCGGAAGCTATGTAGATCATCTCGTACATCAGGGCCAGCCCCTGAGAGCTGGTGCCGGTCATGGTGCGGGCTCCGGCCGCAGCCGAACCGATGCAGGCCGACATGGCCGAATGTTCGGACTCCACCGCCACGAACTCGGTCTTGACCTCTCCATCGGCCACGTACTGGGAGAATATCTGAACGATCTCAGTGGCCGGGGTGATGGGATAGGCGGCCACCACATCGGGATTGACCTGCTTCATGGCATAAGCCATGGCCTCGTTGCCGGTCTTGGCCAAAATTATCTTCTGCATGCTATTTGACCTCCTCTTCCATGACGATGGCCTTGACCTTCTTCTTGCCCGGGCACTCGTGGGCGCAGATCCCGCAGCCCTTGCAATGCTCCAGGTTGAATCCGGTTACCTTGCCGTCCTTCAATATGACGGCCGAATCCGGGCAATAGACCCAGCAGAACAGGCACTGGATGCAGTTCTCGGGATTGTACACCGGCTTCGAGCTGCGCCAGTCGCCAGTCTTGAAATCGACGGCTGTGCCGCCCTTCTCTATATTGCCGCCCAGGGCCAGTTCCTGGTATTTTTTTAACTCACTCATGCCGACTTCACCTCCTGCGCCGCCCGTTTCATGGATTGGATGTTGCCCTCGATCACCTCCGGCCGGTGGGCGAACTTTTTGGCCAGCTTCTTCTGGGTGTCCTCCAGCATGCTGTCGAAATCCAGTATCCCGGTGACCTTGACCAGGGCCGCCAGCATCGGGGTGTTGGGGATCTTCCGGCCGATGGTCTCCTCGGATATCTTTGAGGCATCCACAGTAAAGATCTTTCCGTCGAACTTGACCGAATTCTTGATGTCCGCGGCATTCATGCCGGTGTTGACGATCAGCGTGCCGTCCTTACCCAGACCTGCGGTAACGTTGATGGAAGCCATCAGGGTCGGGTCCAGCACCACCACCACGCTGGGTGATTTCACCGGACAATGCATCAATATGGGCTGGTCATCGATTCGGTTGAACGACTGCACCGGAGCGCCCATCCTCTCCGGGCCGTACTCGGGAAACGCCTGCACATACTTGCCAACCGCCAAGGCGGCATCGGCAAAAAGCAACGCCGCGGTCTTGGCGCCCTGACCTCCCCGACCGTGCCATCTGATCTCTACCATTGTTGTATATCTAACTCCTGTAATAAGTTTCCCAAGAGATATGTTTTCAATAAACGTTTAGTATAAGGCAAAATCCAAAAAAAGTCAATAAATTTCGTTGCCGTCCAACATAGTGCGATGGGGCGGGTCCCGGACCCGCCCCACGATATTTAAAAGGAATTATCCGATATCCAGTTTTATCTTCAGGTCCTTCAGTTGCCGATCGTCCACCTCGGAGGGACTGCCCTCCATCAGGCCGCTGCCGGAGGTGGTCTTGGGGAAGGCGATCACGTCGCGAATGTTGTCGGTGCCGCAAAGCAGCATTATCCAGCGGTCCAGGCCGGGCGCTACCCCGCCGTGCGGCGGCGCGCCGTATTCGAAGGCCTCCAGCATGAATCCGAACTTCTTCTGGGCCTCTTCCGGCAAAAGCCCTATCACTTTCATCACCCGTTCCTGAATGTCGCGGCGGTGGATACGGATGGAACCAGAGGCCATCTCGTAGCCGTTGGCCACCAGGTCGTACAACTGGCCCAGCACCTTGCCCGGATCGCTTTCCAGGTACTGCAGATGTTCCTCTTTGGGCATGCTGAAGATGTGATGCTCGGCCTCCCAGCGTTTTTCCTCCTCGTTGTAATGGAACATCGGAAAATCGTTGATCCAGGCGAAGGCGAACTTATTCTGGGGTATCATATCCAGGCGCTTGGCGCATTCCACCCTCAGCGCTCCCAATGCGGCGGCAACCACTGACGGTTTATCGGCCACGAACAGCAAGATGTCCCCGTCCTTGGCGGACATGATTTGTGTCAGTTCTTTGCCCGATCCACCCGGATAAAATTTGGCGATGGAACCCTCCAGCGCATCGCCCGACACCTTGGCCCAGGCCAGCCCCTTGGCGCCATATATTTTGACGAACTCGGTCAGTCCGTCAATCTCCTTGCGGGACCACTTGCCTCCGCCCGGCACGCATATGCCTTTTACCTGCCCCTTGTTCTCAATCGCCTGGCGGAAGACGGCAAATTCCGACCTGGACGCCATCTCCGAGATATCGCACAATTCCAGCCCGAAACGCATATCCGGTTTGTCCGAGCCGAAACGCCGCATTGATTCGGAATAGGCCAGCCGGGGGAACGGCGTCACGATCTCGACTCCGGCCGCCTCTTTGAAAGTTTCCTTGATCATGCCCTCGATCAGGGCATATATCCCCTCCTCGGTGGCATAAGACATTTCGATATCTATCTGAGTGAACTCAGGCTGGCGGTCGGCCCTAAGATCCTCGTCGCGCAGACAGCGGGCGATCTGGAAATACTTGTCGAACCCGGCCACCATCAGTATCTGCTTGTATATCTGGGGTGACTGAGGCAGGGCGTAGAACTTGCCCGGCTGGACCCGGCAGGGCACCAGATAATCGCGGGCCCCTTCCGGAGTGCTTTTGGCGAACAACGGGGTCTCGATCTCCAAAAATCCCTGCCGTGAAAGATAATTCCTGACCGACAGCACGAATTTGTGGCGCAACTCGAAGATCCTGGCCAGGGGCGATCTTCTTAGGTCCAGATAGCGGTATTTAAGGCGCAATTCCTCGGAGGCGGTGGTCTGATCCTCTATCACGAAGGGCGGAACGGCCGAGCCATTGAGCAGTTTGACCTCGGCGGCCAGCACTTCTATCACGCCGGTGGCCATGCCTGGGTTGGTCTGGCCCTGGGGCCGGTTACGCACCGTGCCCTTGACCGCGATCACGTATTCGGATTTGAGGTCCTTGGCGGCTTCGGTCAGTTCAGAATTCTGGGCCGGATCGAACACCACCTGGGTGATGCCGTAGCGGTCGCGCAGATTGATGAATATCAGCCCGCCGTGATTGCGGCTGCGGTGCACCCACCCGCAGAGGATGACCTGCTGGCCGATATGTTCGGAACGAAGCTCCCCGCAGGTGTGCGTGCGTTCCCAGTTGCCTAAAGTTTCAAGTTTCATAATGCCTGCAATGATTATTTTAATAGCTTACAATTTAATTTCAAGGGATTTCAACTCCCGAAGTATTAAATCCATTTAAAGCAAATACAGCAGAAAGAACATACAAATCACAACCAACCGAGATGTACGGTTTATTATTTTTAATAACTAACTTAGAAAGAGGGTAACAACAATCTACAGACAAATCAATGACAGCTGGCCAAATTAAAGCAAAGCCCATTGATGATTCCATATTCGTTCTTATTTTATCATTTATCACATAAAATGCAGTATTCTGTCTTAAACGCAAAAACAAAGGGGATCTTGGCTTATGTAAAAGAATGCCCATATTGGGTAAAATTTCAGGTGTAAATACCCAACGAGACTTAAAAACCCCATACAAGGGCAACCCAACTAAATAATACAATGCGTTTAAAGAAACGTGTTTGCTTCCATCCTTATCTTTAAAGTAAGTCGTATTTGCATAATTGTACTCAGGTAAAAAGTATTTATCAAACGAGGCAGAAAATTCACGATGTGTTACGTTTGCATGAAAATTTGGGTTATTGATAAATTTATAATTCGTTTGCAAACAGCTTTCAAGCAATATGACTGTACTGATATCACTCTTTTGTGGGGAAATGAGAACTTCGCTGAATAATATACCACTTGATATCAGCAAAATCAGGTTTAAAATGCTAACCTTTATCCACATCGTCATGCTCAAAACCTGTTCGAGAAATAAATCAATTTATGAATGGTTCTAATATTCATCCCTTACTGCATGGATTCCTTGTAATGTAAATCACTCTTTCTCGTCCCACATCTCGTACGCCTTGCGGATATGCGGTATGGTGATGGACCCGCCCACCACCAGCGAGATATTCATGATCTCGTCAAACTCCTTGGTTGTCACCCCCAGCTCCTTGCACTGCAGAACATGGTAAGTGATACAGTCGTTGCAGCGCAGCACGGTGGAGGCGCACAGGCCCAGCATCTCCTTGGTCTTGGCCGGCAGGCCGCCTTCCTGGTAGGCGGCGGTATCCAGATTGAAGAACCGTTTGATACCTGTATGCTCGGCGGCCAGTATCCGGTCGTTCATTTTGGACCGGTAAGCGTTGAATTGTTTTATTTTCTCCGACATAATTTCACCCCACTAAATGTCATTAAAGTTCACGAAAATATTATACAAGTTATTACCTGCGTTTCGCTGGCAACTCCAACCTTTCCCGAAAATCGCTAATCCATGGGGAAATCATATTATTTTAGAGTATTTGGTGTGTTTGGTGGGAAAAGTTTCCCCAGCTACTCGCACTTACAGTATTGCGGCATGTTATCCACCAGCTCGGCAAATGATACCTCTTTCTGTTCATGCTGGTCCATATCCTTGAGTGTCACCATCCCTTTTTTGATCTCATCCTCGCCTATCAATGCCACGTAACGAACATTGAGTTTTCCAGCCTCGCGCAACTGAGCTTTCAGGCTCCTGTCCAGGAGTTCCTGTTCGCAGAGGTACCCTTTCTGCCTCAGATGGGAGCAAATCTCCATGCCTTTGAGTCGGGCCTCTTGACCCATGGTAGCGATAAAAATATCAACCCTCTTTCCCTCGGGAAAATTCACCCCCTGATTCTTCATTGCCAGCAGATATCGCTCGATGCCCGATCCGAATCCCACCCCCGGAGTGGGATCGCCGCCCAGTTCTTCCACCAGACCATCGTAGCGTCCGCCGCCTCCTAAGGCGTCCTGGGCCCCCAAGTGCTCGGAAACCACCTCGAAGGCCGTGCGGGTATAGTAGTCCAAGCCGCGCACCAGTTTCTTGTCCAACGCAAACGGAATGCCGATGACCTTTAGATTATCCTGCACTGACTGAAAATGCTCTTTGCATTCGGCGCACAGGAATTGACCCATCTCCGGAGCATCGTCGAATTTATGCTGATCTATCTTGCAGTCCAGCACCCGCAGGGGATTGCGGAAGAAACGATCATTGCAGTATTCACATAGATCCGGCAACTTTGGCTTAAGATATTCTACCAGCTTTTCCCGATAGACCGGACGGCACTTCGGGCAGCCCAAAGTGTTAAGCCGCAATTTGAGCCCGGCCAAGCCAAGCTCCTGCAGGGTGAAGAACAACAGGGCTATCACCTCCACATCGGCTTGGGGAGCGGCGCTGCCCACGATCTCGGCCCCGAACTGGGTGTGCTGGCGCAGCCGCCCGGCCTGCGGCCTCTCGTATCGGAACATGGGAGCCAGGTAATAGACCTTGGCCAACGGATTCTCCTTCAGCAGGCTGTGCTCCAGCAATGCCCGCATTACCGGCGGGGTGCCTTCGGGCCGCAGGGTTATGGAGCGCTGGCCCTTATCGATGAAAGTATACATTTCCTTCTGGACGATGTCGGTGGTGTCGCCGGTGCCCTTGACGAACAGGGCAGTCTCCTCGAATATGGGCGTCCGGATCTCTTTGAACCCAAATCTTTCCGCCTGGCGGCGGATCACCGATTCCACATACTGCCAGCGGGAAGATTCCGCCGGCAATACATCGTTGGTCCCCTTGACGGCCTTGAATCTCATTTATTTGACCTCACCTTTTTCTGCTTCCAAAAAGATATCCATCACCTTTTGGGGATCGTTGGCCGACAGCAGTTTGTTTCGGATGTCCTCCCGGTTCAGCAGGCGCGACACCAGGGCCAGTGCTTTTACGTGGTCGGCGATGATGCTCTGGGGAGTGGCGATGAAGAAGAATATCTGCACCGGCTGGCCGTCCAGTGATCCGAAATCTATCTTTCTCTGGCAGATCCCGAAGGCCCCGGCCATTTTCTTCAGGCCCTTGGTCCGCCCGTGAGGAATGGCCACCCCCTTGCCGATACCGGTGGACATCAACCCTTCTCGTTCCATGGCCGAATCCAGTAATTCCTGGCCGTCCGATACCAGCCCGTCCCTTGCCATCAGTTCTGCCAGTTCGGCGATGATCTCCTTTTTGTTCTGTCCGGTCAGCGAAACGCTGATGCGTTCTTTATTCAGGATATCTTCGATTCTCATAATAAACTCCTTTATGGTGTCCGCATTTTTTAGTGTTTTGTCATCCTGAGAAATAAACTTGCCCGACTGGCCGAAGGATGGCAAATGCCTTTTCTATCGATGGTCACCCATTCAACTGGTCAAGCGAGGAGCGTCCATCAGGGTAACAATATTTTCAGCAGATCCTGGGAAGGGCCTCGCCTTCCAGCATCATCAGGGGCCGCCTGCTGCCCAGGAAAGTGGTGAGCAGCACCTGGGGTTTGCCGGTTTCGATCCTTCCGATTATGGTGGCATCCCCGCCCAGCGGATTTTGCCGCATGACCTTCAGGATTCCTTCGGCATCTGCGCCGGGCACAATGGCGATCAATTTGCCTTCGTTGGCCACATATAACGGGTCCAGCCCCAGCATCTCACAGGCCCCGCGCACTTCGGGCTTGACCGGGATCTTATCCTCTTCGATGACAGCGGTTACTTGGGACTGCATGGTTATCTCATTGAGGGTGGTGGCCAGACCTCCCCGGGTGGGGTCCCGCAAAACATTTATATTCCCGGCTTCCAGCATCGCCGAGACCAGACCGTAAAGCGGAGCAGCATCGCTGGCCAGGTTCCCGCTCAGACCGAAATTATTCCTGGCGTTTATCACCGCGGCCCCGTGGTCGCCGATGCTCCCGCTGATGATGATCGCATCCCCCGGTTTGGCATTCGCGCCGGAGATCTCGATTCCATCAGGGACCACCCCCACCCCGGAGGTATTGATGAAAAGGCCGTCACAGCTCCCCTTGTCCACCACCTTGGTATCACCGGTAACAATCGACACTCCGGCTTCCTTGGCCGCAGCGGCCATAGAGTCGGCGACCTGGTTCAGTACATCGAAGGATAATCCTTCCTCGATGATGAACCCGACGGAAAGGTACAGCGGTCTTGCCCCCTTCATGGCCAGGTCGTTGACCGTGCCGCACACCGCCAGTCGCCCGATGTCCCCGCCCGGGAAGAATAGCGGCTTGACCACATAGGTGTCAGTGGTAAATGCCATTTTGAATCCTGAATTCTTGCTCTGGGCATTGTCGAAGGACTGAATTCTGAATTCGGCCGCATCATCACCCTGCGATAGCATCGGATTCGAGAACCGCGCTTTGAAGACCTTCTCTATCAACTCGTGGGAAAGCCGCCCGCCGGAACCGTGAGCCAAAAGTATTTTATCTGATATATGCAATATATGGTCTTTTTTTATATTTAACTTCCCGTCCCATACTTGTACCAGGCGGCGCAGGCCCCCTCGGAGGACACCATGCACGGCCCAACCGGACTTTCCGGGGTACACTTTTTCCCGAACATTTTACATTCATCCGGCTGGTTCAACCCCATCATCACCTGCCCGCAAATGCATCCTGCCGGTTCTCGGGCCGGCGGAACATTGACATCGAAGCACTTGGAGGCGTCGAACATCCCGTATTCATCCCTGAAGCAAAGGCCGGTGTCCGGGATGCTACCGATGGCCCTCCATTCAGCCGTACAAGGCTGCATCACCTTGTCGATTATCGCCAAAGCATGCGGATTGCCTTCATCAGGCACCCCTCGGCGGTATTCGGTCTGTACCGAAAAAGCCGAGCCTTTCTTTTTATGGGCCGCGGTCTGTTCCAATAACAGCACCAGCGATTCCAGGATATCCAACGGTTCGAATCCGGCTATGACGCAGGGTATCTGATATTCAGCCGGGATGAACCGGTACGGCCGGCTGCCGATGATGGCCGAAACGTGGCCCGGACAGAGGAACCCGTCGATCCTGGTCTGGCCCGATTCCAGTATGGCTTTCAGGGCATTGGGCACCGTTTTGAAGGCCGGGTATACCGAAAAATTATTTATTCCCTGCTCTTTGGCTTCCAATACCGTGGCAATGATGGTGGGCGAAGTGGTCTCGAATCCCACGCCGGCGAAGACCACCTGTTTGTCCCGGTTCTCGGCAGCTATTTGCAGCGCATCCAGCGGAGAGTAGATAATCCTGACGTCGGCTCCTTGCGATCTGGCTTCCCGCAGGCTGGTCTGCGAACCAGGCACCCGGACCATATCCCCGAAGGTGGTAAAGATGACATCCTTCAGGCCGGCGATGGCTATCATTCTATCGATGTCGTAAAGCGAGGTGACACACACCGGGCAGCCAGGGCCCGACAATAGTTTTATGGATTTTGGGATCAGCCCCCTAATGCCGAATTGCGAGATGGCCATGGTATGAGTGCCGCATACCTCCATGAAGGCATAAGGACCGTCGCACAGGCTTTCTATCCTGGCCACCAGTTTTTTGGCTATGGCCGGATCGCGGAATTTATCGAGATCGATCATAGAAAATATTTTAGGAGATAGTGATGCCGGTCTCTTCCAGCAGCTTATAGGTATCTTCGGCCTCCTGGGGATCGATCCGCTGGATGGCAAATCCGGCATGCACCAATACATATTCGCCCACCTTGGCGTCCGGCATCAGCTGCAGGCCGATGGTGCGCTTAAGGCCTCTGATATCCACCTCGGCTTTGTTTTCATTGATCTTTTCGATCTTGGCTGGTATGGCTAAACACATAATTTTAAAATCGCAAATCGTAAATGGTTATTCGATAGATTTTTTCTGTCTATTGAGGAAATTGATATATCCGTTTACAACCTTTATTGCATTTTCAATCAACTGCACTCCTTCGTTATATTCCTTTTCGCCGATATAATTGAAATGCAGACATGATATTAAATGATCCCAAAGTTCTTATAACGACCCGCGGGATTGCCTGCAATACTGTATGTTTTCCTGGAAATGGAACCTGCCGTATCCTTCGGCAATATTGGCTGTAACTGATATTGCAGCTCTTCTGATATCATCTGTTAAAACGTGCTTACGTTTTTAATACGGTTCCCATTACCTGCCCCAGGGCAATCCCCCCGTCGTTGGAAGGCACCTGCCGGTTAACAAGCACTTGGTAATTTTTCCGCCTAAGCTCTTGGCTGATGAGGTTTAAAAGATATCTGTTCTGGAAGGCCCCGCCGGAAAGAGCCACTGTTTTTATCCCTGTTTTTAACTTTAAATTATCGCACATTGACAAAGTAAAGTCAACGATTGTATTATGGAACTTGGCAGAACAAATGGCGGCATCTGTTCCCGCAGATATATCTTCAGTCAGCTGACGCCACATTTTTTCGATTGACACTACAGCCGTCCCGTTCTGCCGGGCTATGTCATATCCATATTTATCTACAATGCCCGGAGTCAAGCGGTTTTCCAGGGCAATGGCCGCCTGGGCCTCGAAAGATATCGTCTGACAGACGCCCAGCAGTGCGCTGACGGCATCGAACAGCCTGCCCAGGCTGGAGGTCCAGGCCAGGTTGAAATTGGCCTCCAACTGTTTGGAAATGACCTCCAATTCCTGCGCATTGTTTTTATTCGGCAAACTATCGGGGATTTTCCCGATCAGATGTCTGCCATATGCTCCTACGATACGGTATGGTTTCTTTATGGATGCCTCGCCCCCCGGCAGCGGCAGGTATTCCAGATGCCCGGCCCGCTCCATTTCCTTCCCGTCGAATACAAAGAATTCTCCGCCCCATATCTTTCCGTCCTCGCCGTATCCCGTCCCGTCAAAGGCCACTCCGATGCAGGGAACGATCTTGCCGTTATCCGCCAGAGTACTCAATATGTGGGCTTTATGATGCTGTATGGCCCGCAAACTGACATTCGTCTGCTCCTGGGCCCACTTGGTGGTCAGGTAATCCGGATGCAGGTCGTGAACGATGACCTCCGGCCTTATCTTGAACCATTTCTGGTATTTGTCGACCATCTCTTTGAAAAAAGAGAGGGACGCAGTATTGTCCATCTCGCCTATATGCTGGCTCACATAGGCTTTGTCGCCTTGAGCCAGGCAGAAAACATTCTTCATCTCGCCGCCCACCGCCAGCGTCGGAGTAACGCTGACCGGAAGGTTTATGGGATTGGGCGCATAGCCCCTGGAATGCCGCACGATCTGGATATCATAGAGTAGAGAATGAGTATCGGGGGACGTTTTATTTTCCATCTCAGATTTTTCATTTACAAATACGATCGAATCGTCGTTCCGGTTCTCGATATCCCGGTCGTTAAGCAAAAAATGATCGGCGATCCCTCCGAGCTTGTCCAGGGAAACCTGGTTATCAATGATCACCGGTTCATCCTGTATATTGGCCGAGGTCATCACCAGAGCAGTGAAACCCGAATCAAGTCCTTTCAGCTCGTCAAACAAAAGATGGTGAACCGGCGCATATGGCAGCATAACTCCCAGATAATCATTCCCCGGGGCGATCAGATCGGATATCTTCGGTATTTTATTTTTTATTTTTGGAAGAAGCACTATCGGCGCCTGACCAGACATCAGCGCCTTCGCCTCCTGATGGTTAACCTCGCAGATATTCCGCACATCATCCAAGGATTCGCACATCAAGGCCAGCGGCTTGTCCGGTCGGTTCTTTCTGATACGAAGTTTTTTGACAGCCGATTCATTGTCGGCATTGCAGGCCAGATGGAATCCGCCGATGCCCTTTATGGCGATTATTTTGCCTTCCAGGATATCCTGAGCCGCCTTTCTCATGGCTCCCGGACCTTCGGAGATATCTTTCCCATCCTTGTCGCAAAGCCATATCCTGGGACCGCAGGTCGGGCAGGCATTGGGCTGGGCGTGGAACCGGCGATTCTCCGGATCGTCATATTCCCTTTGGCAATCGGGACACATGACAAAGTCTGACATGGTGGTCAACGGCCTGTCGTATGGCGTATTTTTGATTATAGAGAAACGCGGCCCGCAGTTGGTACAGTTGATAAAGGGATAATGATGGCGCCGGTCCTTTTGGTCCCGCATCTCGGCAAGGCATTCATCGCACAATGCAATATCCGGAGATATTCGGGTGATGCCTTCGGCCTCCCGGCTTTCTTTGATGATAAATGCCTTATGATCCCCGGCTTTGGCCGGGGAAACTGCCATACCGTCTATCACTGCTTGGGGCGGAAGCTCTCGCGGGATGTCCGATAAAAAAGCATTCACCTGGCCGGGTTCACCCTGGGCCAATATCTCCACCCCCCGGCTGGAATTGAGCACCCAGCCGTCAAGGCCGTGTTTTTTGGCCAGCCGATAGATGAAGGGACGAAATCCCACCCCCTGCACTATTCCGTTGATGTATACTTTTACGGTTTTCATAGTTTAAAATCGTTAAAAAGGCCGCCCTAAGATGGACAGCCTTTCGTTGAATTCCAGATCGGCCGGAAATCGGCGCTTGGCTGTCATCAGGTGAACAGGCCGGATTTCTTGTCTATCTGAAGTTCAAGGTCTTCCAGGATCCTTTTCTGTTCGTCTATTTTGCGCGACAGCTCGCGCGATTCCTTCTTCATATTCTCCATCTCGGACATCTCCAGGGAGAGCATCTGGAAGCGTTTGAGCAGAGCGGCTTCCTCGGCCGACTTGGCGGCCACGGCCTCCTGGACCTCTTTGAGCTTGCCTTGCGAAGCTTCCTTTTCGGCGGCCAATTTGTCTATCTCCTGCCGCAGGCTTTCCTTCTTGGTGTCTATGCTGGCCATTTCCATATCAGCCTGGGCCGCCGTCTGCTGGTTCTTGGTGCGCAATTCCGCCAAGGTCTTTTCCAACTCCTCGCGCTGCCGCTCCTTGCTTTCCACCTCGGCCTCCACCCCCCGCAAAAGATCGTTGATGCTGTCCAGCTTGCGGTACTTTTCGTCCACCTGTTGCTGTACCTGTTCCACCTGCTCTTTCAGCTTCTGTTTGGAGGCTTCGGTCTCCTGGGCCATGCCTTCCAGCTCCCGGTTCTGAAGCTGTATCTTTTCTTCGAAACCCTGGGTGGCATTGTTGAGGCTCTCCGTGACCTTGTCCAATTTGGCTCTTTCTTCGTCTACCTCGAAGCTTAGTGCCTCTCTGATGCCCTTCAGGTCGTCCACCTCTTTTTGCAGATCTTCTCCCTGTTTTGACAAACTGCCCGACCGTTCTTTATCCCTATCAATCTGTTCCTTGATCTCTTCCAGCTGCCTATGGAGATCGGCCAATTCTGATTCCGCGGTCTGGATGCTTCGGGCCCGTTCCTGCATCAGCCTTTGATTCTCGGAATCGATCTCTTCCAGTTCGTTCCTGCCCTGCTCCAGTTTTTGGGACAGCTCTTTTTCCCGGGCGGCCAGTCCCTCTATCTGCTGCTTCAAACCATTGGACCTGGCCAATTGCTCCTCGATGCTACTTCCCTGTTTGCTGCGGAATTCCATGGCTTCTTTGATCCATTGCTCCAGGCCGGTCCTCTTCTTTTGCAGCGCGCCGATCTGGCCTTCCAGTTCGCTTTTTTCTGATCGTAGACCGCCGATCAGTTCCTGTTTGTCATTCTGCAGTTTTTCGATCTGAGCTTTTTGCTCCGTTATCTTATCTTCTAGAAGCCTGCTATCCCGGTCGTTAGATTCAAGTTGTTTGCCGGTCTCCTCATAATTGCGCTTGAGGGAATCCAGCTTGGCTTCCCGGTCGGCCAGCTCGTCCCGTCTTCTGGATAAATCTGTCTCCAAGGCAGCCTGTTCCTCAAGCATGGCGGAATATCTGCTATGGGCTTCGTCTATCTGACGGTTGGTCTTAATCAACAGCTCGGCCTGAGCCTGCTGCTCCTGTTTGGTCCCGTCCAGCTTCCTTTGAATGTCCTCCTGGCTGGACAATGCCAGGGTTACGGATTCGGAAAGATGCAGATGTTCCTGCTCTTTGGCCTTGATCTGTTGGGACAAGCCGTCCAGCTGGGACTGGATTGTGGTTTGTTTCTCCTCCAGCTGGCGGATCTCCGAAAGTTTTGTGTTCAGGGCGGTTTCCGAGGCCCTGATCTGGGCTTTATTGGACTCAACCGCAGAAGCGGAGTCACTCTTTTGCCTGTTGAGCTCATCTATCTTTTGGGCCACCGCCAACCCGTTCTGGCGCAGGGATTCTATCTTCTGCTGAAGCTGGATGATGATCTCCTGCTTCTTCTCGGTATTCGCTTTAAGCTCTACCAAGCCTGCATCCAGGGCCGAAACCTGACGGTTCCGTTCCACCAAAAGGCTGTTGGAATTTGTCAATTCCACGCTCAGCCTTTCCAACTCGGAATCGTTCTTGCGTCTTTGCTCCTCAGCTTTCTCAAGTTCCAGTTTTGACTGGTAAATCTGCTGATTGAGCTGTACCTTCTGATTTTCTAGCTCGGACAGTTCCTGGGCGGTCTGTTGCGCCTGGACCTGATTCTGTTCCACCGTCTGTCTCAGTGATTCGATCTGGCCCGGCAGTTCCTGCAATGAGGCCTGTTTGAGGGAAAGGTCCTTCTGAAGTTCGGCCGCCACCGTTTCCATCACCGAAACCTCGTGTCTCTTTTCATCCAGCGCCTTTTCCACCCTGGCTACCTCTTCGGAAGCCCGAACCCCCTCCTGCAATTTGTCCTGCTTGTTCTGCTCGGCGTGGATTATCTGGGAGTTGAGATCCAAAAGGATATTCTCATTCTCGGTCCTGCGCCGGTCAAGGTCTTCAACCTCGGCAGTAAGATGGTCCACCCGCTGCTGGGTCTTTTCCATTAGGTCGTTCAGGGACTGCTGCTCGTTTTGCCGCAGGGCATATTCCGATGATACCCGCTGGAGGTTCTGTTCGGTATCCGATATCTGCTGTTTTAACTGTTCCAACCTGTCCTGGGAAGCCTGTATCTCCTGGTTGAGCTTCCCCTGGCGGGCGGAGTCGCGCTCGATCTCCTCCTGCAGGGACAGGCTTTGCTTTTCCAGGGTCCGGACGTCGGTTTCCCTGGCTTTCATGGTGGCAATGGTTTCTTTAAGCTGGGAACGATTCTTGGCCAGCGAATCCAACAGGGACTTGCGTTCTCGCTGGCTGCGCCTGATCTTTCTCAGCAGCCTGGCCTCATCCTTGCGGCGTTGCTTGATCTGTCCTTCGATGAACTTCTTCTCGAGTTTCTTAATCTCCAGCACCTCGTCGATGGGCTTTTCCTGCTTGTGGAAAATGCGGGACAGAAGATCGGTCAACGGATTTGCCAGAGCCTGCTTTTCCGTTGTCAGGTCGGCAGAGGGCCGCGGTGACTCCGATGGCTGCGATTCCTGAATGTAAGTCTCGGATTCGGGTTGGCTGGGCGGCTCGGATCCAGGTTCATTTTGAACAGGTTCCGTTCGGCTTTCGATAATACTTTCGGGATATTCATAGTCCTCTGGCGGAGCATCCTCTGCCGCTTTGGTTTCGGCTATGCCCTTTTCGGCTTTCTTAAAGAATCTAGTAAATAATTTACCCAGGCCGGCCCGAACGGGTCTCTGGCCGGTCTCTTCCGGACGAGCGACCGCTTCTTCCGGTTGTTCCTCAGCAGAAATGCCGGGTCCGGGAAATTCGTTCACATCGGTATCGTTTCCTTCTGGAGCTATGTTGTCGGAAGACGTCCGGTCAGCTTCGCTTGGATCGGAAAAGTCCACGGACTTGGGGTCTTCTGTCGCTTCCAAGTTGCCGGACTCCGGGGTCTCATCGGCCACCCGGAATTCGTCCTTTACAGAAAGTGCCTTCTTTATCCTTCCGGCGGTCATTGCCAGCCTGCCGAAGAATCCTTTCCGGGGCTTTGCTTCCGGAGAATATTCCCCTGCAGGCTCTGGCATCTCGGGATATCCGTTCTCCCGTTCTTCCTGCCGGTCGTGGTCTTTCTGGTCCATACGCTATTCCTCTCCAGACATTTCTTTTAATTTGGCCAAACGGTTAAGGGCTTCGATGGGGGTCATGGTCTCCGGCTGCAGGTGCTTGATCTCCCTGATGATATCCTGTTCGGCTTGGCCGAAAAGTTCCGGCCCTTTCCCTGCATCGGGCGGCTGGCTGTGCCTGGCCAGCCGGGGGGTCGTATCGGACAATAGGGCATCTTGTTCCAGATTGTTTAGTATTTCCCGGGCCCGGGAAATTACCCTGGCAGGTATCCCGGCCAGCCTGGCCACCTGCACTCCGTAGCTTTGGCCGGCGCTGCCCTTTACCACCTGGCGCAGAAAGATGATTTCGTCGCCCCATTCTTTGACCGCCATTGAATAATTTTGCACCCCGGGCAGCTCGGCGGCCAGCTCGGTCAGTTCGTGATAATGCGTGGCGAACAGGGTCTTGCATCCGATCTGGTCGTGGAGATATTCGCTGACTGCCCAGGCGATGGCCAGTCCGTCAAAGGTGCTGGTGCCTCGCCCGATCTCATCCAGCAGTACCAGACTCTTGGCGGTGGCATTGTTTAGGATGTTGCCGGTCTCGTTCATTTCGGCCAGAAAAGTGCTGACCCCTTTGGCCAGATCGTCCGATGCCCCGATCCGGGTGAACACCCGGTCGGTTATTCCGATATAAGCCTCCTTGGCCGGCACAAAAGATCCCATTTGAGCCAGGATGGTGATCAAGGCGATCTGCCTCAAATAGGTCGATTTGCCGGCCATGTTGGGTCCGGTCAGTATTATTAGTCGGTGGTCGCCGTTATCCAGCAGGGCGTCATTGGCCACGAACTGCCCTAGTTGAAAGTTCCCTTCCACCACCGGATGTCTCCCCTGGACGATATGGATGCGAGGGTTGTCGTCCACTACCGGCCGGACATAGCGGTGACTGATGGCGGCGGTGGCCAGGCCGCAGACCGCATCGACGGCCGCCAGGGCCTCGGCCGAATCCTTTATCTGCGCTGCCTGCCCCTGGACCTCAAGGCGCAGGGAGGAAAAGATATCCAGTTCCAACTGTTTGATCTTCTCCTCGGCCCCCAATACCTTGTCTTCGTACGATTTCAGCTCGGGAGTTATGAACCTCTCGGCATTGCTCAAGGTCTGCTTGCGAACATAGTCATCCGGAGCCATCTCCAGGTTGGCCTTGCTGATCTCGATATGATACCCGAACACCGAATTGTATTTCACCTTCAGGGATTGTATCCCGGTGCGTTCCCGTTCGCTGTTCTGGAAGTCAGCGATCCAGCTTTTGCTGTCCCGGGCCATCGATCTTAGCTCATCCAGAGCTCCATCATAGCCGTCGCGGATGAACCCGCCCTTGGACAGCGCCAGTGGAGGGTCGTCCGTCAGGGCCCTGGATAGCAGGCTGGTCAGTCCCGAGAAATCATGCAGCCGCTCGCCCAGGTCATCCCAGAATTTTCCCTTGGGCAACATGCCGGCTATCCGGGGGATCTCGATCAGGGAATTATTCAGCCCCAGCATATCGCGGGGCCCGGCCCGCTGGCAGACGATGCGCCCCAGCAGCCTCTCCAGATCCTGTATGTTCTTCAAAAGGCGTCCCAGTCCGTCCCGGATGGTCCGGTTTTCAACCAGCTCGTGGATGGCATCCTGCCGGTCCGCTATCTCCAGGCGGTCCGTCAGGGGAGCCGCCAGCCATCTCCTCAGCAGCCTTCCGCCCATAGCCGTCACCGTCTGGTCGATGGTATTTAAAAGGCTCAGGCCCTGGGAGGCATCCGGGAACAGATTCAGATTGCGAATGGTGGCGTTATCCAGCAGCATCTGCCGCCGCAGCGAATAGGGAGAAATTTTGGCGATATGGCTGACGGCCGTCTTCTGGTTCTCTTCTAGATAGCCGATGGCCGCTCCGGCAGCGCTCACCGCCAGGTCCATATCCTGGCAGCCGAAACCTGCCAGGGACGATGTCTTGAAATGCCCCAAAAGCTTCTTTTGGGCCGAGTCATGCTCGAAATGATGGTCTTCCCTAACGGTCAGGGCGAATCCTGCCAGCGGTTGCCCCAATTTTGCCCGTTGGGAAGCCGGGACCAAGACCTCCGTCGGTTGATTGCGGATGATCTCGTCGGAAAGTTCTGAAAGCGATAATTCGGTCACCCTTAAATTCCCGGTCGACAGGTCGCAAAATACCAGCCCGCAATGTTCCTGTCGGCAGATCAGCGAGGCCAGCAGGTTTTCCCGTTTTTCCTCGAGCAGGGAGGAACGCATCACCGTGCCGGGGGTGATCACCTCGGTGACCTCGCGCCTGACGATGCCCTTGGCCAGTTTGGGATCCTCCACCTGATCGCAGATGGCCACCTTGTGGCCTTCCCTTATCAGCCTGATGACGTACCGCTCCAACGCATGATGGGGGATGCCGGCCAAAGGAACGTCGTTGCCCTTGCCGTGATTGCGGGATGTCAGTACGATACCGAGCACTTTGGAGGTCAGAACGGCGTCTTCAAAAAAGGTCTCGTAAAAATCACCCACCCTGAAAAGTAGTATGGCCCCTGGTTGTTCCTGCTTGATCCGCTGGTACTGGGCGATCATGGGAGTCATTTTTTCCATTTACCGTTCCACCACCATGGTCTTCAGGCCGAATTTATCCTTTAAAGCTTGCTGGGCGGTCTTCAGTTCGGTGGTGGTGCTGTAAGGCCCTACCTGCAGTTTGTAAACGATATCCTTTCCGCTCTTGACCTCTTCCACCACGGTGTCGAATCCCCCGGCCCCAACCTTTTGGGCCCACCCGGCCATGACCGTTTTGTTGCCGTACGCCCCTATCTGCAGGTAATAAAATTTCAGGGTCTCCTGGTCCGGGATTTGCAGTTGGATCTCGGGCGCTGTTATCGCAGCTTGCGATGCATTATTGCCTGCATCCCCGTCCGGCTCCTGTGGCATCATCTCAGAATTTTCATTCTGGCCTTCTTGGGATAAGGCGGCTATAAGGTTCTCCCGAGCCAGGCCGGATTCCGGGCTTCCGGGATAACTGTCGATGATCTTCTGCCAGTTTTCTTTGGCCTTGGCGGGATCATTCTTTTTCTGCCAGTAGGCGGCCAGGCTGTATAAAAGCGGTGCGCCACCGGAAGCGGAAGGATATTGCTCGATATAAGTGTCGATATAAGCTTCGGCCTTGCTGGCACTGTCGCCGCTTAACGCTATCAACGCCAGCTTGGACAGGCTTTCCTTGCCGGCCGGGGTGTTGCCGTATCTGGAATAGGTGAATAAATACCTCTCCTTGGCCTGGGCGGCAGATCCCACGTTCTGCAGGTACTGGGCGGTGGCATAGGCCGCCTGCGAGGCCAAAGGATGGGCCGGATAGTTGTCAAGGATGAACTGGTAATGCCCGAAGGCGTTGTTACCGCTGGTCTCGATCCGGGCCAGGGTGAACCGGGCCTCGGGAATGAACTTCCCCTTGGCATGGCGGGAAAGGTATTTTTTATATGCTTCGGCCGCCTCGGGATATTTCCCGGCCTGGCACAATTGCCAAGCCGCCTCGTATTCCTTCTCTTCGCTTAGGGCGAAGCCCCAAGAGGCGTTCAAAAGCATTGCAATGATCAATAGCCCGATCAGTCTGCTCGCCGGAACATATGTCCGCTTTATGTCAAGGCCGTTATTGTACATTCGCTGCTAATATAGATTACGGTTGTTGGCCTCGGTCTGCAGCACCCACTGAAATCCGATCGTCACATATCCGGCGCTTTCGCTTCTGGATACCGCAGTTACTCTGGCATAATGTATCACGTTGTCCGTTTTGACAAAATAACTGTAACCATCAGACACTGTAACAGGTGAAGTGGTATATCCGCTATCTGGTGCAGTTGAGCCTGACCCTTCCATAACGCCATTAGCTTCAAAACCAACGACACTGGAGGATAAATAAACCAAAGTAATTTTCCCGTAATTCACACCTCCGCTCACAAAGGAATAGGGGTCTCGATTATCAGTAGAAGAGACAGCCAATTGCCCTGTCCCGGTGATGACCGTGGTGGTCGGAGCTTCGGTAGGTTTGGGAGTACAGCCTTCAAAAGTTAAAATGAAGGCCAGGGCCAATGCCAGCAATGGCAGCAGCCCCCAAAATAGATATTTTCTTTTATCCATAGTTTATTATTTTAGCGCATAAAAGCCATAAATTCAACAAAAAACTGTCTTTAAATATTTAATTTAAAGACAGTTACGTAGCAGACCCGACCAGGGTGGACTGGGTGGCCTTTTTTATCTCCACCTTGGCAATGTCGCCAGGACTTAGGGCTGTTATGGAATCAAAGGCCACCGGTTTATTCCCGGGACTGCGGCCCATCATCTGCCCTCTTTGCGGCAGGGCTCTTTCCACCAACACCGGTATTATCTTCCCGATCTCCGCCTTATTCGATTCCAGTGAAATCTTCTGCTGGAGTTCTATCATCCGTTCCAGCCTTCCCTGGCGGATATCATCCGATAGGTGTCCGTCCATTTGCGCGGCCTTGGTGCCCGTCCTGATGGAGTACTTGTAAGTGAAGGCGGCATCGAACCTGATAATTTCCATGGCATTCAGGGTCATCTTAAAATCATCCCTGGATTCGCCCGGGAAACCGGCGATCAGGTCGCTGGTCAGGACGATATCGGGCATCAATTCACGGGCAGCATCGACTATGGCCCGGTATTGGCCGAAAGTATAGCGCCGGTTCATCTTATCCAGCACCCGGTCGCTGCCCGACTGCAACGGCAGGTGGAGATGCCGGCAGATCTTCCCATTTCCGGCCATGACCTCCAGCAATTTCCGGCCGCAATCCTTGGGATGCGAAGTGATGAAGCGCAGCCTTTGGATACCCGGCACCGCCGAGGCCTGGTTTAAAAGGTCCGGAAAATCGACTCGGCCCGACATGTATGAATTCACATTCTGCCCTACCAGGGTGATCTCCCTTATACCCCGCCCGGCCAGGCATTCCATTTCGGCCAGTACGTCCTCGGCCGAACGCGAGTATTCCCGGCCCCGCACATAGGGCACGATGCAGTAGCTGCAGAAATTGTCGCAGCCCCGCATCACCGAAAGAAAGGCGCACACCTGTTTATCGAAAGACGGCACTATGCTTTGCTCCCCGCCTCTTTCCTCCAGGGAGGTCAGGGCCTGCCGCCGCCGGTTATTCATGAAATCATTCAGATGCCCGACTATCTCCTGGAAACGTTCGGTCCCCAATACCAGGTCCAACTGGGAATAACGTTCTAACAGCGTTTCCCCATTTTCCTGCCCCACGCAGCCCATCAGCACCATCAGTCTGTCGGCTCCGGCTTTCTTCCAGGATTTGAGTTCTCCAATGCGTCCCAGCACCCGTTCTTCGGCGTGCCCCCGCACCGCACAGCTGTTGATGATAAGCAGATCGGCCCCCTCGACCGACTCCGACTCATGGCAGCCGGCCTGGTCAAGCAGCGTTCGTACCGCCGCCGAATCGTAAAGGTTCATCTGGCAGCCGTAGGTCTCTATGTGATATATCCGGCCTAGCGCCTTCAACTATTCGTGACCTCCAAAACGTCTCCGGCCATTCCCTGTTGAAACGGCTCGGTCAGCCGGATCCGGACCATTTTATTCTTCAAATTGCCATCGGCCTTAAAATATACCTTGTGGTAATGCTCGCCGAAGCCCGACCACAGGCCGTTTTCGCACGACTCGGTCAGCACCGTTTCGGCCTTGCCCCGCAGGGCTCCGAAATACTTCTGCTGGATGTCATCATAAATGCCCCGCAGCCGGTGCAGTCTTTCTTTTTTGATCTCCTCCGGGATCTGCCCCGACATGACCGCCGCCTTGGTCCCGGGGCGCTTGGAGTAGGTGAATATATGCAGGTGGGTGAATCCCAGGTCTTTGATATTCCGGACGCTCTGGCCGAAATGCTCCTCGGTCTCGCCGGGGAAGCCGACTATGATATCCGAACCGACGGTGATGTCCGGCATGGCCCGCCGCAATTTAGCCAGCAGTTCCCGGTAGTAAGAAATGCTGTATGGCCGGTTCATTTTTTTAAGAATGCCGTCGCAGCCGCTCTGCAGCGGCAGGTGCAAATGCCTGGCCAGCAGGGGTATCTCCTGCATGGTTTCTATAAGATCGTCGGTCAGATCGTCCGGCTCCAGGGAGCTAAGGCGGATCCGGGCCAGGCCGGGAAGGTCTTTTAACGATCTCAGCAGGACCCCCAGTGAGGGCTTGAAATCTCCAAGGCGGATCCCTGTGATCACTAATTCCCGATGGCCGGAGTTGACTAAGTTCCGCGATTCGGCCAGGACCTCGTCCAGCGGACGGCTGCGGGAAGCTCCCCTGGCCAGCGGCACGATGCAGTAACTGCAGCGGTGGTTGCAGCCGTCCTGCACTTTAATGAAGGCCCGGGTATGGCCTTCGAATCTTTTTATTCCTTTGGGCTGTTTGTGAGATCCGACATTCAGCCAGTCTAGCAGCTGATCGGCGGATTCGGCACTGTGCCGCCCCAGCACCAGCCCCACCCCGTCGATCTTTTGCAGGGCCGTTGCCGACAATTGCCCATAACACCCTATTATGGCCACTTTGGCCGACCGGTTATTACGGATGACCTTCCGGACCGCCTGCCGGGCCTGTTGTTCGGCCGCGGAGGTCACCGAGCAGGTGTTTATCAAATAAATATCCGCCTTGCTTTCATCATAGCGCAGCCCGGTTTCCTCCAGGGTGGTGCGCCATAGCTGGGAATCGTACTGGTTGGCCTTGCAGCCGAAGGTGATTATGTGGAAGGTTTTTTCGGGCATAGGGTCTAATTATATTACATCAAAAAGGGAAATGCAAATATAATGGATCACCTGCCCTGTTATAAAATATGAATTTACTGGTATTGCTTGGATAATACTATTGATTAAGTAATTTATTTATAGTAATATTATATAAGGTGTCTTAATAATAGACATTTCCGGCTGGTTTTAATTACGCAAGAATCACACCCCAGTTGATAAAATATTTTTACAATAGACACCAATATCTTGAATTTATGTTAAAAATGAATTATCCTTATCCCCGTTATGTCAGAAAAAAGCAATCTCAATAATTTGGCCCTACCGTCCGGCGAGCCGACTCGTAGCCTGAAGATATCGGTGATCGAGGGCTCCTTCGCCACCGTTCACATCGCCATCACCGCCGGGGCCCTGGTGACCGGCTATGCCCTAATGCTGGGCGCCAACGATTTCCATTTGGGCCTGCTGGCGGCGTTGAACGCGCTGTCCACCGTAGGAGCCATCTTCAGCGCCTATCTGGTGGGCCTGCTGGGACACCGCAAGAAGCTGACCGTCTGGGCTGCCACCCTGGGGCGTTTGGCCTGGGCGGGGCTTTGCATTTTGCCGTTCATCAACATGCTTCCCGGCTGGAAACTGCTGGCTTTCTTTTTGATCGCCTTTTTGGCCAACACCTCGGTGAACATGGCCAACAATGCCTGGCTGTCGTGGATGACCGACCTGGTGCCTTTGAACCGCCGGGGGTCGTACTTTGGAATGCGCAGCACCGTTCTGGGCGTGGTGACTATGGCCGCCAACTATGGAGCCGGAAAGTTTTACGATGTGATGAAAGGCCAGGGGCAGCAGCAGTTGGCGTTCGTCATAATATTCGGAGGAGCGGCCCTGGCCGCAGTGATCGCTGGCTTCATCCTGTCCCGGCAATGGGAACCCCCGCTTAAGGGGGAACAGCCCATGCCATTTTCCGAATTGCTGCGGCTGCCTTTTGCCAACCGTGATTTCCGCCGTTTGCTGTTGTTCTTCATCCTGTGGTCCATGGCCACCGCCGTGGCCGGGCCTTTCTTCTCGGCCCATATGATCAAGAACCTGAAGATGCCGTTCGCGGTGATAGCCTATTACTCGATAATCGCCGGCATCCTGAACATCGCCTTCCAGCCGGTCTGGGGCAGGATAATCGACCGCCTGGGCAACAAGCCGGTAATGATATTCAACATGCTGGGGATATTCTCCCTGCCGCTGTTCTGGCTTTTCACCAAGCCCGATTTTTACCTGCCAATATGGATAGATGCCTTTTTGACCGGACTTTTCTGGCCGGGTTTCAGTCTGGCCACCTTTAATCTGCTGTTAGTGACCGCCCCGGAGGAGAATCGTACGGCCTATCTGGCCGTTCAGAGCATGACCACGGGCATAGCCATCTTTTTTGCTTCGCTTATCGGAGGCTGGCTGGCCAACAGCCTGCACGACTTCAAGCTCATCATCCTTGGCCAGACCATCATCAATTTTCACCTGTTATTCGTATTATCCTCGATTTGCCGGATATCCCTGCTGCCGCTGGCCCTGCGGCTTAAGGAGGATCGGGCCCAGTCGGTGGGAAAATTACTGGACATGGTGGGAGACAAGACCTCCCAACGATTCAGCGACGTATTCGACTCCGGCATCATGACCATAAAGAGGATCCGCCGGCAGCTGCGTTAAAAAAAGCCCCGCCCGAAGGCGGGGCTTTTTAAAAGACCCAGGCCCAGGATGTTTTTATTCCCCTGAAAGGAGGTTCATATCGGCAGAATCCCCCGGAACATACCAGCCCTCCCTTGTCCTGCCCGGCGGAAATCTCAACCTTTTGATCCTTTCCTATCTCTATGACCGCCCCGGCCCGGCCCCACCTTTCCTGGTTATCGTACTCCGGCTGTCTTTTATCGGAGTATTCGATCCCGCCATATAGGCTGATCCAGCCGGCCGGCCGCCACGAGGCCTGAGCCCGCAATTCACTGAATTCAAGAGGGCCGGATAGATAACGATTGCGGAACCGGTCGCCGTCCAGTTTCAGTTCCAGGGAACGGCGCTCACCGTACACCCACTTGACACCGGCCCCGGCGCCTTTATATTTCCTGACGATAACTTCTGATTCCAGAGAATCCTCAGTCCTGGCCCTGGCTTCGGCTTGCATAGACCATCTGCGACTAAGCTGCCAGCGGCTTTCGGCGAAAGTATCCTCCCAGCCGGCTCCGTTGAGGTCGGCATCGGCTTTTGAATAATTGAAATGAACCTCTATCCGCTCGATCGGCGATGCCATTATATCGAACTGATACCCCTGTTCATCGTAACCCTGGTTCAACAACCGTCCTTCCCGATTGCATGGCGGCGGAGCGTTCACCGGGCTGTTCATGCCCTTGTAGTCCTTATAATCCAAAGTCATTCCTATGCCGCTCACGGCCCAGCTTAAGGAGGAATAGAACCCCTTGCCGGCTTCATCTTCTATACCAACCCAGCCCAGCGTCGGATCCAGTATCCCGTAGGTATGGCGTTGAGCGTATTCCCCGTAATATTCAAAATCCGACAACCGCCATCCCAAGGTTCCGCCGAACGATTCCTGGGCCGGTTTGTTATAATTGACATCGTCGGTGCGGTCAGAAGCATTGGTTCGCAGATAGATCCCTCCGATATCAACGATTTCCCAGGGATTGAAGACCACCTGCCCCCCCAGTAAGGTCCCGCCATTTAAAGGGGTCGTATTTTCAAAGGCCCGACCGATCACACCCTTGCCTTCCAGAAGGCCGCCGTAGCTGGTTTTCAGGCAACCGCCCTCCATATCCCGGTCAAGCTTAACCCTTTCGTCATTCAGACAATTTAGGATGAGACCCCGGCCCAATGAAGCATAATAATTCCCAAGCTGCAGGCTCAAATCCCCCCGGCTGATCTCAACGAACTTTTTTGACACGCCCCGGTAGGTGGTGGTGTCGTTCCAAAGTTCCTCATCCTGGGTATAACGGATCCCGGCCGACAAGCCGATATCGTTTTTTAGCGATCCCCGCAAACTCAGATCCAGGACCTCCTTGTAGGCCAGACTGTAGCCCGGCTGGGAAAGCCAGAAATCGGCCCGATTATTGCCTTTAAAGTCCCAGGCCCCGGCCTGGCCGCAAAGGGCGAATAAGGCCGTCGCAATCAGTATCTTTTTCATCATTTGACCACCTCCAGAAGCAGCCTCAGTTTTTTGACCAAGCCCGGGGCCCCTTTCGATCTAAGTGTCAACGCGCATTCGCAGCTGCCGCCGGATGATGATTGCAAATGGACCACCAGATTGCTTATCGAATCACCCGGTGCTATGTACCGGGCTAAGGGAAGCGGGTAGCAGAATCCCCCCACATCGCATAATGATCTGGCCAGACCGGAAGGGATCGCCAGACTGTCCGGCAGGTCCAGATAGATGGAGTCTTCCTGATTGCCGGTGTTCTTTATCAGCACCGGGAACTCAGCTACTTCTCCGATCGAAGCTATCTTTATGGTATCGGTGGCGGTGACCGTATAATCGAACACCGTCGCCGCCACTATGTTGAGGTGCAGATTAAAGCCTTTTATCAAATTTGGCGCGCGCCCGGGCCAGGCCCTAAGGCCTATGGCATAATCACCGACAATGGAACCGCTCAAATTGACAGTAAATCTGACGGAATCTCCGGGATTTACCAAAAACCCGGCCGGTAAAGGTATCGTCACTCCGTTGACATCTTTGACAGTCCGGTTTATACCCGGCGGCTGAACCAAGCTATCGGGGAGGTCAACCCAAAAAGTGTCCGGTTGGTTCCCGGTATTCTTCAATGCCATCTGGAAGGATGATACCGAATCGGCCGCAACAGAAGCGATGGTATCCGGCGAATTGACGGTAAAATCCCAGACCGGAAGAGAAAGGTTCAGCAGACAGGATTGAAGGATCTCCTTGTCGGAAAAACTCTGCACAAATGCCGCCAACCATAACCGGTCGCTCCGCCAGCCGGCCGTATCCAGAACGATGGTCCCCTGTTTGACCTGGATGATCCCGGTAGTCAAGCTTATCGGCAATCCCTGAGTGCCGGGCTCGATCCGTCGGCAGACAAAACGGTGGATGTTGGTCTGGTTGGGCGCACTATAATAAACCGAATCCTCCAGCGCCAACACCAGCAAGCGCAGATCCGATTTATCGATGCTGCTTCGGGGATATATAGTGACACTATAGTTAAGCAGGCCGTCATTGATCCTTCCCGAGATATCCATTTTAACCGGGCTGTTCAACAGCACCCTGATCCGGGCCATCGCCGAATAGCTTTGGTAGGTATCCTGGGTGGTGCCTACCTGTGACGAGGATCCGTCGCACCAAAGAGTGGGCCAGGCATCCACCCCGTAAAAACTTCCCCTTTCCTGGGTCTGACTGCTGGCCAGCGGGTCTTGCGGACTCCCGGTCAACGGATGGTATTCTATCACCGTCAGGGAATCTCCCATCTCGCCGAACAGCCTTTCCAATTCCTGATCGGCCACTGGACAATTCGAGCACCAAGTCGCAGTGAACAACTCCATCACCACCCGCCTGGCAACGCTGCCCGGCTGTTGCTGCACCGAGGTCGGCAGGCGCTTCCCGCAGCCGGCTGCCAGCAGCAATCCAAATAACAGACAACAAAGGATTTTCTTCACAGCGAATCCCTTTCAGCCTTGGTGCCGGTAGTGTCCGATTCGACTACTGGAATGACGGTTAAAGCCAGGACCTCGGATATATTCGCCCGGATCTCTTTTTCATCGCCCGGCTGGTATCCGCTGTGGCTGTACACTATCTTTCCTGTCCGGTCCAAAATAAAAAGGCCCGGAACGTCCGTAAGCCCGAAATTACGCATGGCGGACTGTTCCGGATCTAACAGCACCGCAAATGAATATTTTTTGCTTTGGACCAGTGATTTGACCAGCGATCTATCCTTGGCGGCATCAATGGAGACGGCAAAGAAGCAGATGTTGCTGTCTGAAAATTCCTGTTGCAGGACCTGAAGCTGATCCAATTCCTCCCGGCAGGGATGGCACCAGGTGGCCCAAAAGCTAACCAGGACCGGGCCGCTTTTGAGGGCTTCGGATAATTCCCTTTTTGCCCCCTTAAGGTCCTTGAGGTTGAAGTCATTTCCGTCAGCCCACGCATATCCGGATAAACCGGCAGCAATTATCAGGATTGAAATATAAATTTTTTCCCGCATAACTTTCCCCATTTCAAAAGATATATATAAAAGAGCGTCCTATTAAGTCGGGCGCCCTTTTGGTCATGCCCTACTGAACGAGCACCATTCTCATGGTCTTCTGCGAATCACCGGTCTCCAGCCGGTAGAAATAGATCCCGTTGCTCAGCTTTCTTCCGTCGTTATCCCTTCCATCCCATTCAACCCGGTTATCGCCGGCGGGGCTATGGCCGGAAAAGATATTTCGCACCAACCTTCCGGCAATGTCGTAGGCCCTGAGGTTGACTTCTCCGGCCCGGGCCAGGCTGAAGCGGATACTGGTGGTCTTGCTGAACGGATTGGGAATGTTCTGCTGCAAGCTGACTGTGGTTTGGGCGGTCGCCGGCCGTTCTCCGTAATTCACCCCGGTCTTGGTATATCCCAAGATCATCACATCGTCAACATACCAGCCGTCAGCGGTTGCGCTGCTGTTACTGGATAGCTTGAAGCGTAAACGGAAATCACCGATGGTATCGGCGGCATTCCCGCAAAAGCTGGTCAGGTCTATTGTATTTTCGGTCCAGCTGGAAACCGTGAGCCCGGTGTAGGCTTTTAACTCCGACCAACTGGCTCCGCCATTGGTAGATCTTTCCAGCCGTCCATAGTCTCCGGTCTCGATAAAGCACTTGCTCCACCAGGTGAGAGTGGCGGTGCTGTATTGTCTGAGGTCCACCCCGTTGGCCATCTGTATCCAGTTGACGCTGCTGATGGGATAATCCCCGGCCTTACTGTCGGTGATGCAGTGCGAGGTAGAATGGTAATCGGCGTCAGTGGTGTCCCATTGGGCGAAGTTACCAAGATATCCGGTGGACCACCCCCCCAATCCGCTTTCAAAATCATCAAAGAAAATGGTGTTGGGCGAACCGACCATGAAACTGATAGAGTCCTCATCCACCACCACCGTATCGTTCAAGCCGGGATGAAATATTTCGCAGAATATACTGATGGTCACCAAATGGCCCTCGCTCATATTGGCATTGGGTAGGACTTGAAACTCAAATGGCGATAAATAATTATTTACGGTATCGCCTTCGGTCATATCGCCGACATAGTAGCTGTCGTTCGTAATATTGATAAAACTGTCGGCGCTGAATATCCTTATTTTAGCGCCCTGAGCGTCCGCCCACTTGTCTTTGGCCCTAACTGTTATGCTGCCTGTTTCACCTGGCTCAAAATACCCGTTATTGTTGCCTGTGGCTTCGGCCAGCGATTTATCCTCTATGGCCAAGCTGGGGCCAAAAGCTTGTGAAGCCTGAATTATCTGGTGATCGGACGATTGAATAAACGCCACAAAGTGGCAATTCCCAAAGGTCCAATCGGGTCCGATGTTGAAATCTCTGGTGACGGCAATGCTATCACCGGCCAGGATGGACACATCTTCTCCGTTGGCGTCCGGGACCATATCCCGCACCAGAAAATCCAGTTCATCCATGGTTTGCCAGGCATAGGGGATTCCCCTTTCCAGAACTAAAAATTGCAGCTTACCGGATACGGGCGAAGCTGAAGTGTTTTTTGCCTTTACTTCCATTGTCCCGGTCCTGCTGACATCATCATAATTGATATAGGTCACTGTCATCTCCAGCGAACTGCCGGTTGTTTTCAGGCTGTCAAACCTAAGACGGCAGGAATCATATGTCGCTATGCCAAAGCTACCTACCATGGTAGACGGAGAAGTGGTATATCCTCCGCCGAAGAAAACCGTCGGATAAAACTCAAGGGCATAATAATTAGCCCTGTCTACCGAAGCTTGTATCTGAAAGGGATCAGTGCCGGACGGATGATACGCAATGATTATGAATGAATCCGGGGCGACACGATACAGACTATCCAAAGCCCTAGCGGCATCTGGGCACCAGGTGCACCAAGTGGCGGTAAAGTCCTCAGCCACTACTATTTTTTGCGCAGCATCGGTCCCTTGTGCGGCAAGGATGCCTGCCGCAATAATGGTCAATAGCCATACATTCTTTTTCATGATCTTTCCCTATCTTAAATTGTTGCTTTATATTTTATACCACTTTCCCCGGTTTAGCAATACCGGATCGTTAATTATTTTAAACAAAAAAGCCCCGCCTTTTAGCGGAGCTCTGTGGTTTAGCAATCGTAATAAAGTTCGAACTCATAAGGGTGCGGCCTCAAATTTAGAGCCGCCACTTCTTTGGATTTAAGGCCGATCCAGGTCTCTATCAGGTCTTTGGTAAAGACCCCGCCCTCCAATAGGAATTTGTGGTCCTTATCCAAAGATTCCAGTGCGTCCGACAAGGATGTCGGCAGGGTCGGGATCTTATCCAATTCGGCCTTGGGCAGGCTGAACAGGTCTTTGTTCAGGGGCTGTCCGGGATCTATCTTGTGCTTGACGCCGTCCAATCCGGCCATCAGCATGGCGGCAAAGGCCAGATAGGGATTGCAGGTGGCGTCCGGCGGACGGAATTCGTAGCGCATGGTCTTAGGATCGGTCAGGTACCCGGGGATGCGGACCGCCGCAGTGCGGTTGCCCACCGAATAGCTGGACCGGACCGGGGCTTCATACCCCGGCACCAGCCGGCGGTAGGAATTGGTGGACGGATTGCTGAACGCCAAAATAGCAGGAGCGTGCTTTAGCAGGCCGCCCAGATAGTAGATGGCCAACTGTGACATGTGGGCCAGGCCGTCCTTTTTGTAGAACAATGAATGCCCGTCCTTGGCCAGGTACTGATGGACATGCATGCCGTTGCCGGGTTCGCCCACCATCGGTTTGGGCATGAAAGTGGCCGTCAGTCCCGCTTTAAAGGCCGCGTTGTGGACCAGATATTTCACCAGCATGCTGCGGTCGGCCATCTTGGTCAGGGTATCGAACATCACTTCGATCTCCAACTGCCCGGCCCCGCCTACTTCGTGATGATGGTACTTGACCGGCACTCCGCATTTTTCCATGATCAGGCACAGGGCCGAACGGAAATCAAAGGAAGAATCGTGCGGCGGAGCGGCATGATATCCGCCTTTATGGGCCATCTTGTATCCCAGGTTGGGATTTTCATCTCTGGCTGTGTTCCAGTGGGCTTCCTTGGAATCAACCTCATAGAAGCTGTTCTGGGGCAGGTTGGCAAAACGCACCGAATCGAAAAGGTAGAACTCGAATTCCGGCCCCCAATAGCTCTCGGGGGCGATGCCAGATAATTTGAGGTATTTTTCAGCCTTTTCGGCCACGTAGCGGGGGTTGCGCTCGAACTTTTGGCCGGTGGCCACATCTATAACGTCGCCGATGAAGGTCATGGTCGGCAGCTCGGTGAACGGATCCATGAAACCGGTCTCGGCTATAGGGATCACTATCATATCCCCGGCCTTGACCTGGGTGAAACCGGCCACGCTGGAGCCGTCGAAGCCGATCCCCTTGCCTCTCTCGAATAGCGATGGTTTCAATTCATGGGCCGGAACCGTGATCTGATGCCATTTCCCCAGCAGATCCACGAATTTAACCGAGACGAATGCCACTTTGTTCTTTTTGGCGAACTCGAAAACCTGTTTCATGGTCATGGTCAATTCTCCCGTTTTGATTGTATTATTATTTGAATATCTAAAAATGCCTGTATCCCTTGTCGGGAACCTTGAAAACCTTGAGATCATTACCGATCATTTTTACCCCAAAGCCTTTCACAACCTGCCCGATAATGGAACAGGGGGTCCCGATCCTGCTTAACATGACCTTGGCCTTAGTTGCCTCCCTGGCCGGCAGGGTAAAGAGCAGTTCATATTCCTCGCCGCCGAACAAGCAATATTCAAGGGGGTCCTTTTCGAGGATCCCGGATGCTGTGACTGCTTCTTCGGCCACCGGCAACGCCCCCTGGTCTATTATTATCCCAATACAGCTTTCCCTGGAAATGTGATGCAGCTCCGAAACCAGCCCGTCGGAGATGTCTATCATGCCATGCAGTTTGAATTTTGAAGCCAGCAATTGCGCTTCTTTGACCCGTGGTTCGGGCCGCAGGTGCTTTTTTGCCAATTTTAGATTTTGTGTTTTAAATTTTGAATTCAAAATTTCCAGCCCCGCTTGCGAAGCCCCCAGAGTCCCGGTGACTAATACGGCATCCCCTGCTTTCACCCCGGAGCGGAGCCCGATGTTGTTTCTTCTCGCTTCGCCGTAAACCGCTATGGTCAACGACAGTTCCCGTCCAGCCACCGTATCCCCCCCGCAAACGGCGACATCGAACCGCTTAGCCATCTTTTGCATCCCGGAATAAATCTTCTCCACGTCTTTGAGCCGGATATGTTTGGGAATGGCTATGGATACCACCGCCAGTATGGGCCTTCCGCCCATGGCAGCAATGTCTGAAAGATTTGCAGCCAGGGCCTTATGCCCCAAATCTTCAAAGGAGGTGTATGAAAGATCGAAATGTATTCTGTCCACTAGAGTATCTATGGTCAGCATCCCGACTCTGGTTTTGTCAATATCAAAGACCGCGGCATCATCGCCTATGCCGACCAGGATATTTTTATTCAGTGTCTGATATCCTGTTTTTATGATATCGATCAGCCCGAACTCTGATATGCCGGAAGGTCTGCTCTTCATTTTTTTGCTATCCGTCTATAAAATCCGGGACGCCGGTCCTTGAATATATCGTTGAGGCTGGTGATGTTTTTATTATAAGCTTCAGCAGGATCTATTTCAAGTATATCGACGGTTTCTTTTTCCTTAGAGGCCTTGGACAGCACCTTGGCGCCGGGAGATACAATTACGCTCTGCCCGATGAACTTCAGATCGCCGCCTCCCCGGCTCTCCCGTCCTATGCGGTTGGCGGTGATTGTGAACACCCGGTTCTCCAGGGCTCGAACCGGCATAGAATCGGGACAATACGGCAGAACCAGGTTGGCCGGATGGCAGATCACCTGGGCTCCCCGCAGGGACAGGGTGCGGGCCGCCTCGGGAAAGATCCAATCGAAGCAGATCATCATCCCCATTTTGACCTTACCGACGGAGAAGACCTTGAAACCGGTATTACCGGGAGTGAAATATTTCTTTTCGTTGCCGAACAGGTGGGTCTTGCGATAGATGTCTATTTTGCCGCTGGGCCTGACCAATACTGCCGAGTTGAATATTTTTCTGCCTTCCCTCTCGGCAACGCCGGCCACGATGTTTATCCCGGTTCTCTTTGACAGGGCTTTAAAGAAAGAGATGGTCTTGCCGTTCATCGTTTCGGATATGGCCATGACCTCTTTTTTTGAAATGAAATTATACCCCGTGGTGCATAATTCCGGCAGGACCAACAGATCGGCCTGGTGGCGCCCTATCAGCTTTTCGATCCGCGACAGATTTCTATCGACCTGTCCGAAAGCGGGATTGAACTGTACGTAACCGATTTTCATTTTAATGATACTGGCCTTTTATTATCACAATCATTATTTCATCATCCTTAGCAAAATCCATCGTGCGTAATCGATAGATTCTTCGACAGTCAGATAAAAAGTAATCCTCAGAATGACGGATCCAAAACATTCTACACATTGAATTTGATATTCAGGATATCCCCGTCCTTGACGATATATTCCTTGCCTTCCAGCCGCACATAGCCCTTCTCCCTGGCCCCGGCATAACCATTGGTCTCAATTAGATGGTCATAGCTGACCACTTCCGCCCGGATGAATCCCCGTTCCAGATCGCTGTGAATGGCCCCGGCCGCCTGGGGAGCCTTGGTATTGGCGGGGATGGTCCAGGCCCGGCATTCGTCCTCTCCGACGGTGAAGAAGTTGATCTTCCCCAGCAGACGAAACGATGTCCGGATCATCTTGTTGAGCGCCGGTTCCTCAATCTTGAGTTCGTTGAGGAATTCTTTGGCCTCCTCATCGGACATCTGGGCGATGTCCATCTCGATGGCCCCGCACAGGGGGGTCATTGTCTCCCCGGATTGCTTTTCAAACTCACCAACGACTCCTGACGGATCGGTGCCCTCAGGATAATTAAGTACCAAAAGGATCGGTTTCTCGGTCAAAAGCTGAAAACTTCTCAAAGCCTTGGATTCCTCCGGGGTCAGGCCCAAAGTCCTTACCGGTTTTTCGGCCTCCAGATGTGTCCGGCATTTTTCCAACAGGACCAATTCTTTTTCTAGATCCGGCTTCTTGATCTTACCCAAGTCCTTCTTCACCCTGTCTATCCGCCGTTCGATCATCCCCATATCCGAAAGCAACAACTCGGTGGCAATGGTGGTATAATCGTCCAACGGGTTTGCCTGCCCTTCGGCCCCGTCAAAACCCCGCAGGACCAGGATAACAGCGTCCATGCCATGCATCTGAGTCAGAAATTCAGTGCCCAAACCGCCGTGTCCCGAGGCGCCCTTGGACATGCCGCCGATGTCCACATAGGTGATGGTGGCCGGGACCTTCTTCTTGGGGTTGAACATGGCAGTCAGCTTTTCCAAACGCGGGTCAGGCATCTTTACCACGCCGATGTGCACCTCGCACCCGGTGGAGTATTCGCCCACCTTGACGCAGGATTTGGTCAGGGCATTGAATATGGTGGTTTTGCCCGACTGGGGCAGTCCGATAATTCCTAATTGCATTTTATCCTTTTATTTAATGACAAGCATAGCCTATTTTTTTAATAGCTTTTTGAATATCTTATTTATTGCTTCTTCTATTCTATCCTTTTCAAATATATTTTCACCTGTTGTGCTTCCGTTTAACACACGCATTCCATATCTACCCAACCAAAGTGTATCGCCATCGCAACCAAACATTGTAGCAACCATTGAAAAAGCATAGCATTTCCCCTCCCACTTCTCTCTAGGTGAGTTGCTTACGCTTTCCGCAAAGCCATCCCACTTTGCATAAGAGTTTCTTACGTCCGCCAGGGTCATTTGATATGAAATATTTAAGACAGCATCCATTTTCATACTATCGCATAAATTAACGATATAATATCTTTTATTTATTTTATCTTTAATTGTGGTTAATGGATTGCTTTCATTTGGCACTCCCATCCCTGATAATACTTTTACCCCTTTTTGCCTTAATGTATCCATATCTATGATTGAATATTTACCAGATTCTATGATTTTATTCAGTGCTTTATTCTCAGTGATAAGAGCTACACTATCAATAAACGTTTTTTCTTTCAATATTTGAAATCCCTTAGGGTTGAACATCCCATAGCTAACAAGCCTCTTTAAACCCCAAAACATATCAGGCGAATTTTCATACTCGTAATTTAATGACTCTAAAATAATGTTTTCTACAGGAGTTATGGCAATTGTTTTAACTTTGATGTCAATTTCTTCTTTTGGAATATAGAATTTTTCTTCAGCTCGTACAGAAGTAATGCACGAAAACATTATAATAATAGAGCATATGGGAAATAGATTTCTTTTCATTTTATGCTCCTTAAAACCATTTATCTTCCATATCATCATACAAATGCCGGCCTTTCCAGAAATATACGGCCAAGCGCAGTACCCCGTAACCCAATAATAATCCTGTTATCGGCCAAAACCGCCCGTTGGTAGGATCGAAATCGTAGAAGTACCGCATGACCACAAATGCCAGTCCCAGCAACAGCACGATAGTGCTGGATACGATGTTGAACCACCAACGTATCTTGCGTTTTTTCTTTTCAACTTCGTTTATCATTTATCAGATCGTTTTCAAAATAGTGAAATTAGGTCGTGGCCCAATTTCGGACCACGACCTTAATAATTATTTGGTTAATTACCGGGCCAGCGATCTCAGGAACGGCGCGATCACCAGGGCCACCACGCTCATTAATTTGATCAGGATGTTCAGCGACGGGCCGGCGGTGTCCTTGAAGGGATCGCCCACCGTATCGCCAACCACCGCCGCCATGTGGGCGCTGGAGCCCTTGCCCCCGTGCTGTCCGCCCTCGATGTGCTTCTTGGCATTGTCCCAGGCTCCGCCCGAGTTGGACATGAATATGGCCAGCAATACTCCGCTGACGGTGACACCAGCCAGCAACCCGCCCAGGGCCTCTATGTTCCACAGGCCGAAGACCACCGGAGAGACCACCGCCAGCAGGCCCGGCAGGATCATCCGTTTGATGGCCGCTGCGGTGGAGATATCCACGCACTTTGCATAGTCGGCCTCGGCCCCCGGCTTTCCTTCCAGCAGGCCGGGGATCTCCTTGAACTGGCGGCGCACCTCGGCCACCATCTCAAAGGCGGCTTTGCCCACCGCCTGCAGGGCCATGGAGCTGAACAAGAAAGGCAGCATGCCGCCCATGAACAGCCCGGCTATGACCTCGGGCCGGGAGATGTCTATACGCTCGATACCGGCCGCCGCCTGGAAGGCCGAGAACAGGGCCAAAGCCGTCAGGGCAGCCGAGCCGATGGCAAAACCCTTGCCGATGGCAGCGGTGGTGTTGCCAACCGCATCCAGCTTGTCGGTGCGCTCCCGCACCTCCCCGGGCTGGTGGCTCATCTGGGCAATGCCCCCGGCATTATCGGCTATCGGCCCGTAAGCGTCCACCGCCAGTTGGATGCCAGTGGTGGAGAGCATGCCCACTGCGGCGATGGCGATGCCGTACAAACCGGCGAACTGGTAGGCTGCCACTATGGCAATGGAAATACAGGTCATCGGCAACGCGGTGGACATCATCCCCAGGGCCAGCCCCCCGATGATAGTGGTAGCCGGTCCGGTCAGTGCCTGCTTGGCGATGTTCCTGGCTGGGCTCCTGGACTCCGAGGTATAATATTCGGTCAACAAACCGATGGCAATGCCGGCCACCAAGCCGACAACAACGGCCCCGAAGATGCCTCCAGAAGTTAGGGTTATCAATGTCCCGGTCGGATTTATGCTGAAACCGATGGCCTCGGGCACCAGCCATTTGATCACCGGATACATGAAGATGATCGCCAGGGCCCCCGCCCCAAAGGTTCCCAGATTAAGCGCCTTCTGGGGATCACCGTTGTCCTTCATGCGGACCACAAAAGTTCCCAGGATCGACACTCCTATACCCAAGGCGGCGATCACCAAGGGCAGCATCACCAGGTTTATGCTGTAAAAGACGCCCAGCACCATGGCTCCGACGATGGCTCCGACGTATGATTCGAACAGATCGGCTCCCATGCCGGCCACATCGCCCACGTTATCACCCACATTGTCGGCGATCACCGCCGGGTTGCGGGGATCGTCCTCCGGGATCCCGGCCTCCACCTTGCCCACCAGATCGGCTCCCACATCGGCCGCCTTGGTATAGATGCCTCCGCCCACTCTGGCAAAAAGGGCTATGGATGAAGCTCCCAGTGAGAACCCGGAGATCACCGAAAGCAAACGAGATAATTGGAACTCATCGCCGATGCCGAATCCCAGGACCTTGGTGTATAGCAGAAAAAGTATCGCCAGGCCCGCCAGACCCAGGCCCACCACCGACATGCCCATTACCGTTCCGCCGGAGAAGGCAACCATCAATGCTTTGGGCAATCCGGTCTTGGCGCCCTGGGTAGTGCGGACATTGGCTTTGGTGGCCACCTTCATCCCAAAATAGCCGGACAACCCGCTGCAGAAAGCGCCGAAAGCGAAGGAAAGCGCCACCAGTGCACTTGATCCTTCTTGGCTGGCGTTCATCCAACCCAGCAGAGCCGCCACTATTATCACAAAAAAGACCAGTACCCTATATTCGCGGTTCAAAAAGGCCATGGCCCCTTCCCGTATATGCTTTGCGATGACCGTCATCCGGTCGTCTCCGGGATCCTGGCGGCTCACCCATGAAGCCTTGAAAAAAGCGAATGCCAAAGCGGCGACACCGCCAATCAGGGAGATGATCAGAAGTTTATCCATATAAACATCCTTACGCTGTTATTGTTTTCTGATCCGTGTGATTACGGCATCAGGTTAATGGGTCAACATATTATTTTACCAAAGAATTTACCCATTTTTCAATGTTTTTATTATCTCTCAGTAGGTTTTTGAGGAAAACCTTTCGGCAGTAAAAAGCCGGGGCCCGAAGCACCCGGCTTTTTAATTCAGATATCAATCCTCTGTCCGTTCACTACGGTCATAAAAGCCCGGCCCTTGATCTTGTGTCCCTTAAAAGGAGTATTCCTGCTTTTTGACTTGAACCTGGCGGGATCCACTGTCCACTCCGCCTGGGGATCTAATACGGTCAGATTGGCATACGCTCCGATCTCGACAGCATTATCAATTTTAAGGATCCTGGCCGGGTTGATCGCCATTTTCTCAGCCAACTGCGAAGCTGTCAAGACGTTCTTCTCCACCAAGTGCGTCCAGCAGAGGCCCAACGATGTCTCCAAACCCAGCATGCCGCAAGGAGCCTGGTCGAATTCGACCTCCTTTTCCTCGGATGAATGGGGTGCATGATCGGTGGCTATGCAGTCGATGGTACCGTCCTTAAGGGCATCGATAATGGTCATCACGTCGGCTTTGCTGCGCAGCGGCGGGTTCACCCGCATCATGGAATCGTAACCGATGACCGCCTCTTCATTGAGTATGAAATAATGGGGGCATGTCTCGGCGGTCACCTTGATCCCGGCCCGCTTGGCCCGGCGGATGATGTCCACGGTCTCGGCGCAGGAAACGTGGGCGATGTGAACCCGGCCTCCGGTCAGATCGGCCAGCATCACGTCCCGGGCGGCCATTGAGGCTTCGGCCGCGTTGGGTATGCCCCTCAGTCCCAGCTTGGTGGCCAAAGCCCCTTCGTTCATGAAGCCATCAGCCGAAAGATATTTGTCCTCGCAGTGAGAGATCACCGGGATGTCGAACATCCGGCAGTAATCCAGCGCCCGCCGCATCAGATTGGAGTTGGTCACCGGCTTGCCGTCATCGGATATGCCCACCGCTCCGGATTGGAACATATCCCCGATCTCGGCCAGTTCCTCTCCCTGCAATCCCTTGGTCACCGCTCCCACGGGGTAGACCCGGCATTCGGGCACCTGCCTGGATTTTATGAATTCGACCAGGCCCTGGCTGTCAATGGCCGGCTGGGTGTTGGGCATGCAGGCGATGGCGGTAAAGCCCCCGGCCGCCGCAGACCGTGACCCGGAGGCCACGGTCTCCTCGTCCTCCCTCCCCGGCTCGCGCAGATGGACATGCATGTCCACCAATCCGGGGAAGACGTATTTATCTTTAAGATCTATGACCTCGGCCTTGCTATTCTCTATCTTCGGTTCTATCCTGGTGATCCGGCCGTCCTCGATCAGGATATCCAGCACCTCGTCCCGGCGATACTGGGGATCTATCACCCGTCCGCCCTTAAGCAGCATGGTCTGTTTGTTTTTATTGACTGTCATTTTTATGCCTCCTTCTTTATGGCTTCAGCCAGCGGGGCATCCCCGCCCGACAGCAGATACAGAACCGCCATCCTGACGGCCACGCCGTTGGTCACCTGGTCAAGTATCACCGACCGTTCGCCGTCGGCCACGTCGGGGTCTATCTCCACTCCCCGGTTCATCGGCCCGGGATGCATGATGGTCACATCCTTTTTGGCCCTGGCCAGCCGCTCTTTGTCCAAACAGAAATTAAGGGAATACTCGCGCAGAGATGGCAGCAGGCCTTTCTTCTGGCGCTCCAGTTGCAGCCTGAGCACGTTGATGACGTCGGCCTGGGGAATGGCCTCGTCCAGGTTATAGTAGACCTTGACCCCCAGCTGTTCGATCCCGATGGGAACCAGGGTTGAAGGCCCGCATACCGAGACCTTGGCTCCCATCTTAAGAAGCCCGTTTATGTTGGAACGGGCCACCCGAGAATGGGTGATATCGCCTACTATCAGGATATTAAGCCCCTCGAATCCTCCGCGCCTTTCCTTGATGGTGAACATGTCCAGCAGCCCCTGGGTAGGATGGGCATGCTGCCCGTCGCCGGCATTGACCACTCCGGCCTTGATGCGACTGGCTAAAAAATGCGGCGCACCGGATGACGAGTGCCGCATCACCACCAGATCTATCTTCATGGCTTCCAGGTTACGGGCGGTATCCAAAAGGGTTTCGCCCTTCTGGACGGCCGAGGTCTTGGGGGAGATGTTGACGGTGTCGGCCATCAGCCGTTTGGCCGCCATATCGAAGGAGGCCGAGGTCCTGGTGGACGGCTCGAAGAACATGTTGACAATGGTCTTGCCTCGCAGAATGGGCACTTTTTTGATGGGCCGGTTGAGCACTTCCCGGAAGCTCTTGGCTGTGTCCAGTATCATGCCCATCTCTTCGGCCGACAGCGACTCCAGGTCCAGCAGGTCCTTTTTATTCCATTTTATCATCGGTCAGCTCCTTTATTATCACTTTCTCCTCTCCGTCCTCTTCCTGGGTGCGGACCGCGATTATCTCCTTGTGCGATGTGGGGACATTCTTACCCACGTAATTGGCCTTGACCGGTAGCTCCCGGTGTCCCCGATCGATGAGCACCGCCAGTTCGATGCACCTGGGCCGACCGAAATCCAGTATCTCGTCAATGGCCGCCCGGACGGTGCGCCCGGTGTACAGCACGTCGTCGACCAGAATTACGGTCTTGCCGGTGACGTCCAGGTGCAGGTCGGTCTGGTTGACCACCGGCTGATGGGCGATGGTCTGCAGGTCGTCCCGGTAGAAGGTGATGTCGATGGCTCCGTATGGGATCTCCGTCTTTTCGATGTCGCTGATAAGTTTGGCGATCCGCTTTCCCAAAGTGTCGCCCCGCCGTTTGATGCCGATGATCATCAGATCCTTGGTGCCCATGTTCTGCTCCACTATCTCATGGGCGATGCGCACCATGGCCCGTTCCATCTGCTTGGCGTCCATTATGACTGCTTTTTGTATGGTCATACCGCCTCCATTTATATGATTATAGTTTTTTCATTTATAAGAATCACTCCGCATAGTCTTTGCGAGGGTTGCCCACTTACGGGCTGACTAAGCAATCTCCGAACCATACAAGACCTGAATATTATTGACCCAAGACATAAAAAAACCTCCACCCCTGTCATCCAGGGTTGGAGGTTGAAAAAATCTTGGGGATTTTCATAAATAATTCCTTTCTGACCTCACGGGATCAGTTTAAAGGGTAAACTTAGTCCACTTTTTAATGATACAACATTTTACGGTGAAAGTCAAGGGGTAAAACCTGACCGTCTAAAAGCTGCGTCAATCCTCCACTAAACGGTCGTAATGTTCCTGTGCTCCTTTATTGGCCGAGTCCAATTCCAGGACCTTGGCAAAGGCATCCCTGGCAGCATCCTGGTCGCTTATAGCCTCCAGAGTTATGCCCAGATTGTAAAAAGCATCGATACACTTGGGATCCAAAGCTATGGCTTTTTTATATTCAGCTATGGCTTCGTCGAACTTCTGATTCAAAAAATAGAATTTGCCTACTTCTATTATTGTTTCGACCTCTTTTTTCTTCTGGGTTTGCGGGCTCTCTGGCTCTTGGCTCTTTTCGATGTCCATTAAATGCTCTGTCTTTTATGTTGTTTATTGGATCCCCCGGATCTTTTGAATGCCCTCAAAGCTGCCGATCATTATCAATATATCGGAACGGTTTATCTTTTCGTCGGGAGACGGTTTTATATTTATCTCTTCGCGGAATTCGGTCTCGCCCTCCGGGGTGACCACTGGCACTTTGCGCTTGATGGCCACAATGGACACCTTGGTATCCTCCAGCTTCAGATCAGAGAGCTTTTTGGTCCAGAATTTTTTGGGAGCCACCAGTTCCACGATGCTGTGGGTTTCGGATATTTCGCTGTAGTCCATCACATTGGGCGAGGCCAAGCTCTCGGCGATCCGCTCTCCCATGTCCCTCTCTGGAAAGACCACCCGATCGGCGCCTACCTTTTTGAGGATGGTCCCGTGGATGGGAGTGACAGCCTTGGCAATGATCTCCTTGACCCCGATCTCCTTCAGGATAAGCACGATGGAAATGGAGGCCTCAATATCCTCGCCGGTGGACACAATGGCCACGTCGATGTCCTTCATGCCCAGAGATTTCAGGGCCTTTTCATCGGCCGCATCCACCGTCACCGACTGGCTGACCTGTTCCGAGATCTCGTCCACCCGGTCCTGTTCGCGATCAATGGCCATGACATCACACCCCTTTTCTGCCAGGGCCAAGGCTACGCTGGATCCGAACTGACCCAATCCAATTACCGCAAATTGCCTCATAAATTACACCCAATTTCCGCTAATTATATCTTAATTGGGAACTATTATCAATACCCAACTTTGAAAGGACCTTGCAGGTTTTAAAAGACCGTTTTTGGCCCGGATGGTCAACCTATCAGCACTTTGGCCTCCGGATATTCGAACGGCTGGTCCTTGCGGTGCCAAACTACTGCGCTGCCCAGGGTCAGGGGGCCGATCCGTCCGGCAAACATGGTCAGGATTATCAGCAGTTTTCCCCAGCTGCTGAAATCATAGGAAGAGCTCAGCAGCGGATTAACCGTGGACCCTATCGACAATCCAACCGTGCCGAAGGCCGACACCACCTCGAACAGGACATGCATCATCCGTTCGGCGGTAAAATGAGCAGTTTCGGCCTGTAACAACAGCAAGGTAACCAGCACCAGAAGAGTGGCGGCAATGGCGCTGAGCACATATGCCCGGTTTATAAATTCATGCTCCAGGCGCTTTTTGAATATCAACACCCGGCTTCGACCGGTCAGGGTCGTCCAAATGGAGGCCATGATAACGCCAAAGGTGGTGGTCTTGATGCCCCCCCCGGTCCCTCCGGGCGAAGCACCGATGAACATCAGGATTATGATCAGCATCAGGGTGGGGAAATGCATCATCCCGATATTGACCGTGTTGAATCCCGCCGTTCTGGGAGTTATGGACTGAAAAAGGGCCGCCATCCATTTCCCTGTTTCCGTAAAATTTGCCAGGGTGTTGTTCTTCTCCAGCAGGTAGATCGCTACCGTGCCGGCTGTTATCAAACCCAGGGTCATTGAGATCACCAGTTTGCTGTGAACGGTCAGCCGTTTTTCTGTCTTCTGGATGCCGGTCTTGTATATATCGCTGATGGCAATGAAGCCTAGCCCCCCGGATACTATCAGTCCGCAAACGGTAAGCGAGACCACCGGATCAGCCGCATAATCCAACAGACCGTTGGGAAAAAGCGAAAAACCGGCATTACAGAAGGCCGATACCGAATGGAAAACCCCCAAGACCACGGCTTTGGGAAGGGGGAAGCCCGTCTTCCACCAATGCAGACTTAGTATCACTGCCCCCAGGCCCTCCAGAACGGCGGTGACCCTCAGTATCCTGGTAGCGAACCTGGCCAATCCCTCCAGGGTGAGGACGTTGTAGGCTTCCTGGATGATCAATCTCTCCCTCAGGGATATTTTTCGGCCCACCATCAGAGACAGGACCGTGGCCAGGGACATATATCCCAAGCCGCCGATCTGGATCAACAGAAGAATTATCGCTTTCCCGACCGGGGTAAAATCCCGTGAAGTGTCCTTGACAATCAGCCCGGTAACGCACACCGCCGAAGTCGAAGTATAGAAGGCATCAATAAAAGTGCAACGGCTGCCGGAAACGGTGGAAAAAGGCATATAAAGCAAGGAAGCCCCCAGCAGTATGGCAACAGAAAAGCCCAGGACCAAGATCCGGGCTGGGGTCATCTCCACACGGAATAGCCGGTTGTATATTTTTCTATCCAGTTTCATTCTTCGGCCTTTTTAAGGGCCTTATAGACCGATTTGGCATCCGGCGCTTCCAGTAGCGAAGTAACCAAGCCGCTTTTTTTAACCATCCGGGCGATCTCGGCCAACACGGCCAGATTCTTTACTTTTTCCTCCTGGGGGATCAAAAGCATGAAGAATAGGTGCACCGGGTTCCCATCCAGCGAGGAATAGTCCACCCCGATCCGGGAGCGCCCCATCAACAGCACCATATCCTTTACCAGTGGGTTGCGGGCATGGGGTATGGCCACCCCCTCCCCGATGCCGGTGGTGCCCAGAGATTCCCGGTATTTGACCCGATCGAACAGTTCAATCTCCCCACGCTGGATTATGCCTTTGCCCACCTGGGAGCCGACCCCTGGCACCAGATCTTTCATCTCCTCGGCCGTTTCCATGGCCGACAGCCGGTTGCTGCTAAAAGCTCTGGCAATAAGCTCGCGCAGGACGCCGTCGGCATCCTGCGATGTGAGTTCCGGGATAATTAGTGATTCGTCGGTCAGATTGGATAATTTTATGGCCATGGCCTTGTTGCTATCTGAATAAAAATAAACCGTTATATATTCTGGGTTTCTTGACTAATTAGGTCGTTCCGAATTTTATATCGGAACGACCTATTGAGGGAATTATAACAGCCGATTTAGTATTTGTCAAGATAAAATGATGCGGCCGGAATTGATCAGGGTATCTTGCCGGAAATATTGATCGTCAAGCTCGGGATAATCCTGGGTGAAATGAAGGCCCCTTGATTCCTTGCGGTTTTCAGCCCCGTCTATTATCAGGCCGGATAGGGTCACCAAATTTCTCAATTCCACCAGATCGGCGGCGACCCTATATTTCCAGTAGTAATCGCCTATTTCCTCGGCGATGGCTTTAAGCCTGCTTTTAGCCCTGGCCAGCCTCTTATCCGAACGCACTATGCCCACATAATTCCACATCAGCAGTCTGACGGCATGACGGTTGTGGCTGACCACCACTCGTTCCCGGCTTTGGACCGAACCGACATAGTCCCAGGGCCGTATCTCCCCGGGCTGGGTCAACTCGTCCTTTGCGGCCCGGGCCGCCCGGGCCGCAAATACCAAGGCTTCCAGCAGGGAATTGGATGCCAGCCGGTTGGCCCCGTGTACCCCGGTGCAGGCGGTCTCCCCGGCGGAATATAGTCTTTTGATATCACTGCGGCCCCAAAGGTCGGTCTTCACTCCGCCGCACAGGTAATGGGCCGCCGGGACCACCGGGATCAGATTTTTGTCAAGTTCGATGGAGCGCTGAGTGCATCCCTGATAAATATTTGGAAATCTGGTCTTGAATTTTTCCAAACCGATGGACGATATGTCCAGAAAAACGCAGGGATCTCCCGATGCCTTAAGTTCGGAATCTATGGCCCTGGCCACCACATCCCTGGGAGCCAGATCGGCCTTTTGATGATATTCCGGCATGAATCTTTTACCCTGCCGGGTTACCAGCACTCCGCCTTCTCCCCTAACCGCTTCGGAAATGAGAAAGGATTTTTCGTTCTCTTCGAACGATGACTGGTAAAGAGTGGTGGGATGGAATTGAACGAACTCCAAGTTGGCGACAGTGGCTCCGGCCCGGTAGGCCATGGCAATGCCGTCGCCGGTGGCAATGGCCGGGTTGGTAGTATGCAGGTAGACCTGCCCGCCCCCGCCGGTGGCCAGAAAGGTTATCCCTGCGGAATATCCTTCTATCTCCCCGGTCCTGGTATCCAGCACATAAGCCCCCAGGCATTCCGTTCCCCCGGCCGTCTTTTCGACTATCAGATCAATGGCCAGATGATGTTCCAAAACGGTAATATTGGCATGCTCCCTAGTTTTGGCCACCAATGCCCTTTCGATCTCGAACCCGGTATAATCCTTGGCGTGAACTATCCTTCTTTTGGAATGGCCTCCCTCCTTGCCCAGGTCCAAAGAGCCTTTTTCAGTCGTAGTGAATTCAACACCCATCTGTGAAAGCTCCCGCACCAGTTCCGGTCCTTCGCTGACCATGATCCGGACGGCCTCGGGATTGCACAGCCCGGCACCGGCCTCGATGGTATCGCGGATATGGTCCTCGATGCCGTCGTCCGAGCCGAACACCGCCGCCACCCCGCCCTGGGCGTAGTTGGTATTGGACTCGGTGTCGTCCTTCTTGGTGACGATGGTCACCTTGCCGCGCTCGGCGGCCTTGAGGGCAAAGGTCAGCCCGGCTATGCCGGAGCCTATGACCAGAAAATCGGTTGCAGGCATGATAACAATTAAAATTTACGAATATGGATTTTACTACAAATTGCACTGATAGTCAAACGACAAAATAAAAGTCCCGCCACAAAGCGGGATTAAATAATAATTCCAAATATTTACCTTACCCAATCACAAAAAGCCTAAAATACCAGTAAATAAAGGGTATCACGAACAGCATGCTATCGAACCGGTCCAATATCCCGCCGTGGCCCGGCAATAAAGTCCCGGTGTCCTTGACCTGAGCATCCCGCTTGAATAGAGATTCCACCAGATCCCCGAAGGTACCTAGGATGACAGCCCCGGCGGCCATGATCAGTGCGTCAATGACCGAGATCTCCCACAGCCACCATCTCTGGATCAATACCGCCGCGGCAACGGTCACCATAAACCCGCCGGCCAAGCCTTCGATTGATTTCTTGGGACTGATATGCGGAGCCAGGGGATGTTTCCCCAGCATCATCCCGGCAAAATACGCCCCGGTGTCGCACAGCCAAACCAAGGCCATGGAAAAGAACAGCAGTTTATAACCGGTGAAATCGTAATCGGCCCGCATCAGAAGCATATGCCCGAACAAGAAGGGAACGTATAACACGCCCATGATGGTTATGCCTATGCGGTTGATGGATTCCTTGACCTCGTCCCTAAATACCATCCGGGACATTATCAGCATCACCCACAGGACCAAAAAAGCCAAAAGGAACGGCCACCTTAAGCCTAAAAAGGCCAGCAGCACCATGCCCCCGGCCAGCCCCCACCAGGTCAGGGGAAACAGGCCCTTGGCCCGGGCCAGGCCGTAGAATTCCCACAACCCCAGGAATGACAAGGCTGCCACCAGACCGGCCAGCCAGAAACCTCCCAGATAGGACATCCCCAGCATCAGCGGGACGCCCAGCAGGGCCACCAAAAACCTGAGGCCCAGGGTGGGGAATCGGCTTTTCAGGCTTTTGTCCCTGGGACGGAATTCTTCGCTGTTATTTTGATCGCTCATGGCTCTCTCATATTAAATGATATTTTATCAAACCCGGCCAAAACGCCGCTCGCGGCTTTGGTATTCGACCAGGGCCTGGACCAGGTCTTCCTTGCCGAAATCCGGCCACAGCACCTCTGTGGTATAGAACTCGGCGTAAGCCCCCTGCCAGATCATGAAATTTGACAAGCGGTGTTCACCGGATGTGCGGATGATCAGATCGGGGTCGGGGATCTCCGGGTGATAAAGATATTTGGAGATCAGCGGCTCATCGATCTTATCGGGATTAAGGTGTCCGTTCTTGACTTCCCGGGCGATGCTTCTGACGGCGTCGGTCAATTCCGCCTTGCCTCCATAGGAAAGCGCCAGGTTGAGCACCAGGCCCTTGTTGTGCTGGGTCCGCTTGATACAATCCCTTAGGATCTGCAGTGCGGTCTTTTCCAAGTCCTCGATCCTTCCGGTGGCTGTGATCCTCACCCCCTTGGTATCCAACTCGTCGATCTCCTTAAGCAGGTATTCCCGTAGGATCCGCATCAGCCCGGTGACCTCGGCCTTGGGGCGCAGCCAATTCTCCACCGAAAAGGCATAGAGGGTCAGGTATTTGACACCGATCTCCCCGCAGGAATTGACGATCTGTTTTACCGACCGCATGCCTGCCCGGTGCCCGGCCAGGCGGGGCAGGCCCCGGCGCTTGGCCCAGCGCCCGTTGCCGTCCATGATCACTCCCAAATGGACCGGGAGGTTCTTCAGCTCGGTCTTATTTTCACCGCCATGCTTCATTTCTGATAGATTTCTCGATTAACCATGCATCCTGTTGTTTTGGTGATTATATAGTCGGATATGAGCAAAGGCGCCCCTTTCATTTCGGCTTTGGCCGGAACCGGGAGCGCCCTTACGAACTGCGGCTTTTCTCAGCCTTCCTTGATGGCATTGACCGGGCAGGCATCCACGCAGGCTCCGCAATCAACGCAATCTTCGGTTATCTCGAACTTGTCCTCGCCCTCGATGATGGCCCCGTTGGGGCAGGCGTCCACGCAGCTACCGCAGGCTACGCATTCATCGGTTATCACGTACGGCATTTTTGAGAATCCTCCAATTTATTAAACTTCCATTATTTCTTTTTCTTTTTTGGCCAGAGCTTCGTCTATCTGCAGAATGTATTTATTGGTATATTCCTGGGTCTTGTCATGGGCCTTCTTGGATTCGTCCTCGGAGACCTTCTTGTCCTTTTCCAGCTTCTTTATCTCGTCATTGGCATCGCGCCTGATATTGCGGATGGCCACCTTGCTATCCTCGGACATCTTCTTGACCAGTTTGACCAGTTCGTGGCGCCGCTCTTCGGTCAGGGTGGGAATTGGCAGCCGGATCACCTTGCCGTCATTGATGGGATTCAGTCCCAGCTCGGATTTCATTATGGCCTTCTCTATCTCCGGTATCAAAGTCTTGTCCCATGGCTGGATCAAAAGAAGCCTGGATTCGGGAACGGATATCCCGGCCACCTGATTGAGGGCCGTCAGGTTGCCGTAGCTCATCACCTTGATCCCGTCCAGCAGAGCCGGATTGGCCCGGCCGGTGCGGATCCCGGAGAATTCTCCCTTTAGAACCTCCACGGCCTTGGTCATTTTTCGTTCCATCTCCTGGTAAATCTGTGGCAGCATTGTTTACTCCTTAACAATGGTTCCCAGTTGCTCTCCCTTGATTATCCGCTTCAGAGTACCCGAATTATTTAAATCGAAAACTATTATCGGCAGGTGATTTTCCATGCAAAGAGAGACCGCCGTAAGGTCCATGACCGCCAGCTTGTCGGCCAGCACCTGGCTAAAGCTAAGAGTCTGGTATTTTTTGGCGGCCTTATCCTTCTTTGGGTCGGAGTTATAAACCCCGTCCACCTTGGTGCCCTTCAATAGCACCTCGGCTTCGATCTCCACCGCCCGCAGGGCAGCCGCGGTATCGGTGGAAAAATAGGGATTGCCGGTCCCGGCGGCCATGATCACTACCCGACCCTTGTCCAAATGCCTCAAAGCCCTGCGCCGGATATACGGCTCGGCAAACTTTGGCATGTCCACTGCCGACATCACCCTGGTCTGGCAGCCCTTGTTCTCCAGCGCGCTCTGCAGGGCCAACGAATTGATCACCGTGCCCAGCATTCCCATTTGGTCGGCCGCCACCCGGCTGATGCCGTCGTCCCGGACCTGGGCACCGCGGATCAGATTGCCCCCGCCGATGACCACCCCAATGGAAACGCCCAGCTCCTTGGCCGTCAATACCTCTCCGGCTATCCTTTCCAGCGAGGGGGTGTCGATCCCCCGGCCTTCGGCTCCGCCCAAGGCTTCGCCGGAAAGCTTTAAAAGTATTCTTCGGTATTTTGAATCTGGGCTCAAAATATGACCTGTAGTATTATTGCGGTTTTATTCGCCCAAGCGAAAACGAACGAACCTCTTGACCGTGATATTCTCCCCCAGTTTGGCGATGGTCTCCTTGACCAGCGTCTCTATGTTCTTCTGGGGATCCTTGATGTAAGGCTGTTCCAGCAGACATATCTCGGAATAGAACTTGTCCAGTTTGCCGCCGACGATCTTCTCAACTACGTTCTCCGGTTTCCCGGACCCGCGTACCTGTTCCCGGTAAATATCCTTTTCCTTTTCGACCATCTCGGCTGCTACCTGATCGCGTGACACCACCAATGGATTGGAGGCGGCCACCTGCATGGCCAATTCCTTGACCAAGGTCTTGAACTGCTCGGTACGGGCCACAAAATCGGTCTCGCAATTGACCTCTATCATCACCCCCAGCTTGCCGCCCATATGGATGTACGCTTCGATCAGCCCGTCGCCGGTGGCCCGGCCGGTCTTCTTGTCGGCCGACGCGATACCCTTCTTGCGGAGATACTCGACCGCTTCGTCAACATTGCCATTGCAGGCCTTAAGAGCCTCTTTGCAGGCCATCATGCCGGCCCCGGTCTTATCCCTTAAACTTTTGACATCCTCTGCAGTGAATGACATCTATATGATCCTTTCTATTCTTTCTTGTCAGCCGGCTTATCGGCCGGTTGCTTGACCCGCGGGCCAGACCCTGTCCCGCGCATGCCGCCGCCGGTACCACGCCTGGGACCACCGGCCCTGGGCCCGCCGCCCCTGGCTCCTTCTTTGTTGTCAGGCCTTCTGGCCCCGCGGTCGGATAAGTGCCTGCGCGGCTTGGCTTCTTCACCAGGCCCTCCCGTGGCTTGGGTCTCTTTGGCCTGGGTCTCCATGTCGCGCTGGTATTTGGCTCTTCCCTCGATGATGGATTCCGACAACAGATTGACGATCAGTTTTATCGAACGAAGGGCATCATCATTGGCCGGCACCGGATAGTTGACCGGATCGGGATCCACATTGGTGTCCACCAGAGCGATCACCGGAATATCCAAACGGTTGGCCTCGGCTATGGCCAAACGCTCTTTTTTGCAGTCGACCACTATCACCGCTCCCGGCATCCGCCGCATTTCCTTGACTCCGGACAGCACCTTCTCCATCTTGGCCCGTTCGCGTTCCATGCCCAAGGCCTCTTTCTTGGTGTATCCCTGATAATTTCCGGCAGCCATTTTGTCCAGGTCCTTGAGCCGCTTGATGCTTTTTTGAATGGTGGAGAAGTTGGTCAGCATACCGCCCAGCCAGCGATCGGCCACATAATGCATGCCGCAACGCTGGGCTTCTTCCTTAATCACATCGACCGCCTGTTTCTTGGTGCCCACGAACAGGAATTCTTCCCCGTTCTCCGACATCTTGCCGGCCGTCTCGATGGCGGTGTTAAGGCATTTGACGGTCTTCTGCAGGTCAATGATATGGATGCCGTTGCGTTCGTCGAAGATGAATTTCTTCATCTTGGGGTTCCAGCGCGGAGCCTGGTGCCCGAAATGGACACCGGCTTCCAGCAGGTCTTTGATGGTGAAATTAGCCAATTTGGGATCCCTTCCGAATTATGGTTTGGTTGTTCCTCTGCCGGGCTGCCGCCGGAATCCGGACTGTAAGACCGGACACCGCCGGCGGCATATGGCGCCTGGCACGTGAATTAGTTGTTTCCAGCCGCAAAATACTCCACGGCCTGGTATTATCCAAAAATTAACGCTTGGAGAACTGGAATCTTTTCCGGGCCTTCTTCTGGCCGTATTTCTTTCTTTCCTTCTCCCGGGGATCCCTGGTCAGCAAGCCGGCCGACTTAAGGGGCGGGCGCAGTTCCTGTTCCACCAGGTTTAATGCCCGGGATATTCCCAGCCTTAAGGCCCCTGCCTGACCGGCCACTCCTCCGCCTTCCACCTTGGCCCAAATATCGAATTTCCCCAGTTGAGAGGTCAACTCCAACGGTTGCTTCACCATCATCACCAGGGTGGGACGGCAGAAATATTCCTCGCAGGTCCTGTCGTTGACGGTCATCTTTCCCTGACCGGGAGTAAGTTTTACCTGGGCGACGGATGATTTGCGGCGTCCGGTCGCGCGAATAACGTTCTGGGTCATCTAACCTCCTAATAAAATCCATCTGGGCCGGAAAACCGGCCGTGATATTGGAAAATTTCTACTTGGTCAGGGCTTGGGGAGCCTGGGCCGCATGGGGATGCTTGTCGTCGGCATAAACATGAAGCTTGCTGAAATTGCTGCGGGCCAGCTTGGTCTTGGGCAACATGCCCTTGACGGCCATTTCGATGACGCGCTCCGGCTTTTTCCCCTGTAGCACTTTGCCGTAATTGATGGTCCTTAATCCGCCCTGATACCCGCTGTGGCGGTAGGCCACTTTATTCTCCATCTTGGCCCCGGTCAGCCGTACCTGTGAGGCGTTGACCACCACCACATGGTCTCCGCAGTCAACATTAGGGGTGAACTGTGGTTTGCCCTTGCCCCTCAGCAGGTTGGCAATCTGGCTCGATAATCTTCCCAGCGATCTGCCCTTGGCGTCTATCAGGATCCAGCGTGGTTCCACCTGCCCTTTTTTGGCAACGTAGGTCTTCATTAATTGCGCTCCTTATAAACAACTAATAAGCCCTCAAAAACATCCTTGAGGGCTGTTTTTCCAGAATAGACGTGAAGTATACATAAAAATCATCCTTTTGTCAAGAGGAAAAACGACTTACGATACTATCTGTGATTTATCTAAAGATAAATTTAGCAAACTTAATTTTGAATATTACCAAGGCCGGCAGATACGGCCCGGAACATAATTATGTTCTGATGATTTTCTCTCGGGGCTTACAATTGCCCCAAAAGTGATATATAATTAATTGAAATTAACATTTTAAGTTAATAGCTGATATGCAAACATGGATATTTCTATCCAAGCCCTGGAAAATTTCGATTCGGGCTATAATTGCGCCGAATCGGTGCTGCTGGCGGTAAGCGCTAAATATAGCGGACTAGATACCGCATGTTCTCCCAGGATTGCTACCGGATTCGGCGGCGGCATAGCCCGTAATGGCGAAATGTGCGGGGCATTGTCCGGAGCTATTATGGCCCTCGGCCTGGCCTTGGGCCGGAACGACAATCTGGCCAGTCGCGATCCGTGCTATCCGGCCGTAGATGCCTTGTACGGAGGATTTGTCGAAAGATTCGGCAGTTCCAAGTGCCGGGACCTGATAGGCGCAGACTTAAAAACCCCGGAAGGACAGCAGGCCCATGCCCAAAAGGAGATAAAAGACATTTGCCGCAATTGCGTGAAATGGTCGGCAATTATGGCCTTGACCCTCATTGAGGAATACGCCGGAGGCAGTAATCTACTGGCTTGACCGTAGGATAATTATGAACTGCTTTAAAAGAAAACCCCGTCATATGACGGGGTTCCTTTCGTTCTGGCGGGGCCGACGGGGTTCGAACCCGCGACCTCCGACGTGACAGGCCGGCGTTCTAAACCAAACTGAACTACGACCCCACCAGAAACATTTAATTATACAAAATTTTCTTTTAGCTGTCAATATTTAATTGACCCGCACAAGACAAACTTCATTTCTTCCGTTTGGTGGGCGATTTTATCTCCCAGTCCACCACCAGCGAAGATACCACGAATATCGAGGAGTATGTGCCGATCACCAAGCCGAACAACAGGGGCTTGGTGAAGTCCGACAGCACCCGTCCGGCGAACAGCTGCAGGGCCAGCAATACCAGGAATACCGTCACCACGGTGATAACCGTCCGGGACAGGGTCTCGTTGATGCTGCGATTGATCAGTTCGGGATAGGTCTCCTTCTGCGACTTGCGCAGGTTCTCCCTGATCCGGTCGGCCACCACAATGGAATCGTTGATGGAATAGCCGATGATGGTCAGCAGCACCGCCACCGACTGCAGGTTGAATTCCATGTTGGTCACCGATATGAAGCCTACGGTGCAGATCACATCATGGAACAGGGCAATTACCGATGCCACACCAAAACGGAAATCGAACCTGAAGGCCACGTAAATTAAGATCAGAATGCAGCCGATCAGCACCGCCCAGACGGCATTACGCTGAAGTTCCTTGCCGATCTTCGGGCCCACCGTCTCGTTGCTGTCTATGGTGATCTGATTATCCGAGAAACGGCTGCTTAGAATTTCCTTGACCTTATCGGCCGTAGATGCCTTTTGAGCCTCGCCACCGGCTGATTTTTCATCCATCAGACCGGTACGGATCATGAAGGCATTCTTGATATTTTCGGTATCCTTGACCTTCTGTATCTCGACGTTGGGAATGCCGCCGTCGCTGAGGGCCTTGCGCAACTGGTCGGTAGGAACGGGATTGGCGAAATGTATCTGCATCATGGTTCCGCCGGTGAAGTCCACTCCCAGCTTGAGCCCGCCGTGAAAGATTATGGATACTATGGTCGCTATGAATATTGCCAGGGAAAAGGCATATGCCTTATAACGGTTCTTGATGAACCCGTAATTGGATTGGTGATGGAAAAAAGAAATCATCGTCATATCTCCTTAAATCGGCAGCTTCTGCAGGTTCCACTGAACGGTGATCCAATCGAAGATCATTCTGGTCACCAGGATGGCGGTATACATGGAAATTGCCAGACCAATTATCAGGGTGACTGCAAAGCCCTTGATCGGGCCGGTGCCGAAGAAATAAAGGGCTACCGCTGCCAGCACCGTGGTTACGTTGGCGTCCAGAATTGTGGCAAAGGCCCGGTCGTACCCGGCGTCAATGGCGGCCCGCACCGTCTTCCCGGCCCGCAGTTCCTCGCGGATGCGCTCGAAGATCAGCACGTTGGCGTCCACCGCCATACCGACTGTCAGGGCGATACCGGCGATGCCCGGAAGGGTAAGGGTGGTCCGAAAGGCGGCCATTACCGCCAGCAGCATCACCATATTGAAGGCCAGGGCCAGCACCGCCACCAGTCCTCCCAAGGCGTAATAGATCACCATGAACAAAATCACGGCAACGGCTCCGATAATGGAAGCCTTGACGCCGTTGGAGATGGAATCCATTCCCAGGGTCGGCCCGACCGATCGTTCTTCTATCACCGATACCGGTGCCGGCAAGGCGCCGGCCCGCAGGATGATGGCCAGGTCGCGGGCCTCTTCGGTAGTAGCGTTGCCCATGGTGATCTGGCCGCTGCCGTTGGGAATCCGGCTCTGGATTACCGGGGCCGACTTGACGGTGCCGTCCAGCACGATGGCCAAACGCCGTTTGATGTTGGCGGCGGTAATGCGCGAGAAAGCGTTGGCATACTTGCGCACCAGGGTGAAATCCACCCGCAATGCAGTGGGATCATCGTTACTTCCCACGCCCATCCGGGCCTCGGCCAAAGCCGCCCCGGTTATCTCGGGCTGTTTCTTCAGCAAGTACAGCGGATAACGGCGATAGCCCTCGCGATCCTCTTTGATGCCCCAGGCAAATTCATAATCGGCCGGGATCACGGCCTGCACCAGCGAATCCTTTAGCGTTTTGGCCACCAACTCCCGGTCCTGCTCCATAACGATAAGTTCACTGCTGCTGGCAAACTGCAGTAGCGAGCTGAACGGCTTGTCGCCGAACAGGGTACTGTCGGATATCAGGGCTTTGCCCTTCTCGCCCAACAGGACTTTGTCTATTTTGTCCAGCACATCCTGCAGGACCTTGTCCTCCTGGACCAGTTTGAATTCCAGCAAAGCGGTGGTCCCGATCAGGGCTCTGGCCCTTTCCTGGTCAACGCCCGGCAACTGCACCACTATGCGGTCATTGCCCTGCTTCTGGATGGAAGGCTCGGCCACCCCGAACTGATCCACCCGGTTCCTTATGATCTCCAGGGCCCGGTCGGTGGCATCGGACAGCTCTTTATCGGTGATCTCATTGGGCAGTTTCCCCTGGGCCTTGGCCATGCCGTTGCGGTCTATCTCCAGGACTATGTGCATGCCGCCCTTCAGGTCCAAACCCAGATGAATGGCTTTGGAATAAAGCTTGTTCAGTTCGTCGCGGGACATCTCGGCCTTATGCTGCTCGGTGAGGCCCTGTAATTTGAAAGTAGGCACCAGCTGCCAGATGGCAGCCACCAGCAGGATCATGGTCAAGATGAACTTCCACAGATTGGCTCTTCTCATCTTGTGAATGCTCCTAAGATAAAATGATGATGTTCAAAGATTTCAATATTATAGAACTTGTTATTTTATACTAAACACCCGTATTTTGTCAAGCATAATCGGCCACCCGTCGCTCGGTCGTCCAAACCGCCGTCACTCTTTCCCCAGCCACCTGGCGGTTTCATCCAGCAGTAGCTCGGTTTTATTGTTTTCGGGATGGTCCAGCACATGCTCCAGCAGATGGCGCAGGATCCGACCCACTTCCGGCCCGGGCCTTAAATGGAATTCTTTCATGATGGCAAGTCCGTCCACTTCCAGATCGTTGATGGAAAATGGAGGGTTTTGGTTTATGACCTCGGTGACAGCCTGTTCAAAAATATCCAGATCGCGACCAGCCTCTTCGGTGCCACGCCCCTGGGCTTTGATGTCGGCCCTCCGCAACTCAATCAGGTCGTATACCCCGGCAATGCCGACCTTGGCGATCAATCTTCTTAAGCCCTTTTCGGTCTCGGGAAAGGCGAACATATGCCTTCGCACCAACATAACCACCCGGGTAATAATCTCGCCTGAATATTTGAGCCTTTCCAGAACCTCCCGGGACATCTTTTCCCCCAGCTTATCATGCCCGTAAAAATGACTGCCTCCCTCGAAAACTTCCCGGCATTGGGGCTTGGCAATATCGTGAAGCAGGGCCGCCAGCCGCATTTCCAATACCGGTGGAGCGAAATCGACCGATTTTATCGAATGTTCAAAAACCTTGTACCGATGGAATCCGCCCGGCTGGGTGACGTCCACCCCGGCCTCCAGTTCCGGCAGGATCTCCTTTAAAAGACCGCTGCGCTGCATCAGCCAAAGGCCGATGGAAGGCTGGTCGGCCTTGAGCAGCATCTTGTTTAATTCCTGCTGGATCCTTTCCGGCGAAACTGATCTTATAAGCCCAGCATTCCTCTTAATGGCTTTAAAGGTATCCTGTTCCACGGAGAACTGGAAACGGGCGGCGAACTGGCAGGCTCGCAGCATACGCAAGGGATCTTCTTTGAAAGCCTGCGGATTGACCATCCTTATCAACCGGTCCTTAATATCCTGAAGGCCATTGAAAGGGTCTATTATTAAAGGGTTTTGAATTTTGAATTTTGAATTTTGAATACTTAACGCAATCGCGTTGACAGTAAAATCCCTCCGCCCCAGGTCCTGCTCCACCGGCAGATCGGGATCGTACTCTATCTCGAAATCCCGGTGACCCGAACCGGTGCTGATCTCCTTTCTGGGCAGGGCGATATCCACCATCCGGTGTTTTGCTTCCGAGATCTCCAGTTTGAATTTTATCACCCCGAACGATCTGCCTACCAGTTCCACATGGCCGTAATGCCCTAAACTGTCGATCAAACGCTGCATCGGCATACCGGTAACCAGATAGTCGACCTCTTCGGCCGGGTACGCCCAGAATTTATGAGGATCGATCCGCCCGGTGCCCAGCAACAGGGAGTAACGAATGCGGTCCCGGACCGCGCCGCCCACTTCGTATATCTGGCCGAGGGAATTCACCGAATCAGTTATTTTTTGCGGAAGCTGCATATCCGTATTTTATCGGATTTATCGGGCCTTTACAAGCAAAAAAGCCCGAATTCATATCGGGCTTTCATTGATCTCTCTTTTAGAATCATCAACAGTCGAATACTTTTCTAAAATGATAGCCGTAAATAGTCAGAGTAATGGCAGTGGGAAATAATTTAGGCCTTTTAAATAACGTCCAGAACACCAATCCCCAGTATTGAAAACGCTCCTTGTTCCACACTCCCAAGACAAAAATTGAACTGACAAAAGCCGTCAGCCGGGAAAAGCTCATCCTGGGTTTCTGTATCTTGGCCGGCCGGTATTCCCGCAAAAATGTCCGGACCCGCCGGTAATAATTCTTTGGAGCATAGACGGTGCTGACAATTTTTTTGTATCCAGCCAGCAGGGAATCCGGGCCCATCTTGGGAATGAAATTCAGGTTAAAATCGGTGTTGTCCCCGGAAAAACTTTTAGTCAGCCGATCCTGATCCTTTAGCCGCCAGTAGAGTTTGGTCTTGGGTAGGACGTTCAACAGACTGACCATGGCGGTAGCGATGCCGCTCTGCTGGATGAACTTGATCTGCGTATCGAAGATGTTTTTGGGATCGCTGTCAAATCCCACGATGAACCCGGCATGGACCTGGATGCCGTATCCTTGAATTTTTTTGATGCTGGCGATCATATCGCGGTTTTTGTTCTGAAACTTTCTGCATTCCTGCAGGCTGTTCTCGTCCGGGGTTTCGATCCCTACGAAAACCTGGTCAAATCCCGCCCGGGCCATCAGGGACAGCAGATAGTCATCATCGGCCATTTCGATGGAGGCTTGAGTGATAAAAGTAAATGGGTGCTTATGTGCATCCATCCAGGCTACCATCTGCGGCAGGACCTCGCTCTTAAGCCGAGCCTTGTTGCCTACGAAGTTATCGTCCACGATAAAGACGCCGCCCCGCCAACCAATTTTATGAAGGGCCTCCATTTCATCTAACACCTGCCCGGTGCCCTTGGTGCGGGGAACCCGTCCGTATAGCAGGGAGATGTCACAAAAGTTGCAGTTGTAGGGACAGCCCCGGGAATACTGCAGGTTCATAGAGGAATATTTTTTGACCTCGGCCAACTCCCACATCGGACGCGGAGACCGGCTCAGATCGGCCCATTGGTCGGTGGCATAGATATGCCTGGCCTTGCCGTTCCCCAGGTCGTCCAGGAATTGAGGCAAGGTGATCTCGGCTTCGCCCAGCACCAGGTGGTCTACATCGGGAAAATCCTGCGGATTGGCCGAGAACAGCGGGCCGCCGGCCACGGTTTTGACTTGGTACTTTTGGCACAGCTCCACGATCCGCTTGACCGAGGGACGCTGGGCGTCCATGGCGCTTATCAGCGCTACATCAGCCCAGGCAATGTCATTTTCTTTTAGTTTCTTGACATTGAGGTCGATCAAGCGCAGGATCCAATCCTTGGGCAGCAGCGCCGCCACGGTCAAAAGCCCCAGCGGCGGGACGTTGGCTTTTTTCAGGATGAACCTTAGAGCATGCTTGAAACCCCAGAAGGTGTCCGGATACTCCGGGTAGATAAGGAGGGCTTTCATGGGAGTGGCTTTCTATGTCGGGAATCGATAAGGTCAGACCGAGATGGAGCCATTTCTATATTCACTATAGACCCATAAGATGCTTTTGTCAAGTGGGTAGAGAAAATTAAGAAGCCGCCCAATCGGGCGGCTTCTTAATTTTTATTCAATTTCCCCCATCATTGTTGTATATAGCTTCTCCAGCCCATATTTTTCGTAAAACTCAATCCCTCCGGTATTGTTCACCGATGTAAACAAAGTATATTGCTTTAAACCTTTCGATTTAAAGAATTCCTCAGCTGCCTGTAAAAGCAATCGCCCCGCTCCCTTTCTACGATGTCTTTTGTCAACCATCAACCCGGAGATATGACCAATACTTTTGATCTTCCAATAATTTGCTTGCTCCTGAATAAGAACGGAGATATAACCAACAATTACACTCCCCTCAACCGCCACAAAGGCCTTCCGGTCTTCGTTGTCGACAAACCGGGCAAAGTAACCGATTATGTCGTCATCTTCTATCTTATCTATCTTGAAAAAATACGAATGGTTAGATTCGTATTCATAAAAAAAATCCTTGGATAGTTGCACTAAAAGCTTCAGGTCGTCCTTATTGTTCAATTCTCTAATTTGCATATGAATTCCTTAATTGACAAACTTAATTTAATATGATCACATTATTTCTTCCAATTTTTGTTTGGTCGGATCGAAATTGAAGAACCTTATCACCGAAGGCACGAATATCAGGACGAAGAAAGCTCCGAAGGTCAGGATAAAACAGCCGGACATCAGCGGCCGCAAGGGGAATAACTCACCCAGCCAGCCGCCGGCCGCAAAGGCCAGAGGAGTGAGGCTTCCGGCCATGGTCCCCAGCAGACCGAACACCTTGCCTCTCATTTCGGCAGGGACTGTGATCTGCATCACAGCGCTTATCAAAGCGTTGACCACCGCGATCGAAAGGCCTATAAGCACAGCCATCACCGACATATAGATCATGTTGACCCGCACCGGGAAAAGCGCCATGCAGGCAGCACTCACCAAGGCCCCTGCATAAAAAACGGCGAACCTTCTTTTTACCGGTATATCAATCGTAGAAGCAAGCAGATAACCCAGGAACGACCCGCCGGTAAGGATCCCCATGACGATCCCATACTTAGCTGCACCCAGCGAGGGAATTTTCTGGAACATTGGCAGCACCAGGAAGAACCCTATGTTTGCAAAAAAATTGAGCACACCGAAGATCACAAATGAATATTTGAGCCCGTTGAACCCTTTGACGAACAGCAATCCTCCCTTCAGGTCGGCAAAAAAACTCAGTTTATGCGCCTGATGCTTCACTCCCGGGATCCTCATGAACAGAATGGCAGCCGCAGAAAAGATGTATGACAATCCATCGGACAGGAACAGCAACGGCGCTTTTAGCGCCTGATACAGGAAGCCGCCGCCTGCTGTGCCGATGATGCCGGTACCGTTGTAGGCCAGGCTGAACACCGAGTTTGCCTGGACTATCTTTTCCGGCGGCACGATGTCGGGCATGGTCGAACTGACAGCCGGGCCGAAGAAGGAGCCGCAGATGCTTAATATTATTCCCGCAGCGAATACCATCCATACTTCCAAATGTCCGGCAAAAGCCGCCAGTCCGACGCCACCCGAGGCTATTCCCCGGATGACATCCATGGCAATCAGCAGCGATTTGCGCTCTGAACGGTCCACCCAGACACCGGCAAAAGGCGAAATCAGCACCCTGGGCAGGGTGGAAACAGCCATCAATGTTCCCATCAGTCCGGTGGAGCCGGTCTTCTCCAGCACCCAGAAGCCAAGGGCAATGGCGTAAAAATTGTCGCCCAAGGAGGAAACCAATTGTCCCTGCCATAAAAGCAGGAAATTGCGGTTCCAAAGAGAAAGCGCTTTTTGTTCAGGCATAATTTACCCTTTTTTACTTGGCACTTTTACCAATTTTGGTTTGGATCCCTTGATGGCAAAAAACATGTTGCCGGCAAAAAAATAATAACTTCGCTCTTTTATTTGTTTTTTATATATTTTTTCCCTTGGTTTGTTTCTTTTGTTGAATGCCAGATATTTATTATAATCTCCTTTACTCCCTCCGCCAGCCATGAACATTTTTTTGAACGCCCTCGCTCTTTTTCTCTTCTCCCTCGGGGCCTCGCTGACAAGAATATCCTTTTCCCTGTTTATTCTCGATTGTTCCTGTTTCGGTGTATCATAAGGCGGAATGCCCATTACTGGATAACTGTTCATCCGGGCATCTATTTCCCTGAATCCGGTTTCTTTAAGCCATAAAGGAACAAAAGGCGCAGTATTATAATTCCCCAGACCGAGTGCCGCTCTACCTCTGTTAATAATATACGATACCTTATGCAGAAACAATTCCTCTTCCAATTTGAATTCGGGCATTGAAGTCACAGCATGTTGCAACGATACCGAAAGATTATCAGGTTCTTTGCAAAGTATGGCCCCGCCTGGCTTTAATATCCGGTACATTTCGTTGACAGCTTTCTGCGGTTCGGCTAAATGCATCAGCAGGGTCTGGCACATCACCACATCGGCATAATTATCGGGGTATGGCAATTTATAGGCATCCCCGACTTTGAATTCCGTTTTCCCGCCCTTGGCCCAGTCTTTTGACATCTTTTTTGCTTGCGTTATAAGCTTAGGGCTGACATCCACCCCGCAATATTTGCCGCCTTTTCCGAAATATTGCCAATACAACGTGCCCAGATAACCCAGCCCACAGCCCACGTCAACCACTGTCTGGCCATGCTTGAACCCTACCCATTTGGCCAGCAGAGCAACGTAATCAGGCTCCCACAGGAATTTCCGCTGATCAATAATATGCCTTTTATTTTCCCCTTTGGACCATTTGTTTTTGGCTGGTCTTCTCATGACTGCCTCTTATTGTATTTGCCTGTCTGACGTTTTCTTTCATAATCTCCAGCCCCTTCCCATCCCTCATCCTGGTTTGCATCAAGGGTATACCTCTGCTTCAGCTTTCCGGCCGCTGTCTTTTCGACAAACAGCTTCTCGCCGGTATAGGGATTCATTTCCGTATGATACATTGCAGCTGAAGCGGTCATGGGAAGTGGAATGAAATCCTGCACCTGTTCCACATTCAGCCGGTATTTTTTCAGAAAATTCTTCAGTTCCAGCATATCATCCATGGTACACCCAGGATGGCTGGAGATTAGATACGGCACCAGGTACTGCTCCTTTTTGCTCATATGCCGGAAGATATTCAAGAATTCCACAAATGTTTTTATGTTCGGCTTGTTCATCTGCTTCAAGACATAGGCGCTGCAATGTTCCGGGGCCACTTTCAGATGTCCGCCGGTATGTTTTTGGACCAATTCCTTTAGATATTTGTGATCATGTAAAGCCAGATCGTAGCGCACTCCAGATGCCACGAAGATATTTTTGATCCCGGGGATCTTTTGTATATCGTGCCATAATTTAACGCTGGCATGCTGTCCGGGCTTGAGGTTCTCGCACATTTGCGGAGCCAGGCAGCTGGACCTCCTGCATGACTTCCGGCGGCCTTCTATCTTGCAGTCCGTTCCGTACATGTTGGCCGTCGGCCCGCCGACATCGCTGATGACCCCTTTGAATTTGGGGTCGTTTGTTAGGAGCTCAATTTCACCGATGATCGATTCGTGGCTGCGCGACTGTATTATAGGCCCTTGATGGAAGAACAGCGTACAAAAACTGCAACCCCCGTAACAGCCTCGGTGCGACGTTATGGACCATTTTACCGTTTCCAGCGCCGCTATGGTTTCCTCATATGACGGATGGGCCGTGCGGCTGAAAGGCAGGGCATAGATCTCGTCGAGATCTTCCCCGGATAACGGCAGGTCCGGAGGATTGACCAGCAGATAGCGGTCGCCATGCTTCTGCAGCAGCCTTTTGCCGAAATACGGGTTGGCTTCGTGAGAAGCAATGACAAAGGCTTTGTTGAACGCCTCTTTTGAGGCCGACACGTCTTCGAAAGACGGAAGTTCTGCATATTCTAAAGTTCCCAACTTCGGAAGTTCTGAAGCACGGCAAATTGAAGCCGTCCCCGGCACGTTCTGCAAATCACCATTTTGCAATTTGCAATTTGCATTCAACAGCCCTGCAATCGAAGCAATCGCCCTCTCCCCCATCCCGTACACCAGGATATCGGCCTTGGCATCAAACAGGATCGAACGTCTCACCGAATCATCCCAATAATCGTAATGAGCCAGGCGGCGCAGGGAAGCTTCTATCCCGCCCAGCACTATGGGAACATCCTTGCAAGCCTGCCGGATCAAATTGGAATATACGATGACCGCCCGGTTGGGACGCAAGCCGTATCGGCCGCCAGGTGAATAGGGATCGTCGTGACGCAGCTTTTTATTGGCGGTATAATGGTGCAGCATTGAATCGATATTGCCGGAAGTGACTCCCCAAAAAAGCCGGGGCTTTCCCAAACGGTTGATGTCGGCCGTGGAATGCCAATCGGGCTGGGCTATTATGCCGACCCTGAAACCCTGGGATTCCAATACCCTCCCTATCACCGCCGTTCCGAACGAGGGGTGATCAACATAGGCGTCGCCCGTGACCAGGATCACATCGCACTGATCCCATCCGGCGGATTCCATTTCTTTTTTTGTCATTGGTAAATGGTCCATGGCTATAAGGATAGCACCCGAGTCAAATAAAAGCAATAAAAAAAACCGCCACGTAGGGCGGTTCATAAGAATACAAGAGAATATCAAAATCCTCCCTTTAATATCTCCTTGTTTCCGATCAATCCCACCAGTTTCCCGTTCTCCACAACCGGGATCTCCTGCATGTCGTTCTTTACCAGATACATCAGGGCCACCGACAGGCTGTCGTCGGCATTGACCTGAGGCACCTTGATCATAACGTCATGGGCGATGATCAGTCCGCCGGACTGCTCATCTTCCAAGAAAAGACGCAACTGAGACCAGTTGACCGAAGCCAGATATTTGTTATTGTCGTCTATCACCGGCAGTATCAGCTGATCGGTCCGGCTGATGGCCTTGATGATCTCGTGCAAAGGCATCTGGGGAAGTATGGCCAGGATGTCTTTTTTCATGGCTTCCCGGCAGGTGGCCGCCGAGAGATGGCTGTGCTGGCGGAGTTGGTCCACCGGCAGTCCGGCCTTGAACAGGGCATGGGTATAGACCGAAGATCCCTTCATCTTTTTGGTTATCATCGCCGATATAGCCACCACGATCATGGCCGGCAGCACCACCTTATACGTCCCGGTGATCTCGAAAATAATCAGGCCGGCTGTCAGCGGAGCATTCAGAGCCCCAGCCACCACCCCGGCAGCCCCGGCCAAGGCATATGAAGCATTATAGGTGAAGAATCCAGGCAAAATGAGCGCCAGCAGCTGTCCAAAAGCCCCGCCCAGCATGGCCCCGATGAATATGGCCGGAGCGAATGACCCGCCGGGAGCTCCGGAGCCAAGGGTCAGCGATGTGCTTAGTATCTTGGCAAAGACCAACACAAGCGCCGTCCACCAAAGGATATGCCCGTTCAGGATGGCAGTTACCGAATGATAGCCTTCGCCCAGCACCTGGGGCAGGATCAGCCCCAGTACCCCGACCATAAGGCCTCCTATCGCCGGTTTCAGCCAGAAGGCGACGGGGCTTCGCCCGAAATAACTCTGTCCCTTATAAATGGCGTTGATAAATAAAACCGACACCAATCCGGAAAGAAGCCCCAGCACGAAAAACGGCAAAATATCATAAAGGGAGCCCAGGGTGGTAACCGTCACCTGAAAGGCCGGCTGGTCGCCCAGGAAAGTACGGGAGATCACCGAAGCGGCCACTGCCGAAAGGACCACCGGAGCGAAGGTATTGATGGCAAACTCTCCCAAAATTATCTCCAGGGCGAAGAACACGCCACCCAAAGGAGCCCCGAAGACAGCCGCTATCCCCGCCGCGGCCCCGCAGCCGGCCATCAGTCTCAACTCATTACCGGTAAGGCGGAGTTTCTGCCCCAGATAAGAGCCCAAGGAAGATCCGATCTCGACTATCGGGCCTTCCGGCCCGGCCGATCCGCCAGAACCTATGGTAATGGCCGAAAGCAGCCCCTTAAGGCCCATCTTGGGATTCAGCAGGCCGCCTTTTAAATATACTGCAGCCATGACCTCGGGAACCCCGGACAAAGGCTCGTCCTCGCGAAAGAACAGGTATAGGATGCCGCCAACCAGCAATCCCCCGATGGCCGGGATCAAAAATGCCAGGTACTGCCACCAGCGTCCGATAAGGAATATCTTCTGGGGATCGTGGGGAAAGAACATGCTGTTGGAAAAAATGATCAGGCTGCGAAAAGCCACCGCCACCAGGCCGGTAATGATCCCCAGGCCAACGCCCAGCAAAAGAATCCTGGTAGGCCGGCCGATCATGGCTATCCGGTCGGTGGCAATAGAAGTGTAATTTTTCAATTTGGTTATCAATGAAGTCCTTTCGCTTAGATTAGAGATTTCAAAAAGTCCCCTACCTTGGCTACCGAAGATAACCTGCAAACGGCGGCGGTCCGGCCATTGCCCCTTTCCCGGCTGGCCACCAATATGGTCAGGCCGATCCCGCGCAGCGCCATAAAAGCATCCTCATCAGTTATATCATCTCCTATGTAAATGGGGAATGGTTTTTTATTTTTCAATTTATCCAACAGCAGCCGTACCGCCTTCCCCTTATCCCAACCGATATCCGGCCTGAAATCGTAAACCTTCCGGCCCGGCCGGCATAATAACCCGGGGTATTTCCTTTTAAGTTCGGTTATCTTGGCATCCAGCCCGGCCGTTTGACCCGGCCTTATCCTGCGCAAATGAGCGGCCACCGAAAGGCCCTTGTCTTCGATCAGCATACCTGGAAATAGTCCTTCCAGGAATCCCAGGTCATTTAACAGGGCTTTAAGGGAAGGCCTGGCTGCCCTGGCCCGGGAGTGGACGAAATTCATCCCGGGACCGCTGATCTCCAATCCGTGGCAGCCGGCGTAATATATGCCCTGGACCGGCACCAGTTTTTTCAGGTCGGACAATCCGCGCCCGCTGATGACAGCCAATATTATATCAGGAGACCTACCCAGCCGGTCAAGCAAATTCAGCATGCGGGGTGAAAGCCGGGCCGATTGCGGACGGGAGCGGATGGGAGCCAGTGTGCCGTCGTAATCCAGCATCAGCAGGATCATAGGTATATCTCCCTTTGGCCGGAGAATCTGGTGGAAAGCATCACCAGCATATAGCGGCGCAGATGACGGGTGATCAGGAAATTGCCCCGCACATATTCCTTGCCGGTCCTTCCCAGGGCCGCTGCCAGCTCTGGGTTGGCCAGCAGGTACCGTATGGCATAGGCCAGCCCCTCGGTGGAATGCACCAGCAATCCGGTGACATCGTGCAACACTTGTTGGGTGATGCCGCCCACCGGGCGGCTAATGACAGCCCTGCCCTTCCACAGGGCCTCGGAGACGGTCAAGCCGAATCCCTCCTTGACCGAGTTCTGGACGATGATGTCGGAGCCCCTCACCAGGGCGTTGATCTCCAGATCGGCTCCCGGAGGCAGGTGAAGGACATGGATATCAGCATGCCCGGCGGCCTCGGACTTGACCTCCTCAAACACCAGCAGGCCCTCGGGATCGTCGGTAGCCCCGCCGCCGGCCAGCACCAGCTGGCAATCCAGCTTTTTATTGACCATCTTATAGGCTTTGATGAGGCCCACCGGATCCTTCAGGCGGTCGAACCGGGAAATCTGGGTGACCACCGGCCTTTTGCGGTCGATCCCGTATTTTTCGAAGACCGAATCGACGAACCAGGGGTCCAGGTCCTTGTTCTTGTCGGCCAGCGGATCGATGGACGGAGGTATAAGGAACTGAAGCACCGCCAGGTTCTGGGAAAAGGCCGGGGCGGAAATGATCGCCCCCTCGTACTGCTCAACATATTTTTTCAGGAATTCCCACAGATCGGACTGAGGAGCGGAGATATCTATATGGCACCGCCAGACCCAATGAGCGGCTGACCGGGACTTTTTCTCTATCAGGCAGATGGGCTGCGGATCGTGGATGAATACGAAATCATCGGATGAAAAATCCATCTCCTCGGCATTCTTGCGATTATAATCTACGAAGACCCCAAACATATCTGAAGTTAAGTTCTCGGTCTTGCCGTGGAGGGCATTATGAAAGGCTTTGGTGATATTGAAAAAATCATCCCCGCCCTTTATGACCTCCCAACGGGCGTTGATATCCATCTCGTTGAACAGGGGCACCATTCTATGCAGGATCTCGGCCACCCCCCCGCCCACCGAGGTGGAGTTTATGTGTTTCATCCTGGCGCCCTTCAACTGGCGGGCAATGACTCTCATCTCCTCAATCTCCGGGTCGCCTACCACTTTGCGGTAATCATCCAGTTTTGCCAACGCCATATTATTTGGTCCCTCCCTTCCTGTCACTGGATCGGCCGGCGGATAGTCTTTCGGGCTTGATCTTCTCGTCGAATAAGCGGTTAAGGCTGCGGGCCGGATAGGATATGGTATCCATCAGCAGATCCACCATCTCGGCCGGCAACTGCACCACCCTTTTGACCAGTTCGCTGGCGGGCACTCCGCGGTATTTGCCCAGGATAATGAAGAGATGGGCCCTTAACTGCTCCAGACTGTATACCGATATGTCCAGTTTCGAAATTTCCTCGGCTATCCGAGGCGCCTCCAATTGTTCCCTCAGCCATATGGAAAAATCATTGTCCAATCGATGCAGCCGGATCCTGGCTTCGAACAGATGGTAGTACAGGGAGCGCCGGGTGATCCTGCCCAGCGCTTCTATGAATTCGTCCAGGGTTTGGGCCCTGATCCCGGTATCCAGTATTATCGAGGTCGATTCGCAGAAATTGAACTGGCCCCCCGGCGGGGCTTGGTTTATGATCGGATCGCTGGCCAGATGTTCTTCCATTATCTCCACTAAGCGATTGCGGAAGCTCCTGATATCGTCGTACTGGGTGGGGTCGACCGCCGCCAGCTTTTCGCCCAGGCCCTTTTCCCGGATGACTTCCCCCACCCAATAACCAAAATCATGGATGGGCGGCCGGCCGAAGGTCTGCCATTCCCGGTAAACCTGGTGGCTGTGATGATAGATGGAAGACCCGCTGACCTCCCGGATGCCTGCTAAAAGTTCCCTGATGCTGTGAGCCCTCCGTTCGGTGATGGTGACCAGAGATGACGAGGTCATGAACAGGAATGGATTCTTTGCCTGGTTCCTCATCTTTTCCCCCAAATATCAAATTACATTCTTACGGAGGTAATTTCCCTTATCAGACTGGCCGCCCATAGATAGATATTGTGCTTCAGCAGATGCTGGCGTAGGTTGTCCATTCTCTGCTTTCTTTCGGCCTCCGGCATTTCCAGGGCGTATCTGATGGCATCGGCGGTGCGTTCTATGTCGTAGGGGTTTACTATCAGAGCGTCGCGCAATTCGCGAACCGCCCCGGTAAAGCGGCTTAATATCAGCACCCCGTCCCCGCCGCTTCGGGCGGCGATGAATTCCTTGGCCACCAGATTCATGCCGTCATGCAGCGATGTCACCAGGCAATAATCGGCCGCTTGATAATAAGGAGCGATCTCCTGGTGACTGTGGTGTTTTTTAAGGAATAATATCGGTTTCCAGTCCTTGCCCTTGAAGCGCCAGTTGATCCTTTCGACCTCCTTTTCCACTTCGGCCACCAAGTCGGAGTAGCGCTTGATATGGGTCCGGCTGGGAGCTCCCAGTTCGACGAAGGTCATCTTACCCTGATACTCGGGATACCTTTCCAAAAAGTTCTCGACCGCCAAAAGTCTCTCCATGATGCCTTTGGTATAGTCCAACCGGTCCACGCCCACCCCCATGAATTCGGCCTTGATGCCGTGCTCCTTAAAAAGCTCGTCCTTGGAGGTCAATCGCTCTGGCACCCGCTCCATGTCCAGCAAGGTAAAAGCTATGCTGATGGGAAACGGTTTTACCAGCGTGGTATGGCCGCCCACCCTGACGGTAAAGTTGTCCCAGTTGATCTGGGATTCCACCGCCCGGGCCATGGTATCAAGAAAATTATTGCAATGGAACTGGGTGTGGAACCCGATCAGGTCGGCTCCCTGCATGCCGAACAGCAATTCCCTCTGCCAGGGGCAGATGCCGAATGATTCCGGGTTGGGCCAGGGAATGTGCCAAAAGATTGCCACCCGGGCATCAGGTCTTTTGGACTTTATCATCAGCGGCAGCAGGGCAAAATGGTAGTCCTGAATAAGTATCAGCGGCTCTACCAGCCCCTCGATCTCCTCCAATACAGCGTTGGCATATTTTTGATTGACCTGCTGGTAGTACTGCCAATCCTCCTTGCGGAACACCGGGCGGGTATGGGCAATATGGCAGAGCGGCCAAAGCCCTTCGTTGGCAAAGCCATAATAGAAGCCCTCCTCCTCTTCCTTTGAAAGCCACAGTCTTTTAAGGCTGTATCTCGGATCGTCTGGCGGCACCCTGACCTTGTCTTCCCCGTCAACCACGTCGCGGTCGGCGTCCCCGGTGCCCGAGGCGATCCAGGTTCCCCCGCAGGCCTTTAAGATCGGCTCGATGGCCGTGACCATGCCGCTGGCCGGCATGATCCATTCGATATTCTTGCCCTTTCGGTTGTGCATATAAGGCTCCCGGTTGGACACCACCACCAGCTGTTTGTCGTCAAGCAAGGTGCGCATCTCCTCCTTGAGGCGCTCCGGGGTCCAAACCGATTCCCCCATGGCCCGCAGCCGGGCCTCCTGTTCGGCCGCTTCCCTGGCCTCCAGTATGGTCTCGGCCATATGGGTCACCTCCTGGCTGAGCGGTGAAAAGATGTCGCGGGGCGGAACCATTCCATCGGCCGGAGGACGCTGTTCTCTAAGGCTCTTCATCCATTCCACCATCCGGTTCAAGGGGACGAAGATGCTCCATTGAATGACCAGGGTGGTTGCCAGGGCCACCGCCAGGGCCAAAACCAGCAGCCGTATGAAATTGGTTCGCCAGATATCATCCAGCCTTTTGTGGATATAGTCTATGTCCTGAAACATGGCCGCAGAACCGACCAAACGCCCGTCTTCGTGAAGAGGCATTATGTGCATGTAGAAACCCTTGTCGCCCAGTTTCAATTGCTGCCCGAAGCTGCTGTCCGCTCCCATGGCCTGCCCCAGAGGGGCTTGAGCAAAGGAGATATACCGTTCTATACCCGGTGAAATCCCCACCAGACTGTCCTTGACGTTATATACCGCCAGCCCCAGGATCCTCTGTTTCTGGTTGAACCGGGACACCACTTGCCGGATCTTCTCGTATTTCTCCTGGGCCAGCTGGCTGGATATGCTTTCGTGCAGAGCTTCACCCAGCAGATTTGCCCTTTGCTCCAGTTCTATGTCCAAGCGCTGCCTTTCCTGGTATACCTGGACCAGGGTGAAGCCCAGTACCACCAAGCCGACGGCTATGAATATGGATAAAATTATGGCAAAATTGAATTTCATATCATCTTTAAAATAACGATTTAAGGTATTAGACCTTTTGCAACCCCTCCGCCCCCAGCGGAGTGGGATAGATAAATACCACCAGATATGAAGAGATGATCATGGTAAAGATGGTCACCATCTGGACCATTTGCCAGGCCTTCATGTCAATATGTCCCAGGCGGAACAGGGCCGCCGCAATTATCAGGGCAAACTCGCTGGACTGTGAGAACCGTATCCCGGCCTCCCGGGAAAATATCATGTTCTCGCCCGCCATCCGGAATAGCGAACCGAAGCTGAATATCTTTATGGCCATCACCGCCAAAGACATTATCAAAGCCGGGATCATTATGGACAGGGACCGGGTAAAATCGAACTGGGCTCCCAGCACAAAGAAGAAGAAAACCAGAAAGAAATCTCGGAACTGTTTCAACCCCTCGGAAAGGAAAAGCGCCAGCGGCTCTCTGGACAGGATCACTCCGCCAATAAAGGCCGAGGCTTCCGGAGAAAAACCTATCAGGTGGCCAACCAGGGCCAGGCCCAGGCCCCAGCCCAAGGCCATCAGGAAAAGGACCTCGTGATAATGCTGGGCCCGGCGCAGTATCCTCCGCAGCAGAAAATGTTCGAAGGCCAGCGCCGCCGCCGTCAGAATGATCCCCTTGACCAAAAGCCATATAGGATGCCCGGTATCGCTGATAAGTGCCAGAAAGCCCACGGCAATGACGTCCTGGGCTATCAATATGGCAATGGCGTAAGCCCCCATCCTCTGGTGATGCAATGTGGTGGTAGGTAACAATTTGACCACCAGGATGGTGCTGCTGAATATCATTGTCAATCCGATAAGGATGCCTGACCTTAGGTTGAACCCGAAAACCAGCGCCAATAGCCACACCCCTGCCCATACCAACAGGCTTTGCCCCAAGGTGATCAGGGCCGTAGGCTTGAATAGCTGCTTCAAACGGCGGGGATGCAGGACCAGCCCGGCATGGAATAAAAGCAGGATGATGCCCAGCTGGGAGACGGCATTGACGAAGCTTACGTCCTTGACCAGCCTAAAACCCCAGGGGCCTACCAGGGCACCGCAGACCAGATAGCCTATGATCAGTGGCTGCCGGGAGATTATGGCCAGCCATGACAGTATCGCCGAAAATACCACTATCACGCTTATGTCACTGATATACTTTTCCATGTCGCATTAAAATGTTTTACGCCTTGCAGGTCAGCCCAGGGTCAGGCCCATTCTGAATATCACATAAACCCCCAGCAGGTAAAGTCCGAAGATCACGGCCGCATCCCAGCCCATCTTTACAAGCCCTTTCTTCCCCGAAGGGAACAGCAGACCGGTCAGGGCCACCCCCATCATAGCAAGCGTCAGAAAGGCGGTAAAGATGTGGGTGGGCGAGGCATCGGCCAGAATGGCCCCCTTATAAAAGATATCGTCGATGAATATCAGGCTGATGTTGAATATGCAGCTCCCGAAAAGGTTGCCCAGGGCCATCCCGGCCTGCCCCATCCGCAGGGCGCTGACCGATACCACCAGTTCGGGGCTGGTGGTGGCCAACGACATGAATATGGTGCCCACAAAGGAACGGCCCCAGCCCATGGTCATGGCCAATTCATCGGCCACCTTGGGAAGATACAGCCCGGCAGCCACGATCACCGCTCCGGCTGCGGAGAATTTCAGTACGGCCGATCTCATCCCGATATGCGAGTATTGAGATTCACCCTGCCGGCTGGGGTTTTCCTTCTCTTGCCGGAATATCATCTGCTGGGCCACCAGGTAAAAGATGAATATGGCGAACGAGAACAGACCGACGTCGAACAGCGACACCGGCAGTATCCTTCGACTGACGAACAGGCCGATGCCGGAAAGGGCTACGGCGATTATTCCCAAAGCCACGCTCAGGGATTGCTCCCTTCCCACCTTGGCCGAAATAGGGCCGCCGGTATGAAGGGTGCTGATGATGGCCACCACCACCAGGTTCATCACGCAAGCGCCGTAGATGTTACCTATGGCCAGGTCGGGCTGGCGGACCAGAGCCGAAGCGGAGACGCCCGAGAACATTTCGGGCAACGAGGTTACTGCCGCCAGAAGCACCACGCCGATCCAACTGCCGGATAATCCTAATTTTTCGCCCAGTATGTCGCCATAACGGGACAGCTTGGATCCGGTGAAAACGATCACGCCCACCAGCCCCATCAATTTGATCCAGACCAAAATCATGTTTCAAGCCCTTAATTATGTTGCAGATTATCCGTTTTCTCACCGCGGGAAATATCTAATGTCTTGGATTTTAACCAGGTTCGGTGATTCACTTTTCTTTGCAATAATGTATGCCGTTGCAAAAGAAAAGCCACAATTGCTCGAACTTGCTTATCGGCGGCACCTTGTAGCTTCTCAAGGCGAAATCAGTGGCGGCGGTCTGGATCAATCCATAGAACATCAGGCCGGCCTCCTTTAGGCCGACCTCCGGCTCCGCTTGTCCCCGCGCACAGGCCTCTTCCAGCAGTCCCACTATGCGTCCGGTATAATTATCTATCACTTTCAAGACCCGTTTACGGAGTAGGTCGTCGTTCAAATGAATACATTCCGAAGTGATGACAAAAAGTCCGCCCTTTCTTTTCTCCGTGAATATAAGATGGGTCTTCATGATGTCCCTAAGCTTGTCAATGGGATCGGTCTCCTCGGCCACCGCCCGATCGAAAGCTTCCATCATCTTGTTCTCAACATCGTCGATTATAGCTGCCAGAATGGCCCGTTTGCTTGAAAAGTGCCGGTAAACCGCCGCTTCGGATATATTATTCAACCGAGCGATGTTCTTCAGGGTCATAGCATGGACGCCCCGTTCGATCATGAATTTCTGGGCGGTGGCGACTATCTCCCTTTTGCGGATCTCTGTAGGCTTGCGCATTCTGCGGATTCTCCTTGTTAGTTAGCATTCACTTACATATTATCATAAAAGCACCCGGCTGTCAACCTGCAAATGAGAAAAGGCCGTCTAGTGACGGCCTTTTCTCGCTGAGTTCCCTTTTCTATTTGATCCGGGGCTTGAAATCGCGGAACCACCCGAAACCGAAATCCTCGAACTGCTTTAAATAATTCAGATTCCCCTGCGGCATGTAATCGGCCACATAATGCAGTCCGAAATAACGCTGGACGGGACTGATATAACCCTGTTTTTTGGCCCGGGCCGCGCATCGGTCGGCAAATATTTTGCCCCCCACCTTAAGACAGACCTCCCGAAACCTTTTCAGCCTCTCCGGAGACAGTTCTATTTTGACATCCGGGTATTTGGCGGCAAAGGCTTTTGACAACTCCACATCCTTCAGGTCGGAGTATTTCTCGTTGTGAACCACGATATCGGGCCCCAGTTTTTTCCTGGGCTTGGGCTTGATCTTGGGATACCCGACGGTAAGCAGGACCACCGGAAAGACCCCTTTGGGAAGCTTGAACATCTTTTTCAGGCGAGGAAAGAACTCCAGCACGGTGCCGATGTATACCGATCCCAGGCCCAGGGAGTCGGCCGCGGTGCAGATGTTTTGGGCGCAGATGATGGTGTCCTGAAATGATATCCAAAAATGGCGGAAAGAATTATTGGCCGTGAATGGCGCATCCTCCAACTTGGCCCATCGCTCCGACCTTCTCCAATCTATGCAGAACAGCAGGTTGACCTGGGCTTCCCCGATGAAAGGCTGGCCGCAAAACTTTGCCAAACTCCGATTAGTCGCGTCTTTCTCGATCTTGATTATCGAATATGGCTGCAGATTACCGCCGGTGGCGGCATGGACCCCGGCCTTTAGTATAAGATCCATGACCTTGGGAGCTATCTTTTTTTTGGTGAAATTGCGGCAGCTCCCCCTTTCCAGCAATAGTTTCATGGTCTGGTTTGGGTAACTACTCTTGGTTTCTTCCTTTACCCCGTGATGCGAAGGCATTTTAACGGATGGCATGCGATTCTCTCCTGTTATCTTTTTCTGGTGCAAAAACCGTACATATCCCCGTATGAAAGGAACAGAGCCCCGGACAGGATGTTCCTTTTCCCGGCACCGGCATCATCCCTCTTAAGGTAATCGTTGATGATGATTCCTTGTCCGTTCTTCTGCCGGTAAGGATTGCTCAGATTCATCCTTATCCGATTTACCCTGCCGGAGCTGTAATGGATGATGCTGACCGTTCCGTCCGAAGAAACTTCTTCAACCAATCCCATATGTGTTATCCGGTCATATACAACGTCGGTGGTGTTCTTGAAAAACACCACATCGCCTGGATTGGGCGCGTAATCACCGTAGGTCATGCTTTTATCCTGCATGCTTAAAAAGAGCATTTCGGAAAGGGACCGGTTCTTTCTATGGGATTTGACCTCCACCCGATAGCCCATCAGCCGGTATGCACCGATCACGAATCCGGAACAGTCATTTTTGAAACACTTGTTCAGAGCCGTCAGGTCTTTGGTTCCCATCAGGCCTTTGGCACATTCCACGATCTCCTGTCTGTGCTGCATCTCCTCGCGGGGCAATTCGGTTCGCCGGATATAAGGCCCGGCACAGGATAATGCGGCTGCAGATATTGCCGCCAATAGGATATATTTTACTGATCGCATTTTTTTATTGTAACCCATTTGTCTGTCTATTACAAGAGAAAAGCCGCCTATAAAAGGCGGCCTTCCCCGTCATTTCTCTCTGAGGCACAGCGCCTTCTTCAGGCGGTCCAGGGCATATTCGTCCGGGATCATGTGCCATTCATCGGCCAAAAGCTTGATCAGACGGCCTTCGCAATCCGGGTCATGGGGAAAGACCGATATCATCCTTTTGTAGATATCGGGCGTATACTGAAATACCCTGGACATATCCTCCATGTTATATTTTACCTTGGCGATATCCATAGGTGTGGCCATGCATTTCTGAGCCATTAAAGGACAGGTGATGGTCTCGCGCTGGGTGGAGAATTCGAAGAACTTACGGCACATCGGGCAGTAATATTTTCCCGACGGGGCATCGCCGGTTATCTCCAGCTCGTCCAGTTTTATCTCCTGCTTGATGTCCAAAACATCCTTGAATACCGGGATCACGGCGCTCAACAAAGCGAACAGTTTTTCTTTTACCCAGATCTTGGACATATCCGTGATTATAAAGGTGATCTCCTCGCTGTTTATCCTTTGGGCCGTCTCGCATCCGCTTAACAGTATGATGAAGCTTTTGATGGTCTGAAGCTTCTCGTTCCGGTATTTTACCCCCCAATCGTTCAAAAACCCCAGATAGGCCGTGAACAGCTGGTCTCCGATGTTACCCAGATCGCCCTTGGCCAGGTGGGACATTATTTTTTGCGGTATCTTGGGATAGAAAAGGCCCAGCTTTTCAAGGCAAATGGACGATTCCAGCGGCATCACCTCTATGGGAATGGGCGTATTGATGCACATCTTCGGCATATAAGGGCAAACCGGCTGTTCCATATTGAACATCATCTTGCAGGTGACGCACCAATAACGGTGGCTGGGAGACAGGCTACCCTTGGGAAGAGACATCACTTTCTGCATCAGTCTTTCCTTGTTATCGAACATAGGTCCTCCGCATTGATCATTTAGAGGTGACGATGCCTTATAATCCTGTTCACTCGGTTAACGGAGCTTTACTTCTATTCGCCTTTTTGGCGCCCTGGATATGTTTCCCCTCCAGCCTTTTCAGCGTTGACCCATAGGTTGGTTTTGTGGCCAACCGCTTCCTTTGATATTGCGAAGCCTTGGCTATCAATGCAACCAGACGCTCCATGGCGTCCTGCTTGTTTCGTTCGCGGGTCCGAAAACTGCGGGCATCAATAATTAAGATACCCCGGGAATTGATCCGGTTCCCGGCCAGCTTGAACAGTCGGCCCTTTGTTTCATCTGACAAAAAGCGACTGCGTGCCACATCGAACCGCAGTTGTACGGCCGTAGCCACCTTATTGACATTCTGCCCGCCCGGGCCGGAACTGCGTATGTAATGATATTCTATGTCCCTCGGGTCAATTTCGCTGATGGGGTGGATCATGGAACAATCAGTCCCGTCCTTTGCGGGCTCCGGCGATTCCGGCGAAAACCACCACCAAAATGGCAAGCTTAAGTGACGTAAGCCAAGAAATGCTTTTTACGATCAATCCCTGCTCCACCGCCCCGGGGAAAAGGTCCGGGATGGTCCAAGCCCACAATATCTTTAAAACAAATAGAGCTACCAGCAGGGACAACACCATCAGGGCCAAAGCACCCGGGAATATGGCCAAAAACCAGTTTTTCTTCATGATACATTCTCCAAATTAATACTTCACCATTTAGGCTCTTCGATTATCTGATAACTGCCTTTGCAATACGGGCAATTGATGAAAACCGCCCCTTCTTTGACCGCCACCGAATTTTTGTCCAATGGGGCGCCGCACTGCCTGCATTTCATCTCCTCTGGTTTTACGGAGCCGGAGAGGTCTATCTTTTGAGTGATCTCTATCTTCTGTTTGGGTTCGTTCTTCTTGGCCATCACTATGGCGAATATTCCCACCCCCATCAAAACCAGCGCGGTCACTATCCTGCCGCCCGGGTTCTGGGTGTATTCCGCCCTAGCTGACATCAGAAAAAGGATCCCGAAGAATATCAGGATGGCCGAAATGATGTAGACCGCCATTGATTTTCCGCTTAACGCCATATATCCTCCTTATTTTCAGAGGGTTTATTGTTCAAGCTTTGCCGATCACGGTCAGAACCAGCAATATCATGGTCACCGCAATGATACCAGCCACGGTGATCACCGCCACCGTATTGTAGATCTTGCCGTTGACGTGCTCTCCCATTACGTCGCGATTATTTAAAAGCAAAAGGATAAAGATAAGAATCACCGGCAGCAGGATGCCCTGCACCGTCTGGGCCAGCACCATTACTTTGATCAGCGGCAGCCCCGGTATCAGCACCGACAGGGCGCCGAAGATTATCAGCAGGGTATACAGGATAAAGAAAACCGGGGCCTCGCTGAATTTCTTATTGAGGCCGTTCTCCTGCCCGAATGCCTCGCAGACCGCATAGGAGGTTGAAAGCGGAACGATGGACGCGGCCATCATCGAGGCCACGAACAACCCCAGGGCGAAAAGCACCGAAGCGTAATGCCCGGCCAGCGGCTTTAAGGCCAGGGCGGCGTCCTTGGCGTCGTGGATGGGTATGCCGGCCTTGAACAGGGTGGCGGCGCAGGTAACAATGATGAAGAAGGAAATGAAATCTGTAAAAAAGGCCCCCACCAACACGTCCCAGCGGGAATATTTGTAATGCTTGATGGTGATGCCCTTGTCCACCACCGAAGCCTGCAGATAGAACTGCATCCAGGGAGTGATGGTGGTCCCGATGGTGGCGATGAACAGTACCAGATAGTCGGTCTCCCAGACGAACTGGGGTTTGACCAGGCTGGTCACTGCCAGGCCCCAGTCGGGCTTGGCCAAAAATCCTGCCACCACATAGGTGGCAAAGAATACCGCCACTATCAGAAAGAACCTTTCCACGAAGCGGTAGGAGCCTTTTATGACCAGCAGCCACAGGGCGATGGACACCAGGGGCACCGAGACATATTTGCTGATGCCCAGGATCTCCAGGCTGGCGGCCACCCCGGCAAAATCGGCGATGGTGGTGGTCAGATTGGCCACCAGCAGCACCACCATGGCAAACAGCGTCCAGCGCAGGCCGAACTCCTCGCGGATCAGGTCGGACAGGCCCTTGCCGGTCACCGCCCCCAACCGGGCCACCATCTCCTGAAAGAAGGCCAGCGAGAAAGTGATCAGGAAAAGCATCCACAGCATCTTGTAGCCGTAATGGGCGCCCACCAAGGAATAGGTGGTGATGCCCCCGGCGTCGTTGTCGGCAAAGGCCGTGACCAGTCCGGGGCCGATTATCCCCAGGATCAGTATTATTTTTTGCCAGCGCTCCTTCATGTCCTTCTCTTACGGTGCGATATCTTCCATTTTTGGGGAACTATTATCTCTATCAGGTCGTCCACCGTGATCAACCCCTGGACCTGGGACTCATCGTTGACCACCGGTAGGGCCACCAGATCGTACTTGTTGAAATGATCGGCCACTTTTTTCAGGCTCGATCCGACCTTGACCGACGGCAGGTCCGACCGCATGATGTCCCTGACCGCCGTCCCGGGCTCGGCTACCACCAGATCACGCAGGGAAAGGATACCCAGCAATTTATGGTCGGGATCGGTCACCACTATATTATAGGCCATCTCTGGCTCGGGCTGCTCGCAACGAATCATGGCCAGGACCTCACCGGCGGTAGCCCCCGGCAGGGCCGAAAGGAACTCGCTGTTCATGATGCCTCCGGCCGAGGTCTCGGGGTAGCGCAGCAGTTCCTCCACCTCGTCCTTCTCCTCCGGTTCCATCTCCTCCATTATCTCCTGGGCCGTCTCCTTGGGCAGATCTGAGATCAGGTCGGCCGCATCGTCCGGCTCCATCTCCTCGATGATGTCGGCCGCATCCTCCGGCTCGATCTCTTCGACGATATCGCTCTGCATCTCCGGCTCAACTTCGGTCAGGGTCTCGGCCGCGGTCTCATCGTCCAGACGTTCTATCAGGTCGGCCCCCTGGGTGACGCCCAATTCCTCGACAATGTCGGCAATATCGGCCGGATGCATTTGGGCCAGCTTGGTGAAAGTGCCTTTTAAGTCGGGATCGATAGGCTCGATGTCCGCCCAGTGTATCCTCCGCTGGAACCGGCTGAAGACCGGGTGAACCTTGCCCCTTAAGCCCAGCCTTTGCATGATGCCGGTGATGCCGGCGTCCACCCAGCGGATGACCAGCTTCCCATCCTCCTCGGCCACTTCGACGTCGTTCACCCGGTAGACCTTCTTCTTTTTGATGTCGATGACCTGCTTATCCAGGATGTGTTCGGCCAGCAATATCATCTGATCGCTCATATCGAGGAGTTGGCACTGAGCCAGCGGTTTTTTAAGATGTATATTCTTGGAACCGGCAAATTCCATTTCGGAGATATCGATCGAAATGTCTTTTTCATTCTCATCCTCGATCAAAAGGCCGGATATGGTCGCCTGGTTGGGCCCGGCGGACATCACCCAATCCTTGAGTATGCCCTGCCGCTGTTTTGCGTGATAGGCCGGTTGGTTCAAAAAATGGGATATGTACTTCATAGGTTCATCAGATCCTTAAGCATTTCCTGGGATATGGCCAGCTTGATCTGTTTCATCTGGTCGTCGAACTGCTCCACCAGGTCCCACATTATGATGTTCTCCATTATCTTTACATTCATCATCCTGGCCACGCCCTCCAGCCGACGCCCGGCCCCCAGGCGGTACAACAGGCCTTTGATGCCCACTTCCACCCCCACCAGCACCAGGGCATCGCCCACCGCCCGGAGCTTGACGTCGTTGACCCTCAGCAGGCGGCGGCCCTCGTTATCCACTATCTGCTGGTCCATCACATGCCGGTTGAACAGCAGTTCGCCGTTCTCCAGCTTTCCCGGTTTGATCTCGCTATAGGCTATCTTGAGGATCACCTTTTCGTCGTCCACCGTCCTCACCGCCTTCCATGGGATGATGGCCTCAAACCGGGCCGATCCCAGCAGGCTGACCCGTATCTTCACCGACACCGCAATGGACGATACCTTGGGAAATTCCTCCCCCATCAGGACCGCCAGGTCGGCCACCTTGCCGATCTTGACCCCGTTCTTGTCCATCACCGGCAGTCCCAGATAGTCCTTGGTGAAGCTGGTGGCCCCTTCGGAAATGTTTATATGTTTCTTGTTGTTGGTCGTCAAAATGATATCCTCCTTACCCCAGAATGGATTGCAGGTATCGCTTAAATTCCATGAAGAATCGCACCGCTTCCGGGTCCTGATGATGTCTGGTCCACAGATGCTGGGCCAGCCCGGCCTGTGCGAAGCCGTAGTATCCCAGGACCACCTGCCCGATGGCCACATAGCCGGTTGCCAGTTGTCCCATTCCGAATAGCAGGGCGATAGCCACCTGGGCCACGGCAGTGAAACCGAAGATGATCTGCCCCAATCCGAAAAGTATTCCCACCCCGAACTGGGCGATGGTGATAAGCCCCACGGCGAACTGCCCGATGGCGATCCAGCCCCTGGCCACCCGCAGTCGGTTGTTCTTGTCCAGGCCGACAGAGATGTGCATCAGCGGCCAGCCATAATAGGCGGCCTTGCTTTTCCATTCCCAGCCCCAGCCGTTCCATTTTTGTTTGGCCGGGTACGGCGCCCCGCATTGCGGGCAGGCCCTGGCATTGGGGCTGACCGGTTTCCGGCACTCGCGACAGGCGGAAAGGCCGTTCTGCTCCTGGGACATTTTTATTCCGTTGCCTTTGTTTCGCCGGGAGCGGGATGATTGTCGATCTCCAGGGCCGGCTGCAATTCCTCCCGGGCCTCTTCGATAAGCTGGCGGACCTTGGGAGCCATGGACTGCTCCTCGATCTGGTAGCCGGCCAGGATTTGGGACAGGATCTTTATCTGTTCCTGCGGCCCTAGGCGTTTGTTGATGATTATCCGCTGGCTGTCCTTGACCCGGCACCAGCCGCCCCGCCCGTCGAATTCGTCGAACTTGATGGACAGGCCCAGTTTTTCGGCCAGCAGGGACATTGATTCAATGATCTCTTTTTGTCGCATGATAATTGGTTTAGATTATTTTTTGTTTGCTTTCTGGCGATCAGGATTTTCCTCGTCTCTGGCCCAATAAAGAGGATTTTCGGTTATATATTGGCTGATCTTGTCGTATGATTTCTCATTACGAATGATGTGTTCGTAATAATTGCGTTGCCAGATTTTCCTGCCTGGTAAATTGTCGTATTCATTTATTGATTTTGTCGTTTGATATTTATAATATGCCAATATTTGTCCCAACGTATGTTTTTTCGCACCCCGTAGGGGCGAGGTCACCTCGCCCCTACGAATCGCACCATCCGTGATGATTATTATTCCATGCAAATGATTGGGCATTACCACAAATCGGTCCAAAACCACGCCGGCATATCGTTCCGATAAACTATTCCACCAATTTTCAATGATCATACCGTATTTTGACAAACACATCACACCATCTTTTATCGTACCAAATATACATTGCCGGTCTTTGGCGCATATCGTTACGAAATACGCGCCCTCTTTTGAATAATCATATTCCGGCAGGCGGATGGAACGGCGATGATGCAACATTTCATTTCACATCTTTTTCTTCCATAACTTCCGCCTCGAACACGAACAATTTTGTCTCCTTGTCCTTCCAGGCGTCGGCCGGCAGGCCGGCCTTGTGCAGGCACAGGAATGTCAATGTCTCCTCGCGGTTCCAGCCCTCTTCCGGGGCCACCTGCGGCAGGAACACCCCGCTGCGGCCGCCCCACTGGACGATGATCCCGTGTTTGCCTACGATGAATTCCTCCGGCGAATCTATCTGTCGCTTGGGGGTCAGCACCGATATCTCGTATTCCAGTTCCGGCAATTCCTTGGCCGTAACCGCCGGGAAACGGGGATCGCCGGTGGCCGCGGCCACCGCCATCTCGGCCACCGCCTGGTACAGCGGACGAATCCCTTCGATGTAGCCGATGCAGCCCCTTAAATTCCCGCCTTCCTTCAAGGTGACGAAGGCGCCCCGTAGTTCGGCCAGCCTCGGGGTCAGGGGCTTGAATTTGGGCGCGGGTTTCTTTTTTATCTTAGCCTCGATGGCGGCATGAGCGATGCGGAACAATTCCGTCTTCTCTTCCAATGTCAGCTTATCGTTTTCTTCCGCCTTTTCACTCATCTTTATATTTTTGCTTTTTATATCTTTGGATTCGTACAGCCCGGCCGCCAGATAGCCCACTACCTGACTTTTATCCCCGGTCACGTCGCCCGACGTCCGGTAATCGAATATCTGGGAGCGGTTCGCTCCCAACTCCCGGCAGGCCAGCATCACTGTAACCATGGGGCCGCCCCCGCAGGCCTCGCATTTCTCCATGGCCAGGTCTTCGGCCAATCCCTCGGGATCGTAATCACTAACGGCTTCGGATACCACCTTATCCAGCTTCTTGGCCTGCCCGTCGGAATGATAATGCGAGAGGTCGCTGGAAGCAAGAAGCAAGACATCGTTGCGATCTTTTATTGCCGAGACAATGGCACCTGCCAAGCGCCGGCACGAGGCCAGCGAATGGTCGAACAGCATGATGGGAACTATCTTGAAGCCCGGCTTTAAAACGGTCTGCAGAAATGGCAATTGTATCTCCAGCGAATGCTCCTTGGCATGGGCCGAGGGGTCGTCATGGATATATTTGGCATCCTGCGTAATGATATTTTGGGCTAGCTCGGAATCTATTTCCGTGGTTCCCAGCGGGGTTTCCCAGGCCCCGGTGCCGTAGACCGCCGCACCCGCAAAATAGGCGCTGTGACTGGGCCCGACCATTATGACGGTGGTGATGCTTTGGGGGTTGATATTCTTGTAGGCGAAGGCCGCGGTGGGGCCGGAATACATGTATCCGGCATGGGGCACGATAACGCCCACCAGCCGGTCTTTAGTCTCATTCCTTTGGGCTGCGTCGAGATAGTTATTTATCTGGGCTTTCAGGGTGTCCGGCGCGCCGGGATACCAACTCCCGGCAATGATCGATCTTCTGATATTCATTGCTTGTACCTCCTTATCGGGCCGGGCGCTGCTGAACCCCAGCCATAAAAGGTTAAGCATCAGTGATAGGTATATAAATTTCATGTCCACGAAGAGAAAGGGTAAGATATCTGTAAAAATCAGCTAAAATCAGCGTAATCCGCGTTCCATTCCCAAGTCTATGCCCTATCGGCGAATCTGGGATAATCCATGCCGAAGCGCCATTTGTGATAGAACTTGAGGGCTAAAAAAGTAGCCAGCAAGATCGGAATATAGACCGGGAACAGGATCCCCGCCATGACCACCAGCACCAGCGAACCGGCCTGGTAGGAAAGCATGGTCCACTTCATATTGGCCGAGATGACGGCCATCAGGAACAGCGGCAAAGCCGCGCCGGATGCCGCCAGGCACAAAATGTCTCTAAAGAGAAGCGATAGCACCAGACTGCCGGACATCATGGCCAGCGCCAGCCAGCGGGTGGCCTTGGGACCGATGAACACTCCGGTGGTGATATTGCCGGTGGCTTTGTCAGAATCGTAATCGGGAATGGTGGTGTTTAAATATACCGCCGATACAGCCAGCACATAGGGCAAAGAGTACAACCACATGACGCTCATTGCCGGGTTCGAGGACAACCATCCCGCGATAAAGGCCAACAAGCCATAGCCGAAACCGTTGGCCAGCATATCTAAAAAAGGTTTGCCCTTGAATTTGAATGGCGGCACCGAATACAACAGGCCAAGAATTCCGGACGCAGTTATAATTGCTCCAAAAAGCACGGAGAATTTCCAGAAAGCTATAAATGATGCGGCAAAAAGCAACACAATCGCTTCGACAATGATGGCCCTTTTATTCACGTACCCATCAGCCACCAGGAACAGCTTTTTATTGAGCCGATCGGTCTCGATATCGAATATCTGGTTGATGATGTACACCGCCCCCATCAGTCCGCTGTAGAGCAGCATGGCCAGCCAGAATTCGCCGGGCAAAGCCAAACGGATGGACAACCCGCCTTCCGCCCGGTAATGGCCCACCAGCAGCATGGTCCAGGCCGGCACCAGCAGGATGGGCCGCAGGACGAAAAAATAATCCAGTATATTCATTTTTTTATTTTTAACCACAGAGAACATAGAGAACACAGAGTTAATGATTATTATTTTACACAATGACTCTTTTAATGCCGTTTTTCAGAAGACCTACATTGAAATTTATAAGCAATCCTACTTTAAGACCGGATAATTTTAAATATGTTATTAATTGGGCGGTATGTATTGGCATCAACTTATCAACTGCTTTTAATTCTATAATTACTGCGTCTTCAACCACCATGTCCGCCCTAAAAGCACAATCAATATTCCGTCCTTTATATTTAACCGGGATAGGCTTTTCTATTAAGAATTTAATCCCCTTGTCAGCGAACTCATAAGCCATAGCTTGCTGATATGCCGATTCCAGAAGCCCGGGTCCCAAGTTCTTATGAACCTCTATAGCAGAACCAATAATTATTTCTGTCAAATCGTTGACTTTATATCCGCCGCTACTATCCTTAGCCATTATTGATCTCCGTGTCCTCTGCGCCCTCTGTGGTAAATATTTATTTTATAATGACCAAACTATCGGGGGTCGTGCCATCCAGGCGCATCATCCTGACCTTGGCGGCCTTGCCGTTTATCTCCACCTGGCAGTAATGCAGGCTGGACTCGGCATGAAAGGTGGAATCGCCGGGATTTACGTCATACAGCGGTGCCCCGCCCCCGCCGGTGATGATGTAGTTAATGCCGGACTGCCTCTGCCTCTCGTAAAAATGCTCGTGCCCGCAGAAGACCGCGTCCGGACGATATTTTCGGAACAACGGTTCCAGATACTTTAAAACATCCTTGTCGCTGCCCCGCTTCCCGGAGGAGAAGGTCTGGCGGTGCTGAATGACGAACAACCACTTGTATTTGAGGCGCGAATTTTTCAGTTCGGTCTCCAGCCATTGGTACTGGGGACTGCCGGAGGAAAAATCCTCTTCGGTGTTCAACATAACGAAATGGGTATTGGGATAATCGAATGAATACCACCGCTCATTGCCCGGCAAAGCGAACAGTTTGACGTAGTTATCATAAGTGCGTTCGTGATTGCCGATCACGGTGAACAGCGGAATAAAGGGCGAAAACGGCCGGCTGGCATCGAAGAACTCCTGCCACATGCCCCATATCCGCCCGTCCTGAATGTAATCCCCGGTGTGGATGAGGAATTCGGGATCATATTGGGTTATGGCAGCGATCACCTTTTTATGTTCTTCCGGAAAGGTTCGGGTGTCACCGTAGATCACGAACTTGAAATCGGAGCGCTGCACGGGAGCGGTCTTAAAACTGCAGACCGGAGCATTCGCGTTCAGTATCTGATAATAATAGCGGGTATCGGGTTTCAGGTCACGGATGCGGATATGATGCAGTTCCCCGGCCTGGTCGTCGCGCAGGATGTAATTCATCTTGCCTTTGGGACCGTAAGCCAATCGGTTCGCAGTGGGAACATTTGCTTCCCAACTCACCGTCATGGTGGTTTTGGGGTCGCCATCCCAGGAAAGATAAGGCCCTTTTTTGACCTCCGGCTTGGGCTGTTTCCCGAACGATCCGGCAAAGACCGTTGTGAGTAAAACCGTATTAATAATAAAGACCAAAAGATATCTTTTTTTCATAATCCTATCGATTTTTTGATATTTTATGATATGGTCTGATTATAGCAACCCGCCTTTGTTATGTCAAGCAAAGGATTTGCAAAATAAGGCATTTATGAAAGATATTGACTAACCGCCCCGGGTTGTGTTATCATTAGCATACTTTGCGGGCCCTTAGCTCAACGGTTAGAGCAGCGGACTCATAATCCGTTGGTTCCGGGTTCAAATCCCAGAGGGCCCACCAGAATAAAAATATAAACAGCTGTCATTTTGACAGCTGTTTTTTGTTCCGGGGTCCCCGCCAGCAGCAATTTTGCTTTACCAAACCCAAGCCGATCACTGAGCCGAAGGCTGAGCCTGTCGAAGCCCGGTCGAAGTGACCGGCCGGAACGGGGGGCGCTCCTGGACCCCGCCTGTAGCAATTTCGCTGAGGCCAAACGGGCGTGAGAAATTCATTGCAAAGCCGGGCGTTCCCGCCCTGGTCAAGGAATTTAGCCCGTGGATATATCTCCTGCTAGAAATTGCTGGGCGGACAAGGCTCTTTTGTTACTTTTCTGGCCTACAGAAAAGTAAGGAACTAATTCCGGTAATGATGCAGTTCTTTTTCTTTTTTGTGACGACCTCTCCCCTGCCCCTCTCCAATGTGGAGAGGGATTTATTTTTAGCATAATAACACTCACTTAAAAATATGTCATCTAATAGCCCCCCTCCGCAGCGGAGGGGGTTAGGGGCGATCAATAAGGTTTATCCCCGATTTTTGATAATATAATTATTGAAGAAACTGATAGAATTATAAATAAACCAACAGATATGAAAATACGAATCGTCAAGGGTCTTTTCCTTGTAATGAAGAATAGACCTATACTTAACGCTAAATAAAAGAACAAAAGACTTATCATTGTCTAACACCTCTTTTATATTTATCAATAATTAAATCCAAATACTTTCATGCCTCTCTCCCGCCGATGAACGTCCTCACCGCCTTAATATTATATATCTCCTCTGGCTTTACTTTGAAGATATCCTCTGAAAGGCATATGAAATCCGCCACCTTGCCCGGCTCCAGGGTCCCTTTCCAGCCCTCATCCCCGGAAGCATAGGCCGCATCAATGGTATAGGCCTTTAGCGAGTCCCACAACGACATCCTTTGCTCTGGATAAAATGTCGGACGGTCGGCTGGGACCCTCTGCCTGGTCACCGCAGACTGAATGGCCAGGAACGGATCCGGCACCTCTATCGGGGCATCCGACCCGAAGGCCAGCTTGACCCCTGCTTTGGCCAATGAGCCGAAGGGATAAGCATTCCGGCCCCGTTTGCCCCAGTGCTTTTCGATGATGTCCAGATCCGACGGACAGTGCAGCGGCTGAACCGAAGCAATTATCCCCAGCTTCTGGAACCGCCGAACGTCCTCGGGCCTCACCAACTGGCAATGCTCGATGCGGTGCCTTAAGTCCCGATCGATATGGCACACCTTTTCGTAAACGTCCAGCGCCATTTTGTTGGCGGCATCGCCGATGGCGTGAATGGCGCAGGCCAGACCGCTCTCCGAAGCTTTTTTCACCAAGGTATACAATTCATCTTTATTTAGAACTGACATGCCCTTGTATTTGCTGTGCTCGTAAGGCTGGAGCATCAGTGCCGTCTGCGAGCCCAGGGAGCCATCCACAAAAAGCTTGAGCCCACCCAAACGCAAATACCTGCCTCCCCACCCGCTGGAGAATTTAAGCGAAGTCAACTCGTCCAGGTGGTCCTTTCGGAAGAACAATACCCCGCGCAGGATCATCTTTCCATAGTTGTCCAGCTGCATCAGCCGGCGGTATTCCCCCGGGCCTTCCATGCTGTGAAATCCGGTCAATCCCATTTGGGCGAATTTTCTCTGCCCGGACAGCAGCGCCTGGCGGTATTTTTCATCGGATACCGGAGGTATCCGCAAATAGGCCTTATTGGCAGCCTCTTCCCGCAAAAGCCCATTGGGCGCACCCTTCTGGTCCCGCTCGATCTTCCCGCCGGCGATCTCCAGCGTATTTTTATCTATTCCCAGCGCCTTTAAGGCCAGTGAATTGACCCACAGGGCATGCCAGTCCTTGCTCCACAGGGCCACCGGATTTTTCTGGGACACCTTGTCCAAATCATGCCTGTTAGGCAGACGGCCGTCGGTCCAGACATTCCTGTTCCAGCCGGTACCGGTCAGCCATTCCCCTGGTCCCATTTTTTTAAGATGTTTTTCGACCAGGCGGAGACAGCCATCGATGGAACTTTCCGCCTCCAGATTGGGCTGGGACTGTAGCAGGCACCAGTTGCAGAAATGGGTGTGACAGTCGGTGAAGCCGGGCAGAACTACCTGTCCCTTGAGATCGATCACTTCGGGTTTAAGGGTTTTGAATTTATCCAGGATTTCCTTTTTATTGCCGACCGCCAGAATTGTTCCGGTAGAATTTTCCCAGGCCATGGCCTGCGCCTTTTGCCGGCCCTTCATGGTGTATATGTCGGCCTTGACCGCGACGGTGATAATCCCTTTCATCTAATCCCCCTCCCGATGATGCAGTTCCCAGCGATCGTACAGTCTCTGCAGTTCCTGTTTATTGCAGTCGAACTCGTTCATCAATTCCTTCATCTTCTCGCCGTTCTTATATATGGCCGGATCGGCCAACCCGCCGGATTCGGATTCAAGTTCCTTCTGCCGTTTCTCCAGCTTTTCTATGCGATGTTCCAGTTCGGCAATAGTTTTAAGACGCTTCCTTTCTTCGGCTGCCTCCTGAGCCTTACGGCGCTTGGCCTCCTGCCAGTCAACCTTGACCTCGCTCTCGGAATTACTTTTTACCTGGTTCAAGATCGCTTCTTCAGTCGGGCGGCTGTCCAGCTCCTTTTTATAGAGATAATCAGAATAATTGCCGGGATAAATTTTTATGCCCCGGTCGGCCACCTCGATGATGGTGTCCACCACCTGATCTATTATATAACGGTCATGGGTCACCAATACCACCGTGCCGTTGAATTCCTTCAGGGCCTGCTCCAGCACTTCTTTGCCCTTGAGGTCGAGATGGTTGGTTGGCTCGTCCATGATCAGCAGATTGGCCGGCAGCAGCAGGGTGCAACACAGAGCCAGACGGGCTTTCTCCCCTCCGGACAGCACCTTGACCTTCTTGAAAACATCGTCCCCGGTAAAAAGGAAAGAGCCCAGAATGGTCCTCACCCTGCCCGGCGTCTCGGTGGGAATGATCGACTCCACCTGTTCCATCACAGTCTTGTCCTGATCCAGCATATCGGCAGTGTGTTGGGCGAAATAGGCGATGCTGACATTGGAATACAGGTTCTTCTGGCCCGATGTCGCCTCCTCCACCCCAGCCATCATCTTCAGCAGGGTGGTCTTGCCGGCACCGTTGACCCCCAGCAGGCCTATCTTATGGCCCTTCTCCACCAGGAAATCTATATTCTCCAAAACGGGTTTGTCCCCATAGCTTTTGGAAACGCCGGACAGCTCCAGCATTCTCCGGCCGCAATTTGGCGCTTCCGGCAAACCCAGCCGGAAGCTGCGCCGGCTCTGGGGTATCTCAATCCGTTCGGACTGCAGACGCTCCAGCATCTTTTCCCGGCTGTGTACCATGGCCCGTTTGATGAAGTTGCCCCGCCACCGGGCCACAAACTCCTTGAGATGCTCGATCTCCTTGTCCTGCTCCTCCTTTTGTTTGATCAGCAGTTCCCGCCGCTTCTCCTTTTCCTCCAGATATCCCGAATAGTTCGTATGATACAGCGACAGGCGCCCCATCTCCAGCTCATATATCTTTTTGATGGTCCGGTCGATGAAGTAGCGGTCGTGCGAGATCACCACCATGGTGCCCCTGAAACTTTTCAGATATCCCTCCAAGAAATCCATGGATTCAATGTCCAGATGGTTGGTGGGCTCGTCCAGGAACAGGTAAGACGGCTCCTCCAACAGCAGCTTGGCCAGGGCTATCCGCATCTGCCAGCCGCCGGAGAAATTCCCCACCGGCTGTCCCAGGTCGGCAAGGGTAAAGCCCAGACCCTGCAGGACCGACCTGGCCCGGGTCTCCAAAAGATATCCGTCGAAACCTTCGAAGATATGGTGCAGTTCGCCGTAGCGCTCCACCACCGCCGGCAGTTCGGGATCGTCCTGGGCCATGGATGACATCAGAGCTGAAAGCTCGTCTATCTCGGCCTGGATGGAATGCTGGTCGGAGAACACCGACATGGCCTCAGCCAACACCGTCCAGCCGGACATGACCACTTCCTCCTGCGGCAGATACCCGGTGCGCATGCTTTTGGAGCATGACCGCTGGCCGGAGGTAGGCGCCATCAAGCCTAAGGCCACTTTGAACAATGTGGTCTTACCGGCGCCGTTTGGGCCTACCAGTGCGATCCGTTCATTTAACCCGATGTTCCAGCCCAGGCCCTTAAAAAGCGCCTTATCGCCGAATGAGACATTTATGTCTGAAAGTTGGATCATATTGTTAAGTTTATCATAAAAAGCAGGTCGATTGCAAAGGGCTTGACTTTTTGTCTTTCAGAGGTGATAATTGACATTGAATTTATGGGGAATATCATGAGAACTTTATTGGCATCATTCGGATTCTTTTTGGCACTTCTGGCAGTCAGCCAAAGCCATGCCGGCATCGTCCCGCCGGACTCCACCATCTTTCCCGGTCAGACCGGCGCTACTCTTCGCAATTCACTGATCTCTGCCTACAAATCCACTTCCAATCTGGGATACGACGCCGGCCGGGATACCATGTACGGGGTCATTGACAAGTATAACGACAGCCTGGAGTGCGTCTACAGCGGATATAAGATATACATGCAGCCGGGGCAGGATCCCAGCACCTGGGCCTATGATAATGACATCAATTGCGAGCATACCTGGCCCCAAAGCCTTTTGGGCTCCAGCACCGCCGTCTCCGACCTCCATCATTTGTTTCCTACCGAGATCCAGGTCAACGGCGATCGGGGAAATTATCCCTTCGGGGATATACCGGATGCACAGACCACATATTGGTACCGCAACAATGTTCGCACTTCAAGCATACCAACATCCAATATCGACGAATATGCCGAATATCTCTCCGGAACAAAATTCGAACCCAGGGAGAAGCAGAAAGGCAACACCGCCCGGGCCATGTATTACATTTTGACCTTCTGGCAGCTGGGCGACACCAACGATGCCTGGTGGACCGGACAGAGGGATGTCCTTTACGCCTGGCATGCGGCTGACCCGGCCGATGCCCGGGAGATAGCCCGCACCAAGAAGATAGCCACCTATCAGCAGGGCAAGCCCAATCCCTTCGTGTTGGACAGCACCCTGATCCGCCGGGCTTACTTTCCGACTATGGGAGTCGAAGGGAATCCCGGATCAGCAGCCAGACAGATGGACAGGCTCCATCAGAACAGCCCTAACCCCTTTAAACAGAGCACCGAGATCGCCTATTCCCTGGCATCCCCGGGTCAGGCCCGGATCGAGATCTACAATCTCCTGGGGCAAGCGGTAAAAACCTTTAATTTGGCCGAAGGGTCTTTGGGAAGCATCCAGTGGGACGGTCGGAATGTCAAAGGCCAGAGCCAGCCACCGGGGGTATATTTTTACCGCCTGGTCATCGCAGGTAGTACAGCAAGCGTCAAACGCATGCTGATGCTGAAATAAGAAAAGGGGGCCGTTCGTCCGGCCCCCTTTTCTGCATGCCCGTTAAAGATCTTCCCGGGCCAACATTCTTTTGATGCCCGATCGGACCACATCCATTTCGGCCGAGGCGCAGGTCTTATCCAATCCCCTGACGCCATAGAAATTTTTATTGAGCGGCCTCCAGTATTCCGGTTCGCTTCGACCGAATATAGCGAAAGTCGGAGTGCCCAAGGCAGCCGAAAGATGCATCACTCCCGTATCGTTGCATACCACCAACCTCAGCGGTTTCATCACGGAAGCCAGCTGGCGCAAGCTTAAGCCGGATAACGTCCGGACGTCGCCTTTCACCAATCCCAGGAATCTCTCGCCCAATTCATCTTCGCCCGGCCCCCAAAAAGCCAGCACCTGATAACCGAATTCCTTGATCAGCCAGTCGGCCAGATTAGCATAATTCTGGTAAGGCCAGCGATTGCAGATATTATAGGCTCCCAGATGAATGCCTACCGTCCTTTCCGGCATTATATGGTTCTTATAAAGGATGTCCCTTCCCATATCAGCCTCATCGGACGACAATTCGCACCGCTCTCCCAAATCATTGGTCCCGATACCCAGATATCCCAAAATCTTGAGATTTCTGCGGGTCTCATGCAGCCGCTCCTCGGAGCCAGGGGCCAGCAGGTTGTAGAACAGATTGTCCCGGACTCCGGCAAATGGATTTTCGGCCGAGCCCAGAATATATCTGGCTCCCGTCAAACGGGCCAGCACATCGCTGGACAGGGAATGTGAAATGGTATTCAGCACAATGGCCAGGTCATAACCGCGTCTTAGACCCTGCCATAGTTCCCACAGTTTGGCCGGGGTCGCCTGGTAAACCTTCTCCGGAAAGACCAGGATCCGGTCGATGTCGGGATTGTTCTCCAGCACCCGATAGGTGTATTGCCTGGCCACTACGGTGATCTCGGCTTCCGGCAGGGAATTCCTTATGGCCCTAAAAGCCGGTGTTGAAAGCAGCAGGTCGCCCATTTGGTCATGCTGCCGGATCACTATCACCCGTTTGATAAGCGACCGGTCTACGTCTTCTGGGTTATACCTGACGGAAGGAGTGACGGCCTCAAATATTTTCAACAGGGACCTTTTAAATATTTTTTCCAGCGCCGGCAGTCTCATCGCTCCCCTCCGTCCCCTATTGGTTGAACTGAAGATTGTAGAGTTTCCAATAAATGCCCTTTTTATCCAGCAGTTCCTGGTGCTTTCCGGTCTCCGTTATCCTGCCTTTGTCCAGCACAACTATCCGGTCGGCCCTCTGGACGGTTGAAAGACGGTGAGCGATGACAACGGCGGTGCGATTTGACATCAGCCGGTCTATGGCCTGTTGCACCAACGTCTCCGATTGAGCGTCCAAAGCCGAAGTGGCCTCGTCGAATATCAGTATCGGGGGATTCTTCAGGATGGCCCGGGCGATGGATATCCTCTGGCGCTCGCCTCCCGAAAGCCTTACCCCCCTTTCCCCGATGACGGTCTGGTATCCCTCGGGCATCTGGGAGATGAACTGATGGGCATTGGCGGCCCTGGCGGCCTCCTCCACCTGCTCCTGGGTGGCGTCGCGCTTGCCGTAGGCAATATTGTTGAAGATGGTATCATGGAACAAAATGGTCTCCTGGCCTACGATCCCCATCAGCTTTCGCAGGGATTTCGAATCAAGTTCCCGCAGGTCCCTGCCGTCAAGATAGACCACCCCGCTGGCCGGGTCATTGAACCGGGGGATCATGTCAACTAGGGTTGATTTGCCGGCACCCGAAGGCCCTACCAGGGCCAGCATTTCTCCCCGCCTTATCTCCAGATCGATTCCCTTGAGAACCGTCTCGGCAATGTTCCCTACAGCCCCTTCGCCTGATTTTATATCCGGAGCGTAGGCAAAATCTACCTTTTCAAATTTTATTGATTGGTGAAAATCATCCACCGCCAATGCCCCCGGCCGATCGGTCACTTCGGGAACCTGGTCCAGCAATCCGAAGATGCGCTCTGCGGCCGCCAGCCCCTGCTGCACAGTGGAATTGACGCTGGCTAAGCCGTTAAGCGGCTGGATCATCGAAAAGGCTGCCGCCAAGAACACGAAGAAACGTTCGGGGCTTAAAGCATTAGCCCCGGCGATATAATCCTTGGCGACCCAGATGATCAGTACCCCCACCGCCGCTCCCAGATATTCGGTAAGCGGAGAGGAAAGGGCTGACATGGTCTCGAAACGGAATATGGTCCGGTAATATTCCCGGTTGTATCTTCCGAATTTCTCCTTTTCGTAATCCTCGGCGGCAAAGGTCTTCACCAGGCGGATACCGGCAATGGTCTCGGTCACTACCGCAGTCAGGTCGGCGATTTTTTCCTGCAGCCTCCGACCCCTTTTCCTCAGACGACGGCCGATAAATGTAATCAGCAGCAGGCAGCCTGGCAGGATAAGAATGGCTATCAGAGAAAGTTTCCAGGCGGCGATCACGACTATGATCAGATAGACCGCCACCTGAAAGGACTGGCGCATAATGGACAGTGATCCCTCGGTGATCGCACCCCGCACCATGTTGACGTCGTTGGTAAGCCGGGACACTACCTGCCCGACCTTGTTGCGCTGGAAATAGTCCAAAGAAAGCTGTTGTAAATGGCCGTACATCTGGTTGCGGATATCCATGGTGATATGCTGTTCGATATATACCGTCAGCAGCCGCTGCAGGTAATTGAAGAGGTTCTTTACGAAAAACACCGCCAATATTATCCAGCACAGCTTGGCTATACCGGAAATGCGTCCGCCGCTGGTCAGCCACCACAGGAACCAGTTTTTCAGCTGCTCCAGGGTGCCACCGATGTCCGACGTCAGATCGATCTTGACGGCCTGCTGGGAGACCTGCTCCGGCTGGCTGAAAAGCACTTTCATGAAAGGGGCAATCACCCCCAAGGAAGCCCCTGAGAACAGGGCCAATAAGATCATGCAGATGATCGAAAATAGGAACTGTTTCTTATACGGTTTGAGGTAACTCAATAATCGCAGGTAAAGGCGCATAATATTTCTTGACCTTGTGGTTTTTTTATGATATTTTTAAATTCATGGATATACTTGCACCCCCCAAATCAGCCAAAGGCCGTTTTAAAAACAATTTCCTGGCCGGGCTGGTCGCCATCTTACCGGTCGGCCTTACCGCCTATTTGTGCTGGCTGCTGTTCAAGTGGAGCGGGCAGTTGTTCGGAGAGTTGCTGATATATATCCCTTATCTTCAAACCCTCCCTCCCATCGCCCGCTGGGGGATAGGCTTTATCCTGCTGATCGGATTGGTATACTTGGTCGGGGTGCTGGCATCCCATTTGATTGGCCGACGCCTGTTGAAATTCTGGGAGAATATTTTGACCAGGATCCCGCTGGTCCGGATAATATACGGGACCACCCGTCAGTTCACCGATAATTTCTTCACCAACAAGTACGCCTTCAGGGAAGTGGTGGCGGTGGAATATCCCCGCCCAGGTACCTATGCCCTTGGTTTTCTTACCTCGGAGGTGTTGTGGGATATGGGCCGGGATGAAAAAGGCTATTCGGTCTACCTTCCCAATACCCCCAATCCCACCGGCGGACGAGTGATGATCGTTCCCTTGTCGCGGCTTTTCCGGGTAAGCCTGACGGTGGAGGAAGCCATAAAACTTCTGGTCTCCGGAGGCATGGTCTCCCCACAGGAACTAAAAATAATGCAATCTATGACAAAAGATGACTGATCTCTTTCGGATATTGGGCAAATGTCTCAAACCTCAGCCCGAACTATCACATCCTCAACTTCAGGCCTTATTGACCAAGGCCATGCAGAAACGGGTCCTATCCAAGGAAGAGGGGTCGATGATGCGAAGGATATTGAGTCTGGCCGACACTCCTATATCCTCGATAATGATACCCAAGTCCCAGTTGGTGTGTCTGGAAGCCTCGGCCACCATGGGACAGATAGTGGAGACCTTCCTGAAATGGGGATACTCCCGCCTGCCGGTCTACGAAACCGAACAGGATAACATCATCGGGATCATACACGTCAAGGAACTGCTTCGTTTCTGGCATCATTCGGCAAAAAACATAAGGGCCGTGGAATTCATTCGTCTGCCTAATTTTTTCCCCCAGACGATGAAAGTGGCCCAGGCCCTGTCCGAATTCCAAAAACGCAACATATCCATCGCTATTGCCATTGACGAGTACGGCATACCTTCGGGGATGATCACCACCGAAGACCTGGTAGAGCAGGTGGTGGGCGAACTTTTCGATGAGTACAGCGTCGAGCTTCGCTACCATCGACTGATGGACAACGGTAGCTACCTGGTTGACGCCGCCATTCCCCTCGACAAATTTCAAGACTTGTTCCGCTTGGGGCTAAAGAGTCAGGCTCATACACTATCCGGATATATATTGGACGAGCTCCAGCGCATTCCCCGTCCCGGCGAAAAATTCACCATCGGTCATTTGGAATGCAAAGTGGAAGAGGGCACCCCTTCGAAACTTAAAAAGATCGTGGTCAGCGGCAGAACCGTTGCCGGCAATTAATCACTAGGATCGGGATAGCCGGTCGCCGGATTATCGGGATTTTCGGAAGAAAGTTGTGCTTGGCCCGATTCCTCCTTATCGAAGGCCACCTCTTCCTGCACTCCGTGGTTGGGGATCTGTTCCTTTCGAAGCTCGGCATCGATCTCCTGATCTATTTTATCCCTTTCCTCCTCCTTCTCCTTCAGGTATTCCTCCAATTCCTCGATTTTAGGCAGATCGGAAAGATTGGTCAGCCCGAAATATCTTAAAAATTCCGGGGTTGTGCCGTAAAGAATGGGTTTCCCCGGTCTCTCGTCCCGGCCTACCACCGCGACCAGATTGCGTTCGGCGAGGGTGGCCATCACTCCGTCGACATTGACCCCCCTGATGGCTTCTATATCGCCCCTGATTATGGGTTGTTTGTAGGCTATGATGGCCAGCGTCTCCAGCGCGGCGGCGGTCAGTTTGGATGCCCGTTTGCCGCGGAAAAGTTCCTGGACCCATTTGGCGTACTCGGGACGGGTGTATATCTGGAACCCCCCGGCCACTTCCACCAGGGTAAAACTGTGGTCGTCCCTTTCGTATTCTACCTTAAGTTCCGCAATCAACTGACGCAAGATTTTCTGGTCTATCTCACCCAGCAGCGACTTGAGCTTCGACAGAGCTATCGGTGTATCGGTGGCAAAAAGAAGAGCTTCAATTACCCTTTTGGCTTCATTTCTATCCATTAAGCATGTCCTTTGATTTTCGCTTGCGGTTGTATTTTGAATATTATGCTTGACTTTTATATGAATGATATGATATTTTTATATCTTTGTAAAGCATAAAATTATCAACAACATATAATATTTGGAGGAATAGACGTGGCGGAGATAAAAAAGGTGGCCAAAAAGAAGAAAAGTTCGGTGGTTAAAAGAGCCAGACAGGCTTTGGTCCGCAGGAAAGCCAACTCAGCCGTGAAATCAAAGATGCGCAAGGAGATCAAGAAACTTAAGGCTGCTGGTGAAAAGGCAGGACAGCTTTCCAAAACTTACTCCGAGATCGATAAGGCCGTTAAAAAAGGCACCATTCATAAAAGAACCGCTGCCCGGCAGAAATCCCGCCTGGCGAAAGCGGCCCTTAAAAAGTAATCCCTTCCCTGGATTCATAAAAGAATCGTCCCGAACAAATTCGGGACGATTCTTTTTTTGTCTGATTATTTATTCTTGATTATATGCGGCGTCAAGAAGATAAGGATCTCGCGTTTTGCCTCGTAATTGGTGGTCGATCTGAACAGCGCCCCTATGAAAGGAATGTTCATTAGGATCGGGATGCCTTTAACCGATTTGCTGCCCTTGGTCTGCAGCAACCCTCCGATCACCGCGGTCTCACCGTCGTTTAGGACTATCTGGGTGGTAGCCTCGTTGGTCAGGATGACAACCCCTCCCAGGATGGTGGCCGTGGGATCCAGGTCGCTGATCTCGGTCTTGACATCGAGGGTGATATTCTCTGAGGAATTGATATGGGGCGTAGTGGTAAGTACCATACCGATGGTGTACATCTGAGTCACGGTATTGCCGCTTTCATCACGCAACGAAATGGGGATCTTCTTCCCGCCGACGATCTTGGCTTCCTTGTTGTTCACCGAGGTGATCCGGGGATTGGAAATGGTATTGGCCTTGCGTTTCGACTCCAAAGCTGACAGGGTGGCGTTAAGCTGGGCAAAGGAACGGATGGTCCCGATATTCAAATTCGGCCTATCACCGGTCGGTAGCAATTGCGGAACGCTAACCCCTTTCCCGCCAATGGCCGCAATATCCGGCCCCGGGCTTTGGACATTATTGGCATAACTTGCCAAGTTGGTCACATCCCAATTGATGCCCAGATCCTTGGTCACGTCCATATCCACATCTACGATACGAGCCATGATCTCCACTTGCTGGGTGGGAGTATCAAGCAGTCTGATAAGGTTCTCTATCTCGGATTGCTTGTAAGAAACTTCGTTTACCACCAGAGAATTTGTTCTCTTATCAACCTGGATTGATCCCCGGGGACTTAATATCCTGTTCAGGGATCCGGTGATCTCGCTGGCTACCGCAAATTCGATGGGATATACCACCGTCACCAGTTCCTGACCCTGTTCCCGGCTGCGGGTGTTTTCTATGGCTTGTTTGGCGCTCATAACCCGGATTATCCCGGAAGCATCCTCAACCACCAGGCCGGAAGCCTTGACTATCTCCTCAAAGGCCCGACCCCAGGAAACATTGTGAAGCCTCATGCTTACCGAACCCTTGACATCGCTGCCAACGATCAGGTTCCTTCCGCTATACTCGGCCATGGCCCTTAATACAGTTATCACATCGGCATTCTCCAGGTCCATGGAGACTGATCTGCCGCCTGACAGTCCGCTGGAAGTGGCCGAACGGTACCTTGGTTTCTGTGATTCAACATAGGTGCCGGAGGTCTGAATAGGTGCGGCTGGAAGGGCCATTTTCTCGGGCGGTGCCGGTGCCGCAGCATAGGTTGGAGCTGCCGGTCTTTCCTCTATGACCGGAGGCGGAGTGCTGGGGGTAACGGCCAGTGGAGCCGCCGGCCGCTCTTCGGCCACCGGACTGACGGCCGGGGTCGTTGGAGACGTGGTTGCCGGGACCACCGGAACGGCAGGTTGTTCTTCAACCACCAAAGCCGGAGCCGGAGGAGTTGGAGTGCTGGTGATTGGAACCACCGGAGCCGATGGCTTTTCCTCAACTACCGCCGGAGGCGGTGGGGTCGGCATGCTGGGAGACTCGGGAGCGGCGGTAACTGGCGCAGCGGCGGCCATTTCGGCCGGAGCGGCCGAGGCTTTCCATTCGGCAAAGGGAGAGGTATCCTTGGTCGTCAGCTGAATTATGATGTCGTTCTCTTCGGCCAGCAGGATATAATTGGGCTTGACGTCCATCTCAATCACTATCCTGGCGATCCCGCCTTCGCGGTCGAACTGGCTGGTGCTGATATTGGTGATGCCGCCCTTCTTCACGGTCATGGTCTTGTTGCCGAAGGCGATGCTGCCGCCTTTTATATCTATCACCAGGCGGTCCGGCTTGGAAAGGGTGAAATCCTTGTAATCCAGGACATCGTCTCCGGTGATCACTACCTGGGTGACCCCTTCGGCCTTTTTGACGGCAATATCAAGCACCTTGGCTGCATGGGCCAGGGAAAATACGGACAGCAGGACCGTAACGGCCAGCAGCAGTATTTTGTTGCTTCTATGATAACTCATTTTCTTTTGCTCCCTTTGCTTTTACTTTCAGTTAACGGGACAACAAATTTGACCGTATTGCCGGGGTCCCCCTGTTCGAAGACCACCGAAGTATCGGTAATGGCAAACACCTTGCCGCCTATCACCTGGTCCCCGGGTTTTATTATATATCCCACTCCTTGGGTATCGTTGACCAGAGCCAGTCTTCCCGATGGCCCCCAGATGATGCCGGTCAGCGTCAAATTGCCGGCATCCAAGGAACTGACATCGGTCACTCCAGATCCCTCTCCTTTTTTCTGAACCAAGGATTTGAAGGGATCCCTGCGCCCCGCAGGCTCATATACATAAGTTTCCGTCCTAAAAAGGGTATCTTCACCGGCCGCCTTTATACCCACCGTCTTGCTAGCCTCCGGGGGATCTGCAGCATACCCTGCAGACGCCAAGGCCAAGACGGCCAGAATAAGGCTACCTGGTCCTGCGAGATGTTTGAGTATTTGCACTGGCTTGTTCTCCTCCTGATTTGAATACGTAGGCATTGGCGATAAAATCGGCCTTTACCGTACGTACCGGATCATTATTGGGATTTATTTTTATATTTGTCGATATTACAATTCTTGACAGGTTTCCCAGTTTTGCCATAAAGATGGAAATCTGATCGTAATTCCCTATAACGGACATGGTGACCGGTATGGCCGAAGAAAGCTTGGTGGCCGAAGCTAACTTACCAGGTTTGAACACCAGAAATCTTACTCCAGACTCGATCCCGGCGTTGGTTATCTTCTTAAGAAGACTGGGGATTTCCTGGTCGGTAGGAAGCAGTTCCTGGGCTTTGCTCCATTTTTTCTCCAAGCTCCTGTATTGTTCTTCCAGTTCTGGAAGCCTTGCCACTGCAGCCCGCACCTGCTCCAACTCCTGCCGTAGTTTGGTCTCCTGGGCATTAAGCTGTTGAATGCGGTCTTTGGATGGAAGATAGCTGAATTTGAAGAATAACCCGGCTATTATCAACCCGAATAATATCAACCCGAAGGTTATTTGGATCTTGGGATCTTTTATATTAATGCTCATTTTGACCCCTTTCCGGCTGTTTGGCCTGTCGCGATATTAGCGCTGGCATCGATTTTCGGGCTCTGGTTATATACCGCGGTAATCGAAAACTTTACAAGGTCCCTTCCCTCGCTGGTGGCCTTGACTGTTTGACCCAATTCTACGCTGGAAAAATAACCCGAGGTCTTGAGCCTGTCCATGAAATCGGCCACTATCAGATTGGAGAAGGTCAGACCATCCATAGATACATTGCCTTTTTCTTCCTTCATGGCAGTCAACCACAGGTAATCGGGCAAAGCGCTGCTCAGTTGGTCCAGCAGGGTTATGGTATAAAATCTATCTTTATCTATGGAGGTTATTTCATTCAGTTTGGTATTGACATCAGCCTGCTTCTTAAGATAATCATCGACCAAGCGCTTGGGACCGGCCAGTTTGGCAAGCTCCTCGTTGTATCCCTTGATCTTGGATTCTAGACTGGCTATCTGGGCCTTTTGCGATATCATGGTCAACACTATCACCACCAATATGATCACAACCCCCAGAACGCTGGCCAAGATACCCACATTAAAAGGAAGGGTTGGCAGAGAAAAGCTGAATCCCTTCCCGGCCGGCTTTGCACCCGCCACCTTTTCGAGCTTGCGATCCCGGATTAGATTGATTTGTATCATTTATTTTACCTCCCTAAGCCCTAAGCCAATGGCCAGGGTCAAGATCGGAGAAACTTTCTCGGTGGCAACCGCCCCGAAAAGACCCGGATCATAACTTATCTTTTGAAGAGGATTAACAACTTCTGTCGGTATCCCGAACCTTTCCTTCAGATGGTCCTGCAGGGACGGTATCATGGCGCCGCCGCCCGAAAGATAGATGCGGCTCATCCGCTCGCCGCCTCCGGACATTGCCAAAAACGACAGGGTCCTTTCTATGGAAGAGGCGAAATCGTCCGAGAAAGACTGGAAGACCGAAGCGGCCGATTCCTGGCTTACGTCGGACACGGTCTCGCCCTTTATCAGCTCCGAAGCTTGTTCGAAGGATATGCCCAGGTTCTTCTGCATCAGCTGCAGACATGAATTGCTGGCCATCGGCAGGTCGCGGGTGAAATACGGAACGCCGTTCTTAATGAAGTTGATATTGGTATTGTCGGCTCCTATGTTCACCAGGGCCAGAATCTCGTCAACCGGCATGTCATAATTGGCCTCAAAGGCGTTCTGGACGGCAAAGGCCCCGTAATCCAGCAGCATGGGATTCAAGCCTGCCCCGGAAAGCAGGTCGAGATGGACGTTGACCGTCTCGTTCCTGGCCGCCACCAAAAGCACTTCCATCTGGTTGTTGCCCAGATCGGGGTTGATTATCTGAAAGTCCAGCACCACGTCGGAGATCTCGAACGGCACGTGCTGTTCGGCCTCCCATTTGATCCGCTCCCGGGCCTCCTGCTCCTTCATCTTGTCCATGTTTATCCGCTTGACGATCACGCCCCGGCCGGATACGCAGCTGATGACGTTGTTGCTTTTTATCTGACGGGTCTCAAAAAGCGTCTTAATTGTGTCTATCACCAGCGTTCGGTCCATGATCTCGCCCTCGACGATGGCCTCGGGCAGAAGGGGAGCGATGCCGTAATTTTGCAGCACCAGACCCTTCCCGGTCTTCTGGATCTCTACGATCTTGATCTGGCTGCTGCCTATGTCTAACCCTATGGTGGCTGATTTTTTTCCAAAAAGCATTTTGAGTTTACCTCATTTTATCGGTTATTATCAAACCAATTATTTTTATTCTCAGCCAGACTCACCGATGAATCTCTGGATCTCGCTCCCTTTAACCAACCAGCGACGGCCGACCTTTTTACCCGGGAGATTTTTTTCGCCTAAATGTTTGCGCACCGTCTGATCGGTAACAGCCAATATCTTGGCCGTCTCCGAAACGGTGTACAATTTTGCGGAATCTATTTCTTTAGGGGATACAGGCATATTTACCTCGCTCAAGAATGAAGTAACGCTAAATATATATAATTATAGATAAAGCTATTGTTAGACATTTTATTCATTTTGTTTATATTTGTCAAGAACTTTTTTTATTTTTTTTATTTTTTTTATTTTTCCTCTTGACATAATCAGTAAGTTGAACTATACTATCCAATTGATAGAGACACTTAAAGGGATAATTCAATAAACCAATATTTTTTGGAGGTTGCCATGAAAAGGTTGATTTCCCTGATTTTCATAGTTGCCATATCGGTCATCGGTTGCAGTTCCTTGACCCCGGCCCCGGAACTTATCATAACCAATGTCGATCCTCCGGGAGGGGGTGGAACGCTGACCGTCACCTTTCAGAATATGAATCATGTAGAAGCCATACTTACCCAAAGGACCTGCACCTTTACCGATACAATGGGATCGACCCCCATAGTCGAAGTTAAAAGCATCGCCGGCTACGTTCCGGGTGAAGGAACCTATGACTATAGCTTTACCCCTTCCTACCCGGCCATGTTGACTGGAACTTCAGTGGTGGTTACTTTTAGCGGCACCGATGCCTATGGTTATGATAAGACCTTCACTGTCACCGCTCCCAAGATCTGGTACTGATAACAAATAAAAAAACCAAGAAGCGCTCCAGTTTACACCGGAGCGCTTCTTCATTTATATATATGGATATATATACACAGATGTTTATTGCCTATATTCCCCTTAAAACCACCTTTCCCACCAAACCTTCTGCTCTTTTCTTCATTTCCTCAAGATATTCGTTTGAATAAGGAACTTCTTTGCGCAATTCATCACTTTCGGCATTAACCGGCACGAATTGCTGTAGCACCCACTTTTTTGCCCCTTTTATCTCCTTAGCCATGCTTTCTACCGAATTCAGATCATGATATTGAGGTACAATAGTTGTGCGGAACTCGTATCCCAGTCCGGAAGACATGATCAAAGCAATGCTTTTACAGATAATCTCCTTATTGACGGCAACCCCGCAGGCCAGATCGTAGGCTTCAAACGATGCTTTTATGTCCATGGCGATGAATTCGACCAGCCCGGCGTCGATTATCCTCTTTAATTGATCCGGAGCGCTGCCGTTGGTATCTAATTTGACCGGCAGGCCCATATCCTTCAGTTTCGACAGCAGGGGCATCAGGTCCTTATGAATGGTCGGCTCGCCTCCTGTGATCACCACCCCGTCTATCCAGCCCTTCTTGGCCCTTAAAAACGTTTCTATGCGCTTCCAGGGGACGTCGGCGACCTGCTCCGGCTGTTTCACCAATATATGGTTATGACAGAACGGACAACGGAAGTTGCAGCCGGGAAGAAAAACGACTGAGACGATCTTTCCGTCCCAGTCGATCAGTGATGTTTCGATGAAGCCTTTTATTTCCATAATTATGATCGTTATGCGATAGGAACCCTTAACCACAAAGGCACAAAGACACGAAGATCAACAAAATTTCCACTTTATTTGGATGGATCCTGCTAAGTGTCTTAGTGGCAAAAATCGACAAAGAGAGCTATACCACCGGGTCCAGATAGGGCTTGAGCTCCTTGGACAGCGGGGGCCGCTTGACCCAGCGGTCCATTTCGTCCTCGTTGTTCAGCAGCACCACGGTGGGAATATCGGACACCTCGTAATAAGCGCCCTCGGCCAGGCCGTCCACCGTGTCCATATCGAAATAGCTCAGCGGCACCTTGCCCTGGAATTCCCACTTGTCCAGGAAATAATTGATCTTTTCCATGGCCTGCTTGCAGACCTGGCAGGTGGGCCGGCCGAAAACTTTTAATTCCATAGTATATGCCTTATCCTTGTAGAATTAATTTATAACAGGACTGTCATTCCCGTGTAAACGGGAATCCATGGATCCCCTCTTTCGAGGGGATGACATACAAGCCTTAGGCTATCTGGGAGTGGTAACGGTCCTTGAGTTCGCCCAGCTTTCCCTTGTTCCAGCCCTCGACGATAGTGAAATAGCCGGTGACCCGGGTGATGTGGTTGACGTCGCGGCCGCCCACGGTCTGGGACTTGATGGTGGCCCAATCGTTCTTGGCTATGCCTTCGGCGCTGCAGCGCACTTTGACCCCGTGCTTCTTGTTGCGGATGATGACATCCCCGCCCTCTTCGGTGTAGTCGTAAATGTGCTTCTCGGCGCTCAGTTTGTCCTTCAGTTCCTGCAGTTCCATGATATTCCTCTCTTTATAATTTTCTTAATATATAATCTACCGCCTTGAGTCCTTCATGTATTTTTTTAAAGTTTTCGTAGAATTCATGATCATCTTTACCACGCAATGCTGCAAAATATGGCCGCAAGTCACTTGACTTTAAGCGCATCAATCGCCCAGTTTCAATGAATGTTACGTGTGTTTTAGGTAAACCTGTTTTTTTGCAAACCGTTTTACGTGACTTGTGGCGAGCTTTAGTTTTATAAGTAAATTTTCTTTCACGCTCGGATTCAAGAAGATTGCTCAGTGTAGATATAAGTAAATTCCGAGCTTCTTTGACTACCTTCTTATCATTCTGTTTTCCCATGGCAGTCCCCTCCCAATTCTGTTTTACTTATTATTGTTCACTCCATCTTTCTTGAAATAAATCTTTCATTGAATCATATACTTCAGATATTTCCTTAATCATCGTATCTTTATTACCAAAATCTTTAATACTTGCACCTATTGACCATGCTTTATTACCAGCAATAACAAATCTATCGTGTATTTTTGGATTTATTTTAAACTTTACGTCAATATTCATTTCTTTTTTCATCTTTTCCACATAAGCATCAAATTTTTCCTTATCATGAATTTTAGTTGTTAAAATATTAATTGTTTTTAATTTACCATTTAGAATAGCAAACGGAAATAATGTTAGGTGTGAGATATATGAATCAAACAACAATAGTTGGTCTGCTTTAATTTCTGTTTGCAGAAACTCTTCAAATAGTCTGATTGCAGTAAAGTTTGTACCCGATTTTATTAAATATACCGGTTGCTTTTCTATTTGATGAAGAACCTCGCGTATTTTTTTCAACCCATTAATTGTCAGAGTAATGACACCCGACCTAGCATCACCTTCTGTAAGGTTGTATTTTTTACAATAATAAACATGTTTTCTTAAATTAACTTCATCTCTTCCAAGATACGAAAAAACATCTCGGATATTATTATATAGAACGCCAGCCTTTTTATTGCTTTCTTCAATTACAAAGATTGTGAATAAAAAAACATCTATGTCTGTTAATGCATTATCAACGAGGTATCTATCATGATAGTTATTAACAAGACCAGAGTATTTTTTTAGTATAGGATCAATCGCTTTTAAGTTCATTTTCCACGAAGCCTTCGCCTGTATTAGTTAAGCACCAAGCCTTATGACTTTCCTTTTTTTGTTTTGATTCCATCATGTACCCTGCACGAATGCACTTATTGACCTTGTCATTAATGTTTGCTGGGACTGACTCCTTCGCCTGTCTATATCCATCCTCTATGTCCCTGGCATTAAAGAACTCCATGCTCTCAAATTTTTCCAGATAATATGCAATTAAAAGTGTTTTTTGAACATCATCACTGGGAGTTTTAGACAATATAAACTCTTTAATTGATAATGCTTTGCCGACGCTTTCTTTTTTATGTGCGAATACTTTTTCTAATTGTCCAATACGTCTTTCGTGATCTTCAATAATTTTCTTATACTTTTCAATATCGGTATTATCCATACTCTTCTATCCTTTCACATTCTTCTCAACTGCTTTCAATATCTTTTCTATCATGTTTTTCATAATCACATGTTCGTTTTTCTTTCCTTTTACTTGATCTATTATTTTTCCCTCTCTTAATTTTTTCAATACTGGCCTTAAAGTGCCACCTGGCATACCTAATTCTGTAAGTAATTCATCATTCTGAACAGAGTCCTTCTCAGATAAACCGGCTATTTTTGCATATTGTTTACCAAGTACGTATAATGCTACCTGTTCATTAGCTTTCAGCTTATCTTTCACTAATATTTCTACTTTGCCACTTTTTGTAAGTTTTAAATATTTCTTCGCTGTTTCAAAATATTTTTCTAAAGCATTGTCATGATCTGCAACCATTTCATTCACAATACGTTCTGCCAATTGGTTTGTGGCCATTTTAATTACTCCTTCCTTAATGTTGCTATAAAACTTTGAAAAACCAAAACATCAACCACCTCCCCCTCTCGCAATGACCGACCTCTTCCCGCAGCGGGAAGGGTCAGGGAGAGGTCGGGCGATTTACGAATCGCCCCTACTGTCTCCTGTATACTGAATACTACCGCCGGACTTACTTGATCCTCTCTATTCCCGCCGCCTTCTTGCCGCTGCAGTGCGGACACTCTTCCATTAGCCCCCGGTAGACCTTGCTGCAGACGTTACAGGTGGTGAACTCCGGCGAGAAGGCGATCTGGGCGTTGCGGGTGTTGCGGAAGGTCTTGGTGACGAAATTCGCGATGGATTCCGGGGACGGGTGGGAATCGGCGATCCAGATGTGGGTCAGGGCGCCGGCCTCGATCATGTCGTGGAATTTGCCCTCCTGCTTGACCCGGTCGATGGGATTGACCTGATGGGCCACGTTCAGGTAGGTGGAATTTGTATAATAGACCGAATTGTCCTTAAGGTTGCCCTTGACCACCTTTTCGGCCTCCTTGGGGAAGTGCTCCAGGTCCAGCTTGGCAAAGCGGAAGGCGGTGCTCTCGGCCGGGGTCTGCTCCAGCACGAACTTCATGTTGTATTCCTTGGCCAGCTCCTTGGTCTTTAAATGCAGGTAGGCGATGATCTTGAGGCCGAACTTGAAGGCCTCGGTGGATTCGTGCAGTTCCTGCCCGGTGTGGATCTGGACCATCTCGTTGAGGCCCAGCATCCCTATCAGGAAGGACACCCGCGGCAGGCGCAGGTAACTTTCGCCGTCCTTCTCCATGGCCAGCAGGGCCAGCGGCCCCTGCTCCTTAAGGGACATCAGCTTCTCGATGAATTTGCGTTTCTGGATGTGGCCTTTGGCGGCGATATGCAGGAATTCGTCGATCTTGCGGAACAGCGCGTTGGTGTCGCCCTTGGCCAGGTAGGCGATGCGCGGCAGGTTCAAAGTGACGTTCTGCAGGGCCGAATAACGCATCTTCCAGGGGTAGTGGGCGTCGTTGAGGTCGGTCTCCTCCAGCTTGAAGGCCAGCCGGCAGCACTCGGATATCTTGGCGGTCTCGCCCCGATCGAACACGAAATAGGTGTTGCCCTTCTCGGCCGCCACCTGGGATATATGGTTGAGAAAATCCTGATGGCCGGGTGTCAGGTAGAATTTTTCCGTGATGTGCACCTGAGGCTTGGGGAAGAAGAAGGGCCGCCCGGTGCCGTCGCCGCCCTTGTAAACGTCGAACAGGGCCCAGGCGAAGCGCTGGGCTTCCTTTATATAATCGCCGTATTTCTTGCCGGTATATTCGCCGCCCGGGCCGATGGCCGGAACGTTCTCGAAGTGCTTGGGCGTCTCCCAGTAGATGTTCAGGTCGGAGAAGATGGCCTGGCCGCCCCGGGCCACCGACTGCTGGCTGTACTCGAAGATCATCATCTGGGCCAGCTGCTGCATATCGCGGTCGGACATGCCCACCAGATAGGGGGCGAAGAAGACGTTGACGGCGTCCCAGCCGATGGCCCCGGCAAAGTGCCCCTGCAGCGCGGCCGAGAATTTGACCATGTGGGCCAGCAGCGTATCGGCATGCCTGGCCGGCTTGGCGATGGATAAGGCGTTGGGCAGGGACAGCCCGAATTTTTTGACGTATTCCAGACTCTGGCCGGAGCAATAGGGCCGGTTGATGAATCCCAGGTCGTGCAGATGGATGTCGCCCCGGGAATGGGCGTCGGCCACTTCCTGGGAGAAGACCTTGGCCAAAGCGTACTGCTTGTTGATGGTCTCGGCCAGCGACATATTGGTGGCCTCTGGATTGTGCGGGATGTTGGCGTTCTCCCGGTTGCGGTCGGTCAAGATCTTCTCGACATCGAACAGGGGCAGACCCAGCCGGGAGTGCTTTTTGCGGGCCTCCTCCAGGCCGTGCTCCACCAGCTTGGCATCCACCAGTTCGCGGACCAGCGAAGAGGTCAGACGCTTGACCTTGGCGCTGATGATCTGGTCCTCCACTTCCCGGGCCACCTTGTGGGCTGTATCCTCGGCCACCCCGGCCTCCTTTTTGAGGGCACTGATGATCCGGTCCCGGTCCCACTGGACGATGTTGTCGTCGGATACCCGCACGAACAGCGCCAGATCGGTGGCGTCCTGCTCCTTGCCGGCTTCGGCGGAATCGGCTTTGGTGATGACCTTCTGCTGGCGGATCTTGGAACGCTGGTCCCGGTAAAGGATGTAGGCCTTGGCGGTCTTGGCATGGCCCCGCTCTATCAGGACCTTTTCCACCGCGTCCTGTATCTGCTCCACGTTGGGCAGGTGATCGCCTTTGGAGGAATACAAAAAGAGCACCACCTCGTCGGCCAGGTTTTCGGAGACGGCGCTGTCCGAGCCGCCCACCGCCTGGGCCGCCTTGAAGATGGCCTCGGTGATCTTGCGTTTATCGAAATTGACTATATTGCCGTTGCGCTTCTGGACCAGATGGAACATCTTGTTGGCCAGCGAACTGTGCAGGTCCTTTATCTTCTCTCCGGCGAATAAAAAGCGGGGAGGTTCGTGGGGATCGGGCAGGGACGGGCTGGTTTGAAGTTCGCGGTCTTTGTCTGGCATGGTTCCCTCACTTTTTTATATTCTTCTGCTGACTTTTTTCGGAGAATGATTTGGCCGCTTCGGCGAATTCGGATACTTCCCTGAAGGACCGGTAGACCGAGGCAAAACGAACGTAAGCCACGCCGTCCAGCTCCTGAAGGTGCTTCATAACATGCTCGCCGATGATATCGGCCGACACCTCGTTATGCCCCGTCGCCTGCAATTCGTTCTCGATGGTCTCCACCATCTTTTCCAGGGCATCAATGCTGATGGGCCGCTTCTCAACAGCCTTTCGGATGCCGGAAAGAAGCTTCTGGCGGTCGAATGCCTCGCGGCGGCCGTCCTTTTTGATGACCATCAGGGCTGATTCTATGTATTCGTAAGTGGTGTAACGGCGATGGCATTGCAGGCATTCCCTGCGGCGGCGTATGGCCTGGCCATCCTTACATAAGCGGGAGTCGATCACCTTGTCCTTGGGGAAATTGCAAGCTGGACATTTCATCGGTGTACCCCTTTATTTTGTGGCAAGGGGTTAATTATGCACCATATATGGCCTAATGTCAAGTCTAAAATCATCATTAAAGGTCAATTTTCATAAAATATTTTAAGAATTCTGGTATCTATTTTGCATGAATAGATTTATAACACATTGCATAGCAAGAACATAAAAAACGGCAGTAAAAACTGCCGTTTTTTATATCAATTTCGTAAAAATACCAAACAATCTTCTTATAGTTCTTTATAGATATCCACCCATTTATGTAATATATTGTCCCAACTAAAGTTACGCTTTAAATGCTGATAAGCCTCATTGGCAAGTCTCTCATTTAAAGGCTCATCGGTCAATATTATCCGGATAGCGCCGGCCAGGGCGATGGGATCCTTCTCCGGCACCAGCAACCCGGTCTTTTCATTTATGATGATATCGGTTATCCCGCCCAGCTCGCTTCCGATGACCGGTACCTTATAATTCATGGCCTCCAGCAGGACCACTCCCAACCCTTCGGTATCGCCCTTGGAATCTATGATTGCCGGAAGGACGAACACCGAAGCATTGCGGTAGGCATCCGCCAGCTCCGATTCGCTGACCCAGCCTGGCATGCTGACCCTGCGCCCCAATCCCTGCGATATGGCCCTCTCCTTTAGACGCTCCCTTTCCGGGCCGTCCCCGATGATGGCCAGATGTACATCGAGCCCTTCCGGCAAATGCTTTAGGGCGTCTATTAAATATATGATCCCTTTCCGCTCCACCAGGCGGCTTACCGAAAGTATGATCTTGGGGCTGGCCTGGGGCTGGGAAAATTCCAGGTTCTCAGGCAGGCTGATGGTGTAGGGAATCACTTCCACCGGCACATCGGCCAGTTCTTTTATCTCGCCGGCGGTATAGTTGGAGATGGCTGCCACTTTGTCCGACATCCTGGCCGACCAGGCCAAAAAACCTTTTAGCAAAGGCATGGAGCGCTTCACCCAGCGCAGTTCCACCCCGTAAAAGGTAGTGACCACCGGCAGCCCGAAGAAGGTCTTGGCCGCCCAGCCGAAGATGGCATGGGGCAGGGGCCAGTGGACATGAACCGCGTCGTATTCATTATTTTTCAGGACTTTGATCAGGCCGATCATCCCGCCCATGATATAAAAGGCCGGCATGATCTTGTAAAGCAGGGACTTTTTCATGCGGTCCGGCGTGGTCTCTTCGTGGGTCAGGTTCTCCCAGCGCTTGAAGAAATACCGAAAGCGGTGCACCGGCAGGCCATGCACCACCTGGTCGCCCAGCCCCTTGTACGAGGAGGTGAATATCTCGGCCTCCAGGCCATGTGCAGGGTAATGCCTCAGCATTTCGATCAGCCAGGGAGTGATGATATCGTTCTCATCCCTGGGGAATGCGGTGACTATGTGAAGAATCTTCATAAGGCGATTATAGCATAAATCGAATGGTTTTAAAAAGGAAAAATAACAGGCTCCTTGATCCTAAGACAGATACTTTCATGCCGGCCACCCTCTAATTGCTGGCGTTTACTTTGCCTTGGTATTATGGTAAAATAAAATGATGGAGCATTTGATATCACAATACGGATATTGGATCATCGCCATCGGCACTTTCCTGGAGGGCGAGATAATTCTGGTGCTGGGCGGATTCTGGGCCCATTTGGGTCGTTTGAACCTTGGTGGGGTGATGCTTTCCGCGTACCTGGGCACAGTGATCGGTGAGACCGTTCTTTTTGGGCTGGGAAGGTGGAAAGGACCCGGCCTTTTTGACCGTTTCAAGTTCCTATCCCGCAACCTGCCGCGTATAAAAAGATTCACCGAAAGGTTCGGGACCTGGGCCATATACCTCGGAAGATATTTTTACACCATAAGGTCCATAGGCAACATTTTTTACGGCGCCAGCGGGATGCCCCTGAAAAAATTCCTCCCCGCCACTTTACTGAGCTGCGCCATCTGGACGGCAACAGTGGCTATGGCCGGCTATGTTTTCGGCCAGGCCGCCGAGGTGCTGTTCAATGATCTTAAACGCTATGAATATTATCTGATAGCCATTGTAGTGTTTGTCTTTATTGCCGCCTGGCTGATAAAATGCTGGAGCCGTAATATGAATACCCAGATATCCGATCTGCCCTGATTATTTTAGAAAAAGCAAAGGGCCGCTTTAAGCGGCCCTTTGCTTTTAGCATCAGCTATTGCTTGATGGTTATGCTTTTGATGGTGATATTCTTGGTCGGACGATCGCGCATATCGCGGGGTTGTTTGGCGATGATGTCCACCACTTCCATGCCCTTGACCACCTTCCCGAAGGGAATGAATCCCATCTGGTCCAGGCGGGCGCATTTGTCGTCCAGGTTGATGAAGAACTGGGCGTCGGACTGGGAATCGATCGGTTGGGCACGCGAGGACGAGGCCATGGAGATGGTGCCTCGCAGATTGGATCTTTTGCGCGGCTCGGCCTCCATCTGCTCCCCGCCGTATCCGTCGTTGGAAGGGTCGCCATCCTTGGACAGAGGATCGCCTCCCTGGATCACGAAACCCGGGACCAGACGGTGGAAGGTGGTCCCGTCAAAGGATTGGGCCAAGGTTTTGCTTACGAAGTTGAGAGTCGTCTTGGGAGCGTCCTTGGGGAAAAGTTCGATCTCGATCTGGCCGAAGTCGGTGTCGATTATCACCACCGGCTTTTCCATGATCTTCTTGACGTCCGGCTGGCCTTGGGAAGAGGCCGGGATCTGGCTCTGCATGCTTTCCACCTCTTCCTTTTTACATGAGATCAGGGCCATCAGCGAAAGGCCGATGGCAATGGTCAATATCTTTTTCATGAATTCCTCCGTTTGCTATTGAAATGCCCCGAACCACAATTTTAGTTCGGGGCAATATGATAAAACGTGAATTACTGGTTGATCTTAAAGGTAACCGGCCACATTACCCATACCCTGACCGGTTTTCCGCCAGGAGCGACAGCAGGCGTAAAGATGCATTGTTTTCCCGCTTCCACCGCAGCTTCATCAAGCGAAACGTTACCGGAGCTCTTGGCCACTACGGCCATTTTAACGTGCCCGTCAAAATCGATCAGGAGTTGAAGGAAAACTTTCCCTTCGATCCCGGCTTTTTTGACGATATCCGGATATTCCGCTTTGCCGGCCTTGATCATTTCCGGCTGCTTGTCCACTGCCACAAAGGCCTGTCTATCCGGGATTAGCTCCTCCTCCACCTGGAGGTTGCTGGCGCCGGAAGCCCCTTCGGCAGTTGCCAGACCAGCGGACATGGCGCCCAATTCGGACTGAGTATAGGCCGCTTCGTCCACTGCCTTGTCATCGGCCACCGGTTTGGGAACGCCCATGGTCGGGGCGGCAGCCACCGCGGCCGAAGCCACCTGAACTTGTTCGACCGTGGAACTGCTTAACGACGGCGGGGCGCCCAACTGGCTGTAGGTGATCCTGACCATCGGAGCATCGGGTATCGGGCGATGAGCTTCGATATAAGCATTAACGGCAAAGTAGGAAAGCGCGGCCAGTACCACCAGCATCATCGAAGTCAGCGAAATAAGCATGCCTTTTTTAAGATGCAGGGGGATCAGCACCTTGGATTGTTTGACGCCGAACCCTATGGTCGAGTATTCCTTCCCCTGAATGGTCACCGCCAGCCAGGCAATGATCAGACCCAACAGAGTGCCGGCAACCGGAAAGAAAATTATATTATTACCCATGGTTTATTTTCCTCCTTTCCCGGAGGCAGCTTTTTTCTTGGCTTCCTCGATGGCCTTTAAATGCTCCTCTGTCTGCTCTACGATGGCAAAACGGGCGATCTGGTTCTGCTGGATGGCATCCATTACCGCTACCACTTTATCATAGCTGCTTTCGCGGTTGACCTGTACCAGAACGGTCAGACGACAGATCTTCTCGTCGCGAACCATATCCAGGCTATCACGGATCTCCTTGGGTATCCTCTTGCCCTTGTTCTGAGCCATAAAAGCATCGTACTTATTTAGGAAATCCTGCCCGGATTCATAATAGACCTGAGTGCGTCCGTCGATGTGAGCCGGCATCTTTTTGATGTTGTCCAGTTTGCTGTTGAGCATCAGTGAATCCAAAGAACCCATTTCGACCGCAACCGGCACATCAAAACCCATATTTTCCAAAATGGTCCCGTCTTTCTGGATGTTCACCGTCAAAACGTTTGATTGGGCCACTGGCTTCTCGGTCCCGGGCTCGGTTTCCGGGGGCAGGGTGATCTCGATGGCCTGGGGTTCCTTGAACCGGGTGGTGGTCATAAAGAAGATGACCAGCAAGAAGCCGATATCCACCATCGGGGTCATGTCCAGGACTATATTGGGTCTGCCTTTACGTTTATGTAATCCGCCTTTTTTCTTCCCACTTTCTTGGGGCCCCATATCTACTGCGCCCATGCCATCACCTCCCCTCTTCGCCAAACATCGGTTTGGCATCCGCTTTAAGGTTGGTCACCAGAGAAAACCTTAACATGTTGACGTCTTTTTTCTGCAATATGCTGGTCAGATCTAGCATTTTACCTGATAGGCAATCTTTGTCCACCATCAGGACCATCATCAGCTTGGGATTGCGCATGCGCTCCTCGACCACGGTCATGGCCATGTTCCCAATGGGCAGCGGCTGGGCCGCATCCTTGCCGGTGGCATACCATATCACCATGCTGTCAACCCTGGCGGTGTATTGCTCCGGGGTTAAAGAAGCGATCTCCTGTTTGGCCCACTTATTGATGAAATTGTCCTTGCGCTGCACCTCGCGTATGGCCAGTTCGGCCGCCCGGCCTCTGGTCAGGGGTTTCCCGGGGGCGGAGGCGATCTCTTTAAGTAATTCCTCCGAGGCCGAAGGCAGGAGCGTGCCGCTCATGCCCCTCATGGCCGCCACGGTTACGTTGGGGTCTGCCGTGGCTTCCTTGATATTGGCGATCAGGGTCAACAGGTTGGTCGGTCCTATGCTGTCGGCTATGGCCGCGGCTTTCGTCGGAGCCAGAACGTTGATGACCATGACATTGGCTTCGGGAACCTTTAAAGGTGAACGGGAATCCGGCAACATGACCTCCACCGTTACCGGCGGACGGGCATGATAAGTGGACATGAAGAAGATGACCAGCAGAAAGGCGATGTCAACCATCGGGGTCATATCCAGGACGATCCTGGCCCGACGTTTCATCTTTGCTGACATCTTATTTTTCTCCTATCGTCAAAAGTTGCTGCATCTCGTATACGGCCTCGTCGGTGCCGAACTGGAACAAGGAAACTTTGTTCATGAAATAGTTGTTGGCCACGATTCCGCCGATCCCGTTGAACAGGCCGCCGGCGGTGTTGATCAGGGCCTCGGAGATACCGCGGGCCAGCTCGGAGGCGTCGGGAGCGCCGGCGTGAGCCATGGCCTGGAAGGCGCGGATCATGCCGATGGTGGTGCCCATCAGGCCGACCATGGTGCCGATGGAAGCGATGGTGGTCAGCATTATCAGGTTACGCTCCAACAGCGGGGTCTCCAGCATGTTGGCCTCTTCGATGGCGCGCAGCAGCTCGGCGCTCTTCTTGTCGGCCGAGATGTTCTCGCTCTGCAGGGCCAGGTATTTCTCCAGGCCGGCTCTCAGCACGTTGGCAGTGGAACCTCTCTGGGCATTGCAAGCCGCAATGGCACCGGTAACGTTGCCGGATCTCAGCAGTTCGCGGAATTCCTCCATGAAAACGGTCAGGTTCTTGGCGCCGCGGGCCCGGCCGATGGTCAGGCTGCGCTCGATGATATAAGTGAACAGCAATACCAGCAGGAACACCAAAACAATAACCACAGGGCCTCCGGCCTGAATGTATTCCGGCAAGGTTTTATAGATTACGAATGCGACTGCCAAACCAATGATGTAAAGCAACAGGGTAACTAACCCAACTTTTTTGGTGCGGGCCAGGGCAATGCCCAACCCAGCGGCTACGATAGCCGGGACGACTCCCATGATCAGGATCTTGACGATCATCGGAGCATTCATCAGTCCGTTCAACATTGTTTTAAACTACCTCCTGTGATTTTTTTGTTTTTATTGGGCATCTCTATTACGAGAGCCTGTTAATTAATAAATCCTCTTTTCCGGATAAGCCGGGCCGGATTACCACACCTCAACTTTTGGTTTTAAGGCGGCCAGGACATCGTTGGCGATCTTGTTGCCCGGATCGATCTTTAAAATGGCGTTGGCTTCGGTTGAAGCCTTAGCTTTGAAAGCCTTCTCGTTGAATTTGTTGAAAATATACAGATAGTGCTGGGACAGGGCCTCCATGGCCGGTATGGCCTCTTTGACCGGTTTGACGCTCTTGCCCATTTTCAGGGCTTTGGCCTGCAAAAAAGTATTGATGGCCTTTTCGTAGATGGCCCTGACCTCGGCCTTGGGGGCCTTGCTGGCTTGCCCTTTCAGCGAATAGCTGTAACCCATGTTCATCAGCGCGCCGAAGGCGGTAGCTGGATTCTTGTCGATCCGCTTCTGGTACCATTGGATGGCCTCATCGTAATACCCGGCGTAATAATAGGCATTGGCCATGTCGTAATAGGTGTCCTCAACCTTGGAGGGATCCAGTTCCATACGCTTCTGATAGGCGCCGATGGCGGCATCGAACATCATCCGTGAATTGGCCGTATCCTTATTAGCCGTATATATGTTGCCGGCCTTGATATAAACTCGGGCGGCCTCGTACCAGCGGGTGGGGTCCATCGGAGACAGTTCCAAAGATTTGCCGAAGGACCTGGCCGACTCGATGTAATCTTTCATGTCGTACTGCAGCAAACCCAACAGATACCAAGCGCCGTCATTCTCGGGATCAGCTCTGGTGACCCTTTTGGCCGCCGCTATGGCCGGTTCGATCAGGGTCGAATCCCTCATCATCTGATAGGACTTGGCCAGCATATAATGTCCGGCAGCGTCCTTGGGTGACAGCTCGGTGTATTTTTTGAAATATTTGGAGGCCTCGGCATACTTGCCGCTCTGATAATAGGCATTGCCCAGGTCCAGGTTGACGTCGGTGAAATCCGGGTTAAGCTTGATGGCCTGCAGATATTCCGACATGGCCTCGGTATAATTCCTCTTGCGGAAATACAGGTTGGCCAGACCGTTGTGAGCGCTGGCATTGTTGGGGTCCATCTGCAACACCTGGCGGAATATCTCACCGGCCTCGTTTAGCTGGCCCTTGTCCAGATAGACCTTGCCCAGCCGGTATTTTAGGTCCACATCATTGGGCTTTTTGACCAGCAGTTCCTTGATCAGGGCTTCGGCTTCGTCCAGTTTGCCGGCCTTGTGGTAGGTGACAGCCAACTCGGTTACGGCCTCGGGATATTTGAGGTCGCGGGCGGTCTTGAATTCGCTGATGGCTTCTTCGAACATCTTACGCTCGACATATATCTGCCCCAGGCGGTAGTGGGCCTCTTTAAGCTTGGGCTTCCGCTGTATGGCCTGGCGGTAGAGATCTATAGCCTGGTCGTAATCGCCCTGGTTATCGGCGGTGATGCCCTGCTGAAGCAGGTCCTCGGCCTTGGGTTTCCCGGCCTGAGAAGTGGTGGCGCAGCCTATAAGGCACACCACCAGGGCCATCATAAGGAAATCGGTGATTTTCAATGATTTCATGGCGTTATCCTTCGCGAAATTAATAAGGATGGATTATCTTTTGATGGTAACGGGCATGGTGGCCGGGACATATCCCTGCTGGGCCGCTATTTTCTGGCCTTCGGCCGACGAAACATAGGTTATGAATCCGTGGGCCAGGCTGGACATGCCTTGAGAAAAGGTCTTCTCCAGAACATCGTTGACATACATATACAGGGGATGGCTCAGGGGATAATTGCCCTCTAATACCGTTTTCTGGTCCGGATAGAAATATCCGCTTTCCTTGACCTGGGCTATGCTCAGCGCCCTTATGCCGGTCTCCTTGACCGGCGGCCAAACGTCCCAGTCGCGGTACAGGGCGCTCATGGATACCAGGCCGATGGCGCTGGGATGCGTTTTGACCAATTCGACTATCTGAGCGGTGGTGGAGCAGGGATACGATTTTGCCGCGTAAACCCCTCCGTCAAGGACCAGCCTTTGAAAATACTCGTAATGGCCCATATTGGGACCCGGGATCACCGGGACCAGCTTGTCAATATTGCCGCCCACTTTTTGCCAGCTGGTGATCTTTCCCGAGAATATTCCGGCCAGCTGTTCAAAGTTCAATCGCTGGGCCTTGTTCGCCGAATTCACTATCACCGCCAGCCCGTCGTAAGCGATCTTGTATTCCTTGGCCAGACCGCCGTTGGCCTTGATTATGGAATCTTCGGTGGAAGTTATGGGCCGGTTCATCACCGCTATCCTGGCCCGGCCATCGTTTAGAGCGGCGATGGCCGCCTTGGAACCGCCCTCGTCCACTGCGATGGAAGCCTTGGGGTAAAGGGCCATGAATGACTGGGATTCGCGCCTGATCATTTTGATGGCCGCGTCCTCCCCTTTGACCACTATCCGTCCGGCGGTCTGGGTCTCATCGGTTTTGCTGTTTTGAGGGCCGCAACCGAAGGTTGCCAGCAAAGCCAACCCAATGTAAAACCAGAATTTGATGAAATTATTCATTTTATTTACCCAGAACATTAATTATAAATAGATATAAATATAAAGTCAAGAGAAAATCACAAAAATCTTCAATTATATTTTATCAATCCAGCAGCCGGGACATAGCGTCCCATTCGGCACGCTCGGGATGCCTTTGCCTGGCGACCGTCAGCATCAATCTTCCCAGCACTTTGTACGGTTCGATTCCCTGGGGAAAATCCTTTTTTAAGGATTCCAGATGGCCGCTCACGGTCTGCAGGTCTCCCCGTTCTATCGGTCCGCTCAGCGATCCCGCCGGGCCGTCCTGGCCGATATTTTCCATCACGGTTCTGGCCAGCGATCCCAGCATGTCTGCGGTCTTGGCCTCGTCATCCAGCGCCGATCCCATCATCCGCTCGGCGGCATACAGCAAAATCGCCAGATAGTTGGAAGCCATCACACTCGAGACATGATAAAGGCTTTTGCGCGAAGCCGGGACATCCACCGGATGGCAATCCAGCGATTCCACCATGAGCCTGAGCCGCCCCATTGCCGCGGCATCGCCCTCCAAACCGAAATAGCAGCCGCTATAACGGGTCCAGGGACTTAAGTCGCGGGAAAAACTGGCCAGCGGATGCAAGGAGGCGATTGAGGCCCCCAGCATTTTATTGGCCACCAGGACCGCCGAAGGTAAAAACCCCGAACAATGGCATATGATCTGACCCTTGGATAGGGCCTGTCGGGACGCCAGTTGGTCGGAGACCGGCCTGATGGAGTCGTCCGGCACAGCCAATATGACTATCTCCGATCCCTTGGCCGCCGCGACTGGGTCCTGGTCGCTTCGAATGGGAGTAACCGCCCGGGCAGTTTCCTGAAGCTTGGCTGAATCGCTGTCCCAAAGTCCGTTTATGGTGTAACCTTTTTGGGCCAGGGCCAGGGCCAAGGTGCTCCCCAGTTTGCCGGTCCCAATTATCGAGATCGTAGGCTTATCCATTTTTAACTCCCATTATATGTCCGGATCTCCGCTCTTTCCGGTTATAAAGAAGATAGAATGACACCGCCGAGACTGCGTAACATCCGGCCGTCAGGTAGTAGGGTATGGCATAGCCGTAATGCTGCATGGCCCAGCCGGAAAAGGCGGTGGAAAAAGTCCAGGAAAGGTTCCAGGCCATGGTGGCGATGCTGTTGACCGTGGCCCGGGCCTCGTTTGGGACCGTCTCCATCATAAAGGCCGAAGCTATGGGCGAAGACATCTGCATCAGGCTGGCCCTCATCCAGAACGAAAGGACCGCTATGTAAAGAACCTTCTCGGCGCCCAGGCTTATCAGGAACGGCAATGATAGCAGCTCCATAGCCACCACCGTCTTCACCTTGCCGAAGCGCCGAGCCAGCGCTGGGCCGGCCAGCACCGCCGCCAGGGTGAAAATCTGGGACACCGCAAAATACAGGCCGATCTGGCCGCTGGAAGCTCCGAATCTTTTGGCAAAATAAAGGTTGAAAAAAGGGATCACCAGCCCGGCTCCCAGCCCGATCCAGAAATTGCACCAAACGAATCCCCCGGCGGCCTTGAATCCTTTGGTCAGGGATTCAATATTAATGTATTTTGAGTCATTCCGGGGGTTTACGGTTTCGGATATTTTAAAGAGCGGAATGAAGGCCGTCAGGTATACCAGCGATCCCAGCAAAAGCGATAGCCGGTAGGCCGTAAAAGTGCCGGCTCCGAATAACCTGATTATCATGCCGGGAAACTCCCCGGCTACCATGTTGCCCGCCACTCCCGCCACCAGCATCACGGCGAACGAAGCCGAGAACAACTGGGTCCGTTCATCATCCCGGCTGTTTTCCATCATGAACGGCGCGGTGGATAGCGAATAAACGGTGGCGGCGGCTCCGCCTAAAAAACTAAGGGCCAGTAAACCAGGTCCATTCACGGTCAAAGAACGTAGAAAATAGAAGAAAGCCCCTAAAACAGTGCCGATGAGCATGGTCTTTTTACGGCCCAACCGGTCAGAAACGATCCCAGCCGGTACGGCGATGATGACCAGGGCCAACCCGCTGAGCGAGAGGATGCTGCCGATTATCCCTTCCTGAAGCCCCCCTTCTGTCAGGTAAAGGTTGAACAATACCCCGAAGAAGGACGCCCCGGCTGACATCAGGAAGTTCGCCAGGAGGTAAAGTTTGGCATTCCGGGAAAAACGCCCGGCCGATCTTAGGTAACCGGAAAAGAGCCCCGCCTTAATCATCTATATATACCTGCCATCGATGCCTTTTATTCCCTGCCCGTGAAGGATTCCATCTTTTGCCTGATAATATCCTCCAGGTCCCGGCGCCCATCGCCGGTCATGGCTGATATCAGGGCTGCCCCGGGATGATTGCGGCGCAGTTCGTTTATGGTCTCGGGAGAAAGCTGGTCTATTTTATTGAAGACTATCAGCTCCGGACGGTCGGCCTTGATCTCTTTTAGCACTTCTTCCACCGCCGAGATCTCCTTTTGATAAAGCGGATGAGGGGTATCCACCACATGAAGGACCAGATCGGCCTGGGTGACCTCTTCCAGGGTGGCTTTGAACGAAGCCACCAGCAGGTGCGGCAACCGCCGGATGAAACCAACCGTATCGGTCAGCAGGAATTTTTCGCCGGAGGCCAGCACTACCGCCCTGGTGGTGGCGTCCAGGGTGGCGAACAACCGGTCTTCCACCTTGACCCTGGCCTTGCTCAGCAGGTTCATCAGGGTCGATTTCCCGGCATTGGTATATCCCACCAGGGCTATCTGGAAAATGCCTTGCCGGGATTTCCGCTGAACCTTTCGCTGCTGCTCCACCTTTTTCAATTCCCCCTTGAGCCGCGAGATCCTTTGTCGGATCTTCCTGCGATCCAACTCCAATTGTTTTTCACCCGGCCCCCTGGTTCCTATGCCGGCGCCTGGGTCGGTCATCTCCAGACCGGCTCCCACCAAACGGGAGAAACGGTACTGCAGTTGGGCCAGTTCAACCTGGATCTTGGCCTCGGCGGTCTTGGCATGCAGGGCGAAGATATGCATTATCAGTTCTGCCCGATCCACCACCCGGCACTCCAAAATTCCCTGGATCTTGGAGGCCTGGCTGGGAGTAAGGCTGTGGTCGAATATCACCAGATCGGCCCGGCTGTCCCGTACCGCCAGGGCCAGCTCCTCCACCTTGCCCTTGCCGATGAAATAGGCGGCATCAGGCCGGACCCGCCGCTGCACCACATGGTCTATCACCGACGCGCCGGCGGTATCGGCCAAACGGCCCAGCTCCTTTAGCGACTCCTCTTCTTCGAAGACGCTGCCCCGGTCCAATACGGTGCCGACCAGTATCGCTTTTTGCCTCATTATATATGCTCCGCAAATTTTCCGGCCGCTATTGCCGGTTAACGAACAGGCCTCCGTTCGGCATCACAGACGAAAGAATGCCGATTAACCAGAGGCCGTGAAGATCGTTATCTTTTAAAAGTTATTTCGGCGTCTCCGCTTCCTTCTGTTTGAGCTCCTCCTGGATGCGGCGGGTCAGCTCCGGCAGCATGCCGGCCTCCACCATCTTGTCGAACACCTCCAAGGCCCGGTCGTAATGGGCCAGGGCTTCCTGGTTGGCATAGGCTTTCTTGGCCTTGTCCCCGGCCTCCACCGAATAGAAGAAGGCCGGCTCCCAGTTCTGGGCATGGAAATAATGGTGCGACAGCAGTTCCAGCGCATCCTCGATCTTTTCCTCGCTGACGGTCTCGATATGATCGCCGATGTTGTTGTGCAATTCCCGGCGCCGGCTGAACGGCAGGCTGTCATAGGCCACCTCCTGGGTCATGATATGCTTGAAGTAATAGTTGCCTTCCTGTTCGGAAAGCACCAGGTCCAAGGACCGGAGGCTGCTTAGATGGGGTCCGATCTCTATCTTCTTAGGATATATGGCCTGCAGGATATGATGGTCAAACTCGCGGCCGATCACCGACGATATCTGTAATACCTCGCGGGTCTCGGTGGGCAGACGGTCGATACGGCTCATAATGACCCCCTGAACGGTATCCGGGATGTCGATCTTGGAGATGTCGGCTGCCACCACCTGCCACTTGCCGTCCTTCTCGGCCACCGCTTTCTGTTCGATCAGCGACTTGACCACCTCTTCCACGAAAAAGGGATTGCCCTGCGACTTCTTCAGGATAAGCTGTTCCAGCTCCGGAGGCATGCCCTCGATGTCTAGCATGGTCTTCACCAGTTCCAGGCTTTCCTCCCGGCTCAGTTCCTTGAGCACCAACTGACTGTGATATTCCTTGGAGGCGAACTCATGCTTGGCCTCGATTGGCCGGTAGACCAGGCATAGCACTATGGGCTTGTCCCCGATATTGCGGGCCACGTAATTTAGCAGGGCCAGAGAAGCCCAGTCGGCCCAGTGCAGGTCCTCGATTATCAGCAGCAGCGGCTCCTGGGCCGCCCCCCAGCTGAAGATGTCCAGCACCAGATCGAACAGTCTCTGCTGTCTGAGCTTGGCGTCCAGTGATTTTGTGAGTTCGGTCTCCGGCATGGGTACGCCCACCACCTCGCCTATGATGGGCGACCAGTCCTTAAGGGCCGGATCGATTATCTCCAGCATTTTGTGGATCCGGGTGGACTTCTGGTCGTAGGTATCGGTATCCTTGATTCCCAAATAGGTCTTTAAAAGGTCGGCCCATGGCAGGTAGGATATGGCCGCGCCGTAGGACTGGCAGTTCCCGACGAAGAACGAATATCCCCGTTCCATCCAGTTATGGATCAGCTCCCGGGACAGCCTGGATTTACCGATGCCGGCCTCGCCCACAACCGAAATGATCTGGCCCGAGCCGGAGATGCCTTTTTCCACTATGCCGTTGAGCAGTTCCTTTTCCTGCTGCCGGCCCACCATGGCCTTGGATTCCGTCATCCATTTGGCCAGTGAGTCCTCGCTTGATTTGTCCAGCCGGCTTACCTGATATATGGCGATGGGATGCTTCTTGCCCTTGAATTCCCTTTCCCCCAGGCTCTTGAAGCCGAACTTGCCGGAATTCTTGCGCTGGATCGCGGCGGTGGCCAGCAGCTCCTGCTCCCCGGCCGACGACATCAGTCGGGCCGCCAGGTTGACCTCGTCGCCCATCACCGTGAATTCGCGGCGCAGGGCCGAACCGACGGTCCCGGCGTAGACGTAACCGCTGTTCACCCCGAAACGCTGTTTGACCCCTCCGTATTGGAACTCCTCACGCCCCAGCATTTCCAGGCCGCACAGCAGGGCCCGCTCTTCGTCATTCTCGTGGGCGATATGGGCTCCGAACAGGATCAGCACCTTGTGCCCCTGGGAGCTGAAATCCACCTTGTTTATCATACCGCCGTAGCGCTCCACCACCTCCTGCAGGACCGAAAAATAATTCTGGGCCTTGGGGATGGCGTGCTGGTCGCCGTCGAAATCCACCCCCCAGACGTTCAGGAACAGCATGGTCACCCGGCGGTGCTCTCCGGTGACGCCGCCGGATTTGGGATCATCCAGGATCCTCTTGGTCAGCCATTCGGAAAAGTAAAGCCTCATGGTCTCCAGCCGGTCCACGGTCTGTCCTATTTCCCCGGATTCCTGACCGGCCTCTTCCTCGATATGGGCGGCCTTTTGATTTATCTTGACCAGTTTATAAATTCCCTCCCGGTAGGGTTCGGCGGTTATCTGGTCCCGGGCCTGGTCGTAAAGCTCGCGGCTGATAAGGATCTCGGCCTCGGAGGACAGGTCCTCTATTTGGGAGGCGTAATTGGTGGCCCGGCCAGCCATGAAATATTCCAGATCGCTGCCCTGCCGCCCAACGCTGAATATCTCGGTAAGGCCGTAATGCAATGCCAGGTGCAGGCTGATGGGGAAAGCTCCGGCCGAGGTCTTTATTTCGGCAAAGTTCTTTACGAACTCCTCCATCTCGAAGGCGGCCTGCAGGGCCCGCAGATGGTTGGGGGATCTTTCGCCCGGCAGCGCCTCGAAGCCGGCGCTGAAGGCGTCTCCGCCGAAATAGATGATATCTCCGCCGTAATTATGGACGATCTTGATCAGCGGGGCGAAGTAGCTATTGATGATGCCGGTGACCTCTTCGGCCCCCTCCCGCCCGGTGCGGGACAGCCTTTCGGAAAGCACCGTAAAACCAGTGACATCGGCCAACAGCAGGGCCTGTTCCACCTTGGCCCCGGTTTGCAACTGCCCGGAGTGCTTGCCGATACCCAGCGGCAGGTAGGAAGAAAAGACCTTGTTGAGTTCGGCCAGATGCTGGACGGCCCGGTCCTTTTCGCTGTCGGACAATTTTCCGGCGATCAGCTTGGCGGATATTTCCTCTCCCAGATAACGGATGTAGCTTTTTTTGTCGGCGATCATAACTCCCCCGCTTTATACTTTTACTGCTTGATGATTATTCCACGGTAACGCTCTTGGCCAGGTTGCGCGGTTGGTCAACGTTGCATCCCCTCAGCACCGCTATATGATAGGCCAAAAGCTGCAGGGGAACGCTGTTTATTATCGGACCGAAGTAACTGTAGGCCCGCGGGACCTTGACCGTGAATTCGGCCAGCTTGTCTATCTGGTCGTCGTCTTCGTTGGCGATGGCAATCACCCGCCCCTTGCGGGCCCTCACTTCCTGGATATTGCTGATCACCTTGTCGTAGATGGCATCCCGGGGGACGATGAACACTACCGGCATGTTCTCGTCTATCAGGGCGATGGGACCGTGCTTCATCTCGGCGGCCGGATAGCCCTCGGCGTGGATGTAGGATATCTCCTTGAGCTTTAAAGCTCCTTCCAGCGCTGTTGGGAAATTGCTGCCCCGCCCCAGATAAAGGAAATTCTCGGCATCCTTGAATTCCCTGGCGATATCCTTGATCTGATCGTTGAGCTGCAGGACGGTCCGCACTTTTTCCGGAATGGCCGCCAGGTCCTGAGCGATGGTGACCAGGGTCTTTTTAGGCAAGCCACGGTTCTTGGCCAGCAGAATGGCGATTTGGGAAAGGACCGCTATCTGCGAAGTAAAGGCCTTGGTGGAGGCCACCCCTATCTCCGGCCCGGCATGGATGTACACCCCGGCGTCGGTCTCCCGGGCGATGGTGCTGCCCACCACGTTGACGATCCCGATAACCGGCGCCCCCTTGGCCTTGGCCTCTCGTAGGGCCGCCAGGGTATCGGCGGTCTCGCCGCTCTGGCTGATGACGATGACCACATCATCCGGCAGGATGACCGGGTTGCGGAACCGGAATTCGGAGGCGTAATCGACGTCCACCGGAATGCGGCCCAGCTGTTCCAGCATGTATTTGCCCACCAGGGCGGCATGCCAGGAGGTGCCGCAGGAGGTGATAATGATGCGCTTGGCCTTCAACAGCCTTTCCATCACCGGGCGCAGGCCTCCCAAACGGACGTCCCCTTCCTTGGCTAGCAGGCGGCCCCGCATGGCATTCTCCAGGGAGGTCGGTTGTTCGTTTATCTCCTTTAGCATGAAATGTTTATAGCCGCCCCGCTCGATCTGTTCCAGGGAAAAGGTAATCTCCTCTATCTGCTTGATCACCTCCTGGTCGTGGATGGTCTTGGTATAAAAAGAATCGGCTGTGATGCAGGCCATCTCGTCGTCGTTGAGATAGACCACCTGCCGGGTGTGCTCCACCAAAGCGGCGGCGTCCGAGGCCAAAAAATTTTCCCCGTCCCCCACCCCGATGACCAGCGGGCTGCCGCGCCGGGCGGCAATTATCCTGTCCGGCTCCCGGGTAGAGACCACCAGGATGCCGAAAGTACCCTCCACCTCCAGCAGGGCGTAGCGGACGGCCGAGAACAGGTCCTTGGTCCTCTTGTGCATCTCCTCTATTAAGTGGACAAGTACCTCGGTATCGGTGGCGGTGCGTATCTGATGGCCGTCCTGGAGCAGCTTCTTCTTGAGAGTAGCATAGTTCTCGATGATGCCGTTATGAATGATGGCGATCTGGCCGGTGCAGTCCCAATGGGGATGGGCATTCAGATCGTCTGGCTCGCCGTGGGTGGCCCAGCGGGTATGGCCGATACCCAGAGAGGCCGAAAAATCTTTCCCCGCGATCATGGCCTCCAGATCGGCCACCTTGCCGGCCTTTTTCTCGATGACCAGCTTGCCGTCCCGTATCAGGGCCAGCCCGGCCGAGTCGTAACCCCGGTATTCCAGGCGCTTCAGGCCCTCGATCAAAAGAGGCACGCAGTTCTTGTTCCCTATGTATCCAACTATTCCGCACATATTCTGAAACTATAAAATTGATTTCGCTCGGTTGATCATGTCCCCGGCCGTCCTCTCGTCCGCCGCCTCGGCTATCACCCGGACTATAGGTTCGGTCCCCGAGGCCCTTACATGGACCCAGGCCTCCGGCCAGATGAATTTCATGCCGTCGCTTTTATCCACCCGGCACCGGGAAAAGAGTTTCGCCGTCCCGGCCAGGAACTTTTTGGGATCCTTGACCGTCAGGGTGGTCTTTATCATGTGGTATTTCGGCAGTTCGGCCGCGATCTGCGACAGGGGGAGGTCCCTTTCGGCCATCAGCTGCAGGATAAGAGCCATGCCGGCCGAGGCGTCCCGAGCATAATTTAGTTCGGGCAGGATGATCCCTCCATTGCCTTCGCCGCCTATCTTGGCCTTATGCCTTTTCATGGCTGCCACCACATTGGCCTCGCCCACCGGAGTGCGGACCACCGAGGTCCGGTGCCGGGCCGCCACCTCGTCTATCATCCGGCTGGTGGAAAGGTTGGTCACCGCCTTGGTCTTTTGGCACGAGAACATGAACCCGGCGGCCAGGGCCAGCGAATACTCTTCGCCCACGGCCCGGCCAGTTTCGGAGACGATGGACAGCCGGTCCACATCGGCGTCGGTGGCAAAACCGGCATCGGCCTGATTGGCTAGTACCGCCTTCTCCAGTTCCCCCAGGTTTTTGGCCAGCGGCTCGATGGGCCGGGAGAATTTCCCGTTGGCATCGTTATGAAGCGATGTCACCCGGCATCCCAGCTTTTTCAGCAACAGGCTGAAGATCGGCCCGCCGGCCCCGTGGCAGGTATCCACCACCACCCTGAAATTCTTCTGCCTGACGGCATTGACGTCAAGAAAGGAAAGGTTCAGTATCTTTTCGACGTGCTCCTCAACGGCTGTGGGATATTTTTTGACCGACCCCATCCGGTCAAACCGCTTATACCCGAAAGCGCCCTGCTGAAAAATGGCGATGACCTTTTGCCCCTGCTCCCGGCTTAAAAAAAGCCCTCCACCGGAAACGAACTTCAGGGCGTTCCATTGGGGAGGGTTATGGCTGGCGGTGATAGCGATGCCGCCTTTGGCCCTTAACAGTTTGGTCATCAACTGAACGGTGGGAGTGGGAACGATGCCTATCTTTACCACGTCGCAGCCCACCGAACGCAGCCCGGCCTCCACCGCCTTCTCGATGACCGGACCGGACAGTCGCGAGTCGCGGCCTAAAACGATTGGGCCGCCTCCGGTAAAAGTACCAAAGGCCGCTGCGAACTTAAGGGCCAGATCGGAGGTCAGGCTGGTTCCTACCACCCCCCTGATCCCGGCCACGCTTATCATCAGTTTGTCGTGAGAGGACACGATAGTTCAAAGCTTAAAGTTATAAGTTCAAAGAATAAAATCTCAGCGTCCTTTGTGCACCCTGCGGTTAAAAGATCCTTCGGCTTGCCAATCAGGTTTGTCTTGCTCAGGATGACGGAAGCAATGATAATACTGTGAAAGGATCCGCGTAAATCCGTGTCCAATTAAGCCTGGATCCCCGCCTGCGCGAGCTCGTCAGATTACTAAGTTTTAACGGCCTTTGTGATCTTTGTGGTTAAAAGATGCCATTCATGGAGCCGCTGACCGGAATCGAACCGGTGACCTACGCATTACGAGTGCGTCGCTCTACCAACTGAGCTACAGCGGCATCTCTATATGGTTTAATAATATACCGAGGTTGCTGATTTGGCGGAAATACCCTTGGTGTCAGTTTGGTGTCATATTCCGAAACATCCCCATCACGAACCAACTTTTCCAAAACAGCTACCGCCCGTTGTTTGCTTTCCGGGGCCGAATGAGCATAACGCATAGTGGTAGTTATTGACTGATGTCCTAACAAATCCTTCACAGTTACCAAATCCACTCCCGCCTTGACCAAATTGGAACTGAAGGTATGCCTTAACGAATGAAATTTCAAATGCGGGATGCCTGCTCTCTTAATGGCCTTATTAAAAGCTGTCTTTATGCTGGCAACGGGAAGATTTGATCTGTCAAAAACAAAGACATACTCGGAATTCGATTTTGCCTTTATCCCCGATAGCAATTCCATCATTACAGAATTAATGGGAATCTTTCTGGTTCGATTATTCTTGGTATTAATTAGCGTAATGCCCTTTTGTTCAAGGTCGATATTCGACCACTTCAAGGTCAAAATCTCATTCAATCTCATCCCGGTATGCAAAGCAGTCAATACTATTGAATATACATGGCCATTGCAAGACCTTAATAATTTACCAACCTCTTCGTCACTTAATATCCTGTCCTGGACATTATCAACACGTAAGAACCGAATGTTTTTATAAGGGCTAACCGCCAACATCTCCCATTTGACAGCTGTATTTAACAAATGCCTTAACGTAGAAAGATCCCGATTAGTGGTAGCCGGTTTGACCTCCTTGCTTCGGTGAGCCTTGTATTCCTCAATTATCCTAGCCGTAATAGCATTCAAATAATAGTTGCCCAAATGCGGAAGCATGCTGTTCAATGCCACCTGGTCCCTCAACCAGGACTTTTTCTCCACTTTGGCATATTCCATGTAAGTTTTGGCAAATTCGCTAAAGCGGATATTGCCGATTTTCTTCATCTGATAGCGGCCCTGAAGAAGCTCTGTCTTTCTAACAGCCAGAGCATTTTCAGCCATCCTTTTACTGGTCCCGACACACTCCCTAACCCTTTTGCCATGATAGGTGTAATCGATAAACCATTTGCCGCGTTTTTGGAATAGACCCATAACGAACCTCCTTCATTTATAAGATGCCAACAGGAGGCTTCTGAACTCCCAATAAGGGCTTAGACAGATTACATATAGACGAGATATGTTAACATGCAACAAGCTCAATTGTCAATAATTATATCTCATAATTAACCCTAATCCCGTCAAGATAACCAGTCAAATTCAAAAGCCCCTGCAGACATCCATTATTTTGTTTGCCAGTATTACCCGGCGTTTAACGGAACTACCTTCTGAGCATCTAACCAGGCCTGAATATCCTTTGGATCGAACATCAGCCTGCCATTAACTTTAATGAACGGAATCTTTTTCTGGTGTACCCAGCAATAAATGGTACCAACAGGTATTCCTATTACTTCCGATGCCTGTTTGATGTTCCATAAAATTGGATTGCTACGTCCAGTCATACTTAAATCCTTCAAACACTCCTCCTCGGGATAGGCCAGGTTGCCCCAGCCCACCCCTTCTACATTAATTATTTGGGTCCTTGTAGACCGACTATTAGTTGTATCGTTTCTTTCCAACGGACTTGAGGGTCAACATTTAACCGTTGGTATAAAGCTCGTGTATTTTCTTCTGATTGCCATGCCTCCAGCTGGCGAACTCGAGCTTTTGTTTCAGCATCTTTATGCCCGTTGCAAGAAACTCTTTGTAACATCCTTTTACCGTTACCAAGCCAGATAACGTCTGTTACAAAAGGTTTTACTCTTTTAACTAATTCATCGGGATTGTTGTCAAGCATTGGTTCTGCAATAACGCTGGTTTTAAAACCCTGTGAATGTGCATATTTTAAGCATTCTAGGCGCTCCGGAATACTGGGTGCTTTAGGCTCCCAAAATTTCCTTATTTCATCGTCCAAAGTGCCGATAGTAAATAAAAACGTTATGCTTCCCCTGTACTCTGGGAATGCTTTGCAAATTGCTTTAATAGATTCCAGGTTGGGCTTCGAGATTATTGTTACTTGCGGGTATACCTCTAGAAGTTTTCTGATATAGGTAAGATGTAATGGTAAATGGCGGGGTGTTATATCATGGGTGTTAGGATATAACACGCTGTCCGCTTTCTTTTCGATTGCTTTATTGAGTTTGTCTAAGTCGATTACCTCTTCTCCCAATTTATCGGGTGAGAGTCCGTGTGTCCAAACACAATTAGCGTTGTTCCAGCAATATTTGCATTGATATTCACACCCGTGTTTGGTTATGTTGCAGCCCAAAGGGGCCAGTTCCTGGATACCTGTTAATCTTTTACCAATAATTTTCATTTTTCTCATTGTTATTACCTTTCATTGAATTTATTATTTTTTATTACTATTAACCTTGACATATCAAACGCTGTCGCCACCGGCGGTCAATCAACATCAATGCTACATGCCTTCTCCTTTCAAACCTTTAACTAAGCCTTCAAATAATTCTTTCTTTAAATCGCTGACATTCACCTTTTCGGTCTTCAATGGTTGCCGCAACCCATCTTTTACAGTCTTTATGGCCCGATTGATCTGATTACGGGTTTTCCCCGTCTGCCTAAGTGTGATCCGTAAATTGTCCAAGGTTCCAAACTTTGCCAAAACAGCCTTGGCATAGAGGGCTTTCTCAACCAATGACCTTGAATTCAAAAGCTGATCCAGATCATCAAGATCGATAGCACTTGGAAGCCCCCTTCCTATGCTTAATACATTATCCATATGGGCTATAAAAGCATTCTGAACCCTTTCATACTGTTCTAATAGGTCATCTGCCGTCCTGATACCCAGAGCATGAACAACTTTGGCATTTTTATAGCGGGTTTCCATACGAACAACATTACCGGGAAGAAGCACAGCAGTATCGGCTATCTCCTTAATCTGGGCATCTTTCCCGTAGATAATATCGACCCTCGATGCATTGCTAAAGTAATAGCTATTAGGATATCGGACACTGATGCGACGTGGTACATTTAAGGTATCAAACATAACCTTATAATCATGCAGTGGTCTTGGCAGGACAGCATTGGCAAACAGGTCCAGCCTGACTATAGGAAGAGACCCGACATGCACCCTAAGACCAGCTTGAGCTAACCTGGCATCGAGGCCATCCAGTATCACTTTGAACTCTTCTTTAGACGCTGGCATAAGGTTGGATTGACCACCGGATTTAAGCCTGGGGATGTTGGTGTTAAGATAACAGCGCCCACGACTGATCACAATACGACAACCAGGTATTGGTGGGATATGCTGGTCAGTTACAGGATAGCCAAGCATAAAGTTCACTGTATCTACCATAGGCACACCATACAACGTACCAATAAGAGGCGCAAACTACTAATTACTATTAGCGTTACTCCTTTCCACCGATTACTGTTCTTGATTGATTTTTTTAGCATTTTCTTACTCCTCTTGAGTTAATAGTTTGCTCCGTGAATAAAAAAACGGGAGCAGATTGGGCGAGTAAGCTATTTACTGACTCGTTTATCCCTTTCTGCTCCCGTGGCCATCTTCAGTAATACTGAAGGTAGGCAATTAGGACCAAGAGGTTATGTTAAAAAGATCAAAACATTATAAATGAATACAAAAAGTTATAAATTTATTTTTTGCCATATTTCCGGTTTAATTTTTTTATCATATCTAAAATAATATGCAATTAGTATACCATTACATATCAACGCTATGCTACAATTATATAAATAATTATATTGCTTATGTTTACAACATATCAGCTGGAAAACTCCTAACAATACCAAATTCTAACCATCTTAAAATTAGATAAATAATTGCACTTTTTATGTAATATTTTCAGCAAGTTACCTCTTTTATAATAAAAAAGCATGCGCTTTAGAACTGCACACGCCTTTCTCGTTCAAATCCACTCATAATATAGTAATTTGTATCTTTTTTACCCCCTCGGTTAATAGTGTTTTATGTCGACTGCCACGATAACTTATTGCATTACTTATTGTTGCGCCGTTGGGTCATGAATATATTTATGAAAGTAGAGGTTAGAGAAAAGTATGCCTTAAAATGGCTTATCGACCGGGTATTCTGCATTGAATTTCTAAAAAAATAAAATCACCATATAGGAAATAGCCCCGGAGCCTCGAATCTTTTGTATAAAGCCAATAATGTATCCTATAACCTTCTGAGAAAATTCCTAAATTCCGGTTTTTTCCTACAAGAACCCGATTCCTAGTGATAAGCGGACTTCAGTGCCTTCTTTGCATCAGGCTATGATCCTACCTCTATCAAATTCATAGCAGCAGACACTGTATCATCGGTAAACTCGGAATCCGGCACAAATAACGGGAAATCCAGGCTTTTATTCGTTGTGTACTCGTGGATCGAGCCAATTATGTCACCAGCTATAGTACCAACCATGTTTTAATTCCTGAATGTGAGAGGCGGGATAGGAGTAAATTTTTCTCATCCTACCTCATAAACCTTCAGCACCTCATCCCCGTAATGATTGATCACCTTCACCGCTATCTTCCCTGTCTCCGGTTTGTCGAACGGGCGGCTTTTGGTGGTGTACAGAGTTGACCAGGCGCTTTCGTTTATCTCGGCCCGCAAAGCCTTCTTCAGCCGGTCGTAAGGATCACCCGCTCCGGTGAAGTAGGCCTGACGGACGAAGAAGCTCTCCCCGTTGTAATTGGTGTCCACGAACCAGCAGGCTATGTCGTCTGTGGTGTGGCCGCGTACCTCGCCGGTGGTGGGATCGTAAACATCCACCCCTTTGATCTCGATAACTATCTTGCCGTCCTTGGTGGGCAGTATCTTGCCGGTCTTGCGGTCCACCGGGCCGATATCCGGCTCGCCGAATACCATGAACAGGTTCCCGGCGTTGGTCTTTTTGAGCATCTCGCTGCCCATGGTAAGGTCGGTGTTCATGCGGGTGACCAATACCGTTAGTTCGCCATAGCGTTTGGCCTCTTCGTTGACATGCGGATCAAAGGCGAAGCCGCAGACTATCAGCACTTCGTGGCCCAGGCCCTTGACCGCCTCCTTGGCGGCTTCCTTGATATGGTTGGGGCCAACTGTCCCGTGTTCCGGCCCGATGAATACCGCCGCCCGGTGCTGCTTGCCCTCTTTATCGGGATACTCGCCCGAGGCATGCAGGTACGGGCTGGAGATGACATCCAGTCTGTCGAATTTTAGCCGTTCGTTCTTGATGGTGTTCTGCACCCCGGCAGCTTTGAGGTTCTCGATGATCATCCGCTCGAAGCCCTGGGCCGAGGGGTCTTTTTCCGCGGCGGCCTCGGTGGCAGTACGCTGGATCTCCGGGGACAGCATGCGGTGGGGCGAAAGGCTTTCCACCGTGAACGGCCCGGTCACCCGCACCTTTTTGTTATCCTCGTAGGGCTGGTCGTATAGCAGCTCGGTGTCCGCATGGCGGGAAATGGAATCGTCTATCTCCTTCTGCCGGGCCAGTCGCAAATCCCACCATTCTTTCAACAGGTTTTTGGCCTTGTCAGACGAGTCTTCGTCCGGTTCCTTTGGCACCTCCCATTCTTCGTATTTGGCCTTTTGAACCTTTTTAAGCTCTTCCAGCACCGGGGTCATCTTTTCCTGCCACTTGGCGTAGATGGTATCTATCTCCTCGTTGTTGGCAATTGATTTTAGGGTTATATGCGGAACCCTTTTGTAAACGAACCCGCGGCGAATATCGCCGGTGGTCTTGGGCATCAGGGTCGGTGTTTGGCCCAGCATTTCGGCCTCTTTAAGCATGCCCTCGGGAGAATCGGCCAAGTGGTAGTAGGGGTATTTGGCAGCCATAAGACGGGTGCGGGCCAGGGTAAGGGCCACCCGGCTGGTGTCCAAGGTTATCCAACGACGGCCCCATTGCTCGGCTACGTAGGCAGTGGTACCGCTGCCGCAGGTGGGGTCGAGGACAAGGTCACCGGGGTCGGTAGTCATGAGAAGGCAACGTTCAATGACTCTAATTGTTGTTTGCACAACATATACTTTTGAATCTGAATATGTGCTTGGAACAACATCAACCCAGTTATTATCCAGTGTAGTAGCAGGGTAATCATTTAAATAGCGTTTATACTTAAGCCAATTTCCTAAAGGTATTAAACGCCCAGCTTTTGACAATACTTTAACGCCATTTTCTTTTGTTTTCCAATGGTAATCAATTGGAGCTGTATATGCCCTACCGTTATATTCAATACTAAAATTGCCCGATACAGTGCCACCCTGTGACATTAAATTATCGTCCATGCACCTTCGCCCATTATCAGGGATTGGTTTAATCCCTTTTATCTCGTCCTCGGTTAATTTCCTAACATATCCATCAATATCTAATAGATCATATTGATCTTCAACTGTATTCTGCTTTTTATCAATAAACAATGGCCTATATTTTACATCATTTCTATTTTTTGCATACCATATTACCCAATCAGAAACCAATGGTAATAAATCAGTGCTAAACCCACCCGTTTTTCTTATAGATATCATGCCACAGAAATTATCGCTACCAAATACTTCGTCAATTATTGAACGCACCAAATGAACATTCTCATCCCCTATCTGCACAAACACCGAGCCAGTCTCTGTCAGCAGTTCCCTGGCCACGGTCAGCCGATCTCGCATGTAGGCCAGATACGAATGTATTCCCAGCTCCCAGGTATCCCTGAATGCCTTAACCTGTTCGGGCTGGCGGGTGGCGTCCTCGGCCTTGCTGTCCTTAACATCCCGCTTGCGGGTGCTTACCTGCCAATTGGAGCCGAACTTAATGCCGTAGGGCGGGTCTATGTACACCATCTGCACCTTGCCCTTAAGCCCCTCTTTTTCGGCCAGGCTGTTCATCACTAAAAGCGAATCGCCCAGGATCATCCGGTTCTGCCAGTTGGCAAAGTGGTTGTAAAAGTCCACCCGGTCCGAGAATTCCTTAGGCAGGCCGTTAAAATCGCCAAACAGATCGGGTTCTTCTTCGTTTTTCTGCCTTTTGGATTCTGCTTTTAGGTTTTCGATTAGCGCTTGCGGGTGAATCTTTTCCTGGATGTAAACCGGCACCGCAGGAACGGCCATATCCTTGCTGTCCTGCTCGTCCTTGCCCTTCCAGACCAACTGCGGGTCCAGCGAGGGATCGCGCGGGTACAGGATAACGGCCGGCTTTTTCTCCTCGGCCACCATAAAGTCGCGAAGTTCCTCGGTGGGTATGTTGGCCCGCTTATCTTGGTGGCGGATTGAATAGACCGTAGCGCCTAAAATCTTGGCTTTGGACTTACGGCCAGGTTTAACAGATGTTTGCTTCGTTGGCTTGACAGCAACTTTTTTAGCGTTTTTGGGTGGGCGTCCTCTGGGCATATATTACCTTGTATTAAATATTGATAAATTCAATTATTTTATTAAACATATATTCTTTTTTGGCTTTTGTTGACATTTGATGTTCCCACACCCTCAATATTTTCCATCCATCTTTCCGCAGATTTCTAAATATTCTTTTATCCCGCCTCATATTTTCTTCAATTTTAGTTCGCCAAAATTCATTTGGTAGTTTATATGACCATTTGTTGTAATGCCACCCATGCCAGAAATCACCATCAATAAATATAACTATTTTCTTTGATGGAATGACGATATCGGGTTTTCCTATCAGTAATTTGTAATGTTTTCTGAAATTTATATCTTGGCTTTTTAAATATTTAAAAATCAATCTCTCAATTCCAGTGTCTTTAGCCTTAATTAAAGACATAATACTGCTACGTTTTTTCTTCGTATATATATCAGCCATACTTATGTACTCACTAATGACGTAGGTTGTGCATTATCCAGCCTATTGAATAAATGAGAGAGCAAGCTTAATGCATCCAAACAATCTTTCTCTGTAAATAAACCAGATTCTCTTAAATCTTTAACTACTTCATGGGCAATTGGACAACGACAAGCCATCCAAATACCTAACACTAAACCCCGGTGTCCTTCAGTAATATTACTCTTGGTTATTTCCTCAAAATCACCCCCGCTTGGTTTCCTAAAACCTGCGGTAACAGATAATTTTGGGTTTCTCAAAGAAAATACATTTTCCAACAAATCTCTGTCTGTTATTGTTAACCCTGTTTTAGTTTTTACAGCATTAATATAAACTTTTACCGCTTCGTATAAAGCTGTGTAATAGTTTCTATCTATGTAGTATTGCCGTGATGCATTTTGAACTACAGGGTGTAAATTACGCCAATGATATCTTGGGTATTCTGGTACGATCTCATGTAATTTCTTAACCGCATCACTTGTTGTTTCACCTGACAACTCCGACTCCTTAGCAAGCGCTTGTATGATCGGCTCCGCAAGAGTTCTCACATCATCGGGCATTTTATCAAACCAATCAGATATATTAATGCCCGTTTTATCAGCAATCTGTTTTTTTCGCACTTCACCTCTTTTTATGCGCCACTCCTGTTCAAGTTTATTTAATAGCGATCGAAGATAATCACGCAATTCCACCATCTCAGGGTGACCCCAATTAAGAGATTGCCTATTAGTGGAAATAACATCATCTGTCATATCATCTATAAAATCCACATTTAGCCAACCCGTTAAATATGAAAAGAAGTGGCTTGAAGTACTGTCAGAAAAATATTCAGGCATATTTACTAATTTTCTTCTTGAAAATAAGGTTACGCCCCTCATATTTGTTTTTGGGGGAATAGGCTTAACTGTCGTAAACAACACACCATTTACTTGACTTTTTTTATCATAATCAAATTCTAATTGAATATCTTCCGGCACTTTCCATTCTACTTCTTTTTCCAATCTCTCATATTTCATTTCATTTCTGATTCCCATTGGCTCGCCATCATTATGCTTGATCACGACCTCAAAACCATCATCAAATATGAATATTTTCGATAGGCTTTTCGCCAAGGTATCAACTGCAAAATCCCGTTCTCTTTGCATCTTGCTAAGTAATATATCAGTGCCTTTTTCAGCCCCGCAGCTTTCATTTTTTGCAATAATTTTCGGTTTATATTCCTTGCCTTTACATGCCTTGATACGATCCCATTCAAGTATGAATGTATTTTTCTTCCCGTTTCTTTTTGTTGTTATAGTTATTTCATGAGCAATACCAAAAAACGCTAATTTACCCAAACCTTTTTTGCCCATAACTTTTCTGTTCTTTGTTGTCGGTCCATCGCCGTCCTCTTTTCTCCTATTTCTACCGATCCTTAAAAATTTCTTATTTATTTCGGCATATGTCATACCTTCGCCATCGTCACTGATAAGTATTTCCTTATTCTCGCCATCACCCTTTAAATGTATGTTTACTTTATTGGCATCCGCATCGTAAGCATTCGCCACCAGTTCCGCCAGTACCGGTGGCAACGTAGAATACATGCGCACACCCAAGTGTTCTATCGTCATCGGGTCAAAAGTCATCATTAAGGGCTGCCTGTCGGATTTTTTATTTGTTTTCCTTTTCTTCGCCATTTTACACCTGTAATATATTTATTTGATTTTATGCTTTTTAATAATATTCTCCGCTATGTTTCGTGCATATAACGGTGGCACGGCATTACCAATAATTCTTGCGGAAACATGAATGCTTTTATGAGGAAATGCATATTCCTTTGGAAATGTTTGCAGGGTTGCTCCCTCTCTCAAAGATATTCCCCTGTTTTCTACCGGGTGTCCAAAACGACCGTTTGAAACGCTTAAGAATTTTGTAGTTATTGTTGGTGCTGGTTTATTCCAGCACATTCTCCCGTAATTATCGGGGAAACCATTGCCTTTATAATTTATTCTTTTCAGTTCCCTATCTTTTTCCCAATCAGATCTAGACCCGCCATTTTTTGTAGTTCTTTCAATACGCTTAAGGTTAATATCCGAAATAAAAGCGGTAGAATGATTGAAAACAGAATTGTCTCGGTTTCCTGCGTTTATTTGGGGGAAACCGTTATTTTTACCCAAATATTCACTTAAAATAGTTCTCTGTGTTGTTTGTGGCTTTGGAATTTCATCTTCGCCGTGTAATCTTGATGCAATAAGTGTAAATCTTCTTCTTTTTTGCGGTACACCGTACTCATTCATATTAACACAATCGTAATACACGCTATAATCATTGGATTTAAGAATATTTATAAACTTATCCAAACCGCTTTTATTCTTTCGTGTCAATATACCGGGTACGTTTTCTACCAGCACATATCCTGGTTTAAAATAAGTTACAAAGCGCTGGAACTCCGAAAGAAGATTCTTAGACTTACGTGCTTTTGTTTTGTCGGTTCTTATTATCGACCAATATTGGCACGGGCTACAACCTACTAATATAAGATCAGGATCATTCTTTTTCAAACCCAATAATTTTTGTAATTCTTCTTCTTTGAGCTTTTTTATATCATATAGTAAATATTTAGATGATGGATTATTTATTTCATATGTTTCTTTGCATGTAGGGTCATTGTCAACACCTGCAATAACATCAACACCCGCCTGTGACAGACCACATGTCATACCGCCACCCGAGCAAAAGAAATCTATTGCCTTTAACATATTTGTCTTCGCATGTTTATTTTGTTTTTTGAGCATGTTATACCTAAATAATAATCATTCTTGGTTTATATTTCTTAAGTTACCATTATCAACATAATATTTAATATCTTTTAACGACTCGATACAAAAATCTGCACCCTTCAATGAATCCCATTGCATCAAACACACCTTCTTCTTTTTCCCATAATCCCCACATCTCTTTATTACTTTCTCATGTTCATCCTCGCAATAATGGTCATCCGCGCCTAGTAAATGGGCAGTCTCATGCCATATCGATTTCTTTTCCAAAAATTTATTAATGCATAACACACCGCCCCTGTGAGCAACGCCATAACGCCCTTGTCCTAAATCATACTTATTACCTACAACAACTATTGACTTATCAAACTGAACCATTGGTACTTTAAAACCAATTATATTACTCACTTCTTCTTTCGTAAATACTCTTTGTTTGTTACTTATCTCATCGATAAGCCAAAAGTTGCAACCGACCTTCCCATTGTATTGACTGACATCATTGCATATTTGCATGGAAACTTGTATATGATCAAGTTGTAGATATGGTAAATTATTATTCCAATACTCTATCAAATATTTTATTTTATCATACGATTCTTTTAATTTATTGCCATCAATAACTTCAATATTGGCAACATCAATACCTTTCTTTTTAAGATGCAAAAGAAGTTCTTTCACGTACTTGATAGCATTCACTTGTTCTACACAATAGTTATAAACATATAGCTTCATTTTATACCTATCAATCCATTTATTTCATTTTTCGCATTCCACGGATCCCTTATCTCCAAAAACCTCCACCTCCCAAACCCTCCGTGATTATTCACCGCCGGAACCCACAGGTCCCGCGCCGTGGCCTTCTTTATAGCCTTCTCCGGTCGTTGTTCCCCTGTCACCTCTACTATCAAATTTAGCAGGTCATCCGGCCCGTGCCCATCGTCTATCCTGGCAATAAAATCTGGAATAAAATTCTTCTCCTCCCCGTTCATCTGGTAGGGTATAAAGAACCCCAGACTTTGGTTCTTAACATAAGATTTAACCTGCTCCATCTGCTCCAGCGAATGGGCCAGCTTCTGCTCCCAGCTTTCGGTATCGGCCACCACATGGCTGATATGGCACTTATTGGGATCGGTGGCATAGACCGCCTTGGTGGTGTCAAAATCCACATGCCGGGTTGTGCCTATGGTGTCGTAGGGTTTCAATATCGGCTTGATGGTACTCTGCCCGGACATGGACTTAGAAATGGCCGAGTATATCTTGTCCGAGGCAGTGTTGGCATTCTCTATCAGCAATAACAGCTGAATAAAAGTATCGTCCTTAAGCACCACGCACTGATCCAGCCACTGCCTGGTTATGCCCAATACTTGGGGAAATAAATATTGCTTTAGGTTGCCCTGGTCATCCCGGAAGAATTTCTCCAGCACATGCTTGGCCAAAAGGAACTCCACCTCCTGCACCCGGTGTTCTTTAAGTTCATCCAGGGTATGTACCGATTTTTCGCCCACTATGGGTGCATTCACGGTTATGGTCGGCACCTGCAGAGTGGAAAGCTCCATAGCCGCCTCTTTGCCAAAATCGGCCGTCAGCTTTTCGGTGGGCATGTCGTACTTGTAGCCCGCCAACCGGGGGAAGGTTATTTCCAGATGTTCCCTTTCTTCCAGGGCCCTAACCCTGGTAGGGTGTATGGGCACGACAACATTTGTATTGGCTCCGGCGCAGGGGATGAACGAGAACGGCACCCCGTAAACCTCGGCATATTCCACCGGATAGGTCTCAAAGGTATCGTTGCCTATGGTCTTCTGCACCATCCCCCGGCCCATCCGCCTTAAACCCCGGCCTACTACCTGCTCGCATAGCAACTGAGTGCCAAAGGCCCGAACGCCCAGGATATGGGTAACGGTGGTGGCATCCCAGCCCTCGGTCAGCATCGAGACCGAAACAACGCACTTTATCTGCTCGCCCAGGCGGCCCTGCTTGCCTATGGTGTTCATCACTTCGCGCAGCAGGTCCTCGTCGGTCAAGTTATTCACATCGCGTTCCGGGAACCGTTCGTGATACTCCCGCTTGAATTCCTCGATCTCAGTGGCCGCCACTTTCTTGAACTCGGCGCTCATGGCCTCCCCGGATTCCAGCTCCTCGCTGTCCACCAGAATGGTGCTTGGCCGGTCGGTCCAGGCATTATTGACCACATTGCTGAACAGCTCCAACTTACCCGGCACCAAAACCTGCTTGCCTTTTACTTCCTTTTCGTAACCAGCTATGAAGTCGTAAACCATCTTGGAGACACTGGTATTGTTACAGACCACGATGAACACCGGCGGGGTAAGGCCCCTGGCCCGGGCCTCTGTGTTCTTATCCCAAAGTTCGTAATATTTCTGGTAGTTATCATATAGACTGCGGATGGCTCCTTCCAGCTGAACCGGCACTTTGGGATCATCCGTCTTCTGTTCCTGGCTCCGGCCTTTTCTGGGCAGGTCCTCCCGGATCTTTAGCCACAGGTTACGGTAAGTAGGCATCTGGCCGGGGTTGGCGTTGTCCTCCACCGGCACCCGCGGTACTTTGACGATGCCGCACTCTATGGCGTCTATCAGCGAGAAATCCGAGACCACCCAGGGAAACAATGTGCCCTCGGAAAAACCCGAACCCTTCAAAAAGAACGGGGTGGCCGACAGGTCATAGACCGCCCGCACCCCCAGTTTTCGTTTGACTGATTCCAGACCGTTGATCCATAACCTGGCTTCTTCTTCCCGCTTCTTGGCCTCGGCCTTCTCCTCGCCTTTTAATACTTCTTCTATCTCCTGCTCCCTGCGCCGGTAGCAATGGTGGGCCTCATCGTTGATGACGATGACATTGCCCTTGTTGCCCAGGCCCCGGCACACCCGACGCACCATCTGGTCCGGTGTCTCAACAAATGGATTTTCTTTTTTCCCCGCAGTCAGAATGCTTTTATTCAGTTTTCCGGCATCGCCCCGTTCCCGCGGTTTAAAGGCGTGAAAATTTGTGATCACTATCCGGGCCTTCTGCATTTGTCCTAATAGTTCAGACGGCACGATGTCCAAAGCCCGATAGAAATTATCCGGGTCGTTGGGCAGCAGCACCCGCAAACGATCGCGGATGGTTATGCCCGGTGTGACTATCAAAAAAGAATCGGAGAACCGGTTGTCCTGGGGATAGGCCTGTTTGTTCAGCACATGCCAGGCTATCAGCATAGCCATAACCACTGTCTTGCCGCTGCCGGTAGCCATCTTGAAGGCAATGCGGTTCAGCTCGGAATTACCCTGCAGGTTGAATTCCCTGAGCTGGTTCTCCAGGACGGCGTCGTTGAATTTCTTATAGGCCTCGGTCAGATAGATGGCCGTTTCCGCCGCCTCTATCTGGCAGAAATACAGCCTGCGGGTTCGTTCATCGTTTTTCCAGTATTCCAGCAACCGGCGGGTGACCGGCGTGACCGTGGTCAATTGCACCCCGCTGTTGCGCCACTGGGTGACCCGGCCGCGGACCTGGTTGATGAACTTGTTTTCTTCCGCTCGGGTCAGGTTCCATATTTCCTGGATGACCTGCTGTTCCCTGGTCTGCCCCCTGGGCCTGGCCACCGGCATGAAATAGAAACTCTCCCGCCTGCCCTCAATGATCTGGTCTGTTATGCCATTCTCGTCAAAGCGGAAATGCCGCTTGGGCTCGGCAAAAGGAGAATTGATTATGGGATCATTTATAACCACTTGTGTCATAAATTATAAAGAATTAATATTTCGGACAAGACATTTCATAGTAATAGCACTCTCTACATATCACAGTGTAAAAGATCACGTTATTAAGAATTAGATTCATTAAGGTCATTCGCAAATACTACAGTTTTGGTATTCTTGGGTGACATTAGAACAGGCCACCAAAATTCACAATCCTTCCATCCATTTGATTCCCTTCCCTTCTGATGAAGAAGCATTAATAAAGGGAGATCCTGTGCATATTTTCTAGCAATGGTTTGATCTGTTTCCGGGTTATCAGGAGTTGAAGAGTATGTGCCATCTAGCTTCTTTTTCGAAAGCTCCCTATTTTTCCTGGCCAACAATAGTACTTTCCCCTTATTCGCAGTATCTGGGCTATTTAAAGAAAGATATTCAATACTTGCCTTGAACGCAGTGCAATCCCAGTCATAACCATCATCAAATTCTATTGAATCATAAACATAATCCATTAATTCTAATACAATACCAAGGTCAACCAAAATAGGCTCATTTTTTTCATAATTATAATCGCGCAATAATTCTTCTATTTTTTTATTTACATTAATCACATGCCCCTTCGCTTTGGTTGAAAATCCAACTGGCAATAATCTCTTATTTGGGATCAGTGTCGTAGTTGTTGACAACAATATCTTATTCGGAGAGCAGGGGACAATTTTGCTAGTTTCATCTATTCTGATAAACACAACTCCATTTTTATGCGATCCCTTAAGAAATGCATCCCTTAAGGCTGAATCAAATTCATGTATACGCCTCATCGCACAATGAATTCCCGAAGTTGTGTAAAACCGAGTTACCGCCAAGTCTTCTATCGGACGAAAACCGTACATCCTTGAATGTTGGAGAACAGTATCTTGCTGAAATCTATTAGGAGATCTTCCATAAAAGAATCCGATTAAATTTCTGATTGTTATCCCCCTATCGAGGATTTGACCTCCAATGTAAATATTCAAAGGCGTACGTAATTTTAACTGGCCAGCATTATCAAGTAAAACATTTATATCCTTTTCGGAATTTACTTTAGTAATCATTATGAAGTCATTACTTAGAGCCAAATAAACCTCTCTTATCACATCTTCTATTGCTGGAAGGGTCGAACCAAGTACTGTTATAGACTTTTTCAAATCGTCATACGACTCTTTTATCATGCCATTGAGTTTCTCTTGGTGATGTTTGGCGATATCAACCAATTTGGCAACTAAATAATTGACTATCTCTTCTTGCCATTGATGGGACGCCTTCTTCTTTTCAGTATGAACAATAAAACTATACTTTTCTTCAGCTTTCCCTATGGCTCTTAATTGAATTCTACGAATGCATCCACCTACGATAAAGTTCACAATTGCAACACGTAGCCGCACAACTTTATCACTGTCTAATATATCTTCAATCTTGAACTTTCTTCTATCAGGTTCACGCAATACATCGATTTCCTCCGGCATAACCTCCTCAAATAAAAATGATGCCGGAGAATTAATGTCGCTACTTTCTTCAAAATAATATTCTCCACCAATATACCCATCATTAATTGGCACCAATTCTGTAAAAGCCGGTTTTATCGGCTCAAATATCTGTGGATTTTCATTAATTTCAATATTTTCAGGTTGCAAATAAAGCGAATATGGTGTAGCAGTAACTTGTAGGAAATCGTAGTCTTTTAATCTTCGTCTTATCTCATTTATTTTTTCAGCAATTTTCTGTAATTCCAGATATTCTGAATCAGTGACTTTGTATCCTATACTAGCATAATCAGCTTCATCATCAATTATTAATACTTTTTTTCCCGAAAGAACACTATCGTATTTTTCAAATAATAAGGCAAATACTCTTGATAGATTATTGGTTTCTTTTTTAGCTACGATTATTAATTTTTGTTTGATTTCCCATTTAGTTAGATTGTCAGGCATCGACATAATATCAAATAACTGCAAATCATCTGTTTCCGCAAACTCTTTGTAATGGTCCGAAATACGTTGATACGTCTGATTGGTTAAAGCTTTTGTACCTTTAGTTAAAACTATCACCAAATCATAACCAGAATCAAAAGCAAGTCCAATGATCCCTAGAAACGTTTTAGTTTTCCCACTTTGTATTTTTCCCAACAACATGCCAGGTTTATCGCCAGATGTCCTCTGAGCCAATAACTTACCAACGGTATTTTCAATACAAACTTGCATTTCCATGGAGTAAGTATTTTTCTCTTTCAATTCTGTGTAAAAAGGGCCGTTGGTATTCATAACTTCCCCTTGCTATTAAGATTATAGCTTTTTAATAAATCCTTTATCAACCCAAAAATCTTTCACATCGCCCTAAGATAATTCCTTGACGGATAGCTTAATCAATTTTGATATTGTCTCAAGCTCTTTATTGTCAGCTTTGGCTAGATTCTTTATAATAACTGACATGAGTTTTGTTCTCTCTGCTTCCACCACAGATAGCTTCTTATGGTTTTCTTTCTGCTCTTTAAGACTTGGCATCAAATCAGGTATACTTACATTTAGAGCATCTGCAATCTTTCCCAATGTCTTTAAGGTAGGGTTCGTCCTATTCTGCTCAACAAACCCAATATACCGATAATCAAAACCCGCTTTCTTCCCCAACATTTCCTGGGATAATCCTTGGGCTTTACGCAACTGCTTTACTTTGGCTCCTACCAAACGTATAAATTCATTCATATAAATCTCCATCACTTGAACCATCCCAAAGTATCCAAGCTGCACTCTATGATACTCTCCTGGTCATCCGGCAATTTAGAGAAGAAGTCCAATCTAGTAAACCTCTCAACGCTGTCTATGGTTACTGCATAAGTTTTAATTGGCTCTTTTGACCCCTTATTAGGCATGATAAAGCCTATTCCCTTTATCCCAGGCAAACTATAATCCAATATCACCTTATAATAATACTCCGGTACTGACACCTTGTTAGGCCCTATAGTCTTCAATCCATCCTTTAAAACAGGGCCCGTCACCACATAAACCGCCTTATCCTCTATGGCCCATTCTCTGACCTGTTCCTCCAGCTTCTTCCAGATATCCCTATTGAAGCTTGGCTCTTGGGGGCCCATATTGCTGTAATAGAATGATTCCTTCATTGCTGTTTTAGACCAGGCCATATCAGCAGCAGGAGCCAAATGCCCCTGATCATAGCCTGATTTCTTATAATCCTGGGCAGTAGCAGAACCGGTAGATACACTCGGGTCAATAATGAATTTATTAGTCCTTTTATATTTCCCCTCGGCCTCTTCTTTGGTCAACTCATAAGCTACCCAATTAGCCTGTTCATGATCCTCATTATAGCTTAGAGTATACCCGGTATGGCAGACAATCTCCCCTTTTGCTCCTTCTGGGATTTCCAATAACTCAATCTTTACTGGTTTTATATCCTTAATAGATAGAGCATATTTCCAAGTGCCATTAGGATAGAGAAAAACCCTCTTACCATCAACAGTAGTCGCCTCCTGTTGGGCTATAAGAGGGCTGACAAACACCAAAAGTGTTATTATTAATCTTTTCATGATCATAGATAATAGCAAGTTAGCCTAAAAATAGCAAGTAAAAAAAAGACTGTTTTCTAAAAAAGAACGGTCGCATCAGATAGACACCAGCCCGAAGTCCAAAGGACAGCCCCTGAAAGGGAACGTGGCAGGTCGGCCACGGACAGCATCCGCCCCCTTAAGGCATTATGGTCAGATTATGCCAAGAGCAGCCCTTCCCTTTGGGAGTTCATTATATGGTGGGGGTTGCCAGGGTTGAGAGTCCAGAGGGAAGGGCTCGGCAGGGGGCGGGCTGGCAAGGATGCCGACAAGAAGCCCTGCTATCCGGCAGAGGCAGACGACAGGGCTGGGGATACCTTTTATCAACAGTAAATGTATTGTGGTTTATTTTCTAGTAAAGATTTCTACTGTTTGCTTCTGATTGTAAAATCCATTGGAACCCAACTGTCCAATAATCTGTTGAACTATTATAGGCAACGGTTGTTACAGATATCTTAGCATAATGAACTGCATTATCTGTTTTAATAAAATAGCTCTGCCCAACGCTCACAGTTGCTGATGTGCTGTATCCACTATCAGGAGCGACATCTCCAGTGCCAACTATAATGCCATTAGCTTCAAAAGTTACTACTGAACTAGAATACCACACAAGCGTTATCTTTCCATAGTTAATCGAATCCGATACAAATGAGTATGAATCTCTATTATCTGATCCCGAAACAGCTAATTCTCCTGTCCCGGTTAATACAGAAGATGAGGTTGTCATAAATGACCATACAGCTGACCAATTTGAAATGCCATACATATTATATGCATTAACCCGCCAATAATAAGTAGTACCATGTGACAGAGAATCTATGGTCAAATATGAATTATCCAACGTTTGGCTATTAATGATGAGAGTTGCGAACAAAGAATCTGTTGATACCTGTATATTATAACCTGTCGCTAAACTTACTGAAGACCACCTGAAAGCTATCCCAGTTAAAACATTTACAGAATCATCAGCAGGGAAAATCAACAAGGGTGTTGCTGGTGGCATGCCTTCTCCCGAACTATCACTTAAAGCTATATTAGCGACAGTTGTTTTTCCAGCGATGACACTAATGTTAACGCTGTTTAGAAAATATCCGCTTTTAGAAGCAATTACAGTGTAGGTTCCAGGTTCGATATCCTGGAAATTATACTTCCCATTTTCATCTGTCACAGAAGATCCGGTAGAAGGATTGGTAATCAAAGTAACGCCCGAGATAACATACCCATCAGCTGCTCTAGTAATAGTCCCGGTTATATTCCCAGTTGTATCAGTGCTAACAGGATTGTCATTACTACAACCGCACATTATGACAACAATGCTACACAGTATTGGAAGCATGAGTTTTCTCATATCAAATCCTTCTGAATTGTTTCAGCTAATAGCTTATTATACCTCTTATTACCAAATCAATTTAAGAACGGTATATCTTATTTACTATTCCTTCTTTTTCTATTGCGTCGCTTTCTCATTCTATATAGGTTCTTTACTTGCTTTCCAAGCTCTGTGCCTTTTTCAACTTCTTTCTGCAGATAAACCCCCAATTCTAAGATATACTTCAATTCCCAAGGCTCATAAAACCATCTTAAACGGTTACATTCCGGGCAAGCAGGCATATAATTATGAACAGCATGCTCTCCACCTGAAGCATGTGGCTTTATATGATCAGCAACCCAATAAGACGGCTTCTTGCCACAGATATGGCAATGTCCCAGGGTTTTATCAAATATAGCCTTGCGATCGCTTTTCGTAAAGGAATGTCTTCTACGTCTCATATATGTTAAATCTATCATTAATTAGCAATATAAATCAAGCGGAAAATGACTGTATTCCCTTACATATCGATTTTTTGATGACATACTAGGAAAACTAAACAGTGCAGATATCCTCTTCCGATAATGCCCATCAGCCCCGATCACCAGATTATCCAGCACCTAAATGTCTTGCAATTTCCATCATCTCTCAATGAACCACAAAGCTATCTGCCTCTATTGATAGTGTGAGGGTTGCCAGAATTGAATATTCAGTGGGAAAGGTTCGGCAAGAGGCGGGCTGGCAAGGATGCCGACAAAAAGCCCTGCTATCCGACAGAGGCAGACGGCAGGGCTGGGGATACCTTACTTAATAAAGGGAAAATGTCTGCATCAAATACTCAATTTAAATTACTTTACGACTGTTAATCGATAGGTGACACAACCGCTGGTTGATTTTAAATAACAGAAATAAATACCTGTTGAAACTTTCTGTCCGCCATTGTCACGGCAATCCCAGATCGTTGTGTATGTCCCTTTATTAAATGCACCATTAGTTATATGCCTTATTTTGCGGCCAACAACATCATAAATATCAATACTCAAATTTGTATTGTTCATACAAGTAAAGTTAATTTTAGTGCTAATTGATATTGGGTTTGGGTAAGCATATAAATTATATCCTGAAACATGTGCCACGTAATCATTATTGTTGCCTGCCTCAACACCTGTGGGAACTTTACGATATCTATAAACACTGGCAGAACCCACGTAGGGAGTGCTGCTCCAAGTACCTAAAGTATCACCCCCCATAATAAAGAACTGATTATACCCGTTTCGTGCAACTAAGTTATCCATTCTTGTGTTTTTGGTAGGCAATGCTGGTAAATCGACCCAGGAATTAGAACCACGTTGGTATTCCCAAACTCGATTTGAAGGTACCGTATCTGTTGCTTGTGGGCCCGGAAACCCACCAGAAACATAAATTTTTCCATTTAATATATCCATTCCATTATAACAATTAGCCCCCCCTACAGGCATAGATATTGATATCGTATCCCACACTATATTTGATGGCATCGCCGGATTAATCACACCTTTAATGCAATTCAATGTTGATCCCCCGGCTAAAATAATAGTATCGCCATACGATGAATACCCGCCATCACTCCACCATGCAGGCAGATTGGTTGCACTCACCCAATTAGTGCCACCGCCAGCCGCATTGAAATACTGTACTGTACTAGCCGATGAGCTAGCCCCACCAATTCTATAAATCAATGAGTCGCGCCAAACTATAAAACCAGGGTTAATCATACTATCCGGCAAAACTGTGCCCGTACTCCATGTATTCGTAGCAATGTTGTAAACGTACATAGTGTTCCTCCGGCTACCGGCGCTGTTATAACCACCGATAATATATATTTTACCACGACAATAAACACCACTATGCCAATACAAATAGTCCGGCATTACTGTTTTGCTTGTCCATACATTGGCATTGGGATCATATTGAAAATGGGTATTACAAAAACCGCTTTGTGTTGAATAGCCGCCGCTTAAATATATTTTGTCATTTACCGGATCATATACCGTAGAATGCATCATTCTTCTAAATGGTATCTCCGCAACAGTCTCACGAACCCAAGTAGAATCCGTAGAGCTTGCTTTAATTGTAAACGTAGTATTGCTTTGGTCTGCTTGTTTATTGCCAGACGCATCTATAGCTATAACCTTGACCAAACAGGTTGTTGACGGAGTATTCGGTATCGTCCAGCTATAACTTGTTGTCGCAGTACTCCCCCACACTGGCTGCCATGTTGAACCACTATTTGTTGAGTAATATATACTATCGGTTGTTATAGAAATATTGTCACTTTGAGACCAAGTAATATTGTAAGAAGATGAAACCGCCAAGTTTTCTCCACCATTTGGTGTAATGACTGTTACCGTTGGTTTCGTTGTATCAGAAATCGTGAACACTGAATTACTCAAATCACTGCCCTTTGCACCCAAATTATCTATGGCAACAACTTTAACCAAGCATTGTGTGGAAGGTGCGTTTGGTATGGGATTCCAAGTATGGCTGGTCTTTGTCGCACCGCCATATAAAGAAACCCACGATGACCCGTTATTTGTTGAGTAATAAACAGAGTCCGTCGAAAATGTGCCGCTGCCGCCTGATTGTGACCATGTAATAGTTTTGGAAGTGCCACAAGGCCAGCTTTCACCGCCATTGGGTACACTAACTGCAACAGTAATAGTTGATCCCGTAATCGTGAAAACGGTATTGCTTAAATCGGAACTCTTATTACCCGCGCCATCTATGGCCACAACCTTAACCAAACATTGTACAGATGGAGTATTGGGTACATTCCAATTATAACTCGTCGTAGCAGCACCGCCCCATACGAGTGACCAAGTTGAGCCATTATTAGTAGAATAAAAAATGCTATCGGTTACAACTGTTTTTATACTGCCATCGGACGATTTGACATCGCTTTGTGTCCACGTTATCGCTTGAGTTGTGCCAGCTGTCCAATTTTCCCCGCCATTAGGTGAAATAATTGTTACAACAGGTGGCGTGCCGTCACTTATAGTAAAATTATTATTGCTTATATCCTCCGCACGGTTGCCGGAGCCATCTGTGGCAATAACTTTTACCCGGCATTGCGTAGATAAATTACTTGGAACAGTCCAATTATATGAAGTCGTTGCTGTACCGCCCCAGATAAATGACCAAGTGCTGCCACCATTTGTAGAATAATAAATGCTATCGCGCGCAACGGATATATTATCGGATTGGGTCCACGTTATAGTTTTGCCTGATCCGGCTGCCCAGTTTTCGCCTCCATTGGGCAGAGTAACGGTTACTGTCGGCGGTGTAGATTCGTATATTGTAAAGTTATTATTGCTCACATCTTCTGTTCTATTACCTGCAGCATCACGTGCAATAACCTTTATTCTGCATTGTGTTGAAGGCGTAGCAGACACCGTCCAGTTATAACTGGTTGTCGCACTTCCACCCCAGATAAAAGTCCAAGTGCTGCCGCCGTTAGTTGAATAATACACACTGTCTAGGGAAACAGCGTTATTATCAGATTGTGACCATGTTATCGTTATTGTAGAGCCATAAAGAATACTTTCACCACCATTGGGCGAATTGACCGTTACCGTTGGCGCGGTTCCATCAATATAGAAACCTGCAATATGAACGGTAGAAGTGCTCCAATTGCCTGGTGTAGCACTATCACATGTTATCAAATGGAAATACCATTGGCCATCTGACAATGATGGACTTGTTGTATTAGTTGCTGACGTTGTTATTATTTTGGTTGGTATCGTGGAAGAGTTTTGATCCCAAACACAAGCATAACCTTTTACCCCACTTAAATTATCTGTGGCACCAGACCAAGATTCATAAACAGTCCTATCATTTGACCAAACATATTGTGTGTGACTACTAGTGAATGAGGTTGGGTTGGTTGGCGGTGTTGCATCTTTTTCGATGCCGTAATGATTATATATTGACCACATTTGATGGGCAGAACCATAGCTTTGAAACCAATATGTCCAAAATCCGTTCATATCTGCTGGTTTTTTATTAATAGTTGCCCAAATTGAACCTGTTGAACCATTGAACCCCAATGAGAGTAAGTCTCTATCGCTGGTACTTGATGGATCAAATATATCCCATAAAATACTTGCCGCAGAACCTTCAATAATATTGCCATCCATATCGCCAACGTCTATACAATTATAAAAATCATTATCTTCTATGTTACCCCCATGACCATTGTATAAATCATATACATTCCACACATAATTTTCTACAGCACATTCCATAAATTCAGCCCATCCCTCAGTCAATGCAAAACCACCAGATGATTCGCTAAAAATATAATGCGGTGAAGGACCAGAACCGGAAGGCATATTATTTCCATATACTTTATACATGACAGCATGCGCATATTCATGTAATATTGTACGTCTATCCCAATCCCAGGTGTTTATATCTGGCAATTGAATATAATCTAAACCGCTTACAAAAGCCGGACCCGTATTTAAAGGATCAAAAGGATATAATATTTGTACTTGTGTTCTTGTCCAACCGCTAGTTCGGTCATATATCCATTGGAATTCATCAATCGCATCATCTAACGCCGCCCAACAAGGGCCAGCACTATAATAATTGCCAAAAGACCAAGATGCTGAATTTGTAGAAGTGACTGATTTATGTGCTGTCTCAGCAACATACGCAGCATAACCTATATTGGCATGCACATAAGCTGCTTGCGTTTCACAAATAAAACTCACATATAATGTCTTTGTGCCATCAAAACTTACATTAACAGAATAATTACCAGAAGCATCCGTATAACTAGTACCCAAGCAGGGATCGGGCAGTGCAGTCAAATCCTCATATACTTTAACTGTTACATAACGTGAGTTCTTATATGTATAACCATCATCAATATCCTGATATGCCCAATGACCCGAAATTGTTACGGTTGCCTTGGAATCTTTTATTGTTTCATTATTCAAATTAATGGGCTTACTGATTGTATCGATATATGCTTTACTTCTAATTATATTTAACTTTTCTTCTTCGCTTATTGTTTCAATCTTGGGAATAATTATTGGTTTATTGTTGATTTCAATTCCCCCAGAATCAATTTGTAATTTAAAAACGAAACCTTGCTTTATTTTATTACCTTTTTCATTTAACCCTTCTATAGTTACGTATATATTGCTGTAACCGACACCGTTTGCCACAAGATTAATTTTATTGCTATATGCGTTACCTGAATCTACTGGTAACAATTCTGTATCATATTTATAACCATTGTTTGAGAACTTTAGCCCCGGGGTCACTGCACTAACAAGTTTCATATTAGTTAGTGTTACCAACGGTATATAATTTATGTTAACAGTAAAATTGTCACCCAACTTTGGTTGGCCAACAATTTCAATATTACATTTAAAATAATCCGGTCTTTTGTAATCGATACGTTTATTTATAGATGATATTGTAGATTGCGCATGCAGGGCGGTAAAAAAAGAAAACCCTAAAGTGATACTTATAACTAATATTTTTTTCATTGGCGGGCTCCTATTATTTGTGGTATTTAACCAGGTGATAATACAATCTAAAGTCGACTAAGTCAAGTAAAATATTAGAGAATTTAAAGATGGATTTTACCCAAGGTAATCCCCTCGCAAAGCTCCCCCTACACTTATATATAATTTAAGGAAACGGTACACGCCTCGAAGTTTTCCCCTACACGACCAATTGCAACCCTACTGCTACCGGTGCTCTTCCTCGCTGTAAAATCCATCTAATCCAATAACAACATTCAATATTTTATGGTGCGGGTTGCCAGAGTTGGAGATCCAAGGGGAAGGGCTCGGTAGGAGCGGGCTGGCAAGGATGCCGACACAAAAGCCCTACTATCTGGCAGAGGCAGACGGCAGGGCTGTAAGTAAATATCATAAAGTACAACTATAAGCTATAATTTATGCCTCTATTATACAATAATAATATCGCTTCATTCAAAACTGGTATTTTTAAACTTCCCTCTTCATTTTTAACAGAGCAACACAAAGCATCTTCAACAGAATAGTCTGGTAACAATCTCTGCATCGCGACATATTTATCGACAACGTTTTGCGCCATTCCCTCAATCATTATTTCAGCAGCAGACATATCTATCTCGAGACCACCGGCTTGCATTTTAAGGCGATTATTAGAATCTAAAACATCCAACGGACGAATATGATTGAATGTTCGCTCTAAATGAGAGTTATATTTAGCTGCACCTTTTGTCAACCAAGGCAGAAAACCTTTTCCGTGTAGGGTAAGAAATGATGGCTTCGCACCATGTTCTAAGATACATGTAATCAATTTGTCAAGACGGTCAAGTTGTAACGAATATTCACCTTGTGGATCTGCACTGGGGGAAAATTCCAGCATTAAATCCAAATATGAAGGAACCTCCGGACCATTCAGGAACCATATTTGTTCTTTTGGGAATATCAATTGTCCATCACTTTTAACAACCGCTAATGTCAATGTCTGCAAGTAGCGGGGCTGAGATGATATGCGTGAACTTATCTGAATTGGGCATACTGTATCAGGTGTTATTGATAATGAAACTGTTCGCATAAAATCACTCCAAGCTTCCTCACCTGCATGTTCAATCCCTGAACCATGATTTGGTGAGTTTAATACTTGATGTTTTTTCCCTTGTTTCTCAATAAAATGAAACCCACATTGCGAACAAACCTTTGTAGTGATGTTCTCTCTATTTTTACACTTCGGACAAAATTTACTTTTATCAGTAATGGTTAATCTACTATCATTCCTGCCTTTCATATGATCATTAGGGCAAACATTCAGATTTTCATTGTTTGGTGAACTTTGTATTTTGTTTACGCACCCATTGGAACAAGCAAATGAATAGTCCATTCCACAAATGGAACATCTATTAGATTTATGTTTTAAGGGATCGCCGGATTGCTGCCGCAAAGAATCTCCACGCCTCCCTTTGCTTCCAGTCGTTGATATGTTATATATAACGGTCGGAACAAGGATAACTATAATAAGAAATAATATTAACTCCATAGTTCGCTCTCCCTAGTAATTATATTTACATAGGCAAAACCGGGAACACCTGAACCAAAGCAAATTCGCAAGCAACCTTCCCATAACATAGTTTTGTAGGATAATCATAGATTATATTTTACAATCACAACAATATTATAGAATATATTATATATTGTCAAGGATTATCTTTATTATATTCTATTAACTATTGCCTTCATATCTACTATATTCTATATAATAGAAAATAGGACGGATATGAAAGAAAAGCCTTTATTAAAATCATTCGGCATGCGGGTAAAATACATCCGCAAGGAGGCCAAGATCAGCCAGGAGAAACTGGCCGAAGCCACCCAATTACATCCAACCTATATCAGCATGATAGAGAGCGGAAAGACCAACCCTACCCTAGAAATCATTGTCAAGCTGTCTAAAGCTCTCAATGTTGAAATATCCGACTTGTTATCCAACCTATCTGCTGGAACTAACCCTGAAATTGAAGCCAAACTGACTGAAGCAATATCAAACATCAAAAAACAGAAACCAAAGGACCAGGTAAAATTACTTGAGGCTATAAAAGCCCTGACTGGCAAATAACAACACTTACTTTGCTTCGTTAGAAACACCAACGTTCATCCCCCCTACACTACCTTGACCGATTCAACTAACTATTCTCCTCCTCGGAATAATACCCGTTCGCCCCGATAACCAGATTATCCAGCACCCGAATGCCCAGCATTTTACAAACATCTCTAAAAGTCCCCCAAATCTGTTTATCCTCTGTGGATGGGCTTGGATCTCCGCTGGGATGATTGTGAACGGTTATAATACTAGGCGCTCCAGATGCCACTACACCCCTCAAAGCCAAAGCAGGCACTATCCGGCAGCTGTCTACCGCTCCCATAGCCGTCATTTCCTTCTTGACTATCCGGTTCTTGGTATTCAGATGTAAAACCCAGAATATCTCCCGGTCCGCCATAGCTTCTTCCTTCATGTATTCATAAATGTTTTCCGGCTTGCATATCTGACACTGAGTAATGGCCTCTGACACCTTCAGAAGCTCCAAGGGATAGGTTGGATATCGTTTCATGGTTCTCCTTTCATTTTTGGGCACAAAAAAAGAGCCACTCCGTTATTGGAATGGCTCTTTAATAATGCTGTTTATTCTTCATGGCGGTCCTTGCAGTTGGGACAATACTTATCAGGGCAGTAAACCTCGATCTCCCCTTCACTACAGACCAAAATCGCTGTGTGGCCGCATAGTGGACACACGGCCCTAACCTCAAACCTTTCGGTCTTCTTTCGCCCCGTCTTAAGGGCCAATGCAAGAGTATTCATATACCCTCCTTATAGGTTGTAATAATCGCCCAACCAGGTACAGGCGTTATAATTGATCTCTCCTGGCAGGTGCATGATATAGTCTGCCGCTTTCTGGGCTATAGCCGATGCCCCCATAATCAGCCATTTATTTCCCCTAAGCTTTTTGTACCAATATTCAATATAGGCCGACTGGTTCTCTATGGTTCTGGGGGATATCCCGGTATAAGCGCACAAGATGGAACTGCCGATCTCTGCTATCAGCTCCTCATTGGAATAAGCCTCCTTATAGCCCAATTCAGGATACTTATTATCCCTATTCAGCCTCTTGGGATGCCCGGTAGAATGGACCAACTCATGAAATAAGGTACTGTAGTACTCCTCCGGACTGATGAACGATTCCTTTGTAGGCATACCGATAACATCCTCCTTGCGGTTATAAAAAGCTTCCTGTGCCCCGATAAGGGATGGTTTACTGGGCATACCTTTAATAACCTCTTCGCAGGCATCAATAGGGTTGAATTCTTCCTGCCCCAGCTTGGGTATCTTGTCTTCAGATATGCTAGTCTGTTCAAGGTTAAAGACGCAATAATACCTAAGCAATGGGATCTCGGTTATCTCTCCATCAGGCGACAAATGCTCCAGTATCCTCCAATAAACTATCCTGCTGGCCTTGGACCCTGGCTTGACCATGCCTCCAAGTGCCTCCACCTGATTAAAAGTCAGCCAATAAGGGTTGGAATGCTCCGATAAGGCCAGTAAAAGCAGATTTATCCCGTGATACTGCCTCTTGGACACCATATTCATCGGAAGGCTGACCTTCCAAGGCCTCTGCCAAGGTACTACACCTTTTTCCATCGCCTCCAGTATCTGATCCGTCACTATCTGGGCGACATCGGGCTTGTGGGGTTTGGTTCTGGTGATCATGGTTCCTCCTTCGTTATTGATTTAATACTTCCAGGATATGCTCTGACCAACTTATGGCCAGCTCCGGGTCCCCGATCCGGTACGCTTCATCCTGAGCCTTCTGGTAGGCCTGAATAAATTCCCATTGTTCCTGTGACATAATCTCCTCCTTTGCTATGGTTAATAAAAAAAGGGCCTGCCAATCTGACAGACCCTGGGGGAAATAAAAAAGCCCCACCTCGGTTAAGAGATGGGGCTGCAAGAAAGAATATTGTGCATTAACACGAAAGAATCCGCATGCTAAAACCACTACCTAATCAAATTTTACCTTAACATGGCTTGATTTAAAAACTATATTCAAGCTTGACACATGCTTCATTATTGTTCTTCACCTTCCCGAATGTAGTAGTGGTTTTGCCATCGAAGATGCGAAGGCCCAAAGTTATTGTGGCATTATCCACGGGCTGATATGACAATTCCGGCATAAATATAACGGCGAAATTATTCTTTATATCTTTTGTATCCTTGACTTCTATACCCCCGTTGATCGGCCTTACCTTAAGCTTTTCATCCAGAAATTTCCGATCAACAGCCAACATCAAATAATCTTCAAGATTCTCTTTACCCCTCTCATGAATAAAACCATGCAGATATTGGCTGTTTATATAAATACCGTTCTTAAAAGTATAGTCCGCACCGATAACACCTTTGACATAAGGTTGGTCATCAATGGCTATCATCTCGACTGTCCCCATTCCAAAAGCACTTAAATCAGTTATCATCGTGACTTTGTCCGGAAAATATACTGCCATTTCCCCCCATACCCCAACCTTAGCCAATGTTCCTGCCAAATCTGCTCCCAAGACTCGTCGGCGAGAATACATCTCTTCCACAGCAACATCCACTTCTCCGTATGCATTTACAGGGGTTATTGTAACCTTTTTTATGACCGGGAGATCGTCACGACCATCGAGATAGTTGATGGAAAGATCATATCCCAACAATGATTTCGATAATTTTATCCCGGATGTCGAACCTTCCTGAGGAGTATTTTCCGGTAATACCAAAATATCGCTGGTTTCATGCAGCGACATACCTGAAGGCAAGGACATGGCGGGAGATAAAACCGACGCCCAATCCCCACGGGGTAAAGTTGCCGGGGTAAAAATCGGAATATAGACAGCAGTCAGGGTATAATCGCCCATATAATAAGACGCTTTAAATCCGGATGATCCCAAATGTCGGCCAAAATCCCAGATATCCTCAAGATCCTTTGGATTTAGATTATCTGTAGGATTTAACTTATCAGCAGTACCCCAGGCTATCCTCTGTTTCCCCGCTCTAATATCCAAATTATCCAGAAGAAAGCCATAGATGTCAACATATGCCTCTCGTACATCTATGTTATAGGGTGCAACTTTATCCTTGTTTAACAAGTCGGCGCTGGTTGACGCATTGCTGACGCCCCACGATCTAACCCACAATTCTCCATAGAAATGGGCTTTGCTTGAAGGTTTTACTTCCGCTTTAGTCGTCCACCGGTACTCCTGCCATGAAAACTTTTGATCGGATTTCAGGCGTATGCAATCATTGGTCAATAATGAACCGTTCCAAATAATCCCTGTGCCGGCAGGAACATCATCTTGGGCCATAGCCGGGAGAAAAACCAACATAAAAAGTGCAGGTATGATCAAAATGGCCTTTTTCATTTTATCTCCCTCAATCATCTGGTAAGAAAGCGCTCTGTGAATTTATCATCAGACAAGCCGGAATCAAGCTTCATATCAGTGATAATCATTTTTGTCTTATGTTTCGCTTTTATGTCCTCCATTTCCGTCTCCATGCAAACCCAATATCCGCCCATTTGTTTGATACCGCTACGGGTCATGATTTTACATAATTTGCCCGATTTGCTGAAATGTTCAATTCGCGTGGGATAGAAATTATCAGCACCTACAGTCAACAACAGCTTGGAATAATCGGATAATCCGGCAGCTTTGGGCGTCAGCTGAAGAATAAAAGTGTTATCGTCAGAACTTACCAGTTCCGGTACCCATTTTTCCGAATAACGGATAGCTTCCATGTCCTCATAAGTGAAATCAGTGCCTGCAAAATTTGTGTTCTTGACATGAGACGCAATACGTCTTGTCTTGCTAAAAGCCGGCATATACAGATACATTATGTCATTGGGAAGTGACAGAAATGCTATACCCTTCTGGTCTGCCGGCGATAAGAATTTCACCACCCTTTTATCGCTCCCCTTTTGAAGCATTGTCATCTCACGTTCCTTTGTGCCGCCTTTTGTATCGATCAATACTAATTTCACCTTATAATCCTGATCCTTCGGGGCATATAGGACATCATCCACGTTTTTTAATAATTGATTCGGATCTGTTTTTTGGGCAAACGCCAAGGACGCAGTAATCAATAAGATTGCCCCTATGATAATGTTTAATTTGCCTGTACTTTTCATTTCCTTAATCCTTTCTTTATTTATTGATTTGAACACAGTTGGTTTAATGCTGTTATGCTGACATGTGACCTCCTCGCCGTTTAACCGGCCTTTTGTTCTACTTTATCATCATTCGCTTTCAATCTTCCAAGAAATTTTGCTTTTGTCAGCAGAAGTATGGCTGGCAGAAAAGTTACGGCACCTATTCCACTGGCAAACATGGTAATGGCCACCAATAAACCGAAGCGCTGCAACGGAACAATATTACAAAGCAATAAGACCAGGAACCCTAAAGCTACGGTTGTCATATTAATCAATATTGCCCTGCCGGTAGTTTCCATAGTACGTTCAAGCGCCTCACGCACGCTGGTTGATGTCTGATAATAGGATTTGAACCGTACACTGAAATGTATCGAATAATCAATCCCTATCCCCATGGCTATGCTGGCAACAAGTACGGTAGCCAAATCTAAAGGTATATGCGCAGCACCCATAATCCCAAAAGCAGTCAATACGGCAAATATTATGGGTGCCAAACCAATTAATCCCCCGACTAATGAGCGCAACTGGAAGGCAAGCAATATAAAAATAAGGATCAGGGCATAAATGAATGATTCTACCTGGCTTGAAATCAGGCTTTCGTCAAGATGCTGGTATATCAGGGGAATGCCGGTTTGGGTATAAACACCATTGGCAGGATTAATTTCTTTAAGATATTTATCCACCATTTTTACCATTTGTGGCACCTTGTCATTATACGTAATAGTCGCCTGAAGAACTGCTTCTGTCTTATCGCTATTCACCAACTGGGTGACCTCTTCCTGCCCTTCCAATAGAAACCAAAGATTCGATACTTTCATCCTGTCATCAGGCACTTTTTTCCCTTCCCCCATAACATCACTCATTTCCTCAATCAAGTCCGCAATAGATTGGGGATTCTTTGCCTCGCATTTTTCTTCCAAATATTTCTCCACTTTAAGCATCTCACGCAACACTGACGGATCCTGTATGTCGCCTTTTACGACAATTTGTATAGGCATTGAGCCGCCAAACCGGTTTTTCATCATGTCTTCTGTCAGACGAATCGAGCTGTTCGGTTTAAAAAAGTTGCTAAAATCAACTTTCCTCTCGATTCTGGGTATAAATATGGCTCCGACAATCATGATAACAAGGCACAAAACTACGATAGGTTTCTCAAACAATAGAGTATATACCCCCAGCCAATCCATAAATCTTGTTACAAAGGTTTTACGGCTTTTTTGCTTGGATTCCCTTACCTTGACAAATGATAATATTGCCGGTATGGCCAATACTGAAATAATCAGCGAGAACGTGACACCAAGAGCCGTGAAAATCCCAAATTCGCGTATCATGGTCAAATATGAACCGAATATAAACGATGTAAAGCCAAAAATGATCGTCGCTGCGGCAAGTATAACCCTTAATCCAACCTCAGAAAATGCGGACTTAGTCTCCTCACTGGTATTGCCGTATCGTTCATGATTTTCGTCATATTTACTGATAATATGAATGACGGAAGCGCTTCCCACTGCCACCAAAATAACAGGAATAAGATCAGAAATGACCGTAAGAGGCACCTTGAACAGACTCATGCACCCCATGGTCCAAATTGTGCTGATAATAACCGAAAGCATCGGCAGCACAACCCCACGAATACTGAAAAAGCTGAGCAACAATGCAGCAATGATTATTATTACAACTAACGGGATAAGTGTTTTCAGGTCCTTAACTATATAATCGGTCAGGTCCATAACCTGGAACGGCAACCCCCCGTAATACACCACCTCTTCCAAGTGTGCCTCTTCAGTGATCGCTTTCAGTTCACGAGTCGTTTTAATTTTATCGGCATCACCGCTTAAGCGACATACTAGCAGTGTTGCTTTTGAATCTTGTGATACCAATCTTCCTTGGTACATATCCCTTGAAAGAACGTAACTCTTCAATTGCCGTATTTCTTCTTCTGATTTCGGCAGGTTGTACTCATCTATCAATTTCCCGATTTCTATCCCATCCGGAGTTTTCTTAATATCCAAAACATTTGTCAAGCTTAGAACGCTCGATACGCCTTCGACCTCTCTAAACCTATTAGTAAGTTCATTGATCCTGGATATTGTTTCCGCATTGAATACATCTTTCGCTTCCAATGCTATCATTGCCATCTGATTCCCGCCATACTCCTCACCAATATAATTAAACATCTGAACTGCGGGATCACTTTTTGGCAAAGCACTGATGATATCGGCGTTAATTTTCAGATCCTTTATACAATAACCAAAGATAAGCGTCAGCAGTGTTGTGGCGGCCAATATAGGCACCCTGAACCTGAAAACGAAATTGGTGAAACTTTTCATCAAGTCTCCTTAAATAATTAAATTTACTGTTATTGATTCAAATATGATATCTACCAATTGACCACCGTAGACCCCCATGTAAAACCGGCTCCGAAACCGGTAAAAACCACCACATCACCTTTATTTATTATATTCAGACCTATTGCCTCACAAAGGGCAATGGGGATTGAAGCCGCCGATGTATTTCCATAGCGATCGATATTAACGAACACCTTTCGCAAGGATAATCCTAAACGTTCGGCAACGCCCTCCATTATCCTTTTGTTGGCCTGATGCGGTATCAATAAATCGATATCATGGATTGACATATTCGCCTTTTCAAGCGCAGCTACCACAGAATCTGACATGGCCTTAACAGCATATTTATAAACCTCCTTGCCGTTCATATGTATGTAATGCAAATTATTCCCCAACGTTTCGACACTTGCCGGCAATCGAGACCCTCCAGCCGGCAAGCACAAATGCTCATACCCTGTGCCATCTGAGCCCAAATGCGTCGAAAGTATCTTATGTCCTACGGTATTGTTCTGAACGACTATTGCACCCGCCCCATCCCCAAAAAGAACACAAGTACTTCTATCTTGCCAATTTATAAATCGAGAAAACACCTCTGCGCCGATTATCAAAGCCGTGTTAAACGAATTAGCAGATAAGAACTGCGTAGCCACTGACAATGCGTATATGAACCCGCTACAGGCAGCACCGATATCGAAGGCAACAGCCCGCGTCAACCCCAACTTTTTCTGCACCGTACAAGCGGTTGCCGGAAACATCATATCCGGAGACAATGTTGCAATAATCAACAAATCAACCATACATGGATCAATCATTGCATTGGCCATAGCTCTTCTCCCGGCCGCAACGGCTAAATCCGATGTAGATTGATTGGCAGCCGCAATTCTTCTTTCCCTTATCCCGGTACGCGTCTGTATCCAGGCATCCGAAGTATCAATGATATTCTCCAAATCAAGGTTGGAAACCACCCTTTCGGGCACATAAAAACCTGCTCCACTTATATATGTCGGATTCAACATGTTCACCTCTAATTTATTTGCTGTCAGATTGGAAAAGGGGCTGATGATAGGTGGAATTGGTGTCATTCATATTACTGGACATCCTTTCATCTGCCAAAAAAGATTACACCGTATAGCTAAATTCAGGGCAAGCGTGCCCCATAATATTCCAGCAATGATATCAATCAAATAATGGTATCCACAGTAAACCGTTGAAACCATCAACAAAACAGTCGCTATTGAAAACGGCCAAAACCATTTTCTGGCATTTTTTTTGATGTATTTACATATCAAATAAGATACCGCGGCATGCCCCGATGGAAAGGACCCCCCACAAAAAGATGTCCTATTAATAAAATGACTAACCACCCCCGAACACCAACCTCCTTGATTAAGAAATGGATTGATCATTTCAAACCTAGGACTATGGGCTGGTAAAAGCATAAATAAAATGTAAGTTCCATAAAGCGCAAACAATATCCCAAGTCTAAGATCAGCAAAGTCTCGGGTTAACGACCGGCAATAAAATACTAGAAGCCCCCCAGCAATAATCAGGAAATATGAGCAATACGATAATTGCATGAGATCGGTAAACCAAAAGGGATAAGAAGCAGGCATTAAACTTTTTGGCAAGGCCGCCAATATATATGTATCAACCGATAATAATAACGGGTCAATGCGCCAGGCAAACAATTTATGTATAAAATCACCCGACCATCGATAAAGCAAGGGAAGTGATACAATTGGAAACCAATCCGACAATAACAAACCTATTTTACCGGGGTTGCCGTATGTATAAGCGCGAATAAGAATTGTAATTATTGAAACGGACAGATATCGTAAATAAATGGCAGGAGATTCAGAGGAAGTAGACACAACAACCGCCAATAACCCCATTATAAGATTGTAGCCAATTAATAATATATCTACCGGACGCAGTACATCCTCTTTTATAAACATTTAATTGCCATTCAAAATGGTTTGATTTTGAAGTACTTCTCGGGATTCCTTTTAACCTTGTTTATAAAGGTATCGATGCTCACCAAATATTTGAAATATTTATCCATGCTGTTCTGTTCCTCGGAACTTGCATTCGAGGCAACTGTTCCCTGTTCTATGTAACACAGGTATCTGTTTATATCGGCAATTGTTTTTAATAAACCCTGATAAGAATCCTTATCTGATAATAATTTATTAAACTTGCCCCTGTCATTTTGGGTCGCTACCAAAAATGAATTAATATTTATTAACGCTAAACTCAGGCTGTCATATAAAAAGGAATCGAAAAAGAAAGTGTGGGCATAGCCTTCCTTTCGGATTATTTGATCCTCAATCGATGTAATCTTCAGAAGAAGAGTATCGAGGCTTGTTTGAAACCTTGGATCATCAATGAATTTACCCAGGCTTCCGGATGAATTTTCCACTTTTTTAACTGATGCATACAGAGAAGATACAGAAGCATTAACTTCATAAATAATTCCAGAAACATGAAACAATATATCTTCCGGTTGGGAAGCACTATGCGTCCTGATTGTATCCCCATTCAATAACAGCTTCGGGTTATTTCCCGGAATAATCTCTATACGCTTTTCACCAACCAAACCAGTATTACTTATTGTTGCAATAGAATTATTAGCTATAAAATCTTGATATCTTTTCTCGATCTGTAAATGAATATACGGTAATGTTTCGTCAAATGAGATGTCATCAACAATTCCAATTGGGTACCCAGACATCCACACTTGCGTTCCTTCACCCATGCCTTCAATGCTTTTTAAAGGCGCTATAAGGTGATACTTTCTTTGCAAAAAGCCCTGCCGTTCCCCGATTGAAACTGCCGCTGAAATAACAACCAACGTGCTAAAAAGTAATAAGGTAACGACTCTGAATATAGGAGAGGCTAAAGTTTTTTTCATTTTTTGCGAACCAACCATTCGAACGTTTTGGTTTTTTGTTCGATTTATGGGTAAAAAAAGACTTTACCTTTTTAATAACCCATTAAAAAGAATACTTAGAAGGTTTGACAGATCACCTTCGAATTCCTCAGGGACTTTATTCATGATAGTTGAGAATTCAAAACCCTTTAATGCTATAAACATCGCTTCAGCTGTTGAATCAATATCCAAACCTTGAAAAATACCTTTCTCAATTCCATCAGCAAGTATAGATTTAATAAACCCGATTTCTTTTTGGTCCTGATCCTTTCGAATATTTGCAATAAAACTATAATTCTTCAAATAATCATCCTTCAATGCTTCATAATAATTGCTAGCCTCATGAAGTTTGTGCATGCGTACAATTACATATGCTCTAAGCTTCTCTGCAGGAGAATCGACCTCATTTATCGCCTGTCTTATTGCTTGATTAAGTACTCTACTCTCTTCTTCTAGTATGGATTTAAAAATATCTTCTTTGCTACTGAAATAATGATATATGGAACTCTTCGCTTTATTGGTAGCTTTAGCAATTTCATCAATGGTCGTTTTCTTAAAACCAAACCTAGCAAAGATACCTTGAGCCTCTTTAATAATCAATTCCCTAGGATCTAGCATTACATAACCCTTATTTGTGGTTAAAATTATACTAATACCAATCGAACGTTTTGGTCTATTGGTATTATACGAATGAAAATGCTTTTTGTCAAGTACAACGTCAAAAAAAGTTATAAATCCTAACTTCAGCCCCAATGATCTTTAAATAAGACAGAACCCAAACAAACAAGAAGCCCCACCTCAGCTAAGAGATGGGGCTCTCAAAATAACTTGATTTTGGTGTCAAATAGGTGTCATATTCCTGCTAAAAATGCCTATATTTCCTTAAAATTCTTATAAACAATCAAGGCCCTAACGCTTTGTAATACAAGACAATACGTTGATTTTTAAGAGTTTACATAATCCGTTTTTTCGATTTACGAGTGCGTCGCTCTACCAACTGAGCTACAGCGGCATATTTAGCCTTCTTGTCGTGCCGGACTTCCCTGCCCCTTGCCCTGGGCAGGTGGCACGGAATTATTTATCTGGTCGAAAGGGAGTTACAATGGGAAACCAGATTTTATTTTATCATTATAAAGTAAAAAAGTAAATAAAATTCAAGGGCTTTTTTATTTTTTATTTTTCTTCCGAAGCAACAAGGCTGAGACCGCCGCAAAAAGCACCAGCCCTAGGCTGATCCACTGGTTATTGGTCAGCCCCCACCACACCTGGCTGGATTCGTAATAACGAAAATGATCCAGCCCGAAGCGCCAGGCTCCGTAAAGCCCCAGAAACAGGCAGAACATGGCTCCGGCAAAGAATTTCTTTTTACCCATCCACAGCAGAAAGGCCATGGCTGCAAACCCGAAAAGGGACTCGTATAACTGGGTGGGATGCAGGGCGCAGGAAAAGGCCGAACCGGCGGCGGTATCGGTTGAAAAATGCACCGCCCATGGCAGGCCCGAGGGATTGCCAAAACAGCAGCCGTTTAAGAAACACCCCAGCCGCCCGATGCCCAAACCCAACGCGAAGGCCGGAGCGGCCAAATCGGCCAGCGGCCAGAAGTCAATGTCCTTTTTCTTGAGATAGATCACCCCGGCCGGCACCGACAGCAGGACTCCGCCGTAAAAAGTGAGACCTCCCTCCCACACCGCCAGGGCGCTCAGGGGATTGCTGGCATATTCGCCCCAGTGGCTGATAACATAAAAGGCCCGTGACCCTATCACTGATGAGATCATGATCACCAGCCCGAAATCCATGATGGTGTCCTTTGAAATGCCGTGATCCTTAGCTCTTTTCTCCAGCAGCATGATGGCCGCCAGGAAGGCCAGAGCCAGCATCAGGCCGTAGCTATGCATGGCGAATGGGCCTATCTTGAAAATTACGGGAAGCATCTTCTATAATTTACAATTTGCAGTTTAAAGTTTAAGTTTTTTCACGTCGAGTGTTGGTTGGCAACCAATTATATTCAATGGTCCCTTATCTACTATAAACTGTAAAAGATGAAATTCTCGGCGCCCCTGAGTTAAACCCCTGGGATCGATCTAGTATTCGTAACGGCGCAGGCCTATGTTGAGCAGCAGGCCTACCATCATCAGGTTCATTATCAGGGCCGAACCTCCGTAGCTTAAAAACGGCAGGGGGATACCGGTAACCGGCAGAACGCCCAGGGCCATGCCTATATTGAGTATCACGTGATAGCCCAGTATGGACAGTAAGCCTACCGCCGTCAGCCCGGCGAAGCGGTTCCTGGCCTGGCGGGCGATCACCATCCCGCGGTAAACCAGCCAGAAGAACAGCAGCAGCAGGATCAAACAGCCGATAAATCCGAATTCCTCGCTGAAGGTAGCGAAGATAAAGTCTGTGTGCTGTTCCGGTAGGAACGACAGCTTCTTCTGGGTTCCCTCCAAAAAACCCTTGCCCCAGAAGCCGCCGGAGCCCACTGCTATCTTGGACTGCAGCACGTGCCAGCCGCTGCCCCTGGGATCTATGCCGGGATTGAGGAATATCATGATCCGCATCTTCTGATAATCCTTAAGGCCCTGCCACAATATGGGGGTAATGCTTCCGATAACGGTGTTGAGCACGAATATCCACGAAGCGTATTTGAACTTCATCCGGAAGAACCAAAAGGACAGCAGCAGCAGGATCATGAAGCCTATCCAGCTGGGCATGGAGAACACCGCCAGCATCGAAAGGACCGGCGACAGCAGGTACAGTATGTTCCTGACCGGGTAACCCTGCCAGAAGATCATGGCCACAAACAGGGCTACGAATGCCAGCGAAGTCCCCAGGTCCGGCTCGACCAGCACCAGTATCAAAGGAACCACCGCAATGGCCAAGGGCAACAGAATGCCGACAAACCCGACCCGGCTCATATCTTTCCGGCCGATCAACTTGGCCAGAGCGAAAACCGTAGCCACCTTGGCGATCTCGGAAGGCTGGAACATCTGCCCCCCCAGCCTTATCCAGCGGTGGGTGTTCATATGCTTGGGACCGAAAAGGACCACCACCAGCAGTAAAAGTGAAAGGCCGTACAGCGGCCAGGCAAAGGCCTCCAGATAGCGGTAGGGAACGGCCACCGCCACTATCATGGCCGCCAGCCCGATGGCCAGCGAGAACATCTGCTTTCGCCACAGGCCCTCCAGGGCCGCCTGGTCGGTCTGGGTGGCGCTGTATACCGCCAGTATGCCAATGCAGGACAGGATCAGCACCGCGGCCAGCAGTTGCATATCGAAATCGCGGTGCGATTGAAATCCGAACAGCTTCATGGCAAAACCGCCGTTTTGATGTTGCCGTCCGGGATGATGCCCCTCTCCGTCAGGTATTGCTTGATGATCTTGCCGGCCAATGGCGCGGCCACCGCCGAACCGTGCCCGGCGTTTTCGACGATCACCGCCACCGATATTACCGGCTTATCCTTGGGGGCGAAAGCTGCAAACCAGGAATGATCCTGGCCGTGAGGGTTCTGGGCGGTGCCGGTCTTCCCGGCCACCTCCACTCCGGGGATGCGGGCTGCGCCGCCGGTTCCGCCCGGCTGGTTGACCACTCCGGCCAAGGCCTCTTTGATGATGCCGATGGTCCTTTGGGAGATCTGCAGCCTCCGGCTGTCCAATTTTTCCTTCGTCAATATCTCTCCCTTATAGTCCTGGGCCTTAAGTACCAGATGCGGTTGAAAAAGGGTCCCGTTGTTGCCCAGGGCCCCGTACATCACCGCCAGTTGAAGCGGAGTGACCAGGATCTCCCCCTGGCCGATGGCCAGGTTGGCCGGCACCCCGCCGCCCCAGCTTCCCCGGCCCAGCCTTTTTTCGTACCAAGCAATGTTGGGGACCAGCCCGGCCGTCTCCTGAGGCAGGTCCAGGCCGGTCTTTTCGCCCAGCCCTATCTTGCGGCACAGATCGGAAATCCCTTGGACCCCCAGCATCTGGCCCAGCTGGTAAAAATACACGTCGCATGAATGAACTATGGCGTCATGCAGGTTCAGGGCCCCGTGCCCTCCGGCCGCCCAGCATTTGAACACCCGGTTCCCTATCCGCAGGGAGCCATGGCAGGCCTTGGGAAGAAATTTGTTCTCATCTATCAATCCGCTGTCCAGGGCGGCGGCCGCAGTGAAAACCTTGAAGGTAGAGCCCGGAGGATAGGCGCTGCGGATGGCCCGGTCCCATAAAGGGAAGGTAGGGTCCTTTATCAGCTTTCCCCAGTCCCCGGAATTTATGCCGGTGGCAAACAGGTTGGGATCGAAATTCGGACGGCTGACCAGGGCCAAGATCTGGCCGGTATTGGGGTCCACTGCCACCGCCGCTCCCAGCATCCCTTCGGTGAAAAGGCTCTCGGCCAGCTGCTGGAGTTTCCAGTCGATGGTCAGGTACAGGTTCACTCCCGGTTCCGGCTCCAGCCTTTCCAGGTCCGGGATGTTCCCTTGTTCCCGGCCCTTAGCATCGACCTCCACGAACTCGCAGCCATCGCTTCCGCGCAGCAAGCCATCGTACTGCTTTTCCAGTCCGCCCTTCCCCAAAAAGTCGCCCAGGCGATATCCCTGTTCCTGGAGCTTTTCGTATTCCCGGGAATTTATTTCGGAGGTATAACCTATCAGGTGGCTGGCGTAGGCGCCGAACGGCGATCTGCGGCGGGATTCGGTGGCCAGCCGCAGGCCGGGAAGCTTGTCGGCATGTTCCTCTATCACCGCCACCTGTTCCGGGGCGAGGTTACGGACGATGGACACCGGGTCTTTGGGATAGGCCCGTCTCTGGTTATTTATCTCCTGCTTGACCGAGCTGCTGTCCAGACCCAGGATACGGCAAGCGGCTATTACCGCCGGCCCCCAGTCCTTGATCGACACCAGCACCAGGTTGAAGGCCGGCCGGCTTTCGGCGATGATGACGCTGTCCCTGGAGAGGATCAGCCCCCTGGCAGCCGGAACAGCTACCTTGCGAACCCGGTTCTGCCTGGCGTAATTCTTGTATTTAGCGCCTTCCAGTATCTGGAGCTGGGCGGTCCTGATAAGCAAGGCCGACAGGGCCGCGATCCAAAAGACAAGGGCCGCCGCCGCTCTGGTGCTGTTCTTTAAATCCTGCCCCATACCCTACCTTTTACCGTAGGTCCAGCGGTCCAGGCCCGGCAGAAGGATCGCTGCCGCCGCTGCAGTGAAAAGAGCCCCTCCCAGACCGAACCGCAAAAAATAACTGGGGTAGGCGGCCAGGGTCCCCCCGTCCCGGCCGAAAAAGACGAACAGTTGATACGCCAGCGACAGCACCGCCGCCAAGGCCGATTGGCTTAAAAGCTGTTCCCGGTAGATCCGATTGCTGGCCGCTCCGGCAATATAACCGGCTAAGGTCCCTCCGGCCGAAAAAAGCCCCATGGTCGAGGGATGATAGCAATCGGCCAGGAATCCAGCCAGCAGGCCGGTCCAGACCCCGGAGGAAACCCCCTCTTTAAGCCCGGCCAGGGCGATGACAATGACCATAAAGTTCGGCACCAGGCCCCACAAACTGATCAGATTGATCACCGAGCTTTGCAGGAACACGGCCATCCAGACCAGCAACAGCAATTTGATTATCCTGATCATTGCTCGGCCCCCCCCGGGATCTCAGATTCGTCCGGGACCGGCACCGGAGCCTCCGGCAGACGGATATCCATCACGGGCGGAGCCGGAGCCATGATCCTTCGCCTGGGCCTTACCACCAGGCTGTCCTTGGCCGGAACCAGCTCCGGCAGCGGGGGATTCACCCCGCCGGTGATGATGAACAGCTGTCCCAGCCGGTTGAGGTCCAGCGACGGCCTTATTTCTATGTTGAGAGTAAGCTGTCGCTTGTCAATGCGGATGCGTTCAACAATGCCCAGCAGCAGGCCAGCCGGAAACACCTGCCCGTAACCCGAGGTCAGAACAGTGTCGCCTTCTTTGACATCGGACCTTAAAGGCACCCGGTCCAGTATGCATTTCTGTCCCCGATCGGTGCGGAAGATTCCCAGCACCCGGCTGCGGGAAACGATAGCGCTGACCCGGGAATCCTTGTCGAATACGGTGGACACCTGGAGGTAGGCTCCCCCGGTTCCGGTCACTTTCCCCACCAGCCCCATGTCGGATATGGCAGGCATATCCTCGACGATGCCTGCGGTATCGCTGGGCTCTATCACCAGGCTGGGTGCCATCGCCGCCGGTTCGCGGCCCGCCACCCGGCCGGGCCTCAAAAGCCATTGGGTTCGGGACTTGAGGCCCAGCATCTTGCGGAATTCGTCGTTCTGACGGGCGGCATCTTTCAGCGAAATATTTTCCAGGGTCGTTTCCGCCAGCCGCTGTCTTAGGTTCTGATTATCCTTCCAGCTGGAAAAAAGCGAGCGGAGCTGGCTGGCCGGATATTCCAGTGGGGCGAATACGGTGCGGACCACCCCTCCGCCCAGGGCCCACTTGAAACCGTAGGGAAGGACGGCCAGCACCGCCGAGACCATCAGAGCGGCTATCAGCGCGGCAATATCATGCCGCTGCCATATTCTTCGGTTGAAGAGAAACATCGATTATAAAATTGTGATCGGTTATTCGCGACGGCTCTGCATCAGCACCTTGTCGAAATCCTCCTGGCTTTCCAGTATCCGCCCGGCCCCCAGAACGATGCACTCCCGGGGATTATCGGCCACCTTGATCGGCAGGTTGGTCTCTTCGCGCAGCAGGGCGTCCAAGCCGCGCAGCAGCGAACCGCCGCCGGTCATCACTATCCCGGCGTCCACGATGTCGGCCGCCAGTTCCGGCGGGGTCTGCTCCAGGGCCTTCTTCACCGCCAGAACGATCAGGTTGATGGGCTCGCGCAGGGCCTCGCGGATCTCCTCGCTGCGGACCTTTACCGCCCGGGGAATGCCGGATACCAGGTCCCGGCCCTTAACCTCCATCTCGCGGCTCTCCTCCACCGGGAAGGCCGAGCCGATCTGGATCTTGATGTCCTCGGCGGTCTGTTCCCCTATCAGCACGCTGTAACTCTTGCGCAGGTATTCCACAATGGCCTCGTCCATCTCATCTCCGGCGGTGCGGATGGAGGTGTTGCTGACGATGCCGGACAGAGCGATCACCGCTATCTCGGTGGTGCCGCCGCCGATGTCTATCACCATGCTGCCGATGGGCGAGCTGACCGGCAGGCCCACCCCGATGGCCGCCGCGATGGGCTCGGCCACCAGGTACACCTCGCGGGCCCCAGCGTGCTCCGCCGAATCCCGCACCGCACGTTTCTCCACCTCGGTAATGCCGGAGGGCACGCAGACTATCACCCGGGGCTTGACTATGGAGCGGCGCTTTTGGGCCGTCTTGATGAAGGCCCGCAGCATCTCCTCGCATATCTCGAAGTCGGCGATAACCCCGTCCTTCATGGGCCGGATGGCCTTTATCTCGTCGGGGGTCCTGCCCAGCATCTTCTTGGCCTCGTCGCCTACCGCAATGGCTATGCCGGTCTTCTTCTCGATGGCCACCACCGACGGCTGGTGCATGACGATGCCCTTGCCCTCCACATATACCAGGGTGCTGGCGGTGCCCAGGTCCACCGCCATGTCGTGGGAGATCACGCTGGAAAAGATGTCCCGCAGGTTGGGAAGCTGTATCATTGTTCCTCCGAAGTTTGAAATATATTGACTTTAAAGATTATCTTGGATGCCGGAATATCTGCCGTCATATAATGGTCACATCTTGACGAATAATAGTTTCACCATCGTATGACTAATGTGTGACCATTGCCTGTTAAGACAAGTTCCTCAGCTCCCGGTGCTCTCGTAGGCCCGGGCCCCGGACCTCCACACCAGCACCGCGATGGCGAAGAAGATCGCCGCCACCGCCGGGGTCATCCAGACGTAGATCGAATATTTATTTTTCCCCAATACGTACATCGAGGGGAAGAAGGCGGTGAAGGCGTACGGTATGATGAATGTCAGGATCACCCGCACCACCCGGTTGAAGATGGTCACCGGGTATCGTGAAAATCCCTCCAGCATCAGCATCACCGAGACCACACTACCCCGGTCGTTGAACCAGAATGTCAGGCTGACCAGAATGGTGAAGATCGCCAGATAGATCGTGCAGGCCGCCAGCACCAGGCCGAAGGTGATCAGGTAGTCGCCGATCCCCAGGTTCAGATGCATCCGTGACAGAGCATAGGACATCATCGATAGGCCCACCAGGATGGTGGATGTCTCCTCCCAGTAGATGCGCTCGGTGATGACCTGAAAAAAACTGTTCAGGGGCCTCAGCAGGATCCGGTCGAAATTGCCTTCGATAATATAACGTTCGCTGAGCTCCAGCAAGTTGGAGAAAAAGGTGAAGAACAGCCCCAGGCTTACCTGGGAGAATCCGAAGATGAAGAATATCTCCTCCTTGTGCCAGCCCTTAAGGCTGGGGACTTTGACGAACAGCGAGACGATGAACAGCACCCCTATCAACTGCATCATCAGTCCGGCGATGAAGCCGGACAGGAAATCCTCCCGATAGGCCAGGCGGGACTTGATGGAGTTGGACAGGTAGGCCCGCAGCAGGTTTATGTAGAAGATGAAACGTTTGATATTTTTTTATTTTCCGTTTTTGTATTTTGCAATTTGCATTTAAGTTAGCCCCCCTGTATCTCCAGCCGCTTGATGGCGTAATGCCAGACTATCTGCCCGGTCAGATAGATGATCACGATCCACATTATCTGCAGCAGCACCCCCTGGTGCACTTTTGAAAGCGGCTCCATCCCCAGGTAGATGCGCAGCGGCGCGTAGGCGATGTATTTGAACGGCAGCCAGAACAGCACCTTCTGCACCCAGTTCGGAAAGAAGGTGATCGGGATCATCACCCCGGAGAAGACCTCCACCAGCAGCTGTTTGAAACGCAGCACCCCCTCGTTGTTCCGGGTGAAGAAGGCCACCAGCCCGGTCAGGTAGCTTATCCCGGCGTGCAGGAAGAAGCTTAAGATGACGCTCAAGGGGAATAGGTACGGCCCCAGCTTCCCACTGGGCAGGCTGACCGGAAAGATAACCGAGGCCACGATGATTATGGGCAGGGTCATGAACAGGAACATGAATACCGCCCGTCCGAAGGCCCTGAAATAATGGTAAAGCTGGAAATTGGTGGGCTTTAAAAGATCCATGGCGATGGACCCGTCCCGCACCGCATCGCCGATCATCCTATCTATCCGGTTGGCGAAGAAGGTCCGGGCCGACCAGCCGATCACCACGTAGGTCATCATCTGCTCCATGGTGAAACCGGCGATCACCTGATGCTTGGCATAGACCGCCTTCCAAAGAAAATAGTTCAGGGCGATGATCAGCAAGTACGAAACGAAGCTCATCAGCACTTGAAAGCGGTAGGCCAGATAGGTCAGGTACCCCATCCGCATGAACGACCAGTATTTGGCCAGGCGGCTCATGGTCTTTTCTGCTGGTTCTGGATATATATCTCGCGCACCACGTCCTCGATCTTGGGATTCTCCAGTTCCAGGTCCTTTACTTCAAGCTTGGACAGCAACTGGCCGATTATCTCCGGTGCGTTTATTTCCCGGCGATCGAAGGCGAACTCCCAATGGAAAGGACTGCTGCTCTCCATTTCCACCGGACACCCGGCCAGCACCTTCTCCAGCCCCGGCCGCTCGATGGGCAGTATGAAATCCACCAGCAGGCGCCGGCGGCCCACCGCCCGGTCTTTGAGCGATTTGAGGTCGCCGTCGTAGATCAGCCGGCCATGGTCTATCATGATCACCCTCCGGCACAGGTGCTCGATGTCGCTCAGGTCGTGGGTGGTCAGTATCACGGTGGTGTTGAATTCCCGGTTGATCTCCTTGATGAAATCCCGGATGCTGGATTTGACCGCGATATCCAGCCCGATGGTCGGCTCGTCCAAAAAGAGCACCGGCGGATTGTGCAGCAACGAGGCCGCCAGGTCGCAGCGCATCCTCTGGCCCAGCGACAGCTTGCGGACCGGGATGTTCAGCAGATCGCCCAGCCCCAGCACCTCCTCGAACTTTTTAAGCCGGGCCTCGAAATCAGCCTTGGGAATCTCATAGATCTTCTGCAGCAGCCGCAGGGCCTCGATCACCGCAATGTCCCACCACAGCTGGGTCCGCTGGCCGAACACCACCCCGATCTGTTTTACGTGCTTGTATCTCTGTTTGTAGGGCACCAGCCCCTGGACGCTGATCTCGCCCGATGTGGGCACCAGGATGCCGGTCAGCATCTTGATGGTGGTGGACTTGCCGGCCCCGTTGGCCCCTATGTAGCCCACTATCTCGCCAGGCTCGATGGAAAAGCTGATATGGTCCACCGCCCGGACGATCTCGTATTTGCGGTTGACTAAGTCCTTGAAGGAGCCCCATAGCCCGCTGCGCCGGCGGAAGGTCCGGAAATTTTTTACCAGTTCATTTACTTCGATGATGGGCATTGGATATTGAATATAATAAAAGTTTTTAAGGTTATAAAGGTTCGAGATGTTGTTGCCATGTCATTCCCGAGAAAACGGGAATCCAGATATTATCCAGATTGCTTCACCTGTCAGGAATAAAGTCACACCCGCAATGACCTAAAAAATATAATGGTCTATAAGGACATCCCTTCCAGCGGACAGCCTTGGCAGTCGGGCTTCTTGCGGCACCGCTCCTTGGCCAGCCGGACGATCAGGGCGTGATACTCGTTGAACAGCCCGGCATCCTTGGGCAAATTGGATTCGAAATATCTCTGCCAGCCGGAATAATCGGGATCCTTTATCTTCACCCCGTGGCGGCCGAAGATCCGCCGGGTATAGGCGTCTATCACGAAGACCGGCTTGTTCAAAGCGTAGAGCAATATGGAATCGGCCGTCTCCGGTCCCAGGCCTTTGATGTCCAGCAGTTCGTTCCGCAAAACGGCTGTCTCGGCCCGGGACATCTTGCGTAGGTCACCGTCAAATCTCTCCAGGACATACCGGCTGAGGCCCTTTAGATACGCGGCTTTCTTGTTGAAAAAGCCCGACGGCCTGATGGCCGCCATCAGTTTTCTTTTATCGGCCGAAACTATACCCTGCGGGGTCAGCAGTCTTTCCTTTTTAAGATTGGCGATGGCCAAGGAAACATTGTTCCAATTGGTGTTCTGGGTCAGCACCGCCCCGACCATCACTTCGAACGGGCTGTCGCCCGGCCACCAATCCTGAGGCCCGAATTCTTTAAAAAGGATTTTATATATTTTTAAAAGATTTTTGCTTTTTATCATGTAATTTGTTATTTTAGCACAAGTTACAAATTTATGTCAATGTTAATATGAAACTTGCGGCACAATTGTAAATCACTGCAAATTATGGAGATAAGTGGATAGGCATTGATGACCAATAAAAAAGGCGGCCACTCGCCGCCTTAAAAACACGGAATAACCTAAAATGTTAATTGATATTTACCGGAACCATCCGAATTCATGATCCACAGCTTACCGTATTTTGTACTGCAATTGCCGTAAACTATCTGTGTTCCATCCGGAGACCATGTCGGTGATTCACCACATTCAACGAACAGATCGCTTCCGGTCATTAAAGACGTCTGATTAGTACCATCCGAATTCATTACGCATATAACAGGCAATCTTTCTGTGGTCATATAGTCATAAGCTATCTTATTGCCATCAGGTGAATATTGTATATGTCTTACATCCCCATTTATCGTTGCCAGTCGTATGGTGTCCCCTGTCAGGACATTTACTTTGTAAATAAATGTCCTAAATCCGGGGCCCGAATAATTGTAATCAAAACTATTGCAAATTACGTTCACATTATCTGAAGCCCAGTCCGGGTCCTTCCCTACCGTTGTAAATTTACTTTTATTACCTCCATCACTGTCCATAACCCACAGGCCGTCATTTACATCACTATAGAAGACATCATAAGCTATTTTCGTCCCATCAGGACTCCATGAAGGAAAAGTTGTTTGAACTCCAGATGTCAACTGAATAAGACTATCGCCATTTGCTTTAATTTTATATATATTGAAGTTCAAAGAAAAAGCAATCCATTGTCCATCAGGGGACCAATCGGGATTATGGCTAGACATATAGAAAGAATCAAAATACTCGATCAATAATGGTTGCATGTTGCTACCATCACTATTGACAAACCACAAACCAGCTGTCAGGTCGCCAAATAATGTATCATTATAATACGGGTCACCATTAAAAAATAATATTCTATTGTCGATAGGCGACCAACTCGGCTCCAAATAGACTCCACCATAAATAGGTTTTTCCGGTATAGGATCCGGTTCAACTGGATCATCCTTACTGCAGCCTAAATTAGCGGCCAGAACAACTAGAACCAATATTTTCAATATTACTTTCATTAAAAATACTACTGATTTTTTATTTGCCTATTATCTTCACCCCGGACGACGTCCCGATCCTATTGGCTCCGGCCTTTATCATGGCCAAAGCATCCTCGGCCGTCTTCACCCCGCCGGAGGCCTTCACCCCCAGCTCCGGGCCCACCGTCTCCCGCATCAGGGCGATGTCGGCTACAGTAGCCCCGCCGCTGGAGAACCCGGTGGAGGTCTTCACAAAATGCGCCCCGGCGGCTTTGGCTATCAGGCAGGCCTCTATCTTCTGCTCGTCGTTCAGCAGACAGGTCTCGATGATCACCTTCACCAGGCGGCCATCGGCCGCCTTGACCACTCCCGAAATATCGTCATAAACCTCGCCATAGAGGCCGGAACGCAACGCCCCGATGTTGATCACCATGTCCACCTCGTCGGCCCCGCGTTTGACCGCCTGGGCCGCTTCGCCGGCTTTGGCCGCCGGATCGTCCGCTCCCAGCGGGAACCCGCACACCGTACACAGTTTGACGACGCTGCCATTCAGATATTCTCTGGCCGACGGCAGCCAATATGGATTGATACACACCGAGCAGAATCCGTATTCCACCGCCTGCCGGCACAGCTGTTCGACGGCATTCCGATCAGCCTCCGGCTTGAGCAGGGTATGGTCTATGAACGGGGCCAGGTCCCTTGCCCCGCTGACCATTTTGGCCCCGGCCAGCTCTTCTTTAAGCGATTGCCAGGCCTTGCTGGCCGGCAAGCTTTGACCGGCAACTATCCCGGCTTGCTTTAATCTTTTGGATATCTCTTCGATCTTGTTTCCCATTTTTCCCTCTATTCTATCATGCTTGAATATTTGATGTTCTCGCCGTCGGTCTCGACAATCACCGCCCCGCACTGATCGGTCCTGAATATTCTGGAGCCGCAGGCGGCGTAGTTTTCCAGAGCCTCCCTGGCCGGATGGCCGAAACGGTTCTTCTCTCCCACCGAGATCACCGCCATTTCGGGCCGAATGATATTCGCCAATCCCGCCGGATTATTGGGTCTGGCCCCGTGATGCGGAACTTTGAGCACCTTGCATCTTCCCAGCAGGCCCTTTGACAGAAGGATGCTTTCCAGTTCCGGGCCCATGTCCCCGGAGAAAAGGATATCGGCCTGGCCATACCGCAGGTAAAATACCAGCGAGGATTCGTTGCCGTTGGGAGTGCTGTCCTCCCTGGAGTAAAGGAATCCCCTGGCCGGCCAGGCCCCGTCCAGGGTATCGTACCCCCGCACGGTGTCTATGGTGATCCCCCGGCGGACGGCCGTTTCCATGGCGGCATTGTAAAGCTTCTGCTCGCTGGGGTGCCCGCCGATCATGATCCTGTCTACCCGGACGTGATCCAGCAGGTATGATAGCCCGCCGCAATGGTCGGCGTCGCTGTGGCTGATAAGGGCACAGTCTATCCGGACGATGCCCTTTGACCTCAGGAAAGGCACGATCACGTCGCGCCCGCTGTCGCGGTTGGGCGAGCAAAGACCTGCGTCTATCAGGTACTTCTTCCCGTTGGCAAACTCTACCAGGGCGCAGTCACCCTGGCCGACGTCCAGAAAGGTGACCTTAAGCCCGGCCGGCTTGGCCAGGGCCTGCTGCCATACCATGGCCGACAATGCGGCCATGATCGCGAATATGGTTACTAGTCGCGGTTTCCCGGCCCGGCGCCACAGGAACGGCAGCAGGCAGATCCCGGCATAAAGGATCAGTTGGGGCGGACTGACCGACGCCCAGTTGATGGTGCCGAATTTGAGTCGGCTGAAGAATGACACCGCTTCCAGCATGATACCGGAGCACAAATAGGCGCAGGCCGCCAGGGGCCAGGCGATCCAGCCGCCCAGGATGCTGAGCAACACCAAAGCCAGGCCCAGGGCCAAAACCAGGCCGGTAAGCGGGACCACGACCAGATTGGCCAGCAGCGAGACCGTGGGAATGCGGTGGAAATGCCAGGCCATCAATGGCGCGGTGAAAATCTGCGCGGCCAGCGACACCGCCAGCGGGGTCAGCAGCCATTTTCTTACCGGGGCATTTTGAGAGATCTTGAAAAGCAAGCCTTCTATCGGACGGGTCAGCGCCAGTATACCGGCGGTGGCCCCAAAGGAAAGCTGAAAGCCGATGTCGAAGACCGCATCCGGCCAAAAGGCCAGTATCAAAAGTCCGGCCAGCCCCAGCATGTTCAGGCCGTTGCCCCGGCGTTCGAGCATGCCGCCCAGCAACACCGCCCCCACCATTATAGATGACCGGATTATGGAGGGGCTGGCTCCCGACAGCAAAGTATAGATCACCAGGCCGGCCACCGTCCCCAGACTGGCGGCCCTTTTCGGCAGCTGAATTATGCGCAGGATGACGAAGATGATAAAGGCCATCAGCCCGGCATGAAGCCCGGATACCGCCAGGACATGGGAGGTCCCGGTATCCGAAAAAGCCTCCCGGACCGGCCGGGAAAGGTTGTATCTTTCCCCCAGCAGCAATCCGGCCAGCAGAGATCCCTGGTCGCCGGTCAAATGCCGCTCGATGACCCCTCGGATGTATCGCCTCAGGGGGATTATCAGTCCGGAGATGAAAATATTCCCCGGGGAATGGGACACCATCCGGCGGCCGCCGATGTTAAGGATCCCCGACACCTCCTGGTGCTCTAAATAACTGCGGTAATCGAATCCTCCGGGGTTGCGCTTATCCAGAGCTACCTGCCAGGTGCCTTCGACCGCCAAAATGTCCCCGTACTTAGGACCATCGCCCTCGGTGGAATTAGCATAGGTCATGATCTTTTGGTCGGCGGCCTGCCATCGGCCATCGGTCATTCTGGCCACTGCCCGGGAAACGAATCTTTGTCCTTTTTCGGTCGGGCGCGGCTCGGAAATGACCTTCAGCAGCAGTTGTTGTTTTGCTCCGTTGTCAAACGGCGGGTCGAATACCAGGTGCCTGGCCTGATAACTGGAAAACCCCGAAGCCAGTAAGGCCAGGTATAAAGAAAAGGCCGGAAACCTGATTTTCGATAGATATCCGGCCAGCGCCAAAATAACGGACACCGCAATTGTGGCAATGACAATAACAAAAGGGATGCTGAACGCCGAAGCGGCCAGTATCCCCAGCAAAAATATCGCGAATGATTTTAGGGCCGGATATCTTTCCATTTTAAACCATATTAAACGTAGGATATCCTTTGTTTTTCAGGTTTCTTGAGTTTGGACGGTATGGGCTTAGGCTTGGGGGCAGCTTCGGCTTCCGGCTGCGCTTCGGGGGCCGGTTGATATTGTGGCACCGGCTGAACAGCCGGTCTGGGCGGCAGAGCAGGCGGACGCTGCATTTGCGGAACAGGCTGTGGCACTGGCTGGGCGATGCTGGGTGCCGGGCGCGCCGCCGGTGCCTGCGGTTGCGGAGCCGGAGGTGCCGGCACCACCGGGCGGGGAGCCGGTTGCTGGGCCGCCGCGGCCGGTTGCACCTGGGGCTGCGGCGCAGACTGAGGTGCCACAGCCTGCGGGGCTACCGGCTTGGGAGCCGGGGCCGGGGTTGGGGGAGGAGGTGCTGCCACGACCAGGGTCGCCCTTAGAGCCTGCAGCTTCTGTCCCACATCCTTGAAGTTGACATCGGTGGCGTATATGTCTTCCAGGGTCTTGATGGCGCTGGGGATCTCCCCGGCTTGCTCGTATGCCTGGGACAGGTTGTAGCGCAGCCCGATATAATCCTCATCGCTGTAACCCGGGGTCGACAATCCCCGTTCCAGCTGTTTGATGGCAAATTTAGGCTCACCGCGATCCAGGAAACAGACCCCCAGCATTTCGAAGGCTTTCAGCCTTTCCCTTTCGCCCTTAGAAGCTATCTGGAACTCGGCTATGGCCTCTTCCACCAGTCCCATCTCCTTATAGGCGATGCCCAGGTCGTAATGGCCCTGAAAATCCTCCTGCTTTATGCTCTGGTAAACGCCTTCTTTGAACTCGGCCAAAATATCCTGCAGGGAAAGGAATTCCTCTTGGGCGCCGGGAGCGGCGGCCGGCTCTTCGTCGGCCACGCTGAACTTAACCCGCGACTGGCGTCCGCCCTCCACGATCTCACGGCCCCAATGCACATCGTCGCTGGCCGGCGCTTCTTCCGGCTGGCCGTGGAAATGGGGCTCCTCGGCCTGCGGCTCGGCTTGGTGCATATAGCTCTCGGGTTGGGCATACTCCGGTTCCTGATGGAGCGGAGCTTCCCAGGCCGGAGCGGCCGGTACCTCGGGCTGGACTGGTTCCGGCTGCCAGGCTGCCGGTTCCTGCGCCTGGAACTGTTCCTCAAACTGTTGCGGAGCCGGCGCGGCTGGTTCGCCGAATGAGATATCTGGGACCGCAGCGGCCGGAGCCGCCTCCTGATGGATCTCCATGCCCGGCATTTCGAAGGCTCCTTCGGGCATCTCGGGCAACAATAGGGATAAGCTTTCCAGAGCGCTCTCGTTGACCGGATCTATTTCCAGCACCTTTTGGTAGACCGCCGCCGCCTGCTCCCTGAGTTCCCGGCGATGCAGACATTCGGCCAGGCCCAGATAGGCTTCGATCAGGGCATCCTGCTGGTTGTTTTGCAGGGCAATCTCGACCAGCTTCTGGCGGCTGCGCAATTCCAGGGGCTGAAGGTTGGCGATCTTCTTGTATACCTCCACCGCCTTTTCCACATTGCCGTCGTTCATGTAGCCGTTGGCTGCGGTATGGTATTGGTCCAGGGCCTCCTGGGTCGAGCCTATTTCCACCAGCAGGTCTCCCAACTCGATATTGGTGGCCCAATCCTGCTTGACCGTCTCTTCTTCCTTGGGGGGCTCCGGTTCTTTGTCTATGACCAGTTCCGGAGCAGACGGGGCTATGACCGGCGCTTCGGCCCGCTGCTGCGACAACTCTTCGATGATGGCGTCGGGTTTGACCTCGGGCATAGGTGCGGGTGCCTGGGCCGGGGCGGACTCGCCCTTCATTCCCCTAACCCTGGCCTCCAGGGCCTCGGCCTCTATCATCCGGCCCTGATCGCGGTAGGCCTTGGCCATTTGAGAGAATTCTTCGATGGCCTCGGGGATCTTCTTCTGGGCCAGGTACATCTCGGCCAGCTTGGACCGCACCGCCAGGTTCTGGGGATTGAGTTCCACTATCTGGTGATAAACCGGGAAGGCTTCTTCGGATTTGCCCTGTTTTATCTTCCGCTCGGCGTATTCCAGTAGGTTGGTGATGGCCTCGTTGACCAGGCCCTGTTGGATGTAAAGATCCCCCAGGGTCTTGTATACCTCGGGATCCTCCTTGTTGATCCGGAGGATCTTTTTACAGACGGCAATGGCGTTATTGTAAAGGGCGTCGTTACTGTATCCCCGGACGGCCTCCAGATAATTGGTAACGGCCTCCCCGATGTTGGACAGCTTAACATAGGCGTCGCCGATGAAATTATAGGTGCTGGCATTGCCGGGCTCAAGTTCCAAGACCTTCTTGTACTCGGTCACAGCTTTGGCGAAATCTCCCTTTTGGAAATATTCGGCCGCCTTGGCCCTTATCTGATCAACTTTTGCCATCGTAACATTTATCGTTCTGTAGATTTATCGAATTGATTTCAGAATCCGTATTCGTTGGCCTCGGAACCAGCCGCTACCCCGGCCGTCTGATCCGTACCGTCGTCCAGTCCCAGGTTGTTGGCTACGATCTGAATGACCGAGGCGTCCAGCATGTCCTTCTCCTGCAGGCAGCCCTCCATCAGGGCGTTGTCGCAGATGGCGTTTATCAGCCTGGGACAACCCTGGGAATAACGGGCGATGAGTTCGTAGGCGGTATCGGTGAAAAGCTCCTCCTCGCGGCCGGCCACCACCAGGCGATGCTGGACGTATTCCTTGACCGCGTCCTCGTCCAATGGTCCCAGGTGGTATTTGACCGACACCCTTTGGTTGAGCGAGATATCGACCAGCAGGTTCTGGTTGACCTCGGTCATGCCGAACAGGATGAATGTGATCAGCCGGGCGTCGGACAACTCCAGGTTAAGCAGACCGCGGATCTCCTCCAGCATGGCCTGGCCCCGAAGCAGGTTGGCCTCGTCTATCAGGATCACGGCTTTCCGGCCTTCGGAGTGGATCTCCATCAGGCGCCGGGCCAGGGCCGACGACACCTGGGTCTTGTCGTCAGAGGTTTCCTTTACGTCCAGCAGTGCGCTGATCCTGCGCAGGAACCATAACGGGCTGAAATCCCCGTGGGTCAGTACCAGCAGCGCCGTCTCAAAACGGCCATCCTCCCGCAATATCTCCAGCAGGCGTCGGGCCAGCATGGTTTTACCGGTGCCCACCTCCCCGGTCAGGACCCCCAATCCCCGCATCCGTTCGGCCACATGAGCCAGATGCATGATGGCATGGCTGTGCTGCGGACTATCATAATAAAAACGGCTGTCGGGAATGTTGGAAAAAGGATCGTCGTTAAGCTTGAAAAATCTTTCGTAGTCCATCGGGTCCTCCAAAATTTTATTACAGGAAGGAAAGCCCCTTATCTTTCTTGCTGAAGACCATCGGTTCTATTTCCTGAACCGGTTCGGCTTCCGGCTCCGTTCCCTGGAGCGGCTCTTCCGCCGCTTGAACGGGCTGTTGGTATTCCATCTCCTCGATCTCTTCGTCAACCGGATACCGGTCCTGGTCGGGGTTTTCTGGCTGGGCAACCTGAATTTCAGCCGGAAGCGATTCTACGATCTCTGCCGGGGGAGGGGCCTCCTCCAAAACCGCTCCGGCGGTCTCCGGCATGTCTGCTGCCGCTTCCTCTTCAATCTGTGGTTCTGGTGTCTCCGTCTGATCCGAATGACCGCGGTCCGCCGATGGTTCCTGATCCGGCAGGGAAATCTTGGTCTGCTGCGGAGCCCTAAGCTTGTTCTCCAGGTCCCTCAGGCGTCTGGCGACATCCTTGTAGGTGATATCGATGATGTAGACCTGTTCGTATTCGTACAGGGCCTTGGAATAATCGCCCAGCTGTTCATGGGCCACGCCCAGATTGTAATGCAGGCCTACGTATTCATTGTCCAGGAATTTTCTAATGGCCAAGCCCTGGCTCAGTACCTCTTTGGCCAGCCCGTAATCACCCTGTTCCAGGAACGACACCGCCAGCATTTCGAATCCCTTAAGCTGCCTGTCTCCGCCCTTGATGGAATTCTGGAACTCGACGATGGCCTCGTCCTTCAGACCTTCCTGTCGGAACAGGATTCCCAGTTCATAGTACGGTTCGTAGGACTCGTTTATCTTGTCCCACACCAGTTCCTGGTAATTTTTGCTGGCTTCCAGCAGATCGGCCTGGACCTTTTTATCGTCCATGGCGTCGCTCTCGGCGGAGGACAGCACTTTGGCCAAAGCCTCCTCATTGCCGGGATCGCGCTCCAGGATCTTTTGGTAGACGGCCTTGGCCTTTCTGGAGAACCCCTTCCTTTGCAGCACCCGGGCATAGCTGAGCTGGGTCTCGATTATCTTCTTGGCCTGCCCCATTTTCAGAGCCACATCCACCAGACGCCGGTAAGGAACGATGTCCGCCGGTTCGGGAGCATTCTCCGAATTATCTGATACCGCCAGATCGGCCAATTGCTTGATCTTCTGGTAGCTCCCTTTTAAGGAGGGATTTTCGGGAATAAGGTCCGTGATCCTCTGATAAATAGACGCCATGGCCGTATAATCCGAACGGATTTTCAGCTGGTCGGCGTAACGGACCCACTCCCGCACGGCTCCGGTCTTAAGCCCCAGGTTAAGATATCCTTCAGCTATCTTATTATATAACTCTATCCTATCCTTGTCAATAGACAAAATCTTCTTGGCGGCTGCTATAACCCGGCCATGGTCGTTGGACTTGTCCGAAAGCCTCAAAGCCTTTTCGAACATGTCCAGGCCCTTGCGTTCCTCGCCCAGTTCCATATAGATATTGGCCAGGTTCAGGTTGAACTCGGAATTCTCCGGTTCTATGGAGACGATCTGTTCAACCGCCCTCCTGGCCTTTTCCCATTCGGCCTTTTGATAAAAGGCCCGGGCCTGTTCTTTCAACCGGTTAATTTCAGCCATAATCAAGGGTCACCAAATCCGTTTATCATGATATAAGATTATAAATGACTTGGGGGAAAAATACAAATTATATTTTTATATTTTCCATTACCGCCTGCTGGACCTTTTCGCAAAGATCGTATGATCCGTTTTTCAGGTTCTGGCACTCCTTAACATGGCTGTCTTTGAAGGCCTGGTCTTTTATGGATCCCAGATTGATCAGCACATTCAGTATGGCTCCCTCAACCCCGGCCTTGGCCATCAGGGCGGCCACCCCGGCATCGGAAGCCGAGTTGGCATTGCCCTTTTGGGCAGCGGTAAAGGATATTTCCATCGCTTCCAGGCAGGTTTTGGCCGTCTGCAAAGGCACCGCCGCCGCTTTCTTGTAGCCCTCTTCCATAGCGGCTTCGCGGGCAGCCTTCTGCTCCGGAGTAGCCTTTGGCAGGCGCATGGCTTCCATCAGGTCGTTGAAGGCGTTGGTGTCCTCGTCCACCGCCTTGATCAGCTTGTCCTTTATGATCTGTCCCTTTTCGGCCAGGCCGGACATCTCTTCCCAGACTTTCTCATAGCCTGACTTGCCCACGGTCAGGTTGGCCACCATGGCCGAGAGGGCTGCGCACAGACTGCCGGCCAGGGCCGCCACCGAACCTCCGCCCGGGGCCGGGGATTCCGACGACACTTCGTCCACGAAATCTTTTGCGGTCATGGACATCAGCGGGGCCGGTTTGAGGAAGTTATATTCCACGATCTTCTTGGCCGGATCGAATTCGGATAGTTGGTCCAGCCCCAGCGAGCGGACCGCGATCTCCACCAGTTCCTTTTCCGGAACCCCGGCGGATTTCCCTTGCTTCTTTAGATAGAACCGGCCGGCGTCCAGCATGGGCTTCAATGGCACCAGGCCCACCAGCTCCGAGCCGGTGACTATCAGGCCCAGTTTTTCAGCCTCCTCCCGGGCGGTCTCAAAAACAACGTGCAAAGGAGTGGTGTTGTAATTTATCAGGTTGATGGACACCTGGGCCTGGCGGTATTGTTCGATGTACCAGCCGATGGCCCGCACCGCCTTAAGCCTGCCCGGCACCTTGACGGTATTGCCTTTCTCGTCCTTGACCAGTTTGCCGGCGGCGTCCTTCTTGGCCCGGCCGCCCTCGCGGATGTTCAGGGCGATCTCGTTGGCCAGTTTCTTGTCCTTGGTGTTGACATTCACGTTATAAGCTATCAGGAATTCCCGGGCCCCCACCACGCTGGCTCCCCACTTCTGCTTGAACTTGGCCGGGCCGAAATCGGGCTTCCATTTGGGATCCTTCAGTTTTTCTTCCAATGCCTCGTACTCGCCGGTACGGATGTCGGCCAGACTCTGGCGGTCGGGCGAGGTAGCAGCGAACTCGTACAGGTAGACCGGAATGTCCAGCTCGTCGCCCAGCCGCTTGCCCACTTCGCGGGCGATCTGCACGCAGTCTTCCATGGTCACGCCGGACACCGGCACGAAGGGGCAGACGTCCATGGCCCCCATCCGGGGATGGGCCCCGCTGTGCTTGGACATATCTATCAGTTCGTGGGCCTTCTTGGCGGCCTGGAAGGCGGCCTCTTTGACGCCCTGGGGCGTCCCCACGAAGGTATATACGGTGCGATTGGTATCGGCTCCGGGATCGACATCCAGCAGTTTGACGTCGGATACGGCGCGGACGGCATCGGCGATGGCATCGATTATCTTGCGGTCGCGGCCCTCGGAAAAATTAGGAACGCATTCTACCAGCTTGGTCATTTAGCCTCCTGACTTTATTATTGACTTTATTATTAACATTGCCACAGAGATACAGAGATACAGAGACACAGAGAAAACAAATTAAATGGGAAACCGGAAATGGGAAGCCATAGTTTATATTTGTGCTATTTGTGCTTTTTGTGGCTAATCAGCCCCGATGACTATCTTGCCGCGCTTGACCACCGTCTTCACGTAATTCACAGCATAATGATAAGGTATATACCGGTAATTGGGAATGTCCATGATCAGCAGATCGGCCTGCTTGCCCTCCTCGATGGAGCCGATCCTGTCGCCCCGTTTAACGGCGCAAGCCGCATTATAGGTAGCGGCGCAGATGGCCTCGGCCGGGGTCATGCCCAGATACAGGCAGGCCAGACCGATGATGAAAGGCATGTTCTCGATGGTGCAGGAGCCGGGATTGAGGTCGGTGGCCAGCGCCACCGGGATGTCCATCTCGATCATCTTTCTGGCCGGTGCGTAGTTCTTTTTTATGGTCAGGCTTGTGCCGGGCAAAAGGACCGCAATGGTTCCGGCCTGTTTCATAAGTTCCAGTCCGGTCTGGGAAGGATATAAAAGATGTTCGGCGCTCACCGCATGAACCTTGCCAGTCACTTCGGCCGCGCCTACCGAGGCCAGCTCGTCGGCGTGGATCTTGGGGTACATCCCGTAATTGCTGGCGGTCTCTAATATCTTTATCGCTTCGTCCGGAGTGAACACACCCTGGTCGCAGAACACATCGCAGAACTCGGCCAGCTTGGCCTCCGCCACTTTTGGGATCATCTCCTCGCAGAGAAGTTTGACATAGCCCTCCCTGTTAATTTCAGAAGTGCCCTGAGCTTTGTCGAAGGGCTGACTTCTAAATTCCTCAGGGAATTCATGCGCCCCCATAAACGTCGGGACAACCTCTATAGCCTGCAGGTCGTTTAGATCCTTTACAACCTCCAATTGTTTTATCTCACTCTTCGTCTCCAACCCGTAGCCGCTCTTGGCCTCTGCCGTGGTAGTTCCCCACATCAGCATCCGATCGAGCCTCTTTAAGGCATCGCGTTTTAGGACTTCCTTGGAAGCCTTTCTGGTGGCCTTGACGGTGGAACGTATCCCGCCGCCCCTGGCCGCGATCTCCTGGTAAGAGACGCCTGAAGCCCGCATCTCGAACTCGTCCTCGCGGGAGCCGCCGTAGACCAGATGGGTGTGGCAGTCCACAAAACCGGGCATGACCACTTGGTTCTCGGCGTCGATGACCTTGGTATGCGGCAGGAATTTTAGCTTGGGCTTGAGTTCGGAAGTTTTGCCTACCGCCACGATCTTGTCGTCCTCGATGGCCACCAGCCCGTCCTCGATGATGCCGAGCTCGGACATGGCCGCCCCCACCCTTCCCTCCCCTCGAGGGGAGGGACTAGAGGGAGAGGTCAGCGTTAGCAGTTGGCCGATATGTTGAATGATCAAGTGCATTCTATGCCCAGGTATTCTTTAATAATCTTCCTTAGTTTCACAAAATCTTTTATTTTATTAATTTCTTCGTTCGTCATAAGTGAAGCAATTCCCCGTGACTTTACCCATTTAGTGCTAGAATTCCTTACATTTTTAAAGATTAAACCTTTCTCTTTTAATCTATCTTCATAATCTTTTAACTTTTCATAAGCCAGATAATCTTCCATATCTTTGCTTTTCAAACCATAATATTCTGCTATAGCTTTTTTTGTTAATATATTTTCTATACATCTATAATCCCGATTCATGAAAAATGGTATACCCATTTCCATACAGGACTTCTCTAATTCTAACTTTTCTTTCTTGATTTGTGATGCCTTATTGTCTAATTCGCTATCAATCCATATTATCGACTTAAGTGATATGCTTTTCAGCTTAACGCTATCATAATGAACTATATTGTCCCCACCAATAATATGAAACAAAATACGTTTTTCTTCGATTGCTTTTGCTAAAGATTCATCTCTACATAAAAACTCATTAAGCACCTCACATTCGGTTTTGCCTTCACCAAATATTACGACTTCAGCAAGACCCAAATGACTCATTGAAAAACCAATTGGATCTAAAACGGCTGTAATATTTTCTTTTGTAATACGACTAAACATATTGTTTGGGCTTGCTTCATTGTCAACGTAATAAACGGATGCATTATCGCTTAATTCAATAAAAGACGGAGAGTGCGTTGCAATAAATAGTTGTATATTTTTATTGCCTTTTATTTCATCAATAAAATATCTTAATACTTTTTTCTGTAGACCTGGGTGAAGCGAATTTTCCGGCTCATCAATAAACATTAACAATGGTTTATTATATATCTTGTAAAATTTTAAATAAAAGATTAACAAAAATATTGATATTGTACCTTGCCCATAGAATGTAATAGGCAGTTCTTTTTTATTTTCTTCCTCAAGACTGAAAAGAACCCCACTGTTATATTTTAAAGGGTTTATAGAAACACCCTTCTTAAACCCCAAAAAATATTCAACTTCTTTTATTATTTCCTTAACAACGGTTTTCTGATCACTCAATTGGCCATTATGCAAGGATTCAAAAACGTAACCAGGCACTTTACTGCCATCTCCGTTTTCTAAAACAGCAGCCACATTATTTACAGCTTGTTCAGGCAATAATGTTCTGTATGGGCTTATAAATATATTTTGTATATTATATATAATTATTTTAATATCATTTTCAAAATTAGGTAAAATATCTTCAAATGAATTTGCTTTCGCTACTCTCAGGGGATTATTTACAGTAGTGTAATATTCTTTACCTCTTGTCCTGCTTTTATACGCTTCCATCAATACATTTTTATTAACAATATCCCCATAAAACTTACCCTCTTTTAGCAACTGAAATCCCATTAGTATAGAATTGCTTTTTAAAACATACACCAGATCATCCCACCCCGGTATTTTTTTAATAGGTAATAAATCAATATCATTATCTGTTAATTCATACTTTATATATATTTTTACTTCTTGCTCAGTTTTATTTTTATAATTATTAACAATATATTCATTTTTCGGGGGAATGCCCTTAATCGCATAATTTAAAGCATGTAATAGTGTTGACTTGCCAGCATTATTTTTCCCTATAAATATGTTTATACCCGACAAACCGCTTATCCTCAAATCTTTCATTTGAGTATCGTTTAACGGTGGGAAACATTTAAAATTGCTTATATCAATTGCTTCAATCTTCATTTGTAAGTACGCTAATAAATTTATAAATATTTATAGTGCAAAACAGAGTAGTTACATCATCGGTATCTTGACCTTTTTCTTTTTCGCCACCTGCTTGGCAATATCATACCCCGCGTCCACGTGGTTCGACCTCACCCCTACCCCTCTCCAGATAAATCTGGCGAGGGAGGCCGGAGTTTACCAATACGTTTTGCCACAATATCAAATTGGTTTATCACTTCCTCATTGGTAAACCGCATCACCTTAATATCATTCCGGCTAATTATCCAATCACGCAGCTTGTCATAATCCTTTTGGGTTTCATGAATCCCGCCGTCGATCTCAACCCCACCCTTCCCTCCCCTCGAGGGGAGGGATTAGAGGGAGAGGTCACATCATCGGTATCTTGACCTTTTTCTTCTTGGCTACCTGTTTGGCAATATCATACCCGGCGTCCACATGACGCAGAATGCCCATCCCCGGGTCGTTGGTCAGCACTCGCTCGATCCGCTTGGCCATCTCTTTGGTGCCGTCAGCCACCGTCACCTGCCCGGCGTGAATGGAATATCCTATCCCCACTCCTCCGCCGTGATGCAGGGAAACCCATGAGGCCCCGGAGGCCACGTTGACCATGGCATTCAGCAGCGGCCAGTCGGCAATGGCATCACTGCCGTCCTTCATGGCCTCGGTCTCGCGGTTGGGCGAGGCCACCGACCCGCAATCCAGGTGATCGCGTCCGATGACGATCGGAGCTTTGATCTTGCCCTTCTTGACCAGGTCGTTGAACACCAGGCCCATCTTATCGCGCTCGCCGTAGCCAAGCCAGCAGATCCGGGCCGGCAGACCCTGGAAATGGACCTTCTTCTGGGCCATCTTTATCCAGCGGGCCAGGTGCGCATTTCTGGGAAACAGTTTTAACACCGCTTCGTCGGTGACGTAGATGTCCTTGGGATCGCCGGACAGCGCCGCCCAGCGGAACGGGCCCTTGCCCTCGCAGAACAAGTCGCGGATGTACTCCGGCACGAAACCCGGCACGTCGAAGGCGTTCTTGATGCCGTGCTTGACCGCTTGGCCCCGGATGTTGTTGCCGTAATCGAAAGCGATGGCGCCCTGCTTTTGCATGTCCAGCATGGCCTGCATATGGATGGCCATGGCCTCGTAGGATTTTTTCTTGTATGCTTCGGGATCGTTCTTGCGCAGTTGGTTGGCTTGGGCCAGGGTCATCCTGTGAGGCACGTAGCCGTTGAGCTCGTCATGGGCCGAGGTCTGGTCGGTGACCACATCGGGAATGATGCCCCGCCGTACCAATTCGGAATGCACCTCGGCGCAGTTGCCCACCAGTCCGATGGACAGAGGTTCGCCCTTCTTGACATATTCGAAGACTAATTTGAGGGCCTTGTCCAGGTCATCCACCATCACGTCGCAGTAGCCGGTGTCCAGTCGTTTCTGGATGCGGGACGGGTCCACCTCCACGTCCAATATGACGCCCTCGTTCATGGTCACCGACAACGGCTGGGCCCCGGACATCCCGCCCATGCCGCCGGTCAGCACCCACTTGCCTTTGAGCGATCCGCCGAAATGTTTTTGGGCCAAAGCCCCGAAGGTCTCGTAGGTCCCCTGCAAAATTCCCTGAGTTCCGATGTATATCCAGCTGCCGGCGGTCATCTGGCCGTACATGATCAGCCCCAAGGCCTCCAGCTTGCGGAAATAGTCCCAGTTGGCCCAGTGCGGCACCAGGTTGGAATTGGCGATCAGCACCCGGGGGCAGTAGGGATGGGTCTGCAGAATGCCCACCGGTTTGCCGGACTGCACTAACAAAGTCTCGTCGCTTTTCAGTTTTTTGAGCGACTTGATGATGGCATTATAGCAGTCCCAGTTGCGGGCCGCCCGGCCGTTGCCGCCGTAGACGATCAGATCTTCGGGCTTTTCCGCCACTACCGGGTCCAGATTGTTCATCAACATCCGCATGGCGGCTTCCTGCTGCCAGCCTTGGCATGAGATCTTGGTGCCGTGGGGCGATTTGATTATCTTGGACATGTATTTATAAACCTCGTTTTTTATGTTTACCATGTAGGCACAAATTCTATTTGTGCCTTAATTAAAATTAATCAAAACAACCTGCCGGGCTTGATATCCAATAAATCAATCTTGATATCTGCCAGCGTTTTCCCTTGATATTGATGCCAGCTTGACCATCTGTACTCTTGAATATCTTTTACCAAGCCATGTTTTAAAGGATTGTGATGGATATATTCAAGGTGTTTTTGGTAATCTTTTGATGTACGGATTATATGGTCCATGAATTGGTGCTGCCAAAACTTGCCTGTCCTATTTAAATGGCAATTGATGGCTTTTGCACAAAGAGCCTTAATGGTTGCCATTATTCTTGAGATATTGGCGTTTTCGCCGGGTTTTATTATTATATGAAAATGATCGGGTAACAATACGTAGCTGGAGACAAGAAAGCCTAATCTTTCTTTTTGCGCATCGATGATATTTGCTAATATTCCCAGATTTTCTTCGTTACCAAATCTTGGGATACGCCCTTCCGTTACGTTGGTTATAAAATAAATCGCTTCCGGTACATAGAATCTTTTTAATTCTATGTGTTCCATCAACATTATTCCGTCTTGGCAAAACACTCTTTGCTTATTATTCAGGCACAAATAGAATTTGTGCTTACGTATTATACACTCTCCCCAATGTATCCATCTATCGCCTTCAGTCTGGCTAGCAGCGGCGGGTGGGAATAATGGAAGATCACATATAACGGATGCGGGAACAGATTGCTCAGGCTCTTCTGGCTCAGCTTGATCAGAGCTGTCTTCAACTGTTCACCCGATCCGTTCAAGTTTAACGAGAAAGCGTCGGACTGATACTCGTGGTCCCGGGAGATCTTATTCATCAGCGGGGAGGTGATAAGGCTCAATGGTCCGAACAGGATCGCCGCCACGTACAGGGCAGGGCCGATCAGCACCCCGTTGAAGCCGATGTTCTCGAACAGTCCGCCCAGTCCGATGGCCCGGTATACCCAGGGATGCGCCAGCAAAAGTGAGACGAAGTACAGCATCATCCCCGACAGCGCCGAAGTGATAATTATGAATTTCAAAGTGTGCTTCAGCTTCCAGTGGCCGATCTCGTGACCCATCACCGCCAGCAGTTCTTCGTGGCTGTAGTTCTTTACCATGGTGTCGTAAAAGACGATCCGGCGTGTCTTTCCCAGTCCGGCGAAGAAGGCGTTGTCGTGAGTGCTGCGCTTGGAGGCATCCATCTGAAAGACCCCGGCTAAGGGGAATTCGGCCTTTTTGGCCATGTCCAGGATCTTGTCCCGCAGGATCTGGTCTTCCAGGGGCACGAACTTGTTGAACAGCGGCATTATCACCGCCGGGGCCAGGAAAAGCATCAGGATGCTGAAGCCCACGAACAGGCACCAGGCCGGCAACCACCACCATGCGCCGAACCAGTTGATGAACAAATAAAACCCGGCGAAAAGCAATCCCATCAGTATCCCGGATACCAGCAGGTTCTTTATCTGATCGCCCATCCAGGTCTTGGCGGTGATGGTGGAGAAGCCGAATTTCTTTTCCAGGACGAAATCAAAATATAGCGAGGCCGGGATGTCGGCCAGATAGCCCAGGAACATCAGCAGGAACATGACCAGCAACCCCTGCAGCATCGGCGGCAGTCTTAAAGCGTAGGCCCAATGGGCTATCACTCCGATCAATCCGCTTAAAAGTATGGCGACGACGACCGCCGTGGAGGCCAGATCCTTCCAGTAACCGAAGACGGTATTAGCGGTGGTGTAATCAACTATCTGTTCTTTCTTCTGGCTGTCGAACTGGGAGGAGATGGAGTCCGGAAGAGGGCTGTCAATATTGGCCCGCAGGTGCCTGGCATTAAGCCAGGAAAGCAGGCTGGAGGTCACATAACCGAAAACAAGTATGCTGATGATCAGGATCATTTATATTTTTAATTTTCGAAATTTTATTTGATCATTTATTCCAAACTGCCTACGGCCTTCTCCACTTCCTCCAGCACCTCGCAGGACCTGACCAACTCTTTCATGGCCGTGTGGTCCTTGTACAGCGGCCGGTCGATATCCAAAAAGTCCACATGCTTTCGGACGATCTCCTTGGCCTTGGTGGTACCGGTGCCGAACTTGTATTCCCTAAAATCCAGGGCCTGGGCCGCGGCCATCATCTCGATGCCCAAAATGCCGTAGGCATTGTCCAGTATCTGGAAGTTCTTGATGGCGGTGTTCATGCCCATGGAGACGAAATCCTCCTGGTCGGCCGCCGCCGGAATGGACTGGATGGAGGCCGGTGTGGACAGTATCTTCTGTTCTACGATCTGGGTATCGGCGGTGTATTGCGAGAGCATCAGGCCGGAGAACATCCCGGCGCCCTTGGTCAGAAAAGCGGGCAGCCCCACGCTCAGGGCCGGGTTGTTCAACCTGTTCATCCGCCGCTCGGACAGGGCGCTGACCATGGTGATGCAGTAGCCGGCCATGTCCATCGGCACTCCTACCGGCGTGCCCTGGAAGTTGGCCCCAGAAAGCTGCAGGTTCTCGTCCGGGAAGAAGATGGGGTTGTCCCCCACCCCGTTCAGTTCGATCTCCACCTGGGAACGGGCGTAAGCCAGGGCATCGTGGGCCGCGCCGATCACTTGCGGAGTGGAACGCATGGAATAGGCATCCTGGACCTTGCACTTGACCCGGCCCTCGTTCAGGTCGCCATCGGCCACCATCTTGCGGATGGCCGCCGCGCTGCGCACCGCGCCCTTGAAGCCCCGAGCCTCGTGCAGTTTGGCGATGTATGGTTTCATGTTGGCCTTGAGGGCCTCCAGCGACATGGCGGCCGCGATCTCGGCCTGCTTAAGCCAGCGGTTGGCGTCGTATAAAAAGATGGCGCTCATGGCCGTCAGCACGTTGGAGCCGTTGATGGTCCCAAGCCCGTCCCTGGCCTGCAGGCCGGGGATCTTGATGCCAGCCTTGTCCATGGCTTCCTTGCCGGGCAACAGCTGGCCCTGGTAATAGGCCTGGCCCTCGCCCAACAGCAGCAAGGCGATCTGGGACATGGGGGCCAGGTCGCCGCAGGCGCCCACCGAGCCCTTTTGGCAGACGTAGGGAGTTACCCCCTTGTTCAGCATCTCCACCAGGGTCAGGGTGATCTCGGGGCGGATCCCGGAGTTGCCGTGGGCGTGAACGTTGATCCGTCCGGCCATGGCCCCCCGCACGTATTCGATGGGGGCCGGATTGCCGATACCGGCGGCATGGTTGTATATCAGGTATTTCTGAAAGTCTTTGACCTGGTCGTCATTCAGCACTACCTCGGAGAATTCGCCGATACCGGTGTTGACCCCGTACATGATCTCATGGGCCTCGATCTTTTTCTCCAGCATGGCCCGGCATTTCTTTATCCGCTCCAGAGCCTCTGGGGCCAGTTCCACTTTTTCATTATGGCGGGCTATCTGCACCAGCTTTTCGATGGTCAACCCGGAACCGTTAAGTACTATGGACATGTTATCTTTCTCCTGTCATATATTTTGAACTCATCGCCCCTTCCCCTATGGGGAAGGGGCCGGGGGTTAGGTCATTTCATCTTACCGATCTTCTTCTCCACCGCATTTATTATCGAGCCATCCGACATCAGATCGTTGATCGCTTCGATGTCCAAATGGAATTCCCGATCATGTTTGAAAGCCTTGACCTCTCTACGAATGGCTGAATAGGCCGCTTCCACTCCCTTGCCGGGTTTCAGCGGTTTGAGGAACTCCAGCCCCTGGGTGGCGGCCAGCAATTCGCAGGCCAGCACATAGCGGACATTGTCGCAGATCTGCCCGGCCTTGCGAGCCCCGATGGTGCCCATGGATACGTGGTCCTCCTGGTTGGCCGAGGTAGGAATGGAATCCACCGAAGAGGGATGGGCCAGCACCTTGTTCTCTGAGACCAAAGAAGCGGCGGTGTTCTGGGTGATCATCAGGCCGGAGTTCAGTCCGCCGTGCTCGGTAAGGAATCCGGGCAGCCCGGATAGGGAGGCGTCCAGCAGTCTGGCCAGGCGGCGCTCGGAGATATCGGCCAACTCGGCTACAGCGATGCCCAGATAATCCATGGCCAAAGCCACCGGCTGCCCGTGGAAATTTCCGCCCGAAAGCACTTCGTGCTCCTTTACAAAAACCAATGGATTATCGGTGACGGAATTGATCTCGGTCTCCAGCACCTGGCGGATATGCATCAGCGCCGTTTTAGTGGCTCCATGCACCTGCGGCATACAGCGAAGAGAATAGGCATCCTGCACCCGCTTGCAGTCCTTGTGCGACTTGCGGATCTGGCTGCCCGCCAGCAATCTCCTTAAATTCTCAGCTGATATAGATTGCCCGACATGGGGACGCAAGTAATGTATCTTGTGATCGAAGGCCTTGTCGGTGCCCCGCAGGGCTTCCAGAGACATGGCCCCGGCTATGTCGGCCAGTCTACAGAGATTCTCGGCCTCCAGCAGGTTCAAAATACCGACGGCCGTCATCACCTCGGTGCCGTTGGTGATGGCCAGCCCCTCCTTGGCCTTGAGAACCAGCGGCTTCAGGCCGGCTTTTTTAAGCGCCTGGCCTCCCAACATGATCCGGCCTTCAAAGAAGGCCTGGCCCCGCCCGATCATCACCAGTCCGATATGGGCCATGGGAGAAAGATCGCCCGAAGCGCCTACCGAACCCTGCTGCGGCACCAAAGGAATGATCCCCTTATTCAAAAGGCCCAGCAACTGATGGATAACCACCGGCCGGACCCCGGAAGACCCTTTGGCCAGTTGATTGGCCTGCAACAGCATGATGGCCCGCACCTGATGGGGCTGAAAGACCTGCCCCACCCCGGTGGCATGGCTTTTGATAAGATTCTCCTGAAGTTCGTCGATCTCGTCCAGCGAGATGCGCACCTCGGCGAATTTCCCGAAGCCGGTGGTTATGCCGTAAACGGTTTTATTCTCGCGGATAATTTTTTCCACCACCGCCCGCCCGGATCTAACCGCAAACTCTGTCTTGGATGACAGGGATATATGAGAGGGATTATGGGAGACCAGTCCCACCTGTTCAGGGGTCAGGCTTCCACCTAGTACCAATTTTACGCTTTTCATAAACCATTTCAAATCAAATGAGTTAATTAATTATTTTAGCCCAAAGTTACCCAGAAGTCAAATAAAAAAAGCCCCCTTTTCAGGAGGCTTTTAAGTTAAGGACGGATCAATAATCACTGATATACTGTTTGTAATCCGGGTCAGTCTTCTCCTCTGATGTTTTGGAATATAACAGAACGAACTTCCCTATGCCCGATTTATCGTAAAAGATAAATTGCCTTCCATTGTCATATGTCCAGATATCCGCCGGTTTGTTCTGCAAGGCATTGGTGGTAACTTCCCTCTCATCCCAGGGGCCGTATTTTATATAGATCCGTCCCCTTTCCGTCTGGCTACCCTTCAGTCCGCCGGCGAAATTTTCGGAAAAATTCTGGTCGGCGTATCTGTACCTTTTGGCATGTTCGATCAGGGCTTCGTTCTCCTTGGTCTCGGGCACGGGATCCCTTTGCTTCCAGAATCTACGGAGGAGTTCGTTCTTTCCGTTGTCATCCAAACGGTTCAGCAGGTCTATCTGCTGTTTCGTGCCGATATACTCTATCCTGGAATAATATTCACCCCCGTCCTGGGTCATTTCCGCAATTTCCGCCTGGATCTTCTCCCTTTCCATCATTAAGACCAACTGGGGATGGACTATATCGAAGTTGGTATACGAACTGGATAAAACCGCGGAACCTTCTATCAGCTGGGCTCTCAACCGATAGGTCCCTTCTGACAGGTCGTCCGTCTTCAGGCCCCCGTAATCGGAAACTTGCCGGGCCGAAGATGAAACTTCCTTATTGGCTATGATCTTGGGGGCGGGATCCTTTCCCGAAAAATATAAGACCCTGAGATACCTTTTAACAGTACTGTCCCGGGAGGTTGGTATATTATAGACCTCGTAGTAATAATACAGTTCGTCGTCAAACGCCCTGGTCGGCCATGGTTTTACCGTCAAGGCGCCCTTTTGGAATCTGCCCTGACTCGAATCCATCGTTATGCCCGAAGACAATTCTATGCTGCTGATGCTCAAACTGTCGTACTTAGGGACCTCAAAGGTGGTATCGATAGTGCCCTGCTTATGGCCGGCCAGGTCGGTAACCGTCATTATAAGCTGATAGGTACCCGGATTGATTTTTCTGGCTTCCAATTGATCCAGGAGTACCATGTCCTTCTGTTTAAGCATTTGTTCGGTAGGCATGGGCGACATGGAATTCCACCCCTCGTTCAGGATGACCTTTCCCTGGCCGTCCTTGATCAGTATAACCGTCCGGAAACGCGCCATTTTCCGCCCCAGGGTATCCATGGGAGTGAAGTCGGCAGCTTTTAAACTCCAGTAAATCTCCTGCCAGGCAAATCCGCTGTCGCTGGCAAAGGAGGCTCCGTCTGCCCAAAATTCCAGCAATCCAGAGGACTTGTAGGGGAAGCCACCGCTTTTACTGGCCCCTATAGCGAGGATCGCCAGCATGGTAATTATACAGTTGATTCTTTTCATGCTCATATCTCCTTATTGGCGTAGACTATCCGATAGTCCCCGAATCCGTGGCGATCCAGAAAGATTATCTTCAGGCCTACCTGGTAATAGTACCAAATCTCATACGGCTGGGAATCGCTGTCGAAGGGATGTTTTTCGATCTCATCGGGCTGGCCGTATTTGATGTATACCCTGCCCATATCGGTCTTCCAGCCCGGCCTGAGGCTTGCTCCAAAGTTATTGTTGGCATAGTTAATCTTTTCGTAATAACTATCGCGATACTCATTTTTTTCGGTATCGGGCGTGGGATCACGTGATTTCCAGAATTGTTTCCATAAAGTTTCCCGTTGTCCGGTTTCCGCCTTTTGCAGGCTGTCGAACTCCCCTTTTCTGGCGATATACTCAACTTGGGCGATCTTTTCCTCAAAATCATCCTTGGTGAGCATTTCAGGATTCTGCACGACCACCTTGTATTGTCCCTGCCATAGAGTGTCGTAACCCCGGCCCTTCAGGGCAAGATCCAACATATAATTTCCATCGGGTAAACTGTCGGTGGGTATCAGTTCCCTTAACTCCCTTTCAAAACCGATCGGCCGGTTCCTTTCCCATATCGTCTTTTGGGTTCTGAGATCGCTCAGGGAGGTTTTAAGGAACAAGCTATCGTAGTATTGGGACGGCAGTGTTAGATGAAACAGGATCGGACCGGCTGTGTTCCCGTATATCCGGCCTGGCCAGGGGATGACCTCCCCATTGTAATCCCGTTCGAATCTCACCCCGCCCACCGATCTGGGCTGGCCGGACGGAGGAATGCCTATCACATCATCAAACCAACCCAACCTATCCGAATTACCGTCCTGGCAGGCGATACGGGCCTTGTATTCACCGGGAGGAAGCGAAAGCAGCATGGTATCGGCCAGAATACTGTCGCCTTTCTGCAGCTGCTTGTATTCCTTAATAATTATGGTCCTTTCCCAGCTGTCCCCGGCCGTCTGCTGTCCGTTCCTATCGTAGACTATAACAGTCATGGTATAGCCTGCCTTGTAGGACTGTCCTTGTGATATGAATTGCAGTTGATCCATAGCCAGCGAATAGGAATATTCCAAGACGCTATGGCCCAGGCTGTCAGTCAAGATCACTTTCTGCAGATAGAACCTTATCGTCCCCTGGCTGGCCTCGGTGTACTCGGTCATCGTTTCGGGACGGGCCCCCATGGCCCCGGCAATAGCAGTATTTAAAGCCAGCAGCCCGCAGAAGGCCGATATAAATTTGACTGTTCTCTTCATGTTTTTAGTTTAATGCATTAAAGTAAAATAATCAAGATGTATGCTTACCTAAAATATTTTATTTTTGTATCTTGGATTTTAAAGCCAGATAAAAGATGCCCCCCAACAACAAAGGCAGCAGGACCAGCAGCAGGGGATTTATCTCCCGGCTCAGGGCTTGCATAACCAAACCTTCCCGGGCCACGTTAGTCATGGACCTCGTCCACAATGCCGTCGAACCCGCCAGGGAATCGCCGTTGCAGGAATATATCTGGCCCGGCATCGTCAGGCGGTTGGTGAAATTGGAGCTTCCCGATAGGGAACCGCTGGTGGTATCCTTCCGGGGTAGGTAATGTTCGTAATAGCTGTAATATATCCACCATCGTGCAAATCTTTTGGAAAATAGCACCGTATCGCGCTCGCCCGAAAAGTCCGCCAGCCTTTTAGCCCGGTATGACCATTCCAGGACCAGCGACCCGTCATTTCCGGGATCCTCTTTTTTATAGTCGGCGATGATGCCTTTTTTGTTTTCCAGGTCCTGTCCCGGAAAATCGAACATTTTGGCCGAGGCCCCCGACCGATAGACCCTGGCCAGCATGGGCTCCAGGGTTATCCGGTATGTCCTGGTTCCCGAAAGGTTCCTGGCCGCCTTGGTATGGATATCCACCGAAATACAGCCGGACAAAAAAAGCCAGCAGGAAAGGCCTGCCAGCAGAAAGGAACAAAGGCGAATCCTGCTCATTCGCCTTTGTTCTTGATGAGTTTTAGGCGGAACACATCCTCGCGTTCCCTCTGCTCCAGCACGCTTTTGATGTAGGCCATCTGGCGGTATAGCCGCGGGATGACGATCTGCTCCAGGGCGTTGACCCTTCGGGTGGTCTTCTTTATCTCCTCTCCCAGCTTTTTCAGGCGGGTCTCCCTTCCGGCCACTTCGATAAGCAGGTCTATCATTTCCTCGAAGTTGTCGGCGGTCCTTATCACCCTACCCGGGGCGGTGGCGGCATTGTATCCGCGCTTAAAGGGATCCCGTTTCAGGCTCTGGGCGGCCGAAACTTCCGGGATCTTTATGCCCCAAACATTCTTCTCGGCCACATCCAGCATTACCTGGCGCTTGCCCGCCAGGGCGGCCGACTCCAACAGAGGTTTGCCGTCTACGGAAGCCGCGATATTGAGCTGGTTGACCGCTTCCTGAGACACCGCGTTCAGCCGGTTGCGCGATTCCAAGGTGTTGCGGACCACGCCGAAAAATTCGGACACCAAGGCGTCCCTTTTCTTCTTGAGCAGGTCCACTCCCTGTTTGGCCAACGATGCCTGGCCCTTGCTGGCCAGGAGGTTCATCCTGGTTGGTGATACGTTTTCCATTTATTATAAGATTCTTTCGTTGTTGCTAAAATTCGAAACCGGTAAAGGTCCGGCACTGTTCGGTCAGAGAGCCTTTTAACTTTTTATAATAGACGGCGGTGGTATCATTGAATTTGTTGTTCTTCAACAACTGTTCTATTACAAAAGCGCTGTCGGCCGATGCAAAACTGTATTCCGGGTCGGCCCGGTATTCGTAGATGGTGCTCTTTCCGGGAAGTATCTCCGCCTCGATCAAATTCCCCTTGGGATCCAACCCGCGGCCGTCGGTGATGGTGGCCGTGACCCTGATGGCATGTTTTCCGGCCGGCAGTTTAAGCAGATAGAGGAAATACTTCGGCAGTTCGTTGTATATTTTTTTCACCCCGCGGATGTTGGGCAGAATCGAGAATCCGCAGCTGTCCGGCAGGGATATCAGGGCGGCAAAACGTCCGGCATCCAGGGGTTTGTTATCCAGTTGGAAGGTTATCGGAACGCTGTAGATGTTCATCAACAGAAGCAAGGATCCGCTGTCGGCTTCGGAAGCTGATGGCTTGGGCTGGACCTGGACCTTGCCGGTGAGAACGACCTGATAGGTGCCGTCCTGCATATAGCCGATGTCCATGATCTGGAATCCCGGCAGCAGGACCGCCTTGGCATGCGACTCGATGAAGTCCTCCTGGAGCACGGCATTCCTCACTTTGGATTTTGATTCCACCGTCACCCCGGCCTGCTCAATGGCCTGGCGCTTGGCGTCCAGCACCGCCTCCTTGTAATCCTGCTGGCGGCTGGTCTTCTTGCCGTCGTCGAAGCCCTTGATGGTGACGTCTAAGGTCTCGGCTAGGGTTGAAGTACAAAGCAGTAAAGTAGTAAAGATGAAAAGTACTGCAAACAATCCTTCCAGTTTAATATTATAAAGTTTCATGTGATTTCCCCATTACTTTATAACTTTTCTACTTTTCTGTCCGTTCTCAGATCCCGCCTTTGCCGTACATCTTTTCCATGGTCTCGCCGTGATAGTACTTGTGGATATGGTCCTTGCTGATGCGCTTGAGTTCCTTGACCGGCAGTTCGGACATCAGGTCCCAGCCGATCTTCAGGGTATCCTCGATCCCCCGGTCGGTCTGGCCTTGATTGATCATTGTCTTCTCGAAAGCCTCGGCGAATTTTAAATACTTGCGGTCGATCTCGGTAAGGGCCTCCTCGCCGATGATGGCCACCAGCTTGCGCAGGTCGCGGCCCGAAGCGTAAGCGGCATACAGCTGGTTGGCCCATTCCCGGTGGTCCTTGCGGGTGTGTCCCTCGCCGATGCCGTTGTTCATCAGCCGGGACAACGATGGCAGCGGATCGATGGGCGGGTAGCAGCCGATGCGGTGCAGCTGGCGGGATAGCACCAGCTGGCCCTCGGTGATGTACCCGGTCAGGTCGGCGATAGGGTGGGTAATGTCGTCGTCGGGCATGGTCAGGATGGGTATCTGGGTAATGGAGCCGTTGCGTCCGTGAATACGGCCGGCCCGCTCGTATATCTGGGCCAGGTCGGTATACATGTATCCGGGATAGCCGCGCCGTCCGGGGATCTCCTCGCGGGCGGTGCCCACTTCGCGCAGGGCCTCGCAGTAGTTGGTCATGTCGGTAAGAATGACCAGCACCTGCATGCCGTGGTCGTAGGCCAAATGCTCGGCGCAGGTCAGGGCGCAGCGCGGGGTCAGAATACGCTCGATTGTAGGATCGTCGGCCTTGTTCATGAAGACCACCGTCTTGGCCAGGGCGCCCGATTCCTCGAACTCGGTGATGAAGAATGCCGCTTCGCGCGAGGTAATACCCATGGCGGCGAACACCACTGCGAACTCCTCCTTGGCCCCCAGAACCTTGGCCTGCTTGACTATCTGGGCGGCGATCTCGTTGGCTGGCAATCCGGCCCCGGAGAAGATGGGCAGCTTTTGCCCCCGCACCAGGGTGGCGAATCCGTCGATGGTGGAGATGCCGGTCTGGATGAATTCTTCGGGCTTGGCCCGGGAGGTGGGGTTCATGGGCTGTCCGATGATCTCCAGCCTTTTTTCCGGGATGATGGGCGGCAGTCCGTCGATGGGCTCGCCCAAGCCGTTGAAGCGCCGGCCGATCATGTCGCGCGACACCGGGATCCGGGCCACGTCTTCTTTTAAACTGACCGAGCTCTTGGCCAGGTCCAGCCCGCGGGTCTCTTCGAACACCTGGATGACGGCGTATTGCTCTGAGACCTCGATGGTCTGCCCGCCCTTCTTGCTGCCGTCGGGAAGTTCGATCTCCACGATGGCCCCGTAGGACAGGCCCTTGGCGTTGTCCACGAACAAAAGCGGCCCGGAGATGTAGGAAATGCTCTGGTATTTCTTGGTGGTTAGATCCATGAATGCCTCGTAATTTGTATATCAGAATTATTTATTATTAGCATCGAACGTTGTCTCGACAGATCTCCTGGTCAGGACCATCAAAGTAAAGATTCCTAAAACAGTATGATATGGGATCCCAACACAATTAAGCGCGGCTATAATTGTGCAAAAAGTCTTTGCTCTACGCTGTTCAAGTCGTTTTGCTGCCATTAAATTAAGAATAGCAAAAATAATTGAAATAGCAAAAAAAGCAAATCCAGTTATCCCAAATATCCAGTCTACTGGTGGTTGCTGGTGTTGGCTTGGGGTATTAGGAAATACACTGAACATTATACCCATCAACATGTACATCAAGCCAAAAAGTGATGTGAAGAACGCAACACCTGCTGATATCTTATAACCGACTGATAGCAACCTCAAATGTTCGTTATCGATCGCTGCTTGTATCTCTTGGTTTTCACTCATAAAAATTCCTTTACTTGGCGTTGTCCACGAACAAAAGCGGCCCGGAGATGTAGGAAATGCTCTGGTATTTCTTAGTGGTTAAATCCATGAATGCCTCGTTGATTAATATATCGATTTTTATTTAAAGCAATGTTATTAAGTGAAAATACTTTTAAAATTTATAAAGCTATTTAATCCCCACTTGAAATAGCTGCCCAAACTCTTAATAATAACAAAAATAATAAAAATGACTGATTTATTATTATTTTAAAAATATTACTTTTTGACCTGTTTTCTTTTTCTTAAATAATGCTATTGTTCCAAATATCCAAATAATAAACCAAATGGGTATAATTAAAGCAAAAAAAGGCAACACAATCCATCTAGCATCAATATCGTCAGATGAAGAGATGTATAGCTTAAGCCCAAATATAAATAAAATAATAATGAAAACTATTAGACCATTAATATGAAAATATTGTATCTTTTTCATATTAATAAACTTTCACCCGTCATTCCGCATCTGCTCCACCAGTTCCTTCAGCACCTCCTCGGCCTTCTCGGCTGGCACCTGGCAGGTACCCACCTTGGGATGCCCGCCGCCGCCGTACTTCAGCATCAGCGAGCCCACGTTGGTCTGGGAAGTCCGGTTGATTATACTGTGCCCCACGGCGAACACCACGTTCTGCTTCTTGAGACCCCACATCACCCGGATGGAGACGTTGATCTTGGGGAACATCCCGTATTCCACGAAACGGTTGCCACTGGGGATCTCGTCCAAATGGCGCAGGTCCACCACCAGCACGTTGTCCTCCACCTTGGAATGGCTCTTGATCATCTCCTTGTACATCCACTCCGACTCGTGGTAGCGCTTCACCCGTTCCTTGACATCGGCCTGCTCCAGTATCTGCTCGATGGTCATGGTCCGGCAGTACTCCATCAGGTCCTGCATCAGCTGCAGATTGCTGATGCGGTAGTCGCTGTAGCGGCCTAGGCCGGTGCGGGGATCCATCACCACCGCCAGCAGCAGCCAGCCCCTGGGCTCGGCTATCTCCTCGATGGTCAGGTCGCCGGAGTCGGACTTGTCCACCGCCATCATCATGTCGGTATAGCGCGGGAATTTGTCGGCCCCGCCGTAATACTTGTAGATCACCCGGGCGCAGCTTTTCTCCGGGCTGGACCAGCCCTTATAATCGTCGGGAAAGGCCTTGCGCTCCTGCTCGGACATGTGGTGGTCAAACCACATCCCGCAGCCCTTGGCATAGGGCACGTTGGCCAGCACGTCGTTGGCTGTTACCTCGATCTTGCCGTCCTGAACGTCCTTGGGGTGGGCGAACAGGAAGCTGTCGATAATGCCGGCCTCCTTTAATAGGACGCCGCAGATCAGTCCGTCGAAATCGGATCGTGTTACCAGACGCATAATTCACCTATATGTTTTATGGTTATTTTTGAATTACCAGACACGGCCCGCCGTGTCCCTACTGAATCTCGTATAACATAAAAACTTCGCGCTCTTTGTGTCTTTGCGGTTACGGGTAGCCTATTTTCCGGCAAAGGTGTCGTTAAGGCTGGACATGAATTTATCTATATGGGCCTTGAAATCCTTCTGGGGCACTTCCTTGAACCGGGCGCACTGTTCCAATTGCGACAGATTGAGGATGTCGTTGATATGCATCTTGCCGTGAGTGATGGCTTTCTGGCACTCATCGTACAGGGCCAATATGCCTTTGAGCATCCAATATCCCTTGTCCAATGAGCAGTGGCCGTCGACCTCGGAGAAGGCGTGCTGCTGCAAAAAGTCTTCCCGCAGCATCTTTCCCACTTCGATGATCATCCGCTCGTTGTCCTGCAGGGCGTCCGGACCGACCAGTTGGACCACCTCCTGAAGCTCGGCCTCCTTTTGCAGCAATTCCATGGCCCGCTTGCGGACCACATCGTAATCGGCCACCACGTTCTCCTTGAGCCAGCCGGTCAGCATTTCGGCGTACAGCGAATAAGAGCGGTTCCAGTTGATGGCCGGGAAATGCCGGCGCTGGGCCAAACTTGCGTCCAGGGCCCAGAAGGTGCCCACGATCCGCAGGGTGCTCTGGGTGACCGGCTCGGAGAAGTCGCCGCCCGGAGGCGATACGGCCCCCACGATGGTGACCGAACCGATGCGGTCTTCGGACCCCAGGCATACCGTCCGCCCGGCTCTCTCGTAGAAGGCGGCCAGCTTGGATGACAGATAGGTGGGATAGCCCTCTTCGCCAGGCATTTCCTCTAAGCGGGAGGATATCTCGCGCAGGGCCTCGGCCCAGCGGCTGGTGGAGTCGGCCATCATGGCCACCGAGAAGCCCATGTCCCTGAAATATTCTGCCAGGGTGATCCCGGTATAGATGGAGGCCTCGCGGGCCGCCACCGGCATGTTGGAGGTATTGGCTATCAGCACCGTCCGTTCCATGAGAGGACGGCCGGTCTTGGGATCCTTCAGTTCGGGAAACTCTGTCAGCACTTCGGTCATCTCGTTGCCCCGCTCGCCACAACCTACGTAGATGATCACCTGGGCATTGGAATGCTTGGCCAGCGTCTGCTGGACCACCGTCTTGCCGGAGCCGAAGGGCCCGGGAATGGCGGCGGTGCCGCCCATAGCCACCGGGAACAGGGTGTCCAGGATCCTCTGGCCGGTGATGAACATCTCGTTGGGGTCCATCTTCTTCTTAAAGGGCCGCGGCTCGCGCACCGGCCAGGCGTGCATCATCTGCAGCTTGGTGCCGTCCTCCAGGGTGGCTATATCGTCGGTCACCTTGTAATCGCCTTCCTTGGCTATGTCCTTGATCTTTCCCTTGGCCTTGGGCGGGACCATCACGTTGTGCACGAACCATTCGTTCTCCTGCACCTTTCCCAGCAGGTCCCCGCCGGAGACCTCGTCGCCTTTATTGGCCACAGGCTTGAAGTGCCATTTCTTGTCGCGGTTCAGGCTGTGGACCGACACTCCGCGGGCAATGAAATCACCCTGGAGTTTTTTGATATCGTCCAGCGGCCTCTGAATGCCGTCGAATATGGCCTCCAACAGACCCGGCCCCAGTTCCACCATCAGCGGCTGGCCGGTGGTCTCTACTTTTTCGCCCACGAACAGACCGGAGGTATCCTCGTAGACCTGGATGAAGGCGGTGTCGCCGTCCAGGCGGATGATCTCGCCCACCAGGCCCAGCTTGCCCACTTTGACGATGTCGTACATCCGGGTGCCCATCATGCCTTTGGCTATGACCGCCGGCCCGGAAATCTTTTGGATGATCCCCTGCATAAAAACTCCTGGAACGATTTATATAAAGATGTTATTTACTTGTTTGGTTAAAATTTATAATGTACTGTCCGTCGGACACCGTTATACCACCACCAAATATTGACGGCAGAACTATCTATGGCCGTAAGGGTATCGGAAACGGCAAGGGCTCCAATCGTTGTATCAGAAACCCAACTTTCATAAATCGTTCTAGTAAAAAGACCTAAGGAATATTCGTCACACTGTGTTTCAGGCCCATTAGATGGTTCGGTTAATATTTTCCCATTATTCAGATAAACCGTGATTTTATCCGAATCTGATTCTGATTTAATACAGGTATAATTCTGGATTTTATAAATTAAAGTTACATTAACTTGGCATTCATTATAATAGGCATTAATCGTATCCGTCAAACTTACTTCCGTAAGCACAGGTTCGCTTTCCGACTCTGTTGGTTTGCTGCACCCCCATATTGCAATCGATATAATAAGGAAAAGGCAATATTTTGTTAGCCGTTTCATAATGTATGGTAACAATCTCTTTTGATCAATTATAAAATCTTACCCCCAACTCCAGTAATTTATCCTTTGGACGAACCTCCAGCTGGTCCAGGATATTATAATTCATGAAAAGCATCGACCCGCCGGTTCCCCTTCGGAAGTGGCCCTCCAACCCCAGAACATAAGTCTGCAGGACGTGGCCGTCACGCCGCACGTTAGCGTTGGCCAGACTCTTGATGTTGACCAGCCAGTCGTGGCTCCGGAAAAAGGCCCAGCGATTCTCCTGGGTCAACTCCCATCTGTAATTATGCCCTCCGCCCAGCACCGCCTCCGGCAACAGACCGAAAGCCCTTTTGATATACAAACCCAACTTGGTGCTGTTGGATAACCGGTTGCTTTGGGCCCAGCTTCCCTCCGCGATCAGGCGACGGCGGTATTCTCCCAGGCGAAAATTCTTGGAAAAGATCTCAAGGAACTCTTTGTTCCAGTATTCGGTGACCCCGTCGTTCCGGTCGATATCATGAAAACAGAAATGCTCCAACCCAGCCCGAATGTTGGCTTTATTAAGGCGGATCTCCAGCGACGGAGTGATCCCGTAGCGGACGTCCCTGGGATCGAATATCACCGCCCCTTCCTGGCGACCCATGCCGGTCTTCATATAAAGGAACCAGTCGGAGTAGATCACATCCCGGTAGGAAAAGAACACGAATTCGAGGTCGGAATTGGTCTCGATGAAATACCGGCGGCGATATTCGACGTCCTTGTGATTGGCAAAAGCCATCACATCGCCCACCATATGATATTCGGGCATGAAGTCGAATTTATCCAGCACCCGTTCCAGCAGGTCCAGGCCGGGAACCGATTCGGCAAAAATTGGGCCGGTAAAAAATATAAAAAGAACTGAGTATAAGACTACTTTTTTTAAAAATCCTTTTTTATATTTATCCGTGTTCATCCGTGTCCTAAAAAGATCATTTCAGTTTGACGTAGAAACCGATGGCCTGTTTTACCAGCTTGGAAAGATATTCCTCGCCCGACTCCACCACCCCTCCCTTGGGCACCGGGAACGGCAAGATAACCGGCAGGGCCCGGCCTTTGATCAGGCGGTTGATGTCGTCACCCAGATCATTGCCCAGTTCCTCGCTGATAGCGATCAGGCCGTAGCTATCGCTCTTCATCAGCTCCAGCACCTTGCTGCGCATCTCGTGGACATCGGCCACCTCATGGGTCTCGACGCCGGCCATCCTGAATCCGGTAGCGGTGCCGGGATCGGTTATAACTGCAAGTCTTTCCATATCCTATTTTATCGCTTTCCTTATCTGCTCGGCCATTTCTTTGGCCTTTTCCGGCCCGGTGATCATCAGGGCCGCTTTCTCAAGCCCGGCGGTCATTTTCTCCAGCTGATCCGGCTGGGGATTCTTCTCGTCCAACCCGGCCTGCTTTATCTGGATCATCATGGCGGTATCGGCGAAATCGGTCAGGTATTCGGTGACGATCTTCCGAACCTTGGCCATAATGTCGCTGCCCCCGGTTGAAGCCCCTTCCACAGGGGTCTCCAGGGCCTTGTCAATGAAGCCGGCCGCCGCGAAGATGTCGGGATTCTGGTCCAGTATCAATCCGGCCTGGCCCTTGGAGGATATCCTGAGGGCAACGATGCCGTTGGCGGCGCTGACCCACAGGGTATCCAGCGACGAAAGTCCGACGATATCGTATATTTGTTTGGCAAACTGGACGCTCTGCATTATGGCTGATTCGTCGCCCCCCTGCTGCTGGCATTTGCCCGATCCGTCTATCAGGAAGGCGGCCTTTTGCCCGGCCACTTTCTGGGCCTTCAAAGCATCGGTCAGCGACATATCACATCTTCCTCCTCACTTCGGCCGAAACGCTCTTCCAGTTGACCTTGGGATCCAGCTCGCACAGGATCGTCTTGTCCGGGGCCATCACCATCAGCACCTGACGGTCTTTCCCGGCCAGGGCCACTTCGCGGATCTCGCCCAGCTTAAGGTTGTTGGATATCACCGAAGCGGCGTTGACCCAAAATTGCTCAATTTCCGGGGTCTTGTCGCCCAGCTTGCCCTTGGCCGAGCCGGACAACAGGCTGTCGTTGACATAGACGGCAAAGCCCAGCACCCCTTTAATCCCGGTTAGATCTTCCATAGTACCATTCCTTTAAGATTCACAAAGGCCGGTCACTTGACCAGGTGCAGCCACTCATACACCAGAAAATGCAGGCGGCCGATCAACAGCGAGATGCGGGCCATCACGGTATAGCCGAAGCTTGCCCCGAAGGCCACCATGATGAACACCATCCCCAGCCTGGCCCCGAATTTGACGGCGCCTTTGTGGGCGATGGAAAAATAGAAGTAGACCAGAGTGGCTATCACCCCGATCACCATCAGGATATTGTCGAAGCTGTTCAGCGGCACCAGAGTCCCCCGGATCTGCGGCAGCAGAATGCCCTGTATCTGCCCGGTGATGCCCAGCCCGGCGGCAATGCCCACTGTCAGGGCTATGGACCAGCGCGACAGCCAGGATATCTTGGGCACCCAGCGGGCCAGCATTATCAGCCCAAAGGCCGCCGGTATCAGCAGAATCCATTTTTCTGGTCCGTGCTCGGTCATGAATTTTTCGTAAAGCAGGGGTTTGACGTCGAAATACAGGGTATAGAGAATGGCGTAAGCGGCCGATACTCCCACATAGAGATGTTCGGCGAATTTATAGAAGGGATTATCCTTATAAAGGAATGAGAATATGGCCAACGTCAGGCCGGCCGCTATCCAGGTTCCAATTATCTGCATCATGACTGTTTCCTCCTTCTGACCACGAAAAAGCCGATATTGCCGATGATGATGAATCCCAGCAGCAGCAGATGGGCGTAAGATTGGGCCACCATACCGGCGACACCTGTCCCTGATTTCTTGATCAGCGTCTCGTACTCGGCCGCTCCCTGCAGGCCCCCGATCAGGCCTTTGATCTGTTTGGCCTGCATATAGTGAAACATATCCGGAGCGATCACTCCGGTAGAGCCGATGATAATATTCACTCCGTATCGAGCCCCGGCGAATTGAATCCAATTATCGCCGGCTTGTCCGGCTTCCAACCCCACCAGCAGGTCAATATCGTTGTAATTATGTATCTTTCTCATCAGAGGGATATCGTCGACCAAGGTCCCCTTGTAATCAGTGGCAAAGAAATCGCGGATCTCCCTTCCCAAGCCCACCATCAGGGCCCGGTCTCCCGGTCGATATCCTAGATTGACGTAATCCTCGCCATATTTGGCATTGAACTGAGGAGCGATCTCGTTGAGCCCGATCTCGCCGAACGGCAGTCCCAGGGCCCACTGCCCCAGCAGAATGACCTTGTGTTTCCTGGTAAAGGCATGGCGCAAGATGGACAGCAGCATCGGCTGGATCTCGGGGGCCGAGGAGGCGTCGTAATCCACCGAGAAGAGTATCACCGACCCCTCCGGCAGGTTCTCGATGGCATCGTAGGCCGATTTGACCGGTTCTGAAAGGTTTATCGGCAGGACCAATTTGAAGAGCAGGGGGATCAGCACCACTATGAGCAGCAATAGGTATATGATCCGACTGTCTATATTCGCTATCTTTTCGAAGAATTTCATTTCATCGTCTCCTTAATCACCTCATTTAAGTAAGGTAGGTTCTTTCCAGGCCCAGGATGACCCGGAGAGACATGGCAATGGTTCCCAGGGCCACGCCGATGAAGATGCCCCGCTTGGCGGCCATCTGGGGGATCTCCATTATCCATTCGGCGCTGGCCGGCAACCAGTGGGCGATCTGAGCCCCGATGGGCACCCGTCCCAGCATGACGATCGCGGCCGTTACCAGCAGCAGAGTGGCTTCCAGGGTCCTGGCCCTGAATGCCCGATAGGCGGCCGAAGCGATGAAAAAGGCCAGCAGGGAGAACATGGTAGCCTGCAGGGGAATGATGAAATAGGTGTAGACATACATGAAAGGGGAACCCAGGCTAAGCAGCGATTCGCTGGTGGCCCAGGTGTAGATGCCGGCGGTCATGGTGCCCAGAAAACCGGCTATCAGCACCACGGCGAAGGGCCAGCCCGGAGACCGGCGGATTATCCGCTGAATGTTGCTACGCAGCAGGCTGTCCATGCCCAGCAGCAGGGTGAAGCCCAGCACGATCGAATACCAGATCAGGAGCCTTTGCTGCATGGTTCCCAGCGGCTGGTGCGGGATGAAAAAGGTGACTATTATTATCAGGCCGGTGATGAAGGTTATGGCCAAAGGTATTTCTTTTTTCATATCATGTCTCCTTTGCCGGCATCTAGCCGGTTATGAACCAGCTCTTAACGGCCTGGAAGACGCCCATCATCCAGGGGTTTCCCGCATTGTTGAGGAGGAATCCGATGGTGCCCCACACTGCCATTACTGCAAAACCGATTATCAGGAAGGCCTTGACGAAATCCTCCCCCTTAAGGCTGCCCAGCAGCTGGGGGTCCTTTTTAAGATAACAGGAGGCGGCCAGCATCTCCTCGCCGATCAGGGTATAATCGCAGGATGCGATGAAGAACGGCAGCTGGGTGATGGCGGTGGTCCCGGCTATCTGGATGGCCCCTATGGAATGCCCGGTCTCGGACATAAGCAGGGCCTCGGCGTAAAAATAGCCCATGAAGAATATCGCCCCCGGCTTTTGCCTGAGCATCATCCCGTCCACTCCGGCGGCGTAGCCGAACTGGTCGGAGGTTAAAAAGCTAACGTTGCCTTCCTTATATAGGTCGGGCCGGCCCGGTTCGGAATAGGCCTGCTGAACGGTCTCCTGGGCTGCGGCCATCACCAGCGGGTCCCAGTTGGGAACCAGCAGTTCGGTGCCGTGTTGGGCGCAGCGCACCGCCACCTGGCGCAAAATGGCCAGGGCCGCCACCGTTACTATGTCCTTGATCTCGCCCAGTCCGAAGGAGAACATGATGGGCTTGCCCAGCTCGGTTGAGCGGCCCACCGCCTCATCCACCGCATCCAGTCCTTGGATCTTCCGGATGAAAAGTTCCTCGCCTTTCTTGGCTCTTTCTATGTACCAGATTATCAGAAAACACAGGATCACCGTAAAGACCAGCACGTTGGTCCGGCTGGTGTCGAACCACTGGGCGGTGGCCGTTGCCGGACCAGCCAGATTGGACTCGGCGCTGTCCGGCGCAGCGATGGCCCGCACCTTGTAGAAATAACTCTTGTGGCTTTCCACGTTGTCGCGGAAATCGGTCTTGCCACAGATGACAAAACCGACCTCGGTAAAGGGTCCGTTGGCATTCTCCGCCCGCAGTATCTGGTAACCGTTGAAAACGGTGGCATCCCCTTGGTCCTGGGGCGATGGCTCCCAGCTGACAGTGATGGAGTTCCCCTCGTCGTTGGGGGTATCCACCGCTTTGACATCGGCCGGCGCTTCCAGGGCCCAAGCCGGAGAGGCCAGCCATACCAGCATTGAGGCCATGAATACTTTTTTCATAGGACACCTATCTTTGTATTCCGTTGTATATTTTTTCCGGGGATATCTATGCCGTCAGGAATTGCCCTCTGATATCCTCGGCCGGTAGTCCAAAATGCTTGCCCCGGGCGATCAGCCGCAAGTTGACCACCTCGAAATATTTCTGCCACAAAAAACCCACCGCTACGTCTATTCCCAGGGGATCGTCCCTATATGCTTTGGTCTTTTCCCGCCATTGGTCCTGGTCCGGTCCGTCATCTTGGGACCGGGCGTCGTTCTGCCGGCTCAGCTGCCGGTAAAGGACGGTATCTTTCAAGGACCGCATGGCCTTTTTGGATTCTTTGGGATTCAGTAAGGCGGCATATTTGTCCATGGTCAGCAGCCTTCCGCCCGGCAGGTAATATTTGGCCGCCTCCTCCAGTCCGGTCCTATCCCTGGCCATTAGCCGCCGGAGAGATTTGACGTTGAGCAGGTCTATCTCGCGGCGCAGCATGCCACGGACCAGGCTTTTGTTCTTCTCCAGCCCAGCTAGGTCCTTCAGTGATTGGTAGTAATAGAATTTATCGACGGCCAGCTCCAGATCGGCCAGATCATGGTCCTTCTCATATTCGGGCAGGGCTTTGGTGAGAGGGATTGACAGGTCGTCATTCCAGGTTGCCAAAGTGTCAGCCAGCTCGCGCAGGTCCGCCTTTCGGCAAAGCTCCATTAATTTGACCTTGTCCAGATTTCCAGCCGGCAGCACTCCCCGAAATATCTCCTCGGCCTCCCAACGATTGTGAATGCCGCGGATAACGGCCTTGATGTTCTCCAGGTCCCATCTGCGGAGAATTATCGTGATCAGCCGGTTCGGCCTGCCGTCGGATATCCTCTTCATCAGCTTGGCCGAAGAATTGAAGCTGGCCGACAGGGCCTCTTCAGCCGCCGCCAGTCCGCTATAGCGGACCTGGGCTTCCTGCCATTCCTTGGAATAGGGGCTGGAGGCCATCCATTTGGCAAAGGCCTGAAAATCCGGCAAGCCTAACAGTTCCTCGTAGGCTCCCGCTTTGAGAAGCTTGCTGTGCTGGCCCTTGAGACGGGCATTAATGTAGCCGTAATCGCTGGGCATCTTCTATCCCCACAATGTTTCGGAAATTCGGGCCACCAGGGACGGCCTGGCTCTTTCCAGCCGGTCGGAGAAACGGTTAAGGACCGAATGTCTGCCGCTTATGTCGGTGACGATGATTCCTTCCCGGACCTGCGGGTCGGTTCGCACCTCGGCCTTGAGCTTGGCGGCCTTGGTCAATTCCTGCAGGGTTTTCAGATCGTCGGGGCCGGTCAGGATAACGATCTCTCCTGGCAGTTCGGCGGCCGCCTCGGCCAGCATATTTTTAAGGGCCTTCTTGTATCTCTCCGGCGGCGTCTTCCGGATCTTTTCATAGGCCGCCTGAAAGGTCCGGTCGATGGATCGGCTTTTGGCCTCCAGCAGTATGGCCATGGCCTGAAGATTGGCCGCGCTTTCGGTCTTGGCCATTTCGGCCTTTTCCCAGGCCTGACTGTCGGCCTGGTTGTTTTTCTCCAGTTCGGCAGCCTGGACCCTGGCCTGTTCGATCATTTCGCCGGCGTTTTTCTTCGAAGCTTCAAGTATCCTCTGCCTTTCGGCTTCGGCTTCGCGTTCGATGACCTTTATCAGTTCGGAATTCATTTCAGCTATATATTAATGATTGTTTACATTTATTTCTTTTTCAAGCCGCACCGCGACAATGAGGTGTCCTTGTTTTTGATTCCAGGGATGCCCTTCCTTCCCTAGTTACAGGGAAGGAAGGGCCGAGATCTATAGCATTACGATAATCAAAAGGGCGATAACGAAACCGAGGATGATGATGGTCTCGGGCAAAGCTTCCAGGATGATCAGGGTGCCCCCCACTTCGGGCTTTTCGGCCAAAGCGCCGGAGGCGGCGGAACCGATCTTGCTCTGGGCCAGAGCGGTGGCAAAAGCGGCGAAACCGATGGCCAAAGCGGCCCCCAGGGCCTTGTACAAGGTCAGCATGTTGTCCTTGGCGGCCGGAGCCTGCGGGGCATTATGGGTGGCAGTCGTATCGGCAGCCGGAGTAGCATTGGAAGCCAAAGCTATGGATGCCCAGGGAAGTATCACAGCCAGAAGCAGAATGATAGCCAGAACTTTTTTCATTTAGTCACCTCCTATTGTTTTAAATGGTTTGTATGGTTTTCCGGGATTGTCGAAATATTTGAATTTGGTGAAGAACTCCACCACCTGGAGACGTCCGGGTTGCGCGATCGGAGAGATCAGGCCCACCACGAAGAACAGAGCGTTCACCACCAGCCCAGTGAGGATGCCGACCGCGATCCAGATACCGCCGTTGGCGATGACCAGCCGGGAGATGAGATTGGCTGCGAACGCCAGATAGACAGCGGACAAGCCTATGGCGAACAGACGGGCATAGGACAGGATGTTGCCCACCGCCCCAAACAGTTCTATCGGACCGGCCAGTCCGACCAGGCTGCCCAGCATGCCCATACTGATGACCACCATTGTTCCACCGGCGATCAACCCAGCCAAGGGTAAAATCTTCATCACACCCACGATCGCCAGTGCCAGGCCCACGAGCCCGACCATGAAGGCAATCGGTTCCAGGATGTGATGGCGGTCGTTGTGCCGCACTCCGTTGATGATGCCGATGACATAGCCCGTGAATATCTGCAGCACCCCGAACCCCAACGCCAGCCCCAGCACCGTGAACAGGGATTCCTTGCTCATCCGGTTGAAGCTTTCCGACATCGGCCGCACCAGATGCAGGTGCTCGCCGAAATCACCGAACAGCTCGCCGAACAACACTCCGAACAGAACCGTCCAAACCGAGCACAGCATCACGATGGTCCCTACGGAACGAAGCAGCTCGTGGCGTTTGAACTTCAGCAGCAGGAAGAGACCCGCTCCTGCCAGTACCAGGCCAAAGCCGATATCGCCTATGATGAATCCGAAATAAAGGGGAAAGAATATGGCAATAAATAGTGTGGGGTCTATTGAACCGTATTGAGGCGGAGAAAACAGTAGCAGCAGCAACTCGAATGGCTTGACCAGCGGATTGTTCTTCAGTATCACCGGGGTCTTGCCGGCGTCATGTCGGCCGATCTCCAGTTCCTGGACGCTGACCTGATTGCCGAACTTGTCGTGCAGCAATTTTATCAAGCGGGGCAGATCGTCGGCCGGCAGGTATCCCTGCAGGTAGAAGGTGAACCGTCCCTCGGGAAGTTCCTCCCTGGCCTTGAGGCGGCTCAGTTCGTCCCTGACCATCATCCGGTAGGCCTCAAAGGCCGGGGCCTCCCTTTCTGCCAGGCCGGCCAGCTGGTTCGCGATCCGGGAGATCATCTCCGGGAGCTGGCGGCTTTTCTCCTTTAACTGGCTCACTGCTTCCGCCATATTCAGGGAAGCCACCGCGGTGGGAAGCTTTAATTCGTTGACGCCGGCCTTGGCGAAAAATCCCTTTACCTTGTCGGCGTCGCTTATATGAAAGGCCACCAGAGCCGCTATTTTCTTTTCATCCAGCTGCTGGCTGTAGAATTCGATCCGTCCTTCGGTCAGCTTTCTCAGTTCCCGGTGCAGGGCATCCAGCGCAGCCGATTCCGAGGCCTTGGCCAAAAAGCCGAAGGCTTTGATCCTGCGACTGGACTCCAGCTTCGACATCAGCGGAGAAAGGGCCTCGAAGGCCGCCCGGTAATTCTCTATCAGGGCCAGCTCGTCGCTAAGGTCCATCTTTTGTTTTACCAGCTGGTTGATCTCGGCCCGCTGCACCACCAGGTCGGCCAGCAGTTTTTCCCAATCCTCCGGTACGGCGGCCTTGGCAGGTTTTCCGCGGTATCCCAGCACGGTCAGCAGGCCGTCCAGCTCCAGCTGCAGTTTTTCCAGCACCAGCTTCAGTTTCGATTCGGCCGGCGTTAGTTCGACCCGGCCCACCGACCCTTCGGGCTTTACCGGGGTAATATGCAGTCGGCCCATTTTATGCAGCAGTCGGATGACTTCGGCGCTGATGATCTTTGGCCCGACTATCAGCACCCGGCTCATGGGAACTATCATCTATCCATTCTCCGGAAAGACCTGTTGTATTATCAGTTCCACGGCTTTGTCCTGTTTGGCCAGAGCCTGCTTATCCAGCTCCGAGGCTTGAATGCCGGCCTCTTTCTTTTTCTGTTCGATCAGCTGAATGGACCTCCGGGCGATCTCTTTCCGGTCGCTCAGGGATTTGGCCTCGATGCGGGAATTGGCGGCCTCTAAAATGGACGAAGCCTCGGCTTTGGCTTTTTCTAGAATCCGATCGGCTTCGGCTTTGGCTTCTTCCATCTTCTGGTCGAGCTCCTGCTCCCTTTGCGCCAGGCTGGTTATCAATTGTTGTGCCTGATCCTGATGATCATTGTGCTTTTCAGACGACACTATCCGCTCCCGTTCTAATATAAAAGGTTTTTAAGTTCTTCCGATGCCCTTCTCATCAACAGCCGGGCCATCCCCAGGTTGCCGGCCCCCTGTTGAAAGACCACCCCCAGGTAAAAATCGGTCCCCACCAGCCGGATCAGTATGGTGTATTTTTCAGTGGCCACCATCTGTTCAGCCAGAGTGCCCATCGAAAGGTTCTCGGCCGCCCGTCTGGAGGCTGACAGCATGGTGGCAAATTCGGCGTCGGCCAACGTGGGATCCAGGTCCAGGCCCGCCTGATAGAAGGATATCCCTATGCCATCGGTCCCGGTAAGGCTGGCGCACAGGGCTCCGGGAATGCTGTCCACCAGGCCTTTAAGTTTCTGTTCGTATCCCTGGCTCATGGTCTGTTCTCCCTATTCTTTATGATGGACCGGGCGTTATATCGGACCTACTTATTGAACAGTTTTCCAAAAATCCCCTTTTTGGTCTCCTTTTCCACAATGGCGTAACGCTGCTTGGCCTGGCTGTTGTTGGGGTCCCATTTCAGAGCTTCCTTGAACTGCTCCTTGGCCTTTTCGGCCATGCCGGCCAACTGGTAGATTATTCCCAGGCTCAGGTAATGCTCGGCGTTGTACATCTCCATTTGGATGGCCTTATCGCAGTACATTTTGGCCTCTTCCAGAGGTCCCCCTGCCTTGATCACAGCTATGCCCAGCCGGTCATAATAAATGGCCTTCTTGGGATTGAGTTTGGCTGCCGCCCTGAAATACTCCACCGCGCGCTTGAACTGATTGGCCTTGTATGCCTCCACCCCATGGCGATAGGCCATATCAGCCTGGTTGTCTTGGACAGAATGGGACTGGACCCCGGCCGCCTTTTCGGAAAGCATTTTATTGTACTGGACCCGTCGTTCTTTGTCGATCAGGGTATGATATGCCTCGTTGATATCCTGAAAAGCGGCATTGGCCAGGCCGTCCCTGGATTCGGCGGGATTCTTATCGGGATGGTACTGCATGGCCAGTTTTCGGTAAGCCTGCTTGATCTCGGTCTCGCTGGACAGGCGGTCCACCCCCAGAATGGAATAATAATCCTTGAGCTGCGTCATCTTTTGCTTGTCTCTCGTTTTTTGGGAACAGCTTGAGCTGTAAGCCTTGCCATGGTTTCGGCCGCCAGGCTATTCTTTGGTTCCAGGGAAACGGCCTTTTTGCAGGCGGCCAAAGCCTGGCTGTTCCGGCCCAGCTTTTCGTTCACTATACAAAGATTGAGCCAGGCCCGGGTGAACCGCGGAGCCAGTTTTACCGCCTGCTTCAGGGACCTGGCAGCTTTGCTCCATTCCTCGGTATGGGTGTAACATACCCCCAAAAGATTGTATATGTCGGCATAAGCCGGCTTGAGTTTCTTGGCCTGCAGAAAATATTCGATGGCTTCCTGGCAGCAGTTGTCCCGCAATGCATCCTGCCCCAAAGCGCACAGGGCCTCTGCCCGATCGGGCGAGGTTTTAAATGCCAGATTGAAGCTTTTGATGGCCTTGGGCAGATTGCCCTTATTGACCTCGGCCAGGGCCTTGTCGAAAAGCTCCTGTTTGTAGAAATTGGTCTTGGCCGAAAGCCCGATGAAAAGCTCTACCGCTTGCTTATGCTTTCCCTGCTCTGCGGCCAGAAAGGCCCGTGAAAGGAGGGCTTCTATATAGTTGGGGTTGATGTTCAGGGCCTGTTGGAAGGAATTTTCGGCCGGTTGATATTCATGCCGGCTGGCATAGATGCGGCCTAAAGAAAGATGGAGGTCGGCATAATTGGGAGCCAGTTTGATGGCCTCTTTGTATTCCTCGATGGCCTCTTTGGCGTTCCCCTGTTTCCAGTACAGCTTGGCCATCGCCACCCGACCTTCAATCAGATAAAAGGTGACCACATCGCTGCATTTATGGCCCACCGCCTCATCGTGCTGCCGGATCATCTCCAGCGATTCGATGGTCTGCTGATAATTGCCTTCGTTGAATGATTTCAAGGCCAGCTTCAGAAACTGGTTCAGGCAATGCTGATCCAAAATTTCTCGGACGAAAGCCATATTTTACCTGCCTTTTTAACTTTGAATCATGCGGTAACTGGAAAAATAATCGGATCTGGTTACCTGGTGCCGGGAGTGGGAGTTGAACCCACATGGCCTAGGGCCATACGCCCCTCAAACGTACGTGTCTGCCAGTTCCACCATCCCGGCGATTTTAATATAAGCCAAAGAGCCGATTATATTTGGATTCTTTTATTTAGACATTAATTTTAATCTAAATCGACCCATCTGTCAACAGAAAATTCCCTGGTGATGTCCCGGCCGGAAACGAAATCGGTTATTCTGAACTGGGATACGTTCTCGGAATTCTCTCTTTTCAAGCGAACATCTGCTTTGTATCTTTTTTTTATGTCATCTATCAGCTTCCGGCCCTGTTTTTCCATGTAATCGATGAACATCGGATGGGCCGCCACCTCCAGCCTGCGGTTCCTGATGTTCCGGTCGGCTTGCAGGAACCAACGCTCCAGCCTGGCGGCCATGGTCTCGGGGGACAGCACCCGGCCGGTTCCCTTGCAGGTGGGACAGCTGTGGGAAAATGACTGCCACAGGCTGGGCCGGACCCGTTTGCGGCTCATCTCCACCAATCCCAGCGGAGAGATCTCATACACCTTGGGCTTGGAGCGATCGTCCTTAAGGGCCTCCTTCAGTTCGGCCAGGACCTTGCGTCGGTTGGCCTCCCGGTCCATGTCTATGAAGTCGATCACGATGATGCCTCCGATGTCGCGCAATCTTAACTGGCGGGCTATCTCCCGGGCCGCTTCCACGTTGACCCGGGTGATGGTGCCTTCGGCGTCCCGCTTTCCGGTATAGCGCCCGGAGTTCACGTCTATGGTCACCAGGGCCTCGGTCTGTTCGATGACTATCTGGCCGCCGCTTTTAAGCCAAACCCTCTGCTGCAGGGCCTTCTCAATCTGGGCCTCGATGTCGTAGGCCTCGAACAGCGGTATATCTTCCCGGTAAAGCAATAGGCGCTTTTTCAGGACCGGGTCCAGATTCCTGACGTATTCGGATATCTGGTCGTAGGATTTCTTGTCGTCCACCACTAAACTGCCAATGTCCATGGCCGCCAGTTCCCTTAAGAAACTTATGACCATCGGCGGCTCGGAATACACCCGCGAAGGGGTCTTGGCTTTGCGGTAGTCCCGTTTCACCTGCTGCCAGGTTTTAAGCAGTATTTTCAGGTCCCGCCCGAAGCTCTTTTCATCCTCGCCTTCGGCGGCGGTGCGTATGACCAAGCCGTACCCCTGGGGCATATGTTTGAGGAATTCTTCCTTCAGCCTCCTCCGCTCGGCCCGGTCTTCCACCCTGCGGGAAACGCCCACCCTCTCCTCGTTGGGCACCAGCACGCAGAAACGACCGGCAAAGGAGACATGAGATGTAAGCCGGGGCCCCTTGTTGCCTATCGGCTCCTTGGACACCTGTACCATCACATCCTGGCCGTTCTTGAGGACGTCCTCGATCCTGCGGGCCGGTTTGGTCTTGGACCGCTCCTCCGGCTCGAAATCGCCGGGATCGTAGGCTGTGTCCGAAAAGGCCAAAAAGCCACTTTTGCCGAAACCCATGTCCACAAAGGCGGCTTGCAGGCCGGGCAGCACCTTCTCTACCCGGCCCTTGTAGATGTCTCCCACCATCCGCTGTTCGGCGGTGCGTTCCAGCCACAGCTCCACCAGCCGGCCCTCTTCCAAAAGGGCGATCCTGGTTTCATGGGAGGTAGTATTGATTATGATATCTGTTGCCATGTTTATTTCAATTTCTAATTTATGATTTTCTGTTTCCGTTTTAGTTTTTTTGTATCTTATGTTCTATTTTTCAGATTTGATATTCTTAAGGGCCAGGTCTATGCCTCTCAGGGTCAGCAACCCGTCAACGGTCGATCCCGGGAATTCCCGGGCAAACATGGGCCCCAGTCCTCCGGTGAATATCATTTTGGGAGATGATCTCATGCTGTGCGAAACCCCGGCCGACAGTTCTTTGATCATTCCCACCGTCCCCCAGTAAAGTCCCGATTCGATGCACTCCCGGGTATCGCGTCCCAACGGTCGGGGCCTCTTTTTAAGCTTGACCAGGGGAAGGGCCGCAGTATTGTCATTAAGGGACTGGGCCATGGTGCCCGGCCCCGGAGCAATGGCCCCGCCAATGAACTCGCCCCTGGCGCTGACCGCATCCCAGGTTATGGCCGTGCCGACATCCACCACCATGGCCGGTCCCCCGTAGATCCGGTATGCCGCATAGGCATTGACCATCCGGTCGGCGCCCAATTTCCCCGGATGACGGTAGCATATATTCATGCCGGAAAGATTGCCGGCTGAAATTATAATGGGATTGAGCCCCAGAATCCGTTTGATGGTCGCGATCATCGGTCTGATCAGACCGGGATCGACCGAAACTATTCCTATCCTTTCGAAACCATAATTTGCAGCCCATCGCTTCAAATAGCGGCCCCATCGTCCGGGAGGATTCCCTTCATGGATCAATGTCAGATCTTCCAATGCTCGTGATCTGCCGAATACCGCAGCCCTGGTCTTGCTGTTCCCGATATCGAAGCACAGATTCATCTTTCCATCTCCGTTACCGTGCCGGAACTGCATTTGACAGTCTGCCCCTGGTCGTTTATCAGCAGTAAACCGCCGTCGAGGTCGAATCCGGTGACAACGCCCTTCAGCCTTTCGCCCCGGCCGTCCTGGACGGTCACCCATTTATTCCCCAAAAAGAATCTGGCCGAAAGCCTTTCGGCGAAGGCCTTGAAGCCCTGCTCTATAAATGTCCGGTAATCGTCTTCCATCCGGGTCAGGATGCCCAGCAGCAGGTCCTCACGGGAGCAAGCCTGGCCGGACTCCAGCAACAATGACGAAGCCGTTTCGCACAACTCCAGCGGGATGAAATCGTTATTGACGTTTAGCCCGATACCGACTATCACCCGATCGATAAGCCCGCCCTGCGACTGCATCTCGGTCAGGATGCCTCCCACCTTGCGCCCGTTGCAATACAGGTCGTTGGGCCATTTTACGGCCACCGGAGTCCCGGCGGTCTTCTCGACGGCCTCGGCCGCCGAGGTCCCCAGCGCCAGGGTCAGCCCAGACAGCTTGATGGAGGGCAAGGCCGGCTTGAGCAGCAGCGAAAAATACAGCCCCAGACCGGGCGGTGAGTACCAGGCGTTGCCTTGTCTACCCCGTCCGGCTGTCTGCTGCTCGGCTATCATCACCGTTCCCGGAGATCCCCGGTTCTGAGAAAACTCCGATAGTTGGCTGCTGGTGGAAGGCAGGCTTTCGAAATAGAAAAGCTTCTGGCCGAATTCCTGCGTTCGCAGGTTGTCTTTGATATGGTCGATATCCAAGTATTTCATATTGATTTCCATTTTTGGAGTGTAAATAATGATACATCAAAACGGCCATTTTAGCAATAAAATAAACCCGGCACATATCGCCGAAAAACTCTTGTACCCCGGCCAAATAAAAATGCCCCCTCTGGGGGCAAATCGTTTTTACCGGACCGGCGGTTCCTACCCGGGATCAATTATTGCCAGCCTTCTGACTGGCGATGGAAAGACATTCCCTGGCCTTTTGTATGGCGGTTTGCGGATCGCTGTCGGTGTTGCTGACCGTCTTCCAAACAGTTTGGTCCTTACGCCGGTGGCAGTAACGGTAACCGCCCAGCGGATACCTCTCTTTGATGATCATATTCGCTTCGTCGACATTGTAAACTACCGCATAAACGTACTCCTCCCGGCCGCAGTAAATACCGGACCCGTTCGGCACCTTATCCAGGACGAAACCCAGCTGCTTTTCCCGATCGTTGATCTCGGTGGCATACATTGCAATGCTTCCTCAAGTAGAATTTGGTTAAAGTAAAATTATTTGCCGGAACAGGTATACCTTCGACCGGCTAAAATCGATTCCCGCAATATTAAAATATGAAAACGTACCGGGGGTTTCTTTCAGTATGATCATTCGCCGCTTTCATCCCTTTTTGCAGAAAATGGTCCCTTATATTCCGGGCTGCCTCCTCATCTGCCGTCTCCCAGCACATGAATTGGGGAGGATGATCGAAAGCGCTTTGGCATTGCTTGGGGGCCGAAGATATCCCTATGGTCCAAAAGGAATAACGAACTACATTGGAATCCTTTACCCGTTTCTCTATGGAGGAGATTATATCTTCGCTGGCCGGCATGTCTGTCCTTTCGGGATCATTTGAGATTATCTGGCTTATCGATATTTGCCAGGTAGTGCGATATTCAAACTGCTTTTGGCCCCCTGTTCAAGCCAGACATCCAGGAGTCAAGGTCCTTGAGCGCTTTTTGTCTGGCACATGAAGCGCATTTCAAGGACTTCTTGTCAGCTTCCTGGCTCCGGAAGAATTTCTCCATTTTTATTATCTTGGCTTTCTCGTTGCCAAGTTTTTCCCTGGTATAGCCGTATTCTTTCAATCTTTCCGCCAGTCCGGAATTTTTTGAGACGACCGAGAAGAGGGTAAAGGCATTGGCCAAAAATCCTTCGGTAGAATTGGACAGTTTACCGCATACCCCCTGAGATTCCAGTCCGATCTTCCCCTCGTCCCAAACCGCGCAAACTATTTTATATAACGACTGATAGGCATCCAACGCCGGTTTGGACACTTGAACTATCCCAAAGGTTCTATCAAGTTGCCTATCTTTGAGCAAATGATATGTTTTGTCGGCCTTGCATGCCGAATGATATAATGTAAGCCCCTTTTTGATGTTAGTATGATTTTGCTGTAAGGGGCTTTTATTATGATTGCTATTTGACAACATGTAGCATATTAAATTATAAGCCTTCTTAAGTTGTTGGCAAACAGGCGGTTTTAGTTTAACTGTCATTATATAATTCTATCTTTTTCAGATATATATTTCAAGCTAAATACTAATATTATATCAGCAATTTACTGTAAATTATAAATTTGAGCATCAAAATGCTGAAAAGGTTCCCAAATAATGAAGATTTTTTAAAATATTACCTCATTTTATCGAATATGCTTAAACTTTTGTCCGGGACGCCCCGGACAAAACAAGCCGCATGCATAAATTAAACAAACAAAAACCCCTCTCCAGAAGTTACTGACCTTGTCAATGTAACTTGAGAGGGGTAAGGTGATTAAATCTTTCTATTTTACTTCGTCCACGAACGAGGTGTCGAATCCGTCGCGCTTGAGCTGGTTCAACAGGTCCAGTTTGTCCATCGATTTGATGTAGGCATCCTTGGGCTCCACCTGTTTCTTTTTGACGAATTCCATAAGGGCGTCATTCAGCATCACCATGCCCATTTTGCGGTTGGTCTGGATGATGGACGGCAACTGGTAGGTCTTGCCCTCGCGGATCAGGTTGGAAACCGCCGGTATTCCCAACAGCACCTCCATGGCGGCCACCCGGCCTCCGCCGATCTTCTTGCACAGGGTCTGGGCTACGATCCCTTTCAGCGATTCGGATAACATCACCCGGATCTGCTCCTGTCGGTCCGGCGGGAACTGCTCTATCACCCGGTCCACGGTGCTGGCAGCGGTGGAAGTATGCAGGGTGCCGAAAACCAAGTGTCCGGTTTCGGCCGTTTCGATGGCGATGGAGATGGTCTCCAGATCGCGCATTTCGCCCACCAAAACTATATCCGGGTCCTCCCGCAGAGCCGCCCGTAAAGCGTTCTTGAAGGAGTCAGTATGGCTGCCGATTTCTCTCTGGTTGACCAGGCATTTCTTGTTCTCATGGACGAATTCTATGGGATCCTCCAGCGTGATTATATGGTCGCAGCGGGTGCGGTTGATCAGGTCTACCAGGGCGCACAGGGTGGTAGATTTGCCCGAACCGGTCGGTCCGGTCACCAGCACCAGTCCCTTGGAAAGGTAGCACAGGTTCTGAATGGCCTGCGAAAGGTGGAGGTCCTCAACGGTCACGGTTTTGGACGGGATCACCCGCAGAACCCCGCCCATCCCCTTGCGGTCGGAAAAATAATTCACCCGGAACCGGGCCAGCCCCGGGATCTCGTAGGCAAAATCGGTATCGTGGTGCTCTTCATACTGCTGGCGGTAGCGGGGTCCGGCGATCTCCATGAGTATCCGCTTGGTATCATCGGGAGACATTACCGGATATTCCTCCAGTTTTTTAATGTCGCCGTCCACCCGGATGCAGGGTTTCTCGTTAGCCGAAAGATGCAGGTCGGAACCCTTGCGCTCCACCAACAGCCTCAGGAATTTATCAATCTCTGAATTCTTGTGGGTAGAGCCCGCCGAGACCCCGGGTTGGGTCGGGGCAGGATTAGGGATCGGGGCGGCGGCAGCCGGTGCTTCCGGTAACTGTTGCGTAGCTCCTGCCGGAACAAATACCGCCTTGATGCCGTGGCCCTGCATGCCGACCGTCCCGCGGTACTCACCCAGCCCCGGGCTCTTGTAACTGAATTCCACCGTCGGCTGGTCCATCAGTTTTTCCCGCTCGGCCGGGGTCATTATCTCCGACAACAGGCCCATCACCTCTTGGTTGGTGAATTTTTGTTTGGATACGGCCTGGATGCCGGTGGCCGTTTTGAACTGGGGCTCCGATTCGCTTGCCAGGTAGAATTCGGTGGCCCGGTAATCGTTCATTGCCTTGAAGAATACGTCTATCTTTGCCATTCTTATCTCCCTGGTATTACGTAGCTGATGTGTCTTCGGTTGACTATGTGGGCCGTATGGTCGGTGACCAGTAAAAAGAATCGGTCGCCTTGATTCAAAAAATCTATGGTCCGGGATTTTTCGGGAGGCAGGTCGATGAAGGCCTTACCGCTTAGTTTGAAATTGTCATTGAACACCACGGTCATCGGTTCCTCCTTGATGCCCATAGCTTCCATATCCAGGTCGGTGATCTCAACATCAAGGGCTACCGAGACCTCCATGATCCTGGCCTTATTGATTATATTTATTGACGGAGCGGTGGCCACCTTGAGCACAAAGAAATCCTCCGTTTCATTCATGAAATCCAGCACCGTCTCCTTGCCGATATGATTTTTGGCCACCAGGCTCAGGAACAGATCCCCCTTTATTACCTGCTGGTCCCGGCATCGCATGGTGACCGGCACCATCCTTTTCTCCACTGCCAAATGCTGCATGCTATCCCCCCGTTTCTTTATGAGTTCATCCAGTTCCATGTATTGCTTTCGGAACGTTCCAGCCAATCCCCGCTGTTAGTCAGATAGGCGTATACATTGGACAACGCTTCGTAATGCTTGGTCTCCTCTTCAAGCATCCTTTGAAAGAATTCCTTCTCTGCTCCCTCAACCGCCGCATTAACGAATTTCTGGTACATCTTGTAACTGTACCATTCCATATCCATAGCCACCTTCATCCCCGAAATGTTGTCCAGTTTCTCTTTTGTCCTGCCGTGGTTTATCTTGGTGAAGACCTTTTTCATTTCGGCTTCCAGATAACCGATCTTCTTACCCTTGGGTTCGGGCCAGCTTTGCCCCTGGATGATGGCCGAATAGATCTCGTTTATCCGTCCGATATGCTCCACCTCCTGCATCGCCAACTGGTCGAACAGCCTTTTGGCCAGCAGGTTCCCGGTCTTTTCCGACATTTTTAGATAGAAGGCGCTGCCCTTGTGCTCCAGCTTCAGTGCCGCCCGCAGGGCCTTGGGCATGGTCTTTTTCACGGTTTTCATATCGTTATCCTTATAAATGATCCACTCTGTTTGCCCCCCCATCTTCTTTAAATCGAAGCGAGGGGAATGGCCGTGAGCAGATATCCTTTTTTATGTCCCTGATTGCTCAGCAGCGATGATACGATTTTTCGCCTTTCTTGCCTATTAAATCATGGCCCAGGATCCTTGTAAAATCAGGGCTGGACCTCTCCCTTTTCTTCCGGCGCTGCCTCCGATACCACCAAATGATAAGCACCGTTCTCTTCCTGCCAGCTGCCCTTGAGTTTCAATTGCCGGTTCAGAAAATCGGACATTACCCGTGGCCTTTCCCTTTTTACCGGACCGGGCCTGGAAGGGGGTACCTCCAGCGGCGCCCATGGTCTGACCGTGATGGAACCTCCTTTGCCGTCTTCCAGGATCAAACGCAGGCCGGTAAAATAATTATCCCCGGCATTTTTCAAGTAGCCCGTGATGGCGATATTCCTATTGGAATACCTGGCCGGATTTTCGATTAGTTGCGACACTGTGACGCTTTTATAATCCGTACCGTTTTTTTGAGGGCCGTGGCAACATGCCCCCAACACACAGGAAGCCAGTAAAACGAAGGCAATGCTTTTTTTTTGTTTCATCAAGACAACACCCTTTTTCTTTCAAAACAGACGAACGAGGCCGGCAGGGCCAACCTCGTTCGTCTTGGAATTTTTAAAATGCCTTGGCGATGGCAAAGATATTTTTCAGCTTGTCATTGGTATCCCGCAGGCGGGATGATAAGGTCTTTATGAACACTGACATCAGCTTATACGACATCTCTTTGTCTTCGGCCATAAGTTTCTTGAAATCCCGTTTATATATGGCCAGCAGTTTGACCTCGCCCTCGTGGGCTATGGCTGCCGCCGAGCGCGGAAAATCATCTATCAGGGCCATCTCGCCGAAATAATCTCCCGGGCGCAGTATCTTTAAAGCCTCTTCGCCCACTCCCGGCACCATGGTGGATATCCGAACCTGCCCCTGGTCTACGATATAAAATGCGTCGCCGATCTCACCCTCCTGGAACACGGCCGACTCCTTTTCGTAGGATTTCTCGTAAGCTAACGCCAGGATCTTCTCCAGTTCCGGCTGGGTAAGATCGTTGAACAGGTACACTTTTTTCAGCAGATCGGAATTTTTATTAGAAGCTGCCATTAAGATGCCTTCCCGCCCGTCAGGGCAAATCAGCCGCAGTTTTGGATATCCAGCGCACGTTCAACTTCTTCGTTGGAAACATAGCCCAACTCCACCAGGCATTCTCCCAAACGTTTGGTGGAATTATCCATCTGGTTCCTTCTGGCCTGGTTTATCTGCTCCAACGAGACAAAGCCCAAAGAAACCATTATTTCACCGATCATTTTTTTTTGGCTCATTGACTGCAACAGCACTGAAAATTATTTTATCTGGTGGGAACCTGTTTGATAAGCCGGATCTTCTCCCCCACCTTGATATCTTCAACGCTGGACTGGTTTATAAACGCAGCGGCGGTATTGTTCCTGACCGATAGCACCTGCAGGGTTCCCACCACCAGTTCGGGAAGAACATTTTTGCCTCCGCGGTCCGGATCGTTAGCCTTGGTCCCGTCGCGGTAAATTTCAAAGATATCGCCGGGCATTATGCCGTTGGCCAAGCCTTTGTCTATGTAGACCACTTTATACTCGGTGGCAGATGTCTCGGGCTGTTTAAAGGCCACGATATAACCTTGATTGGATTTTTCCACCGGCAGGGGATTAACATCCTTGGGAACCACTATTTCGGCATATGGCCTAAAAGCCTCCTTGCGGGAGATCGGCTCGAATGTCCTTAGCAGCATCGCCCGGGAGGTCTTTTCCTCGACGTCTTTCACCTCCAGAACACCCACGATGTTTATCAGCTTGCCCAGGTTGTTTTTGGTTGCGGGGTGCTTGACCTTTTGGCCCACCCGGTATAAGGCGTATTTATCGCCCGGTTTGATGCCGTCGCGAGAACCAAGATTTATATACACCGGATCGTTGACCATCAGCCCTTCGATATCCTTGCGGTCGCTGCCGATGATATGCCCGGCCGGTTTGTCCGCTTCGTCGCTGATAAAGCCGGCGGCAAAGGCCATTTGCTCAGAGACCACCGGTATAGGTTTTTTCGTATAGCCTACCGGACGGGTCGATTTGGTGGTAACCATCGGTTTCTCTTCGGCTGGCTCAGGCTCATAGACCACCTCTTCGGTCTGGGGCTCTTCCTGGGGAGCAGCCTCGGCCGGAGCGGTTTCTGCCTGGGGCGCCGGTTGGGCAACGGCGGTATCGGGGGCTGAGACCTGTTCCGAAAGGGTCTGCGGCGGGATCACCAGTTCCTGGCCGGGATAGATCCAGTGAGGATCGGCAATATTCTGCTTGTTGGCTTCCCAGATCAAAGGCCAGGAGAAGGAATTCTGGAAATATCTGCCGGCCAGGTCCCACAGGGTCTCCCCTTCCACCACCTTATGGACCACGTTGCCCTCCTGGGCGGAAATGATCCCTACGCCGAAAAGAAAGCCGGCTATTACGATCAAAGCCAGCAGTGACCTTTTCTTAAACATGCTCCGCTCCTTTTTTACAAAGATTTATTTCTTATCGTTCTGGGATGTTGCCCGGACGTATCTCATACGCAGATCGTAAAGCAGATCGTCCAGAAGTTTGGATTCTTCGGAAGCAAGATTCCCGGTGGTCTTTTTCTGAAGTATCCCCAGTGTATCTATATTATGCTTTGCCAGTTCCAGATTGACCGCCGTCTTTTGATCAGTGGGGTCGGGAACCAAACCCAGATTCACCATCGCCGAAGTGGCCAGCATATAGAATAGGGATTCGATGCTGGCCGGCGGTAACGGCTGTTTAATTTCATCGGCCATAATGCGTTACCTTTATACTATTTGATATTTTTACCATAATTTCAGACAAAAAGCAATATTTTTTTTAAAAAAACTTGCATCGCCTATGCCATTAGTAGTAGAATATCATGAATTCGCCAATACAGCAAAGAGAATATGAATAAAAATATCAATTGGGTCGAGGTTGACAAAAAGGCTATAAGAGCCAACATAACGTCTTTTCGGAGACTTTTGCCACCTCAAGTCAGGTTCATGCCGGTGATAAAATCCAACGCTTACGGCCACGGACTGGCGGAAGTGGCATCGATACTGGCCGGAACGAAGCAGGCGGATTGGCTTGGCCTGAATTCGCTGGATGAGGCGCTTTTGCTCCGCAGGGCTGGGATCAGGAAGCCATTGCTTCTTTTGGGATATGTGCCCCTGGCCCGTTTGGCCGAGGCAGCACGTAACGAAATCCGCCTGACGGTGTACAACAAAGAAACAATTTTGGCTTTGTCCAAAATAAGGGTCAAGAAAAATATCTTCCTGCATATAAAACTGGAGACCGGCACCAACCGACAGGGGGTCGGCTTGGACGAGGCCGCGAAGCTGGCCGCTTTGATAAAAAAATACCCTCACCTTATCCTGGAAGGATATTCCACCCACTTCGCCAATATTGAAGATACTACCGACCGCAGTTACCCCGACTCACAAAAGGAAAATTACCAGAGGATGATCGCCAGGCTGGAAAAGCTGGGATACGGCGCTCCGGTGAACCATGTGGCCTGCACCGCCGCCGCATTGATATTCCCCGACACCCACCGCAACCTGGCCCGCATCGGCATAGGGCTTTACGGGCTGTGGCCTTCGCGGGAGACCATGCTGGCGGTCAGGGACCGCGATCAAAAATTCAAGCTCGAACCGGTGCTGTCGTGGAAAACGAGGGTGGCTCAGATAAAAACTATCCCTTCCGGTTCGTTCGTCAGCTACGGCCGTACCTATCGCACCACCAGAAAGACCAGGCTGGCTGTGCTGCCGGTGGGCTATTACGACGGGTACGACCGCAAACTGTCCAATACCGCCCATGTTTTGATAAAAGGGAAACGAGCGCCCATCAGGGGCCGGGTGTGCATGAATATTTGCCTGGCCGACGTCACCGATATCCCCGGGGTCAGACTGGAGGACGAAGTGGTGCTGTTGGGAAGGCAGGGCAAGGAACACATCAGCGCCGAACAAATGGCCCAATGGATCGGCACCATCAACTACGAGGTGGTGACCAGGATAAATCCATTGCTGCCGAGGATCATCGTTTAAAAGTTAGGAAAATATGCGAATTAAAAATAAAACCTCAAAAAACCGAAAACTGCCGAACAGTAAACTCCCCCACAAACAGGCTTTTAATGACTTAGTTTCCCTGTTCGCCCGCCTCCGCGCTCCTGGCGGCTGCCCCTGGGATCGGGCCCAGGACCATCGTTCCTTAAAACCTTATATTATCGAGGAGGCCTATGAAGTGGTTGAGGCCATCGAGGAACGGGACCCCAAGAAACTGAAGGAAGAACTGGGGGACCTGCTGGGCCAGGTGATCTTCAACGCCCAGATAGCCAAAGAGGACGGCTTATTCGGGATCGAAGAAGTGATCGCCGGACAGATGGAAAAGATGACCCGCCGCCATCCCCATATCTTCGGCCGGACCAAGGTCAAGGACGCCGCCGATGTGTTGTTGAACTGGGAAGAGATCAAATACAAGGAAAAGAAAAATGAACGTCCCTCGGCCCTGGACGGCGTGCCCAAGCATTTGCCGGCGCTTCTAAAAGCCCATCGGATACAGGACAAAGCCGCCCGGCTGGGCTTCGACTGGGAGCATATCGACGGGGCCTTCGCCAAACTGGAAGAAGAATTGAACGAGTTCTCCAAGGCTTACGCCAGGGGCAGAAAAAAGGAAATAACCGATGAATTGGGGGACATACTCTTCACCCTGGTCAATCTCTCGAGATTTTTGAATGTCGATCCCGAAGGTGCTTTGCGCGGAACCATAGACAAGTTCACCATCCGTTTCCAGCACATCGAAAAGTCCCTGAAAAAATCAAAGAGATCATTCAAGGACGTTTCACTGGACGAGATGGAACTTTTATGGCAGCAGGCAAAGAAAAGGAATCCTGGCAAAAGAACGAAATAGAATGTTTTTATCAGGGCGATTAGTAAATCGCCCTTTTCTTTTGGTAGAAAAATAAAAAGACCCGCATTACTGCGGGTCTTTTTATTGGTCGCAGGTTTATTCGCTGATGACGGCTTCGACCTTGGTGTTGGCTGTTCTGACAGCAGCGGTCTTGCCCTTGGGGGCGACCACTATGCCTTCGGCCATGACCTTATCGGCGGCGATGCCGGCCTTGACGATCTCGGCTTTGATGGCATCGGCTCTCTTGGTGGCCAGTTTCTGCTTGATGGCGGTGCCGCTGACGGCATCAACATATGCCTTGACGGTGATCTTGGCATTGGGATTGTCGTTCAGGGCGGCCACTATGTTGGCAACGTCGATGCTCTTGGCGGTATATTTGGTGGCAGAGGTCCAAACCACATTGACCGGCAGCACGGCGCCGTTCTGATACAGCACGAAGTCATTCATGGCAGTTCCGTTCTCGGCAATGCTGATGGCGGCCTTCTTGTTGATATAGCCGGCCACATTGGTAGTGGCATTGTAGTTGCCGACCTGCAGTTTGGCGGTATAAGCGCCGGCTGCGGTCTTGGCGGTCTCGGCCTTCGGGCCGGCAAAGGCTACCGAGCCTTCGATGACTGCGCCGGTCAGAGCGTCCTTGATCATGCCCTTGGCGGTTCCCACCGGGATGGGCTTCAGCTCAAGGGTGAAGTCCTGCATGGCCGGGGTCTTCTTGTTCTTCTTGGTCAGCATGACGGAGGCCTGCTTGGCGATATAGCCCTTGGCCTCGGCCTTGATCTCGACCGGAGCGTTCTTGTCGATCAGCACGCCGCTGAGGGTATAGGCGCCGGTGGCCGGATCGGTGTTGGCGGTGATGCCGCCAGCCATAACTGTGGCAGCCAGGCCCTTGCCGGCCTTGTCGGCTACTTTACCGGAGATGATGCCGGTCGGGGGAACCTTGGGACCGGTGGCCTTGGCCGGAGCATAGCTCAGACCGGCTATGATCTGCCAATCCTGTTCCCGGTTGCCGCCTGGGCCCATCAGGGTGGAATCGTCGCTCTGCAGATTGTAATCGAAAGCGGCGTCGATGTTCATGCCGAAGGGGAAGGAAACTCTGACGCCCGGGGTGACCCACAGAGGATAATTCATCAAATTGGGAGTATACTCGCTGCCGTCAGCTTTATAGTAGGTGTTGCTGTCCATCACCATGGCTGTAGCACTGACTTCCACGAAAGGCATGAACATGTCGTTGGCCTTGTAGCTGAAGCCCAAACCGAACGGTATGGACATGTTGGGATACACCATATTGGTGCCACCGACTTCATATTTGTCCATGTTATAATCCAAACCGACGTTGAGATCCAGTTTGGCAGCGCCGAAGTTGAAGCCAGGGATCAAAAGGGCGTGCAGGGCTCCGTTATGCTTGTAGATGGTGTCAGCCGCATACGGGTTCAATGTGTCAGAAATGGTAGGAATATCATACCCGGCATAGACGCCCAAGCAGAAAGCATCGCTTACTTTATAGGAGAACTTCAAGGCCGCTCTGGTATCCAGCAAGCCATTATAGCTGGCATCAGCTGAACCGAAGGTGTATTTATTCATCTGATACACCGGCGCTACGGACAGTTCGAACATGTCGTTGATAGCAAAGTTTAAACCAGGAACGATGGTATACTGGTTAACTTTGTATGGAGCAGCTGCAGTGGAGTCCTTCATCCATATGATCCCATGCACACCGACGCCGAAGGTCATCGGGCCGTTGTTGTCAGCAGAGACGATGCGCAGCAAACCGTTGCTGCCGTAAATGGACGGGGCCGCGGTAGCCATCCCGGCTACCATCATCAGGACTGCGAATACCGATACGATTCGCTTCATTGTGTTGACCTCCTAATTGTGTTTGTTAATTTAGATTATCTTCTTTGGGATTTGCGGCACCACAATATATAGTGCCATTTATTTAATGGGAAACTATCTGATTATAAAGTAATAAAATACCTTAAGAGATAAGAATATAGATCCTTCACCTCCTTAAAGTCAAAATATATTATAAATATATTTCATTAAGCCTTAATACAAATTTAATGATAGCAATTTATTAGGTATTTTGTCAAGTGAATTCTTACAATTTATTGACTTTTGTTCCGAGACGTAAAAAGGACCCGCTATATGCGGGCCCTTTATTGACCTTGGTGATATCACTGCTCTATCACGTTGATCTCAATACGGCGGTTCTCCGCCCGTCCGGCCCTGGTTTTGTTGGTGGCAATAGGCATGCTGGAGCCATATCCCTTGGCAATCATCTGAGCCTTGACATTCTGAGTGATCAACCAGGCAACCACCTCATCTGCTCTAGCCTGAGAAAGCTTTAGGTTTTTGGCCTTTGAACCTATATTATCTGTATGCCCAGATATCTCAACCTTCAGATCGGGATTGTCCAACAGTACCTTTAGCAACGGCTGTAAAGCAGCTTCTATTTCTGGTGTAATGTTGGATTTACCCGGGGCAAAGTTGATGTTGCTAAAAGAGAATTTCTCCTTCTTTTTGACCATCCCGGTGTTCTGAGTAACCGGAGCGCCGTCCTTGGCCACAATGTTGAAGTTGGCATTATTAAAGCCTTCGGCTGCGGCGGTGGCAGCATAAGTACCGGGATCAAGTTTGATGCTGTATTTACCGGCAGCATCAGCGGTAGCGGTCACGGTCTTGGGTCCCTTGAAAGTTATGATCGCCGCCACCGGATTCCCGGTCTTGTAATCGATAACCGTGCCGGTGACCTCACTGGGCGGGATAGGTTTCAGTTCCAGCACGAAGTCCTGAATCGCCGGGGTCTTCTTGTACTTCTTGGTCAGCATCACCGAAGAGGTCTTGGCGATGTAGGCCTTGGCCTCGGCCTTGATCTCGACCGGCAGGTTCTTGATCTCGATGCCGGAGATCTGGTAGACCCCGGTGGCCGGATCGGTGTTAGCAGTCAACCCAGCGGCCGTGACCACTGCAGCCAGCCCCTTGCCGGTCTTGTCGGTGACCTTGCCGGTGATGTTGGCGGTCGGCGGAACCTTGGGACCGAGATTACATTTACTGAAACTAAGGCCGGCAATGGCCGTCCAGTCGACCTGCTTGTCGAAACTTCCCAGGGTCGAATCGCTGGTCTGCAGATTGTAGGCAAATCCCAGATCGAAATGGAACCCTGTTCCTAATGCGAACCTTAGACCGGGAGTAATCCACAGCGGGTAGTTCATCAGGCCGGGCTCGAAGGAATCCGGGGTGGTGACATAGGTTTTGGGGTACTTGGTGCTGTCATTCACCCAGGCGGTTCCGGTGATCTCCAGCATGGGAGTTATCACCCCGGCATCATAGCTGAGACCGATACCGAACGGAATATCGAGCTTAGGATAAAGGTAATCGGTTCCTCCTACCTCGAATTTGTCCAGGTTGTAATTGGCGCCGATATTAAGGTGTCCTTCGAACTTGTCGGACTTGAATCCCGGAATCAGCAGTAAGTTGATGTTACCGGCAGCGGAATACCCATCGGTGGTCACCCAATCACCGGCAGCCGAATCCCAGTTGACGTATGGGTTCCATACCCTGCCCGAGCGGTAGTCATATCCCAAGTAAGCCCCCAGATTAAAGCCTTCCCCGTAAAGGAAGGTGGCCTTCAGGCCGATCCGGGTATCGGTCACGCCCTTGGTGTCGGTGGTTACCTCGGCACCTCCGGACGGGGTGACGGCCAAATGGTCCATGCGGTAGCCGGGAGCCAATGAAAATTCAAGCATGTCGTTGATGGAAAAGTAACCTTCACCGACCATGTTGATCTGTCTCCAGGATACGTCAGTTGTACCGTAGGTCTCCGAATCCATGGACAGAAAGCCATGGGCTCCTAAGCCATAGCTCATAGGCCCGCAGTTGGTGGGTTTGATAGTCATGATCAGGCCGTTGGAGCCGTACATCGACGGCACCGCTCCGGCCAATCCGGCCATAAATAACAAAGCTGCTGCTAACGTTGCAATTCGCTTCATTTCACCTTTCCTCCTTGTTTATTGTTGGTTAAATAATTAAAATTTAGCAACAAATCAAGAAGCGTCTAAAGTTCATTAACTAAAACTCCGGCAAAGCGATTTGACAGCAGAAATTGTGACTTAACGCCATTTTCATCACTTTCATGGTAACAGTAAAAAAAGGGTTTGTCAAGCATATTTAATATATTTTTTCCATTTATCGCTTCTATATAAAAAAATCGTCATATTTTAACGATAGCGGCAAAACGGCCTGTTCCCGACCGCAATTCCATAAGTAGATGCATGACTATAGACAGCTCCAGGCTTTGAATATCTTCTGCATAAATCCGACCAGCTTCTCTAAACCAAGTGCCGCACACCCTACTCAAGGTGGCGGCACTACATAAATAAAAAATGGCGTCCCCAACGGGATTCGAACCCGTGCCGCCACCTTGAAAGAGTGGTGACCTAACCGCTAGTCGATGGGGACACCATTAAAATGGTCTGTATTTTTATTTTACGTGACTGTGGATGTACAGCCTTCGGAACTGTTCGTTGTCAACTATGGCCCGGTTGATGAGGAAGTATGTTTCCAGGTTCTCATTGGTGGACTGGATCCGGTCGCACAGGATCTCGGAGATGGCCAGCAGCAGCCTGGCGGAAAGCTGAGGTTCCTTCATCAGCAGTCTCTGGAACTCCTCTTTGGACAGGGCGTAGATCTCGCTGTCTATGGCGGCGGTGGCGGTAGCCGTCCTGGGTTTATCGGTAATCAGGGCCATCTCCCCGAAGAAAGAACTCTCACCCAGTTGGGCCAGCACCAGCTTGGATTCGTTGCGATTGATGGTAATCTCCACCTCGCCGCTGGTGATAAGGTACATCTCGTTGCCGGTCGATCCTTCCTGGAATATCACCGTATCCTTGGCCACCTTGCGCTTTTCCAGCTTGCTCTCCAAAGATTCAAGCTCGGTGGGAGACAGATACTTGAACAGGACCACCTTTTTCAAAACATCCCGAGGCGCCATCTTACACCTCCACAATAGAGATTATTGAATGATCTAAATTTGGTGAGCCAGATGGGAATCGAACCCATGACTCCCGCCTTAAAAGGGCGGTGCTCTACCGGCTGAGCTACTGGCTCCCAAGTCGATAAATCAAGTCTACAATATAATTTGGTAATTTTACAATAAAATTCACATAAGGTCAAGCAAATTCAGATGTAGGCCTATCCTCTGAAGATGGTGGCCTCTCTATCCGGACCCACCGAGACTATGGAAACTCTGGCCCCGGTGAGCTTTTCTATGGTCAGCAAATACCTTTTGGCATTGGCCGGAAGGTCTTTGAATTGCCTTATCGAGCCGGTAGGCTTATCCCAACCGGGCAGGGTAAGGTATTTGAGCCGGCAGCGGGACAGCTCTTCGGTGGCCCAGGGATACCCGCCTCCTTTGGTCCCATAGGAGACGGCTATCTTAAGCCGTTTGATCCCGTCCAGCACGTCCAGCTTGGTGACAGCCAGCTGGTCTGCCCCGTTGACCTGCACCGCCCGTTTGACCATCACCGCATCGAACCATCCGCAGCGCCTGGGCCGGCCGGTGGTACGGCCGTATTCGTCACCGGCCTTTTTACGGATGAAATCGGCCATGGCCGGATCGAACTCGGTAGGAAACGGTCCGTTGCCCACCCGGGTGGTGTAAGCCTTGGCCACCAAAAGGACGCTGCCGACACCTGAGGGACCGATGCCCAGCCCGGTGCAAGTACCTCCCGAGACCGTGGATGAAGAGGTCACGAAGGGATAAGTGCCGAAATCGATGTCCAGAAAAGTGCCCTGCGCTCCTTCAAACAGGACCTTTTTGCCCGATGAGATCAGCTGGTTGAGCAGCAAAGATACATCGGCCAGATATGGTTTTAGCAGGACCGAATATTTGCGGTATTTTTTGATGATGGCGTCGTATGAAGCCGGAGACGCTTTAAAGTAATTCCTTAAAAGAAAATTCTTTTCCTTTAGATTGGCCTTGAGTTTTTCGGCAAAAATGTCGAACTGCATCAGATCGCCGGCCCGGATGCCCATACGCCCGGCCTTGTCGATGTAACAGGGCCCAATGCCCCGACCGGTGGTGCCGATGGCCCCGGTTCCCTTGGACTCCCTGGCCTTGTCCAGCATCTTGTGATAGGGCATGGTCAGGTTGCACAGCGGGCTGATCTTGAGCCTTCCGTCAACTTTGATGCCCTGAGATCTCACCTGGGCGATCTCTTCCATCAGGCTCTGCGGGTCCAGCACCACTCCGTTGCCGATGAAGCACATCTTTTTGGGGTGGACCATGCCCGACGGCAGCAAGTGGAGGACGAATTCACGGCCATTGGCCTTGACGGTGTGTCCGGCGTTGGCCCCGCCCTGAAATCGGGCCACCGCGTCGGCCTGGCTGGCCAGCAGGTCGACGATCTTGCCCTTGCCCTCGTCCCCCCACTGGGCACCGATGACCACGGTGTTCTTCTTCATTATATATTCCTTTGTGTAGTGTTATCACAGAATGGGTCAGGCGGCCGCCTCCTGCTCGTCCTTCATGATGAAACGGGGCTGCTGCTTGCCCACCACCACCTCCCGGCCGATTATGCACTTGGTGATGTTCTTGTTGGAAGGCAGCTGGTACATGATGTCCAGCATGGTCTCCTCCAACACGGCCCGCAGGCCACGGGCCCCGGTGTTGCGTTTAAGGGCCTCTTCGGACACCGCCTCCAGAGCTTCGGGCAAAAATTCCAGCTCTACCCCTTCCAGGCTGAAATAGGTCTGGTATTGTTTGACCAAGGCGTTCTTGGGCTTGGTGAGTATCTCGATCATGGCGTTCTTATCCAGGTCGTTCAGGGTGCAGATCACCGGCAGGCGGCCGATCAGTTCGGGGATCAGCCCGAACTTTAAAAGATCGTCCGGCTGTACCTTGGCCAGCACCTCGCCGATGGGCGTCTTGCCCTTCTCCCTGAGCTCGGCCCCGAACCCCAGACTCTTGGTCCCGATCCGGGAACTGATGATCTTCTCCAGCCCGTCGAAGGTGCCGCCGCAGATGAACAGTATGTTCCGGGTGTTCACCGGCACCAGCGGCTGCTCGGGATGTTTCCGGCCGCCCTGGGGCGGCACGTGGGCCAGGGTGCCCTCCAGGATCTTCAACAGGGCCTGCTGGACGCCCTCGCCGGAGACATCGCGGGTGATGGACGGCCCCTCGGACTTGCGGGTGATCTTGTCGATCTCGTCAATGTAGACGATGCCGATCTCGGTCTTCTTCAGGTCGTAATTGGCCGACTGCAGCAGGCGCACCAGAATATTCTCCACATCCTCTCCCACGTATCCGGCCTCGGTCAGGGTGGTGGCATCGGCGATGGCGAACGGCACCTTAAGCAGGCGGGCCATGGTCTGGGCCAGCATGGTCTTTCCGGTGCCGGTGGGGCCGATCACCAGAATATTGCTCTTGTCCAATTCCACTTCGGGATTGCTACCGGCGCACAGTATCCTTTTATAGTGATTGTAGACCGCCACCGCCAGCGCCTTTTTGGCCCGGTCCTGGCCTATCACATACTCGTCCAGCACTGCTTTGATATCCACCGGGATGGGAAGCTCTTCCTTGGTGGGAAAGCCGTTTATCTTTTTTTCCTTGCTCAGGATGTCGGTGCAGATGACCGCGCAGTCCCCGCAGATGGCGGCCTCCCGCCCATCGATAAGGTGTGCCACCTCGCTGGCGGCCCGCCCGCAGAAGGAACAGCGGTTATGCTGGGAAGTATTCTTTTCCAGAGCCATGGGATCACCTCGCAATTTTATATTCGATGCTTTTTGTTTTCATTATTCTGACTTCCGCACTCACCGCCCTCGCCCCGCAGGATCTCGATGGCGTGCGGCAGGACCGGCAAGATGACCGCCAGGTTCTCCTTGACCGCTTTGACGCTGCCGGGCAGGTTAATGATCAGGGTCTTGCCCCTGATGCCGGCCGCCGCCCGGGAGATCATGGCCATCGGGGTCTTGGCCAAAGAGGCCGCCCGCATGGCCTCGGGGATGCCGGGTACCTGGCGGTCAATCACCTCCAAGGTGGCCTCGGGAGTGACATCGCGGGGCGAAAAGCCGGTGCCTCCGGTGGTCAGTATCAGATCGCAGCATGTCTTGTCGGCATAGTGCATCAATATTTCGGCGATCAGGATCCTTTCGTCGGGGATGATCTCGGTGGCAACGACCTCAGCGTCCAGCGCTGCCAGCATTTCCTTGATGGCCGGGCCGGAAAGGTCTTCGCGCTGCCCCGCCGCGCCTTTGTCACTTACTGTGATGATAGCAATATTTAATTTTAAATTTTGCATTTTAAATTTCAAAATTGATCTGGCCGCCTATTTTGATCGATCCGCCCTTCACCACCCTGGCAAATACGCCCTCCCGCGGCATCACACAGTCGCCCACCTGCTGTTTTATGGCGCAGTCGTTGTGGCAATCCTTGCCGATCTGGGTGATTTCTAAAATTATCTCCGAACCGATTCTAAGCTGCTGCCCGATCTTGATATTTTTCAGGTCAATACCCTCGACAGTCAGGTTCTCGGCAAAATCACCGGGATGCAGTTCCACACCTTTGCCCCGCATTTTGTCTACGCTCTCCTGCGCTAAAAGGCTGACCTGCCGGTGCCAGTCCCCGGCATGGGCATCGCCCACTATCCCGTGGTTCTCTTTTAGGACAGCAGACTGAACTCCGGTCTTCTTCTCTCCCTTGCGGACGCTGATATTTATGGATAAAATCTTGCCCATCGTTTTTTGTAATTCAATTTCCCTCTCCGCACCGGGGAGGGATCAAGGGAGGGGTTCCCCAGAGGGGATTTTTACCTCTTCCAATCTCCGCTCTTGCCGCCCCGTTTCTCCAATAATTTGATATCCGATATGACCATCCCTTTATCTACCGCCTTAGCCATATCGTAAATGGTCAGACAGGCTACCGCCGCTGCGGTCAGGGCCTCCATCTCCACGCCAGTGCGGTCGGCGCAACGAACCGTGCCGGTGACCTCGACCAATGACTTTCTTTTATGCAGCTTGCATTCCACATCTACATGGGTCAGGGCCAAGGGGTGGCATAACGGGATCAACTCGTGAGTTCGCTTAGCCGCCTGGATCCCCGCGATCCTGGCCGTCGCCAGCACATCGCCCTTGGACAGTTGATTCCTGGCGATCAGATCCAGCGTAGCCGGTTTCATTTTTACTTGACCATAAGCCACGGCAATTCGCTCGGTCTTGGCCTTGTCGGTGACGTCCACCATTTTGGCTTGCCCCTTGGAGCCGATATGAGACAATCCTCGGTTGTTTTTATTTTTAGATTTTTTATTTTTTATTTTCAAATCCTCATCCTCCTACCTCGGCCATATGGCGGGTATTGTCCGAAAGCCCCTGGTCCATCTTGTGAGCCTTGGGCTTGAGCCTCATGGCCTCGTAGAACACCCGGCGCAGCTCGTTCCCGCGGTGCCCGGCCCTCACCGGGACTTTTATATTTACCTCGTATTTGGATGCCAGGCACGGCTTCAGAAATCCGTCCGCGGTCAGGCGCAATCGGTTGCATTTTCTGCAGAATGAATTTGATATCGGAGAAATGAAACCGACCGTGGCCGGGCTTCCCACTATCTGATATTCCTCGACCACGGAATTTTTCAAAGGAGGCAGAGAGACTATATGATGCTTCTGATCGATCTTTTTGATGATGTTCGAGCACAGCAGGACCTTCCCGCTTTCCCAATACTGATTTCCCACCGGCATAAATTCTATGAAACGGAGCTGTGCTTTCTTGTCCACAATATAATCCACGAAATCAATCACCTCGTCGTCGTTGTAACCGTCGATCAGCACCACATTCAGTTTGACCTGCTCGAACCCTGCTTCCAGCGCCCGCTCGAAGCCGTCCTTGGCCTGCTGCCAGTCGTCGCTGCCGGTCATTTGCTTGAACCTTTCCGGCTTCAGCGTATCCAGACTGACGTTGACCCGCTTGATGCCGGCCTCCTTCAGTTCCGCGGCCATCGAGCCCAGCAGAATGCCGTTGGTGGTCAGGGCCAGATTTTTTAGGCCTTCAATAGCTGCCAGCTTTTTGACCAATTCGGCGAATCCCTTCCTCAGCAAAGGCTCCCCGCCGGTCAGCCTGATCTTGTCTATGCCCAGTTCCACCGCCGCCCGGGCGATGATCTCTATCTCCTCGAAGGTCAACAGGTCCTCATGTTTCTTCAGGGGCACCCCTTCCTGAGGGATGCAATAGCGGCAGCGCAGGTTGCAGCGGTCGGTGACCGATATCCTCAAATAATTTACTTTTCTTCCGAATTGATCTGATAGCATCTTTACTAATGTCCCCGATCTATTTAATTGGTAAAATTTATCTTTATACTGACTATTTCCGGATGATTGCCGGTGCGCACCGGCGGGCCCCAGGTGCCGGCTCCGCTGGAGACGTAGAAATGGGTCATGCCTTTTTTAAGATAGCCCCAGCTCTTCTCATAGACACGGTTGGTGATGAAGTTAAGCGGCCAAAGTTGTCCGTGATGGGTATGTCCGGATAGCTGAAGATCGACGTTCTGGGATTCAGCTTCTTCGAGATTGAACGGCTGGTGATCCAGCAGAATTATGGGCAGATTCTCATCGATGCCAGACAGGATATCTTTTAACTGTCTTCGGGGAGAGCCATCGAACCTGGCTCCGCTGCGGTCCTTGCGTCCAACTACCCACAGGGCATCGGCGATCAGGACCTTGTCGTCCATCAGCATTTTGATGCCGTGAGCTTCCAGATAGTCGACCGCCTTCTTGACCCCGCCGATATACTCGTGATTCCCAGTGATGCCTATCACCCCGTAGCGGGCCTTTATCTCTTTCAGTTTTTTGCCCATATCCCCGCGGATAACCGGCCCGATGTCCTCGTCAACTATGTCCCCGGCCAGGAGCACCAGATCAGGCTCGGTGGTGTTGATCTTTTCCACCAGCCGACCCAGCCTTCCGTTGCCGATGATGGTGCCCAGATGGATATCCGAGGCCATGGTGATGTTCAACTGTTTTAGCTGTCCGGCCTTTTTGGGAATATCCAGTTCCAGCTTTTTGACCCGCACGCTGCAGGCATTGAAAAATCCGGCAACTGTTATAACCGATATCAGCCCGGCAACAGCAATGAATGTCCACAATTTTCCGGCGGTACCGGTCAGCAGAAACTGGAGTGCCTTAACCTTGAACAGATTTGCCACCAGAAGCAAAATATCGGACAGCGCCGCCGCCAAAAACCCGTACAACATCACTGCCAGCCAGAACGATCCCATCCATACCAAAGCTTCGGTAAAAAGGCTGCTGCCGGCCCTCTCCAGGAATCTGCCGGCGATGAACGAACCGGCCAGGATGATGAAAGCCACCGTATAGACTAGTCTCCAATCTCTGCGGAGTCCGCCCAACGCCTGCCATCCCTTGGTGAAGATGTAGAAATTAACCGAGGCATAGATCAAGATGGCCAGCGAGACGAATATGAATATCAAAAAGGAGCGCATTCTTCTGTCAGCCGCCGGAGATCAGGTGAATGGCCTGGACGTCATCCCCGTCGTTGATCACCGTGCTGTCGTATTCCTCGTTGGGAATGTGCTTATCGTTGACCCGGACGATGATGGCGTGAAATATGTAATTCTTTTCCTGTAAAAGAGCGGACACGGTAAGCCCCGGATGCCAGGGATGGTCCTGCCCGTTGACTTTCAGCATCTTTCCTCTTTGGTCTTGTCTATATTTAAATTATTGCGTTTATCCTGTTCGATGAACTCCCGTATCCGGGGATCCGGCCCCAGCAGGATCTCCAGCGCCTGGTTGGCCTCCATACAGGCGGCCATGCCCACCCGGGGGGCCATCAATCCCATGCCCGGCCCGGCCTCGCTGATCTCGTCGCCGCAGATGTGGATGTTTCCCACCCGGCGGGTTTTTAAAAGATTGTTGTCACCGTAGCCGGCCATGCCGTTGCCGATCACCAGCGGTTTATCCGGCATTTGTTTCTGGACCGCCTCGGCCAGCATCATTTTTTGATCGGCCAGATCGAAGGCTTCCACGATGACATCGGCCGTTTTGAAAAGCTGGGCCACGTTGTCCGGGGTTATGCGCACCTGATGACATTCCACCTCGGCAAAGGGATTGGCCTTTTGGATGATCTCCTTGAGGGCCGCCACCTTGGGCTGGCCGATGTGCTCCACAAAATACTGCTGGCGGTTCAGGTTGGAAGGCTCCACTACGTCGAAATCGGCGATGATCAGTTTGCCGATCCCCGCCCGGGCCAGGGACACGGCGGCGGTGGAGCCCAATCCGCCGCACCCGGCGATACCCACCGTGGCGTTCTTCAGCCGCTCATGGACTCCGGGAGTGTGCCGGGCCATTAAAAGATGCTCCAACTCCTCGCGTTTGGGCATATCGCCTTTTTTGATCAGCACCAGCCGGTCGCCGTCCTCCAGACGGACATCTTTGCCGCAGGGGAACCCGTTGCGGATGAACAGATCGGCGTTGTTCTTGTAAAGCCGCGCGGCATCGGAAACCAACGAACCGGAGGCTATCTCCTGGGCTATTTCATTGACGAGGATCTTCATATATCACCTTCCAATAATTATCCTCTCTCCTTTCGGGGGAGAGGTTGGAGAGGGGTCAAACCAATTTTACCTTCTTATTCCCCTTTACCACCCGGCCGATCACATACGGGTTGAACGTTTTGAACCTTTTCAACATCTTCAACGCTTCGTCTGCATCCCGCTCGGCCACTATCATCACAAACCCTATCCCCATGTTGAAGGTCCGGTACATGTCGTCCTGCGGCACTTTCCCCTTTTTCTGCAGAAGATCGAATATCGGCAGGACCGGCCAGGAGCCGAGAGAAATCTCCACCCCGCATTTTTCCGGCAGTACCCGCGGGATGTTGTCCAAAAACCCGCCGCCGGTGATATGGGCCATGCCCTTGACAAGCCCCTTGTCAAGCAGTGGAGAAACCGGCTTAAGGAACGAGGGGTGTACTTTTAGCAAAGCCTCACCCACCGTGCTTTTCAGCTCCGGCAGATAAGTGGAGGTTTTATATTTGCATTTTTCGAACAAGATCTTGCGGGCTAGCGAATAGCCGTTGGTCTGCAGGCCGTTGGTAGCCAGGCCTATCACTACATCGCCCGGCTTGATGGTCCGCCCGGTGATAAGCCTCTTTTTCTCCACCACCCCCACGATGAACCCCGCCAGGTCGTAGTCGCCGATGGCATACATCCCCGGCATTTCGGCAGTCTCCCCGCCAATCAGCGAACAGTCGTTCTCCTTGCAGGCCTTGGCGAAGCCGGTGATGATGGACTCGAATATCTTGGGCTCCAGCCGGCCGAAGGCGGCGTAATCCATGAAGAACAGCGGCCGCGCCCCCTGCACCAGGATATCGTTGACGCAGTGATTGACCAGATCCTGGCCCACCGTGTCGTGCTTCTTGGCCAGCAGGGCCACTTTCAGCTTGGTGCCCACCCCGTCGCAGGAGGACACCAGCACCGGTTCCCGGTAGCCTTTAAGCGAGCCGTCGAACAGGGCGCCGAACCCGCCGATGTCGGTCAGCACGTTCTTGGTGAAGGTGGAGCGGACCAGTTTTTTTATCCGTTGGACCGATTCGGTCCCGGCATCAATGTTGACGCCAGCATCTTTGTAGCGCATTAGTCCCTTCTTTGTTTCAGCGATTCTTTGATAGGTCGCCCGCCAATATACAAATCTTCAATCACGGCCGTTCCATTCTTTATTCTTACCACAGCGTAGCTGTTTTGTTTCCCCCTGATATTGTTTTTTCTATATAATTCTTCTGCCTTTTCAGCTATGCTCTCTTCTAAGTAAAATCTATTGAAAGGATATTCAAAACTCATTATGGTATCGTTAAAACTAAAGCGCGTCTTAACTGCAACAAAATCGCCCTTACTTGGTTTGTTAAAAGACAACTTTGTTGCTTTGGCAAATCCAGCACTATCATTTGTTATTTCAACATACGCAGTTAAATTTGCGATTTCGTTCCTTTTATTAGATTGCTTTACGCTGCTTTGTTCAAATGAAAGCTGCACGTATTTCCCTCTAAATGCATCATTCGGATCTATCGGAGCGGTTCTAAAAAGATATTTAGACCCTTTATTAAGAGTACTTTCACTTCCAATAATTATAGATGCAGGAATATACAGTTGTGCCAGGACAACTAATATAAAAATTATCAATATGATTTTATTTCTCATTTATAGCCGCCTTTCTTTTAGCCAAATATATATTAGCACCCAGAAAACCAGCCCCAAGTATAATGAAAATTAGACCCCTTGTTATAAAAGTCAAATCGCTGTCAAAGAACCGAATAATTGCCAATGCGGCAATCATAAAAAGGCCATAATTCAAAGCTTTGCCCGAATTATTTTTTAAGCCCTGTCTTAAATAAAGAAGTCCAAAACATAATACATAGGCATTAAATGCAAAAGTTATTATTGCAGAAGCAAAATCATTCTTTGATACTAAAAATCCAAACAAAGCCAGGGGCAAACCTATTGCATAAAGCGCTACCGGCCATTTTTCTTTCTTCCCCTGAATAACAGCAAAAATGATTGCGCCCAGCGGCAACAATATTGATATTCCATAATTGGCAACATTTAATATAAAAGAGCCACCTTGTAATTTGGTTGTCGGCACAAAAGACAAATTTTTCCAAGATAAATGATAGGATAAGAAGATATAGACCACAGATAGCCCAAGCAAACCTACCCTAAAGAACGGTACTTTCCAAAAATACTCTTCCTCGCGGAAATATGATAACCCGGTCGAAAGAAATATAAGAAACAAAGAGATTAATGATATTACTTTAAAACCTTCGGTAATATCAATCAAAGTCCAAAAAACACCGAATATCAAACTTATTGCCAGAAACAGGCCAATTACTGCCACTGGCTGCCCTTGCTTGTCCTTTTTATATTTCATAATATAGAAAGGAAGAACCAATGCCATTAACGGCCAATATCCCAACGAAGAATGGACCGCAATATTCTCTGCTATTGCCCATGTTGTTACGCTGGTTATGTAAAAAACGGTCACTGTCGTTGATCTATACAAATATACTAAAGGGAAACCTAATAATAGCCAATTTAACATGAACGATCTAAAACTGCCCTGAATATGATATGTTTGGCTTACCAATGATAATGTTGCGCCGATAGCCAAGAAGCCAAACGCACCAATTCCTTCTGTCCAAGCAATCGAATCTCTTTTCTTTAAAATTACCCAAAACCCTAAGACCTGTGAAATAACTAACGGCAAATAAGAAATACAAATACGTGTTATCCTTGGTAAGTTTGACCAATTATGCGCCAAAAGTAATATTATCCCTGCAGCCAATAAGGTTGAACCAATAATGCTGAAAGCAACCACCATAGTGTTTGGTTTTTTTTCATTCTGCTTTACATAATAATCGCTAATGGTTTTTGACTGTTGATCTGTTAACATACCCTTTTCAACCAATAAGGGCAGTTCTTTTATAATATATTTAATATTCTTTTGTCCCAACTTTATCTCTCCATTTTTTTCACAATCAAAATCAAACTATCCTCTGTATCATTGCTGGACCGTATCTCCTGCCTGATTATCTCGCATCCTGCCGTTTCTATTTCCTTCAAAATATCTTCCGGTTTGCCGATATATCTGCGGGCCACGCCACCGCCGATCATACATCTGGTCTCGTTGTCGAACATCTTTACCACCTCCGGCTCTTTGGGCTCGCCGCACATGGTGCTCACGTAAAACAATCCACCAGGTTTTAAGACCCGGAATGTCTCCTTAAGAACTTTTGCCCTGTCCTCCCCTATGATGCAGTGCAGACAATGCCCGTCTACCACAATATCAAAAATCCCATCTCCCCACCTGCCAAGGTTTGTAACATCTCCGACTTCAAAGTTCGCTTTTACTCCTGCCTTGGCCGCTTTCTCCTTGGCCCACTCGATGGCTGTCGGCGAGATATCGATGCCGTTTGTTTCGTAGCCCCTTTGGGCAAACAGGAGAGAAACGTCACCGGCCCCGCACCCCAGTTCCAGCACTTTGCCCGATTTGGGCAGATCGCCGGAAGCGATCAGATCAAGCATTTCCTTCCGCCAGGCTTGCCAGGTCTGTTCATCATCCCAGCCCCGTTCTCCTAAAGATTTCTTGCGGATGTAAAGAGCATCATGTCCGACATAATCGGTCTTGTATTTCATACTTGCACCGTCAAACTCGACCCCACCCTTCCCTCCCCTCGAGGAGAGGGATAAGAGGGAGAGGTCACATCTTCTCCGGGGCGTTCACCCCCAGCAGCCCCAGCCCGTTGGCAAAAACTATCCGGGCGGCATCGCACAGGTCCAGCCGGGCCTGGGTTAAAGCGGCATCGTCGGTGACCACCCTATGCTGATGGTAGAAATTATGGAACACCCCCGCCAGGTCCTGCAGATAGGTCGGCAGGCGATGCGGCTCCCTTGCCAAGGCTGCCCCCAGCACCACCTCGGGAAATTCCAGCAGGACCTTGATCAGGTTGATCTCCTCTTTCTCCTTGAGCAGACTCAGGTCGCTCTTGGCCCGAGTAATGCCCTTCTCCCGGGCATGGTCGATGATGCTGCATATCCGGGCATGAGCGTATTGGACGTAAAAGACCGGATTCTCGTCGGAGTGCTTGCGGGCCAGGTCCAAATCGAAATCGAACTGGCTTTCGCTGCGCCGCATCAAAAAGAAGTACCGCATCACGTCCGGCCCCACCTCGTCACGCAGTTCGTCCAGAGTGACTATCACCCCGCTGCGCTTGGAGAATTTTACCTCGCGCCCCTCCTCGATCAGCCGGACCATCTGCATCAGAATGAACTCCAATGAATCGGGATCGTGCTCCAGAGCCTGGGCCGCCCCCTTCATCCTCGGCACGTCACCGTGATGGTCGGCCCCCCATACGTAGATCAGCCTTTTGAATCCCCGACCAAATTTGTTGAGCATGTAGGCAATGTCGGCCGCAAAATATGTATGCTCGCCGGTGGACTTTATCACTACCCGGTCCTTCTCGTCCCCGAACTCGGTGGCCTTGAAGAACAGCGCCCCGTCCTGCTTGTAGAGATATCCCTTCTTCTCCAGCTGGTCGAGCGCCCCCTTGATGGCTCCCGATCCCACCAGATCCGTTTCGGAGAACCATTCATCAAACTCCACCTTGAGGTCCTTAAGGGATATCTTCAGCATCTCCAGCATGCCCTGGCGGGAGATGGTCGTAACCCTGGCCAGCAGTTCCTCCGGCGGAAGAGTTTTAAGTGCCGGGCCCTGCTCGGAATCCAGCTTTATTGCGAAATCCTTTAGATATTCGCCCTGATAGCCGCCCTCGGGAAATTCGAAAGGCCGGCCCCACAATTCGTTCAGTCTTGCCAGCACCGATCGGCCCAGCTTGTCTATCTGGTTGCCGGCGTCGTTGATGTAATATTCCCGATGGACCTGGTAGCCCACGCACTGCAGCAGCCGGGCCACGGCATCGCCCACAAAGACCCCCCGGCCGTGACCCACATGCAAAGGCCCGGTGGGATTGACCGAGACAAACTCCACCTGGACCTTTTCACCCTGCCCGTGATCGCAGCATCCGAAGGAATTCTTCTTGTCCAGCAGGGTCACCAGCTCGCTGTACAGCCAGCCCGAAGCCAGTTTAAAATTGATGAATCCCGGCCCGGCCACCTCTATCCCAGCCACCAGCTCCTGATCGAGTTTTAATGCCGCGTATATCTTTTCGGCCAGCTTGCGGGGATTCTCTTTCAGGCTCTTGGAAAGGTTGAGGGCAATATTGGTGGACCAGTCGCCGTGTCCCTCCTGCTTGGGCTTTTCCAGTCCTATGTCGGAAGGCGGAATATTGAGCCCCAACATCTGTTCGATGGTCTGGGATATGTTCTTGCGCAGGTAGTCTTTGATCATATTACATCGTAACCACTCCCTTCCCTCGAGGGGAAGGGCCGGGGTTAGGTCACTCCTTTATTTCTTCTTTAGGCGCATCGCCCCACAAGGCTTCCAGGTTGTAATAATCGCGCACCCTCGGCTGCATGATATGCACTACCACGTCCACATAATCCATCAGCAGCCAGGAGGCGGTCTTCTCGCCTTCGATGTGCAGGGCCCTGACGCCCTTGGGCTGCAGCCCTTCTTCGATGGCCCGGCGGATGGCCCTGATCTGGATGTCGGTGGCGCCCGAGGCGATCACAAAGAAATCGGTAGCGGTGGAAATGCCCCGAACGTCCAAAATGACCACATCGAAGGCCTTCTTGTTGAGGGTCAAATTAGCGATCTCCCGGGCCAGTTGTTGCCCCGGGCTGACGGCTTGGACTTTGGCCGGGGCTTTTGTTTTGGGCGCCGCCGGTTTTTTCCGGACCAGGCTCTTGGCCTTGGCGGTTCCCGGTTTGATCCTGGATCTTGCTGCGGGCTTCTTCTTCAAGACATCAGAAGCTGATGCCGAGGAAGCCTTTTTTCTTTTTTTCAAGATAGTCTTGACCAATTATTACTGTGACCTCCAATAATGATGTTGGTTCTATTTGGGGTATTACGTTCTTGCATTTCAGTTCTTTTGCCACCAGGATGGCGTTGCTCCGGCCGTCGTCGGCCCGGTCCACCACCACCGTCTCCGGGAAGCTGTCGTTCTCGGCGTTGGCCACATCCACCACGTCGAAACCGCTTTTACGCAGTTGCAGAGCCACGTCCTGTCCCAGGCCGCTCTTCTTAGTCCCGTTGAGCACCTCGATCCGTATCTCGGCCTTTCGTTTTTTTAGATAGGCCTCATGGTTCTGGCGCCAGCGCATATAGACCGAACCGCCGATGACCCCCAGAACGATGACCAGAAAGATCACCGCCAGCGGGAGGAATTTATTGCGGCCGGACTTGACCGGACGGTTTTTAAAATCTGTTGTGGACATTTCTTAATATTTATCTCTTTTAGTCATTGCGAGAAGTCCCACGAAGTGGACGACGAAGCAATCCTCGCTGGGCTATTTATAGGTTCTCTGACAAATCCCTGTATCCTGGATTGATACTTTCAATCAACTCTTCTTTTTGTTTTCGCGGGCCCGCTTTTATTTGCTTTTCCCTTTTTATGGCATCCTTGGGATTATTGAATATCTCGAAATATACAAGTTTTGTAATGCTGTAACATGCAGTAAAACTTCCAGTACGTTTTTGCTTGTGCTCTGCCATGCGGCGTTTGAGATTATTGGTCACTCCGGAATAAAGCACCGAATTCCATTTATTCGACATTATATAGAAATAATACTCGCGCATCATGACCTAAAAGACATAAGAGGATTGCTTCGCTGCGCTCGCAATGACTAAAAGCCAATTAAGTTATCTCTGACGCTTGTTAAGGTATTCCTCGCACTCCGCCAATTCTTCCGGGGTGTTGATCCCCAACACTTCCCGGCTGTCGTGGACTATCTGGGCCGCTATCTTCAGCCCCTGCCCTTTGAATACCCCGATCACATCGGTCAGGTAATACTCGCCCTGCTTGTTGTTTGGTTTTAGCCCACCCAATGCTTCCACCAGCCTCTGGTTCTCGAAGACATAGATGGCCGGGTTGATCTCTTTGACCGCCAGTTCCGCGGGAGAGGCATCTTTGGCTTCGACGATCTTTGTTACAGAGCCATCGGTGTCACGGATGATACGCCCGTAGCCACCCGGCTGGTCGATGATCGTGCTTAGCATGGTGCAGGCGTTGCGCTCCTCCCGGTGTTTTTTGAGCAATGAGACGATGGTGGCCGGCTTGATCAGTGGCACGTCGCCGTAAAGCACCAGCAGTTCGCCGGCGAAATTTTTGATGATCGGCAAAGCCTGCATCACCGCATGTCCGGTGCCCTTCTGCGGGGCCTGCAGCACAAATTCCACCTGATGGCCCTCCAACGATTCTTTGACCTGGTCGGCCTGGTGCCCGACCACCACGACGATCTTGGCCATGCTGGCCTGTTGGGCCGAGCGGACCACATGTTCCACCAGCGGCTTCCCGCATAATGGATGCAGGACCTTGGCCAGGTCGGACTTCATCCGGGTGCCCTGGCCCGCCGCCAGGATCAGGCAAATGCGGTCGTCGCTCATAGCTTGGTCTTTTTGGCGATGCGGTTCTTGTCGTCCACGCAAACGATCTTCGGCTTGTGCTTTCTGGCCTCGGCGTCCTCCTTGTAGCAGGAGGAGATGATGATGATCTTGTCGCCGGCCAGGCCCAGCCGGGCCGCCGCCCCGTTGAGGGTGATGGTGCCGGACCTGCGCGGAGCCTTGATGACATAGGTCTCAAAGCGGTTCCCGTTGTTGATGTTCACCACCTGGACGATCTCGTTGGGCAGAATGTCGGCCGCCTCGATCAGCGCCTCGTCTATGGCGATGGAACCTGCGTAGTGCAGGTTGGCCCCGGTTAGGGTGGCCCGGTGGATCTTGGATTTGCAGAGGATACGGTACATGGGTGCCTTTCTATATGATTCAAACGGATATTCAGGATGCAAACAGATTAGTTTTTCCGTGCCATCCTTATATATTCTAGTTTCGGAGTGCCGAAATTGGCAAGCAGTCCTACTTCGTAAGGTGTCGCTTTGAGGTAAGTAATCAATTGTTCTTTTGCGACTTTGGGCAGATATTCCAATGCTTTTATTTCCAATATAACTTTATCTTCAATTACAAGGTCTAATCTGAAAGAACCGATTATCTTTTTATCATAGACAACTTTAATCTCTTTTTCAATCTCGAATTTTATACCTTCTTTTTGGAATTCTAATTCCAAAGCCCTTTGATATATTCTTTCTGGAAACCCGCAACCTAGTTGTGTATGTATTTTAAACATTATCCCGATTACTTTATATGTTAAATCGGAATGTATAAGTTTATCGCTTTTCCCCACTTTCTTATCCGTCTGCATCTTTAATTAATCCGTATGAATCACACGATAATATTATCTATCAACCTTGCACTTGGAAATTTCACAGCTAACGCGATCAATGTATTTTTTTGTATTTGTTTCACAGGTTTCAAAGTCTCATTATCCACTATCTCGATATAATCTATCTCCCCCAGCGGTGCATCCCGCCTTAGCAACTTCGCTATTTCCCTCTTCACGATTTCCGCTTTCCGCTTTCCGCTTTTTACCATGCCTTCTGCCAGCTTCAGCGCCCGGCTCAAGGTCACTGCCTCCGCCCTTTCCTCCATCGTCAGATATGCATTGCGCGAACTCATGGCCAGCCCGTCCCGCTCCCGCACTATCGGCCCGCCGATTATCTTCACCGGCAGGTCCAGGTCCGCCGTCATTCTCCTGATCACCGCCAATTGTTGGGCATCCTTCTGTCCGAAGACGGCCACATCCGGCTGAACGATATTAAAGAGTTTAGAAACTACCGTGGCCACGCCCCGGAAATGCCCGGGCCGCGAGGCCCCGCACAGTCCTTTGGTCAGACCCTCGACATTGACATAGGTGGAAAAACCTTCGGGATAAACTTCTTTGACGTCGGGCACAAAGATCAGGTCCGCCCCGGCGGTTTGGCAGAGCGCCGCATCCTTTTTAAGGTCCCGGGGATATTTTTTATAATCCTCTTTGGGGCCAAACTGGGTGGGATTGACGAAGATCGAAACCACTACGAAATCGGAATGCTTCCTGGCCAACCGTATCAGCGACAAATGCCCTTCGTGCAACGCACCCATAGTTGGCACGAGGCCTATCTGCTGTCCGCGCTTTCTCTGTAACCCCAGAACCTGCCTAACCTGTTTTATGGTTTTTATTATTTTCATAACACTTTAAAATTCCCTCTCCCATTGGGGGAGGGTTGGGAGGGGTCCGTTCACTCTTCGGAGAAACTCTCCTCCATACTCGGGAAACTCTTACCTTTCACGTCCCCGATATATCCCTTGAAGGCCTGGCGCATATCCTTGGCTATATGGGCATATTGCCGCACGAACTTGGGTACGAAATCCTCGAACCGGCCATCCATGTCGTCAACCACCAGGATCTGCCCGTCGCAGTGCGGCCCAGCCCCGATGCCGATGGTCGGTATAGTCAGGCTCTCCGAAACTTTTTTGGCCACCTGGTGCGGGATCTTCTCCAGCACTATGGCAAAACAACCGGCCGCCTCCAACGCTTTGGCCGCCGTCATCAGCCGCTCGGCCGACTCCTTGTCCTTGGCCTGCAGCTGGTATCCACCGAACTTATGGATGGACTGCGGGGTCAGCCCCAGATGGCCCATCACCGGAATGCCGCGTTCGACGAGATTCTTGACGATGGGCGCCGCCACTCGGCCGCCTTCCAGCTTGACCGCCTCGGCCCCTGATTCCTTGAGAAAGCGCCCGGCATTGTAAGCCGCGTCGGCGATGGAGGTCTGGTAGGACAGGAACGGCATGTCGGCCACCACCATGGCCCGCTTGACCCCGCGTTTTACCGCCGCAGCGTGGTATAGCATGGCCTCCATGGTGATCGGCAAAGTGTTCTCGTAGCCGGCGAAGACCATGGCCGCCGAATCGCCTACCAGTATCAGGTCTATCCCGCACTCGTCCAGCAGCCGGGCGGTCAGGTAATCGTAGGCTGTAAGAGAGGCTATTTTTTCGCCTTTTTGCTTCATTTTGAGAAGCGTACGGGTCGTAACTTTTTCATTGCTCATATCTATACCGCCTAAAAATTGTTTTTCCTAATCGGTTTTTGGCTAAATACAATTCTATCATTCGATTACGTATCTAAAACCCCTTGCAAGGATACAATAAAACATAACAAAAATCAAGAAAAAAAGGCCGTCGAAATGACCATGGTTAATTGGCAACCATTTGTTTTTTCTTGACTTTAAAATATAAGGTGGTATCATTAATTGTTATGAAATTATCACAAATATTCCCCTACCTTTCACATCTTTCCCTTACACCCAGGCAGATCGCCGGCTTCAATCGGATGATAACCCGGGGCACATCCTATGCCGGCAGGCTGACCGCCCAGGAAAGGGCCATTCTGATCCGTCTATTGCGTGAAGAGGATATGCTTCCCGGCATGTCCCACGTCATTACCGAAAAAGTATCGGCCGGAAAAAGCGACGACAGCATACCCTCCCTGCTTTTCGGAGTGCTGGCCCCGGACTGGGCCGGATTGGCCGATGCCTGTTTGGGAACGGTCCATGAGGCCGGCTTGAATATCGCCTACACTCATGGTTTCATCCTGAGACGGAACCGCGAGAAGCTGGGGGTGGTGCTAATGGAAGTTGAACTTTCCCCCCACCTGACCCAGAAGGCCCTGGACATCGCCCGGGCCAAGATCCAGGAAAGGCTCAGCATCATCGCCGCCGAGGATGCCGCTAAAAGGACCCTGCAGCGCCAGGAAGCCCGAAGGCTTTATGCCTTTACTTCGGTCACCGATCTGCTGCGCGGGAAACTACCGCCCGATGACCTAAAGGAGATCATGGGAGATAGCGGAGAGGCCTTGAAATTTTTCATCTCCCGCCACGAATCCTACATCAACCAGCGCACCCTGGAAACGGTCGCCGACCAGATATTGAACAATTATATCATGAAGAAAAAGATCCGGGGCGGCGGGTCTGATCTGGAGATATCTTTACGTCCGGTGCAATTCAATGGAAAAGTGCTGACCGGCCTGACGGTCATCACCCGGGAGGCGAATATAACCTTCGAAGGTTTGATGCGTTTGATCAACGATCTGTCTCCCCAGAATCATCGTTATGACGACTATGCCTACTTCACCGCCGACAAGCTTTCCGTTTTTCACGTCGAAATTACCGATCAGCAGGATCAGCCGATCCCGGCAGAAATTCAGGAACGCATGGAGGAAGGCATCCGAAAGCTCCCGTCGCAAAAGGAACTCCTGGGACCGACCCCCGGAGTTGAGTTGATACGCCGTAAGATAATCCCCCTGATGATCGATGAGGAAAAGGACATCAAAATTCCCCAGGGATACATCCACCCCCACGCTCCGGACCACTTTAAGCTGGTGATAGTGGCTTCCGGTAGCGATAAGGGATTCGGGCTTGACGTGGTCGGAGCCCTGACCGCGGTCCCGGGATTTTCGGCGGCCATGCCGGACAAGCCCAATTTCATGACCAGCATTCAAAACGGCCAGGAGCATCTTCAGGAGATATCCATAATAGATATATGGATTGACCGCAAGACATTATTCGGCGTAAAGAGGGAAAGTTGGAACGATGAGGAGATCTATAACCGCATAGAGCAGGCCGTAAAAACGATCCCCGGGTTCGGCCCCAAACTCAGGATTTTCGACCGTACCAGCCGGGCCCTGCGGCAGATGCGGTTGAAAGCCGTTTCCGAGCTGGCCGAAAAATTAGGCATCCCGATCGATCAGATAAAGGCCATGTTCTATAGCATTGGGGACCGCTGTCTGCTCAACCCCGAGGTTGCCAACGAAGCCATCATGAACCAGATCCATCTGGAATATAAGGCCCATAATTCCCTATTATCCGGTCAACCAATATCGCTGGTTTTCCAGGAAATGAAAATGGCCGAAAATGATCCTAGTTTTACGGCGTTGGCCCTGGCTGCCAGATACAACCAGGATCGCCTGAAAGGGATTTATGAGGCCGTAAAAGGGTTCCAGGTCAATTCCGTCTGCCGCACCGACTTTGATGATATAATACTTCTGCTTTTTAACCTCACCTCCCATTCCGCCCCCTTGAACAAAACCGAGATCAACGCCCTTGCTTCAGCCCTGGAGGGGCTGGCCTAGAATGATCAAATACATAACTTTGGACCTTTGGGAAACGCTGATCGCCGATTCCCCGGAGTTGGACGGCCGGCGGACCGATTTCCGGGTGAATAACATATATCACAAGTTAAAAAAGATCGTTCCCGGATTGGATATTAGCCGGGTGGCCGAAGCTCATAAGCAGACCTGGCAGGTATGTTCCGAATCATGGAAACGGGCTAAGGACCTTAGTTTTGACGAACAGGTCAGGCTTTTTTTGAGTCTGGTTGACAGCAGCATGCCTTCGATACTGCGCTCCGGGGATTTCCGGGATATTTCCGATATATACTCCGGAGCGGTCTTAGAATTCCGTCCCAAGATGATCGAAGGGACCAGGGAGACCCTGGCCGATCTCAAAGCCCGGGACTGCAAGATCGGACTGATCTGCAACACCGGCAGATCCCCCGGTTTTATCCTTCGTCAATTGCTCATAGAATACGGGATCCTTGCCTTTTTTGACAGCATGTTATTTTCCGATGAGACCATCGTCCGCAAACCGGTTGCCGCAATATTCGATATGTCTGTCCGGGAACTTGGGGCAATCAAGGAGCAGACGCTTCATGCGGGAGACAGCTGGGAGAACGATATATTGGGAGCTAGCAACGCAGGTTTAAAGGCCGTTTGGATTTCGGGCGAATCCTCCGGCCTAACGGATTGCCCCGTTATAAAAAGCATCGCCGAATTGCCGGCGGTTATTGACAGCCTGTAACAATTGTTGAAATAAAAAAAGCCCGGCCCCAAAGGACCGGGCTTTGAATTTTGATTATCCTTATTTTCCTGCTTCTTCGGGCAAAGCCTGGTTGAGTTTCGCCATTAATTCGCCAACATCTATGCCGTGGGCGGCCGCGCCCTGTTCCACCGTTTCCCGGTAGGCCACGTTGCATCCTATGCAGAAAAGACCGTGTTCGAAGAATATCTTAATGCTTTGGGGATATTTATTTACCACATCCATGATGGTCATATCCTTGGTGATCCTGTCCATTTTCTCCTCGTTATTATAACGGTTGTCTTTAGGGTCTGTATGGTATAATAAAATGCTCTTTTTGTCAAGTTATAAATCCAACGAAAAAGCGACGGCCGCAATGACGGACGTCGCTTTAAAGTAGCTGCCCGCTTTATTGCTTTTTCATCGGCTGGCCGCAGCATTCCTTGGGAAGATTTGAAATCTTGCCGCATTTTTCGCATTTATAGGTCAGCTTGCTTCCGCACCCGCAGGAATTGCACATTTTCTTTTCTCCTTATTATAAATATTCTGATTGCTTTTACTAATTATCACTCCAAATTCGTAGTTTGTCAAGCCCCTTATATCCTTCAGCCTAACGCCAATATCTTGTTCACGCTACTACTCTGATCCTCCCAGGCTGGCCGGATTCCGGGCCTACCAGGATAGCTCCCAACCGTTTCATGGTCTCCAGATACTCGACCGCTTCATGAGTTATACGCTCGCCCGGAACGATGACCGGTATGCCCGGCGGATAAACAGTGAAGAACTCGGTTGATATTTCATCAACGGCCTCTTTTAATTTGACCGTTTTATAGGCGGCAAAGAACGCTTCTCGCGGAGTCAGGGACATGGCCGGATAGTTTGATGGAAATTGGATATCAAGTTTTTTTAACGGACCGCTCCCGTAATGATCAGAGGCCAAAGCCTTTAGAGCATGCAACAACAGACCGGCCTCGGTTTGCCCGTCGGCGATGGAAAAGATGAAAGCTACGTGGTCCCAGTCGGCCATTTCGGCCTGGATATTGTATTTTTGATTCAAGATCTTGCTGGCCTGATAGCCGGTAAGCCCCAGCTTGTCCACGAAGACGGTTAGCTTGGTGGGATCGAGTTTGAACGGTTTGACATCCTCGGGATTCAGGCAATACAAACCTTTAACCTTATTTATATCCTTGCGCAATCTGGACGAAATGGAAATGGACCTTTCTAAAAGTCTCTGTCCTTCCAATGCCATCTGGCGCCGGGCCAGATCCAGCGAGGCCATCAACAGGTACGATGGGCTGGTGCTTTGGGTCAACAATAAAACTTCTTCCAGGTCACGGATGTCGATATTGGATCCTTTGACATGCAGCATGGAAGCCTGGGTCAGGCCCGAAATTATCTTGTGAGAACTCTCCACGCAGATGTCGGCCCCGGCCTCCATGGCCGATGTCGGCAGCGAAGGGTGGAAAAGCAGGTGCGGTCCGTGAGCCTGGTCAACCATCACTATCCGGTCATGGAGATGGACAGATCTGACGATCTTTTCCAGATCACAGCATATGCCGTGATAGGTGGGCGAGGAAATGAATACCGCCCTCGCCCCGGGATTCCGGTTCAAAGCTTTGTCCACCGCCTCGGGTGATACATTCAGGATCAATCCCCATTCCTGATTGACCTCGGGATGGATGTAGATGGGAAGAGCCCCGGACATGATCAGTCCGGCAATGACCGATTTGTGAGTATGCCTGGGAACTATTATCCTGTCGCCGGGAAACAATACGCCCATAAGCATTGTCAGGTTTCCGCCGGTGGATCCGTTGACAAGGAAATAGCTCCTATCGGCGTGATAGGCTTTAGCCGCCAGGGCCTGGGCCTGCTTGATTACACCGGTGGGGTGGAACAGACAATCTGTTTCCGGCAGCACCGTCAGGTCCATCCGAAAGATCTCATCGCCCACCAGCCGGCGCCAGGCTTTATCGATACCCTTGCCCTGCTTGTGCCCAGGAGTGTGGAACGGCACCTTCGCTTGCATTATATAATCTGCCAGGGCTTCAAACAAAGGGGCTCGGCGCTGGGAGGAACTATGTGATGATGAACGATATTTCATTATTATGGATTGTTTCTTAGGCGAATTTGGCGGTCAACAGATTCTTGTCGGTTATCACCCTCTTCTGCTTTTCAAAATCACTGCGCAGGAATTTGGGCAGGGCGAACATGCTTAGATGGGTTATGCCGTCGTAGTATTCAAGGCCTTTAAGTCCGCGTTCTTTTATCAGGGTATCTATCTGGGCCGGCGAATAGACCAGGGGGTCGGCGCCCTTGGAGCCCAATATGAATCCCCAAGGCAGCCCGAAAGAAGGTATTATAACTTGGTATATCCTGGTGACCGGGAAGGCGCAGGAGATGGTGCGGGCAATGGATGTCAGCATCTGGGTATCGCCGCTGCGGGTGGTTCCGGCCTGCAGAGTGATCAGGCCCTGCGGCGTCAAACGCTGGTTAAGCAGCTGATAGAACTCCCTGGTATAAAGTTTGAACGAGGGGCCGCCTTCAATGGGTTCGGTCAGGTCGATGATGATAACATCGAATTTCTCTTTGGTCTTTTCCAGGTATGTTCTGGCGTCCATGTACAGCACCTTGGAACGGCGGTCTTCGAAAGCACCGCCGGCCCATTCCGGCAATTCTTTTTTGCAGAACTCCACCAGTTGTTTATCGATGTCCACCATCACCGCTTGCTTGATGGTTTTGTGCTTCAGGATATCCCTTAGCGTTTCGCCCTCCCCTCCGCCTACGATCATCACCTTTTTAGGTTCTGGGTGCAGCAACAGAGGAGGATGCACCAAAGCTTCATGGTATATGAATGAATCATGTTCCGAACTCTGCATCCTCTCATCCAGGAAAAGGCAGCGTCCGTAGTTATAAGTATCAACAATATCGATCTTCTGATATTTGGTCCGGGTGCTGACCACGGTTCTTTTGACCCCGTGCATATGTATCTCGTCCATCCAATGTTCCAGGTAATAATTGCTGACAGGCATTTTCTCCCTCCGTTTGCACTCTGATTAATGGAATATGGTTGGCTTTTATTATACAATATATCCGCCTGCATATTCAACGAATAAACACAACACTGGCAAAAAAAGCGGCCCCCAAACAAGGGGGCCGCTTTGCATTCGGAAACGGGATCAGAACATTCCGACGAACTTTTCGACCAGGAAGGGATCGAACTGGGTGCCGGCAAATTTTTTCAGCTCGGCCACAGCATCACCGTGGCTCATGGCTTTGCTGTGCGGCCGGTCCCGGGTCATGGCCTCATATGCCTCGGCGATGGCCAGCATCCTGCATTCCAGGGGGATGTCGCCTCCCGACAGGCCCAAAGGATATCCCTGGCCGTTCCACCATTCATGATGCTTGAGTATCAGATCGGCCACCGGGATCAGGTCCGAAGAGAACAGGGCCACGTGGTAGCCTATCTCGCAATGTCTCTTCATATCGGCCATCTCCCGGGAGTCCAAGGCTTTTGATTTGAGGAGGATCCTGTCAGATATGCCTATCTTGCCGATATCGCAGAAACGAGCCAGCAATTTTAGCTCTTTGATGTCGATCTCCGACAGACCCATGGTCATGGCAAAATGGGTTATCATATTTTCCAGGCGGGCTATCCTTCCCTCGGAGATGATGCCTCTGGTCTTTAGCGCCTTTATGAAATTCTGTATCAGCAGATCGTGATTGTCCAGCTTTTGCCGGTACATGATGTTATCGGCTTCCTTGAAAAGATCGGTTACGCTAACATCATCCTTGTTGCGCATGGTATGGCCGATGGAAATGCTCAGGGGGAGCTCTGGATTTTCGGCATTATAGGTATGGATGGTATGCTTGATGCGGTGGCAAATCCCGTCCAGGTCTGCCTGGCTGATTTCTGGCAGCAGCACCGCGAATTCGTCGCCGCCCAGCCTGGCGACCAGATCGCCTTTGCGGCAGGCATCGCGAATGATGCCGGAAATGACCATCAACAGCCCGTCCCCGGTCTTGTGCCCCATGACATCGTTCACTAGTTTCAGCCCGTCCACATCGCACATGATCAGCCCCAGGGAACGTATCCTTTCCAATTCAAAACGGTGCATCTCTTCCTCGAAGAATGCCCGGTTATAAAGCCCGGTTAGAGGATCGTGCAGGCTCAGGTACTTTAGCTGATCCTCCGCCATTCTGCGCTGCAGGGCCACAGCCGCCTGGTTGGCAAAGGTTTCCAGCAGACCGGTATCTATCATGGCCTCCCGGCCCTGGGTCAATATCACCACATTGCCGAACAGGGCCTTGTTGTGGCAGATGCCGATGGTGAATATGTTCTTTATTCCCAGAAGCGTTTCTAACTTTTCGCAGATCTTTTGGGATAGCATCCCGAAGGAAAGTTCGTAGATGTTCAACGGAGCATTGACGACTTTGCCCGAAAGGTAAGCTTCTTTTGCTTCGGGAATTATCTTAAAAACCATGCCTACCGGATCGGCTTTGATGAGTTTGAGCACCTCATGGTAATGTCGGTCGATCCCCAAGATGTTCCGGACCTGAAGCTGGTCACGTGATTCGTTATACGAGGTAACTATCACGACAGAATTCCCGGTTATCGATTTCACCTTCTCGGCGATATACTCGAAATAATCCCGATCCGGAGACATTCGGACGAAATCCATGGCGGTCTTGGAAAGGAAATCCAAATCCCTCCCGTATTTTCGTTCCTTTTCTTCGGCTCTTTTCCGGTCGGTGATGTTCCTGACGATGGCTATAATCTGGGAGGATGGCAGAGGCAAAAGCCTGGCTTCGTAATAATTTTCGAAGCCGTCTCCCGGCAAAGCATACTCAGTTACAGTTAGACAGCCTTTCTCCCTAACTTTTCTTATGGCTTGGCCGACGATACCGCCGGCCGGTTCTGGCAATATGCCTTCTATCCGCTTTCCCAGGAATTTTTCCGGCGGCAGCAGCAATTCCGAAAGGCGACTGGCATTGTAATCCACAATGGTGCCTTCGGGGTCCAATAGGAAGAAAAGATCGGGCAGAGCCTGAAATATGGCCTTTAGCTCCTGATGGGCCTTATTAAGCTTTTCTTCGGCGGCCTTTCGTTCGGTGACATCTCTGGCATTGATAACTATCCCCGAAACATCCGGATCGTCAAGAAGATTGTTGGCAATGACCTCGAAATAACGCCACCCCGAATCTTTGTGCCTTGCTCTGACCTCGAAAGCCGCAGAAGGGCCGGCAATTCTTTTCCTTTGCTCTATCAGTTCCCTTACGCAGGGAATATCTTCGGAATGCATGAAATCCCTGGCCGGCTTGCCCAGATATTCCGGTGTTTCGTATCCCAGGATGTTCCTTATAGAAGGGGAGCCGTATTCAATATTTCCGCTGGAGTCCAATACCAGGATCATATCCGATCCGTTCTCGATCAAAAAACGAAAGTGTTTTTCCTTGTCCTTAAGCCGGGAATAATTCCTGTGCCTTTCCAGGGCTATCTCCACCGCGGCAATCAACTCCCGCTCTTCAAAAGGCTTTATAAGATAACCGTATGGCTCGGATTTCTTGGCCCGGGCCAGGGTATCGGGGTCGGCATAGGCTGTAAGATAGATCACCGGAATATTAAAAAGAGTATGGATTTTATCTGCCGCAGAGATACCATCCATACTCCCTTTTAAAACTATATCCATCAACACCAGGTCAGGCAGAGATTTTTTTGCCCTATCAACGGCTTCTTCACCTGAGGTAACTGTAGCCAGCACATTGTAGCCCAGCTTCTTCAGTCTTTTTTCGATATCTGAAGCTACAATCCGCTCGTCTTCTACTACCAGTATCTGAGCATTGGCCATGATTACAAGCCTTTTAAATATTAAACAAAGAGATTATATGATATTTTATATTTAACTTATAATTTCATATATCCCTTTGTTTTTATTTTATTCATTACACTAAGTTATAATATTTTACAATTGATTGTAAAACATTATGTTATAAAATAAAAAAAATGGTTTTGGTATAAATAATATAATCCCCAAAACCATAATTATTGCATATATGATACCAACTTATTAAGCTTACGTATATTGATCAATCCATCCTAATTATTTTGCAGTATTAAATTTATACGTTTGACCAGATCATTGGGAGAAAATGGCTTGCAGATATAATCAACTGCTTTTTCATTTAATGCTTCCAGACGATCACCGGGGTCCGTTTTGGCGGATAGCACCGCAATGGGAATCGATGCCGAGGATTCCATTATTTTTAGAATCTTTATAAGCTCCATTCCGTCGAGCTCTGGCATCATGATATCCATAAGGATCAGGTCCGGCCTGGTGCGATAAAGTATCTGCAGGGCATCATGCCCCGAAAGAGCCGTCATTACCTCATATCCGGCCCCTTCCAGAACTATCCTTATCAGTTCCAAGAGGTCCGCTTCATCGTCAACGGCCAAAATGACCGGCTTATGTGAGGGTTCTGCTGGCATATTTCTTTCTGGTCAAATGCTAAGAGGAAGAGTAAAAGTGAACCGGCTGCCTTTTCCGGGGACGCTTTTCACTTCGATGGAACTTTGATGAGCGTCCAGGATTGATTTCACGATGGCCAATCCCAGACCGACTCCTCCGTATTTTCTGGTGGAAGAACCGTCAAGCTGGTGGAACCTTTCGAATATCCTGGGGACCGATTCCGTCGGGATACCCACTCCCGTGTCGCTGATCTCGATCCTGGCTTTGTCGTCCTGCCCCGCCTCGGCTTTAAGTTTGATATACCCGTGGGAAGTGAACTTGAGGGCATTCATCACCAGGTTATCTATAACTTGAAGGATCCTTTCGCGATCACCCACAACATTAAGCTTTTCCGGGGCCTCGACAACTATTTCCAGTTTTTTCTTGTCAAGTTCCGCCTGATAATTGGCAGCTGTTTCCTCCATCAAGGCCCTGATGTCAAAAGGTTTCAATTCAACGGAGAAGTGGCCGGATTCGATGGTTATAAAGTCAAGCAGGTCCTTTATCTGCCGGGTCAGCCGCTTGATGTTCCTCCTCATCACCTCGATCCCCTTGCGCTGGGTATCGGTAAGCGGACCCAGCTTCTCCATGGCCAAATAATCGGCGTAACCCGATATGGTGGTCAGGGGCGTTTTCAATTCATGCGAAACGTTAGCAATAAAATTGCTTTTCAGCCGGTCCAGTTCCATCAGCTCGGCATTGGCCTGGGACAGGCGGTCGTACGATTCGGACAGGGCTTCCAGGTTGAATTTTAACTGCCTGGCCATGGTATTGAAATTATCGGCTAGGGATCCGATCTCGTCATCCGTCTTGACGCTCACCTCTTTATCGAGCTTCCCGGCCCCGATGTCTCTGGCTGCAATGGTAAGCTGACTTATTGGATCGGTTATGCTTTTGGCCATAATATAAGCTAAAAAGCTCCCCAGCAAAACGAACAGCAGGCCGGTGACCAGGACCTGTCTTAGGCTGCTACGTGTCAGATAGCCTAACGCAGCGAACGAACCCACATATCTTACGGATAGACGGTGACGGCCCCATTCCTCTATATATGGCATCACCACCGAGATCGCCTGTTTTCCATCGGAAGTGCGAATTATCTTCTGGCTAAGGTCTAGACGTTTTACCCTTTCCATCAGCTCCGGCTCATACATATCGGATTTCCACGGTTTGCCCGAATGTTCGATGTTCATTTGCTGGGAATCGAACTTGACCTCGCCGTTTACGTCAATTATCTGGATATCGGTGATGTTATCGTTCATCCGGAAAAAATTTGCCAGGATGCCTCTGAATTTGAAATACCCTGAATTATAATAGATATAATAACTCTGGCAGATGGGAGCAACTGTCATCTGGGCAAAGGTCACAACTCCGTCCTGTATATCCCTCTTCAGCTGGTTTCTCCTGGCAATGACATTTACTAGGGAATATACCGAAATGATTATTATCACCAGCAGGCTGGCAGCTATCGAAAGTTTTATTTTGAGGCTTTTGAACATCACCCGTCACGGTTCTTATTTTTAAAAACGGCGACCTTAAAGCTTATAATAAATCTCAAACACCTTTATCCTTCCGTCCTGCCGGGGCGTAAAGCTAATGCTTTGGTCCGCTCCGTAGATCCTGTTCCTGGCAAATATAGGGATCAGCGGATAATCTTCCATGGCCGACTTCATAGCATTTTTCAGCAATTCTATTCTTTCCCTGTTGTCAAGTATCTGATTGCTTTCTTCAATAAGGCCGTCAAGTTTACGGTTTTTGTAATTGCCCCAATTGGCGCTTCCGTAGTTTTTATCGTCCGGACTATGCAGACAGGCGTCGAATAGATCGGAGGCGTCTCCCGAACTGCAGGACCATCCCACCAAAAAGAAAGGTATCTCCCTTTGGTAAAGCCGTCCCGAAAATTCCGTCCAGTCCAAGCCGGCGAGCTTTACCCGGATACCGATCCTGGCCATTTGCTTTACCAATATCTCTCCGGTAGTAGCCGCTGCAGTTTTGGACATTTCCAGTGTGACAATAAAACCATTCGGGAAACCTCCTTCCATCAGGCATTTCCGGGCCTTCTTTATATCGGGTCGGGGGGCGGTGATCTCGGGATTGTAGCCCACGATGTACGGAGAGACCATTTGATCGACCGGCAAGGCGTCCCAACCTGAAGCCTCTATGGCTTCCATGGGATCTATCGCCCAATAAATCGCTTCGCGCACTTTTCGTTTGGATAGCGGACCGCTCCCCTTAAAATTAACACCCAGCATGCTGACCCCCAGTCCGGGGCTGCTTACAAAGTATACCTTGGGATTGTCCCGATTCTTGTCCGCCTTATTCTTATCCACATCGCGGATCAACTGAACCTTTCCGTCAAGCAGGGCCTGCAATCGCTCCGCTTCGCCGGACAGTACCTTGAATACAGCCCTTTTCACCGCAGGCACGCCCTTCCAGTATTTTTCGTTGGACCTCAATTCTATCTGTTCACCCGCCTTATAGTTAACGAACTTGTACGGCCCGGTGCCCACCGGATGGGTTATCGGATCCTCTGAATCTTCGGGTACTATTGCTATAAAAGTGAGTTTGTTAAGCAATATAGGAGACGGTTTGCTGGTCTTCATCTCAACGGTCAGGCTGTCTATAATCAAGATCTGTTCCAGGGTCGAAAGATAATGACAGACTTTACCTCTCCTGGCTCTCTCCAAGCTGTACTTGACGTCGCTGGCCGTCAGTTTTTTACCGTTGTGAAAAAAAACATCGGGGCGCAGGGAGAAACGCCAAGTAAGGTCGTCCGGATTTTCCCATCTGATGGCCAAAGCCGGCTCCACTTTCATATCCCGGTCGAAGCCGACCAAGGCCTCGTAGATATTGCTAAGAATGGAGTGGGCGATGCTGTCGTCGTGAAGGTACGGATCCAGAGTGATCAGCTCATCCTCCATGGCCAAAGTCAGCAACCTGTTATTGCTGTCGTTCTTGACACAGGAAAGCAGGGTTGCTGTCAGGAATATCGCCAATATTTTCTTTATCATCGAACTTATACACTTTATTGTATTTCCGGACCGATCTCTTTGGCCAGCATTACAGAGGCGGTTTTTTGGGTCCATTTCAATCCCCTTCGCATCCCATAGCTGCTGTCACGTATATACAAGGGAATAAACGGCAGGTCATTGGTAGTTATTGCTATCGCCTCTTGTAGCAGTTTTTTTCGCACAGCCGGATCAAATTCGCTGTCGGCCATCTCCACAATCCGGTCCAATTTTTTATTCGAGTAACCGGAGAGATTGCGGGCGCCAAAATCTCGATATTTACCAGGGGAATGGACCATATCGTTCAGTAATTCGCTGGCATCCCCGTAGCTGTATCCGAAGCCCATCAGGTAAAACTTGGCTTGTCCGTTCTCTATGGAATTGTATAACTCACTCCAGGACATGCTATCAACAGTCAGATCGATACCCAGCGGTTCCAGAAAATCGGCAATCATCCGGCCTTCGAGCCGAGCGGCTGCTGAGACTTTCAGGGTTAGTTTTATGGTATCCTTGGCTTTCAACTCGTTAACTAGAAGTCTGGCCTTTTGAATTTCTTTATCGATCTCCCTGATATCAGGATTGAAGCCGAATATGAATTGGGTGGCGACTTGATTGGCCGGAACGGCATGGCCGTGGCAGGCCAGTTCGACCATTGCTCGGCGATCGATGGCCAAAGAAATGGCCTGTCTGAGGCGTATATCGGACAGGGGGTTATTCTTGAGACTGCCGGAAACATTCAGCCCCAGCATCGTTATGGTAGAGCCGGGCCTGGTTATCATCTTCACTTTCTTGTTCTCCGACATCCGGGTACGGTAACTCTCCAGAACGTTGGCATCGATATCGATCATGCCGTTCAACAGGCTTTTCTCACGCAAGGAATCATCCTTCATAACCAGATATTCCACTTTGCCGAAAAACGGCCGTTCGCCCCAATACTCCTTAAAGCCATCCAGACGCAGGACCATGCTCTCTGATGATGCTTCCAGGCCGTAGGGTCCGGTTCCTATGGTTTTGACCTTAGGATCGTTCCCGTCCGGTATTATGTTTATCAGCGTCAGTGTGTTTATCAGATTGGGGCGCGGCTTGGCGGTTGAAATCTCCACGGTCAGGCTGTCAATCTTTTTTATCCTGTCGACCACATCCAGCATGCTTTTAAAAACCGATGCTTCGTTGCTCCTGGCCCTTTCCAGGCTGTAAATTACATCATCGGCCGACATCAATCTGCCGTCATGGAACTTTACCCCGGGCCTGACATAAAACCGCCAGGTACGGTCATTGAGATTGGTGTATCCGGTGCACAGCATCGGTATCAGTTGCATGTCAACATCGAAGGATACCAGGCTTTCGTAAACATTGCCCAAAACCTCCATGGTGACCACTTCGTCCTGGGTGTGGGGATCCAAGCTGATGATGCCCTCGCTGATGGCTATCCGCAGGGTATCTCTTTCTTTCCCCGCGCAGGAAAGGGATATCATCACAAAAACAAGGGGTATGATTTTTTTCATTTTATTCCTCCCGGTTTTCAGGGCAGATGAATGGCCCTGCCCAGGGCATTGAGAGACGCCTCCAAAAACGATTCATGCAAAGTGGGATGCGAATGGATGGTTGAAACGACATCTTCGAGGGTCGATTTGTTAGATATCGCTAAAGACGCCTCGGAGATCAGCTCGGTGGCGTTCGCTCCGGCAATGACGCATCCCATGAATTGATGGGTCACGCTATCTGCCGATATCTTGACAAATCCGTCAAGTTCTCCTATGCAGCTGGCCTTTCCGCTGGCCGAAAACGGAAATTTTCCCGTCAGATTTTTTCCGGCCGCTATCTCGGCAGCAGATATCCCTACCGACGCTATTTCCGGATGTGTATATACGCAACGGGGGATGGCATTGTATTCCATATCAGTCTGATGCCCCAGCATGTTCTCGACCGCTATCTCGGCCTCCCTGGACGCCACGTGGGCCAGCAGCCATCCGCCAATGCAGTCTCCGGCGGCAAATATGCCGGGGACGTTAGTCTGCATCCTTTGGTCGGTCTTGATATGCCCATTTTCTAAAATGACCCCGGTCTCCTCCAACCCCAGGCCTTCAATAGAGGCTTTTCTGCCTACCGATACCAATACTTTGATCGCCTCGATGATCGCTTTAGTGCCGTCCTTTTCGGTCACTTCTGCCTTAAGCCGATCTCCGTTCAAGGTCAGACTATCCACCCGAGCCTCCAATTTTATTTCCACTCCCCGTTTACCCAGGGTTTTCTTGAGCAGGTCGGCCGCTTCCGGATCCTCTCCGGGGATCAGTTGGGGCATCATTTCGACGATGGTCACCTTCGAACCGAAGGTGCTGTATACCTCGGCCATCTCGCAGCCGATGACCCCTCCGCCTATTATCAGCAGACTTTCCGGCACTGCATTCAACGCCAAAGCGCCCGTGCTGTCAATCACTCCGGGCAGATCCTTGCCAGGGATGGGCGGAATTACCGGCTGGGAACCGGTGGCTATCAGCAGTTTATCGTAGGAGATCTCTTTTTGAAGGCCTTCAGCTTCGATCAAGATCTTTCCCTTGCCCGAAAGCCTGGCCTGGCCTTTTATTACCTCCACCTGCCTAGATTTTAGAAGCATCCCCACGCCGGCAGTAGATTTTTTGACCACTCGGTCCTTTCGCTTTTGAATGTCTGCCCAGTTGAAACCTTTGGCTTCGGCCGTGATGCCGAACTGCCCGGCGGCTTTGATGTGATGCATGATTGCAGCCGATGCCAGCAATGCCTTGGTGGGAATACATCCCACATTAAGGCAGGTCCCTCCCAAAGTGTCCTTTTCGATGAGAGTCACTTTCGCGCCAAGCTGGGCAGCCCTGATGGCGCCCACATATCCTGCCGGGCCTCCGCCGATGATGACGATATGTTGGTCCATGTGAATTGCAAGATCCTTATGTTTAATTATTGGTTAATGAATAGCTTAAAAATTCCAAATCCAGGCCTAGGTTGACCCTTCGCAGAGCAACGCCTTTGGGAACCGCCACCTGACTTGAAGGAAAGAACATTATGGCCTTTACCCCGGCAGTGGTCAACCTGTCGGCCGCCGCCTGGGCGGCCTGGGGCGGCACTGCTATGATCCCGATCTGTATGCCCATCCGGGCGACTGTCTTCTCGATTTCATCCATCGATTGGACGTTCATTCCCGGCTTAAGAGAAGTTCCTATCTTTTTAACGTCGGAGTCGAATACCGCTACAATGTTGAATCCCCGTTGCGTAAAGTCCTGGTAGCGATACATGGCCAGCCCGATGTTTCCAGCTCCCACCAGGCACATGTTCCAGCTGCGATCTAGACCCAGTATCGACCCCAGCTTCTCCATCAACCGGGCTACGCTGTAACCCCGGCCCCGCCGGCCGAAAGCCCCGAAATACGACAGGTCCTTTCTCACCTGGAATGGCTCCAGCCCATAGACTGAAGCAATCTCGCGGGAAGAGATAGTCTCTACGCCTAACTCCTTAAGATCGGCCAGATGGTGAAAATATAGGGACAGCCGCCGGATGGCCGATTCGGGTATCTTAGATTGGTTCCTCATCAAATATCTTTTCAGGGTTGAGTATATTATTTGGATCCAGGCCTCTTTTGATTGCCATCATGGCCGTTATGGCCGGAGCATCCACCGCCAACGGCAGGTATTTTTTCTTGACATAACCGATGCCGTGCTCCCCGGAGATGGTACCCCCCAGCTCCACCACCTTGGCAAACATCTCTGCCAGCAGCTCCGGCAGTACCTTCTGCCATGCGTCCGCATCCGATCCGCCTTTAAGTATGTTGACGTGAATATTGCCGTCACCGATGTGCCCAAAGGAAACGATCTCCATGGAATACTTCTTCTGCAGAAGGTCCAGCTCCTGAAAAAGCCGCGGGATCATGGATTTAGGCACCACAACATCTTCTCGTTCCCGAATCGGGCTTTTGGCGGTCAGGGCTTCGGATATCGAGCGGCGTATTTCCCATAACCGGTCCTGCGATGGCCGGTCCTCGGCTACCAGGACATCAAGGGCGCCATGATCGGAGACGATCTCTCCGATCCGTTCATAGACCTTTTGCAGTTCCTCCCGGTCCTCGCCGTCCAGCTGGACAAGGAGATGGGCCTCGGCCTCGCGGTAGGGAGCCTTTTTTCCCAGAAGTTCCTCCGCCGCCAGGATGGCCTTACGTTCCATGAATTCCATGGTAGTGGGAATGATTCTTTCCCTGATAACCGCATTGGTGGCCTTTACCGCATCTTCGATGGAAGAGAACGGTATCAGCAGATCGGTCTGATATTTAGGCTTGGGCAATAATCTTAACGTGATCTCGGTGATCACCGCCAAGGTTCCTTCCGAGCCGCATAATAAATGCATAAGATCGTAACCGGAGACATCCTTGATCACCTTGCCGCCCAGTCGGGATATCTCCCCGTTGGGCCAGACCACTTCCAGCCCGCACAAATAATGCCTTGTGACCCCGTATTTAAAGGCTCTGGCCCCGCCGGCATTCTCGGCGATATTGCCCCCTATCGAGCATGAATCCAAACTGGCCGGATCAGGAGGATAGAAAAGGCCTTTCTCCTCCACCGCCTTTTGTAGCTGCCCGGTTATCACCGCCGGCTGAGTGACCGCCATCAGGTTCTCTTCGTCTATTTCGAGAATGGAATTGAATCGCTCCAACGAAAGCAGGATACCGCCGCAGACCGGCAATGCGCCGCCCGATAAACCCGTACCCGCCCCGCGGGGGGTCACCGGGATATTATTCGAGCCGGCCAATTTCATTATGGCCGAGACCTCTGATGTATTTGCCGGTTTGACCACCACCGCCGGCATGAACCTGTGGTTCAGGGTCTCGTCGTGGGAATAGGGCTCTTTGTCGTCATCAATGGTCAAAACGTATTTTTCACCGACAACTGTGCCCAAATCTGTAATTATATCAATGCCTATCTGATTGTATCTCATATTTCCTTAAGCACAAAAATATTCACGGCATTCAAAGGCTTTTTTTATCTGCGGAATTGACAAACCCTTCCCCAGCAGGATCATCAATTTTATCCGGGCCTTCTGTCCCGGCAGGTGTCCGCCCAGGATCACGCCTTTCTTGATCAGTTGGGCCCCGCCGCCGGGATAGGCATATGCGCCCAGCACCCTCCCCCCGATACAGCGCGAACAGAGAACCACCGGGATACTCCCGGCAATTGCGTATTCAATCCCCGAAACCACGCCTGGAGGAACATTTCCCCGGCCCATACCCTCTATCACTATCCCCTTGCTTCCCAAATCTACCGCGTATCTGATGAATCGGTCATCCATGCCCACCGCCATCTTGAAAAGATCGACCTTGGGCTGTATCAGATTGATTTTATAATGTTCCCTGTAAAGGGGCTGGCGGTAGAACAGCACCCGGTCCTGATCCACCCAGCCCAACGGACCCAGGTCCGGGCTACGAAATGTCTCAAAGGAATCGGTGCTGGTCTTGGTCACCTCTCCGGCCGAATTGATGGTATTGTTCAGAAATACCAGGACGCCCTTGTTTCTGGCTTCCGGCGAGACCACCGTCCGGGCGGCGCCCATCAGATTGGCCGGGCCGTCCCAACCCAGCTCGGTGCAGTCCTTCATGGCCCCGACCACCACCACCGGCTTGGGCGAGTTTATGGTCAGGTCCAGAAAATAGGCGGTCTCTTCCAGGGTGTCCGTCCCGTGGGTGACTATCACCCCTTTGATATCCGGCTTGGCCAGATATTTTTTGGAGATATTCGATATCTCCAGCATCATCTCCGGTGTGATGTGAGGTCCGGGATATTGCCCAAAATCGCGGACCTCTATCTTGAAATTCTTATTTATCACCGGCAGGAGTTTGATGATGTCGCGGCCCTTGAAGGCCGGCACCGCGCCCCCGCTCTTTTTGCTGGACTTCATGGAGATAGTGCCGCCGGTGAAAATGATGGCTATTCTCGGTTTGGTCATAAATCGATCAATGGATGCATTCTTTCAAATCGTTTTAATATTACTGCAAAACTGCCCGGCTTTCAAGGAAAAAACGGGGCGACCTCATCGCCCCGTTCATATAATTGGAATTATTTCTGCTTCTCTTCCTTTTCTTTCTTGGCCTCTTCGATTATCTTCTGGGTGATCTCGTAAGGAACCGGATCGTAATGGGAGAACTCCATCTCGAAACTGCCCCGGCCCTGGGTCATGGAGCGCAGCGAGGTGGAATACTTGTACATCTCGCCCTGGGGCACCGTGGCTTTGATCACCTGCATGCCCTTGGCCGAATCCATGCCGCTGATGCGTCCCCGGCGGGAGTTTAGGTCGCCCATCACCTGGCCGGCGAATTCTTCGGGGATGGTGACTTCCAGTTTCATGATCGGTTCCAAAAGTACCGGCGAGGCGTCCAGCACGCCCTTTTTGAGGGCCATTGAACCGGCGATCTCGAAGCTGGTGCCGGAGGAGTCCACCGGATGGTAGGAACCGAAATATATGGCCGCCTTCAGGTCCACGATATTGTATCCGGCCACCGCGCCTTCCAGCATGGCGGCTTTGACGCCTTTCTCCACCGATGGGATGAAATTGCCCGGCACTACTCCGCCCACCACCTCGTCGACGAACTCGAAGCCGCCGCCGCGGGGCAGGGGCTCCAGCCTCAGCCAGACGTCCCCGTACTGGCCGTGTCCGCCGGATTGCTTTTTGTGTTTGCCTTGCACCTCAACCTTTTTAGAAATGGTCTCACGGTATGGTATCCTGGGTTTGATGATGGTGACCTCAACCCCGAATTTCCTCTTCAGGCGCCCGACCATGATGTCCAGATGCAGCTCGCCCAGCCCGTTGATCAGGGTCTGTTTGATCTCCGGCACGAAACCGTATGTGAAGGTGGGATCCTCATCGTGCAACCGTGATAGGCCGACCGATATCTTTCCTTCGTCGTCCTTGGACTTGGCTTCCACCGCCACCGATATCGACGGTTTGGGCAGGATGATCTCCGGCAGGATTATCTGGTTGTTCTTGGTGGCAATGGTGTCGCCGGTGCCGGATTCCTTGAGTTTGACCGCAATGCCGATATCGCCGCAGTTGATCTTGGCAGCATCGATCCGGTCCTTGCCGTTGGGGAAATAGAACTGCCCGAATTTCTCCGATTTGCTGCGGCTGACGTTATATAGTTCCACCCCGGGCTCCAGCGAGCCGGAATAGACCCTGAAGTAGTTCAGGTTTCCGGCATGCGGCTCGATGAATGTCTTGAACATGAACAGGACCGGGGAGCCGGACGGATCGCACTTTACAATGATCTCTTCGTCGCTTCCCTCTTTCTTGGCGGAGATCTCCTGAGTGTCCGCAGCGGTCGGGAAAAAGGCCGCTATGGCATTCATCATGGCGGTAACGCCTACTTGATGGTATCCGTCTCCGGCGAACACCGGTATCAGGTTGCCGTTTTTGATGGCGGTCCTCAAACCGCCGGATACTTCCTGTTCTGACAGGCTTTCGCCGTTCAAAAATTTCTCCATCAGGCTGTCGTCGGACTCGGCCACCGCCTCCACCAGCTTGTCCCGGTATTCCTTGGCTTTGGCTGCCATATCGGCCGGGATTTCACCCAGGGTGGATTTCCCATCGCTTTCGAGATGGGCCTTCATTATCGTAAGGTCGACCACCCCCTTTAAATTGAGCTGCTCGCCAATGGGCAGGGTCAGGGGTACGGCCTGGTGTCCGAACATATCGCGGGCCTGGTCCAGGGACTTATAGAAATCGGAATGCTCCTTTAGCAGACGGGTCAAAAAGATAGCCCGGGGAAGCTTTCTTTCATCGGCGTACTTCCAGCATTTGTCGGTGCCCACCTCTATCCCGGCTACCGCCTGGGCCACTATGATCACGCAGTCGGCAACCCTCATACCGGCCTTGACCTCGCCGGCGAAATCGGCATAACCCGGGGTGTCGATGACGTTAAGCTTGTGATCCTGGTACTCGCAGGCCGCCAGTCCGGAGAAGATGGATATCTTGCGGGTGGTCTCGTCGATATCGAAATCGAAGATGGAATTGCCGTCGTCCACCCGGCCCAGACGGCCGGTCGGATTGCAGGCATGGATCATGGCCTCGGCCAGGGTGGTCTTGCCGCAACCGCCGTGGCCGGCCAATACAATGTTGTGGATTTTATCCGCGCTATAGTTCTTCAAAACGCTCCTCCCGATATATGTAATTTTATTGATTTTACAAAATAAACAGAATTTTAATTATAACAATCTTAATATATAAAAGTCAATATATATTGATGCCCTTTATGTTTCGGTTCACTTTGTTTGCTCCATCTGTTGGCTGTTCTTTTTCACCGCGGCCCGGCGGTTGAATATCTTCATCCCGTCATTGAGTATGGTGAACAGCATCAGCATGATCAGAAAAGCAATACCTATTTGTTGAATGACGACCTGCACCTTCACCGGCAGAGGTTTTTTCCTTATCCCTTCCAACACGGTGAAGAATATCACTCCGCCGTCCATAACCGGCAGCGGCAGCAGGTTTATGACCATCAAACTGATCGAAAGAAGTGCAATCAGAAGCAGCAGGTCGCTGAATCCTTTTTTGGCCGTGCTGCCTGCCATCTGGCCGATCATCAGAATGCCCCCCAGTTGTTTGGCGGAAGAAGGCTTGACCACCGCCTTGTATAAAACGCCGTACGTCCGGGCCACCAAACTTCCGGTGCTGATAGTGGCATTGCCAAGAGAAGCCCATAACCCCAGCCGCACTTTATAGCTACCGAACACCGGAGCAGAGACCCCGATAACGCCGACCGTCCCCTGCCCCGGATATTCCTGCTCCACCGGGGTTATCCGGATGCTGAAAGTGTCGGAACTCCTTTCGACCAGAAGCTTGGTTTCCTTGCCGGCATTCTGGTTTATGATCTCCCTCATGTCGTCCCAAGTCTTTACCGGCTTATTATTTATGGCCAGGATGATATCACCGGCGTTCAGCCCTGCTTGATAGGCCGGCAAGCTGGGGTAAATTTCACCCAGTTGGGCAGGCACCGCCGGTTCAATGTTTTCCAATATCTTACCCTTTTGCCCGGCCGGTATTTTGACTATAAGGACCACTCCGGACCTATCCAATCCTATGGAAATGGAATCTGTCTTTCTATCGGCCTGCAGGGAAAGCCATAATTCGTGCCAGGTTCCTACTTCCTTGCCGTCTACAGAGATTATCCTGTCACCTTCCATTATCCCGGTCCGCTGGGCCTGGCTGCCATTTTCAACCTTGCCGACGGAAGTGGAATAGTCCGGAGCGCTGAAACCGGTAAGTCCCAGCAGGACGAATATCAGAAAGGCCGTGACCAGATTGGCCATGGGGCCGGCCAAAGCCATCAGCACCCGGCCCCACCATGGAGCTGACATATAGTCTCCAGGCTTGGGGACGTATCCGTCCTCAAAGGCATCCTCTCCGTCCAATTTGACGTACCCGCCCAGCGGCAGAGCCGAGACCTGATATTGGGTATCTCCTTTTTTGAATCCGAAAAGCTTGGGGCCGAAGCCCAAGGAGAATTTCAGTACCCTTATACCCACCTTCTTGGCCACGTAGAAATGGCCCAGCTCGTGAACGAATACCATTATACCCAGAACAAATAGCGTAGATAGGACAGTAATTACCATGATAACCCCAATTAATATTTTTTATTTGATCTCGAAAGCCTGCTTTAAAAATGCTTCGCCTTCAATGGTCTTCTCCTGGGCAAAACATAGTTTGGAGAGGAATTTCAGGATCTCCCCCACCTTGTTATGCTTCGGCCCGTAGCCTTTTTGGCGGATATTCAACGACCGGTAGCAGAGGGCCTCGGCTTCGCTGTTGCGGCCCTGAACATGAAGCAGTTCGGCCAGCCTTAACAGAGGCTCGGCCACGTCGGGATGGTCCGGACCGAGGGTTCGCTCGTATATTGAGATGGAGCGCAGATAATAAGCCTCGGCTTTGTCATTATATCCCTGGACCGAACAAAGGGTGGCCAGGTTCCGGTAAGTGGCGGCCATGGTCGGATTTTCCTGGGGCAAGTGGGACTCGTCGACCTCCAAAGCCCGGCGGTAGACCGTCTCGGCCTCCACGAATTTCTGCTGTCGGCGGTAAAGATCTCCCAGGTTGTTAAGGTATATGGATATCTCCGGATGATCCGGGCCCTGCAGCCTTTCCTTGAGTTCGATGGCCTTGATATACAGATCTTCGGCCTCGGCCTTCCTTCCCTGGGACGCATAGACCTCAGCCAGGTTGTTATAACACAGGGCCATTTTGGGATGTTCCGGGCCATAAGCCTCAAGCGCCATCCTGATGGTGGCATTGCACAGTTCCTCAGCCTCGGTCAGCCGGTCCAGGTCCCTATAGATCCCGGCCAGGTTTATCAATGTTTTTGCCAACATCGGATCGTCCGCCCCGGAAGCCTCTTGCAGTATCTCACGGGCCTTATGAAGGTTTTCCTCGGCCTGGGAGTTGCGACCCAGGATCTTTTGCACCGTCCCGATATTGGCCAGCAGCCTGGCCTGGGCCATATCGTCATGGCCCGCCAGTTTCCTGTTCAGGTTCAGGGATTTTTCGTAAAGGGGGATGGCCTCGTAATAGCGGCCCTGGATGCTGTAAAGCACGGCAATATTATTGAAGGATGACGCCACTTCCAAACTTTCGGGGCCGAACTTTCTGATCCTTATTTGAAGGGCCCTTTTATAAAGAGCCTCGGCCAAAGCGAACTTGCCCCAATGGATATAGATCTCGGCCAATTCTTTGATCAGCGGAACCAGTTCCGGGTTTTCGGGACCCAGCTTGGCTTCCGCATCCTGTAACGCCGCTTCTTTGATCTTGATATCTTCTTTGGCCCCGGACATAGGCCGGCTCCTTTCGGTATAATAAAACATTTTATTATACCATAAAACCGGCTTTATTTTAATAAAATTTCAAGTTCTAGCCCAACTTCGGTGCTTTTGCTTATTTCGCCCTGATAATCCCTTATCTGCCTGGCTATTTTCAGGTCCAGAGACCCGTGCTTTCCTATGGGCCACCTCAGCGACAGGGCATCGCGCCGTCCCTGGCCCCAATAACCGTGGAAACTGCCGCCGGACCTTAATTCCGGTTCGTTTAGATATAACCTGGCATCGTAACTGGAAACATCATAAAAGACAGATTGTCCCGAAACGGTTGCCCTAAAAAGAAAACCGGCTTTTAGCGATAAAGAAAGCATCTCCCCCCTTTCCTTTTGGGGAACGCGGGAATCGCGGTAAAAGCTTGTCTGGTATTTTGACCCGGCCGTGATATTTTTATCCGCTTTCCATAGCAATCCAGCGCGGAATATCGTATTTGATGTATTATACAACGCGTGTGCGGCCTGTTCGTCATCGTCAAATAATTCCTTTTGCAGCGACCTGATCTTAAACTCGGTTTCGACCCCGCCCGGATATTTTCGATCCACCCTGATTTCGTAGCGGAAACCCCGGCATCCCTGGGTTGACAGGGGGAATGGCTGCCAGGGCTGAAACTGATTATAGATGCCGGATAGCTTTATCCCCGCTGGGGCCTCCCAGGCACAATTGACGGTCAACCCTCTTTCATCATCTCCGCCATAATAATTCTGGGAATTGAACCGGGGCGGGCCGAAGGCCGTCGCATAACCGTAAATCTCGATCTGACCGGAATAATTCCGGGCCGAATAACCGCATTCTCCGTTATAGCCGCCCAGCCCATCTTGTCCCCAGGCCAATTCCATGAGAACCTGGATGCTTTCCGCCATAAATCCGGCATCGAGGCCTAATAAAGATGCATTGTACGGAGATATTTGAGCGACTTTATCGAAAACCCGCCTGCAGCCGGTTATGCCTGCTGTGTAGGATCGGCCGTCACTCAGTCCCGCTCGTCCGCCGAGTATGGTTTCGCTGGAGTTGTTCTTCCTGGCAGTTTCGGATTCAGTCCGGTGATATCCGTCTTCATAGATATTTATCATCTGACCCAGGGAATCGGTTTTAACGTCGATCCGACGTTTGGACGCGAAGCATAACAGATCGAGCCGGTCGTAGAAGGACCGTTGCAGACAAAGCCCCCTTAATCCCCTGTATTCCTGGGATGAATAATAGGGCCTGGGTAAAGCCGTTCTCAGGCTGCCTGAATTGCTCCAATAGCTGGTGAATATTTCCGGCGAACCGCCCCCGAATATCAAACCCCGGCCTAAACCGACCTGATAATCTCCTATGATCAACCTTCCCTTGCTGTCCGACCATTGAACATTACCGGAATAATAATCGTTCCAAACTGCTTCGCCCGGATCATGCTGGCTCTGAAAAAAGGCCTCCCATCCGCCTCCCGGACCGTACCATAAACGGGTTCGGCTTTCCATGGGCGAATCGTAAAAACTGCTGTCGCCGTTCCCCGGCCATTTCCGCTGCAGCCGGGTCGAAAGCCTGAAGCTGCCTGATCGGACGGCAGAATACGAATCGAAACAGATATACGGCAGCAGGGATTCAATGGCCGAGGCCCCCAAAACCGTATCTCTGACCAATAAATAGGGATCATTGAGGTTGGGATGCGATCGAAGGTATTTTTCCAGGCGAAGCGCCTGGTAGGGGGTCAGGACCGGCAGGCTCATCAGTTGTCCCAGGTCGACATGATTCAAGTTGACCGGATGTTCCTGCAGGTATAGAACTTGCTCGGCCTGATCTTGCGAGGCTTGTTCGTCCTCGGCCTCGGGAAGTTCCTGCGCCAAGCCGCAGCAGGCCAGGATCAATAGCAGCGCGAGGATTGTGATTGATCTATTCATTGTCCAATGGTTATGAATGTTCTCAATCCTTCGTAGGTCTTTCGCCCTATGCCCTTGACATTCATCAGGTCCTCGGGATTGCGGAATGGTCCGTTCTCCAGCCGATAGGCGACGATGTCGGCCGCCGCCTTGGGGCCTATCCCCGGCAAAGCCGCCAGTTCCTCGGCTGTGGCCGAATTGATATCTACCATCAAGGGAGTTTCGGGTTTGGCGGTCAGGGTCACAAACGGGGCCAGCCTGGCAATGGTTGACCTTCCGATTCCCCTGACCTTGGCCAGGTCGTCCAGATATTCGAACCGGCCCAGGCTGTCGCGGCTGGCGATGATATCCGCCGCCGCTTTTGGTCCGATGCCCGGCAGAAGACACAGGTCTTGATACGAAGCGGTATTGGGGTCCATCTTGTCGATGATCTTTGGGGCCGGAGCGCTTTCGATTTTCATCTCCCGATGCCCGGAAAATATCCTCTGGGTTATATAATTTACGCTGATGCAATGTGAAAGTCCCAGGTCGGGATGGGTCCGGGCGGCATAACCCAGGCGGATATTGCCGATGGCCACTCCGAACCCCAGGCTGGCAGAATTCGGGCGGTCGCTAAAACCGGCCCTTATTGCCAGTATATCTCTATAGCGGTATTCCTGCCCGATCCGCACCTGATTAGGCCAATCACGCTGGCAGTACAGCTCCATTGACAGGGTAACTTCGTTCAACGGTTCCGCCGAAATACCAAAGGAAAGGCTTTGGGATATCTCTTCGCAGGCCGAACCTATAGCCGGGCGGTTCAAATTGACGGCCGTAAATCCCAGCGCTACACCGTTGACCGGCTTTCCCAGGATCCCCAGGTCCAATCCCATGGCTGCCGCCGAGCCGTATCTTTCTATGCTCAATTGATAGCAGTTAAGGGAAAGGCCCACAGCCGCCCTATCGTTGAATTTAAAGGCTAACGTCCCGCCCAGATGATTTTCCCGATAGAGGTTTCCTCCCAAAGTGGAAAGCCCCAATCCCGCTCCGATCCGTTCTCTTTGAAAAACATAGGAGCCGGAAAAGGCCGCCAATTCTTTGACGGCAAAGGGCACCGAACTTCCGCTGGAGGCAGTTAGGTCCTCAGCCATTGCCGCCTGGGCCGGATTTGACATATCGCATCCGGATATGTCGGTTATGGCCACCCCGGCCCCGGCCAGGCCATAGACCCTGGCATCGGTCTGGGTCTCTTCGAAGGCAGCATGAGATAAATTTGGCAGGAGAACAAGGATCATTACTTGATATAGTATTTTCATATTATCCTGAATATTGTATAAAATATAGAGAATATTATACAATTATACTAATATATTTCACTGAATTTTGTCAATGACCCACATGAAGAAATATTGAAACATTTTTTATAGCCTGATGATAAGGGCCTGGATTCCCGACCCCACCCTTCCCTCCCCTCGAGGGGAGGGTTAGAGAGGGGTCATAAAAAAGCCCCATCCGTTTTGGATGGGGCCAAATAAAGGAGAAGGCAAAGCGTCCCGGACCACCCGCCGAAGAGAGAGCGAACGGTCCCCGCTTTTCAATTCCCTGTCAATTAATAACCGGTATCAGTTCTAGTCCATCAGCCGGCGCATGTAGGTGGGGATCTCCAGATCGTCCTGTTTGACCGCGCTGACCTGTCCCTTGGTGACGATGGTCTGAATGTTGGACCTTTGGTCCTTGCGCTGGAAACTGCCCGGAGCCAGGTTCTCCTTGCGGAAGGCCTGGGGAAAATCTATCCGGTTGTTGTCCGGGATATCCTTCTCTATCTTGGGGGCGCTGTTGCCCAGGCCGGTAGCGATCACCGTCACCGTCATGTTGTCGCCGGCCTCGGGATCGATCACCGTGCCGAAGATCAGATTGGCCTCCTCGCCGGCCGCACTGCGTATCACCGAAGCCACCTCGTTGACCTCGGTCAGGGTCAGCTCGTCGGTGGCCGAGATGTTCAGAAGTATGGCCTTGGCCCCCTTGATGGACACTCCCTCCAGCAGGGTGTTGGCAATGGCCTCCTCGGCCGCGGTGATGGAGCGGTTCTCGCCGGTTCCCACCCCCACGCCCATCAGGGCATCGCCCCGTTCCAGCATCACCGAGCGAACGTCGGCGAAGTCCACGTTGACCAGTCCGGGAATGGTGATCAGATCGGAGATGCCGCGGGTGGCCTTTAACAGCACGTCGTCAATGATCCGGAAGGATTCGGTCAGCTTGGTCTGCTTGCCCACCACCGATAACACCCGCTGGTTGGGAATGACGATCAGGGTGTCCACCCGTTCTTTCAGATCCCGGATGCCTTCCTCGGCCTGCAGGATCCTCTTGCGTCCCTCCCATTCGAAGGGCTTGGTGACCACCGCCACCGTCAGGATGTTCATCTCCCGGGCCAGGTCGGCCACCATGGGAGCGGCCCCGGTGCCGGTGCCCCCGCCCATACCGGCGGTGATAAACAGCATGTCGCTGCCCGAGATCATCTCGGCCACCCGGGCCTTGTCCTCCTCAAAGGCCCGCCGCCCGATCTCGGGATTACCCCCCGAGCCCAGCCCGCGGGTGAGTTTGTGCCCGATCTGCAGTTTCTGATTAGCCAGCGATTTCTTCAGCACCTGCAGGTCGGTGTTGACGGCGATGAAGTCCACGCCGTTCAGTCCGGCCTCCACCATCCGGTTGACGGCGTTGCCCCCGCCGCCGCCCACTCCGACCACCTTGATGTTGCAGCTTTCGCTGATAACATCCTCTTCGAATTCCAGCATAGTCTCTTCTCCTTTATTTGATTTCTTGGGTTCGTTCTGAATGATCCCGTACAGGGGTTCGGCGATCGCCTCGGCGATCTGCTGTTCCAGCATTTTTATCTGTTCGGCCATGTTAGGACCTCCTGATTTTCGTTTTCCCCACGTTTCGGTATATATGATCCAATTATTAACTGTTGAAAAGATCGCCGAACCAGCCTTTCATCTTGCCCAGTATGGAATCGAAGGGATTGCCCTCATCGATGGATTCGCCCTTGAACCGGCGGTCGTAACCGTAGAGCACCAGCCCCACTCCGGTGGCGTACATCGGGTCCTTGATCAGATCCACCACTCCGCTGATGCCGCGCGGTTCGCCCACCCTGGCCGGCTGATTGAACACCTGCTCGGCCAGCGAAGCCGCTCCCGGCAGCTTGGCCGCCCCGCCGGTGAGGACCACCCCGGCCCCCAGCATCTCGCCGTAATCGGAACGCTTGATCTCGCGGCTGGCCAGGCTGAATATCTCCTCCATGCGCGGCTCTATTATCTGGGCCAGCACCTGGCGCGACACCTCGCGTTCCTCTCGTCCCGCCACCCCGAATACCCCAATCATCTCGTCTTCCTTTACCTGGGACAGCGTGGCGCAGCCGTATTTCTTCTTGATGCTCTCGGCCTGCTCGGTGGGAGTGCGCAGCCCGATGGCGATATCGCTGGTCAGGTTGTTCCCGCCCAGGCCGATCACCGCAGTGTGGCGGATGGAGTCCTCGAAGAACATGGCGATGTCGGTGGTTCCGCCTCCGATGTCCAGCAGGGCCACCCCCAGGGATTTCTCGTCGGGAGTGAGGACCGCATAGCTTGAGGCCAGAGGCTGCAGCACCAGGTCGTCCACCTTAAGGCCGGCCCGCTTGATGCTCTTGTAGATGTTCTCGGCCGAGGCCACCGCCCCGGTGACTATATGAACCTCCACCTCCAGCCGCACCCCGGCCATTCCGATGGGGTCCTTGATGCCCTTCTGATCGTCGACTATGAATCCCTGCGGGATGACGTGCAGTATCTCTCGGTCCATAGGAATGGCCACCGCCTGAGCGGCGTCTATCACCCGGTCCACGTCGGCCTGGGAGATCTCATTGCCGCCCCGGGAGACCGCTATCACTCCCCGGGAATTTATGGAGCGGATATGGTCCCCGGCAATTCCGGCATAGACCGAGTTGATCTTGACCCCGGCCATCAGCTCGGCCTCGGAGACCGCCTTTTCGATGGCCCTGGCGGTCTTTTCCAGATTGACCACTACCCCCCGGCGCAGGCCTTCCTCGGATGAGCAGGTGCCCACTCCCACTATCTTAAGCTGGTCCCGGTCGACCTCGGCGATGATGCAGGCGATCTTGGTGGTGCCAAGATCCAGTCCTACGATCGTATTAGCCATTTCCCGACTCCTTTATGATTATCTTGACGATTTATATTTTCTTTGCCCTTCATTTGCCTTCGGATCCCGTTGCCTGAACCATCGCCTGTCCTTTGACTATTGCCTGTCCGTTGAATCTCAGATCGATCTCAGCGGCGGTCAGATTCTCACTCTTCATTTTCTCAAGCACTTCGCCCAGCTTCTGCCATTCCTGTTTGAAGCTTCCGTTGCCGAAGTGCACCACCGCCCCGCCCGGCAGGACCAACCGGATGTCGTTTTGATCGGAGGGGTCTATCAGCCAGTCGTTTTCCACCCAAGGGGCCGACTCGACCAGCCGCAGGCCCCGCCATATGGAAACGGCATCGGCATTATTGACCTTTAACAGCGGCAATCCGGGCTTTCCCTCGTCAGGCTGGGAAGATACGAATATCACTCCTTCGGCATCGATCATCTGCCGGTTATCATGATAAAGCCTGGCCAGCGGCTTCCTCTCGGTTATCTTGATGTCGGCCATTCCCCAGGGCCAGATGGTTATCCCGGCCTTTTTGACCGCCGGATACTCCCGGCGGATCTTGTTAGATATCTCACGACACCGGGCCTGCCAAATCGTTCTTCCCCTAAGCGGTTCGGCTATAGCCATCAAACCTTCGCTACCCACCATCCGATTGCCGCTGACGGTGACCTGTTTGATATTGAAAACGCCTTTTTTAAGGGCCATATGATATCCGTAGTATGCTGCAGCGCCTATCATGGACAACACTATCAGGAAAAGGATGGATTTTATCCGCCCTTTTTGATGTCTCTTTTTCCTCAAGCGTCCGGCGCTTTTCCGGTCGAAATATGCCGTCATGGCTCGCCCACGGTTTTGACTTCCGGGATAAGTTCGATGCCGACCTCTTTGAATGTCCTCTCTTTGATGATATCTATCAGCTTCAATACGTCGCCGGCCTTGGCCCCGCCGTCGTTGACGATGAAATTGGCGTGCTTACTGGAAACCTTGGCACCGCCGATCTTTTTGCCCTTCAATCCGGCAACTCCTATCAACCGCCGGGCGGAATCCCCGGCCGGGTTCTTGAATATGCAGCCCGCCGAAGGAAGGCTCAACGGCTGGTTCTTCTGCCTCTTTTCCATCCATTTGCCCATGGCCGATCGAATGGCGCGTTTTTGCTCCGGCTTCATCACCATCTCCGCTCCGGTGATCACGAATCCCTCTGGGTATTCCGCATGCCGGTATCCGAAATTTATCTGTCCGGCTTTAAGGGTCAGCATGTCCCCGGATGAAGTGAGGCCCCACACCCTTTTGACCACGTCCGACATCTGTCCGCCATAGGCTCCGGCGTTCATCACCAGAGCGCCGCCTACCGATCCGGGAATGCCCACTCCCCACTCCAGTCCGGCCAGTCCCATCCGGGCCGATTCCTCGACCAGCCGAGGCAGGGCCCGGCCCGCCCCCGATTTGATGACAGCACCTTTGATCTCCGCCTGGCGGAATCCGACAGTCATCTTGATTACCACTCCCCGGATACCGCCGTCCAGGACCAGCATGTTGCTGCCGTTGCCTAAAACCATATAAGGGATCTTGGTTCTGTATATTTCGGCCAAAATATTCTGCAGGTCGGCTTGGTCGGCCGGAATGACCATCAGGTCGGCCGGCCCTCCGATCTTGAACGACGTATGGCGGGACATGGGTTCATTGAACCGGCACTGGCCTTTGATCCCGGCGGCTATTTTTTTTAATATGTCCGAGTGGGTTTTCATTTCTTTAAAAATTCTTCGCCGTATTTATTTATATCTCCGGCGCCCAAGGTGATTACGATATCGTTGGGTTTGACCAGTTTGGCCAGCTCGTCAGGAATCATTTTCTTGTCGGCGACATAATGGACATTGCGGTGGCCCTTTTCCCTGGCGGCTCGGGCGATCAGCTCTCCGGTAACCCCTTGGATGGGGGCCTCCCGGGCCGGATAGACATCAGTGACCACTAAAACATCGGCCTGGAAGAAAGCCCCGCCGAATTCGTTATAAAAATCCCTGGTCCGGCTGTATAGATGCGGCTGGAATACAGCCACCACCCGGCGGGAAAAAGCATCTTTGGCGGCCCTTAATGTGGCTTCTATCTCGGTGGGGTGATGCCCGTAATCGTCTATCACCAGCGCCCCGTTTTTTTCGCCCTTGATCTCGAAACGGCGATATACCCCGTTGAATTCGGCCATGGCTCCGGCGATCTTGTCAAATGGGATCTCCATATCCAAGCCCACCGCCACCGCTGCCAGAGAATTCTTCACGTTATGCACTCCGGGGACATTCAGGTTGATGGTTCCCAGGAGTCCCTTGCCGTTGTGCACTTCGTAGCTGGTCCTCATCCCGTCGAATTTTATATCCCTGGCCTGCAGCTCGGCCTGTGAAGAAAGCCCGTAGGTGATGCACCTTTTCTCCAGACGCGGCATTATGGCCTGCACGCCCCTCTCGTCCAGGCAGGCTATGATGGCTCCGTAGAACGGCACCTTGTTGGCAAACTCCACAAAGGCGTTTTTTATCTCATCCAGGTCCTTGTAGCAGTCCAGGTGCTCGGCTTCGATGGTGGTGATGACGGCTATCACCGGGGCCAGTTTCAGGAATGAGCGGTCGAACTCATCGGCCTCGGCCACCAGATATTGGCCGGTGCCCAGCTTGGCATTGCTTCCCAGATAACGGACCTTCCCGCCGATGACCAGCGTGGGATCAAGTCCGGCAAAGGTAAGCACCTGGCCGATCATGGAGGTAGTGGAGGTCTTGCCGTGGGTCCCGGCAATACCGATGCCAACCTTGAGGCGCATCAACTCGGCCAACATCTCGGCCCTTCTGATGACCGGTATCTTCTTCTCATGCGCAGCCTTGACCTCAGGATTGTCGTCATGGACAGCGGAAGAGGTCACCACCACTTCGGCCTGGCCTATGTTCTCGGCCTGATGCCCTTCTATGATGGTAGCCCCCAGGTCCTTCAGGTGCTCGGTGACCTCGGAAGATTTCAGGTCCGAGCCGGAGATCTTATACCCCAGGTTTAGCAACACCTCGGCGATCCCACTCATGCCTATCCCGCCGATGCCGACAAAATGAATCTTTTTTATCTTTCCGAACATTTCATATCCGATAGTTCAATTAATTTTTCAGCTATGTTAATGGCCGCTTCGGGCCGGGCCAGCACCCTGGCGGCATGAGACATTTGAGAATATCTATCTTCATTGAATAAAATCTCGGATATTTTTTCCGCCAGTACCACTCCGTTCAATTTCTTATCCAGCAAAACCACTGCCGCTCCTGCCCTTTCCAAACTTCGGGCATTGTATTCCTGATGGTTGCTGGCGGCATAGGGATAAGGTATCAAGACCGAAGGTAATCCGCAGGCCAACGTTTCCGAAACCCCCGCCCCGGAACGGCTGATCACCATATCGACCGCGGCCAGGGCATACGGCATTTCGTCTATGTAAGCCATGACCTTTATATGAGACGGATATTTCCGGACGGCCTCAAAGGTCTGCTCGTAATCCTTCTTCCCCGTTTGAAAGATCATCTGTATATTGCCAAGCTGCCCCCTTTGTTTGAAATATTCCAATGAGTCCAGCACCGAAATATTGATGCTGTGGGCGCCCTGGCTTCCCCCGAAGATCAATATCGTCTTTTTACCCGCCTCCAACCCGAATTTCTCAAGGCCCTTTTCCCTGGAAATTTTACCGATCTCGGAACGGATGGGATTTCCGGTAAAAATAACCTTAGGGCTTTTATTCAAATAATCGGCGCATTCGGGGAACCCGCTGAATATCACGTCGGCAAACCGGGCCAGAAACCTTACGGCTTTGCTGGGCATCACGTCCAGGGCCAGCAGCGCCGTCGGTATCCTCAGGATCCAGGCCGCCATCACAGGAGGAGCCGAGACATAGCCTCCTGTGCCCAAGACCACATCGGGCCTGCTTTTTGAAAGGTATAAGAGCGACTGGGCCACCCCGGACAACATATGCAATGGGAAAACGAACTTATCTGTCCTGTTTTTTCCCAAAAAACCCTTGGCTGCGATATAACGCACATCATATCCCATGCCTGGCAAGACGCGTGATTCTATGCCCTGCCTGGTACCGTAAAATGTTATCTTGGCCCGGGAGTTAGCCTGCCTAACGGCGGCGGCCACGGCCAGACCAGGATAGAGATGACCTCCCGTCCCGCCACCGGCTATCGCTAGTTCCATTGCTCTTTCTGCTGAATGTTTGTCCGGATTTTTCACCGCGGTGCCTGGATATGTTCAATATCAAACCGACCGATATTGCGTTGGCCAACAGAGCCGATCCCCCGTAGCTAAGAAACGGCAGCGGAAGACCGGTGATGGGAAATATCCCGAGGGCCACGCTGATGTTGATGGCCGCATATACGAATATCCCGCAGCTCAGGCCCACCACAGTCAATGATTCGAAACGGTCGCTTAATTGCATCGAAAGTTTAATTCCCCGCCATAGGATGACCAGAAAGACCAGCATTATCACTCCGGCAAACAGCAGGCCGCCTTCTTCCCCGATGATGGAGAATATGAAGTCGGTATGGGCCTCGCTGACAAAAAGGAATTTCTGGCGGCTCTGCCCCAGCCCGACACCGAACAGGCCGCCGGACCCGATCCCCAGGATCGACTGATAGGTTTGCACCAGTGTGTTCTTGACATGCCCGGAGGAAGATTCTATCAGGGACGACAGTTCTTCTGGCCTGGTCAGTCCCCACCAGAAGCCGGTCAGCCGGCCAAGGACGTGCTGTTTGGTCAGGGCCGCCCCTATGAATGACACCGAGGCCAGACCCAATCCGCCCAGCCACGCTGCCAGATTGGCCCCGCCTAAAAACAGCATCATGTATCCCAAAATGGCCAGAGCCATGGCACTACCGAAATCTGGCTGAAGAACGATGATCCCGGCCAGTAGCCCCACCGCCGCCACCCCCGGCAGGTAGCCGGCCTTGAACTTTTGGAAATCATCCCCTTTCCGGTCGATGAAATCCGCCAGGAACAGCACCAATGATATCCGGGCCATCTCCACCGGCTGAATCCCCATTATCCAGCTGCGCGAGCCTCTGACCGCCTTGGCCATGACCAGAGTGAGGATCATCACCCCCAGCATAAAGATAAAAAACGGTGCGACTAGTTTTCTCAGTTTCCGGTAATTGATATTCAAGGCGATCAAAAACAGGAACGCTGCCAAAGTCACCCGGATCAGCTCTCTCTTGAAAAAGAACAGACTGTCGTTGGAGAATTTGGCCGAACTGCCGGACATAAATCCTCCGGCGCTGAAGCTCATGATCAGGCCGAATCCGGCTAATATCAGCACCGAAACCAACAGGTAATAATCTATTTCACCTGCCCTGTTATTCATTTCTTCTCCAGATTGCGAACCGCCAGTTTGAACTGCTCTCCGCGATCTTCAAAGTCCTTGAACATGTCGAAACTGGCGCAGCCAGGAGCCAGTATCACCGCATCCCCTGCCTTTGCCTGGCGCGAAGCCATTTGTACGGATTCTTCCATGGTATTTGCCAACAAGATATTTTTGAATCCCATTGATTCAAGCTCGTCCTTCATTCTGTCTTTGGCTTCGCCGATAAGTACCGCGGCCCGGGACCTTTTGGCTATCTCGGTCATGAAACCGGAAAGGTCAGTCCTTTTCTCCTTGCCTCCGGCAATCACCACCAGCGGGACATCAAAGGCCCGCAGGGAATTGACCCCGGCTTCATTATTGGTGCACATGGAATTATTGATGTAGCGCACTCCGTCGATCTCCGCCACTTCCTCCAGGCGATGCGGCACGCCCCCAAAGGATGCCAACCCGGCCGCTATCTCCGCTGGAGAGATTTTTAATGCCGAAGCCGCTGCGGCTGCGGCCGATGCATTGGCGATGTTATGTCTGCCCGGCACTTTAAGATCGGCCGATCCCATTATCTCTTCCATGCCTCCGTCCCACGCCAGGATGATTTTTTGCCCGTCCCACCAGGCCCCGTTCTCCACCGGGCCTGACAGGCTGAAATCCAACACTCTCCCCCGGTATCCCCAGCAGTATTTCCGGACATTTTCATCGTCCCGGTTCAAAACAGAAAAATCGGTCGGCTCCTGGTTCTTAAGCAGTTCTCCTTTAAGCCGGGCATAGGTTTCGAAATCCGGGTGCCGATCAAGATGGTCGGGCGATATATTGGTCACCAGCCCGATATACGGACGAAAAGTGCTGATTGTCTCGATCTGAAAAGTGCTGACCTCGGCTACAATGATGCTTTCAGCCTTCGCTTCTATTGCCAGCTGACAAAGCGGCCTGCCGGGCGCCAGATTACCGCCGATATGCGTATCTTTCCCGGAGGCTTTCAGGATGCTGCCGATCAGGGACACCGTGGTGGACTTACCGTTGGTGCCGGTGACGGCTATGATCCTGGCTTCCGTTGCCCTGTATGCCAATTCTATCTCGCCGATGATTTCGATTCTCTTTTCGGTCGCCTTGCGAAGGATGGGAATATCGGAACGGACTCCTGGGCTGACCACTATCATCTCGTTTTCCAATAGCCTGGACGTATGCCCGTTCATCTCATAAGAGATGTCCAGCATCTCCAATTCCTTGAGCTCCATAGGCCTTATTGGCCCCTGGTCGGATACGAACACTTCGGCTCCGGCTTTTTTCAAAAGCCGGACTGCCGCCATGCCGCTGCGGGCCAGGCCTATCACGGCAACCTTTTTATGTGAAAGATCTAATTTCATCCTACTATCTGATCTTGAGGGTGCTCAAAGCCACCAGGGCGCAGATCAGTGCTATTATCCAGAAGCGGGTTACTATCTTCTCCTCACTCCATCCCATCAGGGTGAAGTGATGATGGATAGGAGCCATTTTAAAGATCCGTTTTCCGGTGAGTTTAAAGGAAAGCACCTGCAAGATGACCGAGACCGCCTCCATCACAAAGACCCCGCCCACTATCAAAAGCAGGATCTCCTGCTTTATCAGTACGGCGGTGGTTCCGATCGCTCCGCCCAGGGCCAGTGAGCCGGTGTCGCCCATCATCACTTCGGCCGGATGGGCGTTATACCAGAGAAAGCCCAGCGAAGCGCCCACAATGGCGGAACAGAATATGGTCAGCTCCCCGGAACCTTTCATGAAGATGATATTGAGATATCCGGCCAGCTTGAAGTTTCCGGCAAAATAACACATGACGGCATAGGCTGCAGCCGCAAACAGTATCACTCCTATGGCCAGTCCGTCCAGCCCGTCGGTAAGGTTGACGGCATTGGAAGTTCCCACGATGACCATCACCACGAAAGGAATGAACATCCACCAGGCCAGATTGACGAAGATATTCTTAAAGAACAGAAAATTGGTCTTGGTGGCAAATTCCGGATTAAGGGGATAGAGCACCAAAATGGCTCCGATTATGGCTGATAATATTATCTGTCCGGCCAGTTTTTTCCTGCCCACCAATCCTTTGGGCTGTTTCTTTACCACTTTCAGGTAATCGTCGCTGAATCCGATGGCGGCCAGGCACAAAGTGGCCAGCGAAGCGATCTGGATATACCGATTGGTAAGATCGGCCCATAACAGCACCGGGATCATGATGGCCGCCAATATGATCAACCCGCCCATGGTGGGGGTACCGGCTTTTTTCTTATGATGGTCCGGCGTGTCCTCCCGGCAGGTATCTCCGATCTTAAGCCTTTTAAGCCATCTGATCATATAAGGGCCCACCAAAAAGGATATCAGCAATGCCGTCACCAGGGCATAGGCCGAACGGAATGTGATATACCTGAAAAGATTGAACAGGTGGACCTTTTCGGCCAAAGGGTACAATAACAGATACAGCATTTATGATAATCCCTTTATGGCGTTGACTATCTCTTCAAAATGCCTGCCCCGCGAAGCTTTGACCAGTATCATATCATTTTCTCTCAGGATCGAACCCAGCTCATTTATCAACGCTGCATTATCTTGGTAATGAAGACTGTTGCTCTTAAGGCCGACGGCGCCCGTTTGGATCTCTTTTCCCAGTGGGCCCACGGCAATGACCAGATCGGCCTTCTCGGCCGCAAAAAACCCGACCTCCCGATGCCACCGTTTTTCAAGGTCACCCAGCTCCAGCATATCGCCCAAGATGGCTACTTTCCTTGATGCCCGATCGAACGATCCCAGCACTTTAAGGGCCGCCATCATGGAGGGGGGATTGGCATTGTAAGCATCGTTTATCACGGTGAACCTGCCGGTATCGATCATCTCCAGCCGCATGGGTGTCGGGTTTAATCCGGCCAGCTTCTCGGCCGCGGTTTTCAGGTCCACCCCCAAAGCTTCGCCGGCAGCTATGGCAGCCAAGCTATTGTAAACATTATGCAATCCCAGATGCTTCATTTTAAAAGGCTGCCCGTTCACCATATAGGTCGTCCCTGCCGGGCCGTAATCTATCTGTTCAGCTTTGTAATGACAGCTTTCTGAAATGCCGAATCTAATTATCCTGGCGGAGCTTCGGCTGGTTTGGGCCAGAACGTTTTCATCGTCGCCGTTGATCACCGCCAAACCGCCCTCCGGAAGCGACTCCAGAAGTTCTCCCTTGGCCCTTCCCACCGTTTGTATGTCCTTCAGATACTGGGTATGGCCCTCGCCCACGTTGGTGACGATCCCGATCTCCGGTTCCACCAGGCGGCAGAGATCGGCTATCTCGCCTAAGGCGCTCATGCCCAGCTCCATGACCGCTATCTGATGGTCCCCAGCCAGATTGAACAACGACAACGGTATACCGAACTGATTGTTGAGATTTCCCTCGTTCTTAAGGACCCGATACCTGGCGGAAAGTATGGCCGCGGTCATTTCCTTCACCGTGGTCTTTCCGTTGGTGCCGGTGATGCCCACCATTTTGGGCTTGTATTTTTTCCGATAGTAATAAGCCAGTTCCTTAAGCGCCCTTATGGTATCCGGAACTTTTATCAGCCCGGTTTCGGCTCCGGATTTGTTATCAAAGTTTTCCGAAACGACGGCTCCCGTTGCCCCGTTTTTAATGGCCTGAAAGACGAACTCATGCCCGTTAAATTTGGGTCCCTTGATAGCAATGAACAGGTCCCCATTTTTTAGGGTGCGGGAGTCTATGCTGACCCCTCCAGCCAGATTGTCCTGGCCGGATAATTCGCCTCCCACCGCCCGGGCTATTTCCGACAGGCTCATGGTCTCCATCACGGCCCCATCCTCTTCTTCAAAGCTTCACCGGCCACCTCGCGGTCGTCAAAATGGATCTTCTCGGTTCCCAGGATCTGATAATCCTCATGGCCCTTGCCGGCAATGATCACCATATCCCCCTTATCGGCCAGTTCTACAGACTTATAGATCGCTTCTCGGCGGTCGGGAAGCACTAAGTACTCCCGGCCTTCCAATCCGGGCAGGATGTCGTTGATTATCCTTTCCGGATCCTCGGTCCTCGGATTGTCCGAGGTCACGATCACAATATCGGAGTTCCCGGCCACCGCCCGGCCCATCAGCGGCCGCTTGCTTCGGTCGCGGTCCCCCCCGCATCCGAACACCGTTATTATCCTTTTGGGTCTCAATTCACGGGCTGCGCCCAGCAGCCTTTCCAGCTCTTCGGATGTATGGGCGTAATCGACAATGACTGAGAAATCTTGCCCCAAACTCACCGGCTCGAACCTTCCGGCCACGCTATCCACCTTTTCCAGTCCGGCTTTGATGTCCTCTAAGTTTATGTTCCGGCTTAAGGCAGCGGCCGAAGCTGCCAGAGCGTTATAGATATTATGCCGGCCGGCTATCGATATTTTGATTTCTTTCGATCGTCCGCCGGTCTTCAAACGAAAGCTCGATCCCTGTGGCGTACTGACGATGTTGTCGGCCATGACCGCCGCCGGCTTTTCGATGCCGAAATCAAGCGACCTGGTCTTAATGGCTTCCCTTACCCTGGATGCGGCTGGATCGTCCAGATTGATCACCGCCGTAGCTTCTCCCCACAGGTTGCGGAAAAGTTTCAGCTTAGATCTCAGATAATTTTCCATATCCCCGTGAAAATCCAGGTGGTCCTGCGAAAAATTGGTGAACACCGCGGTGGAAAAATTTATCCCGGCGATCCGATCCAGTTCTATGCCGTGCGAAGAGGCCTCCATTATGGCGGTATCGGCCCCGGCCTGCAACATCTCAGCCAGAAGTTTTTGGAGGTCCAGCGATTCCGGAGTGGTATTGGGAGCCGAAAACTTCCGGTCTCCAATCCAGTAATTGATGGTGCCCAGAAGCCCGGTCTTTCTTCCGGCTGTTTCCATTATCGACCTGAGTAGATAGGTGGTGGTGGTCTTGCCGGCGGTACCGGTCACCGCTATCATGTCCAGTTTTTCGGCCGGACGGCCCATGAAAGCTGCCGACATAAGGGCCATGGCCCTTCGGCAATCGGCCACTTTTATCCAGGGGATATCATCCGAAGCCCTGTTGCTCTCGCTGACGATGGCTGCCGCCCCTTTGGCAACGGCCTGCCGGATGAAGCTATTGCCGTCCGCCTGATAACCAGAGACGGCAAAGAATAAATTCCCCTTCTCTATCTTGCGGGAATCGTAATGCAATCCGCCTATCTCTAGCTCACCAGCCAGCGGGGAGAGGGAAACCACCTGTTCGGGACACGATTCTATGAGTTGGGCTACCTTCATAATTTTGCGCTTAATCCGGCGTTGTTATCCATCAGATCCGGGGCAAAGCCCCCCGGCAGACTGATTATTCTCTTCATAATATTGCGACAGACCGGAGCAGCCACCTGTCCGCCGTATACCTTGCCATGGGGTTCGTTGATTATCACAGTAACCACCAGTCTGGGTGATTCGGCCGGAACGAATCCGATAAAGGAGGCAATATATTTCTCCCGGTCATATCCTTTGCGGCCTTCGGCCTTCTTTTGAGCGGTCCCGGTCTTCCCGGCGATCTTCCATCCGCCTATGGCGGCAGGCTGCCCGGTGCCTTCCTCCACGCACTGTTCCAGCATGGAAACCAACTTTTGCGAGGTTTCCCGGGAGATCACCCGGCGAAGAGTGTCGGCCTTTTCGATCCCCCTTGTCGGTTGGTCTCCTTCCCCGTATCCCATGAGCAGCCTGGGTTTGATCAGATAGCCTCCGTTGGCCACCGCCGCATAAGCGGCCGTCAGTTGAATGGCGTTGACGGTGACCCCCTGTCCAAAACTAATGTTGGCGCTTTGGATGACCGACCACTTATCCGGTCTATCCAAAACCCCTTCGGCCTCTCCGGGAAATTCTATGCCGGTCTTGCAGCCGAAACCGAAGGACCGGGCGTACTGGTAAAGTTTTTCCTTGCCCAACGCCTGGCCGATCTTGACCAGGCAGATGTTGCTGGAATGAGCTATCGCCTCCGAGGCGGTTATCGGTCCGTATTTGTGATTCTCCGCCTCGCCTATTTTGTAGCCGCCGATGCTGAAAGTTCCTTTTTCCCCGTCGATGATATCGCCGGGTTTCGTCACGCCCTCTTCGACCGCGGCGGCCATGGTTATGAGCTTGAAAGTGGATCCCGGCTCGAACTGTTCCAGCACTCCCCGGTTGATGTACGATTCCCGGCCGTAGCTTTTGAACCGATTGGGATCGAAGGGCGGGTAACTGGCGATGGCCAGTATTTCACCGGTGCCGGGGTCGGATACGATCACAGTTCCGGAGACAGCTTTGGCTGACTGGGCGCCCTTATTTAGTTCCTGGTCGGCTATGGCTTGGTATTCGGCATCGATGGTCAGAAATACGCTATGGCCGGCCTTGGCCGGCGAGGAAGCGTATTCCAGAGTCGCATGCGTTCGCCCGGTGGCATCGCGCTGCCTGATGGCCCAGCCGCTCTGGCCCCGCAACAGTTCGTCGTACAAAAGTTCCACCCCCTCCAGACCCCGGCCGTCCTCCCCGATAAATCCCAGAAGCTGTGCCCCCATCTGCCCGTAGGGATAGGACCGCCGCCCGTCAAAGGACAGCGCCAAGGGCCGGCCGCAACGGTCGTAGATCCTTCCCCTTTCCGGAAGTATCCCTATCCTCTGCTGATGCTGCTTTTGGGCCAGATATTTATAATGGCCGCCCCTGACTGCCTGCAGCCAGGCCAAACGGCCAAACATAACGGACCATATCACCAGGCCGGCTAACGCCAATATGGTAAGCCGGCCCCGGTTCATTGCTGCCCCCAGGCGGTCGATGCCGGTTTGAATATTCCGGCCAGGTTGGATGACCAGCCGATATCCCTGCCCCGGGGCGGCTGGATCATGGCCACGATCTGTTCCTTTTCCGGATAGGCCAGCCCCAGGCTTCCGGACGCGGCTTGTTCTATTCTTCCCCGATATGATAATTGCTGTTTTTCCACTTCCAGCATCTTAAGCCTGTCGGAGATACTGCTGTTGGCATCCTGATAGTATTCTATGGCTGCCACCTGCGTGGCAAGATAGATCTTTTGCCATACATAGCAGAACAGCACGGCAAAAAAGGCCAGGGAAATGGCCGCGATCAGCCACCCGGTCTTGTTCCGGGCCGGCCGGTATTCTCCTTTATGTAGGTATCTGTTCATATTTTTTCCGCCGCTCTCAAGTGGGCGCTCCGGGCCCTGGGGTTTTGTCCGATCTCGTCATCATCCGGGGATACCGGTTTCCGGGTCAATATCTTTATGGCCGGCTTTTTGCCGCATACACAGTAAGGAAGTTCTTTGGGGCAGGTACAGGGATCGGCTGCCTGCCGGTAGAAATCTTTGACCATTGCATCTTCCAGCGAATGATAGGTAAGCACCACCAGCCTTCCGCCGGATACCATGATATCTATCGCCGCCTGCAGTCCTTGTTTCAAAGAACCCAGTTCGTCGTTGACCTCAATCCTGACAGCTTGAAATATACGGGAAAGGGTTTTGGTCGGCATCTCGGGCCTGGTGCTCTTGATGATTTCGGCCAGTTGCCGGGTGGTTGTTATTCTGGATATTTCCCTTGCTTTGGCAATGGCTCTGGCTATCCTGCCGGAAAACCTTTCTTGTCCGTATTCCAGGAATATTCTTTTGAGGTCTTCGTAACTATACTCGTTTATGACCCTTTCGGCGGTCAGGGAAGAACTTCCCATCCGCATGTCCAGCGGGCCGTCCGCCTGAAAGGAGAATCCCCGTTCCTGCCGGTCTATCTGGGGGGAGGATACCCCCAGGTCCAACAGAACGCCATGGATTTTGAATGGGACCTCGGAAGCGACCTCCGTCATTTCCGAGAAATTATTCTCAAAGAACAACACCCTGTCGCCGTAGATTTTCAGATTTTCCCGGGCCGCCGTCAGGGCCATTACATCACGGTCCAGGCCGACCAACCTGCCGTCGGGGGAACTTTTTTCCAGGATCATCCTGCTGTGCCCGCCTCCCCCCAGCGTGCCATCCAAATAATTTTTACCGGGCTCGATGCCTAGGTATTCCAGGCTTTGGTTTAAAAGAACCGGCCGATGTACGAACGGCTGGGTCATGACTGGCGGATTGTTATCAAGCTACCGCCGATAGCGGCGGGTTTTCCTGCTCCGGATTCTCCTGCCGCTTGAACAGGTCGCCCTGGGCCGAGGCGTCATTGTCCAGGATCTCGAAGGACTCGGCCGCTCCGGCCATTCTGAGGATGTTCACCAGGTAGGGGGAAAGACCGCTCAGGATCAGGTCGCCCCCGTAGCTGCGCAGCCGTTCGGCCCTTTTCAAAAGGATCTCCACACCCCTGTAGTCCATGTGTTTTACCTGCGACATATCCATTTCGACCCTGAAGCAGTTCTTCTTGATCACCTTCAAAATAGCCTCCTCGATCTGGAAAAACCCCTGGAGGTTTATCATGCCGTTGACCTCCAGTTTGGTGGCGTTCTGTCCGGCCGGTAAAACCTGTATCCTCATCTTTGCTGATCCCCCTATATGTGATGATTTGGTTTATAGCTGTTTGACCAGTTCCTGGTAATTGTCGCTGTTGTCGCTCAGGAATTTATCATAGGCCTCGGGATTCCATAGTTCTATCTTATCCATCACCCCGGCGATGACCACTTCCTTGGTCAGGTTGGCCTGCTTCTGGAACTGGGCGGGTACGATGATGCGTCCCTGGGAATCGACCTCCACCGGAAAGCTCTCGGCCGAGAAAATTCTGATGGCGTTGCGGTTCTCTTCGGTGCGGGGAAGCGCGTTCAGTTCCTCCATTTTCCTCAGCCAGTTGTCGTTGGGATAGACGAACAGGCAGCCGTCCTTTAAGCCGCGCGTGATCCATAGCTGATTGTTGGCTTGGGCCGAGATCATCTTTCGAAGCTGGGCCGGGATATTAAGCCGCCCCTTGGCATCGAGATTATGATGGTATGTTCCCCCAAAAATGGTCATGCTGTCACCTCCCAAACCGCCTTTGTTCATGCGGTTTCACGTGGGTAAATTTTATGATCAGGATTTTTGCCCGTAAGTTATTGAAAATAATGAAAGATGGGTTTATTTTCCACCTCAATCCATATTGTCCCACTTTGACCCACTTGCCACCATTTTATATACATTTTGCCCCATTGTCAAGTAAAAAATGAAAATATTTTATATTTTTTTGCCGAGCTTGATTTGAGCCAAAAAACCAATAAAAAAAGCCCCCAAAATGGGAGCTTTTTTTGCTTATTCAATATCAATTACATAATTATTTTTTCATTATATAAAGCGTTTTAGCAGAGTGACGAAAAGGTTTTAAAAGGTTGTTGGTTTTAAATAAATATTTTATTTTTTCTTTATAACCTTATTTAACTGTTTTTTCCTCATTTCAACTACCCAAGGATATTTAGGAATAAGCTTTGCGATTTCATCTATTGAAAATGGACCTACTCTTAAGCTCGTTGTTTCTTCCCAAACAATGCTTTCTGCAATATTATCGAGGTCAGGAAAAAGCACACCTCTATTAATATTTAATCTATATAATTCCTTCAATACCCTTTCACAAGCATTTGCCGGAATTATAACTTTATGCAAATCATTTTGAGCACAATTATCTAACGTTTTTTCATTTGGAGGATGTATTGTAAAAATGCTCGACTGTGCTTGAATTCTATTTGTTATATGAAGAGGCATGACTCGAGCTATTTTATCAAATTTAAATGGGTCTGCTTCTATATTGAAATTATTTTTATTAGAGTGATAAGCATATATTATGCTATCATTTTTATTATTCTGTGTTAGTTTATTCTCAACGGAAAAAAAAGCAGCTACTAAAGGATTTGTTGTCCAATCTAATAATCTTGTAGGCAAACCATGGTGTTGTGCTAGAAACAACCAATGCCAAGAATCTTTAAGTGGTGTTTTTTCAATTAGTGCACCTCTGTATTGAAAACTCGTAAAAATATCTTTTTCTATCTGCTCAATACTTTTATTTGATTTTGGTATCAATCTCCATATTTTTGGTTGCAATTTCCAGTCCGGATTATTTTCACTCTCGCCTCGGAACATCCACAATCTTTGAGATCCTTGCAGAGATATACTCCAATCAATAATTTCTGAAACCTTTACAACTTCACGGGTTTTCATACATACTCCTTATATGTGTAACGAGATTAATGGGCTTCGAACCAGTTATTGCCTTCGCCCATCTCCACTATTATCGGCACAGAGATCTCGATGGCTTTCTCCATCTCGTGCTTGACTATCTTCTTTACCTTTGCCAATTCGTCCTTCTCTGCCTCGAACAGCAATTCGTCGTGCACCTGAAGGATCATCCGGCTTTTTAGCTTTTCCCGTCCGAATTTTTCAGCGATATTGACCATGGCCAGTTTGATCAAATCGGCCGCCGTCCCCTGGATGGGCGTGTTGACCGCAGTACGTTCGGCAAAGGCCCTCCGCTGTCCGTTGTCGGAGTTTATCTCCGGCAGATAGCGCCTCCGTCCCAGCATGGTGCAGACGAATCCGTCCTTTTTGGCCTGGGCTGTGGTCAGCGCTATCCAGGCCTGTACCTGCGGGAACTGCTGAAAATACTGCTCGATAAAAGCTGCCGCCTCGCCCACCCCGATGCCCAGCTGCTGGGCCAATCCGTACGGCCCCATGCCGTAGATGATGCCGAAGTTGATGGCCTTGGCCTTGCGCCGCATATCCGGCGCAACTTCATTTTCCTGGCAGCCGAAGACGGCGCAGGCGGTTTCGGTATGAATGTCGCGCTTTGAGCGGAAAGCCTGCTGCAGGCGCTGGTCCCCCGAAAGATGTGCCACCAGGCGCAGCTCCACTTGGGAATAATCGGCCGACAATAAAAGATGACCCTTCTCGGCGATGAACCCCTTGCGGATCTCCCGTCCCACTCCTTCCCGCATGGGAATATTCTGCAGGTTGGGATCGGAAGAGGACAACCGCCCGGTCTCGGTCAGGGCCTGGTTGAAGGTGGTGTGCAGCCTCCCGGTTTTATCATTGATCAAGGCCGGCAGAGCATCCACGTAAGTGGATTTTAATTTGAACAGCTGGCGGTAATCCAAGATAAGTCTCGGCAAGGGATGGATACCGGCGAACGATTCCAGCACTGAAACATCGGTAGAGTATCCTGTCTTGGTCTTTTTGGCCTTGCCTATCTTAAGTTTTTCGAACAGGATCGCACCCAATTGTTTGGGCGAGTTGATATTGAATTCCTCTCCCGCCTCTTTGTAAATCTCTTTTTCAAGCTTTAGGATCTGCTTTTCCAGGTCCTGGGACATGTCTTTGAAGAAACCCCGATCTAATAGCACTCCGGCTGTTTCCATTTTCGCCAGCACTGATAGTAAAGGCATCTCCACCTTCTCGAATAGGTCAGACAGGTTTTTATCGTCCAATTCTTTTTGGAATTTTCCCTTGAGTGTTTTGATGGCGTCTACCCGCCGGCCCAGCATCTGATCGCGGGTCTGATCGTCCACCTCAAAGGACATCTCTGTCTGCTTTTTCCCAGCATTTGGCGCAGGGTCAAAAGCCAAACCCAGGTGTTCTCCGGCCAAGGCTTCCAGAGACTGATGGTGCCGCCAGGAAGGATCCAAAAGATATGATGCCAGCATGGTGTCGAACATCGGCCCGGTCATATCCAGGTCGCTTTTTCGGATGGTGGATTTGATATCATGACCGATTTTAGTGATCTTGGAGTTCTCCCAAAGATCTTTCAGCTTTGGCAGATTCTTTTTATCCACGATCAGCGGTTTGCCGTCTATCATCAGAGCAATCCTATAAAGCAGGCCCTGTCTGAATTCCGGTTCAAAGCAGAATTCTCCGGCCTTTTTGATCTTGCCCAGCACCAGTTCCAGGTCGGCCCCTGCCTTTACATTCTGGAACTCCACGCTTTTCACCTGCCCGGCCTGAAATTCCCTGAGCAGTGAACCGAATTCCAATTCGCGGAACAATTGGGACATTTTTTCCCTGTCCGGTTCGTGCGTATGCAGATCCGACAAGGACACTTTCGGCAGCTCGTCCAAATGCAGCGTCACCAGTTCTTTTGATAAAATGGCCTGTTCTTTGTTATCCTCCAAAAGTTTCTTTATTCTCGGTTTCTTGACCTTGTCTAGGTTTTTATACAGTGCATCGAACGAGCCGAACTCCATGATCAGTTCGGTGGCGGTCTTGGGTCCGATGCCGGGCACTCCCGGCACGTTGTCCACCGCATCTCCGGACAGGGCGAAAATATCTATTATCTTCTCCGGCTCCACACCGAATTCGCGTTTGACCTCGGCCGGCCCGAATATCTGTTCCTCGCTTTTCCCGGTTCGGGGCCGGATGACCTTGATGCTGTCGGTGACTATCTGCAGCAGGTCCTTGTCGCTTGTGACGATATAGCTTGGCCAGCCCTTGGCCTCGGCCTGCTTGGCCAAACCGGCCAGAACGTCGTCCGCCTCGTAGCCGTCGTTCTCCAGCACCGCTATCTCCATGGCCTTGAGTACCTGTTTGATGCGCGGCAATTGGGCCTTTAACTCGTCGGGCATTCCCGGGCGCTGGGCTTTGTAGGCTTCGAACTTCTCGTGGCGGAAGGTCGGCGCCTTGGTATCAAAGGCCACTCCAAGATAATCGGGCTTATAGTTTTTGAGGAGGTTGACCAGGATGGTGGTAAAGCCGTAACTGGCGCTGGTATTCTCGCCCTTGGAATTTATCAGCGGGTTGCGGATGAAGGCAAAATAGGCCCGGTAGGCCAGGGCCGTGCCGTCGACTAGCATTACGGTAGGCATCGTATGTTTTTTGATATTAGATTTTAAATTAGGGGCAACTACGTTATTAAGATATCACACCCTATTCTAAAAAACAAGCAAAAATAAGAGCCCCCGGAATATCCAGAGGCTCTTGGTATTTTTTACCTTACGATCATTAAACCCCACCGCCCGGCTGAGTGAACTTGAGCAACAGATCGAAGTTATCCGGTTGTTGTGTGTCATGGGTTGCACGGTTCATACTGTGAGATCCGCACCGGCGAAATTGAAATACTAGTTGGCACTCAATGTTTAAATATTTGTTTACTCAAATAACCTTGTGCTCAGAATATATTCTCCCGCGTCATTCATCTTAATATCCCATCTTATCTCTGCCAATGCCCGCAGGAAACGTAAATCATGGCTTACCAGAAGAAGCCCACAGGGACAATCGGCCAACGCATTCTCCAAACATTCTATGGACGGCAGGTCCATATGGTTTGTCGGCTCGTCCATGATGATCAAATGCGGCCTTTTTACAATGCCAAAAGCCAGCAACAGTTTGCGGACCTCTCCCGGGCTCGGCTCCCTGCTTTCCAGCAATCGCTCGGGACGGGAACCTAAACGGCTCACCACCGTTAATAACCGCCCCATTTCCTCGTGACTTAATGTTTTAAGCTGGTCCATGACTGCCAGTGATGTTTGACGATCAATCTCCTGCGGCACATAGACCAATCGCGAAGACGGAAGGTCAAGATCCTTTATGATACGATGAATAAGTGTACTCTTGCCGGCCCCGTTAGGACCGGTTAAAGCGATCCGATCGCTAGGTTTCATGGCCAAATCCGGATGGCTCAGATATCGGTTCTTGCCCAGTTGAATCTGTGTTTCAGGGCAAAAGAAAAGTGCGTTGCGTTTCGAACACTCCCCGTCCATCCAAATGCCCAAACGATATTCCTTTGCAACCTTTACTTCCCTTAGACGTTCTTCGGTTTGGTGCAACCTTCCTTCCATTTGCCGTAGCAGTTTTCCTGCAACGGCATCTTTCCCGGTGACCCTCGCCAAATCGATCTTTTCCCGCCCGTCGTGGTCTTTTGGATCCAAACCCCTTTTGGACCTTTTGCGATCGGCACAGGCAGCCTTGTCACGCCTTCTGTCAGCTACAAGTTTAATCCTGGTAAATTCTTTTTTTAGATCCTTGCGCTCCCGTTTAACGCTCTGTTTTTCTATTTTCGCCTGTGCCGCAGCCTCGGTATAATTGCCGGGGCGGGCAATAGCTCCGGGCGAATCGATAAACACGCATTGCCGGCATAACCCGTCAAGTAATTCGCGGTCATGACTGATCAATAAGCCGATTCCCTTGAAATCCTCCAGGGCCTGCTTCAGCATCTTGCGGGCATTGTCATCGAGATGATTGGTCGGTTCGTCCACTGCTAAAACCGACGGTTTGCGCCATAATGCTACGGCGATCTGTGAGCGCTTGCGCTCCCCATGGCTCAAGGACTGCCAACGGCTTGGCCAGTCATTTTGCAATCCCAATCGTCCTCGTATCCTGCAGGCTTCTGCATCCGTGGATTCCAGTAATTCATACAATCCGCGAGGAATGTCGTCTGTCCTCTGCTGGCAATACTCCGCATCCGAAATGCTCTCTACAAGGCCTTCTTGAGGTGTAAGCTCACCAATGGCCAAACGAACCAACGTGGTCTTGCCTGCCCCGTTGGCACCAACAATACCGGTCCATCCTGCCGGAAAATGCAGATGCAATCCATTGAACAACCAACCGGACATAGATTCGTAAGAAAAACTCACATTTCTGAATGTAATCGATGGCGTAGTCATTGCCTCGTAATTCTTAATGTCGCAGAAATAGTTCAAATCGATTCATAATCTTTCACGCATACATCTGATATTGCCAGATCACTCTCTCCAGGACGAAGTTGTAGTCCATATACAATCATACAAAAGCCATCCGTACCGGTGCGTTCACCTAGATGCTTGAAACCAGCCTTCTGAGCAACCCGGGCCGAAGCATGATTCTCCGGATTGAATTGGATCACGGCCGCTTGGGCGGCAGTTTTTTCGTCAAGATGATTCACCATCAGGCCGACCGCTCGTGGTGCATATCCCCGTCCCCGGACAGCAGGACGAATATTATATGTGATGTTCGCCGCCACTCCGGGCCGGTAGCCCGGGCAGGCAAGATTGGCATCTACATAACCCACAAGTTCGCCGGTAGCCGCTTCCCAGATACCTAAATTCAGCCATGTTCCGCCGGATTCCCAAGACAACCGGGCCTCCTCGATCGCGGCCCTGGATGTTTCGATGGTGCTCCTGCCGCCAAAAAAGCGCACAGTCACGTCATCTTCGTTCGCAAGGTGCATTTCGGCGTCAAACAAAGTCATCATACGCAGGATGATAACACCATCGGTTAGTTCAGGAGCGGTCTTCAAAACAGCCATCTTTCTTTATTTGTTGTAGTTGTCCCTTGATATCAGTTATTTTATCCGGCTGACATAAACCAAACGCCCCGATAGCTTTTTTGCCCGTCCGAATTGCTTCCCGTCATATTTTCTAAAAGCAAAACCTGCTCGGGCCAGAAGTTTTTCAACCTCCGATGCGCGGTAGCCCCGCTGGATATGAACCTCTTCGAATTTTTTATAGAAATTGCCATCGGGAATGAATCCGGTTATAACTGTTTTTCCAATTGCCCTCTTGGCATCAAAAGACCCTTCCAAAATGACCAACTCTTGGCCATCCCGGACAGTCCAAACCCGGTTCCAATACCGTGCAAACCCTTCGTGAGTATTTACGTCAAACACAAACACACCACCGGGAGCCAAATGTTTTTTGAGTCGTTTGAAGACTATAGATAGTTCTTCCTTGGTAGTAAGATAATTTAAACTATCGTACAAGCAGGTGATGACATCAAATTTTTCAGGTAGGTCAAGTTTTCTTATATCTTGCTTTAGCAAGATAGCCAGGGGAGTGTTCTTTTTGGCGTATTTCAACTGGTGCGATGAAATATCCACTCCCACCGCCCGAAACCCCGCATCGCTGACCATAGACAGCAATGAACCGGTGCCGCAGCACAGGTCAAGCCAGGAGCTATCCCTTGTATTGATCCCGGTCGTTGTTCTCTTCAGAAAAGGCCAGATCCTTTGACTAAAAGATGCCCAATTTCTACTATAGACCGTTGCGAATTCTTTGCCGTAAATAGTGTTCAATTAAATTCTCCTTTCAGCTATAGTTCTTCTTGGCTCAATTAACAATCAAAGTAAAGTAATTATATTTTTTTGGTCCAACTGTAACCGGAGGGATATTTCCTCATAAACCCGATCTTTTCGTAGAATCGCAGGTCGGAATCCATTACCGCTTTTTCAATACCCATTTTAGCAGCTCTCCGCAGGCCTTCCAGGACCACCTGCCTTCCCATTCCCAATCGGATCGATCCCACCGGTTCCAAGTGGGCTATTTTATTGTGCCCATCAAGCCAAACAATACAACAGGCCAAGTACTCACCTTTGGCGTCGGTTACAACCAAGTCAAGTTCCTTGCGGTAATCCGGTGCTTTCTGCAGTTCTTGGTAAGAGAAAAGGGTCGGCCAATCATTTGGATTCTGGTGTCTGAACGATAAACCGAATATCTTCCTTCGTTTCTCCAAATCGTTTTCATCGGCCATGGAAAGGACACGATATCCTTCGGGCAGGTCCGGCGCAGGAAGTTCTTTGAGATCGTATTCCATAAAATATCCGCAAGGCTTGTCACCTTTTTTATAGCCGCGATCAAGAGCCAGCTTTTGGAACATTTCATCATATTGGGAAATGAATATTCGCGTTTTCCCCTTGACAGTAAAGTTTTTCTCGGCATAATCCAGCATCTCTTTGAGCATGAAATCGTATGATGGATGACGCTGGAAAAATGCCAGCCCGTATGCGGGATGCCAGGGCACATGTTCATCGGGATTAACCACTCCGACAATTTCGCCTGCTTCATTCTCCCATATCCCGATCGAATCCTCCCAAAAACGTATGGCTTCCCTGCTCTTCACATTTGTAACATCGGGCAAGGCATCAGGAGCATTTTCTTCCAGTCCCCAAGCCCCCAGCATTGGTGCCACAAAATACCGAGCGTAGTTCCACCGTTCGATCCCCCAGTTAAAGGGCTTTCCGTCGACAAGATAATGGGTAGCCAGCAGATCACGGATACGCATGAAGTCGCGTTCTGAGTTGTATTTTCTTAATATTGCCTTCATTTATTTTTTTCATTGATTAGTTATAAATTTTATCCGTTCCTCTTCAGCTTTCCGGTTTTCTTGGCGTAGATCTCGGCGATGTTGAAGACGAACAGCCCCATCGGTATCAGGCAGGCCCCGATGGCCAGCAATAAGAGGATGGTCGGCAGAAGTTCCTTGAGCGAGGCATTGTGCAGTAAAGCCAGGCGCAGGGCCTTTAGGGCATAGGTGGCCGGCGAAAATACCGACAGCGGCTGGACCCACTTGGGCAGCACCGTTACCTCGTAGTAGACCCCGGAGACCAGTAGTATCACTGCCTCCATGATGTGGGTGGCCTGGGCGCCCTTCTCGGTGGACATCAGCGGCAGCACAGCTGCCACCAGTCCTAATCCGATAAAAGATAATCCGGATACCGCTAAGACTACAAAGGCCGACAGCAGGTTGGCGTTCTTAAGCGACAACCCCAGGAACAGCACTACGCAAAAAAGTATGATCACGGTCCGGATCAGCCCGTAGACGATGGCGAACAAGCAAGAACCGAATAGCTGGGTGAACCGGTGGATAGGCGCCATAAAGGTGTACTCTATGGTTCCCTCCCAACGCTCCCAGGCCACGCTTTCCGAGATCTCGTGAAATAATACCGATAAAAAACCCCACACCAGGGCCCCGATGGTCAGGTACATCACGAACTCCTTGCCCTGGGTCACCCCGATAAAGCCTATCACCAGCGCATTCACCACATTATAGGTCATGAACACCACCTCCCAGCCCAGATATCGCTTGACTAAGGATAGGTTGCGTTCTAAAAATCCTAAAGTCGATGTTATTTCAGTCCTGTAATTCATAATCCTTTTCCCATTCCTTCCCTGTTGTCTGCATAAAAACAGATTCCAGGTCGTTGGCGTTATATTTGGTCCTCAAATTCTCGGCCTTGTCCAAAGCGATGAACTTGCCGTTGTCAATAATGGCGATCCGGTCGCACAGGATCTCGGCTTCGCTCATATCATGAGTGGTTAGCAGCACAGTGACATCCACTTTCTTTCGCAGGGCAAAGATGAAATCCTGCACCTCTTTCTTCGACCGGGGATCCAATCCTGTGGTCGGCTCGTCCAGCAAAAGAAGAATAGGCGAGGTAAACATGGCCCTGGCGATGGCCACTTTTTGCTGCATCCCGCGCGAAAGATCTTCCAATGGCTCGTCGAAGCGTTTTTTGGAGAAGCCCAGCGAATCCAGTATTTCCATGGTTCGTTCCCGGGCCTCTTTTTTATTGACCCCGTAAAGCCTGGCTGCGTAACGCAGGTTCTCCCAGGCCGAAAGCTTCTTGAAGAAGGCCGCATCCACGCTGACCCGGTTGATCTGGCGCCGCACCTTAAGAGGTTCCTTTACCACGTCCAGGCCGAAGATGGAGGCTGATCCGGTATCAGGAATGAGCAGGGTAGAGAGAATTCTGACTAATGTACTCTTCCCTGAACCATTGGGACCAATGATCCCCAGCACTTCGCCCTTGGCCACTTCGAAATCGATGTTCTTCAGAGCCAGTACCTTTTTTTTGTTGAAGTGCTTGTCTATATTCTGACATTTTATAGCGTGCATTTTATATTACTTTCAAATTTCTTTTTTATTATTTTGGGTTGACTGGAAAGCAGCATTTCCGTTCTCCTTCAGCTTTTCCTTCTCGCGCAGGGCCACATAATACCCTCCCCTTTCCATTAATTCCCGGTGACTGCCCTGTTCCACGATCTCCCCGTCCTTCATCACCAGTATCTTGTCGGCCCGTTCGATGGTCGAAGTGCGGTGCGATATGATGAAGCAGGTGATGTCCGGCAGTTTTTCGTTTAGTTCCTGCCAGACCAGCGCTTCGGTGGTGGCATCCAATGCCGAGGTGATGTCGTCAAGGATCAGTATCCGGGGATGGCCCAGTATTATCCTTTCAACTATGGCCCTGGCCAGTGAAGCCCGTTGCTTTTGTCCGCCAGAAAGACTGGTGCCGCGCTGTCCGATCAGGGTATCGTATCCATTGGCGAAGCCCTGAATCTCCTTCTCAAGTTGGGAGATACGCCCGGCTTCAACGGCTTTTTGTTGGTCGACATTATCTCGGTGGAAGATGACATTGTTGAGAATACTGTCCGAGAACAGCAGGGCCTCCTGCGGCGCATATCCGATGATGCCTCTGAGGTCCGTCAGCTTGAACAATCTGATGTCTGTGCCGTCGATTGTCACCAATCCCGACGATGGGTCATGCAGGCGGAGCAGCAAATGTACCAGGGTGGTCTTGCCGCAGCCCACTTCGCCCATCAAGGCTATCTTCTGTCCCTTGTCGACGCAGAAACTGATATTCTTAAGTTGCTGTTTCCCATCCCTTCCGAAGCTGAAATTAACATTGCGATATTCTATTTTCGACTCAAAAGATATGCGTTGTGATTTTGCAGGGTCGTACACTTCCGGCAGCGCAGTTTCCAGTTCCCTGGCCCGGGCGTAGGATACCGATGCTCTCTTGGCCGAAACAAAGAAATAGCCCATATTCCACAGGGGTTCGATCATCATCAAGCTGTATGTGTTGAAGGCTACGAAGCTGCCCAGGCTCAGTTCGCCCTTGATCACCAGATAACCGCCCACCAATAGGACCACCAACACTCCCAGCTGGTCGATCAGCATGTTGGATGAATTGAACAATCCTTCGGACTGGATGCTCTTAACCTCGGCATTTATCCGGCGGTCCATGGCTGCGGCAAATCCCTGTTTTTGGTGCTCCTGCCGGTTGTAGACCTTGAGCACCCTGATGCCCGAGAAGCAGGCCTCTAGAAAATCGTTCACCGCCGAGATGGCGTTCTGCAGTTTGTGATACCTGCGGTGGAAGGTCTTCTCATTCAGCATAAACAAACCCGCCACAATCGGCACCGGCAATAACGCAAACATTGATAGAGTGCGGTTCATGTGGAACATTGTCGTTAATATAAAACTGATAAGCACCAATCCCTGCGCGGCCCTAAACAACCCGGAACACGTGAACCATGAAAGTTTCTCAGCCAGGTCGTCGGTCATACGGGTGACTATGTCTCCGGTCCGGTACGATGACAGTGTTGTGGGCCCCAGCCTGGTTAGATTGGAGAAGATGCCGTTTCTCAGCCCGGCTTCGATATGCATGTTGGTCCAAGCCCTGGTGGACATCAATATCCAATTAACCAGTGCAGTCCCTGTACCTACTAGTAACAAATAACGCACATATATGTTCAATTTATTTGCCGGCAGTTTATTGATCAGTCCATCAACCATCATTTTGAAAAAAATCGGGTAGTAATTATATAAACCGGCATAAATGAACGTAAGGATGACCAAAATAGATAGTTTCAGTTTATGCGAAGACCAGTAAGCATACAGCCAGCCGAAAATCAGCTTCAGGCTGCCGTCGTCTTTTTTTTCTTTTATATCGTTTGACATGATTTCTCTGCATTATAAGATTTAATTTTGATCAGGCGAATTGGGTCCGGTACAATTTGGCATAATACCCGTCCCGTTCCAGCAATTCCTGGTGTTTCCCGGATTCCACTATCCGCCCCTTGCGGACCACCAATATCTTGTCGGCGTCCAGGATGGTGGAAAGCCTATGAGCCACAATAACTGCGGTCCTGCCTTCCAGCAGTCGTTTGATGCCCTGTTGGATCAACCGCTCCGACATTGGATCCACCGAAGAAGTTGCCTCATCAAGAATGAGTATCTGCGGATCGAAGGCCAGGGCCCGCGCAAATGATACCAATTGCCTCTCTCCCTGCGAGAGGTTTGCACCCCGCTCGGCCAGTTCCGACTCCAAGCCGTTGGGCATTTTGGCCAGCATTCTCTGCAGTCCCAATATCTCCACGGCCCGCTCCAACTGCTCACGCCCTGCATCGGCGCCCAGGGTCAGATTTTCCTTGACCGTTCCCGGGAACAGGAACACATCCTGCAGCACTAAACCGAAATGTCGGCGCAACCGTTCTATGGTAATATTGCGGATATCAATGCCATCTATGGTAATGCTGCCGGCTTGCGGATCGTAGAATCTCAGCATCAGGTTGATTATCGAACTCTTTCCGCCGCCGGTGGCGCCCACCAGGGCAATCCTTTCACCTTTTTTGATGGTAAAGCTGATGTCTCGCAGCACCCAGTCCGGTTCGTCCTTCCCGGCCCGGGTTACGTAGGAAAAGTCAACATCATTGAACTCTATTTTGTCCTCGAATGAATCCCATGGCTGAGCAGTTTCAGGATCGTTCACCTTGGGGCGAATATCCATGATCTCGAACACCCGTTCGGACGCGGCAAAAGCGCGCTGCATTATCCCTACCTGTTCGGAAAAGGCATATACCGGCATGAAGAACTGCCGCAGGTAGCCCAGGAACAATACCATGGCGCCGATGGTCAATACCCCCTTGGCGACCATGGACCCGCCCACGAAAAGGATGATGGCCAAACCAGCCATCTCGAACACTCCCATCAGGCTGAAGAAACCCATATCCAGTATATCGGCCGGGAAAAGGATCTTTATGTACGACCTATTCAATTTGTCCATTCTTTCTCTGACGGCATTCTCCCGCGAAAAGGCCTGGATGACCTTCATTCCCTGGACCATCTCGGTAAGGTAGGCCACGATGTCGGCGTATCTTTTTCTGACCAGCACAAACATCGGACGCACCTTCTTTTGAAACATGGCCGTTAAAATGACGATCACCGGGATCAGGGCCGATACCGCCAGGAATAATTGCAGGCTGACCTTCATCAGGATGATTATTATTCCCAACAAACTTACCATGGCTTTAAGCACCGTGAACATTGTCGAGGTGAACAGGCGGCGTATGGCCTCGGTATCGCTTTCCACCCTGGCGATCAGTCGACCCACCGGATGCTGGTCGTAATAGGCGATATCCATCCCCAGCATATGGCTAAAAAGTTGTGATTTTAGGGCCGATACTACTTTGACGCTAATGGATTCTAAAACAACATGCATTAAATAGCCTACGCCAAAAGCCATCACCTGTAAAAGAACGTACAATCCAACTGTCATCAACAGGCCTTTGATATCAGAACCTGCGATATCAACGTCTATGGCCCTTTTCAATAAAAGCGGGGGAAGCAGGTCTAAGCAGGACGAAATTATAAGTATCAAACCACCTCCGGCTATGCTAATCTTGAACGGCACAAGTAAGGGAATTATCCGTTTCACCATTTGCCTGTCGTATATTTTCTTCCCGGCGGGAAGATCATCTAAATTATCATCCATCCACATATAATAGTCTCTTTTCTTGTCCTAATTATTGCTTTTTTTATTTGTATCTTGAACCTTTATCGAAGTTTCTCGTCGCTTTGGCGATATTCTTCCACCTTTTGGACTCTTCCATCCTCAGTTTAATGTTGGTTCGCGATTCCTGGTACTTCAACTCACGCTGCAGCTTCTGATAATTTTTATACCTGACGCGTTCGATCGTTCCATTCTCCAGGGCGACCCTCACCGCACATTCCGGTTCATTCTGGTGACGGCAATCGCTGAACCTGCATTGGGAGGCGATCTCCTCAATATCTTGAAAGGTCCCGGACAAACCCTTTTCTCCTTCCCAGAGTTGCAGTTCCCGCATGCCCGGAGTGTCTATGACGATGCCGCCGTTTTCCAGCAGGTACATCTCCCGGCTGGTGGTGGTATGATGTCCCTTGTCCTTATAGTTCGATATCTCCTTGACCTTTATGATATCCCGGCCCAGCAGCCGATTGATGATGGTTGATTTTCCCACCCCAGAGGAACCGATGAATACGGCGGTCTTTCCGCTGTTCAGATACCGATCCAATTGCTGCAAACCTTCTTGGTTGATGGCGCTTATGGCATGAATGGCCACACCCGGTGCGATCCTCTCGATTTCGGCGACCTTTTCACTCACATCCGGACAGAGATCGGCCTTATTGAGCAGAATCACCGGCACCGCTCCGCTGTTCCATACGGTCACCAGATATCGTTCTATCCGGCTGGGATTCAGGTCGGCATTGAACCCGGCCACGATGAATGCGTAATCTATGTTGGCCGCTATCACCTGCTCCTGAGAAACTGCTCCGGCGGCATTCCTGGAGAATTTTGTCTTCCTGGGCATGATCATCCTGATGATCCCGGAATTGTGATGCTGGTCATGTATCATCACCACCCAGTCTCCCACCGCCGGAAAGACCACTTCCGCATCGGTAAAAACTACATCGTTGGCAATCCCGTCACGAACTTTGCCCGAGATCGCCGCTGTTATCTCTCCCTTTTCGGTAAGCACCTGGCAAAGATTGGTGTGAACGGCAGAGACGCGTCCTGTAACTAAATCGTATTCACCCCTGGCATTGTCCAATATTTTTGCCAGATTCCTGTCAAAGAATGAATCCCATCCTAACTTTTTAAGTTCCATTTATATAGTTTCCTTATTTTCATTTTAGGCCCGGCCGGATGGAACCGGCCAGGATTTTTAGTTGAGCAGCGGTTTCCCGCTGATGGTCCGCAGATCGTTCAAACAGCATTTTTCAATGATCTGTTGAACCCTGAACTTTTCGTTCAGTTCCGGACTGTTTTGCAGACATTTTTCCAATATCTTCAGCATATCTAGCCCTCCCTTTGTTGTCGTGGCTGAACTTAACCGCGCCTGCCAGATGTTATATACCGGCCTATGCGCGTCAAATAAAAAAGCCACAGGTTTAATATTTTCCTGCGGCTTTGACTGATTGCTATTATAAAAATGGCAAAAGAAAAAGGCCACAGGTTTTGGCGAACCCATGGCCCGTAGAAAGATCTTAGATCATTCGGTATGGCCGATGGGCGCACCTATCCCACTATCGTTAGTAGGAAGTGTGATAATGCGATATTTCAGCATATGTGTGTCCATTTTTTTGCTATCGCCCTTTCGGCACTAAAAAGGTTAATGGGTTTCTGTTAACATCTGGATTGTATACCAAATAGTAAAATTTGTCAAGAGATATTTTAAAAATATTTCATTTATTTATTATGCGGTGCTTCCACATGAATGGTCAGGCTCACCTCGGGCATCTCCTTTTGCAGGTCTTCCTCCAGGTGGTCCGTAAGATTATGGGCCTCCTCCACCGTCTTGTCCCCCCTTACCGTCAGGTGCAGTTCGGCAAAGACCTTGTTCCCGCTGCGGCGGGTCTTGATATCATGAAAATCTACGAAAAGATATTCGTGATTTTTCAGCAATTCAATGATCCTGGCTTCTTCCTCGGGGCAGGATTGATCCATCAGTTCGGTGGAAGATTTCCTGACCAGATCGATACCCATCTTCACCAGCAACAGGGCCACGCCGATGGCCAGGGCGGAATCCAGAAAGGCCCATCCGGTCAGCTTGGCCACTCCCAAACCGATCACCACCGCCACCGACGATAACACATCCGACAACAAGTGTTTGGAATCGCCCTCCAGGGCCATTGAACCGAATTTGCGCGCGGTTTTTATCAGCATGAACGAAAGCAGGCCGTTCAAGGCGGTGGCCGCCAGAGACACGAGCAAAGCAATGTTGACATTCAGCAGTTCTACGGGGTGGAATAAACGGATAATTGCTTTTTCGGTTATAAGCACCGCGGCCACGATTATAAGGAATCCCTCGATCAGACTTGATATGTTCTCCACCTTCTGGTGTCCGTAATTATGTGTGCTGTCGGCCGGGGAATCGGAAAGGTAAACGGCGTAAAGCATCATGCCCGAAGCGATGATATTGACTATGGATTCCATGGCGTCGGACAACAGGGCCACCGAACCAGACAGAAAATAGGCCGTCAGCTTCATCCCGAATATCACCACCCCGCCGGCCAGGGTGAACAGAGCCATGCCTTTTTTGGTAATGCTCATAAAATTGTTTTTGTGAATTCTGTTTTTTACAGCAGTTGACGTTTTCCCGAATTTCTATCTTCACAGAAATGACATTACGGTCTGCTTTTTGATAATTACCAAAACAAGATCTGTGTCAATCCGTGTCTCATCATTGAAGTTCTCATTCCTCGGCCTCGGCACCGGGCTTCACCCGGCGGGAACGGCGGCGGTCGATATCGGAAAGGATCTTCTTCCTTAACCGGATGGCCTTGGGGGTGACCTCCACCAGCTCGTCGTCGGCAATGAATTCCAAAGCCTCTTCCAAGGTCATGATCTTGGGCGGGGTCAGGCGGATGGCTTCTTCGGATGTGGAGGAACGCTGGTTGCCCAGTTTCTTGGTCTTGGTGACATTGACCACCAGGTCGTTCTCCTTGGGGCGCTCGCCGATGATCATCCCTTCATAGGCCCGGTCTCCCGGCCCCACGAACAGCATCCCGCGCTCCTGTATGGAATCCAGGGCATAGGAACTGGCCGTTCCGGTTTCCATGGCTATCAGCACCCCGTTGACCTGCGTACTTATCTCGCCGCGATAGGTCTGGTAATCCAAAAAGTTATGGTGCATGATGCCGGTGCCCCTGGTGTCGGTCAGGAACTGTCCCCGGAAACCTATCAGCCCACGGGCGGGAATATTGAATTCCAATCGGGTGCGGCCCTTGCCGTCGGCCTTCATATTCTGCAGTTCCGCCTTGCGCTGGCCCAGTTTTTCCATCACCGGGCCGACGTAGGCGTCGTCCACGTCTATCACCAGATATTCGAACGGTTCGCAGGTCTTGCCGTCGATATCCCGCAAAATGACCTCGGGGCGCGACACCTGCAGTTCGTATCCTTCGCGCCGCATGGTCTCGATAAGGATGGAAAGGTGCAGTTCTCCCCTTCCGGACACCTTGAACGAATCCGGCGAACCTGTCTCCTCGATCTTGAGTCCCACGTTGGATTTCAGTTCCCGGGCCAGACGGTCCCTTATCTGGCGGGAGGTCACGTATGTCCCGTCCTGTCCGGAAAACGGGCTGTTGTTGACCGAGAACAGCATGGAAATGGTAGGCTGGTCTATGTCAACGTATGGCAGGGCAATTGGCTCATCGGGATCGGCAATGGTCTCGCCGATGTTGATCTCCGGGAAGCCAGCCAAGGCCAATATATCGCCGGCCGTCACATCCTGCACCTCTATCCGCTTAAGCCCTTCGAAACCGTAGATCCTGGTTATCTTCTCGGTCTCGACCGTCCCATCCTTCTTGATCCTGGCCGCCTGCTGCCCCGATCTCATGTTGCCGTTCAGTATCCGGCCAATGGCCAGCCGTCCTACGTAGTCGTTGTAATCCATGCTAGTGACCAGCATCTGCAGGGGCTTGGTGGGATCGCCCGGCGGCGGCGGAACCTTGTTGATGATGACGTCGAACAGCGGCAGGATATTGTTGCCCGGCTTCTCCAGTTCCAGGGTGGCGGTGCCGGATTTTCCGGAGGCATATACCACCGGAAAGTCCAATTGTTCATCGGTGGCATCCAGGGAGACAAAAAGGTCGAAGACCTGGTCCAAAGCCCAATTGGGACGGGAGTCCGGACGGTCTATCTTATTTATCACCACTATGGGCTTAAGATGAAGTTTCAGCGATTTCTGCAGCACGAATCTGGTCTGGGGCATCGGACCGTCCACCGCATCCACCAGTAGCAGGACGCCGTCCACCATGGACAGTACCCGTTCCACCTCGGAGCCGAAATCGGCGTGGCCCGGCGTATCAACGATGTTGATCTTGTACCCGTTGTAATGGATGGAGGCGTTCTTGGAAAAGATGGTGATGCCGCGTTCCCGTTCCAGGGGATTGGAGTCCATCACCAGTTCCGGCACCTCCTGATTGTCGCGAAAAAGCCCGCTCTGCCGCAGCAGGGCGTCTACCAGGGTAGTTTTGCCGTGATCCACGTGGGCAATGATGGCGATATTCCTCAGTTTATTGTCGGTCATTTAATTTGTTGGTCCTTATTTTACCCGGTCAAGCTGGAATCAAATTAGACAGGATTAACATGATTTCCCGGTCCCGGTTTTTTTTATTTATCTGCTTTTGGTCCTTTGATCGACCTTAAAACCTGTCGAATATATTATTTAAAATTTAAAAGTATTTTCCCGGCGGTCAATCGCTTTTCGTTGGTTCCTGAACTATCTTATAGGTAAGATCGTCCCTCTTCTCGATCTGAAATCCCTGTTTGGTCAACGCGTCGTAGGCCGCACTGCGAACGTAATCATCATCGTCATTCAGCGCCTTTTTAAGTGACTTGACGGCTTTTTTGTCGGTCCATCCTTCCAGGCTCTTGGCGGCGGTGGCCCGTACCTCGAACTTTTCGTCCTTCAGGGACTTTTGCAGGAATTTAAAGACCTTGTCATCGTGTATGGCGGACACCAATTTAAGCAGGTTGACCTTTACCAGACGCGATTCGCTTTTTTGGAATTTCATCAGCGAATCTAGCCTGGGCTCAAGGCTGTCAGCCGGCATGTTGGCCAGGTTCTTATATGCCAGCGAGGTCAGGTTTTCCTCACCCAGATATTTTATGAAGCTATTCATGGCCGGATAATAAGGCCGACTGGAAAGTTCCAGCAGGGCGTTCTCTTTAAGCTCATCGGGAGAATTTTCCAGCAGGGCGGCCCACTCCGCAGCCCTTTTGGATCTTTTGGCCCTTTTGGCCGAAATATATTTTTTAATGCTTCCCAGATAATTTCCTTGGCTGGAATCGGAGATCACCGCCAAGCCCTGTTTATTGGCAAAACACTCGTAGTAGGTTTTCCTGGGCAGGTTGAATCTGGAGAGGAATTTTCCTGAAAGGGCATTTGGTTTGAGGTATACGACGACTTTCTGGCCCTCGGCAAAGTAGCGGGGATCTGCCCGGAACTCCGGGGATTGAATGACGGTAACCTCCCTAAGCTTCGGACTTCCCTTGACCGTTTCCATGACCTTGAGCCGGTAAAGATAATCCCCGACAATCTCTTCCTGGTTCTTGGCTTTTTTGCTTTTAACCATCAATTCCCGAACCTCGGCAACATTGGCATATACTATTAGCGGCGATGAATCTATTTTGTCGCCCAAGGTGTATACTCGGTCGAATCCCAGCGCAGGTCTTATGGAAAAACATACGATTGCTGCGGCCATTAATGATATGATCTTGTTTTTCATATTTGATATAATATTTTTGAATTAACCGTTATTCGTATCTTATAGCTTCCACCGGGTCCAGCCGCGAAGCCTTCCAGGCCGGATAGATTGTGGCCAAAAAACTTATCAGGATGGCCGCCGCTGCCACGAAGACAAAATCCCAGGGCTGCATCTGTACCGGCAGTTTGTTGATGAAATAGACGTCGGCTGGCAGATCGATGAACTGGTACTTGGCCAGCAGCAGGCACATCAGATAGCCCATACCCAGGCCCAGTATAGTACCTACGATCCCCACCATCAGGCCTTCGTAGACGAATATCCTCATGATGCTGCGTGAGGTGGCCCCCATAGATTTGAGGATCCCGATCTCACGGGTCTTCTCGATTACCGTCATGATCAGGCTGGAGATGATGTTAAAGGCTGCCACCATGATGATGAGCACCAATATCAGGAACATCACAGTCTTCTCAAGTTTGAGCGCCGAGAATAGGCTCCAGTTCAACTGCATCCAGTCGTTATAGCGGTACTGGGCAGGACCCAGTTTACGGACGATCTCCCTTCCCACTTGCTGGGCCCGATAGATGTCTGTGATCTTTACCTCGATACCGGTCACCGCGGCACCCATATCCAGAAAATCCTGGGCTTCATTCAGGCTGATAAAGGCCAGGGTGGAGTTGTATTCATACATCCCAGCATCAAAGACCCCCACCAGCCGGAATTGCCTGGCCCGGGGAACCAAGCCAAGCGGGGTAGGCCGGGCGGCCTGAGGAGAAGCTACGGTAACTGTATCTCCTAAATGGGCCACCAGCCGGTCGGCCAGATCAATTCCCAGCACTATAGCCGGCAGGCTGTCGGAGAAAGACCGAAAATCATAATCCCCGGTGATCATATTATTGGATATGTCGGTGATGGACCTCTCGATATCCGGATCCACTCCGCGCAGAACAACCCCATCCACCCGGCTGCCGACGGCGATCATGCTTTTGGTATATATGAACGGCGAACTGCCTATGATGCCCGGCATGGAATCTATCCGGGCGATCAGTTGATGATAGCCCTCGATCGGTTGGTTGTGGTATTTTAGGATTATCACATGGGCATTGGTGCCCAAGATACGGTTACGCAGATCGGTTTGAAACCCGTTCATCACCGACAGCACTATCACCAGGGCCCCTACGCCCACGGTGATCCCGGCCAGAGAGATCAGGCTGACCACCGAGATGAACCCCGTCCTTCGCTTGGCCTTAAGGTGCCGCAGGGCTATGAAAAATTCGTAGGACATTCAATTATCTTGCAATTTAAAATTTATTGTCCCGCCACTACAGTATACCGAATACTGACTACCGTATACCCACTTTGCCTTTTATCCCCGGATCATTCCGGCTTCATGGTCGGGAAGAAAACTATATCCCGTACAGATTGGGAATTGCTGACTATGGCAAAGAACCGGTCCAGTCCCACCCCGAACCCGCCGCAGGGCGGCATACCGTGCTCCAGGGCTTCCACGAAATCACGGTCATACATTTGAGCTTCGGCGTCGCCTTTCTCCCGCAAACGGGCCTGCTCCTCGAACCTGGCCCGTTGATCTATCGGGTCGTTGAGTTCGGAGAAACCGTTGCCCACCTCGGCCCCGGCGAACAGCACCTGGAAGCGCTGGACATATCCCTCCCGGGTGGGATGTTTTTTGGCCAGCGGGGAGACATCTACCGGATGGTCTATTAAAAAGCAGGGCTGAATGAGCTCCGGACGGACGAATTTTTTATAAAGCTGGTCTATAAGACGCCCCCGGCCCAGCTTGGGATCGGGCTTGATGCCCATCTCCTTGAGCTTGGGCACCAGCGATTCGGTGGTGGGATACTGCTCCAGGTCGATCCCGGCCTTGTCGATCAGCAGCTGACGATAATCATAGCGGGGCCAGGGTCCTTTGAAATTCAGGGTCTTGTCCTCGAATTTTATTTCCAGCGTGCCGAAGGTCTTTTCCAGCAGGGTGATGTACATTTCCTCTATGAACGGCATCAATTGATTGTAATCAGCATAGGCCCAGTAGCATTCCATCATGGTAAATTCCTGCAGGTGCTGGGGGCTCATCCCCTCGTTGCGAAATACCCGGCCCATCTCGTATACTTTGTCGTAGCCGCCCACGATCAGCCGCTTGAGGTGAAGTTCAAGCGAAATCCGCAGGAACATATCGATGTCCAGGGTATTGTGATGGGTGGTGAAAGGCTGGGCGTCGGCTCCGCCGGGGATCAGCTCCAGACAGGGCGTCTCCACTTCCATGAATCCCTTGGCATCCATGAAATCGCGCATGGCTTTGACGAACCTGGTACGCTTGATGAAAAGTTCTTTGACCTCCGGATTGGCGATCAGGTCCAGATATCTCTTGCGATAGCGGAGTTCCACATCCTGCAAGCCGTGAAACTTTTCCGGCAGGGGTAAAAGGGATTTGGACAGCAACACCACCTGTTTGACATGGATGGTCACCTCGCCGGTCTTGGTGCGGAATATCTTGCCCGATACCCCGATGAAATCGCCCAGATCGTAAAGCTTGAACGCCTTATAGCTTTCCTCGCCCACCTCGTCCTGGCGAATGTAGCATTGTATCTTTCCCGAATCATCTGATATATGAAGGAAGGCCGCCTTGCCGTGCCCCCGGATGGCCACTATCCGACCGGCCGCCTTGACCTCTCGTTCGGATTCGATCAACTTATCCGGCGATGCCAATATCTCCGCCGCCTTGATATCGGCCTGAAAGGAATATGGATATGGTTCTACGCCAAGCTTTTTTAGCTCCACGAGCTTGTGCAACCGCTCGGCCCTTTCCGGGACCTGATTGTATTCTATTTTATCTGACATTTATCCTCCTGAAATAATCCATAGTTAGTCTTTTTTTCATACCAATTATCCTTTATTTTTCTCCATCCATTTAAGTATTCATCTTTTATGTATTTCTTATCTGAAAATCTAATTAAATTGGGCTCAGCATTTTCAATCACATTTATTTTCACATTATATACGCTATCAACATAAAGCGCGTAAATCCGATAATTCCAAAACTTCTCTACCAATGAAATTGACATATTCCTTTTTATCACACTACTGTCTTGTGTTAAATGATAACGGGAACTTTTAACTTCTCCAGTATTACTATTAAGAACAACAATAAATAGGCTGTTTTTATGGCACATATCTACTAAATATACAACCGGATCCCCATCTTTGTTCGCACCCCTAATAAATATACTGAAATCTTTATATTCATCAAAATTTTCGTTGCCATATTTTTCAATGAATTTATTATTGTAATAACTTTTACTGCGACTACAACTTAACAGCAACATTAGTGTGGCTATAAAAATCAACAATATTTTGCTTTTACTGTTTAGTATATTTCCAGAAAACATTTGTTATTCACCTAATGCCTATTGTGCCGTAATGAGCCGATATCAATTAACCATAAAAAACACCGAACCTAAATTTTCAGTTCGGTGTCGTCTGGTTCTTGGTAATTATACTCTAAAATCAGTAAATTTTCAAACCCTCGACCCCGGTTATCTGCCACTTTTTACGTTTTTTCAATTTAAGCGTCAACTTAGCCGGATTGCCAAAAGACCCTAAAATGAACCCCTGCTCGCCTCCCCGGCTCACCACCACGATGACTCCGATGGTATCCGCCGCCTCATCGCCTTTTACCAGAACCTTATGGTCGTTAAGGGTGACCTTGGCTTTTTCGAACTCGCGAAAGAACAGGGTCAGGCTGGTGTCCACCTTGGGTTTGTCGAAAGGGGCACAATAGAAATCCGAGGCAATGTTGTCCAAGATCAAAGATTTGTTCTTGGTCAGAAAGGCCTTGGTGGTCTTTTCCACCGTTGCTTTGACCCTGGCCTTGGGGCTCAACCAAAGATTATAGATAACGGCAAAGACGATCAGGGCCATTAGGACAATGGCAACCAAAACCAATCTTTTTTTATCTATCTTAAACATTCTTCAATCTTCCTGGTGTATTCATTCACCAATTCCTGGGCTCTATTTTGATCGTCGGCCTCGGCATTGATGTGGAACAGTTCCCGGTTGGGGTCGGGCAGCACCTGCACCCAGTCCCTGCCATAAAAGAGTTTGATGCCGTCGATGAACTGTTTCTCCGTATGGTCTTTGGTCTGTTCCATCAGGGTCCTTAAGACCTGTCCCTTTTTGCTCCAGGGGCACGGTATGTTCTTTTTGACCATGTGGCTTTGCGGGATCTCCGCAACCAGGCTGCCCATCTTACTGCCGGTCACCGCCATCAATTCCAGGATCTTGGTGATGGACAGCATGGCATCGAAAGCCGGCTGGAAGTCCGGGAATATGTAACCGCCCCTCCGGCTGGCCACAAAGGCCACGGTCTCCCCTGCGGCCTCTTCGATCAGAGAGCGATTGTCGATCCGGCTGCGTTTGACTTTGACCTGGTATTTTTCGGCCAGTTCCTCGATCGACCGCGAGGAGGTGACCGGAACTGCCAGTTCTTTTACCTTGCGGCTTTTCATCACCAGCAGGGAGACCGCCGCCAGGGCCAGGTCCTCATCCATTATTTGGCCCTGCTCGTCCACCAGGTAGACCCGCTCGGCACCGCTGTCCAGAAGAAAGCCGATATCGGCCTTTATGGATTGCACCATTTGCGAAAGCCGCTGCTGGGCGTTGTGGAAATCATCCCCGGATTTGGTAAGCTTCTCCGGGTTCTCGAAGGCGTTAAGGGCCACCACCTCGATGCCCAGCTCCCCCAGGATGGAGGGAAAGATGCCGGCCGCCGCGCCGTAGGCGTAATCAATCACCACTTTGTATTTGGCTTCCCTGATGGCCTGTGTGTCAATGTACGATAAAAGGCCTTCCCGGTAGCCTTCCATCACCCGATGCGGAAATTCGATGATGCCGGTGTCTTCCGGTTCGGCCCGGGCGAAATCCTCACGCAGGAACATCCGTTCCAGATTCTTGATCTTGCCGGCCGGAAGATCCTTGCCGTCCTTGTCGAAGAAGATGATGTCCACCATCTTGGGATCGAAGGGCGATTTACGGGTATGCAGGCCGCCCTGGTCCCCGCCGGTCTTAAGCTGGTAGCGGACGATGGGAATGGGCAGGGCCCGAAGTTCGTGAACCTTGACCCCGGCCGAAAGCAGCCCCGAGATCAAGGCCCGGTTGATCATCCGGCTTACCGGATGGCTGTCGCGACTGGTCAGCACCACCGATCCCTTGCCTAAAAGCGCCCCGTAGGCCGAACCCAGCTTGGCGGCGAACTCCGGGGTCATTTCCATGTTGGCCAGCCCGGTCACCCGGGGCCCGGCGAAGAATTCCTTGAGCCAGCGGTCGCCCCAGATCAGGCTTGAGGTCAGTACCGCCTGATCGTCCACCGATTTCCCCGGCCAGATCTTGACGTTGGCGCTCACCTGGGCCTGGTTGCCTATCTTCACCTGGCTGCTGAGGATGGCGTTCTGTTCGATCACCGCCTGGCTGCCTATCTCGGCTCGGTCGCAGACTATGGCCTCTTCGATACGGGCCTGGTCCCCGATACTGCAGCCGGACCAGACGATGGAGTGTTCGATAAAGGCGTTCTCACCTATCCGGCAATCATCGCCGATCACCACATCGTGCAGGTGGGTTCCCTGGCCTACGGTGACGTTCTTCCCCATGATCACCGCCCCGGTCAGCCGGGAGTTCTTGGCGTTGATGTTGGAGCCCTTGCCCACCCAAATATCCTTGCCGATCAGATTGAGCCGGTCTCCATCGATATCCACCCGCACCTCGCCCTTTAGAGCGTCCAGATGGGCCTGCCGGTACTCGCGGATATTCCCGATGTCCCGCCAATATCCGTTGGTGATGCAGCCGTAGAGCGGTTTCTTCTGGGACAGGATCAGGGGGAAAAGGTCCTTGGAGAAATCGAATTCCTTTTTGAAGGGGATCAGGCCGAAGATCTCCGGCTGCAGGATGTATATCCCGGTGTTGATGGTATCGGAGAACACCTGGCCCCAGGTGGGCTTCTCCAAAAAGCGGACGATTCGGTCGTCCTGGTCGGTTATCACTATCCCGTATTCCAACGGATTGGCCACCCTGGTCAGGGTGATGGTGGCCAGGGCTTTTTTCTTGTTGTGGAATTCAACGATTCCGCCCAGGTCGAAGTCGGTCAGCAGGTCCCCTGAGATGACGATGAACGGCTCATTCAACAATTCCCTGGCCATGCCCACCGCTCCGGCCGTTCCGTAATCGGCGTCCGGCCTGATGTAATTTATCCTGACGCCAAAGTCGGTGCCGTCGCCGAAATAATTCGATATGCTCTCGGCTTGGTGGAACAGCAGGACCACCATCTCGGTGATCTGGTGTTCTTTGAGCAGCATGATGATGTGTTCCATCATCGGCCGGTTGATCATCGGCACCATCGGCTTGGGTATCTTGCAGGTCAAGGGTCGCAACCGGGTACCGAACCCGCCGGCCATGATTATCGCCTTCATCTATGACTTCCTCCGGCGGCATTGGCCCGGTCAGTAGCGGTCTGGGCAAATATCTTTTCCATTATTTTCACATCCCTTTCGGACAACTCTTGCTTTCTGCGTCCCATAACTGTGCGGCAAGTGGCCAGGGCTTTTTCCAGTTGATGATCGTGAATCTTTTCGCTGCAGCCCCAGCTGAATGACGGCAGATATTTTTTTACCGGTCCGCCAAAGATGTTGCAGCATATGCCGACCACCGTTCCGGTGTTGATCATGGTGCCGATGGCGGTCTTGCTGTGATCGCCGATGTAGCAGCCGGCCTTGATCGATCCTGAATCCAGATATTTGCCGCTGGCCCAGACGGTAACGCTGCCGTAATTATTCTTCAAGTCCGAGTTGCAGGTCTGGGCCCCCAAGTTCACCCAGCTGCCCAGATAGCTGTGGCCCAAAAACCCGTCATGATGTTTGTTGGAGAAATCCAGAATGATCGTCTCCTCGATCTCCCCGGCCAGTTTACAGCCCCGTCCTACGGAAACACCCGTCCTGAGTTTGGCTCCGTCGATCAAAGAATCGTTTCCAATATAACATGGCCCTTCGATAAGACTGAACGGACGAATGACCGCTCCTTCCTCGATTATCACCGGCCCTTGTCGGACGTCTATAACAGCGCCGGGATATATGACCGCTTTGATTGATAATTTAAGTTGGCTACGTTTTCCCAGTAAGTAGGACCCTTTCGGTATTTTTCCGGTTCCCGGTTTGAAATGCCCGGCATCCTGCTCTATGGCCTGTCCGTTGAAATCCACCAACTCCCACAGGTGACGGAACATCTTGGCTGCCGAGGTGATCTCTTTGGCTCCTTGGGCCAACTTTAAAAGAATGCTTTCATCCGGATCGGATGATAATATTTTTCCGATGTTCGAGGGATCATCCAGTTTCAGGGCGGCAACGAAGCCATTGACCGTTATGGCCGCCTTCCCTTTGGCTTTAAGCAAAATGGACAGATCCTTCGGGGAAATAACAGCCCTTCCATTGATCAGAATTATCGGCCCTTTGCCGATTTCTGTTCTGTTGGAAAAGGCGCTCCTCTCCCGACTGGTCCATTGATATATCGATGCCGATTTAAGGCTTCTTAACAGCCGTTCTTTAAGCGAAAAAGCCCCGCATCTTAGGTCCCAGACCGGGCGAAGGTAGGTCAGGGGATAAAGTTCGGGATAAAAATTGTCTTCATATAGAATGATATTATACATTTGTTTGATTACATTCGGATTAATAGATGGTTAATAATAGCTTAAGTGCAGGGTTATTGTCAACTCGAAAAACTGATACAGCGAACAACTAAAAAGGCGAAGGATGTTCCCATCCTTCGCCCCAAAGATTTACCTGATCTACTGCTGGCTCATCACCACGAATTCTATCCGGCGATTGGCCGCCCGACCCTTGGCCGTCTTGTTGGTCTCTATCGGCATATCCTCGCCGTAGCCCACTGCTGTCAAGCGGTCTCCGGTGATACCGTGGGTGTTGATCAGATAATTGCGGACCGAAACCGCCCGGGCCTCAGACAGCCTCTGATTCTTGGCGGCGCTGCCGCGACTGTCGGTATGCCCGCCGATCTCCACTTTGATGGTGGGATTTTCCTTGAGCAGCTTGGCAGCTTCGTCCAGAATGGGATATGAGCTGGCCATGATATCGGCCTTGTTGGTGCGGAACTTGATGCCGGCCAGTACCACTTTTTCGCCCTTCTTGGGAATGATCCGCATTTCGAAGTTTTGGATGAAGGTCTGCTTGTCGTTGACCGGAGCCGGAGCCGTCTCGATATTATAGCCTTCGGCATGAGCCTGAATGCTGTAAATATTTGGCGGCAGTTGGATGCTGTAAATGCCGGTCAGCAGGTCGCTGGTGGCCGGGGTGCCCACCGCCTGGCGGTCGGGTCCGTAGAAGTACAGGGTGGCGCCCATGGGATTGCCGGTCTTCTTGTCCACCACTTTGCCGGTGATGGTGCCCTTGGGGAATTCCTTGCGCTTGATGGGAAAGTCCAGCATCACGGTCTGCCCGTCGGCCACCACCGCCGGACGTTCCTGCCATAGGAAGGAATCTCCGGCCGCCACTCTCAAGCGGTAGGTTCCCGGAGGAACGGTGATGGAGAAACTGCCGTCGGCCTTCTGGAGGATCGACTTCGGAGTCCCGGTGGAATCCACCAGATAGCCCGGCATAGTTATGGTGGCCATCAAGATCGAATCGGTGTTGGCGATCAGCACCTTGCCCGATATGACCCCCTGGGGCACCGGCTTGGGCTTGGCCAAGGTCTGGGAAGATACCGAGAAACCGAACAGGGCGTTCCACTCCGGAGCCGAAGAGTACTTGGTCATCCGGAATTCGCAGCCGCCATCGATGGTGAATCCGCCCGGGGTCTTGAAACGGATACCAGGAGTTATCTTAGCCGGACTCCCTTGGAAATAAGATTTTTTGCTTTTAGCCTTCTCCCCGTTTGCCTCCAGCACGAAGGTCACATAAGGCCCGGCATCTATCTCAAAGGCGGCGCCCCAAAGAATTTTATTTTCCCTAGCAGGAATGCCGACTGTAGCCGGATAAACTAATCCGCTGGAATCGGAATAGTCGATCACAGAAGAATCGGCTGCCGCCCAAACCAGAGTGTCGGAGCGTATATAATAGGATTCCTTGGCATTGCCTGCCTTAAGGTAACCGATATTGCCGTGCAGCGAAGCCGGCCCCAGTGTCAAGGTGGTCAGAAATTTGGCCCCAATATCTGTAGTGTGGGCAGTCAGATCCAAGAAACCGTGGGTGACCAAGGACGAATCGGCCCTTTCTATGACCTCCGGATTGTCGGTGTAGATATAAGAGGCGGTCACCGGAAAGCCTATCGATACAAAAGGTTCCAGGCCTACGGCATACGAGAACTTTGCTGCCCCATAGACCTTTGAGGGATACGATACCTTGGTCTTGATGAGCAAATCCCTCAGCCAGAACTGGGCCAGGTCATAATTGTTATTATCATACCGGATGCGCCCGGTCATTCCTATTATATTGGAATGCTTATCGTAGACTGCATACATCCTCGGCGCAATCGAGAATTCGAAATAATCCAGCGGGGAGTAGGTTATCGAAAGCCGGGACCAGGCGGTATAATGCTGATCCTCCTTGCCGCCGGTCATGGTATCGCCCTGAAAGAACGGGTCTCCTTTAAAAACCGAAACCGAAGACAGATCCGATTCCAGGAAACCCACCCCCAGCATACCCTTGCCTAGAGTCCGGGCCGAAGAGACCTTGAACGTGCCGTTGCCGCCGTCGAAGGCCGGCGGGTTATAGGCGGATCCGATGCCGGCTGACAATACCAAAATCAGTGATACCGCTGTCAGCAGTTTGAATAGCTTCATGATATTCCTCCTAACCATGCTTTTGTCAAAAGATATTAAATTTAAATATATCAGTTTATTGCGTCTTTTGTCAAGGGTTTAATGCAATCCAGCTCATAAATGAGCGCTTTCATGTCATCGGGCACAGGGGTGCTGAATTCCATATATTTGCCGGTAGATGGATGGATGAACCCCAGGACTGCAGCGTGCAGCGCCTGGCGCCCGGCCAGCGAAAGTATCTTATCGGCCAGAACGGCATCCCGCTTGGCGAATGAGGTCACCACTCCCCTGCCGGTTCCCCCATAAGTAGGATCGCCCACCACCGGGTGGCCCAGGTGTTTGAGATGCACCCTTATCTGATGGGTGCGACCGGTCTCTAATTTTAATTCCAGGTGGCTGATGATCCCGTATTCGCTGATCACCCTATAATGGGTGACGGCCTTGCGGCCCCGGATGGCGGAAACGTCCATCTTTTTTCGGTCAAAGGCCGATCGGCCGATCGGAGCGTCGATGGTTCCCTCCATATCCCCCATTTTGCCCCAAACCAGGGCCTGATAGCGCCGGGTGATCTTCCGGGCCTCCAGTTGCCTGGCCAGAACGGTGTGGGCCTGGTCGGTCTTGGCCACCAGCAATAGTCCGGAGGTATCCTTGTCCAGGCGGTGCAGTATGCCCGGCCGCTGGCCGTCTCCGGCGTCGGATAGACTGTCGCTGTGATGCAGCAGGGCGTTGACCAGCGTCCCTCCGTAATTCCCAGCCGCCGGGTGGACCACCATTCCGGCCGGCTTGTTGATCACCATCAGATCCCGGTCCTCATACACCACTTCGAGAGGAATGTTTTCCGGCTGGGGGCGGTCTCGCTTGAGAGGTTTTGAACCCTGGATAATGCGGACCTCGTCGCCCGGCTTTACCAGGTATGATGCCGACGAGTCGCGGCCGTTGACGGTGATCTGGCCCGATTGGATCATCTGCTGTATTCGGTTGCGGGAGATGTTAAGCCCCTGGCAGATGAGGTAGCGGTCCAGGCGGACCGGTTTCTGCTGCGAAGATACGGTGATATCGTTGGGGATGGCCATCTATCTTTTCAGCACCCTGTTTTGCTCGACAAAGAGCTGCCTGATGCCGGACGCGGCTCGGTTCACCATCTGGTTCATCTGCTCGATCGAGTATGGAGCTTTCTCGGCTGTGCCCTGCACTTCCACCAACCCGCCTTTTTTCAGCATCACCACGTTCATGTCGGTACCGGCCGAAGAATCCTCGGTATAACAAAGATCGAGCAAAACGGATTTTCCCACGATCCCCACGCTTATCGCCGCAACCTGGTCGGTTAAAAAACTCTTTTTTATGGACCTTTGCCCGGTCAGCTTATGGTCGGCCAGACACAGGGCCACCCACCCACCGGTGATGGCGGCCGTACGGGTGCCTCCGTCGGCCTGTAGAACGTCGCAGTCCAGAGTGACTGTCCGTTCCCCTAAAAGTTTGAGATCGGCCGACATTCGCAATGAACGCCCTATCAGACGTGATATCTCCAGGCTGCGCCCGCTTTTGAAATTTTCCCGGGGCACCCGTTCCAGGCCGGACCGCGGCATCATGCCGTATTCAGCCGTCACCCAACCCCGGCCCTGGCCTTTGAGAAAGGGCGGGACCTTCTCCTCGACCGTAGCCGCGCACAGCAGGGCGGTATTGCCGAACTCCACCAGCACCGATTCCGGCGCATTTTTCAAATAGCCGGCGGTTATCCTGACCGGCCTTAGCTGGTTGTGGCCGCGCTTGTCATCTCTGGTCATTATCCTGTTCCCCAAAACTTTCATTCAGTTTCCATCCAGCAGTCCTTAAGCCGGGCGGCGCCCATCGGGCGGATGCGGTAGCCGTGAACGTAAGGATTGGTGGCCGTATATTTCATAGAATGGTATAGGAACACCCAGGGAGCGTCATCCACCACTATCTGTTCGATCTCCCGGTAAAAATTGAGACGCTCCACCGGATTCCTCACCGCCAGGGCCCGCACCAGCATCTCGTCCACCTTTTGGGACTTATAGAAGGAGGTATTGCCGGGCCGCCCCCAATTTTTGGAATGGAACAGCGGATATAGGAAATTATCGGGATCGCCGTTGTCCGACGACCAACCCCTGATCGACAGGAGGGCCTGACCGTCATAGGACCTTTCCAGCATTTCCCTCCAGGGCAGGGGGTTGGCCCGCAGGACCATGCCAACCTTGCGACAATCGGCGATTATCATTTCGGCCCTTTCCATCTGCTCCCGATTGTCCCGGATATCCATCAGGTATTCTCCCGGAAGGCCGCCGCCGTAGCCGGCCTGGGCCAACAGTGCCTTGGCCCTATCTGGATCATAAGGATATCCCTGAAGGTCAGGATTGAAGGCCGCCAAGCCCGGGGGGAAAACCCCCTTGGCCACCGTGGCTTCGGCCCGCAGGCTGCCGGCATCGACCAGGTTGTTCTTGTTGATGGCATAGTTAAGGGCTTGCCTCACCCGTTTGTCAACGAAGGGGGTGGCCATGTTAACATTTATGCAAATGTACTGAATGTTGAGGGATGGCAGCTTCTCCACAGCGCAGTTGCCCCTGGAGATGGCCTCTTCCCTCTCGCGGCCCCTCACTTCAAGTTGATCGATCTCGTGGCGTTCCAGCTTCGTCAGTCTTTGGTCTTCTGGAACGCCGGTATAGAACGTTATTCCCTGGAGTGAAACCCTCTGCTCGTAATAATCGTCAAATCTGGTCAGTTCTATCCTGTTTCCCGGCACCCATTCCTTGAGCTTGAACGGTCCGGCTCCCACCGGATTGTGGCTCATGTCGCCTCCAGATTTTACGGCCTCTTCCTTGGGGACGATGGCCGTGACTCCGGAAGCCAGGTTGGCCAGGAACGGCATGTAGGCCGACTCCAGGCGAATGGCCAGTGAATGAGAGTCGATCAGTTTTATCCCCTTGATGGTGTTGGCCCGCCCGGCCCGGTATTCGTTGGCCCCTTCTATCATATCGACGAAATATGCATTGGGTGAATTGAGGGCCGGGTTCAAAAGCCTTTCCAGGCTGTATTTAACGTCATCGGAAGTCAGTTCCCTTCCGTTGTGGAACTTTACTCCCTTCTTCAGGTTGAAGGTCCATTCCCGCCCGTCGCTGGAAATGCTCCAATGGGTGGCAATGCCCGGGATCACATTGACCCCGGAGTCGAACTGCACCAACCCTTCGAAAATCTGGGCGGCCACTTCGTTGGAAGTGGCATCGGTCCTCATGGCCGGGTCCAGGGTCAAAGGATCCGACGTCAGGGCCAGCTTCAATATCCCGCCTCCGTCCCGAACCAGCCGGTCGTCAATCTGCCCCAGAAGCTGGCCGGATATCTGCCCGAATCCCAGCAGCGCCTCATGGGCCTGCTTGAACAGCCGCTGGACCATATCCAGGTTGCTGCTTACGGCATGGAAGGAATTGGCATAGTGCGAATAAACATCCACCAGGCCAGTACGGTTGGCCACCTGCGAATCTATGGAACCCTTGGCATTGCGCCCGATATCTGAAAAACGTCGGGTCTCCTCCAGCACTTTGTCAAGGGAAACATCGGCCTTTGATATATCGGCCAGATTGAGGTTCACCATCTCGATATTACGTTCCAGCACCGTCATGGTTTCCGAAAAATGCCCCCGTAGCTCCTCCAGCATCGGGATCATCTTGGCCGAATCGCTCTCGGCCTGCATGGCCAGATTCCTGGTCTGGACGACTATCGGCTCAAGTTCTTTGGTCCATTCCCCCATGTCGGCCACTTCCACCGCGGAATAAAAGGCCAGCAGCTTGACCTGTTCGGCAAAGGACCGGATCACCTCCCCGGTCTCCTGCAGGCTGATCAGGTCCCGGGAAATCTCTGAGCTGACGGAGCGGAACTCTCCCAGCAGTCCTCCAAGTAAGCTCAGGTTTTCGGTGGAGGTCCTCAGGTTCTTCTGCATGTCGGCCGCCCGGCTTAGGACCGATATCAGCTTGTCGCCTATCTGCTGAACCTCCCCGCCGATGCCGTCTATGCTGCCGAACAGCCGTTCCATCTCGGCCCAGATCTGGGCGGAGATCTTCTCCTCCTGAAGGGCCGTGCTTTTGAGTACGGTCACCGATTCCTGCAAGCCATGCCAGCGGCTGATGGAATATCCCAGCGACGATTGAATGTACCTCAGTTTTATCGCGATCTCCCGGAGGATGGCGGCCGAAGGGTATCTCTGTCGGATGGATTTGGCTTTTTCCAGTTGCTCCCTGATGAATTCTATCTGTCCCACGCCGGCCATCTCGGTGGTCAGCACCGAAGCCACCACTTCCTGGTTTATGCCCAGGTTGGCCGTCACCTCGGTGATGTCGGCTATTCCGGCCAGCAAGTGGTCCCTGATCTCGATCTGGCTGTCGGAATATCTTCGCATATCCTGGAAACCCTGCATGATCTGCTGGTTGGCCTGGTAGATGTCCGATAATTCAGCCTCCATGGAAGTTGAGTTTGCCTTAAGGCTGGCCGCCAGCTCTTTGGCCCGGCCCAAACCGTCGACCGACCGGGATATCTTGGCCTTGAGCGAGGAGTCCAGCTCAGGAGCCCTCCCCGCCGCTTTGCGCAATTCTTCGGAAAGCTTGCTCATGTTTTCGGCTATCACTCCGAATCCCCGACCCACATTCCCGGCATGAAAGGCCTTGATCTCGGCATTCCGGGAAACCTGGCTGATGGCCAGCGACATTTCGGACATCACCGATACCAGTTCCTGCAGCTGCCGGGATGTCTGGGAAAGTTCTTCCAATCCTCCGGTCAACCGGCGGTTCAGCTCCAGCGATTCGTCGAAGGAAACGATCAGGGATTTAAGCACCTCTTCGGTGTCCAATATCACCCGGTTATAATCCTGGCTGGTGTCCAGCACCATGGCCGAATAGCCGGCGATCTCCTCCTGGTCGTGGAATATCTCGGTAAGCTTCTCCTGGAATCCCTGGATGGCCGTCAAATGGGCGTTGTCGGCCGACGAAAGCTGCTTGATGCCCTCCATGATGGCCGGAAGCAGGTCGGTGAAATGGCTGACCTTGGTAAGGTAATTATTCAGGTCGTTCTCGGACAACTTATTCTCGTCAGAGTTGGCCGGTTTCTCCATGACAGCGATGGCCCCATCCTTCTTTTTGCCGCGCTTTAAAATATTCATCATGAAGCACCTTCAATTTCGGCGTTCAATAAAATAACGTTTTTCATCCCAGCAGTTTCACTTCTTTTAGTTCCACTTTTTCGGAGGCGATATCCTGCCCCATGAAGATCCTAGCCAGGCGGTCGAAATGATCGCATTGATCGGTGGTCTGATAACGGCACCCGCCGCCCCGGGAGACCAAGGATTCGATCTCCGGATGGCGTTTAAGATAATCGGCCAGGCTGGGCGCCACCAGTTCGTCCTGAGAAAGGATGCGGACCCTCCGGGGTATCATTTTTTCGATCATGCCCTTCAATAATGGGTAGTGGGTGCAGGCCAGCAGCAGGGTGTCGATATCGGACGCCTGCTCCTCGGTCTGCCTCCAGTATTTTTTGATGAAATATTCCAACCCCTCTCCCTCCAGTTCGCCGGCCTCCACCAGCGGCACCAGCATGGGACAGGCCTGCTGCACCAATTTGACCTCGGGGGCGTGCTTGGCTATCTCCAGCACGAAACTTTGCGAACTGACCGTTCCCCCGGTTCCCCACAGGGCCACCGTGTTGCTGTCGGTCTTGTCCCTTATGGATTCCACCGTGGGGCGTATCACTCCCAGCACCCTTCTTTCCGGATAGGTCTTTGGCAAATAATGCTGCTGGATGCTGCGCAGGGCCTTGGCACTGGCGGTATTGCAAGCGATGATGACCAGCGGACAGCCTTGGGAGAAAAGGTACTGCACCCCCTCGGCGGTGAATTTGAGCACCGTCTCGAACGAACGGTTGCCGTAAGGGGTGCGGGCGTTGTCGCCCAGATATATGTAATCGTAATGCGGCAATAAATCCAGCACTCTGCGGAATATGGTCAATCCGCCAAAGCCTGAGTCGAAGACGCCTATGGGAGAATGGTGAGATGAGGTCATTTTATTAATTACAAGTTCTGTTTTCCCGGCAGTTCACTTTATTGGCTTATGTTCATTATAGTCACATCCAAAGTTCGTAAGCAACCCTTTTAAAATCCTATCCCAGATTCCCCGCTATCCGACCGAACATGTGCACAGGATTCCAGGGGAACCTCTCGCCCCATACCATCCGCTTGGCCCGCTTGGTCTCGCGGTAACCGTTGTTCAGCATGAAAGCAACACCTGCCTTATTGCCGGCGGGCAGAACATTCTTGATGGCTTTGGACAATTTGAGTCTCAGCAGTTCCAGGCCCGCCCCCTGGTTGTCCGCCATCACCAGTCCCTCGCCCAGTTCTGGTAGGTAGTACCCGTCCAATCGTCCCTGATCAAAGTGGAGACATGCGCCCGTCATTTTTTTATCCAGCAGCCTTCCCCGGAACTCGCCCGAGAGCTTGCCGTCCAGTTCCATCACCGCCAGCCGGTCCGTTTCGGTATATGTCCTGATCTGCTTGCTGACACTTGTCTCGCCCAGCGGTGTTTCCCTTTCGAAAAACAGATAATCTTCCTGATCGGCGAACCCTTCTTTCAGATACACCGGGCGCCCCAGGTCGGTGGCGATCAGCGAAATTGTCCGGCAATTCTGCTCCCCGGCAATTTCCATCAGTCTCCTGGTTACCGCACCGCCGATGCCCCGGCCTCTGTGCCCGGGATGGACTATGATGTGGGCCAGCCAGCCCGTGCCTTCCATTATGATGGCCGCGCCGATCCCGGCGATCTCCCCATTGACAGTTGTTTTGACGGAAAAGCAGAACGGCTGCTCCAGATAATTCCGGAAGGCCGGAACTATCCCGTTCCAATCCGGCGGTTGCAACGGACCAAGATGTTCAAGATCATCCAAAGTAATTTTTTCAAATCGCATGATCCGGGAAGTGGCCAGTTAAAATAGATTTATTTTTATATCAGGGCTGGCTTTTGCCGAATTTAAAATGATACCTCTTGGCGAATTCCCGCAAGCCGCCGGCGATCCCCTCGGCCACGCTTTGCCGGAAGCTGGTCTTTTTTAGCAGTTTCTCCTCCTCGGGATGGGAAATGAACGACGTCTCTACCAGCACCGCCGGCATATAGGCCCCGTTAAGCACGTAAAATCCGGCCTGGTTGACCCCGCGGCTGGGAACCGAAAGCCCGTCAGATAAGGCCTCCTGGATCCACTCCGCCAGGTCGCTGGATTCCTTGAGGAACTCGTTCTGCATCACGTCCCACAGGATCAGTTGGATGTCGTCGAAATTGGCGTTCTGCTTGTCGGGCTGCTCGAACTGGATGGCCGAGTTTTCCATAGCGGCAGTAGCCCGGGCATCGTCGGTCTTGGCCAGCGACAAGAAATATGTCTCCACCCCCCGCATGTTGCTGCGGTTGCGTTTCTTCTTGGGCGCGGCGTTGCAGTGGATGCTGATGAACAGATCGGCTGCCTCCCGGTTGGCAATGGCGGTGCGGTCTCCCAGGGGAATGAAAACATCGTCGTCGCGGGTCATCACCACTTTGACCCCGTAGCGGTCCTCCAAAATGGTCTTCAGCCTGAAGGCTATGTCCAGGTTGATGTCCTTTTCCTGCAGGCGGCTGGGCCCCACCGCTCCCGGGTCCTTGCCGCCGTGCCCGGCATCGACCACCACTTTTTCTATGGCCCGCACCTGTTCCTGCTTTATCCTTGGCCGGGCCTGGGGGATGCTGACCTCCAAGGGGTCTAGCATTCCCAGGCTCAATTTGCGTCCCTTGGGATCCCAGCCCACCCCACGTCCCCAGACGGGGATCAAAAAACGGGTGAACAATTCCAGCGGCACCCAAAGTTCCGCATCGTAAAGCCTGACCGGATTATAGAGATTATACGATTTGCCGTCCATCAAAAAGAATGTGTTGTCCCCGGAAAACCGCAGAGTATGACCCGGCAGTTTGACCTCGGCCCGTCCCTCAAAATCGGACCAGATGGCCTGGCCGGACCATGGTTCCATCAGATCAGCCAACGGCAGGTATTCCTCCTTGTCGAACAACAGGATATTGACCACGGTATTGCCGCCCCTGGAGTCTATCACGTTGATGGTGGACTGCCCCAGCAGTCCGGCCGCCGATGACATGAATAACAAAACGCTTATGATGATTATCTTCTTCAATCGAAACCTGCCAGTTGATGGATTTGCTTGACTATCTTTTCGGCATCATGGGTCTGTTCCAGCCAACGGCGACCCTCCCGCCCCAGTTCCAGACGACGCTCCCGGTCCTTGATCAGCGGCGCCAATTTTTCTTCGATGTTCGTTTCGTTTACAGCCACTATAGGGTGGGACATACCGGCCGATTCCATTTCCGGAGCAATGCTACTGGCTACCGGGATCCCCATGGCCAGCCATTCCAGAGCGCTGATGCCGTAACCCAGGTCCCCCAACTGGTCGATCCCGATATCGCAGGTGGCCTTTACTTCCAGGGCCCGGGAATGCGGCAGGTTCTCTATCAGCACCAGTTCCACCGGATATGTTTCCGAAAGTTTGTTTACAGCAGCAATAATCCGGTCCGAACCCTTGGCCTCCCGGTTGGTGGGGGAATGGCCGATCCGGACCTTATCTCCGGTCGCCTGCTCTGCAATCTTAAAGCCGGAAAGATCAAAAGGAAAATATACATGCCTGATGTCGGGATGCAACTTCAGGTGGTCCCATTCCAGGGTCACATTCAGGTCCGATATCCGGTCAATGCCAGGCATGACCCCCCTGCGCCGGAGATCGCTACCCAGATAACAGCATATCACCTTCTTGCCCGAACCATGCCAGGCGGGAAGCCAGGAGTCATATTTTAAAAATCCGTGACCGCCGTCAAGTTGGTATATGTCGAATGAATCCAATCGGTATTTTTTTATATAACCCTCTATCAAAGGCCGGGTCATCATATCTCGAATCCTTAACAGAAGGCCGGCAATGGGATTGGCCGGCTTCCAGGCCGGCGGGATCCCCCGAGATACTGAGCGTCCGGTGCTTTGCCGCAGATGCGACCTGGGGTAAATTACTCCCTTTGCTCCGGCGGTTACTTCCGGCTGCCAAAAGGGCAATTCCAGGCAGATATCCTCCTGGTATCCCCGTCCGTCCCGGTGCAGTGTGACCAACCGGCTGTCATGCCCGAGCTTTTTCTCGGCCTTGACCAAAGAGATGGGCACCCCGGCGGTATTGTATGGAGCTATATGCAGGATCCGCATGCCAAAACGTTAAAGCCTTAGCTCGAAGGTTTCCCGCAAATAACCCTTGGCCCCAAAGCCCTCCTTGAACCGACCCAATCCCCAGTTAGGCTGCATGTTCAGGGTGAAGGTTCCCAGGTCCAAATACCGGTACCCGTTCTCCCATCCCCAGTTTATCACCTGGTGATAAACGGAATTGACCGGGCGGAATTCCTGGTAATCCTGATCGTGGCTGATATAGAAGGCCAGGATGACCTTGGGATTGCAGACAAATACCGTCATGCCGGCTACCGGCCGTTTGCCTAGATATGAAGTGAACTGGATAACATTCTCCGGCAGCAGCTTTTTTAACTTCTTCAATTCGGCCATGGTGTGGGTCGGTGTTACGTTATGACGGGCGCCCAGGTTCCTCTCCAGGATATGGTAGAACTCGTCGATATTTTCGCTGATCCGGACCGTGATCCCGGATTTATTTGATTTACGGAGGGCGGTCCTGGTCTCCGGACGAAAGCTGCCGGTTATTGATTCCTGATCGTTAAAATCCAGCGGGATCACCGCAGTGATCTCCCGCTTGAGGTATGTATATCCCAGCTTGGCCAGGCTGAAGTCTATGTATTGGTCGGGCTTTTGCATATAGATCAGCGGCGGCTGGGTGATCAATATCCTCTTGATCCCCTGCCTGGACCAGTGATCGGTGACCGCCTCGGCTATATGATTGATCTCGGCAATTCCCAGTCCCCTGGCCGCCACCAATCCGCCGTAAGAGGCCCCCCCGTATGAGATCACTGTCCGGCTGCCCTGTTCGTCTTTGATCAGGGCCGGCACCACGGCCATAAGCCTGGACCCATCGTGGACCAACAGGTGGTGATTATCGAACCTGCCTCCGGGATGATAATCTAAAAACTGCTGCCGGTGAAAAACGGTGCCGTTATTGGCAGCAGCCACGAATTCCTCCCATTGGTCCCTGAATTCGTTTCTGTACTCTTTTATCTGCAATGTCATAATGTCATTATTAGAATTTTCATTTATTATGGCAGGTTGAAAACACAGGGAAAACCATTGTCAATATATCATATTTGGTTGAATATTTCCAATATCAAAAATCCAGACACACCGTTACAAGCATGCCATCATTAAGCAAAAGCAAATATTTTTCGTTATACATTTTTATTTCCATTACCTTGAATATTGACAACCCGTGTCCATTGAATATTTTGGAGGTCTGGATCCAGTTTGGTATGAACATCGTACCAAGGGTGTAATCCATGGCCCATAAAATATAATTCTCGTCCTGCGACCAGCAAACACTTGCCACAAATTGGCCTACGACATCTTTTGCGGATGTCGCCTTTGTCCAAGTTGCGGTATTAACCAAGGTATAGGTCAGGTCTTTTCGGTCGCTGTATCCTACCTGGGATCGGCAATTATCCCAGAAAATCGCCCCTGGAGAGTTCCCTGCACTCACGCTTTTTAAGATGCTGTCCGTTTCCAAATCCATTAAGGCAAATATATCTGGACCACTCATGGTTATATATATCCTTCTATAGTTGCCCGGGTCGAATGAAATATCAGTCGGGCTTCCAGAAGAAGGTATTGTTTTAATGACGGAGCAAAGGCGCGGATCAATAATCACTAGTTTCTTGTTCATGCTGTCTGCGGCTACTAATATATTCCCGTCCGGGGAAAATATAAGGGTCGAATAATATTTTATATCCCTGAGATAAATAGATCGCACCACTTTATGGGAAATCCGTTCAATGCCGACTATCTCTTCCTCGCCGTCGGATTTGATCCTAGTGACAAAAACCATGCTTGCTGCGTCATTCGCCGCTATAAGGCGCTGGGGGCCTCCGGCATCGATCCGATCGACTACTGATAACTCTCCGTGTATGGACATGCGGGCTACTGTAATTTCATCATTCATACGACCGGAAAGGAATATCTCACCTGTTTCGCTGACATCCATATCGCCAGCTGCAATGCCAATTGTATCCTTTCTTGTTAAAAAAATGGAAGAAAGATCCTTGTACACCCGCCTGGTTTGACCCTGCTTGATCTCAAGCGAAAAACTCAAGGCTTTATAATTATTGCGCCTAAGAGTAAAAGTATGCGGTCCCGCCGGTATCCCGTCCATTTTCACCGGCGTTATTCGATGGGTAATGTTGCCATCCAGCAATACTTCGGCCTGATCGGGGTCGGTATAGATGTACACCGAGCCGACATCGGGATAAACCGGATTGTGCTGGCATCCGGTCAACAATCCGAGACCGAAGCAAGAAGCGATCAACACAAAAAAAACTTTTATCTTATGGTCGATATTCCTCAAATCGCTCCTTTTTGGCCCGACAGATGGGGCAGACTGGCGGAGGATCGGGCCGGGCGCACGGATATCCGAATACCGTGCAACGCTAGGTTCTTATTTTTCCCTTCTTTTGTCTCTCTGGAATCGCATTATCCGCTTGGTAGGAGTGGTCCCCTGTTTTCGCTTTTCTCCTTTCGGGTATGGGCGGGCGGTGACCCTTTGGCGATATATTCTTGGGTGACGTCAATGCGCAATAACAACGCCCGCAATTAATGGTAGGTTGAAAATACAGGGCAAATCCTTGTTAATATATCATAAAACCGGTCTTTATTCCAGCCTTTTGACCACTATGGATTCGAGACTTGATCATATGTCCACTGCCACCGTGACCAGTTCTGTCTGATTCAGCATCAGCAGATATCTTTTGTCTTTGGTCAATAATATTTTAATCAGTGCCCTAAGGTTGAATATCTTTGATGTCTGCTGCCAGTTGGGAATATACATTATACCCACATTATGATCCATGGCCCATAAAACGTAAATGTCGCTAGCTGTCCAACAGGCCCCGGCAATTGATTTCCCTACTATTTCCCTATCCGAAGTGGCTTTGGTCCAATTGTCGAGATTGACAATGGTATAAGTAAGATCAGTACGATTGCAGAAAGCTACTTGGGTAGCGTAATTATTCCAAAATATTCTCCCGGGGGAATTACCTGTGCTGACGCTGCTTACCACCGCTCCGGTCTCCAGGTTTATTAGATCAAAACGGTTTGCTCCGCTTTGATTTGCAGTGCTCTGGGTAACATAAATCTGCAAAAGATTGTTCTTGTCAAAGGACAGGTCCGTGGGATAGGCAGTAGTGTTAATGGTTTTGATCACGGAACACAGATGGGGATCTATCAGGATCAGCCTTTTATTCGAACTATCGGCCGCCACCAAAATATTCCCGTCTGGCGAAAAGGCCAGGGCGGTGTAATATTTGACATTTTTCACAGATATTGTGCGGATTAATTTATGAGATATAATCTCCAGACCCACCAGATCCTCCAGGCTGTCGGGCTTTGGCCTGGTGACAAACACCCGGTTGGCAATATCACTGGCGGCGATCAGTCGCTGGGGGCCTCCAACATAGATCTGGTCAACCATCGATATCTGGCCGTTGTCCGACATCCGGGCCACAGTTATATTGTCCCCAAAAACATTGGTCAAAAAGATATCTCCGCTGGCGGCAAGTTCCATATCGCCGGCCGATACATTCAATGTATCCCTCTTCTGCAGGAAAATAGGAGAGAGTCTTTTATATACTGTCCTGGTCTGGCCCGGTTTCACTTCCATCTGAAAAGTCGTGACCTTGTAATTATTATGCCTTAGTGTGAAAGTGTGCTGCCCCACTCTTATCCCATCTATCTTGACCGGGGTCATAAGGCGAAGCATCTGCCCATCCATTATCACTTCTGCCTTATCGGGGTCGGTATAGATGTACACCGAGCCGATATCGGGATAAACCGGGTTGTGCTGGCACCCGGTCAACAATCCGAGACCGAAGAAAGAAGCGATCAACACACAAAAAACTTTTATTTTATGGTCGATATTCCTCAAATCGCTCCTTTTTGGCCCGGCAGATGGGGCAGATAGGCGGAGGATCGGGCCGGGCGCACAGATATCCGCATACCGTGCAACGCCAAGTCTTTATTTTCCCATTCTTTTGATGTTCGGGAATCGCATTATCCGCTGGGGAGGAGTGGTCCCCTGTTTTCGCCTTTCTCCTTTCGGGTATGGGTTCGGGTGGCGACCCTTTGTCGATATATTCTTGGGTGACGTACAAGGCGCAATAACAACGCCCGTATTCCGCCAGGTCCGCATCGCGGTACTGACAGGGGCAGATCATATCCTGGTCCTGCATCCTGTCCCCCGAAGCTTTGCGGCAGGGGCAACTCCAATATCCCAGCTTCTCTTCGTTGACTGCAATGCCCTCTATTATGCCTTCCCTGATCTCCTGGTCCGGGTTCAGCAGGTAGCCTTCTTTTTGGGCCAGTTCGCGGACCTCGGATTCTATTTCGCCGACCGTTCTCATGACAACGCCTTCCTGATCTCCGGTTCCTTGAATCCCACGATCACTTTTCTGCCGTCTATGACCATGGTTGGAAAGGTCTGTCCGGGATTGTAACGACCCACCTCTTCCATCGCCTTCTCCTCATCCCGTCCCTCCAGCAGGTCGACGAAGACGAAATCGTATTCCACCTCCAAGCTATCCAGAAGCTTTTTGGTCTTCCGGCACCAGACGCAGGTGGACAGGGCGTAGAGCATTATCCGGTGATCATTGTTCTTCCCCTTGACCCTGCTTGACATATATCCCTCTTTCTCTTGCCGGTTCACTTCCTTATCTCTTAAGAATGAGTTTGCCGGAAGATTTTTTGGTGTGTTTGGAGAATTTTGTCTTATCCTTGTGATAGGCCAATATGAATGGAAAGGCTTCTCCGGGTTTCATTACCTTGCCATTGGAAAGTTTCAACGGTAAAACGAATTCCATGACGGTCTTCCCGTCGGCAATTGAGGCCTTGGCGGCTGACAGCTTGGGATTTTCCACCGGGATATGTTTGAAAAAGGCCTTCCCCAGCTGCTCCTCGACCAGCCATTTCCCGTCCCGGTCCTTGAAGCAGATTATCATGTCCGATCCGTTCATCTTGTCCGATCCCAAACCCATGGCCAGCCAGCCCGATCCCGGGCTTTTAAGCGCGGCATGCAGGTTGATGCTGTCGGCCTGCCAGAAAACCTCGATACCGGTGGCCGGATCGACAAAGGAAGCGCTGTATTCGTTCTTGTTTATCCTGCCGTCCACGGTGCTTATGCAGCTGTCCTGCTGCGGCAGGACATAGGGCCCGTCAAGGCCCCAAGCCAATGTTGACAGCAGCAGGCAGAATATGCAGACCACTGTCTTCATCTCTTGTTCTCCTAAAAATTATTTTTCCTGTTTATTGAGAAGGGTATCGCCCGGCTGGCTTGCCTGTGCCGGCACTTCGTCCGCCCTTTCCGGTTTGCCCAGCTGCAGGGTGCCGGTATTCTTCTTTGAGGGCCGCCCTTTGAACGATGTCTTCTTGGCATGGTAGGCCAGAACGTATGACATCGGCTGTCCGGGAACTATCACCTGCCCGTTGGATAGTGTCAGGGGCATGGCGAACTCTATGACGGTGCCTTTATCGTTGGACCCGGTGGCAAAATTTACCAGTGATGGTTTGTCTATTGGTTTGTGAGTGGAGACCCAGCTGCCCACATGCTCGTCAACCCTGCCGCCTCCCGGTTTATGATATCCGATGAACATGGAGGTGCCCCTGATCTTGCTGTTGCCGAAGGCTATGGCCACCCATCCCTTGGCCGGGCTTTGCAGAGCCACGTAAAGAAGTTTGCCATCGCTTACCCAACTGACCCCGATGCCGGTCTTGGAATCCACGAAGTTGGTGGGATATTCGTCCTGTCCCACCTGGCCGTCTATTTTGACGTTGACTGCGGTCAGGTTCAGTATGCCGTGGGGTTTGCTCTGGGCCAGGCAGATGGAAGCCAGGGCGATGACGGTAGAAATAAGGACCAGCTTTTTCATATTGCTCCTTGATTTTATTTGTAATTTATTCTTTCTTTGTCAGGCAGTTGAGCACCTCGCCCACATACATCCTGTGATAGTCCTTGATGGGATAGTTCTGGTGGATACCGGGGTCCAGGAACCTTTGGGGATCTATGTCGTGATGATATATCTTCCGGCATTCCAGCACCAGCCGGGCCTGTTCAAAATACACCGCTCCGGTGACTCCGGACACCGGGACCAGGCCGGTCTCCTTGATCTTGTCGACGTTGCGGCCGGATTTGGCTCCGCAGAATTCCAGCGTCTTCCTGAATTCTTCGGGGTAGACCGAAAGGGTGTAATAATCATACCTTTCCATAAAGCCGTAAGTGTGACGGTTGGGACGGACGAAGCAGAAGGCTACCGGCTTGTGCCACAATATCCCCAGCCCTCCCCAGCTGGCGGTCATGGTATTGTAGTCGCCCCTTTTACCGGCGGTGATCAGCATCCAGTCCTTTCCGATCAGCCGGAAGGCGTTTTCATTGATCTGCTCGGGATCGATATTTTTGAATTCACTGGTCATGATTTCTCCTGATATTTATGCCTGTTTGCCCTGTTCCGCCAGCCAATCCAGGGCCTGATCGACCGTATCGAACAGGTGTATCTTGCGGCCTATCAGTTTGGACAGGGTCTGGTAGACCACCCGTTTGATCCCGGTGATGCCCACCGCCGCGCTGGCCTTGATGTAGGGAGTGACCTCGACCGAGAATTTCTTCAGCCGGTCGACGGCCTGTGATGAATAATGGGTGTTTATAAGGACGGTTAAAAGCAGCACCGATCCCTGGGGTTTGGACAGGATCAGGTTCTGGGTGGTATCGAAAACCGCCACATTCTCCTCGATGCTTTTGGAATCGGTCAGGTCCTGCACCAGTATCTCGCTGCCCTTGTGATTAAGATATTTCACCCTGTCCATAGCGGCCCTCCTCATCGCTGATTATACTTGCCCCGCCAGCCATTCCTTGGCCGATTCCGCGTCGTCGAAGGGCATTATCTTTCGCCCGGTCATCTTGACGATGGTGTTCAGGATCAGGCGTTTGATGCCGGTGACCCCCACCACCGCGCTGGCCTTGATGAACGGGGTGTTCTCCCTGGAATAGACTTTGATGGCCTCGGCCCCGGCCTTGTCGTAATGGGTGCCGCTGACATTGGTCAGCAGCAGGACCGACCCCGGCGCCTGGGTCTTGATCAGTTTGGTGCCTTTCTGCAGGGTCTCGATGCTTTCGTCGACGTTCCTGATGTCCGATATATCCACTACCAGGATGTCCCTGTTATTGTGTTTTGTAAACGATACTCTTTCCAAATTTCTTCCTCCGCTCATTTGAAGTCGTTTATAAGGCTTTTTCTTTTTTGCAGATCGACCTCTTGTTCCAGCAAGGTCTTTTGGGATATTTGGGGCAGCTGCCCTTCCAACGGAAGCCGCCGGTTCCGGTATATTATGCCCACCGGTATCCTGTCTCCCCATTCCTGGGCCCTTGCAAAGGCCGCCGCCTTATCGTAAGGATCGTATTCCGGCGGCAGTTTATAGACCCGTTCCTTGTACCATTTGAGGGTATTGATCTTGTTGAAGGTGATGCAGGGTTGGAGTATGTCGATGAAGGAGAAGCCCGGGCTCCTGATAGCTTCGGCCATCAGTTCCGCCAAATGTTCGGCATCCCCGGCAAAGCCTCTGGCCACAAAGGAACACTCCATAGCAATGGCCACCGTCAGCGGCTGTTCTGGGAGGTTGAAATTGCCCATCGGCGTGGTGGTGCTTACATATCCGGATTCCGATGTGGGCGAGGTCTGGCCCTTGGTCAGCCCATAGACCTGGTTGTTGTGCACCAGGTAGGTGACGCCGATGTTCCGCCGCATGGCGTGAATAAAATGGTTGCCTCCTTCGGCGTAGCCGTCGCCGTCGCCGCCCTCGGCAATGACATGGAGGGCGTGGTTGGCCAGCTTGATGCCGGTGGCCACCGGAAGGGCCCGGCCGTGCAGCCCGTTAAAAAGATTGCATTTAAGGTAATGCGGCAGTTTGGGCGCCTGCCCGATGCCGGAACTGAATGCCGTCTGATGCGGTTCAATACCGAGGCCGGCCAGCGCCTGTTTCAGGGCCGTGAGAATGGAATTGTTGAAACATCCCGGACACCAGGCTATCTCATCGGCACTGCCATATACCTGAAGGTCAATCATGTCATTCACCTTATCAAAAGCATCTTTCTAATTGTCGAATAGCCCGGCATCTCGATCCGGTAAAAATATACGCCCCCGGAAAGGCTCTTCTTGTCGTCGTTTTTTCCGTCCCAGGACACGTAGTATTGTCCGGCAATTTTATCCTGATGAACCAACGTGGCGACCTTTTGGCCGCTTATATTATAGACCGAAATTTCCACCGTTCCCGGGGAGGATACCGAATACTCTATCCGCGTGCCGTATTTGAAGGGGTTAGGATGATTCTGGGATATCAATGCGGGATATTTTTTCCCTGGAGGCAGAGGTGATTGCCATGTTTCCAGGGCTCTTAATATTTCGTTGCCGTCCGATAGGTAGATATTGACGCCATCGGTTGCCGCCGCCCAAACATTGCCGCCGCTGTAATATCTTCCGGTCTCACGTGGAGCGCTGGGATCCGACACATCGACCGATACCAGGCCGTTGTGGCTGTCGGCCACATATACTATATCGCCGTTGACGTTCAGTCCTCGGGCATACCCGCCGGTATTGTAATATCCGACTTCAATCGGATGGTTTGGATCGGTAATGTTGACGATCCTTAAGCCGTAATATCCGGAAACCACGTAAGCAAAATTTCCGGAGACAGACACATCGTAAGCCGTTCCCGGCAGGCTTAAACTGGCGGCCAAAGCCGGATTGGCCTTATCCGTAATATCTATCACCAAAAACCCGTTGGTTCCGTCGGCGACGTAGGCCCAGTCGTCTTTGATATCCAATCCATAGGCATTGCCCTGAGTATCGTAATATCCTATCTCCGTCGGGTTTGTCCTGTCAGCTATATTGATTATTCTTAGTCCGGCCGATTCGTCGGCAACAAAGGCCCAATCCCCGTTTATCTTCACGTTGTATGCAAAACCCGGGCTGTCCCAATTGCCGATCTGTGCCGGACATACCGGATCTTTGGCATTTATTATGCTTAAACCTTTTTCTCCGTCAGCGACGCCCACAATGCTGTCAGAGATATCGATACCGAATGGAGTGCCAATGGTCCGGCAAAAGCCGATCTCCTGGGGGTTTGCCGCATCGGATATATCAAGTATCCTCAATCCCGAATTGACATCCGCCACATAGGCCAAGCTATCCTTCACTAACAGGTCGTAGATCGCCAGAGTGACGTCATAGGCGCCGATCTCGGCCAAACTTGTTTTTTGAGAGATATCCACTATCTTTATGCCATCCTGACCGCATAGCAGGTAGGCATAATTGCCGTTGATGAAGGTTGTTTCTATGGAATCCGGCACGGCATAGAACCCGACCCCTCCCCTATTACTTTCATCAGATAAGTCGGCAACCTGTAGCCCCGAATATTTATCAGTGACATAGGTGTAATCCCCGAAAATTGCCGCATCCTTGGTCTTGGCGGAGGTATAATAAACGCCGCCGTCGGAAAACCAATATACCCACTCCTCTTCTATTTTCTCGATGATAACGTTCATAATACGAAGTCCCTGGTTGCCATTGGATATGCAAAGCTTGTTGTCTCCGAAGCTGACCGAGTAGTTGTAATCAATGGCCCGGCTGCTGCCGCCATAAATGCCATAAGTTACTTTGCTTGAATCCAGGCTGTCGGGATAGACCGGACCGATATATATATCGGTGTAATTATTGGTTCCCATCGCTGCAAAAATATTGGTATCATATAAGATATTGGCAGCTATCAAATCGCAGGCAAAGCCGACCGTGTCAAGTCTGGCGGTATCCACCGGATTGTACGGATCATGGACATATACTAGAGATAGACCTGAATCCCCGTCGGCCAGCAACGCATAAAGCCTATTATCACGCATTGTAATCGGCAACACGTCCATGGCCTGGCCGGGACTGTCCCAGAAACCGATTTCCATCGGATTGGCCGGGTCCATGATGTCGACTATCCTTAGCCCGGCTTCCCCGGCCGCCAAGTATGCGTATCTTCCGGGAATTTTAGACGAAGAGACAAAACCCGGCGAATGATATTGTCCTATCATCGTCGGTGATAGCGGATCGCTGATATCGGCTATGCATAGCCCCGAATCTCCATCGCTGATATAAGCATAATTATTTTTCATCAGCATATTTTTAGCATAGCCGGGAGTATCGAACTGTCCGACCAGTACCGGATTGTGGATCTGCGAAATGTCCATCACCCTCAATCCGCCGGCTCTGTCGGCCAGATAGGCGTGATCGTTTATGATACAAAGGTCTATCACATTATACGCCGTTTTATAATAGCCCACCTCGCCGATCTTTTTTGGATCGGCGGCATTGATGATCCTCAGTCCGGAAAGATCCCCGGCCACAAAGACATTGTCTCCGGAACGCACCGCCGCCTTGGCTTTGCCCTGAAATTTATACTTCGACGACAAGACCGGAACCGAAGCATTCGTTATATCGAGTATCCGTAGACCGGAATCCCCGGCTGCTATATAAGCATGATTCCCAATGACAGTAAGATCGTATACGTAGCCCAAACCGTCATAGTCGGCCGCAAGTGTAGGTGCATTGGGAGCGCTGATATTTATCGCCCTGACCCCTCGGTCGCCTGCGGCCAAAAAGGCGTAATTTCCGCCCAACCCGATGCCGATGGCTTCCCCCGTGAAATTCAATTCCGCTACCAGAACCGGGTCGGCCGGGTCGGCAATGTTCAGGACGGTCAAGCCTTGGCTGTCCACCGCTACGAAAGCGTACGGCCATTTGACCTCTATGTCCATTGCCCGCCCCTGTGTCTTATAGGCACCCTTGAGCCGGATATGGTCGGGATCGGCAAGGTCTATGATGCTCACCCCTAAGCTGCCGTTCGCGGTATATGCATAACTGCTGTCCGCCCATATTTTGTTGATGTCGCCGGCCACCCCGGTCTCGCCGGTAATAAAAGGATGGGTTGGATCGTCCACATTCAGCAGGCTTATCCGTCGTCCGCTTCCCAATAGGACATAATTATGCCCGTTAGAGATGTATTTGGTTGCCGCGTTGGTCAATCCGTACGGCCATACTCCCACTGTTCTTAGGTTTAGTGAATCCTGCGCTAAACAATTATCGAGCGGGATCACCGAAAGGAGCATCCAGATTATGATGAACGATCTTTTCATAGTGTTCCGAAAATATCGGTTATATAATTGGCCGTTATCGGACGTCCGTCGAATTTCCTGATCGAGCCCGAGGCCTTGATGCCCAGCTCGGTCAGCAGCAGCTTTTCCAACTGCCCGGTGGCATTCTGCTCGACAATAATTATCTTGGGAAACCCCTCGGAGATCTTTTTTATTTCCGGAGAAAGCGGATACGGTTGCCTTATATGGAGGCCGGATATACTATGCCCCTTCCGGCTGAGGGTGTTGACCGCTTCCATCACCGGCCATTTGGTGGTGCCAAATCCGATAAGTAGCACCTCGTCGCCCGTTCCGTACATCAGCGGTTTCAGGGATTCCTCCATCATGGCATGTATCTTCCTCATCCGCTTGGCCATCATCTGGCGGCGCACCGAAGCGCTTTCGGTGATATGCCCCTCCTCGCTGTGCTCGTCGCTGTCCCAGTAACCCACCGCACCGGGAGTGCCGGGAACAAGGCGCGGAGAGATGCCGTCGGGACTCAAATGATATCTTTTATAATCGCCTTTCGACCCGTCCCAGCTGTCTATCAGTTTTCCACGGTCGATGGTCAGTGATCCCGTGTCAATGCTGTCAAGCGTCCACAGGGAATCGTTGAGGTTCTGGTCGCCCAGCACGATGACCGGGATCTGGTAGCGGTCAGCCAGGTTGAAGGCGGTATTCATGCAGCTGATAGTTTCTTCGGCATCGCCCGGAGCGAGGATGGCTCTGGGGAATTCGCCGTGTCCGCCATAGAGGGCGAACATCAGGTCCCCCTGCTCGGTGCGGGTGGGAAACCCGGTGGCCGGGCCGGGCCGCTGGGCTATGTAGATGACGATGGGCGTTTCGGTCATCCCGGCCAGCGACAATCCTTCGTTCATCAGGGCAAAGCCGCCGCCGGAGGTGGCGGTCATGCTGCGCACCCCGGCGTACGAAGCGCCCAGAGACATGTTGATTGCCGCTATCTCATCCTCGGCCTGCTCCACGATGATGCCCAATTCTTTTTGCTTGGAAGCGATATATTCCATTATTCCGGTGGAAGGCGACATGGGATATGCCGACATGAACTTTAGCCCGGAAAGGATGGCCCCCAGCCCGGCGGCCTCGCTGCCGTTCATCAGCAACCTGGCTTTAGGCTTTTCGCTTTCAGCTTTCAGCTGACAATAGGGACAGGCGCCTTGCGGGAATTTTTTCGAGGAATATTCAAATCCCGCCCGGGCCGCCCGAATGTTGGCCTCCACCATGGCGTCGCCCTTGGCGGCAAAGATGTCGCCCAATGTGTCCGACAGTACTTCGATATCGTATTCCATTAAATTGAAGCACACCCCGCAGGCCACCGAGTTGACCAGTATCTTGTTCTGCCCGGCCTCCACCGCCAGTTTCTCCATCGGCACCGGAAACAGATTTAACTCATCCTTACGGGCACTGAGCTCAGTCGAAGCGCCCGCTATCTTTTCATCATAGACCACCACCCCATTTGGTATCATCTCACCCGAATGAAGCTTGATGGATTCCTCATTGAGGGCGATCAGGATGTTGACCCCTTCGGACAACCCGCCCACCGGCCGGTCGGAGATGCGGATGGCCGACGAATTGTGGCCGCCCCGGATCCGGGACATCAGGTCCTGGTAGCAGTAGACGTAATAGCCCTGCCGGGTGAGTGATTTGGCCAGGATGGTAGAGATGGTCAGCATACCCTGCCCGGCCGCCCCGGCTATTTTAATGGTAAGGTCAACCATATATATTTATTTGAATTTCCTTTAGTGTTATGTTGCCAAACAGAGCACATGTGTATAATAGTGGTTTGTGCCTAGTATTTTTTTGTTAATTTTTCAATTTCATCAATTATTAGGTCTGCTGTATTAATCATCTCTTCAATTTCATGCTTTGTTAAATTTTCACCACTATGAACAACCTTATTTCTAGCCATTAAAAGCTTTTTTAAATTATATGTTTTAGAGTTATCATGCAATTTCTCAGAAAGATAATTCAGAATATTATTAAACGATCTTGCCTTATTGTCAGAAATACCTTCTTTTATCATTAATTCAGTGCCAAGCTTTTCTATCGTCTGCCATCTACGGACAATTTCAAATTCAGTGCCGTCTTTTTCTGTTATTTTATTATCTCTAATAATTTCGACCTTTCTTTTTGCTGTCAATTGAGAATAATAAAAAGCAATAATAGAAATTAAAATGCCCAATGCCGCAATTATAAGCCCAAGGTCCTTTGTGGTGTTAAAGTTTTTATTTTGAAAAAGGTAAAAAAGAATACCAAATACTGAGTAAAGTGCACCAGTCATTGATAACATCAATGTAAATCTTTTTTTCCGAGACTCAATATTGATTAATTCTGTTCTTTTATAAAGGATTTCTTCCTTTGCTTCAATTATATCTCTCAGAGAAATCTCTTTGTCAGCAGTGTTTTTAATACTTGCATTTTGATATGCTTTTTCAAGAATCATTTCTGTCACTTCTTTTGAGGTCTCATCGATTGCGACCCTTGCTGATTCTGTGAGTTTATTGTATATGATTTTATCCATTATTCTCCTGATTAAAAGTTAAGTAAACGAATGTTCCAACAGCTATAAAGGACATAATAATAAACCAAACTACATGATTAGTTTCCTTAAATTTTTCCACATCAAGCAGGCTCCCCGCTACTAAGGATGAACCAAAAGCGACAACCTGAACAATTTTTGTTTTCCAACTTTTCTTTCTTGCAACAATCATTCTTGGTTGGGTTGCTGCTTCCCTTACATTAGACTGAGTTACTTCAGTGCTGGTTTCAGGAAGTCGTCTGGTTGCTTCAATTCGTCCAGCTTCATCAACAATTTCTTCAGCAATCCTATAAGACTGTTTGGTTAATTCAGCCTTAGCGTCTTGACTAAAGTTTAGGACTTTCTCGTCAAGTATTTCAAATTCTATTTTCATTCATTCTCATCTTTATGTTTATTTGATAGTCATTTTTATCATTAGCTGCAGCTATTAACTTGGAGAATTTCTTATATCCTCAACTCTTTTTCGGCTTCACGTACCACAGATGCTAAAGTTCCAGTTCCTCAGCCTCCCTAGTCCCAAACAGCTTCACTTTTGTCGTCTCTTGCATCTGCTTGATGATCTCATCCAACTGATCGTCGGTCCTCTCAGGGTCATGGTGATAGAACCCCAGCCGTTTGACCCCGGCGTCCTCCGCCAGCTTTACGGCCTCGCCGAATGTTGAATGGCCCCAGCCCCGGGTCTTCTTCATATCCTCCTCGGTGTATTGGGCGTCATGAACCAGTATATCCGCCCCTTTGCAGAAATCCACGAAATCCTGATACGGCGTGGACGGCTTCTCGGCCTTAAGCTCGTTGTCGGTGATGAACACGAAGGTCTTGTCCCCGTCCTTTATCCGCAGGCCGTGGGTGGGCACCGGATGGTTGTTGCGGATGGTGTCGAAATGCACCCCGCCGAAATCGAAGCCCTTGGAATCGATGATCTCGAACTTTACCTGCGACTGCACCTCCTGCAGGTCGGCCGGAAAAACGTATCCGTCCATTTGATTATAGAGGGTCTGATACAAACGGTCGAAGCTGTCGTTGGCGCTGACGAACATCAGCTTGAAACGCGACAGGTAGATGGGAAGGAAGAACGGCAGGCCCTGGATGTGGTCCCAATGGGCATGGGTGATGAATATGGGGATGGTGGTGGTGTCCTTCTCCTTGAGCAGTTTCAGGCCCAGCTTACGGATGCCGGTGCCGCAGTCTATTATCATCCGGTAGCCGCCGGTAGTGATGACCTCGGCGCAGGTGGTATTGCCTCCATAGCGGCTGGTTTCGCAGCCCGGCGCCGGGATAGATCCCCGCACCCCGTAGAAAGTGATCTTCATTCGTCCCTCCCCGATGTATTGATGGCGTTATCTTATGCTTTAGATTTCCTTGTACTGTTCGTATATCTCCATCACCCCGTCCATGCCCTTTTCGAAGGCTTCTATCACCGCCGGATCGAAATGGGTGCCGGAACCGTCCTTGATTATCCCCATGGTCTCCTCGATGCTCATGGCCGCCTTGTACACCCGCTTGTTGGACAGGGCGTCGAACACGTCGGCCAGGGCCACTATCCGCCCCTCGATGGGGATATCCTCGCCCTTGACCTTGTCGGGATAGCCGGTTCCGTCCCATTTCTCGTGATGGCTCAGGGCTATCTTCTGAGACAGCTGCAGCAGGGGAATGTTGGAATCCTTCAATATCCCGGCCCCGATGGTGGTGTGCGACTCCATGATGGTCCGCTCCTCCGGGGTAAGCCGTCCCGGCTTCAGCAGTATGCCGTCCGGGATGCCCACCTTGCCGATGTCGTGCATCGGGCTGGAAAGCCTTATGATCTCAACCCTTTCGGACGGCATTCCCATCCGGTCGGCGATGATGGCCGAGTAATGGCTCATCCGGCGGATATGGTTGCCGGTCTCCTTGTCCCGGTATTCGGCGGCGATGCCCAGCCGAAAGATGGTGTCCAGGTGGGCTTCGCGGATCTCGTCGTTGAGTTTGGCGTTCTTGATGGCCACTGCCGCCTGCGAGGCCATGGCCAGCAGCATCTCCTCGTCGTCGCGGCTGAAGGGTATCACCTGTCCGGCGGCATCCATGGCGTTTATCAGCTGAAGCACTCCTATGATGCCGCCCTGGTTGTCCTTCATCGGCAGCTGGATCATGGAACGGGTGCGGTACCCGCTGCGCTGGTCGAAGGATTTGTCAAAATGGTACTCGGCGCTGCCGGGGATGTCGTAGGCGTCGGGGATGTTGACGATCACCCCGTTGTTGGCCACATAGCCGGACAGGCTCTTGTTGGAAATGGGGATGTTGAAGGGCTTGAAGGTCTGGGCCTGACGGGTCTCCCCCAGTTTTTTGGCCAGGGTCTGGTTTTGGGTGACCACGAACTTCAAGGAATCTCCTTCTTTGATGTACAGGCTTCCGGCATCGCAGTTGGCCAGTTCCCTGGCCTGGGTGACGATGATGTCCAGCAGGCTGTCAAGGTCCCTCACCGACGACAGGGCGATGCCTATCTTTACCAGTTTTTCCAGGGCGGTGCCGCATTGTTCCATGGCTGCGCTCCCGAATAGAGATTACGATATTCCGGCCGCGCTTTTCCCCTTGCCCCGACGTCGGCCGTTGTCTGTCATTTGGACCAAAAATAAAACGGGGGCAGGATTATTCATCCTCCTCCCCGCCGTCTTCCTCGAAATCTTCGTCTATTATCTCGAACAGGTCTTGCGACGCTCCGCATTCCGGACAGACCCAATCCAGGGGCATGTTGTCGAAATAGGTGCCTGGCCTGACGTCCCCGTCGGGATCGCCGATCTCGGGATCATAAATGTATCCGCAAACGTTGCACTTGAGCTTCATGGTGTCCTCATCATTTGTTTTTATTTATAGATTTGTGATCTTGCTTATCAGCTGATCCCGAGCTATCAGCTTGTCCAATTGCATCAGGTATACGTCACGGTCGCCGTCGCGATTCGAGTCGTAAAGCATGTTCCTTCCGTCGGGCGAGAACCCGAAGACGAAATCCTCGGAGGGATTGTTGGTCAGGCGGACTGCCCGCTTCTTCTCGAAGTCATACAGATATATCTCGTCGTTGCCGTCCCGGGTAGAGACATAGGCGATATTGTTTCCGTTCGGCATTTGGACGGTGGGAATGCCGCTTCGGAACGAAGGGATCTCCAGATCTGCTGCCCGTCCGTCGGCTATCCCCAAAGCCATCAAGAAACACTGGCGTTTGCTTTCCTTCTGGATGAGCAGGTTGCCGGAATAGACGCCGAAATAGGCCACGTCACAGTTTTGGTCCTCGAAAAGAATTGCCGGGGAAGCCTCTTTTTTGCCATCATCCGCCGGGATCGCCATTCTCCAGACCGCATACCTGCCCGACCGGTCGGATACCCAGAAGACCTCCTGCCCGTCCGGGGAGAAACACGGAAGCCAGTCGTCGCTTTTGCTGTAGGTCAGTCGTCTCTCCTTTGCCGATGATATCTCGTAGAGATATATCTCGTCGTTGCCGTCCCGGTCGGAGACGAACAGCAGCCTGCCGCCGTCGGGAGAGAATGCCGGTCCGTAATCAACCGCCTTGTTATTGGTAAGCCTGCGCTGGCCGCTGCCGTCGCTGGACATGATATACAGCTCCGGATTCCCGTCCCGTTTGGAGGAAAAGGCTATCGCCTTCCCGTCACCGGAGATGCTGGGAAAGGCGTCGTTGCCTTCGGCGTCGGTCAGTTTGACCGACTGGTAAGGTTCCATTCCCAGGAACACGGCTATCTTCTGACGCAATAATGTGTCGTCGGCCATTCCCCCGTCCAGCCGGGACAACAGGGAATATTCCTTTATCGCCAAGGCCGAGGAATCGCACAGGCAGTAGGTCTTGGACAGCAGATAGTGGGCTTCGGCGCTCCTGGGATTGCTTTCCACCGCTTTCTCGAACTGCACCCGCGCCCGGGAAAGGTCTCCCATTTCCATGAACTCTCGGCCTTTTTTAACGGCGGCCCGGTCGCTGCAACCCAGCGCGGCCAGCGCGGCCAGCGGCCAGATGAAAGCTTTTTTCAGCGGGCTCATCGGCGCTTTTTCTTCACTGGTTTTTTGACCGGCTTGGGGGCGACCGTTTTTTCCCAGGCAAACAGTGAGAACAACTTTTCATCGTTGGCGTATTCCAGTATCTTGCTTTCCAATATCAACTTGTTATATGCCCCCAGCACACCCATGCAGGATCTGCTCATTTTACCCAGTGCCGGCTTATACCCCTCAAGCTGTTTTTGCGCTTGCGATTCCTGTCCGGCCAAAGCGTCGATCTTTGGCTTCTGTTTCTTGGCCAAAAGACTGTTGTTCCTGACCGATTGCCGTATGTCGGCCAGTTCCTGTCTGATATTGGCCAATTTGCCGTTGGTCTCAATAGCCCGGGCTTCCTGGGTCATAAATTCTATCCCGGCTTTTAAACAGGTATCCATGGCGGCATTTATGTCAGGATATTTCTTAAGCTCTTTGGATGCTGAGTTTTCTTCCAGCATTTTCCGGCTGCGGCCCAAAAGCTCGTTATAGCTGGGAAGATATTGGGGCATCTTTGCGGCTTCGGATGATTTCACCTTGTCCCGGATGGCGCCGATCTCCTGATGCAATATATAAAAATTAAGTGCATTGGGAGTGATACCCTGGGTAATCTCCTTCTCTTTTTTGCCGCACCCCGTTAGCGTCAATGCCGATAGGACCGTCAAGGCAATTATGCACTTTCCCAATACATTTAGTTTCATTTTCCCCTCATTAAATATATCTATAATCCATTTTATGCTCACCGGCGGCAAATGTCAATAAAAATATATTGCCTTTTAATAAGCCATATGATATAGTCTTAGCTGTCCATAACATTATCACGAAATATTTCTAAATGTCAAGTGTGATATACTTCATTTCCGACGTTCATCTGGGCTCGGCCGGAAGTTCGGTAAGCGACCGGGAGAAACTGGCCGGGCTGAAGGCGCTGTTTTCCATGATCAGCGGATCGGAAGACCGTTTGTTCATTCTGGGAGACCTGTTCGATTTCTGGTTCGAATACCGCACCGTGGTCCAGAAGGAACATCTTGAGATGATCGCCCTGCTGCGGGAACTGCGGGCAAAAGGGGTCGCGGTGGACCTGCTGGCGGGCAACCATGATTTTTGGTTCGGCGATTTTCTGACCCGGGAGCTTGGCGTTCAAATTCATCGGGGAAGCTTCTCCCTGGAGGCGGACGGCAAAAGGTTCTTTTTGGCCCACGGCGACGGGCAGGGAAAGGGCGACCTGGGATATAAGATCATCAAGCCGGTGCTTCGAAGCCCCTTTACCATCTGGTTGTACGGCCTGCTGCATCCGGACCTGGCCATCCCCCTGGCCAAATGGTTCTCGAAGATATCCCGCAAACACCTGACCAAGGGCATGCATCTGGACCCCGCTCCGATGATAGCCGTGGCCCGTGGAAAATTCACCGCCGGCTACGACCACGTTCTGATGGGGCACACCCATCTGCCTATGGCCCATGAGGAGAACGGGCGGATGTATGTCAATCTGGGCGATTTCATCGATAACTTTTCCTATGCGGTCTACCGCGGCGGAACACTTAGCCTCGAATATCTGAAATAAAAACATCTTTTCCGGAGGTTCCATCATGACCATAATAAGCAAGATCCACGCCCGGGAAATATTGGATTCCCGCGGCAACCCCACGGTCGAGGTCGACTGCCGTTTGGAATGCGGGGCCCTGGGCCGGGCCGCCGTGCCGTCCGGCGCTTCCACCGGCCAGCATGAGGCCCTGGAGCTCAGGGATGGGGATAATAAAAGATACCTGGGCAAGGGGGTGCTCCAGGCGGTAAAGAACGTCAACGAAATCATCTCCCCCAAGCTTATCGGCTGGGACGCCCTGGAGCAGGTGAAGATCGACACCGCCATGCTGGAGATGGACGGCACCGAGACCAAATCCAAGCTGGGGGCCAACGCCATATTGGGCGTTTCCCTGGCGGTGGTCAGGGCCGCGGCCATTGCCTTGGATATTCCCCTCTACCGCCATATCGGAGGAGTGGACGCCCGGCTGCTGCCGGTCCCGATGATGAACTTTTTGAACGGCGGCAAACACGCCGGATGGAACATAGAGATGCAGGAGTTCATGATCGTCCCGGCCGGGGCTCAAAGCTTTTCGCAGGCATTGCGGATGGCCAGCGAGACCTTCCATACCCTGGCCAAGCTTCTTAAGGAGAAGGGCTATCTGACCACCGTGGGCGACGAGGGCGGCTTTGCCCCGCCGCTAAAGACCAACGAAGAGGCCCTGGAGATGCTGACCCGGGCCATCGAAAAGGCCGGATATAAGCCGGGCGAGGAGATCTTTTTGGCCATGGACCCGGCCTCCACCGAGTTTTATCAGGACGGATACTACAAGGTGGACGGCAAGAAGCTATCCTCGGCCGAGATGGTCGAGCTATATGCGAAGTATGCCGATAAATATCCCCTGGTGTCCCTGGAGGACGGCCTGGCCGAGGATGATTGGGAAGGCTGGAAATTGCTGACCGACCGGCTGGGCAAAAAGATCCAGCTGGTGGGCGACGACCTGTTCGTTACCAATGTCAAACGTTTGAAGATGGGCTTCGAGAAGCAGGTGGCCAACTCCATATTGATCAAGCTGAATCAGATCGGCTCTCTGACCGAGACCCTGGACTGCATTCGGTTGGCCAAACTCAACGGATATACTACAGTGATATCCCACCGTTCCGGGGAGACCTCCGATTCCACCATCGCCGATGTGGCGGTGGCGGTCAACGGCGGCCAGATAAAGACCGGCTCGGTCTCCCGCAGCGACCGCGTTTCCAAATACAATCAGCTGCTCCGGATCGAAGAGGAACTGGGGTCGGCCGCCCAATATCCCGGCCGTTCGGTATTCAAACGATAGCGTGTCATGTCTCGTTCCGGCGCACATAGGAGCAGCTCCACCAAGGCCGTCCTGGCGCTGGTGATATCCTCATTCGTTATCGTGATCCTGCTGTTCGGAATGGGACGTTACGGCTGGATCACCATGCTCAGGCTGTCTAAAAAAAGGGACCGGATAGAGAAGGAGATGCTGACCAATCTGGCCCACAGTGAGATATTGTACCGGGAGATCCGGCGATTGAAGGGCGATAGCTTTTATTTGGAGATACAAGCCCGGGAAAAACTGGGAATGACCAAACCCGGCGAGACTTCGTATCGCTTTTACCCGGCCGACTCCCTCAAGAAAAGACCTTGACTTTAAGAAAAATCTTTGGTATCATTGGATAGTTGATTGAAAAACGACGCGGGGTGGAGCAGCCTGGTAGCTCGTTGGGCCCATAACCCAAAGGTCGGAGGTTCAAATCCTCCCCCCGCTACCATAAATACAGGCCCTAGTAATGAGTTTGAAGGCCCAAGAAACTTTACTGGGGCTTTTATTTGAGATCTCCAAGGATTCGTGGCGGCTTAGCTCAGCTGGTTAGAGCAGCGGAATCATAATCCGCGTGTCCGGGGTTCAAGTCCCTGAGCCGCTACCAGAAAACACGAAAGCCAGACTTATGTCTGGCTTTTTTTTGCCTGATTTTCCATTATTTAAATGAAGCCGGAGTCATATGACTCCGGCTCTTTGCTATTAACTGATAACCATCAACCAATAACCAAAGCTACATTCCGGCCACCCGGTAATCCCTGATCTTGGCGTTCTTCTGCAAAATCTGGTACCAGTTCTGTATGGCCTCGTTCTGTTTCTTCTGCATCAGTTCCTGTTCCAGTTTCCCGGCCTCCTGATTGAACTGATCCTGGTTGATGGGGTTATGACTGTCCACCCGGATGATGTAGACCGCCTGATCGGTGGCTACCGGACCGGACACCGTTCCCGGAGCCATGGCAAAAGCGGCGGCAAAGAACTCATTCTGGTTGCCCACGTTGGGCACGAAATCGTTTCGGCTGAACTCCGCGGTGGTTTCCAGCTTGGCATTGGCTGTCTTGGCTGCTTTCTCCAAATCGCCGGGGCCGGCTATCTGCGAACGCAGGCTCTGTGCCATGGCTTTGGCTTCGGCCTTGGCCCGCTCCATGAATATCTTTGATTTTATCAGCTGTTCCACATCGGCCAGCGGCTGTATGCCTTTCTTTTTATGGTCGATTACCATAGCCACTACATAATTCTGGCCGTTGTCCAGCATCGGACTTACTTTTCCCTTCCCTTCGTCAAAAGCGAAATTCGCCAATTCCGGCATGGAGCCCAGTTTGGGCACATAATAGCCCCGGGCAAAGAAACCGGTTTTAACTACCTCCAAGCCTTGATCGGCCGCCGCCTTCTCAAAGCCTTCCTTCTTGGCCGCCTCGATAAAGATATCGGCTTTGATCCTCAGGTCCGACAGGGTTTCCTCGCTGGCCTTGTTGCGCAGCAGTATATGCCTGGCCCGAACCATCGGCTGGCCCTTTTCGCTCTTCTTTTCCTCGACCTTGATGATATGCCAGCCGAACTGAGTCTGGAAAGGCTGGGATATCCTGCCCGGGGCCATGGCAAAGGCCACCTTCTCGAACTCGGGGATCATCTGTCCTTTGCCGAAGAATCCCAGGTCGCCGCCCCTTTCGGTCGTTCCCGGGTCCTCGGAATAGGTCATGGCCAATTCGGCGAAGTCGGCACCGGGAACATTTGCCTCCTGATAGATATCATTTATCCGGCTCTTGATCGCTTCAAGGTCCTTTTTGGTCGGGCTTTGGGAAAAGGCCACAAATTCCAAGCTGGCCCTTTCCGGCGCTTCGAGCTCCGCCTGGTGCGTCTTATAGTATTCCGATATCTGATCGGCCGGGATCTCCTGGTTGGGATTGTAGAAAGCAGCCAGCGGTATGGCTATATAGCTGGCTTTGACCTTGTCGAACTTGTTCACGAATGCTTCCTTCAACTCCTGGTCGGTGACCCTGATGCCGGAGGCCAGTTGCAGTCTTAATTTTTGCAGGGGCAATTGTTTCCTTACCTGATCCTCGTAATCCCTGAGCCATGGCCCGCTCTGGGGATGGCTGATGAAAGCGTGATACTTCTGGATGTCGAAAGCGCCGTTGGTCATCAGGTTCTCGTTATTGCGTATGTCCTGAGGGGGGTTGTTTCTGATGATACTGACGATCTCTTCGTCGTAAATCTTTACCCCCAGATTGCGATAGGCCTGCTGCAACAGCATCTCCTCGACCATGGACTGCCAGGTCTCGTTCTCAATCTGCTTGGCAGTGGCTTCATCCGGTTCTCCCCCCGACTGCTGGCGGTAATTCTGCTGGTTTTGGCGGACGTTTTCTTGGAATTGCCTCAGGCTGATGGCCTGCCCGTTGACCTCTCCCACTATCCCCTGCTGCAGCTTGCTTTGGCTTTTTCCCAGGTTTCCGCCGGTCCCGGTGATGATGAACCCGAAACCAACCACCATGGCAATGGCCACTATCCACATGATCAGCTTCATCTGGCTGCGCATAGCCTTCATTATCATAACTGTCGATCCCCCTGATTTATTCCTGTTTATAAATATTTTATTTCTATTGTTTCCCGTTGCCGTTAGTTTTCCTGGAAGAACGCCAGATATCCCTGGTAGGAGATATAAATGTCGGCCACCGAGACCACTTCGAATGGCGAATGCAGGGACATCACCGCCGGGCCGCAGTCCAGCACTTCCATGCCCAGTTTGGCCAAAAATTTGGCCACGGTTCCCCCGCCGCCCTCGTCCACCTTGCCCATGGCTCCGCACTGCCAGGGGATCTTCTGGTCGTTGAAGATCTTTCTTACCCGGCCTACGAACTCGGCGTTGGCGTCGCTGGCCCCGCTCTTTCCGCCGTGGCCGGTGTACTTGACCATCATGATCCCGTATCCGGACTTCCCGGCGTTGGACATCTCGTGCACTCCCTTGAAATTGGGTTCCACCGCCGCGTTGGTATCGGCCGAAAGAACGCCGGTGTTGGACAGGCACTTTCTGAGTGACGCTTCGGAATAATCCGGTTTGTTAAGGGCCATCAGGTCGCCCAAAAAGTTCCACAGGAACATGGCCTGCATGCCGGTGTTGCCCTCGGAGCCTATCTCCTCCTTGTCTACGCAGGCCGCCACCGCCGTTTTTTTGGGATCTTTGACGTCGAAGATGGCCCGGGCCGAAGTGTAGCTGCAGATGCGGTCGTCGTGGCCGTAGCCGCCCAAAAAGCTTCTGTCGAAGCCTATGAAGCGCGATTTGATAAGCGGCACCACCTCTATCTCGGAGCTGATCAGATCCTCCTCATCCATGCCGTATTGCTTGTTCAGGTATTCCAATACCGCCAGTTTGACCCGGCTTTTGGCCTCGGTGTCTTCCACCGGAATGCCGCCGCACAAAATCACCATCTCCTCGCCTTTGATGGTATCGCCAGACTTTCGGTCGGCTTGGTCCTTCTTGTTCAGATGAGGCAGGATATCGGTGATCACAAAACAGGGATCATCATCGTTGTGGCCGATGTTCAGGTCGACCTCCCGGCCGTCCCGCAAAATCACCTTGCCGTACAATCCCAGGGGAATGTTAACCCACTGGTATTTTTTGACCCCGCCGTAATAATGGGTGCGCAACAGGGCCTGGCACAATTCGTCGTCCTGGTACAGCGGACGCTGCTTGAGGTCCAGCCGCGGAACGTCGAGATGCGAGGCCACCAGATTGGCCCCGTTCTCCAGGGGTTCCTTTCCCAGCACCGCCAGAAAGATGTTCTTGTTGCGGTTTATGGCATACACCTTCTGGCCGGCCTTCCAGGCCTTGACCTTTTCGATGGGCAGGAAACCCTGCTTTTCCGCCAGTTCCTTAAGCCGCTCCACGGCCAACCTCTCGGTGCGGCCGGCATCCAGAAACCCGGCATAATCCCGGGCGAAGCCGAAATATTTTTCCCTCAACTTGGCATCGGCCAATTCCCAGGCGTTTTTGTTCTCCATCAACAGCTTTGTGGTTCCATTGGACATGGTACGGCCCCCGTTATATTTTAAAAATTATTGTTTGTCGCCGATCTTTTCTATGGTCATTTGCGCCCACTGGGCCAGCATCTGGCCGGCTTTGTTGGCGGCTAAACGATCCTTGAGGTCTTCCATCCTTTCCGGGTTCTTCTGCAATACCGTCCGGATCTCGGCTGGATCGGTCCGGTTATGCCGGGCCCAGTCCTCGATGGATTCCTCGATCTCATTGGGCTCGGCCTGTATGCTCTCGGCCTTCACCACCTGGGCCAGGAAAAGGTCCTCCTTTATCTTCCACTCGGCGGCCGGCCGGTACTGGGCCAGCATCTTCTCCTGGTCCCAGGCGCAATCCGGACAGTCCTGGCCTGCAGGGTGATTGTGCTGGCGCAGGTGCCTTTCCTTGGCTTCGGCCACCATGCTCTCGGTCTGCTCCTTGACCAGCGATTCCGGCAATTCCACCGGGTTCTCGTCGATCAGGGCGTTGACCGCCTGGATGCGCACCCCTTCCATGGCCTCGGCCTCGGCCCGGGCGGTCATGCCGGACTTGATCTTCTCCTTCAGTTCGGTCATGGCCTGGTATTCGCTGACCTTTTTGGCGAATTCGTCGTTCAGTTCCGGTAGCTTTTTCTGTTTGACCTCCTTGACCGTCACCCGAAAGACCACGGTTTTACCGGCCAACTCTTGGGCCTGGTAATCGTCCTTGTATTGGACGGAGATTTCCTTGATGTCTCCGGCTTTGACCCCGGTCAGATTGTCGTTGAATTCCGGCAATACCTGGGCCGCCCCCAGATCGATGGTATAATTCTCACCCTTGGTCTTTTCGGGATCGTTCACCCCGGAGACTGGTTTGAAATCGATGATCACCCGGTCGCCCTTGGCGGAAGCCCTTTCCACCGTGCTGTATTCGGCGTAGATGTTCTGAAGGAACTCTATTTCACGGTTGACGTCCTCGTCGGTGACCTCGCGGTATCTTTTAACCGCCGGCAGTCCCTTATAACGTTTCATCGTCACGGACGGCAATATCTCGAAAGTGGCCTTGAATTTCAGGGTCTTGTCTCCGGTGATGTCCATATCGGAGATGACCGCCCGGTTGACCGGCACCAGATTGTTGTCCAATAAAGCCTTTTCATAGGACTCCGGCACCAGGCGCTCGATGGCCTCGGCTTCTATGCCCTTGCCGAACCTGGCCTCCAGCACCGTCCGTGGCACCTTGCCGGGACGGAAACCCGGGATCTTGGCCTTTTTCCCGTATTCCTGGTACAGATCCTCGATGGCATCGTTCAATTGCTGGCTGGGCACTTCTATCTCGAATATCCTCTGCCAGGATTTTGGCTCTTTTATTTCGACTTTCACCTTGGCTCCTTGCTGTTGTATATTTTATGATTGTTTATCTATCTGTAGAATAATGGAACTCGGTTCTATCCTTCAAAACAATAGCCCAATGGTGCGAAGGGGGGGAGTTGAACCCCCACGCCTTGCGGCACCAGATCCTAAGTCTGGCGCGTCTGCCAGTTCCGCCACCCTCGCAGGTTTTTTGGTATAACAAATTATTATAACAGATAACTATACCATCGTCAAGGTTAAATGGCCAGCTACCAAGGAACTATGGCCCAGGATTATTAAAGGATCTTGGACTATCAGGACGCGCCAGATCTTGGAATATGTATCTTCAACTCCGGTATGGCTTTCAGATTTATCCTGAATTCGTAAGACCAGTAGATGCCGCTGCGGACGCTGCTGAATCTGGCCTCCCAGCAATGCAGGTCGCGGTAGACGGAATAGCTTTCCGATACCATCTCCCCGGCCTTTAGATTGTAATATTTCCCGTAGCTTACCTTCCAGTTCTTTGTAAGATTGAAATCCAAAGTGCCCTGCAGGCTGGCGTTGCTGTAATACCGGTTCCAGCTCTGGTCGTAAGACAGAATGAATGACCAAGGCAGGCCGCCGGCTTTTCCGGGAACAGCCTTTTCGGCTTTAAGGGTATCCGCCGTCAGCGAATCCGTCTTAAGGGTGTCGGTAGAGGCCGAAAGCAGGGAATCTGCCTGATCACGGTTTGTTTCAGCGCTGGAGTCAATGTTTGATGTGTCTTTCCTGGTTGTATCCTGGACAATTTCCTTTTCCCCCAGCCAGCTTCCGGACAGCCTGAGGCCCATGTAAAGATTGGTGTTTTCGGTTCGATGAAGATAGGGATCGTAATAGGATGAAATGCGGCAGTCCAGATACCGGTTGCCGGGAAGAAGGCTGGCGTTAAGGCTGATATTAGACCACCTTTTATCAGTGTTCAGATAGTTGTAAAATGCACCGAGGGAGGCCGAGGCCAGGTCCAATTTCGCCATTTCCTTCCCTTTGGGGTATCTGGTCTGAAAAGAGTTGTTAAGGGACAGGCTCATGGAACTCTGGCGCGACATGCCGCCGATGGTGCCGAAATTCTCGAATCGCGTTTGATCGATCTCCGGAGCGTAAGAATAGGATAGGTTGGGCTGAAGCACATGCCGAAAGCCCTGCAAAGGGCCGATCTTGAGCGGCAATATGCCGTACAAGGTAGTGGAGGCCGATACGCCGCCCGAGTATAGCCAGCGCCAAGCGTTTCGCAGACCGTAGATATCCCGGTCAAACCAAGTGCCCTGAAGGGTCATCCGCGGATTGAGGCTTATCCATCGCAGCAACTTGATATTGGACCCCACTTCGGCCCGGTTGTCCCAGCCCTCCCGCATGCTGACTTTGATTGAATCGCTGCTTCTTTGCACCAGGACCAAACTGTTGCCTGAGACATTCAGGACTCCCGGAACCAATTCTTTTTGATATAAACTGAAATAGGCCTCCGGCAGCTTGCTGGAGGTGGTCCGTAGGTCCAGATTGTCGTAATGATCGAAAGCCGCCCGTATTGATGTCCTGCTCCAGGAGTGATTGAATGAAAAATACGAGTGCAGGTTGCGGTTAAGTCTCTCCTCCAGGGTTTCGGAGAAATCCTGGTTATAGTATTTATCACTGACGAAATTTCCGTTGCCGGACAAGCTGGTCCTTTTGCCCAGATTCTGCTGATAATTACCGGCAAGCGTCCACCTTTTTCTCACCGGGGCCTTATCCTCCAGATACGAAAAATTGACATTGGTGGAAAGCTTTCCGGCATTTATGTACCGGGCCTCAAAATTGCCTCGCCAGCCTACCTTCTCCAGCATATCGGCCGAAACGGTGGCGTCGGCCTGGTCGTTGATGACCTGGTAATAGGCAATATTCTTGACAAAAATCCCCTCGTAGGCGCTGGAACCAAAACGGGGCATCATAAATCCCGAATGCCGGTCTCTTCTCAGGGGAAAGAACCAAAAAGGGATGGCCAGCACCGGTATCCCGCTAAAGCACAGCACTACCGGCTGGGCCACTATCTTGTCGTCCAGGTAGATCTTCATTCGTTGCGACCAGAAATAATAATGCGGGGTATCGGCATCACAGGTGGTATATTTGCCGTAATCGACGTTAAGGGTGCGGTCGTCTACCTGCCGGATCTTCTTGCCCCAGTAGCGCCCCCGGTCGAATTTGGTCCTGCCGTTGTATATCCAGCCCCGGCGGGCCTTGAAATCGTAGACCATGCGGTCGCCGTAAATGGAGTCGCTGCGGTCGTAAAGCACCGGATCCTTGCGGACCGTCAGCATCTGGCGTTTGGTGTCAAATTCAATGGTATCGCCCACCACTTTGATTTCCTTATAGCGCACCTGGGCGTTGCCCGCCAGGGTTATCAGGCTGTTGCGGACATCATACCCGATGGAATTGGATTGATACCTGATGGCCGTACGGCTGCTATCATCGCCCGGCAGGACCTGAGCCTCCGTCCGATCACTGTCGTTCAGGGCGGTATCTGCGGCCGCGGCCTCCGGAACCTCCATGGCCGCCGTACCTTCCGAGGGCGCCTCTGACACCTGGGCATAACTGGATAATCCTGGTGCCAGCAGCAAACCCCCGATAAACAACAACAGCGGCCAGCTTTTTAAGGGCTGCCGCCAGTATTTATTTGAAAAACGGTCCATCTCCCGCAATGCAATTGTTAAAGCTTTTTCAAAAAACGGATAAAGGCCATCGAATTAAAATTCAACCAGCTTTCGTCTGCGATTCTTCCTTGATAGTGATCAGAAGCAGGATGATCACTCCTACCAGTACCGCGCTGTCGGCGATATTGAATGTATACCAGCGGTCCAGGTAATATCCGCCGAATTTCAAAGGGCCCAGCCGGAACGGAGCCAGGCTGATATTGGGAAAATCGCAGTCTATGAAATCTACCACTGCTCCCTGGCGGAAACGATCCAGCAGATTCCCGGCCGCCCCTGCCAGTATCATGCCCAGGGACACCGCTGCTATGATCTTCTTTCCCTGCCAGCGGTAATAGAAGTAAATTATGGCCGAAAGGGCCACCAGCGACAGCGGAAGCAGCAGGAATCTGGTCCAGGGCCCGAAGGAAAGGCCCATCAGTCCGTTGGGGTTAAGAATGTAGGTGAACCTCATCAGGTCGCCCAGCACCTGGCGGCTTTGGCCCAGCGACATTGAGCCCTGCACCATCATTTTGCTAGCCTGATCCAAAAAGAAGATCACGATGGCGGTTGCCATCAGGACCACCCGGTTGTTCAGATTATTGCTCAATTACTTACCTACCGTGACTGGTTGTTCTTGGTCTCGCCTTCTTCGGCGATGCGGCATTTGATGCATAATCTGGCATAGGGCACCGCATCCAGCCGGTCCTTTTCCACCTCTTTGCCGCATTTCTCGCAAGCCCCGAACTTCCCGTCTTTCAGCCGGTACAGAGCCTGATCGATCTCATATAGTTCCTTCCCTTTGGAGGAAACCAGAAAGACGCTCTTCTCCTTCTCCATGGTGTCGGATCCCTGGTCGGCCATATGGAAGGAATACGAGGAAAGGTCGCCGGAGGCTTCTTTTTGGTTGACCATCAGTTCGCCGTTCTCAATGTTGCTCAATTCCGAAAGGCAGCTCCGTCTTTCCTCGATCAGCCTCTGTTCGTAATGCTGCAGTTCTTTTTTGTTCATGCCTGTTTCCCCCTTAGGATTTAGCTTTTGTGATTGCGATTGATATCTCTTTGCCGTTGATCTCGATTTTTTGACCCGCGCCGTCGTCGGTCTTGTCTATTAAGGTTGCCAGGGTTTCTATCTTGATATATTGCTTGTGCTCAACTACCGCTCCCTCCAGTTCGGCATCGCCGTTATAGGATACCTCTATCCGGTCGGACACCTCGAAACCGGAATCTTTACGCAGGTTCTGGATCTTGTGTACCAGCTCCCGGGCATGGCCTTCGGAGATCAGCGCCGGGGTCAGCTGGATATCCAGGGCCACCTGGTCGTCGCCTTCCTGTTTGACCTCCATGCCACCCTTTGAAACGGTCGTGATATCCGCATCTTCCGATTTTATCTCGGCCTTGTCGCCATTCAGGTCCAGCACTAGTAGCCCTTCCTTTTGCAGTGTCTTGACCGAGGCATTGTCCAGGTTTGAGACGGCATCCGCAACGGATTTGGCTTTGGCTCCAAATTTCGGGCCCAGCTTGGAAATCAGGCCCTTGGCTTTGTATTCCACCAGGCTTTCGATATCTTCCAACGGTTCCAAGTTCTTGATATTAATTTCTTCCAGAATTATATCCCGATATTTTGCCACCGAATCCCAAGAGCCTTTATCCTTGCCTTTGTAAAGCAACTTGGCCAGCGGTTGCCGGACCTTCATCTTGGAGTCCTTGCGGGCGGCATGCCCCATGGATACCACCTTGCGCACCAGGGCCATCTCGGCCGACAGGTCCTGGTCTATCATCTTTTCGTCGGCCACAGGATAATCGGTCAGGTGCACGCTTTCCGCAGCCTTGGCATCGACGGAACGAACCAGATTCTGGTAAATATCCTCGGTCCAGAAGGGCATCATCGGGGCCATCAGACGGATAATGGTTTCCAGACAAGTATAAAGCGTAAGATACGCAGTCTCTTTATCCGAGTCGCTTTCCGATTTCCAGAAACGTCTGCGGGACCGCCGCACATACCAGGTGGAAAGGTCTTCTACAAAAGAATCGATCCTGCGTGCCAAGGCCATGGCTTCGTAGTTGTCAAGGCTCTCATGGGCGGTCCGTACCAAAAGATTCAGCTCCGAGAGTATCCAGCGATCCAGCAGCGATAATTTTTTAGTGTCAAGTTTCTTGCCGGTCGGGTCGAAATTATCCAGCTTGGCGTAGGTGATGTAGAAGGAATAGACGTTGTGCAGGGTCAGCAGTTTGCGCTTGAATTCGGCCGCCACGTGATAACCGAAGTGAAGATTCTGGGTGGCGTTCTGGCAGCAGAATATCCAGCGCATCAGGTCTGCCCCTATCCGGTCGGCCGCCTCATTGAAAGGAATGGAGTTCCCCCTGGATTTGTGCATCTCCTCGCCCTGTTCGTCTTTTACCAAAGCATGCCCCAGCAAGGTCTGAAAAGGTGCCTTTCCTTCTAGCACGGTGCTCATGGTGAGGATGGCATAGAACCAGTTGCGAAACTGCCCCGGGAAGCATTCGGTAATGAACTCGGCCGGGAACCACTGCTCCCAGTATTTTTTATTTGCGGGATATCCCCGGTCCGGATCGAACTTGTATTTTCCGGACTTCTCCTTGTCCGGGGTATAACAATCCTCCAAAGGCAGTATGGTTGAATAGGGCACGATCCCGGCATCCAGCCAGGGATTGCCTACATCGGGAACGCGGGAGGTTTCCTTTCCGCATTTGGAACAGTTGATCTTGACACTATCGACCCATGGCCGGTGCGGGGTATGTCCCTCAAACTTTTCCCAGCCGGACACGGCCCGGCCTTTTAGTTCCTTGTATCCCCCCAACACTTCGAAATGACCGCAGCTGCATTCGAAGATCGGCAGGGCCAGGCCCCAGTAGCGTTTCTTGGAGATGCACCAGTCTCCCATGTTCTTCAGCCAGTCCATCTCGCGGTCCTCGCCGAACGACGGGATCCATCTGGCGGTCTTGACCGAATCCATTATCCGGTAGCGCAGACTGCTCTTTTTCTCCTCGTCGGATACTTGGTCATAGGGCTTGTCATAGACCGGCCCCATGCTGATGAACCACTCGTTCACCAGGCGGAACACCAGTTCGGAATGGCAGCGCCAACAGACCGGATAGCGATGGGTGTATTTGTGGGCGTAATAGAGAACGCCTCTTTTCTTGAGATCGGCGATGATATCATCGGCTACCTCGGCCACATTCTTGCCGGTCAGCCAGTCGAAGCCTTCGAGATATATGCCGGCCTCGTCCAGCGGGGCCACCACCGGCAGTTTCTCCAGCTTGCTAAGGGCAAAGTCCTCCTTGCCGCAACCCGGTGCGATATGGACCATGCCGGTGCCGTCCTCCTCGGTGACGTCCTTCCAGGCCACGGTGCGGGGTTGGACCTCCTTTTGGGCCGGCAGATAGACGAAGGGACCCTGGTATTTCAGGCCTACCAAAGACTGCCCCGGCAGTTCTTCGATGATCTGATATTCGCCTTTAAGGACCTCCTTGCGGCCCTTGGCCAGGTAAAAGATCTCCTCCCCCTGTTTGACCTTAAGATAGGTGAAATCGGGATGCACCGCCACCGCCACGTTGGAGGTCAGGGTCCAGGGAGTGGTGGTCCATACTAAAAGATATTCGTTGGAGCGTCCGTCTATGGGCAGCTTGATGTACACGCTCTTATGGGACTTCTCTTCGTACCCCTCGGTGGCGATCTCCATGTCGGAAAGGGCGATGCCGCAGCGGGCGCACCAAGGCATCACATCGTAGCCCTTGTATAACCAGCCGCTGTCGTAGCATTTCTTCAGAAAATGCCAGATAGCATAGTTGTTCTCAGGAGCCATGGTGAAGTAGGAGTTATCCCAGTCCATCCAGAAGCCCAGCCGTTTGGACTGCTCGGTCTGCACCTTGGAGTACTTGTCCACCCGCTCCTTGCACTTGTTGACGAAGTTGTCTATGCCGTAGGATTCGATGTCCTTCTTGGATTTGAATCCCAGCTCCTTCTCCACTTCCACCTCGACCCACAGCCCCTGGCAGTCGAACCCGTTCTGATAACGGGCGTCATGACCCTGCATGGCCTTGTAGCGCTGGTAGAGGTCCTTGTAGGTGCGGCCCCAGGCATGGTGCACGCCCATGGGATTATTAGCGGTTATCGGCCCGTCCAGAAAGCGGAAACGCTTGGCCGAGCCTCGGTTCCTGGCCGCCAGTTTTTCGAAGGTCTTGTTGTCTTCCCAGAATTTCTGTATTCGTTTTTCCAGTTCGGGAAAATCCAAGTTTTGCGGAACGTTTTGGTACATTGTCAGCCTTGTTGAGTGATGCTAAAAAGTTATTTTTATATCCAGATTAAAATTCTTTATTCCAAGCCAACGCCGGTCGCTTATCGAATGGTGTAATATCAAAACTTAATCCAAGCTTTTTGCGCAGATTGGCATTATATCGGCCAACGCTTTTCACCGCCACTACGCAATCGGTCACCCGTATTCCCAAATGTATCAGCCCCCAGGTTTTCTTGGATTCATCGGTTTTCTCGATCCACAAACTTTGGGCCATAAAACCGGCTGTCATGAAAATCACCCCGGCTCTATAGTTCTTGGCGTAAAAGTTTCCGCAACCCGGGATTATCGACCAGAAGACCGCCCAGCCCTTGGATTTCGATTTATCCTCGTATTGTGTTTCGGCCATACCCCGCAGCATGGCTTCGGTCTGACTGTTCATCTGCTGCTGGACCGGGATCTTCTCCTGGGGTTTGAGTATGCCGGCCAGTTCCTCGGCCGATTCCCTCATTCCCGCAGTAAGAAGGAAGTCAAGCTGCCCCTGATAATCCCTAGTGGCGGTCTTCTCCACCTTACCTGTCTTCAGGTCAATCAACCGGATCTGAGCCGAATATATATTGCCCACCTTGCCGGCCGAGCCGCCGATCATCTTCTGCACCGGCAGCAACCGGCCGGCCTCCACCAGGCAGGCGGTCTCATCGCAGGCTCCGGTCTGCTGGAATCCCTGTTCTTTAAGGATCTCGGCCATTTTGTCCCGCTCCAGCACATCGAAACTGTCGGTCCTCTGCAATTCGATATTCAGTCTTTCGGTAAGGAACTTTGCCTCGGTCTCGGAAATGTCCGACCCACGCAGGGGCATTACTGCCACGGCTGTCTTTTTGGCGGTTTGAGCAAGAACTATCGAGGATGTCATTATAATTACCAATGCCGACATCAAGATTTTTTTCATCACACTTCCCCCGGTTTCAATTAACGGCCGATATTTCATAGATGTCACAATATCAGTTCGTATCAATTCAATTCGTCTTGACCCGTGTCCCGTTATACCTCAAATTCTTCGAAATGCGACAGTTTTTTGAATTCCTTGAAGCGCTTCTCGATCTCTTCCTTGGTCAATGTCTTCAGCCGTTCCATGGAGAAGCTTTCCACATTGAAGGATGCCATCACGCTGCCGTATATCATGGCCCGACGCAGGTTCCGGTCATTGATCTCCCCCTTGGACGACATATAGCCCATGAAGCCTCCGGCAAATGAATCGCCCGCCCCGGTGGGATCGAACACGTCCTCCAGCGGGAAGGCCGGCACGGCAAAGACCGTGTGATCGGTCAGCAGCATGGCCCCGTGCTCGCCTTTTTTGATCACCAGGATCTTCGGACCCAGGGCCCTGATGGCCTTGGCCGCTTTGATCAGGTTGGGCACTCCGGCCAGCTGCCGGGCCTCGGCATCGTTGATGAACATGATGTCCACTTTTTTGAGGGTCTTCAGCAATTCATCCTTCTTTCCGCTTATCCAGAAATTCATGGTGTCGCAGCCGATGGCCTTTGGGCCTTTGACCTTGGAGATCACGTCCTGCTGCAGCACCGGATCGATGTTGGCCAGAAAAAGGAACTCGGCCTTTTCGTGCTCCGGTTTGAGTTTGGGACGGAACCCCTCGAAGACGTTGAGGTCGGTGGCATGGGTCTTGGCCTCATTCATATCGTATTGATAGGAGCCAGCCCAGCGGAAGGTCTTGCCCGGCACCACCTCCAGCCCGGAAAGGTCCACCCCCCGCTTGGCCAGGAATTCAATGTTGTCTTTGGGAAAATCCTCACCCACCACCCCCACCAAGCTGACCTGGGTAAAGAAGCTGGCGGCCGAGGAGAAATACAGGGCGCTACCGCCCAGGGCTTCCTTGGTCTCTCCGAATGGTGTCTTGACCGAATCTAATGCGATGGAGCCGACTACTAACATTGCCATTGTTATGATATTCCTTGTATTTTATTTCTGATTTTATTTGATCTTGGCCACTACGCTCTTGACCAGTTGGACGAATTTCTTCTCCGCTTTCCCCGCTACTTCTATGACCTCCTCCAAACTTACTGATCTCATGGCCTCGGGAAACCCCATGTCGGTGATTATTGAAAAGCCTATCACCTTCAGCCCTGAATGCCTGGCCACTATAACCTCCGGCACGGTTGACATCCCCACCACGTCCGCACCCAGGATGCGCACCATACGATACTCGGCTCCGGTCTCCAGAGTGGGGCCGGTCAGGGCCAGGTAGACGCCCTTCTGCAGTTTGATCTTCTCTTCCAGAGCGGTCTCCTCGGCCAGTTTTTGCAGGTCCATATCGTAAAGATTATACATATCGGGGAAGCGCGGCCCCAGTTCGTTGAAGTTCTTGCCGATCAGCGGGTGGTCGCCCATCAGATTGATGTGGTCGGAGATCAGCATGATGTCGCCGGCCTGGTGGGCTGGATTGACACCACCGCAGGCGTTGGAGACCATCATGATCTCCACTCCCAGGGCCTTCATCACCCGCACCGGGAAGGTCACCTGCTGCATGTTGTATCCCTCGTAGTAATGAAAGCGGCCCTGCATGGCCATCACCGGTTTCCCCGAAAGATGTCCGAAGATCAGCTTGCCGGCGTGGCTCTCCACGGTGGACACCGGGAAATGCGGGATCTCCTGGTAAGGGATGGTATCCTTGATGTCTATTTCCTTGACCAAACCGCCCAACCCGGTACCAAGAATGATGCCGATATTAGGGTTGATCTTGGTCCTGCCTTTTATATGATCGGCCGCCTCGTTGATCATTTTGATCATGTCGCTCATTGTTCTTCCTCGGTATTGTTCTTGGAATTGCTCTGTTCGGCTTCCGGTCCATCGTTGAAAAGCGGAGGCAGATCGTCCTTCTCTGTCTCGGCCAGCGGTTCCGCTGCTGTTTCCTGGATCTTGACGGTACTCATAAGTGTATTCAGCATCTTTTTCATGTCAGCCATGCTGGGCTCTTCCTTGGCGGCTTCCGGCCTGACCGGCTCCGCTTCGGCTTTTGCAGCTTCGTCCTTTTTCAGGTTGGAGAAGATGTTGGTCTGTATCCGGATCCCGGAATCCATCTCCTGGGTCTGCAGCATGTCCATATGGGAATCCAGCAGGCTGCGAAGTTTGGCCAGGTAACTGCTGCGAACATTTTTCAGGTCGGCTATCTGGCGCTGCAGGTCCATCAACCGGGCCCTGGCCTCGCCGATTATCTGGTCGGCCTTGAACTGGGCCTCTTTGATCAGCAATTCGCCCCTGCGCTCGGCATTGTCGCGCAACTCGTCCGAGGTCTTCTGGGCCGACAGCAGGGTGTCCTGCAGGGTCTTCTCCATCCGGCGATAATCGTCTATCTTTCCGTCCAGTCCCTGCATCCTCTCGGCCAGGCTGGTATTCTCGCGGACCACCTCCTCGAACTCGCCGGCCACCATCTCCAAAAAGGCCTGCACTTCGGCCGGGTCCAGCCCGCCCATCGGCTTTTTCTTGAAGGTCTGCTTTCTTATATCCAGGGGGGTCAGTTTCATGGCGGCTCCTCCTCAAATTCAGTAGGTTTTAAGACGATACCCGAACTCGATCAGACTGGTGATCAAAAAATTCTTTGCGAAGATTATGGCCAATATGACGATTATGGGCGAAGGATCGATGCCGATATTCCCCAGCGGAATTATCCTTCTGATGGGCCTCAGTACCGGATTGGTCAGTTTGGCCAGTAACCTGACGATGGGGTTAAAGGGGTCGGGGTTGACCCAGGATATCAGCGCCCGGATGACTATGACCCACATATATACATCCAGGGCCAAGCCCAGTACCCGGCCCAAAGCAATTATGAAATTAGCCAACAGAATCATTTGGTTTTATAAATAAATTTATCTGGATTTCCGTTTGCCCGGAACTAACCGGCCTGATCACTTAATTAGACAAGATAAAAGTAGATGACCTTAGTAACGACTTTCTCTTTGGGGGCGATCAGCTCTGTGTCACTGTGACAAAGTCAGCCCCTGCTCCCGAAGATGGCGCTTCCTACCCTGATCATGTTCGAGCCCTCCTCGATGGCTATGCGGTAATCCCCGGACATCCCCATGGAGAGATGCTTCATTTCGATATTGGGGATTGCCCTGGCTTTAAGTTCATCAAATAATGACCGAAGTTGCCTGAAGGATCGGCGAACGGCAGCTGTATCATCGGTCAGCGGTCCGACTGTCATCAGCCCCTGGACCTTTACCCCCCCGATATCCTTTATCTTGCCCAAAGCTTCACGGACCTGTTCCGGTTCAAATCCGTACTTTTGCGATTCGCCCGAAGTGTTCACTTCGATCAGGATGTCCTGTAGCTTGGATGCTTGAACCGCCCGCCGACCCACTTCAAGGGCCAATTCGGTAGAATCAACTGAGTGGATCAGGGAGAATAACTCCACCGCTTTCTTGGCCTTGTTGGATTGCAGGTGTCCTATAAGATGCCATTGGACCTTGGGTCCTATCTGCTGATATTTCTCTGCGGCTTCCTGGATCCGGTTCTCGCCAATTACATCAATTCCCAACGCTATTGCCTGCTCGATGGCTTCAACCGGGAAGGTCTTGGTGACCGCTACCAGGGTGATCTCGGAGGGAGACCGCCCGGCCGATTTGCAAGCCTCCTGGATGTTCAGACGTAGCCGTTCCAGATTGTAGCCTATTTGTTGCATAACATATTATTATATCTCATTTAAAGCCTTATTTGCAATATAAAAATGCCTCATAGTAACATCACAGCCACCTTCGTTTTATGCTTGACTATCCCTTCTTTTAGGATTAGAATTAAAGGGTATTTTATTTTGTAAGCACAGAACTTTAACAATTTTACGGATAATTTCAACATGGCAAAATTCTACCGGGGGAAAATCCCCATCAAAATGGGTCGTAAAACCAAACGGACTTTTTTAAAGGCCGGATTTTATATCGGGTTATGCCTGATCTTCCTGCTGGGTTTCCTGGCCGGGACCTTTGCCTTCTACAGCCGGGGGTTGCCATCCACCAAGGCGCTGCAGGAGATGCAACCCAAGCAGGGGACCAAGGTCTTCGACTGCAACGGACAGTTGATCTACGAGTTTGCCGAAGAGCACCGCATAGTCGTTACCATGGCCCGGATCCCCAAAAGCCTGATCGATGCCACCATATCCATCGAGGATCGCAGTTTCCGCTCCCACTGGGGAGTGGACGTCTTCGGCTATGCCGCCGCCTTGAAGGATTTCGTCCTGCGTCGCAGTAAAAGATTGAGAGGCGCTTCCACCATCACCCAGCAGTTGGCCCGCAACCTGTTCCTGACCCAGGACCGGACCCTGTCCCGCAAGATAGCCGAAGCGGTGCTGGCCCTTAAGATAGAGCAGTTGTTCTCCAAGGACGAGATCCTGGAGCTTTATTTCAACCAGATAAATTACGGGCACGGGGCTTACGGTGCCGAGACCGCATCCCAGATGTATTTCGGCAAGGATGTGGACAGCTTGAACCTGGCAGAGGCCGCCCTGCTGGCCGGAATGCCGCGCGGCCCTTCGGTATACTCGCCATATACCCACCCCGCCGCCGCATTGAAAAGAAGGAATACGGTGCTGGAGGCCATGGCCGCCACCGGGACCATCACCCGGGCCCAGGCGGATTCCGCCAAGAAGGTCGAGATAGCAGTCAAGCCCCGCGAGCTTAGGTTGAACGACGCTCCCTATTTCGTGGAGGAAGTCCGCAAATACCTGGAGTCCAAGTACGGCGCCAACGCCATCTACCAGGGAGCCATGCAGGTGTATACCACCCTGGACTTAAAGCTGCAGAGAATAGCCAACAAGACATCAGAGGATTGGATGGTCCAATTGGAGGACCGATACCAGCTTTCTCCCAAACGAAAGGATTTCAAGACACCCAAAGTCGAGACCGATATAGTCAACACCCCGTATATCCAGGACGCCTTGCTGGCCATAGATCCCCATAACGGGCATATCCTGGCTTTGATAGGAGGGCGTGATTTCCTTATCAGCAAATTCAACCGGGCCATCCAGTCGCGCCGCCAGGCCGGCTCGTCTTTCAAACCGTTCATCTACACCGCCGCCATCGATAACGGATTCTCCCCGGGCGACGTGATATTGGACGCTCCGATAGTCATAGAGGACGACGGCTCGGGCAATGCCTGGTATCCCCGCAACTACGACGGAAAGTTCGACGGCCCCACCTCCCTGCGCCGGGCTTTGGCCCTGTCCAAGAATCTGGTGGCGGTTAAATTGATCCAAAGCGTCGGGCCGTCCACCGTCATCAGCTATGCCCGTAAGATGGGCATCCGCACGCCCCTTCCGGCGGTGCTGTCACTGGCCCTGGGCTCGGCCGACATCAGCATGATCGACATGGTCAGCGCCTACGGGGTGTTCGCCAACCGCGGTGTAAGGGTGGAACCAATCATGATCCTGAAGGTGGTAGACAAGAACGGCACCGTGCTGGAAGAGACCCACCCCTATGCCGAGGAAGTGCTGTCGCCCCAGACCGCCTACATGATGGCCAATATGATGAAGACCGTGGTCGATCACGGCACCGGGATCTACGCCCGCAGCCTGGGCTTCACCCGGCCGGCCGGCGGAAAGACAGGCACCACCAACGATTACACCGATACCTGGTTCGTGGGCTACACCCCTGATCTGGTCTGCGGGGTCTGGGTGGGCTTCGACCAGAAGAAGACCGTGGCCGAAGGCGCCACCGGAGCCGGCCTGGCCCTGCCCATCTGGGCCAACTTCATGAAACAGGCCACCGATAGCCTGCCGGTAAAGGATTTTCCGGTGCCCGGCGACGTTGTTTCAGCCACCATCTGCACCGAGTCGGGACTGCTGGCCACGCCGGCCTGCCCCAATCCCCGAAGCGAAGTATATATCAAGGCCAACCTGCCTACCAAGACCTGCGACATACACAAATTACAGAACCTGAACCTGCAAAGCAAGGATTATAACTTCGAGCAGTTGGACCGCGGGACCCTGAACGATCCGGATTTCAAACCTTGAGGAATAAAATGACCGACCGAAAGAAACTGATCAAAGAATACAAGGAAACCCCGACCCCCATGGGCATCCTGCAGATAAAGAACCTGGCCAGCGGAAAGATATTGTTGATGAAGGCCAAGAACCTTCCTGGCATAATCAACAGCCAGAGGTTCACCCTCAAGAACGGCTCTCATCCAATATCCCAACTGCAAAAGGATTTCACCAGCCTGGGAGAGAACAGCTTTTCCTTTGAGGTGATCGATAACCTTGAGCCCAGTGAAGGTGTGAATTACGATTACACCAAAGACCTTCAGGCATTGGAAGAGATGTGGCTGGACAAGCTTCAGCCCTACGGAGACAAGGGGTATCATTCCAAGCGTTAGTAGTGCCCCATCTTAAAATATAACAGGAGGCATTATGAAACAATTGTTTCTCTTTGTAAGCTGCCTGCTGATATTTTCCAGTCTTGCCCTTGGAGCCGAATGGCACTTTGATGCCGAATGCGGCCTTGTCTTCACCGGATACAATGATGTCCGCATTCCAAGCGATAGCGGAACTTTGTTTTCTCTGGCTGACGAGATGAAGCAGTCTCCAGCTTTGGCATTGAGGCTCCGGAGCGGACTGACCTTAGCCAGACGTCATAGTTTATTTGTCCTGGCAGCTCCGCTTACCGTCCGGGGCAAAGGCAGGCTGAACCGCGACATCGAATATCAGGGCAAAAATTTCAGCCATGGGACGGAATTGTATTCCACCTACCGCTTCGATTCCTATCGGCTTACCTACCGTTACACCATCATCGACCGGCCGGTTTTCGGTCTGGGAGCCGGACTGACCGCCAAAGTCCGCAGTGCCGGCATTGCCCTGATGAGCGACTCCGCCTATGCCAACCGCACCGATCTGGGAGTGGTCCCGTTGATCAATCTGACGGCCAGATATAAGCTGTCAGAAAAGACCTCACTGCTGATGGAGAGCGATGCCTTGTGGTCCCCTTACGGCAGGGCCGAGGATGTGCTGGCGGCGTTCCAATACAGCCCCAAAGATGATCACACCTTTCGCATCGGCTACCGGTTATTGGAGGGTGGGGCCGACGGCGGGGGCAACGTATATACCTTCTCCCTGTTCCATTATCTGATGGCCGGATTGACCGTGGACCTCTGAAATTTCTGATGCAATTATCATAAACGATAAAATAAAATTATAACAAATATCTATTTTTTCAATTCTGGATTTTTTCTGCTAAATATTAATGAAACAGTTATAATTTTTATGGGAATATTGGATATAATATCTGTTTTGATTTTTAGTATTATTATACAAACAGTTTTATTTCTGCCTTCTAAAAGAAAGCTTCAACGTATTTAATCATAGTAGAATTATTTCATTTAGGCCCTGCAAGCGCGGGGCCTTTATAAAGTATTTTTAATTGCCTAAAGTGACCCACAAAATCGAATACAGATTTGAGATGCTATCATGAACATTCCAAAAATCATAACCAAGGAATATTTTATCAAACGGCTTGGCGACCTATGTCTTCGCAGCGGGCTATCCGGGTTTCCCACCGGTAAAGAGGAACAGCACATTCTTATGAAAAGCGCGGTGCTGGGGCTTGATCCATCCGTATCCTTTACCGAAAGGGAAATAGATGTCAAACTGCAATTATGGATATCGGAGATCGTCGAACTAAAGGGGGTCGACCATGTCACCATGCGGCGTTGTTTAATAGACGCCGGTTACCTTGCCAGAAACAAGGATGGCACCTGTTATCAGATATCAGCCGCCCCACAACCATATTCCTTTGAGGGCGATATTGAACAGCTTGACATCGCCGCCGAGATCCAAAACGAACGGGACAGGATAGCCTTGCGGAAAAAGGAATATCTGGAAAGACAAATGAAAGGAAAATCATAAAATGCCCAGTTTCCAAAGCCGCCTGTTCGTGTTTTTGCTTAAATACCGGCACCTGTTGCGCTTTCAGAAAAAACGTACTACCAAAGTAAATGATAAAACATCGCTTGAAGCCCTGCGGGCAGAGGTTGAACGAGGGGCAGACTTCTTCGGGAAACTACCGGATGGATTCACCCTGGAGCCGGTCCGTATCGGACACCTTGATGCCGAATGGATGCGGCCCAAAAATGCGCCAAAGAATAAAACCATCCTGTATTTTCATGGGGGCGGCCTGGTGGTTGGTTCTATCAGGGCTCATAGGGGTATCGTGGCCAAGTTCGTAAAGGAGTGCGCCATCTCCGCCCTGTTGTTCGACTACGGATTGGCGCCGGAAAAACCTTATCCCCATGGTTTGAACGATTCGGTGGCCGCCTATGAATATCTTCTGAAGAAAGGCCTTAAGCCTTCGGACGTTATCTTCATGGGAGATTCCGGCGGCGGCAATCTGGTATTCGCCACCCAATTGGCCTTGAAGGGAAAAGGGATTCCCCTGCCGGCTGCGGCAGTGGCCCTATCTCCCTGGACAGACCTTACCAATTCCGGCGAATCCTGGCAATTCAATGCCGAGAAAGATACTTTGTGCTGGAAGGAGGCCCAGAGCACCTTCAGCCGTTATTATGTCGGAAGTAATGATCCCAAGGGTCCCTTTATCTCGCCGCTGTTTGGAGATCTGTCCGGCTTGCCGCCCATGCTGATCTTCGCCGGCGGCGATGAGACCCTTTTAAGCGATTCCACCCGTCTGGCCGAAAAGGCTAAAGCTGCCGGGGTCGATGTCACCCTGCGGATTGGAAAGGGCCTTTTCCACTGCTATCCTGCCTGCGCCCCCATGTTTCCCGAAGCCAAAGCGGCAATGACTGACATCTGCGATTTTATTAATAAACACCTGGGATGATCATTTGTCTATAAAACCTAAAGCCTCCGGCTATTGCCGGAGGCTTTTCGCTTGACAAATATTGGGCCGAATGATGTATAATGGTTTTATAAGCAATGCTGTGTTATTGTTATGAAAGCAGTCATGAAACTAACCATACTTTGCGAAAATCAGGCCGGGCTGAACGGCTCAAAAAACCTGCTGGCGGAATGGGGCCTGTCATTTTTTATCGAGACCAAGGGAACAAAGATCCTCTTCGATACCGGACACACAAATGTGTACTGGCACAATGCCCGGCAGATGAAGATAGACCTCAATAGAACGGATATCATTGTTCTGTCGCATCACCATTGGGACCATGCGGGCGGCTTGCAGCATCATGAATTCAGGACAAAAAAGAGGCTTGTCCTCCATCCCGAGGTAATCGGCAAGCTTTCCCTAAAGGAACGACGGAGGATCAAAACTGATTTTGAAATAATTTCATCTGTCCGACCTTTGGAGTTCTCTCCGGGTATCTTTTTTCTGGGGCAGATATCCTGTAAGACTAGTTTCGAAAAAGGAGTTTACAAAGGCCAGATCATGCTGGACGATTCCGCTCTGGCCATAAAAACCTCAAAAGGAACTGTAGTTATTACCGGTTGTTCGCACTCCGGCGTATGCAACATTTGCGAGCAGGCCAAAGCAATAACCGAGCAAAGCCTGTATGCCGTAATCGGGGGATTCCATCTATCGGCCAGAGACAATAAAGTGATCAAGAAGACGGTGGCTTATTTGAAAAAAGAAAGCCCGAAATATATCTATCCCATGCACTGCGTTGACCACGAAGTTCAAGTAGTATTTCATAACGAATTGGGAACACAAAAACTATCCGCCGGGGATCATATTGTCATTTAATAACAATATCTGATGTACATGGACAAAAAAGACGTTAAACAAATTTCAGCCGGGGATTTTTCCGACTGGCTGAACCGTTTTAAAAGATCCCTGAAAAATGGATCCGCGATGAAAGTGAACTGCGGATATTGCAATGCCTGCTGCCGGGCTTCGCAATTCATACATATAAACCCTGAAGAAAAAGCGACCCTTGCCGGAATTGACAAAAGATTGTTATTCCCGGCGCCAGGCCTTGCCAAGGGGAACCTGGTCCTGGGTTATACCGGGACCGGCTGCTGTCCCATGCTTAAAAATGGCAACTGCTCGATCTACCAGGACCGCCCGATAACCTGCCGAACATATGACTGCCGTTTATTCGCTGCCGCGGGGATTTTGGCCGGAGGCAAAGAGAAACGCCTGATCAATCGCCAGGCGCGACTTTGGAGATTCAGTTATATAAACATAACTGACAGGAGAAAACATCAGGCTATTGTATCCGCCGCAGCATTCCTGAAGAAATATAAAAGAATATTAACACCTGAGACAATATCCAGCAATTCGATCCATCTGGCCATCATGGCTGTTAAATGCCATACTGTTTTTTTTAAGCCCGATCGCCTCGGGACCAAACCGGAAATAATCCAGAAAATAATCACGGCGGTGAAGGATTTTGATAAGAAGCCCCTTAAATAACAGGTTTTTGACATATATGCTGTATAATGATTTTACCAAATAGTTGGGCTGCAAATCTTCATCGTGTACATATAAACATAATTATCGAGGAATACATAAAATGGACGATAAAACCGGAAATAATTTTTGCAATTATTTTGAACGCATTTTCATATCATTTATATCTATTGCCAACGGTTTTGTGCTGATCTACCTGGCGATCAAAGGCCCCTTGTTTCTGGGCCAGATCAAATATCGAACGGCTGACTTATTGAACAACCAGCTTATCGGTCAGGACATTGTAAATCTATTTCTATTAAGCCCCGTGCTGATCGCCGGAGGTATTGCTTTACTTTTAAAAAAGCATATCTCGAAATATCTTCTGATCATCACCCCGCTATATTTGATATATTATGTGCTAAGCTATACCATCGGCTGGGAGTGGAGTTCTCCCAAATACACCGGAAATAGCGAGGGGTACACATTCTATTTTCTTTTTGTCCTGATATCATCACTTTTGATCCTGCTTTATTCCCTTTCCATTTTTCCCAAGAACGTGGAGAGTCGTTTTAAGAAAAAACCGCTGATCACCTATTCCTTTCTATTCTCATTCTTCCTGCTGGTCTTTGCCTCCATGTGGGTCAAAGAGGTACTGGAAGTTATGGCCACCGGCACCACCCGGGCCTACGATATTGCCCCCACCGCATTCTGGGTGGTGCGTATCTTCGACCTGGGATTTTCCATTCCCCTGGGTTTGATCAGCGTTTATTTATTATGGACCAGGCCCAACACCACCTATTCCATCCAATTCCTTTTCTATGGGTTCTTTTTTACCATGATCATTGCGGTCAATGCCATGGGTTTGGTGATGTATTTCAACCATGACCCCACTTTCCTGCTGCGGGATCTGGTCGTTTTTATCGTTTTGGCCCTGATCGTTTTCAGTGGATTCATCTTTATTCAGAAGAACTATCGGGTCATCACTGATAAATAGCACCGGCTGTCGAAGCTTATATTGCCATAGATAACAAAGAACCCCGCAAAAAGCGGGGTTCTTTCATGACCTGATATCAGGCCGGGCGTAATTCCACCGTGAAATGCCGCATGATGGGCGCCTCCCGCACTATGGCATATCCCTTTTTGATCTGATCCCTCCGGTCAAATACATTTTTCAGACATTCGGCTACGTACAACATGTGATTGTCGCTATAGACCCGGCGGGGTATGGCCAAACGCAGCAGTTCCAGGGCCGGATAGCGGTTCTCCCTGGTCTCCGGGTCGCGGTCGGCCAACAAGGTGCCGATCTCCACTCCCCTTACCCCGCCTTCCTTGTAAAGTTCTACTCCCAGTGTCTGAGCTATGTATTCTTCCTTTGGGACATGGGGCAGAAATTTCTTGGCATCTACGAAGACCGCATGTCCCCCTACCGGTTCCTGGATGGGAATGTTGTAAGACATCAACTTTTCCCCCAGCAGTCTCACTTGTCGGATACGCGATTCCAGATAGTCGAACTCGGTAGCCTCACGCAGGCCGACAGACAGCGCACCAAGATCACGCCCGGCCATGCCGCCGTAAGTAAGATAACCCTCGAACACGATGTTGAAGGTGCTGGCCTTTTCGAACAATTCTTTTTCCTTGAAAGCAATGAACCCGCCGATGTTGACTATACCATCCTTCTTGGCGCTCATGGTGCAGCCGTCCACCAGGTCGAACATCTCCCGAACTATCTGCTTGATGCTCTTATCGGCACATCCCGCCTCGCGTTCTTTGATAAAGAAAGCATTCTCGGCAAAGCGGGCGGCATCGAAGAACAAGCGGATGCCGCGTTTTTTACACAAAGCAGACACAGCCTTTATGTTCTCCAGCGATACCGGCTGCCCGCCGGATGAATTGCAGGTGACGGTGATCAAACAGAGCGGTATTTTCTCTTTGGGATATTTATTGAAGACGGCTTCCAGCTTGTTCAGGTCCAGATTCCCTTTGAAGAGATGCTGGGAGGATGTATCAAAGGCTTGGTCGATGGTGCAATCCAGGGCCTTGGCCTTGCGGAATTCTATGTGTCCTTTTGTGGTATCAAAGTGGCTGTTGCCGGGAATCACGAAGTCGGGGGCCTCCATGCCCATTAATGCGGAGAACAGCACGTTTTCGGCCGCCCGCCCCTGGTGGGTGGGCAGGAAATACGGCATGCCCAGCAGTTCTTCGATGGTCTGCTTAAGCTTGTAATAAGAACTGGCACCGGCATATGACTCGTCGCCCAGCATCACTTCGGCCCACTGGCTGCTGCTCATGGCCCCGGTGCCGGAATCGGTCAGCAGGTCGATGAATACATCTTCGCTTTTTATGTTGAACAGGTTGAACCCGGCCCGGCTGATCAATTCCTCCCTTTCGGGCCTAGTGGTGCGGCGGATGGGTTCCACCATCTTGGTCTTGTATGGTTCGGCGAATGGCAGTTGCGTCATGCCTGTCTCCTTGCGAATATATATTATTTATTATTTTGGAAAATCATAGAACAGGCCCCTCCCCTTATGGAGAGGGGCATATGCGCCGGGACCTTTGTTTTTACGATACGTCGATTGTCGATGATTGATCATTCATCCTTAAGTTTCTCTTCCAACTCGGCTATCCTTCTTTCCAGGGCATTTATCTTCTTGATGTAATTCGGCAAAAGAGCCACACTGGCCTCGCGGCGGCAAGCCTCGGAATGTTTTTTGGCCGGATAACCCGAAGCCACGGTATTGCTGGGAATGGATTTCAGGACCCCGGCCTGAGCGCCGAAAGAGACGTCATCCCCGATCTTCAGATGTCCGATGATCCCGACCTGCCCCCCCATCACCACCCGGTCCCCGATGAAGGTCGATCCGGCCACACCGGACTGCCCGGCCACCACTCCGTCCCGGCCGATGTGGACGTTGTGGGCGATCTGCACCAGGTTGTCAATTTTTGTGCCCTGTTTGATGATGGTGGGACCAAGCGCTCCGCGGTCGATGGCGGTGTTGGCTCCTATTTCCACATCGTCCTCCAGTACCACATTGCCCACCTGGGGTATCTTGTAATATTTATCGCCATCCTTGGCATAGCCGAAGCCGTCCGAACCGACCACGACCCCGCCGTGCATGATGACCCGGTTTCCTATCCGACAGCTCTCGCGTATGGACACCTGGGGATAGACCAAGCAATCGTTCCCAAGGCTGGCACCCGCTCCGATGTAGCAAAGAGGCATGACCACTGTATTGGCCCCGATGACGGCTCCGGCTTCGATGACCACATAGGCTCCGATGGTGGCGCTGGCGTCTATCTTGGCCGAATGATCGATGATGGCTGACGGATGAATGCCCGGTTGAAATTTCTGCCTGGCAATATTGTAGAAGAAGGTCACCGCTTTGGCAAAGCTGAGGTAGGGATTTTCGGAGACTATCAGCGTCTTGTTTTCCACCGCCACGTTCCCGGGAACGATTATGCACGAAGCCTGTGTGCTGCTCAGATATCCGGCATATTTAGGATTGGCCAGAAAGCTGAGTTGCCCCGTCTGGGCCTCCTTAAGCCCGGCCATGCCGATGATGTCCACATCCGGGCCCTGCAGCCGGCCGCCGCATTCCTTTGCCAGCAAGCTGGCCTTAAACCCGCTCATTGCTGTGAGATCCTTTGATTTAACTTTTCCGCCAGGTTCTCGCACCCCGTCACCAGTTCTCCTTCGCCGTTGATTTTTTCGTTCTCCTCTGCAATCATCTGATCACGCTCAACATCATATATTTTCAGGGTGATGGTTATCTGGTTATTGACGATGTTTTGGGTGATCTGGCCCAAGGTCATATATCTGGCGTTTATGATCTTGGCCATCTCCAGCCCCTTGGCTTCTTTGATCTCCGACTTGGATAAACCCTTGTCTTTAACGATATCGTCCACCTGTTTCTTCGGCAGCGGACTTACCTTTTGTCCCTTTCCTAAAGCGGTAAAGATAAAGTCAACGGCTTGCTTTCCGTACTTCTTTTTTATAGCCTCGGCGTCCAACTCCCAGATCGGAAAGATGGCTATGCTTGGCAAATTCTTGGCCGCCAATCCCTCTTCTTTGGCCAACTCTTCCAGCACCTGTTCGGTGATATCCAATTCTTTGGAAGCGTATACCACAAATCCCGAGGAGGAATCCAGCACCATCAGCAAGCCGTTTTCCAGGGCCACCTGCTTGACAATATTGCCGATCTTTTCGGCCATGGGTTTTGACAATTCTCTGTTCTTCTGGTCAGCCTTTCCTCCGGGATCGAATATTTCCTTCACCAGTGATTCCAATTCCTGCTTCTTGGCAGCGATCTCATCCTTCTTGGCCTTGCGCCTTTCACTGCTGATGACCAGATCCGTTTCCTCCAAGCTTTTCTCCAGGGAATCTATGATCCGCCGCCTTGAAGTGATCTCCTTGTTCCAGCCCTCAATCATCCGGTTCATCTCTTGGCGGATATCGTCGGCTCCCCGATAGTTGGCAAAAATAGCCTTGGAATCCACATACCCTACCTTCTGGCCGTAAGCTGGATTGATCAGTAAGGCTGAGGCCGAAAGCATGAGGAATAAGATCGCGGATTGCCTGATAGTCATATATACTTCCTTTCCTTCCGGTTTATTAGAACGAAGTACCCAACTGGAAATGCAGCTGCCACTTATCGGACTGCCCATTCTTGTCCCAGTCGAAGCCCCAGCCCCAATCCAGACCAAGTATGCCCAGCATTGGGACCTCGGCCCTAACCCCCATTCCGGCGCCTTTGTACAGCACCGATGGGTGGACCTTGTCGTACTGGGTCCAAGTATTTCCGGCATCGGCAAATGCCAGCAGGTAGACGCTTTGATTGAAGCTGTATTTGACCTCCAAATTACTAAGCAGCATTATCCGCCCGCCATAGGTCGATTTATTGATGCTTTGGTCGGGATATCCCCTTACTCCGTCATCTCCCGAACCGCCGATCCGGAACCTCTCGTAGGCTGGCACTGTTGAGGGGCTGCTGTATCCGTCGACCACTCCGGTCTTAGCCCGGGCCATGCCTACGAATTTCCAGAACAGGGGGTGATAATAACGGTATTCCAACAGGTATTTTTGATAATTTATTTTCCCTCCCAGGATGCCTCCGGCATATTTGGCCGACCCCACCGTCCGGGTGCCGGAACTGGCATTAAAAGGCCTGTCCCGGCTGTCGCGCACCAAGGTAAACGAAGTGCTGGAAGAGATCGTGGGATAATTGTTGCTGTTGATATACTTGGCAAAAGTTTCCGACAGGTCCGTCAGATTAATCCGCTCCAGGCTGTATGACCAGTAGCCCCGGGTATAATCCAGCCAAGGGATCGGGCGGCCCAGGCTGACGCTTCCACCGGTTTTCTTTTGGGTATAATCGGTGTAAGAGTATTGGGTATGATAGATGTCAAATCCCACCGAAGTCGGTGTATCGAAAAGCCATGGTTCCGAAAAGCCAAGATCAATATTGAACTTTTTATTGCTGAATTCGGTCTTGAGATTGACCGTCTGTCCCCGGCCCAAAAAATTGGGAACCCCGATCTGTATGAACCCAGCCAATCCGTCGGTTGCCCCATAGGTAGTGCCGACCTGGAACTGCCCCACCGTCTTCTCCTTGACCTCAAAGATCAGGTCGATATTTCCCGTGGTGTCGGCCGGCTGATAATTGAGCTGAACGTCCTCGAAATAACCCAGGGTGAATATCTCACGCTGGCTGCGCATCACCTTAGAACGTCTGAAAAGTTCTCCGGGTTTGACTGTCAGTACCCGACGGATTACTTTTTCCCTGGTCTTGGTATTGCCGGCGATGATAACCTTGCGGATATAGGCCGGATTATTCTCGATTATGTTATAGGTTATGTCCACGGTCGAATCATGCAGGTCCTGAAACGGTTCGATATGACAATAGATATATCCTTCCTCGGTGTAGATTGAGAAAAGATTCTCCATTGTTTTGTCGGCATCGTCTATCCGATATACTTTCTCGGGCTTTAATTCGGTAACCCGCACAAGTCTCTTGGAGCTGATCTTATCGTTGCCGGAGTATTCTATTCGGCCGATTATAAAACGGGGGCCTTCGGCAACATCTAAATGGACCGTTATTCGATCCATGTTCTGGTTATAAGACAGGGAATCCTGCCTGGCTTCGATCTCCAAGTGGCCCTGGTTTTTATATAAACGGGCTATTCGCTCCAGGTCCTGGGTCAGTGTATCCTGGTTAAAGGAGCCGCTTCTGAACCAGGGAATGACTTTCCATACAAATCCCCATCCCCGGGGCTTGGTTTTCATGGTTTTAATGATAGCCTTATCCTTTACGGCCGTGTTGCCTTCGATCATTATGTCTTTCACCCGGATCTTGCGGCCTTCAGCTATCTTGAAACGGACCGCATAACGGCTGCCCGATTCGATAAGGGTGTCGGTCACTTGGGCGTTGAAATAACCCTTTTCCATATACAGGGCCCTGATGGTATCCTTGGATTGAACCACATACTGGGGATCCAGAAAACTGCCGGATTTTAATGCCACTTTCTCTTCAAGTTCCTCGGATTTGATTTTCTTGTTGCCGAAGAATTCTATCCTTTCCACAATGGGTTTTTCCCTAACAGAAAATATCAGAATATACCCGTTCTCGGAGGAATCCCGGGATACCGACACTTCGGAGAAATATCCCAGTTGATAGACCTTTTTGATCGCCTCGGTTATGGCATTTTCATCCAGCTGATCGCCTGGCAGGATCCCGGATGTGTTCAAAACGGCTTCCGGATCGATACGCTCAATACCTTCCACTTTGATGTCCGCTATAACTGCGGCCCGGGCCGGCGAAGCCAGGATAATAAAAGATAAAATCAAAAGAATGGCCGGATATAATCTGCGATTCATATGTCTTTCCTGTTAAGTTTTTTTGGTGCTCGGCCCTGACGGAAAGCGACCGGGCCGGGCCGATTGATGATTATAACATCCTGGCAATACAGCCGTCAATTGAAAATCACCGTATTATAGCGAAAAAGGCTGGCTTTGGCCAGCCCGCTTCACGTGTCATTTTTCTGTTTTTCGGCGTCTTTTTCTGGTTCCGCTCTCTTCTTTTTCCCTGCTGCGGGGCAGGAATCGCAGGGCATCTCCTTCGGCCTCTATCAGCACGCTGTCCCCGAACTTGATCCCGGCTTTCAATATCTCCTCGGACAGCGGATCCTCCACCATCCTCTGGATGGTGCGGCGCAGCGGCCTGGCGCCATAGGTGGGATCGAACCCTCTGGTCACCAATAATTCCTTGGCCGGTGAAGAGATGCCAATGGTGATATCCTTCTCCTTGAGCCTCTGAGAAAGCTGACCGATGAGGATTTCGACTATCTTCTCCATCTCCTGCCGTCCCAGCGAATTGAACACCACCACTTCGTCCACCCGGTTCAAGAACTCGGGATTGAATGTCTTTTTAAGCTCCGACAGCACCTTGTCCTTCATCTGGTCAAAAGCCAGCATTTGGTCGTTCTTCTGGAACCCCAGGCTGACGCCTTTCTTGATCTCCCGGGCGCCCAGATTGGAGGTCATGATCAGCACCGCGTTCTTGAAACTTACCTTACGGCCGTAGGAATCGGTCAGGTGTCCGTCCTCCAGCACCTGCAACAGCATGTTGAACACATCGGGATGGGCCTTCTCGATCTCGTCCAGCAAGACCACCGAATAGGGTTTGCGGCGGATCTTCTCGGTAAGTTGTCCGCCCTCGTCGTAGCCCACATACCCCGGAGGGGCCCCCACCATCCGGGAGACCGCGAACTTCTCCATGTATTCCGACATATCCACCCTTACCAGGGCGTTCTCGTCGTCGAATAGGAATGAGGCCAGCGCCCTGGCCAGTTCGGTCTTGCCCACGCCGGTGGGGCCCAAAAAGATGAACGAACCCATTGGCCGGCGGGTATCGCGAATGCCGGCCCGGCTGCGCCGCACCGCCCGGGATACGGCCTCCAGGGCCTGATCCTGGCCTACCACCCGTCGTTTTAGCTCATCTTCCATACGCAATAGCCGGGCGGACTCCTTTTCCTCCAGCTTGACGATGGGGATCCCTGTCCAGCGGGAGATGACGTAAGCAATATCCTCGTCGGTTATGTTCACCGCCACCTGATCTCGGCTTTTCTTCCAGGCCTCCCGCAATCGGTCGATCTCCCGTCGCTTGTTCTTTTCGGAATCGCGCAGGGCGGCGGCTTTTTCATAATCCTGGGCCTTGACGGCTTCGACCTTGCTTCCTTTGATCTCTTTCAATTCGCTTTCCATGAACTTGATCTCAGCAGGAGGTTCGGAAGTCGACAGCCTGGCCCTCGATCCGGCCTCGTCCAGCACGTCTATGGCTTTGTCGGGCAAAAAACGATCGGTGATGTAGCGGTCGGCCAGCCTGACCGCCGATTCTATGGCGGCATCAGAATATTTCACCCGGTGATGATCCTCGTATTTTCCCCGTAAACCATTCAGTATCTTGAGGGACTCCTCCACCGACGGAGCCTCCACCATTATGCTCTGAAAACGGCGCTCCAAAGCCCCGTCCTTTTCGATGTGCTTGCGGTACTCGTCCAGAGTGGTGGCTCCCACGCACTGCATCTCTCCCCGGGCCAGGGCCGGTTTCAGCATATTCGAAGCATCCAGGGCGCCTTCGGCGCCGCCGGCCCCCACGATGGTGTGCAGTTCGTCCAAAAAAATGATATTGTCCCTGGTCTGGCGCAGTTCGTTCATCAGGGCCTTCATCCGTTCCTCGAACTGACCGCGGTATTTGGTCCCGGCCACCACCGCCGCCAGGTCCAGGGCCATCACCCGCTTGGCCAGCAGTGGTTCCGGCACCTCGCCGTTGATTATCTTCTGGGCCAAACCCTCTACTATGGCGGTCTTGCCCACTCCGGCCTCGCCTATAAGCAGGGGATTGTTCTTCTTGCGCCGGGAAAGTATTTGGATGACCCGCTCTATCTCCCGGCTGCGCCCGATCACCGGGTCCAACCGGCCGTCCTTGGCCAGCTGGGTCAGATCCCGGCAGAAATAATCGAGGGCCGGGGTCTTGCTCTGCCCGTCCTGTTGCGGAGCCGGTGACGAACCCGGCTCGGTGGACAGCAGCCGCATGATCTCGGAACGGACCATATCCAGGCTGAGGCCCAGCGACACCAAGGACCGGGAAGCGATTCCCTCCTGATCGTCCATCAGCCCCAAAAGCAGGTGCTCGGTGCCCACGTAATTATGCTGCAGGTTGCGGGCCTCTTCCACCGCCAGTTCCATGGCTCGCCGCGCCGACAGGTTGAACGGCAGCTCGCCCATCAGGATGGTCTCCCCGCCCTTGGGCATCAGTTCTTCCACCTTGCGGCGGATCTGCTCGGTGCTAAGGCCCAAGCTCAATAGGACGGCCACCGCCACCCCTTCGCCTTCCCTGAGGATGGCCAGCAGGATATGCTCGGTGCCTATATAATCGTGCTGTAGCCGCCGAGACTCCTCCCGGGCTATAAACAAAACCCTTTTGGTCCGTTCGGTAAATCTGTTATCCTTCATAAAAATCCCGATCTTTCATTTGACTCCAATTGGGAGGTTAAAGTTTAAACAAAATTCTGCAAACGTTCCCTGACCAGCCTGGCCCTTTCGGCGTCCAGGTTGGGTGCGTCCATCTCGGAATCCAGCATGATCTGAAGATGGGCCGGCTGGGCGGAGATCAAAAGCTTGTTCAAGATGTCCAGCCCCGCCCTGGGAAAAAGTTCCAGCGATATACCCAGCCTCAGTGACGAGGAAAGCTCCATGAACTCCTGGGTGGAAAGCATCCTGGCGTTGGCCAAAATGCCGTAAGCCCTCCAGATGTTATCCTCGGTCTGCCGGCGGGCATGGTCCATGATGAAGCGCCTGGTCTCCATTTCCTGTTCCAGCAGGGTCCGGCCCACCCGCTCCACGCTCTCGATTATCTCCAGTTCGCTCCGCCCCAGGGTGGCCCGATTGGATATCTGGAAGATGTCCCCGGCCACTTCGCTGCCTTCGCCATAGAAGCCGCGGATCATTATCCCCTGGCCCTCCAGCTCGGACAGGTGCTTCTCTATTTTTTTGGTTCGCACCAGGGCCGGCAGATGCATCAGCAGGGAGGCCCGCAGACCGGTGCCCAGGTTGCTGGGGCAGCAGGTCAAAAAGCCCCATTCCTGGGAATAGGACATTTGCAAGAGCTTCTGAAGCTGGTCGTCAACCTGATCCACTATCCGGAAGGCCTCTATCAGGTCCAGGCCCGGTAAAAGGCTTTGCATCCGCAGATGATCCTCTTCGTTGATCATCAGGTCCAGGGATTGGTTCTTTCCCACCATCACCCCGGCTCCGCTTTTTTTCCCGATCATCTCGGGACTTATCAGTCTTCGTTCCTGAAGGGCGTTTTTGTCGATATCGCTCAGGCCTTCCATGTTGAAAAAGGCCGCATCGCCGAAATAATTGACCGCCACTGCCGCCGCTTTGACCGTATCGCGTACCAGGCAGCGTTCCTCATCCATGGCCCGTTCGGGGAAAAGGTGATCGGCCAGGTTGCGGGCCAGCCTTACCCGGCTGGATATCACCACACCCGATTCGCCGGCTTGAACCTTGAGCCAGCCTGCCTCCTGGCTTATCAGGCCTCTTATGCCGTTATCAGGAAGGCTCATTTGGTTTCGCTGGCCTCCAATTGCCTGATCTGGTCGCGCAAAGATGCCGCTATTTCGTATTCCTCGTTCACTACCGCAGACTGCAATTCGTGTTTAAGCCTTTCTATCTTGCGTCCTGAAACGACCGATTCCAAACCTTCAGATGGCGGAACCGTTTTACCCAAGTGTCCGTTGACCCCGTGCAACTGCCTGACCAGCGGCCTCAGACTGCCGTTGAAGACCTGGTAGCAGTTGGGACAACCCAGCCGGCCCAGCTTCTTGAAATCGGTCAGGGCCAATCCGCAGTTGGGACACTGAACGGCCTTGTCCTCACCCTGTTCGTTTATTATATCGCGGATCATTCCGGCCAGCATATCGCTCAGGGACGAAAGGGCCAGATTGAGGCTCTTGGCCAGCCCTTTTAGCTCGGCGCATTCCCGGCATAAATTATATTCGGTGGTCTGGTTGTCGCGCACCTCGGTATAGCGCATAACAGCCTCGTTCTTTTTGCATAGATCGCAGAGCATATCGTCCTTAAATAATTAACTGTCAACGGATTATTGGTCTTCCCTGTCATAAATATAGCCATTAAAACCTTTTTTGTCAACCCCTGGCGGCGGAACGAAAATATTATGTTTTTCAGGCCCCGGTCTTGAAAAGTTCGCCTGATACGGCTTTGATATCCGGGCGGTTGCCGAGGGCTATCCTGGCGCAGAAACTTTTCCCGGCAATGAACTCCAGTGGCTGGCGGACAGTTCCCACCAGCTTCTCAAGTTTTTCCCGGACCGGGTGACGGTCCTCTGGCCACCATAGGTCAAGCCGGTTCCCGTCCAGTTTGACCCTGGTGATGCCCAGGCTGGCAGCCCCCAGCCTGAGTCGGGCGGCATCCAGTAAACGCTCCACCTCCTGAGGCAGAGAGCCGAAACGATCTGACATTTCCTCGCTGATCCTGTCGAATTTACCCATATCCCCGGCCTTGTTGATCTGGCGGTACAGGTTGATCCGTTCGTTGGGATCCTCCACGTACTCCGGCGGGATCAGGGCTCGGCCCTGGATCTCTATCTTGACGTCTATCTGGGGCACCACAGGCAGTCCCTTCAGTTCCCTGACCGCCTCTTCCAGGAGCTGACAGTAGAGGTCGAAGCCCACTGCGATCATATTGCCATGCTGTTCACGGCCCAAAAGATTTCCGGCGCCGCGGATCTCCAGGTCCCGCAGGGCCAGTTGGAACCCCGAGCCTAGTTCTGACAGCTCTTCTATCACCCTCAATCTCTTGCGGGCCACTTCCCCTATCCTTCCGCCCTTGGGTATGATCAGGTGAGCGAAGGCCCTTTTGTTGGAGCGCCCCACCCGGCCCCTCAACTGGTAAAGCTGTGCCAGTCCGAACTTGTCAGCCCGGTTGATGATGATGGTGTTGACGTTGGGCATGTCCAATCCCGATTCGATGATGGTGGTGGCCACCAGCACGTCGTAGCGCTTGGCGGCAAAGGCCAGCATCACCCGCTCCAATTCCCTCTCCTCCATCTGGCCGTGGGCGAAAGCCACCTCCACCCCCGGCACCAGGCTGGCCACGTAGGAAGCCATGGCGGCGATGGACTGCACCCGGTTGTGCAGGAAGAACACCTGACCTCCCCGGTCGGCCTCACGCAGAATGGCTTCCTTGATCCGGGCCGCGTTCCATAAAGAGACCTCGGTGATAACCGCCAGCCGGTCCTTGGGCGGGGTCTCGATGTTGGAAATATCTCTTGCTCCCAACAATGACATGTGCAGAGTGCGGGGAATGGGCGTGGCGGTCATGGTCAGTACGTCCACCGCTTTGAACAGTTGCTTGAGCTTTTCCTTGTGGGCCACCCCGAAACGCTGCTCTTCGTCCACCACCAGCAGGCCCAGCTTTTTGAACTGTACATCCTTTTGGATCAGCCGGTGGGTACCGATGACGATATCCACCTCTCCGGAAGTTATCGATTGGATGACCTTCTTCTGGTCGCCGTGCTTACGGAAGCGAGACAGCATCTCCACCTTGACCGGATAATCGGCTAGCCGCTCCCGGAAGGTCTGGTAATGCTGTTCGGCCAGCACCGTGGTGGGCACCAGCACCGCCACCTGGCGGCCGTCCATCACCGCCTTGAAGGCCGCCCGTAGTGCTACCTCGGTCTTGCCGTAGCCCACGTCGCCGCACAGCAGGCGGTCCATGGGCCTGTCGCTCTCCATGTCGGCCTTGATCTCTTCGATGGCCTTAAGCTGATCGGTGGTCTCCTGGTAGATGAAGGAGGCCTCCAATTCCTTCTGCCACAGAGTGTCCGCCGAGAATTTTATCCCCGGCTGGGATTTGCGGGCAGCATACAGGGCCAGCAGTTCCTTGGCCATGTCCCGGGCCGAGCGCTTGGCCCGGGCCTTGGTCTCCTCCCAGGCCGCCGAACCCAGCTTGGAGAGGGCGGGATGAGAACCCTCCTCGGCCGAGTATTTCTGTATCCGCTTCAGTTGATCCACCGGCAGATACAGCTTGTCTCCGTCCCGGAAGACCAATAACAGGCACTCGGTCTGGCGGTCGTCTATCTTCAGGCTGATCAGCCCCTGGAACTGGCAGATTCCGTGATCCACGTGGACCATGAAGTCGCCTTTTTTAAGCGCCTCCAGGCTGCGGATGGCCCCGCCCCCCTTGAAGAACCTGCGGGCCCTCCGGCGCTTCTCCCGGGCGAAGATCTCCCGCTCGGTGATGGCGCACAGAGAAGCCTCGGGAAAAATGAACCCGCTGTGCAGGCCGGCCACCTCGATCTTGGAGGAATTCTTGGTCTGTCCGTCGATGATCTCGTTAAGGCGTTCCTGTTGACCCTGGTTGTCACAGAGCAAAAATATTTGGAAGTTATCCTGATGGAGTTTTTCCACCCTGGCGCCCAGCAGGTCCAGATTGGACATGAACGGCTCCACCGGCTGGATGCCAATGCGGACCATCTCCTCGGGAGCCTTTTCCTCGGATAGACCGAAACCGGCTCCGGAAGTGACCATCAGGCGGCTGAAAGCCGACAAGCCCCGCCGGAACTGTTCTCCGGAAGCGAACCTTTTATCGTTGACCATGTCATGGTATTCTTCGGACAGCTCCGACCATTCGGATGATATCTCGCCTGGCTCATCCTGGATGACTAAACAATTCTCCGGCAGGTGCTCCAACAGCAGTGCGGTCCTATCTGACGTTTCGATCCGGGGCAAAATGACAGCTTTTTCCAGTCGGGCAGTGGAACGCTGGTCCACCAGACTGAAGCGCCGCAGCGAGACCAGAACGTCGTCGTCCAACTCCAACCTGACGGGCCCTTCCTCGCTGTAACCGGCGATGTCGATGATGGAACCCCGCAGGCTGACGTCGCCGATGCCCGATACCACCGGCTGTCGCTCGTAGCCGGAATCGATCAATCGGGCCAGCAATTCCTCTCTATCCACTTTCATGCCCATCGAAAGATCTATCTTCCGCTGCGTGAATTCTGCCGGATTGACGGTGCGTTGGATGACCGACCTGGCCGAAGCCAAAATCACCGCCTGCTGTTTATCCGCCAATACCTGCAGGCATTCCATCCGGCTGCCGATCAGTTCAACATCCGGCTCCTTTTCGTCCCCGGGGAGGATGTCCCAGGCCGCCCACCATTTGACGCTCTCCGGGCCCAGAAGTATGGAGAGATTGTCCCGCTGCCGCTCGGCTTCCTCGTCGTTGGGGGTGATCCACAGCAGTGTTTTGGGCTTGCCGGAATACAATCCGGAGACGATCACTGATTTCCCGGCCTCGCAGGGACCGGTCAGTCCGAAATGCTTTTGTTCGGAAACATAAAGCTCGTAAAGTTTGGCAAATGAAGCGCTGTTACTGACCGCTTTAGATATTTTTTCTAAAAACATATTTTATTCCTCAATGATATGATAAATCAACTGCCTGTCGAGCGGTAATGTTTTACCCCAAATTGCCAAACTTGCAATGATATGGCCAGAAAGATCAGGCCTATTAAAGGTGTGAATATCTGCAGCCCAAAAGGGCTATTGAATATCGTATCCGGCCGGCCCAGTATAGCGACGACGGGAAAATATGTGACGCATCCCAGCGGAATGATAAAGATAAAGAAATGCCGGAACCATTTCTGATATATCTCCAATGGATACTGTGTGGTCTGCACTCCTCCGTAAGTGAACATGTTCATGACCTCCAGCGATTCAATGGTCCAGAAGGATATGGTGGCCTGCAACACGAACAGGCCATAGAACAGACAGATTGCGCCGGATATGGAGAAAAGCATTATCATTATCCGTGATGCCGACCAGGTTATATCGACGGCCATCATTCCCCAGATCAGCACTGCTAGCCCTTGGATCAGCCGACCCAGTCTCATCAGCTGAAAATCGCTGACCGCTACCTGCAGGGCGGTACTGCGCGGCCTCAGCAGCATTATGTCGAAATCGCCGGATCTGACCAAGTGGGAGAACATGTCGAAGCCCCGGCCTATCCCTTCGGCCACTGCGAACGAAATGTTCACGATGCCATAGAATAGCAAAACTTCCGGCAGGCGCCATCCTTTTAGGGCGCCGAAACGGTCGAACAGGGCCAGCACCACCACCACCTCAAGGGCATGCAGTATCAATTGGCCGAATACCTTCATCAGGAAAGAGGCCCGGTACTGCAGCTGGCTGCGAATGGCCTGTTTGATATATTTTAGCCAAAGCGCTATCGGATCCTTCATCTCACCCTCCCTGTATGACCACTTTTTTAACGCTGCTTCTCAGCAGAAGATGGCCCAGCAGTATAAAGAATATTATCCACAAACATTGCACCAGCAACAATCCGGGAGCTTTGCCTAAGTGAAGCTGCCCCAGATAAAGGCGAAAAGGTATGTCTATCAATCCTCGGAAAGGCAGAAAATTCACGACGCATTGGGACCAATCAGGCAGCAATGGAAGCGGGATATACGTTCCGGAGAAAAGAAAGGTCAACACGATCAGCATCTGTGACAGCCCTTCGCCGGAGACCGTCCAGAAGAACAGGATATTTATACATACCACTATCGAGGTGCTCAGCACAACTCCCAGCATCATTGCCGCAACAAACGCCGCTGCAGCAGGGATCGAGGCAGGCAATTGAAGCCCCAGAAAAGGTATTGCTATGAGGAACATGGGTATCGAGCGCATGGTCATCGGCACGACTTTTGAAGCCAAAAACCTGGCAAACCACATCCAGTAAAGCCTGGCCGGCTTTATCAATTCGTATCCCACCCCGCCATCCCGTATCATCTGCATCACATCACGGTCGGTGGACCAGGGCAGGACCAGCAGCAATGCCTGGCCCAGCCAGATGTAACTGATCACCTGCTGCAGGCTCATCGGCTGGGGACTGTTGGACGATCGGTAGAACGCCTGATAGATCATCACCAGGATGAATCCCCAGAAAAGCTGGGTGCAGAACCCGGCCAGGGCCGCCGTCCGGTACTGGAACACCGTGGCGCAACGAGCCCTGAACACTGCCCAGTAGGGCCTCATTGCGAAGCCCTCCCGTAGAGCCTGGCTATTATTTCCTCGATGGGCGGGTTCTCCACGAAAAGATCGCGGACCTGATGGGTTCCGGTTATCCTTTTTATCAGATCGTGAACGGCGATCCTGGTGGGATCGAATCGCATCCACACCCGGTGCCCGTCGCGCTTTATTATCTCTGCATCGGGATCGGATAAAGGTATGGCCGAATCCTCCAGATCCACTATCAGTCTCCTTTCGGTTGTGACCAGGGCACGCAATTGCTGCAAACTGCCGTCCATGAATATCCGGCCGTGGTTGATGACTATCACTCTCCGGCACAAAGATTCGATGTCGTCCATGTCATGGGTGGTCAATATCACGGTCACGCCCTGCTCGCGGTTTATCCGTCCGATGATGTCCCTTATGGCCAGCTTGCTGACGGCATCCAGGCCGATGGTCGGCTCATCCAAGTACAGGATCTTGGGCGAATGCAGCAGCACCGCCGCCAGGTCGCATTTCATCCTCTGGCCCAGCGACAGTTGGCGCACCGGAACGTCCAACAATTCCTTCAGATTCAGCAGTTCCATCGATCTCTCAAACTGCTGTTCATAACTGTCTTCCGAAATTCGGTAGATGTCCTTTAAAAGCTGGAATGATTCGATCACCGGCAGGTCCCACCACAGCTGGGTCCGCTGGCCGAATACCACCCCGATGTTCCGCACCGTCTCGATCCTCTGCTTCCAGGGGGTCATGCCCAGTACTTCCACCCGGCCGGAATCGGGCACCATTATCCCGGAAAGCATTTTTACCGTAGTGCTCTTGCCCGCTCCGTTGGGCCCGATGAAACCGACCAGCTCGCCTGGTTCCAGAGAGAACGAAATGCCATCCAGCGCTGATACCGTACGGTATTCTCTGTGCACCAAGCCCTTTACCGCGCCTGCCAATCCTGACGAGCGTTCAGCCACCTTAAAGGTCTTTTTCAGGTCGCCAACGACTATCTGGGACATCAACCCTCCTTTCTTTAGGTATTTTGATCACAAACGCCGAAAGGCCAAGGCCCCGTTTTAATGGGGGGTCTTGGCTTATTTTCCTTATTCAGTTGCGTTTATTATACTATACTTGGGATTTGTTGTAAAGCCCTATGCTTTTCCGTCTCGGTAAGCCATGAACTCACCGTATTCCCCGCAGGTCTCGAAGCCCAGCTTCCGGTAACATTTGACGGCCCCGGCGTTCTCGGCTAGAACATTAAGGCCGATCACATCGACCGCCTTCATAAGATTTTGGCAGAGCGCGGCAGTGACCTTGGTTCCCAGCCCCTGCCCCCGGAGTTCCGGCATAGTGGCAATATTCCCCAATGCCGCCACTTTATACTCTGGCGAATAGACATGGATCCCGGCAACGCTTACCAGCCGCCCATTCCGGCGCAAGCCAAAATATTGTCCCGACTCAAGCATCCGGGCATCAAACCAGTTGCCGGGATAGGCCAAAGCATAGAATTCAAGCATTTCTTTTTCATCCGATACGCCCAATTGGACTACTTCAGAGATGTCTGCTCCCTTGGGCATTTTAGGATCCGACAGCACCATCTTCAAATGCCTACCGTGATGCTCCAATTTGAATCTCTCTTTTACGATCTCATCCAACCCGGGCGAAAGATGGCAGTAGAATTTATCGGGCAGGTCATTGAAGATTTCACGTAACAGTTCTTGGATGCTATCTGTATCACTGTCAGATAAAGCTAGCAACACCGGCAGTTCGGTGCCCTTGTAGAGTAGCGTGATGGAATCTACCTGGCCATTAGACTCATGCGCATACCAGGTAGTATAAGGGAAGAAGAAATCGTCCAGGTCGCCCAGCTCATACAAGTGAAGAGCGGCGTTGCGTCGCATGAATGATTCGATCTTTGCTTTATCATTTATAACGATCATTGTCCTTTTAATCACAAGATTCAAAGACATCCCGGAATCCAATGACATACATTGCCAGCTTCGCTTCTTTGCGATAAATTATCATGTCATGCACTATTCAGCTTTTTCACTTCCCTTAAAATCATGGCCGTGGTGATCACCGCCGCTGTAAAATCGGCGATCGGCCCCGATATCCACACCCCGTCTATCTTGAATATCGGAGGCAGGATCAGAACCATCGGTATCAGAATGATCACCTGCCTCAGCATGTTGAGGAACATGGCAATCTTGGCCTTGCCGATGGCCTGGAAGAAGTTCGAGCCCACCACCTGGGCGCCGACCACCGGAAACGCGGCCAAAAGGATCCGCATGCCGCGCACTCCTATTTCCAGAAGGCGCGGGTCGCTGGTGTTGAACAGCGAGATGATGGCATGCGGGAATATCTCAACCGCCAAAAAGCCGGCCACGCTGATGGCACTGGCCGAGATCAGGGCCAGTTTCAGGGTGCGCTTCACCCGGGCGTACTGCTTGGCCCCGTAATTGAAACCGATGATGGGCTGGGAAGCCATGTTGATGGCGATCATACAGAACACCACCATCATGGCTACACTGTTGATGATCCCCATGGCCCCGGCCGCCAGATCGCCCCCGTATTTTATGAGCTGGATGTTGAACAGGGCGTTGATGACGCTGCCGGCCAGCTGCATGGCGAACGGCGCCATGCCGATGGAGAAGATGCCCAGCACGATGCTCTTCTCCAGTCGCAAATTGGCGGGATGCAGTTTAAGCGCCGTCTGTTTGCCCGTAAAATGTAAAAATACCCAGGTGCTGGTAATTGCCATGGAAATGACCGTAGCGATGGCCGCTCCCCTTACCCCCATGTGGAAAACGAAGATGAACAGCGGGTCCAGCAGGGCGTTGGTCACCGCACCGATGACCATGGTGTACATGGCCACCTTGGCGTGCCCTTCGGCCCGGATCATGTTGTTCATGCCGAAGCCCAGCCCCTGGAAAATGTTCCCTAAAAGGATGATGGTAATATACTGCCTGGCATAGCCCAGGGTATCGGGTCCGGCCCCGAATAATGACAGCACTGTATCCCGGAAGATCAACCCCAGCACGGTGATGGCCAGCGAGATGACCGCCAGCAGGGTAAAGGCGTTGCCTACTATCTTCTCGGCCTCTGCCTTGTTCTGCTGTCCCAGCCTGATGGAGACCAGCGAGGCCGAGCCCATGCCCACCAGCATGCCGAAGGCCATGGCGATGATCATGATGGGAAAGGTGACGGTCAGGCCGGACAGCGCCAGCGCCCCCACCCCGCGGCCGATGTAGATCCGGTCCACGATATTGTAAAGGGTGTTGGCCGCCACGCCGGTGATGGCCGGGACGAAATATTTCCACAGCAGTTTGCCTACCGGGGTCTGTCCTAATTCCTGGGAACGGTCCAAGATGTTTGCTCCTGAGATGTTTAAGATGCTTCCCCGCGAAAGAACGCAAAATTAACGAAATTCTTTTAGCCTTTTTCGCATATTTAGCGGGTAAAAAAGAAACAGTGCGGGCAGAAAAACCCGCACCGTGAAAATGATTATATCCTAAATATTTTTAATATTCAAGCCGTTCAAAATTTCAGACGGTCGCGGCCTTAAGTATGCCCTGGCTGGCCGCCTGGCGGTATTCCTCCAGCAGTTCCCGCACCAGTTCCCTGACCGGAATTATTCCCTTGGCCCGATAGGCATTGGCTCCGGCAAAGGCGAAACCGTCCTCCAGCAATCCCTTTTGGGCGTTGATCAGGGCCAGGGCGATGCAGTAAGGCGCGTTCTTGAAATCGCAGGTGATGATGCAATGATGCGGGCACCGGAACGGCTTCTTTTCGCCGCGGCCGACCTCGTCGATGAACTTATTGCGGATGGCCCGGCCCGGCATCCCCACCGGGCTTTTGATGATGACCACGTCGTTCTGGTCTGAATCTATGTAGCTCTGCTTGAACTTTAATGAGGGATCGCATTCGTCGGTGGTCACGAAACGGGTTCCCATCTGGACCCCGGCCGCTCCCAGTTCCAGGAATTTGTGGATGTCCTCGCCGGTATAGATCCCGCCGGCCGCGATCACCGGAATGGGCTTGTTGTATTTTTCGATGAACGGGCGGAGGGCGGCTATCACTTCGGGGATCAGCTTTTCCAGGGCGAACTGCGGATCGTTGAGGTTCTCCGCCTTGAATCCTAGATGTCCTCCGGCCTTGGGGCCTTCCACCACCACCGCATCCGGCAGGCGCTGGTATTTGTCCTGCCACTTTTTTGCGATGATGCCGGCAGCCCGCCCCGAGGAGACTATGGGCACCAGCTTGGTCTTGGAATCCTTTTTAAGGAACTCCGGAAGGTTGAAGGGCAGGCCGGCCCCGGAAAAGATGATGTCTATCTCTTCCTCGATGGCGGCCTTGGCCAGGTCGGCGTAGTTGGAAAGGGCCACCATTATGTTGACGCCGATGACGCCGGGGGTCAGTTGGCGAGCCTTTTGGATCTCCTTTTTAAGGGCCCGGATATTGGCTTCCAGGTAGTTGGTGGTAAAATCCGGTTCGAACATTCCGATACCGGCGGCCGCTATGGTTCCCACTCCGCCCTGGTTGGCCACTGCCGAGGCCAGCCCGGCCAGCGACACGCCCACTCCCATCCCGCCCTGGATTATGGGAAGCTTTATATGAAGGTCCCCTATGGTCAAGGCCTTTAATTCTTTCAGGTTCATTCACGTTCCTTTTGAGTATTTTAAATATAACGGGCCGGTGGGTTTTCCTGGTGATATCCGGCAAGCTACGGCTTAAACGCCTCACTGCCTGGTAATGCCGGATATCACGCATTGATTGCCCCGCCGGCCCATACAAAAGAAGTGCGACTTTTATTTACATTATCATTATACCTTGATATTTGCTTAAAAGCAAGCCTTTACTAAGCAGGATATAAATAAAAAGTGCGGGAGTAAAACCCGCATTGTGATTGGCATTATAAAATAAAAGACTAAAACTATTTAAATTTGTCTATCCTGCTCTGCTGAATGTGCGACACTTAGGCCTTAACGGACATAGTATTATGAAGAAAGAATAAAATTTTAACTACTGGAGTTTTTTTATTAGTTCAATTATTGTTTGAATATTAATTTCATCAATTTCAGTTTTATTCTCAACTAAATGATACCACGAATGAGTTTTATCATTTGCATCATCTTTAAAACTTTTTGCTTTCTGATAAAGTCTTTGAATAATACTCTCTTTTTCTATATCAAATTCTTTTCTTTTGTCATACAAATTTTTTAATATAACACTAAAATCTTTAAATCGTCTGCCAACAGTATCATAATAAAGCTCTTTATTATCTTTATTATTGGGTGGGTAATATTTACCGAGTATTTCTCGTATTAAATTTTCGATAATTTTTCTTGCAAATATATATACGCAGGTATAACATGAATTTGTATATGCACGATTAAGTTCTTTTATATGACCTTTTATAAAATGATCTTCTGTTTCATATTTAATAATCTCTACGGTTTTTTTCTTTTGAGAAGTTTTCTTTTGCGTTATCTTTATTTTGGGCTTTATAACTTCATTATGTGGTAAACTATCTTTATCCTCTTTGCTTAATTTTTGCATAACAGTATACCCCTTTGACCTTGCATAAAGCTGCGCAACAGCATTAATTGTGCAACTTGGATAATCAGCACGTAAAATAGAAATATTCTTTTTAACAGTTGTTTCAGCCAATCCTGTTTTACTAGAAATTATTTCAACAATTTTGGGATTTAATTTGGGCATTTTTAATCCTTACTTTTTTTGATTCCTTTTACCATTTTATTAACTGTTGCCTTGGCTATTTTTAAATTACTTGCTATTTCGTCTTGTGTAGCACCGCCTTTATAAAGTTGTATAGCAAGATTGTGTTGTAATAATTTTTTGATTTCGTCTAATTGTTTATCCATTTTTCCTCTTTATTTTTTTCATTGGAAAAGATATTCTAATATTGCTTGGGTTTACTTGTCCCGCTTTTAATGCAATAGAAATTTCCTCAGAATCAGCACCGTTTTTAATTAATTGTAATATCAATAAATTTTTAATGCATTGAAGATCGTTATCTTCAACACTACTTCTTTTCTTTTTCATTCTTTCTCCTATACTCTTTTAAAGATATTATCTGGCTTAATCTACCTGGTGAAATGCTTAAGGCTTTTGCAATTGTTATCGCTTGTACACCATTATTTTGCAAGCCAAGTATAAGCAATTTCTTAATTGCTATCAATTCGTTTTTTATTTCATTCTCACTCATTTATTTACCTTTCGAACGTTTTATTTTATTTAGAGTAACACTTATGTTATTCGCTGTCTTCCCAGTTAAATCAGCTATTTCTTTCGGGGTGAGACCAACCTTTGCTAATATTTTTACTTGTTCTCTAAAATCTTTGCCGTAGATTATATTTAAAGCACTAAATTTAATTAAAATATCAATTTTTTTTATTATTTCTTTATTAATATTTGTATTGCACATATACAATCCTTTTATATTTATAATTAATTGTTTTATAGTGTTATACGTCATATCTAATCTTTACTTAATCATGCATAAATATACGCCTTACCCTATTTAAAATCAAGCATATTTTACTAAAAAATAAGCCCGAATGGTTTTCCATTCGGGCTGACCTAACCCCCAGCCCCTTCCCGATGCGGGAAGGGGTTTAGAGGCAAGAATAAAAACCTACCGCATCAACAACAGCTTCCTGGTCTCGGAAAACGCTCCGGCCTGCAGGCGGTAAAAATATACCCCGTTAGGCAGGCTGCCCGGCACAATCTTGACGCTGTGATTGCCCGCGCTCTGGCCCCCGCTGGCCAGCGTCTTCACTTCCCGGCCCAGCATATCGTAAACCTTCAGTTCCACGTACTCGTCTTTCGCCAGCTGGTAGCTTATCACCGCCGGCCCGCCGGCCGGATTGGGATAGCTCTGGGACAGGGACAAAACGCCGGCAGGCAACTCATCCCGCCCAGTAACGCCTGCGGCCAAGGGATCCAGAAACCTTCCATAAACATCGCCGTCGGTAAAATTAAAATCCATCCGGGAACAAACCACCAGGTACTTTCCTCCGCCGAACCCGCAGCCGCCCATGGGCACCCTGCCGGCCAGGTAGTCGAATAACACAAATGGCGTATCCACCGGCGCGCCGGAGGGAGACCAGAACCTTCCCATCAGGGACAGGATCGAATACTGTGACCAGGTTATCAGGTAATTTGTTCCGTCAAAGGCGATGCTGGGCATGCCCGGATTCAGGGTCGAATCGCAGACCACAATGGTATCCTGAAGCGTGCCGGCAGTGGTGATGAATCGCCCCATAAGGGTCCAATTGCTAAGGGTGTCGGGCTTTTCGTGATATACCAGCAGGTACCGCGAGCCGTCGAAGGCCAGGCTCGTCGGATTGTCGCTTAAATTCGGCCCGCCGTCGATCAGGAAATTGGAGCCCGTCAGGGAACCGTTGCCGCCCACGAACTGCCCGTAGATGTCCTTGTCGCTGTCCGCGATCACCTTGACCCAGGCTGTCAGATAATTCGTGCCGTCGTAGGCCAGAGAAACGTCGCGGGCAGGATTGCCGCTGATCTGGATCTGTCCGCCGATCAGGCTGCCGCTCTTGGAGACCCGCTGACCGTAAAGCAGGGTATCGGCCGCCTTGACGAATATCACCAGGTATGAGGTGTCGTTGAAGGCCAAACCGAAATCTCCGGGGTGCATCAACGAAGCGCCGGACGCGATATTGAAATAGCCCCCTACCAGAGAACCCGCAGTGCTCACGAACTGGCCGTTGAGCATGCCGTCCGACTCCCGCCAGACCAGCAGGTAGTTGGTCCCGTCGAAGGCGGTCAGCGCCCCGGGAAATTCGGCCTGCCGGCCGATGGATATCCTGGGTCCGATCAGGCTGTCCGGCGGATAGACCAATTGGGCGGTAAGATTGCTCTGGCCCAGGGTGTCGCCCAGTATAGCCACGATGCCGCTGGTTCCGCCGTAGACCGCGGAAGCGCTGAAGGTAGAATCCCTGTCGATGGCGATCGGGAATTCCTGGGCGCCGGCAGAGGCCACCATGATCAGACCCGCGGCCAGCCACAGGATAAGTGAAGATCTGTTGAACATATTGACTCCTTTAATTATTAAACAAAGTAACGCGTGTCTACCGACCCATCCAATAATTTGGTAAATATACACCCCGCCATAACAAAAATCAAGAGCTTACATAAAAAAGCCCGAATGGTTTTCCATTCGGGCTTGGAACAATATTCACCTTTTAATCATCCATTTTCTTGGTCTTATAATCGCTCCATACTTTTCCCGCTTTTTCCTCAGCCCATTTCTCAAGCCCCATTTTCTTTATCAGGCTTAAATTATATATCTTAAGATTGTGCGGCAAAACGTTCGCCCTATCGGCAAACGGCTGAAGCAGTTCGCAGGGAAATTCCCCGCACTCGCCGCAATTGTGCAAACCCTTGTCTTCGGCACAATCATAGATCCGGCACTGCCCCTTCTCGCCGATCAAACAACACCTGCCTTCCGGAAAGATATTGTTCTTTTCGACCAGAAAGGCCCTTCCTTTTCTGGCGCGGCAACCATCACAGGATGCCTTTTCGAGATCAATTCCGATCCTTTGGGATATCTGCTTTTTAATCAACTCGTTGGACGCTGCTTTGAAGACGACGCATTCAAAACAAGCTATCCCACATGGCGCTGTCATGTATTTAAAATCCATTTGTTCTCCTGAATCACTGTGAATATTTTGATTTATTAAAGCATTAGCGCATTCTCGCAATGACTGCCCCTCAATGGTTACTGAGTTTGCCGAAGTAATTGTAGAGGGGCAGGGGCCTGCACTGAGTATTGCTCCATGAATTGCTTTCGAAGTGTGAGGTCAGTACTTCTCAATCCACTCAATGGCCCTCTGCAACTCAAAGTCGGCATCGCCGGGCAGAGCATGCCCCACCCCGGAGAAGAAATTGAAGCTGCCGGTGATCCCGGCCTTGGTGAAATGTTTGATGGCCAAAAGGTTCCTCTCTATCCGCTCTTGCGGCTCCAGCTCTCCCATCAGCACGTAGAATTTCATCTTTTTGGCCGCCGCGTTGGCCAGCATCGGCTCCAGTTCCGCGTCGTACCCCGGCCCGATGGGTATGGAACCGATGAAGATATCGGGATGCTTAAGGCCCATATAATAGCTGTAATACCCGCCCTGCGAGAACCCGGCGATGATCATCTTCTTTTCGTTTATCTTATACTTCGCTTTTAAGAAGGCGATGGTCTCCATGATCCTCTTGTCAGCCTGGTCGTCCTCGCCCCAACCAAAGCTGGCCTTGCCCAAAATATCCGGGCCGTAAGGACAGCAGATTATATAGCCCTTTTTACTGCCGGCCGTCTTGAATGCCTGGGAGAAATTGACCGGCTCTCCGCCGTAGCCGTGCATGGCTATCATCAGGGGATATTCCTTTTGGGGATCGTATCCTTCCGGCAGCAGGACCACCGGTTCGTTTATGCGGTCCCTTATTTTTTCCATAAGTTTACCGGCCCGGGCCACCGCCTTTTTAAAGCCTTTCGACTTGCGGATATTGTCGAAATCCTCATCCCCCTCGAACCGGTACATCCCGGCGTCTATGGCCTTGTTAAGCCAGGCAAGGGCCTGCTTCTCGTCGCCTAAAAGACTGTAATCACAGGCGATGTTGTATATCACCGTGGTGTGGTTGGGATTGAACCGCAATGCCGCCTGGTATTCATCGATGGACTGCCGATAGAGTTTTTGTCCGTAATTGGTGGTGGCCATCTGGATGTAGATCTTGGAGGAATCGGTCTGGGCGACGGCCAGGGAGACCAGGGATATGATGGCTATTGTCGAAAGAATGACCTTTTTCATATTCACTCCTATTTGATATGTATTTAAATTTTTCTTTACGCCCTTTGGGCCTTGGTGGTTAAAATTTCACGGCTTCCATTTTCTCAACCTCAAGCTGTTGCTCACCACGCTGACCGATGAGAATGCCATGGCCAACGCCGCCAGCATGGGATTTAAAAGTATCCCAAAGAAGGGATACAGCACCCCGGCGGCCACCGGGATCCCGATCACGTTGTAGAAAAAGGCCCAGAACAGATTTTGCTTGATGATCTTTAGGGTGGCCCGGGAAAGCTTCAATGAACCGGCGATCATTTCCAGGTTGTCGCCCATCAATATGATATCGGCCGACTCGATGGCCACGTCGGTGCCCCGCCCCATAGCGATGCCTATATCGGCCTGGGCCAGAGCCGGAGCGTCGTTGATCCCGTCGCCGACCATGGCCACTTTGCGGCCAGCGGTTTGGAGCTTTTTGACCTCGGAAGCCTTGTCCCCAGGAAGGATCTCGGCCACCACCTGGTCTATGCCCAGCTGCCCGGCAATGTTCAACGCCGCTTCCCTGTGGTCGCCGGTGATCATGGCGCTTTTCAGCCCCAAACCTTTAAGATAGGCGATAACATTTACGGCGTTCTCCCGCAAAGTATCGGCCACCGCGATGATCCCGGCCGGCTTGGCTCCGGCGGCGACGTATATCACTGTCTTCCCCTCCTGTTGCAGGCGTCCGATCAGTTTATCCAACTTGCCGAAATCGTAATTCCTTTCGTCCATAGTCTGCCGGTTGCCTATTGCCACTTCCTGATCGCCGACCCTGCAGGTCAGTCCGGACCCCGGCAATGCTCTAAAATCGGAAATTTCCTTGATCGGAACATTCTTCATTCCGGCGTAATTCATTATCGCCCGTCCGATAGGATGTTCCGAACCGCTCTCGGCCGAAGCGGCCAGCGTCAGCAGCTCTTCCTCATTGGAATCCGGCATCACCGCCACGTTGGTCACCGATATCTTGCCCGAGGTCAGGGTCCCGGTCTTGTCGAACAACACGGTGTCTATGCTTCCGGCCTGCTCCAGGACCTCGCCCCGCCGGATCAGCATGCCCAATTCGGCCCCCCGCCCGGTGCCGGCCATGATGGCGGTGGGCGTGGCCAGACCCAAAGCGCAGGGACAGGCGATCACCAGCACCGCCACCGCGTTGATCAGGGCCAGGTTGAACGAGGGCCCCCAGATAAGCCAGGCTATAAAGGTGATCGCGGCCACTGCCATGACAGACGGAACGAACACCGAGGCGATCCGGTCGGCCAGCCGCTGAATGGGCGCCTTGCTGCCCTGGGCCTCCTCCACCATTTTGATTATCTGGGCCAGCACCGTTTCGCTGCCAACGTTTTGAGCCTTGAAACGAAAGCTGCCTGTCTTGTTTATGGTGCCGCCTATGACCTTGTCGCCGACCTTTTTGTCGGCCGGAATGCTCTCCCCGGTGATCATCGATTCGTCTATGGAGGAATAACCCTCGGTGATGACCCCGTCGGCCGCTATCTTTTCTCCGGGCCGGACCAAGATGATATCGCCCGTTTTTAATGATTCCAATCGGACCTCCGATTCCTGCCCGTCGGCTTTTATCACCCGGGCGGTCCTGGCCTGCAGGCCGATCAGCCGTTTTATGGCTTCGGATGTCCGTCCCCTGGCTCCGGCCTCCAGCAGGCGGCCCAAAAGGATCAGGGTGATTATCACCGCCGACGAATCATAATAGTAATGAGGTTCCCGTCCGGCCCCGGCGAAGAAAGCGGGGAAGAATGTGGCCAGCAGGCTGTAGCCGAAGGCGGCGGTGGTGCCGGTGGCCACCAGGGTGTCCATGTCGGCATTACGCCGTCTTATCGAAGCCAGCAACCCTTTGTAGAACGGCCATCCGGCAAAGAACTGCACCGGCGCCGTCAGGGCCAGCATCAGGTAAGGATGGTGAAGCCACGGTGGAAGAAAAGGCAGGAACATATGCATTCCGCCCAGAAAGACCGGGATGGTGAAGGCCAGCGCGAACCAGAATCTTCTTTTAAGCGACATGGCATATTCCTTGCGCCGCGCATCAAGTGCTTGAGTCTGGGGGGGCAAATCGAACTTTGCCGGTCCCGAGGTTTCGGGAACCTCATATCCTGCAGCAACAATCGCTCCCTTTATCTTTTCCCGGTCGCTCTGCCCGAAAAGAAGCGTTACCTCGGCCGTTTCGCTGGCCAGATTGACACTGGCCGATATCACCCCCGGGCTTTTAAGCAATGCCTTTTCCACGTTCAACACGCAACTGGCGCAATGCATGCCGCCCACCGGCAGGGATAACTTTTGGGCCGGGACCTGGTAGCCCGAATCCTCTATTTCCTTGACCAACCCGGCGGGAGTCGTCTGGCCTTCGTCGTATTCCACGAACGCTTTCTCGCTGGCCAGGTTGACATCGGCCTCAATGACGCCTTTGTGCTTTTTGAGCCGCTGTTCGACGTTATTGACGCAGGAGGCGCAATGCATCCCGCTGACAGGGATCTCAATCTTTTTCATAATGTTGATCCAGTAAATGTTCTATCCTTGGCCTTTTTTATCGAGGCAGCCCTCAATTGCTCATATTTTATTCGATACTCGATGTCCCTGGTTTGAGCGTAAAGTCTTTCGGACAAATCGCCGGATAGTGTCAAATATCGATCTTCCCCGGTGTGGCGGTATATCTCCATACAAGAGCCCAATCTGATGCTCTCATATTCGCTTTCTTGGGCCATCTTTTTAAGATCAGCGGCTGCCGCCTTGTCCCCTTGCCCCAGCCTGGCGGCCAACCCCAGCATCCTGGCTGTCTCCATCTGCTCCGGATCGCCTTGGGTAACGGCCATGTCCGATACTTCCCTTGCTATCTCCGCAACCTCATTATAAGATCCCTGTTCCAGCAAAAGTTCGCCCATCATATTCATTACTATCGGAAGCAGTCCCCCCAGGGAGTTGTCCTTTGAGATGCTTACTGCCTCAGAGATAAGTTTTTTTGCTTCCCCGTGGCGTCCCAGAACCTCCTCTATCTTACTCAGGTTTGCCAGGGCCGTGACCATCCATGGCCGGTCATTCATCTCCCGGGCCATGGCCAGGTGTTTATTCAGGAATTTAGAAGCCTGGTCCCAATCGCCCAGGTGCTGGAAGACCCCGCCCATGTTCCCATAAGACAATGACAGCACCCGCAAGTATCCGATCTCCGTTGCCGCTTTTATGGCTTTCTGCAGATATTCCAGGGATTTTTCCAGCTTGGCTTGCCGTTTGAAAAGCAGGCCCAGATTGCAGGTAACGGCGCATAATGCCCTTTTATCGCCTATCTTGGCCGAGAGGGTCATCTGCCTATCAAGATATTCTATGGCCTTTTCGTATTTACCCTGGTAAAGATAAATATTTCCGGTATTGCCCACCGCCATGGAAACGCCTATAAGGTCTCCCGTTTCTTCGGCTAGTGCCATTTGCTGGCCGTAGCATTCCAGGGCTTTGTCCAATATCTTCTGTTCGGCGTAAATGACACCCAGGTTGCCCCAAGCGATGCCAAGTTCCGTTTTGTCCCCGGACAATTCCGCCCAGTTCTTGCGGTGCATGAAACAGTCTATGGCCTTTTGGTATTCTCCCTGCTCAGCGTAAACACCGCCCATGGCTCCCATGGCCTTAGCGATTCCTCCCTGATCGCCGATATGGCCAAACAGATGCACCGATCGTTCCAGACATTCTACGGCCTTAGGATAATCGCTTTTTATCCGCAGCACCTCACCAAGTCTAAAAAGGCTTTCTGCTGCTTCCGCTTTTATGTCCCATTTTTCGCTTATATCGTGGATCTTTTCATACGACATGATCGCCGTATCCCATTTTCCCAAAATTGTTGAAATTTCGGCCATCCTGAAAACGATCGCGCTGGGATACGCGGCTGCCTTCCCCTCCGCACCAGTTATCCAGTATTTTCTTTTATGATAATATCTTCTGCCCATCGCAATCTTAAAAATCTATCTGTCTGATGTTTCGGTCCTCCAGATGACCGATATCGTTGAGGCAGGTCAGGGCGAATCTTTTGCCGTCCCATTCCACCGTGGTCAATCCGCAGGGCGACAGTTTTATGCTCCAGAATCCCTCCGGCCCCATGTCCAGCATCTTCATCAGGATGACCTTGAGTATCACCCTGTGCGTCACGACCACAATGGTCGATTCAATGGGGTGATCCTCGATCATTCTCTTTACGGCCTTGAAGGATTGCGCCTGAATATCCTTGATATTACTGGCTCCGGGGATCTTGGCTTTCCAGGGGTTCTCCTTCCAAATCCGGTATTGTTTGGGAAACTCCTTCATCACTTCCTGATGGGACAGCCCTTCCCATTGCCCGAAACTCATATCCACCAGACCTGGCCCCACCATAACTGGCAGCCCCTGAAAACGTGCTATGGCTTCGGCAGTGGACATGGCCCTCTTAAGGGAGCTGGAATAGATCACATCTATCTTGCGTGACTTCAGCCTCTCCCCCAAGGCCTCGGCCTGCCGCCGGCCGGTTTTATCCAGCTCGATGTCCTTGGACCCCCGGAATATCTGTTCTTTATTCCATTCGGTCTGTCCGTGCCTGACCAATATCAGTTCCACCGGCTTCTCCTTGTAAGGTGCTTCTGTTTCATTATACCGATAAAATCCGTAAATGCAAGGGCAATATTCAGATATTTAAAGCCAGCGCGGTCACTGCTGGCTTTGATATCGTTCCAGGAAATCCTGGCTCCATTTTGCGAAATTATCCTCGGCGATGGCCTGCCGCATTTTTTCAGTCAGGGACAGGTAGAATCTAAGGTTATGGATGGTGGCCAGGTGAGCGGCCAATATCTCCCCGGACATGAACAAATGCCTTAAATAGGCCCGGCTGAAATTTTGGCACAAATAACAGTCGCATTCCTTGTCCACCGGTTCAAGCTCATCAGCATATTTTGCATTCTTCATTACCAGCTTTCCCACTGCCGTGAAAAGCGTCCCGTTGCGGGCATTGCGGGTGGGCATTACGCAGTCGAACATGTCCACCCCCAGGGAGACCCCTTTGATTATATCCTCTGGAAACCCCACCCCCATCATGTATCTCGGCTGGCCCGGTGGAAGGATGCCGTTAGCCGCGGATATGGCTTCCCAGGTTGCTTGCTTGGGCTCCCCGATGGCCAGTCCCCCGATGGCATATCCCTCGAATCCGATCTCCACCATCTCGCTTGCGCTTCTTTTTCGCAGTTCCGGATGGGTTCCGCCCTGCACTATCCCGAACAGCGCCTGGCTATCGGCATCCCCGCTCTTCAACTCCAGAAATTTATTCCGGCACCTTTTGGCCCATCGGGTGGTGCGGGCGGTGGAATCTTCGGTATATTCATAGTTGGAGGGATAAGGTATGCACTCGTCAAAGTTCATGATGATATCGGCCCCCAGGTCCACCTCCAATTCCATGACGCTTTCCGGAGTGAAGGTATGGTGCGAACCGTCGATATGCGACTGGAAGGAGACCCCTTCTTCCTTGATCTTCCGCAGTTCCGCCAGGCTGAAGACCTGGAATCCCCCGGAATCGGTGAGGATCGGCCGGTCCCAACCGATGAACTTATGCAGACCGCCGGCCTTTTTGACCATCTCCTGCCCGGGCCGCAGATAAAGGTGATAGGCGTTCCCCAAAATGACCCTGGCCCCGATATCTTTCAGATCCCGTGGGGTCATGGCCTTGACAGTGCCCTGGGTCCCTACCGGCATGAAAATGGGTGTTGGTATTTGCCCGTGAGCCGTTTCGATCATGCCTCTTCTGGCCTGTCCGGATGTATATTCTAATTTAAATTTCATATTATTCTTTTGCAAATCAGATAAATTATATTATCATCATGGCATCGCCGTAGCTATAGAACCTATATCTTTCCCGGATAGCTTCCTGATAGGCTTTCATGACATTCTCCCGTCCGGCCAATGCCGATACCATCATGATCAGGGTGGATTTTGGCAGATGAAAATTTGTTACCAAAGCATTGATCATTTTAAATTCATAAGGCGGGTAGATAAATATCTCTGTCCTGTCTGATAACTTGCCGTTTTGTCCGAAACTCTCCAATGCCCTACTGGTGGTGGTCCCCACAGCGATTATTTTCCGATTTTCTATTTTCGCTTTTTCTAATTTTTCACCCACTACTTGACTGATGTTATAATATTCGGCATCCATCCTATGCTCCCGAATATCTTCGGCCTCCACCCCTTTGAATGTCCCCCAGCCCACATGCAGGAGTACCTCCAGAACTTCGATGCCCTTGCTTTTGATCGAGTCCATAAGCTCCGGAGTAAAGTGCAGGCCGGCTGTTGGGGCCGCCACCGCGCCTTCCTCCTTGGCATATATCGTCTGATATCTGGCCTTGTCAGTTTCATGGGGTTCCCGGTCGATATAGGGAGGAAGCGGAACCTGCCCTACCTGCTCCAGGGTTTGATAAAAATCCCCGGCCTGGCTGAACCTTACCAGTCTTTGCCCGCCTGGGCGGTATTCGACGATCTCCGCCTCCATCTGACCGTCCTTAAATTCAACATTGGTTCCCGGCATTAAGCGGCGTCCGGGTCGTACTAGACAATTCCATTGGTTTTCCGATTCTTTACGAAGAAGCAATATTTCCACTTCCCCGCCAGTCCCCTTTTTATGGCCCATAAGCCTGGCCGGGACCACCTTGGTATTGTTGACTACCAGGATATCGGATGGGTCGAGATATTCGATGATATCGCCGAACCTGCGATGCTCGACCTTTCCGTCATTGCGATGCAGGATCATCAGCCTCGAAGCATCCCGCTTTTCGGCGGGGCATTTGGCTATCAATTCTTGGGGTAATTTATAATCAAAATCCGAGAGTTTCATTCGTCGTCAGATCCATTCATTTATTGATTTATTATAACACAGGAAATTATTATCTTCAATTTATAAAAAAGACGCCTTACAGGCGTCTTTTAAATCTCTGAGAGTCCGTATCTTATTTCCCCCTGCCACACACCGGACACCCCTGCAGACTAAAGGGGATCTCCATACCGGCCTCTTCCATCAAGCCCTTGTTCGACAAAATATCTTTGACCGGCCCATCGGATAGCACCCGGCCGTTTTTTATGACTATGACCCTCTGGCACAGCTCCAGCACCATGTCCAGGTCGTGCGAGGTGATTATCTTGGTATGCTCGAATCCCTTCAGTATCTTTATCAGGCGCCGCCGGGATTTAGGATCGAGGAATGAGGTCGGTTCGTCCAGGATCAAGATATCCGGGGACATGGACAGCACCGTGGCTATGGCCGCCGCCCGTTTCTCCCCGGCGGACAACTTGAACGAAGCCCGGTCCCGCAGGTGCGATATGCCAACCTCTTCCAGGGCCTCTTTGACCCTTTCTTCAACCTGAGCTTCGTCCAGCATCATATTTCGCGGCCCGAAGGCCACATCCTCATGAACCGTGTTCATGAACAGCTGGTCGTCGGGGTTCTGAAAGACCATGCCCAGCCGCTGTCGTATCATATTGATTGTGTCTTTGTTGAGCCGGATCTCCCCGATGACCACTTCGCCCTTCAGCGGCATTATTATACCTGTCAAAAGCATCAGTAAGGTCGACTTCCCGGCGCCATTGGCCCCTATTATTCCTACCGATTCCCCGTGGTGGATCCGAAAAGAAATGCCTTCAATGGCCTGATGTCCGTCGGGATAGCTGTAAAATATGTTTTTTGCTTCAGTGATATGGTGGCTCATCTTGCTCCAGTCAGAATGTTGCCCAGCCAAAGGGGGATATCGACCAGCCTGGTCAGTATGAAAAATGCACACCAGCCCAGTGTGAATAATGCGTCGGTCAGTCCGAAGGCGGCTTTGCTTCCGACATGGAATTCTCCGGTAAAACCCCGCAGGCGCATGGCGTCATGTATCCTTTGCGCCCGGTCGAAAGTTCTCAGCAGTATTTGTCCCAGAAGCGGGCCCCAGGTCTTCTTTCTTATGCCTCTGTGCCCCAATGACCGGAACGAATGAGCCTGGATGGTGCGGGCGGTTTCTTCCAAAAGGACCATAAGGTAGCGGTAGGTCATCATCAGTTGCAGGACGAATACTTTGGGAACCTTGAGTCTTCTCAAGGATAGTGACAGGTCCTCCATGCCGGTAGTGGCAATCAGCAGCAAGGCCGTCATAACCGCCAAGGTGCCTTTCAGTATTATTGAGGCCGATATGATCCATCCCGCCGAAAATTCATGACCGTAAACAACTATGGTTCTTTGGTCGAACAGGGGATTCAACAGTCCTATGGCGATGATCATCGGTTCGACGTAGACCAGCCTTTTAATCAAAGGCTTAAGGGGGATCCCCCCTGCGGCTAAAATATATACTGGAAAGAAGACGAACGGCAGCATGGGAATGATGTCATATTTGCCGAAAGAAACCAGCAGCAGGGTATACACCGCCACGGTCAATAGCTTTGACCCCGGATGCAATCGATGAATAAAAGATATCTGCCTTGACAGTTCATCAAATTGTCTGATGTTATATATGGCATTTATGATATTGGGCATGGGTTTTATTTATCTGCGACCACTTTTCTCTTTCTGATGTTTATCATTAACCCCATGAATGCAGCCAATAACAAAGTCATGGCTCCGCCTACCAATCCCGATAGGCTGGTACCGGCGCTGACAGCCGGCCATTTATCTTCGGTCGGCTCTCCGGCAGGCGCAACTCTCTCTGATTTTATGAAATTGTAATCAGGCAAAAAGGCTGTCTTCCCCTGGACAGCAGCCAGTTTCTCGTGCGCGGCATTAACTGTTTCCAACTCCTCCTTGCCGGATGTCCGAAACATGGACCACTCCAATCCGTCGGGGTGAGACGAAGCGAACCAGGAAAGAACTGCACCGGTAAATACAGCTATTGCAGCCAATCCGATCATTACCTTCTTAATGGACAAGTTACCCAGCGTTTGGTTTAAGGCGGCCTTTTCCAGGATCTCTGGCCTGGCTTTCCATACGAATGAGATCACGGCAGCCGTTACTAATCCTTCCACGATTCCAATGGCCAGATGAATGGGTTGCATCAAAAGTACGAATGTGCCGAAAGGAAGTTCTGTCTTTCCCGAGAAAAATGTCTCCAGCACCACCCCGAAGGCCCCCAACTGAAGCCCTACCACAGCTGCAACCATTGAAGCTAATAAGATCCGCTTGGATGAGTGCTCTTTTCCGACTATCTTTTTGTAAATCAGCGGGTAGGCAAGGAAACACGTAAAGAAACCAAGGTTAAAAATATTTGATCCCAAGGCCAATAGTCCCCCGTCGGCGAAGAACAAGGCCTGGATGATGAGTATGGAAGCCATGGTCAAAAATCCGGCATACGGCCCCAGAAGTATGGCCAGCAGCAGCCCTCCGCCCAGGTGCCCGCTGGACCCGGTACCGGGTATGGAAAAATTCACCATCTGCGCGGCAAATACGAAGGCACCCATGACCCCCATCAGCGGCACCTTTTTGGGATCCGGATCGTTTTGGACCTTTTTGATCGAATACGCCGCTATCCCTGCGGTTGCAGCCAGCATCACTCCGCCGACCGCCGGCGAAAGGAGCGCATCAGCCATGTGCATATCCCGAAACTCCTATAAATATAGTTTCATTTAATTCAACGATTCCCGCAATACCCCAAGGTTCATTTCCATTGCCCTAAGATAATAATCCGGGTCATCCATGGGGCCGGTGACCGCAGGATCAAGAATATAGATCTTTATTCCTGTCTCCCTGGCAATGGCCTCGGCCGATTTGGCCGGATACTGCGGCTCGGCAAACAGCGCCTTGATCTTTTTCCGCCTTATCAATTCGACGATTTTAGCCATCTCTCCGGCGCTGGGCTCGGACCCGGGCTCCCTTTCCACCACGGCAACGATGTTCAGGCCGAACTCCCGGGCAAGATACGGAAAGGCCTCGTGAAAAGTTATTATATCTTTGTTTTTTATATTCTTAAGCTCCTGGTGCATCTTATCCTTAAGGGATTCCAGCTTGACCAAATAACGCTGCACATTCTCCCGGTAATAGCCGATATATTCCGGATCGGCCTTCTCCAGTCCGGCTTCGATATTCCTCGCCTGCCCGATGGCTCCGGAAATGCCGGCGAAAATGTGGGGATTGACAATCCCGTGATTGCTGATCAGGTCCAGACCCTGGCTGGCATCTATGATCTTTAGATTTGGATTCTGTTTCATAATATCATCCAGGAATGATTCCATCCCGGCGCCGTTTATCACCAGAATATCGGCTTTGCTCAAGGTCTTCATGTCCTGTGGCGTCATTTGGTAGTCGTGCAAACAACCGCTTGATGAAGGGGCCATATTGATAAGTTTCACGCCGGGAGCATCCTTTACGATATTAGCGGTCATAATGTATATGGGATAGAATGAGGTGACCACGGTCAGCCTGTGGTCCTCTTCCTTGTTTGTGCAGCCTGCCCAAATAACCGCTGCCACCAGTAGTGATACAACCAGCTTTTTCATTTTTTCCTCTGTTTAGAATACTAAAGTAAACCCTGTGGTTACGGATGATTGCGGACCTCTCCTATCGAATATCCGAAGGCCCAGATCCCAAACGGCAAAACCCAGGTCTGCCGACCCGCCTACCAATCCGCTGTTTTGAATGACCGCCGAACGGTCATCCGATATCTCGCTACAGAGTTCCCCGCATAAGCGGTATTTATCCAGAAATTGCCATTCCGCAGCCAAAGAAGTGGGAAGGCTACCATTTACCATGGCTTCGCCCGACGAATTGTATCCAAGATTATAATGGAAACTTATATCTTTTATTGTCCGGCTTAATATAAGGTTGATACTATAGTCCGCAGAGCCGGACTCGAACCCGGTGCTTACCGAGATATCAGGCAGCATTTGACGTTCTTTTAGCAATGCCATTTTAAATCCTATATCCAGCGGAGACATGCCCCAACCCACCGTATTGCCTTCGCTATCCTTGTCCGTACTATGGGTAAAGCCCAGTCCGAGATCCAAACGCTCGGTCAGCCCGTGTTTGATGGCCAACCCCGGCGAATGACAAGTCCCATTCGGGCGGTATTGGCAGTAATCGAAGGACCATTCCGTTTCGCTTTTCTCTTTCTCCATCGTCCCGGCATCATCGGTGGCCAGCGGGCGGGCGGCCTGCGTCAAGCCGGCAACCGAAGCCAGCATCATCATTAAAAACACCTTCTTCATTCCAACCCTTAAGCTACCATTATAAAATAAAACGTGCTACGAATATAAAAATTGTAGCACGTTGCGAACGATATGTCAAGAAAAATATTTAGGCCATCAATGGAGCACCTGGCAACTGGTCTTGGAAAGCAGGCATTGTCCAACGCCTTTTAGGGCCCCTATCCTTCCCTGCAGAGACTCCAGTTTTTCCACCGGTCCTTTGACGATGATGGTCTCCATGCAGTGGTGATGGTCCAGGTGGACGTGCTGGGAAGCTATTATCCTGGCGTCGGCATCGTGCTGCAGAACCAGAAGTTTTTCCACCAGATGAGGGCGGTGATGATCGTAGACAATCAGGATGGCGCCCACCATTTCCCGTCCCTTTTCAGCCGCCTCTTCGGCCAGCGTTTCCCGTATCATGTCCCTGATGGCCTCGGAACGGTTGGTGTACCCCTTGCGGCGGATAAGCCGGTCGAACTTTTCGATCAGCCCTTCCTCCACCGATACCCCGAACCTTAGCAATGTGTCCTTATTTTGATTCATGACCATATTATTGATCTTTGGTTTTCGGTTTACGGATTTTTAAATACCTGTCCCTTTCGCTAAAAATACACCCGCAATATTTCTGGCGGTACAGATCCATCTCTTTGGCTATGGCCCGGCCCTCATCCCATCCGGTCCGGAAATCCCGGTAAAGAAAATTTATCCCCAGCCTCCTTCCTATCTCTATCCCCTGGTCTCTAATCATCTCATGCCTCTGATATATGCTGTAGAGAAGAGTGGTCGAATAATGATCGTATCCGTCTTGGACCGCCTGTCTGGCGGTGGCCTCCAGCCGCGTCAGATAACATGAATTGCAGCGATCCCGCAGCAAGTCTTCGAGGTTTTCCTCTAGGGGATATTCGTCGCGATAAATAACTTTAAGATCGCGGCGTTGGGAAAAATCCTTTACTGATAATAACCGGTTCTGATATTCTTTGTAAGGATGAATATTGGGATTATACCAAAAGCCGGTTATATCCGCTTTCTTAGAAGTCAAAACCTGGTAAGGATGACACAGGCAGGGCGCGCAGCAGATATGCAGCAATAATCGGGACATTTTTAGACCATCAACCCGTACTTTTTCATTTCAGCCTTCAAAAGCTTTTTGGTGGCATCCGATACCTCCACCAGAGGCATCCGCATATCGGCGTGGCACAGGCCCATCAAATTGAGGGCGGCCTTCACCGGGCCGGGGCTGGTCTCCACGAACAGCGCCTTGATCAGCGGGAACTGCTTAAGGTGTATCTTTTGGGCCTCATCAACCTTCCCCTTGAGGAATTTATCCACCATCTTGGCCGTATCCTTGGGCGCGATATTGGCCACCACCGAGACCACGCCTTGTGCCCCTATGGCCAGCATAGGCAGGGTCAGGGAATCGTCCCCGGAGAAGACAACCATCTTGTCCCCGCATAAGGAGATTATCTGGCTGACGTTGTCCAGGTTCCCCGAAGCTTCCTTGACGGCCACAATATTATCGATATCGGCCAGCCGGCAAACGGTCGTTGGATCCATCGAAACGCCGGTGCGACTGGGAACATTATACAGCATGATCGGAAGTTTGGTCGCCGAAGCGACCGCTTTGAAATGCTGGTAAAGCCCTTCCTGGCTTGGTTTGTTGTAATAGGGGGTAACCACCAGCGCACCGTCCACCCCCATCTTCTCCATCTCTTGGGTCTTGGTGATGCTTTTAAGGGTGTCATTGGTGCCGGTGTAGGCCAGCACCTTCATTTTGCCCTTGGCTTTTTTCAGGGTGATTTCGACGATCTTCTTGTATTCGTCCGGCAGGACCGTCGGGCCTTCCCCGGTGGTAGCGGCAAAGACCACCCCCGCCGTGCCATTGGCCTCCTGAAAATCTAAAAGCCGTTCCAGGGCCGGTACGTCGAGGGTACCGTTTCTGAACGGCGTTACTAATGCCACGAAAGAGCCTTTCCAGTCTATCATCTTAATCCCGCTCCTTTATTTTATTGATTGGTAAGATTAAAATCATTTTTCCTGTCCTTTAAGATCTATGTTATTTTTTGGCCTTGCTGCCGCGGGGAACGTAGTACCTGGTCCCGGGATGCGGCAGGCATATCTTTTCCACCAGATCGTCAAAATCATCCTCGTTGCTGACGAAATCGATGTCGTTGACGTTGACCACCAGCAGCGGGGTCTCGGAATAATGGAAAAAGAAATGATTGTAGGCTTCCGAAAGTTCGGCCAGATATTCCCTTTGCATGCCGTGCTCGAACGGCCGGCCCCGATGCTTGATCCTTTTAAGCAGCACATCCACTTCGGCCTGCAGGTATATCACCAGGTCAGGCTGGGTTATGTTCCGTTCCAGCAGCGGCAGCAGATGTTCGTAAAGGGATATCTCGTTCTGGTCCAGGTTTAGGTAGGCAAAGATCTTGTCCTTGGCGAACAGGTAGTCGGAGACGATGCCCTGACTGAAAAGTTCCTGCTGGAAAAGGTTCTGCTGCTGCCTGTAGCGCGACAACAGGAAGAATATCTGGGTCTGAAAGGCAAAGGTCCGCCGGTCAGAGTAGAAATTCGAGAGGAAGGGATTCTCCTCGACCTCCTCCTGGATCAGCTTGGCTTTGAAGCGCTCGGCCAGCATCCGGCTCAAGGATGTCTTGCCAACCCCGATCACGCCTTCGATCGCTATGTAATTGGGAATTTGTGCCATATATCAATATCTGCTCTTATTTAATTTCCTGACGCCCTGCCCTTTATCATCCAGCGATGCCAGATGTTCGCTTATCTTCTTTTTGGTGGCCGGATCGATGAAATCGGGCGATATCTCCAGCAGGGGAATCATCACGAAAGCCCTTTTTACCGCTTCGGAATGTGGTATGGAAAGCTCGTTTGATTCGAGCACCATTTGGTCGTAATACAGAATATCAAGATCTATGATCCGGGGCTCCCATTTTTCCTGGCGCTGCCTCCCCATGTGTTTCTCTATTCTCTGCAGTGTCATCAGGAGCTCGGCCGCCGTCAGCCTTGTTTCGATCTCCACCACCGAATTCAGGAACTTCGGCTGATCGACCTTGCCCACCGGTTCGGTCTCATAGACAGAGGAGACCTTGGTGATGGCGATGCCCGGCACCTGCTCAAGGGCGGCCAGGGCGCTCCGGATGTTTCCCAGGCGTTTGCCCAGATTGGTGCCCAGTCCTATGTAGGCCCGAAAAATCTTATCCCCGGTGGCTTTCAGGCCGGACATTTTACCACCTTCATTTTTGCCTCCTTGAGCATCTGCACCGAAAGTTTGTCCGGATAACCGTCCCGATATATAACTTTCTTGATCCCGGCGTTGATGATCATCTTTGAGCACAGGACACAGGGATGATGGGTCACATAGATTGTGGAGCCGGCCAGCGATACCCCGAAGGTGGCCGCTTGAATTATGGCGTTCTGCTCGGCATGGATGGCCCGGCAGATCTCGTGCCTTTCCCCGGACGGCACCTTAAGCTGTTCCCGGATGCAGCCGACCTGATCGCAGTGAGCCATACCCGAAGGAGCTCCGTTGTAACCGGTGGAGAGGATCCTCTTTTCCCGCACCACCACCGCTCCCACCTGGCGACGCAGGCAGGTGGACCTGGTTGAGACCATTTGGGCCAGGTTCAAAAAGAACTTCTCCCAGCTGGGCCGGGCTTTTGACAAACTTTGGTTTCCGGCTCCGGATGATTTTGTATGCTTGGCCTTTTTCGTCTTCAATTGGACTCGCTTACTTTTTACTATCAAGGGTTATGTCCGGTTCAAAGGTCAGCTCGCTATCCTTGGCCGAAAGACATTGGGCCAGCACGCTCATCTGGTGGAGGGCCATGGCCTCTTCCAGACGCTGACGGGTTATCATCTCCAGCTCCACCAATATGTCGCCCAGCCGGCCACCGTTCTTCTTCTGGTGGTCGACCGCCCTTTTGACCTCCTCTTCGCTCAAGTGTCCTCCGGCTGTGAGTATCTCTCCTATAAGCTTTTTGCGTTCGGCCGAGGAAAACCCGGCGATGGAGCCGCCCTTGAATTCCACGTATTCGGTATAATCGGTGTTATCTATGGTCAGCACCCCGGACCAATGCTCTTTGATGGCGGTAGCCACCACATCGCCGAACTGGACCTTTCCTAAATTCTTGATCTCTCCCATTTGTTATCCTTTCAATCGGTTGGGATACAGGGGAAATTGCCGGCACAGTTCCTTGATCTCGCCGGATACTTCTTTGATCTTGCTTTCGTCTCCGATATTTGACAGTACCTTGTCGATCATTCCGGCCACGGTCTTCATCTCGTTCTGTTTCATACCCCGGGTGGTAAGAGCGGCGGTCCCCATCCGGAAGCCGGAAGTAACGAACGGGCTGCGGGTATCGAACGGGACCATGTTCTTGTTGACTGTAATGCCGGCCTCGTGCAGGGCATTCTCGGCGTCCTTGCCGGTGATATTCTTGCTGGTCAGATCTATAAGCATCAGGTGGTTGTCGGTGCCACCGGAGACTATGGAATATCCCCTCTCCACCAGGCTGGCGGCCAAAGCCTGGGCATTGTCAATAACCTGCTGGGCATAGACCTTGAATGACGGATCGAGGGCCTCTTTGAAGGCCACCGCCTTAGCGGCGATCACATGCATAAGCGGGCCGCCCTGGATGCCGGGCATCACCGTGCTGTCCATCACCTCGGACATGGTTTTTAGGCGCTCGCCGGCCTTCACTTTAATTTTGATGCCGAATGGGTTCTCGGAATCCTTGCCGATCAGCACCATGCCGCCCCGCGGGCCTCGCATGGTCTTATGGGTGGTGGTGGTGACCACGTGGCAGTAAGGAATGGGTGAGGGGTGCAGCCCGGCGGCGATCAGCCCGGCCGGATGGGCCACGTCGGCGAACAGGTAGGCCTCCACCTCGTCGGCGATCTCCCGGAATTTGGCAAATTCATAATGCCGGCTATAGGCCGAGGCTCCCACGATGATCATCTTGGGCTTGTGTTCCCGGGCCTTCTTGGCCACGTCGTCCATGTCGATATATCCGGTCTCCTTTTTGACGCCGTAGGAAAAAATCTTATACATCTTCCCCGAAAAGGACACCGGCGAGCCGTGGGTCAGGTGTCCGCCATGGGCCAGGTCCATGCCTAGCACCACGTCGCCCGGCTGGCAATAGGTGAAGTAGACCGCCTGGTTGGCGGTGGAGCCGGAATGGGGCTGAACATTGGCATATTCGCAGTTGAACAGTTTCTTGGCCCGGTCCCGGGCGATGTTCTCGGCCACGTCCACGAACTCGCATCCGCCGTAATATCTTTTTCCGGGATAGCCCTCGGCGTACTTGTTGGTCATCACCGAACCCATGGCCTCCATCACCTCTTCGGAAACGAAGTTCTCCGAGGCGATCAGCTCCAAGCCGTATTCCTGCCGTTTGGTCTCGTCGATGATGGATTGAAATATTTCGGGATCCCTGTTCTTAAGGTCGCTCATGGCTATTTCCTTGTATTTTATTACTTCTTGTTTTTCTTATTAAGAGAAGGGCTCGACAGGGTCTTGATTGTATCTGTTTTAATTGAATCAGTTTTTATCTCCGCATGCCCCGAGTTCCCGGCCTGGCCCATGCCCAGCAAAGATCGTATCTTGATCTTGATGCTGTCACCGAAAGCAGGAACAAAACCGGTATGGTATTCCTTTAAAATGCCGTCCTTGTCTATCATAACTAAAGTAGGAAGTTCCTTGACCTGGTATTTCTTTGAGGCTACTTCATACTGGTCCATCAGCACAGGCAGGCTGATGACATTATTAAAGATATAATTCTCGACCGTATCTTTTGATTCGCCGACGTTGACCAGGTAGAATTTAGCCCCGTATTGCGCCAATTCCGATGACAACTCCTGTAGCACCGGTATCTCGTTCTTGCAGTTCTTGCACCAGGAGGTGAAAAAGCTCATTATCACCACGTTCCTTTCCTGTCTTTGGCGCGGTCCCCTGGGCTGTCCACAGTAATCACGCAGGTAGAAATCGCTCCCATCAAGTGTTTTAAGGACCACTATCGGCGCCGGTTTGTCACACAATCCGGGATCGGCGTTCTCGGCCGATAACATCGAACCCAACGAAACGAACAGGAACAGACAGCAAGCTGCAAATCTGATCATTTGGAATTTTCCTCCTCGTATTTTGCGATCTTGTCCAGGCGCCTCTGGTGGCGGCCGCCCTCGAATTCCGTTTCCAGCCAGACCTTGACTATCTTGGGCACTATCTGAAGGTCCACGAAATCGGCCGGCAGTACCAGAATATTGGCGTTATTGTGCTGGCGCGACAGTCGGGCCATGTCCGGGGTCAGCACCAAAGCCGCCCGGATGCCCTTTACCTTATTGGCCGAGATGGCCATGCCGTTGCCGGTGCTGCAGATCAGAATGCCCTTGTCAGCCTCGCCTTTGGCGACCGCCCGGGCTACCGGATAAGCGTAATCGGGAAAATCGCACGATTCCACGCTCTTGGTGCCCATGTCTGAGAATTCGATATTGTCAGGCGTGAAGGTGCTTTTGATCTGCTCCTTGAGCAGATACCCCCGGTGATCGGATCCTATGGCGACTTTCATAAAATACCTATCGATTTGATAAAGGATATGTTATTGCCGGAATAAAGTCAAGGGGACAAGGCCCTCGTTTGCTATTTGGCCATCAGGGCCGAAAGAACGATGGACATGAACTTGGTATCGTCGGAATCGGTGCGCGAGGTCAGCACCACCGGAGCGCTGGTGCCAATGACCATGGCGGCCAGTTCGGCCTTGGCCAGCTGGGTCAGCGTTTTGTAAAGGATGTTCCCGGCCTGGATGTCGGGGCACAACAGGATGTCGGCCACCCCGGCCACCGGCGATTTTAGGCCTTTTCCGGCGGCGCACTCCGGTGATACGGCGGCATCCATCGACAACGGCCCGTCCACGATGCAGCCCTTGATCTGCCCGCGGTCGGACATCTTGGCCAGCTGGGCGGCCTCCAAGCTGCAGGGCCACTTGGGATTGACCTTCTCGGTGGCCGTCAGCACCGCCACCTTGGGGGTCTCGATACCCAGCTTGTGAGCCACCGTAACGGCGTGATTGATCATATCCACCTTCTGCCCGAAATCGGGGTAGGGTATTTGGGCGGCATCGGTGACTATCAGCAAGCGCGGATAATTGGGAACCTCGAACACCGCCACGTGGGACACGGTGGCGCCGGTGGTCAGGCCGGTTTCCTTGTTCAGGTAAGCCCGGGCGTAGACCGCGGTGTCGATCAAGCCCTTCATCAGCACGTCAGCTTCGCCCTTTTTGACCATCTCTACCGCCTGGGCCGCGGCCTTTTTATAGTCCGGTTGATCTATCAGGGTGAATATCTTCGGGTCGATCTTGTTCTCTTTGGCCAGGTCCTCGGTCTTCTTTTTGTCGCCGATCAGCACGGCCTGGGCCAGTTTTTCGTTGACCGCCCGGGCCAGGGCACCGATGATATCCGGGTCCTGCCCGCAGGCTACCGCCACTTTTTTGAGTTTCCCGCCTTTGACCAATTCGGCCATTTGCTTCAATGATGTCACTTGTGCCACTTAAATCTCCTGAATCTTTGGTTTTATATTTATTGTTTGTTTTTTCATGAGCAGGCTGATCCCGGCTCAGCAGCTGACCACCCCCAAAGCGATGGAATTGATCTTCTGCTGTTTGGAGTCGGCCCGGGAAAGCATCACCACCGGCTTGGCCGCCCCGGCTATGATCCCGGCGGCCTGGGCACCGCCCAGGTAAATCAGGCCCTTGACCAGCATGTTGCCGGAGGCGATCTCCGGTGTGACAAAGATATCGGCTTCGCCGGCCACCTGGCTCTTTATCTTTTTGTGGGCCACGGCTTCGGGCGAAACCGCCAGGTCCAGGGCCAACGGACCGTCCACCAAACAGCCCTTGATCTGCCCGCGGTCGGCCATCTTGGCCAAGTGCGCGGCATCGATGGTATCCTGCATCTCGGGATTGAACACCTCAACGGCGGCCATCACTGCCACCTTGGGTTTTTCCACTCCCAGTTTTTGGGATATCTCCACCGCGTTGTTGATTATATCCACTTTGGCCATCAGGTCCGGCTTGACATTCATACCGCCGTCGGTAACCAGTACCAGCTTGGGATACAGGGAGGATTCCATCACCGCCACGTGCGACAGCAGGCGTCCGGTACGAAGCCCCACTTCCTTGTCTAAAACGGCTTTAAGGAAAGTAGAGGTGGCCACCAGGCCCTTCATCAATAAATCGGCCTTGCCGCTGGAAACCGCGGCCACCGCGGCCTTGCTGGCCTCGGCCATATCCTTGATGTCGTGAACCTCCCAGCCCTTGATGTCAACCTTGGCCTTCTTGGCGGCTTCTTCTATAGCTGTCTTGTCGCCGAACAATATAGGCGTGGCTATCTTCTCAGAAGCTGCGTCACTCAATGCTTCCAGCACCACTTCGTCCTGGGCCACCGCCACCGCAACCTTTTTGGGCCCGTTGGCCTTGGCCTGTTTCATCAGGTCGGAAAAAGATTTGATCATGTATGCTCCGTTTATATAATTATCAAAATTAATACATTTTGCCCGAGATCATTTTAGAACGAAATTTACCGGATAAACTATCCATGTTCTGAATGGCTTGCCGCTGGTATCTATACCCGGTTCGAACGATATTGAAGGGACAGATCTTACTGCTTCATAATCCAAACAAAAAGCTCCGCTGCTTTTTAAAATGTCTGCTCTTTCAGCTTTTCCATCACGACCGATAAGAATGTGCAGATATACCTTGCCTTCAATCCCATAATATTTAATATACCTTGGATAATTCACTTTCATATGTTTCTTTATTTCCAATGGTTTTCCAACGCCAATAGTATCTTCCTTAATATCATTTTCTTCCGCAGATGCCAACAATGTATCGTAAGAATTCATTTCCGGAAACAGGAATATTTTTTGATCGAACCTTTTTTCACCTTCTATCACCATCTCAAATTTTCTGGGCTCAAAACCTGTCTTGGATAGAGAAACCTGATATTTTCCGGGAACAATCGAATTTGCTTCAAATGGCGTCTTGCCAAAACGATATCCGTCGATATACACATCAGCTGAATCGGGAACAGAGGTTATCACTGCCGACCCGAAACCCTGGCCAAACGCAATAGATCCGCCTATAAAAACCAGAAAAATATGAAATATTAATTTCTTGAGAATCATAACGATGCAATTACACTCTATTAAAATTCTACCGGGTACATTACCCAAACTTTGATCGGTTTTCCATCTCCATCAAGGGCCGGATTAAATTTGAGTTTATACGCAGCTTTCAGGGCCTCGTAGTCAAGACAAAAGGCCTCGCTACTTTTTGCTAAAACTACTAATACCGGCAAACTGTCACGACCTATTAGTACTTGTAGATTTACTGAACCTTGAATATTATGAGATCTGGCAAGTTCGGGACAGATCGGTTTTATTGGGCTTAAAAGTTCCGGCAACCTTGTGATCGCAACAGAATCGCCTTTCTTATATTTCACATATGTCGTATCTGAAGATCTTGTCCAAATAAGATTATTTTTTATGGTATCTTGACCCTCTTTCAATAATATATCTTGACAATCCCTGCAGCCACTTTTGATATCCAATTCCTTTGTTACTGACATATAACCTTTGAGAGATAAGGTCAAAACATATTTCCCCGGAATCATATAATTTGCACTTAGCGGAGTCGTGCCAAAACAATAACCATTAAAATAAACAACGGCCGAATCTGGAACGGAGGTTATCACTGCCGATCCAAAATCCTGACCGAAAACGGGAGAAATGCACAGACCCGTAAGCCAAAAATAGACCAATATTTTATTTAACATTTTCCCTGCTTCAATTTATATAAATCCCTATTCCATAACTGAGCCCATTGAGTCTTTTGTCATTCCAGCGAAAGCTGGAATCCACGGTTAATTTTACATAACCATTATAGTCATTCCTGCGAAGGCAGTAATCCAACCCCTATCGCAATTCAAAGTATAAATCATCCCATTCAGGATTTCGCTCTTCGATCAGTCTTATCTTCCAGTCTCGTTTCCAGGCTTTCAGTCTCTTTTCCCGCAATATAGCCAAACGAATGTTATCATATATTTCAAAATATACCAAAAGACTAACGTTGTACCTTTTTGAAAATCCTTCCACCAGTTTATTTTTATGTTCATATATTCGGCGTTTCAGGTCACTTGTTACGCCGATATACAACGTGCCGTCTCTTTTGCTGGCAATGATATAAACATAACTTTGCTTCATTATTATGGATTCCTGCCTTCGCAGGAATGACAAGTTTGTTTTTTATCATTTATACATGGGTTGGAGTTAGATCGATTTGCCCCTCTCCCTTTGGGGGAGGGGCTGGGGAGGGGTCATTTATATTCCCGGGCCTGCTCCTCGCCCTTTAATATTCTCATGCCGGCCTCGGCCAGCGCGGTCATCTCGTCCTCACCGGGATACACTTTGACCGGCGCGATCCAGGACACCCGCTGTTTGATCCACTCCACGAATTCCGGGAAATAGGCGAACGATCCCGTCAGCACGATGGCATCCACCTGGCCGTTGACCACGGTGGCCATCTCCCCGATGGTCTTGGCGTTCTGGTAGGCCATAGCCTCGATGATCAATCTGGTCTTTTCATCCCCGGCCTTCAGCTTTTCCTCCATCTCCCGGCCGTCGTTGGTGCCCAGATGGGAGACGCAGCCGCCCTTGCCGGCCAGCTTCTTCATCATCTCGGCCTCGGTATACTTGCCGGAGAAACACATCTTCACCAGGTCGCCGGTGGGCAAACTTCCGGAACGCTCCGGAGCGAACGGTCCGTCGCCGGTCAGGGCGTTGTTGACGTCCACCACCTTGCCCTTCTCGTGGATGCCGATGGATATCCCGCCACCCAGATGCACCATTATCAGGTTAAGCTCCTCGTACTTTTTGCCCATGTCCCTGGCCGCCCGCCGGGCCACCGCCTTTTGGTTGAGGGCGTGGAAGATGCTGACCCGTGGGATCTCCGGCAGTCCGGAATAGCGGGCCAGCGGACCCAGTTCGTCCACCACCACCGGATCGACGATATAGGCCTTGACCCCGGCGTCGCGGGCGATATCGTCGGCTATCAGGCAGCCCAGATTGGAGGCATGGTCCCCGCCGGTGCCGGCCATGATGTAGTCCTTCATGGACTGATTGACGGCATAGGTGCCCGAGGGAATGGGCTTGAACAGCCCGCCCCGCCCGATGATGGCATTCAGGTCTTTGATATTGATACCGCCCTTGGCCAGGGCGTCTTCGATGACCTTCTTGCGGAAATCGAACTGGTCGGTGATGCGCTTGAACGGGGCCAGCTCCTCGGTGGAATGGCGCAGGGTATCCTTGAAGATGGGCTTGTCGTCCTCATAGACCGCTATCTTGGTCGAGGTCGATCCGGGATTGATGGCTAAAACTTTAAAGGGCAATGATGGTTCCTCCAGATTGGTTTATCATTACTATTGCTTCATAAATGTCTTTAATGCAACCTATCGTGGCTTTTTACATTGTCATAAAAAATATTGTTTGCTCATTTAATGCTTTATCTTGTCGATTAACATACAATTAATTTTTCGATTACCAGCAATATTGGGTAGGGTCCGTTCAACTTCAAATGCTTTCCATTCTTTAACATCATTCTTAAGGTGATTATATAAACTCTTGGTTATCATCATTCTATAAATATTATATTCCACACTGTTTTTCGTTATAGCTACTTGGAGTCTACATGCTACATTGATTGGGCGTCCAATATATTCAATACGTTTATTCATTACAATTTTAGTTATACTTCCACGATCCATTCCAATTTTGATCCCGATAACATCAGGGGTGGTCTCTAAAATTGGTTCTATTTTTTCATCATAGATACTCTCATATTCATTGCATAGACTACTAACAAATTTTTCAAGTATGGCCCCGTTAATATCATATTCAAATAATAAAATCCAACCATCCCCAGTAAAATTATAAACGTTATAAAAATAATTATTGCTATTTGATAGCAGAAATTCTTTTAGTTTGATTAATAAATCCCTCCATGCTTTCACATTGCCCGTGCGATGCAAGTCCTCTAATATATCTGTTGATGAGCAAATATCGAATGCCATCACTAATTTATTGGCCTTCTGCTCGCTCTCACTTACTTTTGTCATAAATATCTCATTTATTAAGGTATTAAACTCATAGCTGATTATACCGACAACCCGAAAAGCTTTTCATTGCACTTTATTTCATATCCCCAACAACCACTTCTCCGCCTCACGCTCGTCTTCGAACACCCGGAGCAGGAATCCCCGGTTAAGGCTGACCGTCTCCACGAACTGATGATCGTCCTTCTTGGGATCGTTCTTGCTGATCACTGTGGCTATCTTGGTGCGGCTGGGAAAATATTTGTTATGCGATTGGGCGAATTCGAACCGCTCCATGGTGGTGGTGGTCATGTTGATATCCCTCATGTCCACCAGGATCCGGGGCGATTCGTGGTCCTGTACAAGTTTTAAAGCGTTGAGACGGGCATTCCAAAGGTCGTCCTTGTCCACATGATCTGAGTGCTTGATGATGACCAGGTTCTTTTCCAGGTCGTGCTTGACATCGTGCGCCATGTTGAAGATCCCCCTTGAAGTTTATGTTTTAAGCCTACTGTTGCTATATGCACCGTTCGTTGTTAGACCTCCCCTCGATCCCCTCCTTGATCAAGGAGGGGATGACAGGGGTGGTTTAATATTCCCTCGCCTTTTCCTCTCCTTTTAAAACCCTCAGGGCCCCGGCGGCCAAAGCCGGCATCTCATCCTCGCCGGGGAAGACCATGAATTTGGGGCTGATGAACGAAACCCGTTCCTTTATCCAGTCGGTGAAAATTTGGTTGAAAGCCACCCCGCCCGTGATGACGATGGCCTCCACCTTGCCATTGAGCACAGCGGCGCAGGCACCGATCTCCTTGGCCACCTGGTAAGCCATGGCTTTAAAGATCTCCTCAGCCTGCTTGTCCCCGGCCAGCACCCGGTCCTTGACCTCGTTGGCCTTGTTGGTTCCCAGATAGGCCGACAGTCCGCCGCTGCGGGTAAGTTTCTTTTTGATCTCATCGATCGGGTATTTGCCCGAGAAGCACATTTTTACCAGCGCCCCGGTGGGCACACCGCCGGCCCGTTCTGGAGAGAACGGCCCGCCCTCGTTGGCGTTGTTGACGTCCACGAATTTGCCGTGATCCACCGGCGATATGGAGATGCCACCGCCCAAATGGGCCACGATCAGGTTGATATCGGTAAGTTTCTTTTTGAGTTCCTGGCAGGCCTGCAAAGCCGCCATACGCATGTTCAATGCGTGCAACAACGATTTGCGCTCGATCTCGGCCAGGCCCGATATCCGGGCCAGCGGAGTGAACTCATCGACTGAGACGGCGTCCACTATGAATGCCTTGCACCCGGCGGCATCTGCGACCTCCTTGGCGATAAAAGCCCCCACGTTGGAGATATGCTCGCCGCGCTTGGCCTCTTTAAGATCATTCAGCATGGCCTGGTTGACCACATAGGTGCCCGAGGAGATGGGCTTCAGCAGCCCGCCCCGGTCCACCACAGCGGAAAGTTTTTTAAGGTCGATATTATTGCGCGACAGAAAATCCAGCACCACCGCCTTGCGCATGGGATACTGGTCCACTATCCGGGGATATTTCTCGATCTCGGCCTTGTCGTGGGTGATAGATTCGGAAATGATCTGTTCCGAATCCCGATAGATCGCCATTTTGGTGGAAGTAGAACCTGGGTTGAGTACCAGTATCAAGCGGCCTTCTGCTCTCCTGGCCACAGCTTTTTTCTTTTTGATGGTCGGTGATTTTTTCTTAGCCTTGGGTTTTGCGGCCTTTTTGGCTATTGGTGATTTTTTTATTTTCTTGGCCGGAGATATCTTCTTTGTTTTTTTCTTTGGAGAAATCTTGGAAGATTTCTTCTTGGCTGTGATTTTCTTCACCTTTTTAGCAACAGCCTTTTTAACGGCTTTCTTTTTGATCGGTTTGGCTTTGGCCATAAATATTCTCCTTATCGATGACCGATATTTTCATTTAATATAAAATGCTCTTTCATTCCCATACAAATGGGAATCCAGTCCCAGCGATCAAGACAGTAGCTTCTTCAGTTCGGGATTCTCCCACAGAGTCTGAAAGTCCTCGTCCTGGGTGACATTTTCCTTGTAATCCTCGTCGTTCTCGATGGCCTTGGCCAGGCTCTGCAATGATCCGTTGACATCGCCCTTGAACAGCTGAACCCGGGCCAGTTCGTACCATACGTCGGCGTCGTCGGAATATATCTCCAGCGATTTGTTCAGGGCGGCGATCGCTTCGTCGTACCTCTGCATATGCCGCAGGGTGACCCCCTTGCTGTACCAGGCATCGTTGAACTCGGCATCCAGCTTGATGGCCTCATCGAACATTTTGATGGCCTCATCGAAGCGTTCCATGTCGCGCAAGGCCAATCCCTTGTTGTACCAGGCCTCGATCATCTTGGGATCCAGTCCTATGGCCTTGTCCAGGGCCGCCACCGCCTCCTGGTCGCTGTCCAGCACCCCCAGCACGATGCCCTTGTTGCACCAGGCCTTGGCAAAATCGGGCCTTAGGGCGATGGCTTGGTCGTAGGACTTGATGGCTTCGTCGAAGTTCTCCATCCGGCTGAGGATGCGGGCCTTGCTGAACCAGGCGTCGGCGTTGTTGGGCTCTGCCTGCAGTGCGTTCTCGAAGGCGTTCAGGGCCTGGTCCAAATGGCCGTGCTTCTCCAGCTTATTCCCAAGATCGATATAATCTTCCGGCATATCCGATTCCGTTTTAGGTTGTAGACTTGTTTTTCCTGCGAAAATGGTGATCCCTATGATCTGAAATCTAATGACCGATATCCGTCATCCTTATTCCCATTCGATGGTGGCCGGCGGTTTGGTGGAGATGTCGTATACCACCCGGTTGATTCCCTTGACCTCGTTGACTATCCGGCTGGAGACCCTGGCTAACAGGTCGTCCGGCAAACGGGTCCATTCGGCGGTCATGAAGTCGGTGGTGTTCACCGCCCTCAGGGCCAGCACGCTTTGGTAGGTGCGTTCGTCTCCCATCACGCCCACCGCCTTTACCGGCAGCAGCACCGCCAGGGCCTGGGAGATGCGGTCGTACCACCCGGCATTTCTTATCTCTTCGATGAAGATGCGGTCGGCCGCCCTCAAGGTGTCGCAACGCTCCTGGGTGACCTCGCCCAGCACCCGCACCGCCAGGCCCGGCCCGGGGAAGGGATGGCGCATCACCATCTCCCGCGGCAGGCCCAGGGACAGTCCCAGCTGGCGGACCTCGTCTTTGAACAGCTCCCTTAAGGGCTCGATGAGTTTGAGGTTGCGCATGTTCGCCGGCAGCCCGCCCACGTTATGGTGGCTTTTGATGGTGGCCGACGGACCCTTGAATGACACCGATTCTATGACGTCGGGATATATGGTGCCCTGGGCCAAAAAGCCCACTTTCCCTATCTTGCGGGCGGCCCCGGCAAATACCTCGATGAATTCCTTCCCGATGATCTTGCGCTTCTTCTCGGGATCCTGCACTCCCTTGAGCTTGGCGTAGAATCTTTTGGAGGCGTCCACCGTGACCAGCGGTATGTGGAACTGCTTTTTGAAGACCTTCTCCACCTCCTGCCTTTCGTTCATCCGCAGCAGCCCGTTGTCAACAAAGATGCAGTGCAGCTGTTTTCCCACCGCCCGGGAGATCAGCACCGCCGCCACCGAGGAATCAACCCCGCCAGACAGCCCCAGCAATACCTTCGATCTTCCGGCTCTGGTTTGGATATCCTTAACCGACTGTTCGATTATGGAATCCATGGTCCAGTCGCCCCTGCAGCCGCAGACCTTGAACAGGAACCCGGACAGCATTTTCTGTCCGTTCAGAGTATGAGCCACCTCGGGGTGGAACTGCAGGCCGTATATCTTTCGGGCCTTGTCAGCCATGGCCGCGATCCGGCAGTTGTCGGTGGAGGCTATGGGCACGAAGCCCGGCGGAGCCTTAAGTACGCTGTCGCCGTGGCTCATCCATACCTGGGTGGTCTCGGGCAGTCCGGAGAACAGCTGGCCGGACGCATCGTTCCGTTCCAGCTTAAGGGAGGCATGGCCGTACTCCCGCTCCCGGCTCTTTTGGACCTTGCCGCCCAGCAGCAGGGCCGTCAATTGCATCCCGTAACAAATTCCCAGGACAGGTATCCCGGCCGAGAATATCTCGGCGTCAATCGTCGGGGAATTCTTGTCGAACACGCTGGACGGACCGCCGGACAATATCAGCCCGCTGGGATCCCCGCCCAGGATCATTTCTTTCCCGGCGGTGCAGGGAATGATCTGGCAATAGACCTTCTGTTCCCTTACCTTGCGGGCGATCAACTGGGTATATTGCGAACCGAAATCTATGATATTTATCCTGTCCAAACAACCTCCGATACTTTACTGCGGTTTGATCTTCTTGAGAAGTCCGGACAACGCGCTTTGCGCCGTCTGGGCCAGTTCCGGGTCGCGATCCTTGGCCAGCTTCATCAGGAAATTGGCCGAGCTCTTCAGTTCGATCTGCCCCAGGGAGAGTATGATCTGCTTCTTTATCTCCGGCGGCTCCCCGCGTCCCAGCAGGTCGCGCTTGGAATAAAGCTCCGTCAGCGCGTCCACCGAGGCTTCGTCGCCCACCTTGGCCAGATGTTCGATGGCCAGTTTCTTGACCTCATCATCCTTATCGGCCAGGGCCCTTATCAGCCAGGGTTCGGAGTCCTTGCCGCTAATCTTGTAGATGGCCTTTAAAACCTCGGTCCGCACCCGGACATCCTTGTCGTTCAGGGCCTCGCCCAAATGGGGAATGGAGGCTTCGGTGCCCATCAGGGCCAGTAAAATTGCCATGTTGCGCCGCACGAACCAGCGGTCCTCGCCCAGCGCCTTGATGGCCATTGGTTCCACCCCTTGGCCGATCTTGTTGAGCACATACATGTTCTTGAGGCGCATGTTGCTGTCCTCGCTCTCCTTGACCGTTTCCATCAGGATAGGCAGGGATTTTTCCTTGAGATTGGCCAGGGCCTGGGCCGCCGGCTCCAGAACGGCATCCTTCATCAGGGCCGCCACCAGACCGCGGATGGCGGTATCATCGGCCACCTTGGCCAGTATTCGGACCAGGTCCTTGGCCACCGGCTTCTCGGCCACGTATAAAAGCAGCTCGGAAAGATCGCGGGAGATGCGGGAGGCCACCGCATGTTTGTCCCGCTGGATCATCTCCTCGAACAGGTGCTCCAGGGCCGAAAGGACGGTCTGATAGACATCGGGCTCGCTTTCGGCCTTCAGCCGTTCGGCCAGTTTGTCGATCAGCAATTCGATCATATCATAGCGGCCGATGCTTAAAAAGTCCGGCACTATTTCCATGGACCGGTTGATGGCCATCAGCCGGTAATTCTGGTCTATGTCGGACAGTTTTTTGAAGAACTCCTGGGACAGCGCGTCGATGTGTTCTCCGGAACGCAGGGCCCGCCGCAATCCGTTGATATACTGCTGGGCCATGACCTGGGCGGTCGGTAGTTTTTGCAGCAATTCCAGCTGTTTTTGTGCATACTCCTGCGGTTTTGCTCCCCGTCCTAGTATGTAATCCCGTTCGTCCTGATTGAAAACCTTCTGGTCAAGCTTTTGCTCCACCAGCGGACCCAGCTTGGCCTTGCGTTCATGGTCGATCGGCAAGGCTTCCCAGAATTTTTTCAGCTCGTCGGCCATATCTCCGGGATGGTCCTGGGCCTTGAGAAGTTCCTGCCTTTCCATGACCATTTCCACGATGTCCCCGTCCGGCAGTCGGCTGATCATATTGGTGGTTATCTGCACCCAGTCGCTGTCGGCCATCTTCACCGCCAGCACCTTCTTCTGCAGGGCTACGTCAAGATTACCCACCACTCCGGCCAGGCTGTTGAAGTATTCCGAGGTCCCCTTGCCCTGGCTGGCCGCCAGTGCGCCGGCCACGCTGTCCAATTGGCTTAAGGCCTTGCTGAAATCACCACCCTCATCCTTGGCGGCCTCGATCAGTTTGGCCACCGCCTGGGGGTTGCTACGGATCATGCTCAGCAGTTGGGCCGGCATCTGGGAAAGGGTGGCTAGGTCCTGGGCGGTCATGCCTTCGGGAATGGCCGGTTTAGAGGAAGCCCCGTAAGAAATGGCTTCCAACTGGATGTTGGTGACGCCCCGGGCCGAAAGCACCGCTCCCATGCCCCCCTGGGCCTTGACCTGCTCCACCTCCATGACCATTACCTCGTAGAAGGTCTGCAGCTGGTCCTTTTCCAGCCCCCGCAAAAATACCAGTTGCCCGATGTTCCTTTTACCCAGTTCCGAGATGAAATTGGCGAATACCTCCCGGCGGGAATCTGGCACCGGTTTGTTGTTCAATAGCAGGATGTTTCCCGCCAGGCTGAAGCTGAGGTTGCTGTCGCCCCCCATCGCCTCCTTGATAAGGGCCAGGCTGGCTTCGAACAATTTCTGCGAGGTGGGATGGGCCGAGTTGTACATCCGCAGATTGCGCAATGCTCCCGTCAACTGACCGACCAGGCGGGTCATCAGCATGGGAGAGATGTTGGCCATTTTATATCTCCGATATTTTTTTGATCAGTGCCTGAAATGACGATGCCCGGTAAGCAGCATGGTGATGTTCAATTCCTTGGCCTTCATAATGACCTCGGCGTCCTTGACCGATCCTCCCGGCTGGATGATGGCAGTTACCCCGCCGGCCGCCGCTTCTTCGATGTTATCGTAGAACGGAAAGAAACCGTCCGAAGCCAGCACTGCGCCTTTGGCTCGATCTCCGGCCTGCCGCAAAGCCAGGCGGACCGAGGCCAGCCGGTTCATCTGTCCGGCCCCGGCCCCTATCAGTTGGTTGTTCTTGGCTATGGCGATGGCGTTAGATTTAAGGTGTTTTACCACCCGGTAGGCAAAGGTCATGTCGAACATCTGATGTTCGGCAGGAGCCGGGCCCGATACGTGTTGCAGGATCTTTTCATCCAGCAGCATCTCGTCGGGACGCTGTACCAGGTAACCGCCGGCCGCGCTTCTCAACAGCCAGGCCGGCTTGGATGCCTCTCTGTTCATTTTGACCAAGCGGACGTTCTGGCCCCATCCCTTGCGTCCGGCAAAGATATCTTTGACCCCGGCATCGAAATCGGGCGCGGCGATCACCTCGTAAAAACTGCCGGGAGCCACTATCTGCATGGCGGTCTCGGGATCCAACGGCCGGTTGAAGCTGATGATGCCTCCGAAGCGCGAGATCGGCTCAGGGGGCAGTTCGCCCTCGGCCGCCTTGGCGTAGGCCTGAAGCAGATTTTCGGCGGTAGCGCATCCGCAGGGATTGGTATGCTTGATGATGGCGCAGGACGGCTTTTTGAACTCCTGTATCAGGTCCCAGGCCGCCGACAGGTCCAGGATATTGTTGTACGAGATCTCCTTGCCGTGGATCTGTTCGAATGGTATCTTGCTTCCCGAAGAGATGTAGAACCCGGCGTTCTGGTGGGGATTCTCCCCGTATCGCAGCCCGATGGCCCTATCCAGCGGCGTATTGATGCCTTCAGGCAGCTCATGCTCTTCTGTTAAATGCTCGGAGAAATGGCTGTTTATAGCCATGTCATATCTTCCTGTCAGTTCAAAGGCGCGGATAGCCAGCTTCCTCTTGGTTCCCAGAGATACTTCCTTGTATTGTTTGATCTCCTCCAGTACCTGCTGGTATTGCTCCGGAGAGGTCAGCACCGCCACCGCCTGGTAGTTCTTGGCCGCCGCCCGGATCAGCGATGGCCCGCCGATATCAATGTTCTCGATGGCCTCCTCCTCGGTGACATTGGGCTTGGCCACAGTTTCTTCGAAGGGATAAAGATTGACCGCCACCAGGTCGATGGGGGCTATATCATTCTGTTTCAGCTTGTCCATGTGGGCCGGAATATGGCGGCAGGCCAGTATCCCGGCATGGATCCGGGGGTGCAGGGTCTTCACCCGTCCGTCCAGCATCTCGGGAAACCCGGTGACATCGGCCACGTCTATAACGTCTATCCCCTTGCTTCTAAGGAAGCCGGCTGTCCCGCCGCTGGAGACTATCTCGTATCCCAATGAGGCCAGCTCCCGGGCGAATTTTTCCAGCCCGGTCTTGTCATAGACGCTGATAAGAGCTCGTTTGGGTTGAGCCATTATATTCCCTTTCTTAAAACCTTCCCCTCGGCCATCACGCAGCGGGGATATGCGCCCATATGCAGCGGATTCTTATCCCACACCGTCAGGCTGGCCAGCTTCCCCGGCTCCACGCTGCCCAAAATATCGTCTATGCCCAGTATTCCGGCGTTCTTCAGGGTAATGATAGAAATGGCCTCTTCCTCCTTCATCCCGAAGATCAAAAAGAATTTCAGACTGTCGCGCAAAGTCGGGGTTGTTATCACCGGATGATCGGTCATCAGTCCGTAACGGGCCCGGGATTTGATCAGCAGCTCGGTGTTCTTGTAGCTTTCGTTCTTGAGCTCCACTTTATATGGCAGTGATCCCAGCGGCCCGTAGACCACCGGTATGCCGTGGCTGCCCAGCTCGTCGAATATCTCCTTATGATGGACGTCGCCCAGATGATCGGCCGTGACCTTGATCTTGTATTTTTTGACCAGTTCGATCAGGTACAACACGTCATCCTCCTTGTGGACGTGCACTTTAGCGATCTTTTTCCCCTCCAACAGGTCGAGTATGGCCTTTTCTTCGCTGTCGAAGTCCAACTGGTATTCCTTTTCGATGGTCTTCTTCTCGAATTCCACATCCTCCCGGTTGACCTTCTTCTCCCCGCTGCGCACTTTGATGTCCAGCTCCTTCAGTTTTTTATCCCTGGCCAACTCGGACTTCTGTTTCTTGAGCAGCACCGCATCAAACTTCTTTTCCAGCATCCCGTAGACGCCCATCCGGGTGTTGGGCCTGGCCCCCTTCCAGTCCCCGGTGGAACGGGGATTGTAGCCCAGGGCCATCTTGAAGCCGTAATCCTTGAGCAGGGCTTCCTGGCGATGCCGGGCGAAGTTCTTGATGATCATGGCCCTTCCGCCCAGCAGGTTGCCGCTGCCGGGAACGATGCAGCTGTATAGCACCCCGAAATCTATGGCCTCCTTGAAGGCCAGGTCGTCAAAATAAACGCTGTTCAGGGGATCGTTGATCGGCAGGAACTGATCGCTGATATCATTGGCTTCGTCCTCGGCTCCCGGCTCGCCGAAGCGGGCCATGCCGATGTGGGAATGGGAGTCTATGAAGGCCGGGGTGACAACTCCCGAAAAATCGGCCTTCTGTTTCTTTTTGCCTATTTCGACTATCTTGTCGTTCTCGATGACCACAGAAACGTTGTTAAGTTTCTTTTTGCCGTCGAACAAGGTCTCGGCGTTGATGATGATATTCTTGGCCATTTCTTATTCCTTATAATCTATTTATGATTTATTTGATCTTATATCCAATGGTAAAAGACAGAACCCGGTTTCGGTGGTCCACAAATTGATTGATGCCCACGTCGTCGGATTTCAGTACCCGGGGAAATCCCAGGCTGTAACTGCCGCCGATTTCCAACCTTCCCATCGGTATGGCCCCTCCCACTACCAGCCCGTAGTCGTTTTGTCTGAATGCCTCTGCGGAAATGGTAGAAACACTGTCCATCTGAAGGCTTCCCGAAGAAGCGCTGGCGATAACCACCTGTTTGCCGGACAACAAAAGCGAACCATAAAATCCGAAATGTGCGTTCACCCGGGCTCTATTCGAAGCCGGCAGGCTAAAACTAATAAGCAATGGGAATTCGATATAATTGAGCCGAGTGTCGGAAGTATTGTAATGGTCGAAATATATCCCGGTAAGCGTATCGGCTTGAGTATATGCCTGCACCACCTCGGCCCCTTTCTGGGTCATCGACAATCCCCCCCGAAGCGACACCAGCCGGTTGATACGATATCCGGCATAAATCCCGCCGCCCAGCCCGATCTTTTCGTTGATGCCGGCGTTGGTGTTCTCGTTCCAGACGAATTTGGCCGCATTTAGATTTCCCTGCAAGCCAAATGACAGCGGCTGGGCCTGACTGCACCGGCTAGCTGACATCAGGGCAAATGCAAAAATCAGCCACGGAAATTTGATTCTGACCATCGTTTTCTATCAGGCTCCGAACTTGCCCAGTTTGAGGGCATTGGCCAACATCAGCGGCATGGCCTCCACCGCCGGGAAACAACCCAAACTGCCGTAGGCGCAGTTCCTTTCGGTAAAGCCGTCCAGGCCGTCCGGACGGACATACGGCGAGTGCAGCATGAACGGGTTGGGATGCCAGCTATGGCCCTTCATCCTGGCCGGAGTGGAATGATCGCCGGTCAGCACCAGCACGTCGGGATCAAGCTTGCTGACCATCGGCATGGCGGCATCCAATTCGGTTATCACCTGGGCCTTGGCGTTGAAGTTGCCATCCTCCCCGTAGGAATCGGTCTTTTTGACATGAATGTAGAAGAAATCGAAATCGTTATAGTAGAGCCTTAGTGTCTCGAACTCGTCCTCGATGGTCTGCCCGGTATCCAGCTCGGTCATGCCCACCAGTTTGGCCAAGCCTTTGTACATGGGATAGACGGCGATGGCTGCCGCCCGCAGTCCGAATCTTTTGTTCATCGAAGGGATATCGGGGTGCTTGGCAAATCCCCGCATTAAAAGGGTGTTGGCCGGATGTTCCTTATTAAGCACCTGATTGGCCTGGGCGATGAACTTTTTGGCCACCTCGGCCAGTTTAATGTCCTCCTCGAAGAAGGCCTTGGGTTCTATGGCCGCCAGTCCTTCCCGCTGGGGATCGGTATCGTGAAGGTTGCCCGAAAGCCCGTCCCCCCGGAACAGCACCACAAAGCGGTGCTCCTTGCCGTGCCGGATTATCACTTCCACCCCGTCTATGCCCGGAATGGCCGCCTGCAGTTTGGCGCAAAGTTCCATGTTCTTTTCCGTGGCGATCCGGCCGGCCCGGCGGTCGGTGATCAGGCCGTTTTTATCCATGGTGGCAAAATTGGCCCTGGCCGCCACATCCCGGGGGGTCATATCCAAACCGATGCCCAGGGCCTCCAATACCCCGCGGCCTATCTGATATTTTATCGGATCATATCCGAACAGCGCCAGGTGGGCCGGCCCGCTGCCGGGAGTGATGCCGTATGATATGGGCACTGTCAGGCCGCATACGGATTTTAACGCCAGGGCGTCGATATGGGGTTTGGCCGCCGCCTCCAGTTCGGTCAGCCCGTCTATCTCGCGGGGAATACCACCCAGGCCGTCGGCCACGATCAGAACGATCTTCTTGTCGTTGCTGACCAGCAATTCCTGCAATAATGAATCATCCAACATGAAAATGCTCCCTCGGCTAAGCTTGCTTATCTTTTTTATTGGCCAGATACTGTTTCATCTCTTCCACCACGCTGTAAGGCACCTTTACCGAACCGCCGCCGTTGTTCATCAGATTATCGCTGTGGCAGTCGGAGCCGCCGCAGACCAGCAGGCCCTTTTGTTTGGCGATATCAAGATAGTTCTTCACCTGGCTGCCGGAATGCTTGGAATGCCATACCTCCAGCCCGTCCATGCCCTGCAAAGCGAATTGGTCTATCAATTCATCCCTGTTCTCGATGCCGGGATGGGCAAAAAAGGCCAGGCCTCCCACCGAATGCACCAGGTCGAAAGATTCCTGCGGCGACAGGAAATTCTTGGGCACATAGGCCGGACAGCCGTTGCCCAGGTATCTGGTAAAGGCCTCATCGGTACCACCCACATAACCTTCCTCGGCCAGTGCTCTGGCCACATGCGGCCTGCCCACCGAACCCGATCCCGCTATCTCCAGGACCCGCGATATCTCTATCCTTACCCCCAGTTCGGCCAGCTTTTCCACCATTCGGTAAGCCCGCTCGATCCTGGCGTTCTTGAAATGCAGCACCTTTTCCTGAAAATGCTGACGGCTGTAGTCTATGAAGTAACCCAGGATGTGGATCTCGGCCCCATCGATGGTGGTAGAAAGCTCGATCCCGGGTATTACCTCGATGCCCACTTTGAATGCCAGGCGGGAAACCGGTTCGATGGCATCCCAGGCGTCGTGATCGGTGATGGCTATGGCCTTAAGCCCCTTGAGCGAAGCCTGTTTTACCAGTTCCTCCGGGGTAAAGACGCCGTCGGAAGCCACGGTATGGATGTGCAGGTCTACGTATGTCTGACTGATGGTCATCTTCTAAAATACCGGCTGTTTGCTCTTGCCGCCCGATTCCTCGGCCTCGCTCTTCAACCCCAGGTCGCTGACCACGGTCTCGATAAGGGTCTCGTCGATCTGCTGGATGCCGCTCATGGAACCTTCCAGCAGCGCATTGTCGCAGATAGTGTTGATCAGCCGGGGCTTGCCGTCGGAATAGAAGTGGATGAACTCATAGGCCGAGTCGGTGAACAGTTCGTGCTGGCATCCCACCACCGCCAGGCGGTACTGGATGTATCCCCGGGTGGATTCCGAGGTCAATGGCTCCAGCTTGTGCTTGACGGCAATGCGTTCCCGCAAAGGCGGATCCAAGGCCAGGCATTGCTCCAGATCCGGCAGTCCGAACAGCAGGAAGGTTATCAGCATGCTGCCGGAGATCTCCATGTTAAGCAAGCCCCGCATCTCCTCCATGATCTCCTTGCTCTTGAGCATGTTGGCCTCGTCGATGATGATCACTGCCTTACGTCCCTCGTTATAGATCTTCATCAGCTGTTCGTAGAGCTGACCCACCATCCCGGCCTTGGTATCGGCCGGCTTCTCCACCCCCATCTGTTGGGCGATCTTGGAGATCAGCCAGCCGGGAGTGACCTCGGAATGTACGATCACCAGCAACCCTGTCTCAAACTGGTCGTCCGGCAATATCTCCAGCATTCGGCGGGAAACGGTGGTCTTGCCGGTGCCGATATCTCCCAGCACCACCGCCAGACCCTTCATCATTTCGGCGGCATGTGACAGCTTAAGGATGGCCTTGGAATGCTGGGGGCTGTCGTAGTAGAAACGGTTGTCCGGCGCGTTGGAGAATGGTTGGTCGGTCAGTCCGTAGAACTTAAGATAGTCCATTATATTAACTCCTTGAAAAATAATCCAATTAGACTATAATATTAACTGAAAAAAAAGATATTTGCAAGCTTAAAATTAAGCATTTTAAAAGAAAAAAGGGCGGCAAAAAACCGCCCTTGAAATTTAATGATTATACTGATATTTTAGAGACATATATTTAGTAATCAAATTAATATATCCTTGCTATCTCCACGCTCTTGTAATAGTGCTTTAAAATGGTTTTATAGCTTTTGCCGGCCCGGGCCATGCCTATCGCCCCCCACTGGCACAGCCCCACCCCGTGGCCGTAGCCTTTTCCGTCAAGAGCGATCCTTGCCACATCACCACCAGCGTTACGCTCTATTAAGATGTCGAACCAGGTACTTAACAGCGGTTTCTCCCTAAGCCCGTTTCGCACCGCCGCCTTTGTCAGCACCGAGTCCCCGACGCTGGTTGAAACCAGCAGAGAGATAGCCCTTCCCGACTCTCCAACCTTTAGAACCTTTACATCCTTCATGACCGCCGGCTTCCCCGGATAAAGCCTTCCCGCCAATTCTTCCGCCGTAATGGTATCACTCCAACTGTATTTGGGCGAGATGGAACACCAGTCATCCTTCACCGATTCCAGATAGGGAAAATCCTCATCCCGAGCATTCCATATCTCCGAAGGCCTGGCGGTTCTTCCGCCGCAGGTGGAGTGGAAATTAGGCGCGATCACCTTACCACCATATGCCAGCACCTGCCCCCTGGTATCGGCCACCGCCCGTTTTATGGCCGGCGAGATGAGATTGTCCAGATCGAAGCATTGGTGGGATGTGCCGGCTTCGATATCGTAATAACTTTGGGGATTCGTTCCGATCCTGGCAAAGGCATAGCTGCGGGAGATCACCGCCTGGGCCTTGGCCGCTTCCGGAACCTTGTCGGCCAGTCCGCCCAGTTCCAGGGACAGCACCCCGGGAAGATATTCCTCCAGCGGCATCTCGGCAATAACCATCAGTCCGTCTTCGCCATCCGATCGTATGTCAACGGCACCCTTGACCCGCCGCTCATTTATAAAGTATTCATCCTTTGACCAAAGCCTAAGCCGCCCTTCGATGCCGTTGATCTCGGCCCCTCGTCCGGTTTCGGCTCTCAAATTTTGTCCTGCCGGCCTTATCAGCCATCTATCACCTGGTGCGATCATGCTCCGTTGATCCTTGTCCGAAACTGAAATATCATACGAACCAAATATGGCGATGCTGGGTTGATGCCTTTGCAGAGCGATCCTGATCAGCACTTCCCCTTCCGGCGGTTTGCGGCTTAAATAAATCGGGGCGCAGCCTATCATAGAGAAAATCAAGGTCCCAATGATTACGAAAATTATTTTATTTCGGAGGATTTGCATTAAGAACAGCTATCCTTCTAAGTATGAATTGCTCATTTACCGGTGCCCCCTGCTCCTTGGCCTTTTGCAGAAATATCTTCCATTGTTCCGCAGCCGAAAGCGGGTCGCCCCTTTCCAGAGCCAGGGCCAGGTTCATCCGGGCGTCAAGATAGCCGGGATCAAGGTTCAGAGCCTTAAGCCATAGCGACGCAGCTTTGGCCAGATCGTTGTTTCCGGCCAGCAGTACGGCCAGATCGTTATAAAGCCGGGAATCATCCTGTCTTAAAGCCAACGCTTTCTGATAGGAACTGATGGCGCTGTCGGTTTGCCCCAGACGGGTAAATGCTATTCCCAGGTTTATCCATCCTTTTTCGTTTTGGGGCTCGGCAATTGTGCTTTTGCGGAATAGAATCCTGGCAGAGTCGTTATCCCCCTTGGCCGCCTGACAGATGCCTAGTGTCAGCAGAGCCCCGGCATTATTGGGGTTTTGGAACAGGCAATCATTGGCATATCTTTCGGCTTCCTTAAAATTCTGTTTGCTGGCGCAGGCTATAGCCAGGCCCGACAGGGCATTATCGTAGGTAGGATCCAATTCGACGGCCATCCTATACTCCTTTTCGGCCGCATCATTTTCTCCCCGGCCATAATGAACGTTGCCCAGGTTTCCATGAGCTATGTACGAATCCGGGGAACACTTGACCTCGGTTTGCCAGAATTTGTAGGGATCCTGCCACTCCGTATTTCGCCTGACAGAAAGCAAGGACATCGACAAGGCAATAAAAATTATGATGATCAAGGATACTTTTCTGGTTTTAATGCCGTTCAGAAGATGGCCGGCCCATATGGCAAAACCGACCAGGGGAAGATACAAAAAACGCTCAGCCAGCAAGGCAGTCAGCGGAAGGATATTCGAGACCGGCAACAGGCCGATCACCAGCCACATCCAGCCGAGGGCCAGAAATTTCGATCGTTTGATATCGTGCCAAGCCAAAAAGCTGATGGTCCCCAGGGTCGTCAGAGATGCCCACACCCGCCAGTCAAACAGAGAGGTTGACAGGTCGTATACATAATCCACCCTCAGCCACAGCGGCAGAAACAGCAGTCTCACATAATCGACCGCCACTCGCAACATGGTAAAAGCCGTGGTCCAGAAAGAATCGCCCCAGTAGGGACACTGCGACACACGGCCCAGGGCCAGCTTTCTGGTCATCAGATATAAGACCATCAAAACCAGGTAAGGAAGATATATTTTCCATCCGGCCAGTAAGGCCCTGATTTTCCCCTTGTTCTCAAAAAGCCAGTCGTAAAGCATTATCAGGGCGGGAAAGACCACGGCCGTTTCCTTAGACAGAAGTGCCAAGGCTAGACTTAAAAGCGACAGCCACAGAAAATATGTTCTTCTTTTAGCCCGATATCCGTTATGAAAGATGAACATCAGCAGGCCGAAGGTCACATACATCAGGTCCCCTCGGCTGGATATCCAAGTCACCGCCTCGGTCTGCACCGGATGGAGCGCGAATAACAGACAGGCCATCAGAGACAGTCTTTTATCTTTGAATAACAGGTCCAGCAAAAAATACAGCAGGATGATATTCACCAGGTGCCACAGCAGGTTGGTCATATGGAAACCGAAGGGCCGTAGCCCCCAGATCTTATAATCGGTCAGATAGGTGATGGTCCTCAGGGGCCGCCAAATCCCGTCCCAAAAGATGCTGGCTATGGAACGGGCGGAATTGGTGAAGTATTCCCCGGCGTATTTCCATTCCCTTATCTTGGTGTTATCCTGCACGAAAAAACGGTCGTCGTACATGAAGCCGGCTTTCAGGGCCGGCAGATATACCAGGACCGTTAAAAATAAAATGGCGATTATAAGAAGGTACTTTTTCATTATCTCATGATCCAATCCGTCATCCCGCCCAGTCCTTGAACTCCCAAACCGCCCTCAACGCCTGCCGCCAGGCACCTGGTGTCCTTAACCGAGTGATGGTTCTGAAGATCTGCTCCGGCCTAAGATAGAATTCACGGAAGGCCCGATTGCGCAGGCTCTCCACCTCTCGTGGTTCAAGATGATCGGTCTTGATGACGCAAAAATTTTGCTCGAAATAACGCCAGTCGTCGTTGACTATCATCCCATTGTCCTTTGCGTCGGCATATAACACGGACCCGGGGAAAGGAACCGCCGCGTAGAACTGGGCGAAGTCGAATTTAAGTTCCTTGACCAAAGCGATGGTCAGTTCGATTTCTTTGGAGGTCTCACCGGGGTAGCCTAACATCACATGGGCCGTCACTTGAAGGCCTGCCGCTTGAGCCGCCTTAACCGCCGCCCTTGTTTGCTCCAAGGTGGTGCCCTTGTTCATCAGGTCCAGCACCCGCTGACTGCCGGACTCGACCCCGAAACCTATCATCCAGCACCCCGCCCGTTTGAAGGCCTCCAGCATCTCCCGGTCCGCCTGGTCCACCCGGCTGTTGCACACCCAGCCAATCTCTAGTTTTCGCGAGATTATCTCCTCGGCCACGGCAATGGCATGGGCCTTGTCAAGGGTGAAAGATTCTGCCCAGAACAGGAATTCCTTAACCCCGATATCTTTGATGTCGTGTTCGATCTCATCGACGATCCTTTTAGGAGAGAATTTTCTCAAACGCCGACCGTAATAGACATGGTCGGCGCAGAAACGACACTTGAACGGACAACCCCGGTTGGTAGCCACCAGCAAAAAAGGCTTGTCGGAAAGAGGCAGTTTGTAAAGCTTTTTATCAATCAGGTCCCAGGCCGGAAAGGGCAGGCTGTTCAGATCTTCCAGCGCCGGGCGCGGCGGGTTATGTTTTATGATGCCGTTTTTTCGATAGCATATTCCGGTCACGCTATCAAGATCAATGGCCGACATCAGCTCCAGGGCGGTCTGTTCCGGCTCGCCCTTTATGATCACATCGAGATGTTTGGAAAGAGCAAAGGTCTCCTCCGGCAGCGCCGTAGGATGGATGCCTATCGCCGCAATACGGCTCTTTGGCAGGTTTCCCTTGACCATATCAACCGTTTCCATGTCTCCGGCTATTGACGGAGTTGCGGTATTGAATATGCACCAATCGGGGGAGAATACTTTTGCGATCGATATCAGTTTTTGGCGCGATATCTTCTCGACTATGCAGTCGTGAAGCAGCACCTCATGCCCGGCCCTTCGCAGAACGGCCGCCGTCAATGCCAGTGACAACGGCGGCCAGACGGAGGTCCAGGCACCCGCCCTCTGCATGCAACGGCCTTCCCTCACCTGCGAAACACCCAGGTATTCCGGCGGGTTAATCAGAAAGACCTTCAAAAGATCATCTCCTTGAATATGTGCCGCAAAAATCTCCAGCCCTGAGAGGTCTTCAGTTTCGATACCCCACCCTGGCGGGAATATTCATGGCTGGCGATCTCGGTTATTTTCAATCCTCGTTTCAGGGCCTTTATGACCATCTCCTGTTCGATCAGAAAATCATCCGTCACCAGGCCGAGCTCCCTGGCTTTGGATACTTTGATGGCCCTAAAGCCGTTCTCGCAGTCGGTGATGTCGGCCTTCCATCTCCAGTTGAGCATCAGGCTGATGAGGGCGCCGCCGGTCTGCCGGATGATATTGTCCAGCGTGCCGTGGAATTCATCGGACCCGCCCCGCAGGCGCGAAGCTATCACCAGGTCGGCCTTTCCTTCCAGGATCGGTCCGGCCAGGCGCGGAATATCAGAAATTTCGTGGGAGCCGTCGGCATCCATCAGCACCAATACTTGTCCCTTAGCCCTTTGGATGGCGGTCCTCACCCCGGCCCCCTTGCCGCGCCCGTTGTCATTCAGGACCACGGCCCCGGCCCGGGCCGCCGTTTCGGCCGTACCATCGGTCGAACCGCCGTCTATCACCAGCAATTCATCGGCCAGGGGTTTGGACTTTTCCACTATATTCCCGATGGTCGACGATTCGTTCTTGGCGATGATGGCAACGGTGGTATTGATCACTGTTTTTCCTTGATTTTCTTTTCGGCCTGCTTCATCACTTCTTGGGCCTTGCGTCTCTCGTTTACCAGACGCTTGGCGGTCTCCTCATCCAGGGGATAGCCGATGGCCTGGCCGGCCGAGGCATAGGCATTTTGATAACTGCCGTTCTCCAGCTGGCATTTGGCCAATTTGTAGCTGACCACCACCCGGTTATAATTGTTGAGGGGCTTTTGGACCTCCAGCATCCTCTGCAATTTTGCATAGGCAGATTCGGCCTCTTTCCATTTTTTCTGACGCCATAATATCTCCGGCACCGCCCAGTGGAAGAACGGATTGTTGGGATATTGTCGTTCCAGAGCTCCTCCCAGTTCCAATGCCCTTTTATCCCGGCCGTAATCGGTGTATATCCACAAAAGCGCATTCTGCCCCATTACTCTGGAGTATCGGCCTTTCTCGATGGCCCGATTGATCTCGGTGATGCCCTTATCCCTGTCGTCGCCGATGAACGGCAGCCATTTTAAAAAGCTGGTGGCCTTGGTCCTAAAGTAATGGTAGGAGCCTATCCCTATGTAGGCGTCGTACAGAGTGGAATCCATCTCCCGGGCCTTTTTGAAATCCGAAACCGCTTTCATTCCGTTCCTGAAGGCCGCCAGGTATTTGCCCTGCCTGGCATCCCAGGCCGCAATGTATGAATAACTGCCTCCCTTGATGAAATAAGCCCAAGCATCGCTCGGGTCAGCAGCCAGCGCCCTATCACAGAGCATTATGGCGCTGTCGGCCGCCTGATCGTAGTACTTATACCAGAAGTCGCTCTCGTAAGCCGACATTCTGGTCTGGTACAGCCCGGCCTTGAAGAAATACCCGGCAGGGTTTTGGGGATGTTCCCGGATAAATGAATCGAATATCACCAAAGCGCTATCGTAATCGCCCTGATAGAGTATCTCCAATCCCTGGTCTATCCGCTCGTCAAAGTCCCGGGAGATGCCGGCCCTTAAATCAGTTGTCATTAGCAATAGATATGCTAGGAATATGATCTTTATTTTGCTCACAACAGGTGCCTTCCCAATAATAAGATTCCCGGATCGGATCTAATGACCGTCTTGGCCACGTCAATGGGATTTATCTTGGCCGGGTCCTTGCCTTTTAAAATATTGACCAGCAGCCGGGCGATACGGTTCATCTCTTCGTCTGACAATTTAAGGAACACCTCTCTCACCATGTGGTGAAATTTGAGGTCCTTCCACGGACCGGACCACCATTCCCTGGGATACTTTTTTAAGATCGTCAGGTCTCCGGTTCTTATATAGTCCGAAACCAGTTTCCCGGCCAGTGAGCCCGAAGCCATGGCGATGGCTATTCCCGCGCCTGATAAGGGATCGGTCAGCCTCGCGGCGTCGCCGGCCAGCATTACGTTGCCCTTGACCATCGGATGGTCCCATCCCAGGGCCGGCGTACCCCCCACCATCTTTTCTATTATTTTGGCCTTGGGAAGTTTTTGGGCTATAAATTCGTCAAGATATTTTTCCGGTTTTTTATTTCCGGCCAAGGATGCCACTATCCCCAGCCCAACATTGGCCATCCCATTCCCTTTGGGAAATATCCAAAGATATCCGCCCGGGGCTACATCGTGTCCCACCCAGAAACGCACCATGTCCTGCGGGCCATCAACATTGGACACCAGGTATTGGGCGCAGCTATGCAATTGTTCCGGCTCCAGCCGGGTGTCCATCCCCGTCCAAGCGCCGATCATGGACTCCACACCGTCTGCCCCGATGACCGCTCGGCATTTGACAGCTCTGTTCTCGCCTCCCGATCTTAATACAACCTCCCGAACGTTATCACCATCCAAGTTGACGGCTATGGCCTCGGTGTTGACCAATACCTCGGCCCCGGCGGCTCCGGCTAATCCGGCCAAGTGGCGGTCGAATATCTTGCGTTCCAGAACCACCCCAACATCCTTCCATGGCACCGCCACTTCGGTCCCATCCGGCGAATAAAGCACCGCCCCGTTGATTGGCGCTGCCACCCATTTGGGATCTGGTTCCATGAACAACCCCAGGCTCCTGAGACTGGTGGCCTCGGCACAACACAGGGGAATGCCAATCTCCCTATGCTTTTCAACCACAAGAACCGAGTGTCCGGACTGGGCGATCTCTTTGGCGGCCATAGACCCGGCCGGCCCGCCACCTACCACTATAACGTCGTATGAATCTTTTATAAGCATAATTTATTATGTTATCACAACTATGTTTTACTTTGCAATAGATAATATCATAACCCTTTCCATTACCATCTTTCCAGTGTCACTCCAAAGGCATTGACTTTAAAGGCCTAATTAAGGTAATATTCAGCATATGAAAAAGCTATTTATCGTGATATTTGTCCTGCTTAATGCAAGCTATACTGCCGTTGCCCAGCAGTGGACCAGTTACACCAACTTCAATAATGTTTCCCAAATGACCTTCCAGGCGGGTGGCAATATCATCTGGGGGGCCACGCCGGGCGGAATATTCTCCTTTTCATCCGCCGATACGGTCCTGATAAAACACTATACCAACGTGGACGGCCTGCCTTATATAGAGGCCTCTTCGATCGTGCTGGATAACGGGCAAAACAAATGGATCGGCACCCTGGGGGGCGGGCTGGCCCGGCTGGACTCGGCTGGAATTAATTTTTCCGTTTATACATCAAATGACGGACTTGCCTCGGATACGTTGCTTTGCGTGGCGGCGAGCGATCATTATATTTTTACCGGAGGATTCGGTTGCCTTTCCTGCTACGATATCTCAAACGACACCTGGTCGATCCCATTGACCAGCGGGCAGGGCTTTCCCCTGGGAAGCGTCACCCAGGCTTTAGCGGCAAGGAACGATTCCCTCTGGATAGCTACGGACCAGGGTTTGCAGATAGTGATCAATACCTCCTCATTTTCCGTCATCAGAACCTTGGGCAATTGGATGACATTCGGCAGTTATGACGGGTTGACGTCTGATATCAGGTGCATTCTTTTGACAGACACCCTGTCCATGATCGGCGCAGCCAACGGCGCAGCCAAACTTGTAGGAGGAACCTGGCAAAAGATCCCGGGGTTGAGCAATCAGATCCGAAGCATTGCCCAGATTGGTGATTCTATATTTTTTGCCACAAATGATGGCGTAAAACTCTGGTATCAAAATATTTTAAGCGATATTAGCACCGGATTGTTGAGCTACAATGTGTATTCATTGTTGGTTGATGGGGATCGAAACATATGGGCTGGCAGCGACAGTGGTCTCAATTGCCAAGCCGGGGCAAGCTGGAGGAGCTTTCCCTTTGACTGCATGAGGGATAACAATATAAAAGATATGGCCGTAGGCAGCGGTGGTATGGTCTGGCTTGCCCATCCCCAGTCGGGCGTAAGTTATAACCGGAACAATAGCTGGAATTATCTGAACCTATCCAATACCGGTTTACCGATAAACCAGCCTTCGAATATCGCGGTAACTGATGATAAAAGCCTTTGGGTAGGCACGTGGGGATCAGGGCTTTTTGTTAGACGCCCAGATAGTCTCTGGACCGCATATTATTCTCCCGCGCCTTTACCGACGCCGTTTATTGGACAGATACTACCGGCATTAAATGGTGTCTATTTGATAAATTACGACCTGCCCGATGGGGTTGATGCGATAAGTTTCTTTTCAAAAGTAGACTCTTCCTGGCATTATCTTTATGCACCTACCAATAAATTTTATCCAACCTGCATAGCTATCGATAATGTGCAAAATCTATGGATAGGATCGTACTATAACGGGTTGTACCGCATATCCCCTGAAGGGACTTGGTCCAATTGGTCTCCCACCAGTGGGTTTTCTTCCAATCATGTATATTCGCTGTGCTCAGGGCCCAATGGAACTTTATGGATAGGGACAGAAAATGGGTTGTTCGCTTATGATGGCAATAACTTCACAAATTATAATTTTTCAAATTCCCCCATTTTATCGGATAATGTTTTTTCAGTGACTTTCGACAGATCTGACAATCTTTGGATAGGCACCCAAAATGGCTTGAATTGCCTCTCCTGGAAAGGTCAGTGGACAAGCTATTCCAGCGACCCCTCCTCGCCTTACTATTCAAAATTAATCAGTAATAGCATCATAAAAGTCCTCGCTTTTCCGGATAACACAGCAGGTGACGATATCTACATAGCCACATCCAAGGGTCTTAGTGTTCTAAAATACGACGCAAGTGCTCAACCACCCCTTGATAAATCGTACGTAGCGCCAAATCCCTTTAATATGGCGAAAGATGAATATATTTATTTCAGCGATCTTCCCTCGGAAGCCAGGATCGATATTTATACCTTGGATGGCAGGGTCTGCGGCACGTTCTATGGTCCAGCTGTTCCGGCACATACCCTGTCTGTCAGACCAAAGAAAGACTTTTTCCGACAGCCGGCCTCCGGGATATATCTATGCCGCATCAGCTCTAAGGAAAGAAAAACATATATCTGCAAATTGGTAATACTAAGATGAAATTTCTAACCATCATAGGCGCCCGGCCGCAGTTCATAAAAGCAGCACCTCTTTCCAGAGCTTTAAGGAAAAGACATACGGAAATCCTGGTACATACCGGCCAGCATTACGATTATGGGATGTCCCAGCAGTTCTTCACGGAACTTAAAATCCCAAAGCCCAATTACAATCTGGAGGTCGGCTCCGGATCTCATGGTACTCAGACCGCCGCCATGATGACAAAATTGGAACCGGTGGTGATCCGGCAAAAACCGGATGCTATGATAATCTTCGGAGACACCAATTCCACCCTGGCTGGAGCATTGATAGCGGCCAAATTGCATATCCCCCTGGCCCATATCGAGGCCGGAATGCGCAGCTTCAACCGGATGATGCCCGAGGAAGTCAACCGGGTGGTTGCCGATCATCTATCCGATCTGCACTTCTGTTCCACAAAGACCGCTATGGGTAATTTAAAAAAGGAAGGCATAACAAGGGGGCTATTTTTAGTGGGCGATATCATGTACGACGCCCTTATAAGCATCCTGCCTTCGGCCAGACAACGCGCCTCAATATTAAAAAAATACTCCTTGGGCGTGAATGATTATCTTTTTGTTACGGTACACCGGGCGGAAAACACGGATGACCCTAAAAACCTTTCCGGCATCATGTCGGCTTTATTATCGACGGATAAAAAGGTTGTTTTTCCGGTACATCCCCGAACAGAAAAGATGCTAAAACAAGCGAAATTATGGAATAAGGTCAGACATTCCAAGAGCGTTCTGCTTATCCCTCCCCAGGGATACCGTGAATCCCTATCACTTCAGGCGGATGCTTTCGCCGTAGTAACCGATTCCGGCGGCATACAAAAGGAGGCCTATCTTCTTAAAACCCCCTGCATAACGGTGCGCCGTGAGACGGAATGGGTGGAAACGGTAGCGGCTGGATGGAATCAAGTGGTCGGCCCGGACAGCAAAAAGATACTTATGGCCCTGTCCGGATTGAAAAAACCCTCTTCCCATCCATCGTTATACGGAAGCGGTGATTCAGCCTTGAAGATCGCAGTACATTTAGAAAGGTTTTTGGCCTGATGAAAAGGCTGCTTGTTCTTAGTTATTATTTTCCGCCCATGGGAATGAGCGGGGTTCAAAGGACTCTCAAGTTCGTCAAATACCTGCCGAAATTCGGCTGGCAACCGGTGGTGCTGACCATCAACCCCCGCGGCAGCTACGGTTACGATCACCAACTACTGAATGAGATACTAAATACTGAGATTATTCGCACTCCCTCCCTTGATCCACTTTATCTCTCACCGTCAGGACACCGTCCGGCAGCAGTGGCCAGGCGCGGCATCTTGGCGGCTTTTAACAAATTTTTTATCCCCGATAACAAACTGGGATGGATTCCCTTTGTGTTAAGCCGAGGGCTTTCGATCGCAAAAAAAAACAATATCGACGCCATCTATTCCACCGCCCCGCCTTTCTCTTCCCATCTAGCGGCTTTAGCTTTGAAAAATATTCTGAGAAAGCCATTGATTTGCGACTTTCGCGATGCCTGGACAAATAATCCCCAAGCCTCGTATGCCAGCCCTTTTCATAAAAGATTGGATCTTTATCAGGAAAAGAAAGTTCTTCGCAATGCGGACAGGGTGATGGCAATAAATCAAGAGATCGTAGATTCTTTTATTTACACCCATCAAGAGATAAAGCCGGAAAAATTCACCATACTGCCCCAGGGGTTTGATCCGGCTGATTTTGAAGGTGTCAAACCCTTAAAATCACCTAAATTCACCATTGTTTATACCGGAACCTTTGTTGGGAAAAGGACGCCACAGCCTCTTTTGACGGCCCTTTCAACCATCAGAAGATCGCATCCCAAGGTATTTAGTGACATCCAGGTAATATTTGCCGGAACCCATCGAAAGCAGGACCTGGATATGGTCCATCAGGCCAGATTGGATCAAACAGTAGAATTCAAAGGTTATTTGCCGCATAGGGAGAGCATCGCTCTTTTAATTGGTGCTGACCTTTTGTGGCTAGTGATAGATCCAAGCGAAGGGAAGACTGTTGCCACCGGAAAACTTTATGAATATCTTGGTGCTAAAAAGCCGATCCTGGCCAACGTGCCCGAAGACGGAGCCGCGGCAAGATTAATTAATGAAACAAAAACAGGGGTGGTTATTTCTTTTAATGATACTAGATCTATAGTTGAATATATTTTAGCCTGTTATAAAATCAAAATCCCTGTAGAAAACGACCCTGGAAGCAGCAATATTAATATTTCATCATACAACCGGATGACTATTACATATCAGTTATCTGTTCTGTTAGATTCATTGATAAAAAAGAACGCATAATGACAAATAACAAACAGTATACTTTATATTTTTGTTTGGCAATTTTAATATTAACTGCTTTATTTTATTTTTGCTTCCATCTTTTGCTTATTGTCGTTCCCAAAGAAAGCATTATTTTACGACATTATTTAAACTTAGCTGAATACGTAATTTGGTGGCTCCCTGCAATATCTTTGCCATATTTTTTGAACGAGCATAAGAATAATTGTATTACTAAATGGCTTAAACATATTGTTTATTTTCCGAATAATTTTCAGTGGACCTTTTTAATTTTTTTATTAGCCCTAATCATCACTGCTTTAATTTCGATTTTCGGTTATGGCCCTATCCCCAAAACCGGTGATGAAGCATCCCTATTATTCCAAGCGAAAATATTTGCCTCTGGTCATTTTTTTGTGCCGGCACCAGTTTTACCCGAAATGTTTCAACTTGAGACCACGATCATTAACAATAATCGTTGGTTTTCCATGTATCAACCGGGACATCCGTTGATTTTAGCGGCAGGCTGTTTGGTAGGTTTATCCTGGTTAGTTGGCCCTATATTGTCCGCCGGCTCAATTGTTTTCACATATCGAATAGCACAAACATTATACGATGAAACAAATGCCCGACTATCCACCATATTATTGTTATCTTCTCCTTTTTTTATTCTTTCTGGCAGCACTTATACAGTGCATAACACTTCTCTTTTCTCATTAACATTTTTTACTTGGATGATTGTAAAATATTATAAAAGCCAAAATCATTTGTTGATAATTTTGGCAGGATTGGGATTAGGGTTCGCTTTTATTACCAGGGCATACACTACCATCGCATATAGTTTGCCAATTATCGTATATGGCGTATATCTTTCAATAAAAAGAAAACTCACTGTTGGTATTTGGTTTGGCTTTGGATTTGGCTTCTTCCCGTTCTTCTTGTTTCAGCTTTGGAATAATTATTATCTGACAGGAAATGCACTAATATTTCCATATCAGCTTTTTCCCGTACAGGGCTATAATTCTATTGGATTTGGCAAAATGGCCGGTGGCATATTATATGGTTCACAAGGTCACACTTTAATTAAAGCCTTTATAAACCTTTTTTATAATCTGGGGGTTCTTTCCTTCCATACATTTGGTTGGCCATTGATATCATTGCTTCCATTTTTAATGCTATTTTTTAGGGGACCATCTAAAACAGACGTCTTCTTAATATCTATTGTTTTTAGTTTAACAATTTTATTCTTTTTATATTGGTATAACGGCGTAGGTTTCTGGGGACCTCGATTTTACACCGAGATCTTGCCTTTGTTAGTAATACTAAGTGTCCAGGGTATTAGAGTTATTAAATTTAATGGGGTCCCCTTCTTTAATTTTCCTGTATATCGTGTTTGGATTATAGTTTTCACTTTTATGTTGGGGACTGTTTTGTTATATATCCCTCTTGAAATTGGTTTTCTAAAAAACTCTTTGTGGGGATGCAAATCGATACCATTACCAAATAATAAACCGGCCCTTGTGTTAGTGCACAATTTGCCAACAGACATGCCATTTGCCAAAATCATTAACATGTTTATTTTTCCTGCAGCATTTAACAAAAATGATCCACTTCTTAAAAGTGCTGTTATTTATGGCAAATATTTACCAGATACGCCGCTTGAAAAAATCCGGGAACTATTTCCGCTTAGATCCTTATATATTTTACATAATTTAAATAATACTAACACCTTGGAAGAAATAACCCGTTAATGCCAAATATTTCATTCATCATTGTGACCTGGAACAGCAGCCGGGATATAACCAACTGCCTAAATTCCGTATTCTCACAAAAGCTGGATAATATTGAGGTCATAATAATCGATAATGCCTCGCAGGATGATACCATCGAGTTGCTGCAAAAAAGATCGGAAAAACTAACTTTGATTTGCAACAACCGGAATTTGGGGTTTGCCTGGGCGGTGAATCAGGGGTTGTCGGCGGCTGCCGGAAAATATTTGGTGATTTTGAACCCGGACACGGTTATTCAGCCGGATGCCGTTAAAAAAATGTTACTGCTGATGGACTCCGATCTGAAGATCGGAGCGCTTGGACCCCAATTGCTGAATACTGATGGTACCATCCAGCCTTCCTGCCGTGAATTTCCCCGTCCGGTCCATCTCTTCTATGAATTCTCCGGATTATCGAAGATATTCCCCCGGCACCATAAATTCGGTTCCTGGCGCATGGGTTATTTTGACCATCAAAGCAGCCGTGAGGTTGACCAACCCATGGGAGCCTGTTTAATGGTCCGTAAATCGGCCATTGAGCAGATCGGCCAGATGGATGCGGCCAATTTTCCCATGTTCTTCAATGAGGTCGATTGGTGTTTTCGCTTAAGGCAGAGAGGCTGGAAAATCGTCTTTTCCCCCGAAGCCAGGGTCGTACACTTGCAGGGGGTCAGCATAAAAAAAGCCCGGCTGGCCATGACAATCTCCTCGCATCGTAGCTTAGCGGCATTTTTCGGCAAACACTACCCTGGGAAGGCCTCCACTTTTTTAGCAAAACTGGCACTGTTGATAGCCCTGCCATTCAGGCTTTCCTTCCAGTCTCTTAGAACAAAAAGGATCTTTTTGGGGTCATAAAATGAAACTGAGCTTTCGCCATATATTATCCGATTCCGGAACGCTGCGGCCATTGGCTTACCGGCTTTTGTCCTCGGGATGGATCAACCGCAATCAGCTTTACAAAAAAATCTATTCACGCCGCATAAAAAGCATTCAGGAGAGGTCACATTTCCCCAGGATTGTTTCCGTCGAAGGCACCAACTTCTGCAATTCAGCCTGTGTAATGTGCGGGCACAAGAATATGCAAAGGCCCAAAGGCGTGATGCCGATCGAACTGTATAAAAATATTTTAAGCCAACTCAAGGGCTGGCCGATCGAAAGCCTCCTTTTGTCAGGATTCGGCGAACCTTTGCTGGATCCCCTTCTGGAGGAACGCATATCCCTTGCAAGATCGAACGGCTTCGGGAATATCGGGATCGTAACCAATGCTTCTTTGCTGCATCCCGATAAGGTGTCGAAATTGCGCATTGCCGGACTTGATTTCATGCACATCAGTATGGATGGAGCCACCAAGGAAACCTACCAAAAACTGAGGCCCGGACTTGACTTCGATACGATCGTTTCGAATCTGAGCCATCTGCTTTCCACGCCCAAGCGACCAAGGATATATATTCAAGTGGTAACCCTTGAAGAAAATATCGATGAATTGAACGCCCTTCGTCGCATGTGGGGACCAAAGGCCGACCGCCTGATATTCAGGCAATCCCAGGACTGGGCCGGACAGGTTACTTTACCAAACCAGATAAACAGCCCGCATTTGATTGCCAGGCCCCAATGGCCGCCTTGCCGGTATCTTTGGGATCAGTTGAATATCTACTGGGATGGAACGGTTCCATTGTGCTGCCTGGATTACGAGGCTCGCCAGGTGGTCGGAAGTGCCGACAAGCAAAGCCTGCAATCTATCTGGCAGGGTGGGGAATTGTCGGATATCCGCCAAAAACACAATGCCGGCCATAGGGACAAGATTGCCCTTTGCCGGCACTGCCGATATTTCTCTGTCTGGTGGTAAGTTAACCTTTGTACCTACCCTTATTGGCTCCCCTTAGTTCTCTTTCCACATCCCGTTTTTTGATGTCCTCCCGCCGATCGTATTGCTTCTTCCCCCTGACCAGAGCCAATTCGATCTTGACTTTTCCCTTTTTGAAGTATAGGGACAGCGGTATAAGGGCCAGCCCTTTTTCCTTTTGCTGAGCGGTCAGTTTCCTTATCTGCTCTTTATGCAGCAGCAGTTTCCTGGGGCGGGTCGATTCCAGATTGTAGCGGTTCCCGTGATCGTACGGGGAAACATGCATGTTGTGAATGAAAAGCTCCCGACCCTTCAGCAAGGCAAAACTGTCCTTAAGGTTGGCCTGTCCGCTGCGAATTGATTTGACCTCGGTGCCTCGCAAAACTATCCCGGCTTCCAATCTGTCTAGAATTTCGTAATCGTATCTGGCCTTTTTATTTAAAATGCTTTCTATCATCTATCTTCTTGACAGTAACAGGTATTTTATATTATAATTATATTTTGTGCCGAGGTGGCGGAATTGGCAGACGCGCTAGGCTCAGGACTTAGTGTTCGCAAGGACATGGGGGTTCGACTCCCCCCCTCGGCACCATAACAGAAGGTATTTTTAAGCCGCAAACTTTGTTTGCGGCTTTGTCTATTTATCTGGCGTCTGCCCCTCTTCATCAAGCATCTGCCCTGACAGGTAATCGTCGATCAACTTTCTAGCTTCGCCGGACTGGGGCTCCAAAACCACTACCTGCCCCCATCTGGGGAAAAGCATCATGGCCACCCCGTCGTACATGGGGATCTGTTCCGACTTGATCACCGCCCGAATGCCGTTATCATTTAGAAATGATGCTATGGCGATGGCCGATAACTGGTCCGGCGCATCAAAGACCGGAACCATATCCGACCCCGTATCTTCCTGGTTGCCGGGCAATGCCGAAAGGATATTTACCAGATCCGATCCGCAGTCCGAACATTTTTTGAAACCTTCGCGGTATTCGGTGCGGCATTGGGGACAAAAATGTGACATATTCTTCCAAATTCTACATTAATCCGCCAGTTTGACCCGGTTCTTGCCTGACTCCTTGACCTGATACATGGCCTTATCGGCCTTGGAAAACATCTCATCGGTGGTTTTGGAATTTTCGGGGTAGCTGGCTATCCCGATACTGGCGGTTATCCGGCAGGCCAGTTTATGCTCTGTCAGAAAAGGTTCGGCTTCTATCCTTTGTCGAATGGTTTCGGCTAATTTCAGGGCTTGTTGCGAATCCTTTCTGGGGAGTATTATGACATATTCATCTCCGCCGTAACGTGAGGCCATGTCCGGCGGGTTTACCTCTTTGGCTATCCGGTCGGCCACTTCTTTTAAGGCATGCCCTCCCATCAAATGGCCGTAGGTGTCGTCAACTTCCTTCATATGATCAAGGTCAATGAAGATCAGGGAAAGCGGCTTATCTTTTTTGACCGCCTCCTCCATAGCCTTTTTAAGGAACATGTCGCAGTGACGGGAATTGAACAGACCGGTCAGATCGTCGGTTATTGAAAGCCTTCGGGCCTTTTCATAAAGCCGGGCATTCTCAATAGCGATGGCCGCATGATCGGTCAGGGTCTGCAACAGTACCAAATCCTTCTCGTCGAAGGTGGCCCCGCCCAGCTTGTTTATTATCTCCACCACCCCTATCAATCTCCCGCGCGAAACCAGGGGAGTGGCAATGATGGATTTCGTCCTAAATCCGGTTCTTTGGTCCAAGCCTTTGAAGAAACGTTGATCCTTAGAGGTATCGGGAACTATCACCGGACGCTGGTTCTGGGCCACCCAGCCGGCCACTCCCTGCCCCATGCCCAGCCGCATTTCTTTTACCTGCTGTCCCTTTTCGCCTACGGCCACTTCGAATACCAGTTCGTTGGTCTTTTCATCCAGCATCAATATGGACCAAGCCTCTGCCTTGATGAGCTCCTTTATCTTGCCCATCACAATATCCAGCACCTCTTTTAGGTTGAGGGTCGAATTGAGGGTTTTGGCTATGGTATTGAAGGTGGACAATTCCCTGATCCGCTGCTTAAGGTCGCCCAGCAGATGTCGGTTTTCGTTCTGCAGGCGTCTCCTCTCCAGTCCTCGTTCAACCGCCAACAGCAATTCCTCGTGCCCAAAAGGCTTGTTGATGTAATCGTACAATCCCCGCCGGAGCTGCTCCCGGGCGTCCTTGGCCACCTTTTTGGAAATGGAAAGCACCACCGGTATATCGGGGTTGGCTTGCCGCAGGTGCTTTAGAAGATGCAGATTCTTGCGGCTGGCCAGTTCGGCGTCAACCAGAATCAGATCGATCTCGTATTCCTTGACAGCCGAGATAACCTCTTTTTCATCGGAAGCCAATATCGACTGGTGGTTATGGCCGCTCAGGACATGCACCAGGGTCAAGGCAAAAAGCCTGTCCTCATCGACTATCAGTATCTGCGCCATAATTATTTGCCCCCCTTATCCTGGGGTTGAACTTCGTAAACTATCTTTACTTCTGTTTTGGTCTGGGGATCCATGAAACGGCCGTCATCCTGCATGGTTATTTCCTTATCCCCGGCTTCCATCCTCAAACAAGCCTCTTTGGAAGTGTTGGAAAGACCGACGATCTGGTATCCGGTCCTTTTGATCGAGTAATTCCTGCCCGGTATATAATAGCTTCCTTCGTCCGAAACCGAATCGCATAACCGCATGCTTTCGCGCAGTTTATTCTCCCATTCGTCTGTGCCGGATGTTCTGGTTGTCCAGATCTGCTCTTGGCAAAGCGAGGTGAACCTCTCGGTATTCAGCATCATATTGGCAAAAGCGGCATGGTCCATCATTATTACCGAACGACTGGGGTCCTTACCTGTAGCGTACAAGCTGGCATTGTTCACTGCCGTTCCGCAGAGGTCGGTGTCGCCATATGAATTGAGTGAGAGGTTGATCTCCTTGCCGCTGGCTCCCGAAGAGATTCCCACTCCTATTCGGAATAATGATTTGAAGGCCGGCGGCAGCACCGCATAATTGATCCCTTCATAAAGGATCTCCCTTTCCTTGGCGTCCCTGAACCAGTCCCGGTAATTGCTGAAATTTTCCTGTATGAATTTTTCGGCCACCTTCAGCATTTCATTGGCGCAATCCACCGCCTGTTTGGTGGATTCGGGCGAAGGTAGTATGCCCAGATCCGCCCCGGAACTGATGGAGTGCCTCAATTTCAACCCTTTGCCGGTAAAGACCTCTTTATAGCATTTTTCGTAGACATCAGGGGCGTTGTCCCCGAACCAGGCCAATCCGCCGTCCCCGGTATCCTTGACGATGAAGCCACCGTGCTGCCGGATTACCTGGGCTATCATATAGCCCAGCTTGTTCTTTATCTCCCTTTCCTTGTCGGCGTTCAAAAGTTTGGAACTCATAAAACTGGATCCCCGGATATCGTACACCATTACCGCCACCACTCGGGAAAAATGTTTGAATACTCTTTCCCGTACTTCAACATCGCTTTTGGCGGCAACAGCCTGCGTTAAAACCGCCCCCTGGGCCACAAAAGAAAAGCACCGGTTGTATCTTTTGAGCCTTTCCGAAATATAAAATACCTCGTCGCATAATTCCTGCTGCCTCATTACCGGCGGATCTTTCATCATCAGCGGCGGCCAAAGCTTCACCAGCGAAGACAGCCTGCGGAAATTTATGATCGGTTCGGCCACTTCTTTTAGGAACTTACGGTAATTTTCCATCAGCAGCTCCACATGAAAGGCCCGGTTGCCGTCCTTTTCTTCGATCAGGCCTGAAATGGCCCTCCCGTCGGCTTGGGCCTGTTCCATTTCCAAAAGTGAGGCCGCCGCATGAGAATCTCCGGGGCCGCGCCTGGCCAGTTCCCGGTCCAGCGTCTTTACCTTGACATTGGCCTGTTCCAGCCCCTGCCGGATCAGTTCGACCAATATCTTGGCCATATTCTTGGTAAGCCCTTCCCAATCGTGCTTCAAGGACTGACCCAGATTGTTTAGTAATTCCAGATGCTTCAGCAGATCGGTGCTGGTCTCGCTGGATTCCGCGGTTAGCATCGATGTCAGGTCCTTCAGCGGCATGCGCTGCAGAGACTGGCATCTTTCTATCGAGGCCTGAAGGGTTTTTTCCTTGCGTTCCAGATCCTGCAGGTACCAAAGTTGACCGGTGAGGTTCCGCTGGAACTGCATCAGGGAGTCGGTCACTTTGGCGGAAAGGTTAAGCAGATTCTCCGAATACAGTTTGGCGTCAACCACTTTTGACATGTCGCTGTTGTTGAGCATCACCAGCTCTTGGGTTTGTTTTTTGACCCGGCTGGTGTATTTTTGCAGGTCCGCCAGTTCCTGGTTCAGTTTAAGCTCCAGTTCGGAGGCTTTTTTTATCAGGACCTTCTGTATCTCCTTGGCCGCCAGTTCGGTGACTTGGGTCAGGCTGCCCGAAATGAGGCTGGTTATCTCTTCGGGTTTGGCAAAATTCCCGCTGCCCAGTTTTTCCCAGAGAGCCTCTTCGCTGGCTTTTAGCTGGTCGGTATAAAGCAGATGGAATATCTCCGAGACCATCCATTCCGAAAGGTTCAGTTCCCTAAGCAACGGAGCAAAACTTCGGGCTTGCGGCTTTTCCAGGTCGAAATCAACATTCCAGCCGTGATCCAGCAGCTTTTCGAAAAGATCGCTGTCCATGGAATGCTTTTGTAGGACCTTGTCGCGCAGGGGCCTCAGCAACGCCGTAAGCTCCAGGTTGAACCTTCTCATCACCTGGGACTCCTTGTTTTTGACCGACTCTGGTTGCTGTCCCCACCACGATGCGGTCGACTCGTACATCAGCTGGCGATAGGCCAATTCGAAAACCAGGGCCAGTTCCGGGCGGGCCGAAGTGAAGTTATGGTATATCTCTTCCACCGTACCGTAATATATATTCCTTCCAAAATCCCGCCAGCGCTCCCAGGCCCGTTCATTGGGTTGCCCCTCGGCATCGTAAAGACAGCACTCCAGAAGCATCTGGGCCGCCTGGCCGTGAAATTCCCTGGTCCCCTGGGGCAGCTCCACATACACCAGCCCCGGGTTCTTGGACTCACCGAACACCGAAAGCATTTCGCCCCCCAGCCGGCGCTCCTTGAGAAACTGGGACACCAAACCGATCCATTCCCTGGCCTGTTCCGGCTGGCCGATGGATTCGTCAGTCCGGGAAATGTACCGGCTGCTGGTCTTTAAAATTTTCTCCAATTCCGATATTCTGAAATTTCCGTTATCCATCAGACGATCTTCTCCCATCCCGCCAGTATCTCTTTGATATCCAACGCCAATTTGTCGACCACCGCCTCAATATATTTTTTTGCCCTGCCCGTATCGAACCGGAGATAGCCTTTACCGGGCTGGTTCAGAATGATGCACCGGTAAAAGGGATGCATGTTGATGCCCTTGAACCGGTGTCCGGCCTCCTCCCGGCTATAGTCGGATCTGGAGACCAACGTCGGATCGATGGCCATCAGGGCGGCCAGCTCATCGGCTCCGGCGTGCCCGGTGCCGTCGAAATATTTGGCGGCCGCTTCTTCGGCTGCCATCCACCAGTGAACCACCATACAAAAGACACCCTTCTCCTTCCAAAGGGCGGCGCCCAGGTCCTCAAGACTTTCGATATTGCCCCCGTGACCGTTGAGCACGATGATCTTTTTAAAACCGGCCTCGGCCAGGCTGAAGGCGGTCTCCCTAACATAGGCCTTTAGCGTCTCCGGGCTGACCGTCAGCGACCCCGGATAAGCCAGCAGCGAATTGGTGACGCCGTAATTGACGGCCGGAGCGGTCAGAGCGTTTATCTTCTTTGAAAGGCGTTCGGCCAAGTATGCCGGGATGATGACATCGGTGCCCAAAACACCCGGCCCGTGTGCCTCTATAGTCCCTACCGGAAGCAGGACCGCATCGGTCTTCCCGGGAACCGTTCTTTTGAACTGTTTCCAGTTCAATTTCTCCATTCGGTATTCCATTGGCTTATCCTCGGCATAGTTTCACTGAATCATTGCGGAAGGCTGAATTTTAATTATGTCAGAAACCGGGCCTTTTTGCAACATATTTTTAAAAAGCCGGCCATTTATTTTGCCTCCTGGCCAGCGCCTTAGCCAACAGCATCCCGGCAAAGAAACCTCCGATATGGGCGAACCAGGCAACTCCTCCGGATTGTTCGCCGGGCAGCGGCGGGCTTATCACCCCGAAGAGCAGCTGCAGTATTATCCAGAATCCCAGGACAAAAACGGCCGGGATCCTGACTATACGTATGAAGAACCCCAGCGGGATCAGGGTCAACACTCCGGCCCGGGGATATAACAGCAGATAGGCTCCCAGTACCCCGGCCACCGCCCCGGAAGCTCCCACGGTAGGGATTATCGAGTGCGGATTGAACAGGATATGGGCCCAGGATGCCGCTATTCCGCACAAGAGATAGAAAAGCAGGTACCGGAAATGGCCCAAGGCATCTTCCACATTATCGCCGAAAATATATAGATAGAGCATATTTCCGATGATATGCTCCCATCCGCCGTGAATGAACATTGAAGATAAAATGTTTCCCCACCCCGGAACCCCCATATTCAATATGCTTGCCGGAACCAGGCCGTAATGATTTATGAAGTCAGAGGCACCCCGACCTAGGCCTACCTCGTAAAAGAATACCAGGGCATTCAGGGCGATCAGCGTAGCATTGACCGCGGGAAAACGCGATGAATGGATATCGTCTTTAAGTGGTATCATCGTTCTATATCATCAATTCAAGCCGGAGCGTCTGCGCCAGTACCATTCCCCGGCCAGCAGCAAGGCCAGCAGCAAGGCCGGCAACCAGACGGTCGAACTGGTTTTACTCCCTGTAGTGCGCGATCCGATCTTATCCAGCCATTTGTCGTTTTCGCTTATCGAATCAATATCCCAATAAGCGCCCCGGGCAACCTTTGCTATTTGCTTCAACAACAGGCCGTTTTGGAAAGGCTCCTTCTCCTGTAAAGGGAACGATTCCACCCAGAACTTCCCAGTAAATCCGGCAATTTTTCGTCCCATAAGAGCCAATGTAGATGAGTAACTGTATTCTCCGGGAAGCATGCTTCCGACATCGGCAATGTAAGATCCGGACTCCCAGGAAGACATCTTCTTCTTTATCATCGAACCTTTCGGATCCCGGATCGCTATGGTCCACTCGATCTCACCACCATTTATTTTGTCCGCAAAGGGGTAATAACCCCGAAAACTAACCTTTTCATCGGGATAATAGAAATTACGGTCGGTAGATAGAGTTATGTTTTTATCATCCCGGCCGGCAAGCCAGCCCAAACATCCGGTCACCAAGGACGAATAGATCAGACTGTCTCCCAGCAATCCCTGGGCCGTCAATTTCCAAGACCACAGGTTGGAGACCGTAAACTGCATTAACCGGCCCTTCCCCAGATAACTGCGGCCCCATATGGGAGTGTGCTCTTTCTTGTTCAATATATTTCCTAAGATCACTGCATCGTTCGATTGTTGTTTGACCGTCCCCTTTATGTTGAGCGGAGGTAATTTTGGCACCTTGTCTGCTATCATATCCGCGGTATTGGGATCGAAGATCCCCGAAGCGGCGAAGTTTTCCGACAGAACGCCCCGTCCTTCTGTTTCCCCGGATGATGCCGAAGGAATTATCGGTACTGACGCATACAACTCGCGATCCCTGAATCGCCATAGCCAATCCAGCCCAATTATTAAAAGTCCGCATCCCTCGCTTCGCACCCTGGTCAGGATGGCTTTCTCCAGGACGTTATCCATTGCTGCCTTTTCCATATCCTGCAGGATGATGACATCGGCTGCTTCTACATTTTTGATCAACATCTGCCCGGGGCTTGCTGCAACCCCTTGCCCTTCCCACCGGTTGTTTTTCCAAAGGTAGGGATAAAATACTATGTTTCCCGCTCCTTCCGCTGATTGGAAAATGAATCTCATGTCCCAACCGGGGTTGCCGGAAAGGTAAAGCGCTTTGATCCCGTTCTTTTTCACATTGATCGCCACGCTTTTACTGTCCGTCGTATCTTCTCCCGCCAGCATTGTCAAAGTGTAACGCTCAAGTCCCAAAGCGGAAGGATGAACTTCCATGGCCGCCGTTGTTTTGCTGGGCGAATATTCGGTCTGTTGCAATAATTTCCCCGATGCGTCGGATAGGATCAACTTTCCTTTTTGGGTAACATTGTCCAGCACAATATCCATCGTCGCTCGCTGCCCGGGAGAAATCTCTTCGGGGGCCATGACCCGGGATATTATGGAACGGCCGGCATCGGCTTCCGGCCCGATGCCTACGGCATACACCGGAACTTTAATGCTCGAGATGTCTTCTAAGGGATCGCCGGGGGCATTGTGGTTGCCATCTGTTAACAGCACCACCGCCTGCGGATCCATGACGGCGGCGCTTTTTATGATACTGGATAGATCGGTATTGTTGGAATAAACGACAGGTCGGGCGTGGCCGGTCGGATGCAGGCCTTTACTGTCGTAGATGAACTTATCTATCCTTCTTTTGTCGGGGATCCTTCCGGCGATATTTAAGGCCCGCTGAATGCGGCTGGACCCGGTCCCGTCGCGCAGATTCATGCTCCCACTGCCGTCTATGACCAGAACCACATTTTTATCATGCCCCGCAAATAGTCCCGGCCCCAGGGGAATTTCCCACAGGATGGCTGCAAGCAAGGCGACCGCCATCAGCCTCAGGACAATAAAGATCGTCATCTTTACCGGGACCATCCTGTCCCTCTCGTTAGCAAGGGACCAGAAGGAAAGGATCGCTATCAAAACCAATAGAGTGGATTTCATGGGATTATTATACTTATTATCCTTCGGCAAAGTCAACTGAAGCCGGACCGGACAAGAAAAATAAAGAGGCCGTCCTGTCGGACAGACAGGACGGCGGGCAGGGATATTCTATTCCGAACCTGATGCTATTTAAGCCTGGGCCGGGGTATCCTTGCCCCAGGCCATGATGCAGAGGACCACGATATTAACTATCGGTATCAACAACAGCAGGCTCCACCAGCCTGGCTTGCCGATATTTTCGGCTATCTTCCACCAGATGTAGATACCGACAATTATGTTCGCGAACGGCACGAATAAAAGCAAAAGCCACCACCACGGCAATTTTGCCAGCAGGGTCATTAAGTAGATATTGGCAATCGGGATGAAGCCCAGCCAACCGTTAGGCGTGTTGGTCTTTTTTGCCAAAGCCATCAGGATAAAACCTGAAAAAACCCATATGGCAATCATCAAAAGAAAATTCATGCCTCCCAGGACTGCCATTAGTCCACTGCTTCCATAATTTTCCATAGCACGTGATCCTCCATTTTGGGGTTTTTGATTTGTTGATCAACTATATTACCAAATGGTGTAAAAATCAAGTAAAATCTCATTGCCTTACATGATGAGGCATCTCGAACGGTATCTCCAACGAAAGCTCAACAAACCCCTGGTAATCCCCGTCCTTATACCAAGGGCTCTGATGAATGATCTTTTTTACACCGTTCTTCTCGATGGTATAGACATTGGTCCTTCGCTCTTCCATCATAGTCTTGAGCTTAGATCTGGCCGGCTCGGGATGGCAGTCGAACAGATTCTTCCCGATAAGGTCCTTTCCGCCATATTTCGCAAAGGTGTCGCAGGCCTTCCGGTTCATCTCTAGAATGATCCCTTCCCGGTCGCAGACCGTGACTGCCCCGCTGAAATTTTCTATCCATTCGCCAGACATATTTTCATCCTATCTCGTTGATTTCAAAACTTCACCTGGTTGCGTCCCTCGTTCTTGGCCTGGTACATCTTGGCATCGGCCGCAGCCAGCATCTCCCTATGCCCGGGCAGTCCGACATCATAGCACAACCCGAAGCTTACGGTGACCTTAAGCTCGGGATGTATCTCGGACCACTGGTATTCCTCTATGGTCCGCCGTATCCTCTCACACACCAGTATCCCTCCGTTGGAAGGGGTCTCCGGCAGGACCAGCACGAACTCCTCGCCGCCGTAACGGGCGACGATGTCCACCCCCCGGCAGTTATCGGTGAATATCTGGGCCACTTTCATTAACACCCGGTCGCCGGTCTGGTGCGAATATTTATCGTTGATGTCCTTGAAACGGTCGATGTCGGCCATTATCACCGTAAGGTTGCGGCGGTATCTTTTGGCCCTGGCGAATTCGTTTTCCAGACGTATGTCAAGATAACGCCGGTTGTACAAACCGGTCAGGACATCTTCCTTGGTCTGCTGCTCCAGTTCGGCGGATTTGGCTCTCAGCTCTTCCAGCAGCCGTGACTTCTGTTCGTTGGCCTCGGCCAGGGAACGGTTCAGATGCTGAAGCTCCTGGTAAGCCATGGCCAGTTCGTCGATCAGGTCCAGCCGGTCGATAGAGCTAAGGTCCTTGTGCCTTAACAGCTCCAGCTTTTCTTCAAGATGTTTGGAAATATCTTTCATGATCCGCCATTTAAAAACATCCGGGCCGCCCTTATGGGACGGCCCGTTCGGTTATTCCTCGGTTATCGGTTCTCCGTTCCCGTTCTCCTCGTCCTCCTTGGCCGCTAAACGGGCCACGTCCACCACCTTGTCGTTGCCGTCCAGGTTTATAAGGCGAACACCCTGAGTGGCCCGGCCCATCACCCTGACGTGCTTCAAAGACAAACGTATCACCTGCCCCTCAGCCGAGATTATCATCAGTTCGTCGCTGTCCACCACCTCCTTGACCGCCACCATTTCGCCGGTCTTGTCGGTAAGTTTCATGCTGATGACCCCCTTGCCTCCCCGGCGGGTTACCCGGTAATCGGCGATGTCGCTGCGCTTGCCATAGCCCTTGTCGCAGATGGTCAGCAGGCTGCCCTCGCGCTTGACCGCCACCATGCCGATAACGTAATCCTTTTTCTCCAGGGTGATGCCTCTGACCCCCCCGGCGGTCCGGCCCATGGATCGGACGTCAGACTCGTGAAAGCGGCAGGCCTGACCCTGACGGGTGACCAGGATGATATCCTCGCTCCCGTCGGTAAGCTTGACCTCTATCAGTTGGTCCTTCTCGTCCACCGAAGCGGCGATGATGCCGGCCTTGCGGGGATTGTCGAATTCGGACAAGGCGGTCTTTTTGATCACTCCGCTGCGGGTGGCCATCACCACGAAGTGCTGGGCGTCGAACTCCTTGACCGCTATGTAGGCTGCTATCTTCTCGTCGGCCTTTAGCTCCAGTATATTGCTGATCTGCCGCCCCTTGGTTGCCCGGCCGCCTTCCGGCACCTCGTAGACCTTAAGCCAGTAGCAGCGCCCCTTGTCGGTGAAGAAAAGAATGTAATGATGGGTAGAGGCAATGAACATGCCTTCCACGAAATCCTCGTCCTTGGTCTTCATGCCGGTCACCCCCTTGCCTCCCCGCCCCTGCCGCTTGTAGGCCGAGACCGACAGGCGTTTGATGTATCCGGCGTGGCTGATGGTGATCACCATGTCCTCCTCGGCGATCAGGTCCTCGATGGAGAATTTCTCCTCGGTGGCGGCGTGGATCTCGGTGCGGCGTTCGTCACCGTATTTCTTCTTAAGCTCGGCTATCTCCTCGCGAATAACGGCCATCAGGCGGCGCTTGCTCTCCAGTATCCCTTTGAGCTTGGCGATCAGCTTGATCAGCTCCTCGTATTCCTCCTCGATCTTCTTGGTCTCCAGGCTGGTCAGCCGCTTGAGGGTCATGTCCAGTATGGCCTGGGCTTGCTCCTCGGACAGTTTGAATTTCTTCTTGAGCGATTCCTTGGCCGCATCGACGTTGGCCGATTTCTTGATTATCCGGACAACTTCGTCGATGTTCTCGATGGCTATCTTCAGGCCTTCCAGTATATGGGCCCGCTTCTCGGCCTGGGCCAGCTCGTATCTGGTGCGGCGGGTGACCACGTCGACCCGGAAATCGATGAAATGGTTCAACACCTGATGCAAATTGAGAACCTTGGGGACTCCGTCCACCAAAGCCAGCATGATCACCCCGAAACTGTTCTGCAGCTGGGTATGCTGGTAAAGCTGGTTGATGGTCACCCTGGGATCGCTGTCCCGCTTCATGGTGATCACCACTCGCATGCCGTCGCGGTCGGACTCGTCGTTGATATCGGCGATGCCGTCGATCTTCTTGTCGCGCACCAACTCGGCCACCTTCTCTATCAGGCTGGCCTTGTTGACCTCGTATGGCAGCTCGGAGATGATGATGGCCTCCTTGCCGGCCTTGGAGGTCTCGACGTTGACCTTGCCCCTGATGACCACCTTGCCCCGCCCGGTCAGGTATGCATCGCGGATGCCGGAGACACCCATGATCAGGCCGCCGGTAGGAAAGTCCGGCCCCTTGACTATCTTCAATAGTTTTTCCGGTTTGATCTCCGGATCATCGATGATGGCGGTGACGGCGTCACAGACCTCGCTTAGATTGTGGGGCGGAATGTTGGTGGCCATGCCCACCGCGATTCCCGAGGAACCATTGACCAGCAATCCCGGCAGCAGCGAAGGCAGCACCGAAGGCTCCTGCAGTGATCCGTCATAGTTGTCGACGAACTGAACGGTTTCCTTGTCGATGTCTTTGAGTACCTCGGCCGAGATCCTGGAAAGCCGGGCTTCGGTGTAACGCTGGGCGGCCGGCGGGTCGCCGTCCACCGAGCCAAAGTTGCCCTGGCCGTCCACCAACATGTAGCGCAGGGAGAAATCCTGGGCCATTCGTACCATGGAGTCATAAATGGCGGCATCCCCGTGGGGATGATATTTACCCATCACCTCTCCCACGATGCGGGCGCTCTTTTTGTAAGGCTTGTTGTGGGCCATTCCCAGCTCGTTCATGGCATACAGTATCCGGCGATGCACCGGTTTCAGGCCGTCACGCACGTCCGGCAGGGCCCGGCCCACGATCACCGACATGGAGTAATCCAGGTAGGATGACCTCATCTCCTCTTCGATCTCTCGGGCAATTATCCGTTCTCTCTCAAGTGCCATCTATATTGTCCTTTATCTGATTTTTCTTTTATTTTACCGTTTCAACAGCCAGATCCTTTATGGACACCCGGCCCTCGTCAGGGCATTCTCCCACTTTATCCCTAGACAACCGGTATAATTCGATATCCACCCATTCACCGTTCTGGCAGGCCTCATAAAAAGCGAGATATTCCTTTCTGTCCGTCAGATCGGCGGCAATGGCGTATTTGCTGCCTTTGACTATACCCACCAATACCTCGTCATTCTTGACAAAAACCATCTGCTCGGTGGCCGGGCCGATCCTTTCGGCCTTCTCCATTACCTTTTTTACCCCGTAATATCTGGCGGCCATGGCGCCTCCAAATAAATTTCAATTATCTATCTAATGAATAGGAAGTTCTCCGAACCTCTGTGTCTCGGTGGCAACCTAGATATCCAGGTTCTTGACGTATTTGGCGTTCTGTTCTATGAACTGCCTACGCGGCTCCACCGCGTCACCCATCAGTATAGTGAAGGTCTGGTCGGCTTCCACCGCATCGTCAATGCTAACTTGGAGTAGGGTGCGCCGTTCCGGGTCCATGGTGGTCTTCCACAGCTGTTCGGGGTTCATCTCGCCCAGACCTTTGTAGCGCTGAACATTGACGCTATCCTTGCCCAGCCGGCTGACAGCCTTTTCCAGTTCCTCGTCGTTGTAGACGTAATGCTCTTCCTTGGCCTTGCCCACCCGGTACAGGGGCGGCTGGGCGATAAAAACATATCCTTTCTCGATCAGGGGCCGCATATAACGGAAGAAGAAGGTCAACAGCAGGGTCCGGATATGGGCGCCATCGACGTCGGCGTCGGTCATGATTATCAACTTGTGATAGCGGGCCTTGTCGGCGTCGAAGTCCTCCTGCCCGATCCCGGTGCCCATGGCGGTGATTATAGTGCGGATCTCCTCATTGGCCAGCATCTTATCGAGCCGGGTCTTCTCCACGTTGAGGATCTTGCCCCTTAAGGGGAGAATGGCCTGAAAACGCCGGTCGCGCCCCTGCTTGGCCGAGCCGCCGGCCGAATCGCCCTCCACCAGATATAATTCGCACAGCTTGGGATCGTCCAAAGAGCAGTCAGCAAGCTTGCCCGGCAGTCCGGAGGACTCTAAAGCATTCTTGCGCCGCACCAGGTCTCGGGCCTTGCGGGCCGCCGCCCGGGAACGGGCGGAAAGTATGCCCTTTTCGCATATCTTGTTGGCGATGGAGGAATTCTCCTCAAAGAAGATGGCCAGCTCGGCCCCCACCAGCGATTCTACTATGCCCTTGACCTCGGAGTTGCCCAGCTTGGTCTTGGTCTGGCCCTCGAACTGCGGCTGTTTGACCTTGACCGAGACCACCGCCGTAAGCCCCTCGCGAACGTCGTCCCCCGACAGGGTGAAATCCTCTTTTTTGAGCAAATTGTTCTTTTTGACGTAGTCGTTGATGATCCGGGTCAGGGCCGACTTGAAACCGATGAGATGGGTGCCGCCCTCGATGGTATTGATATTGTTGCAGAAGGAGAATATGTTGTCGTCGAATGAATCGTTGTACTGCAGGGCCACTTCCACCTGCACCCCGTCACCCTCCTTGGCTACGTAGATAGGCTTGTGCAACGGGGTCTTGTTCTCGTCCAGGAACTTGACGAAGGAGACGATCCCGCCGTCGTATTTAAAATTATGGGCCTTGCCGCTGCGCTCATCGGTCAGGTCTATGGACAGCCCCTTGTTGAGAAAGGCCAGCTCCCTCAATCTTCCGGCCAGGGTGTCAAAAGTGAATGCTGTAGCCTTGAATATTTCCTTATCCGGCAGAAAACTGACGGTGGATCCGGTCTTGGAAGTCTTGCCGGTGACCTTCAGTTCGGTTTTGGTTACCCCCCGTTCGTATCTTTGATTATGGACCTTTCCGTCCCGCTGCACCTCCACTTCCAGCCATTCCGAAAGGGCATTGACCACCGAAACCCCAACACCGTGCAAGCCGCCGGATATGGTGTAAGATTTGTTGTCGAACTTGCCTCCGGCATGCAGCACCGTCAGGGCCACTTCGACCCCCGGTTTTTTCTCGGTGGGATGGATGTCCACCGGGAACCCCCGACCGTCGTCGATTACGGTGATGGAATTATCCTTGCGTATGAATACCTGTATATGGGTGCAGAAACCGGCCAGGGCCTCGTCCACCGAATTGTCGACCACTTCGTATACCAGGTGGTGCAGCCCCCTGGTGCCGGTATCACCGATATACATGGCCGGCCGGCGGCGCACCGCCTCCAGGCCCTTCAATACCGTTATCTTTTCGCTGGAATAGCTTTCCCTGGCTGTCATAGTTCTCCTTAATTATATCCGGATTATTTTACTTTTTATCGTCTGGGAAGGAGCCCAACTTGAAAGTGATCTCCTTGACGGCCTCGGTCCCGACCAGGCTGTTGATCTTTTCCTTGAACCGGGCCTTTAGCAGGGTGCATTCCTGGACCCAGGCCGGGCTTTTGGCTTCCACCAGCATTCTTCCCCGGATGACCGAAACCGCCCTGGTGTTGGCCGCTATTTTGGAGCCGGCTGCCTCTGGCCAGGCGGTCAAAGCCTTTACTTCGTCGATCTTCTTGTCGATCTCCAGGGATTTGAGGACCCGGTTAAGAATATCGCCAACCGATTCAGGTTTTTTCATTTTCTACAATTCCTTGGACATTGCAACCGCAAAATCCGCCAGGTTGGTCATGGCATTTTTGAACCGGGGGTCGGCCCAGCCTTGCACCCAACCGGTTTCCCGCAATTCATCAGATATCACAAACACTGCCGCAGCCGGGATTCCGTATTCCCGGGCCACCGCAAAAAGTCCCGCTCCTTCCATCTCCACGCAGTTCGCACCCATATCCCGGAACTCCTTGACCTTTACCGCTGTCTCTTTATACGGGGCATCCGTCGACCAATGGACCGACAGGCTCGGATCAAGGCCATGGGCCTTCAACTGGCCCTGCAGGCGCCGTGAAAGGTTCACGTCTGATGGTATCACCGATCCGAAATCGTATCCATAGCATATTCCCGTCCCGGTCTCGTTGATGGCCCCGGTGGAGACCACCAGGTCCCCCACCTTCAGCTCCGGGGATATCGATCCGGCGATGCCTATGTAGACGATCTTCCTCACCCCCAGGGCCAGCAGGGTCTCCGCCTGGATGGCCATGGCCGGCGACGATATCCGGCTCTCGATGAAAAGGCTATCGTGGTGGATATAGGCGCCCTTCAGCACCTGGTGGCCGTACTCCTGAAGACCCGCCTGTTCCTTGACCCGGTGCCACAGGTATCGGAAGGAAAGCACCGCCGGGTATTCCAGCCGGATATCTTCCATGGTCAGCCCCTGGCCCGAAATGCTGTCTTCAATGAATGCCTTGGCGGAAGTTATGGAATCGCTCATTCTCATCAGTAGAAGTTAACCGAATGGTCCTTTAGCTTTCCGTCCCGGTAATTGAATTTGGCCGAAAAGAACTTATTCCCCTTAAGCCAGGGCAGGAACACATGGTCACCCTCCCACAGGTCCAGTTTTAAAAGTTCCTTATCATCAACCCACTGGAGATATCCCTCCGCCGAATCGAGCAGCTTTCCCTTTACCCGGTTCACGGTAAAAACGAAAACGTACCAGTCGTCGCTCTCGTCGAACGACGGAAAGGTAAGGAAACCGTTCAAATGGGGGTCCCTTATCTCCAGGCCGCTTTCTTCCTTGACCTCGCGAATGATGCATTCCTCCGGGGTTTCACCCGGGTGCATCTTGCCACCTAGGCCGTTCCACTTCCCAAAATGCATGTCGTCTTTGCGTTTGATGCGGTGCATCATCAGGGTGCGCCCGTTCTTTTTGATATAGCAGAGAGTAGCTAATCTCATATTGGTGGAATGATTTTGGTTTTATATTCAATAAAGCGAATTTGATACCTTGCCCTGCAACGGATCAGGCAACGGTCACCAGGCCTTCTTCCAACCGGAATTTTTTAAAACCGTCCCCGCGGGTGACATCGTTCTCATGGGCCGAAGCTATGAAAACTTGACAATCAGGATCGAGCTGTCCTATAAGATGGGTAGACCGGTCAGCATCCAGTTCGGCAAAGATCTCATCTAATAGGATCACAGGCTTCTCTTTCAGTTGGACGGCCATTATTTCGGCCACTGCCAGTTTCAAGGCAATGGCGGCGGTCCGCTGCTGGCCCTGTGAGCCGAATTGGCGGATTCGCATCCCGGCCAGAGAAATTTCCATATCGTCGCGATGCGGCCCGAACATGGTTATGCCCCGCCTAACCTCGAAATCGTGGCCGTTTACCAGAGCTTTGGCAAAGGCCTCCTCTATCGGCTGGCCCGGCTCGAATTTATAGGATAGGTGATAGCGCAGCCCCAGCCTCTCTTTGCCCCCGGAAATTCCCACATATTTTCTGCCGGCCAGCTCCTTCAGATCGTCGATCACCTCAGTCCTCTTTCTGACCAACTTCATCCCGCACTCCACCAGTTGCTGATTCCAAACCTCCAGCGATGCGACGTTGCTGCGCCCTTCCTTGATCGAGAACAGCAGATGATTCCTTTGTTTTAAGATCCTATTGTAGTCCTGCAGATCGGCCAAATATGTTTTGGAGAATTGTGAAATAGCCAGGTCCATGAATCGGCGCCGTACCCCGGGCCCGGATTTGCATAGGTCGTCGTCCTCCTGGGAAAGGCTGACCACCGGCATCCGCCCGATGAGTTCGGACAGCTTCTGCTGCAGTTCGCCGTTTATTTTCAGCCGCTTCTCTTCCTTGTTATAGGCGGCTTCGACATTGATATCTCCTTCCGAGGTTTGGGCCGTGCCCTCCAGACGGAACCATTCCCTGGTGAATCCTATAAGCTGTTCGTCCTCGGCCACATTTCTCATTGAGCGTCCGATGCAGAGATAATGAACCGCCTCCAAAAGATTGGTCTTGCCTGATCCGTTCAATCCTAGAAAAAGATTCTTCCCCGGCGCAAATTCCAATTCAAAATTAGCCAGGTTCCTGAAATTGCTTCCCTGGAGTGACTTGATGAACATCTTTATTCCTAATAATTGATACCCAAAGTAATGTGTTTATTAGTTAATTATACCACAATATATAGACAAAATGCAAAGGTTTTTTAATATTTTTTATCATTATAGTTTATTGCATTACAATCACTTAGCCTCTATCTATTATAATACGTCAACAATAGGGGAGAAATGTTGAAAATAACTGCAAAATATTCATAAAAATAAAATAATCTTGAAAAAAAAGTCATTTACTGATATACTTAACTGTTGGAAATTGAAAAATAATTGGGCGGTTAGCTCAGCTGGTTAGAGCGCTGGTCTCACATACCAGAGGTCACAAGTTCGAATCTTGTACCGCCCACCATTTTCATGCTGTTATGGAATAAATTCAATATGTTATCATATATGACAAAGGGCCAAGTAATAACTTGGCCCTTTGTCTTTTCTGCAATAAAATATTATCTTATCAAAATTACCTTCTTAGCTTTACACTTGTTTCCGGCCTGTATCCGGATAAAATATACGCCAGAACCAGCTATCATATTATTCTGATCCCTTCCGTCCCATCTGCTGGTATAAACATTTGCTTCTTGGTATTGATCGACCATTTTTTTTACCAACTGCCCGCAGATATTATGGATCGTTATTATCACCTTTTCCCGTTCGGGGATCTGATATTGTATCTCCGTGCCCTGTTTAAATGGGCTGGGATATGCCTGTATCTTTAAATTATCATTCATGACTCCGGATTCACTCACGGGAGGCCGGCCCGATACGCCGACGTTGCCGTTTGGGTCGGTTTTTATCAAATATGCATTGCAATGTGTTGGCGTTCCTGTCCCGAAGGAGTAAGTGAATCCTCCCATGATAACCCCGCCATCAGCAGTCGCACCGATTGACTGCCCGAAATCCCACTGTGTCCCTCCAAAAGTTTTGGTCCATTGAATCTCTCCTGCCGAATCGGTCTTAACAAGATAAACATCGAGTCCGCCGGCGCCGTACGAATCGGTAAAACCTCCGATAGCGAACCCGCCGTCAGGGGTTGATTCAATGCCGAACCCGTCATCATGCCCTGTTCCGCCTATCCGCTTTGTCCACAAAGAGTCCCCGTTATCGTCGATACGGACCATAAACAGATCGACCGAGAGCCCGCTGCCCGATGACCATCCGACGGCAACAAAGCCTCCGCCTGGCACGGCACAGACTCCGTGGAAACCGTCATTGCCAGTGTTACCAAAGGACCGTGTCCACAGGGTATCGCCGTTATCATCGATTCGAACAAGATATCCGTTGGAGCTGTCGGGCGTTCCCGGCCCGAAAGAGAAAGTATTGCCGGCCAGCAGGTATCCGCCGGTTGATGCACAGGCAATCGCCTGAGCCTTGTCCGATGCCGCCCCGCCGTATGCCCTGGTCCATATCGTATCGCCCGTTGAATCCGTCTTGATGCAGTACATATCCTCCTCCCCAGCACCGGTCGATTTTGTGCTGCCGGCAATGATGAAGCCACCATCCGCCGTCTTTTGCAAACCATACCCGCAGTCCTCATCAGTTCCACCATAGTTCTTGGTCCAAAGAGTATCTCCCGAAAGATTCGTTTTTATCAGATATACGTTGGCATAGGTAGGTGTGCCCGATCCGTACGATTTGGTCCACCCGGCTACCAGAAAACCCCCGTCATCTGTCTGTAAAACCGACTGTCCGGCATCGTCGCCTGATCCGCCTCTCGCTTTTGTCCACGCTTGATTTCCCAACGAATCGGTCCTCAGTATATATACTTGACCCTGACTGCCATACGAATAGGTCACCCCGGTAGCTATGAACCCTCCTTCCGAATCTTGTTTGACCGAATAAAATAAATCATCGTAGGTTCCTCCATAAGTCTTTGTCCAGCTGGTCTGCCCGGCAGAAGGCCCAGAAGCCAGACACATGACCGAGATACCTAACATTACGGCCCATGAATTCATCTGCATGCTGTTTCCTTCCCTATCGTTAATTTTACAGTTTCGGATAACCAGCTGAATCGGCATGGTGCTATCTTTTTCTTTTCTGGGTCTTTTCTGTTGAGATCGATTTCAATAGCGTTTCAAAAAAACTATGGTAGTATTTTTCAGGATCGAATTGGGCAAAAGAATATGTCTTTTGTTTAGCGCGATGCATTATTGCCCTAAGCGAATATACCCAATGGCTTATGGTCATCTCGATATTGATATCCTTGCGCACTGATCCTTCATTTATTGCTTGGCAAAATACGTCCTTCATATAATTGATCATTTCCTCGTTTTGAGTGCGATATTTGGCAAAAAGGGCCGGGTCGGTATTTTTAATATCGATCCCCAGAAAATCAAGGTAGAACATGAGTCGCAGATACATTACATGATTTGCGAAGAAACTGTAATAGGTTTGGCCGAACGCACGAAGTTTGTTCAGTCCGTCGGCACATGCTTCCATTGCCGCCCGCTGTATTTGCCAGCGTTCGTAAACGCTTTCCAGGAAAACGGCTACGTATAAATCTTCCTTGCTGGCAAAATATGCATACAAGGTGCATTTCGTGAATTGAGCCTCACGAGCTATATCATCCATTGTCACGTTCTCAACACCCTTTTTCTCAAACAGCCGGGCAGCAACCTCAATAATCTCATTTTGGCGGAGAGCCCTTGTTTGGTCCCTTCTGGATTGTTTTCCCATTTATACTCCTTGTATAAATTATTATACCATTAGTATACTAATATTTTATCTTTTTGTCAATGGCTATATAATCCGCAGGGATTTAAATTTTATGCACAATAACAATTATCTTGACAGGACCATGGTTTAAAAGTTACTATTAAGTTATGTTGAAAAGCAAAAATGATATAGTTTGCCTGGTCGGCCAATGCCTTTCCCAAAAGCAATTTGAGACTGCTGTCGAACTGCTGATTGAACACAGCCGGGACCTGCTCCAGCCTGGGCGGTTGGCCGAACTCAGGCAGCTTTTAGCCGTTGTTCCCAAAGAACTTTTCTTTAATTATCCCAAGCTCATCCTGATCTCGGCCAACGCCGACTACCAGAGCGGCGAGCTCAAATCGGCCCTGCGCTGCCTGTCGGCCTCAATCCCGATCTTCAAAAGCCAACGCGACCAATCTTCTCTCTCCGCGGCGTACCGTTACCTTTCTTACATCCATCAGGATATGGGCCAGAATCAGAAGGCTATAGCCGACTGTGAGCAGGGGCTGAGATATTTGGCCAAGAATGATTACCGCGGCCGGGCCGGAATATTGGCCGCCATGGCCGGCAGCCACTGGAGGTTGTTGAACCCCAAAAAGGCCTTACAGATCTACGCCACGGTAATGGATATTTACATCCGGGCGGGAGACAAAGAGGGGCAAATACGCACTCTGGCCAATTCATCGGCAATAACCAAAGCGTTGGGAGAATTGGGCAAAGCCCGAAAGGAGAAGGAAGAGGTCCTGCGCTTCTATCGCGATTCCGACAACAGGAGAAGTTATTGTCTGGCCGCAGTGAACCTCTCGGCCCTTTACCTGGAAATGTTCGAATTGGAAAAAGCAGAGATACTTCTTACCTCGGTTATCCCGGAGATCCAGAATATTGGTCTGGGAATGGCCCTGGGGCCTGCTAGGATACATCTGGGGGAATGCCAGATGTATCAGAACCGCTTGGCTGAGGCTGAAAAGACCCTTAACTATGCGTTGGACAATTCTGATAGCTCGGACGAAAGCTCATATTATTCGTTCTGTCTCGTAGCCCTAAGTACTCTCTACCGGCTGCAGGGGAATCATGCTCTTTCGATAAAATATGCCCATAAAGCTGTGGAAAAGGCATCGCCGGAAAGACCTTTGGATGCTGCCCAGGCAGAATACAATCTCTCCAGAGTATATCTTGCTGGAAACGACCTTTCGAAAGCATTGAAATACGCAGCCAAATCAGTGAAGTTTTACTACAGAAACGGAATGTCCTATAAACAATGTCTGGCTTTGCTCAACGTAGCGGAAATATACCTGGCCCAAAAAAAGATGCTGCAATTTCGGCAAACTTTCTTTAATGCCCTTGAGCTATGCCGTAGATTTGAGTACGATTATCTTTTTAACGGACAGCACCCCGATAATTTCATGCACCTACTGGCACAGTATCGACAAAAAAAGGGTTCCTCGAAATACTTACACAAGTTAACTCAAATGCAACGCGATGAATTGTCGGTCTCCGGAGGGACACCTGATCGCTTAAAACTAGAGATCACCGCTTTGGGATCCTTGAATATCTCGATAAACGGAAGGCCGATAGAACGATGGAAGAGGAGCGCATCTCGGCAGATATTGGGCATACTTTTATCCCGCCACGTTTCCGGATCGGAAAATCCGCAAAACGATTCCGAGCATTTCATTCCGGCCGAGATTATTAGCCTGATATTATGGCCACAGAAAAGCCTGAGCACCGCATCTTTGAATCTGCAAGTAGCAGTTGCCGAACTTCGCAGGGTTTTAGAACCGGAACTCAAGGATGGGAAGAGCTCCAGATATGTGGAATTCAGGAACGGCTGTTACCGCCTGAATATAAAAGACGTTGCCCTCGACTTTATCGACCTGAATATGTATGCACGAAAGGGCAAACAGGCGGAGATTACCGGACAGCAAATTGCCGCTATTGAATTTTACCGTCGGGTCATGGAACTATACCGGGGTGATTTCTTGCCGGATATCAGATTCGTTGAGATGGAAAGTTCCAGGGAGCAGCTTAGGCAACTGTATTTTCAAGCCTTACTTTCCCTGGCCGGATTATCGCTGAAACAAAACAATCTGGATGACGCTTTCAAATATGCCTCACTGGCCCTTTCCCGGGAACGTTGTCTGGAGGAAGCCCATCGCATTTTGATGACCACTTATTACCGCATGGGCCGAAAGGATATGATTGTCAAGCAATACCAAGCCTGCCAAAAGGCGTTGCGCAGAGACCTGGGCTTGGATATAAGTCCGGAGACTATTTCCTTGTACAAAGAGTATTCGGGGTAAAAGAAACCTCTTTATTTTGTAAGCGTTTTGTAAGCGGCTTTTGTTAGAATAATATTAACAAAAGCCGCTTTATTATTTATAACCCGAGGAAAATGAGAACCATCAAAATCATACGCATCAATCATCTGGAAACAGTCAATCCTCAAAAGATCATAATACAGGGGATATGGGGAGGGCAGTTGAATGCCGAGTTCTCAGAAAAGGCCACCGTAAAAACTATCAATGCTAGTCAAAACACAGAACGCATAATGGCTTATCTTCCCCCATTCATAAAAAATCTGGTATTGGAAGCAGACGGATTTTTATTCAATTCGGACACCGAAAAACCCTTCCAGGCATACATACTTAACCGGGACAATGCGATCATGGACATCATCAGCCCCAAGAGAATCGGAGAATGCAACCTGTGGCAGTGTAAAATCCCGCCAAATATTTTCAATAATATGCACAAACTTATAATTAACAAAGGAGGAAAATCATCATGAAACTAAAGTCGGCAATCATGGCCCTGGGTAGCCTGTTGTTCATCTTATCAACATCATTTGCGGTGGTTCCAACCATTGACGTGCCCTGTGGCACCAGTCCCGTTTTCTCCGGTACGTTTGATACCACACAATGGAACGATGCTTACATGGACACCTTTATGCTGGAAAACAAGACCAAGTACAGCGCCATCGATACTTTTTTTGTCAAATACAATAGTGATACCCTCTATCTGATCTGGGTGACCCCGGATTACGAGCCCCAGGAGATCGCCCGACATTCAGTGCTTTTTGACACAAGTTTTGACAGGGATGGAGTTCTATGGGGAGATGACCGCCGTTTAATGGTTGATACCGTGGTTGAGTTTAAAGAATTCAGCGGGAATACCAGCCTATGGGAAGAGGAGAAGGTTGATGGATGGGACTGCCAGTATTCCAAGAACATTTGTTTTGTGACTCAATTCGCCGTGCCCTTCAGCAAGATCGGTATAGTTCCGGGCGCCAATGACACCATCGGTTTTGCCTTATTGGCCGACAGCGACACCCGAATGGGCCGGTGGCCGGAAGGCTCGGATTCCATTCGACCTGCCACCTGGGGAATATTGACATCATCAAACAATTGGGTGACGCCCACAACTCCAGTGATAGACGTGCCCTATGGCACAGTTCCGGCATTTACCGGGACCTTTGACACCACCCAGTGGAAAGATGCCTACATGGACACTTTTATGCTGGAAACCAAGTCCAAATACAGCGCCACAGATACTTTTTTCGTGAAATACAACAACGACAGTCTTTACTTTATCTGGGTGACCCCTGACTATGAGCCCCAGGAGATCGCCCGGCACTCATTGATCTTTGACACTAAACTTGATCGCAGTGTCGGTTTGCTGGGAGATGATCATCGGTTGATGGCCGATACCACTGTTGAACTTACAGAATACAACGGAGCCAACGGTTTTTGGGAAAATTATAAAGTCGCTGACTGGGATTGCCAGTATTCCAAGAACATTTGTTTTGTCACCCAGTTTTCAGTTTCCTTAAGTAAATTGGGCATCACCCCCGGAGGAAATGATTCCATTGGTTTCGCTTTGCTGGCCGATAGCGATACTAGGATGGGACGCTGGCCGGCTTTGATGGATTCCGTCAGCCCTGTGACATGGGGGATATTGAAATCATCCAACAAATGGGAGACGCCCGCGACCATCATAGATGTCCCCTGCGGAACAGCTCCCGTATTTGACGGGTCGTTGGATTCAACTCAATGGATGGACGCCTATCAGGCGACGTTCAATTTCCCCGGCAAGTCCGCCAAGGCATCGGCGGCCGACAGTTTCTGGGTCAAGTATAACGGTGATACATTATATGTGATGGTGATAACTCCGGATTTCGAGACCATAGGCATAAAAGACCACTCCCTGCTGCTTGATCTGAAATATGACAGGGATACGATTTTAATGAATTATGATTTCAGGCTAATGGGGGATTTTCTGACAGCCAGCCCCTATGAATTTTACGGTGACACCACTTGGAAGTCGACCACTTTGTCGAGCTGGGTTTTAGGGCTTTCCGATAAGGCCGATCTGATCACTCAGTTTGCCGTGCCGCTGGCCAACCTTAACATAAATATCGGCCAGCAGGATACCATAGGGTTTGCGGTAATGGCTGCCGGCGACGTTTACGGCGCCTGGCCCTATAGCTGCGATTCAATCTCCCCCGTGACCTGGGGTGCACTGACCTCCAGTACCGGGTGGACCGGGGTGGCCGGGAAGCCGGATGATCAACTCAAAATAAGATCCTTCTCCCTGGCCAATGCTTACCCCAATCCGGCCAACCGGCAGGTTAATCTGAGCTATCAGCTACCCGTATCGGCTAAAGTCAAACTGAGTATTTATAACATTACCGGACAATTAGTGAAATGTTTTGATCAGGGTCTGAAGCCGGCCGGATCATATTCGGTCAGATGCAATACCAGTGTCCTTCCCAATGGCATATATTTTTACCAACTTGAGGCAGGGCCATTCAAGGCCACTAAACGCCTATTGATTGTCAAATAAATTACGGAGACAGCAAAAGGGGGAGAGCCATTGCTCTCCCCTTTTTTGCTTTTCATCTTAAGAATTTCCAGATAAGATAAATGGTGGCCCCCCATGCGCCCGGCCCGTGACATAACACCGCCGCCCATATGTTTCCGGTATATTCGGTCAGCCAAGCAAGGGTCAACCCACCAGTAAAGACTATGGCCACCAGCGGAAGCCCCGTCCAGCCCGGCATCAGAAAACTTATCGTGACCAGGTGGTAGACGGTGAACAGTATCGCCGAGATAAGGATATGTCTTTTGAACCCGGCCCGTTGGGCCAATAGTCCCTGGAGCCCAGCACGCCAGTACATCTCTTCGCCCAAAGGCAGAATTACCGCTACGAACAGAAAGAACTGAATTAATCCTACCGGAAAGGCATTGCTTTGGTATAGTTTTCTTGAACACACTTGAAGCATATTGCTGGGAATGGCTTTCCCAAAATAGAAATTACCAACAATTATACTTGATGCAGCCACTATCGCTGCCGAAAGCAGGCCCAATCCCAGGCTTTTGGCGATTTTAACTGGCAACAGTTTTACCCTGCCCTCCAAGCCGTATGATTTGATCTGCCAAAATGCTCCGCCGTAAAAAACGATGGAGGAAAGCATGATAGCCAGCCAGGCATCGTTCAGCAGCCACAAAGCCAGCCAATTGACCAGGGCCGGTGTCAGGGTAAGAACCGTCAGCAGAAAAGCCAGCTCTTTCTTGTTTTTAACTGATGATCTTTTATTCATCGATGCCCTCTTCAGGAATTATGCTTTCCAATATTTCATTGACCTGTTCCTCTGTTTCCGCCTTCATCAATAATTGGCGCATTGCCGCAGCTCCGGATATACCCTTTATATACCAACCCAAGTGTTTGCGCATTTCGCGGATGCCCCGCAATTCACCCTTGTCCGCCACCGCCATATTTATGTGTTCTTTGACAACTTCCAGGCGCTGCTGCCAGCTCACCGGCCTGAATACTGGATACTGAGTCCCGAATTCACAATTCAGAGCGGCATTGATTTCGGCAAATAAAAACGGATTTCCCAGAGCTGCCCGGCCCACCATCACCAGATCGCACCCGGTCTGTTCTATCATCCTTTTGGCGTCGGCTCCGGATGCCACATCACCGTTGCCGATGACCGGTATCTTTACCGCCCCTTTTATTTTGGATATTATTTCCCAATCGGCTTTACCGGAAAACATCTGGCTTCTGGTCCGTCCGTGAACGGCGATAGCTGCGATACCGCATTGTTCCAGAAGTTTGGCCACATCTAAAGCGTTCTCTGAACCTACCTCCCAACCGCTACGGATCTTGGCCAGCACCGGGCGGGGAGAAGCGGTCACTGCGGCCCGGGCTATCTCCGATATCTTTGCCGGATTCTTCAACAGGGCCGATCCGCCGCCATTTTTGACTATCTTGGGAGCCGGACAGCCGAAATTGAGATCGTAATATTCCGGCCGCAGGTCCTTTTCCATTCGCTCTATCGAATCGGCGAACGCCCCCGGCCTGGTTCCGAACAATTGCAAGGCCACCGGACGCTCCTGTTCCCGGATACTGACCATTTTAAGGGTCTTGGAATGCCCCCGTGACAATGCCTCGGCCGATATCATCTCGGAATAGACCAGAGCGGCACCGAAACGCCGACAGATAAGGCGAAAGGCCGAGTCGGTGATGCCCGCCATCGGGGCCATCACAGCCCGGCCCTTTAGTATTTCAGGATCGAAGACTTTGGTCAATTCATTTACCGTTAAGATTTAATCCCGCCCTTTTTGCCATTTTTTTATGAATATCCATGCCAGTATGATGAACAATCCGATCAGGATCGATATCAGCCGGCGGTCGGCCAATGACAGCAGCATGGCCAGGATCGCCAGGAATACCGTAATACCATACAAAAACATCACCGCACCCTGATGGCTGAAACCGATGGTCAACAGAGTATGATGGACATGCTCCTTATCGGCCTGGTAGAACATCTGGCCCCGCCAGGTTCGCCGGAGAATAGCGCTAAAAGTGTCCACGATGGGAACCCCCAGAGCGGCTATGGGGATCAGCAGGGCCACAGTAGCGATGCTCTTCATGGTGCCCAAAGTGGTCATGGCCGCCAGGATGAACCCGATAAAGGTGGCCCCCGAATCGCCCAAGAAAATACGGGCCGGATGGAAATTGAACGGCAAAAATCCCAGCAATCCCCCGACGGTGATTATGGCCAGCAAGGCTATAAGCACTTCTCCGGAAGCTTCGGCTGAAACAAAAATGGCGGCCGATACGATGATGCCGATCCCAGCGGCCAGCCCGTCCAAGCCGTCGATGAAGTTCATGGCGTTTATCATGAACACTATCCACAGGGCCGTGAACGGTATGCTTAAGATGCCCAATTCGAAGGCGCCGCCCAGAGGGTTGGGCAGGACCGTCACGCAGAAGCCGCCGGCGATCAGGATTCCGGCCGCGGTAAACTGAAAAACCAGGCGCAACGCCACCGAAGCGCTTTTCAGATCGTCATACAAGCCTACGGCCAATATCAACAGGCCGCCGATGGTTATAGCCATGAACTTGCCTATCAACCCGGAAAATATGCCTGGCCATAAGAATCTTGTCAGCCACATAGTGATCAGCGCGGCAGACGCCACTGCCGCCCCTCCCAGGCAGGGAGTGGCCTTTTGGTGTATCTTCCGCAAGCCTGGTCGGTCGAAAACCTTGCCTTTTATCGAAACGAACAGAGCCAACGGGGTCAGCAAAAGCCCGAGCAGAGCGGCTATGAAAAATGCCGTCAGGTAATGCAATATATGTCCCTTTAATATTTCGAAGCCGTCTCGGGATAATCTGAGACGGCTCGGTTACTCTTTATTTTGCCAGCGCCCCGATCAAAAGATCCAGTTCATCCTTGGTCCTCTTCTCGGTGACCGAGACCAGCAAATGGCCCTCCAGCTTTTTGTCAAATCTGCCCATATCCAGTCCGGCGATGATGCCTTCTTTTCTCAGGGATTCCAGCAGCTGCGGGACCGGCCGATCGGCTTTATAGACGAATTCCTTGAAGAAAGGAGCTCTGAATGCCGGTTTGATCTTTTCGGCCAGATAATGGCTTTTCTGCAGGCATAATTCGGCCACCTGACGAATGCCCTCCCGGCCCATCAGCGACAGGTAGACCGTGGATGCCAAAGCGCACAGTGCCTGGTTGGAACAGATGTTCGAAGTGGCTTTCTCCCGGCGGATATGCTGTTCCCTGGCCTGCATGGTCAGCACCAGCCCTTCGCGTCCCTGTTGATCGGTGGTCAGGCCGACTATCCTGCCAGGCATCAGACGTAGCAGACTATTTTTGGCAGATAGCAATCCCAGATACGGCCCGCCCAGCCCCATGGGGATGCCCAAGGGCTGTCCTTCTCCGGTGACTATGTCGGCGCCGTAACTGCCCGGAGCCTTTAAAATACCCAGTGATATGGGATCGGCCGAAACCACGAACAACGCGCCTTTACCATGGGCCAGATCGGCCATCTCCTCCACTGGTTCAAGGGCCCCCAGAAAATTGGGATGCTGGACCAGCACGGCAGCCGTCTTGTCGTCCAGGGCTTTTTCCAGTTCTTTCAGGTTGGTGACCCCGTCCTCCCAGGGGATCTCGGTTATTTCGATATTCAGCCCCCGGCAGTAGGTTTTCAGCACATTACGATATTCCGGATGTACCGTACCGGATACGACCAGCTTCTTTCGCTTGGTATGACTGCAGGCCATCAGTCCGGACTCGGTAAGCGCAGTAGCCCCGTCATACATAGAAGCATTGGCCACATCCATTCCGGTCAGCGCGGATATCAGGCTCTGGAACTCGTAGATCACCTGCAGGGTCCCCTGGCTGACCTCGGCTTGGTAGGGAGTGTAGGCGGTATAGAACTCGGGACGGGCCAGGATGTGATCCACCGCAGCCGGTATATAGTGATCATAAGCGCCCCCGCCCAGAAAAGAGATCGTTTCCCCGGCCGGCCGGTTGGCTTTGGCCAAGCCGGAGATCTCGCTGGCGACTGCCATTTCGGACAAGGGGGCCGGCAGATCTAGTTTGGATTTTAAAAGTATGTCCTGCGGGATATCCGATATCAACTGGCTGAAATCCTTGACCCCGATCCTGGCCAGCATATCCTGGATATTTCCCGGCGTATTTGCGATATATGGCATAACTCAGCTATTTCAAATTTTAAATTTAAGATTGCAAATCTTGGTTTAATGTCCGTGCTTTTCCATCTTTTCGTAAGCTTCGGCATCCATAAGCTTGGCGGCCTCTCCGGGGTTCGCCAGTTTGATCTTGACCATCCATCCCTTGCCGTAGGCATCCTTGTTGACCAGATCGGGAGTGCCTTCCAGGTCGCCGTTGATCTCGGCCACTTCGCCGGACAGCGGGGCGTTAAGGTCGGACACCGCCTTGACGGCCTCCACCGTTCCGAAGGGTTTGCCCATATCGACCTTGGAGCCGACGGCCGGCATCTCGACGAAAACGATATCCCCCAGCTCGCCCTGGGCGAAATCGGTGATGCCGATGGTGGCGATGTCGCCTTCTATCCGGGCCCACTCGTGGCTGGCGGTGTACTTGAGATCCTTGGGAAAGTTCATGATTCCTCCAACTTCTTATATTATGATATTTTTGTTTTTTATTTTTTAATGCTGCTATGCTTCCAGAAGGGTGTCTCGGCCACCCTGGCTGGGATCATCTTTCCCCGGATCTCCACCTGCAGTTCGGTCCCCACCGAAGAGAATTCGCTCTGGACATAGGCGGTCCCTATACCTTTTGAGACCGACGGGGAAAAGACCCCGCTGGCCACCTCGCCCACCGGCCGGCCGTCCTTGAACACCTTGTAATGCTGGCGGGGAAAGGCGTTGCCTTCCAGTTCGAAGCCCACCAGCTTTCGCTTGACACCCTCGGCCTTCTGTTTTAACAGAACATCCTTGCCGATGAAATCGCCCTCCTTCTTGAGCTTGGTGATCCATCCCAGGCCGGCCTCCAGCGGAGAGGTGGTCTTATCGATATCGTTGCCGTACAGGCAGTATTTCATTTCCAATCGGAGAGAATCCCTGGCCCCCAACCCGCTGGGCTTGAGGTCGAATTCTTTACCGGCCTTAAATAAAGCCTCCCATATCTGTCTGGCGTATTTTTTGTCGAAATACAACTCGAAACCGTCCTCTCCGGTGTAGCCAGTACGAGATACTATCATCTCCACCCCATCCACCTTGCCGACCTTGAACCAGTAGAACTTCATGTCGGACAGTTTCAGATCACATATCTTTTGTAAAAGAAGTTCGGCTTGCGGCCCCTGCAGGGCCAGCTGGGCGATTTCATCGCTGGTGTTCTTCAAGGTGACGTCGAACTTCTTGGCCTGCTCCTGCAGCCATGCGAAATCCTTCTCCAGGTTGGAGGCGTTGACCACCAGGAAGAAGTGATCGGGAAAGCGGTAAACCAACAGGTCGTCCACGATGCCGCCGTTCGGATAGCACATGGCGGAATACTGGACCTGGTCCACCGCCAATGCCGCCGGATCGTTGACCGTCACATAAGATACGAACTTCAGGGCTTCGGGACCCCGCACTTCGACCTCGCCCATGTGGGAGACATCGAACAGGCCTACCTTGGTGCGGACATGGCGATGTTCCTCTATTATCCCGGTATATTGCACCGGCATTAAAAAACCGGCAAAGGGCACCATTTTCCCGCCAGCAGCTACATGTTGCTGGTAAAAGGGCGTTTGCTTATCCATTTTTCTCCTGTTGAAATTATATGATTTGAATTTTATGATGTCACAGGGATCAACCCAGCAGTTCTTTGATCTTTTGCTTGAGTTCTGCTATCTGGAATGGTTTGGTCATATAATGATCGGCCCCGGCCGCCAGCCCTTCGGCCAGATCCTTGCCGCCGGTCTTGGCCGTCAGCATTATTATCTTTATATCCCGGATGTCCGGCGAGGCTTTGATCCTGCGGCAAACCTCCATCCCGTCTATCAGCGGCATCATGACGTCCAATATTATCAGAGCAGGATGCTGGACACGTGCCTCCCTAAGAGCCTGGTCGCCGTTGACGGCCTGAAAGACCTTATAGCCCTGCCGGGTCAAAACCTCGGAGATCATGAACAGCAGGTTGCTGTCATCGTCGGCTACCAGCACTTTAAACGGCTTTGCGGCGATATCTCCCATTGATCTAATCCTTGGAATAAAGCGTTATCATTATAACCGATTTCGAGCCAAATGTTAAGTATTTTTTAAAATCAAGATGACGACCAGAATACCCCGCCTTTCTTTGCCTTCAAGCCTTGAAGGTTATGCCAAAATACGCCCCGTTCCCCCCTTTTATCTCCAGGCGGCCGTCCAGTTGCTGGACCAGGGTGGTCACCAACTGAAGCCCCAGGGAAGCCACCTTTTCGATATCAAATCCCTGGGGCAGTCCTACGCCATTATCACTGACGCCAAGGACGACGCTTCCGTCGTCTTTCCTTGAGAGGGTGATTTCTATCTGGCCCTGCCTGCCTATCAGGTGATAGCTGGGGAAGCCGTACTTCAGGCTGTTGGACACCAGTTCGTTCACGATCAATCCGCAGGGGATGGCCGTATCTATCTTCATCGGACTTTCATCGATATCCATCCGGCAAGATATTTTATCCCGGTCTATCCCGTACGAATGGAACAGGTCTTCAACCAGGTTCCGGACATAGGCCAAAAAATTCAGATTGGAAAGGGATTTCGACTGATATAGTCGTTCATGTATCAGGGCCATGGAGCGGACCCGAGTCTGGCATTCCTTGAACAGGGACAAAGATTTTTCGTCTGATATATATCCGGACTGCAGGCTGAGCAAACTGGATATCACTTGAAGATTGTTCTTCACCCGGTGATGGACCTCCCTAAGCAGAACCTCTTTCTCCTTTAGGGCGGTGAGGATTTTATCTTCACTCGCTTTACGGTCAGTAATATCATCCGTTAGGATAACTACTTTATCAACATTCCCTTGAGAATCGTTCACAGTATAAAAGTATTGTCGAACCCATTTGGCTCCGCCTTGGTTTGGATTGATTATGTTTAATTCAGGAATAAAAAATGATCCGCCCCGATCAAATATTTTCTCAACAATTTCCAGATGTGGCCCCAAGTGTTCGAATAAAATTCGGAAGTCATTACCAATTATGTCATGCCCATGTTTTGCTATTCTATCGTTTGTCATTCCCCAAATCCTGACCCAAGCTTGATTATAACTCAACAACTTCCCTTTTTTATCCCTAACTGCTATACCGATTGGAGAATTGCTTATAATCGACCGGATAAATTCTTCACTCCTTCGCAGGTCCTGTTCCGCCTTACGATTTTCGGTAATATCCAGGGTAAAGCCGGCCAACATTTTTGGTTTGCCTTCCTGCAGGATGGGGAATTTTATGGTACGGTAAAGCCGGCCGTTGAATTCCTCCTCTACCTCGACGACCTTCCCTTCCCGCAAAGCCACCTTGTCATCTTCCACCATGCTCCTGGCCAGGTCCGAAGGGAACAACTCGTCCATGCTTTTGCCCAAAAGCTGTTCCAGTGGTCGCCCCAGCATCTGCTCGTAGTTCTTGCTCATCTTTATTGAACGGATATCCTGGTCCTTGAAGAAAACATAGACCGGACTGTGCTTGAGGAATTGATCGAACATTTCCTCCATTTGCTTTAAAGAAGCCTGGCTCTCTTGCAAGGCATCCCGGCTTTCCTGGACCGCCGCCAATTGGTTCCGGAGCTCCTCGTCGGCCTGCTTCAGTTCCTGCTCGGAGGCGGACAATTTTTGGTTGGCCAGCATTAGTTCCTGGTTGGTGGTCTCCAGCTCTTCCTTTTGGGACTGCAGGATCTCCTGATCGCGTTTCCGTTCGGTTATGTCCCTGATTATGGTCTGAAAATATTTTTGCCCCTCGGCCTCTATCATCCTGGCGCTGACCTCCACCGGCAAAAGAGAACCGTCGCTACGCTTGTGAATGGTTTCGAAAACTAGTCCGTTCTCGTCTATTACCTTGCGATACTGGTCGTCTACGGATGGACGGGAGTCCGATTGCCTTAGCTGGTGAAGATTCAGTTCCAACAATTTTTCCCGTGAATATCCGTAGGTATTCACCGCCTTGTCATTGGCCTCCCTGATATTGAGGTTCTGGTCCAGCAGAAGGATGATATCGTTGGCGTATTTGGTCAGATACTCGTAATGTTTGGAAAGTGCCTGTCTTTCCTTTTCCATCTTGTATTGCCGTCGGAAGAATCCGGTCCGCTGACGGTTCCATAAAAACCCGATTATACCGCCGGCGGCCACTATCATCATTAACACGATCAGCCCTATGAACCAGACATGGAGGTAGGCAATGGCCTCCGCCTCCCGGCGGTCCATCTTGGCAATGATGAACCAGGGGGTATCAGAAATATTATGGACATGGGCAAAGACCCTGTGGCCCCGGTAATCGACCCCGCTTATGTTGCCGCTTTTCCCTTTGATGGCCATGACCTCGGGCAGATCGTTTTGGCTCAAGGGAAATTTAATCTTGGCGGCCGAACCTTTTAAGAATCTGAGCTCTGTCAGATACAGCACCTGGTCGCCTTCCTTCCTCACCAGGTAGGTTTCGGCGCTGCCGCTGGGCACCGGCCACTGCTGGATGAGGGGGTAAAGCAATTGCTCCGGCTCAATCCGCAGGATGATCACCCCGACCACCGGATCGCCCCTGCCGTTATAGTGAATGACCGGAGCAAAGACATCCAGATGAGCCGTCTGACATTCGGTACAATAGTAGAAATCGCTGAAGCTGGTATGCCTGGAAGCAACCACGCGCCTGACCAGTGCCCCGGTTTCCGGCCCGATCCGGTGCACCGTCCTGCCGGTCTGCATCCGCAGCCTTCCCTGAACATCCAACAGCAGAACGTTCTGGTATTGTTTGAGGTTCTGCAGTGATCTCATCCACTTGAGCCGGTCCAGGCTCATATTCTCGGAGTAGGGCTCTTTAAAAAGCTGTTCGACCCGCTGTCCGATATAAGGATTGTCGATGATGTTCTGGGCATCGGACATCCTTTCGGACAGCCAGTTGTTTATCTGGTTCTCCTTCAGGCTGGCCACCGACTCCAGGTCGCGGTAGATATCCTGCCGGTGATCCTTAAGGTGATAGAAGGAATAAAGCCAGCCGACGGCTATGATCCCTACCGACAGGGCGGTGAAGATCAGCAGGGGCTGCCAGGCTGTTTTCAGCTTATCGCTTCTTGTTTCCATCACTTTTATGAGATATTAATTTGGCTGAAGGCCGGATCGCGGACTCGGTGGATTCCCGATCGTTATTTTTCGGATGATTCCAATTTGAAGAACAATTTTACCAGGGCGGGATCGAACTGTCGGCCCGATGCTTCTTTGATCTCCTTAAGGGCCTGAGCCCTGCTCTTGGCCTTTTTGTAGGGGCGGATATTCCTTTTGACGTCGTAGGCGTCAACTAAGCTGAGCATCCGCGAGGCAAGGGGGATCTTTTCGCCCCTTAAACCCCGCGGGTAGCCGGTGCCGTCCCACCATTCGTGGTGGTGCAGGATGGGATCGGCGATGGCCGATATCTCCGGGGTGGCCAAAGCTATCCGGTAGCCTATTTCGGAATGTTTTTTGACGGCCTCCCACTCCCTGGCCGTCAGTTTGGCGGGCTTGGAAAGGATGGCATTGGATACCGCGATCTTTCCCACGTCGTGAAAGGATGCCAGCAGCATCAGATCGTCTATCTCGGGATCCGAGAGCTTCAGTTCCAGGGCCATTTTCAGCAGGTACTTTTGCAGGTGCTTGCCGTGTTCCTCGGTCTCGTAGGCTGTTTCCCAGAGGGTTTTCTCCAGAGAGTTAAGTATCCGGCTTCTGATGGTCTTTCCTTCCATCATCTTGTATTTATACATCCAATCCTCGGCGTTCTTAAGCACCCGGTCGATGTCCTGGTCCTTATCCTCCTTGGTGGCGGTGCCCAGGGCCACGCTGAGCTGGACCGGCTTTTTGGGGCTGCGCTGGCAGGATTGCCGTATCTTCTCACAGATCCTGACGGCGGCTTCGGAATTGGTATTCGGCAGCAATACTGCGAACTCGTCGCCGCCCCACCTGGCCACCACATCGCTCTTGCGGCACTGCTGCCTTATCAGCTCTGCCGCCCGGGCCAGGAACTTATCCCCCTGTTGATGCCCGAAGGCATCGTTGATGAGCTTGAGTCCGTTGACGTCGCCGATTATCAGACTGACCGGTAGAAACCTTTCGTTGTCCAGCCGGCTGAGCTCCTCCTCGAAATAGGCCCGGTTATAGAGCCCGGTCAGCTTGTCATGAAAACTGAGGTAATTTATCCTTTCATCGTTCTTGCGGCGGTCTTCCAGCTCGTCGGAAAGTTTTTTGTTGGTCTCTTCCAGTTGAGCCGTCCTTTGCAAAACCTTTTCTTCCAATTCCCGGTTGGTTCTCTCCAGAAGACATTCGGCCTTGACCCTTTGATTTAGGATCCGCTGTCCGATAATCCCGAATATTATGAACAACACTCCGATGGCTCCCCGGAAATATATCTCCATCGGCTCGGGATGCATCATCTGCTGCAGCAGATTTCCTTCTCTGAATAAAAAGGTATCAATGAAAGTATCCATGATCCAGAACACGGCTGTGCCGGCCAGGCCAAGCAGGATCATATTTATCGATCGATACGGCTTCTTGCAACTCATCGGTCTTTGCCTTTCCACGGTTTGAAGGAATCCCCTTGGATCAGGGAGCGATATCTACCAGCCGGGCCACAATGGAATCCTGCAGGGCCCGGACCGAATTGGCCTTTGATGTGTAATTGTTGAACATGATGGCAAAACAATAGGTTTTATTATTCGGCCTGAAAGCGAACCCGGCCAGCGAAGAAACTCCGGTCAGGGTACCGGTCTTGGCCCGGATCAGGCCCCGGTATTCTTCGCCGACCAGGCGGCGGGACATGGTGCCGTCGGTGCCGGCGATGGGTAGCGAGGTCAACAATTCCGGACGCAGCATCGGGTCGCGATAGACAGAATCCAGAACCTTCACCAGCTGCTCGGCCGAACACAGATTGTAACGGGAAAGACCCGATCCGTCGGCCAGCCGATATGTTTCCTCCCCGAAACCCATAGCTTTGAGCATTGTTCCCAGCCGGTCGCTCCCCGAGGTATCCGCCGTCAGGGAATCCCGTCCTACGCTCAGTTGGCGATAAAGCATCTCGGCGGTAAAATTGTCGCTTTCCTTGTCCATCTCCCTTATTATCTGATGAAGCGGCGGAGAGACATGCCAGGTCAGTTCCGGGATCCCGGCGGGCGTAGGCCCGACGACGGCATTCCCCATGACCTTTATTCCGTTGTCCGCCAGGACCTCCTTGAAGACCGTGGCACAGTAAAGCGGAGGACTGGTTACGGTGCGCACCAGATAATCGGCCCCCCTGTCCAGGGCCATGGTACCGGTGATGATGACCAGGTCACCGCTGCCGGTAAACTGGCGGTCTGCCTTGATCCTGGAATTGTTTCCTGCCCCGACGGTGACCGCCCGGTTTTCCAGCTTTAAATAGGAGGTCCGGGGATAGAGTTCCGCCGCGGGACGCCTTCCCGTCCTGATTCCCGGCCGCAGCCCGATCTCGAAGGTGTTGCTGTTCAGAGAAAGGGCCGAGATGGGAGCGTTGTAGGCAAACGGTCCCTCGTCCCACATCCAACCCTGGCCGTAACTGGCGGTATCAAAATAGCCGGCGTCGGCCACCAGGTCCCCCCGGACAATTCTCAGCCCCATGGCTCTAAGGCGGTAAGCCAACGCCTCCAGGTCGGCGGTTCTAAGGTCCGGATCGCCGAAACCTTTTATATAGAGATTGCCCTTGATAGAGCCTGAAGGACCTATGCTGTCCCCGTAGACCGCGGTGCGAAAGCGGTAGCCGATGCCCAGCAACCGGTAGGCCGCCGCGGTGACGAACAGTTTATTGACCGAGGCCGGCATCATCAGGCTGGAACGGTTAAGGGAATAGATCTCGCTCTCCGGATCCAACGAGATTATATAGACCGAACGGTTGGCCTGGGACAGCAGGCTGTCCGAAAGGATCGAATCGATGGATGCATGTAATGCTTCCCGGCGCAGCTGGAAACTGTCGGCAGGCTGCAATGATATCGTAATGCTGGATACTTCATTTTTTCCGGCCGAAGCGCAGCCCATAGAAAGGGACATGGCGGCGGCCAAAACCAAAAAGGCGGTTATTGATAAAAACGTACTGCGCATTTGTCATCCATATAATATTGACATGACTATTCCCAAAAAGCATCCGGTCATACCACATATTTTTGCGCGGAGCCGGATTCGAACTTCTCCGCCTCGGCCCTGCGGTTCTCGAAGCCGGCTTTGCCCATCAGCCCGTAGGTATACCGTTTGCCCTCCTCCACTCCCGGCTGGTCCATGGGGTTGATGCCGAATAGTCCTCCGGCATAAGCGGTGGCCGTCTCCAGCAGGAATATCAGCTGGCCGATGGTCCGGGGATTGATCTCCGGAATGATGAAGCTGCAGTTGGGTCGGCCGTTCTTGGCCAGGGCCATGGCTGTGGCCCGGGCTTCGGAGTCTAGCAGCTGGCTGAAGGTCTTGCCGCCCAGATATGATATGTCTTCTATTCCGGCATAGGCCCGGGGAATGACAATATCTCCCCGGAATCTTTCCACCCGGAGGAAAGTGACCGTCTTGTCCCGCGGACCCTCGATATACAACTGGAGCTGGGAGTGCTGATCGGTGGCCCCCAGGGCCTTGACCGGGGTGGGGCCGGTCTCCACCACCTGATTTTTGTTGTCCACCCTCTTGCCCAGACTCTCGGCCCATAGCTGGCGGAACCAGTCGGCCATCAGGTAAAGGCTGTCGCAATAGGGCATCATCACGTTTATCCTTTTGCCCCTTTGGTAAAATAGATATTGAGTAAGGGCATACAGCCTGGCCGGGTTCTTCCAGGGATTCTCCTCCAATGTGGCTTTTCTCATCTGCTGAGCGCCTTCCAGCAGGGATTTGATGTCAACCCCCACCATGGCCAGCGGGAAAAGTCCCACCGGGGTCAGCACCGAGAAACGCCCGCCCACGCCCGAAGGCACTTCCAGGCTGGCCAGCTTTTCCCCGGTCACTATCTGCCGCATGATGCCGCCCGACGGATCGGTGGTGACCACCACATTCTTGGCCCATCCTTTCCCCAGGCTCTTTATCAGCCATTGCCGGATCCACAGGAACTGGGCGCTGGTCTCGGCGGTGGTGCCCGATTTGCTGATCAGATTGACCAGGGTCCTTCTGGCTTTGAGCAGGGAAAGCACCGCTTTCAATTTTTCCGGGTCCACATTGTCCAGCACCCACAGGCGGGGACGGCCGTGGCGGGCTTTTTTATCCAGCAGGTTGTATGTGGGCGGATTGAGGGCCGCCTGTACGGCGATGGTGCCCAGCGCCGAACCGCCGATGCCCAGCACCACCAGATCGTCGTATTTGCCTTTGCGTTCCGCTGCAGCTTTAAGGCACGATTTAAGATGCTCCGATTTGTTCGGCAGATCGAAGAAGTCCATCTTGCCGGCGTCCCGTTTGGAATAGAACCACTGGCTGGCCTGGGCCGCCAGCCGGCCGGCTGCTTCCAATTCGGCTTGGCTGATGCCTTCTTTGCCCAGCCTGTCGGACATCAGATTATTGTAATCAAGTCTTATCCGGCTGTTCATGAACATTCCCCCTTTACATATTATAATGGTTTTCCCAGATATTCAAGGCCGCCCGACAATATATTTTGATTCATCCCTTCCCCCGAAAGTGGGCGGCTGCTGGCCCCCGAAACGGTCAGTCTCAATGGTCCCATGCGGCAGGCCACTCCGCCGGTCAAAAAGAAAAGATCCTGCAAAAATGGGTCGTTCCTCCGGAGGAAGGGATCCAGGGGATGCTTCAAGCTGTAGCACCCGCACGATAACTCCAGCCGATTCCATGGCAATTCTATCCGGCAGCCCAGATGAAAATCGGTCTGTTCCAAATACCCCGAAGATACCAAGTGCCATCCGGTAAGCTCCATTCCGGCGAAGGTTTCAAACCCTTCCTCCGGAAAGTAGGATAGGCTTACCCAGCCGGCCTGGGGCACAGCCCCTGCCAGTTTCAGTTTTCCACCGGTGGTATCGCCGTAAAAGTCGGTGATACAGGACATTTCGCTTTTGCTTCTGAATCCGGCCGAAAACCAAAAATCCTGCCCCAGATCGGTCGACAAGCCGGCGGCCAAACACGGTCCCGATCCCCGGCCCGCGGCCAAGGTCCCGTTTGGGCCCCGCCATTCGAAGTCAAAACGTGAAAGACATAGGGATATCCCCAAGACCAAGTGTTTGATGGCCGAAAGGGACCATCCGGCGGCGTATTGTTCCAGCGAAAGCTGCGCCAGGTCGGTGACCAGCGGATTTTGCACATCGGGAAATTCCAGGGCGGCCTTCATGGCCCGCCGCCAGCCCAGGGAAAAACAACTGGTGCCGAGATCATAACTCACGGCGGCCAGGGAAGGCAGGGCATTTGAGGCACCGGTCGAAACCGATAATGAGCTGCGCCCCTCGGCGATATTCGACGCCGCCAGCGCCAGATGATATCGGCCGACGTCAGACATCCGGGCCGGATTGCCGAACAGGGCCGACGGCCCCCGCGCCAGATCCAAAGCATTGCCTTGCCCCAGGGCCATGGCGTCAATCGGCTGGTAGTAGCTATGCTGAAAGGGCAGGACGAAGAGATAATCGTACGTTTCCCCGCTTTCGGCGGCCCCTGCCTGACAAATCCCGCCGGTAATAATGATAACGGCTATCGTTAAACGCACTATCAGGTTCATTGAAAACGATTCATCCAATAATACATTTGATCATAAGTCACGCCTATTAGGCCTCACGATTTCGAAAAGGCCCCTCAATCCCCGAAACATACGCCCACCGAACGGGCGGCCTTGATGACCTCGGAGTCCGGGCGGACCAGGCGCAGGCTGCCCACCGCCTCCTGCAGCGGGACCGATTCCACCTTGAGCCCTTTTAAAGCCACCATCCGGCCGAACTGCCCCGAGGCCGCCAGCTCCACCGCCTTGACCCCGAAGCGGGTGCCCAATATCCGGTCGAAGGCCGAGGGGCTGCCGCCCCGCTGCAGGTGCCCCAGCACCGTCACCCGGCACTCGATGCCGGTCCGCTCTTCGATCTGTCCGGCCAGCTGGTGGCCGATGCCGCCCAGGCGCACCTGATCGGTGGATTCTTTGACTATCTTCTGCACCACCATCTGTCCGCCTTCCGGCTTGGCTCCTTCGGCCACTACGATGATGGAGAAACGTTTGCCCTTTTGCCCCCGTTCCTGGACGGTGCGGCAGATGCTGTCCAATTTGAACGGTATCTCCGGGATCAGTATGATGTCGCCGCCCCCGGCCACCCCGGAATACAGGGCTATCCAGCCGGCATAGCGTCCCATGGTCTCCATGATCATCACCCGGTGGTGGGACATGGCGGTGGTATGCAGTTTGTCCAGGGCCTCGGTGGCGGTCACCAGGGCGGTATCGAAACCAAAGGTTACGTCGGTGGCCGCCAGGTCGTTGTCTATGGTCTTGGGCACCCCCACCACCTTGACGCCCCGTTCCATCATCTGGGAGGTGATGGCCATGGTGCCGTCCCCGCCCACCGCAATGACGGCCTCCATATGAAGCTTTTGAATGTTCTCGGCCACCCGGTCGAAGACGTCTATGAACTTAAGCTCGCCGTCCGGCTGGTGTGCCGGGTATTTGAAGGGGTTGTCCCGGTTGGAGGTGCCCAAAATGGTGCCGCCGGTGTGCAGGATGCCGGAAACGTCGTTCCATTTAAGATGGTGGAACCGGCCCTCGATCAGGCCGGCATAGCCATCCTCGATGCCGATCACCTCCATGCCGTGATCGTTGACCGCCGCCTTGGTGACGGCCCGGATCACCGCATTGAGGCCGGGACAGTCGCCCCCGGCGGTCAGCAGTCCTATGCGCTTGATCTTGTTCATGATAACATTCCGATCGTTTGGTTGATGTTTAACCTCCATGGATATTTACCAGCACAGAGCCACGAAGCAGGCAAAGATTTTCTTTTAAAATATTCCCCGTCTTTCTGAGCCCGGCACCCCTGCCCATCAAATCGAAGAATCCTCTATCCCCCGGCGCAGATCCTTCGCTAGAAAAATGATTGCCACCCTCAGGATTACGCGCCTTTTATTATTTTAACTTTAAGCTTTCAGCTTTATAACTTTATGAACTTTATTCTGATGCTAAAAGCTTTGCTCCCGCGCCAGTTTGGCGATGAATTCGGCCGCCATCTGTCCGGCTTTGGGCTTGGCCGCGGCCTTGGCCGCCCGCTTCATCTGCTGCAGCCGTCCCGGAGTATTGAGCACCGTTTCCAGCTTGTAGGTAACGTCCACCGGATGCATGGCCTTGACCCCCGCTCCCTTTTCCAGCAGCATATCGCTGTTCATGTCCTCCTGCCCGGGGATGGGATTGATCACTATCATCGGCAGGCCCATGGCCAGTGATTCCGCCACCGTCAGTCCGCCCGGCTTGCTGATCACCAGGTCGCAGACCCTCATATATTCATCCATCCGGTCGGTAAAGCCCACCGATCTTAAATGGTAAGGCAGGGACGAGGACATGGCCCGCAGTTTCTGCAGCATCTTGCGGTTATGGCCGGCGATGGCCACCATCTGGAACTTGTGCTTCATCCGCACCAGGTCGGAGACGATGCGCTCGATGGGGCTGACCCCGAATCCGCCCGACAGCAGCAGAATGGCCGGCAGCGCCGGCAGCAGTCCCAGGTCCTTCTTCAACTGATGCTGGTCCTTTTTCTGGACAAAGGACGGCATGACCGGGATCCCCAGTTCGTGGATCCGTTCCAGGGGGATTCCCATGGCCGCCAGGTGCTGGCGGTTGGCGGAGTCGGCCACGATGTAATGATCGCATTCCGGAATTATCCAGTAGGAATGCAGCCCGAAATCGGTGGTAACGGTGACCAGCGGGGAGAACACCTTCTTCTTGTGCTTCAGGTCGGCGATCAGTTGGGACGGCAAAAAATGGGTGGAGACGATCACGTCCCAGGGGGTTTCCTTGATGAACTCGGTGAATTTCAGGGCGTTGATGCTGTCCATGAAGCGCATCAGGAATTCCGGCTTTTTCTCCCTTCTCAGCCGGTCGGAGGTAGAGAAGATGTATCCGTACAGCAAGGGCTGCTTGCTGGCCAGATATAGGTAGACGTCCCGGTAGACCTTTTTGTAGAGCATGGTGGAGAACTGCAGGATGTCGATATGGGTCACCTGAAATTCTTCGGGATAGCGCTGGACGGTACCCAGCCATTGCTCTATCGCCCGGGCCGCGGTGGTATGTCCGGACCCGGCCGAGGCCGAGATGATCAGTATGCGTTTCATTCTGGTACGATCATAATTAGTTCCTTCAGTCCTTCCAGGACACGTTCTCCTGCCGGCACAATACCGAAGAGAACGGGTTGAAAACTATTTCAGCCGGCTTCATGGGCAAAAGCAGGGTGTTCTGTGTCAGCGGGCCCTTGACCATCACCCTGGCGCGAGCCATTTGATCCTTAGCAAAGTTGAATTGGAGGGGAATCAACATCTGGAAATCGTCCGGAACCCCGGACTGCTCGACGCGGTAGGTCAGTCGGCATTTGCCCTCCGGCGTTATCTGAGTTGTATAGGAAAATTTGTATGCCGGGATCTTATCACCCATCACCCACTGCCGGAAGAACCAGTCCAAATCACGGCCGGCATGTTTCTCCATCACCTTACGGAAATCATCAGTCGAGGCCGACCGGCCCAAGTATGTCTGGTAGAACTCCTGCAATGCGGCAATGAAGCGATCCTCCTTCATGGTATTCAGGTCCATTAGTATATTGCGTAGCATGTGGATTATCCAGGTGCCCTTGTAATAGACCAGCAGCCCGAAATCCTCCGGGGTATCCAGGGTGGAGGCCCTGTAACCCAACCAGATGGAACCGGCCCGGACTCCGCTGGACAGGATATATTTCCGGGTATCGAGAATGTCGTCCCTCATCCGGTCCAGCCACTTGAAGTAGAGCTTGTTGTCCTTGAGGGCCATCTGCATGTACCATAGGCCGGAAAACTCCGCCAAGCCCTCGGACAGCCACTTGTCGTGATAGGTGGCGTAGTCCACCCCGTGGCCCCACCACTGGTGGGCCACCTCGTGAGCCCGAAGTACCTCGTCATATCCCTGGTCGCTGGTTTTCTGGAAGGTGGCGGTGGACAGATTGACCATCCCGGGGAAAGCCTCCCCGCCCCAGTAAGGGCTTTCCGAGACCGTGAAGTTGTCAACCGGGCATTTGCCGTAGACCTTTTGATAGAAGGCTATGCTGTTGACGATATCGGCCCCCACCTGCCTTTTCATGTCGCGCCCGGTCTCCAAGAATCCGCCGCTGGCCATCACCTCCATCTTATATTCGTCCCGGGCGGCCTCGCTCAGCAGGATGGTCACCGGGGGCACCTCTTTCTCCTTCATCTTGTACTCCTTGAAGATCCCCATGTTGAAGGAGAAGTTCCGGATGGGGCTGTCGCTGACCCAGCGCGAGGTAACCACCCCCTTCTCCTGGCTGGTCCCCAGGTTCCGACCCACCCCTATCAGGGAATACTGCTCGGGATAATGGAAAGTTACGTCGAAGGAGGCCTTGCTCCGATAAAGGCCGCTGGGGTACCAAGATATCGAGGTCTTGACATATACCCAGTTGTAATGCTTGTCGATGACCTGGCCGTGATAGAAAACCGCCAGGGTGCACAATTGCTGATCGGCCAACGGCTCCGGACATTTGACCCACAGCAGGGAGTGCTCCTTGTCCTTATAGAACTCGGTGCTAGCCTTCTCCCCCCAGACGGTCGAGTCTACCTCCAGCGGAGTGAAGGTATAACCGGCCAAATAGAACGGCACCCACCGCAGGTCCGGCCGCAGGGAGCGCACCTGCATCCGGCAATTGACGTCGATCCCCAGGCTTTTGGAGATGTTGCAGTCAATCTGGTAGCTCTCGACCCTTAGGGGTTGCCGCAGCACCTCGGCCGGTTCGGCCGCTCCTGCCCGGTTGCTTTCCCAGTGGAACTGGTTAACCACTTCGCAGTATTCGCCAAACACATTCACCGAACGGCCTCGGAGGAATGACACCTCCTCATAGGCCAGTGGATCCACCTGGAAAAACAGGGGATGGTCTTGCTTGGTCTTGACCCCGGCCCAGAAAAAGCCGGTGATTTTGGGATCGAGTGCGGCAGCCATGATCTCCGGTTGGAAATAGGTGCCCTTCCTTTCCTGGATGTACTTCAGAAAGAGGTCGAACCGTTCGGAATCGTCCTGGAGCTGGGTAGCCTCGGCCAGATTCACCTGCCCGGCCAACTGCCGGTAGGTACTGTCGCTGCAGAGGATCAGCACCTCGGTGAACTCCAGATCCAGGGACCTGGACTTGAAGAATCTTTCCAATTGGTCGGCCTCAGTCGGCAGCGGCGGGGAGTAGAGGAACCGTCCCCGGCCCAAAAAATAGACCGCAGCCAATGCCCCGCTAACTGATGGGCAACAGTGGAACTCACCCTTCTCGAACACGAAGTTGCCAACATCCCTGGTCAGGGTCAGCGGAGCGGTTATTGCCGCCTTCTGGGTGGTCTTGATATTGTCCAGCTTTTGATAGGCCCGCTGGTAGTCCCCGGCCCAAGCGGACCCAGCCAGCCCCGTCAATAATCCGACCAGCATCAGCCGGGTGAGATAACCCCTGTTCGGCATAACGCCTCCATTTTAATTTTAATCGGCCCTTCGGATGGCCAGCGGGATTCCTTTTAGTCGCAGAGCCCCCGAGATTATCTATATTTTAATATCCGTGTGCATCCATCCCGATCCGTTTCATCCCCGCCATTAGCAAGTAGTCCCTATTGGCGGGCAAGCGCGTTCTATCCCTCTCCCACGAAACACACGAAATGATACGAAAACTTTTCTACTTTATAACCTTTAACTTTACAAAATTTGAACTTATTGAATTAACCACAAAGAACATCAAGCACACAAAGACTTTTAAACTTTATGAACTTTTAACTTTGAGCTTTATTAACCGGCTAGATTATCCTTCTGATGACTTTCACCACCTTCTCCTGGTCGCCGGGCGAAAGTTTGTGATGGAACGGCAGGGCCAGGCTGCGGTCGGCAACATCCTCGGCCACCGGGAAATCCCCCCGCCTGTACCCCAACGGCCTCAGGGCCGGCTGCAGGTGCAGGGCCGGGAAATAATGGGCGCATTGGATGCCGCTCTTCTGCAGTTCTTTGATCAGCCTGTCCCGCTCTTTGCCCTTCATAGGCTCGGGGACCAGCACCGCAAAGACGAACCAGCTTCGCTTCATTCCCGAAAAATCTCCCAGCAGGCTAAAATCCGGCAGATATTTGGCGAACAGTTCCCCGTAATTGCCGGCGGCCTTTTTCCGCCGGGCCAGTATGCCCGACAGCCGCGAGAGCTGCACCCGACCCAGGGCGGCACCGATGTCCGACATCCGGTAATTGTAGCCCAATACATGATGAGCCAGCCAGCCGCCCATGGAACTGCGGCCCTGGTTGCGCAGGGCCTTCATTTTTTGATACAACCGTTCGTTATCACACAGCACCATCCCACCTTCGCCGGTGGTTATCTGTTTGTTGGGATAGAAACCGAAGACCGCCACATTACCAAAAGCCCCACACTTTTTGCCGTGATATTCGGCCCCCAGCGCTTCGCAGGAATCCTCTATCAGGTGCAGCCGGTGCCTGCGGGCCAGGGTCTCAAAGCTTTTATAATCGGCCGGCAGCCCGAAGACGTCCACCGGCAGCAGGGCCCTGGTCCGGCGGTCTATCTTCTTTGCCGCCAGAACGGGATCCAGGTTTAAAGTCTGCGGATCGATATCGGCCAGCACCGGCTGGGCGCCCTGATAAAGAATACAATTGACCGATGCGATGAAGGAATAGGGAGTGGTTATCACCCGGTCACCGGGCCCAAGGCCCAGTGCATTCACCGCCAGGTGAAGTCCGGCCGTGCCGGATGATACCGCCAGGGCGTGCCTGCGGCCCACATAGCGGGCGAAATCGCTCTCGAAGGCCTCCAGTTCTGGTCCCAGGCTCAGGGTCCCGGATTTGAGCACCCGGACCACCGCGTTTATCTCTTTGGATGTAATGTCGGGATTGGCTAGCTTGATCATGTTGTTTCCATTTTATATTGTTTCAGGCCTTTATTGGGCCGGTGATTTATTTTAACCGCAAAGGACAAAAACCCGCCCACGAAATACATTAAACTACGCGAAAACTTTTCTGCTTTATAACCTTTACCTTTGAGCTTTACGAACTGACGCAGTCATTGCGAGATGTACGGTATGCTTGTCATCAGTCTGCACTGAGATTGGCTTTTAAGCTCACTTTCGAAGTGAAGCAATCTACTCCATTAACCACAGAGCGGTGCACTGAGCAAGCGGTCAAGCAAGTGGCTTAGTAGTCGAAGTGAACACCAATTACACAAAGAGTATTCAGGTTTCAAATCCGTGTGCATCCGTCCCGATCCGTTGCATCCCCGCCATTAGCAAGAAGTCCCTATTGGCGGGCAAGCGTGTTCCATCAGTTCCCCACTAAACACACAAAACTTTTCTACTTTATAAACTTCAACTGTAAACGGTGAACTGTAAACCTTATTCTATCTCCAATCTCCCAACTACCCATATCGGCCTTTATGGCCGATCATCCGTTCGTGCCCTTGTCCAAGCCAACCGATTCGACCTCCGGCAGGGCAGCCTTTCCTTTCGGCTCATCCTCCAAAGGCGCAAACATTCCCAGCCGGACCATCCAGAATATTATCGCCAACCATGACGCAACGGTCACTGTGACCGGGATCACCAATGAAAGGCACCTGGTGGACAGCGCCAGGGCCACGAACCAGACCTGGATCAAGAACATGATGCCATTTACCCTCCAGACCGATCCGTACCTGCGGAACATCAGGTCGTAAACATGGCGGCGATCGCCGGTGAAGATATCACGGCTCAGGATTGCCCGCCTGATTATGGCCAGCCCGGCATCCAGGATCAGCCATGACAAAAGTATGGCGGCGGCTGCCAGTTCCGGCAGGCCGTGGGAGCCAAGTATCAGGAACATCCAGCCCAGCACCCCCCCCAGCACCAGACTGCCGGAGTCCCCCATAAAGATGGAGGCCGGCGGACAATTGCTGCTGCAGAAGCCCAGCGCGGCCCCGGCCAGCACCGCCCCCCAGCAGGCCAGCACGGCGTTTCCGATCAGCGTGCCCATAGCCAAAAAGCCCAGACTTATTACGGCGGTAAGGCCCGAAGCTAGACCGTCCATCCCGTCCAAAAAATTGAGGGCATTGGCCCCGGCTATCAGCACGAAGATGCCCAGCATAAAGTCCAGCCTTTCGTAACCGGTAAGCCGGATATGCCGGGAGACCAGCATAATGGCGATGCCGGCCGCCGCCAGGCCGATGGCCTTGACGTGGGGCTTGATCTCGTGCAGGTCGTCCAGCAAACCTATCACGAACAGGGCCAGGCTGCCCAGCCCCATGGCCGCCAGCTGCCGGCCTCGCATCGAGGTCTGCGGCAGCATCCAGCAGATCTCCAGGGCCACCCAGATGCCGAAGACTATGGCCACTCCGCCGCTGCGGGGCGTGGAATTCTGGTGCATGCCCAGCTCATCGGGATGGTCCCAAATGGCCATCCTGCGGCCCAGCAATTTGGCCAGTGGCAAAAAGGCCATGGTGGCAATAATAGCAGTAACGAATATGGCCAAAAAATTAAGCATATCGATATCTTAAAAAATTACTCTTTAACCACAGAGCCCAAAAAAACACAGAGGCTGTTTATATTTTGATGTGAATTGTAAACTGTGAACTGTAAATTGTGAGCTTTCAGCTTTCCGCTTTAAACTTTAAACTATAGTACGGCAACGTTATAAGCCCCCAAATGGATCCCAGCCCGTAGGAAAAATGAAGAGTCATAAAAACGAGGGGAAGCAACGCCAGACTACCGAAACTGAATCTGGAATTTTGAATATCGAATTTTGAATTTTCGTTCTTGTCAATATTCTGTATTCCATCTTCTATATTCTTCTTCGTTCCTTTAAACTTTAAATTGTAAACTGTAAACTTAGTTTGCCCCGCTTTGACGACAAACAGAAGCATAGCCAAGAAGTAGGCCACCAGCTCCAGCATCAGCAGCCGCAGGGCTCCCAGCCGGAGATCCCAGCGCCCGAGGTCGAAAAGCCCGGCATATATGGAGGTCCTCATTCCCATGGCCTTTTTGACGCCGGACAGCAATTGGGCTCCGACCGGGGTTTGGGGATGATAGACCGCGGCCAAGGTAACCAGCATAATCAGGAAAGCCACGAAGATCAGGGGGATGAAATGCCGCAGACTCAGGGAATATGGTGCAATATATTTGGTGTAGACCACCCATTGTCCGTTGCGGAAATTCTGGGACCACAGGCCCCGCAGGGTGTTGCGGCAGTAATAGTAGCTTTTGATCTTGGGGGTCAGATATATCTTACCGGGCCCGTATTCAGAATTCAGAATTCTGAATTCTGAATTCAATCTGAGCCCTTTCCTTATCCTGGCATTCAGTTCTATGTCCTGGTTCCGGGTCAGCCGGGTGTCGTATAGCCCGTATTTGGCAAAGGTTTCCTTGGGAAAACAACCAAAAGTTACGGTATCGGTGAAGCCCTCATAATTGCCCATTCGAAACGCTCCGCCGCCCAGACCGAAAGCAGAATTATGGGACATGGCAATGGACTGCCCGGTTATAGTGCCGTCAGTTATGTTCTGGGCCGGGCCGCCCACGTTGTCGGCCTTGGTCTGTTCGATGTATTTGACGCAGTTGGAAACATAATCGGGTTCCATGACGGCATGCCCGTCAAAGCGGAGGATGATATCGCCCTTGGCATTGGTTATTCCCAGATTCATGGCGTAAGGCACGGTCCGGTCAGGATTGTCTATCACGCGAATCCCGACCCCGTCATTCTGAGTTTGTTTCCCTGCCCTGCTAACCGAAGAATCTGGTCCTTCTTTAAACTTTGAGCTTTCAGCTTTAAACTCGTTGATTTTATCAACCGTGCCGTCACTAGACTGTCCGTCAATGACCAATATTTCCATCAGATCGTGCGGGTAATCCTGGGCTATAATAGATCGTAGACAACCATCTATATATCTTTCTTCATTCCTGACCGGTAATATTATTGATACAAATTTATCCATAAACGCCATTCATAACATCATCAACCGCTTTAAGCAAAGCTTCTTTCCTTTTTTTTAGCGGAAAATATTCGATTATCCTCTGCCTGGCCTTTAAGCCGTAATTATCGGGCAGGATCAAGGATTTTTTTATTGCTTCGGCCACGGCTTCCGGGGTCTGTTCTTCTATGTAAATGCCGGTATCGCCCACCACCTCTGGCAGGGCCGCCCGTCGGGAAACGACGGGAATACAACCACCCAGCATGGCTTCGGCTACAGAACATCCAAAGGATTCATGATATGAGGCCTGTAAATATATTTTGGAATCTGAATACCACTCATTAAGTTCGTCGCCGTAAACCCCACCAGAAAAAGTAACATTGCCCGGTGCATTATTTTTTATTATATTCACACTGCCGTCATTACAAGGGCCGATCAAGATAAATTTTACATCCTTCAACAAAATCGCCGCTTCAACAAATAAAGTAAGTCCTTTTTTTACTATCGTCTCCCTTGTAATTCTGCCAACTGTAATTACCTGCGCTTGTTTTGTTGCGTTTTCTTTAATTTCGTCAATAAAACCATGATATATTACGGACACTTTGTCCGATGAAACACCGGTATTTTTTATTACTTCATTTCTATTATATTCCGATACTGCAAGGATAAAATCGCAATTATTAAAAACATAATTTGGCACCCATTTTTTCCACCATTTAGTGTAAAGACCATAGGCAATGGCCGCCTCATTGGCAACGTCATCACCGCCGGCAACAACGATAGTCTTTTTATTTAATATTTTTGCAAAAAGGACCGCCCAAAAGGCCTGCATTTTCCCGAACCAACAAAATACCAGGTCGGAATTTAAAACTGCGTTATATAAACTTACCGTTGGTAAAAATGAATTTATCTCAATATTTTCCACCTCGTGGTTGCCGGCCAATATATCCAAATCCTTTTTTATAAAGGACATCATTTTTTGGTGAATAAAGGCAATCTTCATATGCTTTTATTTATTTCACCAAGGATCTCGCCAACTCTTTTTGCCCATCCATTCTCCCTTGCATAAATTTCTCTGGCATCGCGATCTTTTGCGGGCAACTTATCAACGGCTTCTTTAATCTTACTGATAAATTCCTCTTCAGAATTCGCAATACTGGCCCATTGCTTATATTTTAGCATTTCAGGGATATTTGTTGACACAATAGGCAGTCCCATTGCCATATACTCATGGAATTTATTGGGATCCACGTAATTGTTAAATTCAAAGTCAAGCCGATACGGAATTATCCCAATGTCAAACGCTTTTAAATACGTAGGCATTTCAGCCCAATCCAGCCAGCCAGTAAATATTACGTTAGTCATTTTGATCAAAGATCTATATTCGCTGCTGGCTTTTATCTCTCCGTCCTGAACCGGGCCGGTTAACAGGAATGTATACTCGGGCAAAGCCAGTGCAGTTTTCCTGATCAATTTCAGGTCGGTTCCCGCATGAATAGTCCCCAGGTAGCCAATAACCGGATGGTTTATATGTGCGATATTTTTATTTATAACATTTTTTGCGGACTTGCATTCTGAAAAATACTCAAAATCGGCGGCATTGGAAAGATATTTAATTTTTGCGGAATATTCTTGAATGTCTTCGGTAAGTTTTTTAGCAGTAACTATTATTAGATCTGCTTTTTTGAATATCTTATTTTCAAGTGCCCTAATCAACTTTCTGTTCTTTTCGGTAATATTAAAAGCAGCATCATATTTGTCGTATCTTTCATAAACAACAAAAACGCCATCCGGTATATCCACTTCAAGCATTTGGTAAGGGTGCGATAGCCAAAATACCGTTTTTCCTTCAGCCGCACCTTCTTTCCTGACTACTTTCTTAATATAACCGGATAATTTGTTTTTTTGTAATTTATTGCCGCCATAAGGAAAGGCTCTAGGGTGAACATATAACAACGGCCGGCAGATAGTTATATTTGGAACAATCTTTATGCTTTTCTCCAGCGTTTTTAAAATCCTTCTGGGATTAGAAAAAAGATCCGTTAAAATATAGACCGGCCGGTTTATGCCTATGAATTTTCCTCCCTTTACTCCAATTTGCCGAGCTATTTCCCGGAACATCGAAGCACGGTAAGCGACATCCCAATCCGGAGAAAGAAAGGCTACAAAATCAGTTATCATTGGAATGGCAGGATGTATTCAAGGTTATATTTCATGCCGCTGCTTCGCTTGCCGACTTCCCTGGCCGGGACGCCGGCCATTATGGCATATTCAGTCACATCTTTCGTAACCACTGCTCCAGCTGCTATCACTGCGCCTTTTCCTATTTTCACACCAGGCAATATGATCGCGGCAGATGATATCCATGCATAATCTTCTATAACCACCGGTTTTTTCTCTGTAGCGAACATCGGATCGTTGACCATATGCTGCCATGTGAATATTTTTACGTATGGCGATATATTTACATTATCCCCGATATACAAGCCAGCTCTGAAGTCCAAGTGACAATGGTGGTTCACCACACTGTTTTTCCCCAATGTTAATTTGCCAAAATGCTTGAAGTCGAAATGGCAGTTTCGTTGTATAACCGAGCGATAACCGAACTTGGCCCTTAAGACCAAGGTATATACCATCCGCCGAATGCACCAGAATGGACAGGTATTGACAAATTGATTTATAAAATACATGCCAAAATAAAATATGAATGCCTTTTTTCTCTTCATAGGTATTCTTTGATCAGATTTATCCTGTTATCCCAATTTTGTGTCAGTCCAAATTCCTTTCTTTTAACCTGCATAGCCACATCCTCTTTAAGCGCCTTTTCTATGGCCGAAATGAACTGGTCCTTGTTTTCCGCCAGATACACATATTCCTTGTAAGGTCTCACCCCGGCCAGATTCTGGCTTACTATAGGTTTACCTGATGCCATATAATCGAAAAGCTTTATCGGACTCTCGCTATTTACCAGTTCATTAGACAGGTGCGGTAGTAGACAAACATCAAAGGATGCAAGAATCCCCGGGATTTGCTTATATTCCTTACCAGCTATAAAATATATATTGCTGGGCCAAACAACCTTAATATCCAAGCTATTATTACCCACGAGAACAATGCTCCAATCAGGCCTCTCTCTGGAAATGTCCTTTATTAGCTCCATATCCAATCGGTAATTTATACTGCCCACATATCCTAATATAGGTCTGGGTATATCATTTAGATTGGCGTCAATATCCCCTTCAGTAACAGCAGAAAATGTATTTACATCAACCGCATTGGGCATAACAGTAATGTTTTTATTAAGGGGCACCTTGATGTCCTTTAGATATTCTGTTTGCACAAATACCTGATCGGCCTTTTGGGTTAGCAGGTCGTCCCATTTAAGTATATAGCTTTTGATATGCAGCCAATTGCTGAATTCGCTGAATTGTTCGCTACAATCGTATATAAGTTTACAATTATTGAAATATTTAATCCACAAAGCATCAAATGGCAGGCTAGCCCAATATAGGTCTGGCTTAAACCCTTTTGGCAATTTATTAAATATGCTTTTTTTAACCACAAATATATTGATATTTTCCAAAGCTTGCTTTGTAAAATACGGAAACATGGAAAATGGCGTAACGATGGTTACTTTTTCATAGGTAAATGCAAAACCCTTTTTAAATATCCTTTCCCATCGCTGTGTAGATTCTTTGTCTGCTTTCCCTAAAATGAATTTAATCAATGAGGTCAAACTTAATGGCAGCTCAATATAATAAATATTTTTCACTTCGGGTAGCCTTGAAATTCTCAAAGCTACCTGCTGGCGTCGGCGCCAGCTTTCATCCCATCTATCTGCAAAATATAATATATTCTTCATGTATCATTTGACATTTGTATTATTCGCAAGCAGCCTTAATATTCTTCTGCGTAAAGAATTTATAACAAAATATATATAATGCCAAAAAACAATTTTCTTAATCCTGAATCTTGTCAACATAGAGTAAAGTTTTATTGGATTTAGATTATGTTCTTTATATATTTTTGGTTTTGTGCACTTAACGAGCACACCAGGCAATGTTGGGTCTGATTCGTTATTTATTATTTCAAAATCCGCGAATATATCCTTGATATCTTCCACTTGGTAGCGCCAATAATCATTAGGGTAACCGTGATAATCCATACCAACCGAACGTGTAGTCAATATCAATATGCCGCCTGGCCTCAATACCCTTTTTATGTTGTTTATGCCATCCTTCCACTTTTTCACATGCTCGAATGTTTCCGCAGTAACAACAATATCATAAACTTCATTACCAAACGTATTGACAAGATCACATACGTTACATACCTTATCCACACCCGGTCCCTTTTGCATATCTACACCCGTATAAGAACGTGGATTCTTCTTTGCTATGATTCCCCTTATTTCACCGTTAAAATCTTTTGAGCCCACCTCTAAAACAACTTTATCCAGAACCTCTGTTCCACTCAAGTTATTATCGATAAAATCTCGTATTGACTTATGGCTCATAGAGTGTCCTTTCCTATCGCCCATTTGAACAACTTGTTTTCTTTTTCACTGTTACTACTTTTGTCAATTAAATATTTACCATATTTAACGGCAACCATGAATCTGTAAATTGCTGCAATAATAACGCCGTCGTGCTTTTTCAACAAGTAATACTCAGATTTATGCTTTTCAAGAAAACACCTTTCGGATATTTGATTTATTGAGATGCTACCGTGATGGGTCACTTTTACATTAGGGTTAATATATATCGACCAGTTTTTTTTGTGAAGCCTTTTTGCCAAATCCCTCTCTTCACCAAACAAATATAGCTTATCATCAAAACCACCCACATCTTTTATAGCTTTCGTTCTTAACAACATGCAGGCACCTTGTACCATAGAGATTTTTCTTGTGCTGTTTATTATATTTTCATCTGTTAGATACTTAAATCGTCTTGGCATGTATTTCCCAAACAAGGCAGAAATAGCATAGAAAAGAAGGCTTCTGTTAGGTATCAATATCCCACTATACTGTTTAGTCCCGTCTGTATTTAAATATGAACAACCCATTAAACCAACTTTTTCGTTGCTATTCATGTAGTCAATCATTTTATAGATATCTTTATCAATGAACTCAATATCCGCATTTAATACCAAACAATATTTAGTACTGACCTTTTTTAATGCTAAATTTATCGAAGCTCCATAACCTATATTATTGGGGTTTATAATATATTTTATTTGGGGGCATTTCGTTTCTATCAATACTTTTGTTCCATCATTGGAATTGTCATCAACGACTATTATATCTTTGGTAATTTCATAAATATGTTTATAAATAGAATCTATGCATTTAACAAGATAACTTTTTGCATTATAAGTTACAATTATAATAGTTATGTCTTTATCCATTATCGTAAACAATATTTATTTAAATAATATTCCATTTTTTTGCTTACAACTTGCCAATCAAATTGCTTTTCGATCCTATTCCGGCCTGCCCTCCCCATCTTTTCCCTGGTGGCTTTATTCCTCAGAAGGAATATCATTGCGTCAGCTAATTGTTTTATATTACCGGGTTCGACTAATATACCTGTTCTGCCATCAATTACTGCATCTGGCACACCCCCTTGATTTGTACCTATTACTGCCTTGCCACATGCACCTGCTTCTAAATAAGCTATACCAAATGTTTCTACTTTAGATGGTAAAACAAATATCGCACATCGCCGCAATTCACAGTAAATCTCATTTCCAATTATTGAGCCCGTAAATATAATGCTTCGTTCTAACTTAAGCTTCCGTGCCAGCAGCTCAAGCCTGTCCCTTTCTGGTCCGTCACCGATTATTTTTAAAATTGACCTAGGATATATTTTTACAACTATAGCAAAGGCTTTTATCAAGTCATCAATGCTTTTCACATCAACAAGCCTGCTTACAGTTAATATCACCAAACTTTTATCAAAGACCTTTGGCGTCTCCTCATTTGGGCACAGTAGATTAAGCCATATGCCAGGATTCAATACTTCAGTTTTCATGCTAAGGCGGTCGTATTTATTTACCAATACCCCTCTGGTAAAATTACTGTTTGCAAGAATAAGATCCGTTACTTCAAGCAATTTATCAAGAAAATATTTATCTGTCCTATTAGATATTGTATATTTTAAATCATTTCCATGCGTAAGTAAAACTAACTTACTTAAATTTAGCTTTCTTGCAACTATTCCGCCTACACTTAAAGTGCTTGCTGCATGCCCATATATTACAACATCAATTTTCTTAAACAGACAGAGAGATAGTGTAATTATGCTTGGCCATAGGTTCTTAAATCGTTTTACTAATTTGTAACGTATTACACGATATGGCAAGTCTTTGTCCTTTGCCTCGGGCAATTGCGGTGTTAAAACACTTACATTATGGTTAATTAAAGCCATGCTTGTTGCAATACCATGAACAAAGTTTGCTATTCCGCCGAGGCCTGGTGCGAAATCAGCTGTAATTATTAATATATTCATCGTTTTCTATGCCTTACTAACCCACCGATCAAGACATATAATATTATTATTAACTGTAAAAATGATACCGCCTGATATATTGACGAAACCTTTATAACAATATACCCAATAAAAAGCATTATTATAAAAGCAAGCCAAATCATTTCATGCATCTTTAATAATGTTTACCGATAGACCCATTAAAAACCAATACAACTCCCTCAATTGTCCATAATTAAAAGTATAATCAAAGAAACTCTGAAATAAAAACCACCCCAATGCAATAATACATCCCAGAGTGATTATCTTTTTATTTTTATCTAATTGTTTTATATATGCCTTTACCATTACCGCCACCCAAACAATATTCAAAAGGACAAATACCAATAGCGGATATATCCCGTAAGACCAAGCCTCTTGTAAAAAAAGGTTGTGTGCATGTATTGCGGTGGGGCCTTGACTATAACCCCTTACCAAAAGTGAATAATTGTAACCCTGCCCAAACCAAATATTTTCTATTATTTTTGCAACATAGGCTTGGTAAATACTCCAACGGGAAAATTCCTGAACGGGGGTTTGAGCAAACCTTAAAATGTGATTTTTAGAGCTGTATGGAAGCGCCCATATGGCGATCACAATGATCAAGATACTTGATACTGTTAACAATAATACTTGTACTTTTTTCGCCCGTTCAAAGAAAACATATAATAAATATATTGCAATTACGGATATCGCCATTATCCCGGCACGAGATTGGGACAATATGATATTTATAATTGCTAACGCCAGAATTATTGCCCAATGCCATTTATTTTTTTCCTTGTCGATCAGCAACAATGTTATGGCAAAGGATGACACAACTCCCAAGTACACACAATAGGGATTAGCGTAAAAAAACGGACCAATTGCCCGCGCTAAACCCATTGCCGCCACCGGTTGCCAATACCAGCCACCCATGCGTGAGGCATACTGGGCGTAATCTCCGTAGATAAATCCTCCTATCCTGCTACTTATCAGAGAAGAGGTCCACCCGGCGCCCATAATTACCTGTGTCAATCCCAAAATTGTTGAAATGATCGAAACGTATAATAGCACTTTCAATAAAGAAAGAGCCTGCTCAAAATTATCAACGGCATATAAGCCAGCCAAATAAAACATCAAACTGCTTATGACCACCAGATAATCCGATAAAGTCAAACTCGGCTCAGGTGTAATAAAAAAACTTATTGATCTTGCCAGTAAATATAGAATGATTATAATGTTATATGGTGTATATTTCGGCCAGCTGTTTATTTGCTTTATATTTGCCAAAAAGTAAAACAATACCGTTAAGTTGGCCAGCACTTCGGCCAATGTCAGGCTTAATCCGGTTAAACCCTTTAGGTAACCTTGAAATGGTATGACAAGGACCAAAGCAAATACTGAAAAATATCCACATCTTTTAAAAAAGCTAAGCATAGCTGCCGTTGCTTTTTATATTTATTATTTTTCTTGTCAACAATATTGTCCAGATTATATGGAAGAAGTATGCGATCAAGTAAGCGTAAGATAGCCCCAACGAGCCTTTGCTCCTGAGAAAGAAAAAAACTGCTATAAGGGTGCACCCCGTTATTCCATTCAGTACAAAACTTATCCACATCTTCCCAGAAGCAGCAATAGTATGACCTAATGGCATTTGTATAGATAAAAGCACGGCAGAAATTGCTAATATCAATAAACTAGCATTTCCCTCTATAAATGTTTTCCCATAACTATTCATTATGATATTTTTCCCAAATATAATAGCAATGCAAAATGGAATGACTATGATCATGTTGAACAAAAGATTGACACCTATCAACCTTCTTATGCTCTTTTTATCACCTACCCCATACTTATCTGATAGTATTGGTGTTACCGTCTGACCCATCCATCGAGGAAATATCAACAGTGAATTGCGCCATTGATTAGCCGCATTAAATAACCCTAGCTCTGAATACCCACCAACAGTATTTACCATAATTGTATTAATAATCCATTGGATTGGACTTGTCATAACATTGGATAATAAGGAGGGTATCGAAAATTTCCATAAAACATTTATTTCTTTTTTCCAATCTTTATAATTTGTCCTTATATTAAATCTTCTTTTTATGCTTTTTAATGAAAAATAATTCAACCCACAGCCAATAAAACTGGCCAAAGCATAGCCAATTATTGACCCCTTCAAATTTAAATAATATGTGCCCAATAAAACCGAAAGAAAATTTATTAATGCAACAATAGTGCTGTTAATAGCCATTATTTTAAATGCTTCAAACCCGGCTAAACTGCCGTATTGTGCACCAGCAATGGTGCTGAAAAACAACAATAGGGCACTTATTCTTAGTTCGGCTGTCAGATGTGGAGCATTTATAATATTATTTGAAATACTGTTTGCAAATACCATCAATACCAGTGCTGCGCTAAAACCTGTAAGAACCGCTAAAATATTCGTTAAACCGATTATACGACCAGATTTTTGCTCGTCTTTAGTTTTAAATTCAGAAATATACTTCGTTGCCGTAAGGCCTAAACCAAAACCAGCAAAAATGCCAAAGATCTCTACGGTGCTCCTTATCATTGCAAGTTCACCAAATCCTTCTCGCCCCAATAATCTAGCCACCAATATAGAAAGAATGATAGCCAATACTGCCACAGTTGCATTTCCGGCTACTGTCCAAAATACACCCCTAGCAAATCTATATCTAAGAGTATTGTATGGTAACTTTTCACTTATATACTTTTTTATGTTATCTGGCAAAAATCGTTGCATATTTATAAATTTTTGATTATAGCTATACTACCGGTCGATTATAGTGTAATCGTTTTTCCGGTTGTTTCCTCGTTCCCTTTACCACCGTACTCTATGGCCTTTTAACTGACAAAATCATTGAGCGGTGACATCTAAACAAGCCAAATAAAGAAACCCACACCATTATCAACCTGTCTTCTTTTCTTGCCCAGCCGGTCGAATGGTTAACGATCATCAATAATCTGGATTCCATGCCCACACATTCGGCCAGCTAGGCAAATCAGTCTTCTCAGTGTAACAGATCGTTATTCTTTGAATTTTATGAACTTTCAACTTTGAGCTTTATCTTTCTTGCAGCATTCCTTGTCGCAATGGTACAGCCCGAAAGTTATGGCCGCCAGCAGGAACATCATGGTCAACTGGACCCAGGAGCTTGGCACGGTCCCCAGAATGTGCGGCATGGCCCCCAGCTTCATCAGGATCCCCGTCAGCAGGCTCAGGCCCGCCAGCGCCATCATGGCCATCATGGTCTTCTTCATCTTTCTTTCTCCCTTTTTTGATGTTGAACGTTGGACAGGATTAGTTATTGGTTATTAGTTAATGGGCATTACCTCTTTCCCCGCGAAATACACGAAATGACACGAAAACTTTTCAACTTTGGCTTTGAGATCATTGTTTTAACCACCAAGACACCAAGTTTCTGCTTTCGTCATTCTGAGCCCGGCAGCCCTGCCCTCCAAGCCGAAGAATCTGGTCTTTTTGAAACACCAAGACCACCAAGCGCACTAAGCCGGTGGCTGAGCTTGTCGAAGTCATCGGCGCAGATCCTTCAAAAGTAATTCCCGATGTCTCCCTCAGGATGACGCGCCTTGCTTCTTTTTCACACTTCACAGTTTACATTTTACCGACCGTTAGGCTTTCGACTTTTCGCTTTGGTCTTACCACAGAGAACACGGAAATCACGGAGACTTTTACTCTTTCAACTTTTCGCTTTTAGCTTTGTGCTTTTCGCTTTCATCTTTAAGCTTTATACCTTCATCACTTTCTGATCTTCGGATTGTTCAAGAAGTCGGCATAGGCCAGTTTAAGCCCTTCTTCCAGCGGGGTGTGCTTGGTCCATCCCAAAGCGTGCAGGCGGGAAACATCCAGCAGCTTTTGCGGGGTGCCGTCGGGCTTGGAGGCATCCCAGCGAATCTGGCCCTTATAGCCGACGGCTTGGGCCACCAGCTCGGTCAGTTCTTTTATGGTCAGGTCTTGCCCGCAACCGATGTTGACTATCTCCGTTCCGTCATAGGTCTCCATTAAAAAGATGCAGGCTTCGGCCATGTCCTCGGAGTAATAGAACTCCCGCCGGGGAGAGCCGGTGCCCCAGGCTTCCACAAAGGGCTTGTTCCCGGTTTTGGCCTCGTGAAAGCGGCGGATCAAGGCCGGCAGAACGTGCGAATTAAGCGGATGGTAATTGTCGTTGGGGCCGTATAGATTGGTGGGCATCACCGAGATGAACTTGGTCCCGTACTGCCGGTTGTAAGCCTGGCACATCTTGATCCCGGCGATCTTGGCCACGGCATAGGGTTCGTTGGTGGGCTCCAGCGGTCCGGTCAGCAGGTATTCCTCCTTCATGGGCTGGGGGCATTCCCGGGGATAGATGCATGACGACCCCAGGAACAGCAGTTTCTTCACCCGGTTCAGGTACGAGGCGTGGACCACGTTGCATTCGATCAGCAGGTTGTCGTAGATGAAGTCGGCCGGGTAGGTGTTGTTGGCGTGGATGCCACCCACCATGGCCGCGGCCAGAAAGACGTATTCCGGCTTCTCCTGCTCGAAGAACCGGTTGACCGCCGCCTGGTCCCGCAGGTTAAGCTCGTTCATGTCCCGCAGCACGAGATTTGAATAGCCTTTGGCCTTAAGTATTTTGAGCATGGCCGATCCCACCAGCCCGGTATGCCCGGCCACATAGATCTTGGAATTCTTTTCCATTATATATCCCCGTGTAAATGTTTTCTTTCAGTTTCTGTAATTAACCACAGAGAACGCTGAGAACACAGAGAATGTTCCGGTTTTTTAATCAGTGTAAATCAGTCCCGATCTGTTAAATCCGTGTTCGATTGGTCACCTTCTTCCCTATCGGCGCAGATCCTTCAAAAGTCATTCCCGATGTTTCCCTCAGGATGACGCGCCTTGTTTCTTTTTCACACTTCACCGTTTACATTTTACCGACCGTTGGGCTTTAGGCTTTACAACTTTATGAACTTTCAGCTTTGTGCTTTTTTCTTTTCGCTTTAAACTTTCAGCTTTGAACCCGTACCGTCTCCTATCTCCTAACTACCCATATCCGCTTTTATATCTTATGCCATTCCCAGGCCGTCCGCACGATATCTTCCAGTCCGGTATGCTGCGGCTTCCAGCCCAACACTTTTTTGGCCTTATCAGACGAAGCCACCAGCCGGGGCGGATCCCCCTCCCGCCGCGGCGAATCCACGGCTTTTATATCCCGGCCCGATACCCGGCGGGCGACCTCGATCACCTCCCGCACCGAAAAGCCCGTCCCGTTGCCCAGATTGAAACACTCGAAGGACCCGTCCTGTTCCAAATATTCCAGGGCCAGCAAGTGGGCCTGGGCCAGATCGTCCACATGAACGTAGTCGCGGATGCAGGTGCCGTCCGGCGTATCGTAATCAGTGCCATAGACGTAGAGCTGGGGCCGCTTGCCCAGGGCCGCCTCCAGGGCCAGCGGGATCAGATGGGTCTCGGGGTCGTGCCGCTCGCCGATGCCGCCGCCCGGCGCCGCTCCGGCGGCGTTGAAGTAACGCAAGGCCGCCGTCTTCAGTCCGTAGGCCGCCGAATAGTCGCGCATGGCCTGCTCGATCATAAGCTTGGTCCGCCCGTACGGATTGATCGGCGCCAGGGGATGCTCCTCGTCCAATGGCAGGCGCAACGGCTGGCCGTACACCGCCGCGGTGGAAGAGAATATGAACCGGCCGATCCCCGCCCTTTTGATCTCCTCCAAAAGGACCAGGCTGGCCGACACATTGTTATGGTAATATAATTCGGGATCGAGCACGCTCTCGCCCACCGCTATATAGCCGGCAAAATGCATCACCGCATCGAATTTTTCACCGGACAATAGCTCCCGAAGAGACCGGCGGTCGTTCAGGTCCGCTTCCACCAGCTTCCCCCACTGGGCGAACTCCCGGTGGCCGTGGACCAGATTGTCCAGCACCACCGTTTCCCAACCCTTCTCGTTCAGCAGCTTATTGGCATGCGAGCCCACATAGCCGCACCCTCCGGTTATCAGGATCTTGCTCATCATTAATATGAATGGTTGATAATGCAGTTAAAAGATTAAAGCTGAAAGCTCAAAGATGATCCTACATAGCCTTGATTATGCCTGTCAAAATCCTGGATATCTCCTCTGACAAGCCCTTTAATTCTACCACTTCCCTTTTATTCAGATATCCCAGTTCTTGACTGAGTATCAGCATTGATCGAACCTCGCCGCTGGAACCTTTTGAAATATACAGATGCTGTTTAAATTCCTTTTCTGTCTTCCGTTCAAAGCCTTCGGCAATATTGTTCATCACCGATACCGACGCCCGTTGTATTTGATCCCTGAATCCGTAATCACGGCAGTTCCCCAAGGCCTGATATATTTTGACCGTAAGCTCCTTGGATTTCTGCTAGGCGCTGATATCTTCAAAACGCTGATACTGTGTCATAGCTTCTTTCAGCTTTGATTTTTAAGCTTTACAACTTTATAAACTTTGTTCTTATCGTTTTGGGCTTTGAGCTTTATGCTTTTAGCTTTACTAATTTTATTCTTTCAGCTTTGAGCTTTTCTCTTTCTACTTTTTACTATCCGCTTCCTCTTTCATCCTGGCGATCAGTTCCTCAGCCGTCATCTTGCCGATGTCCCCCTGGCCGTGCCTGCGCAGCGAGACCTGCCCGGCCTCGGCCTCCTTGCCGCCCACAATGACCATGTACGGTATCTTCTCCATCTCGGCGTCGCGGATCTTGGCCCCCACCTTTTCGGAACCGAAGAATCGCTTGACCCTGAAGCCGGTTCCTTGAAGCCGGTCCGCTATCCCTTTGGCATACTCCGCCTGGGCGTCGGTGATGTTCATCACCGCCACCTGGACCGGGGCGATCCACAGCGGGAAGTTGCCGGCGTAGTGTTCGATCAATATGCCGAAGAAACGCTCCATGCTGCCCAGCAGGGCCCGGTGCACCATGTAGGGTCTTTTTTTGCTGCCGTCTTCGGCCACATAGGTCATATCGAAGGTCTCCGGCATGTTGAAGTCGAACTGGATGGTGGTGCACTGCCACAGCCGGGCCAGCGAGTCCTTTATCTTGATGTCTATCTTGGGGCCGTAGAACACCGCCTCGCCCTCCATCCGCTCGGCCTGGATATTGCGGGCCTTTAAGGCCTTGACCAGTGAGGCCTCGGCCTTGACCCACATCTCGTCCGAACCGGCGTACTTCTGCAGGTTGTTGGGATCACGCACCGAAAGCTCTATCTTGACGTCGGTGAACCCGAAGTCCGCCAAAATAGACAGCGAGAAGTCCAACACCCGCAGGATCTCGGCGTCCATTTGTTCCGGGGTGCAGATGATGTGGGCGTCGTCCTGGGTGAAGCCCCGCACCCGCATCAGCCCGTGCAGGGTGCCGCTGCGTTCGTAGCGGTAGACGGTGCCCAGCTCGGCCCAACGCAGGGGCAGGTCCCGGTATGAGTGATGCCCGGTCTTGTATATCATGATCTGCATGGGGCAGTTGACCGGCTTCAGGTAATAGTCGCTGCCGTCGATATCCAGCGGTGAATACATGTTCTCCTTGTAGAACTTCAGGTGACCGGAGGTCTGCCACACCCACTCCTTGCCGATGTGCGGAGTGTAGACCACCTCGTATCCCCCGGCGTAATGGCGCTCCCGCCAATGCTGCTCGGCGATGACCCGCATCCGGGCCCCCTTGGGATGCCAGAACACCAGCCCGGCCCCGGCCTCCTCGTGCAGGGAGAAAAGGTCCATCTCCTTGCCCAGCTTCCGGTGGTCGCGCTTTTTTATTTCCTCCAGTTTGGCCAGATATTCGTCCAATTGTTCTTTCTTGTCGAAGGCCGTGCCGTAGATGCGCTGCAGCATCTTGCGTCTTTCGTCACCACGCCAGTAGGCCCCGGCCACCGACAGCAGCTTGAAATTCTTCAGCCGTCCGGTAGAGATCAGGTGCGGGCCCCGGCACAGATCGATGAAGTCACCCTGCCGGTAAAAGGAGATGACCTCTCCCTGCGGCAGGTCGCTGATCAGCTCCGCCTTGTAATTTTCGCCCTTGGATTTGAAGAATTCCATGGCTTCTTCCCGCGGCATCTCCTGGCGGACGATGGGCAGGTCCCTTTTGACTATCTCGGCCATCTTGTCCTCTATCCGGGCCAGGTCTTCGGGGGCGAACGGGGCTTCGCGGTCGAAATCGTAATAGAAACCGTCCTCGATGGACGGGCCGATGGCCACCTTGGTGCCGGGAAACAGCTCGATGACGGCCTGGGCCATCAAGTGGCTGGCCGAATGGCGGTATATGTCCTTGCCTTCCGGTGAGTCAAAGGTCAGGGCGGCAAAAGAGGCGTCGCTGTCGATGGTTGTATTCAAGCCGGCTGGCTTGCCGTTGAGCGCTACTGCCAGCGAAGCCTTGGCCAGGCCGCTGCCGATGGATCTTACCACCTCGGCGGCGCTGATCCCTTTGGGGTATTCCCTGACGCTTCCATCCGGAAGGGTGATCTTAACGTTATTGCTGTCCATTTTCTTTCCTTTTTAACTCTGAGATGTTGCATTTTTATAACATTTTATCATACCACTATATGTGCCATAATGTCAATATTTTTTAATGTGTTACGTGGATTTTTAATCCGCGGATCAATGCCGATGGGCAACGTTCATTTTCCGTTTGGCTTTTGCCACAAAGCGCACAACGGACACAGAGAACTTTCTACTTTACAAACTTTAAACTGCGTACCACTCCCGGTTGCTGGATACTGACTTCAGTCTCCTGTATACACATGCGTCTTTCATACTTTATGAACTATTGACTGATGATCGTCCTTTGTAAAGTTTCAACTGCAAATTGCCCCTATAGCTTGACTTTTTCCCCTTTATGGTTTATCTTTATATACATACTTTCCGCTTTATAACTTTATGAACTTTCAACTTAAAGCTTTTCGCTTTCAGCTTTGAGCTTTATAGCTTTATGAACTTTGAGCTTTCAGCTTTGAACTTTTAACTTAAATATAGAAGGGGGCGACAGGTTTCGACGGCTTAAGAGGGATCAAAGTGGCATGTCGAGAACGCCAGAGGGCTCGTTAAAATACTGGCAAGCCATTAACTGGCAACTACAATTACGCTTTAGCGGCTTAATTTTGACCGCTATGTCGTTGCAGGTCTCCGCCCATCGGGCTTGCAAACGACATCGTAAAGAAGGGCTGGTTCCGGATGTCGTCCCGGCATTCGGAATAAGATCTTAGGGACTGCTCTCCAAAGGACCGTGTTCATGCGGGCCCTGGGGAAAAGACCATACATGAACTAAACATGTAGAGGCTTTGGTTGTTCTTTTTCCGGACGTGGGTTCGATTCCCACCGCCTCCACCATATTTCCCTCGGAGCACAAAAAAGCCCCGATAGATTCTTCTATCGGGGCTTTTTTCCTATGTGCTATTCAATTATTAAGACACCGTATTCTATCTCCTGCATATCATATACTTTGGCTTAACGAAAAGGCTCAATCCTCCCTTTTCCTCTGACCCAGCTTGGCCGGCAGGTCCTTCTCTATCTTCCCGTTGTTCAGCATCAGCACCCGGAACGGCATCTTTTTCACCAGCTCCTGTTCGTGGGTGGCCATCAGCACCGCCGTGCCCTTGGCGTTGATGTCCTTTAATATCTGGATTATCTCCAGAGTGCCCTGGGGATCCACGTTCCCGGTCGGTTCGTCAGCCAGCAGGATGAACGGTTCGTTGACCAGTGCCCGGGCGATGGCCACCTTCTGCTGTTCACCGCCCGACATCTGGTAGGGCAGGGAGTGCCGTTTGTGGGATAATCCCACTTGGTTGAGTGCGGCCATGGATTTTTTATGGATGGCGCCGTGCGAGGCCCCGGTCACCTCCAGGGCGAAAGCCACGTTCTCGTAGACCGTCCTCTCCGGCAGCAGCTTGAAGTCCTGGAAGATCACTCCCAGTTTGCGTCTCAACTGGGGTATCTGTCTGCGCTTTATGCAGTCAGAACCGAAGCCGGCCACCTTGACCATGCCTTGGTCGGGAAATTCTTCCATCATCAGCAGGCGCAATATGGTGCTCTTGCCCGAACCCGACGGCCCGATCAGAAAAACGAATTCGCCTTTGTCGATGCTGAAATTGATGTCGCTCAGCGCCTGCCAGCTGTTCTGGAAGGTCTTGGATACGTGCAACAGTTCGATCATGTTCTTATTTATTAATTTTATCTTTTGATTTTTCCCGCCAGCCGGGCCGCCAGCAGCACCGCCCGGATCATCGGTTCCGGGTCGGCCTTGTTTCTCCATGCTATATCCATGGCGGTCCCGTGGTCCGGCGATGTCCGGATGAACGGCAGTCCCAGGGTGATGTTGGTGGCCCCGCCCAGCATTTTCAGGGGCAGCAGTCCCTGGTCATGATACATGGCCAGCAGGGCGTCGGCCCTGCCTTGCTGGCAGATCCTGAAACCGGTTTCGGCCGAGACTGGCCCCTGGACGTTGATCCCGGCCGTAAAGGCCTTGGCCACCGCCGGGGACAAAATCCTGATATCCTCCCATCCCAGCAGGCCCCCTTCCCCGGCATGGGGGTTCAGCCCCAGTACCACGATTCTCGGTCTCTTGATGCCCCATATTTTTTTCAGGGCCTGGTCAATCAGGGCCAGTTTGTCCGATATCAGCTGCCTGGTGATCAGGCCTGGGACCTTGGCCAGCGGCTGGTGAATGGTAGCCAAGGTGACTTTGATATTTCCGGCGGCGAACATCATGGCGCATTGTTCTGCTCCGCATAATTCGGCCAGCAGTTCGGTGTGAGCGGTTTGTTTGTATCCCGCCAAAGCCAGTGCCTTTTTGGAGATGGGTGCGGTGGCCATCCCGGATACCGCGCCGTCCAAGGCCATCACCGCGGCGGCGACTATCGCCTCGGCGGCCATCCTCCCGGTCTGCGAACTCTCCCTCCCCGGTTCGATATCGTATTTGGGGCAATAGATGTCGTGGAAGAACAGCCCGTTGGTTTTGATCCTGAAGGTTCGGGCATATTCCTCCCATATGTCTCGGGGCCCCACCATAATGGGACTGCAGACATTACGGACGCGCCGGTCGCCGGCGGCTTTAAGGGATATCTCCGGGCCTATCCCGGCCGGGTCTCCCATGGTTATGGCTATTCTGGGTTTCATTGCTCCCCGTCGCTATTATCTCTGTTCGTTTCCTCCTCCATGGTCTGATCCACCATTTCATCGAGTCCTTCCCCAGCCTCATCTCCCAGTTCCTTTCCCATCTTCTTGGCCCATTTGGCCACCGAAGAAGGATCGTTCTCGTCCAGCCCGGCAAAAGAGGAAGGATCGGCCAGCTTTTCCATCCTCTTTTCGTCGGATTGAAGGGTCCGGAAGCGTGACATAATCCGCTCCAACTCCAGGCTCCCGCAGTGGGGGCATTTGGGTTTGCCGTAACTGGACGGATTGAGTATAAGCAGGCTCACCCTCTTTTTGCATTCATGGCAAATGTATTCGTAGATGGGCATGGCTCATTTACCCTGTTCCATTTTTTCCCAATCCTTCACGATCCCTGCATAGGTGCTGTTCTTGCTTATCATCTCGGCCTTCTCTTCCGTTGTAGCGACTTCCTTGATCTTGTCCATGACCGAACGATAGGCCATTTCCAGATATTTAACTGATTCTATGTGCCTGCCGGCCGCGGCCAGGGTTTGGCTGTGGATGTGAAAGCAGCTTTCCCGGTTGGCCTCGAAAAGCTCCTGGCTTTTCAGAATATCTGCTGCCTGGCTGGAGAAACCCAGGGCCTGATCGGCCTGGCCAGTTTCCAAATATATCCTGGATAGGCTGACGTACAGATTTACCAGCTGGCTTTTATTGCCCACTTCCAATGCCAAGCGCACCGCCTCTGTTGCCAACTGCTTGGCTTCCTGATATCTGCCAAGCTGTCCCAAATACTCTATCTTCTGGGACAAGGAATATCCCAGATAGCTTTGGCTGTTTATTCTGTGGCAGATTTCCAAAGCCCGGTCAATGTAGTCCAGCGCTTGTTGGTAATACCCTTTAAGACCCCACAAAGAGGAGATGTTGACCAACTTGCGCATCTGGCCATCCAGGTTGCCGGTGGTCAGGTCGACTTTCAGGGCCTTCTCCAGGGTGGCCATGGCTTGATCGTGATTTCCCAGCGAGGCCTGCATCACCGCAATATTGTTCAGCTTGGAAGCCTGTCCGGTAAGGTTGCCCAAGGTCTCATCCAGCTGGATACCCTGCTGGTAATGTTCCAAGGCTCCGGTATAATCGGCCTGGCGGAACATGATCGCCCCCAGATTGTTGTGCAGGCTGCTCTGTTTGGCCAGGTCTCCTATGCGCCGGCAGATGGACAGGGCCGAAAGATAATTCCTCTGGGCCTGTTCGATCTCATCGGAGGAAAGCATCACATTGGCTATATTGGTTATCGTCATTGCCAACGATCGCTGGTTATTGGTCCTTTCGAATATCTCCCGGGCTTCCTCCAAACACTCCATGGCTTTCTGGAAGCTGCCCATCTTCCAGTTGACCATTCCCAGGCTGGCCAAACCATTGCCATATGAGTCCGAATCATTAGTAGCTTTGTAGATATCCATCGCTTTTTGTCTGTATTCAATGGCTTTCCCAAAATCGGATAAATTTTGATAGGCCTGACCTATCTGATTATACACCATCGCAGTCAATTCTTTCTCGGTACCTTCATCTAACAGGCCCGTCAGATTTTGAGCGTTGGCTAAGGAGCCGCTGAAATCACCGTGGTACATCTGCACTTGGGATCTGTAAATGACGGCAATTATATCATAAGGATTTCCGCATCCGGATAATCCTTCGGTCTTTTCGGCGATTTTTTCGCTTCCCTGACGGTCCCCGGTCAGATCGTATATCTGCCATTGTCTTTGCCAGATCGAGAAAGGAATAGCTATGGCCAGGTCGCTGTCAACCTGGTTGCGCTTTATGTTATCTATTAACCAGTCGTCCAGTCTTTTCATTTTACCAATATCATTTTTACCGCTATCGCCATTAGGAAGATGCCAAACGCCCGCTGCATCCACAGTCCGGAGATCCTTTCGGCCAGCATCGCCCCCAGCAGCCCACCGAAGAAGAAGCATCCCGCCATCACCGCCGCCGCTTTGATGTTGACATGCCCGGCCGAATAATAGCGCCAGGCCGCCAGCAGTCCGATGGGCAGCAGTAGGGTGGCCAGGGAGGTTCCCTGAGCCTGATGCTGGGAATATTTGAACAGTATCACCAGCGCCGGAACGATCACCACCGCCCCGCCGATGCCGAACAGTCCGCTGACCATCCCGGCCAGGGCTCCCAATAATGCATATCCCAGCCAAACCATTTATAAATCCTCCAAAATGTTCTTGTAAGCCCCGGGAATGTTGTCGACCAGGTCCCCGGCCAGCATGCAGTATTCCGTTTTTTGCTCCGCGGCCAGGTCCCCGGCCAACCCGTGAAGGTATACACCCAGCACTGCCGCCTTCTCCGGAGCCGCGCCCTGGGCCAGCAGCCCGCCAATCAACCCGGACAGCACGTCGCCGGCTCCGGCAGTGGCCATCCCGCTGTTTCCGGTGCTGTTTATCCAGGCCCTTCCATCCGGCAGCGCCGTAACGGTTGGCGCTCCCTTGAGCACCGTTATGCACCCGAATCTTCTTGCCGCTTCCTGTACGAATTTCAGGGGCTGGGCCTTTATGGAGGCGATATCCGTTTTCAACAGCCGCGACAACTCCCCGTAATGCGGGGTCAGGATCAGGTTTACGGCAGAACTCAGCAGTTCCGGCCGGGCGGCAAAGGCATTAAGTCCGTCGGCGTCCAATACAGCGGGGATCTTTAGAGATCTGGCAATTGCCTGCACCAGTTCCACAGTCTCTGGGTGGACCGATAGGCCCGGGCCGATGACCATTGAATCGGCCTTGTCTATCAGCTTAACTATCCTTTCCAGTGAGGCCAGGGATAAGGTACGGTTCCTGGTCTCGGGCAGCGGTTTGGTTATAACCTCCGTCAGTTTGGCCTCGATAGTATCATTAAGGCTCTCGGCCACACCCAGGTAGACCAGGCCCGCCCCCGAACGCATGGCCGAGGAGGCTGCCAGGCAAGCGGCTCCGGTCATTCCGGCCGAGCCGGCCAGCACCAGCACCGTTCCGCAGCTGCCCTTATAGGCGTCCGGGCTTCTGGCCGGCAGCCAGTTTTTTATTGCCGGACCATGAGCCAGCCGAACATTCGGTCTTTGCTCACCAACGCATTTTTCGGGAAAACCTATATCGGCCACCACCACCCTTCCGGCCAGCTCTTTCCCGGGATGGAATAAAAGCCCGGTCTTCAACAACCCCATGGTCACCGTGACGCTTGCCCGGATGGCCGGGCCCGCTGCCTGCCCGGTTTCCCCGTCCACTCCCGAAGGGATATCGGCCGACAATACCGGCAGGGATGAGGCATTGACTGCTTCGATGACCAAGGCGGTGTTCTTATCGATCGTTCCCCGAAAACCCGTCCCGAATATGGCATCGATGATCAAATGATGTTCGAGCAGATCATCTTTGAATGATTTGATCCCCGCTGCCGATGTCAGTTCACGGATTTTCAGCCCGGCCTTTTGGGCCTTTTTCAGGCAGGCCAGGGCATCGCCCTTGACCTCGGCGCTTCTGGCCAGCAAAAAGATGTTTGTCTGCCATCCCCTTTGCGCCAGCAGACCGGCGGCGGCGAACCCGTCGCCCCCGTTGTTGCCCTTGCCGCATATGATGCAAACCCGGCGCCGGTTTTCGGGTTTGAGCGTTCCCAGCACCCTTTCGGTCTGCTCGGCCAGGGCCCGGCCGGCGTTTTCCATCAGGACCTTCCCGGGCACCTTGTATTTCCCGATAGCCCGGGCATCTATCTCCCGCATCTGCCGGGGAGTGACGACTATCATTTACCTTTCTCCTTTTCCTTGCCAACTAAAAAATTTACCCTGGGCCTGGTCGGGGGGACATTAAAAATCAACAGATATTGTTAGCGTCATTTTGCGCATTTCGCGGGAAATCGTCGCCCTTTTCTCACTTCCGTGGCCCGGGATACTCCATCACCGCCACTGCCACCACCATGCTGCGGTCGTGGGACAGCGAGAGATGGATTACAAATCCCTTCCCGCATTCGGCCGCCGCTCCGTGAAGCCTGACGGTGGGCCGGCTCTTTTCGTTGTCCACGATCTCAATCTGCCGGGGACCGACCCCGCGCCGGAAGCCGGTTCCCAAACATTTGGAGACCGCCTCCTTGGCGGCGAACCTGGCGGCATAGCTCTGGATCCCATTGGGCCGGCCCTGACAGAAGGCGATTTCGGAAGAAGTATAGACCTTGTCCAGAAACCTTTGTCCCCAGCGCTTTACCGCCTGTTCTATTCTGCCGACCTCGGCGATGTCGATGCCTATCGATTCGATCATTATTATTTATCAATGGATTTTTGATGGGATGTCTTTTTGAATAATTCCCGTAGACCCGTTTTCTGCTCCGGCTCGGCCTCCAGAACGGCCCGGTGATGCGCGATCAACTCATCGGGGACCAGGTGAAAGAACAGCCACAGCAAAAAGCCCACTACGATCAGGTCGTCCAGATAGCCCAAAACCGGAATGAAATCCGGTACCAGGTCGATGGGAGACAGCAGATAGGCGGTAATCAGGCCGGGGATGAATTTCACTCGCTTGGGCAGCCGGGGATCGGATGCCAGCCGCTTCATCAGCAACAGTTTTTTCCATAGCTTTGACGGAAGGCTGTGGCGTTCTTCTTTATGCATTATTATTATATCTACAAGTAACTTATAAATTTATCATAATTTGGCAAAATGTCAAGGATTAATATTCGGCTCTCGGCTATGGACCTTGTTGACAGTCCTCCGTTTTTGCGTTAAACTTAACCGCATGACTGAAAACAGCAGACGACCGGTGGCCCTGGTCACCGGAGCCAGCGGATTCATCGGCAGCCATTTGACCGCTAGCCTGCTTGATCGCGGCTGGAAGGTCCGGGCCTTGGTCAGGACCACCAGCGATCTTCGCTGGCTTAAAGGCCTGAATACATCTCTGGCCTATGGTTCATTCGACGACCAAGCCTCTTTGGCCGACGCCGTCAGGGATGTCGATTATATATTTCACCTGGCCGCAGCCAAGTCCGGTACCCGTCAAAAATTATTCCGGGATAACGTGTCCGCCACGGAAAGGCTGGTTCAAGCGGCCATCGGACATTCCCCGGGCCTTAAAAGGCTGGTCTTTCTTTCCAGCCAGGCGGCGGCCGGTCCGGCCCAAAGCCTTGAAGCACCCAAATGCGAATCGGACTGGTGCCTGCCCATTTCCGATTACGGGCGCTCCAAACTGGAGGCCGAGCTGCTGTTCAATAAGCCGAGCATCAATATCCCCTTTACCATCATCCGTCCGCCCACGGTCTACGGCCCGCGCGACAGCGATGTCTTCATATATTTCAAATGGATTGACCGGGGGTTGGCCCTGCTGCCGGGCTTAAAAAGAAGGTACGCCCAGATTATTTACATAACCGATCTGGTCGAAGGAATGATCGGGGCGGCGTTATCGGATGCGGCCTTGGGCCGCACCTATTTCCTGTCCGATCCCCACAGCTATTCCTGGCAGGAAATCTCTTCGGCCATAGCCCGCAGTCTAGGCAAAAGAACGTTGCCCCTGCATTTGCCGCTGGGTCTGGCGGGTTTTTCGGCCCTTCTGGCCGAAGCCGGAGCCCGGGCCGTTCGAAAGGAAAGCATCTTCAATCGGCAGAAGGTGCGGGAGATGTCCCAATATTTCTGGACATGCTCCTCCGAACGGGCAAAAATAGATTTTGGGTTCATCTGCCGCTATGACTTGGATGCGGGGATGGCAGAAACCACCCGCTGGTACCGGGAAAATGGATGGTTGAAATGATTTTTAAAAAATATATGATATCAATCTTCGAGCACATCATGAAATATATCCTGAACGAATTTAATCTAAAAGCCGCCATTCTGGCCCTTTTCTTTCCCCTGCTGTCTCAGATGGCTCATGCCCAGACCGATCGCAACGGTAATGATACCATAACTGTAGCTGCTGTGGGTGACATCATGATGGGCAGCTGCTACCCGGAGCCGCTCCTGCCTCCGGAGGGCGGTACACACCTGTTTGACGACTGCCGGGAAATGCTGATAAAAGCCGACCTGGCCTTCGGCAATCTGGAAGGCCCTTTGTGCGATTCAGGCAAACCGGCCAAGGTGGCAAAAAAGGGCAAGGCTTACGTTTTTCGCACCCCGGCATCTTACGCTGACAATCTGGCCCGGGTCGGATTTGACGTGGTCTCGCTGGCCAACAATCATGCCAACGATTTTGGCTCCAATGGCAATCTATCCACCCGTAAAGCACTGGAAAAGTCCGGAATCCAGTATACCGGAAAAGAGGGCAACGTCGCCGTTTTCAATATTAAAGGCGTTTCGATCGCAGTGATCGGACTGACCATCGGGAATCCGCCCCGTTCCATCATCCATCCGAAAGAAGCGCTGAAAGAGATAACAGAGTTGGCCGGAAGATACGATATTCTGATCGTTTCGGTTCATGGCGGCAAGGAAGGCAGGACCGCCCTGCATATCAAGAATGCCCCGGAAAAATATCTGGGAGAACCCCGCGGACATCTGATCAAATTCGCCCATGATGCCGTGGATCGGGGAGCGGATCTTATTATCGGACACGGACCTCATGTACCCAGGGGAATGGAAATATACCGTGACCGTTTGATAGCTTACAGCCTGGGGAATTTTTGCACCTATGGCGGGATAAACCTGGCCCGGGAATCCGGTTACGCTCCGTTGCTGTTGGCCGAACTGGATCGGCAAGGGAAATATTTGGGATTCGAGATAAGTTCTTTTATTCAGACCCGCCCCGGCGGCCCAAAATATGACGTGCTGGATCTGGCCTCTAAGCTGATGCGTGAATTATCCGAGCAGGACTTTCCTGATACCAATCCTTTCCGCAGAGCGGGAAAATGACTCACTGCGGACCTAAAGCAAAAGGCCAGGAGCGATCCTGGCCTTTTGCTTATTATTTATGTTGATCAGAACATGCGGGCGGAAAGTATGTAGTTCACCGGGTCCGAAGCTTTGTCGTTGGTAATGACCTCGTAATGAAGATGGGGTCCGGTCGCCCTTCCGGTAGACCCGACCAGGGCGATCACCTGTCCGCGCTTTATTTTTACGCCCTGGTTGACCCTGATCAGGGAGCAATGGGCGAATCTGGTCATTATCCCATATCCGTGGTCGACCTCAAGGCAAAGACCGTAGTTGCCCCGGGAACCTACGAATTTGACCACTCCGTCAGCCGGGGCGGCTATGATGGTGCCACCTGGCGCTGCTATGTCTATGCCCTCGTGCATTCTCATTTCCCCGGTAAGCGGGTCGCGCCGGTATCCGAAATCGCTGATGATCCAACCCGGAGTGGGCTGAATCGACGGCATATGATCCCACATCTGCTGGCGTTCCTCAAGAGCAGTGGCCAACTCATGGAAGCTTTCATCCTGCAGTTTGGCTTCACGTATGAGCCGGTCGAGGTCATCCTCAACCTCCCGAATAGAGGAGGCGGTATTGGCCGAGATATCTTTGGGCAATTCCTCCAATTTTCCGCCGCCGACGCCCACCTGCCGAATATCGGGGTCGATGGTCTTGAGCCCGGACATCATCCTGACCTTGGAGTCGAAATTGACGAACTGGGCTATCTGCTTATTCAGATCCCCGGTCTTGGCCGAAAATTCATCAAGCTTGTTCCGGAGTATGCGATTTTCTACTTGCAGCTTCTGCAGCATGGAAACATCGACGAACTTGTTTATATAGCCGGTGGTCACCAGCCCCAAACCAAATAAAAGGAAGACCCCAAAGCATGCCAAACATGCCAAAAGCCACTGGGGGACCCTAAGGCTGACCGTTTTCCCGCCATGATGCGGTATGAAAACTATGGTTAACTGTGTCTTTTCCTTTAAACCCATAAAATAAAAAACAATCGCTAAGTTGAAATTTCAAGCGATAACATATAGACCATAGCACAAATCGCCTGTTTTTGTCAAGGATATTTTTTTATTTATTTTAAGGCCCAAATTATTTGATTATTATCAGTTTTTGGGTCAAGTTGACGTTTTCGGCCGTCAATCTATAGAAATATATCCCCGCAGCGGCCTTTTTCCCGTTTTGGTCGGACCCATCCCAAATGGCTTGGTAACTACCCGGTTCCTTGGCCCCGGAATCCAATATTTTGACCGCTTGCCCCAGGATGTTATATACTGTCAAATTGACCCGGCACGCTTTCGGGATTTGGTAAGCAATGGTAGTCCTTCCATTCATGGGGTTTGGATAGTTACGGCCCAGGGAAAAAGATGCGGCGATTTTCTTGTCATCGGGGGGAGTGGCCACCCCGGCCGGGGTGCTTACCGTTATATCATCAATATGCCATCCCAGGCTGTTAACCGAAATATCGGAGGTGAACCTGAACCTCAGCATTACTTTCGATCCGGCCGGAATTTCTGTAATGTCGAAGCTTTCTTTGGTCCAGCTGGTAAGGTTTCCGGTATAGCTGGTCACTTCGATCCAATTGTCTCCGCCATCGGTGGTATACTCCACAAAGCCGTAATCGTAGCCGCTTTCTATCCAGTATTTATGCCAGAAGGATACTGTGGCGTCGGTGCCCAGCACGAATTCAGGGGTCACCAGCGATGAATTCATATTATCAGTATAATTCTGGTCATCTCCCACTCCGCAACGCCAGCAGTTAGTGGGGCTGTATGACGTATAGTCGGTAGTGTGCCACAGGTCTCCGGCCTGGTATCGACCGGTCAGGGTACTATCCTCCACGTTGTCGTAGAAACCCGGGCCGGCAATGGCCAGTATAAAGCTGTCGCTTTGAACCAAAGCCCCTTCGAGGGTGGTCATCCGAAGCTTGATCTTGGCATAATAGGGGTTCTGGGGGGGAATGCCTAATGCCATAAGATAAGAAGTATTCGATCCCCGAATGCTGTCGGAAGCAATGTCGCCATAACCCGAGCTGTCGATCATAATGGTCACATAGGGATCATCGGTCGATATGGTTGCGGTGACATTGTCCGCTAATTGCAGTCCGTTGTTCTTCAGGAATATCCTTAGACTGTCGGTCTCGCCCGGCTCGGCAAATCCGTTATTGTTAGCCGGGGACGGGTCTATGACCGAATAGGTATCGTATGCCACTTTGGGCGCGGCAATTGTGACCGAAAATCCGGTGGACCAATTATTTTCGGTATCGCTGCATTCCAGCACGAAAGGAATACTGGTTCCGTTGCTGCAGGCCAGGGAGACGTTGAAACGGTAACCGGAGGCATACAGGACCGAATCGCCGGAATAGACCAAGCCGAAATTATGAAAACTGTCGGTGAAGGCAGCCTGGCCGCCGGGACATCTCAAAATTCCGGTAACGGTGCCAGTAGAGATGACGTTGCCGTAATTTCTCACCCACAACGGCATGATGATGGATTCGCCGGGGTTGGCCTGTCCGTCGTTGTTCCCCAAAGAATCTAATAGTTCGTGTTTGTAATGCATCACGCAGGGTCCGGCCACCGAGATATTCATCTGTCCCTGGTACGGCTCGCAGTTGTGGGCGGTGACCACCACCCTGATGCTGTCCACATCCGTGGTTACGATATCCAGTGAGACATCTCCCGAGGCGTCGGTATAGCCTGTAGCTAGCACTTCTTTTCCGGAAATAGTGGTCAGGCACACCAAGGCATTCTGGACCGCCGCTCCGGCCGTCACGTTAATGTTGACAGTGGCCGGTCCCAGCGGCACCGATGCCGGGTGGTTGACGGTCATGGTCAGGGGTTGCTGGGTGTACAGATCGATGGCACTGTTGCCCAACAGATTGTACTGTTCAAAATATATCTTTACCGAAACGCTGACCGCATTCGACCAGTTGTAGTATCGGCCAAAATCAAGCTTGGCTTTAAGGGTCATCCCGCCGATCCAGGTATAGCCGCTGTCCAGGAGAGCATCGTACATGCGGCGCTGCAGGATATCGTCTTCATCCCAATAGGAATTGACCGAGGAGCCCCAATAGGCCAACGCCCCTTTATTGGCCGCCCGGATCCAGGTCTCCCCGAAGCATTCCGCAACGGTGAACTGCCCGGTTAGGCAGGCAAAGCTGGTCACCAGGCTATACATATTTTGGTTGGTCAACGCATTCACATTACTCTGGTAAAACGACGGAGTGGCCCACGATGTCGTGCTCCCATGGCCGGTATAGGTCATGATAGTGATCCCGCCGTTGAAGGCATCAGTAATGTCAACGGTGGAACCGCCTAAACGCTGGTAGGCCGAGTCGCAAATCATGCCGTGTGCCCGGCTTAAGGTGATGCAATAATTGTCCGTTTCTTCGGTTATGAAATAATTATCAGTGGAGGCAGTAAAAAACGCCTTCCTCATCCAAGAATCATCACCAGTCCACTGACCCTGCTGATAGCCCAGATATTTTGCTATGTAATCATGCAATTGGATGGTATCGGCCACCGAGATCCGGCTTACATAAAGGTCGGGCACAAAATCCGTTCCGGACATTGTCGAATAATAAAGATCGGTAATAGGATAATTGGGACCGGTAGTAGTGTAATAGACCGGGATCGCATCCACGTCGCCCACCAGCAGTACGAAATCCGGGGGATTCTCGCCGTCATACTGGCTTTTAATATACTGCCGGATATGGGCAGTATCGGCCCCGCCTGGTATGGCCGAAGTTTGAATGACCGATACCCGGTAACCCTTTCGGATATCCCATTCCACCAGAGGCTGAACGGCATCGTAATATTGGTCGCCCACAATTACCAGTTCGTTGACTGGCAGTGCCGGAACGGACTTGCTGTCGGTTTGATAGGTGTTATAATTGAGCAGGGTCGATGACAAAATACCGTCGTAGGCTCCCGATCGGTATTTTTGTGTTACTTTCCCGGTCTGAACCATGTCGGCCCCGGACAATTTGAGCGATATCCTGGCCTTGGTGACCGCTTTGACTTCCCCGCTGACCGGATTGTAAGCTACCGGCCAGAAAGAAACCAACACCGCCCGGTGTCCCCGCATCTGCATCGGTTCGGTAACGGTTACCTTGGCCCGGCCATAAAAAGCATCCGTCGAATAGATATTTTTATCCATGCTGAAAGGGACCTGCTCATCGGCTCCCGGCATCTTGGGCACCGGAAGTTGCACCGGCATCAATTTCCGATCGAAGCCCTTCTCCCCGAGGGTGAAACCTTCGGAAGAGATCACTTGAAAACTGGCTTCGATCGAGGCCCCCTGAGGGATCTCCACCCATTCGGATATTACCGGGACTTTGGGGCGGCCCAACTCGGTATCATAACCATACCCGGGAATGGAAAGCAATACAAACGGCCCTCCCTTAGTGTCAATCAAGGCAGCATCCAGCCCGGGCAGGTTAACATCAAAGGTTATGACATTATTGGATGAGCCGGTCAATTTGACCTTGCGGTCCGATTGATCGGCATTTGCAAACATTATCCCTGGCTTGGCAACTGCCGGAATGGTTGCCAATGTTGAAAATGCTGCAATGAATAGCGCTATCTTTCTGATTTGCATTTGCATCCCTTTTAAGATTTCATATAACCTATTAAATTTATATTACTTTTAGCACTTTGTCAAGGGATAAGAACATCATTTTTATTTATAATGAATATTGACAAATCGTCAATACGGTAGTAACATTGAAATTTGGTGCCTTAGGCAATAAATTCAAATAAAGAAAGGGCCATATCATGAGAAGGTTTTTAGCGTTTATTTCGCTGTTCATGACAGTTGCTTCCATCTCCTCCGGTTATGTCGAGAAGACCGGTTCAGCCGCCAGGCAAAACTACCTACCCGGAACGGTGATATTTAAAATGAAATCTTCGCCCGAACTCGGATCAAACGGCAAGACTTCCGGCAACTTGGCCATAGATGCGTTATTGGGCGGATACGGGCTACAGGAGGTAAAACAGGTGTTTCCGGCCAAAAAGAACGCCAAAACTGTCTTGGGCCGTTCGTTGGCCAATATCTGCCAGGCCAGGGTTAACAAACAGGCCGATATAAAAAAGATATGCCGCGAGCTTTTGGCAACCTGCCAGGTGGATTACGCCGAACCTCGTTACGGCTATCAGACAGAAGCCACCACTCCAAACGATCCCATGCTTGGCAGCCAATGGTTCCTGAGCACCATCCAAGCTACCGATGCCTGGGATATCTCACAAGGCGACACCACCGTCTGGATCGGCATAGTGGACTGCGGGGTCCAGGTGACCCATCCCGACCTGGCTGCCAATATTTGGATCAATCCGGCGGAAGATATCAATCATAACGGCGTTTTCGACAATACCCCGGCCGGTTCGGGCGGAGATATAGACTCCATCGACAACGACGGCAATGGATTCATCGACGACGTCCAGGGCTGGGATTTTGCCGGGCCGGACATGGCAGTCCCCGATCCCGCCGGGGATAACGATCCCAATGTTTATGACAGCAATAACGATCACGGCACCCATGTGGCCGGGGACGCCTCGGCCGTGACCGACAACGGGGTCGGGGTGGCCGGCATCGGCTGGAACTGCCGGCCCATGGCCATCAAATGCAGCTATGACAACGATTACACCGCCAGCGGAGGCAAATCGTATATCTATTTCGGTTATGAAGGCATCTCTTACGCCGCCGACAACGGGGCCAAGGTCATCAACTGCAGCTGGGGCGGTTCCGGCTACAGCCAGTTCGCCCAGGATGTGATCAACTATGCCTGGGAGGCCGGATCGGTGGTGGTCTGCGCCGCCGGCAACGATGCCAGTTCGGATCCACACTATCCCTCGGCCTATGACAATGTGGTTTCGGTAGCGGCCACCACTTCTTCGGATATCAAATCTTCTTTTTCCAACTATGGAACTACGGTGGATATATCCGCTCCAGGCTCGTCAATATTGAGCACAGCTTATTCCAATAGTTACGCTTCATGGGACGGCACCTCCATGGCTAGCCCGGTGGCAGCCGGAGTGGCCGGGCTTATTTGGGCCAATAACCCGACTTGGAACAATACCCAGGTTGCCACCCAGCTGATCATGACCACCGATAACATCGACGCCTTGAATCCTTCGTATGCCGGACTTTTGGGCACCGGCAGGATCAACGCTTATAAGGCTTTGACCACCACCCCGGTTCCGCTGGTCAAATACCAATCGCATCTGGTCATTGATGGCGGCAACGGCATCGCCGAAGCAGGGGAGTCGGTCTTCCTCAGCCTTTCATTGAAGAACTGGTGGGGCGATGCCTCCAGTGTCGGCGCCACCATTCACAGCGATGATTACGCCGTTCAGATCGGCACCGCAACTGCCGGCTTCGGGGGCATAAACGGCGGGAACACCGCTTCGGTCTCCAGCTTCGATTTTACAGTGGAAAGCACCGCCCTGCCGCACTGGGCCATGTTCACGGTGGACATCACCGCCGACGCCCAGACCCGTACCGACACTTTTTACGTTCAGATCGAACGTTCGCCCATCCTGCTGGTTGACGACGACACCGGTGCCCGCAATGTTGACACCCTTTACAGCCAGTCCATTTCCAAACTGGGTTATTTTTACGATCATTACGATCATTCCCAAAGGGGCGTACCCGATACTGCGTTGCTTAAATCTTACAAAAGCGTCATCTGGCTTTGTGAATGGGCCTTCCCGTCGCTGGATTCCATGGATAGGGCGGCTCTAAGGACCTATTTGAACGGAGGCGGAAATCTCTACCTTTCCGGGCAGGACATAGGCTGGGACCTGGCAGATACCACAGGCGAGCAATATGGCCCGGATGCCCTGGATTTCTATCAAAATTATCTCCATGCCTCATACGGCGGAGACCACAGCGGCGTATCTTCGATAGTGGGAACTGCCAGCGATCCCATCGGTGACGGACTGGCTTTCTCGATACTTCAGCCCTATATCAGTACCAGTCAGTATTACGACTATTTCTCGCCCATCGGTGGCGCCAGCACTGTTTTCGATTATTCGGGTTTCTCCTCTGGCAAAGCCGGCATCAAATATTCCGGAGCTTACAAGGTGTTCTACACCGGGTTCGGATTCGAAGCCATCACATCCGTTTCGGCCAGGGATTCGGTAATGGACCGGACCATAAAATGGTTCCTGGGCGATATCCAGATATCCCACACCCCGTTGACCGATACCGAAGACACCATTAATCCCTACCTGGTGCAGGCTGCGGTTAACTCCAGTTCCGGTATCAGCCAAGTTTATTTGTATTGGGATGATGATGGAGCACTGCCTTACGCCAACCGGACGGCTATGAGCGACATGGGGGGAGGAATCTACCAGGCTTCGATCCCAGCCCACAGTGGAGCTCAGATAGATTATTTCCTCTATGCCGTAAACAATAATGACCTAAATAAGACCCTACCCGGCGGAGCACCTTACAATTATTACTCGTTCTATGCCGGACCGGATCCTTACGCCCCGGTCATCGCCCATAACCAATTGCCCAACACTATCAACCTGTCGGGTCCTTACCGGGTCGATGCTGAGATCACCGACAATTACGGGGTGTTTGCCGATTCATCTTACATCCATTACAAGGTCAATTCCGGCTCCGAATACCCGCCGGTCCAGATGTCATCGTCCGGTAGTGACTTTTCGGGATATATAACCCTCCCGGCTCATATTTACACCGGAGATACGGTCTACTACTATATTACGGCCGTGGATACCTCCAGCCAGCGTAATGTGGGCCGCAGTCCGGCCAGCGGTTTTTATTCCTTCGTAACGGTGGATTCGGTATTGTTGTCCAATTTCGACAATTCGACCATGCTGGCGGTATTCGATACCATGGCCGGCACCAATTCCTGGAGGACCAATATCACCGCTCCACACTCCGCCCCTAACTGTATGCGAACCGGGACAACTAATTACCCGAATAATGCCAACTTTATACTTCAGATGAAGCCGGAATATAGCTTCAATCTGGACGCCTATGCTGACAATAATAACTGGGTTAGGATCGGCTTATGGGTCAAGGGTATTATCAAACATGGTGATAGCGCTTTCGTGGAAGGATCTAAAGACGGCATAAATTGGATTACCTTAAAATCAAGAGATACTTTGCCTACTGCTTGGACGCTTGATACTGTAACGATAAATCCCATGTTTTTGACCAAAGGGTCAAACGACAGTCTGCAATTCCGGCTACGGTTTAAATCCAATGCAGATACAGTTGCCTATGGTTGGGTAATTGACGACTTCTATCTCAAGGTTCAACCCTTCCCCAGCGGAGTGGCCGGCGATCCAGGGAAGCCCGCCGTCAGGATATTGGCGCTGGAGCAGAACCGGCCCAATCCTTTCCGGGGCCAGACTTCGATAAGATATCAGCTACCGTCCGAAAGCCTGGTAAAAATAAATGTTTATAATATTTCCGGACAGTTGGTCAAGACAATAGTGGATGCCAAACAGCTTCCCGGCATTTATAATGCCGTCTGGAACGGAAGGGATAACTCCGGAAGGCCGGTCTCGGCCGGTATTTATTTCTACCGGCTCAGCGCCGGGGATGTCAGGCTTACCCAAAAAATGGTCTTGCTAAAATAAAAGAAAACAAACAAAAAAGACCCCTGCGAATGCAGGGGTCTTTTTATTAGATTAAATTAAAAATTTCTGCTTACCTCAATCCAGCGATCATTGCTGAATTTTATAAATTCCATAACGTTCCCCTGGCTGGGTGTAACATCTGTCGAATTCTTTAACAACAAACCGCCATTGCTGTCACCTTGCCTTAAAGTTGTATAATTGTTTTCAAAATACAAGGTGATTTCCTGCTGATAATGTCCGCCGGAAAAATTTGTTATTGTCGTATTGTACGTATCAAATACCCGTAAAAAATTATGGCCATAAACATCAGGCGTATAAACTGTAGTTGGCCAGGTCGCCCTTATTTCGCGAGTTCCCTGAATATTATATACACCGGCCCTATCAGTCACATTAACAAGTTCAACCGATTCCCCGTCACGTTTCACGCCCATGCAGCCTATCATGGACAATTGAACCGCAGAACCCTGCAACCATAGATCGTTATCAAATTGTTGCGGGTAATTAAAATAACATCCAATAAAGTTCCATTCAGCCCTGTAGCTAATCGGAGCGGCAAAAACCAGATTCTGATCCGCCCATGATCCAAAATGGCAATTTACCGCTGTTAAATGCGCCGGAACCTCTATAAACGGTTTTGTTGCATCACAGCCCGTAAATTCGCAATTATATAATGTAATATATTCATTTACCGGACTAGACCCCACAGGTACATATTCTATGAATTTACTAGTATATGAAGCATATTCACTTCGGTGATTGCTAATGCTTAAAGATATATTATTATATAACAAAATTGTTGTGGTATTTATTGCGGTATCAGGATGTCCAACGTTGTTCCAACCCACTATTGAAATAGGACCGGTTTGTTGGGTGAGTGGCTGCCAGGGTATTATATCTGTATTGGTGCCAAAAACAAAATTATGATAATTATTTTGAGAACTCAAAGCGTAAAAGTCATTTCTCATTGCATTGGCCCAATATTGGCGATAGCCTATATCATTAAAAGATATCTCGCACTCGGTAAATACACAATCGTCATTATTAGGATCGGTCCTGGTAGTATCGCCAACTTGTATTCCAACCTTAAAACAGTAAAATGAGCAATGCCTGAATTTTATGGCAGTCGAGTAGCCGGTTGAATCCGGATCGAGCGTGGCATGTATATATACACCTGTCCCTGTTCGGCTTGTATCATCACGGTAACTTGTGGAATTGCCTGCAAACGCAATGTTTTCAAAAAACAATATTGTGAGTTGGTTATCTCTATCAAATTACCTGTCACCGACCCGCTACTATCCCATGAAAGCCTTATGGCACCGTTACCCCAACCGAAAGAAAGCCCCTTGACAGTTACATATTGTTTGCCGTTAAACGATAATTTATCGTTGATTCTATATGCCCCGCCACTTTCCGGAAATATTATCGTGCTTCCCCAGGAAGCAGAATCTATCGCCCGCTGAATTGCCCTGGTATTTGAATCTGCCGGAGCAGAAGGGCTTGCCCCAAAATCGCGGATATCTATTACTTTTGTCCCGTCTATTGGCGTGGCATAGGATCTGAACATGGGTAATATTAAAATTACCAATACCAGCAATATTTTTATCCAGTTTTTTATCATTAGGATATCTCCTGTTTTTATACTTATTTAATACCATCTTAAAAATTTCTACTTACTTCAATCCAACGATCATTGCTGAACTTAATAAACCCCATAACATTCCCCTGGCTGGGGATTACGTCTGTTGAATTCTTCAACAATAACCCGCCATTGCTATCGCCTTGTTTCAATGTCGTTAGATTGTTTTCGAAATATAGGATTAATTTTTGCTGATAATATCCGCCGGTAAAATTTGTTATTGTATCGCCATTTGCACCATTTACACGTACAAAATTATGTCCATAAACGTCAGGGGTATAACTTCCAGGTGATGAATTATTAGTTATCACACGCGTCCCCTGAGCATTATAAACGCCTGCGCGGCTAGTTACATTGACGAATTCAACCGATTGCCCTTCACGCTTCATACCCATGCAGCCGATCATTGCAAGCTTAACGCTCCATGGGCCCTGCAACCATAAATCACCGTCGAATTGCTGGGGATAATTGAAATAGCATCCTATAAAATTCCACTCGGCCCTGTAGCTAATGGGACTGGCAAAAACCATATTTTGTTCTGCCCAAGTTCCAAAATGGCAATTTACCGCTGTTAAATGCGCCGAAACCTCAATAAAAGGTTTTGTCGAATCGCTGCCCGTAAATTCACAATTATATAATTTAATATATTCATTTACCGGACTAGCCCCTGCAGGTACGTATTCTATGAATTTTCCGCCATAGGAAGTATACCCGCATCGACAATTACTTATGCTTAAATCCATGTTATTATATAACAAAATTGTTGCAGAATCGGGAACTCCTGTATTATCCCAACCTTCTATTGAAATAAGACCCGTTTGTTGGGTCAGCGGTTGCCAGGGTATTAATGAAGAATCAGTTCCAAAAACAAAATTATGATAATTATTTTGAGACCTTAATGCATAAAAGTCATTTCTCATCGCATTCGCCCAATATTGGCGGTAACCAATATTATTGAACGATATATCACATTCGGTAAATACACAGTCTTCATTGTTCTGATCAACCCTGGTTGTATCGCCAATCTGTATTGCAACCTTAAAACTGTAAAACGAACAGTGCCTGAATTTTATGCTGGTCGAGTAGCCAGTTGTATCCGAATCAAGCCTGGCATGTATATATATGCCTGTACCGGTCCTGTCTATGGAGCGGTTACCGTTTGAATTGCCCGAAAACGCTATGTTTTCAAAAAGACAATATTGAGAATTTGTTATCTCTATCAAATTACCGGTTGCCGATCCGGCACTATCCCAAGAAAGCCTCACAGCGCCATCCGACCAACTAAAGGAAAGTCCTTTCACTGTAACATATTGCTTGCCGTTAAACGACAATTTGTCATTGATTCTATATGGATACACTCCGCTTTCCGGAAAAATTATCGTGCTTCCCCAGGAAGCAGAATCTATCGCTCGTTGGATTGCCCTGGTATTTGAATCTGCCGGAGCAGACGGGCTTGCCCCGAAATCGCGGATATCTATTACTTTTGTCCCGTCTATCGGTGTAGCATATGATCTAAACATAGGGAACAGTAAAACTACCAATGCCAACAATATTTTTGTCCTATTTTTTGTCATGGAAGTATCTCCTTATGATTAATATTATATATTTATTGGCTACATATATATCATCTTTATATAATTTTGTCAACTATATTCTATAATAATAAAAAGCCTCCCCTGCAAATGCAGGGGGCTTTTTACTGAACATATATGATTAGTGATTTTCTTCATGCTCGCCATGGCCGTGTTCATGGCCGCTTTCCTTGAGCTCCAGCCCCGGCCGGCCGTTCTTCACCAGATAGTCGTTAATGGCCGCCCGAATGCCGTCCTCGGCCAGCACCGAGCAGTGCATCTTTACCGGAGGCAGGCCGTCCAGGGCCTCGGCCACCGCCTTGTTGGATACCTCCAAAGCTTGATCCAGGGTCTTGCCCTTGACCAGTTCGGTGGCCATACTGGAGGTGGCAATAGCCGCCCCGCAGCCGAAGGTCTTGAATTTGACGTCAGTGATAACGTCTTTGTCAATTTTCAGCATTATCTTCATCATGTCGCCGCACACCGGATTGCCTACCATGCCCATTCCGTCGGGGTTCTCGATCTCTCCCATATTGCGGGGATTCATGAAATGATCCATCACCTTTTCGCTGTACATCTGCTCTCCAAATAAAATATTGTAATATTCGGGATTCTATAATATTTGATGCCAAAAGTCAACCAAAGGATTCGGCTCTACCTATAGTTTCCCTCAGCCCACGTACCGCCTGCTCGATATTTGGGGCCTTGGTAACGGCTGTCACCACTGCCACCCTCCTTGCGCCTGCTTGAAGAACTTTATCGATATTCGACGAATTGATGCCTCCCATGACCGTAAAAGGAATGTTGATAGTGGGTGCTATTTTTTCGATTGCTTCCGGCCCCAGCGGGACCACTGAAACCTCCTTGGTTTGGGTGGCAAATATCGGTCCGATGTTGATATAATCCGCACCTTGCTTTTGTGCCAGCAGTACCTCCTCCAGATTGTGGGTCGATACCCCGATCACCAGATCCGGGGCGATCTCCCTGGCCGCCTCCAGCGGCAGATCATCCTGTCCCAGATGCACCCCGTCCGCTCCGCAGGACAAGGCGATATCTATGTGATCGTTGATTATCAGAAGCATTCCGGCAGAGGCGGTCCTTTCTCTGAATTTCAGAGCCAATGAGTAAAGATCCTTTTTAGAAAGATGCTTCTCTCTTAGCTGGACTATTTTGGCCCCGCCTGCGATGAGACCGTCCAATACTTCAAGATCGGTGCGCCCCAGGGACAGCGCCTGATCAGTGACTGGGTACAGGTCAATTTTTTCAAACGCTTTCAGGCGTAGGTTTTTGATTTTCGATTTTTCATTTTTCATTTATTTACCTCGAACCCTTTATCCCAGTCCTTCCACACGGTATCATAACCCCTGGACTGGATGGCCCGGGCCACCGCCTCCACCGGCCGGTCGTCGGACACGTTGAACTGTCCTTCGGCGATTTGCCCCTGCTCGTCCAGGTTGCTGTCGAGCTTGTCTAGATACCCTCCCGGGGCGGTCTTGGAACCGGCGCTCATTTTGGTGATGCCCAGACCAATCAACTGATCGCGCAGTTCCGCCGGTTCCCGGGTGGACAGCACCAGGCCAACGTCCGGCAGTATCAGCCGGAAGGCGCAGATCATCTGCACCAGTTCCCGGTCGCTGACCGGGAACTCCGGGCTGTATCCCCCGGCCGCCGGCCTTAATCGGGGAAAGGAAATGGAGACCTGGCTTTTCCAATGATGCTTCATCAGATGCGCGGCGTGGTGCATCAGATAATAGGATTCCACCCGCCAGTCGTTAAGCCCCAGCAACGAGCCGATGCCGATCTGCCGAAAGCCTGCCGCCGCGCCACGCTCCGGTGCCCCCAACCGATATTTGTAATCACGTTTGGGCCCGGCCGGATGGACCGTGGAATATATCTCTTGATCGTACGTTTCCTGGTAAATGGCCAGCCCGTCTATGCCTGCCCGGCACAGCTGCGAGTAACCCTCGGTATCCAGCGGGTATATCTCGATAGACAGAGAAGGGAAAAGTCTCTTCAAGTCCAGGGCAAGTTCTTCCAATAGTTCCACGCTCACCTCGCCCGGACACTCCCCGCTTACCAACAACAGTTGAGAGATATGCTTGTTCTTCAATAGACGGGCCTCGGACAATACTTCCTCCCGGCCGGAAGTGCGGCGGACCACTTTGTTGTGAACGTTGAAGCCACAATAGACGCAGGAATTACTGCAATAGTTGGAGATGTACAAAGGGGCGTACATTTGGATGGTCTTGCCGAATCTGCGCAAGGTGATATTCTTGGCTGCTTGAGCTATCGGCTCAAGCAGTTCCCCTGCGGCCGGAGAGGCCAGGATGGTTATATCGGCGGTTTGGGGAATGCCTCCGGAGTTGATTAAATCCAGCAATGTCCTGACCTGTTTAGTGGTCACGCCGGACAGCTGCCCCTTTATCCGATCAGGGTTGATAGTTTGAATTATTTCGTAAAATGAGTTCATCTTAAGAACCCGGTTAGCGGACTGGAGGCGGAAGCTGCATCCCCCTCGGCCATCGGGCCGGCTTCAATGCCAGACAAAGATGCTTCCACCGCCAGTTTAAAGGCCCTGGCCATCTTCACCGGATCCTCGGCCACCGCCACTGCGGTATTGACCAGCACCGCGTCGGCGCCCAGCTCGAAGGCCTGGCAGACGTGGGAGGGCAGACCAAGCCCGGCATCCACCACCACCGGCACAGTTGATTGCTGGACGATGATCCGGATCTGGTCGGCGGTCTTGATGCCACGTCCCGAGCCGATGGGCGAACCCAGCGGCATTACCGCCGCGCAGCCCGCCTCCTGCAGGCGCTTGGCCAGAATGGGGTCGGCGTTGATATAGGGCAGGACCACGAATCCGTCCTTGATCAGGATCTCGGCGGCCTTGAGGGTCTCAATGGGATCCGGCAGCAGGAAGTTTGGCTCCGGCGTGACCTCCAGCTTAAGCCAGTTCCAGCCGCTGGCCGCCCTGGCCAACCTGGCGATGCGTACCGCCTCCTCGGCATCCCGGGCGCCGGAGGTGTTGGGCAACAGAAGGTATTTTTTTTGGTTGATATGGGCGACGATGTCATCCTGGGGATTGCCGAACTCCACCCGACGCAGGGCCACGGTAACTATCTCGGCCCCCGAGGCCTCGATAGCCTGGGCCATGACAGTGGAATTAGGAAATTTGCCTGTCCCCAAAAGTAGTCGGGACCCGACCTGCCTTCCGGCAATTATAAATGGCTTTTGCATTTAAAATCAATATTTTTAATATTTTAAATTTTATTTTTGGATCATCCGCCGCCAACTAATCGGACCATCTCAACAGTATCACCCTCTCTCAACATGGTACCAAAATAAAGTTCCTTTCTGATGATCGTTGCATTAAGCTCCACCACAACTCTTCCGTCATCTATCCCCAGACTTTTAATTATGTCGGCGATTGAAACTGGTCCTGTTAGTTCATGCTTTTTTCCGTTCAAAATTATTTGCATATAAACCTATCGATAAAATAAACGTCGATCAGCTTCTTACTGATTCCTGGATTCCCATTGGGATTTACACTGAATGTAATGAAGTGCCGGAATGACAAAACCATTAATATCCTTGGTGTCTTGGTGGTACAAAATTCGCCCATTTACACATCCCAACAAAAAACCTTTGCCCTGAAATACGGAGCAAAGGTTGATGCTTTACATTACCTGCTTCCCTCCGCTGGCGTTACCCAGTTCAGGTTTCGGGGTCGCCCGAATTTCTTTTATCGGGCCTCTCAGCCTGGCATTTGCGCTCCCCCAGCTGATTAAAGTATACGATTATCCCCGTATTTTGTCAATATGAAACACTATCCGATTGGATTTGACATTGTTTTATTCTTGTGATATAATTCACATAAATTTTGAATAACAGAGGCCTCTGTCGAATATTCTGTGCAAAGATACGGCTATTCTGCAGGGGCTTCATATATATTAAATCCTTATATTAGGAGCTCACTCTCATGGCTGACAAGTCCTTCAATGCCTTTGAGATGGCCCAAAAACAGTTCGACGGCGTAGCCGAAAAACTGGGCCTCGATCAGGCGACCTGCGACCTCCTGCGTAACCCTATGCGGGAGTACCACTTCAACATACCGGTCCGTATGGATGATGGCACCGTCAAGGTGTTCCGCGGATTCCGGGTTCAGCACAACGATGCCCGCGGCCCCAGCAAGGGCGGCATCCGCTTCCATCCCCAGGAAACAGTTGACACCGTCAGGGCCTTGGCCACCTGGATGACCTGGAAGTGCTCGGTGGTGGACATCCCTCTGGGCGGCGGCAAGGGCGGTGTTATTTGCGATCCGCATCACTTGTCGGAGCGCGAACAGGAAGGCATCTGCCGCGGCTGGATGCGCCAGGTGGCCTACAATGTCGGCCCCTTCCAGGATGTGCCGGCCCCGGACGTGATGACCTCCGGTCAGCATATGATCTGGATGATGGACGAATACGAGAAGATCCACAACGGCAAATTCCCCGGGATCATTACCGGCAAACCGCTGGGCGTGGGCGGATCATTGGGCCGCACCGAGGCTACCGGCTACGGCGTGGTGTATGTGATGCGCGAAGCCCTGCGCGAGATGGGCATCGATATCAAGAAGACCAAGGCTGCCTTCCAGGGCTTCGGCAACGTCTCCCAGTATGCCGTCAAGCTGTACAAGGAATACGGCGGAACCCCGGTCTGCGTGTCCTGCTGGGACCAGACCGATCAGAAATCCTACACCTTCCTTAAGAAGACCGGCATCGACGCCGACGAGCTTTTAAAGATCACCGACCGCTTCGGCGGGATCAACAAGGACAAGGCCAAGGCCGCCGGATACGAAGTGCTGGACGGCAATGCATGGATAGAGCAGGATGTAGAGATCCTGGTGCCGGCCGCTCTGGAGAACCAGATCACCAAGGAGACCGCACCCAAGATGGGCAAGAACGTCAAGCTGATCGTCGAGGGCGCCAACGGCCCCACCACCCCCGAGGCCGACGAGATCATCAAAGAGCGCGGCATCTTCATGATCCCCGACTTTTTGGCCAACGCCGGCGGAGTCACCTGCAGCTATTTCGAGCAGGTACAGTGCAACATGAATTACTTCTGGACCAAGGACGAAGTGCTGTCCAAGCTGGACACCAAGATGACCGACGCCTTCCTGAAGGTCTCCGCCCTGGCCCGCGACAAAAAGGTCTATATGCGCGACGCGGCCTACATGATCGCCATACAGCGCGTGGCCGAGGCCTGCAAACTGAGAGGCTGGGTTTAATTTGAACGCTTCGAATCCCGAGCTTGTTGAAGGATAAGAAGTCAGGTTCAATTAAAAGGTGAAGAGGAAAACCTCTTCACCTTTTTTGTTGTAATTTAAACATGTTTGGAATATACTATCTTTATAATAGTTGGAGATTCAATATGGCAATCGGTGTTTCCGCCTGGTTTGACGAAAAGAGTGAATATACAATAAGAATGGTTTGGAAAAGTCTGAATGAAAGAAGCATAAACTCAACCCTGCACACAGGGCCATATAGACCTCACATAACATTTGGCATTAATGACAGGCTAGATGTTGATAAATTCGTGGAGTCTCTTCGAACGGAGCTTAACGGAACCGGGGCTTTCCCTTTCATTCTGCCATCCATAGGGATTTTCACCGAACCGCTAGCCGGTATTTTTAATGTGACTGTTACGGATGAACTATTGAAAATTCATAGAATTGTTCGCAAATTGATGGCTGCACATGGGTCAGATCCGGTCCGCTACTATCTGCCCGGCCGCTGGAACCCGCACTGCACCTTGGCGCCGGATCTAGCCAAAGATAAAATATCTGATTTCTCCATATATGCTGCCGGACTACAGCTGCCAATCGAAGGAATGATAACCCGGATCGGCGTGATTGACACACCGGCAGAAATCGAGTTACATGAAGTAAAACTTGCTTAACAAAAAAAATTACAAAATGAATAGAAAAACCATTTCAACCAAACCGCTAGGCGTCGGGCCGATCATTTACAACGGCGAGCTATATGATGGCCAGTTCAAAAATAAAGATGATCTCCCCTTCTACCACAAATGGTGCCAGAAGGCAAAAGGTCCTGTGCTGGAATTGTGCTGCGGCACGGGGCGCTTAACCATCCCGTTGGCTAAAACCGGGATCGACATCACCGGGTTGGATAAGGAGTCATCCATGCTGACCCGAGCCAAGGCCAAATTGAAAGAACAAGGGCTTGATGCTGTATTTATCAAGGGCGACATGCGCCGGTTTGGATTAGGCCGCAAGTTCAAACTGATATTCATACCTTTTAACTCTATCCAGAATACTTATACTTTGAATGATATTGAGGGTATCTTTGCCCGGGTGAAAGAACATTTGACTTGGGACGGTATATTTATCCTTGATATTTTCAACCCCAGCATAAGAATATTAGCCAGTAGAGGCGCTTCTGCAAAAATCATAGAAAGATTTATGCTGCCAGATGGCCGGAAGGTCATTATCAAGCAAAAACATGTTTATGATGTTGCGACCCAAGTGAACCGTGTCACATGGCAATACATTATTAACGGAAGAAGCAGGCCATTCCAACAGTTGGACATGCGGTGCTTCTTCCCCCAGGAGATGGATGCATTGTTAAAATACAATGGATTTAAAGTAATCAGAAAATTCGGATGGTTTGATGAAAGGCCGTTTTCATCTTCCGCTCCAAAACAGATCTACGTTTTAAAGAAAAGGTGAAGAGGAAATCTCTTCACCTTTTTTGTTGATTTTATTGCTTAGCTTGGCATATACTAATATATTAATCTTTTGTAAAATTCATGACGTCCATAGAACAGAAAAACAATCATACTAGTTTGCTGCCGTTGGACGATTTTTATTCATCCAAGCTCCAGCGACTGATGTCCTATCGGGTACGCAAGGTTTTGTTGGTGGCCAGCCTTTATGATTCCTTTATTCTGGAGGAAGAAGGCCGGCTGGCCGACCTGCTGGGCCAGATCTACAAACAGCGTGACCTGGGATATGTTCCCACTTTGACCAGGGTGACCGGCGGGCAGGCCGCCTTAAAAGCCCTGGACGAGGGAAATTTCGACATGGTGGTCACCATCCAGCGCCTGGGGGACATGGATCCATTCAGCTTCGGGCGGGCGGTCAAGGACAAACAGCCCGGTCTGCCGGTGGTGGTACTGGCCTACAACACCCCGGAGCTTCAGCGGCTGACCGAGGCCGATGACGGGCGTTCGGTGGACAAGATATTCGCCTGGCAGGGTGACGGCAAGATCATGGCCGGCATCATCCAGTATATCGAGGACGTCAAGAACTGCGACCACGATACCGGACTGGTCGGCGTTCCAAACCTGCTGATGCTGGAGGATTCGGTGCAGTTCTACTCATCATATATCTATCTGATCTACGAGGAACTTTGGAACCACACCAGCAGTTTGCTGCAGGACAACCTGACATTCACCCAGAGGATACTCCGGCAGAACGGCCGCCCCCAGGTCCACCTGGCCGGCAATTACGAGCAGGCGGTGGCAATATATCAAAGATTCAAGGACAGCATGCTGGGCATCTTCAGCGACATCCGCTGTCCCCGCAACGGGCAACTGGACGATCAGGCCGGCATCGATTTCGTCAAAATGATCCGGGCCGAACAACCCTACCTGCCGGTAATGATCCAATCCAGCGAGGATAACACCCGGCAGGCAGCCGAAGGATTGAACGCCGCGCATCTTTTAAAGAACAGTCCGACCCTTTCGGCCGACTTTCACCGGATACTTACCGACCATTTCAACTTTGGTGACCTTGTTTTCCGCGATGAGCACCGGAACGAAGTGGCCCGGGTATCCAATATCGAAGCGTTTCTATCGGTAGTGGACAGCCTGCCACTGGATATTCTTTCTTCCTATTACCATCACGGCGATCTCAAGCGCTGGCTGTTGGTCCGTACGGAGTTTCAACTGGCTCAGAAGATATCCCATCTGGCGGTGACCGACAGAACCGATCCAGCCGAACTGCGCCGGGCCATTAAGGATACTTTTTTGGACCATTATCATGGGATGCACCGGGGCAGTGTTTTCTATTATTCGCGCCGCTTCAAGGTCAACCAGTGGCATTTTTACCGGATGGGGGGCGGCTCCATGGGCGGCAAGGCCCGCGGGTTGGCCTTTATAGACAAGGTTCTCACCGCCAATCTCAAGGAAGATGATTTCCCGGGTGTGAAGATATCTATCCCCCGCACCCTGGTGCTGGGTACCGACCTGTTTGATGAATTCATCCGCAAGAACGATCTTTTTAGCATGGCACTTAATGAAAAATCGGACATTCGCATCGCCAACGCCTTCCTTCACGCCGAACTGCCGGCCACCATCGTGGGTGATCTTTTGGATTTCATTCGCCAGCTTAAGACCCCTCTGGCGGTAAGGTCTTCCAGCCTTTTGGAGGATGCCCTTTACCAGCCTTTCGCCGGAATATACATCACCAAGATGATCCCCAACAATGAGGAGAATCTGGACAGCAGGTTTTTAAGCCTGGCCAACGCCATCAAACTGGTGTGGGCCTCCACCTTCTTCCAGCAGGCCAAGGCCTATATCGAATCCACCAATCACCGGGTGGAGGAGGAAAAGATGGCGGTGGTCATCCAGGAAGTGGTGGGGCAGCGAAGGAACGGCACCTTCTATCCCGATTTTTCCGGAGTGGCCCGGTCGTACAATTATTATCCGGTGGGCAACGCCGTCCCCGAGGACGGGGTGGTCAACGTGGCCCTGGGGTTGGGCAAGACCGTGGTGGACGGCGGAGCGTCGTTGCGATTCACCCCGGCCTACCCCCGGATCCTCCCCCAGTTCGGCACCACCAAGGATATGCTCAACAATTCCCAGCGCGAATTCTATGCCATCAACCTAAAACCCCTGGCCTCGACCGCCTTCGCCGAAGAGGACCAGTATTTGCTGAAACCGGACCTTAGGCAGGCCGAGTTGGACGGAACGCTGGGAAACCTGGCCTCCACTTATTCGGCCCAAGATGATCGCTTTTACGACGGCATCAACCATCGCGGGCCCCGCACCATCAGCTTTGCCAATATTCTCAAGAACGAGATCTTTCCCTTGGCCCCCATTTTGGAGCGTCTGCTCAAGCTTTCGCAGGAGGCCATGGGTTGCCCTATCGAGATGGAGTTTGCGGCCAATCTGGATGCCCGCAGCGTGATGCCGGCCGAGTTCGGTTTTCTGCAAGTACGCCCCTTGGTGGTGGGAGACGAATTGGTCAAAGTGGACCTTAAGGGCAATAATTTTAAGGACGCCCTTTGCTACAGCCACCAGGTGCTGGGCAACGGAGTCAACAAGGAGCTGACGGACCTGGTCTACGTCAAGCCCGAAACCTTCAATGCCGCCAACAGCCAGAAGATCGCTTATGAGATAGATAAATTCAACGCCCTGTTGAAGGAAGAAAATCGTAACTATATCCTGATAGGACCGGGCCGCTGGGGATCATCCGATCCCTGGCTGGGGATCCCGGTCAAATGGAACCAGATCAGCCGGGCCAAGACCATGGTGGAGGTCAGCCTGCCAAACATGAACGTCGACCCCTCGCAGGGCTCCCACTTCTTTCAGAACATGACCTCGCTGAGGATCGGATATTTCACCGTACCATTGAACCCGGAGCATGGCGGCATGGACTGGTCCCGCCTTGACTCCATGCCGGCCGTCGGAGAATCGGAGAACGTCCGTCACCTTCGCTTTGCCAAACCGCTGACCGTCATGATCGACGGCCGCACCGGGCATGGCGTGATCTCTTTGGATTGACAATCGTATCTTCGCGTCCTTGGGCAGGAAGAATATACATTAACCCATCAATTGGAGAACTCCATTGTCAGAGCATAAGCCCGAATGGCAGGTGATCATCGACCTGCTGCGCGATACCAATCCGGTGCTGCTGAATCGGATCGGCCGCAAGATGATGAACTATCTTTACAAGCGCAACATCACCAAGATAGAGGAACTGATGAAGCGGCTGGATTCCTCTTCCACCGACTGGGAATACAGCGAGAATCAGCCCATGCCCCGCCTGAACCAGGTCCTGCTCAAGGAGATCATGGACGAGGTCTTCAATATCGCCGCCCAGGAGGTTACTGCCGACGATATGACCCGGATGATAAGTTTGTGGATCAAGCACGAACAGGCCCGTTTCCTGGCCATGGCTGCCGAAAAAAGGGATGTCCCCCTTGCGGAGATCTCCGAAGCGGTCACTCGTTTTAATATGATGCCGGACGCCCAAAAGAGCCTGTCGCCGGAAGAACGCATAGGAGTCAGGGTGGCCCTGATCAGAAGGTTCTTCAGCGAAGACCTTGATTATATAAACACCACCAAGAATTTTGTAACGGTATTCGATTTTGCTCCGGTGCTGGCCCGCACTATCGGGCCCTCCACCGGCAATGGAAAGCTGGGCGGCAAGGCCGCCGGCCTGTTCCGGGCCGAGAAGATACTGATGGCCGCCAAAAAGGACAGCATCGCCCTGCGGAATCTATCCATTCCCAAGACCTGGTATATCACCTCCGACGGCATTTTGGATTTTCTTCATTTCAACGCCCTGGAGGAGATGCCCACCATCAAGTACCGCGATCCGGTGGAGATCCGCCAGGAATACCCGTATATCGAACAGATATTCAAGAATTCTTCTATGTCACCGGAAATAATCGCCGGCCTTAACCTGGCCCTGGACGACTTCGGCGACCGTCCGCTGGTGGTGCGTTCTTCCAGCCTATTGGAGGACACCTTGGGTTCGGCCTTTGCCGGCAAATACAAAAGCCTGTTCGTGGCCAACCAGGGCACCAAGCGGGAAAAGCTAGAAGCCCTGATAGACGCAATCGAGGAGGTCTATGCCAGCGTCTTTGGGCCGGATCCCATCGAATACCGCCGGGAGCGGGGACTGCTGGATTTCAACGAGGAGATGGCCATCATCATTCAGGAGGTGGTGGGCCGGCGCATAGGCAAATATTTCTTTCCGGCCTACGCCGGGGTGGCTTTCAGTTCCAACGAATTCCGCTGGTCCCCCCGTATCAAGCGGGATGACGGCATCGTCCGGCTGGTGGCCGGCCTGGGTACCCGGGCGGTGGACCGGGTGGGCGACGATTATCCGGTGCTGGTCTGCCCCGGCCAACCCGGACTTAAGGTGAACGTCAGCCCCGAAGAGGTGATGTGGTATTCCCAGAAGAACATCGATGTCATCAACCTGACCACCCGCCGCTTCGAAACCATCAACTTCGAGAAGCTGGTCCAGGAATACAGCTACGAATTCCCGGCCCTGCCCCAGATCGTTTCCATCTACGAAGACGGGCAGTTGTTCTCGCCGGTGGGCACCATGGTCGACTACGGCAAAGGCACTCCGGTGATCACTTTTTCCAAACTGCTTACCCACGGGCCTTTCGTACCCCAGATCAAATCCATTTTGGACATCCTCAGCAAGGAGTTGGGCTGGCCGGTGGATATAGAGTTCGCCTGCGACGGTGATATCCATAAATTATACCTTCTGCAATGCCGGCCGCAAAGCCAGTCGGGACGGGTCCATAATATTCCGATTCCCAAGGATGTGCCCAAAGACGACATGCTTTTCACTGCCAATAAATTCATCACCACCGCCCAGGTGGAAGATATCGAATACCTGGTGTACGTTGATCCCGGGGAATACGATTCCCTGCCAACCATGGAGGACCTGATCCAGGTTGGACGCACCATCGGCGATCTGAACGCCAAACTGCCCAGACAAAAATTCATTTTGATAGGTCCCGGCCGCTGGGGGAGCCGGGGGGATATCAAACTTGGCGTCCGGGTGGGATATTCGGACATCAACAACACCGCTATGCTAATAGAGGTGGCCAAAAAGAAGAAGGATTACGTGCCCGAGGTCTCCTTCGGCACCCATTTCTTCCAGGACCTGGTGGAGGCCCAGATCCGATATCTGCCGCTTTACCCCGATGAAAAAGGGATGATCTTCAACGAAAAATTCTTCAAGAATGCGCCCAATTTATTGAAGAAAATAATACCCGACTGCAAGAAGATGGACAAGGTGATAAAAGTGATCAACGTCTCCAAGATGATGGCCGACGCCACGGTCTCGGTGATCATGGACGGCGATAACGATCAGGCACTGGGTTATATCAAGAGGAACTAACATAATTGGAGGATTCTCTATGCGTAAGTTATTCATACTTTTGCTTATTTTCACCATCTCTGGGTGTGCCACAAGCGGTATAATCAACAAAACAGAATTTGTCGATTCAATATATCCTTTTTCGGTAAAATTCCCTGTAGATTATGAATTACGTTTATCTGGAAAAAACTCCTCAGAAAGAGTATCTGCTGTACGTTACAGGAAGGAAACAAACATTATCCACGGTTTGATGCTGTTAAAACCTGTCTTTGTAATCTCCGTATTTGATACGACAAAGTCCTTTGATGAATTTATTAAAATCAATGAAGAAAAATTTTTTGACCCCCGTTATTACTTCAAGTACAATGTCATACAAAGAAAGGATATTGAAACCAACGAACATCCAACACATTTAATATTTTTCACCAGCGCTGTAGCCACAGCTGGTGGAGAGGGTATTAGCATTAAAGGCAATAATTTGGGAATAACCGGTTTTATTCATATGGTTGACTATTATATTAAAATAGAATACGTAGCCAACAAATCTAATTTCAATCAGGAAGATTTTGATCTTGTAATTAAAAGCATTTCACCCAAAAGATCATTTAACTGATAAATATTATTTTTATCTTAATTTTATTTATTCTTAAATTTAAAGCTTTAATGATAATATATATGATGTTATCTTTTAGAATCACAGAAGATCGAATAAGTGTAAAGGAATTCAACCGCCTCCGGGCTGCGGTGGGCTGGGAGCGGCACAGTTCACAAGCGGTGAAACTAGCCTTAAAGAACACCCATTATTTAGTGACAGCCCGGATGGCCGACGGCAAAGTTGTCGGCATGGCCCGGGTGATCGGCGACATGGGCGTGAATTTTTATATCCAGGATGTGATCGTCCTGCCAGAATATCAGGATCTGGGGCTGGGAAAAAAGCTGATGGATAAGGTGATGGGATATATTAAAAAGAAAGCTAAACCGGGATGCTTCATCGGACTGATGTCCGCCGTAGGCAAGGAAGGATTTTATGAAAAATACGGATTTATCAAGCGGCCAGCCAAAGGGCTGGGCTGCGGAATGAGCATGGATTGGAAATAACTCTTACTTCAATGCACAACAACGAAGCCCCTGCCATCGGCAGGGGCTTCGTTTCATATCTTCCACTCCACATTGTATCGGCATACCGAACCTCCGGTAGCCCGGCACTCTTCCTCTGTGATCTTGATATCTTTGGCCCCGCACATCTTTAAGGCCTCCTTATACCAGCCGACCACCGTCAGGCAGTCGGGGATCGAAAAGGTCTTGGCTTCATGGGTTGTTATCACGCCGGAGGTCGGACCGGTTGATTGGTATTCCCGGTAACCGGTATCGTAATAGAATTTGTAGATGGACCCGGTCTTCTTCATGAAAGATTGGGGGTTGCCGGGAGAAAGAAATGTCCGGTGTTCCTTAGCTAAGCTCTTCTGGGCCGATTTGGCCCCCAGTTGTTCGAAGACCAGATTATCGCCCTTGCCCAACACCTTGACAATGGCCTTGTCAATGTGGTCGCCTATCTCAAAGGGATACCACTGGCTGGATAGGATCGACTCGCCTATCAGATTACGGTCCTCTTGTGACAACCCATCCATCACCTTTTCCCAGGCCCCTTCGCCGAAATTTTCCCTGACGAATTCCTTACGTGCAGCCAATATCATGCCTTTTATCTTCATCGAATCCTGTCTTAAATAATATTTGACCAGTAATTATATATGCAACCAACAGTGTGTGTCAATTACAAGGATATAGTTATTCAACATAAAAGCCCCCGCCAAGCGGGAGCTGTATCTGTAAGGCTATTTATTGATTCCAAGTTAATTTATAAATTATCTTCCATTCGTCGTTCGGCAACTTAAGCCTTTCGATTTCCTCCTGCTTTAATCCGTATCCTCCGGACATTTCCACGGCCTTCTTGGAATAGCCATAGCAAGCCGAAGGCAACCAGTCCAAAAATATCTCCGGCAGCACGAAACATATTTCAGCCTCCCCTTTGCCGGTTGAAGGCACAGTCACCTCTCCGCTGGTGAAGAACCTTGCCCATAACTTGGGATAATTTTTTAGGACGAAAGCCGGCTGGGAAAATTTGAAAAAGACCTTATATAACGTGCTAAGGCTGCGGTCGGCAATATAGGCATATAATTCTGCAGTATTCTCCTCTTCCTCTGACCCGAGCTCCCGGCTAAGAACATTGACCATCATTTTAAATTCGGCAAAGGAATAATTGCTTAGGCTCAAAATCGGCCCCGACCACAATTTGGAAGAGGCAGCAGGCAGGCGCGACAGTAACTTATTCCACACCTCCATCCCGTATTTGCGCTGGATGAATTCCCGGGAATACAGGAAATTGACCCCTCTGGCCATGATCTCTTCCATAACCATCTCCTTAAGATCATCTTGGGATGATTATGGAGCAAAACCTATGTCATGTCAAGTATAATTTGAATTTAACCGCTATTTAGCCAATAATAAACCCCCGCATAGTGCGGGGGTTTTATTGCAGTTATCTTTGCCGGGTATAATTAGACGATGCCCTGAGCCATCATGGCCTTGGCAACCTTCATGAACCCGGCGATATTGGCACCATTGACCAGGTTGCCCGGGGTTCCGAATTCCTCGGAGGCTTCCCTGGCCGACTTGTGGATGTTGACCATGATGCCATGCAGTTTCTTGTCGGTCTCCTCGAAGGTCCAGGACAGCCTCATGGAGTTCTGGGACATTTCCAGTCCGGAGGTGGCCACGCCGCCGGCGTTGGCAGCCTTGCCCGGTCCGAAAGATACCTTGTTCTTGATGAATATTTCGACCGCTTCCGGGGTGCAGGGCATGTTGGCGCCCTCGGCCACCGCGATACAGCCGTTCTTCACCAATGTCTCGGCAGCCTTGCCGTCCAGTTCGTTCTGGGTAGCGCAGGGCAGGGCCACGTCGCACTTGATGGTCCATATGCCGGCGCAGCCTTCCTTGTACTCGGCCGATTTGTGAGCTTTGGTATATTCGCTGATGCGCTTGCGCTCGACTTCCTTAAGCTGGCGCACGGTCTCCAGATTGACGCCGTCCTTGTCGTAAATGAAGCCGTTGGAATCGGACATGGCCACCACCTTGCCGCCCAGCTGGGTCACCTTCTGGTGGGCATAGATGGCCACGTTGCCTGAACCGGAGATGGTGACGGTCTTGCCGTCAAAGGAGGTCTTGCGATCCTTCAGCATCTCGTCGCAGAAGTACACGCAGCCGTAACCGGTGGCCTCGGTGCGGACCAAGGAGCCGCCGAAGGTCAGGCCCTTGCCGGTCAGGACGCCGTGGAACTGGTTCTTGAGCTTCTTGTACTGTCCGAACATATAGCCTACTTCGCGTCCGCCCACGCCGATATCGCCGGCCGGCACGTCGGTGTCGGCATCGATATGGCGCCACAGCTCACTCATGAAACTCTGGCAGAAGCGCATCACTTCAAGGTCGGATTTGCCCTTGGGATCAAAGTCGGAACCGCCCTTGCCACCGCCCATCATCAGGCCGGTCAGGGAGTTCTTGAATATCTGCTCGAAGCCCAGAAATTTGACTATCCCCAGGTAAACTGACGGATGGAATCTGATGCCGCCCTTATAGGGCCCGATGGCCGAGTTGAACTGAACCCGGAACCCGCGGTTGACCTGGACTTTTCCCTTGTCATCGGTCCAGGGAACGCGGAACATCAATTGCCGCTCCGGTTCGGTAATGCGCTCCAACAACCCGGCTTCCTGAAATTCGGGATATTTGGCTATCACCGGCTTAAGGGACTCCAACACTTCGTGCACCGCTTGATGGAACTCCGGTTCTCCCGGATTGCGTTTTTTGACCATCTCAAAAACATTTTCGGTGTAACCCATGGACAGATTTCCTCCTTAAAATTAATGTTATTGGGAAATATGTTTGTATTTTGGGGAATTCTTTAAAACCGGGCTACCATTCCGGGCTGTCTTCCAGCATTATAAGGCTGGCATCCTTGTTGGAAAGGCCGTGCCAGGAACACCCCTTGCGCAAGCAGATGTAGAAGGAAATAAGCTTCTGCATGGCCGAAACGGTTATCTTGGCGGTAAGGGACCCACATTTCCCGCATTTGTGGCCTTTTTCGATCAGGCTTTGGCGGCAATGAGGGCATCTCAGGTCCTTGACCTGCTCGCCCTCAGGGATCTCAATGGTTGACTTATTGGTGAAGATATTCAGATACGGGCTTAACAACAGGGTGCCTTCCTTACCCTTTTTATTTATCACCGTGAATTTGATGGCATTCTTGTCTATCAGGCTGCGCTGGCAATGGGGGCAGTAGGATTGGAGGAAAAAACCCGTCGGCAGAACCTCGGCTTCAGGTTCCTCCTTTTGGGCCGTCCGGGCCGCTATGGCGGCCGGCTTGCCCGAGTATGAGTAGGTATCGTGGAATTTGGCCAGCGCTCCGTTGATGTCTTCGAATTCCAGAAAATGTTTCTTGCATCCCCGGCGGGAGCAGATGAACATCCGACCGCCCTCTTCCAGCATCATCGGAACCATTCTGGCGCCGCAGATCTCGCATTCGCTGGCCGAGGTCAAAAGTTCCTGGCAATGAGGGCAGGATATCTTGACTATGGCATCCTTGGCTATGGGAAACTCGCTCTCCACCTTATAGCTGCCGTATACCGGAGACAGCCTCAGCCATCCCTTTTTGCCCTTGACCTCCATGTTCAACCCGATCGACGAGTGGCCGTCAATCTTGTGGGATTTGTCCATCAGACTCTTGTGACAGGACGGACATTTTAATTTCAGGGCTACATGAGAAGTCATGGCTTATTCTCCTTTTTACGGATTAACGCCATAGTATTATAATTTATTACATTACATCACCTTCCGCCAAGATACAATAAGGAATATCCTGATTTATGTCTTCGAAATACCTTAGACAATAAATATTGAATATCTCCGCCAATAAAAAACTCCTCACGCTGTCCGATTGAAGCTAAAGTGAGGAGAATTGTTTTTTTATATTGTATATAATGCTCAGTATCTGGCCGCCACCGGCATCCGTCGTCCTCCGCCGAAGGCCTTGCCGGTAACCTTGATCCCCGGGGCCGCCTGCTTGCGTTTGTATTCGTTCTGCCTGACGGTTCTGGCCACCCATTCCACGGTCTCCCTTTCGAGACCTTGTTCTATAAGTTGATCGATTGATAAACCATCTTCCAGGTAGCCCTCCAGTATCCTGTCCAGGATATCATAAGGCGGCAGGGTATCCTGGTCCTTTTGGTCGGCCCGCAGTTCCGCCGATGGGGCCTTGGTGATTATGGCCCGGGGGATGACCTCCCGATCCCGGTTGATATGGTCGGCCAGCCTGTAGACCGTTGTCTTGGGCACGTCGGAGATCACCGCCAGTCCGCCGCTCATGTCCCCGTAAAGCGTGCAGTAGCCCACCGCCAGTTCGCTCTTGTTGCCGGTGGTCAGCACCAGATGCCCGAATTTATTGGAGACCGCCATCAGGATGTTGCCCCTGATCCTGGCCTGAATATTCTCTTCGGCTATGTCCGGCGCCCGGCCTTCGAAATGGGGTTCCAGTATCTCCAGGTATTTCTCGTAGATCTCGGTGATGGATATCTCCTTTAGCTCAATGCCCAGCTTGCCGGCCAGCTTGCGGGAATCGTCCACGCTTCCCTGCGACGAAAAAGGAGACGGCATGGTGATCCCCAGCACGTTCTCCGGCCCCAAGGCTTCTGTGGCCACGGCCGCCACCACCGCCGAATCGATTCCCCCCGAAAGGCCCACTACAGCCCGGTTGAAACCGCATTTGCGGAAATAGTCCCTCACCCCCAATTTGAGAGCCAAATAAATTGATTCTATCTCATCATGAACCGGAGGTTCGGCCGGTTTGCCCGGCAAGGAACTGTCGACGGTGACCACATCTTCCGTAAATGCCGGAAGCGACCAGGCCATGTGCCCTTCTTTGTCGGTTCCGAAACTCCGCCCGTCGAAAACCAGTTCGTCATTGCCGCCGATCTGATTGATATAGAGAAACGGTATTCGGTGCCTTTTAGCATGGCGTCCTATCAGATCGAACCTGGTCCGCTCCTTGCCGGCTTCGAACGGCGAGGCTGAGATGTTAATCAGCAGGCTGGCTCCCCTTTTGGCCAGATCGGCCACCGGGTCGTAATTGTAAGGCTTGCGCTTGGGCCACAGATCGGGATGGTTCCAGGCATCCTCGCAGATGGTGACGCCCAACTTTTCGCCCTTGAAATCAACGGTTTCCACCGAATCCGCCGGGTCGAAATAACGGACCTCGTCGAACACGTCATAGCTGGGCAGCAGCGTCTTATGACGGCAGGTGACTTTACCGTTATGGACGAGAACCGCCGAATTTAAAAGCCCCTTGCCGGTATCCCTTCCCGTCGGAGTGGGTGCGCCGAAAAGAATGCCGGTCTCCGGATAATCCCTGGAAGCCTCGGTCAGTTCCCTGATGGCTGCGCTGCAGCGCTGTATGAACCACTCCTTCTCCAACAGGTCGCGGGGCGGATATCCGGTAAGAAACAGTTCCGGAAAGATTATCAAATCCGGTCTCTGGGCTTTGGTTTGGGCCAACATGCCGGTGATCTTTTTGGCATTGCCCTCGACATCACCGACCGTGGGATTGAGTTGGCAGATGGTTATCTTCAATTCAGTACTTTGTTGTGTTATTTGATCATACTTTAAATATTAAGATACCTGAATTCAAAATCAAAGTCAAGCAACATTTTCGCCAATAAAAAAGCCGTGCCCAAAAGCACAGCTCGGAGTTTTTATCTCATCAGTCCTGCTTCACGGCCAGCTGGCTGGCGGCCTCCACCAGTTTGATGAACTCGGCCCGGTAACCCTCGGTATCATTCCCTCTGGAATTTTTTGCCAGCTCCAGAACCTGGCGGTAGTTGGCGCTTCCCTTGTGCTCCGAATCCCTGAGCAGTAGGCCGAACTCGGCCACCGCCGAAGCGAAGCGCAGGTCCTGAGGCTTCTTGGTCATTTCGCCACCGTCATCGCTGACCGGCCTGGATATCAGCTTGCTGGTCTGTCCGTCGGGATCCTTGTAGCGTAGTTTGACCGTCATCAGCTCTTCGGTGTATTTTACGTTGGATGCTGGTTTTACTTTCTGGTATTTTAGGTCGTCGACGTCGGATATCTTCTCTTTCGACCCGGCCGGCACCAGCTCGTAAAGCGCGGTGACCGTGTGGCCCACCCCCAGCTCCCCGGCGTCCTTCTTGTCGTCGTTGAAATCCTCTTTGTTCAGCATCCGGTTCTCGTAGCCGATCAACTTGTAGGCCTTAACCCGGGCCGGATTGAACTCCACCTGGATCTTGACGTCCTTGGCGATGGTGAACAGGGTCCCGGCCATCTGGTTGACCAGCACCTTTTTGGCCTCGGTGATGTTGTCGATGTAGGCGTAGTTGCCGTTGCCCTTGTCTGCCAGCTGTTCCATCCGGGAGTCCTTCAAGTTGCCGCTGCCGAAGCCCAGCACCGATAAAAATATCCCAGCCTCGCGCTTCTGCTCGATCATCCTGATCAATTCCGATGTGGATGAAACGCCCACGTTGAAATCACCGTCGGTGGCCAGTATCACACGATTGTTGCCGCCTTTGATGAAGTTCTCCCCGGCCACTTTGTAAGCCAGTTGGATTCCGGCCGCCCCGGCGGTACAACCTCCGGCCTCCAGTTTATCGAGGATGTCGAGAATAGCCTTCTTATCCTTCCCCGAAGTGGACGGCAGGACCAGCCCCTCGGAACTGGCATAGACCGCAATGGCGATCCGGTCATTGGGCCGCAGCTGGTTGACCAGCATCTTGAAGGCCGACTTTAAAAGGGGCAGTTTGTCCGGGCTCTGCATGGATCCGGAGACGTCTATTAAAAAGACCAGGTTGGTGGGAGGCAATTTATCGCGGGATATCTCTTTGCCCTTGATGCCTATCCTCACCAAACGATGATCTTCGTTCCAGGGACAAGGGGCGGCATCGGCAATGATGGAGAAGGGCCGGCCGTCGTCCGGCAGGGGGTAATCATAATCGAAATAGTTGATCAGCTCCTCGATACGCACCGCATCCTTGGGCGGCATCTGCCCGTAATTGAGAAAGCGCCGGACATTGGCATAGGAGGCAGGGTCCACGTCGATGGAGAAGGTGGACAGCGGGTTCTGGGTGACTTCCAGAAAGCGGTTCTCGTAGATCCGGGAGTATTCCTCGGTGTTGTAGTCCGGGGGAAGGTAATAACCGCCGGTCTGGTCGCAGGCCGAAGGAGCCATCTCACAACAAACGGTCTTGGAAGCGCGTGAGGCCGGAAACTTGGCCTCGTCTTTGACCAAGCCAAGATTCTGCAAAAGGGTCTTGCCTTGAACTTTCAATTTAAATTCCACTTTTACCGTGGAGTTGGCCGTCACCTTCACCTTTTTGGTCTGGGTCATATAGCCTGACAAAGAGGCCTCGACCTTGTAGGTTCCTTCTGGGATATTAGTAAATTGGTAATGCCCGATCTTGTCGCAAACCGCGACATAGGCGGTGCCGGGTATAGTTACCGTGGCTCCCGACAATAATTTGGAACCGGCACTATCCCTTACCATGCAATCGATAATGCCTGTACTGGCGGCACCGATAAAGCTGGCCGAGATCAAGGCCAGCACCGCTACTGCGATCAGGGGAAGAATCTTGCTTTTCATCTTCGTTTCTCCGGTTTATGGTTGTTTTTTGCTGTTGGCTGTCCAATATACCGCCCGCCGGAGAATAATATTCCCGTATAACAGAAATATTTTCATAAAAAACGGGATGGGTTCAAAACCCATCCCGTATATCAATAAATTGAAATAATTAATATTCCTTAGCGATAAGATCCTGCAACAGCCTTTTCGGCACATGGTGCACCTGCTTATCATCCCGCCAGTATTCTATTTTCCTATCCGGCCCGATATTGTCTATCACCACCATCTCAGCCGGCTTGCCCAGGGCAATGACTAATGTAATTTCATATTTATCCTCAATCCCCAACGCCTTCCTTAACCCCTCCCGGTTGACCGAGGCCAGCATACATCCGCCCAGGCTTTTCTCCACCGCACCCAAAAGGATGCTCTGGGCACATATTCCAGCATCGTAATGCAATTTGCTGGGACAGATAGAAGTGTCCCACAGTATGATGATATAGGCCGAAGGCCTCTCGCCATCTTTCGGTCCTTTCCAATCCTTAAGGTATTTGGCCCAGGCCATAAAAGGGAATATCTTTCCGCTGGTGTTGATATCAGAGACAAGTATGTATTTCAGCGGTTGAAGGTTCCCGGCCGAACCCGACAGACGGGCCAGTTCCACCAGTTCCCGCAAAGTTGAGAGCTCGATCTTGTGATTCTGGTCGAACCGCCGGAAACTGCGATTCTTTAATATCAGATCTTTGATCATAATATTTTACCCAGATTCTTCGGCTTGTTGAGCAGGGAGATCACTCAGAATGACCTAATTATTCCACTGTAAACCGTCAACTTTAAACTAATGACTCTATTACTTCTTCGCCCGGTAAACGAACCTTCCACTCTTGTTGATATACCCCCACACTCCTCCGGTGACGCTGCCCTTAGAGTTCATCTCCCCTCCGATATTCACCAGCGCCAGGCCGCCCTTGAAATCCCAGGCGAAATCGAACTTGTTCTCGATGACCATCCGGCCTTTTTGATCGATGAATCCCCACTTGCCGCCGGCCACAATGCCGTTCTCGTTCATCTTTCCCCCCTTGTTGACCAGGGCCAACCCCTCGGAGAAATCCATGGCCCCGTCGTATTGCGGCACTATAACCACTTCTCCGGCCTTGTTGATATAGCCCCGCTTGCCGCCCACCCGGACCGCCGCCAGGCCTTCGTGAAAATCGGAGCCGGCATCGAAGTGCGGGGCTATGGCCAGCGCCCCGGAAGTGTCCATATAGCCCCATTTTTGGCCGCTTTTGACCGAGGCCAGGCCTTCGGAAAAAGCGTTGGCATCCTCGAAATAAAGCTGGCTGATCTTATTGCCGGACCTGTCTATGAACCAGATCTTTTCGTCCAGCCGCACCACCGCCCGGCCCTGGGAGAAATTGGAGGCATAGACATATTTCGGTTCGATGACCATTTTCCCGGAAGCATCGATATAACCGTATCTATCGTTCTCCCTGACCGGAGCCAGGCCCTCGGAAAAGTTCCGCGCGTCATTGTATCTTATCTCTATGACCGCCTTGCCCTGCTGGTCGATATAGCCGTATTTATCGTTAAGCCGGACCAGGGCCAAGCCTTCGGAAAAGCTGCGGGCATCATCGTACTGCGGTTCCACCACCATCTTGCCCCGGCTGTCTATGTATCCCCGCTTGCCGTCCGACAACAGTCCCAGTTCGTTGACCTTTCCGCCGATATTGACCAGCGCCAGCCCCTGGGAGAAATCCTTGGCATCGTCGAACTGCGGATTGATGACAATCTTGCCCCTGGGATCTATATAGCCCCATTTGCCGCCGATCACATATCCCATATCGTTCTTGCCGCCGCCGATGTTGATCAGGGCCAAACCCTCTGAAAAATTGAAAGCCCAGTCGAACTCGGGCTTGACCGTCATGGCGCCGCGGCTATTGATATAGCCGAACTTGCCTGCCGACATTATGGGAAACAGCTTTGTCTCATTCCCGGCTTGAATCATGAAGGGTACGACCAGAATGACCAGGGATGATAAAAACACAACTACTTTTTTCATTTCTCCTCCGCTCAGGATTATTTATCGTCGCAGCCCCCGCAGCAGCTCCCCTGTTCGTGATCATGGTCATGGTCGTGTCCGCAATCGCCATGGCATCCGCCGCAGCCCTGGTGGTAATCTTCGGGCACCGGCCCGGTCTCGACCAGCTTGAGATCGAAGGTCAGCTCCTTGCCGGCCAGCGGATGGTTGGCGTCCAAAGTGGCATGGGTCTGGCTGAGGGCGGTGATGGTCACCGGCACATGGCGGCCGTCCTCCATGCTCAAGTGCACCCGCTTGCCCAGCTCCGGCTTCATGTTCGGCCCGAACTTGTCCAACTCGACCTCCACCACCATTTGCGGGTGATGCGGACCGTAAGCCTGGTCGGCCGGAATGGTCACTTTTTTGTTCTCGTCCACCTTCATGCCGTCGATGGCCTTGTCGAATCCAGGGATCACCTGGCCCGAGCCCAGTATGAACTCCAATGGATCGCCGCCCTCGGAGGTGTCGAATACCGTTCCATCGGCAAAAGTTCCGGTATAATGCACTTTTACCAGATCGCCTGATTTAGCTTGAGTCATTTAATATTCCTTGTTGTAATTGAAAGATTTTATCTCTTGAACTATGAGAGATACTGTTTTAAGGATAAGCGATTTACCCCAGTATGTCAATTGATATTTTAAAATCAACAGCCCAGGCGCATGCCTGGGCTGTTTTGTTGATGATATTTTCTACCTAATCAATCCCTCTTTCTTCTTCAGCTCGGCCGCCTTTCTCTCCATAAAGTCAGAAGCATACCCGGCTGTCAAAGCCTGGCCTTTCTTCAAAGTCGGCAGACCGAAATGTTTTTGCCCGGCCTTTTCCTTGGGTAGGTTGGGAAGGGGCGCGCCACCCAGGTCCACCAATACCTGTCTGGTGGTCTTGCCGGAGACTGGCTTGATTCCAGCCTTTAGATGCTGCAAACGTCCCTCGCTGTTGACAAAGCTGCCGTCGCTCTCAGCAAAACTTGATGCCGGCAGGACGATATCGGCCAGCTTGGCGGTCTCGGTCAGGAACAGGTCGCAGACGATGAGTTTTTCCAGCTTGGCCAGGGCAGCTTTGATCTTGCTCCCATCCTCCAGGCTGCCGACCGGATCTTCGTTGAGTAGCACCGCAGCTTTGATCTTCGATAACCCGGAGGCATCGGCATTAAGGAACCGTTCGATGCCCGAGGCATTGGCCTTGGTCCTTAGAGCGATGAAGTTCTGTGGAGCATCCATCAGCAGAAGGATATTGGCTATGGCCTTGATGGTTTCGGCATCCACTGCGTCGGCGTTGAACACTACTATGGAATTCTGATCTTCCAGCAGCAGCTTGGCCAGGCCATCGATATCGGCCTTCTTGAGCCCGCTATTGGTAGCCACCGCCGCAGCGCTCAGTTTGCCTAATGCCTTGGCCAATTCCTTGTAGCCAGAATATTTGGACTGGCACTTGGCCAGCAGGTTCTTGAGAACCCCATTCAGAGCAAAGGATATTCCGCCTTTCTTGACTGTCAGTTCCTGCACGACGATCTCGCCCAGCTTGGTAGCTTTCTCCTGTAATGAGTATAGCTTGGCCCCGCCTTTGATCGCTTTGCGGACCATCTGGCTGAACACCGGATGCTCGCTATAGGTATCGGAGCCTATCAGGAAAATGGTTTTGGCTTCGGATAATGTTTGATATCCCTTGCCGGCAGAGGAGCCCAAGATGTCGGTCAGAATGCCTGATACATTACCGCCGGCAAAACTGCCGAATTTTTTAATGCCCTTTTTCTCGGCCCAAGAGCGTAAGCCTTCGGCCTCCTCGATGCTGGTCCGGCCGGAGGCGAACACCGCCACCGAATCCGGTCCGTATTTCTTGATCACAGCGTCGATATCGGAATTGGCCCTGGATACCGCCTCGGCCCAGGAGACCTCCTTGTGTTTGGCCCCGGCCTTGGCCAGCGGAGCGGTCAGCCGTTCGGCCGAATGGATTAGTTCGAACCCGAACTTGCCCTTGAAGCACAGCGAGCCTTGGTTCACCGGGCTGTCCTCGCTGCCCACTACCCTGACCACCTTGTTGTCCTTGATATTCAGATCAAGCCCGCAGCCCACTCCGCAGAAGGTGCATACCGAGGGAACGGGCTCCATCTTCCAGGGCGAGGGTTTGATGTGCCGCACCCTTTCCGTCAGCGCGCCCACCGGGCAGGTGTCGATGCAGGCGCCGCAGGATACGCAGGGCGATTCGGGATAGGGCTTCTCCATGGTGGGGGCCACGATGGCATTGAAGCCCCGGTAGACGAAGCCCAGGGCCGAGGCGCCCACCACCTCCAGGCACATCCTGACGCAGCGGCCGCACATCACGCATTTGCTCTGGTCGCGCACCAGGAAGGGATGGCTGTCGTCGATGGGGTGCTGCTTGACCTCGCCCATGAACCGCTGAACCATCACGTCGTAGACCGTGGCGTAATCGCGCAGCTTGCACTCCTGCATGTCGGCGCAACCGCACTCCAGGCAGCGTTTAGCCTCCTCGATGGCGGTGATGCGGGAGAAGCCCTTTTCCACCTCGTCGAAATTCATTCTTTGTGAGGGCTCCAGCATCGGCATCTTGGCCTTGGCCACCTTGGGCCGGTCGGCGAACATATCCTTGGGCACCTGGTTGATCTTGCCCTTGGTGATATTGTATTGTTTGGTCTTCTTTTCTATCTTGCCATATTTCAGGTATTCATCGATCCCCTGGGCCGCCTTGCGGGCCCCGCCGATGGCCTCCACCACGGTGGCCGCTCCGGTGGCCATGTCCCCGGCGGCAAATATTTTGGGATCGGCCGTAGCTCCGGTCTCGGGATCGGTTTCCAGAGTGGTCCAGCGGGTTATTTTTAAGTTATGATTTTGGCCCAATCCGGAAAGGTCGGGGCTCTGCCCGATGCAGGAGATGATCAGGTCGGCCTCGATATGGAAATCCGAACCGCTGACCGGTACGGGGCGGCGGCGGCCCGAAGCGTCAGGCTCGCCCAGCTCCATCTTCTGGCAGGAGATGGCCCCGCTCTTGTCGTGAGTGCAGGCGATCACCCGGGTGGGCGCGGTCAAGAACTGGAACTTGACGCCTTCATGCTTGGCCTCTTCGATTTCGAAGGGGTTGGCCGGCATCTCCTTTTCCGAGCGGCGGTAGACGATGAACACCTCCTCGGCCCCCAGTCGCAAGGAGGTCCGGGCGGCGTCGATGGCGGTGTTCCCGCCTCCGATGACCGCCACCTTTTTGCCCACGTCGAATTTCTCGCCCATGGTCAAGCGTTTTAAAAAATCTATTCCGGCGATCACCCCGCGGTCCTCTTCGTTCTCCACCCCCATCCTGGAGGAGGCATGGGCTCCCATGCCCAGAAATACCGCGTCGTACTGGCTCTTCAAACCTTCCAGGGTGATATCCTGGCCTAATCTTTGATTGTATTTAACCTCGACCCCCAGGTCGGTGATGGTCTTGACCTCCTGGTCCAGCACCTCTTTTGGCAGGCGGTATTGCGGTATGCCGTAGCGCAGCCAGCCGCCGGACTTTGGCAGAGCTTCGAAGATGGTTACTTTATGTCCCTTCTGGCGCAGATAATAGGCTGCGGTCAGGCCGGCCGGGCCGGCTCCCACCACCGCCACCTTTTTGCCGGTGTCGGGAGAAACTGCAGGCATATACGGTTTGCCGGAGTTGAGGTCGAAATCGGCCGCATGCCGCTTAAGATAGCAGATGGACACCGGCTCCTCCACCAGGTTGCGGCGGCATTCGGTCTCGCAGGGGTGCGGGCAGACCCGTCCCAGCGAGGCGGGGAGCGGCAATGTTTCTTTGATAAGCTTGATGGCCTCGGCCTCCATGCCGTTGGCTATCAGCGCGGTATAGCCCTGGACGTCGCAGCCGGCCGGGCAGGTGTCCACGCAGGGCCCGATGCAGTCGCCGTAGTGGTTGGACAGCAGCAGACCCAGCGCCATCTGGCGGGCGGCCCGTATCCGCTCGTTGTCGGTCTCCACCACCATCCCGTCCATGACCTTGGTGGCGCAGGCCGGGACGAACCCCCGGGCGTTCTTGACCTCCACCAGGCATACCCAGCAGGACCCGTATGGTTCCAGTTTATTGTCATGGCACAGGGTGGGCACAAAGGCTCCCTGTCCCTTGGCTACCTCGACTATGGTCTGGTTGGAATCGCAAGCGATCTGTTTTCCGTTGAATGTGATGTTTATCTGCATAGCTACCTCACCTTAATGGCGTCGAATTTACATTTGGTCACGCAGTTGCCGCACTTGATGCAGGTCTCCTGGTTGATGACATGGGGCTTTTTCACCTGTCCCGAGATGGCCGTCACCGGACAGACCCTGGCGCAGGCCGTGCAGCCTATGCATTTTTCCGGGACGATCTCGTACTTGAGCAGTTCCTTGCAGGAGTGGGCCGGACAGAGCTTCTCCTTGATGTGGGCCTCGTACTCCTCGCGGAAATATTTGATGGTGGTCAGCACCGGATTGGGAGCGGTCTGCCCCAGGCCGCACAGCGAAGAGACCTTGATCTTGTCGGCCAGGTCCAACAGCAACTCGATATCGCCCTCCTTGCCCTGGCCCTTGGTGATGCGGTCCAGAATCTCCAGCATCCGCTTGGTGCCCACCCGGCAGAAGGTGCATTTGCCGCAGGATTCTTTCTGGGTGAAATCCAGGAAGAACCGGGCGATGTCCACCATGCAGGTGGTATCGTCCATCACCACCATGCCGCCCGAGCCCATGATGGCCCCGGTCTGGTTGACCGAATCGTAATCCACGATGGTGTTGCCCAGGGCCGCCGGGATGCAGCCGCCCGAAGGACCGCCCATCTGCACCGCCTTGAAGCTTCGTCCGTCCTTGATGCCGCCGCCCACTTCGTGGATGATCTCGTTGATCGTGATGCCCATCGGCACCTCCACCAAGCCGCCCCGGGCGATCTTGCCGGCCAGGGCGAAAACTTTCGAGCCCTTGCTCTTCTCGGTGCCCAGAGAAGCGAAGGCCGCCGAGCCGTTCAGGATGATCCAAGGTACATTGGCAAAGGTCTCCACGTTGTTGATATTGGTCGGCTTGCCCCACAGGCCGGACACCGCCGGGAAGGGCGGCCTTAAGCGGGGCATGCCCCGCTGTCCCTCGATGGAGGCCATCAGCGCGGTCTCCTCGCCGCAGACGAAAGCCCCGGCCCCCTCCTTGATCTTCATCTCGAAGGAGAACTTGGTGCCCATGATGTTCTTGCCCAAAAAGCCCTTTTTCTTGGCCTGTTCGATGGCCAGTTTCAGCCGCTCCACCGCCAGGGGATATTCGGCCCTAACGTAGAAGTAGCCCTCGTCGGCCCCGATGGCATATCCGGCGATCAGCATCCCTTCCATCACGCTGTGGGGATCGCCCTCCAGCACCGAACGGTCCATGAAGGCCCCGGGGTCGCCCTCGTCGCCGTTGCAGACGATGTATTTCTTATCGCCCTTGGAACCGCGGGCGAATTGCCATTTGCGCCCGGTGGGGAAGCCGGCCCCGCCGCGGCCCCGCAGCCCCGAGTCCAGCACTTCCTTGATGACCTCATCCTGGGTCATCTTTTTGATGGCCTTCTCCAAAGCCTGGTACCCGTTGCGGGCCATGTATTCTTCTATCTTTTCGGGATCCATGTTGCCGCAATTGCGCAGCACGATCCTCTTCTGCTTGGCGTAAAAACTGTCATCCGGCAGATCCCGGTCGCTGGCCTTCACCAGCCAGTCGGCCACCGGCTGTCCCTTGGCCAGATGCTCGTCCACGAAGCGCGGCATCCTGTCAGGGGTCATGTTGCCATAGGTGTAGGTTTTCCCGCTCTTTTCATAGACGTCCAGCAGCACTTCGCTGTAGCACATGCCCACGCATCCGGTGTCCGAGACCTGAACGTTGAGCTTGGCCTTTTTCAGGCTCTCCATCAGGGCCGCTTTGACCTTGTGGCCGCCGGCCGCAATGCCGCAGCTGCCCAAGCCCACTACTATCCGGTAATCCGGCGCAGCCGCTTTCTTGACGGCTTTCTTGGGCAAGGCCTTGGTTTTCGGGGTCGCTTTTTTTGGCATAAAAGATTTATCCTTTATGTTTTAAATTATTTCCACCATTCTTCTAATTCAATCTGTTTTGCTTTCTGTGAATTTTCGTTTTGCCTAAAATAAGCATCGTTGTAGTTTTTCCAACCGTATATTTCATATTTTTCATCAGGGCAAAACTCACATGCACCATTATCAAATTCTTCACTATCAGGAATTCTGTAATCACCCCAGTTACATTTTTTGCCGACTTTATCTTTATAACTTTTCCAAATTCCAACGAATTGGTTGTTGGAAAAATCATCGACTATTGCACATATATCATCATAAAAGATTTTTCCCTTATCATCCTTATACCAGTATGTAATAAACCTTCCTTTGAAAAAGCCTGACTTTGGTTTGTTTTTATTTTCATATAGAATATATTCGCCAATCAATATTCCAGTATCTTTGCCCTCTTTCTCCATATCTTTTGTTTTAAAGGCACTTATTACTTTGAATGTGCCTTTAAAATCAGTCACCCTTTCATTAACTTTATCTTTACCGAAAATATGATACAGGGTTTTATTGTTATCATCCTGTTTTATTTTTAATATTTTTATTTGTAAACGTTGATAATTATTACCTATGAAACCATAGATATTATTAGATTCAGTTTTTAACCACAACTGCGAAAGATTTGTTCTTATCAAAAAATTACGGATGTCTTTTGAAACAACATTTTGTCCAGCTACAAGTTTATCAATATAATCTATATTGGCAGCCCCAACTGGATTCTTGAATAATGCAATTATTATGCTGCAAGTAAATATTACACCCGCTTTTCCAAATTTCAACAAGGATATTCTCCCTTGTATAAGAAGTTGTCACCCGCTAAGTACGCAAAAATTTTGCCTTTGGTCATGACCGTAAAACCTATATTGATCAGCGTCCCGGTTGTTCCCTGGATCCCCGACTTCTCGGGAATGACACGACAGTAATAATATTCTGCAATGATCCGTGTTTATCCGTGTCCCATTTCTTAATAACATCCCTCTCCTAATGCTTTAGGGGAGGGTAGGGTGGGGTCTAATATTCCTTGACAGCCTTGATGGCGCTCTCCGGTGTCAGCCGGCCGAAGGTATCGTTGTCGATCATCATCACCGGCGCCAGACTGCAGCAGCCCAGGCAGGCCACCGATTCCACCGTGAACTTTCCGTCGGCCGTGGTCTCCCCGTCCCTGACGTTCAGTCCGGCTTCTATAGCCACGCTGATCTTTTCGGCCCCGCCCACGTGGCAGGCCGTACCGTGGCACACCCTCACCAAATGCTTGCCCACCGGTTTCAGGCGGAACTGGGTATAAAAAGTGGCCACCCCGTAAACCTGGCTCAGCGGTATCGCCAAACCCTCAGAGATGGCCCTTAAACTGTCCTGCGCCAGATATCCCAGCGCCATTTGCACTTCCTGCAAAACCGGGATCAGCGCCCCCTTGTTGCCCCGGTATTTGGCCAGGACCTTGTTGATCTTCCCCAGATCGGGATTCGTCTTGTTCTTCACTGGAGCCTTCTTCATAAACTCCTCGCATTATTTAATGTTTGGGCGGATATAAGAAAAAACATTTTAACATATAGCCTGCCGCAGTTCAAGACAATTTTGTGATCGGATTTTTTCTTTGACTGGCGGGCCGGATTATCGTATAATTTCTGCCTATGAACGCACCGGTCAAATCCCCCCGCCTGCTGCACGTCGACTGGGCCCGCGGCCTGGCCGTAATGTGGATGATGCGGGGCCACGTAATAGACGCCTTTATGGCTCCGGCTTACCGGCAGTCGTGGTTCTTCCATTTTTGGCAGATGCTGGGGGCTTACACCGCCCCGGCCTTTTTGTTCCTGGCCGGGCTGTCGGTGGGCCTTAGCTACGCCAAAATTGACCAGATGGAAGTTTCCTTCGGCCGAAGGCTGTGGCTCTCCACCCGGCGGGGTTTGGAGGTCTTTGGCATCGCCTACCTGTTCCGGCTGGAGGAATATTTGCAGTGGGCTCCCTATTCCAAATGGCGGGACATTTTAAGGTTCGATATCCTGAACAACATCGGGATATCGCTGATATTGGTAGGTCTGATATTCGCTTTGGTTAAAAAGGAGTGGCTGAGATACCTGGCCCTGTCTCTGGCGGCGGCGCTGGTGGCCCTGGCCGCCCCGGCGGTGTGGAGCTCCCCGGCGATAAATTCCCTGCCCTGGGTGATCCGGAATTTCTTTAACTCGGCCGTGGAATTCGGGCATTTCCCGATCTTCCCCTACTTCGTCTTCATGCCGGCCGGGGCAATTGCCGGGTTGCTGACCAGGCGATTCAAAAGCGACAAATTGCAGCTGATATTCCTGCACTACGGAATGCTGTTCGCCGGTATATTGCTGATCCTGGGCGGCATCTGGGCGGCCATAAAACTCCCTCATGCTTACGGCTGGATACTGTTCTATAATAGCCCTGAGTATTCCTTCATCAGGATAGGCATGCAGGCGATAGTGCTGGCCGGATGCTTCTTCCTGTGCCTGCCTTTCAAACCGGAGAGTTTTTCCTTCATGCGGCTGTTGGGCCGCCACTCGCTAATGGTCTACTGGGTGCACATTGCCCTGATCTACGGCCGGCTTACTTCGAGCATACAAAAGAACCTCAACTGGCCGCAGGCCATCGCAGCCTTGGTTCTGTTAGTGACCCTGATGGTCCTGCTGGCCTGGACGGTGGAGAACTGGGGCAAGGTAAAAGTAAGCGTTATGGCTTTTATTAAATGAGTATTATTAAATAAATCAACCAATTTCTTAGGCATTAAAACTTCCTATCATTTCTTCTCCGCAAGGAATTATATGTGGGGAGGATTAAACAACAACTTTTTACGTAAAAAACCTTACGTATGCTTAATGGTGGCTATGACCAAAACCAATAAAATATTGAGTTACCCACTACCTCTTGTGATTAAAATAAAAATCCCGACCGGCAAACTTTTACTATTCCTTTTGGTCGGGCTGTTTTTCTTGATATCACCTTTTGTAATTTCTCATGATGAGTTGCCGGGTTCACCTTTCTTTAAAATCTCTCTGTTCTACATTATAGGGCCATTATTTGGTTTAATATCTTCTTTTCTGCCAATATACATAAATCTTTCGAATAATTACAAAATAACGATTGACGGAATTGGCATCCATACAAACATGCTATGGAGCAAAAAAAGCATTTTATGGAGCAATGTTTTAGATATTTCAACTTACGCTATTAGCAACGATGATTTTCTTGGCTTTATCACGAAAGAAAAGATTGCAAAGTTTAATGAGGGTGGATTTGGGGCATCTTTTAACGCATCCTTTGGCGGCCTATACGGTATATCAATTCCTTTAAATAAAATGGGGGAACTAGACAAAGAAAGAGTGATTTTTACAATTAAAGAAGCATACGGGAAAACACCGAATGGAAAGGGCCACAGCAAGGCAGAAAGTAAACTCGAACCAAGCCGAAATGTGTTGGGGCAGCATCATATAAGTACTGATTATAAAAGTGCAATTATTGTTTCATTTTTCACAGCAACAGTCACAGGATTTATTTATTCAACTTCAATCTACATTTTACACATAAACATTTTGGTGTTACCACTTATTGGCACAATGGCAATTTGCCACTATTTCAGGAAATATATCAACGTAAAAGATTATAATATCTTTTCCCGAATATGGCTCGCAATTCTTGGGATATATTCGGTATTCCTATCTAAAATTACACTGATTTTCGCTTTCGCTAAAATTTTTCCTTCCCCGGTAGAATTTATTTCGCTTTTATATGACTATTTCTTCATCTATCTGCCCGCTAATATAGGGAGCGAGTTTATTTGGCTGTTGACCGCCATAACAACCGGCTTTCTTGGCTTTATAAGCGGCCCATCCTCAAAACCGTTCCAATATATCAAATCTTTTTTCCTGCTTAAGTTGGGGCAAATTTCTTATGAAAAGAATGACGTTTATTATACTCTTTACATCGTCCCTCCGTACAAATACGATGACACTGTTGATAAAATTCAGGTAAAAATCACAAAGGGTTGTGAAATTGAAATAGGAAAGAAAAAACCAAAATTTTTTAAGATACCATATGAAACTATCAAGGCAGCAAATATCAAGTGGTCAAATGATTTTGTTGGGAAATCGACAGACGAAAACTTTTTGGAAATTGATATGGGAGGAACGGGCAATACAGTTGAGTATGTTTATGACACCTACTTGGTTTGTAATAAAGACAAAGCAATTGAGCTAATAAAAATTGAAGCACACGAATAGATTTATATTCTGTATAGCTAAATAATAAAAGGGGCACATTGCATGTGACCCTTCTTAAACTGTTTTTTTACGATATTCTATCTTCCGCATTCCTAACACCCTTTATCTTTTTACACATCAAAAATTATCTCCGCCTTATATTCCTCTTCATCTTTCTCCACCTTCAGCCCGTGATAGGTCACCAGCTTTATTTCCGTCTTCGGCTTTGATGCCAGATGACGCTTTTGGCCGCGGCACTCCGCTCTCAATTTTTTTTCGTTGATATCCATGATCTTAAACCCGCCAAAGACCCAGCCTTCCCGCGACAGGTTCAGCAGCTCCGATAGCCAGCGCACCATCAGGTTCTCGGCGTCCACCCCGGCAACTTCGACCGTAACACGTTCTTTGCTGTTCGTAGCACGCCTTCCGAAGATGATCTCGAACATCCCAAATGCCGCGTTGGCATACAATTCGGGCAAGTCTTTTCCAAATGCTCTGATGCCGATGTCGGCGGTATGTTCCAGGATCTCATATTTCATAATATTCATGGAATGCAAATTTAACGAACCATAAATGATAACATTACCATTTATGCGAGTGAACAGAACTGCAATATACTGTATACGAAATACCCCTGCTGCCCTTGACCAAAAGCTTACCTCAAATCCGCTGAGCTGTCAATTTATTTTTCGTCCTGCAGTTGACTATTTAAAAAAAGTATCCTATAATGAAAATTTGATTTGCCAGGGGGACCGTTTTCTCTCCAAAATATAACCCATTTTATAACGGAGGGTATATGGCAAGGATACGATTTTCAAATACTATCCTTTGCTGTATAGCGTCGTCGATCTTTGTTATGATCGGCTGTTCCGGCACTTCCAACGGCAATGAGGATAAAACTTCAATTCAGGCAAGCAAAGATACCATTCGCCAGTTCCGGAATGATCGGACAACGGCCTTCCCTGCCGGCACCAGCGATCGGACGGCGAATCGGAATGTTACCGTTGAGGATCTTTCTGTTATTTATATCGTGAGCCAGCCCGAAGTTGAATTATTAATGACCGGACCCGGCGGCCGCCGGACAGGGAAGCCCCCGGACAGCAGCAAATCGCTCGAAGAGATCCCGAACTCCTCGTATTATGACCAATACATAGAAGATCCGGAAGGGGAAAGCGGAATGGAGACCAGGCATTTGGAGATCAGAAGGCCGGCCGATGGCGATTATCTGTTGTCCGTTTTCGGCACCCGTATCGGCAACTATGGACTGGGCATAAGGCTTTACGACGTCACCGGCAGGCAATATTCTTGGGACCGGAACGGCATCCCGGTGAATAAGGATTCCATACACACCTATCGCATAAGCTTTCGGAAAGACGGAACCAGAGAATTGGTTAATGCCGATACGCTTAAATGAATAGTTTAGCAAATATCGTTCAGCAATTCAAAGATCGTTTCATCCCCCAACAATTCTCTGTTTTATGGGCCATGCCCTAAAAGTAATTTATAATCACTTTCCTGCAAGTAACTGCATTCATCCGACAATATAAATTCAAGGAGTCTTATGGAGCGCATCGTCGAACTATTGAGGGATCTGGAGGCCATCCATTCACCTTCGGGATTCACCAATCAGGTCATGGGGCATATAGAGGTGTTGGCCCAGGCTGCCGGGATAAATACCAAACGCACCAACAAGGGCGGACTGGTGGCCGGGAACCATATCAATCCCCGATTGGTGGTGGCCGGGCACGTAGACACCCTGGGGTCCATGGTCAGCGGGATAAATTCGGACGGCAACCTGTCCATCACCAAGATCGGCGGGCCGATCCTGCCGTCGTTCGAGGGAGAGTATGTGACCGTCCGGACCACCAACAGCCGCGAGTTCCGCGGCACCCTGCTGCTGAACAACCCCGCCGCCCACGTCAACGACGAGGCCGAAAAGACGGTGCGCAAGACCGAGAATATGCACATCCGGCTGGACGCCGAGGTCAAAAAGAAGGAGGATACCGAAGCCTTGGGCATAGCCATCGGCGATTTCATCTTCTTCGATCCCCGGTTCGAATTCACCGAGACCGGATATATAAAATCGCGCTTTCTGGACGACAAGGCCGGCTCGGCCGCCATGCTGGATGCCATGCTGACCCTGGGCGCCGAAAAGCTGAAGACCGTCCCGGTGGCCTTCTTCTTCTCCAATTATGAGGAAGTAGGCCACGGCGCCGCCGCCGGCCTGCCCGAGACCGCAGTGGAGATGCTGGTGGCCGACATGGGAGTGGTGGGCGACAAGGTGGAGGGCGACGAGATCTCGGTGTCCATCTGCGTCAAGGATTCCACCGGGCCGTATGATTACGGCATCCGTTGCAAGCTGACAGAGCTGGCCGTCAAGAACAAGATACCCTACAAATTGGACGTGTTTCCGCACTATGGCTCGGACGGCTCGGCAGCCCTGGCCGCCGGATACGACCTGCGGGTGGGGCTGATCGGGCCGGGGGTTTCGGCCAGCCACGGCATGGAACGGACGCATTTGAAGGGCCTTACCGCCACCCGGGACCTGATGCTGGCGTATATAAAAGAGACGTTGGGATAAGACTACCAAAACAAAACCCCCTCTCACAATAAGATGAGAGGGGGTTTTTATAAATATTTATCTTAAAAAATTTTGAAGCCTGTTTAATTCTTTTTGTGTTAGATATACATAATTTTGTGGTGGGTATAAATCATTTTTAAGTTTATTTAGTTTAATTGGTTTAGGCAATAAATAAAGATTATCCATTAATAACGCTGTCCCTCTTTGATGTTCAGAATAATAATTTTTAAAATCCGCGTAATTAAGACCACTAATGTTTTTATATTTCTTCCACAACCTTATTGTTGAGTCTTCATCGATGCCAATTATGTCAAAATAACCTATTACTCTTTGATCGGGGCTGCTTGAATAAACTATAACATGTTCAACATTTTTATTGAATCCAATTTTTCTAAATTCGACTCGCTTATTACCAGCAATTATTTCTTTAACATAATTTGGTTTAATTGACACAAGTGCTACTACAGAATTTTTTGTGCTATCCATTTCGTTTTGTCCTGTGCTAAAGTTTGTATTTGTTGTGGTGGGCCACTAATTATATCATTATTCAACAATTCTTTATATTTTATTGGTTCATTAAAAAGACGTGCTTGTCTAAAAAGAATTGCGATAACTTCGGATTTGCAGAGTTTTTTTAATTGATCATAATTATATACCGTTCTTTTACCGACAAAACGGGCAATTCTATCAACATTGCTTGATACAACTACTTTTTCAACGACACCAAGCGCTGTTAGTCCTTTCACATCGCATGACCTGTAAAAATAAACATTATCACCACGGGCAATTTGACGTATCTTTGAATTCGATAAATATACTTTTTTTATTGTATTGCCATATGATAACAAACCTGGCAAGAAATCAACTTGAAGCTCTAATTCCGGAAATAATCCACGGTGATATTGTGGCTGTATTGGCACGACAAAAGAATTTATGTTAGAAATTTTTACATTATATGGTCCGTATCTTTTATTGAATTCTAAAGAAGATAAATTATCGTAATCTTGCTGCTCAAAAGTCAATGGTTTAAGGAGAATTACTTCACCTATATTAGTTTTAAATTGCGATACCAGCATAAAACCAAAGTCAACTAAAAAGCTTATTAAATCTATATGTTTTTCAAAGGTTGTTACATAAATATTATCAAAATTATTTGTAACAGCATAATTAAAAACAGTTTTTAATAATAATTCCCCATAGCCGTAACCCATATAACTTCTTAATACTTTAAATGTACAGATTTTTAAAACTTTACCTTTAAAGCCATACTCTGAATTATTTTCCTTTTTGACAATGCATAAAGCAGCCAACTCGTTTTTCCCATTTATAATCCAGGTTTGTCTATGTTCTCTTTGTACTTTTTTAAGCCAGTCCGAAAAACCTGAATAATCTTTAATTAAATCCAAAAATATTTTATCATTACATCTAATATTATATGGTTTTATATCTTCTACCGCTGGCGGTGGTTTTGAAGGTGTTTCAAAAAATTTTTCAACAATCGATATAGCTTCTTCTAGTCTTATAATTCTATCATCAATATCAAGCTTTTTAGCCTTTTGTATTATTATTTTATCCTCTGTAACAATATAATCAACCGCATTATAATACGCTGCACATAAAATGTTATCATCTACCCAATCATTCGTTTCAATAGATGATATGCCGATAAGTGATGTAATTTCAGGTGTTAAAGAAGGGGGATCATGTAGTATTGGATATTTACAAAATATAAATGCCCGCAACTTCTTCCGCTCATTGTTGTTATCGTTTTCAATATCTTTTAATTGTATTGGATGCACATATAACTGATTATTCGATTTTGTTATAAGCTGTGCAAATCTTACGGCATCCACGGAATTTACTTTTATATCTTCTGGACTTGTTGGTTCAAGGGGTATTAAAATGTTTGTATCAATTAGAAATTTCATTTTAATAAATCGCTCATCTCATCAATTAAACCCACTGATTTTCATATACAGTTTCATGTAAAGCACGCATTGCAGAGAACGCCATTCTGAAAGGGTGACACCATCGTGAAATAGCTCTTCATCAAGTCTTGTTATATATACCAGTCTTGTTTCTTCTGTTACAATTAGGCGGGGGGGGGCGGGATTCGAACCCGCGAAGCACCTGAGTGCTTGTCTGCTTATCAGGCAGATGCCTTAGACCTCTCAGCCACCCCCATTTTTATATATTCTAAAATAATTGTAATTCAATGTTTTTTCTCTGCTCATCTTATTTATTCTACATCATCCTCCTAACCTAATCAAGCATTATTTTTCCTTCCCATTTTCTCCTTGAATTCCCCCTTTTTTTCATATATAATAGGTTTTTATATCCAAAACGAAATCAACCTGCAACCTTAAAATATAAAAAGGTTTACCAAAATGTCTGAAAAGACCATTGAACAGATAATCAAGGCCATGGAGGACAAAAAAGCCGTCATCTGCGACGCCGACGGCAAGCGGGCCGCCAAACAGCACGAAAAGGGCAAGCTTTCGGCCCGGGAGCGCGTAGACCAGCTGCTGGACCCCCAGAGCTTTGTTGAATTCGACGCCTTCGTCAAGCACCGCTGCGACAACTTCGGCATGGGCAAGGTGGAGATCCCGGCCGACGGCGTGGTCACCGGCTACGGCACCATCGAGGGCCGCCCGGTGTTCGTCTTCTCCCAGGATTTCACCGTCACCGGCGGTTCTTTGGGCGAGGCCCATGCCTTAAAGATCGTCAAGATGCAGGACATGGCCCTTAAGATGGGCGTGCCGGTCATCGGCATCAACGATTCCGGCGGAGCCCGCATCCAGGAGGGCGTGGACTCACTGCACGGCTACGGCATGATATTCTTCCGCAATACCCGGGCCAGCGGCGTCATCCCGCAGATCTCGGTGATATTGGGCCCCTGCGCCGGCGGCGCGGTCTATTCCCCGGCCATCACCGATTTCGTGTTCATGGTGGACAAGGTCTCCAACATGTACATCACCGGACCCCAGGTCATCAAGGCGGTGATGGGCGAGGACGTGGGGCTGGAGGAGCTGGGCGGCGCCCAGGCTCACAATGCGGTCTCCGGCAACGGCCATTTCATATATCCCTCCGAGGAGCACTGCTTTGCCGGGGTGCGCAAGCTGATCACCCTGCTGCCGGCCAACAATCTGGAGGACCCGCCGCTGGTTCAGACCGACGACGAGCCCGGCCGGATAGACATGGAGCTGCGCAATATCGTTCCGGTCAATCCCAAGATGCCCTATGACGTAAAAGATATAATATTGCGGGTGGTGGACAACGGCGACTTTTTGGAAGTTCACGAACTGTACGCCCCCAACATCGTGGTGGGACTGGGCCGCATCGGCGGGCAGACCGTGGGCGTGGTGGCTAACCAGCCCCAGGTGCTGGCCGGCTGTCTGGATATCAACTCATCTGACAAGGCCGCCCGTTTCATCCGCTTCTGCGACGCCTTCAACATCCCGCTGGTCACCTTTGTGGACTGCCCGGGCTACCTGCCCGGCAAACAGCAGGAGCACGGCGGTATCATCCGCCACGGGGCCAAGATCCTGTTCGCCTATTCCGAGGCCACCGTGCCCAAGATCACCGTCACCTTAAGAAAATCATACGGCGGAGCCCACATTGCCATGTGCAACAAGGACCTGGGGAGCGACCTGATGCTGGCCTGGCCCCAGGCCGAGATCGCGGTGATGGGCGCCTCCGGCGCGGTGAATGTGATCTTCCGCAAGCAGATCGACGCCGCCGAGGACAAGGAGAAACGCCGCCTGGAATTGATAGACGAGTACGAGACCATGTTCTCCAATCCGTACGAGGCCGCCAAGCGCGGTTACGTGGACGCAGTGATCTCGCCCGAGGAGACCCGGGGACGGGTGGCCTCGGCCCTGGCAATATTGAAGACCAAGCGAGAACAGTCGCCGGCCAAGAAGCACGGGAACATCCCGCTGTAAACTTCGTTTACGATTCACAATTTACGATTTGGGGCTGACGAATGAGCAAAAAAGAGAGCAAGATCCCCGCCGACGTCCAGATAGCCATCGCCGCCGCCTTGGGCCGCTATCTTAAGGACGACAAGCTGGCCTTTCACGTGGTGTCCATAAAGCCGGTGCAGCACGGCAACATCAACCTGTGGGCCCTTTCCGGACGCAGCGACATCATGACCGGATACCGGAAAAAGTAGGATCAACGGCCGCTTGTCATAAAAATGCAACCCCGGATATCTGCGGTATTGTCATTCCTGCGGAAGCAGCGATCCAGCGGAAATTAATACATTTCAAATAATAACAAGAGGATTCTATGTCTCGCAAGTATATCGTCAAGGTCAACAACAAGGCTTATGAAGTTGAGGTCGAGGAAGTAGGCAAACGTCCGGCTCCGGCCCCCCTGCCCGCCCCCACCGGACCCAAGGCCGTCTCGGTGACCGTGCCCCAGGTGCCCAGCACCCCCACCGGCAAACCGCAGGTGGCGGTGGCCGACGGCCATAAGGCGGTGCCGGCCCCCATGACCGGGACCGTGATAAAGATCCTGTGCCAGGTGGGCCAGGAGGTCAAGGACGGCGACGTGCTGCTCAAGCTGGAGGCCATGAAGATGGAAACATCCATCTCCACACCGGTGTCCGGCAAAGTGGCCGAGATCAAGGTGGCGGAACGCCAGAACGTCAATGCCGGCGAGATCCTGGTGGTCCTGTCATAGCCCGGTTTTTAAAACGATCCAATCATCAAGAGGTGATAACATGGCCAAGAAACCCGAGAACAAGCCCGAGATAAAAAAGCCCGTCAGCGGCAAGGCGACGGTCAACATCACCGAGACCGCCTTTAGGGACGCCCACCAAAGCCTGATAGCCACCAGGATGCGCACCGACGACATGATCCCCATGATCGAAAAGATGGACCAGGTAGGCTATTGGTCCTTCGAGATGTGGGGCGGGGCCACCTTCGACACCATGCTGCGCTTTCTGGACGAGAATCCCTGGGACCGCATCAGGATATTCAAGAAGCACGCCAAGAAGACCAGGCTGCAGATGCTGCTGCGGGGACAGAACCTGGTGGGCTACAAGCATTATGCCGACGATATCCTGGAGCATTTCATCAAGAAGGCCGCCGACACCGGCATCGATGTCTTCCGGGTGTTCGACGCCCTGAACGATATCCGCAACATGGAGAAGGCCATCGTCACCGCCAAGAAGGCCGGGGCCACCGTCCAGGGAGCCTTAAGCTACACTTTGAGCCCGGTGCATTCCATAGACGGCTTCGTAAAGTTCGCCCGGGAACTGAAGGATCTGGGCTGCGATGTCATCACCATCAAGGATATGGCCGGACTGATATCACCGGCTTCGGCCCAGGAACTGGTGGGCAAACTGAAAAGCGAGGTGGGTCTGCCGGTCTGCCTGCACTCCCACTGCACCACCGGAATGGCGCCCACTTCCTATTTTGCCGCGGCCCAGGCCGGGGCGGATATTCTGGACTGCGCCATCAGCCCCTTCGGTTCCGGCACCAGCCAGCCGCCCACTGAGGCAATTGTGGAGATGCTGGATAACGCCGGATACGACCTGAAGGTTGATAAATCGCACTTTTTGGAGATCGCCGAATATTTTCAGGAGATAAAGGATACCGCCTACCAGCATCTGATCACCCCGGTGGCCGAGCGAGTGGACGTCCGGGCCCTGGTCTACCAGGTGCCGGGGGGCATGCTGACCAACATGGTCAGCCAGTTAGAAAAGCAGAATGCTCTGGATAAGTTCGAAGCGGTTTTAAAGGAGATACCCAAGGTCCGGGCCGAGCTGGGTTACGTCCCGCTGGTCACCCCCACCTCGCAGATAGTTGGCACCCAGGCCACCTTCAATATCCTGGCCGGGGAGCGTTACAAGATCATCATCCAGGAGGTCAAGGACCTCTGTAAGGGGCTCTATGGCCGCACCCCGGCCCCCATCGACCCGGTAGTGATGAAGAAGGCCATCGGCGATGAGAAGCCCATCACCGACCGGCCGGCAGATCATATCGCTCCGGAATGGGAGAAATGCAAAAAGGACATGGAGGGAATATCGGACAATGAGGAGGATATCCTCTCCTACGCCCTTTATCCGGCGGTAGCCAAGGAATATTTTGCCGTCCAAAAGGATCCCCTAAAAAAGAAGGCCCGCCAGGAATCCCTCAAGGTCGGGGTTCCCTCGCCCGAGGGACATCCCCAACGCCACTTTGTGATGCGGGTCAACGGCGAGGACTACGAAGTGGGTATAACAGAAATAGAATAAGATCGATAACAGTAGAGGATATCAAACGATGGATAAAAAAGTCGAGATCGGCGGCGGGCCGTTAAGCACCACCCTGGCCAAGGACACAAAATTCAACGGAACCCTCAAGGCCGAATCCGGCGTCAGGGTAGACGGTGAGTTCGAAGGGCAGTTGGAGACCAACGGGACTCTGGTAGTAGGCAAGGGCGGATTGGTGAAAGCAGAAATAAGGGTCAAGGATGCCATCATCGGGGGAAAAGTGGTGGGAAATATAACAGCCGCCAGCAAGGTTGAATTGCAGAGCGGCTCGGTAATGATGGGAGATATCAAAAGCCGTGGGATAATAATAGACAACGACGTATTCTTCGACGGAATATCAAAGATGACTGGCGCCAACGAACCTGGAAAATAGAGCTAGGCAACCCCTATAAATTTGACCAGGCCCTCGCCTATCAGCCTTTTATTGAATGAATTCAAGCTGTGGCGGGGGCCTGATATTTTATAATCCACCCTTTGGCTTATCAGGGAGAATTCCTTTCCGGTTATCTCGATCTCAATGTTGCTCTCACCGGCCAAGGCATGCAATCTTTTTGCAAGGTTGACCCAGCTGGGGCCAACCACCCACTCTTTTTCCTGCACGATAGTTTCACTCATATTATATTTATTTTATTGGGGCCGGAATGGCGTCATTCCGACAATTATTGTTTGGGAAGGCTGTCATTATCGGTAACAATATAAGGGGCTGTCCATATGCAGGCGGAATATTCTGCTGAATTGTCGCCGAACAGGGAAGAACCCAAGATCACATCGATCGCGGCATGCCTTACCACCGGTTGGGTTATTGGGTCGACCTCCCATGAATAGCTGAATTCATAATTGTTGCGGTTGATCATGGGTGTTCTTTGGTGGATAATGGTGCCGTTTTGCAAGACCCTGCGATGCATAAAGACCCAACAGGAATCGGAAGCTGCAGCCGGACCGGCCCATACCGTAACAGTTACCCTGGCCCCCGGATAGAATATCGGCATATCCTCCCGTTTCATGGTTTGTCCAAAATCCCTATTTCGGAATATCACTCCGGTCCTCGCTCCCAGATCACCATTTATGCTGACGCTGTCTATTATGATTTCATTTGCCGGGTCCGCTGTCTTTACAACCATGAGCGAAGCCCCGTAAACCTTCCAGCGATCACCCCATTTTTTGAACCATACATACCGCTGCCCGACGTCGCTTAAGGCCCTAACCATAGTGTCGCATACTCCGTTCTGGTTGTTATCCACCACCAGACGGCCGGTGAACCCTGTTGTGATCCGGGCAGTGGCAAATGTGCCGCTGGAATCATAGCTGATATTGATGCTGTGATCCCGGCTCTCTATGCGCCGCCGAAAGAATATCTCCGAAGGAAAGCTGTCATTTTTTACCCCTGTAATGGTAAATTCGGACATTCCGTCGTCGGTATAGTTTGAATAGTCGGCATAGCTGGACGAGGATATCAGTAAATTTATGGCATCGTTATCGCTGATCTCGGTCGAAGCAGGATTATTTCTTCCGCATCCCATCTGGATGGTAATTATCAGCGATATAATGGCAAGGGATTTAGTTTTAGAGGATATCATCCTATGCTATTTGTTTTGGATTTCTATGATTAGAGCCGTCCATTAATATATAGGTTTCCATAGTTTCTGTATTTTTTAGGATTTTTTATGACATAAACTTCATTAAACCAACAATTGTAGCATGGCGTCTAATAAATATAAGTATTTGAGAAGACACTATATTTCTATATGTCTAATATTTGCAATGCTTTATATAAAATTTTAAAATATTGTTATCAAACCACTTGACAATAAGGCACTCAAGTGTTATATTATTTCTACGATAAATTAAAACCAAGTCTGTCAAAATAAAGTTTTAAATCAAGGAGGCAATATGAGACACGAATTGACCAAATGGGAACCGATATCCGATGTCGTCTCCCTTCAGGACGAGATGAATCGTTTGTTCCTTGATTTCTTCGGCCGCACTCCGGGAAGACGTTTGGTTTCCGACAGCTTATGGGCCCCGGTCATGGATATCGAAGAGACCAAGGATGACATCATTGTCAAGGCCGAGATACCTGGCATGACAAAGGAGGATGTCAAGATCCAGATCACCGGGGATATTTTGACCATTTCCGGGGAGCGAAAACGCGAGGAGGAATCCAAGGACAAGACCTATCACCGGATCGAACGCAGCTACGGACAATTCCAACGGATGATCACCCTGCCCAGCGAGGTTCAATCGGCCAAAGCCAAGGCCTCATATGAACACGGGGTATTGACCATCAGGCTGCCCAAATCGGAAGAGATCAAACCCAAGGAGATCTCCATCGAGGTAAAATGATCCGGCGGTTTGTTCCAAACGACCCGCTCCGGCCGTTATTTTCGGCCGGAGCGATCTTGGTATTTTAACGCATCAGCAAAGGCAGCATAATATGCCGGAACTTCATCCCGAAACTCCCTTGTATACCATAGGTGTGGCCGCCCGCCTGCTGGGATTGCACCAGCAGACCCTCCGGATGTACGAAAGGCTGGGATTGGTTTCCCCGGCCCGGATCAGCGGCCGTACCAGGCTTTATTCCCAGGCCGATATTGAGGAAATAGAGTATATCGTATACCTGGTCCGGGTAAAAAGGGTGAATCTGGCCGGAGTGCGCCTGATACTGGAGATCGTAGAAGATCCGGAACAGTCTCTCGACAATCTAAGGAAAAAACAGCACCTCCCGGCGGACGGGAATGAATGAATCCGAAATATTTTTTAGGAGAATCGAAATGCCTGACAGATTTATAAAGATCCTGCGCTTTGAACAACGGACCGTTATGGCGGGTATGGTCGGACTGATAGTGGGATTGATCATGGCTTCCGGGCTCAATTGGACCGCCTGTTCGCGGGCCGAAAAATCCCCCGATGTAGGTCAGCCCAATGCCGCCCTTAATGCCGGGTATCAAAGTCCTTTTGTGGCTGTCGCCAAAAAGGTCGGCCCGGCAGTGGTGAATATAAGGTCTAAGAAGATCATCGATGTTTCGGGAAGGCAATATATCGATCCCTTCGAGGAATTCTTCCGTGATTTCTGGGGACAGCCGGCACCCCAGCAACAGACGCCCCAGCGCAAAAAGGTCGACGCCGGACAGGGTTCGGGATTCATCATTGACCGTCAGGGCCTGATCATAACCAACAACCATGTAGTGGCCGGGGCCAGTGAACTTATCGTAAAACTTTCCGACAATCGCGAGTTCAGCGCCGAGGTTGTCGGAGCTGACCCCAAGACAGATGTGGCCGTTATCAAGCTTAAAGAGCTTAAGGCCCAGTTACCGGACAGCGAAGTGGCCCAGTTGGGAAACTCCGACGATATCGAAGTCGGTGATTATGCCGTCGCCATCGGCAATCCGTTCGGCTTGGAGCGCAGCGTCACCCAGGGCATCATCTCATACAAGGGCCGCTCGGGGCTGTCCATAAACGGCGGCGGTCCTGTTTACCAGGATTTCATCCAGACCGATGCCGCCATCAACTTCGGCAATTCGGGCGGCCCTTTGGTCAACATCCGGGGCGAAGTTATCGGCATCAATGCGGTGACCAATGCCGAGGCCCAGGGCATCAGCTTCGCCATCCCCATCAACATGGCCCGGGAAGTGGCCGATCAGCTGATCTCCAGCGGCAAGGTGGTCCGGGGGTATCTGGGTGTGCTTCCCCAGGAACTGACGGCCGATCTGGCCGAGGGGCTGGGATTGCCGGACGCCAGCGGGGTTTTGATCGCCAAGGTCGAGGAGGGTACGCCGGCCGACAAGGCCGGGATCAAGGACCAGGATGTGATAATAAGGTTCAACGGACGTGAGACCCCCACTGTGGCAAAATTCCGCCAGATCGTGGCCGACGCCAAAGTTGGGACCAAGGCCAAAATAGTGCTGCTGCGGGATAGAAAAGAAAAGACCATCACGGTTGAGATCGGCGAGATGCCGTCCGAAGAGACGGCTCAAAACGACCAGACCAAGCCGGACCAGGCATGGCTGGGCATTAAAGAAGTGATCTCCGCCTCTTCCGAAGAGGCCAGAACGGCCGGGATCAAGGATCAGGAGGGAGTGGTGATAAAAAGCATCGAAAGCGGGTCGGCTTCGGACGATGCCGGCTTGCAGAGGGGCGATATCATCAAAAAGATAGACGGACAGGCGGTGAAGACCGTCAAGGATTACAACCTGGCCGTCGGCAGCAAGCGCCAGAGCAAACGGCCAGTGGTGTTTTTGATCAAACGAGGAGAAGCCTTGCGTTTCTTTGCCGTAAAGCCAGGGAAATAAAATCCAGCAAACCTTTTATAAGCGAGTCGGCAGATGAGTTACCGAGAAATAGCCTACAACGATGATCCTTCGCTTGATATCTATCTTAAGGAGATAAGCCGGGTGCCCCTGCTGTCGCCGGACCAAGAATTGACCCTGGCCCAAAGGGCCAAGGCCGGAGATAAAGCGGCCATGGACAAGCTGACCGAAAGCAATCTGCGTTTTGTGGTATCCACCGCCAAGGAATTCCAGGGCCGGGGGCTTTCCATGGCCGATCTGATAAACGAGGGCAATATCGGTCTGATGAAAGCGGTTCAGCGTTACGATTCCACACGGGGATACCGCTTCAACACCTATGCCGTTTGGTGGATCAAGCAGGCCATGCTTAAGGCCATCGCCGAACAGACCCGGACCATCCGCCTGCCCATGAACCGGATCGAAAAGCTGACCCGGCTTAATCGGGCAGTCGAGGACATCAAGAGTGATCCCGGTTATAACGGGGCTACCCCCACCATCAAGCAGATATCAAAGAAATCCAGGATCCCGGTCGAGGAGATCAGGGACCTGCTGGGCTACAGCGCCAACCAGATCTCATTGGACGCTCCGCTTTCGGAGGATGGCGAGACCAGGCTTTCGGAGATCGTGGAGCACCCGGGGTACCAATCTCCGGAGGAAACCCTTAAGGGCAAGACACTGGACGGAGATATCAAGCAGGCCTTTACCGTGCTGACCCCCCGCGAGGTCAAGGTCCTCAAGCTTTATTACGGCCTGGACGACCATGACCAGGGGACACTGGATTCAATCGGGCGCAGGATGAATATCTCGCGGGAAAGGGTTCGCCAATTGAGGGACCGGGCCCTAAGGAAGATAAAACTGGCCACCGAGGGTGGAAGGCTGAAAGCTTATTTAAGCTGAAAAACGGAAATAAAAAAAGGGCGTCGCAAGGACGCCCTTTTTTATTGCATGATGACCTGAAGAGGTTTCTATCGGAACAGGCGGACCATATAAACGATTATTATCACCACCAGGACCATGCAGGAGGTCTGGATGCTGCGGCGGTCGGAACGGAAACCGGCCCTAAAATCTCCCTTTTCGGGATACCGTTTGGGATACGGGGTAAACCGGGGAAGCCAGCGGGGAACCGCCCGGAAATATTCGTCATAGGTTTCTCCCAGGCTTTGGCGGATAGTATCCTCTTCCACCGCCACGATGAAACCGTATTGCAGGGCGAAAGCAAACACGAATATAAAAGCCATCCATGGCATCCAGGGCCAGGCCGCCAGGCATATTCCCAGGCTTAGCAGAAAATTGCCGACGTAAAGAGGATTGCGCACGTAAGAGAACGGCCCGCCGGTGATCAGATTTCCCACCCCCGGTTCAAGCGTCCGGGTGGCGCCTCCGGCATAAGCCACCGCCCAGATCCTGGTCAGCTCCCCGGCCAATGCCACCAAAATGCCGACGGTGATGGACCATAAGGTCGGCCTGGACAGGATCAACGTTGCCAACAAAAGCGGTATCGGCGTATAACTGCGCCATTTAAAAAAAAGATTTCCCAATGCGGTTTTCATGGTCCCCTTTTATTTTCGGTTAATTTTTTTATCTGCATTTGATAAAGAGCCTTGGGGGTTCTTTGGTAAAGCTCTTTATACAGGATCAACGCTTGATCCCGATAGGGTTCGTCATGGGTGATCCAGTACAACTCAAATTTCACCTGGGCCTTTTCCTGGTCTGACCCGGCGTCAAGAAGCAGGGAAAATAACTTATCACGGGCCAGTTCCGGATTTAGTCGGGCGGTTTGTTTGGCCCGGAAAACTTCTGCCTGAAATGTGATGTCTGCCCTATTCACCTCTTTGGCATGCTCCAAAGCCTTCTCCGAAAGCCTGGCCGCCTCTTCTAAATGGCCCGTTATTTCGGCCAGTTCGGCCTGATTTATCAGAATATCGCAGGAATAATATTTCATCCCTATACTTTCCACCGTCGCCAGGGACTCGGCATACAATTCCGCAGCCCGGACATAATCACCGCATTCCTTATTTATATTGCCGACCGTGAAAGCGGCCAATGCCACACCCAGTTTATCCCCCATTTCACGGCAGGCTTCGATTTCCCTGGCAAGGTATTCCAAGGCTCTTTTATATTCGCCCCGGTAATAATATATAAGCCCGATATTGGAATCAGCTGAATTTATACCAGATTTATCGCCCAGTGTCCGGCAAATGTTAAGTTTTTTTATGCTGAAATCCAATGATTTTTCATAATCGCCCATATCCATGTATAAAATACCCAGGTTCCCGGCAGCCAGGCTGACCATCTGGATATCACCAATGCTTTGAGCCAGGGTCATTTGTCGGAGCAGGTTCTCCTCCACCTCTTTCAAATTGCCGGTATAATATTGAACCATGGCAATATTTCCCCAAGCCAAGCCTTCCCCTTGCCGGTCCCCCAATTTTCTAGCGATATCCAATTTTTCTCGGAAGCACTCCATTGCCTTCTGGTATTGCCCCCGGTCGTTATACAGAGTACCCAGATTATTAAGCGATTCCCCGTAGGCTTGACGGTCGCCCAGCTGTTTTGCCAGCAACTGGCGTTGTTGGTAACATTCTTCTGCCTGCTGGTACTCGCCCATATTAAAATAGACCGTTCCCAGGTTGTTCAACGCCGCACTGTTCAAGACTGGGTCGCTCAATTCTTCGGCCAAGTCTACTGCCATCCGGCAATGTCCCAAAGCTCCTTTAAAATCCCCCTGCTTCAGTTGCAAAGCTCCCAGATCAATATGGCTCTGTGATATCTCTGCAGACAGGCCCGATTCCTCGGTCTTGGCCAGATTCCGCAACAGTATATCCCCGGCTTGTGGCCATTTGCCCGATAGCGTCAGGACCGCAGCCTTTTTGCGGGTCACACCTATGGGATAGCATCCTGAATCATCGCCTTGGCACTCGATCCACAACAATTGCCTTGTGAATTTGTTCAATTTATCCTCGCCTGCCAAAATAGATAACCAATACAGATATTGCCGTACAGATTATTCCTTGCTGATCATCAAGTTTGAAAAGTTAGCTCGTTTTGATAAAAATACACCCGGTCGTCACGGCCGGGTATATTTTAGAAAGAAAAAATATGATCTTAAACACCCGCTTCCAGCATCGCTCCTCGGTGCTCCAATTCCTTCAGCACCGCCTTTTCGGCGCACCATTCCAGGCGGTTCTTGACATCCCGGAAATCGGTCTGGTCCATGTAAATGCTGCGGTAGGCTGCCACCGCTCCGGTATAATTCCCGATGGCCTCGTAACACTGCCCCAACATATAACAAACCTCCATCTGGAAGCGGTTGTATGGATGACCTTCCAGCGATACCTGCCTCAGCAGTTCCAGGGCCGTGACCGCCTCCTTGCGGCCCCAGAAGGCCTTGGCCAGTGTCAATACCCGGCGGTTGGCCACCTCCTCGTCCAGCGACTTGAAATTGAGAAGGTTTATGGCCGCATCGAATTTCTGGATGACGATGAGTTTGTTGGCCAGGTCCAGCTTTCGGAACTGGTCGTCCGGGGCTTCCTGCAGGGCCTGGTAGGCTTTGTCGATCTCCACCTGCAGGCGGCGGGAAGCAAACCGGCGCAGGGCCTTGTAAACCTCATTGGCATCGGACATCATGCCCCGGACCTGGTCCATGGCCTCATCGGCCTTGGCCTCGTCCCTTAGGGCCAGATGTGCCTCGGCTAAAAAGAACAGCGTCCGCATCCGGCGCTCTGGATCGGTCAGCAGGATTGAAGCCTGGCTCAGCATATCCCTGGCTTGGATGAATTTGCCCAGTTCGAAGTAAATGGTCCCCAGGGCTTCGAATATCTCCGGTAGTTTGGGATTGGCCGGCAGCATCTTCTCTATCTCGGCCGCCGCGGTAGGCCTGAAGGCATTATCCAACTCGCAGGCCCGCAGGTATCCGGCCGCCGCTTCAGCCGGGCGTCCCTGGTCCGCCATTATCCTGGAATTCAAAATCACCGCCAGCACCAGGTCGGGGCTGAGAGACAGCCTCTCTTCCAGCTTGGTCAGTATATTCGCCCTTTCGCCTCCGTCGGCTTTGTATATCGCCTGATACTCGCGGACCTCGGCCTCCGGCTGGTTTTGCCTGCGATAAATATCGGCCAGCAGATACCTGGCACCCAGCAGGTCCGGCTTTTCGTTTATGATGACCTGAAGTTCCTGTCCCACCGCTTCGGTCAGGTCCGCGTCGCCGTTGACCGCCAGCCTTAGAAGTTCTATGCTTTGCTGATAATTGGCGCGCAGCCGGTATATTCTGGCCAGCAGCACCTGGTTGGAAAGGTTTTGGGGCGCCTTTTCCTGCGACATCCTTAGCAGACTGATGGCTGGTTCATAAAGGTTCTGGTCGGCGCTGACCGCCGATTCTATCAGCTGACCGGCCTGGTCGATCTCCCCTTTGATTATATAAGCCCGGGCCAAGGCCAGGTTGATGCGGAAATTATCGGGGTTGGCCGAAAGCAATTTATGGAAAATTTCCTCTGCATTGGCAAAATTCTCCGGGGCAATATCCATCAGCTGGTTAAGGGCGGCTATCGACGCGTCGGGGTTTTTCAGGATCATGTCAATCTGGGCTTCGGCCAGCAGGGCCTTGGCATTGGCCGGCTCCAGATTTTGAATGTTTTTCAGGTCGGCCGCAATGTTCCCGGCCAAGCGATGGTCCTTTTCGCCCACCAGCATCAGCTCATCTATGGCCTTATCGGACATGCGTTGATTCATAAGTACCCGGGCCATGGCGTAATGCCCGGGCAAACTGGTCTGGTCGATATCCAGCAGGCGTTTCAATGATTCCGCGGCCTCGGTGGCCAAAGAGCCGTCAAGCTCCGACGATTTCATCAGGCTGCCGGCGGCCTTGGTCAGTTCGCCCCTTTCCAGCGATATCTGGCCAAGCCTCAAGTAGGCCCGGGCGCCCTTCTGGTCCGGCCAGCGGGTAATTATCTGCTCCGCTTTCTGGAAGGCCTTGTCCAGGAGCTTCTCCTGATAAAGCAGTTCCAGCTGCAGCAGCTGCAGGTCGGCATTATCCGGGCTCTTTTCCAGCAGATGATTGAGCTTGTCGGTCACCTGGGATACCGCGGACTTGTCGTAACTGATGGCCGACAACAGGGCTCCAGCCATCTTTTCCAGCTTTCCTTCATGCTGGTAACTGTCGGCCAAGGCCAACTGCAGGTGTGCCGCTTGGGGATATTTGGCGGCCAGTTCTTCCAGCGTCTTTTTGGCCAGGGCGGAGGACGTTTCGTCGGCTGACAGTCTTAAAAGCATTTCGGCCGAATTCTGGTGCTGTCCGGCCTCGGCCATGGCCGCTGCTTTTACGAACTCTATGGCCGGGTGCGATTGCCCCGCTTTACCCAGCTGGCTGCAGATCTCTATCAATTCTGCATTGAACTCCTGTCCGTCGGCGGAAGAGGCCCTCTCCAGCACCGGCAGATATTCCGCCCAGCTGGCCGGATGACGTTTGGCCAGTTCGGCCCCGAACAGGGCGCACTCCTTTAACCGCCGGCCTTTAGCCAGTATGTCCAACAGCGCCAGCATCGGCTGCATGTCGGACGGTTCCTCGGCCACCATCTTCTGAAGGCCGCGGACCGCCGCATCCTCATGATCCTTGCCCAGTCCGGCCAGGAAACGGTAGACCGGAATGGCCTTGGCCTTTTCCTGCTTGACCATATAACATTCCGCCAGGTAATTCAATGCCTGGGGCTGCTCAAGATTGGATTTGAGTATGGAGTCCAGTTTCTCCAGGGCCAGGTCGATCAGGGAAACATCTTTGTTGACGATCTGGTGGATGGCGCTTATGGCCTTTTCGGTCTGCCCGGCCGAGATATAAGCGTCTATGATCTTGGTGGCCGCTTCGAAGTTTCCGGGCGCCTTGTCCAGTATCTTCCGGTAACGTCCCAGCACTTCCTCCAGCCGCTGGGGCTCCAGCTCGGCCACCTTGGCATATCCGGCCATGGCCAGGTCCAGTTTTTCCGATTCCAGCGACAGGTCGCCCAAAAGCAGATGGGCCTCGGTCAGGCCCGGATCGATCTTGGTAACCTCGCGCAGGGAATTTATCCAATTGTCCAGGTGGGTCCGGTCCAGCGACACCAGACGCTTGGCCTCTTCAAAAGCCTTGGCTGCATCCTGCTTCTGCAGGTACAGGCGCAACAGCAGAGAGATGATCTCTATATTGTCAGGGTCCTGCCGAAGGGCATCCTCCAGCTTGTTGATCACCCGGTCCGAGGCCCCGCTCTTGGCCGCCTCGACATATAATTCCAGGGCCCGGTCCTTCTTTCCCAGCGATATCAGTATATCGCCGTGCTTAAGCATGGTGTCGGTATCCCCGGGATGATAGGAGGCCAGCTTGGCCGCGGCATCCAGCACGTTCTTCCCCTCGTCCGGGGAGCGGGCCAGTATGCTTTGCAGTATATCCATGGCTTGTGATATCTGGCCCTTGCGTTCGGTCAGCAGCGAGGCCCCGTAGTAGGTGGTCATCTCACGGGCCACTGTCCCGGCCGGCTTGGCCGGACCCTGGTAATGATCCAGGGATTCCTTGAGCTTGTGATAGCGGGCATACATCACGTCGATATCATGGTTGCCCAGGCTTTTGACCAATTTGACCGCCGCGTCGAAATTCCGTTTACCCAGGTTCATCTCGAAGGCCAGATCCCCCATCTCCGGCAGCTGGCCGTCGGAATAGAAGAACCTTTCGGCAATCTCCATTATCTCGACGCTGTGGGCCGGCGCCAGGGTCACGGCGTTCTTCAGGGCCATTACCGCATCCCGGCCTTTCTTGTCGGCCAAATGGGCCGAAGCCAGGGCCAGCAGCAGCTCGTAGTCCTCGGCGGTGTTCTTAAGGCCCGAGGCTAGCAGTTCGGCAGCCTTGGAATGCTTGCCTTCGCTTCTCAGCTTCTCGGACTTCTGAAGGATCTGATCCTTGGAAAGAAGGAAAAAATCGGCTAATGGGGACATGTCATCGCTCCTTGGGTTGGTGTATCCTCAATCGGGACGAGACCACCGGATCGTCATAATTTATAAAATTAACATATCGGAATAAGGATGTCAAGGAACAAATGCCCTCGGTATCACATTCATTCGGCCTCACCCCGGCAAAATTTCCGTTGACTTGGTATGCTCCCATTTGTTAGACTAATAGCCAATGATTTAGGAGCGCATGCCATTGAAAGAAAGCAAGAACGACCTGCAGACGGTTGAAAAACTCAACCAGGCCAGACGGGACCTGAAAAAGGAATTGGCCAAAGTGATAATCGGACAGGAAGAGGTGCTGGACCAGTTGCTTACCGCCCTGTTGACCAACGGGCACGTTCTGCTGGTGGGCGTCCCCGGCCTGGCCAAGACCCTGATAATCAACACCCTGGCCCGTTGCCTTAACTTAAGCTTCAACCGGGTGCAGTTCACCCCGGATCTGATGCCCTCTGACATCACCGGCACAGATATCATTGAGGAGGAATCGGGCAGCCGCAAAAGGTTCTTCAAGTTCATCAAAGGGCCGATTTTCGCCAACGTAGTGCTGGCCGACGAGATCAACCGCACTCCGCCCAAGACCCAGGCCGCCCTGCTGCAGGCCATGCAGGAACGCAAGGTGACCGCCGGGGGCAACACCTACAAATTGGACGAGCCGTTCTTCGTGCTGGCCACCCAGAACCCCATCGAGCAGGAGGGCACCTATCCCCTGCCCGAGGCCCAGCTGGACCGCTTCATGTTTAACGTCTTTGTGGATTATCCATCGATGGCCGAAGAGATCGAGATAGTGAAGACCACCACTTCGGCCTACCAGGCGGACATCAGCACCATATTGGACGGCCGGCAGATTATCGAGCTACAGCAGCTGGTGCGCCGGGTCCCGGTATCCGATCAGGTGGTGGAATACGCCGTGGGCCTGGCCCAAAGGAGCCGGCCCAAAAGTGCTGAAGCCCCGGATTTCGTCAAGGAATATGTTTCCTGGGGAGCCGGCCCCCGCGCCTCGCAATATCTGATCCTGGGCGCCAAGGCTTTGGCTATTATGGACGGCCGGCTAGCCCCGTCGATCGATGATGTCCGGGCATTGGCCCTGCCGGTCCTGCGGCATAGGATAATCACTAATTTCAACGCCGAGGCGGCCGGGGTGGATTCGGTGGAAGTGATCAAACGGCTGGTATCGTAAAAACGATCATTGCATTATGGTTTTCTTTTATTTGACCACCATATGACAATCGTTCCCGCTCTTTCACCCCTCGATCAACTTGATCCTGACCTCCTCCGGCATCCCCGTCACCTTGTTATTTTGATAATCAAAGAAGACCACCCCGGTTTTGGCCAGGGCCACTTCTTTAAGGGTCTGGCGGTTGACCAGCCGGTAATAGAGATCGCAGCCGGTTCGGGTAAAATCGCCGGCGCCCACCGTTATTTCGATGATATCGCTGTAAAAGGCCTGGGATTTATAGACAATGGCCGCATCGGACATTATCAGCCCGGCCCCGCCGGCATTCATCTCGGAAAAACCCAGAGATTTAAGGAACCGGATCCGGGCCTCGTGTACCAGCGATAGCACCGCATCGTTGCCCAGATGCCCGCCGTAATTGATATCGCTGACCCGCAGGGTGATAGCGGTGGAAAATCCTAAGTTTTCGGGAATATCCAATTTTATCCTGGCCATGATTATTGTTCCCCCATATTATCGGCTTTTGGCCAATACAGATTTTATATTTGATTTTTAAGCTTTTATTTTATGAATTATACCCGAAATCGGAGATTTCCGCCATGCATTCCTTTTCCGTCTCCACCGACAACCGCAGCCAGTTCATAGACATCACCGACCGGGTGCAGAAGCTGGTCTCCGAAAGTACTATCATCGAAGGCCTGTGCCATATTTGGGTGCCTCATACCACCGCCGGACTGACCGTCAACGAGAATGCCGACCCCTCGGTGGTCGGCGATATGCTAAAACATCTGGATAGCATGGTCCCCTGGGACAACCACTACCGGCATAGTGAGGGCAACTCAGCCGCCCATATTAAGTCGAGCCTGATGGGCTGTCAATTATCGGTGATCGTAAAGGACGGCCATCTGCAGTTGGGCACCTGGCAGGGCATCTATTTCTGCGAGTTCGACGGTCCGCGGCAAAGGCAGGTCTGGGTGGAGTTCACCCCAAAAAATTGACAATGCTGCCCGAAGAATATTACCATATAGTGTCTACAATATACGCCATTTGCCATCTGCCTTAAGACTGGCACAAATATTTCTTGACAAGCCTATTCACTTATCTTATACTAATTGGGCTATGAGCAGTTACAAAGTATTAGTGGCCGATGACGAGCCAAACATAGTTAAGATCATGGAGTTCGAGCTCAAGAAGAGCGGATACCAGGTAATGACCGCCAACGACGGGCAGGAGGCCCTGGCGCTGATCAAAAACAATCCGCCTGACCTGATCTTGTCGGACATCATGATGCCCAACATGGACGGATATGAGCTGTGCCGCGAGGTCAAAAAAGACCCCGGTTTGCGGGGCATACCTTTTATTTTCCTTACCGCCAAGACCGGGTTGGAGAACCGCATTCAGGGATACGTTCTGGGCGCCACCAAGTACATAACCAAGCCCTGCGCCAGGCAGGAATTGCTAAAGACCATTGACATGCGCCTGCGCCTTTCCCAGGAGGCCAAGAAGCTTTTTGAACAGAAAGCCAAGACCTTTCAGGGCGACCTTTCGATCATTTCGGTATTCAGCCTGATTGATATGTTCTCTATCGGTGGCTGGAGCGGTTTTATCGAGATGACCAGCCCCGACGGCAAGAAGGGCCGGATAGATATCACCGATGCCATGCTAACCAAATACACTTTGGAAGGGCAGTCCGGCGATGAGATCCTGCCGCTGTTGCTGTCCTGGACGCAGGGGAAATTTGTAGCTGAAAGATTTTAAAACTTGCTTAAATAAGCAAGTTTTTTTAATTCACAAAATAAGGAGCACTATGAAAAGGTTATCTTATTGTCTCATTGTCATATTTTCTTTCTCATTTATCGGTTGTGCAAAAATTTACACCACTCCTGATTTTGATAATTATTATCAAGTTCATAAATCTGTAGCCATCCTCCCCTTTAAAATTTCCTATGATGAATCAAAACTGCCAAAAGAAATGACCCCAGAAATGCTGGCTAAAGCTAAAGAGGATGAAGCTTATGCGTTTCAAAACCAGCTGTATGTACAGTTCCTTGAGCGTCAAGCAAAAAAGAACTTATTTACCGTTGACTTTCAGGAGGTTTCACAGACAAATATTCTTTTGAATCAAGCCGGGATGAAGTTCGATTCTCTTCCTTTATATACAAAAAAGCAAATAAAGGATGTTTTAGGTGTTGATGCCCTATTGTCAGGAACCATGAGAAAAGAAAAACCCATGTCAACTGGCGCTGCTGTAGCATTAGGGGTCTTATTCGGTGTCTGGGGCTCGACAAACCAAACATTTATAAATATGAGTATCCACGATGGAGAGACTGGTAAATTATTATGGAATTACGACCATGAAGCCTCGGGAAGCGTCGGCAGTTCCCCCGAAAAATTAGCTAAATCGCTGATTTCTGGGGTATCTAAAAGCTTTCCGTATCGAAAAGATCGCAAACCTGTAGCAAGCAATTAGATTACTTAAACCCGCCTAACAGGCGGGTTTTTGATTATGTAACAGCCCGCTTGATAATTTGACCTGAAGTTTCATATACTGATTATACGCAATATTAGCTATGAGGTGTCATTATGAAAAATATTATTGGAGCAAACATAGTCCGATATCGCAAGGAACGCAATCTAACACAAGAAGAACTTGCAAAACAACTTAATATATCATATCAAGCTATAAGCAAATGGGAAAATGAGCAGGCAACACCAGATATATCTCTTTTACCCGCTTTAGCATCTATACTTAATGTAAGTATAGATAGTCTTATGGGGTACTCTCATAATTTTGATGCTCGTTCATATTATGAAGAATCCTATAAGAAAGATGAATACTTTTGGGGAGTGCAACCGTCCAATATGTGTTTAAAAGTATTAGAGCTCATGCCGCCAACTAAATCATTAACTTTACTTGATATAGGTTGTGGTGAAGGAAAAGATTCCGTGTTTTTTGCACGTTGTGGATATAAAGTCAGTGCTTTTGATATTTCAGAGGCTGGGATAGAAAAGACAAAAAAACTTGCGGATAAGGCAAATGTGTTCGTTGATGTTTTTAAAGCTGATATTTTTGACTTTAGATTGGAAAGAAAATTTGATGTTCTTTTTTCTAGTGGGACATTGCATTATATAAAGCCAGAAATGAAAAAAGAAATATTTGCAAATTACAAAAGTTTTACAGAAAACGGAGGGATTAATGCACTACATTGTTTTGTAGAAAAACCATTTATAGAACGTCCCCCTGATAAAAAAACTCATTCCCAGCATTGGAAATCCGGTGAATTATTGACTTTATACCACGATTGGTATATAGAAAATTGTTCTGAATATGTTTTTGACTGTAATTCGGGTGGTATCCCTCACAAGCATGCTGCCAACAGAGTGTTTGCAAGAAAAACAATATAATATTCTACCTACGCAAAATGAGCATAATGTCTAGAAGAAGCCCCCGCTTAAGCGGGGGCTTTCTCGTATTCCGGCATTTTTAATCTGAATTTCCTCACCATCTGCCCGCAGTTGCTGCCTATGGAATTCTCCTCCATATTCCCCACCGATCTTATGACCTCATAGCCCAAAGAGGCAAACTCTTCGGCCTTCTGTTCCACCATCTGCTGCGCCATATCATTTTCCGTTACGCACTGCAAGTAATTCTCAATGGCCGTTGTCGTGGGATTTAGCGGCGTAAGCTTTACGGCGAAATGTTCCGGATCAAAATAACCAGTTATCCGCTCCGGTTCCACCGGAATCCCCGGTGACAGGGCGAAATTGAGTGACGGCTTGCGGCTGCTGGGGCGATGAAAGCTTTGGCCCAAAGCGGCCATTTGCGGCCAGCTCATTTTGGGAAACGGTATAAGCCTATCCCGCATTTCCAAATCGGTGGTATTCATGGAAAACTGCAGTTGAACATCGGAGAACCTTTGCGATGCATTAAGAAAAGATTCAAACCACTGCTCGCGATTTGATGGGGCTATTGTAGCAATACAGGGCATGGCTCGGGGGTGATTGTCGGCCAGCCAATGGATGACGTCTATCACCGCATCATTAAGGGCCGGCTCGCCCATCCGGGCGAACTGTATCTTAAGTTTATAACAATTGTTTGGATCTTGCTCGGGATTTTCGTCGAATATTTTCTTTATCTGGGCTATTATCTCAATGTTATTCAGGTTTCCCCGAAAATCCCCGCCGGCGTCGCAGGTCAGACAACCCACCGGACAGCCGAACTGGCTGGAGACCACGATCACCCATTTTTTATCCCTGCCTCCTACAGACGGATCGCATGAGTCTACGAACTCCACCATTTGGCCGTTTTTCATCTCGGCCAGATATACCCTGGCCAGGTCCTTCCTTCCGTTCTCTCCGATGATCCTCATTTGCCGTTATTCCTTATATATTCATATGCTTCTATTGTTCTTTTAATACCGTCGCCGAAGGCAACAGCCGCCTGTTTTATTTTGGGGTGGGCCGCATCGCCGGCCAGAAATATTCCTGAATTTGATTTTTCGGATATCAATGATGATCCTTTACGGCTGCCAATGGCCACCAGACAGTGATCATAATTCCTTTCTATTATCTTGCCTCTAACTTTCATTGATGCGATTATCCCGCCTTTGGTCTCAGTGATGCGTACGATCCCGGTATCGCAGTATATTGATACTCCCAGCGTCCTGGCTTCCCGGCGAAGTGAATCGAAGACCCTGTCCTTTTTCCCCCTGATGGCAATGGTCACTTCAGACCCGTTTTCGGCCAGGCTACAGGACTGATCGAATGCCACCTCCCCGCCGCCGATCACCAACACCTTCTCTTTTCGGTTTCCCATAGGGATATCCGTCCACCGGTAAAACAGCTTTTTGCCTTCCAATTCCTGCGATGCTATTTCCCTGCCGAATTTTTTAGGTAACAGTCCATTAGCCAATATTACCGCCTTGGCTTCATATAATTTATTTTCGGTTACGACAATGAATATCCCTTTATCATTTTCGATGGAAGAAACGGAGCCAGCAATAATATTTACTCCCTTTTTCTGGGCTTGGGTGATAAGTGAACGATACAGTTCTTGTCCTGATCTTCCGCCGTCGCCGATCAGAGGGAAATTTTCCACTTTGCGGGCCAGCAGTAATCGGCTTTGCGGCTCTTTCCTTTCGATGACGGCATGGGACAATCCCATGTGGACGGTCTGAATGCCGGCCCCCAGCCCGGCCGGCCCGGCGCCGATGATGAGCAGGTCGTATATTTTATTATTTCTCATGGATTCCCGACTCCTTGGGAATGATATTGTTTTGAAAATTCAGCGGTGGTCATGATCCGGCTGAACCCGTGCTTGAGCGCCATGATTGCCGCTTTATGATAGGCCGGATCCTTAGAGCAGCAGGCATCCGTGATCACTGTAGTTCGATAGCCCAGCATGAACCCGTGCCGCACGGTGGTGTCCACACATAGGTGGGTCATTACCCCGCAAACAATGAGATGATCGGCCTTTTCCTTTTTTAGCAAGCCGTCAAGTTTTGTTTTAAAGAAAGCCGAAAAAAATTCTTTTTTTATCCTGCGCGAGCCGGGGATCACATCTAATTTGCTATAAAGCTCGCTTTCCCAGCCTGACGGCAAATGTTCCCACCGTTCGGCCATCAGGTTGCCGTTTCTAGTCGGAGCCGTATGAAAGGTGTATATTACCGGCCATCTACTCTTGCTGGCCGTTTCTATCAGCAAATTGATCTTCGGAAGGATCTTCTTGCTGTCCGGCAGGAATGCCTGAGAATTTTTATCGAAGAAATAATTCTGGCAGTCTATAACCAATAGTGCATATTTATTCATGGTCTTCTCCTTCTATCTTTTCAATTTTTCAGTCGGCTCTGATCTGCTTTCGTCATTCTGAGAATTGCTACACACCGTCCTTTCGAAGAATCTAACTGCCAACTGGTTGATTTTTCAGATCCTTCGATGTCGCATCTTTCCGTCAGGCTCAGGATGGCAAATAAAAAACCCAGGCCGCAAATGCGGTCTGGGTGGCTAAAAGCCTAGTTCATGACCGAAAATTCATTATATAATGTATGTTCAATTCTTAAGCAAGTTCAGAATGTTACGTATCCCCAGATACAAGCCCAAAACCGCAACAGCCAAAACAACCCACTCCGGGATGTATATGACCACACTTAATAAAAGTACCCCGCCGAAAAGGGCAAAACCCAATATCATCACCGTGATCTGTGTTTTTTTATCCAGTTCGGATTTTTCATCCCGGTCCTGCTGCAGGGCTTTGATCCTTTCCATTTTGTTGGGCGCTTCGGGAGCCTTTTGCCTTACGCACTCTACGCACAAACGGTGTTCCTTATCAAAACAACTGCGACAGACCTCCAATCCGCACTGTTTGCACTTATACATAGACTCGTTGCGAACCAACACCCCCCGAGAGCAGATCGAGCAGAAGACCTGAATGACCTCCTGAATGCCTCTTTCCATAAATCTCCGATCGGTATTTTGATCATTTTTATCAGTGATTGGCTGGTCCGGGAAATCTTCTTCCCTGGCTTAGTGGCTCTCGGAAAGCTCCAGCAAAATTCCTTTGGTGGATTTGGGATGAACAAAGGCGATCTTGTGCCCGCCGGCTCCCACCCGAGGAACCTTGTCGATCAGCTGATAGCCCTTGGCTGTCAGTTCTTCCAGGGCCTTTTCGATATTGTCCACCTTAAGCGCCAGGTGATGGATGCCCTCGCCTTTGGCCTCGATGAATTTGGCGATGTTTCCGTCCAGGGCGGTGGATTCTAAAAGCTCGATGCGGCTCTCACCCACCGGAATGAAGGCCACTTTCACCTTTTGGCTCTCCACAGTTTCGGTCCCTTCCACCGCCAGGCTCAAGCCTTCGGTGTAGACCTTCTGGGCCTCTTCCAGATTCTTCACTGCTATGCCGATGTGATCGATTCCCTTGATATGCATGCTATGCTCCGTTTTTGATTTTTAATATTTATTTCTTATTTACAAACAGGGTCTGGGTGGGATAGGCAAAATTGATCTTCTTCTTGACAAAGGCCTCCATGATGGCCAGGTTGATGGCCTGCTGGATGTCCATGTATTTAAGATAATCCCCGCCCTCCACGTAGTAGACGATCTCGAAGTTAAGGCTGAAATCCCCATAGGCGGAAAAATGAGCCCGGTCGAATATGGCTCCGGGAATGCTTTTGATCATCTCCGCCACCATGGCTGGGATCTCCTTCACTTTGGCGGCCGGCGTATCGTAAGTGATGCTTATCTTGAAAACCACCCGGCGATTGATCATCCTTTTATAATTGCGCAACCGGGAATTTGTAAGATCGGTATTGGCAAATATCAGCTGCTCGCCGCTTAAGCTGCGGACCCTGGTGCTCTTGATGCCGATATGCTCCACCGTTCCCTGGAATTCACCCACCACGATGAAATCTCCTATCTCGAAGGGCCGGTCGAAGAAGATGGAGAAATAGCTGAACAGATCGCCCAGCACCTTCTGGGCGGCAAAGGCCACCGCCAGACCGCCGATGCCCAGCCCGGCCACCAGGGCCGAGATCTTGACCCCGAAGTTGTCCAGCAGGATGATCATGGCCAGCCCCCATATCACCAGCTTAACGATGGTCAGAATGCCGCGATAGGCTGCACTCTGAGCATTGTCGCCGCCCCGCTTTTTCCAATAGGCCTCAATGGAGTGAATGGCCAGAGCCAAAACGAACTTGGCCGCCAGATAGATCAGAATGACCGCTCCGGCAATATTGATCACCTTCTGAACCAAAGGCGAGACCGCCAGATTCTTGGTGCCCAAATAGACCGCCCCCAGATAGAGCAAAGGCACCACTTTTTTATCCACTGCCTCTATCAGCCGGTCATCAAAATCATTCTCGGTCTTGGCCGCCAGCCTCTTCAGGCGGTTGATGACGATCGCATCCGCAATCTTGATCACCGCAATAGTGCCCAGCATGATGGCCAGGCTTACGGCGTAATCCAGCACATGGTTGCCCCAAAATACCTGATTCAAAATTTCGTTGAACATTTATCCCTCTATCGGCCTGGTTAGATCTGCAGTTCGTCCATTATCTTTTCGGCTACCGAATAAGGATCGGTCTTTTTATCGAAAAGGTCCTGGATATTTTCGCCGTCTTCCATATCGCGGGTCAGCCTGGCCCTTGCCCATCCATCCAGCCGGTTGGTGATGATGGTATGAACCTCGTCCTTTATGCGCTTTTTTCTTTTCTCGGCCAGCCGGCCGCCATAATTCAGATAATCCCGGTGTTTTTCTACGGCCTCGATCAATTCCGCAATCCCCTGATTATCCTTGGCGATGGTCTGGATTATGGGCGGCAAAAAAGTATTCTCATCCATCTCTTTGACCGCCAAAAGCTGTTCCAGCTCTATCACACAGCGTTCAATCCCTTCACGGTCGGCCTTGTTGATGGCAAAAACATCGGCGATCTCCATGGTCCCGGCCTTCAGCACCTGGACATCGTCGCCCAGGCCCGGCACGGTGACCAGCACCGTGGTGTCAACCCGCCCGGCCACTTCCACCTCTGATTGCCCGATGCCCACCGTCTCGAACATGACGATATCATATCCGGCGGCATCCAGTATCTTGGCGGCATCGGAGGTGGCCAGGGCCAGCCCTCCCAGATGTCCCCGGCTGCCCATGGAGCGGATATAGACCCCCTCGTCAGTGGCGTGCTGCTGCATCCTCACCCGGTCGCCCAGGATGGCCCCGCCGGAAAAGGGGCTGGAGGGATCCACCGCCAGCACCGCCGCTTTCTTTTTTTGCTTGCGGTAGTATTTGAGCAGCTTGTCCACCAGGGTGGACTTGCCGCCGCCTGGCGGCCCGGTAATGCCGATAAGATAGGCCCGCCCGGTATGGGCATAGATCTTTTTGAGCAAAGAAGCCGCCTCGGCCCCGCCGCTTTCCACCAGGCTGATGCCCCGGGCGATGGCCCGGATATCTCCGGACAATATTTTATCGGCTAATTCGTTCATAGCTTAATGCTAACCGCAAAGACACTAAGTACGCAAAGGTATCCATGTATTCTCCGCCTCTGTGTCTCTGTGGCAGCGATCAGTTTTTATTGATGTAATCCACTACCTGCTGGGAGGAGGTCCCCGGCGTGAATATTTCCTTGATACCGGCGGCCTTCAGGCCAGGGATGTCGTCGGCCGGGATCACCCCGCCCCCGAAGACCTTGATATCCCCGGCGTTCTTCTCCTTTAAAAGCTGGACCACTCGGGGAAACAGCGAATTGTGGGCCCCCGACAGGCAGGAAAGCCCCACCCACTGCACGTCCTCCTGGACGGCGGCGGCGGCGATGGCCTCCGGGGTCTGGCGCAGGCCGGTATAGATCACCTCGAACCCGGCGTCGCGCAGGGCCCGGGCGATGTACTTGGCGCCCCGGTCGTGTCCGTCCAGGCCGGGTTTGGCAATGAGTATGCGGATCTTGTTTGGCATATGAATGCTCCGTTTTATTTTATCTTTTATTTGTTAACAGTTTCTCTGATCTCTTCTCTAAGCCTTTTCACCACCCGATCGCTTTTATCTAACGCTTCTTCGTTGGTAAATCGTATCACTTTTACTCCATAAGCAGTGATGATATGATCCCGCAGTTTGTCATAATCTTTTTGTTGTTCATGAATGCCACCGTCAATTTCAATTACAAGACCAATCTCATTGCAGTAAAAATCGGCTATGAACCCGTGGATGACCTGCTGACGCCGGAAGTGAAGCCCTTCGATCTGGTTTTGCCTAACCATATTCCAGAAAGCTTTTTCAGCCAGAGTCATTCTCTTCCGGAACTCTTTGGCAAGTTTGAGCTTTTTGTCGCTTACTTTTTGACGTTTTATTAACAACGTGCGCATGGTTTTGACCTAACCCCTGCCCCTTCCCCTTTGGGGAAGGGGTTCATTATTCCCCCTCCCAAAGGGAGGGGGGTAGGGGGGCGGTCCGTACCTATCCCCCGAAACCAATCCGCTTGGCGATGAGTATGCGGATCTTGTTTTGCATGTGACCGCTCCGTCAATATTTATAAATTATTGACCCTATCATGGAAGCATATTTTCTATAGCTATAAACTTGCCACTATTCATTAATCCTGCAAATCCATAATAACCCCAAGTTCCAGTATATTCCTTCTCAGATAATTTACCCGTAAGGTTGACATTACAATCAACCATATTGGGATTAAGATATACACACAACAAAGTGTCGTCTTTCAGACTGCAAACCAATGATCCCGAACCAGTCTGCGGTCCTATGTCCTGTTGATCATCTAAAGCTTTCAATTCCCAATCGCCGTAAGTCAAATCTTTCGCTATTCTGATGGTACCGCTAACCACAGCATTCCCCGATGTGTCATAGCCGAAATAAAAATATTGATTGCACCCTTCGGGATACAAGGGATCCTTTCTGCTGCAACCAGATAGAAAAGCAAGCACGATCAACGTCACGAAAATCCATGAATGCCTCTTCATTGTTTTCTCATGCACTTAATATTTGCCTCTCTCGCTTTTTTTATTTTCAGCCACCAAATATTTTCGTCCGAAACAGGCTGTATTATTGATCCCGAAGTTAAAATCAATGGAACCCGCTCCCGGGATAGATCAAATTCAAGGCCGCCAGAAATATGGCGTCAAACAAAGGATCGAACAGTCGCCAGGCCAGCATCAATCCAACGAATCCAAAGGCAGGATTGCCGACTATCTGCTGGTATTTCTGGGCTGTCTGCTCGTTTAGCAGCAGAGTTATTATGCTACTGCCGTCTAGCGGAGGCAGAGGGATCAGGTTAAGCACCGTCAACACCAGATTCAAAGTGAATAAGATGCTGAGCATGAACGCCGCCATTGATTCCCAACCTTGCCCTGCTGAGATGGTGATGGTTGAATAATGGACGGTGTCCGGTATGCCGAACACTCCCATCGAAATGCCCAACCGTATCCCTATCGCGGCCAGAATCACCAGGCAAAGGTTCGATGCCGGACCGGCGAAGGCCATCCATGCCGCCCGGCGCGGATGGCGGGCCGCCCAAAACGGGTCATAAGGGGCGCTGGCATATCCGAATGGCCACCCGATAAGGAACAGGGAGATGACGGGAAATACCACCATCCCCAAGGGCTCCCGTTTTATATGGGGAAGCGGGTTTAATGATACCTGCCCGCCTTTATAAGCGGTCATATCCCCGCCCCGTTTAGCCGCCCAAGAGTGCGCGAATTCGTGAAGGGTGACGGAGAACAAGAAGACTATGTACCAGCAAAACAATTCCGCTACGTTCATGGCCTTTTTGTTTCAATGATTCTAATGCTCAACTCCCAAATATCTTCGCCCGGAACAGAAAGAACACCGCGCCCAGCAGGCACAGCCCGGCCCACAGGTAATCCAGGCTGGGCTTCTCCCGCAGATACAGAATGGAGAACGGCACGAAAATGCTTAAGGTGATCACTTCCTGCAGGATCTTCAGCTGGCCCACGTTCATCACCTGGTAGCCGATGCGGTTGGCCGGCACCTGCACCAGGTATTCGAACAGGGCAATGCCCCAGCTGACCAAAGCCGCAAAGAACCACGACCGCCCGGACAAGTTCTTAAGGTGCCCGTACCAGGCAAAGGTCATGAAGACATTGCTGACGCACAGCAAGCCTGTGGTTAGGTAATATGAGCGCATTTACTTCTAACTGCTTCTTTAACGAACCGTAAACATAACGGAGGTGTCGCTTTCGGTATGATTTTGTGTATCATATGCAACAGCTACAAGGATGTGGTTGCCGGGAATCATAGGAAAAGAATCAACAACCGACCTTAAGGGAGCATAAGACCTCAAATCCTGGCCATCAAGCATGATCTTTATCCCTGAAAGATCGCTTCCGCCAGCCTCGATAACAACCACAACCGGGGTACACACCGAATCTCCGGGTTGTGGCTTGTTGATGGTAATGGTTGGGGATTTGTAAAATGGGTCTACACTGCAAGATGATAAAAAACCACACAATCCGACTAATAAAATTATTTTTACAAAGACAATTTTTATTCCAAATCTCCTTGATTATTTATCACCTCTTCCTTTGCGGGAATGGCCTGTACCGAGCATGTGGATTCTTTTTTGCCGACGCACAGTAACCCTGTGGTTAGGTAATATGAGCGCATAGGTTTGACCTATCCCTATTCCTCCCCTCGAGGGGAGGGAACAAGGGTGGGGTCTACAGCACCACGCTTTCCAGGTATTCCCCGAACACCTCGCGCAGCACCCCGCATACTTCTCCCAACGTGGCATACTGCCTGACCGCATTGAGAATGAACGGCATCAGATTATCCTTGCCCTGAGCGGCCTTGCGGATATCCTCCAACGATCTATTGACCGCTGCATTATCCCTCTTGGCCTTCATCTCGGACAGCCGCTTCATCTGGGCGTCCTGCACCGCCTGAGAGACCTTTAACAGATTCTTGGGCGCCTCTTCCTTGATGGTGAACTTATTGACCCCGACCACTATCCGCTCCTGCGATTCCACGTCCTTCTGATATCTGTAAGCGCTGTCCTGGATCTCCTTCTGGACGTAGCCCTTCTCGATGGCCTTGACCATCCCTCCCAGCTTGTCTATCTTGGCGATGTATTCCAGTGCTTTCGCCTCGATCTCGCTGGTGCGGGCCTCCACGTAATATGATCCGGCCAGCGGGTCCACGGTGTCGGCCGCGCCGGATTCGTGGGCCACTATCTGCTGGGTGCGCAGGGCGATGCGGACCGAGTCTTCCGTCGGCAGGGCCAGGGCCTCGTCGCGACTATTGGTGTGCAGGCTCTGGGTCCCGCCCAAAACTGCGGCCAATGTCTGAATGGCCACCCGGATGATATTATTGTCCGGCTGCTGGGCGGTCAAAGTGGATCCTGCCGTCTGAGTATGGAAGCGCAGCATCTGCGAGGAGGCTTTCTGGGCCTTGAACCGTTCCTTCATGATCCGGGCCCAGATCCGGCGGGCGGCCCGGAACTTGGCCACCTCTTCCAGCAGATCGTTGTGGGAGTTGAAGAAGAACGACAGCCGGGCGGCGAAATCGTCCACACTCAGGCCCGAAGCTATGGCCGCCTGAACATAGGCAATGCCGTCGGCCAGGGTAAAGGCCACTTCCTGGGTAGCCGAGCTTCCCGCTTCGCGGATGTGGTAACCGGAAATGGAGATGGTGTTCCATTTGGGCACCTGCTTGGCGCAGTATTCAAAGATGTCGGTGATCAGACGCATGCTGGGCTTGGGCGGAAAGATGTAGGTCCCCCGGGCGATGTATTCCTTGAGGATATCGTTCTGGATGGTGCCGTTCAGTTGGTCAGGCTTGACCCCCTGCTTTTCGGCCACCGCGATGTACATGGCTAAAAGGACCGAGGCCGGGGCGTTGATGGTCATGGAGGTGGAGACCTTGTCTAATGGGATGCCGTCGAACAGGATCTCCATGTCGGCCAAAGAATCGATGGCCACGCCCACTTTTCCGACCTCGCCGACGGACATGGGATCGTCGGAGTCGTAGCCGATCTGGGTGGGGAGGTCGAAGGCGATAGAAAGCCCGGTCTGGCCCTGGGCCAGAAGATACTTGTATCGCTTGTTGGATTCGGCCGCGTCGCCGAACCCGGCGTACTGCCGCATGGTCCAAAATTTTCCCCGGTACATGGTGGGCTGGACGCCCCGGGTGTATGGATACTGACCTGGAAATCCCAGGTCCTTCTGATAATCCAATCCCTCGGTCTCGCAGGGAGTGTAGACCCGCTTGACCTCGTCTCCCGAGGTTGACAGGAAAGCTTTTTTGCGTTCAGGATATTTGGCCAGCATCGGCTGGACGCAGGTATTATTCCACTCATTGAAAGTGGTGAACAGGTCGTCCTTTTTGACCGGTTTTGTCTTTGGGGCCGACGCCTTCTTGACTGCCTTTTTCTTGACTGGCAATGCTTTTTTTGTTATTTTCTTTTTGGCGGGTTTGCTGGCTTTTTTCATATCTCACCTAATATATATTGGTTGATTTTTGTTACATATTTAAGTTTTTTATTATATCACTATCAAGTTTAAAAAGCAAAATGTATTTTAAAAAATAAGAAGGGCCGCACCTTACTGCGGCCCTTATGCTTATTGGTTTGATAAAACTATCATTTGATGACTGTCAAACGCCCAGTAGCTCCAAAACTTCCTGCTGTCAGCCGGTAGAAATAGACGCCGTTGGATAGGACATTCTCGTTCAGTATGATCTGGTGATAGCCGGCCGGTTTTTGTCCTTCATCCACTGTCTTCACCAGTTGCCCGGCAATGTTGTAGACCTGGAATATGACATCGGCAGCACGGGGTAGCTGGTATTGGATGACAGTTTGGCCCCGCGATGGATTTGGATAGGCCCCGGCCAGGGCGAAGGCCTGCGGCGTCAGCGGCCGGTAGTTGGCGGTCACCGGCCCGTAGTAGACCGTATCCCCAGCCGTGCTGACCTCGGCTATCCGGTACATGTATCTGCCGGACACCAGCTGTACCCGATCCTGATAGCTGTACTCGTGGGGGACATTGCTGGATCCCTGGGCGGTCATTGTACCGATCCGGTCGTAGGCTCCTCCGCCTTCCGCCGTTTTCCGCTCTATCAGCCACCACTGGCTGTTCTCTTCGCTTTCGGTCCGCCACCTAAGCTCCACTGCCTCGTTTGTCTGCCCGACAGTGAAAAACGACAGGTGCACAGCTTGGGGACCGAGGTATATCCACTGGTCGGAAACAATTCCCTCATTATTATGAATGTCGTAAGCCGAAATGGTAAAACAGTCGTTGGTATTTAATGAGCCGGTATATGTGTAATTAGTATCCGTAGTAAATCCCACTAAGGTTCCATTGCAGTAAACCGCATAGTCCCGCAGATCGCTTTCGGAATTGCTTTCCCAGGTCAGCACCAGACCGGCCGAGGTTTCCCCGTCCAGGCCAACCACCTTGGCCGGGGCCAGGTCGTCCACCGAATAGCCGGAATCGGGGTAAGAATCCCAGTAAACTAGCGGGTTGTCGGTCTGGGCCGAAACGAAGAAGTGGTGCCAGGCCATCTCCCCGGTCATGGTGTCGCACAAAGTGGGCATGGGATAGGAATAGGCAGTCAGGTAGTGCTTCCAGGGTATATTGGCGATCCACTCCCAGGCGTAGGACTTGCTGTCCAGTTCGGTCAGGCGGTAGGCCGGCCCAGTGAAATCGATAGTGATGTCGGACGGTTCCACCAGTTTGGCACCTTTGGAGATCAGGCTCTTGGCGGCATCACCGGTCAAACTTCGCCACAGGGAATAGAAGCTGATGGTGGTGTCGGGATATGCATCCAGTGCGGACGGTGTCCATTGCAGGTTCACATAGCCGCCCTGGTCGTTGGGGATGTCACCTATCCCGGTGATGGTCGGAGCATTGTGTCCGGAATAGCTGCCATCGTAACCATCCAGCCGCTGGGCATATATATCACTGCCGTTTCGCCCATCCTGCCAGGCTATAAAGACTCCACCGGCATCATCCGTGCAGATTGCCGGATTCAATTGGCCGCCGGCCGCATGGCACACCGATTGAGCCTGCCACCAGGTTTTTTCCACGTCATAATTTGCCCGGCAGGCAAATATATCATAGCTGTTGGTGGAATAATCCATGCCCATCCAGGTGACGAAGGCCCCGCCCATGCCGTCCACAACCATCTTTGGTTTTGATTCATCGTACGGGCTCCATGTAGCGGGCCATCCTGTAACCACCTTTCCGGCGTTGTCAATTTTCACGATTTCAATATCGTAGTTTCCGTTCTTGGCCGTTTCGTAGGCTATAAGGCTCGTGTGTGTGTAAAAATCACTGATGCACACGATGGCGGGGTTCTGCTGATTGCCGCTCATATTGTTGATCATCTCGCCGTTCTTCGTCCAGGCTCGAGATCCGTCATACCACATCAACCACTGGGCATAAATATCATAGCTGCCGCTTCGGTCGTCCTGCCAAACTATCTGGGCCCCTCCGATATAGTCGGCGGCAATGGCGGGCTTCAGTTGGTTCCCGGTGGTGTCGCAAACCGTCACTCCGTTGACGGTCCACTTGACTGTCCCGTTACCCAGGACCCTCTGGGCATAGATATCATAATTAGTGCCGCTCCGGTAATCCTGCCAGACAATGACGGCTCCGCCGAAGTTGTCGGTCGCCATCACCGGTCCTGTCTGGTGGTTGGCGGCATTGCAGACCGCCATGCCGTTGCGGCCCCAGACCGTGGTCCCTGTGGCCACTATCCTCTGAGCATAGATGTCGTAGCTGCTGCCGTTCCGGTAATCACTCCAGGCGATGATGGCCCCGCCCGTTCCATCGGGAACAATGGCCGGATACTGCTGCTTGTTTGACGTATCGCAGACCACCGCACCGTTGGCGGCCCAGACAGTATTCCCTGAGCTGTCCACCCTCTGGGCGTAAATGTTCGCGTTACCGGAGCCATTCCGTTCATCCTGCCAGACGATGACAGCTCCACATGCCCCGTCGCTTATGATCTTTGGATACAACTGGCTGCTGTCCGCTGTGCAGATGGCCACCCCGTTGGCCAGCCACAGTGGCTTACCATATTTATCCACCCGTTGGGCATAGATATCGGACATTTCTTCCTCAACATCGGCGCGATAATCCTGCCAGACCATTATTGCGCCTCCTTTCCCGTCCGGTATTATCTCGACGGTATTCTGGGAGTATATGGCATTGCATATTGCGTTGCCGTCTTCGATCCACTGGGCTTGGGCCGGCAAAGCCGCCAGCAGAAGGACTGCCAGAGCCGCTGACCATGTCATGTTTTTCATGTTTGCACCCCTACGGTTTTAGTTAAAACGGCGGGGAGCGGCTGCATATGCAGCCGCTCCCACAAAGGAAAGTGTTTATTTCAGAATGATTATTTTCCTGGTGGCGCTGAAATCCCCGGCCTGTAACCGGTAAAAGTAGACCCCGTTCGACAGCACATTATCAACCAGTTTTATCTGATGATATCCCGCCTGTTTTTGCCCTTCGTTGACCGTCTTCACCAGCTGCCCGGCCACATTGTAGACCTGAAGCTGGATATTGGACGCCTTGGGCAGTTGGTATTTGATGACCGTCTGGCCGCGGGAAGGGTTGGGATAGGCTGCCTGCAGGGCGAAAGTTTTGGGCAGGCCACTTTCAGTCGGGCTTCCTTCAACGCCAGATATTAGGTTACGGAGTTTGAATACCCGGGAAGCGCTGGTCGTCGAATTGGCCATGCCGTAAGGATTATAGGCGTGATCCCAGGTCTGGATATAATAGGTGATACTGGCGGTATCGCCCTCGGCCACCATCTGCGCCGGGATCTCAGCCACGAATGTATCCGCCAGGGCCCTGACCATGGTCACCGAAGGTATCGATTTGGTTAAATTATAGAACATCTTGGCCGAATCTACCCCGGAAAAATCGGTTAGGACAGCCTTTACGGTATAGGGCCCATAGCCTCCGGTCGAATCGTTGTCGTCCGGCAGGCTGTCCCACCAGGCGATGGCCGGACCGTTGGGGTAATCCAGCCGGTACATCACATCCGTAATGATATTGCCCATAAAGGGCGTTCCCATACCCAGATTATTGGTTGTTGCTGCCTGGGTTTCTAAGGCGCCTCGGCGATAAACATTGTCGCCGAACAAAGCGGTATCGGCTCCCCAACCGTTACCGGTCAGCCAAACCAGGGTGGATTCATCGCTGGAAGAGTAATATCCTAATTTCCAGAACGACTGACTGGTGGCCAGGCTAAAGAATCCTTGGCTGATCGTTGTCCGGTAAGGTTTCCAGTGGTTGATGGATGAAACGCCGCGGTTTTGGTTACTTCCCGGAAACACATGTTCCCAGGTGCTGCCGCCGTCATAGGTATTTACCTTGGTGTCCTGCTCTACAATCTGGTCCATGACCACTGCCCTCCCGGCGGTATAACAGGCCAGATAGACCTTGCCGGTGGCCGGATTTACCGCCACCTGCCTGGGCCCGGCCGGCATGGCCATGGTCTTGACGCTGCGGCTGGCACAGTCTATGATGCTCAGGCTGCTGCCGTCGCTGTTGGATACAAACACCTTGCCGGTGACCGGATCGGCCGCGATCCATTCCGGATGAACCCCCACCTTGATGGTGCTGGTGCCATTGGTGGCCCCGTCGATCTCGGTCACCGTGCTGTCGTTATAGTTGGTGACGTAGATCTTGTTGTTGGCCCGGTTGACCGCCACTCCGGACGGCCAGTTGCCCACCGTTACGTTGGTGCTGGTATTGGTTGCCCCGTCGATGACCGCCACCTGGCCGCTGGTCTGAAGCTTGGCCACGTAGATCTTGTTGGTAACCGGGTTGACATCGATCTTGTACGGTCGGTTGACCGAAACCGAGGTTATCACCGTGTGGTGGGCCCCGTCGATGACTGTAACGGTATTGCTGACATCATTACCGACGTAAATACGGTTGGTGACCGGATTCACCGCGATGGAGAACGGTTTGTTACCGACCAGAACCGAGGTTGTGTCCCAGTCCTTGCCGTCTATAACCTTTATCCGAGTGGCGCCGGCAATGAAGCTGTTTACATAGATAAAGTTGGTCAAGGGATTCACCGCTATCACAGTCGGCAAGGTGTCCACCGCAATGGTCCGCTCTACAGAATAACCGGAACCGTCAATAACCGAAACCGATTTACCGGCAAAATTGCAAACGAAAACTTTATTGGTCATTGGATTCACTGCCAAGCCGCGGGGATCGTCCCCCACCGGTATAGTCAGGGTATCACCGTTAGCCTTGACCACCGTCACGTTGTCGGCACTGCTATTGGAAAAGAAAGCGTCACCTGTGATGGGATTGACCGCTACGAATTGTGTTCCGCTTTTAGATGCTACGAGAGTGGTGTCGAAGTCTGACCCGTCTATCACCACCAGGCTATCAGGATTGCCGGTATCCAGAGAGGTGTAGATTGTATTTGTCATTGGATTTACCACCACCTGCCGCGGCGGATGGCTGAGGATGATGGAATCCTGTATTCCGCCGTTGCGCCAGTCCGCTATTCGCAGAGCATTATGTGAATTATTATTGGCAATATAAAGTTTCCCTGTGGCCGGATTCATGGCCATGTTCAGAGGATAGCTGCCCACATTTATCGTCTGCACAGCTGTGTTGGTGGAACAGTCAATGGCCGTAACCGTACCTCCGTTATGGTTTCCTACATAAATACGTTTTGCACCGGGATCGGACACCATGTTTATCGGCCCATCGCCAACGGAGATCTTTTTAAGAAAACTGGGCATGATCCCTGAGCAATCGTACACCGACACACTGTCTTCGCTGGTGTTGGTAACATAAGCCATGTTTACAGCCGCATTGATGACTATTCCTTGGGCCAGATGGCCGCTCCTAAAGTGCATAAGGCTGTACTGACCAAGGTTCAGGGTGCTGATGGTATCCGATGAAAGGTACCTGATGAACAGGGCATGGTTAACCGGATTCAGAGTTAACGAATAAGGGCCATTTTCGACCGGGTAGGACAGCCACAGAGTGTCGCTGGCAAATATGCTGATGGTGTCGCTTTCGTAATTGGCCACATATAATCGGTCATTATCCGGGTCTACCACCATGGAAGTGGGGCCTTTTTTTACCGGGAGTTTGTTCAATATTGTGCCTGCCGTGTCAAGCACTACCACGGTATCATTGGTTACCGAACCGTTGATGGCTACGTATAATTTTCCGGTGACTGGATTAAACGCCAAGCAATTCGGTTGGGCTCCCACTACCCAGTCTTGCACTTGGTTGGTCTTGCAATCAACAACCGTGACCGTTCCGCTGGTACCGCTGAGGTTGTTAGCAGTGAACACCCGGCTACGCACCGGATCCACAGCCATGTTCACTACGTCGTTGCCGGTAGGTACGGTAGCAGTGTGCCAATCAGCTGAAACCGGAATGGCCGCCAGCATTGCTGCGGCTAACGACAGCAGGGCAAATTTACACCAGATTTTCATGGGTCATCTCCTTTATAAAATTGTTATGTTTTAAGCTTTCCATTCAATATCCCAGTATATCCAAAGCTCCTCCCGACGAAGCAGCGGCCGGAATAGTTTCCTTTTGATCGCTCTCCTCCGGTTTAAGGGTTATCCCCAATGCCCGCCGCTGTTCATTGGTGGTGGCCGGACGGGCCTGGATTATACGCACATATTTACGAATCACCCGCGAGCTATAACCCCTTTGCTTTTCCTTGGCCTCGGTGGCTTTTCTGGCCGAGGCTTGCGCCAAATGATGTTCCAACAGGGATTCTTCCCATATTTTATGCACGGCCTTCAACTCGGCCACTTCATGCTTTAACAATCCCAGGTTGGTAGAATTTTTAAATATATATTCTAAAAAGGATACGAACCAGCGATCATATTCGCTGTCGGTCCGGGGCAAATAGTCAGGCATATTAAGTATCCCCAAATTTAACGGTTTTCCGATACCCGGGGTATTTTTTTCCGTTCCCCTGAACGATAGATGAGTATACAATACCGATTCTTAGATTTTTCTTAGATTTCTGGACAATAAAAAGAGGCCCATTTTATGGGCCTCTTTGACGCGATTTTAAGGTCAAGATAAATATCTATTATATATCTCAATAGTATCTTGGCTGGGTTTGGCCTTAAGCTCTTTCATCAATGCCTTTTGCAGTTTTATATAAGTATTTTTGACCTGGTTTATTTCTCCCTGAGCGCCGTCTATTCTGATAAGCCCCCTGGCAGCCTCCTCGCAAAGTCCGTCCCTTGCGAAGGCGGCAGCATAGAACTCCCGGCTGTTTTTTAATTCGTTATCCCGCAGATGAAGTGAACCCAGTTTCAAAAGCATCTTTTGGTGCTGATCCTCATATCTTCGGGACAATTCCTGTACCCAGTTGCCGCTCCACCCGGCGCAAAAGTCGCTACGTATAAGTTCCAATGCCTGCCCGATCAGCGCTTTGGCGGACTTTATGTCGGCTGCCCTTTCAGCTTCCTTGGATTCCGTCCACAACCTGTCAAAATCGGCAAAATCACCCGCGATCTGTATTTTTTGTGCGAATAGATATCGTCCGCTTTCTTTGATAATGGCTTTGTCGAAATTCCTTCCCAAGGCCTTCTTTAAGCCATTTCTCAATTCGAACATCACCAGATGAAAATTGTCAATCCCCTGTTTGGGCTTGGCGGACGGCCACATAGCCTGCAATATCTCATCCCGAGTCAGGCCCCGGTCTTGATGGTATGCCAGCAAGCAAAGCAATTCCTGCGCTTGGTGACGCAACCCAGAAGCAATATCCTTTTTTCCGTTCAAAATCTTAGGCGGTCCTAAAAGCTCAAATCTTAGGTACAATCTTTCTTCTGTTTTGGTCTTGGCGTTCGCAAGACCAAAGGAAGGGATGGTCCTCAGATAAAGTTTTTCGTCTTTGCAGGCTCCGGCCAGTTTCGCCAAAAGCTGGTTGGCTTTCAATTCGCATGACAGAAGCCCGTCGAATCCGTAATCCTTTGATGCAACAATCGCCCTTGCCAACCACTTTTCAGCATTCCGGTTATGCTTCTGACCGGTCCTTACTCCGGCTTCGGCCAAATTACATATTATCTCTCCCATCCTTCCGAAGTATTTGATCGCCGGCTCCCGGCAGGAATCCAGTGATTCCTGGGCTTTCCCGTAACGTTTTTGCTGGATCTCTATCAAGGTCTGTTCCAGAAGCACAGCAATGCGGTCCAGAGGTCCCAACGGCTGCTGTTTCATCAGGTCCAGATAATGTTCGGCTGCTGAAAGATCGCTTCGGTATCGGTTCAGGCGGCTCATCTGACGCAAAGCAATGCATACCGACCTGGTCCAATTCATCTCCCGGAATATCTGCAGGGCCTTGTTCAGGTGTTTTTCGGCCTGATCCCAATTTCCGCGGAAAAGATAAAGATAACCGAAGCCGAATTCCAGCATTGATTCCGAGAAAGCGTCCTCGTATCCGCGGCACAGGACCTGACCCTTTTTCAGGCACTGTTCGGCCCATTCGATACGGCCGTAATCCAGGGCCACCTTGGCAGCGTTGTGAAAATATGATCCAACCAGATGCGAGTATTGATCTCCGATCTTCTCAATTATCCCTTTGTAAACATTGAAGGCCTGACGCTTATCGCCTTCGCTTTCAAGTAAAATGGCCTGCTTCTGTTCGATGTAAACCGCCTGCATATTGTTGGATGATCCTTTTAGCAGACCACGGGCTTTGGTCAGGCAAACCTTGGCTTTTGAGGCATTGCCCAAGCCCTCCAGCCAAACCTGGGCGGTAAACCCCAAGATGGAAATCTTGAGATCGCGGTTTTCCGGAGGACAGGCCCTCAGAGCTTGGGCGAGAGTTTCTATGGCCTGATTATACTCACCCTTGCGGTGCAGGACGATGCTCTTTTCGTACAGCACGTAGGCTTGGGACGGCCCTTGTCCGCTTGTTCCTTTAATTCCCTGCTCCGCCTTCCGGTAATAATCCTCGGCCTGCTCCAGTTTTCCCTTTTCCTTGTAAAGCACCGCTTGAACCGCATACAGCCATGGATTTTTAAGATAAGCTTGGGAAGAAAGCCTTTCCAGCCAGGATCTAAGCTGGGCGAACTGGGCCCGGTTGATCATCCCCTCTCTTTCAAGAGCGATCAAGCGGACCGCTTCTTGGTCCATTCCGGCTGAAATGTAATGCCCTATAGCTTTGGTTCTGTCGTTTAATTTTTCAAAATAGCCGGCAGCTCTGGCATGCAAAAGATTTCTTTCCTCGGTATCGGTCAATTGGTCGTAAAGGAATTCGCGGAACAGGCGGTGGTACCGGTATCCATCTTTACCAGACTGAGTTACAAAAAGATTGCTGGCAGATAGTTCCGACAGCATCCTATCCGGATCTTTTTCATTCAAGACATTGCCGCAGGCATCGGGCGTCATTATTTCAAAAACCGAGCTTTTCCTTAAAAAATCCCGGGTTGCCATCTTTTCTCTGGAGAATATCTCACCGGCAAAATAACGAAAAAGATCTCCGCTCTCTTCCATGTAAGAGTCGATATTTTCTCGCATCTTTCGGACATCATTTCCGCATGATTGCAGGATCAGATGAAGCCCGGTGATCCATCCCTCGGTCCGTTCAACAATGTTTTTGATCTCGCCGGGAGAAATATCCATCCCATATGTCTCTGTCAGCAGTGTTTTTGTATCGTCCTCGCTGAAACGCAAAGCTTCCCTGGAAAGTTCCGCTACATCCCTTTTTGCTTTCCATTTGGGCAATGAGGGCAACGGTGGCTCCTTGCGTGAGGATATTATCACATGAACGGTAGCTGGAAGATGATCTATGAAGTAGTCTAAAGCCGCATGAACCGGACTGTCATCGGAAAGATTGTGAACGTCGTCCAGCAGGATGAACAGCTCCTCGTTGCGCTTTTCCATCAGTTCGTTGAGCAGGGTCCCCATGGCCAAACGGGGATTCTGGCCCAGATCCGTGCCGCGCTCTACCAGGGTTTTGCAGCGCCGGGCCAATCCGGGCTGAAACCTCTCCAAGCCCCATATCAGACAGGAAAAAAAGGTCACCAGATCGCTGTCACCGGCCTCGAGTGACACGAAAACGCACGGCAGATGGGCCTTTTCTTTGACCTGTACCAACAGGGTGGTCTTGCCGTAACCGGCGTCCCCGATTATCATCAACAGTTTATGATCCAGGCTGTTTATTATTTGGGACAACAGCCGGTCCCTGAAAACGGTGCCCGGTTTGATGCCCGGCATCTGCAGTTTGACCAGCAACGGTTCAGGTGATCGATATGCTTCGGATATGGATCTCATACATCGCTTTTATCGGTTTAGAAATTATCTCCTAACGTTTTCATTATATCAATCCGGCTCTCGAAAAGCAAAATAATTCGAATTTATTTTATTGACAAAATCCCTTCAATCCATTATCCTTAAGCAGAAAGGACAATCCTATGGATAGACACACCAAAATTTATTTTTCCGGCTATAATTCCCCGGTCGGCCAGCTTTACCTGGCGGCTACCGACAAAGGCCTATTGCGGATCGCCCCGGCCAAGGGATCGGAGTTATCCTTTATAATGGATCTGGGTATAAGTCATTTTGATGTGGTGCATAGCGAAAAACCTTTTGAAGCCCTAAAAAAGCAACTGACTGCCTATTTCAAGGGCCGCCCGGTGGTATTCCGTTTTAAAGCGGATATAAGCCGCGGCACGGACTTTCAAAAAAGTATCTGGCGGATATTATCAAACCTGCTGCCCGGCCAGATGGTCACCTATGGAATGCTGGCCCGGGAGATCGGACGGCCCAAAGCGTCACGGGCGGTGGGCCAGGCGGTAGGCGCCAATCCCCTACCGGTAATAATCCCCTGCCATAGGGTGATCGCTTCGGACGGGTCTTTGGGCGGTTTCGCCTGGGGAATAAAGGTCAAGAAAAAACTGTTATCCATCGAGGGGATACGATCATGAAAAGAAAGACGGCCGTCAAAGAACGGAGGAAATTCTTCCGCCTGCCGGTGGAAATAAAAGTAAAGTTCAAACCCCTGGACAGCCTTATAGACACCAAGGGACTGAAGGCGGCCAAGACCAGGGACCTCAGCACCGGCGGGATACTTTTCAATTCCCCGACGAAGATGACCCCGGATGATACCCTGCAGCTTAAGCTCGACTTCACCCGGGGCAAGAGCAAGTATGACCTGGCAGCCATCGGCCGGGTGGTGCGTTGCAGCAAATTGGAAAACGGGCAATATCATATTGGCGTACAATTCCTGGAGATCTATCCCGATGATCTTACTTTACTGAAGGGGTATATCGAAAAGAAGGCCAAAAGGATCTTTTGATCTTGTCAGAATAGGAAAAGGGGCGGTTTTCACCGCCCCTTTTTATCTATCTCCGCTATGGCTGCGCGTAAAGCCTTATCAATCATATCTTGGGGAGGGATTTCTATCAACCCGTTCTCCAATATCACCCTCATGACATCACGGGCCTGTTTGATATCATTCGCAGTACGGCGATAGACCTCGCTGGGGGATATTGCCAGTCTGGCAGTTCCGTCGGCCACCGCCTGTTCGGCTACCTTTGACGCCACATATGGAAAGACCGCTGTTTCATCCATGGCGGGTATTATATATTCCGGGGTCAAGCCTTTTTTCTCAGCATAATCGGCCAGGGCCTTGGCTGCGGCAATAGCCATGTTATCGGTTATCTTTCTGGCCCGAACCAGCAGAGCCCCTTTGAGAATTCCGGGAAAGCCCAGTGAATTATTGACCTGGTTGGGAAAATCCCCCCGGCCGGTAGCCACAATAAATGCTCCGGCCTCTTTGGCGGCATGAGGATAAATCTCCGGCACCGGATTGGCACAGACAAAGACTATCGCTTTGGGAGCCATGCTTCTTATCCATTCCGGTTTGACCACATCCGGACCGGGCTTGGACAGGGCAACCAGCACATCGGCCCCTTTGATAGCATCCTCGATGGTCTTGACCCCATTGGGATTGGTCTTTTGGCAGATATTCCACTGGGGGTAATACCTGACGTCGGACTCGATATCCTGACGATGCCTTCCCAAAGAACCGCCAACGTCAAACATGATCATATTTTCCGGCCTTCCACCATCGGCCGTCACCAGCCGGAAAATTGTGGTGTTGGCGGCCCCGGCTCCGAAGAAGACCATTTTGGCTTGGGAGATCTTTTTGCCGGCCAGCTTCAAAGCGCTGATCAGCCCGGCCAGGATCACACAGCCGGTTCCCTGGGCATCGTCGTGCCACACCGGGATATCGCATTCCTCACGGAGCACGTCCAGCACCTTATAACAATTGGGCTGGGATATGTCTTCCAGGTTTATCGCCCCAAAGCTGTGCTGGCATCGTTTGACGAACTCGATTATCTTTTCGGGATCGTTCTCTCCTCGGTCGTTGTGGCTGTCCAGGCACAGGGGAACGGCATCCACTCCGCCCAGGTATTTCATCAAAAAGGCTTTGCCCTCCATGACGCCCAGCCCGCCCGAGGGAGTGACGTCCCCGTCGCCCAGCACCCGGGTGCCGTCCGATACCACCGCCACCAGATTGCCCCGGCCGGTGAGTTCGAACGAAGCATCGTTCTCGTCGCGGATGGCGGTGGACACCGCCGATACTCCCGGCGTATACCAAGCATTGAACCAGTTGCCGCCAGGGACCGGAGCTCTTGGCATCATCTGGACCTTGCCTCCATAGAAGTGGTGGGCGGACAAAGCCAGCTTTTTATAGAAAATGGTTTTGGCCCGGGCCACCTGTTCTTCGGTAAAATCGGCCGGAAAACATTCGTCCAGGTTGCTAAGGTCTGTTTTTATATTCTTTTCAGGTTCCATCTCTTCCATTCCGTTGGCCCATCATCTTTATCGTAGTTCCTTGTTGCATCAGAATTTCACCTTGTCGCCTGCCTTGATGCCGTTCTGCTCGAACCAGCCGGCGTTGGTCTCGATCACGTAAAGGGCCGGAGCCAAAGATCGGTAGCGGGGCCCCTCATCCAGCGGCTTCATACTGAGAACGTTTATGATGCTCCCTTTGTCCGATATAAAGGCGATGTCCAGCGGGATATAGGTATTCCTCATCCAAAAGGACTGCATCTGCGGATACTCAAAGATGAACAGCATTCCCTCGTCGCCGGGCATGCTCTTGCGGAACATCAGGCCCCTTTCGCGGGTGTCCGGCTGGTCGGCTATTTCGACCCACAGGACCTGTGAGCCTATCATAATCTTGGTCCGGCCGGGACGTTCCGATTGTTGCTGTTCGGCCGCGTTGGTCTGTTGGCTGTTTCTCACGGACTCCTGTCGGCAGCCCATGACAGACAACAGCATCACTGATGTTATAATTATTTTAAATTTCATCATCTTTCAATCGGAAACGATAACACGACCGAATTTTACGGTGCACTAAATATATCGCCTTTGATTTTGAAGGAATGCCTTGCCTTTGTTCTATGATCGTTTCGCTTTTGCCGCCTTCTGTTTGGCGATCCCCAGGATCAGTCCCAGGGCTATGGCCAGCAGGGCCGCCACCACCACCCGGAACTCCGGGGGCAGCATGAAATTGACCGACTGGACCGGCAGCCAGAACCAGACGATGGACCAGCCTACTATTTTGAACATGTTGTCCCAGTCTATGTTCCGGTAGGTCTCTATCAGCGGCCACTTGGAGAACAGTTTTTTATGGTCGATCAGGGTGTCGGTGATACGGTGGAAGGTCATGAAGGGGAAACCGAACACCGCCTGAAAGAAGAACGATTTCCAGAAGGCGGTCAGCCAGGACACTCCCCGGCCCGGCAGATAACCCAGATCCAGCAGGCCTTCCGTCCCGGCCGAGAACAGTGGGAATGCCAGGGTCATCATCACACCCAGAAGGCCCCAGACCAAGGCTCGCTGCCATAACCGGATGCCCTTGAGCTGCCATCGGCCGGAGACCACCTTCCGGCTCAGCAGTTCGCCCATGGTTCCCAGCAAAATGAACTTGGCCATGCCCATCAGGTAGGGATGGGCCCGGGTGGCAGCCACGAAGATCTCCCTTGAGGCAGGAACGCCAAGCACGGTCAGAACCCCGGCCAGGATGAACAACCAGATGGTGGTGATGAATATTTCCATTATTTCAGATTCCCGGGCAGAAGAATGGAGAACTTGCAGTGCTCGTCCCCGCTGATGATGGCCTCCAGCACTTCCACCCGGACCGTGGTCTTGAATATTCCTTCGTAGATCCCCTTGTACCATCCGGCGCTACAGTGGCAGTATTCCTTGGAGATCCGGTTTTTCGTGGCCCGCATCAGGGGGCAGAAACAGGCCGCCATCTGTTTTTCGTAAGGAGTAGCGGCCTTGGCAAAGGCCTCCGGGTCCCGAGGATCGCGGACCTCGTAGATCACATTGCCCTCCCGGTAGGGATGGCCGAATTTTCCCTTGTCAGCGCACATGGCTTCCAGCACCCGGTCCACGCTTTTGGTCTCGGCATACAACTTGGCCAGGGCATCGATCGGCCCTGTCCCGAACTCCTCGGTAAAAACGCAGGCCCGACACTGCATGATCTCTTCCCTGGCTGTTTGATCGGAAACCTCTGCTGTCAGCCGCTCCATGGCCGCTTCCGACCAGGCCGCGTAGTCTTCGGGTTTATCCGGGATCCGGTCGTAACCCGCGATCACGGAATTGCCTTTGCCGGGGGCATGGCGGTCTATCTGGGCCGCCCATTTCTTCATTTTATCCGCCAGCCAAGACATTGAGCGCTTCCTCCATTATCGATTGACAATGATCCTGTGACCTTATCGCTACTTGCCCATGGCCTTTTTCATGGTCTCGCCCATCTCGGCCGGGGTCTTGGCCACTTTGATCCCGGAGGCTTTCAGCACCTTGACCTTCTCGGCGTAGGTGCCCTTGCCTCCGGAGATGATGGCCCCGGCGTGGCCCATCCTCCGCCCCGGAGGCGCGGTGGCCCCAGCGATAAAGGCCGCCACCGGTTTGGAAAAATTCTTCTTGATCCAGCGGGCGGTCTCCTCCTCCAATGATCCCCCGATCTCGCCGATCATCAGCACCGCCTTGGTCTGCTTGTCGGCCTGGAACAATTCCAGAGCGTCGATGAAGTTGGTGCCGATCACCGGGTCGCCGCCTATCCCTATGCAGGTGCTCTGCCCGATGCCCAACTTGGTCAGTTGATTGACCGCTTCGTAGGTCAGGGTGCCGCTGCGCGAGATCACGCCCACCGGCCCTTCCTTGTGAATGGCGGCCGGCATGATGCCCACCTTGGCCTTGCCCGGCGAGATGGCCCCGGGGCAGTTGGGCCCTATCAGCCTGGTCTTTTTGCCCCGCATGTAGCGTTTGATGAACATCATGTCGTTGGCCGGCACCCCCTCGGTGATGCAGACCACCAGCTCCAGCCCGGCGTCCACCGCCTCCAGGATGGCGTCCCGGCAGAACAGGGCCGGCACGAAGATCATGGTGGCATTGGCCTTTTGTTTCTCCACCGCCTCGGCCACCGTGTCAAATACCGGATATCCTTCATGCATGGTGCCGCCCTTGCCTGGCACCACCCCGCCCACGAACTTGGTGCCGTATTCCGCGCTCTTGAGAGAATGGAAAGTGCCATGCTGCCCGGTGAAGCCCTGGCAGATCAAACGAGTGTTCTTGTCGACTAATATCGCCATATTATTTCGCCTCCTTGACAATGAGCTGGGCCGCCTCGGCCAGCGACGAGGCCGGGATTATCTTCAGGCCCGAGCCGGCCAATATCTTCTTTCCTTCTTCCACGTTGGTGCCGTCCAGCCGGGCCACGATCGGCACTTTGACCCCCAGGGTCTTGGACGCCGCCACGATCCCCCCGGCGATCACGTCGCACTTCATGATCCCGCCGAAGATGTTGACCAGGATGCCCCGGACGTTGGGATCGGATAAAATTATCTTGAAGGCCTCGGTGACCTTCTCGGTGGAGGCCGAACCGCCCACGTCCAAAAAGTTGGCCGGGCTGCCGCCGTAATGCTTGACGATGTCCATGGTGGCCATGGCCAGGCCGGCCCCGTTGACCAGACAGCCGATGGTTCCGTCCAGCTTGATGTAATTGAGATCGGATTTGGAGGCTCTTACCTCGTTGGGGTCCTCCTCGTCAATGTCGCGCAGTTCCAGGATCTCGGGATGCCGGGCCAGCCCGTTGTCGTCGAAGGTGATCTTGGCGTCCAGCGCGAACAGGGTATCTTCGGGCGTCCGCACCAGCGGGTTGATCTCCACCAGCGAGGCGTCCTTGCCGATGAACAGTTTATACATCCCGGACATCACCTGGACCAGCTGCTTGGCCAAAGCGCCCTTGAATCCCAGTTTCCTGGCCATCTCCGTCCCGTGATAGGCCCGGTAACCGCAGGCCGGATCGACACTGACTTTGATGATCTTGTCCGGCGTCTCCGCCGCCACTTTTTCGATCTCCACCCCGCCCTCGGTGGAGCCGATGAAGATGTAGCTGGCGGTGGCCCGGTCGGCCAAAAAGCCCAGGTAGTATTCTTTGGCGATGCGGGTGTCCTCGGCCACCATTATCCGGCGGACCAGCTTTCCCTTGGTCCCCGTCTGGGGTGTGACCAGCGTCATGCCCAGGATGTTCTTTGCATGGGTCAGCGCCTCTTCCTTTGTTTTGGCCAGCTTGACCCCGCCGGCCTTGCCCCGCCCCCCGGTGTGGGCCTGGGCCTTGACGATCCAGGGCGGGCCGATCAGCCGGGACAGCTTTTGCTCCACCTCGTCAACGCTGATGGCCATGAAATCCGGCTTGACCGGGATCCCGTGGTCGCGCAGCAGCTGGCGGGCTTGGTATTCGTGAATGTTCATGGTGTTTTATAATATTGTTATTTTTATAATTGGTGCAAGTATTACTTTTGTTTTATTAATTCTTTGAGCTTACTAATAAATATTTTGTCTTCTGGTTTCATTTTTCTCATTACTTGTCTATATTTATCGTCCTTTTTATAATTTAACACTACGACATCCTTAAGAAAATTGCACTCAAAGGTTTCTCCCCTAATAACAAATACATCAATAAAACTAGCGTAAGAAGTTGACCAATCGTTTTTATTGTTTGCAAACCATTCTTGCACTAACATGTATTCAGTAGATGTAGAGTCATACTTGTTCATTACTCTTGTGTTGTCTTGAATATATGATATTTCAATGTTGGCCGGAAATACTTTATTTTCGCCATTGTTTTCACAACCTATCATTGTTAACAATAAGAAAACAAAGAGTATGTATTGTTTGGCTGATTTCATTTAGATTTCTCCTGCTGAATTTTCTTAATCACGCCACCCTATTAGTTTCTATCCCCTTCTCAAAATCCGCAATGTTCCTGAACGTCACTTCCAGCTTCCGCAACAACGCCTCGTGGGTCTTGTAGCCCAAATGCGGCGTCAGCACCGTGTTCTTGGCTGTCAACAGTGGGTTGTCCTGGCTGGGCGGCTCGCTGCCGAACACGTCCAGCCCGGCGCCGGCCAGTTTCCCGTCGTTTAGCGCCTTGGCCAAAGCCGCCTCGTCGATCAGCCCGCCCCGGGCGGTGTTGATCAGGTAAGCCGAGGGCTTCATCCTGCCGATCCGCTCCGCGTTCATTATATGCTTGGTCTCGCCGTTAAGGGCCAAGTGCAGGGAAACGATGTCCGTATCCTTCAGCAGATCCTCCAGACTGCAGTAGGTCCCGCCCAGTTTTTCAAACTCATCCTTCTTTGCCCGGTTGTAACCCAACACCTTGCAGCCGAAGGCGGCAAATAGTTTTGCCGCGGCCAGCCCGGTGGCCCCGGTGCCCACTATGCCGACGGTCTTGCCCTTGAGCTCGACGCCGTCCGGGAAGGCATAGAACTTCTGCTCGGTCTGGCGGGAGTGGGCATCGCCCTTGGGAATACTGCGGAGCAGAGACAACGCCAGGCCCAGCGCCAGCTCGGCCACCGAGTCGGTGGAGTATCCCGGCGTATTGTATACCGCTATTCCCTTCTCTTTGCAGGCAGTCAGGTCCACATGGTCGTAGCCGGTAAAGGAGATGGAGATCATGGACAGCCCGCAGTTCCGGATGGTCTGGCCGTCTATCGGCAGGCTACCGGTGATCAGATACTTGGCGCTGCCCACCAGCTCGGCCAACGGCTTTCCTTCGGCCAATTCTGAACCTTTCCAGATAAGCGAGTGATTTGGCAGTATCTCGCCAAACCGTTGCTGCACCAGTTCCCGGGACACACCCAGGGTCTGGATCAGTATGACTTCGGATGAACTGTTCATCGATCGAGTAGACGATGTTATTTTGGGATTTGGTTATATTAAAAACCTCTTCTTTAAAATAATGAAGAGGTTTTTAAAAATGTCCGCTGCTTATCTGCGGCCTTTAGCCTTTTTACTGCGGGGCATAAAATTCTCGTCGGTCCGGACAGGCGTACTGCTGGCGGTGGCATTTTTGGGCGCGGCCTCTGCTTTGGCCGCCGGTTGCGGCCTGGGGCCTTTGGGCGTTTTGCTTCTTGGCTTGAAGTCATCGGCTTGCTTTGGGGCGGGCTTATCCTTGGGCTGCTGCTGTTTCGGCTGGGGTGGTTTTTCCTGGCTCCGGCCGGCCGGCTTTGCCTGGGGTCCCCGGTCCTTTTTGGGTCCTTTGAACTTTCCGCCTCTTTCTTCGTTGCCCCTTTGAGGAGCAGAGAAGGAGCCCTTCTGTCCCGGCTTTTCACCGGGCAAACGCGGGGCGATGATCACCCGCCGGCGGTCGGCATTGCCCACGGCGAAGGTCTTGACATCGGGGCTGTTCTCCAGGGTCTTGTGCACTATCTTCCGCTGATGGGGCGGCATGGGCTCCATCTTATATTCCTGGCCGGTTTCCTTGACCTTGGCCGCCAGCTGCAGGGCCCGGGATTTGAGGTCGTCGTTCTGTTTTTCCCTGAATCCGCCTATATCCAGCCTGACCTCGTATTCGGAGTCGCGATAGATCTTGTTGATCAGGTACTCCATGGCGGTGATGACGGCGCCCTGGTTGGCCTTGAGATATTTTTCTCCCTCAAAGGAGTCTATGGTGGCTACCAAAATGTTGCCTTCCTCGTGGAAGGAACTGACCATGCCCGGGATATCCATCTTTTCCAGGATGCCTTCCACCAGCCGTTTGACCCTGGGCTGGGGCATTACTTTAAGCCTGACCCTGGCCGGCTTGCTGCCGAATATCCCCAAAAATCCCGTAGAGCCCAGGCTGACTATCTCTATTTCCACGTCCTCGCGTTGTAGCCCCATTTGAACCAGGCCCTTGTCTATGGCCTGTTCGACTGTTTTGGCTTCTTTTTCGATGAAAACGCTCATTTGGTTCTCTTTTGCTTTGGTTCTTGGTTGTTGGTGATGTCTGCCGCAACTATCTGACCGGCGGACCTGTCAGTCCTCTATCGGCTTGTGACGGATCTGGATGATGTACTGTTCGCCGATGGAAAGGATATTGTAGATCAGCCAATAAAGGTTCAGCCCGGCCGGCAGGCTGCTGAAGATGAAGACCATGAACACCGGCATCATGTACACCATGAATTTCTGCTTGGGATCCACCGTGGTCATCTTTTGCTGGAAGAACATGGCCACCCCCATCAGGGCCGGAAGAACGTAGTAAGGGTCCTTGACCGCCAGATCGTTTATCCAGAAGGCAAAGGGGGCCTGGCGCAGCTCGATGGTGTTGGCCAGCACGCTGTACAGAGCGAAGAAGACCGGCATCTGCAGAAGCAACGGCAGACATCCGCCCAGCGGGTTGACCCCGTGCTTCTTATAAAGGGCCATGGTCTCCTGGTTCATACGGCCGGGATCGTTCTTGTACTGGTCCTGGATCTTCTTCATCTTGGGCTGAAGCTGCTGCATGTGCTTCATGGACTTGGTGCCCTTGTAGGACAGCGGGAAAAATGCCAGCTTGATGATGATGGAGAACAGTATGATCACCAGCCCGTAATTGGGAATGAACCGGTGGATGAACAGCAGCAGCCATAGTATCCCGCGGGATACCGGCTGCAGGAATTTCCAGCCGGTGTCGGCCACCCGGTCCAACTGGGGATAAACCTGCGATAGCATCTGGTGATGGATGGGCCCCAGATAGACGGCAATGCTGTCGTAACCGACAGGGTCGGTCTTAAGGGAAAGCCGGCTGGTGATGCGTCCTTCGTTCAGTCCCTGTTTGACAGCCGCGGCCGTCTTGTTTACCGGGATCATAGCCGCCAGAAAGTATTTGGTGCGAACCCCGCTGAATATAATGTCGCCTTCGATCTCGGAGATGTCCGGTTTGGCCAGCTTTTTGGCCTTGTCCACGGCCAGCTCCTTGCCCAGCATGGAGACGGCGGCGTACTCGTTCTCGTCTATCTTCTTTTCCTTCTCGGTAAAATTGAGCCCGCAGTCCCAGTGAAGATTATAGCGCGGTCCCAGAACGACCCCTTCGGGATTTTCTATCGCTACGTTCAGGGAAAGCCCCAGGCCTTTGTCCATTAGGGCATAGCGCTTGTTAACCACCAGTCCTTTATCCAACACTATCCGGTATGTAACCGATGTCCCCGTCTGTTCGACCACGGTAAAGACGTATTCGGCAAGATCGGTCAAAAGCCCCCCGGCCGTCAGGTCCATGGTCAGAGCCCGGCCGTTCTCGGGGATCAGTTGGACAGGTTTCCCGTCCGGCAGTTTGTATCCCTTGAGTTCGTACTCCGCCAGGCAGGCGCCCTGATTGCTTAGGATCGCCTTAAAACCGGTCGTTTCCAGGGTACAACGGGCCACCGGAACCTGGGCCAGCCCCTTTTGGACGCCGGCCGCTGCTTTTGGCTGCGGGGGTGCCGCAGTCAACTGCTGTACTTTGGCCGAGTCGATTTCCGGCTTTACGACAGCGGTCTGCTGTTCCTGCTTCTGCGGTACCGGAGGTTTGCTCTTGGGAGCAAAATACTGGAACGCCAAAAATACGCCCAGGATCAGAATCAGCGCAATGAATGTTCTTTTGTTGGAATCCATCAATTGAAAATCTTCCCTTCCTTTGTTTTGAGATCGGGAACCGGGTCATAGCCGCCGGCATGGAATGGATGGCATCGCAGCACCCGGCGGATGGCCAGCCAAGTTCCGCGCCATGGTCCGTGGACCTTGAGCGCATCGATGGCATAGATAGAACATGAGGGGCTGTAGCGGCAGGAATTCGGAAGCACCAAGCCAATGGAGGCCCGGTAAAATTGTATGGCGGCCGTCAGGACCTGGGAAATCGCCCTGTCTGGCTGTACCCTATCATTTTTCCGCCTCAATCTTCCCCCTCCTTGCAAGTTCCGCCATTGCCTCCCGAACCCTGATGTATTCTATCATTTGATTTGCGGAGAATACCAGGTCATAGCCTGGTTTAAGCCCAGATTTCATCCTGCGGTATGCTTCGCGCATCCTGCGTTTCATCAGATTCCGGTACACCGCTTTCCCCAGTTTCTTTCTTACGATAAAACCGGCTCTGGTATCGGGCGTTCCCGTTCTTTCCCTGAATACCAGGGATATTCCGCCCTGCCCGATGCGGACGCCGGCTTTCAGCACATCGGTAATGTCCTGCGACCTCCGCAGGCGTTCATTCTTTTTGAATGTTTGGACCATTACCATTTGGAATGCCGTCCCGGTGCCCTTTAGGTGTGTTTCAGACTGACCTTTTCGTCGGAGACCGTCAGTTTATAGCGGCCCTTGGCCCGCCTGCGCGCCAGCACCTTGCGTCCGTCAGCAGTTTCCATCCGGTTGCGAAAACCATGCTTTCTGGCCCTCTTCACCTGGCTTGGCTGGTAGGTTCTCTTGGTCATTTAATCCTCCTGTTTGATTGTATAATGTTGGTAGATGAGTTTGCAACGTAACACATTATGATACCTGAAAATAGCCATAAAGTCAAGGATTTTTACCGTATTTTTAAGGCTTTGATGACCCAAACAATAGCAACAAAGGCCGCCAATAAGGCGGCCTTTGTTTGATAGAATATATGTATCGGACCATCATCAGAACCTTATCGAACCCACAGGGGTAATATTAAAGCACAGCTTGTATGATCTTTCCCGCCCTGTAGATATCATGATCATCAATATCCAAATGGGTCACCGCCCGCAGTTTGGTGGCTCCGAAGGATACCAGCCACAAACCCTTCCGGGCCAGCTTGGCCATGGCCTGTTCGGAATTCAGCCCGGTCTTTTTGATGTCGAATATCACTATATTGGTCTGCACGCTCGTCAAATCGATCTTGATTTTTGATATTTGGGATATCATCTGGCCCAGCATCTTGGCCCGCCGGTGATCTTCGGCCATTCTATTTATGTTATGCTTAAGGGCATAAAGACCGGCTCCGGCCAACAGCCCGGATTGACGCATTCCCCCGCCCATCATCTTGCGGTTACGGGCCGCTACGGCTATGGACTTTTTGTCTCCGACCAGCACCGAACCCACCGGGCAGCCCATGCCCTTGGAGTAACAGACCATCGCTGAGTCGAAATACTTTGCGTATTCTTCAAGCGGGATCCCTGTGGCTACCGAGGCGTTCCACAAGCGGGCTCCGTCCAGATGTGTTTTGATCCCGTTCTTTTTGCATACGGCCGATATTTTTTTGATCTCATCAATGGGATAGACCGTCCCGCCCGCCCGGTTGTGGGTATTCTCCAGGCAGACCAGAGTGGTTTTAGGTTGGTGGATATCCTCGGGCCTGATGGCATTTTGTATCTGCTCGGCAGACATGGCCCCGCCCGGGCCGGTCAGAGCGTTGAATTGAACGCCGGACATCACTGCCGCCCCGGCCACTTCGTAGCGGAAGATGTGCGATTCGTAATCCAGGATCACCTCGTCGCCCGGCCTGGTGTGCGTCATAATGGCCAGTTGATTACCCATGGTTCCGGAAGGAACGAACAAGCCGGCCTGTTTGCCCAAAAGCTTTGCCGTCTCTTTTTCCAGCTTGATGACGGTGGGATCGTCGCCCAGCACGTCATCGCCCAGCGGCGCGGCCATCATGGCCTTGATCATGGCCGGGGTGGGCCGGGTGACGGTATCGGAACGAAGGTCAATTATTTTCATAATATTTAATTAATGAATTTAATTAGGATATGTTTTATTCACACCGAGATACAAATAAGCTTTTAAATCCGCTCTCCTTCCGGGGGAGGGGCATGGGGCGGAGTTAAGCAATCGTAGACCTCCGCCGCCGCCCGTCGGGCCGCTCCCGGTTCGCCCAGTATCTGCGGGATCAGGGAAAGTTCGTTGATCACCGCCTGACGGGGAGGGCCGTCGTCCATCAGCATTCGGGCCATCAGGAAGATGGCGCCCGGCCGGGCTTCCCATTGCAAAAATTCCGGAACCACTTTTTTTCCGGCCACTAGGTTGACCAAGCCTATGAAAGGCAAGTTGACCAGCGATCTGCCGATGATATATGACAGCGGGTTGGTCTTATAAAGGATTATCATCGGGGTTCCGCAAATCCCGGTCTCCAGAGTGGCGGTGCCAGAGGCCACCAGCGCCAAGCGGCTGTGGGACATCAGATCGTAGGTTTGGTTCTCGATCAAGGCAACATTGAAGGCATATCTTTCCAACTGGCTTTCTATGTATTGGCGGTCGATATGCGGCGCCACGCCCAGGACAAACTGGATGTTTTGATCCGTATTATACAACAGCTGGCAGGCCTGCAGCATCACCGGCAGTATCCGCTCCACCTCCTGGCGCCGGCTGCCCGGCAGAAGTCCGATCAAATGTTTTTCGGGATTCAATCCGTGCTGCCGGCAGAATTCCTCTTTTGTCAGGGAATGCCTGACGGCATCCCGCAGGGGATTCCCCACGTATTTGGCCGGCACTTTCAATCGCTGGTAGAATTTCTCCTCGAACGGCAGGATCACCAGCATCTTCTTTACCAGGCGCTTGATCGATCGGACCCTTTTCTTTCCCCAGGCCCACACTTGCGGGGAAATGTAGTAGACCACCTCGACACCCGCTTTTCTGGCGATCTTTGCGAATCGAAGATTGAAACCGGGATAATCTATCAGGACCACTATGTCCGGTTTGCGGGCTATCAGCAATTCCTCCAATTTTTTGAAGACCGAGCGGATGAACGGCAGGTGGCCCAGCACCTCCACGAACCCCATGAAGGAGAACTCCCGGATGTGGTAGATAAGTTCCATTCCGGCCGATTCCATCCGGTCCCCGCCGATGCCGTAGATCTCCAGGCCGGGGTCGATCTTTTTCAGTTCTTTCACCAGCATCCCGCCGTGCAGGTCGCCGGATGTCTCCCCGGCGATTATCATCACTCGCGACATAATCTAATTTTAAATATATTGTCAGGTTAAAGTTGGAATGGTTGTCCGGTTTTTCTTGACTAAAAGGAGTTGAAAGGGTTATAATTCCATCCATGCATCAATCTTTAATGTGGCTGATATTCTCGGTGACGGTGGCCGGGATGCTTTTTATCGACCTGTTTGCCACCAGCCACCGACATCATTCCATGTCGACCGGCAAGGCGCTGATGTGGAGCATCGTTTGGATAAGCGCCGCTTTGCTGTTCTGCCTGGGGATCTGGTATTTCCAGGACAGGCAAAGGGCGCTGGAATTCCTTACCGGCTATATCATCGAAAAATCGCTGTCGGTAGACAACCTGTTCGTATTTATCATGATCTTTGCCAGCTTCAAACTGGGGCCGGACCGCCAGCCGCTGGTGCTCAAATGGGGGATCTTGGGCGCGGTGATCATGCGGGTGGTGCTGATCCTGTTCGGAGTGGCGCTTCTTCAGGCATTTCACTGGGTAATATATGTTTTCGGCGCCATTTTGCTGTTTACGGCCTATCGCATGGCTTTTGACGAAGCAGAAGATATCGAGATCGAAAAGCACCTGATGGTCAGGATATCCCGCAAACTCTTCCCGGTGAGCTGCGCCGAGAACGGTGAAAGATTTTTCGTCCGGGAAGCCGGCAAGCTCTGCGCCACATCCTTGTTCGTGGCGTTGCTGGTGGTGGAGGCCTCGGACCTGATCTTTGCCGTGGATTCCATTCCGGCGGTGCTAGGTGTGACCCGGGACCCTTTCATCGCCATCACTTCCAATATTTTCGCCATTCTGGGGCTGAGAGCCTTATATTTCCTGCTGGCCAATATCGTCAGGAAATTCCGGTTCCTTAATTACGGGGTGGCCCTGATACTGGCCTTTGTGGGAGTCAAGATGATCCTGGCCGATATTTTCCACATCCCCATCGGCCTTTCCCTGGGCGTGATCTGTTTGATCCTGGCCGGTTCGGTATTGTTATCACTATGGCTGAAGCCCAAAGGATAGTTTGGTTTGCGTTGACTGCGCCTGCAAAAGCAGGCGCTTTTTGTTTTACAAGGGCGTCGCTTTTACCGGCTTTTCGGATACCGTCAGATAAACTCCGCCCAGTATCAGCAGGCCGCCGATAGCTTCGAAAACGGTGGGCATCTGTTTCAGTATGGCCCAGGCCAGCAGGGCCGAGCCCACCGGTTCGGTTATGATCAGCATGGCGATCTTGGGGGTGGAAAAATATTTCAATCCCCAATTGAAGGAGCTGTGGCCCACCAGCTGCGGCCCGATCGCCAGCAGCAGGAAGAACAGCCAGGTCCGCCCGTCAAAGCCCCACAGTCGGACATTGAAGGCCAGGGCGGCCGCCAGTATTATCAGGCTGGTCGTGCCGTAGCACAAGGTAATATAGGGAATGATCCCCATTCTGCTGCGCAGGTAGCGTCCCACCAACAGGTAGCAGGAGGCCATCACCGCGCCGCCCAGGGCCAGAAGATTGCCGAAGTTGGCCGAACCGGTAAGATCGGACTTTCCCGCGATCAATCCGCCGCCTAGCAGCACCAGGATGATTGCAAAAAAGACCCTGGCCCCTGGCCTTTCGCGGAACAATAGCCAGCCCAGCAGACTTACGAATAATGGATTGGTGGTGACAAAGACCACCGAGCTGGCCACCGAAGTATAGCTTAAGGAGTAGATCCACAAAATGAAGTGCAGGCTCAGAAAAAAGCCCGACAGCGCCGCCCAGAGGATATCGGACTTCTTGAGGTCCTTAAAGCCCTTTTTCACGGCAAAGACCGGAAGCAGCAACAACGATGAGATGCCCAACCGATACAAGGCTATGGCCAGTGGAGGGGCCTGGCAGCTTTTGATCAGCACTGCGGCAAACGATATGGCGATGATCCCGGCCAGGATAACCGGCCAGAGATATGGCGGCCTGTTCTTTTCCTGCGTCATGGCGATCCTTGAAATTTATCTCATTTGCCCCGGGACAAAATCCGGGATACCCGGTAGACATCCTTGATGCGAGACAGCCCGGCTATCAGGTTCTCCAGTTGTTCCCGGGAGCCGATCTCGACCGAGATCCTGATGTTGTGACGGCTGCTCCTGGTGGAAGATTTGGTGGCCTTGATCCTGAGCTTGGCCTGGTTGATTACATTGACCACATCGAACAGAAGTTCCGGCCGGTCCATCCCTTCGATGTTAAGGATCACGGTGTACGACGATTCCTGGTCCTGTTTCACCCAATAGACCTTTACCACCCGGTCCGGATTGGAGGCCAGATTATGATAATTGGGACAGTCCCGCCGGTGCACCGAGATGCCCTTGCCCAGGGATATGTATCCGAAGACCTCGTCCCCGAAGATCGGCGAACAACAGCGGGCAAAGCGAACGCCGACGTTATCAACCCCGGCCATACCGATCCCGGATGGCCGATGATTGGCCTTTTTGGCGGCCGGCTGGGTAATCACCGGAGTGGCGGGCAGTTCCGGACTGATCAGGGTTTTCATCTTCTTGACCACAGTTCCGGCAGTGAGTTCGCCGTAGCCTACCGATACGAACAGGTCGTCCGGGGCCGCAAACTTATAATTATCCACCAGGGTTTGGATGATCCCGGAGTTGTCCAGTCCCAGATCTATCCTGTTCTTCTTCATCTCCTGCAGCAGGGCTTCCCGGCCCAGGGCCACATACTCGGTCCTTTTTTCCTTGCGGAACCACTGACGGATCTTGCTGCGGGCGTGGGGGCTGCGCACCGCTTTGAGCCAATCACTGGACGGGCTGCTCTGTTTGGAGGTCATTATCTCGACGATATCGGCATTATTGAGCTTGTAATCCAGCGGGACAATCCGGGAATTGACCTTGGCCCCAATGAAACGATGGCCCACCTCGGTGTGTATCCGGTAGGCGAAATCCAGCGGAATGGAACCGGCCGGCAGGTCGATCACCTGACCCTTGGGGGTAAATACGAACACTTCCTTCTGCAGCATGTCCAGTTTGAGATTCTCGATATATTCCCTGGCGTCTCTTGATTCCTCCTGCCAATCCAGCATCCGGCGGATCCAGGGGTATATCTCCCCGGTGAGGTTGATGTCGGTCCCGGTCTTTTTCTCCTTGTAGGCCCAATGGGCGGCAATTCCGTATTCGTCGATCTGATGCATCTCCCGGGTCCGGATCTGGACCTCCACCGGCTGGTTGCCGGGTCCGTAGATGGTGGTATGCAAAGAACGGTAATTGTTCGACTTGGGCATGGCGATATAATCCTTGAAACGGTCCTGGAACGGCATCCACAAGCTGTGAATGATGCCCAGCACCTGATAGCATTCGGGAACGCTTTCCACGATCACCCTTACCGCCAGCAGGTCGTAGATGTCGTCGATACTGCGGCCTTTCTCGTGCATTTTGCGGTAGATGCCGTAAAAGTGCTTGGGACGCCCCTCGATGACGAAACCTTTCATCTCGGCCGAGGCCAGACTGTTCTTAAGGATGTCCTTCAATTCCCCTATCTGATTCTCACGCTCCTTGCGCTTCTGGGTAACTTTTTGCGACAGATCCCGGTATTCTTCTGGCTCAAGATAGGAGAAGGCCAGGTCCTCCAGCTGCCATTTGAAATCCCACATTCCCAGCCGGCTGGCGATGGGAGCGAATATCTCCAGGGTCTCCCGGGAGATCAGCTCCCGTCTTTCCTGGGACAGCGAACCCAGGGTTTTCAGGTTGTTAAGGCGGTCAGCCAGCTTTATCAGGATCACCCGGATATCCTTGGCCATGGCCAAGAAAATCTTCCTGAGATTTTCCGCCTGATGGTCCACCACCTGCTTGTCCAGCTTAAGGCCCCGGTTGTTTTCTTTGGGCAGGCTGATGGCCGCCAGCTTGGTGACCCCTTCCACCAGGTCGGCTACCGGTTTCCCGAATTCTTCGGCGATGTTTCCATATCCCACCCCGGTGTCTTCCAGCACATCGTGCAGGATGGCGGCCGCAATGGTGGACACATCCATCCTGATGCCGGCCAGCAGCAGGGCCACCGCCAGGGGATGCACGATGTACTCCTCTCCGGAAGCCCTCGATTGCTGACCGTGGGCGGTCCTGGCCACTTGATAGGCCTTCTCCAGCAGGGCCCAATCTGCCGCATCCCTGTCGTAAAGCTGAAAGATTTCCTTCAGTTGGCCAAACAGCCTGTCCGGAGCGGAATCGTTTCCTATGTGGGCTTTGGTTATCATCTTATATTTATGAACATACGGCTTGACGTGGATTATTATAATGTAGTATCCTAATATCGTCAAGGCAAATGTAATCATCATACGCGGAAACATGGAACGAAATTCAGCTCAAAAAGAGATGGCCCGGCTTCGCCGGGAGATAAACCGGCACGATCATCTGTATTACGTGATGGCCAGTCCCGAAATTACCGACCGGGAATACGACGATATGATGCGCCGCCTGATCGAACTGGAAGGGTTTTATCCCGAGTTGATAACGGATGATTCCCCCACCCGGCGGGTGGCCGGATCGCCTTTGCCGGGCTTTTCCCAGATCAAACACCCCGTTCCCATGCTGTCGCTGGACAATACCTATAACGAAGAAGATTTGTTCGATTTCGATCAGCGGGTGAAAAAGGGGCTGGACGGACAGGCCTACCGCTATGTGGTGGAACTCAAGATCGACGGCGTGGCTGTTTCTCTTATGTACCGCAACGGCCTTTTTTCTTACGGCGCCACCAGGGGCGACGGGACCCAGGGCGACGACATCACCGCCAACCTAAAGACCATCAGAGCGATCCCCTTAAGCATTGATATGGGTGAGCACGGTATTCCGGAGCTGGAGGTCCGGGGCGAGGTCTACCTCCCCAAAAAGGAATTCTCCCGATTGAATGAGGCCAAGGAGCAGGACGGCGAGGCCGTTTTTGCCAATCCCCGCAATGCCGCGGCCGGTTCGTTGAAACAACTGGATCCGGGGATGGTAGCCCAAAGAAAATTGTCCGTTTTCGTTTACGGGATAGGGCGGCCGCCAAAGGGTTTGGACGGGCATTTTAGGACGATGGAATATTTGAAGAAATTGGGTTTCAGGATCAATCCCAATATCGAACTATGCCGAGATATAAACCAGGTAATAGATCATTGCAATAGCTGGGAGCAAAAGAGGGATGCCTTAGATTACGAGATAGACGGCATGGTGATCAAAGTTGATTCCTTTGCCCAGCAGAAACAATTGGGAGCGACCTCCCATAGCCCGCGGTGGGCCATCGCCTATAAATTCCCGGCCCGCCAGGCCACCACTGTGTTGAAGGACGTAGAGTTCAGCCTGGGTCGCACCGGAGTGGTGACGCCGGTGGCCAACCTCGAACCGGTACAGCTTTCCGGCACCACCGTATCCCGGGCTTCTTTGCATAACCAAGACGAGTTGAAGCGCAAGGATCTGCATTACGGCGATACCGTGATAATCGAAAAGGCCGGGGAGATCATTCCCCAGCTGGTAAAGGTTCTGGCCGATAAGCGGGATAAAAAAGCCAAACCGGTGGTCATGCCTCAAAACTGCCCGGTGTGCGACACTCCCCTGAAAAGGCTGGAAGGCGAAGTGGCCTGGCGCTGTCAGAACATTTCCTGTCCGGCCCAGATCAGGGGCCGCATAGAGCATTTTGCCTCCCGTGGAGCCATGGATATTGAGGGCCTGGGACCGGCAGTGGTGGAAATGCTGGTAAACAAGGGGCTGATAAAGGATTTCGGCGATCTGTACAGCCTGAAAAGCTCCGATCTGCTGCCGCTGGAAAGAATGGGGCAAAAATCCGCCGACAACCTGATCAAGGCCATCAAGAAAAGCAAAGCCAATCCCTTCTGGAGATTGTTGCATGCCCTGGGCATCGCCCATGTGGGCGCCCAGATAGCGCGCGAATTGGCCAATCGCTTTGAGGATATAGATTCTTTGGCCTCGGCCGGCTGCCAGAAGGTTTCCCAGATATATGGCTTGGGCCCGGCGGTAGGCCAAAGCGTGGAAAACTTTTTCCAAAACCAGCGGAATCTTAAGGTCCTGGATAAATTGAAAAGGGCCGGAGTGCAAATGAAGGCCGAAGCTTCGGCAACCGGCAGCGCTTTTTCCGGAATGACCGTGGTGCTGACCGGAGGGCTGCAAGGCTATACCCGGGAGCAGGCGGCGGAACTGATAGTAAGCCTGGGAGGGAAGGTCGGTTCGTCGGTATCGAAGAAGACCAGCCTGGTAGTGGCCGGCAGCGAAGCGGGTTCCAAACTGGACAAGGCCCTATCGCTGGGAGTGAGGGTGATAGATGAAAATGAATTCAAAGATATGGTAAAGCAATGATAAAGAACGACCATATTTACGGTTTGTCCGGAACTATTTTAAATCCCCGGTCATTTGAACGGAGTCAATTGATACCACAAGGTTTGTTGATATTCGATCAGGCCGGAGAGATCCTGTACTGCGGCCGATATAAAAAAATATCCGGCCTGAATTATAAAAAGATGCCCCTTCCCAAAGGCAGCGTAATTATCCCCGGGATGATAGACTGCCACAGCCATTTGTCACAATTCGACGCCATCGGCCAGACCGGATATACTCTGCTGGACTGGCTGAAGAACCATATCTATCCGGCCGAGGTTTGTCTTAAAGATAATGAGAACGCCGAAAATATTTCGCAAAGATATTTCCAATCTCTGCTGGCCAACGGCATAACCTTTTCGGTTCTCTATACCAACTTCAGGACCGGCGTGCTGGCCGCCAGAAGCCAGGCCCAAAAATCCGGCATCAGGGCTATCATTGGATATACTCTGATGGACCGCTCGGTGCCATCTTATCTTAAGCAGAACACCTCGAGGACGCTGGAAGAATGCCGGGAGCTGTCCGGGATTTTCCAGAAAGATCCCGACAAAAAGCTTCATTTCTCGCTGAATCCCAGGTTTGCCCCGGCCTGCACTCCGAAATATCTAAACCTGATAGGCCGATTGGCCCGGGAAGAAGATCTTTTTATTCAGACCCACCTGTCGGAGAACATGTTCGAGATATCCGAGGTTAAAAGATCTTTCCCGAAGATAAAAAGTTATGCCGAGGTCTACGACAGTTTTGGGCTGCTGACCGAAAAGACCCTATTGGCTCATTGCATTCATCTGTCAAAAGCAGAACGGAAATTGATTGCCAAGCGTCGCTGCGGCGTCATACATTGCCCGTCGTCGAATCTCTTCCTTCACTCCGGAAGATTTCCGCTGGAACATTGGAAGGATTATCCCAAGCTGGCGTTGGGATCGGATATCGCCGCAGGCCCTTCCTGTTCGATGCTGGATGTCATGCGTGACGGATATTATTCCAACATTCAAAAGCTATCCGGGCTCTTTTATATGGCCACCCTGGGGGCAGCTCAAACGCTGGGAATGGACGGACAAATAGGCGATCTTAAAAAAGGCAAGCGGGCCGATTTTGCCATTTTGAAATACGATCACTTTAAATTCACTTCGGCCGAAGATATTCTTTCGAGGATAATATTCAGATCAAAGCAAGTTGAGGTTCAAAAGGTCTTTATATCGGGGAAGCGGGTCTGGGAAAAATAAAAAGAGGGCGCCTTATTAAAGGCGCCCTCTTTCCTTTGAACTAATTTACCAAGTAAAGTCGTGGTGTTCGGTGTAGTTGTCCCCGACCAAAGTATAATACCCTGTACCGTCGTTGTTATAAGTGAATTTGGCAAATTGCGAGTCATTATACTTGGCAACACCGGTCCCGGCGCCGTTAGTGAATGTGAAATTACCGGAAACACCGTAATATCCGGAATAGTTGAAAGTTCCCGAGCAAGTCCTGGGATTACCAGTCCACCCATTCTGGGTTACATTGGTCCAGGTGAATAACCATGAAGCAGTTATGCTTGAAGCGGTGATTCCCACATACCAGCCGCCGCTATGTACCGTATCGCCAGGCTGTTGTGTAGCATAAGCTGAATATTCGGTAACAACACCGTTCGATTCGTGATGCATTTCCCAGTCTACCCTGGTGACGATGGCCGATGGATTAGCCCAGATGTCGTCGGTAAACTTTACCCAATACACTATCGTATCTTTTGTCAAGGTATCAATGTCTGTAATGATGTTATAAAAATACCAGCCCGACGAAGCTGTGGTGTTGAAATGATTGGTATGGGTCCCGCCGTAAAGGGTCCACCCGGAGTCGATCTTTGCATCCTGAGGAGCCATCTTGCTGGTGCTGGGGGACCAGCCAGCCAATCCGCCAGAAAATCCTTTCGCGAATTCAATCGCCATCTCGGAATTGCTTTCAGCCAAGGAAGCATAGGTTGCTTGCTGGGTCGGCGTAATGGTCGAAGTGTCGTCCGGAGCCACCGGATCCTCTTGTTTGCTACAGCCAAAGCTGACCGCCAACAGGAATACCGCGGAAATAGCCAGAAACGTTTTTAGTGCCTTCATTTTTTCTCCTTTATATTGGTTTATTAATTCATTCTAATTACGATAATAAGATATCAGATTATTTTGAATGTGTCAAGCAGGGCCTGCAATTCTTTTTTGTTCAATTTTCTGGCTCCGCCCAATAGTCCGGCTGTCAACATGATCTTGGCCAAATGTTCCACCCGTTCCATCCTGTTAAGCGCCTCGGTGATGTCTTTGCCCAGGGCCAGCACGCCGTGATTTGATAGGAGCATGGCGTTGTGCTTTTTTATATACGGTGAAATAGATTTCGAGACCTCATCGGTAGACGGCGTGGCATATCGGGCCAACGGAATCGGTCCGACGGTCAGTATCACTTCGGGCAGGACCGGTTCTGTCAGTGATATCCCGGCGGTGGCAAACCCGGTGGCCACCGGCGGATGGGCGTGCACCACTGCCTTGATATCGGAACGCAGGCGATAGGCATACAGGTGCATCTTGATCTCGGACGAAGCTTTTCCTTTGCCCGCCAGCACTTTTCCCTCCATGTTGCAGACCAAAAGCTGTGATTCTTTTATCTCGCCCTTGGGGAGCATCGAAGGCGTTATCAGTATTCTTTCAGCATCAAATTTTACAGATATGTTCCCGTCGGTGGCCGCCACAAATCCCAGCCTATCCAATCGTTGGCAGGCTTTGATCACCTGTCGGCGTAAATATTTATCGTTCGCCATATTCGATGCTCCTTTATAGTTCCCCGCCCAGCTGCAGCTGATACAAGCTGTAATACAGTCCCCGTTTTTTCAAAAGTTCCTGGTGGCTTCCGCTCTCCCGGATCTCGCCCTTGTGGATCACGTATATCCGGTCCACGTGTTTTATGGTCGACAGGCGGTGGGCTATGACAATGGAGGTCCGGCCCTGCATCAATTTGGAAAGCGCATCCTGGATGAGCTTTTCGGTCGGGGTATCGATGTTGGCGGTGGCCTCGTCCAGCACCAGCACCGGAGGGTCGAAGGCCAGGGCCCGGGCAAATGAAAGCAGCTGGCGTTCCCCCACCGACAGGGTCACCCCGCGCTCTTTGACCTCCTCGTCGTACTTTTTGGGGAACCGCTCGACAAATGTGTCGGCGTGCACCTGCCGGGATATGGAGATCACCTCGCTGTCGCTCAGCGGCTTGTTGAGGCGGATATTTCCCTTGATGTCGCCCGAAAAAAGGAACACATCCTGCATCACCACGCCCAGCGCGGCCCGCAGTTTTTGGATATCGATCTTACGGATATCCACCCCGTCCAAAAGTATCTGTCCGCTTTTTATATCGTACAGCCTGGCGATCAGGTTGATGATGGTGGTCTTTCCCGAACCGGTGGCCCCCACAAATGCGATCTTCTCGCCGGGCGACACCTTGAAGGACACCTCCTTTAGCACCGGCTCCCCGGGAACGTATTCGAAAACCACGTTCCTGAATTCGATCTCCCCTTTGGGCCTGCCGAATTCGACTGGGTCGGATGGCAAGGGAATATTGGATGGCTCGTCCAACAGTTGGAACACCCTCTCGGAGGAAGCCATGGCCGACTGCAGAACGGTGTAGCTTTCGGTCAACTCCTGAATTGGCCGGTAGAACATCCTTAAATATGTGGTAAAGGCCACCATGGTCCCCAGCGAAATGGCGCTGGATATGACCTTTCCGCCCCCGTAATAGATAATCAGGGCCAAACCCACCGCGGAAATGATCTCGACTATCGGCCTGAAGAATGACATCACCAGAACTTCCTGCAGGGAGGCGGCAAAATAATCGTCGTTGATCTCCCCGAAACGCCGGATATTCTCACGCTCCCGGCGGAATATCTGGATAACCCTTATACCGCTGATATTCTCCTGCAGGGTGGCGTTGAGCCTGGCCAGCCGCACCCTTATCTTGCGGTAGATGTCCCTGGCCCGGATCCTGAAGAATACCGTCCATATTGCTATCAGCGGTATCGTTAGGTAGGCCACCAGGGACAGTTTAACGTCCAAAAGGAGCATCATCACCATCAGGGCCAGAACCAGAAGGACGTCGCGGAACAACTGGGCGAATACCGAGACAAAAGCCTCGTTGATGGCGTCCACATCGTTGGTGGCCCTGGTCACCAGCCGTCCCACCGGATTGTGATCGAAAAATGACATATCCAGGGACTGTAGTTTGGCAAATATCCTCTGCCGCAACGAATGCATGAATTTCTGTCCCACCAGCTGGACCAGGATTATTTGAAGGAAATTAAGAACGAAGCTTGCCGCCAGCAGCAGCAGAAAATACAAGCCATATCGGACCACTCCCGAAAGATCCCGCCAGCGCAAAGCCGCGATATCCGAAGCGGGCAAATTTTTCAGGTCATTGTAGGATATAAGGCACAGGTCGCCGTATCTCTCGAACGAAGATTTGTTCTTGGCCATGACCTCATTCGTTTTTTGGCCGATGATGCTTTCGTCGATTTTAAAGTAATAATAGCTCGTTTTTTCAAGGTTGCCTTTTTTCTCCCACTCGCTAACCTGATATTTATATTCTTCCGTAAGCCTGGCGGCATCCACCAGGATGGTATCCCCTGCCAAATGAAAAGTTCCGGGTATTTCCCGGTCGGCGGTCATCTTCCGAGCCGATATCTTTATATATCTATCGATGGCGTTTTTGGTAAGGTACGGCAGGACCAGGTCGAACGAGGTCACCAGGATCAATACGGCAATGGCCAGGACAATGTAGCCCGCATACGGCCTCATCAGGGACAACAGGCGCTTGACCAGCTTGGCGTCGTAAATGCTTCCCAGGGCCGATTCTTCGGCAAATTCGTTATGTTGGCTTTGTTCGGTCATTGCTTATTTTTAACGGCTTTTCATCTATCAAAAACTGCCGATCACGATATCTACGATGGTCATAGGTTCGACCGGATTGTCGTTAGACTTGGTCTTGGTGGTGGCAATGGTATCCAGCACTTCGAAGCCCTGGTATAACTGGCCGAAAACGGTATAGCCTTCGGCCGGTCCGCCATTGGACGGATGATCAAGAAAATGAGCGCCTTGGGCCGGATGCACGATGAAGAACTGCGAACCGATGCTGTTAGGCAGGCTGGTTTTGGCATAGCACAAAGCTCCCCGGATATGGGTAAGGTCGGGATGATATTGGTCTCCGATGGTGGTGCCCGGCCCCTTGTAGGAATGTCCACCGGTGCCGTTTTTGTTGGTAAAATCGCCGCCTTGGATCATGAAATCCTTTATGATGCGGTGGAACGGAACATCCCGGTATTTCCCTGCTTTGGCCAGCTCGGTGAAGTTCTTCACGCCTTCCGGTATCAGCTTGTCGAAGAGGCGGAAATGCATATCTCCCTGGTTGGTCTTGATGACGGCTGTCAGATCGCTCTTCTGGGGCATTTCCTTTTGCATGATATTTCTCCTTATGAATCAAATATTCTATTTTAAGGTCACCAGAACGTAGGTCACGGCAGAAATGACCGCCGCGCAGGGAATGGTCAATATCCAGGCCCAGACGATCTGGCCGGCCACCCCCCACTTGACCGCCGTCAGCCGTTTCAGAGCGCCCACTCCCATTATCGATCCGGTTATAGTATGGGTAGTGCTTACCGGCACCCCCAGGAACGATGAAAAGAACAAAGTGACCGCCGCCCCGAACTCGGCGCAAAATCCGTCCACCGGGCGGAGTTTGGCCACCTTCTGTCCCATGGTCTTGACTATGCGCCATCCCCCGAACAGGGTTCCCAGGGCTATGGCCGAATGGCAGGCCAGCACCACCCAAAGCGGTATATGGAACTTGTCTCCCAGCATTCCGGCGCTGAACAAAAGGCCGGCAATGATGCCCATCGTCTTCTGGGCGTCGTTGCCCCCGTGACCCAGGCTGTACAGAGCAGCCGAAACAAGCTGCCCCTTGCGGAAAAGGTGGTCCACCTGCATCGGCGCCCGGTTCTTGAATATCCAATGTACCGCCACTCCTATAGCCAATCCCAGAAACAGCCCCAGCAGCGGTGATATGAAGATGAAGGCCACCGTCTTCAATATCCCGCCCCATACCAGCGATCCCGAACCGGCCTTGACCAGGGCGGCGCCTATCAATCCGCCCATCAGAGCATGGGAAGAGCTGGTTGGCAGGCCAAAATACCAGGTAATGATGTCCCACAAACAGGCCCCCACCAAAGTGGCTAGAATAATGTTGGAATCCATTACCGATATGTCCACTATGCCCTTACCTATGGTTCCGGCCACATGCAGCCCGAAGAAAAGAAACGCCACAAAATTAAAGAAGGCCGCCCAAATGACAGCATGGCGCGGGGAAAGCACCCTGGTAGAGACTATGGTGGCGATGGAATTGGCAGAATCGTGGAACCCGTTGAGGAAATCAAAGAAAAGGGCCAGGGTTATCAAAAAGATGATATAGATGCTCATCTCATTATCCCTGCTTTACCAGTATCGATTCCACCACGTTGGCGATATCCTCGCAGATATCCAGGCAGGTCTCGGCTCCTTCGTATATTTCCTTCCATTTGATCACCGTAATGGGATCGTGTCCATTATCGAAGAGTTTTTCTATTACGCTGTCCCTCAATTGGTCGCCCATGTTTTCCAGCCGGTTGATCTCTATGCAGTGTTTGAGTATCTTTTTAGGGTTCTTGGTGTCCCTCAATTCCTTGATGGCCTGAGCCAGCGAATTCACCGCCTGTTCTATCAGCTCGGAGAACTTGATCATCCCCGGGTCGGCCGTGTTGAGCTTATAAAGCCTCATCCGCTTGGTAAGGGTGTAGATCACATCCACCACGTTATCCAACTCGAACGCCAGACAGTGTATGTCCTCCCGATCGAAAGGCGTGATGAAACACCGGTTCAGCTTATCGACGATCTCATGGGTGATGTCGTCCCCCTGGTGCTCTATCACCCTCATCCGTTCTACGCCCGAATCATCGAACTTCCCCTGGGCGGCCAGCTCCTTGAAGCAGACTGCGGCCGAGGTGATGATGGAGGTTTGCTGGTCGAACAGATCGAAGAATTTGATTTCCTTGGGTATCAGGCTGAAGGCCATGTCAGTGTCTCCTAAAATAATGATATATTGATTTGTTCATTTTATCGCCAACTCCCGCTCCAGCTGTTGGAGTTTGTACATCTCGTAATATTTTCCTTTCAGGGCCAGCAGTTCCTGATGTTTGCCCTGCTCGGCTATTCTGCCCTGGTCCAGAACTACTATCTGATCCGCATCCTGGATGGCAAATATGCGGTGAGAAATAACGATGGCCGTCCGCTTTGAAAATTCGGTCGCTAGCTGATTAAGGATCTTTCTCTCGGTATCGGCATCCACCGCCGATAGGGCATCATCCAATATGAGCAAAGGCCGGTCCATCAGCAGGGCCCGGGCCAGGGCCACCCGTTGCTTTTGCCCGCCCGAAAGGGTCACTCCGCGCTCGCCTACCACCGTCTGGTAGCCGCGGGGAAGCGAGATTATCTCTTCATGCACCGCCGCAATTTTAGCCACCCGCTCGATCTCCCCAGTATCCTTCAGTTCCGGACGCCCGAAAGAGATATTCTCCCGGATAGTGTCGGAAAATAAAAAGCTGTCCTGTGGAACGAAAGCCGCCTGGGACCTCAATGATCCCAATGAATAAATCGAAATGTCTTTTCCATCGATGGATATGTTCCCCTTTTGATGCTGGTAAAGCCTCATCAAAAGGTTTACGATGGTGGATTTTCCCGAACCGATGGACCCGGTGATCCCTATCAATTGCTGTGGTTCGATTTTAAGGGACAGGCCGTCGATGGCCGGAGACGATTTGCCGTTATGATAGAATGTTACGTTATCAAGCGCTATCCGCCCTTCCGCTCTCTCCAATTCCTGGCAATCGGGCCTATCTGCTATCTCCGGCCTGGTCTCAAATACCCGGTTGAGCCTTCCCTGCGACGCCGCTCCTCGCTGGAATACGTTGATAGCCTGGCCGATGGCTATCATGGGCCATATCAATATCCCCAGATAAGCCGAGAAGGCCACGTATTCGCCTAGCGAAACATTTCCGAATATCACCATCTTTCCGCCGGCCAGAAAGGTTATTCCCTGCGACAGCGAAGCGATGAACATGATGATGGGGAAGAACGCTCCCCATACTTTTACCAGCTTCATGTTTTTGTCGTAATAATCCAGGCTGGATTCCAGGAAACGTTGTTTTTCCGGACCCTCCTGAACGAAGAATTTGACCACTCTGATCCCGGAAATATTCTCCCGGACCCTTTCGGTAAGTTCCGAGAATGAAGCCTGCACACTTTCGAAACGCTTTCTTATCATCTGCCCGAAGAAAGCCACCACCAGGCTTAAAAACGGTAGGGGGATCAGGGCGTACAGCGACAAGCGCGGTGAGATGCTGAACATCATGAAAAGAGAAGCGATACCCAGCACCACTATATCGGTGAGTATCACCAATCCGAAGCCCAGCGACATCCGGACGGCGTTGATATCGTTGGTGGCGTGAGCCATAAGGTCGCCGGTCTTGTGCTCGTCAAAGAAGGAAAAATCCAAAAAAGCCAGATGCGAAAAAAAATCCTGTCTTAATTCGCGTTCTATCCGCCGGGCCGACCCGATTATGAAGAAGCGCCAAAAGAAACGACCAACCCCCATACCCAAGGCAATGGTTATTACCCACCAGCCATATTTCAGCAGCAGCCCAATTGTAGCAGTTCCGGCGGCCAATGAATCTATGGTCAGCTTGAGTACCTGCGGGATGAACAGCTGGAATATATCCACCGCTATCAACGCCAGCAGCCCGGCCAGGATCTTCCACTTATGGCGGCCGACGTATTTCTTGAGTTTCAACAATTCTTTCATTTTTTATGAATATGATCGAAAAACTTTTGGCCTAAACGAGTATTATAAGTTATATTAAATTGCAAAGTCAAGCAAACATCAAGCTTGGATCGGATTATTGTTTAGAGACAGAAAAAAGCGTCCCGGAAATTACCGGAACGCTTGAGCACACCTGATTTTTCAATCAGTTATTTTTTCTTCTTGACGACCTTTTTGGTGGCTTTCTTGGTGGCTTTCTTCTTCACTGGCATGTTGGTTCTCCCATTAAAAGTTGTTTATTAGTTTGGGACGTTCATGCTAGCATGCAGTTATTTTTTCTTTGCAATCTTCTTGGTAGCCTTCTTAACTGTCTTTTTCACCGCCTTCTTTGCCGGAGCCTTCTTTGCACAAGCCATTATTTTCACCTCCTTTTTACCAGGTGCCGATTTCACTTCGACAACCAGAATAATTTGCTATTAAAGCTATCTTGTATTTATTGTTTATAAATATACAACATCTTGTATTTTTGTCAAGAAAATTTTTTCATTTTTATTATTATTTTTTTTTATAATTTTTATCGATTTTTATATTATTTTCTAATATGTTGTATTGCATATACATACAATTTGAATAATTGTTTATAAATATTTATAGACAGAAAAATATCCACAACACAATATGTAGTGTTGTGGATATCATTGAGCGCATTTTTATAAGATTTTTTTACAAATCGGCGGCAAAGCCTTTATTTTCAATATGTTCAGAGAGTTTATGAATAGAATAAATTTCGCAAGTATTGTAAATACTGGGTTTTACAAGTATTTTAAAATAAATATTCTTAAAACATCATTTTTCTTCGAAAAATATTTTTTTGTATATTTTGGACCACAATGGTTCCACCGGCGCAAAAATTCACTATACGGCACCAAAGATCCTGAAGCCAAAACCATTTTGATTCCTGGTATATTTTATTTTCAAATCCCCAGATATTATCTGTTATATATAACGCACACCGCCGCAGAGCCATGAAATCAACCTGGTTATTTTTCATTTTCGGAACCAAACTACAGGCGCATAAATATCCGCAAGAGTTGGCACTCTCCATCACTTTTTTATTATACCTTCCAAAAGGGTAAGAGATCGTTTGGATTTTTTTTCCCAGTTTCTTTTCTAAGATCTCGCGGGAGCCGGCCAGCTCATCCATCATTTGTTCTTCGTTTAAGTATCGAAGGTCCCGGTGGCTGCGGGTATGGGATCCGAATTCGATCCCTGCCTCCGACATTTCGGCTATCTGTTCCCATCCGAGATGCTTGAATTTTCTGCCTCCCCAATTGACGTCCCACTCGTTGTTCCGGCCGACAAAGTCTGTGACCACGAAAATAGTGGCAGAATAACCGAACTTTTTCAGGATTGGCCAGGCATAATGATACAACCCTTCGTAAGCATCGTCGAAAGTAAGGCAGACGTACTTCTCATTTTTAGTCCGGTCGTTTTTCATAAGTTCCACCGCTTGGCTAAGAGTGACCGGAATAATTCCCTTGCTTTTTATGTATTCCATCTGACGTTGAAATTGTCCCGGGGTATTCCAGGTCCCACCCAATTCGAACCTGCGGTCAATTTTGTGGTAGGCCAGGATTGGAATGTACCCTTCGGACGGTTTCCCCAGTACGGCTCTCCATATAAGGTACCCTGCAGCAAGCAGGCACCCTCCCGAAATAATTATAGCCGATGCAATATATACTATATACATAATGTATTTAGGTTGTTTTTATCATATGATCTTGTCCACTTACAAAGACTCTTAAATGCCCGGCATCCTATGTCTATGTATTGCTTAATGTTATTTGTCTAAAATAAACCTTGACAAAATACTCGAAATATTGTATATTAAGTTTCTAAAATAAAAGCAACTATGCACCAATTACTTGCTTTCATTATTGAGAATCGGAGGTGATTTAATACGAAAGTAACCGTTGAAAGCAATGATTCATTCGATAAAGCTTTAAGGACCTTTAAGCGCAAGTGTATAAAGGAAGGTTTGCTGGCTGATATCCGCAAGGGTGAGTACTTCATGAAACCCAGCGTAAGGAAGAGACTCAAATCAGCCAAGGCCAGAACAAGAAAAGCCAAGATCGGAATTTAAATATCATTGATACC